>QFCE01002541.1_pt1 | contig 826065 bp, 631 predicted proteins | sample 5346091 | NCBI WGS metagenome assembly QFCE01 (sample SAMN09062252, study PRJNA434731) | Human gut metagenome, whole genome shotgun sequencing project. | isolation source: stool timepoint A chromium assembly | host: Homo sapiens | collected 2015 | reverse complement strand
TTTGGGGGTCACATCACGACAAAATGTCGACAGGCTCATTTTGCTTTTATTGTTGAGGAAGGTAGTCGGTTGGGTTTACCAAAACTCCGTCTTTTGACATTTCAAAGTGAATATGCGGATCGGTCACATTTTCACCGGTACATTTACCTGACGTTCCGATAACTTCGCCTGATTTTATTTCTTTACCTACAGTAAGATTTTCAATATTTTCAAGTCCCATATATTTCGTTATAAATCCTGCGGCGTGAGATATTATTACATATTCGCCCATTGCGTCTTTGCCTGTTTCGTCAATAACGCCGTCAGCGACGGCTTGTACACTGCAACCTGTGTTGGCGGCAATGTCAATGCCGTTGTGGGTACGCCAATCGGAAAGCTGTTCGTTGTATTTTAATTTGTCCGAATATCCTTCAAGTGTATTTCCGTTTACAGGCATAATAAATGCAGGTTGTTCGGATGATACGATAACTGCGGTTTGGTCAACGTCGGGATTGTTGACTGCATAGTCCTCAACAGGTACTTGTTGTTCGGAGATAACAGGTATATCGGTTTGAGTGTCGGTACTTTGAGCGGTTTCGGTATCAGATACAACTTCCGAACTCTCTTCTACATTTGCTGATGACGCCTCTTGAGTTTCATCTTCCGAAACGTTCAGAGCGGAAGAAGTGAATTTGTCGGTTGAATCCGAAAAAACTTCGCTGCCACTGTTATCGGCTATCTCATTGCTTAGCATACTCGATGAGTCTGAATTGTGTCTTTCGGTAAAATAACCGGCTATACCGATTGCCAATACACAGCAACAAAGTGCTATGTAAAAGCTTGGTAGCTTTTTTGTTTCCTTTTTTTGTTGTTGATTCATTTTGTGTTCCTCCATATACATTGTAGTATTTAGTATTGTTTCCTTAATTTTCTGTATTATACATTTTGCTAAATAAAAATTTTACATAAATCATTGACAGGTATGACGGGAAGTGTGTCTTTTAAAATTCACGATGATTATAGCAGGTGTGAATTATTAAAGAAGTTAATTCATTATTCGTGTTATTAGGGTATAGGAAGCCGTACGGCACTCGGTAAGGGTGGTGACGAACAGAATATGTTTTTGGTATAGCTAAAAAGAATTTCTTAAAATTTAATAAGGTTGTCGCAAACTATTGCAACAACCTTATTTTTTTGGTATAATGTAATCTAAATGAACAGAAAAAAGAGGTAATTATTTTGAAAAGAACGGATTTTTATTATGACTTGCCCGAAGAACTTATTGCACAAGAACCTTTAAAGGACAGAAGTTCTTCAAGGCTTATGATACTTGATAAAAATACAGGTGAAATTGAGCATAAGCATTTTTATGATATAGTCGATGAACTAAATGAGGGTGATGCACTTATATTGAATGATACAAAGGTACTTCCGGCACGTCTGTACGGTCAAAAGGAGGGTACGGGCGGTGCTATTGAATTTTTGCTTTTGCATAAGCATACGCTTGATACTTGGGAAGTAATTTTGAAACCGGGCAGAAAAGCTAAACCCGGCGCAAGATTTGTTTTTGGCAACGGTGAGCTTAAAGCGGAGGTTTTGGACGTTATAAATGACGGTAACAGACTTGTTAAGTTTGAGTATGAGGGAGTATTTGAGGAGGTTTTGGATAAACTCGGAGAAATGCCTCTGCCTCACTATATAACACATAAACTTGAAGATAAAAACAGATACCAAACAGTGTATGCAAAAAATCCAGGCAGTGCGGCGGCACCTACGGCAGGACTTCACTTTACACCCGAATTGCTTGAAAAGATTAAGGCAAAAGGCGTTAATATAGGTTATGTAACACTTCACGTCGGACTCGGAACATTCAGACCTGTTAAAGCCGACGATATACTTGAACATAAAATGCACTCGGAATTTTATATACTTCCGCAGGAAACAGCCGATTTGGTAAATAAAACAAAATCAAACGGTAAACGTGTAATTTCTGTCGGAACAACTGCTACAAGAGTTTTGGAAACGGTCGGAATGGAAAACGAAAAACTTGAACAAAAAACAGGTTGGACGAATATATTTATTTATCCGGGTAAGGAATTTCACGTTATAGATGCGCTTATAACAAACTTCCACTTGCCTGAATCAACACTTATAATGCTTGTAAGTGCTTTGGCGGGCAGAGAAAATGTGCTGAATGCCTATAAAACAGCGGTACAGGAAAAATACAGATTTTTTTCATTTGGCGACGCGATGCTTATAAAATAAAGGAGATACGAAATGTTTAAAATTTTGCATACTGACGGAAATGCAAGACGCGGCGAATTTCATACGGTACACGGAGTTGTACAGACACCCGTTTTTCAGAACGTCGGAACAATAGCGGCAATAAAAGGTGCGGTAAGTACAATGGATTTAAAAGAGATAGGCTGCCAGGTTGAACTTTCAAATACCTATCATTTACATTTAAGACCCGGCGACAAAGTTATAAAACAGCTTGGCGGGCTTCACAAATTTATGAATTGGGACAGACCTATTTTAACGGACAGCGGCGGCTTTCAAGTATTTTCACTTGCAGGATTGAGAAAAATAACAGAAGAAGGCGTCAGCTTTAATTCACATATTGACGGTCACAAAATATTTATGGGACCTGAAGAAAGTATGCAGATACAGTCAAACCTTGCGTCTACAATAGCAATGGCATTTGACGAATGTATTGAAAATCCCGCACCGTACAAATATGTAAAGGACTCATGCGACAGAACGTACAGATGGCTTGTTCGTTGTAAAAAAGAGATGGAAAGACTTAATTCGCTTGACGATACAATTAACAAAAATCAAATGCTTTTCGGTATCAATCAAGGCGGAACTTTCGATGATATAAGAATTGAACATATGCAGAGGATTGCGGAACTTGATTTACCGGGATATGCGATAGGCGGTTTGGCGGTTGGCGAGAGCCACGAAGAAATGTATCATATTCTTGATGTTGTACTTCCTCATGCACCTGTAAATAAGCCGAGATACTTAATGGGTGTCGGAACACCGTCAAATATTATTGAATCGGTTGCAAGAGGTGTAGACTTCTTTGACTGTGTTATCGCGTCAAGAAACGCAAGGCACGCATTTATCTTTACAAGAAACGGCACAATGAATTTAATGAACCAAAAATATGAACTTGATACAAGACCGATTGACGAAGAATGTGGTTGTCCTGCTTGCCAACACTATACGAGAGCATATATAAGACATTTGTTCAAGGCAAAAGAAATGCTTGGAATGAGATTGGCAGTTCTTCATAATTTGTATTTTTATAATGAGCTTATGGAACGCATCAGAAAGGCAATAGAAGAGGACAGATTTGAAGAATTCAGACGTGAAAATGTTAAAAAGCTTGCACAAAGACTTTAATAGTGCAAAAACTATAATTAAATGACAATTCTATATTGCTTTTTTGTGAAAGTTTTGGTATAATATTATACAATATGAATAACAATTTAAGGAGGATACCATAGATGAGAGCAAAGTATAAGAGAGTGCTTTTAAAAATAAGCGGAGAGGCACTTGCGGGAACAAATGGATTTGGACTTGATGAGCATACTATTGCACATATCAGTGAGAACATAAAGAAAATTGTGGACATGGGTGTACAGGTTTCAATCGTTGTAGGCGGAGGAAACATCTGGAGAGGACGAAGCAGTGAAAATATGGACAGAACAAGAGCTGACCATATGGGTATGCTTGCAACTGCGATAAATGCGTTGGCACTTTGCAGTGCACTTGAAAACTGCAATGTACCTACAAGAGTGCAGACTGCGATTGAAATGCGACAGGTGGCAGAACCTTATATCAGAGGTAAGGCTGAAAGACATCTTGAAAAGGGCAGAGTAGTAATATTCGGCTGCGGAACAGGTAATCCGTTTATGTCAACAGATACAGCCGCCGCACTTCGTGCAGTTGAAACAGATTCACAGGTTATATTGCTTGCAAAGAAAGTTGATGCAGTATATGACAGCGACCCTAATATAAATCCTGACGCAAAGAAATATGATGTACTTTCATTCAGTGATATACTTTCAAAAAATCTCGGCGTAATGGATTCAACTGCGGCATCAATGTGCCGTGATAATAATATGCCTATACTTGTTTTCGGTCTTAGCGACCCTGAAAACATTGTAAGAGCGGTAAAAGGCGAAAAAATAGGTACACTTGTAAATAATGAGGGAAAACTTTAAGATTAATTGATATATTTAAGGAGGAATTTTAAAATGGGTAAGTATCCTGAAATTGAAGAAAAGATGGAAAAAAGAATAAACGGTTATGCGGGTGAATTAAAGACAATCCGTGCAGGACGTGCAAACGCGTCTGTACTTGATAAAGTTGCTATTGATTACTACGGCACAATGACGCCTGTCCAACAGGTAGGTTCAATCTCATCACCTGAACCGAGATTACTTGTTATTCAACCTTGGGACGCAAGCGTTTTAAAGGAAATCGAAAAGGCAATCAATGCGTCTGACATCGGTATAGCACCACAAAATGACGGTAAGGTTATAAGACTTAACTTCCCTCCGCTGACAGAGGAAAGAAGAAAAGAGCTTGTTAAGACTGTAAAGAAGTATACAGAAGAAGCTAAGGTACAAATTCGTAACGCAAGACGTGACGCGATTGATAAGTACAAGGCTATGAAGAAAGACGGCGAAATCACAGAGGACGATTTGAAAGAAACAGAAAAGGATATACAAGACTTGACAGATAAGTATATTAAAGAAATTGATAATATCAGTGCCGCAAAGGAAAAAGAAATCCTTGAGGTTTGATAATTAAAATCACTACGCATATGACCGGCAGGCTAAGTCTGCCGGTATTGTGCTAAATAGAGAGGTATCGTATGTTTTTTTCAAAGAAAAAGAAAATCAATGAAATAGATATGTCAAGACTTCCGCAGCATATCGGAATTATAATGGACGGTAACGGCAGATGGGCGAAAAAAAGAGGCTTGCCGAGAAGTGCCGGACACAGTGCCGGAGCGGATTCGCTGAAAAAAATTATCACAGAGGCAAATAATCTCGGTGTAAAGTATATAACGGTATATGCTTTTTCAACGGAAAATTGGAAACGACCGAAAGAAGAAGTTGACTATCTTATGTCGCTTTTGCTTGACTATCTGAGAAATGCCGAAAAAACTCTTTCGGGAGAGAATGTTGTTATTCGTGTAATCGGTTCAAGAAAAGGTCTGTCCGAAGAAATTTGCCGGCAGATTATAAAGACAGAGAATTTTACAAAGAATAATACAGGAATTGTTATGAATATCGCTCTTAACTACGGCGGTCGTGAAGAAATTGTAAATGCAGTGAAAAATATCTGTAAGGATGTTACGGGCGGCAGGCAGAATGTTGATGATATTGACGATGAAGTTTTTTCAAGCTATCTGTATACCGAAAATCAGCCTGACGTTGACTTGCTTATCAGAACAAGCGGTGAGCAGAGATTGTCAAACTTTATGCTTTGGCAGGTAAGCTATGCTGAAATGTGGTTTACCGATAAGCTATGGCCTGATTTTAAACCGACTGATTTACATAAGGCTATAATCGATTTTCAAAACAGAGGCAGAAGATTTGGGGGTGTGTAAAAATGGTTAAGAGAATTATAACGTCGGTGGTCGCATTGGCGGTATTTGTTGGTATACTGTTTTTACCGCCTATATGCTTTACAGTTGCACTTGCGGCGGTTATATTGTTTATGCTATATGAGTGTTACAGTGCGACAAAAGCCGATGTCGGAATGAAAACTATCGGATTTATTTCCGCTGTCATATTGATGTCATCAATTTATTTTTGCAAAGCAATAGAGTGGGATACTTTTGCATGGGCAACTGCGTCAATAGGTATAATTTTTATCATAGCACTGCATATGATTACAGTAGTGGCAAAGCACGGTAAAAGAAATTATAAGGATATACTTTCAAACGGTTTCTTAACTATATATATTGTACTTTCGATGAGTTGCGTGTGGCTTGCAAAAGAAACGTTTGATACTGCTACCATGCTTTTAACATTTATATGTGCGTGGTCGTGTGATACGTTTGCATATTTTACAGGCAGATTTTTAGGCAAACACAAACTGATACCTCACGTCAGCCCAAATAAAACGATTGAAGGTTCAGTCGGCGGTGTTGTCGGTGCAATGGTTATATGTATTGTATATCTATTGATTGTGAAAAATGTATTTGATACAAATATGTTGACGTGGAGTAATGTAGTTGTTGAGGGTGCGGTTTACGGTCTTGTCGGCGGTGCATTGTCACAGCTCGGCGATTTGATTGCTTCGGCTATCAAACGCGATACAGGAATAAAAGATTTCGGTTGGATATTTCCGGGACACGGCGGATTTATGGACAGATTTGACAGCGTTATGTTTATAGCGCCTATTATGTATTTATTGCCTTCAGTAATTGGTATAGCCATAATAGCAATGTCAAATTAATTGGAGAAAAGACAAATGGAATTTGAAAAAAAAATAGCGGTATTGGGCTCAACAGGTTCAATCGGTACGCAGACTCTTGAAATTGCCCGCGAATACAAGGGTATAAAAATAGAGGCAATGTCTGCACATTCAAATATTGATTTGATTGAAAAACAGGCGAGAGAGTTTAAACCGAAAACGGTGTGCATTACAGATGAAGAAAAGGCTAAGGATTTAAAAATCAAGCTTGCCGATACCGATATAAAAGTAGTACAAGGAAAAAAAGGTCTTATAGAAACGGCAACGGCTGACGATGCAGATACGGTTGTAACCGCGGTTGTCGGTATTTCGGGACTTGAGCCTACAATAGAGGCAATAAAGGCAAAGAAAAATATTGCTCTTGCGAATAAGGAAACGCTTGTAACAGGCGGTCATATCGTTATGGATTTGGCAAAGGAAAACGGAGTTGCGATACTTCCCGTAGACAGTGAACACAGTGCGATATTTCAGTCACTTCAAGGCTGTAAGGACAGACGCGAAGTAAAGAGAATACTTTTAACTGCATCGGGCGGTCCGTTCTTTGGTAAAAAACGCGAAGAACTGGTTGACATAAAACCTGAGGACGCATTAAAACACCCTAATTGGAATATGGGTGCAAAGGTTACGATAGATTCATCAACGCTTGTCAATAAAGGACTTGAAGTGATGGAGGCGAAGTGGCTTTTCGGAACGGATAACATAAAAGTTTTGGTACACAGACAGAGCGTTGTACATTCAATGGTTGAGTTCGTGGATAACGGAGTAATTGCACAGCTCGGTGCACCTGATATGCGACTTCCTATACAGTACGCATTGACGTATCCGAACAGACTTCCAATGAAGAATAACGAACTTGACTTTACAAAGTATCCGTCACTTACATTTGACGAACCTGATACAGACACGTTTTATGCGTTGAAATTGGCATATGATGCACTTAAAGACGGCGGTATAAAACCGACTGTATTTAACAGTGCCGATGAGGCGGCGGTTGAGTTGTTTATGCAAGGTAAAATATCTTATCTCGGTATATCCGACGCTATCGCAAAGGCAATGAGCGAGATTAAAAATATCGAAAATCCGACAATTTCGGATATATGGGAAACAGATAAGTTAGCCCGTGAGATTGTATATAGATTTGAAAAGGAGAGTTTAATTTGATAACTGCGATTGTATCTGTTGTAATGTTCCTTGTAATGGTTTCACTGCACGAATTCGGTCACTTTATTGTTGCAAAAATGCTGAACTTTAAAGTTGATGAATTTTCTGTCGGAATGGGACCTGCAATATTCAAGAAAAAGAAAGGCGAAACACAATACTCAATAAGAATTTTGCCGCTTGGCGGTTATTGTAAATTTGAGGGCGAAGATGAAGCCGACAATACCGATCCGCGAGCTTTTTCAAATCAAAAAGCATGGAAAAGATTGCTTGTGCTTTTGGCAGGTGGTGTTTTTAATATCATTTTGGGTTTTGTACTGTTTCTTGTTATCGTTCCGTCAACGTCGCCTGCACGAACAAATGTTATTGATACGGTTGTTCCGCACAGCTATATAGAACAAGTCGGAGTACAGCCGAATGATAAGATTATAAAGATTAACGGAAAGAAAATTAATTTCTATAATGATATTTCACTTTATACTCAAAATTTCAAAAAAGACGAACAGGCAACCGTAACGGTTTTAAGAAACGGTGAAAAAATCGACTATTCATTTATGCCGACGGAGCAAATTGTCAAAACAACTTACGGAGAAAACGGCGTACAAGTTGACAGTACAATAAACGGATACACAACAGGTCAGTTTGTGGAATATTCCGATAAAATGCCTAAGGACGATTCACTTGTAGGTCAGTCGGAAACAAGCACAAGATATATAATAGGCTTTACACCTAAAACAAAGGATATAACGATATTTAATGTTTGGGGAGAGGCTTTAAATGAAACCGAATTTGTGGTTAAGCTTGTGTATCAGTCATTCTGGCAGATGATAACAGGTAAGGTTGGTGTAGACCAAATGTCAGGACCTGTCGGAATTGTAAGCGAAGTGAACAACGCGGTTAATTCGGGCAGTTACAGTTGGCTTTATGTGCTTAACTTGGTTGCAATTTTGACAATAAATCTCGGAATATTCAATATTCTTCCGATACCTGCACTTGACGGCGGAAGAATATTGTTTGTACTGATTGAAATGATACGCAGAAAGGCTATTCCGCCTGAAAAAGAGGGGATAGTTCATGCAGTCGGAATGTTATTGTTATTGGCATTCATTGTGTTCGTATCATTCCACGATATAATGCGTTTATTCAATAAGTGAGGTTAATATTTATGAGAAAACAAAAAAGAATTGTAAATATAGGCGGTGTGAAAATCGGCGGTGACAATCCCGTTGCAATTCAGTCTATGTGTAATACCGACACAAGAGATGTCAAAGCAACGGTAAATCAGATACATGAACTTGAAAATGCAGGTTGCGAGATAATTCGTGTTGCCGTGCCTGATATGGTTGCGGCAAAAGCCGTAGCGGATATAAAAAAGCAAATTCATATACCGCTTGTTGTCGATATACATTTTGATTATCGTCTTGCGTTGGAATGTATGAAAAACGGTGCGGATAAAGTCAGAATTAATCCCGGCAATATCGGTGACCGCGACAGAGTAAAGCAAGTTGTCGAAATGGCAAAGGAAAGAGAAATCCCTATCAGAATCGGTGTCAACGGCGGTTCGCTTGAAAGAGAATTACTTCAAAAATACGGCGGTGTAACAGCCGACGCACTTGTGGAAAGTGCTATGGGACACGTTGCAATTCTTGACGAACTTAATTTTAATAATGTGGTTGTGTCAATTAAGATTTCAGACGTTCCGAAAATGCTTTGCGCATACAGAAAATTCAATGAAATATCGGATATTCCGTTGCATATCGGTGTAACCGAATCCGGTACGTTAAAAGGCGGAACGGTTAAATCGGCTGTCGGAATTGGTGCACTTTTGGCAGAAGGAATAGGCGATACTATGCGTGTTTCGCTTACGGCAAACCCTGTTGAAGAAATTTATGCTGCGTATGATATTCAAAAGGTTTTGGGTATGAGAAAAACAGGTGCGGAGATAGTTTCGTGTCCGACTTGCGGAAGAACTCAACTTGACCTTATTTCAATCGCAAACGAAGTTGAAAAACGTGCCGCAAATATTGATAAGCCTATTAAAATCGCCGTTATGGGATGTGCGGTAAACGGCCCCGGTGAGGCGAGAGAGGCTGATATAGGAATTGCAGGCGGAAAAGGCGAGGGACTTATTTTCAAAAAAGGCGAGATTATAAAGAAAGTACCTCAAGACAGCCTTGTCGATGAACTTATGAAAGAAATAGAAACATTATAATACGAGAGGATTGGGATATATTGAAGAAGTATCTTGTTATAAACGGCGTAAACTTAAATATGCTTGGTATCAGAGAACCGGGAATATACGGAAACAGCACTCTTGACGATTTGGAAAAAAACATCAGAAAAAAAGCAGATGAACTTGGTGTTGAGGTTGATTTTTTTCAAAGTAATTTTGAGGGCGAAATCGTTGAAAAAATACACAGTGCAATGGGTAATTACAACGGCATTATAATAAATCCGGGGGCATTTACTCATTATTCGTATGCTATCAGAGATGCGTTCGGTTCGGTTAAAATGGATGTAATCGAAGTACATATTTCAAATATCCATAAACGTGATGAGTTCAGACATACATCTGTTATCGTACCTGAATGTATAGGACAGATTTGCGGTTTGGGATTTAAGGGGTATGAACTTGCATTGGAGGCATTGGTATGCAGAGCAGAATAGATAAACTGTGCGAAAAAATGCACGATAACGAGGCGGTTTTTATATCAAGCTATCCGAATATATTTTATTACAGCGGTTTCACGTCAGAGGACGCATATTTGCTTATTTCGCACAGTGGCAAGTATATTATCACAGATTCGCGATACACAATACAGGCGCGTGAGCAAGCAAAAGGCTTTGAAGTGATTGATATTGCAAAAGGTTTTGAAAAAATATTTTCAAGAATAGACGAAAAATATATAGGTTTTGAAGAATCATATATGAGCGTCGGAGAAAATAAGCGAATAAGAGCAAAACTAAAAGACGGACAAGATTTTGTTGAAATGCAAAATCTTATAAACAAACCGCGAGAAATAAAAGACGAATGCGAAATTAAAAAAATTGCAGAAGCCGAAAAAATTGGCGATATGGCATTTGAATATGTTTTAGGCAGAATTAAAGAGGGAGTAACCGAAAGAGAAATAGCACTTGATTTGGAGTTTTTTATGAAAAAACAAGGTGCGACTACATTGTCGTTTGACACTATTTCCGCATCGGGTATTCGTTCGGCAATGCCGCACGGCATAGCTACCGATAAAAAAATCGAAAACGGAGATTTTCTTACTTTGGATTTCGGCTGTGTTTTCGAGGGTTACTGTTCGGATATGACTAGAACAGTAGTTGTCGGCAAAGCGAATGATAAACAAAAAGAAATTTACAATACAGTTTTAAAAGCGCAAACCACTGCAATAGACGCAATTAAAGCAGGTATGAAGTGCAGTGAAGTTGACGGAGTGGCACGAAAGATTATAACCGACGCAGGTTACGGTGAGAACTTCGGTCACAGTCTTGGACACAGTGTCGGTATTGAAATTCACGAAAATCCGTCATTTTCACCAAAAAACAATGCTGTTGTGCAAAACGGTAACGTAATTACGGTTGAACCGGGAATTTATATAGACGGTTTCGGCGGTGTAAGAATTGAAGATTTAATCGTTGTACAAAACGGTAAAGCGGTAAATCTGACATCATCACCGAAAGAACTTATTGAAATTTAATACAGCTCAAAAATCACATCAATTTTGATGTGATTTTTGATTTTTTTAATCTATGGTGTTAGTCATGTCAATCATATTTTCAGCAAGAGTCCCGTATCCTTTTGTGGGATTGTTTACAAATACATGAGTTACCGCACCTATAAGCATACTGTTTTGTATAATTGGCGAGCCGCTCATACCCTGAACAATTCCGCCTGTGCAGTCGATTAAACGAGGGTCGGTAATTTCAATAATCAATCCTTTGTCGGAATCGTTTGTGATTTTGTTTATTTTTATCGAGTATTTTTCCGTTTTTTGCCCTATAACGTCTGAAAGTATATACGCGTCACTTTCGCATATCTGTTCCTTTGCGGCAACGGGGATGGCATTATCAGAGGAAAATTCATCGCAAGACATATTTCCGTAAATACCTATTTGTGAATTTATACTGATATTACCTATTGTATTACCGTCAAACGCACCGTTAATTTCTCCGGGATGACCTTTTGAACTTTTTGATACAGATAAAATATCGCAATTAAGAATATTTCCTGATTTAACGGATAAAATATTACCTGTATCAATATCGTTTATTCCGTGACCGAGTGCGGCAAAGCTGTTGTTTTGGGGATTGTAATAAGTCACAGTACCGATTCCGGCGGTACTGTCACGCACCCAAAGACCTAAACGGTATATATTGTCTTCCGATAAAACGGGAACGGCATTAATCAAAATATCTTGATTATCCCGCTTTATTGAAAGTACCACACCGCTTGGATTTTCATTTACGGTCTTTGAAAATTCTTCTGTACTGTTGATGAGTTGATTATTTATTTTCTCTATTCTGTCATTTATCTTTATACCGTATTTTTTTGAAACATTTTCACCGTTTACTTCCGATGTCCCAACAACGAGCAAACCGTCGGTATATATTTTTACGCCTACCGCTTTACCGATAGGAACGACTTTGATTTCATCGGCATAAACGCTTGTGAAAATACACAAATTTAAAAGAAGAAAAACTACTATTTTACAGGAAACTTTTTTCAAATTATTCACCGCCTTTCTACACTTAAATTTGCCGAAATTCGACACGTTTATACTGAAAAACTTATTGAAGAAATGGTTTTAAAAGTTTGTGTTTTTTCTGAATATGTGGTATAATAACCTCACGAAACATACAAAAATCAAAGATTTTTATGTTTCGGAGAACATTATATCATAATACTGCAACGACATTCAGCCGCCTTCGTTGTTATGATATAATAAAATGAAAACGATTTTAGGAGAACATTTGATGAATAATATGTTAGATAAACTTAACGAAAGGCAAAAAGAGGCTGTATTGGCAACGGAAGGTCCTGTTCTTGTGCTTGCAGGTGCGGGAAGCGGAAAAACAACGGTGCTTGTAAACAGAATTGCATATATGATTTCCGAAAAACATATACGTCCTTGGAATATTTTAGCGATAACTTTTACAAACAAAGCCGCAAGAGAAATGAAAGACCGTATTGAAAGACTTTTGGGTGATACCGCAAAAGATATGTGGATTGGTACATTTCACTCGGTTTGCGTCAGAATTTTGCGTAGTTGCATTGATTTGCTTGGTTACAGCCGTGATTTTGTAATTTACGATACAGCAGATACAAAGACTGTTATGAAAGAATGTCTAAGAGAACTTGACATTGACGAAAAAAGTTTTCCTGTCAGAAACGTGTTGTCTATAATAAGTAACGCAAAAAATGACTTGATGGATGCGGCAACTTTTGAAAATGTTTACAAAAGCGATTATCGTATGAGTATAATCGCAAAAATATATTACAGATACCAAACAAAACTCAGAAAAAACAATGCAGTCGATTTTGACGATATTATTTTGAATACAGTTAAGATTTTAAGTGAAAATCCCGATGTATTGTCAAAATATCAAGATAAGTTTCAGTACATACTTGTTGATGAGTATCAAGATACGAACAATTCGCAGTATCTTCTTATAAATCTTCTTGCACAGGCAAACAGAAATCTTTGCGTTGTCGGTGATGACGACCAAAGTATTTATAAATTCAGAGGTGCAAATATCGGAAATATTCTTAATTTTGAAGATGATTACTCTGATGTACAAAAGATAACGCTTGACCAAAATTACCGTTCAACGCAAAATATCCTTGACGCCGCAAACAGCGTTATATCTAACAATAAGGGTAGAATGGGTAAATCATTGTGGACGTCAAACGGTGACGGAAACAAAGTTTTTGTATACACGGGTACAAACGAATATGACGAGGCAAGATATATTGCACGTCAGATAAAGAAGCATTTCGATGAACAAGGTTCATTTTCGGATTGTGCGATACTGTACAGAACAAATGCACAGTCGCGTGTAATAGAAGAAATGCTTATGCGTGAGTCTGTTCCGTACAAAGTACTTTCGGGACTTCGATTCTATGACCGTAAGGAAATTAAGGATATAATTGCATATTTGAGAGTTGTATATAATCCGAATGATGATGTAAGTCTGGCAAGAATTATCAATGAGCCGAAAAGAAAAATCGGTAACGCAACGCTTGAAAAAGCGAGAAATATTGCACGTGAAAAGGAAACAAGTCTTTATGATGTTATTTCTCACGCGGACGATTACCCTGAATTTAAAACGGCTATAAAAAAATTACTTAGTTTTTCGGAAATAATACAATCACTTATCAAACTTAAAGATACCGTCACGATTGAAGAACTTACAGGAAGAATATTGAATGATACAGGATATATGCCGGCACTTGTAATGGAAGATACAACGGAAAGTAAGACAAGAATAGAAAACCTGGGCGAATTTATTTCTGTTATTACCGAGTTTGAGAAGAATGAAGAAACGGGGAATACACTGGGTGAATTTTTGGAAAATATAAGTCTTGTTTCGGATATAGACGGATATGACGAAAATGAGGACAGTGCGGTACTTATGACTATTCACAGTGCAAAAGGTCTTGAATTCCCGATTGTATTTTTGAGCGGTCTTGAAGAAGGATTGTTCCCGGGAATGCGCTCAATGGAATCGGACGATGATATAGAAGAAGAAAGACGTCTTTGCTATGTTGCGATAACAAGAGCGAAAGAACAGCTTTATATCACCAAAACGATAAGCAGAACTATTCACGGTAAAACAATGCCGACAACCGCGTCAAGATTTTTCAAGGAAATACCTGTTGAATATCTTGAGGATAAGACAACGCTGCAACCGAAAGTTGCAAAGGTAATGCAAGACTTAGGAGTGCGTAATGCGGCTGCACCGAAAAAAGAAGTTTATATGACAAAAGGGTTTGGCAGCAGTGTAAAATCAAGCGGTTCAACCGACTATTCTAAATTCAAAGCCGGTGATGCCGTTGAACACAGAACATTCGGCCGCGGAGAAATTCTGAAAGCCACTCCTTGCGGAAATGACTGTATTCTTGAAATTCAATTTGAAAGTATCGGATTTAAACGTCTTATGGCGGCATTTGCAAAGGTGAAAAAGATTAATTAATAGAGAGCCTGTCGACAAAATGTCGACATCTCCAAAAATCACATCATGCTGATGTAATTTTTGAGTATTTTCAGAGAAAAATCTAAAGTTCCTCCAAAGTCGAAACTTTAGATTTTAAGCCATTTCTGCCGCGCATGGCGCCGGAAATGATTGAAACTTGAGGTTAGCTTTTTCAGTAGTTTTGCCTACGGCAAAACCGCTCTGCGAGCATCGGATGTCTTTCCGATACGCTATCAAACTCCCCAAAATAAAGCAGACAAAACCGTAAAGGTTTTGTCTATAATCAATTAATGTTGATAAGCCTTAAAATATTATCATTAAACGGCTGAATATTTTGATTATATAAAAAGCCTGTTTCGCGTGGCGGTATTGAATTAGGCAAATTTATTTCGATAAGTGAGCCGTTAGACAATTCGTTTTTTACAAACTGCTTTACCACGCATGAAACACCTATGCCGATTTTGGCAAATTCAATAAGCATATCCATATCGTTCACCTCAAGGATATGCGTAGGATTGATATTGTTTTCGGCATAGTAGTTGTTTATATGCATACGGGAAACGTTGTCTTTGTTTAAAAGCATAATATTGCCACGTTCAAAAATTTCAAAACCGTTGCAGTTAAGACGTTTCAAGTATGACGGAGTACAGACGAATGTGTCCTGTATTTCACCGAGCGGATAATATTCAAGACCGCTGATGTTGTCGGGCTTTGCCATAAGCGCAACGTCAATTTTACACTCTTCAAGCATCTTATGTGCATTTGCAGATGATGTACAAGTTATGGAAACATCGGTGAAAGGATATTTTTCGGTGAATTTTTGAAGATAGGGCATAAGCAGGTACTTGCAAAGCACATTACTTGCGGCAATGCGAAGTCTGCCGTTGTTTTCAAGGTGCTTTAAATTGCTTTCGGTATCGGAGAGCATATTTAATGCTTGCTTTACGCCGTCATAAAGAAGTCTGCCGTTTTCGGTCAGAACAACACCTCTCGGTTTTCGTAAAAACAAAGTTGTTCCAAGACTTTCTTCAAGCTTTTTTATTGTCATACTTACAGCCGGCTGAGAAATATAAAGTTGCTCGGCAGATTGAGATATACTGCCACACTCGGCAACACACAGAAATACCTTGTATTTGGAAAGATTATCGTAGTTATACATTTGACACCTCATATAAGTTATTTTTATGGATAATATAAATTATATATATTTGAATTATATCACTTGTTGTGCTATAATTCAATAGTAATAAAAGTAAAATAAACATTTCGGAAAGGAAGGTTTTTGTTATGGGAATGACTATGACGCAAAAAATTCTTGCGAATGCCGCAGGAAAGGAAAGTGTTAAAGCCGGAGAACTTATTATGGCGAATTTAAACTTAGTTCTTGGCAACGACATAACAACTCCTGTTGCAATAGGAGAATTTGATAAGATAGGACTTGACGGAGTATTTGATAAAGCAAAAGTTGCTCTTGTTCCTGACCACTTTACACCGAATAAGGATATTAAGTCTGCTCAGCAGGCATTAAAGGTCAGAACTTTTGCAAAGGAACAGGATATTGTAAACTATTTTGAAGTCGGCGAAGTCGGTATCGAGCACGCACTTCTTCCTGAAAAAGGCTTGGTAGTTGCAGGTGACGTTGTTATCGGAGCAGACTCACATACTTGTACATACGGTGCATTGGGTGCTTTCTCAACAGGCGTCGGCTCAACAGATATGGCAGCCGGTATGGCAACAGGTAAGGCTTGGTTCAAAGTTCCTGAGGCTATTAAAATTAACCTGACAGGTAAACTTAACAAATACACAAGCGGTAAGGACCTTATTTTACATATAATCGGTATGATTGGCGTTGACGGTGCACTTTACAAGTCAATGGAATTTACAGGTGAGGGTATGCACACTCTTACTATGGACGACCGTTTCTCAATCGCAAATATGGCTATTGAAGCAGGTGCTAAAAACGGTATATTTGAAGTTGACGATTTGACTGTTGAATATATGAAAGACCATTCTGATAAAGAATATACAGTATTTAAAGCTGATGATGACGCTGAATATGTACAGACAATAGACATTGACCTTGCAACAGTTCCTCATACGGTTGCATTCCCTCACTTGCCGGAAAACGCAAGAACACCGGAAAACTGGGGCGATGTTGAAATTGACCAGGTTGTAATAGGTTCATGTACAAACGGACGTATTTCAGATTTACGTCATGCGGCTGAAATTCTAAAGGGTAAGCACGTAAAAAAGGGTATAAGAGTTATCGTATTCCCTGCAACACAGGCAATTTACCTTGAAGCATTAAAAGACGGTACATTATCAACACTTGTTGAGGCAGGCTGTGTAATTTCGGCACCTACTTGCGGACCGTGTCTTGGCGGTCATATGGGTATTTTGGCAGAAGGCGAAAGATGTGTTTCTACAACAAACAGAAACTTTATCGGACGTATGGGACACGTTGACAGTGAAGTTTATCTTGCAAGTCCTGAAGTTGCGGCCGCAAGTGCTGTAACGGGTAAGATAACAGCACCTGAAGAAGTAATGTAAAAAATAAACTTCACAACTTAAAATTGATTTTGAGTTGAGTTTGGAACGGAGGATTAATATGAAAGCAAACGGAAAAGTTATTAAATACGGAGATAACATTGATACAGACGTAATAATTCCGGCAAGATACCTTAACACAACAGACCATAAGGAACTTGCGTCACACTGTATGGAAGATATAGATAAAGAATTTGTAAATAAAGTTAAAGACGGCGACATTATGGTCGGCGGTGCAAACTTCGGCTGCGGTTCATCAAGAGAACACGCACCTATCGCTATAAAAGCAAGCGGTATTTCATGTGTAATCGCAAAGGATTTTGCAAGAATTTTCTATCGTAACGCAATCAATATCGGACTTCCTATTCTTGAATGTGCCGAGGCGTCAGAGGATATAGACGAGGGCAATGAAGTAGAAGTTGATTTTGATACAGGAGTTATCACAAACAAGACAAAGAATAAGACTTATCAAGCAGTTGCATTTCCTGAATTTATGCAGGGCATTATCAATGCAGGCGGTTTGGTTGAGTACATAAAGAAAGGAATGTAATAAAATGGCTGAATTTAATATTGCACTTATACCGGGTGACGGAATTGGTCCTGAAATCGTATCGGGTGCTGTTACAGTTCTTGACGCGGTAAGCAAAAAGTACGGACACAAATTTAATTATCAGGAAGTATATATGGGCGGTTGTGCCATAGATAAGTACGGCGTACCGCTTCCACAGGAAACAGTTGATATTTGTAAAAAATCAGACAGTGTGCTTTTAGGTGCAGTCGGCGGTCCGAAGTGGGATTCACAACCGTCTGAAAACAGACCTGAAAAAGGACTTTTGGGTATAAGAAAGGCTCTTGAATTATATTCAAATCTTCGTCCGTCAATCCTAAAGCCGCAGCTAAAGGACGCGTCACCGCTTAAAGACGAAAAGCTTGAAAAGGGACTTAACGTAATGGTTGTCCGCGAACTTACAGGCGGTATTTACTTCGGTGAAAGAAAGAAAGCCGAGGACGGATCATGGGCGTCGGATACAGAAAAGTATTCAGTTGAAGAAATCAAGAGAATAGGTAAGATTGCATTTGAAACAGCTATGCTTAGAGATAAGAGAGTTGTATCTGTTGATAAGGCCAACGTACTTGAATCTTCAAGACTTTGGAGAAAGACTATGATTGAGCTTTCGGCAGACTATCCCGAAGTTGAGCTTACTCATATGTATGTTGATAATGCCGCTATGCAGCTTGCAATTAATCCGGCACAATTTGACGTAATCGTTACATCAAATATATTCGGAGATATTCTTTCAGACCTTTCAAGTGCTATTGCAGGTTCAATCGGTATGTTGCCGTCAGCGTCACTTGGCGCAACAAAGTGCGGTATGTACGAACCGATTCACGGCAGTGCTCCTGATATTGCAGATATGGATATTGCAAACCCTATTGCAACCATTGTTTCAGCCGCTATGATGCTTGAAATGTCATTCGGTCTTGTAGAAGAAGCAAAGGCAATAAATGACGCAGTAGATAAGGTACTTGACCAAAATTACAGAACAACCGATATTATGTCAGACGGTATGAAAAAGGTTGGCTGTAAGGAAATGGCTAAACTTATTGCGGAAAATATATAATATGCTAACAAAAACACTCATAAAGAGTGTTTTTGTTGCTTTATGGCAAAGTTCTTTAATGATGTTGACTTGATATGAAGTTTGTGGTAGAATATAGTATCAGATAGGACTACACAAAATTAATTACATCATTGGAGGCATCATTATGAACATTTCAACAAATCTAAAAGCTATTGATATGATAAAAGGTGAGATTTTATCGGAGATAGCACATCTTTACAGAACTCTTGCGGACTATGACGAAATAGGCGATTATGAGAGTGTTACAAATGAAATAGCAACGGTTATTGCTATGGATTACATACTTGCAAGACGGTTGGGAATCGGTTATGCAAGCATAGATAAAAAAATTTCCGAACTTCTCGGCATAGGTGAAGAAAACGGACACGAACTTGAGATAGAGTTTTCGGATATGTCGGAACTAAAGAAATATTTAAAGAGCCGCTAAGGCTTACAGTGCATTAATGCACTTTGGAGGGACTTATGAGAAAACATTACGGACAAGTTGTTAAAACTTGCATTAAGATAGCATTTGCATCAGCACTGCTTTTGGTCATAAGCGGTGTACTCAGTTATGCGATTAAAGGCAAGGTTATAGCAATATTAGAGATAATTGCGGGGATAATAGCATTTTGTGCGGTTATTTTTATAAGAAATAAAAGAAATGAGAGTGTTAATAATTTTCTTGAAATTATGGCGAAAAGCTCAAATTCGATTTCGGCAAATATTATGGACTCTTTTCCTATACCTATCGTTGTTGTGCATATAGACGGTTCCATATGCTGGTACAACGGCAAATTTTCGGAATTGTTTTTTAATAAGGACCTTTTTGACACAAAACTCGAAAATTCAATATCCGATATAAAGTGGGGAGAAATTTTAAAATCAGCCTCACACTATGAAAAACGTATACGAATTGACGATAAGCGATATTTGCTTATTGCAAATACAATCAGAAACAGAAATATAAGTATTTCCGAAGATGAGGATAAGGTATCCGTATATATTTATCTTTTTGACAGAACTGTTGAATATGAATTAAAAAGAAAATACGTTAACGAAAAAACAGATGTTGCGATTATCAATATTGATAATTATGACGATGTATTGCAACGTGTCAATGACAACGAGCAACAACAGATTTTGGCACAAATAAGAAAATGTATCAATGAATGGGTAGACGAATCGAATGCACTTTTAAAAGTAACCGACCGCGACAGATTTTATATGTTCTTTGAACATCGCTATCTTGCACAGTATGTCAGTAAAAAGTTTGATATATTGTATAAGGTGAGAAAAGTCGGTGAAGATATGAAACTTCCGGTAAGTATCAGTATCGGTATCGGCGTAGGCGGAAGTCTGTCGGAAAATGATATGTACGCAAGAAATGCACTTGATATGGCGCTCGGACGCGGAGGCGACCAAGTCAGCATAAAGGACGATACACAGTATAAATTTTACGGCAGTAAGGCTCGTGATTACGAAAAGAGTACAAGAGTTAAAACAAGAGCTATTGCTGTTGCATTAAAAGACTTTATAAAAAATTCCGACAAAGTAATATTTATGGGACATTCCGGTGCGGACTATGACTGCTTTGGTGCGGCGGTAGGCTTGCAGAGAGCAGTCAGAACGCTCGGCAAAAAGCCGTATATTGTCTATGACAACAATTCACCGGCCATAAAAAAAATGTATGACGACCTTCGTGCAATGAGTGAGTATAGAGGGATGTTTATAAGCAATGACGACGCAGTCGAAAACGTTACATCAGATACATTGATAGTTGTGCTTGATACGCACAGACCGTCAATGTTGCCATGCCCGAAACTTATCGAAAAGGCAAGTAAGGTTGTACTTATCGACCACCACAGACGTTCGACTGATTTTATTAATCCTTGTTCGCTTATTTATCACGAACCGTATGCGTCGTCAACTTGTGAAATGGCTACTGAATTATTGGAATATATGAATTTGGGAAGTTCACTTACAACCGTTGAGGCGGAGTGTTTGTATACGGGTATCTTGATGGATACAAAGAACTTTATAGTAAAAACAGGTGTCAGAACATTTGAGGCGGCTTCATATTTAAGACGTTTGGGACTGAATACGGCAGACGTCAAAAAGCTGTTTAACGTGAATAAAGAGGACTATGACCACAGAGCCGATATTGTAAAGACGTCGAAAATTATAGTATCGCAGATTGCAGTCGCAAAGTGTTACACAAAGTATCCCAATATAAGAGTGATAGCGTCACAGGCGGCTGATGAAATGCTTAATATAGGTGATATTCGTGCGTCGATAGTTGTATATGCGCAGGACGGCGGCGTGGGTATAAGCGCCCGTTCACTCGGTGATATTAATGTACAGCTTATTATGGAGTATCTCGGCGGCGGCGGACACAGTACCGTTGCCGGTGCACAAGTAAAAGACAAAAATGTAGATATGGTAATTGAGGACGTTGAAAAGGCTGTCTTTGATTACGTTGCAAATAATGAAAGTTAATTGGAGGAAGGACAATGCAAGTTATATTGACAAGAGATGTAAAAGGACAAGGTAAAAAAGGTCAGATGGTAAATGTATCTGACGGTTATGCAAGAAACTATCTTTTGCCGAGAGGTCTTGCCGAACCGGCTACAAAGTCGAATATAAACGTAATGAAGGGTAAGCAGGAATCTCTTGAATACAAGAAAAAAGTTGAGCTTGAAGAGGCAAATGCAATCGCAGAGAAAATGAAAGAAATCAAGGTTGTGCTAAAGGCTAAAGCAGGCGAAAACGGTAAACTTTTCGGATCTGTAACATCAAAAGACGTAGCAGAGGCGCTTACTTCACAACACCACATCAAACTTGACAAAAAGAAATTTGTTATGCCTGACGGCATAAAGACATTGGGAACAACGACTGTTGACGTAAAAATTTATACAGGCGTTGTCGGTAAGTTAAACGTAGTTGTAGAACAGATATAACTTTGGGGAGGTAATGGATTTATGGCAGAAATGTCGAATCCTGTTGACGTAATGGGCAGAGAACTGCCATATAGTCAAGAGGCGGAATTGGCTGTAATAGGCAGTGCGCTTACTAATTCGCACAGTGTTGCGGAGTCGGTTGAAATACTTAGACCGTCTGATTTTTACTTCCCACAGAATAAGGAAATATTCAGTGTAATTCTTGATTTATTTAACGAAAATGCGGCTATAGATTTTATTACCGTTTCAAATAAGTTGAGCCAAAGCGACAAACTTGAGGCTGTCGGAGGTATCGCTTATTTGAGAAATGCGGCAACGAATGTGCCGACAACAAGGCACGTGACGTATTATTCGCAAATAATTAAGGAAAAGGCAGTTTTGAGAACACTTATTAAAAGTGCCGACGATATTTCCGATATGGCTTACGGTCAGAACGATAAAGTCGAAAGAATAGTCGACCAAGCCGAACAGCTTATTTTTGACGTTACATCATCAAACAACAAGAGCGATATACTTCCTATAAGTGAGATATTCATGGGCAGTTATCAGGAACTTGTTGAAAACTCTTTAAATCAAAGCGGTATAACGGGTTTGCCGACAGGCTTTGATGAACTTAACAGACGTACGGGCGGTTTTCATGGCGGCGAACTTATTCTTATCGCCGGACGTCCGGGTATGGGTAAGTCAAGTTTTGCGGTAAATATAGCGGAACACGTCAGTATTACCGATAAAAAAACTGTTGCGATATTCAACCTCGAAATGCCGAAAGAACAGATTGTAAACCGTATTATATGCAGCCAGGCACTTGTTAATTCAAATAAAATCAGAACAGGTGATATAACAGGCGAAGATTGGGAAAAAATCGGTGCAATAGTAAACAGAGTTGCAACTGCACCGATGTATATAGACGATACTGCGTCAATAACGGTATCGGAAATCCGTGCAAAATGCAGACGATTAAAGCAGACAAAAAATCTTGAACTTATCGTAATCGACTATTTGCAGTTAATGCAGTCGAGCGGAAGAACAGAGAGCAGACAAAATGAAATTGCCGAAATTTCGCGTTCGTTAAAAATTCTTGCAAAGGAACTTAATATTCCTGTCATTGCACTTTCACAGCTTTCGCGTGCGGCTGAATCGAGAAGCGATAAGCGTCCAATGCTTTCGGACTTGCGTGAATCGGGTGCTATTGAGCAGGACGCCGATATGGTTATGTTTTTGTATCGTGACGAATATTATAATCCCGATACCGAGGATAAAAATTTGGCTGAGTGTATTGTCGCAAAAAACAGAAGCGGTGAAACCGGTATGTTTAAACTTGGTTGGAAAGGTGAATATACTAAGTTTTCTAATGTTGAATTTGCATTGAAGGAAGAATAATGGTTTTAGATATTATTAAAAAGACCTTGCGTGAATATAATTTATTGAATAACGGCGACAGCGTGCTGGTCGGTCTTTCGGGCGGTGCGGATTCGGTGTGTCTTACTCACGCACTTTGGTCGCTGAAAGATGAATTTGACATAAAATTATATACGGCTCATATTAATCACGGTATAAGAGGCGAGGAGGCAAAGAGAGATGAACTTTTTGCCGAAAACTTTTCAAAAAAATTGGGTATTGAATGTTTTGTGTTAAATGCAGATATACCCCAAATTGCAAAAGATACAAATGTGTCGGAAGAAACCGCCGGCAGAAATGTGAGATATAATTTCTTTAATAAATTGTGCGAAAAATACGATATAAACAAAGTTGCAACGGCGCATAACAGAAATGACAATGCCGAAACTTTGCTTATGAATTTTATGCGTGGCAGTACGACAAACGGACTTTGCGGAATACCGTATGTCCGCGGAAATATAATTCGTCCGATATTGAATGTTTCACGAGATGAAATCGAAAAATATTGCAGTGATAACAGACTTGAATATATGACAGACAGTACAAATTTGACAGAAGATTACACACGCAATAAAATACGTCACACATTACTTCCGTATATTCAAAAGGAATTTAATACGAGTTTTATTAAAACCGTTACGGAAAATGCTTGCTTGATAAAGGATGACAGTGATTATCTTGATGGTATTGCGGAAGATTTTTATAAACATCACATCAGAAATTGTGCTGTTAATATTGAAGATTTGAATAATACGGATATTGCGATAAAAAGACGTGTTTTAAGATTGATGTTAAGAGATATTTATAACGGTCTTAACGATATTTCGTCAACATATGTTGCGGATATATTGTCGCTTGCCGATAAATCAAGCGGCAGACAAATAAATTTGCCGTACGGTATTGTTGCAAAAAACGAGTACGGCAAAATAATACTTGAACACGAAAAAAAAGAAACACAGCCGTTTGAAGTCAGTATTAATATCGGTGAAACAGTTTTTATTTCGGAACTTGACAAAAAAATTTCGGTATCTGAAACGGATATGCGAAATAAAGACGGTGCAATATATCTTTCGTGTGACAAGACTGATAAAATCATTGTACGCAACAGGCGAAACGGTGATAAATTTCAGCCTATGGGTATGAACGGTACGAAGAAATTAAAGGAATATTTTATAGATAAAAAAATTCCTAAAGATAAACGAAACAGTGTGCCGATAATTGAGATAAACGGCGAAATTGCCGCAGTCGGCAACAGAATAGACAAACGTTTTGCTTTCAAGGATAAAGGTATAAAAATAGAATTTTACGATAATTAAGGAGGTAGTCAGTTGCAGAAAAGATTTAAAGGACTCGGAGTATGGGTGGCAATGCTTGTAGTTGCGTATCTGATTTATATGTTCGCAGTCGGATTCGGTGCATCGCAGACTAAAATGGTTTACTCTGATTTGGTCAACAGTATAAAGTCCGAACAGGTAAGTTCAATGCTTGTGTCGGGAAATACCGTAACGGTGACACTTACAAACGGTGACAAAGCGAAGGTGAAAATTCCGTCACTTGACACGTTGCAGGCAGATGTCGGAAAAGAAATGAACGACCAAATGGATAAAGGCACTTTAAAGCAAGAGGCTTATGAAACCAAGATTTCATGGACGGCGGTTACAAATATAATTTTGATAATTGTATTTATATGTGTGTTCTTTTTCGGATTTTTGCGAAAAGGCGGTTCGGGTGCAACCAATTTTACAAAGAGCAGAGCAAGACTTAATGAGAACACCAAGAACATGACATTTAAAGATGTTGCGGGAGCTGATGAGGAAAAAGCCGAACTTGCGGAAATAGTCGAGTTTTTGAAAAATCCTCAAAAGTTTGTAAGTCTTGGTGCGAGAATACCTAAGGGTGTACTTCTTGTCGGCTCGCCGGGTACAGGTAAAACACTTCTTGCAAAGGCGGTTGCCGGAGAGGCGAAAGTTCCGTTTTTCTCTATAAGCGGTTCGGATTTCGTTGAACTTTATGTCGGTGTAGGCGCATCGCGAGTGAGAGATTTGTTTGAACAGGCAAAGAAAAACAGACCGTGTATTGTGTTTATAGATGAAATAGACGCAGTCGGCAGAAAAAGAGGAGCCGGTATGGGCGGCGGTCACGATGAAAGAGAACAAACTTTAAATCAGTTGCTTGTTGAAATGGACGGATTTGGCGAAAATGAAGGCGTTATAATGATGGCGGCTACAAACCGTCCGGATATACTTGATCCCGCACTTTTAAGACCGGGACGTTTTGACAGACAGATTGTCGTTGACGTTCCTGACGTAAAGGGCAGAGAGGCTATTCTAAAAGTTCATTCGGCTAAAAAGCCTTTGGCAAATGACGTTAACTTGGAAGAAATCGCAAAAGCAACAGCAGGTTATTCGGGTGCAGACCTTGAAAACTTGATGAATGAGTCCGCTATTTTTGCGGCAAGACGAAACCATCTTGAAATAACAAGAAAAGATATTGAGGACGCAAACTTAAAAGTAATGATGGGAACGGAAAAACGTTCGAGAATTATTACCGAAAAAGAAAAGAAACTTACGGCATTTCACGAGGCAGGTCATGCAGTTTTGGCAAAACTTGTCGATAAAACATCGCATATTCATAAGGTGTCAATAATACCGCGTGGCAGAGCAGGCGGATATACGATGTATGTGCCGGATGAAGATAAAATGTACACATCAAAAAATGAAATGTTGGACAGAATAATTGTAATGCTTGGCGGCAGAGTAGCCGAAGAACTTACAATGGACGACATCAGCACAGGCGCGTCAAGTGACATTCAGCGTGCAACTGACATAGCACGTCAAATGGTTACAAAATACGGTATGTCAGAGGCAATCGGCCCTGTATCGTATGATGACGGCGGCGAAGTGTTTATCGGACGTGATTTTGCACACTCAAAAGCATATTCCGAAAAAACAGCCGCAGATATTGACGCGGAAGTCAAGCATATAATGACTTTACAATACCGGAAAACTGAACAAATTCTTACTGAAAATATGGCTGTACTTACACGAGTGGCTGAAAAACTTCTTGAAAAGGAAACTATTGACGGTCAAGAATTTGAAGAATGTTTTAATATATAAAAAGGAGGAAACAATAATGGCACAAGTAACAAAAAAGACTCTAATCGGTGAGGCTTTAAGCATAGATGAAGAAATCGCTCCAATACTAATGGGTATCGGAATGCACTGCCTTGGCTGCCCGGCATCACAGGGTGAATCACTTGAGGAAGCTTGCATGGTTCACGGCGTTGACGCTGACGAACTTGTAAAGAAGATTAATGACTTCTTGGCTTCAAAGTAATAATTTAAGCAGATAACCGTAGCTTATGCTACGGTTATTTTTTTATAAAAGTGAACATATATATGATTTAGATTAAATTATACGACAAAATGTGAGAAAATTATTATATGCGAACTATTACCGATGTGTATCAAAAAAGAGGTGTACCGTCAATGATAAAATATTTATCATTGTATGAAATGTTTAAATAAAGTATCGGTTTTTGTGCAGAGTATACTATAACATAATACGTTCAACTGCTATAATAAGTTTAACAAATAAACAAAGAGAAAGCGATGGCAAAGGCGTCAAAAAAAAACGCAGCCATCGCTTTTTGTATTAAAAGATGAGGTGAGTCAAATGCTAAGGATTGATAAGGTAACAAAAGAATTTCCACAGAGTAGTGGCGGAAGAAAGAGAGTACTTGAAGACATAAGTCTTAAAATCGAAGATAACGAATTTGTCTGTATCTTGGGTAAAAGCGGATGCGGTAAAAGTACACTTCTAAATCTTCTTGCCGGATACACTGTACCGGATTACGGAGCCTTGTATCTCGATAGAAATATGATACACGGACCTTCGGCTGACAGGGGGATTGTATTTCAGGAATACGCGTTATATCCGTGGTACACAGTATTGCAGAATGTAGCATTTGGTCCATCGGTCAGAAAAGATCCGAATGCAGAAGAAATTGCAATGAAGTATATCAAAATGATAGGACTTGAAAAATATAAGGATTATTATCCGGACAGCCTTTCAGGCGGTATGAGACAGAGAGTCGGAATAGCAAGAGCACTTGCAAATAATCCGAGAATATTGTTAATGGACGAGCCTTTTTCGGCGCTTGACCATATATGCGAGAGGAAATTAACAGTATTAATCCCGTATTGATAAGAGCGGCAATGAGTTTGGGAGCAAACCAATGGCAGATATTTAAGAGAATTACATTTAAAGCGGCATTTCCGAGTATCATTTCAGGTATGAAAACAAGCCTGCACTTGCATTTTCGGGTTTGGTAGTTGCAGAAATGATGGGTTCGGATATAGGTTTAGGATATATCATAGTAGACTCTAAAAACTGGTTCAGAGTTTCGGATATGTTTATGGCAATGTTTCTTATTGCTGCCGAATACCTTGTTATTTACTTCATACTTTCTTTCCTTGAAAAGAAGTTATTCAAATGGAAGAAGACAGGTATATCAGCAGTAGTTGAAAATAATTAAGAAAAAAGAATGGAGGAAAAGATTATGAAGAGTTTGTTAGGAAAAGGAATTGCGTTTGCATTGGCAGGAACAATGGTATTGGCAACCGCGTCATGCGGTTTCAAGGCCGCCTGTTGTAGAAGTTGAGGCAACTGAAGGAGCGATTTCACTGGCTAAGCTTGCTAAAGCACCGTTGTATGTTGCTCACGTAACTGCTAAGGGGGCAATGGAGGCAATCAGAGATGCTTATGCAGACGGTTATCCTATTTTCGGAGAAACGTGTACACACTACTTAACACTTACAACAGATAATCTTGCAAAGCCGAATTTTGAAGGTGGAAAATATGTTTGTTCACCGGCACTTCGTTCACAAGAACATTTGGACGCATTGTGGGGAGCAGTTAAAAAAGGATATTTGAATGCAATCAGTTCTGACCACTGCGGATTTAACTGGAAAGACAATAAACATCAAGGTAAAGACAATTTTGTGAATATTCCTAACGGTGTGCCGGGTATGGGTGACAGAATGAATGTGATTTGGACATACGGTGTTGAAACGGGAAAAATATCACGTCAGAAATACGTTGAGCTTTGTTGCACAAATCCTGCAAAAATAAACGGAATATATCCGCAAAAGGGTGTTATTGCTCCGGGTTCGGATGCGGATATTGTTATATTTGATCCTGAATATGAGGGTGTATTTACAAATGCGGACAGTTTGCAAGGCGTTGATTATTCTACATATGAAGGTATGAAACAAAAGGGCAGACCGGATAAAGTTTTTCTTCGCGGTGAACTTGTTGCAGATTGCGGAAAATATGTAGGTAGAAGCGGAACCGGTCAATTTGTAAGTGCAAAACCGTTTGGTTTGTGCTATGAATAAAGGAGTAATCTTATGACGGAACTTAAATTAAAAATAGGCAAAGAAGAATTAAAGGCAGTTTTGGAAGAAGAAAAAGCACCGCTTACTTGTGAATTTTTCAAAAAAATATTGTAAGATATACATATAAAATATATTTCGGATGTAAATAAAATGTCAAAGAAATTTTTAAGTATTATTGTGGCGGCAGAAATGTTATTTGAAGTATATGAAATATTGCAGAACGGTACAAATTGAATGGATCGCAGATCAAGATTAAGGTTCAGCGTCGGCAGACGAAAAAACATTGACTTCTTTATAAAAAGCAATAATTTCATATTTTACAGCAATAATGCTTAATGATTTTTTGGATTTGGCGGTGTATAATCTAATCATAAATAAAACGATATGCGAAGGAGCAATTATTATGGATAAGGTTATATTAAAGCAAGAAAAAGTTACAATACCTACATATGAAATTTCTGATTACGACAAAAATCCTATGTTTCTTGAAAAACGTGTATATCAAGGTTCAAGCGGACGAGTTTATCCGCACCCTGTATGCGAGGGTGTTTCGGACGTTAAGACTGATAAAGAATACAACGCAATTTTCTTGGAAAACGATTATATACTTGTAATGATTTTACCTGAAATCGGCGGTAAAATTCAAAGATTATACGATAAAACAAACGGATATGACGCTGTTTATTATAATGAAGTTGTAAAGCCTGCGCTTGTAGGCTTGGCAGGTCCGTGGATTTCGGGAGGTATTGAGTTTAACTGGCCGCAACATCACAGACCGTCCACATTTGATCCTGTTGACTATAAAATCGAAGAAAACAATGACGGTTCGATTACGGTATGGGTAGGCGAAACAGAAAAGATGTTCCATACGAAAGGTATGGCGGGATTTACTGTATACCCAGACAAAGCATATCTTGAAATAAAAGGTCAGGTATACAATCCGACAGACAGACCTCAAACATTTTTATGGTGGGCAAATCCTGCCGTTGCGGTAAATGACTATACACAATCAATATTCCCACCGGATGTTCACGCGGTAATGGATCACGGTAAACGTGATGTATCAAAGTTTCCTATTGCCGACGGAGTTTATTATAAAGTTGATTATGCACCGGGTACGGATATTTCAAGATACAAAAATATTCCTGTGCCGACTTCGTATATGGCATATCATTCGGATTATAATTTTATAGGCAATTACGATTATTCCAAAAATGCGGGACTTCTTCATATAGCCGACCATCACGTTTCACCCGGTAAAAAGCAATGGACTTGGGGTAACGGTGATTTCGGAAAAGCGTGGGACAGAAATCTTACAGACGAAAACGGTCCGTATATTGAACTTATGACAGGTATGTTTACTGATAATCAGCCCGACTTTACATTCTTAAAACCGTATGAAGAAAAGACTTTCGTTCAATACTTTATGCCATACAAAAATGTCGGTGCGGTTAAAAATGCTTCGACAGAAGTTGTTATGAATCTTGAATTGGATAACGATACGGCTAACATAACTGTATATTCGCCGATACAACTTGGTGATGTAACAATCAAACTTGCTTATGACGGAAATACGGTATTTGAAGAAAAAGCAAACATATCACCGACCGATATATTTACAAAGAGTATTCCTATTCCTAACATAGATGAAACAAAGCTTACACTTGCCGTATATAAAGACGGAAACAAATTATTAAGCTACACTCCTATGGGCGAAAATGACGAGGAAACACCTAATCCGGCAGAGGCATTGCCTGAACCGCAATTTGTGGAAACAACCGAAAAACTGTTCCTTGCGGCTACACATTTAGAGCAATACCGTCATGCTACATATTCGCCTGAAGATTATTACCTTGAGGGATTGAAACGAGATGAAACAGATATTCGTCTTAACAACGGATACGGAAAGTATTTGTATAATAAGGGCAGATTTGCGGAAAGTGAAAAATATTTCAGACAGGCTATTAAATCATCAACTTGGAAAAATCCTAATCCATATGATTGTGAACCGTATTATAATTTAGGATTATCATTAAAGAAACAGGGTAAAATCAATACTGCATTTGACGCGTTTTATAAAGCTGTTTGGGACGGGAATATGCAGGATAAAGCATTTTATCAATTAGCCTGTATTGCATCGGGCAGAGGTGATTATAATGATGCGTTGGAATATATAGAAAAGTCGCTTGTAAAGGGAATGCATAATTTAAAGGCAAGAACTTTAAAATCGGCGTTGCTCAGAAAACTCGGAAAAAATGCAGAGGCAACAGAATTTGCAAAAGAAACACGCAATATAGACGCATTAGATCACAGTGCATATTATGAACTTTACAAAATAACCGGTAACGGCTTAGACGAAATGCAAGCTGTTATGCGTGATGACAATCATAACTATATCGAACTTGCACTTAGCTATATGTCAGCATATTTGACAGATGACGCAATCGAAATATTAAAACTTGCACCGAATGACAATGAGCCTATGGTGCATTACTATCTGTATGCACTGACAAATGACAAATCAGAACTTGATAAGGCTGAAAATTCTGACAACCTGTATTGTTTCCCGAACAGACTGGAAGATATAGCTGTATTGGAAAAGGCAATATATAACGGCGGTAATTATGCTGCTTATTATCTTGGCTGTTTGTTCTATGACAAAGGCAGATGGGAAGAATCAAAAGAATTATGGGAAAAGTGTGCGGATAATATAAAACTTCCGACAGTGTATAGAAACCTTTCGCTTGTTTATTACAATAAATTAAAAGACGGTGTCTTAGCACTAAAAGCAATGGAAAAAGCATTCAGTATTGATAAGAGTGACGCAAGAATATTTTTTGAACTTGATCAACTGTACAAAACACTTAATTTCTCTCTTGAAAAGAGATTGGCAAATATGAATGAAAATTCCGACTTACTTGAAAAGCGTGACGATTTATATACGGAATATATCACGTTGCTTAATATAAACGGCGAATATGATAACGCATACAATCGTATTATGAACCATAACTTCCACCCTTGGGAGGGCGGTGAAGGTAAGATACCTGCTCAGTACAGAATTGCGCTTATTAATAAGGCTAAAGCAGAAAAAAATACAGAAAAAGCAATAGAATATCTTGAAAAAGCTCTCGTTTATCCGTATAATTTAGGTGAGGGCAAGTTAATCGGTAATATGGATAACGATATATATTATATGCTTGGTAACTTGTATGAAGATAAGGAAAAGTCCGAACAGGCATACAGACTTGCAGCAAGGGGTGAATTTAATCTTTCTTCGGCGATGTATTATAACGACCAACCGCCGCAGATGATGTATTATTCCGCAAAAGCGATTGAGGCACTGGGTGATAAAGACGAGGCTAAAAAGAGATTTAACGCATTTATTGAGTATGCAAATAATCATATGAATGATGAAATGAAAATTGATTACTTTGCAGTATCATTACCGGATTTCTTGATATTCGAAGGTGACTTAAATAAAAACAATAAGGTACATTGTAATCTTATGGCGGCGCTTGGATATTTGGGTATAGGTGATAATGATAATGCCCAAAAGTATGCAAAACAAGGACTTGAATTAAATCAATGCCACGCAGAACTCAGAGATATAGTAAAATAGGTGATACAATGAAAACAATAGATTTAAGCGGAAAATGGAATTATAAAACAGATATTGACGATAGTCAGACAATAGACAGCATAAAATTTGAAAATAATAATTTTAATCTTCCGGGTTCAACTTGTGATAATAGGATAGGCAAAAAAATAGAATACTTTGACAAAATATCAAAAGAGGCTGTACGTGCACCGAGAGAGCGATATGAATATATCGCTCCTCTTTGGCTGCAAAAAACGGTCAACATTCCGAATGATACAGACGGTAAAACTGTCAGACTGTTTATGGAGCGAGTTAATATAGCATCTGAATTATGGATAGACGGTGTGAAAACAGACAGACAAATAATTGAGCTGTCCACACCTCACATATACGAGTTAACAGGTAAAATAACTCCGGGCGAACATACGTTTACGCTGAAAATAGACAACAGAAATTTGCTAAACCTTGATACAATGGCAAGCGGATACAGTGTCGACACGCAAGGATATTGGAACGGTGTTATCGGACGTATTGAACTGCAATATGAAGAAAAAGAACATATTGACAGCATTCAAGTATATACAGATGACAAAGGCATAACGCTTAAAGTTGTTGAAACATCGGATGTACATTCTCCGTTTAAAACGGAGAAAGCGACTGTTACCGTAAATGTTACTTCACCAAAAGGAGATTTACTTGGAGAAAAAATATTTGAAACGAAGGTGTTTAATTCAAAACAAGTCGATTATTTTAGATACGATATTTCCGAAATAGATTATTGGGACGAATTCAATCCTAATTTATATACGGCAACAGTTAAATATGAATGTAACGGTCATACCGATATAAAATCCGTAAAGTTCGGTATGCGAACGATAAAAACGGAAAATAAAAAGATTTTGCTTAACAACAGACAAATTTCTTTGCGCGGTACAATAGATTGTGCTATATATCCGCTTACAGGTTATCCGCCTATGGATATTGAGGTGTGGCGAAAAAATTTCAAGACTATCAAAAGCTATGGCTTAAATCACGTTCGTTTTCACGCATGGTGTCCGCCTGAATGTGCCTTTAATGCGGCTGACGAAATAGGAATGTACATATCTGTTGAAATGCCGCTATGGCTTAATCACGATGTATGTGCACTTGAAACGGGTGAAGACCCGATACACCGTCAATATTTTATGCAGGAGGCTATTAATATCTCAAAAACATACGGCAATCACCCTTCGTTTATAATGTTTTCAAACGGTAATGAAAATATGGGCGATTTTGATATGCTTAACGACATAACCACTTGCATAAAGGCTTATGACAACAGAAGAATTTATACGCTTACGACGAACTTCGACCACCCGATTATGCCGTGTGAAGATTATTTGTGTGCATATGAGGCAGGCGGTCACAATGTCAGAATACAGAACTGTCAGGATAAGGCGGCTGAAAATACATCGCTTGATTATTCCTCTGCGGTAAAAGATGTGCCTGTACCTATAATTTCGTTTGAAGTGGGGCAGTATTGTGTATATCCTGATGTTGACTTAATTGAAAAATATACAGGCAATATTCTGCCGGTAAACCTTGACGCGATTAAAAAATTTATGATTGAAAAGAATGTGTATCATAAATTGAATGATTATATTAAAGCGTCGGGCGACTTAGCTGTTAAGCTTTATAAAGAAGATATTGAGGCGGCACTTAGGACAAAAGATTTCGGCGGCTTTGAACTTTTGTCGCTATCGGATTACACAGGACAAAGTACAGCCACTGTCGGCATACTTGATGTGTTTTATGAAAGTAAAGGCTTGATTTCACACGATGAATTTAAAAATTTTGCAGGTGAGGCAGTACCGTTATTTAAGGCAAAGAGAATATTTAAAAATACAGATACATTGGAGGCGGAATTGGACTTATATGATTTTGGCGAAAAGAAAATCAACAATCCTGTTTATAATTTGACGGTACAAAACGGTAAGCAAGTATTTTATAAAACGTCAACAACAGAAAGTAAGGTAAGCATACCGCTAAACAGTATAACAAAATCAACAATGCTTAGTGTTATACTGGAAGTTAACGGTTATAAAAACACTTGGAGAATATTTGTTTTTGGCGAAAATAAGATTGAAAACAATGTTCGTATGATTAAATCTGAAGAAGAACTTTATGATATAATCAAAAACGGCGGAAAAGCTATTGTGACGAAAGAGTGTTTCAAAAATCCGATACATGGAAGTTTTATACCTGTATTTTGGTCGCCGGTACATTTCCCGTCACAAAAACCGTGCGGTGCAATAATTGATAATAAGCATAGAATATTTGATGATTTCCCGACAGAAAAATATCCCGATTATCAGTGGAAAAGACTGCTTGATAACTCGGTCGGTACAGATATATCGAAGTTTGCTGGTGAAGTAAAACCTATAATTGAAACAGTACCGAATTTTTTTGATAATACTGCGTCATCACCGCTGTTTGAAACAAAAATAGGCAAAGCAAAGCTATTGTTCTGCGGTTTTGATTTAGACGGAGATTATCCCGAATGTAAACAGCTTTTAAGCAGTATAACGCAATATGTAAATTCAGATAAATTTTAAAATAAGCCGAAAAGGTTAATTTCAGAGTCGGAGTCGGACTTCTTTAGGAATCCGACTCCGACTTGTTTTTAAATTAGATTGTTACCTAAAAACTTGCTTATACCATTTAAGGCTGATTGTGAGTATTTTCTGCTTATAGGTATTTCAAGGTCTTGAATATTGACTTTTGTTTTGGTGAATTGAGTTATGTATGTAAGATTTACAATGTAACTTTGATGTATGCGTATAAAGTTGGTGTTAAGAATTTCTTTTTCGATGTCCTTTAGAGGTTCGTTTAAGGTTTGCTTTGGCGCATTGACATAATGTACGATAGTTTTTTTTAAAATCCCCTCAAAATAGGAAACATCATTTAGATTTATAGCAGTAGTCCCGCTACCGAGCTTTGTATAAAGAGTCTGCTTATTTATTTCACTGCAACAAACTGACAAGGCTTGTTTTAACTGTTCATTCGATATTGGTTTTACCAAAAAGTATAAATGATTGACGGAATAGACGTCTTGAAAAAAGTCTTGCTCAACAGATATAAATATAATTTTTATATTAGGGTATTTTTCAGTGATTGCTGACGCTATATCTATTCCGTTATCTTTTCCAAGCATTATATCAATAATAGCGATATTGTAGCTTGAAACTGATTCTAAAAAAGTGTTTATATCATAATAACAGTCGGTATTATAGCTGTTATCAATTTTTTTTATTTGTTCTTTAAAATCATCACAGAAAGTTTTATCATCATCGATTATCGCGATATTAATCATTTATGTACTTCCTCCTTGTCATTAATCGGAATTGTTACAATGGCGGTAAAATTGTGCTCATCATGTTCGTAAACGAAATTACCGCTAAGAAGATTGGATAAATCTTTAATTATATGTAATCCGTACCCGTGATTGTGATTAGGGTCGTCTTTTTTACGAATAACTTGCGGCATACTGTTGCGGCAGGTGATAACTAAATTGCCGAGTTGTATGCTGCTTTTTAATTCAATATAAGGATTTGTCGTACAGTATTTAGACGCCTCTAAAGCATTATTTAATAGGTTGGAGAAGATACTGCATAAGTAAACATTGTCGAGATTAGCCTCTTTAATACCGCCGACTAAGAAATCGGTTCGTATATGATTAGCTGTAGCCATATTGTATTTTTCAGCCAATATAATATCAATCGCCGGAACATCGCAATATGTTTTTGCCGAAAGTGAATCCCAATTTTTTAATAACTTACTTGTATATTCGGTTAATTCTTCTTTGTCTGCTTTTTGTGACAGACCGTTAATAACGTTAATGTGGTCTTTTAAATCGTGACGCAATTTTTTATAGTTTACATAGTTGTTTCTCAGTTGGTCGTATTGCGAGCTTAAAAGATTGTACTGATTAACAACAAATTCTTGCTTTGCTTGCTCTTTACTGATACGAATACTGTAACGTATAACAAGAAATGTAAGCGAAATTGAAATAATCATATAAACAATTAAGACCAATACAAATTTCAATATACTTATTTTTGCATAATAAATGTAAAGTAAGAACGTCAGTATAAATATTTGAACAATTATTATTGAAAGTATATATACAATAGTAAGGTCACTTATTTTTGGCTTTTTATGTTGTATCCATTTTGAGATTGAAAACAGTATCAACATTTCAACTGTAAATAAAAGCAAAGGTTCGACTGCGTTTGGGATACTCGAAAGTCCGGCAAGTGTTTGACCACCGAAAGCCGAATCAAAGTTTGGCATTAGTATTGTTCGCAGTGAAAGATATACGAGCGACAATAAAATATCCGATACATATGGAATAAAAGTGAATAATATTTTTTTTAAAGGCTTGTCATCGCTGAGTATGAATATACAAGTCATAAGTATAGCTATCCCTGTAAAGAACATAGGCATTTGAGGCATATGTATTATGTTTGTGATTATAGTAGCTATAATCATTACTGCTGAAACAATTACACGAAATTTTGTTTTGCCGTATCTTGCGGAGAGTACGCTTGCATAAAACAGAGCTATTAATATACTGAAACTGAAATCCATTAAACCGTCAACAAGACTTACTTGCCATTGTGCCATAATAACATCCCTCTTTTCTGAATTGATACATATATTTTATCATAAAATGTATTATTTTGTCTATATAATACGTTAATTATGGTAAAAAAGACGTTAAAAATGTCACTTTGTTGAAAGTTATTTTAAAATTATGCTAATATGTTTTTAGGATAAAAATCCTAAATAAAAAACTGAAGTCCTATATAAAGACTTCAGTTTCTGACAGGTCGATGATTAAATATACGCAAATTATTCATTATCATCAGACTTTAAGTTGTCAAGGGCATAATTGCAGCATTGAATTACAAGCTGGTTAAAAGATATTCCTTTTGATGCTGCAATTTTACCCATTCTTTCGATAAGTTCATCAGGCATTCTTATGGTGCGATTAGATGACTTCTCTGGTTGATGAATTTCAAATTCTCCCATAACTAATTCACCTCCGTGTGTTGAATTTTTTATAATATAATTTTAAACCATTTTAAATAGAAAATATACAAGCAAATTATAAAGTAATAATTAATTTAAAAATAAGTTGCAAAATGACTATAAATAGAAAATTAAAATATTTGTATTAAAATCATATAATAATATTCATATATACAATTAAAAATTAGTTGCATATTTAAACTAAAAGTGCTATAATGAAACTATAATTATAAAAAATATATACAAGAATAATAAATTGTATATATTGATACTGCATTTAGTCTGTCATCCATAAAACTTTGTAGATATTGAATAATATGTAAACAACTATATTTTTATAACTACATAATAGGTGAAAAATTGGAAAGGTGAATGAAAATGACGAGCAAGATAAGATTATATATTAATGAGCAGATAAAAGATTTATATTTGAATGCGGAGAATGCACATATAACAATAGGCTCATCAGATGAAGATACATTGAAAATTACATATCCTGATATTATCGCAAGTCATTTATCTTTTGATTTTTTCAATAACAGATGGATATATTTTGACGCTTTAAAAAAAGAAAGAGGTATTGCAAAGGATGGAGATGTTTTTATATTAAGCGTAAAACATCATACAGCCGCTATGTTTTGTGTAGAAGAACATGTTCCTCAGAAAGTAAAGTTAAAATCAGGAACAACTGTATCTATAGGTCGTAGCTTTAGTGCAACATTACATTTATCGGATCGAAGTGTAAGCAGTAAGCACGCCATGGTAATAACTGATGAAATTGGCAGTACAATTAAAGATTTACATAGCTTAAACGGTACTTTTTTAAACAACAAGAAAATATCCGAAAGTATGCTTAAAGATGGCGATATAATTTCAATAGGTAAATTTAATATACTGTTTAAAAATAATACATTGGAATTGTGTGAAAACCAAGAAATAATAGCCAATGATGAAATACAGTATCCGATTTTCAGCTTGTCACCAAGATTAAGACATAAAATGCCTTCGGAAATAATAGAAATCCAAGAACCGCCGAATATTGGAGATATGCCAATGGTTAATTGGTTGTCATTTTTGCCTATGCTTGTAACTCGTAGTGCATATTCGGCAGTTTTTCCTTTGACATCTGTCTTTTCTACTTTTGTGCAAAAGAAAAAATATAGAAAATCTCGTGAAGTAAGACAGGAAAAGTACGAAAAATATTTAGCAGATGTTAAGGCGAGGATTGAGAAAAACAGAGATGATCAATTTATATCTCTTGAAGAATCAAATCATGAAACAAGGGTGTGCTATGATATAGCAACAAAGCGTGAACGTACAATGTGGGAACGTAATCCGGAAGACGACGACTTCTTAAAAGTGAGAATCGGAAAGGGCGATATAACTACCAGTTTCAAAATTAAATTTCCGGATAATGTTCTGAAAATGTATGATGATGAATTAGAAGAACAAGGTGAAAATCTTGGTCAGGGTAATCAAGTTATAGAGGGTGCTCCTATTTTATGTGACATAGCAAATAATTTAAGTGTTGGTATAATAGGCAATCGTGAGAATGCAGTAAATATTGCAAGAAATATGATAGTACAAATTGCAACAACACATCCATATACAGACGTCAGACTTGTCACTATGTTTTCAAAGAAGGAACAAAAACAATGGAATTTTATAAAATGGTTGCCACATTCGTTTGACGAAAAACGAGAATCAAGATATATGGCAAATGATGTATTTAATGCGGCAGCTTTGGATAAAAAGGTTGATGAAGAATTAAAAGGAAGAAAAATCCCAAAAGACCAAAGTGAAAAAAAGAATGAGAATATTCCTTTTTATTTATTTGTAATTTCAGATCCCGAATTAGTTGAAGACTCGGAAATTGAAAAATATTTGAACGAGAATAAAGTCGGAATGGGCATAGGCGTAATATACGTCTACAATAAGTTAGAAGAGTTACCTAAGAGTTGTAATCTGATTATAGAAACAACATCGGAGGAAAATGTATTCTTTGATAAATCAAATATAGGTGAAAAGCAAAAATTTGAAATTGATAAGTTTACAATAGAAAAAGCAAATAAATTTGCAAGAAGCTTAGCGCCTGTACGACTGGCTGAGAAAAAGTCTGATGAAAAAATGCCTACATGCATTACTTTCCTAGAGGGTTATGGTGTACAAAAAGCTGAGGATTTACCCATATGGAAAAATTGGAATAATACAAATCCTGCAAAAGCAGTGGCAGTGCCTATAGGTATAAAATCTAATGGAGAAAAGTTTGTTTTTAATATTATGTATGGATCTGACTTTTTAAGATACCACGGACCTTTTGGAATTGTTGCAGGTACAAATGGTTCGGGTAAATCTGAAATGATGCAGTCGTGGATTTTATCTTTAGCTACAAAATTTTCACCGCAGGAACTGTCTTTTATAATAATAGACTATAAAGGTACAGGTATGTTGTTGCCATTTCAAAATTTGCCACATCTTGCAGGCAAAATTTCAAATTTGGATGGTAATGTTAAGCGTAATATTATTGCACTCAACAAGGAAATGAAAAGACGACAGGCAATATTCAACAAAGTGGGAATTATTCCTCAGGATATAAAAGAATATTATAAACGTGGTTTTCATAAAACGTATCAACCGTTGCCGATTACAATACTTGTTGTTGATGAATTTGCGGAAATAAAGAAAAATCTTCCTGAGTTTGTACCGGTATTGGAAAGCTTGTTTGCAGTAGGTCGTTCTTTGGGAATATTTGCGGTGGTATCTACTCAAAAACCGAGTGGTGTTGTTACAGATAAAATGTATGCAAACAGTAAATTCAGATGGTGTTGCAGAGTTGCGAGCAGTGCAGACAGTAAGGAAATGCTACGCCATGCCGATGCGGCAAAAATTTCAAATGCAGGGCGTGCATATGTTCAAGTCGGTGAAGACGATATATATGAACAGGTACAATCTTTTTGGAGTGGTGCACCATATGAACCAAACAGAGAAGAAGGAATGAATGCGGAAATTCCTATTTCGTTAGTAGATATAACAGGAAAGCGTAATCAATACGAAACGTTAAATTCAGAGAAAAAAGAAAGCAAAATAAAAGAAATTGACGCAGTAGTAGACTATATAGAAAAGGTTGCTATTGAACATAACGTTGAAAAAGCTCCGAAGATATGGCAAGAACGGTTGAAAAACAGAATATATTTGGACAACATATTGAAAGAAAATAACAAAGAACAAGAATTAGTGTTATCTGTTGGATTGGTAGATGATCCATATGAGCAAATGCAATATCCGCTTGATATTAATTTCTCAGCAGACGGACATTGCTTAGTATGGGGTGCACCGGGTACAGGTAAAACAACATTTTTACAGACGGTTATTATGTCTGCCGCTAAAACCTACACTCCAATGGATATAAATATTTATGCAATGGACTTTGGTAGCTGGAGCTTGAATTTGTTTGGTAGTCTTCCTCATGTAGGGGGCGTTGCAAACGATAATGATGAGGAGAAAATTTATAAACTGGTAAATATGCTGAAAAAAGAAATTGATACGAGAAAAAGAAATTTCGCAATGAACGGAATTATTAATATAAAGATATATGAACAGACAACCGGTGAAAAATTACCGTTTATTCTACTTCTTATAGATAATTTCAATGCATTATTTTCAATATATCCGGATTTAGACGAATTTTTTATAAAGTTATCAAGAGAGGGCGCGGCTTACGGAATATATATGATAGGAACAGTCAGCGGTATTTCAGGTGTGAGCTATAAAATAATAAACAACATTAAAAATAATATTTCACTACAGCTGAAAGATAAATCGGAATATTCGGCTGTTGTAGGTAAAACGGACGGACTGGAACCTGAAAACAACGAGGGACGTGGTTTAATAAGAGGAACACCGTTTGCATTGGAATTTCAGACGGCACTTCCGGTTGTGGGACAAGATGATAATGAAGTTCTAAAAAATATAAAAAGTGAAGTCAGTATTCTTTGTGAAAACAATAAAGACGGCAGCGCTAAGCCAATACCGGTTATGCCTGACGTTATATCGTATAATTCGATAATGAGTAATGATATAGTGTTGGGATTATCAACGGAAACGATTGAGCCTGTAACTGTTGATATAAAAAAATCACCTCATTGTATACTTATTTCAGGAGAAAAGAAATCGGGTAGCAGTAATATTCTCAATGTAATTTTAAAGCAATTTGTCGATAAAGCGAACGCAAAGCTTATTTTATATGATAGTGGACGACAAACACTTTCTACACTGGCGAGAATATCGGAAAAATATATAGAATCTGCTGTAGAATTAGATGAATACATAGAAAAACTTGCTGAGAAATTGAATTTACGAAAAAACAGCGAAGATTTATCTGAATTTGACACGATAGTCATAGGAATAGACGGCTATAAAGATATGTATGACGCTATTGATGATAAAACAGCAACGAGATTATCGGCTATTGTGAGAATGGGTAAAGGATTAAAGGTATTTGTTGTTGTTGCAGAGGAATCGGCCAAATTATACAGTTTAAGCTCTGTAGATCCAATATTGAAAATGATAATATCTGACGGTATCGGCATTCTTACAGGCGGAACATTAAAACAACACGGTGCTTTTAAAATCGAGGCGGAATATTCAGAGTTAAATGAACAGTTGAGTGAATTTGAAGCATATAAAGTGGAAAATGAGGAAAAAGTCAGATTTAAAACTATGTATGAATTTTAAATTTAGAAAATTAAATCAAAAAAGAAAAGGAGGATTGTATTGATAAATCAATACAGGTAAAGCAAATGGAAAGTTTTAAAATTACCGCAAAAGAGTTTTTGCTTTTATGCACGGCAACCGACACAGACGAAGTATATGGCGTAGATGACGCGTACGAGAACCTTACCGAAGACAATGTAGAAAAAGAAGTAAGAAATGCGCAAAAATCATTGGAAGAAAAAAATTACATACAGTCTGATTTTGACGGCAATTCCGAAATCAGAGATGATTTAATGGAATTGATAAGCTGTTGTGTTGAATGTAATAATGTTATATCTGTAGATCACGCTCAAGGAAACAAGGGTCAAACAAATGTAGTGTATTATATACAGGATGAAAAAGTAGTTAAATCGGAAAAGAAAGATGATATTTATACTATTGGATGGCTGAAAAAGGAAATGCTGTATTCCGATATAAAAGGGTTAGTTAAAATATTACCTATGGAAAGAAATAATAATATAGATAAATTTCATATTCCTCAAAATGAAGTGGAACGAGCAAAAGAAAGTCTTGCAAAAAAAGACAAAAAAGCTGCTGTTGAATGTTTCAAACAGCATTGTAACACTACGACAGCAGAACTTGTTGCGAATGCTCTGGATATTAATGATTTTTATTCGATTACGGAAGTTGAATTTAAAGATAAGCTTGATTCTGTTCATAATATGATGGTATTCGTGACAGACACGTCATTAATAAAAATTACACCGACTGTTATAGATTTAATAGATGAAACAGAATTTGATAATACAACTGTAGCTGAAATAAATGATACACTTGATAATTATGTGAAGATTGTAGGAGCTATTACAGGTGAGGATGGTTTAAATGGTTAATTCAGCGATTATAACTGTTAAGGAATTTTCGGGTTATGAAATTGGAGATTTTGAGTTGCCAATAAAAATGCCTGTTGAAGATTTATCAAAGAAGCTTGTTGATGTTTTGAAAGCTATAGACAGTGAACGTTATGAAGGTATATCAGATATAAAAATAAGATATAACAATAGAATTTTACAAAATAATCAGACTCTATATTCTCAAGGTATTTGGGATGGAAGTATTATAACAATATCATTTTAGGAGGTGTGTGGATTGTCAAGCGGACTTATTAGTATAGATTATGCTGCTGCAATAATGAAAGCAAAAAAACTTGAAAATATCGCGAATGAATGTTCAAATATAATCAAAGATATTGACAAACAGCTTTCTTCATTGGATGAAATGTGGAAAGGAGCGGCAAGCGATGCATTTAAGCAAAAGTTGCAGGAATATAAACAGGAAAATCAAAAAACTCAGGCGGAAATAAAAAAGACGGCAAATGAAATAAAAGAAGTGGCAAGAGCAATTAAAGCAGCTGATGAAGCAGCTGCCGCAAGTACTTTGAAAATGTAGTTTAGTGAGGTGAGAAAACAATGGCATTGATAAAACTTACACTTTCAGAAATGAGTAATGTGAAAAGCCAAATAAGCAGTTTAGCTGAACGGACTGAATCAAACGGAACAGCCGTAGCGAGAATTGCATCAAATTTGGATATGGAAGTGAAAGCAAGACAAAATATTGAAGAACAACTTCAAAAAATTAAAAATGATTTAAACAAACAATCACAAAAGTTGACTGCATACTCAAACGTGCTTAATGACGTTATGAATCAATTTGTTAGTGCAGATTCAAAAAAGAAAACAAATATAGATGCAGTGTCATTTGAAAAAAATGCAACAGTTTTAGCTGCCGGTATGGTCGGAACTATGTTAAAAAATACCTTAAATGGTTGGGTGCTAAAAGAACGTCTTGATAAAGTTAATAAAAATGCAGGAAAAAATACAACAACCAAGAAAACAGATGTTTCTAATTTAAAAAAATTTGTAAATTGGAGCAAGAATAAAGCGAAGAAAGCTGCTAAGTCACTAAAGAAAAAATACGGCAATGTAGTTCAAAAAGGTAAAGATTGTATATCATGGGTGAAGAAAAGCTACCAAGATAGAGGAATAGTATATACAGCTATTCAATATGGAAAAGCTGCAGGAAAAGTCGTTGGTGGTTGTGCTGCCCTAGCTGCAGTTGTAGCATCTGGAGGAGCATTGGCACCTTTGGTAACGGTATATGGAATTAACGACATAATGAGTGGAGCAATAGATATTGCCAATATACACAACAGTGTAAAAAATGGTGGAACTGCCGAAATTGATGAAGCAAATCTTTTGAAAGAAGGCATGGAAATTGTCGGTGGAGCAGCTGGGGGCGCTGTTGGTAAAATTGTAGGTAATGAGGATTTGGGAAAAGAAGTTGGAGAAAAAATGGGGAGCATAATGTATACAACCGGTGATGTTGTATCTAAAGTATATACACTTGAAACAACTTTTGATAAAATACACCAAGCAAAAGATTTTAATTTTGGAGGAATAGCGTCAGAAAGTAAAAATACTATGAGCGGTCTGTGGGATTTAGCAACCAAGACTGATATAAAAAATTTAAAATATGAATACCAACTGTTTAAATATCAAATACCTAATACAGTAAATGCAGTGAATAATTTGTCCTTAATAGGCGATTTAGCAAGTACGTTAACAGGTGGTTATAAGGATATTATGAACAGTGCTGCTGAACAATGGCTTGATGGTAAAAATTTTAACATAAAAAATATGACACTGGGTAGCGATGACAGTTATTTAGGTGGATTAGCAGGAAAAATTGGCGATATAAAGACAACATTATTTGAATAGAAAAGAAAGGAAGATAAGTTATGACATTATTACCAATAGGAAGTGTAGTTCTTTTAAATGAGGCGGAAAAAAAGTTAATGATTATAGGAATTTTGCAACGAAACGGGGAAGAGGTTTTTGATTATGTCGGTTGCCCATATCCTGAAGGATTATTAGATTCGGAAAATCTATTCTTATTTAATCATAAAGATATTGCGGAAATAAGCTATCTTGGATTTGATAATATAGAAAGACAGATTTTTATAAAAAAATTAGAGACAGAGTTAAATAAAAACGAAGAATAGAATGGATGTGAACTAAATGGCTGATTATATTTTGATAACTCCGGAGCAGTTAAAGGAGAGAGCATCAAAGGTACGAGAGTACAGACAGCAGCACGTTGATACTATGAGCAGATTTAACAATTTAGTCTTGAACCTCAGTGAAAGTTGGCAAGGTGAGGCACAACAAACATTTGTTGCGAAATATCAAGGTATGAAAGATAAATTTAATAAATTTGATGAGGCTTTGGAAAAATATGCGGTTGATATGGATGAAACAGCAGATATTATGCAAGAAACAGACCAATCATTAGCCTCAAAAATTAACAGTCTTACATAAGTAATAGATGCGCGCAGACGCATTTATAATAAAATTTACAAAGGAGGTCATTTTAATGGCAAGAATTCAAGTAACACCGGAAGTGTTAAACGAAAAATCAAACGAGGTTAGAAAGTATAAGGAAGAGCATATAAGCACTATTCAAAAGCTTACTGCTATGGTAAATGGCTTGGCTGAAATTTGGCAAGGTGACGCTCAGGCAGCTTTCCAGGCAAAATTTGACGGAATGAAGGGTACATTTACTCAGTTTGAACAAATTCTTGAAGAGTATGCGTTAAATCTTAGCGATGCTGCAAAAACATATGCAGAAGCAGAAGCAAATGCAACTCAGAGATCTCGTGGCTAAAAATTATATCAATTCATTGCGGCAGCACGATTTTATTATTGTGCTGCCGTAATATTAGGAATAAGGAGTATTTTATGCTTAAACTTGATTGCTGTTTTATTACAGATGTAGGAAAAATAAGAACAAATAATGAGGATAATTTTTTTATTTGCGGAACTTATAAGAGAACACCGGAGGAACTTCGATACAGAAAAAAAGATTTTGTTTATAGAGGTGGAATTTTTGCTGTCTGTGATGGTATGGGGGGCGAAGAATTCGGCGAAAAAGCGTCGCTTATATCAGTAGAGGAATTAAATAATTTTAAAGAAAAGGATTTTAATGAATATCACAAAAAATATATTGATATGGTGAATTCAAGAATTTGTGATTTGAGATTTGAAAATAATGGTGTAAAGTCCGGAACGACGATTGCACTTATATATATAAAAGATGAAAAAGCTATCAGCTATAACATTGGCGACAGCAGAACATATCTTATGCGTAATAAAAAATTGACACAGCTGTCGGAAGATCACACGCAAGTTGCACAAATGTTGAAAATGGGTATGATTAAGGAAGAAAATGTGCAGTCATACAGCAATCGTCATATACTGACTCAACATTTGGGAATACCAAACAATGAATTGGTTATATCTCCGTATATATCTGACGTTATAGATATTAAAAGAGGAGATATATTTTTGCTTTGCAGTGATGGTCTTACGGACATGATTCGTAATGATGATATTAAGAATATATTAAATAGCAAAATGTCTGCGGAACAGATGGCAGAAACATTAGTAAATTCTGCTTTGCAGATGGGTGGTAAAGATAATATAACAGTAGGCGTCATAAAAAATGCAGAGCCAAAAGAAACTGTTTGGAAGAAAGTAAAAAAGCATTTTGTTTAAAGTATTGTTGACAATAGTAGGGTGATGGTAATGGAAGAAAGTTATTACAAGAAATATGAGCCGATAGACGGAAAATGGTACATAAAAGAATTACTCGGTGAGGGCAGTTACGGAAAGGTATTTCGCATCGAACGAGAGGACATAAGCGGTAAATATACCTCCGCATTAAAAATAATAAGTGTACCGAATTCTAAAACAGAAGTGGATTCATTGAAAGAAAGCTTGGGTGATGAGCAAAGCGTGTCAGATTATTATGGTGAAATAACCAAGAAATTAATGCAGGAATTTCAGCTTATGTCATCATTAAAAGGAATAGCAATATAGTTTCGTATGAAGACCACGATATAAAACAGCACGAAGACGGAATCGGATACGACATTTTGATTAGAATGGAATTATTGACTCCGTTAAATAAATATTTTAATAACGGAATAAATGAAAGCGATGTAATAAGACTGGGAATTGATATATGTAAAGCGCTTGAAATATGTCAGGAACATAATATTATACACAGAGATATAAAACCGGGCAATATTTTTGTATCGCAAAACGGTACATTCAAATTAGGCGATTTCGGGGTTGCAAAAACTATGAACAATATGGGAACTGTTATGACAAAGGCAGGGACATATACATATATGGCACCGGAGCTGTATAAAGGTGAAAAAAACAGTGCAAGTGTTGATATATATTCGTTGGGAATGGTTATGTATCAATTATTGAATTACAACCGTGATCCGTTTTTACCTATTCCGCCTGAAAAGTTTACTTTTGATCAAAAAGAAAAATCGTTAATAAGACGTATGCGAGGTGAAAATTTACCTAACCCGGTACAAGCAAGTGAGAAACTTAGCAAAATTATATTAAAGGCATGTTCATTCAATTCATATGAAAGATATGAGTCTGCATCTGAAATGCGTAAAGCATTAGAAAAGTTAGACGGAAATAAAAATAGTTTCAGAGTTGAAAATATTGATGTTGAATTGCCGGAGGAGAAAACAATAAGTGTAGAATATCCCGAAACAAATGATGATTATTACGAAGAAACAACAGGAATTTTTAATTTTGCCGAATTGGAGGCTAAAGAAAAAATCCGTAAGGAAAATGAAAAATCTGTTGAAACAAAGAATAAGGATAGAGGAAACAAAAGAAAATTTAAAGTAAATAAACAGTGGATAATCTCTGTAACAATTTCTGCTATTATATTTTTAGCATATCTTATATTGCCACTTATATTTGATCCTTATAGTGGGAAATTCTTTAATATAATAGATGGCTTTAGATATGTGTGTGCAAGGTTGCATAATACAGATTATCCTAATAGGTATAAAACAATACAAATACTTGTAATATCTATGACATTTATATGCAATATATGTGCTTTGATTTTAACCATAATACAACCCAAGAAGAAGATAAATATTAAAATTCAAAATATTATTCAAATATTAGGCTATTTAATATCATTTATAATAAGGGTAATTCCGATAATTGTGGATTTTGTAAGCTATTGTAAAATGCATATGTTATTTGAACTGATGGTTGGGATTTTGGTAGTAGTAAAAATATTTATTGACAATAGTGTGAAGATAGAATTAAAAGCAAAAAGCAAAGAAAATACAGATACAAAATAGAACTGTTTTGAGATAATTACAGAATAACAAAATATTGACAAAAAATTAATATTGATATAAAGTAAAAATGATTTTATCATTTTTGATAGTATAATAAAAAAGGATGTGAAGATAAAATAAAAAAAGTTTTAGCGATAGTTCTATCTGCAATGATGATAACTCCTTCGGTAAGTGCTGCAAGCAACAGTATGCAAGTTACGGAGGACAGTGATTATTTATCGCAGTTATCAGAACTTATTCAAAAAAATGATGGAGAAAATTACATTGGTTCATTAAATTTAACAATAGGCTCAGACACTATGATATTAGATGGTACTGAACTTAAAATTGATGATGATGGAAGTACACCGATAATTGAAAATGATACTACATTATTGTCGATAAGAGGCGTGGCTGAGGCTATCGGTGCTGATGTAACTTCGGGTTTCGGTAAAATTAAAATAATGCCATTAAAAACAGCCGACAGTAGTGGTTCATCTTATTCTACGCTAATTAATGCTGCGACAAAGTACGCAACAGATCATGGTGCTAAAGTTATAAATTTAAGTATGGGCGGATACCATGATGATACTTATCAAAGACAAGGTATTGAATATGCAATTTCACACGGTGTAACAGTGGTAGCAGCTGCAGGAAATGATAATGTTGATATATCAAAGAAATTCTTTTCACCGGCTTGTATAAATGGAGTAGTAACAGTTGCCGCGGTAGCAGACAATAATCAAAAAGCAAAATTCAGTAATTATGGAAATGGAATAATTGATATTGCGGCACCGGGAGTTAAAATAGGTGGTGCGGCAAGAGGCGGTGGTACTGTTACGATGAACGGAACATCAATGGCGTCACCACATATTGCAGGCGTGTTGGCTCTTATCAGAAGTGCTAATCCAAATTATTCATCAACAGATGCTATAAATGCAATGAAATCTTCAGCAAGCAATCTAGGTAGTAGTGCATATTACGGTGCAGGAATACCGAATTTAGAAAATTTGGTTTCAAAGACACCTGTTGAAAATAATATAACAGTAAATACACTTGAGGCAAAAAAGATTTCATAAACAAATGCAACTGTATACGGAAAAATTTCATATTTAGGTACACGCCCAAGTGAAGTCGGAATTTATTTTGGCAATGATTCAAACAATTTGAATAAAGTAGCAAGTGATAAGATAAACCACAATAAAAATCCGTTTGATATGTGGTATGATTTGAATAGTGAGGTAGGACAATATCTATCAGCGGGTAGAACTTATTATTATCAGTGTTATGCAATACAGAACGGAAAAGAAGTCAGATGTTCAATTAGCTCATTTACAACAGAATCAGATAATTCCGGTTTGTCAATATCAACAGGCGGGGCGGATTCGGTTACATCAAATAATGCAACCGTCAGAGGTACAGCGGCATATTCGGGTACACGTCCGAGTGAAGTCGGATTATATTTCGGAACATCGCCGAATAATATGAACAAGGTTGCAAGAGATACTATCAGCCACAACAAAAATCCGTTTGATATATGGTATGACTTAAACAGTGAGGCGGGACAATATTTGAACGCCGGAACTACATATTATTACAAAGTATACGGAATACAAAACGGTAATGAAACGTGTGGAGATGTAAAATCGTTTACAACCGCAAGCAACACAACAGAAAGAACATATACGGCATATGTATTCAATACAGACGGTTCACTTGCAATTAACAGCAGACCAAGTAAAGATTATCGTATAGGAGCAATCCCCGAAGGTGCGAGTTGTACAGTGTATCCGGACAGAATGTCCGGAAATTGGTGTTGGGTAGAGTATAACGGAATCAGCGGATATTCATATAAAGATTATCTTACTCAAAATTTAAACGTGCGTACGGGAATTGTAAGAGGAACGGACGGTTCACTTGTGATTAACAGTAAGCCAAAGGTCGGAAATGATATTGGATATATTCCGGAAGGTGCAAGTTGTACTGTATATCCTGACAAAACCTCTGGTAACTGGTATTGGGTTAGTTATAACGGAGTAAGCGGATATTCGTATAAAGACTATATTATATTACAATAATAAATATTAAGAGTGAAAGCCGCTGCTACAATGTAAACAGTGGCTTTTGTTGTTAAAAAACATAGAGTGATAATTGTAAATTTATTTTTAGTATGATATACTGAATATAAAATAATCTTGGGAGTGATGTTAATTGAAAAGAAGAATAAGCATAATATTAATTGCGATGATAAGTCTGATAATCTCAAGTAATTTAAGCGTAATGGCATATGAATTGCCGCACGCATTTTGGGGCTTGGACGCTGGTTATTCAAATGCAACAAGCAGCAAAAATTATGATGAAACGATAAATTACGGAGTACAAATTATCAATTTAATATCATCAGAGCCAAAGAATGAGCAGACAATAAATATTTTAGGCTCAAGAACATATGACGTTGCATTTGCGTATTTTATGAACGGTGATTATACAAATGCGGCGAAGTATTTTGAAATGTATATTCCATACGGTAAGCAATTAGGGTGGACTGACGGCGTAATTATTGCAGAAAATTGCGTTAAGCAATTTACAAATACATTTGACGTATATCAAGCTACGGAACAATCGCAAAAGATGTATGGTGCGAAAAATGAGCCGAACGGTGTTTTATACGGACAAGTGGCAGATAAGGCAAAAAGTAATGAATCAATGACATTGCTGTATTTGGAATACGGTGATGAAAGTACATTCGGTTGGACGCGTGCGATGCTTGATAAAGCAGAAACACAAAACAAAGCGGTAGAAATTGCTCTAAACTTTCCACAGGAAGGCACAACGGTAAGAAATATAAACAGTTCGGATTCTTTTTTATCGAATTTACGCTCTATGTTGTCAAGTTACAAAAACGTGCCGATTTATTTGAGAATAGGTGCTGAATTTAATGTTTGGGGTGATAAATGTACACCTGATGAATTTATATCTGCATTTAAAGCAGTTGCAAACAGTGTGAGCGGATTGTCTAACGTTGCTACTGTTTGGAGTATGGCGCACACATCTTCATGGAAAACAAACGATTGGCCTTATACGGCTGATGACTTCTATCCCGGTGACGAATATGTTGATTGGGTAGGCGTGAATTGTTATGCAAGTAAGTATTTCCAAGGCAGAGTATGGCAGGGAGAAAGCAGGTATAATGAAGTTTGCTTTAAAACAGGATACAGTTCCGATCCTGTTGTGATGATAAAGGATGCTGTTGAAAAGTACGGCGGTCGAAAACCTATAATGATTTCTGAATGTGGAAGTGCATACAGAACTAACGGTGATATAAATGAAACCGACAGTGAATGGGCGGCAAAATATTTAAAACAAATATATACATTCATTCCTATGGTATATCCTCAAGTAAAGCTTATAGCGTATTTTAACGCTAAAATGAATTATGAGGTGAATTACTATAATCTCGACGGAGACAGCGAACTTCAAAACGCATATAATGATGTAACAGAGTCACCGTGGTTTATACAAAATAATAATACAAACAGCGCCGGACAATTCTTTAAAAAGGCGGGCAGTACAATAACGATGAACGGAGATACAACACTGTACGCATATCCGCACATATATGGCTCGGATTGGGTAAATGTTGAATATTACCTTGACGGTGAACTCGTTAAATCAACAAACGAAATAGCTTATGCCGTACAACTAAGCGACATAAAGGGGACGCATGATTTAAGAGTGGTTGCAAACGGAAATAATGGGGTTTCTATGACTCGTGAATATCAGCTTGTCAGCTATGCACCGGCAGAAAAAGCAGAGGATTTTTCTGATACATCTTATCTTAATAACGGTCAGAAAAATGCAGTAAATTACACTATAAGCAATGATATTATGACAGGCTATGAAAATAATACATTCAGACCTGACGCAACCATAACCAGAACAGAATTTGCTGCGGTTATATGCAGAATGATGGGGTATAATGTTGGTGAGAATAGCACATTTGCAGATACAAAATATCATTGGAGCAGTAAATATGTAAATGCGTGCGTAAAAGCAGATATAATACATGGTATCGGTGATAATAAATTTGCACCGGATAATCATATTACCGTGGAACAGGCGGTTAAAATATTGACAAGTGCATACGGATATGCAAACAGTAAAACTCAATATCCCAACGGCTTTATGTCCGCTGCTCAAAAGTATAATTTGTTTGATAATGTAACATCAAGCAGATTAGGCACAGATGTTAAACGCATTGATGTTGCAGTTATGCTTTATAACGCGGCTAAAAATTAATAATGCTACCTACAAAACTCATTACGATGAAAATACATTGTAATGAGTTTTTTTGATGCTAAATATGTCAAAAAATACGTTAATTATGCAGAAGTGTTGAAAGCACGTCATTTACATGATAATCTGAAAGTATAAAATAAATTTTATAAAATATAGTTATAATTGCAATTAAAATATAGTTGCAATTATAATGTAAATGTGTTATAATGGAAATGTAATCAATAATGCAAATATTTAATATATGTAATATTTATTTAATGCAAATTAAGTAAGGGGATATGGTATATGAAAATAAGATATAAATACTCATTAATTTCAGATGTCGGAAATTTAAGGAAAAATAATGAGGATAACTTTTTTGTATTTGGTGAAGAAAATCGAAATCCAAAGAATAACATATATTCATGTAATGGTGAATTTGTGAATGAAAAAGCGTTTTTTTGCGTATGTGACGGTATGGGTGGACACAGTGCCGGTGAAGTTGCATCATATATAGCAACTCATCAAGTGCAAAAAAATTATAACTCAATAACAGATAAAATAAAATTCGAAAAAGATGTATCCAATGTTATGAAGTCGTTTATATCTTCGATCAATGATAGCATTTATAATACTACAGAAGAAAAACCGGAGCTTAAATCTATGGGGACTACTTTGACGGGAATATATTTTCTTAAAGATGGTGCATATGCGATAAATATAGGTGACAGTCGAGTATATGAATTAGAAAATGAAAAGTTACAGCAACTTACCATAGATCATACCGACGCTGATAATAAACACGCATTAACACGATTTTTGGGTATGTCATATCAATACGGAAATGTCTATCCGGATGTATCAGCCAAAAAAATAAATTTAGGATTAAAGAAAAGATTTTTATTGTGTTCAGACGGATTAACCGATATGGTAGATGATTCGATGATAAGGGACATTCTGATAGAAGAAAAAAATAATATAAATGCGGCGAATAAACTTGTTGAAACTGCAAAGAAAAACGGTGGCCGTGATAACATTACGGTTTTGATTGTTGATGCAGAACCTGTTAATAAATTTAATGCTGTATTAAAGAATAAGTTGACTATTTGTATAATAATTGCAGCGGTATTAATTGGTGCAGGTTTGGGTTGCTTTAACGTATACAGAAGTCAAACATCCGGAATATCGCTAAACGATTTAAGCAATGATATAAAAAATGCAAAAGATTTGTCTGAAGCATGTGAAAAGATGAATCAGTATATTGACAATGCAATTAATAATGCCAAAAGTTATGATGATTATACAAATACCGTTGATGAATCTGATAATAATGTAGCAGGAAAAAATAAAGAATTCAAAGACGCTATTCAAGCTCTTAATGTTTCAATAGAAGATGTAAAGAAAAAGTATGATGATATTGTCAACAACAGTGAAAGCGATGAGCAGACTAAGAAGAATGATATAACAAATTTAATAAACAGTAATGATATTCAGAAAAATATAGATTTATGCGAAGGAAAGAAAGCAGAGCTGAATAATGCATTAGATGATTGGCATAAACGCAATGAAGAAGCAAATCGACATAGCCAAAGTCAAAGTCAAAGTCAAAGTAATAACGGTAATAAAGGCGACAGTCAAGCACCTGTTAAAAATTCAACAACATCATCAGGATCATCAAGTTCTAATTCAAGTGGATCGGTTAAGCAAAGTACTTCCGGCAGCCGCTCAAACGGTTCAACTTCAAATAATAATACATCAACTCACAAAAATAATACGTCGAGCGAAAACGGTGCGTCAAGTGACATTGGCACATCTGTAAGTGAAAGTGAAGATACTTCCGGCGATAGTCAAACAGAACAAAGTATTGGAAAGTCTTCATATGACGGACTAGGTGGCGAATAATACAATATTAAAAATTAAGGGGTTTGTATTTTATGGAGATTAATAAAAAATTGAAAATCTTTTCTGTAACTATAGCAATACTGGCGATTATACTATCAGTTATTACTACAGTGTATAAGCCTGAAATTCGCTCACAAGGAAAAACACCGGAAGAGATTGCGATAGAATTAGAAGAACAACAGAAATTGGACACAGTAATGGCTGATATTAGAAAAACTTTGCAGGTTAATGATATATGTGATTCATATATAAAATTATGTTCAGATACATTGGATGTTAATGATGCGATTAAGGCAAAAAAAGCAGAATTGCTTTCAGAGGCTCAGAACTTAAAAACAAAGGCAAAAGAATTTGGAAGTGAGGCAGAGGGCATATACAATTCACCGGCACTCTCTGTTGCTAATCGCGAAGAACAGTTAATCCAAAATAGTAAATATCAAGCAATAAAGCAAAGTAAAAACAAATGTGAAAAATTGAAGAGTGAGTTAGAGACTTTGGTAAAGCAATATAATGAAGAGCAAGAGAAAATAAAACAAGCTGCAGCAGAGGCAGAAAAGAATAAAAAAGCGAATGAAGAGAGTAAACAGACAAAAAGCAACAGCGAGAGTCAAAGCAGTTCATCATCAAGTAGCAAATCTTCAAGAAGTAGTTCATCAAGCGGTAGTTCATATTCTAATAATTATAGTTCATCGGGGAGCAATTCGTATTCTGGCAGAAGTTCTTCTTATAGTGATGATTCATATTCAAACAGCAATTCTTCTTATTCAGAAGCAAGTTCATCAAGTGAATCATCAGGCGGAGGATATACAGGTGCTGACCTTGGAAGTGAACGATAAAATATGGAGGAGATATAATGCAAACAAATATAAAAATTGTAGATACAACAATTCATGAAAATTTAGGGGTTGAAATAGACAGAGAAATCGGACGTGGAAAATACGGTATTGTATATAATGGAGTTAGAGTTGACACCGGAAAGGATTGTGCGGTAAAAGTTATTTCATTGCCTAATCCGGAATTGGAAGAAAAATTGAGGGACATTTACGGAGATGATGAAAATGCAATAGAAAATTTATCTCGTGAAATGGCGTCTCGATTTGAAAATGAAATAAAATCAATGAGTAGACTGGGTAATTTGAATATTTTAGGTAGTCAAAACATCGTAAAAATGTATAATCATATGTTGGTACAGTCCGGTATATATTCGCATATTATAATTTTAATGGAATTGGCTTTGCCATTAAAGCGTTTCTTATCACATGAAGATTTTTTATTAAAAAAGGTAATGCAAATTGCATATGAAACTGCATATGGTTTGAAAGCTTGCCATACAGAAGGAATTATACACAGAGATATAAAAGAAGATAATTTGTTTATAGGTGCCGACGGTAAAATTAAAATTGGTGATTTCGGCGTAGCAAATATCGATAGTGGCGGACTTAGTAAGAAAACAGAGGGAGTAGGAACTCCGCACTATATGGCTCCGGAAATAAAAAATAACGAAAGCTATGATGAAACTGTTGACATATATTCTTTAGGTATTGTTTTGTATATGTTGTTAAATGAAAATAAGCCTCCATTCTATTCTTCGGAAGTAGATGAAAGAACAGCATATAATATGCGAATGATGGGTAAACAGCTACCACCGCCTAAATATGCAACAAATAAAATTGCAAATATAGTATTAAAATGTTGTCAATTTAACCCTAACAACAGATATAGAAATATAGATATGCTTATAAAGGATTTAGAGGATGCTGAAAACGAGATGAGTGCAGAAGAACTTGATACTATAATTCCTTATCCTAAAAGAAGTTTTAAAGATGATGAATGGTGGGAAGAAAAGTTTGATAATAACCAAACTATGACTATACATCATATAGAAATACCACAAAAGAATATACTTCGTGATACAGTTGGAGCATTTAAAGATTTGTTGCAAAAATTTGGCAATAACACAAAGGAAAGTCAGTTTATTGAGGGTGTATATACAGGAAGAGGCATAGCAGAGCGCGATATGAACGAAGAAGAACGTAAGGTAAAGTATATGAAACGTCTGTTGATTATTTTGCTGTGTGTTTTAGTAGTTTTAGGAACAACTCTGGTATTTTTATATCCTAAAACAGCAACTTTTTATCCTAATGAGTCGGATGATTATAAATTATACGCAAAATATTTATTCTTACCTGCAAGAAAATTAACTGATAACTCTGCATCGTATGTGAATTTAGACGGAAATGAGGTATTCTTTAGTGACAGAAAAGATGGCAAAAAGTTATATAAAGTTAATATATGGACAGGCAAAGAAACAGCTTTATGTGATAAAGAATGTCATTATGACGTTGTAATAGGAGATTACATATATTTTACGGATAATTCACCTACAGGTGATTTATACAGAATTAATAAAAACGGTGAGGGATTGCAATGCCTTATTAAAGAAAATTGCGGTGAATTAAAAAATAAAAACGGCAGTCTCGAAGTGTGGTTGGCAAATCTTTCAAGGTTTGAAGAAATTGACGTAAACAGTATTTCTAAAAAATAAATAGATAAATTGGAGGGGAATATCTTGAAAAAAGTAATTAGTATTATATTGTCACTTTTAATTTCTACAATTATAGCAAGTTTTAGTGTTTGTGCGGATGAAAATAATGTATCGTTTACAGATGAAAAAAGTTCTGAAAGCATTGTTGAAGAAACTATAATACCTACAGAACCAACAGAAGAAAATGCAACAGAAGAAAATGCAACAGAAGTTGAAGTTACTCCGTTACCTACAGCGGAATCGATAGTTGCGCAGGAAGAAGATTTTTTCTGGTGTATGAAAAACGAATCAGAATTTGCTTACATAGAAAAGAACGATAAAATAGAATATTTACCTATGATTGCAAGTAATGCGGTTGCAGTAGCTCCGCAAATATATGACGGTATCACATATCTGCCTTTTAGATATGTTTTTGAGGAAATATTAGGTTTTTCGGATGCCACAGGAAAGAAAGAAACACTTGATAATAAAGAATATATGTGGAGCAATACATCGTCTTTTAATATATCTTTTAATGTAAACGGTATTACAAGGACAATTACTGCGGGTGAAATTATTGATTATAATGACAGTGAATTTGATGCACTAAAAGTAAGTGACAGCGGAGTATCCTATTTTCCTTTGAGATATTTTGAAAAAGAAAAACTATGCAGCTTGTCTTGGGATAATAATACTTCAAGTATAATAATTTCAAGTACAAAAGAATACGGAGAAAAATATTTTTCAAAGATAAATTCAAGAAAATTTACAAACAATTATATAACATATTCAGATGCTGTACTTAATGATGATAATGAAAATACGGTAATATCGTTAAGCGGTAAAGTTAATGAGAAGGTTCATTCTGCAAGTAACAATTATAATTTGACTTTTTATAGCGATGCAAATCAAAAAGTGCATTATATTGATATGTCAGACAATAATAACCTCAGTCATAACTTAGATGTTTATGATATTGACGGGAATAAAGTAGATGTTAAAATTGATAAAATGACCGTTTATCAAAATATGCTTTATGGTTTGGCTATAGGTGAAGAAAATGAGGTATCAGGATATCTTTTTTCAGCAAACTTATCTACAGAAATCTTTGAAGGCGATAATGGGGTATACACATACAAAATTAAGGCTGACAATTTTCGGAAGATTACAGAATCTAATGGCATTATGATGTTTGATATTGAAAAAAATATACGAAGTTTAAATATATACTATGTTGATTCCAATGCGGAATATACACTTTATAAGCTTAATTTGCAAACAGGTGAAGTACAGACAATAGATGTTGACGGAAGTCCTTTGAAGAATATTGATTATTTTTCAATAGGGAAAAACAGTATAGCGTATAACGATTGGGAAAAAGGAACTGTTAAAATAGCAAGCTTTGACGGTAATAACATAAGCAACGTTATTGATTCAGAAAATGTAGAAAAGATAAGGTTTATTAGTTATGACGATATTAATGATTGTTTTTATTATGTAACTATTGTTCCTGATATTCAAAATGAAATAAAAAAAATAAGTCTTTCAAATACTGTACCGGAAACATTATATTGTGCTGATAAAATACGTAGTTTATCTGTGTTTGAAGGATCTATTTATGCAAAAGTGAATGATGAATTTCAAAAATGTAATTAATGGAGGGTAAAAAATGAAAAAAATTTTAGTTTTTGTATTGGGTATTGCAAGTTTGTTTATTATCTTTTGTACAAACACATTTGCTGTGAATAATCAATTATTTTTATGTATGAAAGCAAATAGCTCAATGGCATACCGTGCAATCAATGATGAATTACTTGATTATGTTCAAATGAAAGATTCGAGTGGTGCCATTGCTACAGCTAAAATTATAGATGGCAGTACATATCTTCCTTTTAGATATATTGCGGAGAATGCCGGATTGGCAGATGCTGTTGATTCAAATATGGGTAATAATACATTCAAATATGAAAGCATAGGAACCGGAAGTATAACGATAGTCACTAAGAAAGGTCGTTTTAGCCAAAATATAAATGTACCTTTCACTTTTAAATTGGATAATGGCGAAGAAATAGAATATAAAATAATGAATGTTGACGGTAGTCTGTATTTCCCTATGAGATATATGGCATATCTTGTAGGAGGTGAAGTGGATTGGTCACAATCAACAGGCAATATATATTTTATGAGCAATGAGAATGTGGCTAAGGATTTTCTAACGGGTAAAGAAGGAAATAAAGTTATTAAATATAGTAAAATGGCATATTTGAATTATAGTGAGTATGATAATACTTTGGGATATTCTGATATTTATTTGGAATCGGATGGTAAGACTGTTTCATCTGTAATAGATGAAATTGATAATGGACATTCTTATTACAGTGTAACACGTTCAAGAAGAAACATATATTTTGTAGATGAAAATTATAAGGCTTGCTGTAAAAAAGAGGTAGAAAAAACTCTTTCAACTATAACTTTTTATAATACCAAAAATGAACGCATAGATCCTACGGTTCTAAATATTATCTCACATCAAAATACTTTGTATGGAATTGAGAGAACCGGAAGTAGTAATAGTGGTGTTGGACGTGTTTTTAAGTCTGATTTGGATGGCGAAAATTATCACTATATAAGTAATAGCAGCAATGCATATAATATCTTACTAAGAGAATATCAGGGACAATCATACATATTCTATGTTGATGCGACTGAAGATTCAGGCGATAATAAGGAGATACACAGAATAAATCTTTCAACAGGTGAAGACGATATTATTTATATAAATGATTATAATGGCAATTCTCTTATTAACAGAATAAATATTATGAGTTTAAACGATAATACTGTTGTTATTTCTGAATATAACAATCCTTGCATTGATATTATAACTTTAGATAATTCAATATATACAAACAATTATGTTACAGGCTCTTTGACAGGAAAAATCACAAGTCTAAATAAATTAACTGATATTGTAAAAGTATCAAGCTTGAATTATGATACTGATAATAACTTGATTTATTTTATAAATAATACAGGTAAAGGATATGGTTTATATTGTTGCGATCCTCTAACTTCTAAAGTTTACAGCATCAGTACATCGCAAGATGTAAAACGAAGAATATCAATAATTAAGATGTCAGATTCTATATACAGAGTTTATCATTATACAGACGCGACAAAGAATTTATATAAATATGATCTTGTTTCTGTTTCTGATAACGGAAATATAAAAATTGGTTCTAACATCAATATTGAGAGAAATTAGGAGGCATAAAATGGCTTTAAGTGGAAGTATGAATGGAATGTCTTCCTTGAGAACATCTACAGACAGAAATATATTAGATAATAATTTTGGCAATGAAGCATACAGTCCGGAATATGATGCCTATATGTGTACAAATATCGGCAAGCAATATACTAATTATGATAATTATTATATGAACGGTCTTTATACAAGTATGAATGTTGCTAAAGACAGCTATCATATAAAAGGCCGAGGGAATAATGCTATCTTTGCGGTGTGTCGTGGTGTTGGTGATAATGAGGAGGCTTTTAATGCATCCAGAAAGGTTTTTGAATATTTAGATAAAAGCAGAGATGAAATATTGAATAGAAAAACTATATCGTCAATAAAGAAAGCGTTAAGAAAATTTGCTGAAGACTGTCATTCAATATTTTTTAAAGATGCTATAAGCAAAAAATATAAAATCTCTCTTCTTATAGTTGTATATAATCCTGCAGGAACCATATTTATGAATTGCGGAGAGTGCACATTATTGAAAATAGATAAGAATAATAATTGTAAAATTATATCTGATGTAAGTGATTGTATTGGCACAAAAGATAGTTTTAAAATTGCAATAAAAACAGTTCCGAAATTCCTTAGCAGTCATCTTTTGATGACTACCGAGAAAGAGTCGAATCAAAAAACTAATAATAAATTTGCTTTGACGGGCGAAAAAAATTCTAAAGGCAGAACAATAAGTATGATGGAAAAATTAATAAAGAAAAATTCTCAGAAAAATCATACTTGTATAACAATTGATGAAGATGCGTCAAAAACTATTATGCCGTCAACAAAGGTAGTAGCTATGATTAGTGCTGTTGTTACTGCAATCAGTATAATTAATATGTTAATTCAAAATTTCATGAATGTGTGAAAATGAGAGGAATGTAAGCTGATGGAAAATGATAATTTAAAAGATACTTATTTCAATAATACTGTTGAAACCGAAAACATATTTGATATGTTTAAACAAGGAGATAATGAAACACAAGATTCTGATTTGGAAACTGTACAAGATTTATATCAGACTATGGCTTTGCAAATGGAATATACGGAGTCATTAAAAGATAAAAAAGACAGTAGAAAACTTGAAACTGTACAATTTGTAGAAATTGATAAAGAACAGAGTAACAGAATGACTCAAAAACTTATTGATATATATGGAATTGATTCAATTCAAGTTAAAAAGTGGACAGAACAATTACAAAAAATAGAATATTATAAAGAACTTCAACAAAAGGCTATTAAAAAGCATAAAAGACAAACTGTTGCAATGGGTGTTTTAGGTGGCATAGGAGTTTGTATAATAATAGCCATTGTTATATTTGTATTTAATACGACTAGTTATTACATAAACCAAGGTGACTACAATTATGTATATAAAAAAGCAATGTTTTCAGCACCAGAAAAATATCTTGAAGAATCTGTTTTGGCAATGACAAAAGATAAATCAGATTTATATTATATTGCAAAAGAAGATAATAAATTATATGATATTTCATTAAAAAATGATGAGAAACGTAATATAACGGAAGATAAAGTATTGGAATTTAAAATTATCGGAGATTATATCTATTATATCAATACATCAGATAAAAATTGCTTATATAGATTAAATAAGAGCAGTACCGAAACTCAAAAGATATATGAAAAAGAATGTAAAAATTTAAGTATTGAATCTAAAAATCTTTTATTTATAGACAGTGAAACAGGGATCAAAAAAATTCTTAATACTAAAGACTTGAGCATTTCAGAATAAAATGCAGTTAAAAAGCAACTTTTATGACAAAAGTTGCTTTTTATTATATCGTATAAAGCGGATTACCAGCTTTATAGTTGAATTTGGCTTTATATTCACTGATAGAGTAGCCGGTATATTTTTTGAACATACTGTTTAAATATTGAGGTGTGAAATCAAATTCTTCATAGGTTTGATATATCGGTCTGTCGATATTTTCGAGTTCATCACGGATTTTATCGACACGTTGTCTGTTTGAAAATTGAGTGAAAGTCATATTAAAGTGTTTCTTAAACAATCGGCAAAGGTGTTGCGGGGTGATACCGAATTTATCGGCTACTTCGTTAAGCGAAAGCTTTGAATATATTTTTGAATTTATGTAGTTGGTAACGTTATTTATAACCACATTGGAATGAAAACCGTCGGCTTTATTTTTATCAACTGAATACAATCTGAACATATTAACTAAAATCAGTGTTATTGTACTGCGGATTGAAAACAAATATCCGGGTTGTGAATAGTTAAAATTATCTATCATTTGTATCATAAAATTTCGTATTGTTTTTGACGGTGTGTCGTGTACTTGTATATATGAGCGTTTTCCTTCAAAAAAATCTGAAAGCAACGGAAAATTGCCTGAATACTGTTTTAAGCTATATTGTAATGCGTTTTTGGAAAAGACACAACAATATGCAATGGTTAGTTCATCTTTATGGGTACAGGTGAATGAATTGACTACATTCGGCGATATTAGCACGACATCGCCTTCTTTCAATTTTCTGCTTGTATTATCAATGTTGTGTATGGCGTTAGAATGAGCAATATATACAAGCAAAAAATAGTCGGCACTGTCGGGAACTGTTTTAATAGGGAAATATGTGTTTACAACAAATACATCACCTAATTTTTTTAACGTTTTTTCATCAAAATATAATCTCGGATTCATAGCGTACCTCCTGCATATTCAGTATAACATTAACAGTTATTAAAGTCAATGTGAAAATGTTAATATACATTCAAATGATGTTAATATAGTTAATTGAATTTTAAAAAAATATACTATATAATATTACTAAAGAAACCCGGGATATATAAAGATTAATTTGTTGAAAATTTATTTTTGGAGGGAGAAAATGAAGCTTAAGAAAGTGATTTTAACGGCAGCGGCTACGGCATTTATATTGCAGGCAAGTGCATATGCGGCTGATTTAACAGCATCATATTCAATGGATGATATGACAGGATTAACCTATATAGGTACGGTGTCGAATATACTCGGTCAAAAAAATAATGCGGTAGAATTTAACGGCGGAAGTGCGACTTTAAGTCAATTTCCGTTAAGCGATAATTTTACTGTATCAGCCTGGATAAAACCGAGCGGATTAACTTCGTGGGAAAGAGTATTTGACTTTGGCTCTGACTAAAAGAATTATATATTTCTTACCGTAAACAACGGTAACGGTTATCCGCGTTTGGCGGTGAAATACAATAATCAAACAGAGCAAAATATTACATCTTCGGTATCGCTTAATAAAAATGTTTGGTCATACGTAACTGTTACAATGAAAGATAATAAGGCGACAATGTATATAAACGGTGAGAGTGTGGCAAGCGGTAATATTACGGTGTCTATGAGTTCGCTTGCGTCTTCGGCTGCAAATTATATTGCTAAATCTCAATATACTTCAGATCCTAATTATACTGGTTGTATTGATGAAATGGAAATATACAATGACGCATTAACACAAGACGAAATTATAACACGAATGCAGGCTACAGCGGCAGAAGTTAAATCTATAGAAACAACAGATTTAACAGTAAAAGTCGGTGACAAAATTAAGCTGCCGTCAGAAGTAGATGTATCGTACACAAACGGAATGAAAAGCAAAACGATAGTTGACTGGGGAGAAGTGAGCAGTTATACCGAAAAGGGAACGTATAAAGTAACAGGTACTACGAAAATAGCAGGAAAAAGCTACGATGTTATCGCAAATATAACTGTTGAAACGGATTCTTTGGACGATAATTATTCTGTAATCCGTAATATGAATATTGTTAAAAATTCGGGTTCATCATTTGTTGAATCGGAGTATGTTGTAACATCTGAACTAACCGATACTTTGGTTTTAAAAATGCAAATTTACAGTGGTGATACACTTCTGTCGGAAGATACAAAAGATTTTGTGCCGTCCGACAATACTGTGAAAATGAAGAAAGATATTAGAGATTATAAGGGCAATTTGACTGTAAAAACAGCCGTTTATAACAAATCAACAGGAAAGGCAATTTCAAGCGTAATGGAAAGAAAAGCAGATAATACAGGTAACTTTGCCGGAACAGACAGAGTTAATTTAGAGAAAGACAGCTTATTTGAAAAGAGTGAGCAAGTAGGACTTAAATATGTTTTGTCAATAGACATTGACAGACTTCTTGCACCGTCATATGAGATGCATGGATTGACCGCTCCGAACAATGCACAGCGTTACGGCGGTTGGGAAAGAAAAGGTGCAAGCAACTGGGGAAGTTCAAAAGATACATTCACACTTGCAGGACATTCGTTGGGACATTGGATGAGTGCAGCTGCGGTATTATATCGTGATACAGGTAATGAAGAAGTTTTGACTAAACTTAATTATGCGGTAACTAAACTCGATGAACTTCAAAAGACTTCAAATTCACCATATATAGGCGGATGTAGCGAAGATTGTTTTACAAAACTGTTTAGCGGTAATACAAAGTGGGCTGACAACTATTGGGTGCCATGGTACGGAATACACAAAATATATCAAGGCTTGCTTGATGCGTATGACTATACAGAAAATGACACTGCTTATGAAGTATTGAAAAAATTTGCAGATTGGGCAGTTGACGGTACATCAAATCTTACTGACGCACAAATGCAGTCAATGCTTGACGTTGAATACGGCGGTATGAATGAAATTTTTGCGAGAATGTATGAAATTACAGGTGATGAAAAATATTTGGATACGGCAAGAAGATTTACTCACGATTCGATTTTAAATCCGCTTATACAAGGTAAGGACAGTTTGACAGGACTTCACGCAAATACTCAAATACCGAAAATAATCGGTGCGGCAGAAATATACGAACAAAATCCCGAAAAATATGCCGATTATAAAAAGGCTTGCGAAAATTTCTGGAATTACGTTGTAAACAATCGTTCATACGCAATAGGCGGTAACTCGATTGCCGAACATTTCGAGGCAGAGGGTGCGGAGACTCTTGGAGTTAAGACTTGCGAAAGCTGTAATACATATAATATGATGCGTCTGTCTGAGCATTTATTCGCTTGGAAACATGACAGTGCATATATGGATTGGTATGAAAAGGCTTTGTACAACCATATTCTCGGTCAGCAAGAGCCTGAAACAGGTGCAAAAATGTACTTTGTATCGCTTTTGCAAGGACACCACAGAGTATATGAGCAAAAGGATAAATCTTGGTGGTGTTGTACGGGTACAGGTATGGAGAACCCGGGAAGATACACAAGATGTGCATATTATGAAGACGGTGACGATTTATATGTAAATCTTTATATGCCTGGTACATATGAATGGGAAGAAAAAGGTCTTACATTCACTGTTGAAACAACATATCCTTATTCTGATAAAGTAAAAATCAAGGTGTCAGGCACAGGCAGCACAAATATCAACCTACGCGCTCCGTCATGGCTTGAAAGTGATATGACAGTAAAAGCAGGTAATAAGACGTATACATCAAAGGGCGGAGAATATCTTGCTATATCAAACGAATGGAAAGACGGCGACATTATAGATATTACAATTCCAATGTCTGTTACAGTATACAATTCAAGAATTGACGGACAGGTGGCATATCAGTACGGTCCTGTGGTTTTGGCGGCAGACCTTGGAAGCGTCAGCAATGTTAGCGGAGTGAATGAATACATTTCAAACGAAACTAAGATTGACAGTGTAACTACTGATGTACCGTATATTGTGGGTAATTCAAGCAATTTGGATAAGTATATAGATGCGGTTGACACGGATAAGTTGACGTTTAAAATTAAGGCTGAAAATTCATCTACAGGCAAGGATATTGAACTAAAACCGTTCTATGAAATTCATCATAGTTTCTATACTGTATATTTCAACGTAGGAAACGGTGTGAATGAATATGATAAACGTCTGAACAGTGCAACGATTGACAGAGTTGAACCTGACGGTCAGCAGGACGAACTCGGACACGGTTTGGTAAGTAAAAATTCAAACAACGGCAGTTTTACAAGCGGTACAAAAACATATTACTGGCGTGACGCTTATGGCAGTGCTGACGCATATTTCCAATATTCTTTGGAAGTGGATAAGAGCAATAAAAATTATCTGTTTGTAAGATATTGGGGCAGTGACGGTCCGTTTAAAAAAAATAATGTAAATTATACGCGTGATTTCTATATCTATATTGATGATAATAAACTTGCTGAACAAACGCTTAACAATGAAAAGATGAATAACGCATATGATGTATTCTATGAAATACCGGAAGAATATACAAAAGGCAAGGACAGCGTTACTGTTAAATTTGCACCAAAGAGCAGTACAAATTGTGCAGGCGGTGTTATTGAGGCGAGAATTACAAATGATTATTTGAAATGTGTAAAGATTACGGCCGATTACAACGATAACGGAACGCTAAAGGACAGCTCAATCGAAAAAATCAGCATCGAAGATATAAAGCAAACTGAAAATACATCATCACACAAAGAGTTTTATTGGGAATCAATGGACAATATGAAACCGATAATAACTGAAGAATAGTCAAAAAATTCTCTGCAATTTGTTTTGCAGAGAATTTTTATTTCCCAAAACTTTTAGCATAAAATCGGAATTTGTCTAAAAATATTCGCTTTACTAAAAATAATCTATATGCTATAATAAATCAAAATTCAAGAGAAAGTATGATTAATATGGAAATTGTAAAATATAAACCCGAATACAAAAACGATTTTATCCGTCTGAGCAAGAATTGGATAACAAAATACTTTGCACTTGAAAGTGATGATTTTGAAGTTTTTGAAAATATAGATAAACTTATCAAAAACGGTGCAATGATTTATTTTGCTATTGAAAACGGTGTAGTTTATGCAACGTGTATGGCACAGCCTATGACAAATGATGAGTGGGAAATATGTAAACTTGCCACAGACGAAAGATATGAGGGACACGGTGCGGGAAGTGCTGTTTTTAAAGCGTGTATGGATTATGCCTTGGAAAACGGTGCCAATAAACTTACAATCCTGTCAAACAGTATTTTAAAACCGGCATTGCATATATATGAAAAATACGGCTTTTATGAAATTCCTGTCGATAATACACATCATTATAAACGTGTGGATATTCAATTTGAATATACGGTAAAATGATTTAATACCCTTTGTGTGAAAGCATAAAGGGTATTTTTGTGTTCTGTATTGTATGCTATGTGAATATAATAATCAGAGGGGGTGCTTGTCTTGATTAAAATAACAAAATATTTAAGAGTTAATGTACTGACAATCGCCTTGTTTGTGTTTTGCATTATATTTAATAAAGCGGATATGCTTTGCGTCACATATTCGGTTATGATTTTGCACGAATTGGCACATTGCCTTGCGGCTGTGTGTATAGGGCTTAAAATATCGCATATTGACTTTTATCCGTTCGGTGTCAATTTGAAATTAAAAAATAAACTTGTATATTCACTTGCAGATGAAATGATATTATATTTCAGCGGACCGTTTTGTAATATTTTATTTGCACTTATCGCAATGATTGTGTACAGCCGTTATCCGAATGAAAGCGTAAAGTTTTTTTATATAAGCAATACTATGCTGTTTTGTATGAATATGATTCCGTCAGTACCTTTGGACGGCGGTATTTTGCTCAAAAAGATTATAGCATACAGACTCGGATATAACAGTGCAAATAAGATTATGACTATAATATCCGCAGTGTTTTCTGCTATGATTATGGGACTTGGTATATATGTGATGTACATTACAAAATTCAATTTTTCGGTATTGCTGTTTTCTGCTTTGATGATAGGCAATATATTTACTCAAAGTGAAAAATATAATGTGGATTTAACTAAAACATTGATGTTCAACAATAAAAAGAAAAAATCGGTAAGACATATTGTGGTTGAAAATGAGTGTAATTATTGTGACATAGTGGATGAATTTATTCCGAAAGACTATAATGTGGTTTACATTGTAAGTGACGACGGCAAAGTAAAGGACATTATAACCGAAACGCAGGTAATAGATAAACTGACAACGGAACAATTACTTTAAATATTACATTATTATAACATTGTGGAATTTTTAAATGATTTGTGATATAATACACAGTGAATATTTATGAATAAAATTATTATTTACATAAGAAAGGCAAGGTTTTATGGCAACAAAGAAGTCAACTGCTAAAAAGGGCAGTTCAAAAAAAAGTTCTAAAACTACGGCAAAAGCTACTGTAAAAAAGAATAATCAGACAAAAAACTATATGCCTACATACATTATCTCATCAATGCTCATTACATTGTTATTAGCTGTTTTTATGTACATTGATACAGGCAATGGCGGAGTAATAAATAATGCGGTGAAAAATCTGTTCCGCGGATTGTTCGGTATATGCGGTTATTTTGTGCCTGTAATTTGTGCGGGTGTATCGGCATACCTTATTAAAACTAAGGACATAAAGCGTTTTCGGAGTAAGGTTATACTGTCATTTTTGGCACTTATTAATGTCAGTGCGATTGTAAATCTTTCATCGATTAATACTGATATAAGCTATGCTTTTTCAGCAGGTCAGCAGTATATATGCGGAGGTTTATTAGGTGCGTGTGTTTCTGTATTTATGGAACAAATGGTGCAGAAAGTTGCGTCTTACATAATTTTATCAATTACACTTATTGTATTGGCAAGCTTTATAACCAATGTATCGTTTTTTGCGGAATTTTTCAAATGGGCAAGAAATGTTATGTTTGGTGCGAAAAATAAGTATTCGGAATTAAAAGAAGAATATGACAGACGAATGGAAGAAAGAATGCTTGCAGAAGAATATGAAGATGAGTATACAGATGATGTGTATGAAGATGAATATTACGAAGAAGAAACAAGTGCTCTTGACGCGGCAAATTCATTTGCAAATGACACAAAGAATAACACAAAAAAATCAGTAACTAAACCGACTGCTAAAAAATCATCAAAAACAAAAGAAAAGCCTATACAAGAAGAACCGGCAGAAGAACCTTTTTCAAACGGTATAGATGAGGCATTCGGTAAAATGGATGATATAGTTGAAGAACCAATAGAAGAAGTCGGGGAGAAAAAGGAAGAACAACCCGAAAAGGCTAAGAATATGTCCGAAAGTGAAAAAGAGGGATACAACGAGGAATTTAACAAGGCAATAGAAAGACCTATTCCGAAATATGTAATACCGCCTTTGGATTTATTGAGCAAACCTAAGGCAACTTCGGGTGATAAACGTGAAGAAATGAGAAGAACGGCGGAAAAACTTATTTCCGTTCTTGACAATTTCGGCGTGAAAGCAAAACTGTTGCAAGTAACACAAGGTCCGACTGTAACAAGATATGAAATTCAACCGGACACAGGTGTTAAACTTTCTAAAATAGTAGGACTTGCAGACGATATAGCACTTAACCTTGCTGTGTCAACTGTTCTTGTTGCACCTGTTCCGGGTAAGGCGGCTGTCGGTGTTGAAATACCTAACAACAAGGTTACTCCTGTTTCAATACGCGAAATGCTTGAATCGGATGCATTCAAAAATGCAAAGTCAAAATTGACAGTCGGTTTGGGTAAGGATATAGGCGGCAATGTAGTTATAGGCGATATTGCAAAAATGCCGCACGTTCTTATTGCCGGTCAGACAGGTTCGGGTAAAAGTGTTTGCGTAAACAGTATTATTATGAGTATTTTGTACAAGTCGTCACCTGAGGAAGTTAAGCTTATTATGATTGACCCTAAAGTTGTTGAACTTGGCGTTTACAACGGTATACCGCATTTGCTTGTGCCTGTTGTTACAGAGCCTAAAAAGGCGGCAGGTGCACTTAATTGGGCGGTAAGCGAAATGATGCGCCGCTATGATTTGTTTAAAAATACAGGTGTGAGAAAACTTGAGTCTTATAACAAACTTATGGAAAGCACAGGCGGTGAGAAAATACCACAGCTTGTTGTTATAATAGACGAGTTGGCTGATTTGATGATGGTTGCGGCAAAGGAAGTTGAGGATTATGTTTGTCGTTTGGCACAACTTGCCCGTGCCGCAGGAATACATTTGATTATCGCAACACAAAGACCGTCTGTTGATGTCATTACAGGTCTTATCAAAGCAAATATACCGTCAAGAATTGCTTTTGCGGTATCGAGCCAAGTGGACAGCCGTACGATACTTGATAAGGGCGGTGCGGAGAAATTGCTTGGTATGGGTGATATGTTGTATCATCCCGCAGGTGCAAGAGCCGCAACAAGAGTTCAGGGTGCATTTGTTTCAGACCCTGAAATTGAGTCGGTACTTGAATTTATAAAAGAAAATGTAGGCGAAACTCATTACAGTGAGGATTTGGAAGAAGAAATAGAACGTCACGCAACAGGCGAAAACGGTGTTACACCTGATGTTGAAGATGACGGCGACGCACTTCTTCCGGAGGCTATTGAACTTGCAATGAGTTTAGGCAAAATATCAACATCTATGGTACAGCGCCGTTTGGGCGTGGGTTATTCAAGAGCCGGACGTATCATAGATCAAATGGAGGCAAGAGGGATAATATCAGGTGCAAACGGCTCAAAACCAAGAGATGTGCTTGTGAGCCATGCCGATTTATCACGACCGGAGAATGAAGAATATGAAGAAGGTTGATTTTCTTCCTGTTTCAAAGGAAGATATGGATAAAAGAGGTTGGAAACAACTTGACTTTTTGTATATTGTCGGAGATGCGTATGTAGACCATCCGAGTTTTGGACATGCCATAATATCACGCGTGCTTGAAAGCCACGGATATAAGGTAGGTATAGTTGCCTTGCCTGATTGGCATAAAATAGACGATTTTGTTCGAATGGGACGACCTAAACTCGGAGTGCTTGTATCGGCAGGAAATATTGACAGTATGGTAAATCACTATACTGCCGCAAAAAAACGCAGACATGACGATATGTATGCACCCGGCGGAAAGGGTGGTATGCGTCCCGACAGAGCCACACTTGTGTATTGTAACAGAATTAAAGAGGCTTTCGGCTCTGATATGCCGATACTTATCGGCGGAGTTGAGGCAAGTCTTAGAAGATTTGCTCATTATGATTATTGGGACGATAAGATTAGACGTTCGATTTTGTTTGACTCTCGTGCAAGTATTTTGATGTACGGTATGGGTGAGAAACAAATTGTACGAATAGCCGATAAACTTAGGGACGGTGTGCCTGTAAACGAAATTACGGATATACCGGGAACGTGCTATATATCATCTGAATATGATGAACAAAATGCCGTTCTCATTCCGAGTTATGAAGAATGTGTAGAAAGTAAAAGTAAATATGCTGTATCGTGCAGACTGCAGTATTATGAGCAGAATCCGTATATAGGAAAAACACTCGTGCAAAAGCACGGTGACAAATATCTTATACAAAATCCGCCTATGCCGCCGCTTGAAACGGACGAGCTTGACGAAGTTTATGCACTTCCTTATATGAAAAATTATCATCCGATGTATGAAAAAGACGGCGGTATTCCTGCAATACAAGAAGTTAAATTTTCGCTTGCCGCAAACCGAGGCTGTTTCGGAAGTTGTAACTTCTGCGCTTTGGCTTTTCATCAAGGCAGAATTGTCACTTCAAGAAGTGATGAATCACTTATAAAAGAAGCGGAAGAAATGACAAAAATGTCTGATTTTAAGGGCTATATACACGATGTCGGAGGTCCGACCGCTAATTTCAGAGGACCTGCCTGTAAAAAACAACTGACACTCGGTGCTTGTAAAAATAAGCAGTGCTTATTTCCGGAGCCTTGCAAGAATATGGATATTTCACATAAGAAGTACCTTAATTTGCTTAGAAAACTTCGTGCGATAAAGGGCGTTAAAAAGGTGTTTATTCGTTCGGGAATACGTTTTGACTATCTTATAAACGACAAGGACGATACGTTTTTCTATGAATTGTGTAAATATCATGTAAGCGGTCAGCTTAAAGTTGCACCGGAACATATCAGTGACAATGTTTTGAAATATATGGGTAAGCCCGAAAACAGCGTGTTTAATAAGTTCTCGGATAAGTTTTATCAGATAAATGAGAAAATAGGCAAAAAACAGTATCTTGTGCCGTATCTTATGTCAAGTCACCCCGGAAGTACAATTCGTGACGCGGTACGTTTGGCGGAATATTTGCATGAACACAATATAAATCCGCAACAAGTACAAGACTTTTATCCTACACCGGGAACAATTTCAACTTGTATGTTTTATACAGGAATAGACCCATTTACAATGAAAAAAGTTTATGTGCCGAAAACTCCGCATGAAAAATCGGTACAACGTGCATTGTTGCAATACAGAAATCCCGAAAATTACAAACTTGTTTACGAAGCACTTACTAAGATAGGAAGAACAGACTTAATAGGCTATCAGAACAGATGTCTTATCAGACCGCCAAAGGGCGATATACTATCTAATAATCAAAAGAAAAATAGGAGGAATGACAATGGCAAAGCTATTAATGGGAAAGGAAGTTTCGGCAAGAATAAAGGCAGAACTCAAGACAGAAGTAGAAAATCTGAAAAAAGAGGGAATAAATCCGGGGTTAGCCGTAATCATCGTAGGTGAAGACCCTGCAAGTCAGGTATATGTAAGAAATAAAGAGCGTGCTTGTGAAGAATGCGGAATATATTCGGAGAAGTACGCACTTACGGCAGAAACAACTCAAGAAGAACTATTAAAGCTTATAGATGAACTTAATAATAAGAGCAGTATTTCGGGTATTTTGGTACAATTACCTGTTCCTAAACATATTGATGAAAAGACGATTATTAACGCAATAGCACCAAATAAAGACGTTGACGCATTTCATCCCGTAAACGTAGGTAAAATTATGGTAGGCAATTATGATTTTGTACCTTGTACACCTGCCGGTGTAATGGAGCTTATAAAAGAAAGCGGTATAGATGTAAGCGGTAAAGAATGTGTTATAGTCGGCAGAAGTAATATTGTCGGCAAACCGCAAGCAATGCTGCTTTTACATCAAAACGGTACAGTTACAATATGCCATTCAAAGACAAAGAATCTTGCTGAAAAAACAAAAAATGCAGATATTCTTGTAGCGGCAGTCGGTATACCTAACTTTATTAAAGGTGATATGATAAAAGAAGGTGCTGTTGTAATTGATGTTGGTATAAACAGACTTGAAAATAAGAAACTATGCGGTGATGTTGAATTTGAAAGTGCCGAAAAGGTTGCGGGTGCAATAACTCCTGTTCCGGGCGGTGTAGGTCCTATGACTATCGCTATGCTTATGAAAAATACAGTTAAAGCCGCAATATTAAATAAATCAAAATAATGACACAACAAAGCAGGCAAGCCGTAAAATAGGCTTGCCTGTGATTTTATTGTTCTTTTTTGTACACATCAGTACCGACATCGACTGTTGATTCAACGTGTATTCCGTAGCTGTCACCGAATATAATTTTAATTCTTTGATTTACATTTGAAAGGCCTCTATACAAATGGTTGGTTCTACGGTGAAAACTTGCTTGAAGAACTTGATACCGAAGGTGAATACTACATTGACCGTGACACAGGCAAACTTTACTATTACGCACCGTCAGATTTTACAAGCGGTAATTATGAAATCGGCTTGTCTATGCTGAAAACTCCGATTTTCAACTTTAACGGTGCTGAATATGTCAATGTAAGTAACATTACAATGAAAGGCGGACGTGGATATGCGGTACTTGGTACAAGTGCGGGATATTCAATACCGAGTTTTAAAGATTGGATGATTTCGAGAGGTGCCGATTTAAACGGTGCAAACTTCACGAAGGGTTCTGGTTCGTCGGTTTATATAGCTGACATAGATAAATATACCGACTCACAAGTATTCCCGGGACACGTTTGGGACGGTTTTGTCGATGACGGTAACGGTGTAAATCATATTGATGTGAAGAATTGTAATATCTTTAATTTCGGCTCGGGCGCTATTATTATAAACGGTACAGACGTTCATTTGGATAATAACCATATTAAAAATATCGGCGGTACTGCGTTGTATCTTCGCGGCGGTGATTTGGAGACATTAACGCCAAGCAATAACGAAATATTGAATAATAATATTCACCATGTAGGATATTTGCAGAAATCATATGTTCCTGCGATTGGAATGCACGGTGTCGGTATTCACGTTGCGTACAATGATTTGTATGACGCTCCGCACTGTATATTTAACTATCACGGTAATGACCATGTAATTGAATATAATAAAATTCACGATGCGGTTAAAGAATGTTTGGATATGGACGCTATTTATACCAGAAACGAATATGTACCGCAATGGCGAGGCAGTGTTATAAAGAACAACTATATTTACAATATCGGTATTTATCCGGTCGGTGAATATAAGAAACAGCTTAATGTTTCGGCAATAAGAACAGATAACTACGGTCACGCTTTGCAGATTTACAATAATGTATTTGCAAATATCGGTTCAGACGGTGCCAATAATGTTATCGGTGTAACGGCACAAGGTAACAGAAACACACTTAAAGGCAATATATTTGTTGATTGTAGCGCAACATTCCTTGGTTGGAACTCATATGCTCCGGGTGCAACGTGGGATATGACAAAGACAGAGGAAAAAGAAAGAGTTGAATTGGCTGAAAAATATGCGGCAAATCCGATATTTGCGGCAAAATATCCTGAACTTGCTACATTCAAAGATGAATATTATAAATCTGTTGCAACAAATATATTTGACGAAAATCTTGTTGTTAATATTAAGTTTAAACTTAGTCAGGCAAACGGAACTGTCAACCCTCAGGGTACAAGAGGTGCGCCTGAATTGATAAAGGGTACAAACAACTATTTAACAACATCAGATCCGGGATTTGTTGATTATGCTAACGGAAACTATGAATTGAAGCCCGATAGTGAAGTATTCAAAAAGATTCCGGAATTCCAAAATATTGATATGAGTAAAATGGGTAATAATGAACCTGTTGGCCCTTCAAATTAATTTGGACTTATAAAAGAGGGGGCAGATGAACCGACCCCCAAAAGTTAGACCAAAAATCTAACTATTGGGAGGTCGGTTTTTTCATGGCAAAATATAGTTTTGAATTTAAAATGGAGGTTGTGCAGGCATATCTAAATGCTGAAGGTGGGTATAGATATTTAGCAAGTAAATATAACATTCCTGCAAAGAGGAGAATTGAAGAATGGGTACACGCATACAGAGAATTTGGTGAAGAAGGGTTAATGCGTTCGAGACAAAATAAGAAATATACTTTTCAATTTAAGCTTTCTATGGTAGAATTGTATCTATCAAGTGAGGTCTCATATCAGGAATTAGCACTATCACAAGGAATTAGTAATCCATCATTGATTGTAAAATGGGTCAATGATTTCAGAATTGCCGGACCTGATGCTTTGAGACCTAAAAAGAAAGGTCGTAAGAAAACATTGGATATAAGAGAATGTAAAAAGCCTTCTAAATATGACGGAGAAAAACCCGTGGATACAAGTGCCGAGCATGTCAAAGAACTTGAAGACGAACTACTTAAACTTAGAATAGAAAATGCATATTTAAAAGAATTGAGGAGACTGCGTTTAGAGGAGGAAACTCTTCTGAAAAAACAGCGAGAATTGTCCACAGTCTCCGAGGACAGTTCAAATTAAAAGACATTCTCGCAGTAGTCGGTTTTCCAAAGGCAACATATATGTATTGGCAAAAACGATTTGACAGAGAAAATCCTGATAAACAGTTGGAGGATGAAATCACTAAAATCCATATAGAAAACAAGGATTACGGTTACAGACGGGTATATAGAGAATTACGAAACAGAAAGATTTTTGTGAATAAAAAGAAAGTTCAAAGAATCATGCAAAAATTATGTTTCCAGGTCACATCATTTACTCGAAAAAGTCGCAGATATAATTCGTACAAAGGCAATGTTGGTAAAATAGCACCAAACAGAATTAACAGGCGATTTAATACATCTATACCGCATCAAAAGATAACTACTGACACGACCGAATTTAAGTATTATGAGATTGACAACAAAGGCAGAATGGTAATTAAGAAATTGTATTTAGACCCATTTCTTGATATGTTTAATGGTGAAGTGTTAAGCTATGGTATAAGCAAAACTCCATCAGCGGCAAGTGTTTTATCGGCACAGAAACAAGCAATAGAAATAACATCTGATTGCCCATACAGAAGAACATTCCATTCAGACAGAGGTTGGGCATATCAAATGGGTGCATATTCCTCTGTTCTTAAAGAAAACAAAATATTTCAAAGTATGTCTCGGAAAGGGAATTGTTATGATAACTCTGTGATGGAAAATTTCTTTGGAATATTAAAGCAGGAAATGTATTATGGAACTACATATTACAGTTTTGAAGAGCTTAAAGATGCTATTGAAAGATATATAAAATATTACAACGAGAAAAGAATAAAAGAAAAACTTGGGTGGATGAGTCCGGTTGAGTATCGGCTCAACACCTTGGCTGCATAAAAATAGCGTAGCAGTCGTTAAAACTACTACGCTATAAAAAGTCTAACTTTTGGGGGTCACATCAAGATGTCCCCTCTTTTATATATTATTTAAACAGGAAGGAAAAGCAAAATGAATTACAAGGTTTTAAAAAATGGTGAATTGCTTAGAGTTCACAGTTGCAAAGTTTATCCCAAACCATATAATTCCACTGAGCATATGGAATATGTAATGTTTAATGTAGATGACCGAGAAGAAATAGTAATTGAGTCTGAAACAGAAATAAAATCGGCAGTTATACGTCCGTTAAGTGCAGGTATATCGTTTGAGATAAGTTTTGGAAAGATAATATTGTCGGTGGACCGTTCTGTTAAATTATCAGTCGAAATAAATGGCAGCAGTAATAATAACCTTATGATTTTTGCATATAAGGAAGAATTTATCGGTCCGACACATAATTATATAAAAATAACGCAAGATGAGTATAAAACAGGAACATTGCTTATTGAAAAAGATAACACCACAGTGTATATTGAAGAAGGAGCAACACTTTACGGCAATATAGTTGCAAAGAATTGCAATAACATAACTATTTGCGGCAGAGGCAGAGTATGTATGGAGCGTTATACATACGAAATGCGAAAAAACTTTGCACGAAGTATCGATATAATAAACTGTAAGAATGTTACGATAAAAGGCATTATAATTGATGACAGTAATGACTGGAGTATGAGAATTACAGGTTGTGATGATGTAAATATTTCAGATGTCAAAATATTTGGGTGCAGAGGAAATTCCGACGGTATTGATATTTGCGGTTCAAGAAATGTTACCGTGTCAGATATTTTCACGAGAGTATGGGATGATTCGTTTGTTGTAAAAGCACTGGGTACCGGAAACTGTGAAAATATTATATTTAAAAATTCTGTATTATGGAATGATTTTGCAAGACCTATGGAAGTAGGCGTTGAACTCAGAGCAGACAAAGTGAGGAATATAAAATTTGAGAATATAGATATAATTCATTCTGATACAGGTTATCCGCTTATGGGTATTCATCACGGCGATCACGCGGAAGTATCTGATATTGTATTTGATAATATCCGAATAGAAGATACTCCCGGCGCACAATTATTTGATATTCGTATTGCAGACTCTGTATGGAACAGAGATAATAAAATGGGCGATATACGAAATATTACTTTTTCAAATATCAAATATTTAGGAACTGATAATAACGATATATTGCTATCTAATTCAAGAATTGAGGGATTTAGCGAAAAACACAATATCCGAAATGTAAATTTTCACAACATTAATATAAACGGAAAATATGCACTGACTCCAAAAGAACTCGGACTTAATGTATATGAATTCGTAGACGGAATTTCAGTTACGGCGGATAATTTGAAAAATGAAAGAACAGTTCTTGAGTCTGAAATAGTAATGCAAGATGATTTTAAACCAGATAACGGATTTTATAAAGGAACCGTCAAAGTAATACTTCACAATAAAAGTGATGTGGCAATGAATGGAACGGCTGCATTTGCAATATCACCAAAGAATACCGAAAAAGAGCAGTCGTTTGAATACAACATCGACCCGAATGAAAGCCAATCATACGAATTTAATTTGAAATTGCAAGCGGGTAAATATGTTTTTTATTTAAAAAACAATAAGAATGAGATAGAAAATACATTCCTGTATTCGGAATTGCCTATGATTGTGTCGGAAAATATAAACGATTGTCCGAAATATCAATTTGTAAATTACTATAATACAAAATGTGCGGAAGTAAGAATTGCGGTGAAAGACAGTGAGCTTATCATAATGAACGACTCTGAAAAGACAACTGAATTTTTATTGTACACTGCAATGCCTGTACCGAGTGAGGAGGGCGAAGTTATGTTTTCGGCAGAGGAAACGGACTTCGGCGAAATATATGCACTTTTGAAAAAAGGCAATGAACTTGTACCGGCACCGCAACTTAGATGCCCGGCTGAAATTACATATGTTTTCAAAAATGAACCGAAAGTTAAAGAAATAGTAAAAACGCCGTTTAAACTAAAAAAAGGCGAAACAGTAAAATTAACTTTTGAAAAATTAGGTATCAGTAAAAATACAGACAGTTTTCTTATGGAACTTGAGGCAAAAGTTGAAGAAACGAGTATATTTAGATACCCATACACATTATTTCATTCTACAATGCCGGACAAAACAGCACATATGTACGGAAAAATCAGAATAAAAGAGGAGAAATAGTTATGTTAAAGATATTGTTTCAAGGTGATTCACTTACAGATTGCGGAAGAGATAAAACGGGTCATAATCCTGTTCAAGCATACGGTTACGGCTATGTTAATCTGATTGCGTCAAAGCTTTTATGCGATTATCCCGATACTGTAGTATGGAATAAAGCATATAACGGCAGTCGTATTGCCGATACATACAGTCGTTGGATTGAGGACGCATTAAATATTGATTGTAATATTTTAAGTATTTTAAGCGGAGTGAATGATATTGGCTTTGCAATACGTATGAATCAAGGTGCGGACGCAAAGAAATTTAAGTTTATATATGAGTTAATGATAAATGAGGCATTAGAGAAGAATAAAGATTTAAAATTGGTGCTTGGAGAACCGTTTCTATTTAAGATTACAAATAATACTCCCGAACTTGGTCGTGATATAGTCAGAGATTGGGACGTTTGGAACGGACAACTCACGGAGCGTCGTCAGATAGTAAAGGAACTTGCTGATAAATATAATGCGGTGTTTGTACCGTATTTTGAAAAATTTCAAGAGGCATTAAAAATTGCACCTCCAGAACATTGGTCAGTCGATTGTATTCATGCGACAAATGCGGGACATGAAATAATGGCTCGTGCATGGCTTGAATACGTGACAAAAGCAGGTTTTATTGAGGAATAGAAAATGACAAACAGACTTTTTACAGAGAATAAAAACATAAAAGAAAACGTAAAAAACGATATATTTTTGAAACAACAGGTTGAGAAAATAAAGTCGGATTCAGAAAAATTCGCAAATAAAGACATAGCCGCATTGACATATACATCTTTTAAAAAGTTTTATGTTACAGGCAGTCGAAAAGAATATGAATATGAATATTTTTTGCATAGAAGACGATTGAACGACTTTGCAATACTAAATATTTTATATGATGATGAAAAATACCGCTTATGCTTGCAAGATATTATATGGTCAATCCTTGATGAATTTACTTGGGCTTTGCCGGCTCATATTCCGCAAAATAGTGATATTGAAGATTGTATAACGCATATTGATTTGTTTGCGGCTGAAACAGCATTTACATTGGCTGAAATTTCGCATATATTAAGCGATAAGCTTGATAAAACCATAGTCGAAAGAATTAAATATGAAGTTTACAGACGTGTCTTAAAACCTTATTTATCAGGCAGAAAAAACAGTTGGGATTGTTTAGAGAATAACTGGTCTGCCGTATGTGCCGGAAGTGTAGGAAGTGCATTTTTATACTTCGGAACTGATGAGGAAATTCAAACAGTCTTACCGCGAATAAAGGAAACTTTGGAATATTATCTAAAAGGTTTTGGTGATGACGGTGCGTGTGTAGAGGGAATAAATTATTGGGCATACGGCTTTGGGTATTTTACATACTTCGCACAGTTATTGTATCAGTACAGTGACGGAAAAGATAATCTTTTAGATAATAAAAAAGTTGAAAATATCGCAGTATTTCCGCAAAAATTATGGTTTAAAAATAATAATACAGTCACATTTTCCGATTGCGGAGATAAGTTTACGCAAAGAAGCGGTTTAATACACTTTTTAAAACAAAAATACAGCCAAATAGCAGTACATGATGATAACTGCTCGCTTGAATTTGACGGTGATGGTTGTTACAGATTTGCTCATCTTATCAGAGATTTTGCATGGCGAAAAAATAACATTAAAGTACAAACAGAATCAGAAAATGGTTTTGATTATTTTAAAAATGCAGGTTGGTATATAAAAAGAACAAGTAATTATGAATTTGCCGCAAAAGCGGGAGATAATAAAGAATCACATAATCATAACGATATAGGCGTATTTTTATTAAATGTCGGTGGCGATAAAATAGTAACAGACCCCGGCAGAGGCGAATATACGTCGGACTATTTCAGCTCAAAAAGATATAAATATTTTCCGCCGTCGGCATTGGCACACAGTGTGCCTGTAGTAAACGGAATTGTACAGCAAGAAGGTGAAGAATATCGCGGAAATATTGTGAAAGCCACAGAAAATGAACTTATAATAGATTGTAAAGATGCTTACAATGATTGCTCATTAAAAGAATTAACACGAAAATTTGAATTTTATGATGATAAAATTGTTTTAAACGATAAATTCGCATTTGACACAGATAAAAATGATTTTACGGAGCATTTTGTTTTTGATGTTAAACCTACTGAATGTGAAAACGGTTTAAAAATCGGAAATACAGTGATGTGTTACAATGTTTCTGATTTTGAATGTAAAATAAACGAAGTGACATATGCGTCACATTATAATAAGCAAAAAACAGTCTATACAGTGGATTTGAAACATATTGTTAAAACAAAAACGGTTGAAACAAAGTTTGAATTTAACATAAAAATACTTGAAAGGAGCGAAAATAAATGAATACAAACCTTAAAAGTATTTATCACAAAGTTGATTTGTGTGTTGTAGGCGGCGGACTTGCCGGTATGTGTGCGGCGGTTGCGGCGGCACGTCACGGAATAAAGGTTGCACTTATGCATGACCGCCCTGTATACGGCGGCAATGCGTCAAGCGAAATCAGAATGTGGGTGTGCGGTGCACACGGTAAAAACAACAGAGAAACAGGCATTATTGAAGAAATTGCACTTGAAACCCTTTACAGAAATCCTTACAGACGTTATCCAATGTGGGACGCTATACTGTTTGAACTTATCAATAATGAAAAAAATATAACGCCGATTTTGAATTGTTCATGCAATGATATAGAAATGGACGGTTCAAAAATAAAAAAAGTTATCGGTTGGCAAACCACAACGCAATGTTATCATATAATTGAAGCAAAATTGTTTGCTGATTGTTCGGGTGACAGCATTCTCGCACCTCTTTCGGGTGCAGAATATCGTTGGGGACGTGAAAGCCGAAATGAGTTCGGTGAAAGCATAGCGCCTGAGCAAGCCGATAAGAAAACAATGGGATTATCGTGTCTTATTCAGGCAAGGGAAACAGATAAAAAGCACACATTTATTGCTCCGTCTTGGGCAAGAAAGTTTACGAAAGAAGACTTACCGTATCGTTTGCCTGATATGAATGACCCCGAAGAAAATTTTTGGTATATGGAACTCGGCGGTGAAGGTGACACTATTCACGACACAGAAAAACTTCGTGATGAGCTTATAAGCATCGCATACGGTATATGGGATTTTGTGAAAAACAGTGGTGAATATAATGCTGATAACTGGGAACTTGAATTTGTCGGATTTCTTCCGGGAAAACGTGAAAGTCGCAGATATGTCGGAGATTATATAATGAATCAAAACGATGTCAGAGACGGAGGTCATTTTGATGATATTGCAGCATACGGCGGTTGGACAATGGATGACCACAATCCCGCAGGGATAAACACTAAGGATAAGCCTAATATATTTCATCCTGCACCTTCACCGTTTGGAATACCTTACAGATGTTTATATTCGGTCAATATCGAAAATCTTTATTTTGCAGGCAGAAATATCAGTGTTACGCATACTGCAATGAGCGCATCGAGAGTTATGGCTACTTGTGCATTGCTTGGACAAGCGGTCGGAACTGCGTCGGCAATAGCGATAAAAAACGGTGTAACACCGAGAGAAATTTCTGAAAAATATATTTGCGAGCTGCAACAAATGCTTATGGATGATGATTGTTGGTTGCCTTACTGCAAGACAAAGATTTCAGAACTTACAAAAAGTGCAACAATTACATCAACAGGCGAAGATGCCGAATTGCTTTTAAACGGTATTGAAAGACATTACGGTGATGATAAAAATTGTTGGAGCGGTAAAATCGGTGATACTGTAACATTTTCATTTGAAAGTGAAAAGGCAATAAATGAAGTTAGATTTGTATTTAACAGCGACCTTAACAGAGAAACAACAGGTGCGGGAAAATATATTCCCGAGAAAATGAATACCTGTAATGTACATAAAAATGCTCCGGCACTTAACGTACCGAAAACTCTTGTTAAAGATCTGAAAATAGAAATTAAAAACGCTGATGATAAGTGGCAAGAAATTGACGGGATAAAGGAAAATCATCAACGTCTTGTAAAAATCAAAATCGGAAAAACCACAAAAGCAATTCGTTTTACTTTAACATCAACCAACGGAAACGAAATCGCAGATATTTATTCAATAGATTTAAGATAATATATGGCACGAAAGGAGCTGACAATAATTGAGATTCAGACAGGTACATCTTGATTTTCATACAAGTGAACATATTGAAGATATAGGCAAAAAGTTTGATAAAAAACAATTTCAGACTGCACTGAAAAAAGGACATATAAATTCGATTACACTATTTTCAAAATGTCACCACGGTTGGGCATATCATCCGTCAAAAGCAAACGAAATACATCCTCATTTGGATTTTGATTTACTTGGAGCACAGATACAGGCGGCACACGAGATAGGCGTTAAAACTCCGATATATTTGTCAGCGGGTCTTGACGAAAAAATGGCACACAGACATCCTGAATGGCTTGTAAGAAATCTTGATGAGTCTACTACTTGGGCAAAAGATTTTACAGAACCGGGATACCATAAAATGTGTATGTCATCTCCGTATTTGGATTACCTTGTAAAACAAATTAAAGAAGTTTGCAAGAACTATGACGCAGACGGAATATTTCTTGATATAGCTGGTGTTCAGCCGTGTTATTGTCAAAACTGCATTGCGGAACGAGAAGAATTGGGGCTAAATCCGTATGATGAAAATGATGTGCTAAAACACGCAGAAATGGTATATAAACGCTATGCAGAAAAAACGCGTGCGGCAGTTGATAAGTATAAACCGAATTTACCGCTTTTTCATAATGGCGGACATATAAGACAAGGCAGACGTGACCTTGTGAATTACAACACGCATTTGGAACTTGAAAGCTTGCCGACAGGTGGTTGGGGATATGACCATTTTCCTTTTTCGGCAAGATATTGTCAAGGACTCGGAGTCGATTATCTTGGTATGACAGGGAAATTCCACGGCTCATGGGGCGAATTTGGCGGCTTTAAACATCCTAATGCACTTAGGTTTGAAGTGGCACTTGCCGCCGCAAACGGTGCAAAATGTTCCGTAGGAGATCAACTTTCACCGAGCGGTGAAATGGATATGGTAACATACGACTTGATAGGCTCCGCATATTCAGAATTGGAAGAAAAAGAAGAATGGCTTGATAATGTTGAGTCAGTAGCAGATATTGCAATAATCAGTCCTGAGGCATATGTCGGTGATTTGAGTACAGGGCAAATGACAAAAGTCGATGATTCGGGAAGCGGTGTATGCCGGATTATGCTTGAGGGCAAATATTTGTTTGACGTTATTGACTTTGAGTCGGATTTAAGTAAATACAAAGTTATAATTTTGCCTGATGTTATCCGCGCTGATATTGATTTTGCAAAACGTTTAAGAGAATTTTGTGATTGCGGAGGAAAAGTTCTTGCAACAGGTAAATCTGCACTGTATGAAAACAGCAATGAATTTTGCCTTAATCTTGGTGCTGAATGGATAAAAGAAAATCCGTATAAACCGGATTATTTCAGACCTTTAGAAAAAATAAAAGATATGGGTGATACCGGATATATAATGTACGGCAATGGTGAAAAAATTCGTTGTATCGGTAACGAACTCGGAATAAGAGAAAATCCTTATTTTAACCGTACAAGAGCACATTTCTGCTCACATCAGCATACTCCAAACAGCTGTGAATACGGCGGTGCGGGAATGACAGAGGGCAAAGACGGAATATATATTGCGTGGAATATATTTGCAGATTATGCTCAAAGCGGCGAATTGCATTTGAAACAAATGGCAATATTCGCTCTTGACAGATTACTTGACAGCGCAAAGACTTTAAAAACAAATCTTCCTGCACAAGGAATAGTAACTTTGATGAAACAGAGTGACAGATTAATATGTCATTTGCTATATGCAAGTCCCGTAAAACGAGGAAACGGTATAGAAGTAATCGAGGATATAGTGCCGATATACAACGTTGAATTAGCTATCAAAACTGATAAGAAAATAAACAAAGTATATCTTGCACCTCAAAAGGAAGATATAGATTTTACTTATGAAAATGGCTATATATCAGTAAAATTAGATAAGATAGAGTGTCATCAGATGGTTGTGTTTGAATGAGGGGAAACAAAATGAAAGTGTTAGCTATAGGAAACAGTTTTTCAAACGACGCAATGCGTTATTTACACGGAATAGCAAAAGCGGACGGTGTGGATATGAAAACGGTTAATTTGTTCATAGGCGGTTGTCCGCTTTCAAGACATTATGCAAATATACATAATGACGCGGCGGATTATGATTTTGAATTTAACGGTGTGAGAACAGGCATAAAAGTGTCAATAAAACAAGCTCTTCAAAGCGATATTTGGGACGTTGTAACATTGCAACAAGCCAGTTCGCTTAGCGTTGATTATAATACATATCAGCCGTATCTGAATGCACTTGCCGATTATGTACATATTCACGCACCAAAAGCAAAAATTATGATACATCAAACTTGGGCATATGAGCAAAACAGCAAAAGACTTAATGAAGAAATGAAATACAAAGATCAAATTGAAATGTTTGCTGATTTAAAATCAGCATATGAACAAGCCGCAAAAGACATCGGAAATGTAGAAATTATCCCAAGCGGTGAAACTTTTCAGAACCTTATAAAATCGGGTATAGAGAAAATCCATCGTGATACATTTCATTCTTCTTTTGGCGTAGGAAGACTGGCTTTGGGATATATATGGTACGAGATGTTGACAGGCAAAAGCTGTATCGGAAATACTTTCAATGAATTTGATGAAAGTGTCAGTGACAGTGAAATAACTATTGCACAACATTGTGCAAATGAGGTTGCAAAAATGTATAGAAAGGTAGACAAAAATGTATAAATTTAATGACAGGGAAATAACATTTGACAAATATAATACACCTACACCATGGATGAATTACCTTTCAAACGGTACGTTTCATACAATGATTTCACAAGCCGGCGGAGGTGTTGCTTTTTATAAATCTCCTCAAATATGGAGAATTAATCATTATCGTTTCTTCCATTTACCAACAGACAGAAGCGGATTTTATACATATATCAAGGATAATGACGATATTTGGTGTCCGACAAACGAACCGTGCAAGTCAAAGCCTGATAAGTGGAGTTCCACACACGGTATGGGATATACAAGATTTGAAGCTGAAAAGAATGGACTTGAAATAACAAGTACATATTTTGTCGGTGAATATGAAAATGCACTTATATGGAATTTAAAGATAAAATCAAATTCTGACCGCAAAATCACTGTTTTTCCGTATGTTGAACTGGGTATGATGGAATTTATGCGTGAATTACAATGGCAGTGCTATAACAAACATCAATTAACTGCTTACAATATGGATGATATTTTAGTTTATAAATACGGTGTTGAGGACCAACCGAAACCTGACCAAACACCTTTGGTATATTTTGCAACAGATGTACCGACAACTGCATTTGACTGTGACAGAGATGAATTTGTAGGCTCATACAGAAGTGAAGAAAATCCGCAGAATGTTGAAAACGGAAAATGCACAAATTCTACTCTTTACGGCGGTGATCCGTGTTTTGCATTGCAAATAGATTTAGATTTGAAAGCAGGAGAAGAAAAAGAAGTAAATATTTTTCTCGGAACAGCTATGACGGAGGATGCAGTAAAAGCAAGTGTACATCATTGCAGAGAAAAGAATTTCGTTGATAATTCTTATAAAAAGTTGTGTGAATCGTGGGATGACTATTTGAGTAAATTCAAGTGTGAACTACCGGATAAAGATACTCAACTTATGATTAATGTATGGAATCCTTATCAAGCCGAACGAAATTTTCAATTTTCAAGAAATATAAGCTATTACGCAACAGGCACATTTAGAGGCGTCGGAGTAAGAGATACCGCACAAGATATTTTGGCAATGATTCCGTTTAACTTACGCAGAGCAAAGAATAAACTTAATTTATTGTTTACACAACAATATCGGGATGGACATTGCAATCATTATTGTTTCCCGCTAGAGGGCTGGGAACCTGTTAAAAGAATACACAGTGATAATCATTTATGGCTTGTAATGACGTGCTATCATATCATTATGGAAGAGGGAACACTAGATTATCTTGATGAAGTAATAGATTTTTATGACGGCGGCAGTGCTACCGTATGGGAACATATTAAAAAATCTATTGACTTTTGTATGAATAATCTCGGTGAAAACGGTTTCCCGCTTATGCTTGCATCTGATTGGAACGATATGCTTTATAAAGTATGCCGTGAGGGAAAAGGCGAAAGTATATGGACAGGTATGCAGTTCGGTACTGTTCTTAGAATGATTGCGGAATTAGCTGAACTTAAAGGTGAAGATAAGCAGAAGTATCTTGATATATATGAATCACAAAAGAAACTTGTAAATGAGAAAGCATGGGACGGAAAATGGTATATTCGTTGTATCACAGATGACGGAAGGTATATCGGAAGTGAAAAAGAGCCACAGGCAAAAATATGGCTTAATTCACAAAGCTGGTCTGTTATAAGCGGCATGGGTGAAAACGGACAAACCGCAATGGACAGTGTAAATGAATATCTTGATACGGATTTAGGTATTAAAAAAATTCATCCGTCAATGAAGGACTATCCGTCAAAAGAAGACCCATTAACTTATTACAATAAAGGTTGCGGCGAAAACGGAAGTGTATTCTGTCACGCAAATACATGGGCAATCATAGCGGAATGTATGTTAAAAAGACCTGAAAGAGCTTATAAATATTATCATCAGTTATTGCCTATGGTGGCGCAGAAAAAAGCCGGAGAGTGGCGATATAAGGCAGAGCCTTACGTTTATGCGTCAAATATTTTCGGACCTGAAAGTGATAAATTCGGTTTGGCGAATGTATCATGGCTTACGGGAACTGCGGCATGGATGTATATTGCGGTTACACAATATATGCTTGGAATAAGGGCAAAGTGGGACGGACTTGAAATTGACCCATGTTTGCCGAAAGAACTTCTTCCGGCGAAAGTCACAAGAGTTTTCAGAGGAAAAAAATATAATATTACAATAACAAAGAACGAAAAAATCTTTATCAAAGACGATGATAAAAACGTGAACGTAGTTATTTGACACACAAAACAGGAGGACGCTATGAATTTTGAATATATGAAAAACTTTATGGATAGTCTGACAGAATGGATTATTCCGGGTAACAGTGTCGTTATTTATAAAGACGGGAAGAAAGTATTTGAATACAGTTCGGGATATTCTGACCTTGAGAAAAAAATAAAAAAGACGGGTGAGGAGCAGTTATATATTTATTCGTGTTCAAAGGTGGCAACGGTAACGGCGGCACTTCAGCTGTATGAACAGGGAAAATTTTTGTTGTCTGATCCGTTATATGAATATCTTCCTGAATTTAAAAAAATGTATGTAAAAGACGGTGACAGAATAAAAGCGGCAGAAAATCCGATAACAATTCGAGATTTGTTTACTATGACGGCCGGTTTGTCATATGCTACAAACACACCTGCATTTGAAAAAGCAAGAAAGCTAACCGACGGTAAAATGGATACAAGAACAGTCATTAAATGTCTTGCGGAAGAACCACTTTTATTTGAACCGGGTGCAAGATGGAATTACAGCCTTTGTCACGATGTTTTAGCGGTATTGGCAGAAGTAGTTTCGGGAATGAGATTTTCGGAATATATGAAAAAACATATATTTGAGCCGTTGGATATGAATAATTCATATTACCATACACCGAACGATGTTATAATATCTCCGCAATATATATACGAAATACAAGATACGAAGAACATTGTAGAACTTCAGCAAAAAGAACATACAACCGGAGTTGTCAAAAGAGCATACGGCAATGAACTTGTATTCGGTGAGAATTATGACAGCGGAGGTGCAGGAATAATAACGACTGTCGATGATTATGCCAAGTTTGCGGCGGCTTTGGCAAATAGCGGAACAGGACTTAATAATAATCGTATACTTAGCAGTGCCACAGTAAAACTGATGAAAACAAATCAATTAAATGAGGCACAGCGTAAAACTATGAATTGGCGACGTCTTAGAGGTTACGGTTACGGATTAGGTGTAAGAACGCTTATAGATAAAGCCGAAAGCGGTTCAAACAGTTCAATCGGTGAAATCGGTTGGGGAGGTGCGGCAGGTGCGACAATAATTGCCGATACAGAAGAAAAAGTTGCACTTTTCTATGCGCACCATATGTTAAACCCACAAGAAGAATATTATCAGCCAAGGCTGAGAAATGTATTATATTCATGCTTATAATTAATTAAAAACAGAAGGAAGTAATAAAAATGAAACCAAGAATAGGAATAAGACCGACAATAGACGGTCGTTGGGGCGGCGTAAGAGAAAGCCTTGAAGAAAAAACAATGGCTATGGCAAATGCCGCAAAGGAACTTATTGAAAGTAATGTGCATTATCAAGACGGAACACCTGTTGAATGTGTAATTTCACCTTGTACAATAGGTTCAGGCGCTGAGGCGGCTAAATGCAACGATTATTTTTCAACACAAAATGTATGTGCAACATTGGCTGTAACACCATGCTGGTGCTATGGTTCAGAAACAATGGACCTAAACTCGGATACAGTAAAAGCTGTATGGGGCTTTAACGGAACGGAACGTCCCGGTGCGGTTTATCTTGCCGCAGTAATGGCTGCATTTGCACAACGCGGACTTCCTGCATTTTCGATGTACGGACACGATGTGCAGGACATTGATGATAACACAGTTCCTGAAGATGTTGCCGAAAAAATGATTCGTTGGGCGAAAGGTGCTGTTGCGGTCGGTCAAATGAAGAACAAAGCATATGTGAACCTTGGCAGTGTCGCAATGGGTATTGCAGGTTCATATTGTGATATGTCATTTATGCAAAAGTATCTTGGTATACGAGCTGAATTTGTTGATTTGACAGAAATTTTGAGAAGAATTACTCTTGGTATATATGATAAAGATGAGTATGAAAAAGCATATAAATGGATAAAAGAAAACTGCAAAGAAGGCTTTGATAAAAATGCAGGTAAAAACTTGCCTGACATTATTACAAAATCGAAAGTCGTTTCGGCAGATAAGGATTGGGAATTTATCACTAAGTTTACGTTAATCGTAAATGATATTCTTTACGGAAATCCAAAACTTGCCGAACTTGGTTGGCATGAAGAGGCACTTGGAAAGAATGCAATAGTAGGCGGTTTCCAAGGTCAAAGACACTGGACAGATTGGCTGCCTAACGCTGATTTTACAGAGGCAATTATGGCATCGTCATTCAACTGGAACGGCAAGAAAATGCCTACTCCGCTTGCAACCGAAAATGATACATTAAACGGTATTTCGATGCTTTTGGCAACACTTGTTACAGGTAAAGCACCTGCATTCCACGATGTTCGTACATATTGGTCACCCGACGCCGTAAAACGTGTAACAGGTAAAGAACTTACAGGTAAAGCCGCTAACGGCATTATTCACCTCATTAATTCCGGTGCAACGGCACTTGATTGTACAGGTGCGGCAAAAGACGAGAACGGCAACGGTACACAAAAAGAATGGTGGAATATGACTGATGAAGATATTCAAAATTGTATTGATGCAACAGATTGGTGCAGAGCAGATTATGAATATTTCAGAGGCGGCGGTTTTTCAAGCCACTTCAGAACAAAAGCAGAAATGCCTGTAACAATGCTTAGAGTGAATATCGTTGAAGGTATTGGACCTGTTATTCAGATAGCAGAAGGATATACTTGCAATCTTGATGATGATATTCATGATAAACTTGATAAACGTACAGACCCTACATGGCCGACAACATGGTTTGCTCCGATTCTTACAGGTAAGGGTGCATTTACTGATGTATACAGTGTAATGGCTAATTGGGGTGCTAATCACGGTGTGACAATCGGCGGACACGTTGGTGCTGATTTGATAACACTTTGCTCAATGCTGAGAATTCCTGTAACAATGCATAATGTAGCTGATGAAAAGGTATATCGTCCGCACGTATGGTCGTCTTTTGGTACAGAAGATTCTCAAGCGGCAGATTATGCGGCTTGCAAAAACTACGGACCTATATATAAATAATTTTTATAATGTGATATGCGGCATTATGCCGCGTATCACATATATTAAACCAAAGGATGAAATGATTATGTATTGTGATAAGCCTATTATAATATTGCCTGAAAAAATTTCTGTTTTAAGAGATGTCAAAAATCAAAGTATATATACAGACTTTGAACAGTATTCGATATATTATAAAAATATTATTTATCCATACTCTGAAGAATATGATGTTCAGATAGAGTGTGAATTTGGCAAAAATCTTGGTAATTGTTGGCGGTTGGAAGAGTTTAATGACATAGCCGATACTTTTTTGCTTACGTTGAAAATTTATGGATATTACGGCAAATTGCTCACTGAAAAGAGTTGCCGCGTTCAAATATTTGAGAAAAAAGAATATCCGACCGTTAATTTGCTTTGTATCGGTGACAGTATGACTATGGCTGAAACTTATATTGCTCATACGGTAAATAAACTAAAAAATATTAATACAATAGGTTTAAGAAATATCAGTCATAATGTAAATCACGAAGGAAGAGGCGGTTGGACTTGCAGTGCGTATTTTGAAAAATATACAGATGACGGTTGGGGAATTTCTCCGTTCTTATTTCCTGAAGGATTTGACGGTAAAGAATATTACGGTGATAAAAAATTTTATGAATATATGCTCAATTCAAATACAGATTACAGTCATATAGGAACATCTGTAACGCCAATACAAGACGGAATGGTTATTTGCGATAATGATAAACTGTATCGTTATAGTAAAGGAATATATGATGTTGTTTGTGAAAATCCGGTGTTCAAATTTGATTTTTCAAAATATATGGAGCGTTATTCAATGCCGACTCCTGATATTGTTTCAATTTTATTCGGTGCAAATGAATTTCAAATATGCAGTTATTCTGAATTTGACAATGAATTAAATAAATTTATATGCAATCTTAATAATATGATAGAGGCGATACATAAATATAATCATAACATAAAAATTGTCATAAATCTCCCTATATGTGGTGGCGATCAATATTCATGGGGCACACAACTTGGTTGTAAAAGCAGTGCAAAACAATATGAATATTGTATAAAAATGGCTTGCAGTGCAATTACAGACTTGTTTGACAGACGCAGAAACGAGAATATTTTTGTATGTCCTATGCTTGCTGTATGTGATACAGTGAATGGATTTCAGAGTGATTACATAAAAAGTAATATATATTCAGAACATTTTGAACGACATATAACTAATTGGGTACATCCATCTGAAATAGGATATAAGCAGATGGGAGATGCTTTAGCCGGTGTTATTGCCGATATATGTGATAATTGATGGAGTTGATTGTTGATTTCAGAATATACGGTCTACTTGTTACCCCTAATAAGATTTCTTCTCTCCCTCTTATTTTTCTTGCCGTGTATTCTGTAATGAACATTCAAAATAATATAGAGTAGTATTTTTGCTAAATCTATATTTTTCACATATTTGTCTAACCGGACAGCCGTTATGCTTTAATTCAATAATTTCTTTGTTACATTCTTGTATATGACGATAACTTCTTGACATAAAAGAGCCTCCTATGGTTTCATTTTATGATGTGACCCCCAAAAGTTAGACTTTTTATAGCGTAGTAGTTTTAACGACTGCTACGCTATTTTTATGCAGCCAAGGTGTTGAGCCGATACTCAACCGGACTCATCCACCCAAGTTTTTCTTTTATTCTTTTCTCGTTGTAATATTTTATATATCTTTCAATAGCATCTTTAAGCTCTTCAAAACTGTAATATGTAGTTCCATAATACATTTCCTGCTTTAATATTCCAAAGAAATTTTCCATCACAGAGTTATCATAACAATTCCCTTTCCGAGACATACTTTGAAATATTTTGTTTTCTTTAAGAACAGAGGAATATGCACCCATTTGATATGCCCAACCTCTGTCTGAATGGAATGTTCTTCTGTATGGGCAATCAGATGTTATTTCTATTGCTTGTTTCTGTGCCGATAAAACACTTGCCGCTGATGGAGTTTTGCTTATACCATAGCTTAACACTTCACCATTAAACATATCAAGAAATGGGTCTAAATACAATTTCTTAATTACCATTCTGCCTTTGTTGTCAATCTCATAATACTTAAATTCGGTCGTGTCAGTAGTTATCTTTTGATGCGGTATAGATGTATTAAATCGCCTGTTAATTCTGTTTGGTGCTATTTTACCAACATTGCCTTTGTACGAATTATATCTGCGACTTTTTCGAGTAAATGATGTGACCTGGAAACATAATTTTTGCATGATTCTTTGAACTTTCTTTTTATTCACAAAAATCTTTCTGTTTCGTAATTCTCTATATACCCGTCTGTAACCGTAATCCTTGTTTTCTATATGGATTTTAGTGATTTCATCCTCCAACTGTTTATCAGGATTTTCTCTGTCAAATCGTTTTTGCCAATACATATATGTTGCCTTTGGAAAACCGACTACTGCGAGAATGTCTTTTAATTTGAACTGTCCTCGGAGACTGTGGACAATTCTCGCTGTTTTTTCAGAAGAGTTTCCTCCTCTAAACGCAGTCTCCTCAATTCTTTTAAATATGCATTTTCTATTCTAAGTTTAAGTAGTTCGTCTTCAAGTTCTTTGACATGCTCGGCACTTGTATCCACGGGTTTTTCTCCGTCATATTTAGAAGGCTTTTTACATTCTCTTATATCCAATGTTTTCTTACGACCTTTCTTTTTAGGTCTCAAAGCATCAGGTCCGGCAATTCTGAAATCATTGACCCATTTTACAATCAATGATGGATTACTAATTCCTTGTGATAGTGCTAATTCCTGATATGAGACCTCACTTGATAGATACAATTCTACCATAGAAAGCTTAAATTGAAAAGTATATTTCTTATTTTGTCTCGAACGCATTAACCCTTCTTCACCAAATTCTCTGTATGCGTGTACCCATTCTTCAATTCTCCTCTTTGCAGGAATGTTATATTTACTTGCTAAATATCTATACCCACCTTCAGCATTTAGATATGCCTGCACAACCTCCATTTTAAATTCAAAACTATATTTTGCCATGAAAAAACCGACCTCCCAATAGTTAGATTTTTGGTCTAACTTTTGGGGGTCGGTTCATTACCACAGGAGGCTCTTTTTTATTGTCAGTTTTTTGAAATTATGTTCACTTGGGCTTGACACCTTTTTAACTATTTTAGATTAACTGTTACGGCACTGTCAAAATCAAGAGTGTAGTAATCTGTTTTAACAACACCGAGTTTTGTAAATTGCTGTTTTAGAGCGTCTGCTTTTGAACTTTCGGGTATCGGTAATAGTTTACCGTTATCGTCATATGCTTCAAATACATATCTTGCAGTATAGCTGTTAGTTTCGTAATTTACATCGGTGTATAACGTTGAGCTGAATTTATCGCCCGGTTTGGCATTTTCGCCGTTGTCATTTTGAAGAACAAACGCAGGATCATATGGAACAAAACCGTCTTTGTAATAATCAATGTCAATTTCACCGTCTGTAATTCTGATACCGGTTACAATCACTTTGCCATAGTCGTTAATTTTGTATTCAATAGGATATGTTCCGACACTGTTAAATATTGTATCGCAATCTTCTGTATTGTATGAGTATTTAACAGGTACGAATTTTAACTGTTTTGTATCCTTGTTTGCTTTAAGAAATTCAAGTGAATTTCGTGAACTTCCGTCACCATTTACACTTAAATCAGAGTTTAAAATATCAAGGCAAGTATCGTTTTCGTCATACAAAGCAAAACTGTCAATATTTGCGATGACATTATCAGGATCACCTGTTGATGGGGTTGAAATCACAAGCTGATTGCCGAATGGTGAAAATACGGCTTTTTCAACAGTAGCGTCGGAATTAGGCAATTTTAAATTTATGTCTTTTGTTATACTACTAATCTTGACTTTTGATTTGTCAATATCGGTTGAAATGTACCATACTGCGTTTTTATCGTTATCGGTTATACCGTCATATTGGCCGTTAAACAATTTGGTAAATGCGACAGGGTAATTTTCTTCGGAAGTATCTGCTTTTGATATAAATGCAAACAATTCAAGATTGAATTTATTCGGAATATTATATCCTGACACATTGTATTTTTTCGCACATTTATATGTATGTTGGTCGACAAAATATCCGTTTTCGTGATTGTTGTTGCTTACGCCTGTAAGCTTGCCATTTATAACACATTGAATATCTGCCGAAACATTTAAACTGTTGCTCCAAATAGGTGCGTTATTGTCAGAGTTATTGTAAAAAGGCTTATTTTCAGAAGTAACTGTATAAAATACATGAACAAAGTTATCATCAGCGGCTACGTTGTCGAGAGTAAGTGTGTAACCATCCTTTGATATGCTTTTTCCGATTGAGTCGTTAAAATTTGCAAGCTGTTCAAGGCTTGTCATTTCGACAGCATTGTCATTTTGAAAATATGATATAATTTCGCCGATTTTACCGCTGATTGAATCAGCCGCAAATGCGGTTGTAACCGCAAGTGCGCATATAACGGCGGCGATTGATGTTATTTTTAAATATTTTCTTTTCATATAAATCTTCCTTTCTTCAGGAGAAACATTGATTTTGTTGTTTACATTTTTCAGAATAATATCCGTACTCGGCATATTATGAGTATCTGAAATATCTAATTCTTTTTGTAATTTAGCTAAACGTTTATTCATCATTAGCCCTCCTTTTTATAATAGTGTTTTTTAATTTTTGTTTACCGCGATACAGTTTTGTTTTGACTGTCGACAGGGAAATATTCATTGCTTTTGAAATTGTTTTGATTTTTTCGTTGTAGTAATAATACCTGAAAAATATTTCACTGTCAGGCTCGCCGAGTGATGTAATCAGTTCGGTTAAAAGTTGACTGTTTTCTGCTTTTATTATATTGTCTTGAGGTGTTAAATCGCTTGATATAATTTGCTCATTCAGAACTTCATTTGAATGATATTTGCGAAGTTTATTCTTTGATGTGTTTCTGGCGATAGTTGCTAAATATGAACGCATATTGCCTTTGGTTTCATCAATGTTTAAAGAGCTTTGCCATAAAAGAAAAAATGTATCGGAAACGATTTCTTCCATATCTTCTTTTGACAATTTACAGCCGACTGTATTATAAACAATCACGCTTACATACGGCGTGTATATTTTTATAATGTCGTCTAAGCTGTTACGATTTCGCTTTTTTAGATTATGTAAAAGTTTTTGTTCATCAATCAAATTATAAGCCTCCTCTCGTTGTAAAAAATAGCACTATTTTTTGATGTGTACGCTATTATATACACAGAAAATATATAAAAAGTTTCAATATTATAAAAATTTATTTTACTGTATCATATTATGCAGGTGAAAAACAAGCAAAACATATGGCAAAATGCAAAGTAACGTGATATAATTAAATAAAAAAATAGGAGAATTAATATGGACAAACAAGAAATTTTCCCTGACGGAACTGTTATAGATAAGTGGTTTTACGATATAAATATACCCGAATTAAGTGATTTGGGTAAGCAATATGTATTAACCGATAACAATGTCCTTGATGACGGCAAGATACATACGAAAGAAATACAGAATTTGATTGACAGAGCATATGAAAACGGCGGCGGAGTGATTGTAGTTCCGAAAGGAACATATCTTACGGGTGCGTTGTTTTTCAAACAAGGAGTAAATCTTTATATTGAGGACGGCGGAGTGTTAAAGGGCAGTGATGATATTTACGATTATCCGATAATGCAAACTCGTATGGAGGGTGAAACGTGTCCGTATTTTTCTGCGTTGATTAATGCAGATAATGTTGACGGTTTTAAAATGTGCGGAAAAGGTACAATAGACGGAAATGGTTTGAAATCGTGGAGATCGTTTTGGCTGAGACGTGAATGGAATCCCAACTGTACCAACAAGGACGAGCAGCGTCCAAGACTTGTTTACATATCAAACAGCAGTAATGTCACAATAGCCGATTTGCACTTGCAAAATTCGCACTATTGGACTACTCATATATACAAATGTCATCACGTCAAGTATATAAACTGCAATATATTTTCACCGGCAAAGCCGATTAAAGCACCGAGTACAGACGCTGTTGATATAGACGTGTGTACAGATGTTTTGGTTAAAAATTGTTATCTTGAAGTTAATGATGATTCGGTGGTGCTGAAAGGCGGAAAAGGTCCTTGGGCGGATAAATTATCCGAAAACGGCTCTAACGAACGTATTTTAATTGAAGATTGTACATACGGTTTCTGTCACGGTTGCCTAACTTGCGGTTCGGAATCTGTACATAATAAAAATATAATTTTAAGAAGAATAAATATTAAAGAGGGTAAAAATTTGTTGTGGCTGAAAATGCGTCCCGATACACCTCAGCATTATGAATATATCAGTGTTGAAGATATAAAAGGTAAAATTGACAGCTTTATCAACATAAACCCTTGGACGCAGTTTTACGATTTGAAAGACAGTGAAGATGTGCCGCTTTCTTATGCGGATAATGTTGTAATGAAAAATTGCGAATGTGAGTGTAATACGTTTTTCGATGTCAAGACAGATGAAAGTCAATATATATTGTCAGATTTTGCTTTTGAAAATTTACAGATTAAAGCAAAAGTAAACGGCTTTGATGAAAATGCGATACGAAATGTTAAAATTAAAAATGTAAAGGTTACTTTATGAAAAATTTGTTCGTTTGATTAAAACAAAAAATTTGGAGGTACTAAACAGATATGGAATATGATGATAGAGTGATGTGTTCGCTAATTGATGAAAAGATAGACCCGATGGAGTGCGTTGATGTTGTAGATTGTGTTCTAAATCCTTTGTTTTTAAATAGTTTACCCGAAAAGTATAAAGCAAAAGAAAATTTTAAAGATATATGCAAACAATGCAAATGGCACTGTTATTGAGGAGAATACAATAGTCGGAATGCAATATGATTTTATATATTTAGTTGTAACAATAAAGTATATGTGATACAATAAAACCTATATGTAAATAAAAGGCAAAAACAATGGAGGGATACACAATGGACAAAGAAAATTTACATATATTCAGAGGAGAATTGGCACTTGCGTTGGCGGTTATAATCAACAGTTTCGGAGTTGTGCTTATGTTACATTCGGGTGCGGGAATTTCGGCTATATCAAGTGTTCCGTATGCGTTTTCGGAGGTTATTCCGAAAGTATCGCTCGGAACGTGGACATATATTTTTCAAGGATTGCTTGTTTTGAGTTTAATGATACTTAGAAAAAAGTTTGTTCCGCAATATTTGTTCAGCTTTGTGGTGGGCTTTATATTCAGTGAATTGCTTGATGTACATAAAATGTGGATAGACATTTTACCGACCGATTTGGGTTGGTGCGTGTTATACTTTGTCGTAAGTTATTTCTTGCTTTGCATAGGCATAGCATTATCAAACAGATGTAAATTACCGATAATACCGACAGACCTTTTCCCGAGAGAGTTATCGGAGATTATAAACGTTTCATATTCAAAAGTCAAAATAATTTTTGACGTAACGTGTTTGGCAGTAACTGCCGGTATGACGCTTATATTTCTCGGACGTCTTGACGGATTGGGAATAGGAACTGTCCTTGCGGCGTTTACTATGGGTAAAACGGTCGGCATTATCGGCAATATGATGGATAAAAAGTTCAGATTTGTTTCGTTTTTATCTAAATAAATTATAAATAAGAACGCATATCAACGGTAAGTTCTTCTTCAATATTGATAAGTTTTTTAGCAATATCTTTTGACTTTTCATCGGCGGCTTTGTACTTGTTAAGATATTTGTGCAATGTTTTAACACCCATATTACAGCCGTCGGTGATAAGGTCGGCAATCGTATTATCCGAAGAATCGGCAGAAATTTTTATATTCGTTTTAAACCACGACATACCTTTAGCCATAGGATTAGGATCTTTGCCGTCGTCGTGGTATTTGTCAAGAAGTATTTGAATTTCATCTTGAAGTTGTTGGTGGTCTGATTTTGCTTTTTCAAGCATTTGCTTGAAATTACCGTTGTTTACATCACCGAGAACTTCTTCTATTGAATACACGCCCATTTTTATACCGGCGTCACATTCTCTTAAAAGTTTTACAGTATCTTGTTCTATCATAATATCACTCCTTTTGTGTATAGTAATAACCTTAAAAATGTATTTTATTCGGTAAATTGAGATATGATACATATATATTTTGGTAATATATCAAAATAATTTTAACTATGATGTTGAAATCGGTATGTTTTTGATATATAATGTATTATTGGTAAAATATACGACTTGGAGGAAACATTCTATTATGAAAAAAATAATCTCGTTAATATCTGCAGTGGCGATTTGTGCGTCGGTATCTGCACCTGTTATGGCAGCAGGCTGGCAGGAACAGTATCCGTGGGCAAAGGAAAGCGTTGAATATTGCTTGGAAAACAATATAATTTCAGGTGATGAAACAGGTGACCTGATGCTTGGCGGAAATCTTACAAGAGAACAAATGGCGAAAATATTTACAGATACATTTAATTTACAATCGAATTCAGCAGTTCAATTTAATGATGTGGAAAAAAATAAGTGGTCATATAAATATGTACAGGCATTTCAAGATTATATGCCGAAAAAAGGCTCGTTATTTAACGGCGGTGAATATGTAACGCGTGAAGAATTTGCGGCGTCATTGGTAAAAGCAAGCGGTCAAAAGGCAGCTGACAGTTATACAATCACAAATTACAGCTTTAAAGACGCTCAAAGCGTTGATGACGCATATAAAAATTTGCTTGAAACCGCGGTAACAAATTTGTATATGCTTGGTGACAGCGGTAATATACGTCCGAAAGATTTGCTTACAAGAGCGGAGGCTTGTACGTTCCTTTACAGAGTGGTAAATCCTGCGGCAGACAAAACTTCAATCACAGGTAACGCACAGGTAACGGTTGAACAGGCACAGGCTTGGGCAAAGGCAAAAGGGGCACACCAAAGATTTATTGATATAGCACCGATTTATTGGTATTACGGAGAAGTTTTCGGAATCAGACCGGAAGTGATGTATGCACAAGCCGGCAAGGAAACAGCATACGGAAATTACGGCGGTGCTGTATTGCCTGAGATGAATAACTGGGCAGGCATAAAAATTAAAAAACCGACAGGTGACAAAACAGAGGATCACGAAACTTTTGCAACACCTGAAGACGGTGTAAGAGCACATTATAATCATATGGCTGCGTATGTCGGACTTGCACCTGTAGGAGAGCCGCACGACAGATATTATGTTGTAAAGAGTATAGCTTGGGCAGGTACGGTAAAGTATGTCGAGCAACTTGGCGGACGTTGGTGCCCTGATATTAATTACGGATATGACATAATGACAATGGTTGAAAATATGTTGAAATACTAAAATACAAGGAGTAATTTATGATACTGCTTAATGGAAGTAATATAAAGAAAATGTTTCTTGATGAAACGCTTTTTGACAGTGTATCGTTTAATGTTGACAGTAACGATAAAATCGGTTTTATCGGTGTAAACGGTGCGGGAAAATCAACCCTTTTTAAGATAATCACAGGTGATATGGATTATGATGAGGGTGAAATTTTTAAGAATAAAGGCTTGCGTGTCGGTTACCTTGATCAGTATTCCGTAAACGGCAGTGAAAAGAGTATATGGGAAGAAACGCTTACGGTGTTTGCCGATGTAATCGAAATGGAAAATCAGCTTGATGAAATTCGTTTTGATATAGAAAACAATAACGGCAATATCGATGAGCTTGTAAAACGTCAAACTTCTTTGCAGGAAGCATTTGCCGAACGTGACGGATTTTATTATAAATCAAAAGTTAAAAGCACACTTACGGGACTGGGCTTTTCGGAAGATGAATTTGACTTGTGTGTAGATAAATTGTCCGGCGGTCAAAAAACGCGTGTCGCACTCGGTAAAATTCTTTTGTCCGATGCAAATTTGTTGCTTTTGGACGAGCCGACAAACCATCTTGATATAGAGTCGGTTGAATGGCTTGAGGATTTCCTAAGAAATTATAGCGGTGCATTTATTGTAATATCGCACGACAGATATTTTCTTGACAGAGTTACGAACAAGACTTTTGAACTTGAAAATGGTCGTTTCCGTTCGTATAACGGAAATTACAGTGCATATATGGCACAAAGGGAGATTGACAAAAAGACCGAACAGAGAAATTATGATAACACAATGCGTGAAATTCAGCGCCTTGAAAATGTTGTTGAGCAACAAAGACGTTGGGGCAGAGAGAAAAATATTAAAACTGCCGAAAGCAAAATGAAAGTTATCGAAAGACTTGAAAAAGATTTGAATGCACCGATGCAGTCGCCCGAAGAAATGGAGTTTACATTCAAGGCCTGTGCAGGCGGCGGACAAGACGTTGTTCAGACGGAAAACTTGGGTATGGCATTTGATAATAACAGATTGTTTTCAAATGTTGATATGCTTATTAAAAAGGGCGAAAAGGTATTCCTTTTAGGTCCGAACGGCTGCGGTAAAACGACGTTGCTTAAAATTTTAATGGGCGATTATGAGCAGACGGAAGGTTCATATAAAATCGGTGCGAATATCCATATAGGATACTATGATCAAATTCAAGAAAATCTTAATATGGATAAAACAGTTATAGACGAGGTATGGGATGAATATCCTAACCTTACTCAAACTCAAATCAGAAATGCACTTGCAGTATTTTTGTTTAAAGGCGAAGATGTGTTTAAGGAAATACATAAGTTGTCTGGTGGCGAGAGAGCGAGAGTTGAACTTGTAAAACTTATGCTTAAGAGTGTTAATCTGCTTATAATGGACGAACCTACAAACCATCTTGACATTGAATCGAGAGAGGCTCTTGAAAATGCACTTTCCGATTATGACGGTACTATGATAATGGTATCGCACGACAGATATTTTATAAATAAACTTGCCGACAGAATTTTGTATTTGACACCGAATGGTGTTGAAAGTTACAGCGGTGATTACGACAGCTTTGTGGCTCGTGAAACGGTTAAGACAGAACAGAAAACAGAGTCGGCAGGTCATCTTGATTATAAGGAGCAAAAGCGTTTGGAGGCAGAAAAACGTAAAACGCTTAATCGCTTTGCAAAGGTTGAGGACGAAATATCAAATAAGGAATCGGAGGTTGAGGGACTTTCTAAAGAGCTTGAAAATTCCGATATTGCAACCGATTATGTCAAAGCAGGCGAGATAACCGATAAAATAACAGAATTGCAGGACAAAATCGAAAGCCTTATGGAAGAATGGGAACGCTTGCAAATGATAATAGAAGAAAGTGGGTATGACATATGAGAGCGGTTGTACAGAGAGTAACGAATGCCGATGTTAAAATTGACGGCAGAGTGAACGGAAAAATAGATGACGGCTTGCTTGTTCTTCTCGGTGTCGGCAACGGTGATACTGAAGAAGATATGAAGTATATCGCAGACAAGATTATAAAGTTGCGTATTTTCAGTGACGAAAACGATAAAATGAATTTGAGCCTTGAAGATGTCGGCGGAAGTATGCTCGTTATATCGCAATTTACTTTGTACGGCGATTGCTCGCATGGCAGACGACCGTATTTTGGCAACGCAATGGAGCCTGTCAGCGCAAATGAAATGTATGAAAAATTTGTTGCATATATCAGGGAACAAGGTATACATACTGAAACAGGCGAATTCGGTGCGGATATGAAAGTTTCGCTTACAAACGACGGACCTGTTACAATAATTTTGGAGAGCAAGAACTGAGGTTGTGATTATGCGAAGAAAAGAACGTGAAGTTACGGATTACAATAAAATGATTGAAATATTGAAATCGTGTGACTGTTGTCGTATAGGGTTGGTGGACGGTAAAGGTGCGTATATTGTTCCGATGAACTTCGGATATGAAGATAATAACGGCAAACTTACATTGTATTTTCACGGAGCGACAGAGGGAAAGAAGATTGATCTAATCAATAATCAACCCGAAATAAGTTTTGAAACAGATACGAAACATGAGCTTGTAACAAGTGATACTGCTTGCGGTCATTCGTATTTGTATCAAAGCATTATGGGTAGAGGACAGGTAAAAATAGTGGCAGACAGGGACACTAAAATTAAAGGACTTAATCAAATCATGCACCACTATACAGGTAAATCAGATTATGAATTTAACGAAAACGTGCTTGAACGCACGGCTGTCATAAAATTAGCCGTGACAGAATGGTCGTGCAAAGAACATTAAAACTTGTAAAAGCTATTGAAAACAGTGTCGATTAATGATATAATTAAAATAATATAATAAACGGAGGAAAGAAAATGCAGAATGAAACAGTAATTGTGCTTGACTTCGGCGGTCAGTATAATCAGCTTATAGCCCGCAGAGTGCGTGAGTGTAACGTATATTGCGAGGTTATGTCATACAAAAATTCTATCGAGAAGATTAAAGAAAAAAATCCGGTAGGTATCATTTTTACTGGCGGTCCGAACAGTGTGTATGACGAAAAATCACCACACTGCGATAAGACGATTTTTGAACTTGGTATTCCTATTTTGGGTATTTGTTACGGCAGTCAGCTTATGGCATATACTCTTGGCGGTCACGTTGATACTGCTCCTGTAAGTGAGTACGGTAAGACGGAAATTACAACTTCTGAAAGTAAGTTGTTTGAAAATGTTGATAAAAATACAGTAGTTTGGATGAGCCATACGGATTATATCGATAAAATTCCGGAAGGTTTCAAGATTACTGCTTATTCTAACGATTGTCCGTGTGCGGCTTATGAAAATGAAGAAAAGAAATTGTATGCGGTACAGTATCACCCGGAAGTAAATCATTCTGTACAAGGTCAGCAGATGTTGAAGAATTTCTTGTTTAACGTTTGTGGTTGTAAGGGCGATTGGCTTATGTCCGATTTTGCCGAAAAATCAATTCAGGCTTTGCGTGAAAAGATTGGTGACGGTAAAGTTTTGTGTGCTCTTTCAGGCGGTGTGGATTCATCTGTTGCGGCAGTTATGCTTCATAAAGCGGTAGGCAAGCAGCTTACTTGTGTGTTCGTTGATAACGGACTTCTTCGTAAAAATGAGGGCGATGAAGTTGAAAATCTTTTCAGAAATCAGTTTGATATTAACCTTATCAGAGCAAATGCACAGGATAGATTTTTAGGTAAGCTTGAGGGCGTAAAAGAACCCGAAAAGAAACGTAAGATTATAGGTGAAGAATTTATTCGTGTGTTCGAGGCGGAAGCTAAAAAAATCGGTAAGGTTGATTATCTTGTTCAAGGTACAATTTATCCGGACGTTATCGAAAGCGGTGCAGGTGATGCGGCTGTTATTAAGAGCCATCATAATGTAGGCGGACTTCCGGAACACGTTGATTTTAAAGAAATTGTTGAACCGCTTCGTGATTTGTTTAAGGATGAAGTGCGTCAGCTTGGTATCGAACTTGGTTTGCCTGAAAAATTCGTATGGCGTCAACCGTTCCCGGGACCGGGACTGGCCGTAAGAGTTATAGGCGAAATTACAGAAGATAAACTTGAAATTTTGCGTGACGCAGACGCTATATTCAGAGAAGAAATCGCAAATGCAGGTCTTGAAAGAGATATAAACCAGTATTTTGCCGTTATTACAGATATGCGTAGCGTCGGCGTTATGGGTGACGGCAGAACATATGATTATACCCTTGCTTTAAGAGCCGTAACCACAACCGACTTTATGACAGCCGATTGGGCAAGAATACCTTTCGATGTCCTAGAAAAAGCATCAAATCGTATCGTAAACGAAGTAAAACACGTTAATAGACTTGTCTATGATATAACTTCAAAACCACCCGCAACTATTGAGTGGGAATGAGGTATCACGCCTCACAAATGGCTTAACCACGCCGTTTGCAGCACTTACGAGTCCAAAATGGCAACAATTTGGCAACATTAAATTATTTATAAAAATAAGAGCTAACTGATTTGAACCGACCTCCCAATAGTTAGATTTTTGGTCTAACTTTTGGGGGTCGGTTCATTTCAGATAGCTCTTTTTACATTTAAGTTATTTTTTGTTGTTACAGAAAGGACAATCAATTATAGTAAATCCTACTTCTTTGTATGCTTTTTCTTCTGCCATATCGTAATTTACAAAGTATGATTTTTCCATTTCAATATCAATTAGTTTTTCAAATCTCTCTTTATTATTTGGTTGTTTATATTTTCTGGTATCTTTACAATGAGTACATTTCATATTGTTTTCTCCTTTAAAATAGCGTTTATTTTGTAAAAGCCTTTAGTTTCATAAAGTTATCTTCAGATTCTTTATATGACGCAAACATCTTATTCCACTCATTTTTTATACGAGATTTTTTTAATACATCCTTCATAGGCACATCACTAAAATAAGAAATTTTTTTATCTGTATAGTATTGCTTGCAATAACTGTCGAAAAGAGTTAGTATCCCCGTTAAACATTCTTCCAGCTCATATTCAGGCGGATGAATATTAATAATTTTTGCAAGATCATCATTCATGTACATCATCCCGTCCGGAACTTCACAATTGACGATTTCATCATCTACATATATTGGAACGGGCTTTGGGTCTATTCCGTTTTGTTTCAAGGTGTAACAAAAATACGAATATAAACTTTCAGCACAGACAAAGTCATAATCATAATTGCAGACATTTTTATAAGATAAAAGTAATGTATCTAAAATTTCTTGCTCAGAAGGTTTTAAATATTTTGCGCTATACCCTTTTGATATTTCTACAAGATTGTTATAGTTTTTCCAAGAACGAGATTCACTCAATAAGCGTTTGATTGGATACAATACATTTGCTCTAAGCGCATCGCGATTACTTTTTTTAAAATATTCAGCAGATATAGCCCAAGATATTAAACCAGATAAAATGACTGTTACTAAAGTAAAAATATGTTCAGCAGTAAACAACCAAAGTAAAAAATCTTTCATTTCAATTACTCCTTCCACATTTGGCTTTATTTGAAATTACTTTCCGGATAATTATATCTCCAATTATCGTATTCCTTTTTTGTTATCTCGCCGTTCCTATACTTGCGAGCAATTTTATTCCACGCACGAAGCATATCATACATAGGAAAATAAGACGGATTATCTCTATTGAGGGTAAGACAAAACTCATCGTCAAGCATATTTATTGTCAACCCATATATATCTTCTATCGCAAACAAGGTGTGCAGCAGAGCATCATAGTTGTCAATGTCAGGCAGTTTAATTACCTGCGGTGACACACCGAATATTTTTGCGATATCCTTTATCATATCATCTTTTGGTGTTCTGACGCCTATTTCGTATTGACCTACACGGGTTTCGGCTGTCTTCTCGCTAAAACCGAGTTTTATGCCAAGCCATTTTTGTGTAGCACCGTGCAGATTTCTTAAAAACCGTATTCGTTCTCCAATAGCCATAATATATCTCCAATTGTATTGTTCTACCTATTATTATAAGAACCTGTCAAGTATTAGGTAGTATTTTTTTAAAAATCTCCCCCTTTATTACTTGACAGAACCTTGAAATCAGTGTATAGATTATACACCTATTATAACATATTAGTTTGAGTTAGCCAACTATAAGAAATAAAAAAGATAATGAATTTTAATAAAACACTTAGCATTATCTAAAAAGTGGGATATAATGGTTATGCATTATCAAATTGCGTTGAGTTGATACAAGCATATAAGCATTTATTTGTATTATATTAACGCTAAATGATAAAAAACAATAGTAAGGAGTGAAAACATGGGAATTTGTTTTTGAGAGCTGAAGAAGTGCAGCAGATACTCGGAGTATCAAAGTCATATGCTTACAAGGTTATCAAGGAAATAAATTCCGAGCTGCGACGGCAAGGATTTCGCACCATTGCCGGCAGAGTAAGTAAGCAGTACTTTTTCGAGAAAGTAAACTATAAGCCACAGGCAGAAAGGAGTAGTGAAAATGGCGGTTTATAAGGATGGTGACAAGTGGAGAGCTGTTTATCGTTTTACTGATTGAACCGGCGAGCAAAAACAAACACAAAAACGTGGTTTCAACACAAAGCGAGAAGCTCAATGTTGGGAGCGTGAACAACTGTGTAAGGCAAAATCCAATATAGATATGACATTTGAGAGCTTTGTAGGACTATATCGTGAAGACATCGGAACGAGAATCAAAGAAACAACATGGGAAACAAAGGATTCTATCATTGATAACAAGCTGATTCCCTATTTCGGTAAAAAGTGTATATCTGATATTAAGCCGAAAGATGTGATTAAGTGGCAAAATGAGATGATGGATTACCGTGATGAGAATGGCAAGCCGTATTCGCCTGTATATCTTAAAAACTTACATAATCAATTAAGCACAATATTTAATCATGCAGTAAAGTTTTACGGACTATCTGAAAATCCTGCTGCAAAAGCAGGCAATATGGGTAAAGCCAAGAACAAGGGAAAAAAGTTTTGGACTAAAGATGAATACTTGAAATTCATTGATGAGATGCTTGATAAGCCGATTTCGTTCTACGCATTTGAAATGTTGTATTGGACAGGAATACGGTTGGGTGAATTACTTGCATTGATACCATCGGACTTTGATTTTGAAAGAAAAACTGTATCAATCAGCAAATCATATCAGCGTATTAGGAAAAGGATATTATAACAAGTCCTAAAACTGAAAAAAGTAACAGAGTAATTAATATGCCTGATTTCTTGTGCGAGGAAATGAAAGAGTATATCGACAGCCTTTATGGTGTTTCAGAAAATGACAGAATATTCCCAATAAGCAAAAGCTATTTGCATCACGAAATGGATAGGGGTGCAAAAGCTGCCGGAGTGAAGCGTATTCCAATTCATTCGATCCGTCACAGCCATATAAGTTTATTGATTGATTTAGGTTTTTCGGCTGTTGCAATAGCTGACCGAGTTGGTCACGAAAGCATAGACATAACATATAATTACGCTCATATGTTTCCATCGGCACAGCTCGATATGGCTAATAAACTGAATTCTGAGAGGAGTGAGGATAATGTATAAAACGCTTGATAATAAAGGCAGATGGCGGAATGTGATAATATCATTTCGGATGTCGCCGCAGGAACGGGATGATTTGAATGTCAGAGTAAAGCTGTCAGGACTTACAAAAACAGGACTACATAATCAAACGCCTGTCGGAGCGTGATGTGATAGTTCAGCCAAACACAAGAGTTTACAAGGCTTTAAGAAATCAAATGACAGAAATTTTGGCAGAGTTAAAGCGGATAAACAACGGTGCGGATATTGACAGTGACTTACTCGATATAATTCAGATTATGACGCAAACCTACAACGGGTTGGCAGAAAAAGAAAAGTCCTGATGTATCGGCAAATACAAAAGGACTCGGAAAGTGTGGTAAAACACCTTCACAACAAAGATATTTTACCACACCTCCGGCAAATTTGCAATAGGAGGTGACAAAAAATGAGCAATTTAAAACTTATAAATATGCGTGATGTTGAAGTTGAGTCTATATGCTGGCTTTGGTATCCGTTTATTCCATACGGAAAAGTGACAATTATACAAGGTGATCCCGGTGAGGGGAAAACAACGCTTGTGCTTCAAATTATTGCACGGCTCACCAAAGGCGAAAGTATAATTGATGAAGATGAAAGCCTGCCGATAAATGTAATCTATCAAACGGCAGAGGACGGACTGGCTGATACGATAAAACCTCGATTATTGGCAGCAAATGCGGATTGCTCAAAAGTGCTTGTGATTGATGATAGTGATACACCGCTTACAATGCGAGATGCAAGACTTGAACAGGCTATAATTGAAACTAATGCAAAACTTGTTGTGTTGGATCCGATTCAAGGATTTTTGGGTGCTGATGTAGATATGCACAGGGCAAATGAGATAAGGCCGATTATGAAGCATATATCCGAGCTTGCAGAAAAATATAAATGTGCGATTATTTTAATCGGGCATATGAACAAGTGCAGCGTCGGAAAGTCGGCATACAGAGGTTTAGGCTCAATCGACTTTCAGGCGGCAGCGAGAAGCGTTCTGGTTGTTGGCAGAATTAAGGATGAGCCGGAAACAAGGGTTGTATGTCAGACAAAAAGCTCACTTGCACCCGAAGCAAAGGCAGTTGCATTCTGATTGAGTGAGGAAAACGGTTTTGAATGGATCGGTGAATATGATGTTACTGCTGATGATTTGCTTTCCGGAACAGCAAAAGGCTCAAAGAAGCAAGCAGCTATGGATTATCTTGAAAAATTGATTGCTGATGGTCAAATGCCGCAGACGGAGATAATGGAACTTGCAGAGAAAAAGGGCATAGCCGAAAAGACCTTGCGAAATGCAAAGGAAGCATTGAATGTGAAATCTAAACGGTTGAACAACCAATGGTATTGGAGCTTAGACTAAAGTAAGATGGCAAGATGCCCCTTTCTATATAATAGGGCATCTTGCCACCTTGAAAGGATATGATGTGATATGAAGAAAATACAAATTACGCAAGATTTGTTTGTAAAAATACTAAAATATTTTTACAGCGAGGAATTTGAGCTTGATGACGATGAACTGTGTGAGCTTTACCATGAAATAAAGAGTGGCATTGATAAAAAGCTTGACGCAATTTCAAGAAGAGGCTACTACACCGAATATAAAACAGCTGATACTGCTGAAGCAAAAGAACACGCAAGGCAGAAGTATCTTGATGCTGTGGGTATGCACAGAGATTTCAGATATTGATTCCCTTTTAACCACCTGAACGGGAATGTGGCACATTCCCGTAAAATTATTAAGAATGAGAGGATTGAACTATGAAAGACAGATTTATTGAAAACGGGATTGAGTATGTTCGATGCGGCGATTATTATTTACCTGATTTTGAAGTGCCACAATGTGAATACGAAATCGGACAATTCGGCAGATTAAGAAAACATTATATGAAAACAAACAAACCGTGCCGATACAGCACGCTTTTAATGACAGGAAAACTGTTTGAACATCTGCATGAAGTCGATAAACAGGCACAAGAAATTTTAGAGAAATTTATAAGGGCGGCCGAGAAAACTGCTCCCGACAAAGCAACGCACCAAATGGAATGGATTGGGCATATGAACAATGCCAAAGCCTCTGCGATAGAGGTTATAAATCACGAACTGATTTATGTATAAAGTAGGAACGATAGAATTACGCTTCGGCTTAATGATAAAGAGTACGAGCATTTAATAAAATCATCTGAAAAAGTCGGCATCCCCAGAGAGGTATATTTAAGGATGTTGATTATGGGAACGGCTCCGAAAGAAAAACCAACAGCTGATTTTTACAGTACTATGAAAGAATTAAACGCAATCGGAAACAGCCTGAATCAGATTGCAAAGGTCGCAAATTCAAAAGACTTTATCAATGTTAAAGATTATGAAGAAAATGTTCGGAAGTTAAACGGCTTTATTATAGAAATCGGCAAGGCTGCTTTTACTCCTGAAAGGAGGGGTGACAAATGGCTGCTACAAGAATTTGGTCTATAAAAGGTAGAATTGACAACGTGATAAACTATGTTACAAATCCGGAAAAGACAGACGGCAGCAGATATACCGACACGGAGCCTCAAGCTTTGACGGATGTAATAGATTATGCCGAAGACGGGGCAAAGACGCATAATAAGGTTTATGTTTCGGGGATAAATCTATCCCTGGACATTGCCCGTGACCAAATGGTTATGACAAAACTGCAATTCGGAAAAACAGATAAAATTTTAGCCTATCACGGCTATCAGAGTTTCCTGCCGGGCAAGGTCACACCAGATATGGCACATGAAAGTGGTGTTAAGCTTGCGGAGCGTCTATGGGGCGATAGATTCCAAGTGCTTGTTACAACGCATCTTGACCATGAGCATATTCACAATCATTTTTGCCTGAACTCCGTTTCTTTTATGGACGGAAAGAAATTTAGAGGCGGCAGCAAGGGATATTGGATTCTGCGAGCTGAGTCGGACAAAATTTGTGCAGAATACGGCTTGTCTGTAATAGAAAATCCCGGTAAGGGTAAAAACTATGCAGAATGGAAAGCCGAACAGGAAGGCAGACCAACCATAAGGGGACAGATAAAAGACGAGCTTGACGAAATTATCAAGTGTTCATATACTTATGAGCAATTTTGGAAAATATTAAAACAGCGTGGGTATAAGATTAAGCGCGATGTAAAGTACATTGCATTAAAACCGGCATTTTCCCAAAGATATATCCGCCTTAAATCTCTTGGTGAAAATTATAGCGAGGAAGCAATAAGACAGCGAATTATAGCAATAAGAAACGGCATACGGATTTGATATGCACCCCAAAAGTTAGACACTTTTGGAGGTGCATATTTTTATGGCAAAGAAAGGGCAAAAATATAGAAAACACTCGCCAGAATTCAAACTATCTGTTATAATGGATATGCGAGAAAACCATTTGGGTAGAATGGAAACAGAGAGAAAATACGATGTTAAACATAATGTAATATCGAAATGGGAACGCATATTCTTGGAAGAAGGAGCCGAAGGTCTGATGAAAGAAAGACGAGGTAGAGCCAGTAAAGTAGATGGAATAGCAAAAGGTCGTCCACCCAAACTTGATAAGAAAATTGAAGAAGATTTAATTGCCGAAAATCAGCGATTAAGAATGGAGAATGAATACTAAAAAAAACTCAGTGCCTTAGTTCGGAAAAGAATGTTAAAAGAAGAGAAAAAGCAGCAATAGTCAATGAATTAAGGCAAAAATATCCGTTAAAAGACTTGCTGCAATTATCAGGTTTAGCCCGTAGTACCTTTTATTACTATATACAACATCCAATCAAAGATAAATACAAGAAAGAAAAACAAGAAATACTATATATATTTTTAGCTAATAAAGGCAGATACGGCTACCGCAGAATCTTAATTGTATTAAGACAAAAAGGATATACAATTAACCATAAAACTGTGTTGAAACTGATGAAAGAACTTAATCTCAAAGGAAAACAACGCAAAAACAGTAAATATCGTTCATACAAAGGAGAAATCGGCAAAATAGCCGACAACTTACTTAACAGAGAATTTACAGCTACAAAACCTTTTGAAAAACTAGCAACTGATGTAACTGAATTTAAACTGTGTAATGATAAAGTATATTTGTCACCTGTAATGGATTTGTATAATCGAGAAATTGTGTCATACTCAATTTCATTAAGTCCAAATTTGCAGCAAATTAGAGAAATGCTTGATGGTTTATTCAAAAAGCTGCCCGCTAATGCGAAACCATTATTCCATTCTGACCAAGGTTGGCAATACCAACATTCGGAATATCAACGTTTACTGTCAGAACACAATATTGTACAAAGTATGTCTAGAAAAGGAAACTGTATGGACAACGGTGCGATGGAAAACTTTTTCGGAAGATTAAAAGTTGAAATGTTTTATGGTGAAAAATTTGAAAGTGTCAAAGCTTTCATAGATGAATTAAAAAGATATATTGATTATTACAACAATGAAAGAATTTCTTTAAAGCTAAAAGGAATGAGTCCGGTACAATACCGAACTCATTCACAAGCAAGTTAATATTTAATTTTGTCTAAATTTTGGGGTTCACTTCAATTTGGATAAGCCTGCAACGGACTATAACGCTTGGCTTAATAAATACGAGCCAACAAAGCTACACGGATTTAAAGCTTTGTATTTTTATTATCTGTATCTGTTCGGAAAGATACGCAAAAAGGAAACACCTCAGAGAATATCTTTTTATATGCGTGAGGAGATAATAAAGTTTGACCGTTATCAAAAGCAGTTTCATTTTCTGATTGATAATGATATTGAAACAATCGAGCAGATAAACGTATTTAAGGAAAGTGCAGAAAGTAAAATTAAGGAACTAACGCTAAATCGAAGTAGGTTGTATAATAAGCCTGATGCAAAACCTGAAATTGAGAAAATCAACAAGGAGCTTCGTGAGTTGAGAAAGGATGTAAGAACTTGCAAGAACATTTTTGAAGATTCCGAGCGTATTCAAGAACATCAAAATTATGTTGTTCAGCTTGAACAACAAGCACAAAATGCTAATAAACAACGATTAAAAGATATGGAGAGGTGAATATGAATTTTATAGAAGGATTATATTACGGAAATATCAACCTGAACGAAAAGCGGTTTGACAGAGACACTCAATATGCAAAGGCTTTAGAGCGATTCTGTAAAAATTAAGATAAGCTTACAGAGTCTTTGGAAGGGGACAACCTGAAGTTATTCAATGAGTTGGTAAATGCAAGTGATGAAGTAATTGCTTGTACCGGAACAGAGAACTTTAAAATGGGATTTATACTTGGAGTTCAGCTTATGGCTGATTGCTTCAAATATGATTCAAAAACGATATTCAAGGATATTTGATGAGGTAATCATGAAAACTATAAAAGCTATTATCATATTATCTGTTTTAACTATTTTCGCAACAACTACATACGCAGCAGAGGTGCCGAGAGAGTCAGCGCCTTGCTATGCTACAAATGGCAGTATTATCATGGCAGAAAACCTTATAGGCGATATTTTGACTGAAGTACAGAATGGTTTAGGCTACGCCGATGCAAGAGCAAAATCGAATGTGATTATATTCAATGCGTGGCTTAACGGACAGACTTGCGGTTACAGTTATAGCGAGCTTGTCGACATAGCTAATAATGCGATATGGCAATACAGAGATATGTATTTAAGACCGGATTTTTATATTAACAATATAGAAAGAGTTCAAACTATAATTGCTCCCGTAATTGAAGATTATAAATCCGGTAAAATTACATATACGGAAGCTGAATTTAATGCTCGTATTGCAATCTATCAATCCGTAAATCCTGTATTTAACCCTGATGTGGAGTTTGCAAAAGATATTTGCTATCGTGATATACCGTCAGTTGACAGTGGTTTGTTTATAATTGCAAGGAAGCTGCTATTAGAAAGTAAATAGCACAAAAGGTGCGGCTATCATGGCTGCACCTTTTGTGCTGTTTACAAGATTATCTAACAATTTCGTGAGGAATGCTTGCATTTTATTCGATTATATGCTATAATACAATAAACCATATTTGTGTTTTTGATTGATTAAAGTGGAGGATGCACTGTGGCTGTTTGTTATAATAATCTTTGGAAGTTGCTTATTGACCGCAACATGAATAAAACCGAGTTGAAAGAGGCAGCGGGAGTGAGCTTTAATGTGATGGCTCGTATGGGCAAAAATGAAACTGTTTCTTTTGAAAGTATAGAGAAAATTTGTATTGCTTTGCATTGCAATATTGGTGATGTAATGGAGTTTACTGAAGATGCACCATCTGTCGAAGAAAAGAAATTCTCAACAATTGAACTTTTTGCAGGAGCTGGTGGTCTTGCTCTCGGTATAGAAGAAGCAGGTTTCCAAACACTGGGGTTAGTTGAATTTGATAAGGATGCGGCTGATACTTTGAAATGTAATCGCCCTAACTGGCGTGTTATATGCGATGATATTGCTAATATTTCTTGCCTTGATTTACAAAAATATTTTGATTTAGAGAGAGGAGAACTTGATCTTCTATCTGGCGGTGCGCCGTGCCAAAGCTTTTCATATGCCGGAAAAAGATTAGGACTTGAGGACGCTCGTGGTACTTTGTTTTATCACTATGCAAAGTTTTTGGAACAGCTTCAGCCTAAAATGTTTCTGTTCGAAAATGTAAGGGGACTCCTTACCCACGATCGGGGTCGCACATACAAAACGATAACGGATATTTTTGAGAGTACCGGATACACAATTCAGAAGAAAGTCCTCAATGCTTGGGACTATGGCGTGGCACAAAAGCGTGAAAGGTTGATTACTATTGGCATCAGAAATGATTTGACTGATCATATTTCATTTGATTTTCCTGCGCCACATAAATACAAGCCTGTTCTTCGTGACATTCTGCTTGATTGCCCGAAAAGCGAGGGAACTCCATATTCAGATTACAAAAAGAAAATCTTTGAGTTAGTTCCTCCGGGTGGCTATTGGAGAGATATACCCGAAGATATTGCAAAAGAGTATATGAAAAGCTGTTGGTATATGGAAGGTGGCAGAACCGGTATTTTGAGAAGGCTTAGTCTTGACGAACCTTCGCTTACGGTATTAACATCGCCGAGTCAAAAGCAAACAGATCGTTGCCATCCTTTGGAGGCAAGACCGTTTACCATAAGAGAGAACGCTCGTTGTCAGAGTTTCCCCGATGATTGGCAATTTTGCGGTAGTGTAGGCTCTCAATACAAGCAGGTTGGTAATGCCGTACCGGTAAATCTTGCATTTGATATCGGCAAAAAAATAAGAGAAGCATTGGAGAATTTATGATGTGGAATTTAAGTTTTATTACAGAACAGGATTTTACAGACCACGTAAAAGCAACTATTGAAAAATACGGAGAAAAGCTTGAATCTTTTGATTTGAAAAGGTTCAATAAAAACATTATTGACCCAATCAAATTGATTTTTGATAAGACGGTTTATCAGTCGTCTTGGGATGAAATTGTGAGTAATGAGATTTTTAGACAAAGAGATAAGTCTAATAACAATGATATCGGATACTTCCATCAGCGTATTTTCCAGTACATAAAGAATTGTCATGTTCCGCCGAATGGAGAGGAAGGCGGTTGGGATGTCATTTATGAAAATGACGACGGTATTCCTATTCCCGATGCAGGAAATGTTCACACCGTTTATGTAGAAATGAAAAACAAACATAATACAATGAACTCGGCTTCAGCAGGTAAGACTTTTATCAAGATGCAAAATCAACTTCTGAACGATGATGATTGTGCCTGCTTCTTGGTAGAAGCAATTGCCCAACGTTCACAAAATATCAAATGGGAAACTACTGTAGATAAAAAGAAAGTTGGGCACAAACTTATACGCAGAGTAAGCCTTGACCAATTCTATGCTTTGGTAACCGGACAAGATGATGCATTCTATCAAATGTGTATGGTTCTTCCCTCTGTTATTGAAAAAGCAGTAAAAGAACTTGAAGGCACTATTGTTCCTCACGATACTGTTATTGATGAATTGAAATCAATGGCAAGCAAGCAAAATATCGAATCCGAGGATTTGGCGATTGCAATGGCTGCATATATGCTGGGATTTGGAACTTACAAGGGATTTACAAAATAAACAAAAGGATTTCATGCTATGGATTTTTCAAAATATTCCGGCATAGAGCTTATTCAGATTTACGGTGAATTGCTGTCCAAAATGCGTGAGGACAAGCTAATTCGTTCTAAAAATGTTACCGGTGATTTAGGTGAGTACATTGTTGTTGATTATTACACCAAAACAAAAGGCTTACCGAAATTGCAATTTGCTCCGCCATCAACAAAAAACATTGATGCCATTAGTGTAAATGGTGAACGTTACTCTATCAAGTGTATCACAACAAACACAACGGGAGCTTTTTACGGCATTGAAAAAAATACCGATATTAGCGATATCAAACCCTTATTTGAGTATGTGGTAATAATCAAACTCAATGAAAAATACCAACCGGAGTTCATACTGGAACTTGACTGGGAAGCGTTTTCAAACATAAACATTGGCATTCAAGAATTGGCGCTTACAACTTATTAGTGACCAATTCCTTGATTGAAAATGGCAAAATGATTTACAGAAAGGGAGATGCACCAAGTAAAGATGTATGACCTGTTATCCAAATTTAATACGTTCTATGATTCTTATGTTGTTTTACCGCAAGCTGAGCAAACCAATTTACATAGTAAAAAGGATCTGAACATTCAACGCCTTAAAGACGGATTACAAGAGTACAACGAGGAAAATAAGACCTCTTATTCCATCGTAGAAACTTGCGTTCAAGGTAGTGTTGCAATGTCAACTGTTGTTCAAAATGAAGACGGTGACTATGATATTGATGTTGCGGTTGTTTTCGATAAATCAGCCCTTGGAGACAAAGGCGCTCAATCTACCAGAAATTTGGTTGCAAATGCGCTCAAACGAAAAACGAAACAGTTTAATGCGGAACCCGAGGTTAAAACAAGCTGTGTTCGAATAAAATATGCTGATGGATATCATATCGACTTTGCAGTTTACCGAAGATACTATGACCTTTGGAATGATTGTTGGGTATACGAACACGCTGGTTCTTATTGGACAAAACGTGATCTTAGAGGTTTGAACGAATGGTTCAAAACGCAAAATGATAACTCCGAGGGAAAATTAAGGAAAGTTGTTCGCTTATCAAAAATGTTCTGTAAATCCAGAAAATCATGGAAGAATATGCCGAGCGGACTCCTTCAAACAGTTTTGTGTGATGAGAAACTACAGGAATCCTATAAACGAATTGATGAATTGTTTTATTATACGATGAAGGAAATCGTCAATCGTCTCGAAACAAACACGTCAGTTTCTGCTCCTGTCGATGACGGACGAGATTTAACCCCAAGAAATCTTGATACACAGAGAATGACTAATTGGAAAAATCGTCTCAAAAGTAAACTTGAAGATCTGGATATTTTATTCAAAGATGATTGTTCCAAGGCTGATGCACTTTTAGCATGGTATGGATTCTTCAATCACGATTATTGGAATGAGCAGATATCTGAAGCTGCAAGCTATTCGCTCAAGCCATTATCTAAAGCTGTTTGTGCTTTTGTTGACAATGAGCAATATATTGAGGAATTGTATCCTGTTAAATTATCATATTATTGCAGAGTGTCGTGCATTGTTACCGGCAATGGCTGGAGACCTAAACCATTAACTGAATTACTATCTATATTGAAGCACTATTTGCCCCACAATTTCGAAATCCGTTGTACCATGGACTATACAAATTGTCCTCCTCCGTATAAAATTTTCTGGAAAGTTAAAAATGTGGGGCCAGAAGCAGCAAGAAGAAACCAGATAAGAGGACAAATCGTAGAGAAAGGAAATTGCATAGTGGAACATAGTAATTTCTTTGGAAATCATTATATCGAATGTTATGTCGTAAAAGAAGGCGTATGTGTTGCCAAGGAAAGAGTAAACATTCCCATCGGCAGAGGGTAATATTATGAAAATCTGTAAAGCAATTGTACTCGTAGTTTTGTCTATGCTTTCCGTTGGTGTAATTCTTCTTTTTGAAATCAACGCTTGGCCTGTTGGCAGTAGTCTTGCCGGCATTGCGCTGGGTTTTTCTCTCCCAGGACTTGTAAACTCAATTCAAGATCTTTTGGATACCACTAATTGGAAGACTTCTCAGCGAAAATTAAAACGTGGTCGTTTCATTGAGGATAGCACAATTATACGCATTTCTTTTGCCTATCTATATAGAATCAAGATAGGGAACAAATATCTATTAGTGAAGAATGAACGTGGCACAGGAAAATATCAGCCTGTGGGAGGCGTATACAAGCTGTTAGGAAAAGAAAAGATGGAACTACGAAACCGATATAAAGTCAAAGATGATAATAAGATACCACTCGATAGATCCTCACGTGATGATTATCGTCTCCGACTGGAGAATAGATATCTTCGAAAGTTTGTTAAACGTTTTGACCGCAAAGCGGAACGAGAACAGATTTATAATTTAAGCAGAGAATTTAGAGAAGAACTAATCGAAAAAGGTATTATAAATTGGAGCCAAATTACTTATCGTTTTTGTGGAAGACACATGACTGAACTTCACTTTGGTGATCATTTTCAGTATTATGAACTTCTTCTTGCTGATGTTGTCGAGTTGGTTCCTACTCCTGAACAGGAGGCTGATTTGGAACTTCTGGTAAAGCAACAATCAGACATATATCGCTTTGCCACCGCTGATGAAATTACTTCCTTGGGAGTCGATACAGCCAGTGGAGATCTTAGAGAAAATATTGCAGATCATACTTTGAAGATCATCCAAGAAAATGAAGGGCAGTTAATGAGAATATCTGGGGTTGGTAAAACATACACCATAAACCTTTAAGCACTGGTGTAAAATAGATATTCGTGGCAACGATATGGCAACAAAAAATCGGATAGCGTATGCTTTACCGATAATTCAAATAATATAGATACTCTCTGATAAATTTCATAAACAAATGTGTTTAAGATTGATTTACAGGGAGCGAGTTGGAGTAGTGGTCTTTGGTTTAGATGTGGCTAAAAGCCCGGTAATGTCAAGGGTTTCGGAACTTTACACTTTTTGAGTTACTGTTTTTGAAGCATTTTTTTCAAAAATGTGTTTTCGTGCAGATGAAATAGTCGCACTTGGCTTGCAACTAAACATAAAAATTGTATAATTTATAAGGCTTTTGCCCGGTTTTGGGCAGAAGCCTTATTTGCATATTTGATAAAATTTCCTATTTAATATATCATCGATCAGATGAAAACAGCGAGGTGAATAGTGTGGGAGAAGAAAAATACCATATATATTTAAGTACAAAGGCAAGAAATGAAATTGTCGCTTGTCTTTTCCTATCTTATGTCATAAATTTATCCTCTCTTGACAACGGCTTTTTCAGAACAAATATTAAAGCAATTCCCACAGTGCAGGCAACTGTTTTGAATAATTCTTGCGTATCCGCTTGTAAAATCAATACATCTCTGCGGACAGACTACAATACATTTCTTACAACTGATACACTTATCTGTTATATAATAGCCGTCAACTGTTTTTATACCGTTTCCAAATGAAAAAGATTCTCTATCAATAGGTTTTTTTGAAAGGTCAAACCATTCTCCGCATCCGTCATAAATTCTAAACACGGTAAGAGCCGTGCTGGACTCTTTTGTGGGATAGATTTCGTACATATAGCTGTTTTTCTCAAACAACCTGTTCAGATAATCGTTACCGACTTCCTCAACCTTTCCTCTGACAGAAATTGCAATGCATGAAAGCGTGTCAGTGTCTTTCATCCCTGTCAAAGAAACATATCTGCCAGTCTTTAATCGAGCATAAAAATTCTTTCCTCTTGCGGTAAGAAAGTACAGTCCGTTTTCGTCATAGTCCATAATGTCGATGGCACACGTTACAGGCAAGGTGTTTTCGTCCACAGTTGCCATAACGGTTGAATGTATTTCTTTTGTAAGATATTTAAGATAATCCATTATTACCTCCGTATAAAGGCAGAGAGTCACGCAAGAAAGGGCTTGCGTGACTCTCACACTCATTAAAATTTTCCGTTTTGATTCTGCCAAGTTGATTTATCGGCAATAGTTTCCATTACATCCCAATGTTCTGCAATTTTGCCGTTTTTAATTCTCCACAAATCATAATAAGATGTAGGTGCTCCGCCGAAAGTTCCCTCGCTGACTGCAAGCACATAATTGCCCTGTGCAAGCACCTGATGAACAGTAGTATAAATCATCTGGATGCCCTGTTTGCCGAGTGCTTCAAGTGCTGCACCAAGTCCTGAAAGTCCGTCTGCAATACCTGTGTTATACTGAATGTAAGTATCACCATCAAAGTAATCAGGCGTTTTTTCGGGACGATTGCCTTGCATTACATCATAAAGGAAGTTTTTTATGAGTCCACGGTTTGTCTCTGTCTTATCAAGGTCGTTGATTTCCATAGTGCCGTCTGTTTGCGTGTGACCTGACGGGTTCGGCTCTGCCTTGCTTGCAATGTTGTCCCAGTGTTCTGCAATCTTGCCGTTTTCGTCGAAGCGGAAAATGTCAAAAGCAACCTGCTCGCCCACACCTGCAAAGTTATAAACTGTCTGCAAGAACACCTTGTCGCCGTCCTCGAAAGCACGAATGTTGTTTACAGTTGTTTTTACGGGAGCTGAAGCAAGATAGGAAACAGAGCCTACAAAAGCATCCCTGCCTGTGCCGTATGCGAGATTGTGCTGAATGTAATTTTCTGCAAGAAGCTCGGAAGCTTTTTCTGTATCGCCTGTGGCAAAAGTATTAATAAGTCTAATAGCTTTTTCTGTATTTGTCATTGTGATTACCTCTTTCTTGTCGTTTTGATTATTACCAAAGATTTTCTTAAAAATATTCATTTTGGATTTCTCCTTGTCTGTGCTTTGAGTTACGAAACGGCCGTTCTTCGTAGCTCTTGACACTATTATATCTGTGTCGATATCGATTGTAAAGTAAGCGCAATATTGTGCCGTAGTTACCCGAAAGATACTATTGGGCGGTTACCGAACGGAAACTAATGCGTAAACACAAGGACTTTCGGAATTTTAAACGCTGAAAAAATTTTTTAAGATTTTTTTGCTTTATGATGTACTTGACGGCAAATAGGGAGATATGGTACAATTAAATTGTAAATAGCAATTAGATATTATGGCGGAGGTGGCATATGAACGAGAAAACAAAAGAACTTCCGGCTTGTCCTGTGGAAACCACCTTGACATTGATTGGCGACAAATGGAAGGTTTTGATATTAAGGGATTTAATGCCCGGAATAAAGCGTTTTGGCGAGTTGAAAAAATCCATCGGCACGGTATCGCAAAAGGTGTTGACTGCACAGCTTCGTGATATGGAAGCGAACGGACTTGTGCATAGAGAGGTATATGCCGAAGTTCCGCCAAGAGTGGAATATTCTTTGACGGAATTGGGTCAAAGCCTCAAACCGATACTTGACGCTATGTGGAACTGGGGAGAGGACTACAAAAACAGCGTAACAGGAAATTAAAACTTTTGTGTGACAACAAAATGACAACAGGAATTATGATACACGGTAATTCTTGAATAATCCTTATAACTTGTGCCAAACGATACATATATAATCGTTTAAGTCACAGTTTTCAGGAGCGAGTTGGAGTAAGGTATCATAACTAAAAATTGTTTAACTTAGGCGAGTGTAAGTTCAACAAACTATTCTCAATATTGAATTAATGTACAAAAAATAGGAGCTAACTGATTTGACTTTCAGTTAGCTCTTTGCATTATATACCGAGAATTGATTTCAATTCAGGCTTATTTTCTATTCGCCACATAAGAACAAGATCAAAGGAAGCTAATTGATCTAGCTCAGAAGGACCATCAAGCATATATCCATGTTTTTCAAAGATGGGAGCATACTCAATAACGATTTTCTTCAAAGCTACATTGTTGAGTGTTGTCATTCTGTTGGGTTCGATAATAAAAGATAATAGCATTTTTGAAACAGATAAGAGTCAATTTCAAGTATTGTGTAAACCTTCATTATGGTGTAGAATAGAAATACACTAAATGGAGGTTTTTAATTATGCCACGAAGAAAAAGAACACCGGAAGAAATTGCACGAAAAGAACGCACAAAAGCACTTATGAAAGAATTGAACATCAAAGATATGGACGATATTCAAGATTTGTTCAAATCTTTTGTTGCGGCTGCCTTAGAGGGCGGTCTTGAAGCAGAGCTTGACGAAGAATTAGGCTATTCCAAGTACGATTATCGCAACAAAGAAACCAATAACAGTCGCAATGGTTACAGTAAAAAGACCATGAAAACCAGTTTTGGAGACATGGATATAGATATTCCACGAGACCGCAATGGTGATTTTGAACCTAAGCTTATTCAAAAACATCAAACAACATTGTCGGGAGATATTGAAGAAAAAATCATATCAATGTACGCCAAAGGAATGACAGAAAATGATATAGCAGCACACATTGAAGAAATATATGGACTTGATGTGTCTGACAGTACCATAAGCCGTGTTACAGATAAAATTTTGCCAATAGCTAAGGAATGGCAATCACGTCCTTTGGAAGAAGTATATGCAGTTGTATTTATGGATGCAATACATTATCATGTGCGATACGAAGGACGTATAGTAAAAAAGGCTGTATACATAGCAATAGGTATAAATTTAGATGGCAGAAAAGATGTTCTTGGCATGTGGGTTGGTGAAAACGAGAGTGCAAAATTCTGGCTTTCTGTCTTAAACGGATTAAAAAATCGAGGAGTAAATGATATTTTAATTGCTTGTATTGACGGACTAAGCGGATTTACCAATGCGATTGAAGCAGTCTTTCCGCAAACAGAAATACAGCAATGCATAATCCATCAAATCCGTAATACAACAAAATATGTGTCATACAAAGATATTAAAGCACTTATGGCAGATTTAAAGCGTGTTTATGCAGCGATAGATGAGGATACCGCATTACAAGAATTAGACCGATTTGATGAAATATGGGGAGGAAAATACCCAAAAATCGCTGATAACTGGCGAGATAAATGGGTTCATTTAGCCACATATTTCAAGTATCCCCAAGCAGTGCGTACACTTATCTACACAACCAATACGATAGAAGGATTCAATCGTCAACTTAGAAAAGTGACTAAAAACAAGGGGGTTTTTCCTACAGATGATAGCTTGTTTAAGATGCTGTACCTTGCAATGATGGACATCACGAAAAAATGGACAGGTCGACGTCGTGATTGGGGCGAGATTCATTCTCAGTTGGAGATATTCTTCGCTGATAGAATCAGCTATTGACAAGTGCTGATTTTTCTGATAATGTAAAAGCGGACGGAATTTAATTCCGTCCACTTAAATAAATTTTTCTGCACTATTTTGTATTTACACAAAACTTGAAGAATACTCACAGATAAACCTGTTGTATCTTTTATATACTTAAATAAATTTTGTTTTTTATTATTTTTCATATAACAATACCTATATTATTTATAATCGTATTTTCCGTATAATCATATATAAAATGCTTTTTTGCAATTTCAACATTTCTATTCTTACGGACAATTTTATTCCATATGCGAAACATATTGTATGTAGGAAAATAAGACGGATTATCTCTGTTAAGTGTAAGACAAAAACTCATCATTAAGTACATTTATTGTATCATATTGCGTTGAAATAATCAAGCGTAGTGTATAAAGTCATCTTGAATTTGCAATATAAGTTCAACGAGCAAAAATAACTCAAAGGAAAAATTCGGTATAATAGAATTGCAACGATTATTAGTGAAAGGATAAGCTCTATGAATCACTATACACAGGTTGGTACAAAAGAACAAGAAAAGATACTATTTTTCTCTAAAATGTATTTAAAACATATTGAAAAAAATGTTGTTATATGTTAAAATAAATTGTTAAAAGAAATGGAGGGAGAACATGAAAAAAGTTTTATATATTTTAATCGCAGCGATCTCGATAATGGCATTTTCGGGGTGCGGGATGAAAAACACGGTACAGATCGGTACGGGTGATGTGAACGGTACATATTATGCTTACGGTACGGAGTTAGCGGAAATATTAAACAACAACAGTGATGTTTATTTTAAAGTACGAAAAACAGCCGGTTCGGCGGCAAATTTACGCTTAATATCTCAAGAATATGTTGACATTGCATTTGTACAAAGTGATGTTATGAAAGACGCATACAACGGAACAGGATATTTTGACAAGGAATACAAAGGTTATTCGGCTATTGCCGGGTTATATACAGAGGCGATACAAGTGGCAGTGCCGAAAGATTCGGATATAAATTCAATAAGCGATTTATACGGAAAAAGTGTATCGCTTGGAGAAAAAAAATCGGGTGTATTACAAAATTCAAAACAAATATTATCGGCATACGGTTTAAATGAAAGTATGGTTGACGCTAAGTATTTATCATACACTGACGCAGCAAAAGCGATGAAAAACGGAAATCTTGACGCATTTTTCTGTACAGCCGGAACACCGACTCGTGCAATAACAGAAATTTCAGACGATATAAAGCTTATCCCTATTGACGGAACTGCTGCGGACAGACTTACAGAGCAATACAACGGATATGTAAAACATACAATAAAAGCAAACACATATGACGGACAAACAGAAGATATTGAGACACTCGGTGTGAAAATGGTACTGATTGCGAGTGACAAGATGTCAGACGACAGAGTAAAGTCAATCACAAAAAACATCTTCGGCAACAGCAACAAGTTTGGTTTTGCCAAAGATGATACATTTGATATGAACTTTGCAACAGAAAATGTTACTATACCGTTCCACAAAGGTGCAAGCGAATATTATGCGGAAAATGGAGTAAATGTTGCAACAGAATAAATAAAAAGGGGAAATGCAAAACATGAATCAGATTTCTTTAGATATGTACCAAACGCTCGGTATGGCGGTTGCAGTATTGTTTTTGGGAGTGTTTTTGAAAAAACGGATAAAATTCCTTGAAACATTTTGTATTCCGTCACCGGTTGTCGGAGGGTTGATATTTGCGATTGTTTCGTGCATACTGTATGCGACAGGAATTTTGGAAATATCATTTGACGAAACACTTAAAAATGTATGTATGGTAATATTTTTCACGTCGGTAGGATTTCAAGCTAACTTGAAAGTATTAAAAAGCGGCGGACTAAGCCTTGTGGTATTTTTAGTTTGCGTAATAGTGCTTATTATAAGCCAAAACCTTGTTTCGGTGGGATTGGCAAAGTTGGTCGGGGTAAGTCCGCTTATAGGACTTAGCACAGGCTCAATACCTATGGTCGGCGGACACGGTACAGCCGGAGCATTCGGACCTGTACTTGAGGACTTAGGAATCTCGGGTGCGTCAACACTTTGTACAGCGGCGGCAACATTCGGATTGGTAGCCGGCTCACTTATGGGCGGCCCTATTGGCAGACGACTTATATTAAAGCACGACCTTTTAAAAACTGCCGTTATGGAAGATGACGCAACACTTGTTGAGGATGAAAAGAAACACAAGAGAAGTGTAAGTATGTATGCACCTGCAACATATCAAATTGCCATAGCAATGGGACTGGGAACGATTGTTTCGTGGGCACTGAGCAAAACAGGAATGACCTTTCCAATATACATAGGTGCAATGATAGTTGCGGCGGCAATGCGAAACATAAGCGAACACACAAACCTCTTCACCGTAAATATGGGTGAAATAAATGATATAGGTGGTATATGTCTTTCATTGTTCTTGGGCATAGCAATGATTACATTGAAATTATGGCAACTTGCATCATTGGCACTTCCGCTATTGATACTTCTTGCAGGACAAGTTGCGTTGATGTTTGTATTTACGTATTTCGTTCTATTTAACGTAATGGGCAGAAATTATGACGCGGCAGTGCTTGCGGCAGGTACTTGCGGTTTCGGAATGGGTGCAACACCTAATGCAATGGCAAATATGCAGGCACTTACAGAAAAATATGTGCCGTCAGTAAAGGCATACTTGCTTGTACCGATTATAGGCAGTATGTTTGCAGACTTTTTAAATAGTTTAACAATAACTTTCTTTATAAATTTGTTCTAAGAGTGATATGGAGGGATTTATTATGAAAAAGAAACCATTTATAACAGTTGAAACAGAAAATCTTGCAGTACCGGAAGTTCACATCGACAAAGAAGATGTAGAAGAAACAACCGATACGGACGATACAGAAACCATTACATATGACAACGTGGCAGTGCCGGAAATACATATAAAGCGTAAAAATAAATAGTAGATTTTCACATTTTACTTATAAAATGAATAGAAAACCATAAAAAGCATATTATAAATTCATACAGAAAAAAACTTTACGGAGGATATAAGTATGAAGAAAGTAATATGCTTTTTTATTTGCGTATGTTTTATGATGCAGAGTGTTGTTGTATTTGCCGAAGGCAATACCGATTTAGGACTTAATGCAAAATCAGCAATACTTATGGAGGAATCGACAGGTAATATACTTTACGAAAGCAATCCCGACGAGAGATTACCTATTGCAAGCGTTACAAAAGTTATGACTATGCTCCTTATAATGGAGGCTGTTGACAGTGGAAAGATAAGCCTTGACGATATGGTCACTGTAAGTGAAAATGCAATGAGTTACGGCGGAAGTACAATGTTTTTGGAAACAGGAGAACAACTTACTGTAAATGATATGCTGAAAGGTATTGCGGTTGCAAGTGCGAATGACGGTTGTGTGGCAATGGCAGAACATCTTGCAGGCAGTGAAAGTGCGTTTGTGGATATGATGAATGAAAAGGCGAAGGAACTTGGTATGGAAAATACTCATTTTATGAACACAAACGGACTTGATGAAGATGACCATTATTCAAGTGCAAGAGATGTTGCGATAATGTCAAGGGAATTGATGAAACATGAAACGATTTTCAATTACACGTCAATATGGATGGACACACTTCGCGGCGGAAAGTTCCAGCTTGCGAACACAAATAAATTGATACGTTTTTATGACGGTGCAAACGGACTGAAAACTGGCTCAACATCAAAGGCACTATGTTGTTTGAGTGCAGCGGCAAAAAGAAATGATATGCAGCTTATAGCCGTTGTACTCGGTGCACCGACTTCGGCAGAAAGATTTGCGTCAGCAAAATCACTTCTTGATTACGGATTTGCAAATTATGCGGTAAACACACAAATAACCGCCGGAGATGAAGTGCAGAAAATAGCGGTTGAAAAGGGCGTAGACAAAGAAGTGGGCGTTGTTGCAGGTGACAGTTGCTCAACGCTTGTGAAAAAAGGACAAGAGGACAATATTACCAAGGAAATAAAAATAGACGAAACGATTACCGCACCGATAGAGGCAGGACAAAAAATAGGAACTATGACAATAAGCCGTGATGGTGAAGTTATAGCGGATATTGATTTGAATGCGTCGTCGGCAGTTGAGAAAAAGGGAATAGGACTTATAATAAAAGACTTTTTCGCAACTATTTTCTTCGGAAGCAATAACGATATAGAAGAAAACAGCGAGATTTAAAAAAATATAATAAAATTGTTGACAAAATAATTTATGTATGGTAGTATATATATGGTTAGTGAAAACTAACCATATATTTTTAATCTGCCGTTAGTTTATGCTAACTAAGAATAAGAGGTGTGTTAAGTGAGTATTGTAATAGTAGGCGGTCACGACAGAATGCACTGCCGATATAAAGAAATATGCAAAAAATTCGGATGCAAATGTAAAGTGTTTACGCAATGTCCTGCGGATTTTAAAAATCAGATAGGCAATCCGGATATAGTTATTGTGTTCACAGGAACGGTAGCACATAAAATGGTAAGAGTTGCGTCAGGTCAGGCTGAAAAGTCGGGTGCAATTATAAAGCATTGTAATTCATCAAGTGCTTGTGCATTGAATGATGCACTTACAGAATGTTTCTGCAAAGCAGTATAAATATTTTTAATATTGGGTTAGTCTAAACTAATCACAAAGGAGAAAAATTATGCCGACAGAATATATTTTAGCATATCATTGTGCACCGGCATTTGCGGGTATAAAACCGTCTAATATAGCCTCGTGCAGTAAGCGTGAAAATCCGAATATAACTGTTCAGATAAAAATGCTTAACGAAAAGCTTAATAAAAACGATATTTACATAGATGTTTTGTGCGAATGTGGTGAACGTGTGCTTTTGATGGTGTATCGAAAACAGAAATTGTGCGAATACTTGCAAAGAGATGATATAAAATCATTTTTGTGCGATAACGGTTATCCAAAAGAGTTTTCATTAATGAAATATTTGGCAATACTAAAGTCAAGGATATATGCACAAAGATTGATGAACAAGGAATTTCCTCACGAAATCGGAGCATTTCTCGGTTATCCTTTGCATGATATATACGGTTTTATAAATCATAAACACCAAGGCTGTCTTTTGACAGGTGAATGGAAAGTTTATGAGAACACAGAGCAAGCAAAAAAATTATTCTGTCGTTATAATAAATGCCGTAAGGCAGTAATTAAAAGAATTAATGAGGGAAGAACTCTAACAGATTTATTTTGTATAGCATAACTGCAAAGGGCAGTTTGTTAATAATTATTTTTTGAGGAGGTTCATACAAATGAACAAAACAGCAATTATTTATTGGAGTGGAACAGGTAATACCGAGGCAATGGCAAATGCAATATTTGACGGCGCAAAAGAGATTAATGCAGATACAAAACTATTTTCAGTTGACCAGATAACAGCTGATGAGGCAAAGGATTATAATAACTTGATTTTGGGTTGCCCTGCAATGGGTGCAGAGGAACTTGAAGAGGGTGAATTTGAACCGTTTTTCGCAGAACTTGAGGTTAATCTTTCGGGTAAAAATGTAGCATTGTTCGGCTCATACGGTTGGGGCGACGGTGAATGGATGCGTGAATGGGAAAAGAGAGTTACTGACGCAGGCGCAAAGCTTGCAAATGAAAGCGTAATCGCAAATGATTCGCCTGATGAGGACGCTGTCACAGCGTGCAACGGTTTAGGTAAAATTGTAGCAACGCTATAATTAAATAGACTTCCCTAAGAGAAAAAATCTGAGTAGGTCATATTGGCTTGCTCAGATTTTTTTGCAAATAAATGCTTGTATTTTTATAGTATTTAGAATATAATATAATAAAAAGTGCAGGTGAAGAAAATGAAATATTACATAGGAATAGATTTAGGCGGTACAAATATTGCCGGCGGATTGGTTGATGAAAACGGCAAAATATTGAAAAAAATATCAGTACCGACAGAAGTTGAGAGAGGGGAAAATGCGATAATAGATAATATCGCCGATTTGTGCGGAAAAATTTGTGATGAAAGCAATATCAAGCTGTCGTAAGTTGAAAAAATAGGAATAGGAGTACCGGGAACGGTCGATTCCGAAAACGGAATGATTATGTTTGCGTGCAATCTTAATTTTAATAAAGTAAGTATAAAGCCGATTGAAGAAAAGTGCGGTGTATCGGTTAAAATATTGAATGACGCAGATGCGGCGGCATACGGTGAATATGTTGCGTCGGGAAGTAAGGCGGATAGCTTTATTTGTATAACTCTCGGAACGGGAATAGGCTCCGGGATTATAATAAACGGCAAGATATATAACGGTTTTAACGGTGCAGGCGGTGAAATCGGTCATACTACGTTGATAAAAGACGGTGTACAATGCTCGTGCGGTCGAAAAGGGTGTTGGGAAAAATATGCGTCAGCTACCGCACTTGTTTCACAGACAAAAGCAGCGATAAAAAATAATCCCGAAAGCATAATGTCAAAAGAAACAGTTATAAACGGACAAACGGCTTTTCGTGCGGCTGATAAAGGCGATGAAACCGCATTAAAGGTTGTAGAAAAATATATTGAATACGTTGCAGAGGGATTGGTGAATGTAATTAATATATTCCAACCGAAAAAGGTTGTAATCGGTGGCGGTATCAGCCGAGAGGGTGAGCCGTTTATAAGCAGAGTAAGAGAATTTGTTGATAAGTATGATTATAATAAATACCTTGATAAAACCGAAATAACCGCGGCAGAATTGTTTAACGATGCAGGTATCGTCGGTGCGGCATTATATTAATTAAATATAGGGAGAAGAAAATGAAAAAAATATTTACCTTACTAACAACGGCAGCTATGCTATGCAATATGTTTGCGGTTACGTCTTTTGCGGAGGAAAGTGACAAACCGACAAGCAATACAGCAATAACTGCAGTAAAAACAGCACAATGGCGAGCGACTGAAAGCGACAGTACAACGTATGATTTGCGTATTCACGGTTGGTCAGGATGGGAAACGGCGGCATATATGGGTTTTGAATTGCCGGAAAATTTCAATGCGGAAAATGTAGGCAAGGCAGAACTTATACTCGATACAACTTCTGTCACAAATTCGGGAACGGCATACTTATATGAGGCTGATTATTCGGCTTTTGAAAACGGTATGCAATACACTGTTGCACCGACATATACCGAAAAAGAAATTATGTCGTTCACATCACCATCAAATACAGGTGAATTTAAAATTGATGTGACAGACTACATAAAATCAATCAAGGATAAGGGAAATGTTGCGTTTAGAATAGACGTTAAGTCGCAGAACAACAACACAAACTGGAACATCGGTTCATGTACAAACAGCGGCAATGCACCGAAGATTGTAATAGGCGATGATGATAATGTAATAAAAAATGCGTCATTTTCTGACGGTGATGCAAATTGGACTATTACAAACAGTGAAAATATGACAGTATCTGACGGCAGGTTAAACGCAAGCGGTACAGATTACGAGGCACAAATCAGTCAAACGGTCGGAAATATGGAAAACGGAACATATACACTAAATGCGTATTTGACTAACGACACAACGGACGGTATTTGCTATTTGTATGCCAAAACAAACGGTCACACAATGGCGTCAACGTCAATACCGATAAGTGACAATGAGAGCAAGGTTACAGTGCCGGGAATTATCGTAGAGGACGGAAAATGTGATATAGGACTTTATATAAAAGGCTCGCAAACTCTTACTCTTGACAAATTGTCTTTTGCAAAGTCGGAGGAGAGCAGAATACCTTTCTTAAAAGGCGGAGAAATTTCAAAGCTTACATATGTAGAAGACAGGGGCGGCAAATTCTATGACGAAAACGGTCAAGAGGGTGACGCACTTCAAATTATGGCTGAAAACGGCTTTAATTTTGCAAGAATCAGAGTTTTAAACAATCCGGGAAAAGGTCACGGAAACGAGTATTATTTGCCTGAAGGCTATCAAGATCCCGACGACTGTCTGGCAATGGCAAGACGTGCAAAGGATAAAGGTATGCAGATAGAATTTACATTTGCATATTCTGATACTTGGTCGGACGGTGAAAATCAGCTTATTCCATATGATTGGCGTCCGTATATTGAGGAAAATAATTTGACTGGTGATGAGCTTGCAACATATCTTGAGGGTAAAATATACGAATTTACAAAGGATATGATGCTTAAATTAATCGAACAGGGAACTTGTCCTGAATATGTTTCGATAGGTAACGAAATGCAGTACGGATTGCTTTACAACAACCATAAGAACAATAACGGGTTCTATAACAAAAGTGATTATCTTACCCGTTTTGTAAATGCAGGTGCAAGGGCTGTTCGCGAAACGTCACCGGAAAGTAAAATTGTTCTTCACAGTGACCACGGCGGTGAACTTTTGAGCAGAAGGAAGACCTTTATTAATGCGCTTGCAAATATTGATTTTGACGTAATCGGTGTTTCGTATTATCCATATTACACTAAGTCGATTTCGATTGATGATGTTGTGAATGAATTCAATACACTTATAAATCGTTATGATAAAGATGTTATAATAATGGAAACTGGTTACAACTGGAATGAAACAAAGCCTGACGGTTGGGACGGTCAACTTCAGGACAGTGGATATTATCAAAATATTTACGGTGAAACTCAATCGGGACAAAGAGCGTTTTTGACGGAATTGTATGCAAAGCTGAAACAGGTGCTTGGCGGCAGATGTATAGGTGATTTGTATTGGGATCCGGTAATGGTATATGACGGCGGAACGGGTAAAATCGGTTGGGCGATAGATGAGGCAACCGATACAACTCAAGGCAATGTTGTGCCGAATTCGACTATATTTGATTTTGACGGAAAAGCAGTTGAAGGACAAAAGGCGATGAAATACAATACAAACGCAAGCGACAAAATTAATATAACAGGTACAGTCAGCAATGATAAAGGCATTGTTAAAAATACAGAAATAACATTTACGGTAAACGGTGAAAAATATAACGTTTCCACTGACAGATTCGGTAAATACATCGTGTCTGTGCCATATCCGAAAGAGAATAAATTTGATATTTCGGCTAAAGGCTGTACGGAAAAATATACGCCGGACGCACCGTATTACGGCGTATTTGTAGAGAATATTAATTTTGAAACATATGCTGACGGAACAGAACCCGACAGTAAGAACTATATCTCAAAAGTAGACGGTACGATAGAAAATTCAATGTTAAAGTATGATGTTGAATACAGAACAGATATTGCAAATGCAAAGTTTTATGTTGCCGTATATGATGACAGAGGTAATGTGGTTGCGATAAGCGACAAAAACAGAGATAATATAAATATCAAAAACGAAAGCAAGAGTTACACGATAAAGGCGGTGTTGTGGAACAGAAATTTAAAACCGTTGTGTAATGTAGAAAGTAAGACTGTTGAAAGATAAAAAGAGCCTGTCAACAAAATGTCGACAGGTTTTAGCGACACTTGTATTAATAAGTGTCGCTTTTTTATATAATAGCATAGAATGGTATGATTGCTGTTTTGTGCTATCTTTTTTTATTGTAAATATTGACAATGAAATAAAAATAAGGTATAATTTACTTATCAATCAGTAACTGATTAATATTTTTTAGGGGAAAAATTTAATATGAGAACACAAGAATACAAAGAAAAAAAGAAAAAGGAAATTATGGAAAAGTGTTTTGAGTGTTATTGTGACAACGGACTCAGAAACACAGGGATTAAGGAACTTGGTAAGTATTGTGGTATGACGTCGGCTAATTTGTACAGCTATTTCAATAATGTTGATGAACTTATAATTCAGTCAACTGCGTATTGTATGACAAAAGTCGAGGACGATTTTATGGAACTGTCACCGAAAAATCCGCAGGATATAATGCGGTTCATAAGTGAAATTCCAAAATGGTCGGCTCAAAAACACGGAAAAAAATATCGCCTTATGTATCAAGTATACACACATCCCAAATATGTTGAGTATGGAAAAAAATTTTTTAAGGGCGTTAGTATGCGATATACCGAATACGCCAAACAATTATCTCCCAAACTCGGAATACCTGTTGACATACTTACGGGTTTCATATTTATTTTTGTTCGGGCAACAGTGCATTATGCAATGTTTGAAGATGAATATTACTTGAAAGCGGAAATGGAGGCGTTAAAATTATCGGTGCTTTCGGTATTGTCTAAAAAATAAAATTGAAAGGCGGGGAATTTTATGAAAATCAAAAGATGGTTAAGTACAATTATGGCAATGTGCATATTTATGTCTTTGATAACGTGTATGCCTGTATCGGCTGCTGCTCAAGAATGGACATATTGCCTTAAAGTACAAATAAGTGACGCAAAAGATTCAAAAAGTAAGGACGGAAATATTAAAGGATATTTGTATTTCAATGGGGAAGATGAAGAAGTTTTTACTTTGCAGAACACAAGAACATCGGGCGAAATGTCAGAAACGACACACACATCTTCAAGAGCACCTTGGACTCTTGATAAAGTGACTATTGAAAACACTACAACGGACGCATTTAAAATATTATATGTGAGTCTGGGAGTGGCTAAAAAGGGAAGCGACTCATATAGATGGATTATAGATGAGATTTATCCGGACGGAAACGGTACAAAAGACGGTCTTTGGATTGAAAAAAATAAAAAGAGAAGTACCACATACAGTATTAATGTTAATACAAAAAGACGCCTGAAAACTGTCGGAAACTTTGATGATTTCGGAAGTACAATGTATCTTAATCCGACAGGTGAAAAAGACAGCGTTACATATGAATATAACGGATATGTAGGTGACCAATACAATGATATCTTAAACGATAATAAAGAATATTACTGTATGGATATGAGTGACGCACCTACGTTTACATTTGACGTTTCGGGAAAAGGCGAGAATATAACAGTTAATAAAAAGGCATTGATCAGTAATGGTTGTATTACGGAAAAAAGCAGCAATCGCGGTTTTGATATAAACAAATCAAAACTTATGTCGTATATGAATAACAATAATATAAACAAAATCACTATTAAATCAACATTGAAATTCCCGGAAGATACCACATGTAACAAGGAAAGAACAGTTAAAGACATTCCATGGCTTAAATATTACAGCTATGAAGATTATGTCAAAACCTTAACGATTGTCAGAAATGCGTTTTCAATCGGCAGTGTTGAGTTTAGCGACAACTATCAAATACCTAATACAGCTGATACAAATTATAATGCAGATAATCTGTTTTATAATAATGTAAAAAAGAATTCTGAAGGAAAGCAAACAATTACCGTTACTGCGTCAATTAAGACAGGCGGTTATAATAATAATTTGTCGTCAGTCAGTCTTAAAGGTGCAAGTATCACATTCGACAAAGCAACTCTAACGCTTGGTAATACAGGTAAAAAGATAGAGTCAACAACAAAGAAAGTAAGTATAAGTAACGGTAAGTTTAAATTGACGTTCCCTTATACAAGCGGTATGGATTCAGCTAACGGCGGATTAAAACTTGAATTAAGTAATGCAAAATTAAAAACTATAAGCAATTCAAAATTTATGTTGTGGGATGAGGCTAATAAAAAGGTGGAATACAGCTATTTGTCATCAAAGCATAAGATTGACGCGGTAGATCCGACAGTGAAATTATCGGTTTTAAACAATTATAAGGTAGGAGATTGGCACAAGACTGTAACATTCAGTTCAACACCGTCAGAAACATTAAACACAACATCATCAGACGGTAAAGCGACTGATGGAAGTTATTCAATGGAATTCGTGACAGTAAAGGCAATGCCGTAAAAATTTATGATTATAAAGGCAAGAGCAATGTGTCAACCAAGCAGGAGGTCCCGGCAACAGAATCAAGCACAGAAAATGTAACCTTGGCATTAGGTGAAAAGATAGAGGGAATATTTAATCTTAAACTTACAGGTCGGGATAATGCGGGTAATGAACTGTCTACAGTCATAGAAAATATTCACCTTGACAACAAAGCCCCTGAAATTACAATCACAGAAAAAGGAGGTTTGCAGAATTCGGACGGAAGTAAGGGCAATACCTATGATGTAACAATTACCGATATGTCGGGAACGGGTAAGTTGTATTATTGCTTTACAAAAGACCGTATAAATGCACCTGCTTTTGATAAGAGCAAAGCCGAACAGCAAACGAGCGGTACAATAAGCAGTTTACTTGATAAGTGGGCATTTATAAATCAGAGTGATACCGAAAACGGCAAAACTGCATCAGCGTATATTGAGGTTGAAGAAGGCAGTAACTTTGAAGGTACATTAATTTATTTTGCCGAAGATGATTTCGGTAATAAAACGGAAATGTCCTACAAAGATATAAATATCACAAACGAAACGACTAAATGCAGTATTGATACCACAAGCGATACATCAATTCCGCATTCAAATTATAATATAGTCCTTACAACAAAATCTCAAAATACTGTTTATTACAAATGGCAGGACAGTAAAGGCAAGTTTATTACGACTGATACGAAGTATAACGGCAAAAGTATAGATACATCAGCCGATATTCAAACGTCAAATTTAGACGGAACATATAAATTGATATGTACAGTTATACCTCCGTCTGGTAAGGCTAATAAGGTGGAAGTAGAACGATATTTTGCGTTTGACAATTCAGCACCTAAAATCAGTGTTAAGCCGTTGAATGTCGGTACATACAGTGAAAATCAAACGATTTCCGTTATAGGAAGTGACTTGTCGGGAATTCAAGACGGATATGCGAAAGTGGTAAACCCGGACGGTTCTGCGATAGATGGTTTAGAGGAATTTAAGCTTGATGTGACAGGTGACACTATTTCACAAAATATCAATATCAGCGATATTCCGAGCGGCGCATATGCACTTTCTGTAAGAATGACGGATAAAAACGGTTTAGAGGCTACGGCAAAATCAGATACATTCTATATCAGAAATTCAATGCCGACAACAGACGTAAGTTTGATTACCGATTTGACGTATAGAGAAAAGCCTTTAATTTCATCGGAAGATTATAAATTAAAGATTGATGTAAGCGAAGATTTCAAAAATTCAGACAATACAGAAGATCAGAATTTATATTACAGAGTAAGCAATACGGTTGATACATATGGTGAATGGATAAAGGCAGGAGCGGTTAATAAAACCGATATCGGTTTAACTGCAAGTATTGAATCTGATTCACCGATTATAGCGTTGGCAGACGGTGAAAATACTTTCTATGTACAGACTGCAATTTGTGCGGATAATATCGACACAGCCAAGATTAATATAAACACTGTACAGACAAGTGAATTTACATTCTTCTTTGATGAAACACCGCCACAAACAAGAGCGGTTATAAACGACGAACATATCTCCGAAAGTATAAAAGGCAAAGTTTATCTTACAGATAATATTGATTCAGATTTAAAACTTGTAAGCAACAGCAGTGACGTTGAAGTAAGCAATTCGGAAGAAGATAACGTTTTCGATATAACCGTAAACAAAAATGTTGATACAACTCTTACGGCGATTGATTTAGCAGGTAACAAAACCGATATACCGCTTGTTATAAACGGTATTGATAACGATGCACCGACCGCGGATATTGAAGTTAGCGAAGTTATGAGCGGTGACAGAAAAGACAGTAAAGCAGTAGTAAGCATTAATGACGCAAAAGAAGACGGAGTACAGTTTGCGTTTATTCCTGAAAGCGAATACAGCAGTGCAATGTCTGACGGAAAGATAAAAGACAGCTATCTTGAAAACTATGATAACAGCATAATTAATGTAAGTCAAACAAGTTCGGTTGATGCAAAGTGGGAGAATGAAAAGAACCTGACTTATACTGTTAATATTGCAGGAACAACTGAGAATTATTATGTCGGTGTTCGTATGACGGACAGCGTAGGAAACAGTACAGATGTTATTTTTGATAAAATAATGTCAGTGCAAGACACTGAATTAAAACTTGATTATACGATTGCACCGAAAAAAGCAGGGCAAAAATCTATTGTAAAACTAAACTTCAATATGCCGGTGTATATACTTCCGCAATCAAAAATTGTGTCGGTTGCCGACAGTGATGACGGTAAGACCTTAGATGAAACAAATCTTGAAATAGCAAAGCAAAATGCATTGATATTTGCACAATCGCAATCATTTTCCATAACCGCAAACGGCAATTATAAAGTATATGCGGTTGACGATATAGGCAGAGGGAAAGTCTTTGATTTAGAAATCACGAGCGATAAGGTTGAGTTCGGTAATCTTAGCGGCGTTAAAGCGACTACTTATACAGGGGATAAACCGATTGACGACGGTAAAATGACAGGATGTAATGTAGTTGATGAAGATTGGAATTCTTACAGCACTACCGTTGTGGTTGAACCTATTGATGCAGGTATGCTTTTAAAGCCTATTGAGGACGATTCTGTAAACAACGGATTGAATTTTAACGAATATGACTCTGAACAATATAAATCACAAAGTGGTGAGGGTTATACAAAACTTGTTTATTTTGTAAATACAATGTACGAACCGGGTACAGCCGGTGAAATAGTAACAAGTAACGAAAGAACTGTAGACGTCAATTTATTTGAAGAAGGCAGTGACGAGTCTACTTGGAGCATAGTAACGGCGATAATAGACAACATCGACAATACACCGCCCGATTTTGAATTTCAGTACAGTCCTGAAATTATAAAGGTCAACAATAGTCTATATGACAATGACCGAATATTAAAAACGTATACTCCGGGTAATGTAACATTTACCGCAACTTTGCAAGATAAAGATTCGGGAATAGAAAAAATTGTGTTGGGCGAAATATGGGACGAAAAGAATGAAGTGCCTGTGTCTATCAAAGTTCCTTTAAAGGATTCAGAAGGTAACTATATTGATTATACGGAAAATTCATGGACTTGGGACGGAAATGAATACGGACACCCTGTAACTGTTGAATTTTTCGGCGACAGTGATCCTAAAGGTGTAAAGACGATAAAGTATACGTTTACCGACAATGACTCTATGGATGCAATAAGGTGCTATAACGGCGCAGGTGATTGTTCGTTTGTATTCGTGACGGAATTGGAAAGTATTACAACTCTTGACTGTATCTACAAAATGCCGATAGAGCAAGGCGAAGATAAGGACTATACACTTCAATATTATTATGAAGATAATAACGGCGAGTGGCAGGAAGTTACTGATACAACGGCGTATTACAGACGGGTTAAAGCCGTAATAACTCCTCAAGACCGAGGTGTGGAAAGAGAGCTTAGAGTTAGAAATAACAACGGTTCTTTTGAAAAAATACTTGATTCATATGAAGAACATTTCACATTCAATTTAAAAGATAAATATGGTTATAAGTCGGAAGTGAATATCGAATACGAAAACTTTGACGAAACAAGCGGAACGATTGAATATGCTCTTTCAAGTACGGCAAAGACAAACAAACCCGTTACCTTGACTATTACCGCAACAGATGACCAAAGCGGTGTCGGTGAAGTTAAGCTTTTAAGTAAGAAAGGTGAAATAAGCGTTACAGATAGCGGCGGCGAGTATACCGCTCCAATATCCGAGAACGGTGCTTACAGTATTGTAATGTATGATAAAGTCGGCAACAAAGCGGTTAAAAACTTTAATGTAAGTAATATTGACAATAACGCACCGACGGTTACAAGTTGCACGCTCAGCACGAATGAAATCACTTCAAAGAGTGTGAGTGCGACATTGCAGTTCTCAAAACCGAATGTTCACATAACATCGGCAGAGCCGATTGGAAGTATAATAAATTCACAATACAGTATTAACTATTCGACATCGGTTATCACATTTACAGAATCGGGTTCGATAAGTGTGTTCTTTAAAGACGATTACGGCAATGAGGGCAGTGATATTGTAACTGTTGATAATATCGACAAAACACCTCCGTCACTTACCGCGATAACCGAAGTAAATCCGGAAAAAACGGAGGTTACGGTTAAGTTTGAAAAAGCCGTTGACACTGCCGGTAATCTGATAGATAAAAGACGTGAACTTGCAGATGTGACAGTAAATTACGGCGGTATAGCACAAGTTGCGGATAAAGCGGAATATGTATTCTACGAAAACGGTATTTACACGTTTAAAGTTTATGATGATGAAGGTATATCGTCATATTTGACATTGGAAATAAAAGATATAGATACTGTTGCTCCGAAGATTACGGAAATCAGATGGAGTTATGCGTATGATGTATTGGAAAACGGTGTATGGCAGAAAAAATCAATGCAAAAGACTGTTACTCCGAACGGTGAAGCGGGATATGTTTTTGCTTCCGACATACATCCTATAACAAATCAAGACGTTACTGTGACGGTTGTAACGGATTCCGATACACGTCAGTTGGGCAGCAATGATGAATATAAGAATGAAAATGAAAAGGTGTATACTGACAACGGAATGTATATATTCAATATGGAAAAGAACAATCGTTTAACGGATATATACGGAGTTGACGTTGAAGTTATTGATAAAACACCGCCTGTTATTGATTTGCTCGGAAAAAATGAACTTATATTCTATGAAAATACCGCAATGGGTGAAATGTACAGTAAGGATTATTTAACAAAACCGAATGTTGCGTTTAAGGCGTATGATGAATTTGCAAAAGGCACTGATTTGAATGACAGAGTTATAATAAAAGATTGGGGCGGATTTAATCCCGATGATATAACTCAAAATGTATTCGATTCAAGTATTCCGTATACGATAACATACGAAGTATCGGATAATGCGCATAATACGACAGAGGTAAAACGTACTGTAAGACTTGTAGGAATGTATGATACAGTGGCACTTGTAAACGGCAAATTGCCTGATTATGCAGGACGAAGTGAAGTTGAGGGTGATGAAATATCAATCAGTCTAAAGAATTTTTCCGATACGTCAACGGCATATGTACGTTACCAAAAAGGTCTTAAAACAATAGGACAGATGAAGAAAAAAGGAACTATGGTTTCAAAGGATGAGAACGGTGAATTTAAAGTATCAAATCTTGAAAGAGGTTGGTATACATTCTATGTTCAGACAGATAAACGTGATTATTTCAATTTACAGGTTTATCTGTATAATTAGGGGATTTTAAAATGTACCTATAAGGTGCAGAAAGGAATGGTATAAAGCGATGAAAGCATTTAAAAGAATTATTTCATCAATGTTAGCGCTTGTTATGTTTGTATTGATTTTTCCTCTCGGCGTATTTGCCGAGGGGGAAAACGATAATATATACAGCATAACTAACGGCTATCTTACATATTCGTTTAATGCCGATACGGGCGGATTTGCAATAGAAACCGAAGAGGGTAATCCCAAAAAAATTCTTGATAACAATATTCCGCTTTTGTATTCTGACGATAAAGAAAGAAGTAATGGAACATCTTTTATTACGGTAAGAATAGGTAATAAGGATTATATATTCGGTCAGGATTACGGCTTTTTCGGAATGAGTTCACATCTTGATACTCCCGTAGTCAGTGAAGAAGGCAGATTAATCACTATACCTTGGACTATAAAAGGTGTTACGGTGACATTAAAAATTGCACTCGGCACTGACGAAAACAGTGATATAACAGGTAATGCGGGTATTTCGTTTGAAGTTACGAATAACAGTGGCATTGAAGAAGATATAAGCGTTCGTTTGCTTTTGGATACGGCACTCGGAAATGAAATTGACGCACCGTATTTTGTTGTAGATGAGGCAATTCGACCGACAATGACGGAAACTGAATTTTCTGGTGATGATGTACCGTCACAAATAAGATGTGTCGATTCACTTGCAAATCCGAAAAAGCTTGCATATATTCTTACAAAAGGCTGGAACGGTGGCAGTGAAGCAAATCGTATTATAGTCGGTCATTGGGCAAATCTTGCAAATACAAGATATACATATACACCGGATAATTATTGCGATTTCACTAATTATTCAAACGATTACAGAGAGCCGGACAGTGCGGCGGCAATTTATTGGGAAAACAGAAAAGTCGCAAGCGGCGGGAGTTATACAGGTGAAATGCTTTACGGTGTAGGTAACTTCTCGAACGATAAAGACGACGCAACCCAAATAAATATAACAGCAGGCAGAGTTGAACTTTCCGATGATAAAAAGTCATATAAAAATGACGGCCAATTTGATGTGACGGTTGAAATTGACAATACAGGTGACGACGCTGTTATGCTAAGCTCGGCAATGCTCAATATAACTGTTGATGACAGTCAATTTGAGATTGTTTCGGGCGACGATACAGTCACATTTGATGAAATAGGCAAAGAGATAATAACAAAAAAGTATACGTTTAAAGCTGTTCCGCAGACGGACTTAACGGCAGGCGGAATATATGTATCACTTACCGCAACGGCTAACCTTGAGGACGGAACACAAAAAACAGTAGAAACGGCTGCAGAGAAAAACGTTATATTGCAGTCCGTAACAGGCAATTTACCGATAGTGCAGATGAATAAAGTTAATCCCGAAACCGTATGGACGGGCGGCGAAAAAGCCGTTACCGTATCGGGTAATATGTCGGCATTTAAAGCACTTTCGGCAAATCAAGGCTGGGATTTAAGACTTAAACATACAACAAGCGATCATTCTGTGTTGATAGAAAAGAAGAATATAGCTTTTCTTGACGAAGAGTATGAAAATATGAGTTTTTCGACTGATGAAGAACTTGAAGTGGGATATTATGAATTAGTGTTTGAATTTACAGATCCGATTTTAATAGAAGAATTCGGCAAATCAATAACTTGTGAACATAAACTTCAAGTGTCGGCAGACGAAAAATACAGACTTAAATCTTACGGAACAATAGCACTCGTTCGTACAACCGATAAATCGAATAATACCGATTATGACTTTTTCACTTTTGCGAATGAGGGTGAATATTTAAAGTTTTATAACGGTGAAGTTGAAAAAACAGGCGAATTAAATAAGACAAAGATTAAATATAATTTCGGTGAGAAAAAAGAGTCAATTCGCGATAATGAAATATTGCTTACCGTTCGTGCGGATGTTCGAGAAATGGAACGCGGTGATGGCAATAATAAAGAGAGATATTGGCAGGCAAGTACGGCAGACGGCGATGTTGTAATCAATAATATGCTGTCATACGAGGGTGATACACCGCTTGAAATTTATGAGAAAAACGGTGCATACACAATAAACGGTGACGGACTTTTAAAGGTTGTAAATTCTATCAACGTTTGGAGAAGTAAATGGAGCTTTACCGTTAATAAAGGCATTGTGTATACTTTGGACAGTGAGAGATTGACGGATTATTTTGCTAATGACAATAAACCCGTAAAACTTTCTCTTGACGGTGCGGCAACTATGATTCAGTCGGTCGGCGGATTTTTGGTAGATTTAAAATACGGTGAAATGAGTTCACAGTGGTATGACAATTCTGACGGTATGGTTACATACGGTATAGGATTCGGCGGAAGCATCAGCCTGCCGATTAAAGCAAAGAAGAATAATAATCAAGAAACCAAAGATTTGACGGCAGATCAAGAGGATATTTCCGATGAAATGCAGAGTTTGTTTGACGAAAGTTTGACGGCAGACCAAGAAGATATTTCGGGTGATATGGAAAGTCTTTTTGATGAAACACCCAAACAAACGTCTACAGGTGACAAAATCAAAAAAGATACCAAACTTTCAGAGGGAAGTTTATCTGCAGAAGTAAATAATGTACTTTTCGGTGAAAAAGGCAAGGTTGAGGAAAAGGCTGTAAAGGTTGAAGGTACAGGTTTTATAGGAATAGACGCGAAAATGTCGCTTGCATTGCCTAAAGACGTTTTAGGTTCACTTGTTTCAAATGCACCGGGTATATATGCAAGCGTTACCATAAACACAATAGACAATGTATACGAATTAAATGCAGGTCTTAATATCAAGATTATTGAATGTGAGGGTATACTTGCATTTAAAGAAGTTAATGTAAAAAACAAAGATGTTATAGTACCGGATAAAATCGAATTTTATATCCGTGACGGACTGAAAATTCCTATTGCACCGCCTGCATTGTTTATGACAGGCTTGGGCGGCGGTATAAATGAACTTGCCGATACCATAGGCGGTGAATTTGACAAACTTCCGCCGATTACTATATTGTTGTTCACAAGACTTGAGGCTATAGGTACTCTTGCGGGTGATTTTAATGCCAGAATAAGCCTTGAGGGACTGTCGCTTAAAGGCGATATGAAATTAAAAGTATCGGATTCTTTGCTTGATTTGAAAGCAGGAATAAATGCAAGATGGATAGAGCCTTGGGAACTTAATCTTTACGGTAATGTAAGTATTATAGACGGACTTATAAAAGGCGGTATTACAATAAATATTGCCGATGATTATTTCTACGGCTACATATTTGCAAGCATTTGCATACCGGACAGTATTCCGCTTGTGGGCGGTAAAGAACTTGCAGGCGTTGAGGCTGCTGTATCTGATGAATTTATCGGTGCAAATATCAAGATTATCGGTATCCGTTTCGGTGTAATATATTATTGGGGTAAAAATGTATCATTCGGTAAGAATGTAGATTTAAGTGCAACGCCGCGAGGCGAAAATAACTCAATGAGCCTTATGAGTTCTGACGATGTAACAGGCTACTATGGAACTAATGTACACGAATTGTCTGTTGAGCCGATAGGTATGATGACAGACGGCAGTGAATATAAAGAGGCAAGTGTAAATGTAGAAAATGCTCAAAATCAAGACGCATTATTGCTTGAAATACCTTATACAGGTTCAGGCACACCTGAGGCAGGCGAAATTACACTTATAAATGCCGACGGAGCCGTAATAAACACAATTTTGGACGACGGGAACGGTAACGGAAATATGCTTGTACAGCGCCGTGACGGTGACAATTATATTTATGTAACGGTTACGGAAAAGGATAAAATCATAAACGGTAAGTGGACTGTAAGATACACAACACCTAACATTACAATCAAGTCATTTAATATGAACGGTGTTGACGGTATAGCAGGTATAGATTCGTGCAGTATATCACATTCATCGGAAGATTCTGCCGAACTTACAGCGTCATGGACAATGAGCGGAAGTACCGATAAAAAAGGGACAATAGACGTTTATTTGACGAAAGACAAAGATGTTTTGAAGAAAGTCAAAACAGGTGACAACAAAGGCGATTCGTTAGGAACTAACATACTTCACAAAACAGCCGCAGAAATAAAAAACGGCAGTGAAAAAATTACACTTCCGGACACATTTGAAAGCGGAACGTATTACGCAGTAACAACCGTATCTACAACAGACGGAATAAGTCTTGCGATTAGTGATACACCTGTAAAATTCAAGAATAAGAAACTTCCTAAGTCAGTTTCAAAGGTGCATATCAATTACGGTGGTAACGGTAATATATTTGTGAATGTAACAGATCCCGAAAATGCCGATTATACGCATTATATAGCTGAAATTGTTGCGGAGGACGGCAGTGTACTAAGTAATAATGTAGGTCAGTTTGAAAAAGGCTCAAACTTCGTATTCGGCAAGGAGGCATATCTTGAAACAGGTAAAACATATTATGTCAATGTAAGAACTCTACGTGAAGAATACGGAAAATCGGATTCTTCTGATGAATATAAGACATGGTATTATTACGGTGATGAGGTGGTTTCGTCGGATAAACTTGTAATGCCTGAAAAGGATATGCCAAAGTTGAAAGAGGTAAAAACAAACTTTGACAGCACAAAAGAATATATAAATGACAATAATATTATTGTTGAATATGTATTTGACAATGATGTGTTTATGGAATTGTCGGTAAACGGTCAAAAGGCATACAGTGACAATAAATTTAAGAAAGAATGGAAGTTTGTTTTAGATGACCTTGAGGACGGCGATTATGTAATTGATTTCACAGCTTATACGAGCAAAAAAGACAATATAAGCGGTAAAGATGCAATTATAGGCGACAGTGATGCGAGATTGGCATTCTCAATAGATACATCAGCACCTATATTGTCGCTTTCGCAAAAATCAGCTGAAAGCGTTGAAAATGTTTCAGCAATATTTGGAGCGAATACTGTGATAACCGAAGATGACGGAAGTTACACTATTGAGGGATTAACAGAAAAATCTTCGACTCTTACAATAGACGGAGAAATTGACGGCATTACGGTTAATGAAAACGGAAGTTTCAGTATTACCAAAAAATTATCAGATAATGAAAATTATAAATCGCATACGCTAAAAGCTGTAGATAACGCAGGCAACGTAACCGAACTTATGGTATATGCGGTGCGTAAAGGTAGTTTTGCGATTAAAGAAATTGAACTTAAAAATAACGGTGAGGATATTCAAACTGTTGATGGTGAGAAAAAGATTTCAATGAAAAGCGGTCAAAATACAAAGCTTTCGGCTTTTGCGGTCCTTGACGACGGAAAAGAATTTGAATTAAGTGACGATATGATTGATTGGAGTGTGTTGTACGAGAAAAATCGTATCGCACTTGATGAGGGTGATATAACCGCATTGTCAAAGGGCGAAACAGCGGTAAAAGTTAAAATGAATACCGCAAATATTCAAACTGCGGAAGACAAGAATATAGAAGACGGCTTTTCTGATTATGCAGTAATTGAGATAACAGGCAATTCAAAAGAAGATTTGATAGAAAAAATTAAAGAGGCACAAGAACTTCTTGACAATACACCTAATGCGTCGGACAGTAAAAAGAATGCTTTGCAGGAGGCTATTAATAAAGCACAGGAGCTTGTTAATGACAGTAACGCAACAGAGGACGATTATACACAAGGTGTTGCAGCATTAAATAAGGCTATGGAATCCTTTAAAAGTACAGGCAAACATTCGGGTGGTGGCTCATCTTCGGCAAAATATAAGATAACATTACTACCGTCGGAAAACGGAAAAGTTACATTGTCAAGTACGGAAGTTAAAGCCGGCACAAGCGTAACTGTAACATCAGTTCCGAATGACGGCTATATGGTAAAGGATATTCTTATAAACGGCGTCAGCGTTGGCAGTAATGCGGAAGTGTATACCGTTAAATCGGTATCTGAAAATATGAAAATTCAAGTAATATTCGGCGAGAAAACCGATTTACCGTTTATTGATGTTGAAAAGACAGATTGGTTCTATGATAATGTTAAATATGTTTATGAGCATAAATTTATGGTCGGTATAACGGATATAACATTTGAGCCGAACACAAAACTTTCAAGAGCAATGTTTGTTGCTATTCTACATAGAATAGACGGTGAAAAAGAGGAAGGCGAATGTAAATTTGAAGATGTTCCAAGCGGTGCATATTATGAAAAAGCAGTTGCTTGGGCAAGCACTAACGGCATAGTGGCAGGAATATCGGCAACAGAATTTAATCCTAACGCAGATATTACAAGAGAACAAATGGCAGCGATTTTGTACAGATACGCAAATTACAAGAAGATAGATACACAAGTGGGAGATAACACAAATATACTTTCATATGATGATTATAACGATATTTCTGAATATGCAATTCCGTCAATGCAATGGGCGGCAGGCAGTGGATTAATGGTCGGAAAAACAGACACAACACTTAATCCGAAAGACAATGCCACAAGAGCAGAGGCAGCAGCAGTATTTATGCGATTTGTAGAAAATTTTAACGATTAAAATAATAGACCCATCAAAAATGATGGGTCTATTTGAATGTTTTCCTGAATTCGGTTGGCGTAAAGCCTGTATATTCTTTAAAATCTTTAGATAGCTTTTGAATTGTGGAAAAGCCTATTGTATCGGCTATAAAGGCGATAGAATGGTCTGTATACAGTAAATCATATTTGGCGGTTTCCAAACGCATATGCTTAATGTAAAGTGCGGGAGTTATGCCGAAATGTTTATTAAAAATTGATATAAAGTATTTCTCATTAAATCCCATTAAATTTGAAAGCGACTTTACAGAAATCTTTTCATGAATATGATTTTTGATATAGTCATTTATAAATTTGACAAATTCATCATCTTGTATTTCATCGTGTGGTTTGGCTTTGTCGCAACTCAAAAATATTGCTAAAAGCTCAATTAAAATTGATTTTATCATCAGAGCCGATACTGCGTCATTTTTTAATCTGAGTTCGCTTAATTTATTAAAGAGCGACTTTACATAGTCTGGATTTTCAATATGAACAACATACGGAAAATCAATTATATCAAATAACGACTTGCCGTTAATTGTTGCGGAAAAGTCGCACCAATATTTATTGTAGCAAGTTTCGTTTTCGGAGTATAGCGATACCCTTGAATTTTTCGGCAACAGTACCATATCGTCTTTCTTTGGATAAAATTCTTCACCGTTTACCGTTATCTTACCTTGACCGTCTAATATCAAATAAAAACAATCTCTCATACGAGTATGTTCTTCTCTTGACCAATCGGGACATAAGCCGTTGTCTATTAAAATAAAGCGTATTTCTAATTTTGAAATGTATTGATTAAGCAGTTTCTTTTTCATCGTTCATTCCTCCCTAAACATTTTATCTGTTAATTGTATTTTAACATAGCCAATATCGTTTTGTGTATCTAAAAGTCACATCTTTTTGATAAAAAGATGTGACTTTTAGATACACAAAACGATATTGGCTATGTTAAAATACAATTAACAGATAAAATGTTTAGGGAGGAATGAACGATGAAAAAGAAACTGATTTCGTGTATACTGACGGCGTCAATGCTTTGCACATCAATAGGTATATTACCCGTAAAAGCAGAGCAAACACCGTATTTTACACATCAGAATGTAGTCGGTTCACAGACGTGTTACGGAGATGATACGACTGAAAAAACGATTGATGAAATTCCGAATGTTATTCAGGGAATGAGAATTAATCAACCTGTTTTCAGAACAAAAGGATTATCACCAAACACGAGTTATACAGTAAATCAGCTTTTAAAGGACGGAACTGTTTTAAAAAATGAAACCGTTGTAGCCGATGAAAACGGTACAATAGAATTTAAACATGTACGAAATTGCGAAGAAGTTGAAGTTTTAAACGGGGAAACGGTAGTGGCTTCTCTTAATGCGGAACTTGAATATAAGAACGGCGTTGCCATTACATCTGCTCCTATGTCATATCAAATTTATCAAAGAGATGAAAATAATAAAGCAGAAATAAAAATAAAGGGAAAAACCGAAAACGAAACATCTGTCAGTGTCGATATTAACGGAACAGAAGAAAGTGTTACGGTTTCTGGTAATGAATTTGAATACACTAAAACTCTTGATACAGGGCTTTATGATATAACTGTAACATCGAACAAGGGAGAGGTTGCAAAGTATGAAAAAGTCGGTGTCGGAGATGTTTGGGTAGCGGCAGGACAGTCTAATATGACGGATATGGGTGCTGTTACAGATGATTTTTCACCGGAAGATGATGACCCGATAAATGAAAATATGCACATAATTTATGCTGAAGATTGTACATGGCAACAGATGTCACATCCGGCAGGAGAAGGTCGTTTCTTTAAAACGGGAGTAAGAACATCGCCGGTAACAAGTTTTGCAAGAGAAATTAGCGAAAAAGAAAATGTACCGATTGGCGTTGTTCAAACATCAGTAGGCGGTACGAACATTTGGCAATGGATAGACGGAATAAGAAATGACGCAAACAGCGGATATTTATTTAATGCACTAAAATCATGCTTCGATAAAATGCCGTCAAAAAATATTAAGGGTATTTTATGGTATCAAGGGTGTAACGATGCGATAAATGAAAACTACGCATATGATTATAAAAATTTGCAACAAAAAGTATTTGATACAATGCGTGATTTCTTCGATGAAAATACACCGATAATCACGACACAATTAAATGACGCAAATCAAGACAGTAACAGTTCACAAGGCTATTATGATGCGTGGTCATATGTAAAAGATATTCAACGTCAGAACGAAAGTTTATATGACAATGTTTATGTTGTTGGTACAGGTGAATTAGAACTCGGCGATACTATTCATAATAATGCCGCATCAAATGTGAAACTTGGGGCAAAATGGGCGAAAGTCGCAGAAGCGGTTGTTTACGGAGATGAATCTGTATCATGTGAAAATGCACAGATAGATACGGCAAAAGTTACCGGCGATAATGAAATAACATTAACATTTAAAAATACCGACGGATTGAAAGTTGCCACAGGAACAAAACGTATAGGAATTACAAATGTATCCGGAGGAGGCTACAAAATTCCTTTAGGTGATTTAACAAAAGAATTTACGGTAAGAAAAGGTGCAAACCGAAAAGTTACTGCATCAAATAAAGATAAAGGTACAGAAATGACAATAAAAAGTGCCGAAATTCAAGCTGAAAAAAAATCTGTTGTAATTACAACAGAAGAAGATTTAGCGGGTGTTATAGCGGTTGATTGTATGTACGGCAAGAGATTTACGCCTACACTTGTAGATGAAAAAACGAATGAAAGTGTATTGTCATTTTATAATGTAATTGCAGAATATGAAAATAAAATTCCCGTTACAGAATCTTTTGAAATAAATGCGAAAGATTCAGCCGATTTGAATAATGTAACCAAAACCGCCTCAGACAGTACAATGTATGTCAACAGTTGGAAAAACGGAAACACGGATAATACATCATATGGTCTTGTTAAATTTGACTTGGAAAATTATGATTTTTCAAAAATAGTATCTGCAAAGTTGGCGGTTTACGGAAATAGTATCGGTAGAGATAGAAATGGTAATATAACAATTTCGGATATAGGAACAGATTGGGACAATACTGCGATATACGGCGATATAGCATATAATCCTACAAAAGAAATAACAAAGATAAATTCAAATACTGCAAGTGTATTTCCGGTAGGCAATTATTCTGAAATAGATATAACGGAGTATTTAAGAAAATATTCCGGAAATGAAATAGGTATAGGCATAGCCTCAGATTATGCCTCTGATGTTACTTTGTCGGGCAAAAACAGTGCCAATCCGCCTAAATTAATTATTCAACCGGGTAAAATGGTAACACTTTCGTATACTTGTGACGGAAAGCCATGTGCTGATATGGATGTAACGATAGAAGCTGTTGGAGCAACGGAATATCAGACAACAAAGCACACAACGGATTCTGACGGAAAAGTTACCGTATATCTTACCGAAGGCAACTACAAGGCAACTACCGAAAAAGAAATAGGTTTCAGAAATGCAACATCAAATGTATTTATGGTATCAACTGATGATTTATCAAATACCTATACAGTGGATAAGAACAATGAAGAAAAACCGGAACCGACAGAAAATTCAACATACACATTTGGCAGTAAGTTTAATGAAATAAAAGTATTTAATACATCATCATTATCTGAAACAAAGATTGCCGATACGGGATTGAGCATATCAACAAGCGGTTCAAACTATAGCAATGTTGCAATAATGAACTCAACAACTAAAACTGGAACAGGATATTATCCGCTTGGAATGGGACTTAGCGATAACGGTTATTATTTGTTTATGGGTACGGGTGGAAACAGCAACACATCAATGACACTTAAATTTGACAATCCGATAGAGTCGGAAAAATACGTAAAGATAACATATGCAAAACCGACTTCTACTAATAACGGAAGTACAAACAGAAGTGCAGGTAATGAAAACACAATGTCAATCGACGGTGAAAAAATAGATGTACAATCAAATTGTGAATTTGACAAGTGGTACACAACAACAGTAAAATTATCTAATCAAACATCGCAGATTGATTTTACTTTTGGAAAATGGAGCTCAATAGCAATTTCAAAAATTGAAATTGCAGATACGGCAGATATGTTGGAAATTACATCTGACACAACTGAAAAGTATATAACGTCAGAAAATCAAACAGTTCAGTATACTGCGAAAGTTTATAAGAGCATTACAACAGAAAAAGACAAATCAGAGATTGTTTCAAAAGGAAGTGAGGATACAACGGCAAATATCACTTATTCGGTAAACGGATATAACGGTGTATCAATAGATAATAATGGTTCTCTCTCAATTACTCCGTCTGCAACTGCCGGAACAGTAACAGTTTCGGCAGAATGTGGCGGAATAAAGAAATTTATAAATTTAGTACTTAAGTCACTCGGTAATGCGAATGCAGTTGAAATTTACGGTGATGAAGTCGTACATAGCGGAACATCAAAGTATATTGCAATTCCAATCGCAGACGGTGTGGTTATTCCTGCTCGTGATACAAAATGGGAGATAGTCGATAATACGGAAGGAGTGTCAATATCAAACGACGGTACACTTACTGTTTCAGACAGTGCTGCTGACGGTATTGTGAAAATCAAAGCAACGCTTACCGTATCATCTGTTCAAACGTCGGAAGTAATTGATGAACTTGAAGTGACAGTCAGAACAAACAATTCTGAAAATTGTCCGTATGAAGTAAAAGGTTTGTTATTGAAAAACGGTGAAACAGATGTAAAAAATGCAAGAGGTATAGACGGAATAATTGTTGATAAAAAAATCGACAGTACAAACGACTATATTGCCGTTGTGAAAGTATTTGATGAAAATAAAAAGCTAATCAAAGAAAACAAAATTGCTATCGGTGAATTGACTGACGGAGTACAGAAGATAAACACTGATATTGCTTTTGAAAAAGCCTCATTTGTAAAGGTATATATAGCAAAAACAAATGATGAGTATTCAGCAAGCGATAATGAATATGACATTGTAAATGTCACAAAGATTGATGAAAATTTGAATACAACTACTATAATGCAAAATAAGAGCGAAACCGAAACAAATGCAACGCTTATAATAGCTCAATATAAAGACGGAATATTAAAGCAAATAAACGATAAAGAAGTAAAACTTCAAAAAGGCAAAAATAAAATTAACTTATCGGATATTAAAATAATAAACGGAGCTGATATAAAGATTTTATTATGGAGTGATTTTAATAGTATGACACCTTTAACAACCGTATTTACAGAGATAAGTGAAAATGATGAAAGCGAAATCGGTGAAGTTGTATCAGATGAAATATTCAATACAACAACAGGTGAATATTCCAATATTCCGCTTGTTTCTGATTGGTTGACAGGTGCAAAATCTGGACTTGGTATGGGTGCAGGTGTCATATCACCGAACAATGTACCGTATGGAATTGATCCGAATTTAGTTGATGTATCAACATTGAATGTAAATTATACATACGACAATAATTATCAAGGTGCAACTGCCGATAATGCACTATGGTACAAGACAGGTGCGTTTCTTGCAAGTGCCAATGGGGCAAATAACAGTATCTACGCTCGTGACGGTGCGGATTGGGAGCAACAAGCATTGCCTATCGGAAACGGATATATGGGCGGTATGATTTTCGGACTTCCTGACAAAGACCAAATTCAGATAAATGAAGAAACTTTCTGGGCGGCAGGATACAGAGGAACTCAAACAGGGGTTAATTCAAATACTGTAAACAGTAAAATGAGTGAAGGCATAAACGGTTATATGAGCGTCGGTAATATTTTTGTTGATTTCAATATGCCGAAAGGTGCGACTGTCAATAATTATTACCGTGACCTCAACCTTGACGAATCTGTTGCTCATGTGAGATACGAATATGATAATAAAAATTTCAATCGAGAATATTTCGCAAGCTATCCTAAAGAAGTACTTGTATTCCGTTACACAGGTGATGATTTGAATTTTGACGTAAAACCTGTTTCAATGCACCCGGGTAATGTAACCGTAAATAACGGTGAGATTAAAATTGTCGGTAAATTAAAAGACAGTGAACCGTATTCATCGGGCGGTAATGCTGCATGGAATCAAGAATCCGATTTGGAATATTGCACTATTATAAAAGTTATTGCCGATGACGGTACAGTGACAGGCGGATATAATTCGGTTAATGTATCTGACAGTACAGGTGTAACAATACTTGTAGCGGTGGCAACGGATTATGACCCGACTCAGTTTGAACTTAATGCAGACGGAACTGTCAATATGTCAAAAACACCGTATAAGAATACACAAGGAGTTAAAGCGGCTGTCGAAAAAGCAGAAAAAAGAATACAAGGTGCGTCTGAATTAACTTATGAAGAATTGAAAAATGAACATATAAAAGATTATAAAGAGCAATTCGACAAAGTACAATTTAGTTTGACGGATAATAATGAAATATGTTCAGTACCTACAAATGAATTGCAATTATCATATAAAAACACAGTAACAACAAAATCTGTTGATAATAAGACAGTCGTTTCATATGATGAAAGTGCGTATGCAAATCTAAATAAGCATCTTGAAGAACTTCATTACAATTATGCAAGATATTTAATGATTTCATCATCGCGTTCTACAACTATGCCGTCAACACTTCAAGGTAAGTGGTGTCAGTCAACCGCTGAAATATGGGGTTCGTGTTACTGTATTAATATCAATATGGAAATGAACTATTGGTTTGCAGGCGGTGCAAATCTTCTTGACAGCGGTAAATCACTGATAGGTTGGTTTAATTCACAAATTCCGGCAGGACGTATAACGGCTAAAAATATGTATAAAGTTACTCCGAAATCGTATACGTTTGAAAACGGCAAGATGACGTTTGCAGACAGTACAGATGATAAAGATGATGTATTTATTATGCACACAAAGCAAGCGATAATGGGTACAACAGATATGACAGGCTCAACAAATATTCAGTCGGCAGGTAATACCGCATGGCTTATGTATAATCTGTGGGATTTGTATCAGACTTCGGGCGATAAACAACTTTTGGCGGACGAATTATATCCGATAATGCGAAAAGCGGCAAATTTCTATACGCAGTATTTGTATCAAAATCAACGCAGAACTACAACAGATACTGAGAAGTATCCTAACGGATATTATTATACTACTTGGGAAGGTCGTTCACCGGAGCAAGGACCAACAGAGGAAGGTATAAAATATGACTTACAGCTTGTTGCGGGTATGTACGACTATACTATAAAAGCGGCAGAAATATTAGGTGTTGATACCGATAAGGTGAGTGCGTGGAAAGAAATAAGAAATCATCTTGAAACACCTGTGGAAATAGGTGGTGACGGACAGATTAAGGAATGGAAAGAAGAAACAAGCTATAATACAGACGCAAACGGAAAAACGTTGGGTGACCCTGTGCACAGACATATTTCACATCTTGTTGGTTTGTACCCGGGAACACTTATAAATCGTGACACACCGGAATTGTTAAACGGTGCGAAAGTAGTACTTGAAAACAGAGGTGATGATTCAACAGGTTGGTCATGCTCGAATAAATTCTTACTTTGGGCGAGATGTCTTGACGGTGATAAAGCACTTGAATTATTCCGTTATCAATTAGCACAAAAAACATATGCTAATTTGTTTGATACACACGCACCGTTCCAGATAGACGGTAATTTCGGTTCGGCGGCAGGTGTTATGGAACTTCTTATGCAGTCACAGACGGGAACTGTTTACATACTTCCTGCATTGCCTACAGAATGGAATAGCGGTGAAATAAGCGGTATTAAGGCTAAAAATGGTGCAGAAGTATCTATTAAATGGAGTGATAATAAAGCAACGGAAATAAAGATTACACCGACTGTTGACGGTAATATTACAATCGGTTACGAAAAAGATAATATATTAAAATTAAACGGTGAGAATATAAAGTTTGTAGACGGCAAGTATACTATTGAAAATGCAGGTGCAGGAGAAACATATATATTCACTGAATAATTGTTATAAAAAACTGATATTTAAAGAACGGATATTTAATTATATCCGTTTTTTTTGCAAAAAACTCTTTAAAAATTCAAAGAAATGTGATAAAATTTTAACAATGAATACAAAAGGAGATTGTTAAATGAAAAATAAAGTAAAAATCGTTACTGCATTACTGATAACCGCGTTATGCACGACTTCGGCATATGCGGCGGAAAATCTTATAAAAAATGATAGCTTTGAAACTGAATTACTCGGAACAAACGGTTGGCGTTTTTCAGGTAGGGACGGTTGGGTTTATGAAAATGAAAACTCTGCCGATTGTACAACAGACGAAGTGCACAGCGGTGAAAAGGCACTTCATTTCAACAGTGCCGTTGTTGCACAGAGAGTTGAACTGAAAAGAAATGTGACATACACACTTGAATTTTATATAAAAGCCAAAGAGGATTGTACTGTAAATGTAGGTTTCTTTGACGGTTCACAGGATTGGCCGGGAAGTTATCCAGTAAAAACGAAAGAAATATCGGTAAATACTGATTGGACAAAGCATACAATCGAATTTGAATGTAACAATACTCAAGATTATTTGGCATATTTTAATTTGTGGGATAAAGCGGACGTTTATGTTGATGATGTTGTATTGAAAGAATCCGATGGGTACATATCACGTCTTATGACAGGCGTTGACGGTGACGGTGCAATAAGTTATTCAGCCGATTATAAAGGCGGTAAGCTGTTTGGCGTGGCACTGTATGACGAGAATAACAAACTTATCGGTTTTAAAAACAATTCAACATCGGGAACTTTTGAAAATGTGAGCGGTTACGGCAAATATACAGTGAAGTCATATTTGCTTGAAGACGATAATTTGCGTTCAAAGACACAAGAAATTGAATATAACGACGACAGTGGTAAATATGAAGATACGTCAATCGGCAAAGCAAAAAGTCTGACATTATCGGAGCATAATGTGACAATGAATGTCGATGATGAAAATAAAATATTGGACGCCGTTATTATGCCGGAATTTGCGTATGACAATAAGGTTGCATGGAAAAGTTCTGACGAATCGATAGTAAAAGTAAGCGAAAACGGTATTTTAACGGCTGTCTCAAACGGCAATGCTACAATTACCGTATCATCAGAGGACGGAATACTTACGGACGAATGTAAAGTCACAGTGACCGACAAAAAATCCGAACGACTGTCATTGAATAAAACAAGTATAGAGTTAACCGAGATAGATTCGGTTTATCCGTTATCGGCAAATATTGAAAATTCCGATTTGGTTTGGAAATCTGACAACGAAAATATTGCAAGCGTGACAGACGGAGTTGTTACGGCGAAAGGCAAGGGCAAAACTACAATTACTGTTTCAACTTCTGATGGTAAGCAAACCGCAAAATGTGCGGTTAATGTCAATACATCTGACAACACTATCACAAACGATACATTTTTTAAAGACACTGACGGCAATTATATATATTCACAGGGCGGTTGTATTCAAAAGTTTGGTGACAAATATTATTGGTATGGTGTAAAATATAAAGAAGCGGATATATATGCTAAAAATCCCGAAAACGGCAAAGCGGGAAATGCCGCTTACGAAACATTTACTTGTTATTCGTCGGACGATTTGGTGAATTGGAAGTTTGAGGGTTATCCTCTTACCGGTGAACCGAACGGTTGGGTTGGCAGAATGGGTGTTGTTTATAATGAAAACACGAAAAAATATGTGTTAATTTCTCAATATGCACCGGGTATGGTTTATGCGGTAAGTGATAAGCCTGAAAGACCGTTTAAGATTGACCATATTCAAAAAACGTTGCCAATTCAAAATGATGTTACAGGTGACCAAACTTTGTTCCAAGATGATAACGGCAAAGCATATATAATATGCTCAAGTGCAAACGGACGTGCTTATCAATATGTAATTCCGCTTAGAGAATCAGACTTTTTGGATATAGACGAAGAAAATATCAAAATGCTTTTCTATGATGAAGACGGCAGTTACATAGATGAAAACGGCGAAGTGGATAAGAAAGACAAAACAGGTATAGAGGGTAATTGTATGTTTAAATATAACGGCAATTACTATTATACAGGCTCTGATTTATACGGCTGGAATTCGTCAAGAGTGTATGTAATGCAGTCTGACAGCATTTTGGGCGATTACAATAAAGATACGGGACTTCCATATATAATGAATAACACACGAGATAGTTTTGCTCACAATTCGCAAGCAGGCTTCTATACAACGATTCACGGAAGTGAAAACGATTTGATTATTTATTGCGGTGACAGATGGGGCGATTTTGCAGGTAACGGAATCGGATATAATCAATGGGTACCGCTATCATTTGATAAAGAAGGCAAACCGTACTTTAACAATCTTCATCAATGGAAGTTGGACGCTGAAAAAGGTACTTGGGAAGTCGGAGAGGGCAATAACTATATTTCCAATCCAGAATTTGAGGCGGACAGAAAAATAACAGCAACACCAACAGGTTGGAAAGTACGTGACAATGTCGGAAATTATTCTGTATCCAATGCACGCGGAAAGGTTGACAGCGGTAATTTTGTAATACAGGAAACTGCACCGGAAGATTATATTTCAGATTTGTATCAAGAAATAACTGATTTACCTAACGGAACGTATACAATGACTGCGTGGGTAAAAAGCAGTGGCGGACAAAATGTATGTAATGTATACGCACAAAGCGGTGACGAAAAGAAAACATATTCCGTTAAAACAAATATTGATGATTGGAAAGAAATTGTTGTTGCAACAGATATAAAAGTGACAGACGGAAAATGTACAGTAGGACTATATTCGGACGCTCACGCAAATGAATGTGTACAGATGGACAATGTGAGATTGGTTAAAAATATAGAATAGAAATGCAATTCGGAAATCAAGCTTAAAAACTAAGCTTGATTTCTTTTTTGAAAAAAATCAAGAAATATTGACAAAATTGGTTAGTTATGCTAAACCAATTAAGGTTAGAGGATACTAACCTTAATTGGGATTTAAAGCAAAGGAGAGATATATTATGAGTACAGCGATTATAGTAGCAGTATTGATAGTTATAGCAGTTATAGCTATTAGAAGTTATGCTAAAAAACTGACTTCGGGGTGTTGCGGCGCTGAAACCGAACACGTTAAGAAAATTAAGGTTGAGGATAAAGATGTGTCACATTATCCGTACTGTGTTCAGATAGGCATAGACGGAATGACTTGCAATCACTGCAAAGCGAGAGTCGAAAATACACTTAACAGTGAGGACGGCGTATGGGCAGAAGTTGATTTAATTCAAAATTTAGCAACGGTACATATGAAAAATAATTTATCTGAATTATTTTTGAGAAAACTTGTTTCAAGTGCCGGATATATTATGACTACATACAACGCACAATAATATTTACGTTAATATAAATAGCAGAAGATTAAATTCTTCTGCTATTTTTGTGCAAGACTAACTTTCTAATTTTATACATATGTGCTATAATAGTAGTAGTTAAAATATTTGGAGGAATGTATGTAATGAAAAAGAGTAAAGGCATATCAAATCAGATGGATATGCTGAATGGAAGTATTTTTGATAAAATTTTATTATTTGCACTTCCGTTGGCGATAAGCAGTATATTGCAGCAACTGTTTAATTCGGTTGATGTGGCGGTTGTCGGAAGGTTTGCGAGCAGTGAGGCTCTGGCGGCGGTTGGAAGTAACAGTTCGGTTATAAGCTTGCTGATAAATCTGTTTGTGGGAATTTCAGTCGGTGCGAATGTTGTCATAGCAAATTATATAGGGCAGGGAAAAACAGAAAAAATTCAAGATGCAGTTCATACTGTAATGATAGTTTCGCTTATAAGCGGTGTATTTCTGCTTGTGTTAGGATTGATGATTGCAAGACCTATTCTTGAAATTATGGGAACACCCGAAAATGTAATAGATTTAGCGGTATTGTATTTGCACATTTACTTTTTGGGAATGCCGTTTTTGATGATATATAATTTTGGAGCAGCTGTTTTAAGAAGTAAAGGTGATACAAAAAGACCTTTGTATTGTCTGATTATATCTGGAGTAATCAATGCCTGTCTTAATTTGTTGTTTGTAATTGTATTCAAATTAAGCGTAGCGGGAGTGGCGATTGCAACAGTAATAGCTGACGGAGTGAGTGCGGTTCTTATAATATATTTTCTGATGAATGAAGAAGAAACAATCAGATTAAGGCTTAATAAATTAAAAATAAAGAAAAGCGAATTGATAAAAGTTATCAAAATAGGTGTACCGGCGGGATTGCAAGGAGTGGTGTTCTCTGTTTCAAATGTCTGTATACAGACTGCTATAAACAGTTTCGGCTCTGACGCAGTAGCCGGCTCTGCCACCGGATTGAATTTTGAATATTTTACATATTTTACAATTAGTGCATTTGTACAAGCGGCAGTAACATTTACAAGTCAAAATTACGGTGCTAGAAATTTTAAACGTTGTAAAAAGATATTCGTATACAGTATGATTTCAAGTGTGGTTATATGCGGATTGATGAGTGCTATATTTGTTGTGTGGCGTGACTTCTTTGCAGAAATTTATACTACTGATAAAGCCGTTCTTGAATATGCGTCAATAAGAATGGTCCACGTATTGTTGTTTGAATGTTTGGCAAGCTCGTATGAAATAGGCGGTGCGGCATTGAGGGGATTGGGATATTCAATGACTCCGGCGGTGCTTACTGTATTGGGGTCGTGTGTGTTTAGATTAATATGGATATACACCGTATTCAATAAGTTCAGAAGTTTTGAAATGCTGATGAATGTGTATCCTGTTTCGTGGATTATAACAGGTATTGCGGTGTTAATTGCATATGCAATAGTGAGGAAAAAGTTGTTTAAAGAAACATAATAAAAATTAAAAAAACAAATAGTATTTTTAAAATAAGGCAAAAAAATAACCGTTCATATCGAACGGTTATTTTTGTAACATCAATTACTTATTTTTCTTTGCTGCTTTTCTTTCTTGAGCAGCAGCTGCTTTAGCTTTCATATCTGATTCTTTCCATGAAGCCCAGAATGTGCTGGCAATAAAGATTGATGTGTATGCACCTGCAAGGATACCTACGATTAGAGGAAGAGCAAATTCCTTGATTGCAGATACACCAAGAATGTAAATAAGAACGATTGTAATTAGTGTTGTTATTGTTGAGTTGATTGTACGACCCATTGTTTCAAAAACACTTCTGTTAACCATTTCTGAAATAGTTTCATTCTTCTTACGTGACTTTGTGTTTTCACGAATTCTGTCAAAGATAACGATTGTATTATTGATAGAATAACCTACAACAGTAAGCATTGCCGCAATGAAGTTTGTATTAAGCGGAATGTTTGTTATAGCATAAATCGCAGCCATGATAAGTACGTTGATTGCAAGAGCTATAACAGCCATAATAGCACTTCTCCACTCGAAACGAATTGCAATGTAAATCAAGATACAGATTATAGCAAGCAATGTGTAAAGCAAAGCTTTTCTTTGAATTTCGTTACCGAAACTTGCTGATGCCGATGATACTGAAAGTAAATCATCATCTGAAAGATTATACTTATCTTTTAGTGCATTGAAAATTTCAGTCTTAACAGTTTCGTCAACAGGAGGAGTTTTGATTACTGCAACCTGAGGATTGTCACCTGTTTGAACTTTTGCTGATACAGTATCAACAGTTTTTTCTTGGATTAAGTCAGCGACTTCTTTATTGTCGAAATCAGTGTGCATATTAACTTGCATTCTGATACCGCCCATAAATTCAACGTCGAAGTTAAATCCGCCGTGTACGATATATAGAACAATACCGGCAATAACAATTAGTGCGGGGATAAGCACGAATTTCCATCTGTTTTTAGTCAAATCTTTCATTATTCTTCCGCACCTCCTTTTTTTGCTTTTGCGTTATAGAATAGACTTCTGTTTTCGATACCGATACCTACAAGTTGCTTTAAAAGGAACTTTGTGATAACGATAGCAGTAAACATACTCAAAATAACGCCGATTCCAAGTGTAGTAGCAAAACCGGTAACTGCACCGATACCTGAGATGTAAAGAACTACACAAGAAATGATTGTTGTAATGTTAGAGTCAAGGATTGCTGAGAATGCCTTATCAAAACCTGCCGAAACAGACGCTCTGATAGTTTTACCAACTTTTAATTCTTCCTTCATTCTTTCAAATATGATACAGTCAGCATCGACCGCCATACCGATTGAAAGAACGATACCGGCAATACCTGAAAGACTTAGGTTAACATGGAATATACCCATTGCCAAACCGATAAGTCCGACATATATTAACAATGAAATATCTGCGATAAGACCAGGAATTCTGTACATAATAACCATAAAGATCATTATAAGAATGATACCGATTGCAGCAGCCAAAAGGCTTGTAGGAAGTGCATTTGCACCAAGTTCGGCACCTACTGTTTCCTGAGAAATAACTTTCATATCAAACGGAAGTTGACCAGACTTAATCTTGTTAGCAAGGTCTTGTGCGGTTTCAGGGGTGAAATCACCTGAAATTATACATGAGTCAGAATTGATTTCTTCTGAAACTCTCGGAGAAGAAATATCCTTTCCGTCCATTTGAATTGAAATGTAGTTTTTGCCTTCACTTGATCTTGCGGCAGCAGCCTTAGTTGCGTCGGCAAACTTTTGCTTTGCTTCAGCATTAAATTCAACCTGAACGTAAGATTGAGCCGAACCTGTCTGTGAAGTCTTACCGTATTGGTAAGAAGCGTTCTTAATGTCTGTAGCACCGTCAAGAATTACGTTGCCGTCAGCATCGTTAAATGTAAGTTTTGCTGTATCGCCAAGTAGGCTTGCAGCTTGGTCTGTTTCAAATACTGAAGGTATTTCAACAGTAATTTTTCCGCCTTCGCCTTGAGATATACGTGCTTCTGTATATCCCGCATTAGTCATACGAGTTTGGAAAATTGATTCGACAACCTGCATTTGGTCGTCGGTCGGAGCGTCTGAATCAGCTTGGAAAGTTATAACTGAACCTCCGGCTAAGTCGATGCCCTTTTTGATACCTGTTTCGCCGAACATACCGCCATATGAAAAACCAGCTATGTTAAAACCTATAAAGGCTACATAGTTAAGCAAAATGGCACATACAACAACGAAACAAAGAGTGATAATGCTCTTCTTTTTCATTTGCGTATCCATTCCTTTCTTTGTTGGGTTCTATTTGCTCATTAAAACCCATTATAAAATAGCATAAAGTTATTATATCGCTATACAACCTTTTCGTCAATAAAAATTATATTACTATAATGTAACAAAAAGGTTACAATCAGATTAATCATAGGTATAAAATACTTGCGTATATTACATATTTGTTATAGAATGATTATAAGTAAAGAATTGTTTGGAATTAAATTGACAAAAATAGGAGAGAGAAATGGACAGAAAAGAAAAGATACTTTCATATATGTGTTCAAAAGAATATATTCCGCTTAAATTTGCCGAATTGATGACTGTACTTGACGTACCGGCGGAAGATGAGGAAGAACTTCGCGATATATTAACCGAACTTTGTATAGAGGGTAAAATATATATGACTAAAAAAGGCAGATATATGAGCGTTGAGGGAGAAAACTCAACGGTAGTAGGTAAACTTGTCTGTAATGCAAAAGGATTTTTCGGTTTTGTAATATGTGACGACGAAAACGAAAGTGACATATTTATTTCCGGTGACGATATGGGTGACGCTATAAACGGCGATAGAGTTATCGTTCATATTGACGATAACGACAATGCAAAAGGTCACCGACAAGGTCATATAACCAAGGTGCTTGAACGCGGAAACAAGGTTATTGTCGGTGTTATATATAAGGAAAAAGATCGATATTTTTATGTGCGTCCCGATAACAGAAAAATATATTCAAAAATTATTATAGCTCAATCGGACGCAATGACGGCTCAAATGGGTGACAGAGTTGCCGTACAGATTACAAGATACAGTGACAAGAAAAAGATTTTCGGTGAAGTTATAAGTGTTCTCGGACAACAGGATTCGCTTAAAAGTTGCATTGAGGGTATTATATTAGGAAATGATATTAAGCAGGAATTTGATAAAGAAACATTAAATGAGGCTGATAAAATCCCTCAAACAGTGACGGAAAGCCAATTTGCAGGCAGAGAAGATTTAAGAGATATGATTATTTTCACCATTGACGGTGATGACGCCAGAGATTTTGATGACGCCGTATCTCTTACGTTAAAGAACAACGGGAACTATTATCTCGGTGTGCATATAGCCGATGTTTCGGAATATGTAAAAGAGGGTACAGCACTTGAAAATGAGGCATACAAGCGTGGTACAAGCGTGTATTTGGCAGACAGAGTTATTCCTATGCTGCCGACAAGTCTTTCAAACGGCATCTGCAGTCTTAATCCGCAAGTGGACAGATTGACTTTGTCTGTATTTATGGAAATTACGGGTGACGGAAATGTTGTGAGCCACAAGCTTTGTAAATCGGTTATTTGCTCAAAAGAACGAATGACATATAATAATGTAAATAAAATGCTTGAAGACGGTGACGAAGAACTTTGTGAGAGATACAAGCATATTTTGCCGACATTGAAACTAATGGAGGACTTGGCACAAATATTAAAGAATAAACGTACTTTAAGAGGCGCGATACAGTTCGATTTTCCTGAAAGTCATATAGTTGTAAATGAAAACGGAGAGCCGATTGAAATAGAAAAAGAAGTACGCGGTACTTCAAACAAAATGATAGAAGAATTTATGCTTTCGGCAAATGAAACAATCGCCGAATATGCTTTTTGGTCTGAAATACCGTTTGTATACAGAAACCATGAGGCACCGACACTTGAAAAGATAATGACTTTTAATGAATTTATACTTCATTTCGGATTGTCGTTTAAGGGTAAGATTGACAGAGATACACCTATTCATCCAAAGGCTCTGCAACAAATACTCGATACAGTAAAAGATACACCGCAGGAGCGTATTGTTGCGTCAACAATGTTGCATTCGCTTATGAAAGCAAAGTACAGTGAAGAAAATCTCGGTCATTTCGGACTTGCGGCAAAATATTACTGTCATTTTACTTCGCCGATAAGACGTTATCCCGATTTGGCGATACACAGAATATTAAAAGATTTTCTTGACGGCAAGGTTACGGGGAACAGAATTTCATATCTTGCAGGTTACGTTTCGGCGGCAAGCAAACATTCAAGCGATTGTGAAGTAAATGCGGAAACGGCCGAACGTGACGTTGACGATTTGATGAAAACGGCTTATATGTCATCATTTATCGGACAAACCTTTGAGGGCGTGGTTGCAAATGTGACTAATTTCGGTATGTTTGTAGAACTTGAAAATTCGGTTGAGGGTTTAATAAGAGTTGAAAATATGACCGATGATTATTATGAGTATGACGAAAAGGTAAATATGCTTACCGGCAGAAGAAAACAGAAGTCGTATACTACCGGTGATGTGGTAAATATAGTTGTTGCGAGAACTGATATTCTTTCAAGACAGATTGACTTTGTTTTAGCTAAAGACGCGGACCGTAAGTTACTTAAAAAGTTCGCAAAACCGATAGAAATTCCTAAATCGGAAAAACACGGTAAGAAGTCAAAAAGAAAAAAGAGTTTTAAGAAATACAATAAGAAGAAAAAGTAGGTTTACAAATGGAGAAATTTGAAATTATAATAACAACATTGTTCGGACTTGAAGCACTTGTCGCAAGAGAAGTACGTCGTCTTGGTTATGAAACAACTTCAGTTGAGGACGGCAGAGTTACGTTTATGGGTGATAATGAGGCTGTTTGCAGAGCAAATATGTGGATAAGAACAGGAGAGAGAGTGCTTATAAAAACTGCCGAATTTACTGCGGTCACGTTTGACGAATTGTTTGAAAAGACAAAAGCTGTTGATTGGAGTAAATGGATTGGCAAAAATGACGCTTTTCCTGTGAAAGGATATTCCTTAAAGTCAACTCTTGCAAGCGTAAGGGATTGTCAGGCAATTATAAAGAAAGCAACTGCTGAAAGTCTTTCAAATAAATACGGCATAGAATGGTTGCCGGAGGACGGCGCAAATTATCAAATACAGTTTTCAATTTTTAAAGATAAAGTTACACTTATGATAGATACGTCTGGCGAGGGACTTCACAAACGCGGTTACAGACAACATTCAAATGTTGCACCACTAAAAGAAACACTTGCCGCCGCAATGGTTGAACTGAGTCATTGGAAATTTGAATATCCGCTATGTGATCCGTTTTGCGGCAGCGGTACAATTCCTATTGAAGCAGCAATGATAAAAAGAAACATTGCTCCGGGAATAAACCGAGAATTTGCGGCACAGAATTTTGCGTGGATATATGAAGAGTTGTGGGTTAAGTCCGTTGAAGAAGCTAAAAGCTTGGAAAGAAATGTGCCGCTTGAAATTTATGCGTATGATATAGAAAACGAATATGTTGAATTGACAAATGAAAATGCCCGAATTGCAGGCGTGGGTGACTTTGTTAAAGCGGAAAAAGGTGACGCACGAAAAATTCACTTCGATATGCCGTATGGTACAATTATTTGTAATCCGCCTTACGGTGAAAGAATAGGTGAAATTAAAGAATGTGAAAAACTGTATAAGGAAATAGGCAAAAGCTTTAATGCACTTGATAAGTGGTCGTATTATATTATCACGTCAAACGAAAATTTTGAATCGCTGTTCGGAAAAAAAGCAAATAAAAAACGTAAATTGTATAGAGTCAATTTCAAGTATTGTGTAAACCTTCATTATGGTGTAGAATAGAAATACACTAAATGGAGGTTTTTAATTATGCCACGAAGAAAAAGAACACCGGAAGAAATTGCACGAAAAGAACGCACAAAAGCACTTATGAAAGAATTGAACATCAAAGATATGGACGATATTCAAGATTTGTTCAAATCTTTTGTTGCGGCTGCCTTAGAGGGCGGTCTTGAAGCAGAGCTTGACGAAGAATTAGGCTATTCCAAGTACGATTATCGCAACAAAGAAACCAATAACAGTCGCAATGGTTACAGTAAAAAGACCATGAAAACCAGTTTTGGAGACATGGATATAGATATTCCACGAGACCGCAATGGTGATTTTGAACCTAAGCTTATTCAAAAACATCAAACAACATTGTCGGGAGATATTGAAGAAAAAATCATATCAATGTACGCCAAAGGAATGACAGAAAATGATATAGCAGCACACATTGAAGAAATATATGGACTTGATGTGTCTGACAGTACCATAAGCCGTGTTACAGATAAAATTTTGCCAATAGCTAAGGAATGGCAATCACGTCCTTTGGAAGAAGTATATGCAGTTGTATTTATGGATGCAATACATTATCATGTGCGATACGAAGGACGTATAGTAAAAAAGGCTGTATACATAGCAATAGGTATAAATTTAGATGGCAGAAAAGATGTTCTTGGCATGTGGGTTGGTGAAAACGAGAGTGCAAAATTCTGGCTTTCTGTCTTAAACGGATTAAAAAATCGAGGAGTAAATGATATTTTAATTGCTTGTATTGACGGACTAAGCGGATTTACCAATGCGATTGAAGCAGTCTTTCCGCAAACAGAAATACAGCAATGCATAATCCATCAAATCCGTAATACAACAAAATATGTGTCATACAAAGATATTAAAGCACTTATGGCAGATTTAAAGCGTGTTTATGCAGCGATAGATGAGGATACCGCATTACAAGAATTAGACCGATTTGATGAAATATGGGGAGGAAAATACCCAAAAATCGCTGATAACTGGCGAGATAAATGGGTTCATTTAGCCACATATTTCAAGTATCCCCAAGCAGTGCGTACACTTATCTACACAACCAATACGATAGAAGGATTCAATCGTCAACTTAGAAAAGTGACTAAAAACAAGGGGGTTTTTCCTACAGATGATAGCTTGTTTAAGATGCTGTACCTTGCAATGATGGACATCACGAAAAAATGGACAGGTCGACGTCGTGATTGGGGCGAGATTCATTCTCAGTTGGAGATATTCTTCGCTGATAGAATCAGCTATTGACAAGTGCTGATTTTTCTGATAATGTAAAAGCGGACGGAATTTAATTCCGTCCACTTAAATAAATTTTTCTGCACTATTTTGTATTTACACAAAACTTGAAGAATACTCATTGTATAATGGTATGATTAAGTGCAATCTATATCAATTCTTCGGAGAGCGTCCGCCTAAAACCAACAAGTAAATTTATACCGATTGAAAATTTCAATCGGTATTTTTTATAATGTCACTATTTGCAAACTTTTCTCTATAATTTGCAATTCAAAACTTCTTTATAAAATTGTATAATTTAATTAATAAAAAAGTAATTGTGCGAAAGGAGTATAACTATGAAGTGCAAAAAAGTTATAAGTCTAATTACAACATTGGCAATGTGTATATCAATGTTTTCTGCTTTTTCTGTAACGTCATTTGCAGAAAATGATAATACATATTCGTGTGATTTTACATCACTTGTCAAAGATAATGCAGACACAACATACGGAACGGCTGATGATATATACGATATTGACGATTATACAAAAGCGGTTTTAACGTATACAGGAACATATGTATCGGCAGACGGAAAGGTTTACTTAAAGAGCAGTAAGGTTACAAATGCCAGTTCGTCATACAGTAATGGAAGTTATGTATCATTTACTGCACCGTCAGACGGTAGTGCAATATTTACCGGCAGTGCGTTAGGTGTTTATATTGACAGCACTTATAAAGGTTATTCGGATAAAGGTACTTATGATATGAAAGCAGGAGAAACAATGTATTTGGGTTACAGAAAAGGAACTTCATATCTACAAAATATTACATTCACACCAACTGAAACTCCCGAAGAAACTGTAACACCAACAGAAAATCCGATACAAACATCAAATCCACAGTCAACACCTAAAGCAGATGTTGAGAGAGAAGTCTTATATGAGGAGAATTTTGAAAACTGTACGGTCGGAGATAAAGCGTCGGGTAACAGTACAAGCGTTGACGGTTGGAAATCACCTGCCGGAACAGCAGAATTAAAAAGTGACAGCAATCAAACAATAAACAAATATCTTGCAGTTACTTCGGGCAAGAGCGGCGCTGCACGTTCAACATACAAAGGCATAACTGAAATTAAGGACAATTTTGTCCTTGAGGCAGATGTAAAGACAACAAATTATAAAACGAATGTTTCTAATTTTGAAGTTCTTGAAAAAACAGGTTCACTATACATGAATCATGGTTGTTACAGTAATGCCAAGTACGCATTTAAAATGAACAGACCGGCAGGCTCAAAACAATTTGTTATAAATAACAGTATATCAGACAGCGGACTTTCGCTTGACAGATATGCTCAGCCGACAGTTTTAACAAAAGAAATACCTGATGATTGGGTTCATGTAAAAGTGATAGGTGATTTTACAAATAAAACTGCTACGGTATACATAACGTCACTTGACGGAAATACAGTATATTATCACGGAAGAACTGATATGTCGGAAGATATAACATCATTTAGTTGTCTTGCACTTTTGGCACCGTCAAGCGGAGTTGATACTTGCATTGACAATATCAAAATTTCAAAAGCGCTTGATTCGGATTTAAGCGAAGTATTCCATACAGTGAAAATAAATAACAGCATTGATGAATTTTCACAGTATGTCTGTGACGGTGAAAGTGTTGTAAACATACCGGATATGTCGGCATACGGCAAGTATTTTGAGGGGTGGAGTGTTGACGGTCAACTATTAAGCTCTGATGATTTAAGCAAATATCAGATTACAAAAGACGCAACAATCACAGCACAAATATCACACGATTATATTGAAAATATCGCAACAGTAGAATTTAATTCATTTCCGACAGACAATATGCTTGTTATGGGACCTGATCCTGATACATATGCAGATAATGAAATCTCATTGAAAATTGTCGGAGAAAGAGGAACAAGTATAGTAACAAATCCTGATTCAAGAGTAAATGATTATAAAATTGATTGGCAGTTTGATGGTTTCAGAACACTTGGAGGCAAGCCGACAGGTGAAAGCGGAACATTCCCCGGAACACAGGTGTATTGTGACAGCTACGGAAGTGTAACAGTAAACAGTGCAAATCAAAGTTCAGTCAATTTTAAACTAAAGAATACATCGGCTAATTATTACGGTATGGTAACTGCCACAGTTACATATAACAGCAAGACAATCAAGGTGTCACGTCCGTTGGTACTATTAGCAGATACAGAGTCTAATTCTGATGTATACTTGCCAAAGGCTGGTTATACCGCAGATTACAACAATTACGAAAGCGGTTTAGTCGGATATACAACATCGCAAAACGACATTTTAACAGGCGGTTGGTCAACAGACGGCTCTGATAAAAATAGCATTGTCTTGAAATCCGATAACAGCGGTAAATATTTAAGTCTATCTCGTGAACTTACAGGAAACTCATCATATATTAACAATAATGTAGGTCAGATTACATCACAAACTAATTTTGAACAAGATGTGCGTTTCGGCATAGACGGAACTATCGGTTATATAGGCGGAAACGTGACAGAAAGCAAATCAGTTGGGTTTGAGTTGTCTTTCGCAGATTCAAAATTCAGCTTGAACGGTACAGAAATCGGAACAGGTGAAAAGAATAAGTGGTATCACGTAGTTGTAACAGCCGATCCGACAGTAAAGAAATGTATAGCAAAGATATACAACTTGGATTCAAACGGCGATTATAACGGCAAAACTCCGTTAATGCAATCTGAGTTGACAAACTTCAACGCAAATTACACAACTGGCAAATATTATAGAATTACATTATCAAAAGACAAATCAAGTTCTATAGATATAAATAATGTTAAAATTCAATCGGCACAGGTTGATGCAGATTCATTTAAAGTAAGCGGGCAAGATACAGTTAATATTCCTGCAAACGACAGTGTAAAAGTGCCTATGACAGTATCTGCAAATATGACAGACGGTAATGCTGCATTCGGTGCAGCTGAATGGAAGATTGACGATGAATTTGCGGAGGGTGTTTCTGTTGAAACGAATAGCACTGATTCGCATTCGGCAAATCTTGTTGTAAGCTCAACGGCGTCTGCCGGCGACGTACCTATTAAAGTGACATTAGGCGGAAAGTCTGTAACAAAGACAGTAAAACTAATCGGTACAAATGACAGTATTGCATTTGTAAAATCACCTGTCGGTGCACAAATACCGAGCAGTAACAAATATGAGGCAGTTGTTAAAAACGGAAATGCGGAAGTATTGACAGACAAGACTGTAACATACAAACTATATAATTCAGATAACACAACAGAATATACAGACAATGATATAAAAATCGCAAGTGACGGTACATTAACAGTATCATCATCTGCAAAGCCGACAGACATCTATGTTAGAGCAACATCAACCGATTCAAACGGTAAAACGCTTGAAAAATCGGTTAAGGTAAACGTATATAATCTAAAATTCAATTTCACAACAAGTGCAAAAGACGGTTATACATCAGTAACTTCTTCAACCGAATATAAGGAAAGTCGTGGCTTTGGTATAGACGGAACTTGTGCAGACGGTGAAAGCTATATGAGCGGTCAGAATTTTGGTTTTAAACTTAACTTGACAGCAGGTGAAGTATATGAAATTACGGCAGTTTATGAGGGCACAATCAAGTGTGAAAGAGTAAATTCGTCACTTACAGGCTTTGAAAGAACTAAAAAGACATTAGAAAGTGATACATATAAGACGGCGGTATTCGGTGACGGTGTGCTAGATATTACATTCTCGGGTGACGGTAAGCTATCATCATTGACAGTTGAAAAAGTAGAACGCACAGCAAACAGTAAGCCTGCATGGTGGACAATAGGCGATTCTACGGTACAGCAAAACGGAAGTTGGGCTTATACGCTTAATAATACATTGTCTGATTATCCGAAACTATCAAATGTTATAAGTGCATTTTATAACAGCGGTCAAGCAGGACGTCAGCACCGTTCATATTATACAGAAGGTTTACTTAACAATGTCCTATGCGGTATTAAACCGGGTGATGTTGTTTCAATAAGCGGTATGGGAACAAATGATACATCTTCGACAAAAGATGAATTTAAAGAGTATAATAACATTTATATAGACGCTATCAAAGCAATGGGTGCAAAGGTAATATTGGGCAGTTACACACCGACAGGTAATTACGGCTCAACTCAAGACAAGGTTTATGACGCAGATAATGTATTGTTCAAAGGTATGAGAACAAACAGTTATGATACCGCAATCAGAGAAGTATATAACGAAAGAGCGAACGATACAAATATTATAGGCTTTGTCGATATTGGAAAAATTGCAGATAACGTTATGACAAATGATGTACGAACAGTATATAATACTGCAATTCAAAGCGGAAAAACCGAAATTGAGGCAAGAGCAAAAGCACAGGAAAGAGCCACGGCGCTTATGAGTATGTGGAAAGACTATAATCATTATTATACAGATTTCTCAAACTATATCTTACCTCAAATAACAACTCGTGTGGCACAAATTGTGACAGGTGAAAAACAAGACGATATACCTCAAGTTATAAATCTTGAAAAGCCTGAAACGGAAAGGTTAAAAATTACAGGTACAACAATAAAGAACGGTTCAATTTTAGTTGATATTGATAAAGGTTTTGAGGGCGTTGCAATCTGTGCGCTATACGATAAAGACGGACTTTTAAAGCAGGTTGTCACTGAAACAGACAATACAGCCGAAAAAACTTTGATACTTAAAATGCCTGCAAGAAAAGACGGATATGCAGTAAAAGTGATGAATTGGGACAGTTTGGATAAGATGACCCCAATCGGAAAAACGCATTCGATAAAAGTAAGCGATATAGAAGATTTATCAGACGGAGATGATTCATCAGAAGAAATAACATCATCAGACGAATATATAGACGTATCAGAGCTTACTTCATATGATAGCAATACATACAGAGTTTATAACGGTGACGGAACATACGAAAGCGTCAAGGCAGAAAACGGAAAAGTTCATAATACGTCAAAATCAGAAGTGACGGTAGTGCCGGAGTATAAATTTGAATTTACTAATACTTCTTCATCAAAAGATGAATATATAAACGGATATGTAAAAGTCAATGCAAATTCTTATACAGAAGAAAAAGGTTACGGACTTGGAAACGGTGATTATCATATTAACGAAAACGGTTGTTTGCCGACAGGTGACAATACTATAAAAATAGATGTACCTGACGGTTTTTATGACATTACTGTATACAGAAAAGGCGGAGCGAGAGCAGATGTTTATAATAACGGTGTTCAGATTATAAATAATACTACATCATCGGGTTCACAAAACCGTCCGTCAGGATACGGTGTAATGTATGCACCAAGAATGGAAGTTACAGGCGGTCAGATAAATCTTACAATCGGTAATACTTCGGGTGGAAACGAGAGAGTTGCATCGGTTGAAGTTGTCAGAGTACCGCAAAAGTATAAAAAGCAAGTCATTTGGATAGCGGGTGACAGTGAATCTGCAAATTACTATCCGCAAAATGCAGACGGTGACGACTTGGATAACAATAAAGTTATGATGACAGGCTTCGGTATGCAGCTTGAAAAATTCTTATCACCGACAAAATATGCGGTTGCAAACTTCGGTCAGCCGAGTGCTACTGTTAAGACTTGGTATAACGAATGTTTTGAATCGGTTAAAAAGTTAATTCAAAAAGATGATGTTTTGATTATCGACTTCGGTATTAATGATTCGGTAAGTTCATCAAATAAGATTACTATTGATGAAATGAAACAGTATATGAGTGAAATGGCGGCTATGGCGAAAGAAAAAGGTGCAGTACCTATTCTTGTAAGCCCTGTTTACAACAGTAAATATCAGCACAAAACATATTTCACATACAGCACTTCAACAAAGATTAATGCTATAACTGAATTTGCCGAGAGTATCGGTGTGGAGTGCATAGACCTTAATAAATACACTCAATTATATGTAAATCAAGCCAAAACAGATACAAATGATACAAATTGGACTGTTAATAATTATCAGGTAGGCGATAACCTACACTTGACACAACATTCCGCTTTGCTTGCGTCATCATTTATTGCGGCAGAATTAAAGAGTATGGGATATGAAACAACCGATTATTCATATACATATAAAGATTTATCGAGTCTTTCTGCCGACAGTGACAGTAAGGTTATCAGAGGTGAAGAAAGCGGAGTGACAAGAGTTTATTCCGTTGCAGAGGCTGAAAAGTTTATAAAAGCCAATACAGAATCTTTACCTACAATCGAAAAAAAGTGGGACTTTGCAGAAAACACAACAGCGACAGAGGGTGAAAATGTACCGGTTGTGTCAGGCTCTGCGGATTGGAACGAAACGAATCAGAACATTAAATTTAACGCTAATGTAACTACACAGGGTACTTTGTCATTGAAATTAAACCCCGCAATAGGTAATAAGGCGAATGTTAATTTTGATTTGTATGTTGGTGCATTGGGCGGACAGACATTTACATACACGATTAATGACAGTGAGGGTACAAATCTTGTAAATTGCTCATTTAACGTATATAACGGTACAGGAAGTATGGTTATAGGCGGTGAAGAAATTGCTGTTGACAGTGATGTTACATCAGCGGTATCAAAGGTAAGCGGTGACGGTATGTCAGCGTCAGTAACGCAAGTGTCAAATGAGATTAATTTTGCGACTAATACAGTTACTGTAAATATAGGCTCAAAATCATTTACCGGCAAGCTCACAGGAGCAGAAACAGGATTGATTTTGGATATATCGTTTAAGTCGGAGCGTTCAAAGAAGGCTGACAGAAGTATATATCTTGACAATCTTGTAGTAAGAGAATATGAAACCGATTCATCGGATACAGACGAAACTGCGTTTCCTAAGTTTAAAAGCGGAACATATACAAAAGACGGAAGTACAATGAAATACAGATATTATCTTCCTGAAAATTATGACAGTTCAGTATCGTATCCGGTAGTAATGTTCTTACACGGTGAAACAAGAAAAGGCAACGATAATGAAAAACAGCTGTATAATTCACAAGATTTATTTGATAAGGTTATAGAACAGGAAAGTACAAATCCTTGTATTCTTGTTGCACCGCAATGCAGTGCAGATAGTAATTGGACTGATTTGTCGGATATGATTGACGGAGTTGTAAATGATATTCAAAATCAGTATAGTGTAAACAGTGAGAAAATATATATTGCAGGTTATTCAGAAGGTACAGAAGGTTGCTATAAAGTTGTTTCGGACAATGCCGATAAGTATGCGGGAATAATAGCAATGGCGGGAAAAGGCGATACAACGTTAGCATCGGAAATAGCAAAAAATAATACAGGTGTAATGATTTTTGCGGGCAGCGAGGACGATACGGAAATTAATGATTCTTCAAAGGCAATATATAAAGCGCTTGTCGAAAATGGTGCGACGAATGTTGAATATAAAGAAATTTACGGTGAAGGTCATAATATTCTGAAGTCAGCTGCGAATACATCAGGCTTGCTTGATTGGTTGTTTGCAAAGAATTTAACAGACAATAAGACTAAAAATACAAAAACTGTTGACTTGGCTATATTTATGGGGCAGTCAAATATGGCAGGACGTGGTGAATACGCTGACGCGACAGAATGCCCGATAGGCGCAGGATATGAATTCAGAAGTGTATCAAATGCAGATATGTTATTCAGTGTATCAGAACCTTTTGGCAAGAGTGAAAACAACGATTCTATAAATGACAACGGAAGTAACGGTGTAGACAGAAGAAGTGGGGATATGGTTTCATCACTTATGAACAGTTATTATGCCCAAACAGGTGTTCCGATTGTAGGAGTCCAAGCATCAAGAGGCGGTACAAATATAGGATATTGGAATACTGCGGCACAAAAGAATGAAGCACAGTCGCGACTTACCGCCGCTAAAACCTATCTTGAAGATAACGGTTATACTGTAAATCATATCTTTATGGTTTGGTGTCAAGGCGAGGCAGACGCGGATAAAATTTATTCGGGAAGTCAGTCGGCAGCGTCATATAAGTCACAGACGCTTAATGTGTTTGAGTATATGAAAACAGTGGGCGTTACAGATATGTTCATAGTTCAAACAGGTCACTATAACGGTGACGATGATATAGACGGCAAACATGATGAGGCATATGTCACAGTACACGATGCACAAGCAGAACTTGCAAGTGAGAATGATAATGTTTATACAGTAGGTTCATTCCTTGAATTTAAGGAAAATATGAAAGACAATTATCATTTTTACCAAATCGCATATAATACAGTTGGCATAGCGGCAGGTAAAGCAATAGCAGAGGTATACAATAACTAAAAGAGTATTCTTTTAGTTTTGTGTAAATACAAAATGGTATAGAAAATTTTATTTAAGCGGACGGAATTTAATTCCGTCCGCTTTTACGTTATCAAAAAAATCAAATTGTCAATAGTGGATTCTATCAGCAAAGAAGAACTCCAACCGAGAATGAGGCTCATATCCAATCACGACGGCGACTAATCCATTTTTCGTGACGTCCATTATTGCAAGGTACAGCATTTTAAACAAACCTAAATATTTCAGGTATCCCCAAACGGTTTGTGCACTTATCTACACAACTAACACGATAGAAAAATTTAAAATAATACACTTTTTAAAATTTTACATCTTCTTTTCGATTTTTTCCATTGAAGATATTAATGGTTTTAGTTAAAATAAAGTCAACAAATAAACAAAGAAAGGAATGAGAGAGATGTCTGAATACATTCTTGAGCTAAAAGGAATAACGAAAATATTCCCCGGAGTAAAGGCTCTTGATAATGTTCACTTTCAGTTAAAACAAGGTGAAATACATGCTCTTATGGGTGAAAACGGTGCAGGAAAATCAACATTCATAAAAGTTATCACCGGAGTACATCAAGCTGAAGAGGGTGAAATATTCATTAACGGCGAAAAAGTAGAAATAAAAAATCCTAAAGATGCACAAAAATTAAGTATTGCCGCTATTTATCAGCACGGTACGGCATATCAACATTTAAGTGTAACGGAAAACATTTTCATAGGGCACGAGAAAATGACAAAGTTCCATACAATTGATTGGAAACAAATGCACAAGGATGCAAAAGCGCTTTTGGAGAGATTGGGAAGTGACATTGACCCACATTCAAGTATGGGTAATCTGACAGTTGCGGAACAACAGATAGTAGAAATTGCAAAAGCCATTTCTACAAATGCAAAAATAATCATAATGGACGAGCCTACGGCGGCTCTTTCAAAAAGAGAATGTGAGGAATTATACAGAATTACAGAACAACTTAGAGATGAAGGCTGTTCAATAATATTTATCTCGCATCGTTTTGAAGATATGTACAGACTTGCTACAAGAGTAACCGTATTTCGTGACTCACAGTACATAGGTACATGGAATGTAGATGAAATTTCAAATGAAGTATTGATTTCAAAAATGGTCGGACGTGAAATTTCTCAAATTTATCCTAAGCAAGAAGTGGAAAGAGGAGAAGAAATTTTCAGAGTTGAGGGATTATCAAAGACAGGGTACTACAAAGATGTTTCTTTTTCACTTCACAAAGGCGAAATTCTTGCTATGACAGGACTTGTCGGTGCAGGACGAACAGAAGTATGTCAAGGTATTATGGGTATTGAAAGACCCGATAAAGGAAAGGTCATTTTGGAAGGAAAAACACTTTCAATAAGACATCCGTCAGACGCTATGAAAGCAGGTATCGGATATTTGCCTGAGGACAGACAAAAACAAGGTCTGATTCTTGATTGGGGATTGGGACAAAACGTAACATTATCAACACTTGAAAAATTTACTAAGTTCACTGTTATAAACAGAAAAGCAGAACGTGAACGTTCAAAAGAACTTTTGGAAAAAGTTAAAACAAAGGCTCTTTCTGTATTTGATAAGGCATCAAGTTTGTCAGGTGGTAATCAACAAAAGGTTATCGTAGCAAAGGTTTTAAATTCCGATTTGAAAGTAGTTATCCTTGACGAACCGACAAAGGGTGTCGATGTAGGTGCAAAAGCACAGATATATGAAATTATGTCAGAATTGGCGGCACAAGGTTTCGGAGTAATAATGATTTCTTCGGAAATGCCGGAAGTATTGGGTATGGCAGATACAATCCTTGTTATGAAAGAGGGCAGAGTATCTAAGATTTTTGCAGATGCAACAGGCGTTACTCAAGAACAAATTCTTGAGGCCGCAATGAATATGTAGGAGGTGTAATTTAATTATGAAGTTAAAAAAATTCTTTTCATCGAATATTCGTGAAATCAGCTTAATTATTGTAATGATTGCACTTTCTTTATTTATTGAAATAAGAAGTGGAGGAAACTTCTTCACACTTGAAAACATTTCCGATATGTTCACAGAAACGGCAGTTCTTGCAATTACGGCGGTAGGCATGATGATGGTAATTATCACAAGCGGTATCGACCTTTCAATCGGCTCGATAATGGCGTTGGGTGCAATGGTCGGCGGAACGATACTTAAAAATAATCAAGCAGTTCCCGGAGTGGTAATAATTTTAGTATCGATAGCAGTCGGTATCGTATGTGGTTTCATAAACGGTACATTGGTTGCTAAACTGAAAATATTACCTATTATCGCAACACTCGGTATGATGAATATATATCGCGGACTTACATATTTAGTTGCTAACGGAAGTTGGGTAAAACAACAGGAAATGGGTACAAAGTTTCTGTCAATCGCGACAGGAAAGTTTCTTGGTATAAATAATCTTATAGTTGTAGCAATAGTTGTTTATATAATTGCCGCATTCTTCCTAAATAAAACCCGTACGGGCAGAAAGATTTATGCGGTAGGAAACAGTGAAGAAAGTGCAAGAGTTTCGGGTATCAAAACAGATCGAACATTAATTATGGTTTATACTATATTAGGTGCAGTAGCCGGCTTAGGCGGTATACTTTATGTATGTAAATACGGAGTTGCTCAAGGTGAAACCTGTACCGGATACGAAATGAATGTAATCGCAGCTTGCGTACTTGGCGGTGTAAGCATTAATGGCGGTACAGGCAGAGTACAAGGCGTATTGTTGGGTGCTGTATTACTTGGTATTCTTAACAACGCAATGCCGCTTATCCATGTATCTTCATTCTGGCAAGAGGCAATTCGCGGCTTGATTATACTTCTTTCAATTATAGCAAACTCGTTAATTCAAAGAAACGTTGAAATGAAAGCATTGAGAAGGAGGAATATCTGATGGCTAAAGAGTATGTAAAACAGGCTGTAAGCAGTGACGGTACAAGAACAATATCAGCCCAAAGAGGATTTTCTTGGCAGAGATTTCTTTTTCAATGGGAGTGGATGCTTGTATTAATGCTTATATTGGTAAATGTATTTAATATATCCGCGTCACCGTATTATGCACATGCAAAATCAATTTTAAATGCAACCCGTGACTTCTTGGATAAAGCAATAGTAGTATTTCCGATGGCATTCGTATTAATGCTCGGTGAAATCGACATCAGTGTTGCGTCAATTATGGCTCTTTCAGCAACAATTATGGGTGTTGCGTTTGACGCAGGAGTTCCGATGATTGAAGCAATCGGTCTTGCACTTGTCACAGGCACTGTATGTGGTTTGATTAACGGAATCATCCTTGTAAAATTCCCTGAATTGTCAAGTATGATTGTAACACTTGCAACTCAGATAATATTCAGAGGAATAGCACAGATTATTTTGGAAACCAATTCGGTCGGAGGATTCCCGAGTTGGTTTACAAAAATCGCAGCAGGCAAAATCGACGAAATGGTTCCGTATGCCTTGATATTTGTTATATTTGAGGCTTTATTCTTCGCATATCTTCTTCACTATACAAAATTCGGCAGAAGATGTTATGCAATGGGTAATTCAACAACCGTTGCAAAGTTTTCAGGTGTAAAAACAGGTAAAATTAAAGTTATCGTTTATACAATGACAGGTTTACTTTCGGCAGTTGCCGCAATTTATCTTGCATCAAAAATGTCAAGTGTTCGTCCCGACGTTGCAAAAGGATATGAACTTGATATTATAGCAATGGCTGTACTTGGCGGAGTATCAACTTCAGGCGGTAAGGGAAGAATACTTGGTGCAACTCTTGCAATTATGGTAATCGGTTATCTAAGATACGGTCTTGGTCTAATCAATGCGTCAAGCCAAATTATTATGATAGTTGTAGGCTTGCTACTAATTATTGCGGTAGCAATTCCGAGCTTCAGAGATAGTATCGGTAATATGAATTGGTTTAAAAAGCTTAAAGCAATGACAACCAAATCAAAAAAATAAATAAGTATCAATCGAAGTTTATGACTTCGAAAAAATAAAGAAAAAACTTAAAATAAGAAAGGTAGGTTTTAAACATGAAAGCAAGAAAACTATTGGCATTAGGTCTAACGGCAATAATCGGAGCAACTATGATGGCAGGTTGCGGAGGTGGTGGCGGAAGCACAACATCTCAAAGTTCAGATGGCTCATCGGCAAGCGGTACATACGCATTTGTGGCGAAAGATGTACAAAATCCTTATATGCAGAAAGTATATGACGGTTTTGAAAAGGCTTGTAAAGAAATCGGAGCAGAACCACTTTACAAAGGTCCTGAAGCAGCCACACCGGAAAAGCAGATTGAAATTATCAATCAGCTTGTAGCACAAAACGTTGCGGGTATCGCTATTGCAGCTAACGATGCAGACGCATTGCAACCTGCATTGACAGAAGCTATGGACGCAGGTATTAAGGTTATTTCACTTGACAGTGCTGTAAATAAAGATTCAAGACAAACTCATATTCAACAAGCTGATCCTGAAAAAATCGGCAGAGGACTAATTCAAGCGGCTTATGAAATGGTAGACGGTAACGGCGGTATTGCAGTATTGTCAGCTACTGCACAGGCTACAAATCAAAATCTATGGATTGAATGGATGAAAAAAGAATTAGAAGAAAATCCTGAAAAGTATGCAAATACACCACTTGTAAAAGTTGCATACGGTGACGATGACCCGACAAAGTCAACATCAGAAACACAAGCACTTTTGACAGATTCATCAATTAAAGTTATCATTGCTCCGACAACAGTAGGTATGCTTGCTGCAGGTAAGGTATTGCAAGATAAACAGTCAGATGTAAAACTAACAGGTCTTGGCTTACCGTCAGAAATGGCTCCGTTTATCGAAGACGGTACTTGCCCTTGGATGTATCTATGGAATCCTGTTGATATAGGTTATTTGTCAGGCTACACAATGGATGCACTTGTAAAAGGCACAATTACAGGTGATGTAGGCGGTTCATTTAATGCCGGTGACCTTGGTGAAAAGAAGATTACAGAGGCTGCCGATGGCGGTACAGAAGTAATGCTTGGTGACCCATTCAAATTCGATACAGAAAACATTGCTGAGTGGAAAGAAGTTTATTGATTTTAGTTAATTACTGATTAATTGTATTATTTCCCCCAAAAATGCCCCTTTTAATAAAGGGGCATTTTTTTTGTTGACAAATATAATGCCGATAGAGTATAATTAATATGTTAATATAGTACAACATATTGATTGTACATTTCTGTGATTTGTACTTTTTTACTAAATGTAATAAAAACGGAGTTTGATATGAAAAAACATTCAAGACTTGTTGAAAGAGTTGTCAGACCATATTTGATTTTTATAGCTTTGATTTTAGCTGCGGCAATGATTGTAATGTACTTTTCTGTTGTGACAAAACTTAATTATGAGGCAGAAAATGCAGGGACAAAAATTGCGGAAACCATGGCTAGACAGGTCGACACATACATAGAAGAAATAGACGTACTTGCACAACAAGTGAAACGTCAACCTCGTATAATAAATATTTTTTATAACCTTAACAATACCAAAAATGATAACAGTAATTTTTTCAATGATAACGTTTTGCTTGGAATTGACGTTTCATCTATCCTTAACGGATTGATTACTGATCGAAACGGTAATTTCAATATATCGGTCTATAACGGATACGGTGATTTTGTATCAAATCAAAATTACTTCATTGATAAAAAGAAATTTCAAAGCACTATGGAAAATATAAATTATGCCATAGAGTTAAATCAAATCGAAGAAAATGACGATAAAATAATAACTGCACCATCGGAAAATCCTTGGACGGAAAGTACAAGAGAATTTATAACTTTAAAAAAGAGTCTAAAAAATGATTATTCCGATACTGTTTGCGGTATAATTGAGGTTAGAGCAAGTGTGGACAGGCTTGAACAAATGCTGCATACAGAAGATAATGCCGAGATTTTAATTTGCGACCGTTCAAACGGAAAAATTATATATCCGACCGTATATACAGAAAGAGAAAGAAGCGAGTATTCTTCGGCATTTGTCAATAATGCAAACTGGGAAATAATGATACGAACACCCGTAGCGAATACAAAGACAAATATAATATTTATTTTATCGATTTTTGTGGCTTTGTATGCAATATTGTTAGTGTTTGTATTCTTGATAAGCCGAACTATCGGAAAAGAAGTTATAAAACCGATTTCACAATTAGCAAATCACGTTTGCAAAATTGACGCACCGGATGATAAAATGGCTCACATCAACGATGATGCTATTGATGAAATAAAAGAGCTTGAGGACAGTTTTGAAAAAATGCTTGAAAGAATGAATAATTCGATTATTCAAGAGAAAAAGGCATATGCACTTGCTTTGCAGGCTCAAATGAATCCTCATTTTCTGTACAATATGCTGGCGGTAATCAGTTCTGCCGGAAGTGAGGCAGGATGTGACAGTGTTTCCACAATGTGCGTCGAACTGTCTGATATGCTTAGATACGTTGCAGCATATCAAAAAGTTACTGTACCGCTTAAAGAAGAAATAATTCATACAAAAAATTATCTTGCATTGATGAAATCAAGATATGAGGATTATTTTTCTTATAAGATTGATGTTTCAGACGATTTGATGAACATTCCGGTGCCAAAATTGTTTATACAACCGCTTGCAGAGAACTGTTTTATACATGCTTTTAAAGAAAAAGAGCCACCATGGAATATTGATATAAAGATGGTAGGCACAAAAGATAGGTGGGAACTTATCATAAAGGATAACGGTTCGGGAATATCCGAAGAAAGAATTGCCGAAATAAAAGACAAAATAGATAAAGCATTAAATGAAAGACAAGTGGGGAATATCGGCGGATTGGGTATTGTAAATACAATAGTCCGTCTTACTATGACGCACAACAAAAATCTCAAATACGATATATATAACGATAACGGTATGGAAATAAAAATTGTTGTGGGGGAGTAAAAATATGTTTAAAGTGCTTATTGCTGAGGACGAGCCTCCGATTATGCGAATGATTAAATCAACTTTAGAATCGGTTGATTCCGATTTTAAAGTTACCGAATGTTGCATAAACGGAAAAAATGCCGTAGAAAAGCTAAAAAATGAAGATTTTGATATTGTTATTACTGATATTAAAATGCCGATTATGACAGGTATCGAACTTGCAGGCTGGATATATCAGAATAAACCCGATACAAAAGTTATAATTGTAAGCGGATATTCTGATTTTGAATATGCAAGGAAAGCATTGGAATATAAGGTGTTTGATTATTTGTTAAAGCCTATATCCAAAGATAAGGTGAGCGAGCTTACTCAAAGAATAAAAAGTGAAATTGCCGACAAAAACAAAATGTTTGACGAAAATAATACTATTGTAATTCTTGCATGTGCCGGTGCGTATTTGTTATATGGTTCGGAAGTTCTTCTTCCCGGCGAACGTTTTTGGACCGATTCGGGAATTGATGCTTTTATGGATAATTTGCTTACAACATCAGAAGAATATATTTTCTTTAACAGCAATATGCTTTCTGAACGTCTTATGGTTATAACCGCCGAAACGGAAGAAAGACAAGAAGAATTGATACACAAAATTTATGATGAATTTTCAACGAAAAATCTTCCCATGACTATTGTTTATCAAAAAGGTGTGTTGTTTAAAGATACTGGCAAATATTTTAGTAAACTTAGAGAACAACTCATAAAACATCTTATTCTAAACAAATCGCAATTATTGTGCTGTAATTCATTGTCGGACAGTTATGAAGATATATCACAGCCATATTCAAAAGCAGATGTCGACAGTATTGTTTTTGCAATAAAAAACAGAAACAACGATGAATTGAAAAACAAATTAACCGCCGTAATGAATAATATGATGTCCTCTGATTGTACGCAAGAAGAAATAAACGGTTTTTTGAATATAATTTTGGATACTTACACATTGAATTATCCGAATCATATGAAGCGGAAAAATACAAGTGTAAAAAAAGAATTCGTCAATGCACTTGCAAGCTTTGTTTCATACGATGCGTTTATAGCTGATATTATATCAATATTGGCAACATTGAGAAACGATAAACGTGATCCTGACAGATATGAACAGCTTGCAAATGAAGTGGAAGAATATCTGATTAATAATTATAATAAAAACATTACAAGTGATGTTTTATCAAAAGAATTCGGTTTTGTACCAAGTTATATAAGCCGATTGTTTAAACGCCAAAAAGGCGTATCACCCAATGAATATGTAACTAAGTACAGAATAGAAAAAGCAAAGAAATTAATCGAAGAAAATAATGATTTAAGAATAAAAGATATTGCCGACGCAGTCGGATTTAAAGAATCATACTATTTCTCAAAAACATTCAAACGTGAAACCGGTATGTGGCCGACCGAATATTCGGCAAGAGATAAATAAATTATATTAAAAGCGAGTGATACAAATGACAATTATACCAATATTTAAAAAGTGCCCGGTTTGCGGGAAAAAATATGTATGGAATCCCGATATAGGCAAGATTATATGCCCATATTGTAATGGACTCGGCAAACCTAAAAAGACAAAAGATAAATAAATTCGGTTTTATATGGGGTGTGACTGTTATGAAAATTTTGAATTTTGGTTCGTGCAATATTGATTTTGTATATAATTTAGACCATATTGTCGCAATAGGAGAAACCGAAACAAGCAATTCAATGCAAGTATTTCCTGGCGGAAAAGGTCTTAACCAATCAGTCGCTTTAGCTAAGGCGGGTATGGAAGTTTATCACGCCGGTTGTATCGGAACTGACGGAGAAATGCTTACAGATGTTTTAGAGTCAAACGGTGTCGATATATCTAATATAAAAAAAGTAGACGAAAAAACAGGACACGCTGTTATTCAAGTAAGTCGCAATGGTGATAATTCGATTTTTCTTTATTCCGGCTCAAATGCAAAAATAACCGAAGAATTTGTTGATGAAGTGCTTGATAAATTTCAAAAAGGCGATATGCTTTTGCTTCAAAATGAAATAAATAAAATAGACTATATCATAGAAAAAGCATACAAAAAAGGAATGTGTATAATATTTAATCCTTCACCGTATAACGATGAAATAAAAAATCTTGATTTTAATATGCTTTCCTATATAATTCTGAATGAAGTAGAAATGTCGGAGCTTACTCAATGTGATAATCCAAAAGACGGTTTAAAATACTTTTCAAAGAATTATCCAAAACTAAAAATCGTTCTTACTCTCGGAAGTGAAGGAAGTATGTATAGTGATACCGAAAAAGTCGTTTTTCAGCCGTCATTTAAGGTTAATGCCATTGATACAACTGCCGCGGGAGATACATTTACAGGATACTTTTTTGCACAAACAGCAATGGGAAACTCGATTGAAAAATCCTTAAAAATTGCGTCAGTTGCATCAGCTATTGCAGTATCAAGAAAAGGTGCGTCTGTATCTATACCTATGTTAAACGAAGTTTTAGCGGCTGAAAATCCGTTTCAAAGTTCTTAATCACATTTACCGCAATCACAACAACCGTTGCAAATTAGTTTACTTCCGCAATGTTCGCAATTTTTGCGATAGTGGGGTACATATAATTCATTTTCGGGTATATCAAATCCGAAATTATCGCACAACTTAAATTTAATCGGTTTACCGATGTAATTCATACCCGATTTATACGCCATTTCGCTTTGTGTAGATTTTTTCGGTATACGATATTTTTTACCGTCTTTTATAAAATAAGTACCCGTTTCAATAAAGCAAAATGTAACATTATGCGATACACATTCTTGACGTAATGATTTTACCCAATCAAAATTACAAGGACGTGAACCGTCGTAATTTTCGCCGCCACATACTACACGTTCTATCTGACCGCTTTGCAGATATTTTTCGATACTGATAGGACTGATAAACGGAGCGCACATTATTCCTTTGTGTTTAAACGGTAAATCAAGTAATAGCGGAATACGTTCATCGGCACGTTTTTGATTTTCGGCGGTAACATTAAAAAATACATTTTCCCAGCCGTTGCCCCAATCTGACGGAAGGCATTTATGCACTCTCTCGGGACGCTTTGTAAGCAAATAAAATTTTACGTCACTGCGTTGCTTTATAATATCCCATACTTCTTCACGCCACTTGTCAGCCTCTTCTAAAAAGAAATCTGATGTCATACATACGCGAATAAGCTCACCGCTCTGCACTTTATAATTGCCGTAACGGTCTTTTTGCAGAGGATAGTCAAATCCTGATTTTGTTTTATAAATATCCGAGCCGCTTTTGTCACGAACACGGTCTAAAAAATACATATAGCAATTTTGGCAACCCTCACTGCATTTCACGCAACCGTGCCACGGATTCCATATATCGTGCATTATATCACTTCCTTGACATCTTTTATAACTTTATAAATATCTTCATCTAAACATATTGATTGTTTTTCTATTTCCTCTGGGCATACCGACTCGCCTTTATTAATGCAGACGTATATTGAATTTTTGTTGCCAGATACCATTCTCCAAAACGGATATTTTATAATTGCGGGTGTGTTGTAGCCTACACCTAATTCCAAGAATACAATATTTTGACCTTTTCTTGTTCGTAAAAAATTGTCATATCTCTCCGCCGCATTATGCCAGCCTTCATCTTGCACAAAGCTGTTGTCACAGCGCAAGTTTGTTGTTAATGGTTTTTTGCAATGCGGACATAACGGAATTAATTCCGTAGGAATTTTCATATTCGATTGACTCTTATACATTTGCTTAATTCTATCTTCATTATCAAAGGTTTCATTACAACATGGAGTAGGACATTGAAGTAAACCGTAGTCGCCTTGAGTGTAAAATAGGCGTTTTTTATCAAAACCAGCTTTCTGAAAACAATGGTCCACGTTAGTGGTAATAAGAAAATAATCTTTACCGTTTACCAAACTCAAAATCATATCATATAAATTATTCGGTATATCCATATAGCGGTTGATGTAGATGTATCTGCTCCAATACGCCCAGTATTCTTCAAGTGTTTCAAACGGGTAAAATCCGCCCGAATACATATCTGTAAAGCCGTATTTCTGCTTAAAATCAGAAAAATGTTTTTCAAAGCGTTCGCCTGCATAAGTAAAACCAGCCGCAGTTGAAAGCCCTGCACCCGCACCGATTACAACAGCATCGGCTTTATCAAGTTTTTCTTTCAAATGAATTATCTCATCTGAGTAATTTTTCATAGATTTTTTTGTCGGTATCCTTAAAAACATTAAAAATCACCCTTTCCAATTCAGAATGTTTCAAATAGTCTTTCGCTGTTTCAACGGCTATTTGTGCGGCAATATCATTTGGAAAATGAAATTCACCTGTTGATATACAACAAAAAGCTATTGATTTTACACCGTTAGATTCAGCCAACTCAAGACAAGAACGATAACAACTTGCCAAAAGTTTGAGGTGTTCATCGGTAAGATGTCCGTATACAATAGGACCGACCGTATGAAGAATGTAATCACAAGGCAAGTTGTATGCTTTTGTTATCTTCGCAGTACCAGTCTGTTCCTTGTGACCGTGTAGCTTCATAATGCGATTACATTCCAATCTAAGCTGAACACCCGAAAACGTATGAATTGCATTATCAATACACTTGTGGCAAGGCACAAAGCAACCGAGCATTTCACTGTTTGCGGCATTTACTATTGCACCGCATTTTAATGTTGTTATATCGCCTTGCCAAAGGTATAATTTGTTCGATATTGCTTGTAAATCATATGCGTCGGTTATGTTAATTTCCGTCAATCGTTCTTGCAAATAATCATCTTGTAGCTTTATAAATTCGTTACTAATTTGTTTCGGTTCTCTGACGTTTACAAGAGAACGGAATAAATTAAATTTTTCTTCTGAATCTTTTGGGATAACTATATTGCTATATCTGTTGTCCTCACTTATCAGATGATTAATAAGAAAATCAAGTCTTTCATTCTGTGTCATATTACCACCTCTGAAATGATTATAACGTGTTTTTGTTATTATAACAAGTAGGCACTTTTAAGTAACTATCAAAAAAGTCTTTACCGTATGGCAAAGACTTTTTGAATTTACTGTGCTTTATAGAATTTTAATTTAACAAGACCATTGTAAATTTTTGTACCCATAGGAAGCTGTTTGATTTCGTCTTCTGAAAGAATTTTTAGCATAAACACCGTAAAGAAATATACAACCGCCGCAATCGCTATTGCAATTACAGTGGAAATCAAATTACCTATAAATCCAGATGGGCATACAAGCATTGAAAGCTTATAAACACCGACTGCAACAACGCCCATAACAACACCTGCTATAATCGGTTTTACGATATATTTCATTGGCTTGATGTTAAGTTTGCAGTTCTTTGCAAGAACAACAAAGCATATTGCACATGATATGAACTGACAAGCAATAGAGCTTATTGCCGCACCGTAAATATTGATTGACGGTATTCTTATAAGTACAATATTTAATACAATTTTCGCTATACATCCAAACAACAAGCTGATTGCAGGAACATAAACTTTTCCAAGACCTTGAAGCGAACCTGTCATAGTTTGTGCAAGTGCCGCAAATATAAGCGATACCGAAACAAGCTGTAAAAGCTCAAAACCGCTCGAAGTGCTGAAATACAATATTTTATAAATCGGCTCAGCAAGAGTTATCAAACCTATTGCGCAAGGCAAGATAATTAATATTGAAATAAGTAATGAATAGTTTATCTTTGAAGAGGCCTCTTTATAGTCTTTTACCGCCAACGCACCTGCGATTGACGGAACAAGAACTGTTGCAAAAGCGAAGTTTACCGCCAAAGGCATATTGTAAAGTGTATCACTCTTTGATAGAAGTCCCGATAATCTTGCAATTTCCTGATTAAGTTGTTCGGCGGTCGGATTTATAATATCGCCGACGTTGCCATGTGCCGGAATTAATGATGCAAATGCAACTTCAATACCACGACTTATTGTTGCTGTGTCGATAACTCTGTTTATAGCTGTAATGATAGAGCCAAGCGAAATCGGAATACTTATCATAAGGATACTCATCATAAGATGTCTGCCTGAAATCTTAATTGTTTCGCCTTTTGATTCTTCAATATGCTCCTTGATACCGCTTTTACGTTTACAATAGAAGTATACTAAGTAAAGCATACTAAGCGCAGTTGCAACAGATGTTGCAAAGTTAGCCCAAGATGCCATAATTGCAGGAGCAAGACCGATTGAAAGGTATACAAACACGATAGTAAGTGTACATTTTAAAATCTGTTCAAGTACCTGTGAATTACTTGTTGCTTTCATATTCTTCATACCTGTGAAATATCCTCTGATTACGGAAGATACACAAACGAAGAACAGTGACGGTGCAAGCGCACGCATTACATATTGAGAGCCGTCAATTTTAATTATATGCTGTGCAAAAATATCCGCACCAAAGAACAGAACCGCAGTCGTTACAAGACCTATTATTGAGAACAGCAATAAAGCCGTTTTGAAAATCTTATGTGCACCTTTGTAATCGTCAAGTGCAACACGTTCGGAAACCATTTTTGAAATTGCATTAGGTATTCCGACAGATGAAATTGCAAGCAGTAGGGTATAAATCTGAAATCCTACATTATAAAATCCCAGTCCCTCGTCACCAAAACCGTCAATGTTTGTTATTACAATTCTGTAAACCATACCAAGAACTTTTACAAGCACTTGTGAAATAAGAATTATAGTAACATTATTCATAAACGATTGAGTGTTTTCTTTGTTTTGTTTACTCATTATATTCCTCCTAATTTAATGTTCACATTGTCATATTATAAAACTAAATACGGATTTAATCAAGTATTGTCATAAAAAAATAAAGTAATTGTATAGAAATAAGTCAAAATTCGGCATTTTGACTTGACACAAAGCTGATATAAGGGTAAAATATAATAAGTATGTAAATTTATATGGAGGAATAGACATGGATACAATGCAAGGTTTAAAACGTACTCACTATTGCGGAGATGTTGAAGGAATCGGCAATGAAGTTGTAGTAGGCGGTTATGTACAAAAAGTAAGAGATTTGGGAAATCTTATTTTTATAGATTTAAGGGACAGAACAGGTATAGTTCAGCTTGCTTTTGATGATTCGACAGACAGAGAAATATTTGAAAAAGCGTCTGATTGCCACAGCGAATATGTACTTATGGCAAAAGGTGTTGTTCGTGAAAGAGAAAGCAAGAATACAGCAATTAAAACAGGTAATATTGAAATTGACGTAAAAGATTTGAGAGTGTTGGCAAAGGCTCAGACCCCTCCTTTTGAAATTGTTGACGATACTAACGTAAACGAAGAATTAAGATTGAAATATCGTTATCTTGACCTTAGAAGAAAGGTTTTACAGGATAACTTGATTATGAGAAGTAAGATTGCAAAAGTTGCAAGAGATTATTACTATGAAAACGGCTTTATAGAAATCGAAACACCGATGATGATTAAGTCAACTCCTGAGGGTGCAAGAGATTACCTTGTTCCGTCAAGAGTACATCACGGAAAGTTTTACGCACTTCCGCAGTCACCTCAAATGTACAAGCAACTTTTGATGATTGCAGGATTTGACAGATATATTCAGCTTGCAAGATGCTTCAGAGATGAAGACTTAAGAGCAGACAGACAGCCGGAATTTACGCAAATTGACCTTGAAATGTCATTCGTTGATGTTGAGGATATTCTTGAAATGAACGAAGGCTTTATACAAAGATTGTTTAAGGAAGTTCTTGATGTTGACGTAGAATTACCGCTTCCAAGACTTACTTATAAAGACGCTATGGAACGTTACGGCTCAGATAAGCCTGATACTCGTTTCGGTATGGAAATATGCGATATTTCAGAACTTGTTAAGAATTGCGGTTTCGGCGTGTTCACTTCGGCTATCGAAAACGGCGGCTCGGTAAGAGCAATCGTTGCAAAAGACGCGGCAAAGACGCTTACAAGAAAAGAAATCGACAAGCTTACCGAATACGTTAGGGGAATAGGCGCAAAAGGTCTGGCATTTGTTCGTTGGGTTGATGATGAACCGACTTGTGCATTTGCAAAATTCTTGGGCGAAGGTGAACTTGACGCAATATTAAATAAAGTAGGTGCTCAAAAGGGTGACGTTGTACTTATCGTTGCAGATAAGAATAAAGTAACACTTCCTGTACTCGGCGCACTTAGATTAAAGGTTGCAAAGCAACTTGATATAATTCCTGAAGGATTTAACTTCCTTTGGATTACTGAATTCCCGTTCTTTGAATATGACGAAGATACTGATTCGTGGCTTGCTATGCACCATCCGTTTACAATGCCTATGGACGAGTGTATTCAATATCTTGATACTGATCCGGGTAAAGTTACGGCTAAGGCATATGACCTTGTCCTTAACGGTACAGAGCTTTCAAGCGGTTCAATCAGAATTACAGATTATGAACTTCAACAAAAAATGTTCCAGGCACTTGGGCTTTCTGATGAAGAAATCGAGGCTAAATTCGGTTTCCTTGTAGAGGCATATAAATACGGTGCCGCACCTCACGGCGGTATGGGTATCGGTCTTGACAGACTTGCAATGATTATGACAGGTAACGACAGTCTAAGAGATGTAACTGCATTCCCTAAGGTACAAAATGCGTCAGAACTTATGTCGGGAGCTCCTAATGTTGTTGACGAAGAACAATTACAGGAACTTTCGATAAGCATAATACCTGAAAAGAAAGAAAATTAATAATGTGTTCATAATAATTTAATAACGTTATTGTATAATAACCTTAAAATAGGAGCCGAATTTTCAGCTTCTAAGACTGTCGATAAATTGTCCGGAACGTGCAGAAGTATTATTCAAATTTGTATGATTTAATTTATCAAAAAAATAGCAGGCAAGCCTATATTGATAGGCTTGCCTATGCACTTTTTGAAAAAATAAACTCTGCCGTACAAATGTACGCTGACGAGTTCGTTTTTTCAAAATCCGAACTAATTTCTCGGCAATCTAAAAATTAATCTGTGAAACGGAGAGTTTTAAGTGATTACTATTTCAAACTTAACAAAAAAATACGGTGATAAATATGCACTCGACAATATTAGTTTTAATGTAAAAAAAGGTGAAGTCCTTGGATTTTTAGGTCCTAACGGTGCGGGGAAATCAACAACTATGAATATTATCACCGGATATATTTCATATACAGACGGCTCTGTTAATATTGACGGCTATGATATTTTAGAAAATCCTATTGAAGTGAAAAAGAAAATAGGATACTTGCCTGAAATACCACCCCTTTATCTTGATATGGTAGTGTGGGATTATCTTGAATTTGTATATGAATTGAAGAAAATCAAGACCGAGGACGAAAAGAGTCATATACAGCAAGTTATTGATATGGTGAAGATTGATAATGTTAAAAACAGAAAAATTGCCAATTTGTCAAAAGGCTATCGTCAAAGAGTGGGACTTGCAGGTGCTTTAATCGGTGATCCAGAAATTCTTATACTTGACGAACCGACAGTTGGTCTTGATCCTAAGCAGATTATCGAAATAAGAAATGTTATTAAGGAACTCGGAAAAGAAAAGACTGTAATTTTAAGTTCGCATATATTAAGCGAAATAAGTGCAGTCTGTGACAGAGTAATTATTATAAATAAAGGCAAATTTGTTGCAGAAGATACACCGAAAAATCTTTCGGACAAGCTTGGTGATAATAAAAAAATGTTGTTCAGAATATCAGGCGATAGGGAAAAAGCCGAAAATATCCTAAATTCATTTGACGGCATATCAAATGTAACCTGTGTTTCATCTGAAAATGATTCGTATGATTTTGAATTTGATAACGCAATGGCGGCAGAAGAAAAGAAAAAAATGTTCTTTGCATTCGCGGAAAATGAAATACCGATATTAATGCAAAAAGAAATCGAGCCGTCTTTGGAGGATATATTCTTAAAACTTACTGACAATACGGCAGAAAAGGAGGAAAATACAAATGAAAGCGATATTTAACAGAGAATTCAATTCGTATTTTACATCAATGCTCGGTTATGTATTTTTAACTATTTTTCTTCTTTTAACAGGAGTAATGTTCTATGTTATAAATATCAGATTTATGACTGCAAGAATGACTAATTTCTTTTCAATCGTCAATAACTGGGCGTTGTTCTTGTTGCCGTTATTGACAATGAGATTGTTCTCAGAGGACAGAAAGCAAAAGACAGACCAATTATTACTGACCGCACCTATATCTACAAAAGAAATAGTTTTCGGTAAGTATCTTGCGGCATTTGGAATATTTATGGTAGGTGTGCTTATAACACTTATTTATCCTGTTATATTAGCGTTTACGGGTAATTTGCCGATTGCGGAAACAATAAGCTGTTATGTCGGCTTTATACTGCTATGTTCGGCAATACTTGCTATCGGTGCGTTTATGTCATCTATTACGGAAAGTCAGATTGTCGCTGCAGTTGCTACTTACGGTGTATTGATTTTTACATTGCTTTTAGGCTCGGTTGCGTCAAACGTTTCAAATGAAATAATTGTAAAAATTCTTTTGTGGTTATCGCCTGTACAAAGATTTTCGGATTTTACTCTCGGAATCCTTAACTTTGAACCGATAATTTATTATTTAAGCATCACCGGTCTGTTCTTATTCTTTACCGTTATGGTATTTGAGAGACGCAGAATGAGATAGGAGGATATATAATGAATAACGTAAAAAAATATAAATTTGTATCTTCCGTTGCTATTGCAATAGCGGTTGTTTTGGTTATTGTTGTAAACGTATTTGTAAGCGTGCTTAACAATAAATTACCTTTAAAAATCGACCTTACGTCAAATAAAATGTACGAACTTTCAGATAAAACAAAAGAGTATCTTAAAAATTATGATACTCCTGTTGATATATACATTCTTGCCGGTGAATCGGAACAAGACGGAAATATTCGTACGGTGCTTGATAAATATGCCGCCGCAAATGAAAATATCAATGTCACAAATATTAATATGACATCTAACCCGACTTTTGGTAAGAAATACATTACTGACGGCAAAAGTCTGCAATCAAATTCTGTCATTGTTGACGGCGGAGATAAGTTTAAAACATATACTATGACTGAATTGTACGGAGTAAATGCACAAACAGGACAGTATACATCACTTAATGTTGAAAATAAAATAACTTCGGCACTGAAGTATGTATCAAGCGAAACACAACAAAAGGCATACCTGATAAAAGGACATAACGAGATAGCTGTTGACGGTGCAAAAACAAAGCTTGAATCGGAAAACTTTGAAGTCGGAGAAGTTAATACATTGACTGATGATATACCGTCAGACGCAAATATGTTGATTGTCGCAAAACCAACGGCTGATTTTTCAAAAGAAGAAATCACAAAACTTGATTCTTATTTGCAAAAAGGCGGTAATGTACAAGTTTATCTTGATGTAGATTCAAAAAATCTTACTAACCTGTATGACTATCTAAAATCATCATGGGGTATAGGTGTAAGCGATAACCTTGTAATCGAAACAGACACATCAAAATCCGTTTCGTTGAGCGGAAGTTCGATGAGTCTTGTCGTGCCGAATGTAAAATCGTATGAATTTACCGACAGTATAATAGACAATCAAAGAACTTTGGCATATTTCCCATATTCAAGATTAATAACTCAAGAATTTGAATCAAATGGCGATATATCTGTTACACCTGTTTTGACAAGTTCAGAAAAAGCATACACGACCGCTAATTATGAAAATGTTTCAAAAGTCGGTGGCGAGCAGGACGGTGAATATCCGGTCAGCGAACTTTCGGTAGATGCAAAACACGCCTCATCGGTTTATGTATCGGGAAATACTATGCTTTTAACCATAGACGAAACAACACTTACAAATAATTACGGACTTGCAAACTATGATTATTTTATGAATTTGACCAACTTTATGATAGGTAACGAAGAAAGCTTTACCGTAGATGAAAAAACACTTGTAAATAATGTTATTACATTATCTGATTTAGGTCAAAAAATTATTTTTGCATTTGTTGTAATTATAATACCGATTACCGTATTAATAATCGGACTTGTAATTTGGATAAAAAGGAGAAATCTATGAGTAAAACAACGAAAAGCATAATTATAGCCGCGTCAGTGATTATAGTGCTTATTGTCGGAACGATTGTTATAAGTAATATTGACACGTCAAAAGATACTAACGTTGCTACAACCGATGATTTATACAGTATCTATTCAGCTGATACAACCGATATTTTATCTGTAAAGTCAGAGAGTGAAAACGGTACAATTACAGTAAAAAGTATAGGCGATTCGGAATGGTCCGTAAATGATATGGATGCGTCTGAAATAGATTCTTCAAAAGCCGGTGCACTCGTCGGTACAATTTCAACTTTGTCATCAAAAAACAAGATTGAAGAAAATCCGGCTGATTTATCTCAATACGGACTTGACAATCCGCAAGTTACTGTTACAGTTGAAAAGAAAAACGGTCAGATTGATAAAATGATTATCGGTGATTTAAGTCCGACACTCGGAGAATATTTCGTGATGAAAGACGGCGATAATACTGTCTATACAATGTATGATTTTAAAGTTGATACCTTGAAAAAGCCTATCAGCTATTATAAGGAATTTAACCGTTTCAGCATTAATATTGACGATATTAATGACATTAAAATTGTCCGAAGTGATGAAACTATTGAAATCAGAATATTAAGCAATATAAATAACAACACAAATAATGTATGGGAAATGGTACAGCCGTATCAGAGCGGTGCCAATGATGACTATATCGATAACAAAATACTTGCTCCGATAGAGGAAATTTCACTTACTACACCGATTGAAAATGCTGACGGCGGTTTCAGTGAAAAGTCGCCTGTTTTAATAATAACCGTTAAGCCTTACGACAATTCAACAGGCAAATACGGCGAAGAATATACCGAAACACTTACAATAGGTCGCACAGACGGTGATATGACTTATGTAAAATATAAGGAACAGGTATTTAAAGTTTCATCGGACGTTATATCTTTTGCGAATGACTCGTCATACAACATTGTAAGTAAATTGCAGGCACTTGTTGATATTTCGGAAGTTAAGAGTGTAACGGTAGAGTATAACGGAGCAGAACATACAATTGACATAACCCATAACGATTCGGATATGACTTTTGTGCTTGACGGTCAAAAGGTTGATACAAAGACAACACAAGCAATATACAAGAGCATTGTTGGTTTGGCGGTTGACGGAGTATATAAAGACGAAACACTCGGCGATACCGTTATGAAAATAAAATATAAAGGTATCAAGAGCAGTTCTGATACGGAAGTCGAATTTAAGAGCATTGACGATTTGTACTGTGCTTTAATCCGCAACGGTAAAACAGAATTTACAATCAAGAAAAGTAAGCTTAATGAATTTATGGATTTATTCAATACTTATGTTGAAAATCCGGAAAAGCAAGGAGATTAATTATGGAGAATTTATGGAATGACGCAATTCCTTATTGGAACGAAGAATTTATAGAGGCTGATGAAACAGCGGTAAGAAAACCGACTATAACGGCATATCCTGCAAATTCAAAAGGTGCTGTTATTATTTTTCCGGGCGGTGGATATGTAATTAGAGCCGACCACGAAGGTACTGCATATGCTAAGTGGTTGCAGTCAATCGGTCTTACTGCATTTGTGGTTGAATACAGAGTTGCACCGTACAAACATCCGGCAGAAATAAGTGACGCAATGCGTGCTGTTAAATATGTCAGATATTACGCCGACAAATACGGCATTGATAAGGATAAAATTGCAGTTATGGGTTCAAGTGCCGGCGGACATTTGGCGGCCTCTGTTTCTGTTCATTATGATAAGAAAATGTATGAAGATACAGATGAAATAGATAAAGAAAGCTGTAAGCCTAATGCGACAATTTTGTGTTACCCTGTAATAGATATGTTTGAATACAGACATGACGGTTCAAGACAAAACTTGATAGGCGAAAGAGCATTACACTCTAATAAAGAGCTTATGTCGCTTTATAAACACGTCACACCTAATACACCGCCTACATTTATATGGCATACATCATCAGACCAGGCAGTACCGGTAGAAAATTCTTTGATGTACGCTGACTCACTAAGCAAAATGCAAGTTTCGTATGAAATGCACATATACCCAATCGGTTCTCACGGCTTGGGGTTGGCAGACAGTATACCGCACGTTGCACAGTGGAAAGATTCTCTTGAAAAATGGATAAAACTTAATGATTTAATTTAAGTAACTAATGTCACAATAAGTCAGCATCGGCTTGTTGTGACATTTTTTTATATGTGTAAAATGTCACAATACAAAAAAATACATTTAAAAAGACTATACAAAACGAAATGAGTGTGATATAATAAATGTTATATAATTAACAAGGGGTTTAGAGGACATGAGTGAAAATGAAAAGAAAGTTCCTACGGTCGTAGTTAAACGTCTGCCACGCTATTACAGATATTTGGGCGAACTTTTAAAGCAGGATATAAAGCGTATTTCCTCAAATGCACTTAGCGTAAAAATGAACGTGACTGCATCACAAATCAGACAGGATTTTAACTATTTCGGCGGTTTCGGTCAGCAGGGATACGGCTATAATGTCGAACATCTTTATAACGAAATCGGTGACATATTAGGACTTAATGACGGAGATACTACTGTTATAGTCGGAGCCGGTAATCTCGGCAGAGCATTGGCAAGTCATGATACGTTTGAAAAAAGAGGCTTTAAACTTGTAGGCATTTTTGATAATGACATTAATATAATTGGTACAAAAATCAACGGTATAGAAGTTATGTCAATAGATAAGCTTGAGGAATTTTTGAATTCGCATAGAGTTGACATCGGAATTCTTACCGTACCGAAAGCGGCAGTAATGGAAACGGCTGAAAAATTAGTTAATTGCGGAGTTAAAGGTCTTATGAACTTTTCGTATACCGAACTTAAATTCGATAAGGACGTAGCGGTGGAAAACGTTCACCTTTCAGATCCGCTTATGACATTGTCATACAAAATCAAGCAAAATCAGAATTAAGGTGTTATAATTATGAGAGTTATCGCATTTGTAGGTCCGAGTGGAACAGGAAAGAGTTACAGAAGTGTTATGGTTTCGCAACAATACGGAGCTGACGCTATAATTGATGACGGCTTGCTTATTTCTCATGGAAAAGTTATAGCCGGCACATCTGCCAAAAAAGAACCGACAAAAATTGCGTCTGTTAAACACGCACTTTTTATGAATCCGTCGCAGGTAAATGAAATAAAAAAAGTTCTTAAAAGGAATAAGATTAAGTGCCTTATGATTTTGGGTACATCTGACGGAATGGTAAATAAAATTGCTAAAAATATCGGTGTTCATGAGGTTGAACAAATTATAAGAATAGAGGATGTTGCAACACCCGAAGAAATGAATATGGCACTTAGAATGCGTACAGTTGAAGGGAAACACGTTATTCCTGTTCCGACATTTGAAATAAAGAAGGAATTTTCAGGATATTTCTTGCATCCGTTAAGAAGATTTCAAAAAAATCTTGATTCGGAAATAACAACCGCCGAGGCTGATAAATCAATTGTCAGACCCACATTCAGTTATATGGGTGACTATATTATCTCAGATAACGTTATAAATTCAATAGCAATACATGAGGCACAAAAGATCAATGGACTAATTAAGGTGCAAAATATAAACCTAAGAAAAACAGGACACGGTGTACATATAGATATGACAGTCATTTTACAATATGGCTGTGATATTTTTTCTGTATGTAAAAATATTCAGCTTGCAGTCAGAAATAATGTTGAACAATATACGTCGATAAATGCAAGAAGAATAAATATACTTGTTAAAAATCTAAGGAAATAACCAGTAAGAAGGGGAGCTGTATGGATAAATTTGAACTTGTTTCTGAATTTAAACCACAAGGAGATCAGCCGCAGGCAATTCAAACACTTGTTGACGGAATAAAAAAAGGCGAGAAATGCCAAACTTTGCTCGGTGTAACAGGTTCGGGAAAAACTTTCACTATGGCAAATGTCATTGCACAAGTGAACAAACCTACCATTGTACTTGCTCATAATAAAACCCTTGCCGCACAGCTTTGCAGTGAATTTAAAGAATTTTTTCCAAATAACTGTGTTGAATTTTTCGTGTCGTATTACGATTATTATCAACCAGAGGCATATATTCCGCAAACCGATACGTTTATCGAGAAAAATTCACTGACCAATGATGAAATAGATAAACTACGTCACAGTGCCACATTTGCTTTGCTTGAAAGAAAGGACGTTATAATCGTAGCAAGTGTATCTTGCATATACGGTTTGGGCGATCCTGAAGATTATAAAAATCTTATGCTTTCTTTGCGTGTAGGAATGGTAAAAGACAGAGATGAGCTTCTAAAAAAACTTGTTTCAATGCAATATGAAAGAAATGATATTAACTTTGTCAGAAACAAGTTTCGCGTCAGAGGTGACGTGGTGGAAATATTTCCGTCCAATAACGGTGAAAACGCTATTCGTGTCGAGTTTTTCGGCGACGAAATAGAACGTATTTGCGAAGTAAACGTAGTTACAGGTGAAATTGTAGGTGTAAGGCAACACGCAGTTATATCTCCGGCCTCTCACTATGTTACAACCAACGAAAAAATGATTGCGGCACTTGCAGGAATAGAGGCTGAAATGCGTGAACAGGTTAAGTATTTCAAAGAACGTGATTTACTTATCGAGGCACAAAGAATTGAACAGCGTACAATGTACGATATAGAAATGATGCAGGAAATAGGATTTTGTCAAGGTATAGAAAACTATTCAAGACATATAAGCGGTCGTGCTCCGGGAAGTGCACCGTATACGTTGCTTGACTATTTTCCTGACGATTATCTTATGATTATAGACGAGTCACACGTTACAATACCGCAGGTGCGTGCGATGTATAACGGTGACAGAGCCAGAAAGGAAACGCTTATTAAATATGGTTTCCGTTTGCCGAGTGCGGCTGATAACAGACCTTTGAAATTTGAAGAATTTGAAGATAGATTAAATCAGGTAATATTCACAAGCGCGACACCGTCAGATTATGAAAAAGAACATTCAACGGTTGTTGCGGAACAGGTTATCAGACCGACAGGACTTCTTGACCCTAAAATAACAATTAAACCTACCGAAAATCAAATTGATGACCTTATCGGTGAAATTAATAAGCGTACCGAACAAGGTTTTAGAACGCTTGTGACAACGCTTACAAAACGTATGGCGGAGGATTTGACCGATTATCTTACCGGTGTAGGTATTAAAGTTCGTTATATGCACTCCGATATATCGACAATCGAACGTGCGGAAATTATCAAAGATTTGCGTATGGGTGAATTTGATGTACTTGTCGGAATTAACCTTTTAAGAGAAGGACTTGATATACCCGAAGTTGCACTTGTTGCGATACTTGACGCGGATAAAGAAGGTTTCTTAAGAAGTGAAATGTCACTTATTCAGACTATCGGTCGTGCCGCGCGTAACAGTGAGGGACAAGTTATTATGTATGCCGATACGGTTACAAAATCAATGAAAAAGGCGATTGACGAAACAGACAGACGTCGAGGTATTCAGCAGAAGTTTAATGAAGAACACGGCATAATACCAAAGACAATTAAGAAAGACATCAGAGATATTATAGAATCATTAAAGCCTATTGAGGACGATACCGAAACCGCAGAAGAAAATATCATAAATTACGAAAAGACCATTGCCGAGCTTCAGGCTAAGATGATTAAAGCGGCTGAAAATCTTGAATTTGAAGAAGCCGCGGCTTTGCGTGACAGAATACGAAAATTAGAAAAAGAAATGAGTGAATAAAATGGATTATGAGCTTAAAAATAAGCTTGTTAAGATAATTTCAAAAAATATTCTCACTCCTGTTATATATATGATTGAAAACGATAATCTACTTGATTTTATATGTTTTTGTGATAGAAATATAAAAATGCAGGAAATATATAATGTAGAACAGCAAATAAAAGAGGTTACAAACAAAAATGTTGAGATAATCGACATTCGTGAATTCGGCGAATCGGAAAGAATTGAAGTGATAAATCAAGCGACTTTAATTTATTCCGAACATCCGCTGATCGAAAAAATATTTGCTCAATCAATGATGGAAGATTTTAAAATTGCTATGGATGAAAGAAAGGACGTTCAGCAGAGATATAAAGAATGCGGAACGTGCTATTTACAGTAAAACAGAGGTAAATCAATGGAAAAGGATATTATAATTAAAGGTGCAAGAGAGCATAATCTTAAAAATATCGATGTAAAAATACCACGAGAAAAGCTTGTCGTACTTACGGGGCTTTCGGGCTCCGGTAAATCATCTTTGGCGTTTGATACAATTTATGCAGAGGGACAAAGAAGATACGTAGAGTCACTGTCGTCATATGCAAGAATGTTTCTCGGTCAAATGGAAAAGCCAGATGTAGATTATATTGACGGTTTGTCGCCTGCAATCAGCATCGACCAAAAAACAACATCAAAAAATCCACGTTCAACAGTCGGTACAGTTACCGAAATATACGATTATTTAAGACTTTTGTATGCCCGAATCGGTATACCGCATTGCCCTAAATGCGGTAAAGAGGTTCAAAGACAGAGTATAGACCAAATTGTTGACAAAGTTATGTCATTGGGCGAAGGTACAAAAATTCAAATTCTTGCGCCTGTTATACGCGGTAAAAAAGGTGAGCAAAAAAAAGTATTTGAAAATGCAAGAAAAAGCGGATATGTGCGTGTAAAGGCCGACGGTGAACAATATGATTTAAGTGAGCCGATAGAGTTAAAGAAAACGCAAAAGCACAACATAGAAATTATCATAGACAGATTGATTATTCGTGAAAATATTGTTCAGAGACTTACCGATTCACTTGAAACAGCCATTGCATTGACAGGTGATGTTGTGCTTGTCGAGGTTATCGGCGGAGAGATTATGTCTTTCAGTCAGAATTTTGCGTGTGATGATTGCGGTATCAGTTTGCAGGAGCTTACTCCGAGATTGTTTTCTTTCAATAATCCATACGGTGCGTGTGATAATTGTGACGGTTTGGGTGCGTTGTCTAAAATCGACCCCGACCTTGTTATAGCAGACGAAAATTTAAGTATAATAAACGGTGCTATTTCAGCGACAGGCTGGGCAAATGCAAATAAAAAAGATTCGATGGCTTATATGTATTTTACAGCCCTTGCAGATTACTACGGATTTGATGTAAATACACCGTATAAAGATTTGCCGAAAGATATACAAAACATTATTCTTTACGGAACAGGCGATACAAACATTCCTATGAATTATGAACGCAGTTACGGCAGCGGTAAATACAGTGCACCGTTTGAAGGCGTTATAACAAACCTTGAAAGACGTTATAATGCCAACACATACGATTATGTAAAGAACGACATTGAACGTTACGTCAATGACGTAACTTGTCCGAAATGTCACGGTGCAAGACTTAATGATGAAGTGCTTGCGGTTACAATTAACGGAGTTAATATATATGAATTTACAACTATGTCTATCCAAAAAGAAATGGATTTTGTAAATTCATTGGAGCTTACCGACCGTGAAAAAATGATTGGCGAACAGATTTTGAAAGAAATCAAGGCAAGACTTAAATTCTTGCTTGACGTAGGTCTTGATTATCTTTCATTGTCACGTTCGGCAGGGACTTTGTCGGGCGGTGAGGCACAGAGAATACGTCTTGCAACTCAAATAGGCTCGGGACTTATGGGAGTGTTGTATATTCTTGACGAGCCGAGTATCGGACTTCATCAACGTGACAATGACAGACTTATCGAAACACTTAAACATCTTCGTGATTTGGGTAATACGGTAATCGTTGTTGAACACGACACCGATACAATGTATGCCGCAGATTATATTGTTGACATCGGTCCGGGAGCAGGTGTAAACGGCGGTGAACTCGTAGGAGAGGGTACCGTTGAAGATTTGATTAAATCACCTCGTTCAATAACGGGTAAATATCTTAGCGGTGAACTTAAAATTGAAGTACCTAAGGAACGCAGAAAACCGACGGGTTGGATTGAAGTGCGTGGTGCAAAAGAAAATAATCTTAAAAACATCAATGTAAAAATACCGACAGGTGTTATGACTTGTGTCACAGGTGTTTCGGGTTCGGGTAAGTCGTCATTGGTAAATGAAATACTTTACAAAAAACTTGCTCACGTTTTAAATCGTGCAAGAACTCATGCCGGCGCACATAAAGAGATAAAGGGCATAGAACAGCTTGACAAAATCATTGATATAAACCAGTCACCGATTGGAAGAACACCACGTTCAAATCCGGCAACATATACAAATGTTTTCGGTGATATTCGTGAAGTCTTTGCATCTACAAATGAGGCAAAAGTGCGTGGTTATAAATCAGGACGTTTTAGCTTTAACGTAAAAGGCGGACGTTGTGAAGCTTGTAGCGGTGACGGTATAAAGAAGATAGAAATGCACTTCCTGGCGGATATATTTGTTCCTTGCGAGGTATGTAAGGGTAAGAGATATAACAGAGAAACTCTTGAAGTTAAATACAAGGGCAAAAATATTTATGAAGTGCTTGAAATGACGGTTGATGAGGGTGTTGAATTTTTTGGAAACATTCCGAAGATAAAGAGAAAACTTGAAACTTTACAGGAAGTCGGTCTTGGATATATCAAACTCGGTCAAAGCTCAACAACTTTGTCAGGCGGTGAAGCACAACGTGTTAAACTTGCAACGGAGCTTTCAAAGAGAAGTACCGGGAAGACGATTTATATTCTTGACGAGCCTACAACAGGACTTCATACTGCTGACGTTCACAAACTTACGGAAGTGCTTGATAAACTTGTTGAGGGCGGTAATACCGTTGTTGTAATCGAACACAACCTTGACGTTATAAAAACCGCAGACTATATCATTGATATGGGGCCTGAGGGCGGCGATAACGGCGGTACCGTGATTGCGTCAGGTACACCTGAGCAGGTTGCAAAAGTCGAAAAATCTTATACCGGAAAATATTTAAAGAAAATGCTCGAATAAAACCTTGACAAAATAAAAAAAGAGTGTTAGAATAACTTTAAAGCGTAGATGAAGACAGTAGCATTAAGCAAAAGTCACAAGAGAGAGAACGTCATGGGCTGTAAGCGTTCTTTGATGGGCTTGATGTGAATACCACTTCGGAGCTGCGGACTGAACAATTTATATTAAGTAAGTTTTGCCGTATTCCTTACGAAACAAGGACGAACTAAGTGACAGCATTATATGCTGTAATTAGGGTGGAACCGTGTATATTTATGCACCCCTAAGGTATGGATATTATCCGTATTTTAGGGGTGTTTTTAGTTTATAAAAAGAAAGGACTAATAAAAATGGAAATGAATGAACTACAAACACTAAGACATTCAGCCTCGCATATGCTTGCACAGGCTGTAAAAAGACTTTATCCGGATACAAAACTTGCTATCGGTCCGGCTATTGATGACGGTTTTTACTATGATTTTGATACGGAGCATACTTTCACACCTGAGGATTTAGAAGCTCTTGAAAAAGAAATGAAAAAAATCGCTAAAGAAAACCTTAAAATTGAAAGATTTGAATTGCCGAGAGCAGAGGCTCTTGAATTAATGAAAGATGAGCCATACAAAGTTGAATTGATTAACGATTTACCTGAAGATGCTACAATTTCTTTCTATAAGCAAGGCGATTTCGTTGACCTGTGTGCAGGACCTCACGTAAATTACACAAGCAAGGTTAAAGCATACAAACTTCTAAGTGCAACAGGCGCATATTGGAGAGGTAATGAGAAAAACAAGATGTTACAACGTATTTACGGTACTGCTTTCCTAAATAAAGCCGACCTTGAGGCACATCTTGAACAGCTTGAAGAGGCAAAAAAACGTGACCATAATAAGCTTGGACGTGAACTTGAATTGTTTACAACAGTTGATTATATCGGTCAAGGTCTTCCTATTATGCTTCCAAAGGGTGCAAGAGTAATTCAATTACTTCAAAGATGGGTTGAAGATGAAGAACAAAAACGTGGCTGGCAGCTTACAAAGACACCTCTAATGGCAAAGAGCGACTTGTATAAAATTTCAGGTCACTGGGATCACTATAAAGAAGGTATGTTCGTACTTGGCGATGAAGAAAAGGATAAGGAAGTATTTGCACTTCGTCCGATGACTTGTCCGTTCCAGTATCAAGCGTTTTTAAACAGAGGTCGTTCGTACAGAGATTTGCCTATGAGACTTAATGAAACATCGACACTTTTCAGAAATGAGGCGTCGGGTGAAATGCACGGACTAATCCGTGTACGTCAGTTCACAATTTCAGAGGGACACTTGATGTGTACACCTGAACAGCTTGAAGAAGAATTTAAGGGTTGTCTTGAACTTACAAACTATATGCTTACAACTCTTGGATTAATCGAAGACGTTTCATATCGTTTCTCAAAATGGGATCCTGACGACAGAGAAAAGTATATCGGTACAGAAGAACAGTGGAACGAGGCACAAGATACAATGGAGAAAATCTTGAAAGACCTTAACATTGATTATAAAGTCGGTGTCGGTGAGGCTGCATTCTACGGTCCGAAACTTGATATTCAAATTAAGAATGTACATGGTAAAGAAGATACCCTTGTAACAATCCAAATCGACCAAATGCTTGCCGAGAAATTCGGTATGGAATACGTTGATAAAGACGGTACTAAGAAAAATCCGTATATTATTCACAGAACATCAATCGGTTGTTACGAAAGAACACTTGCACTTCTTATCGAAAAGTATGCAGGTGCATTCCCGGTATGGCTTGCTCCTGTACAAATCAAGCTTTTGCCTATTGCGGACAGACATCTTGATTATGTATATGAAATTAAGAAACAGCTTGAGGCAAACGGTATTTTGCGTGTAGAAGTTGATGACAGAAGTGAAAAACTTGGTTATAAACTTCGTGAGGCACAGCTTGAAAAAGTACCTTATATGCTTGTTGTTGGTGATAAGGATATTGAAAATAACACTGTATCTGTTCGTTCAAGAAAAGAGGGCGACAAGGGTGCTATGGCAATAGATGAATTTATCAAAGCAGTTAAAGAAGAAATCGACACAAAGAGAATATAATTGTTAATGTAACGTAAATTTGCTCCCCGACATACTATACAGTGTCGGGGAGGGATTTATATGAGGCTTGGACTTTCACGAACAAGAAACAGAAGTTTAAAAGGTGTAGGAATATTTTTTACACTGTTTTTTTTGATTTTTCTTATATGGCTTATATTCACAAAATTGCAACCGTCTTTTATCGAATATGCAAAGGTGTATTCAAATAACATTGCAAATGAGGTTGTAAACAGTGCAGTAGATGATGTATTTGTTAAAGAAGAATACCAAAGCCTTGCAAAAATTATGGAGAATTCCTCCGAAAATATAAAGGCAATCGAAACGGATACCGCAAAGATCAATCGCTTAAAATCGGCAATAATACAGTCAATGCAGAAAAATATTGATTCACATAAAAGCGATACGGTATATGTACCGCTCGGAAGCTGCAGTAATTTATATTTTCTTGCCGGACTCGGTCCTAACGTGCCGATACGAATATATCCGGTCAATATTGTAAATGCTGATTTTAAAGAGAGTTTTGACTCTGTCGGTATTAATCAGGTAAAGCATAAATTGTATTTAGACGTATCTATGAAAATGTCATTCGTGGGAATGATGTTTGCACAATCCGACACTGTGGAAACATCAGTGCTTTTAAATGAAACGATTATTGTAGGTGACACACCGACTTATTACGGAAATGGTGGAATGACTGCATCAGTCGAATAGAAAGGAATTTTATTAATGAACGATATTGAAAAACGTATTGAAGAATTGACAAATGAACTTAATTATCATAACCACAAGTATTATGTTGATGATGCTCCCGAAATTTCTGATTTTGCGTTTGATAAAATGCTTGTAGAACTTGAACAGCTTGAAGAAAAATATCCCGAATATAAAAAGAAAAATTCACCTACCGTAAGAGTAGGCGGAGAAGCTGTTAAAAGTTTTGGTGAAGTTCATCACGACGTGCCTATGTTAAGTCAGCAAAAAGCATTTTCAAAAGAAGAAATACTTGACTTTGACAGACGTGTAAGAGCCGTTGTGCATGATGTAAATTACGTTGTTGAGCAGAAAATTGACGGCTTATCTGTTTCTCTTGAATATGTAGACGGTGAATTTACAAGAGGTTCAACGCGCGGTGACGGTATTAACGGTGAGGATGTTACGGAAAATCTGAAAACAATTAAGAGCATACCTCTTACCTTAAAAGACGATATACCTTTTCTTGAAGTAAGAGGAGAAGTATTTTTGTCAAGAGATAACTTTAATAAAATAAACGATATTTTAGAGGCGAGCGAACAACCACTTTTTGCAAATCCACGTAATGCGGCGGCAGGCTCACTAAGACAGCTTGATCCCAAAATAGCCGCAAAACGTAATCTTGACATATTTGTTTTTAATATTCAGCAAATACAAGGTAAAGAAATTTCAACACATATTGAAGGCCTTGAATTTTTGAAAGAACAGGGATTTAAAACTATTTTTGATAAAAAATCATATTCCTCTATAGAAAAGGCATATGAGAGAATATTGGAAATAGGTGAGGAGAGAGGTAACCTATATTTTGATATAGACGGTGCGGTAATTAAGGTAAATGAATTGACCGCAAGAGAAATGCTCGGAGATACCGCAAAATTTCCTCGTTGGTCTATTGCATATAAATATCCCGCCGAGAAACAGCAAACGGTTATAAGAGATATTAAAGTTCAAGTCGGAAGAACAGGTGTTCTTACACCTCTTGCAATACTTGATACAGTCCATATTGCAGGCTCAAATGTATCAAGAGCGACACTTCATAATCTTGACTTTATACGTGAAAAGGATATCAGAATAGGCGATACTGTTATTATTCAAAAGGCAGGCGATATAATTCCGGCTGTCGTTGAAGTTATAAAAGAAAATCGTGACGGCAGTGAAAAAGAATTTGAAATGCCTACACATTGCCTTGAATGCGGTGCTTTAATCGTGCGTGAAGAAGGCGAGGCGGCATATCGTTGCACAGGTGTGAATTGCCCGGCACAGCGACTTAGAAATATAATTCACTTTGTGTCTCGAAATGCAATGGACATTGACGGTCTTGGTCCGTCTATCATTGAACAAATGATAGAAAAAGATTTAATCGAAACCGCCGCCGATTTGTATTATGTAAAAGCCGAAGATATAGCCGAAATGGATAAAATGGGTGAAAAATCAGCACAAAATCTTATAAACGCTCTTGAAAAGTCAAAAACAAACCCATTATACAGACTGATAAATGCTTTCGGTATTCGTCATATAGGTGAAAAAGCTGCAAAGATTTTATCGGCAAAATATAAAACTCTTGATAATTTGAGAAATGCGTCTGTTGAAGAACTTACCGAAATTGCCGATATAGGCGGTAAAATGGCACAATCGGTAGTTGAATTTTTTATGCAAGAGCAGTCAATCGCTTTTATTGATAAGCTTGAAAAAGCGGGTGTAAACTGTATAGACGACAGTGAAGATTCTATTATCGACAGACGTTTTGAGGGTATGACATTTGTTCTGACAGGAAGACTTTCTAAATATAAGCGAAGTGAGGCAGGAAAAATAATAGAAAATTACGGTGGTAAAACATCGTCAAGTGTATCAAAGAAAACAACATATGTTCTTGCCGGTGAAGACGCAGGAAGTAAACTTGACAAGGCAAACAGCTTGGGTGTAACGGTTATCAGTGAAGATGAATTTGAGGAGATGATAAAATGATTGAAGAAAAAGCATTTCAAATAAAGGACGAGCTGATTTCCATACGACGTCACCTCCACCGTACTCCTGAAACTGATTTTGAAGAAATAAAAACATCTTCATTTATTCGCAGTAAACTTGACGATTACGGAATACCTTATACAACCTCAGCTAAAACAGGAACAGTTGCCTTGATTAAAGGTAAAAACAGTAACAAAACTGTACTTTTGCGTGCTGATATAGACGGATTACCTATAAAAGACGAAAGCAAATTTGAAATAAAATCGGAACGCGAAGGATATATGCACGCATGCGGACATGATATTCATGCAACGTGTCTTTTAGGTGCGGCTAAAATTTTAAACGATATTAAAGACGAGTTGAACGGAAACGTCAAACTTGTTTTCCAGCCTGCTGAAGAGGGAGTAGGCGGTGCATTACCTATGATTGAGGACGGAATACTTGAAAATCCGCACGTTGACGCGGCTTTTGCACTTCACGTTGAACCGTTAGAAAAGACGGGCAATATCCAAGTTAAGGACGGCTCAATTATGGCGTCGCCCGACGATTTTAAAATTGTTGTTCACGGTGTCGGCGGTCACGCCTCCGCACCTGAAAAATGCGTAAATCCAGTTACTATCGGCACGGCAATTATAACGGAATTTGAAAAACTAAATGCAACTGTTCTAAAAGACAAGCCGTGTGTTATGACGGTTTGCTATTTTAACGGCGGAACTTGCAATAATGCCATTCCGCAAACTGCTGAAATTATGGGTACGGCACGTTCGCTTGACAATGAAACTCGTGAAATGCTCATAAAATTACTTGATAAAACGGCACATGAAACAGCAAAAAAGCATGGAACAACTATTGATTTTACATTCAATAAACTTTTTCCTCCTGTTGTTAATAACAGTGAAATGAATGATGTAATCAGAAACAGTGCAAAAAAGCTTACCTGCATAAACGAAGTAGTGACACTTGATAAACCGGCAATGGCGGGTGATGATTTTTCATATTTTGGAGAAAACGTTCCGAGTGCCTATTTTAAATTAGGTGTAGGAAATGTAGAAAAAGGAGCTGTTTATCCGATACATAGTCCGAAGTTTATAGCAGACGAAGACGCTTTACCTATTGGAAGTGCGATTTTGTCACAAACCGCAGTTGATTATTTAGATACTTATAATAATTAGTTTACATAAAAATATTATGTAAACTAAATTGATTTTAAGAGGTTTTAAAATTGAAAAAAATAGCAGTTATAGATTGCAGAGCCGATGATAAAACTGTATATACTCTTGAAAAATTAAATATCAAAGTAATTCCGACGTTAAAGATTGATAATCTGTATGACTCCGTTGCAACCCACGCAGATATTCAAATTCACTATATCGGAAATAATTGTTTTATATCTGCTCCCGAAACATATGAACATTACAAAAAATATATGCCTAAAAAGTGTACTTTAATTAAAGGACAAAACAATATAGACTCAAAATATCCGTATGACGTGTGGTACAATGCTACGACTTTAAAAGATTATGTTATTTGTAATAAAGCATATACTGATAAAACGATTCTTGATAGTCACAATAAAGAAATTATTAACGTCAAGCAGGGGTACAGTAAATGCAATATTTGTATTGTAGACAATAATGCAATTATAACGTCTGATAACGGAATAGCCAAGACAGTGGCACAAAAGGGAATAGATGTCCTAAAAATATCATCAGGTCATATTGAATTGCGAAAACTTGATTACGGCTTTATTGGTGGAGCAACGGGACTTATAGATAATAACACGCTTGCTGTAAACGGTGACATTAATTCTCACCCCGACAGTGAACAAATTAAGGTGTTTTGCAATAAATATAATGTTGATATTATTCCGCTTAAAGACGGTAAATTAGTTGATATTGGAACAATTATAGTTAATATTTAAGTTAGGACTTGATTTTCACAAATAAATCTGATATAATATTTTAGAATTAAATAAAGGGAATGAGGTTCTCCCTTAGTATAATACTAAAACCGCTTATTTAAGCTGATGACTTCTGCACTATTTTTTAATGCAGAAACATCAGCTTTTTCTGTATTTTATGGAGGAATATTTATGTTTTTTAGTTTAGCAATCATTTTATTGTTCGGTCTGTTACTTGGCGGAATATGCAAAAAACTACGATTGCCGTCACTTATAGGAATGTTGGCAGTTGGAATTATAATAGGACCGTATGCACTGAATTTAATTGATACATCAATTCTTGAAATATCCGCACAATTACGCAAAATTGCATTAATTATAATTCTTGCAAGAGCCGGATTGTCGCTCAATGTGTCGGAATTGAAAAAAGTCGGCAGACCTGCTATAATGATGTGCTTTGTTCCGGCTTGTTTTGAAATAATAGGTATGATACTTCTTGCACCTAAATTGTTAGGAATATCCGTAGTTGACGCGGCAGTTATGGGTACAGTGGTAGGTGCGGTTTCACCTGCGGTTATTGTGCCTAAAATGCTGAATTTAATAGAGAACGGCTACGGTAAAGATAAAAGCATTCCGCAACTTATACTTGCCGGAGCGTCGGTTGATGACGTGTTTGTTATAGTTCTTTTCTCTGCATTTCTCGGTCTGTCGCAAACAGGAGATATGTCTGCTGTCAGTTTTGTAAAAATCCCAATATCCATTGTATTGGGTATAACTGTCGGTATTTTTGTCGGAATAGTGTTAGGCAAATTTTTTGCTAAAGCACATATCAGAGATACGGTAAAAATAATCATTTTAATGTGCGTGTCGTTTTTGCTTGTTGCATTTGAAGATACTTACGGTGGAATTGTGCCGTTTTCATCGCTTATTGCCGTTATGTGCATAGGTATTTCTTTGCAAAAAGTCAGAAAAGAGGCGACTGAACGTCTTTCTCAGCGATACAACAAACTATGGGTTGTTGCGGAAATATTATTATTCGTGCTTGTCGGTGCAAGCGTTAATATTGATTACGCACTTAAAGCGGGAGTAGCCGCAATTATATTGATATTCTTAGTTTTGCTATTCCGTATGTTCGGCGTATTTATTTGTATGTTGAAAACAAATCTCAACTTAAAAGAAAGACTGTTCTGTATGATAGCTTATCTGCCAAAGGCGACTGTTCAAGCCGCAATAGGCGGAATACCACTTTCTATGGGATTAAATTGCGGTGAAACAGTTTTAACCGTTGCGGTTTTGTCAATAATAATCACCGCACCGTTGGGAGCATTGTTGATTGACTTGACATATAAGAAACTATTGACAAAAAACACTTTACAAAAGCAAATAAAATGATATAATTGTATTATATTTATTTTAAGGTGGTTTAATTTATGAATGTAACATTAAAACGTGACGGATTAACTTTGCGAGGAGAACTTTTAAAGCCGGACGTTGAAAAATGTCCGATACTTATTATATTTCACGGATTTATGGCAAATATAGGCAAAGATGATAAATCAATGTTTTATCAGATTGCACACGAATGTCTGAATAACGGTATCGCAACAATACGGTTTGATTTTGACGGTCACGGCGCCAGTGACGGTGAATTTTGTGATATGAATGTATTAAGCGAAATACTTGATGCCGCTAAAATAATTGATTATGTCAGAGGACTTGATTTTGTTACCGAAATAAATATACTCGGTCATTCTCAAGGTGCTTTGGTAGGCGGTATGATGGCGGGATATTATCGTGAATGTATCAGTAAACTTATAATGCTTGCTCCTGCCGCAACAATTAAAGACGATTCTTTAATCGGCTCGTGTTTCGGTACTCCGTATGATATGATAAACGTACCGGATAAATTCCCTGTAAAAGATAATGAGGGTAATCATTATGAAGTCGGCGGTATGTATTTCAGAGTTGCAAGAACATTACCGATTTATGAAACTACATCAATGTTCTGTGGTAAAACACTGATCATACATGGTACTGCCGATGACGCAGTTGGAGTTATCGGTTCTCGCAGATATAAAGAGTGTATGCCGCATAATACCGAACTTGTATTAATTGAAGGTGAAGGACACGGTTTGGATAATTCATTGGATGATATAAAAAAACGAGTTATCGAGTTTTTGAAGAAATAATTATAATCAGAGTTGAAATATACTCTGATTTTGTTTTGTTTATAAAATAAATGTGATATAATATAGTTGAGGTGAAAAAGATGGATTATAATGAATTAGAACCTAAGATAGTATTTCAATATTTCAAGGAAATATCGAATATTCCGCATGGTTCTGGAAATACAGAAGAAATATCAAAATATTTAATGAATTTTGCAAAGGAACATAATCTTAAAGCAATTTACGATTCCGGCAGAAATATTATAATTTTTAAAGACGGTACAAAAGGGTTTGAAAACAGTGAGCCTATTATTTTACAAGGTCATATGGATATGGTGTGTGACAAAGTACCGGATTGCACTATTGATATGTCTAAAGATGGATTGACATTGTGTACCGACGGTGAATATTTATGGGCTGACGGTACAACGCTTGGCGGTGACGACGGAATTGCGGTTGCTTATATACTTGCAATTCTTGCTTCAGACGATATACCTCATCCGCCGATTGAGGCAGTTATAACAAGAGATGAGGAAATCGGTCTTTTAGGTGCGGCTGAACTTGAGACGTCATATCTGAAAGGTAAGCGTTTAATTAATATTGACAGTGAAGATGAAGGCATTTTTACCGCCGGTTGTGCCGGTGCAATGATTTATACTGCCAATATTCCGATAGAATTTGAAAGCAGTGACAACAACACTTTGTGTATAGAAATAAGCGGTTTAAACGGAGGACACAGCGGTATTGATATTGGCAAGCGACGTGAAAATGCAATCAAATTATTAGGAAAAATACTTTATGAGTTATCACAAGATTGTAAATTTTCTGTTTGCGATATAAATGGGGGAGTTAGAGAAAACGTCATACCTAAGCAAGCATATGCCGTAATCTGTATAGAGGATACATCGAAATTAAAAGACATAATCGAAAACATAAAATCAGAATTAATCAATACAGAAAAAGACTTAAAAATAACGTTTTCAGAAACTGAAAGCAGCAAAAAACTTTCAAAACAAAGTACCGATAAAATAATAACATTTCTTACAAATACAAAATCTACCGCATTAAAGTTTAACAATAAAAATGAAGTGCTTACATCTCTGAACTTAGGTGTTGTTTCGTTAGCGGATAATACATTTCAAGCAAGTTTTATGATTAGGTCTAATTTGAAGAATGAAAAAGAACAACAATCGGACATTTTAGATGAATTAGTGTTATCACTTAGCGGTTCATTTGAACATTCCGCAAGCTATCCTGCATGGGAATATGCTGAAAATTCAAAATTAAGAGAAACTATGACTGCTGTATTTGAACGTTTATATGACAGAGCGCCTAAAATCGAAACTATCCACGCAGGGTTGGAGTGTGGTATTATTGCTGATAAAATTAATAATCTCGATGCAGTATCAATAGGACCTAATATTTTAGAAATTCATACTCCGAACGAGAAACTTGATATAGCTTCTACCAAACGCACATGGAAATTTTTAATTGAAATTTTAAAAGAATTAAAATAGCTTTTAACAGACAGAAATTCAAAATGAATTTCTGTCTGTTTTTGATTAAGCAAAAATAAGTACAAAAAACATATCTGTGCATAAGAATAATTATTTAGGAATTAAAATACAGGCACAATATCCGGGGATAGGTTGATAGCAATAAATGGTAAGATGTTTGTCAATTTCGGGGCTGTAATCGGTCAGAGTATGCTTGTTGCCGTTGAGGGCAACATCGGCATATGTAACCAACCACTTTTTATCACCGTTTTCAAAAACTTCATAAAATGAGCGGTTAATCATCTCACTGACAGGCATACCTTCTACATCTGCCATCATTTCGTTGCAATATCTGAATACAAAATCAACACCGTGACCTTTTTCATCAAAAACCAATTCAATAACACAGAAAGCAATCGGCATTTTATCCAAAAGAGTACATTTTTCCAAAAGACCTAACGGCGGTATGTAATCATCTGATGAAAGTACCGATGAAGCAAGTCCGAGTTTTTTGCGGATTTTTCGGTGTTCACTCAAACCGCGTTTTCTGCCTTGAAAAGTATGACCGTCTGTCATTGTATAAATTCCGTTGTAAGATATATTTACAATTTGCTTTGCGTTTACCAATATTCCTTTTTGAATATTCAAAAAGTCGTTCTTAGGAAGATTTTCATAAATATCTTTCATCGGAATCCAGGTTTCAATACTTTTTCCTTCAATTAGAAATACAGCGGTTTTTTTATTTTCATGTATAACATATTTTATATCGTCCGTATTTATATTATTTACTTTAAAAAAGCGGTTGACTTTATTGTCCAAAACGAAACCTCCAATATCTTTTTAGAATAGTCTAACACATTTTTGAACAAAAAGCAATACGTTTAACAAGAAAATATGACTTTAAATTAAAATAACTGACTATAGCACAAATAAATGAGCAGATATAATCATTAAATCAAATAAAAGTATAAAATAAATGTATTATTATAGACTTTAATCGAATGAAATGATATAATATAATAAAATATATGCTGACAGGAGGCTCAAAAATGAAAAAAACAAAGAAATTTATAAGCTTGTTTATTACAATTTGTCTGCTTATGACATTTATACCGATGCAGATGGCATATGCTGACAGTGCATTTAGTGGCGGAAACGGAACGAAGGACGATCCGTATCTCATCACAAATGCAAACGATTTTAAACAACTTGCAACAGAGGTAAACGGGGGAAATAATTACAGCAATACATATTTTAAAATTCCTGAAACCGTTACGGAAACTATTGAACTTTCAACAGATGACGGATATGTTCCGATAGGTAACGATACAAATCAGTTTGAGGGAACATTTGACGGCGGAAACCATACAATAAACCTTAATCTTACAGGTGTAAGACTTGTGGGTTTGTTTGGAGAAGGAGGAGAAAATTCTAACCTGTGCAATATAAGGACAACCGGCTCAGTATCAATGACAGGTTACTATGCAGGCGGTATTGTTGCAAATATGTACGGTAACGTTGTGAACTGCCATAACGAAGCCTCGGTAACGGGTTATTATCATGTTGGCGGTATTGTAGGATTTTCCGATGACAGCAAATACATAATAAACTGTTCAAACAGCGGTGCGATAGTCGGTGATATGAATGTCGGAGGTATTGTCGGTAATATCAGTACTTTGAAAGTGATAAACTGTCTAAATACCGGAACGGTACAAGGAAATAGTTGCGGAGGTATTGCGGGATATTCAGGCTTATATGGCAAGATATATAACTGCATAAATAACGGCTTGGTAACAAAAAAATCTGACGGTAATTATATCGGCGGTCTTTTTGGCGAAAAAAACGGAAATAATGATGCTTTTGGAAATTGTTATTACAACGGAACAATAAACAGCGAGATTGGTGATTTCGGACATCTGACTAACAATTCAGAACATTATACAGTAAGAGATTTTGCCAAAACAAGCGAAGAAATAGTATCGGAAGATGTTCTTATGAACCTTAATTTGTATGCAAGAGCAAATAAGCCTAACGATACACAGCTACTTTATTGGAAGTCAGAGAACGGCAGCCCGGTATTAACTGAGGAAGAACCGGTTTTCCCATATACAATCACAAATAATCAACCAAATTATATCACGGTTGCAGCGAACGCAATGGCAGATACAAGCGTAGAGATTAAAACAGATAAAATCCCGGCTTATTTGAAACTTACCCAAATAACTGTAAATGATAATGAGATTAAAGCAAATTCAGACGGCAAGTATATATTTACTATGCCCGAAAATGATGTTACGGTGGATGCTGATTTTGAGTTTATGCTTGAAAAAGATTCTTATGATAACTATATTGTTTCAACAGATGAGGAACTTTTGATTTTATCAAAGGCAGTAAATGACGGGTATGAGGCAGGAAACGTCGTTCTCACAGCAGATGTTACAGCCTCAACGGAAAACGGTTTTGAACCGATAGGTACAAATGACAATCCGTATAAAGGTAATTTTAACGGTAAAGGTCACACTGTAACGCTCGACATCACAAGCGGCACGAAATATAACAGTACTGTAGCAACGGGCTTGTTTGGAATTACATCAGATGCATACATAGGAAACCTTGTATTTAAAGGAAGTGTAGACGGCGGAGATGATACATCTTCATATACCGGCGCACTTGTCGGCATAATGAAATCTAAGCGTGACTTGTATAATGTATACAGTGAAGTATCGGTAAGCGGCAGTGGTTTTGTCGGCGGTTTTATCGGATACGCTCAGAGTGGTGTTACTTTTCGTAACGCAGTAAATAACGGTACTGTTGTACAGAAAAATACTGCTGATGATAAAAAATCGGTCGGTACATTTGTAGGTATCGGTAATTATAATTATGATACTGCTTATTATAATTCGGATAAAAACAGCGGAGTATTTTGTGCCGGCTATGACAATGACGAAAATAAAGTGACAACCAATATAGGTTCGGATATAGCAAAGACAACGGAAGAACTTTTCTCCGACAGTACAATGGATGCATTAAATGTAAATGCGCAACGCAGAGAGTATATGTACTGGGACTTTGTAACGGAAAATGAAATTCAAACTGCAAAAATCGTAGAAAAATGCCCTGTGCCTGTATATGAAATTTATCACATATATGACGAGGATATTATTCAAACGTCCGCTGATTATTCAAGAGCCGGAAAGACGATTGAAGTAGAAGTAGATTTGTATAATGATTACAGCAACCTAATAAATTCAGTAAAGGAAATAAAGGTTACAGATTCAAAAGGAAAAAGTGTCAAAGTTACAAAAACGAGCGATAACACATATGAATTTACAATGCCGAAAAGTCAGGTAAATATACAGGCAATATGTGATTATAATTTAACAACAGATTCCGAGGGTGTGTATTACATCTCTGATGCAGATGATTTGGTTGCGTTTGCAAGAATCGTAGAGGCAGGTCAGACAGACGCAAATGCAAAGGTAGTGGCTAAAAGTATTAACTACCGTGATTATAGCGGTTATTGGGCTTATTCAAATGTTGGATTGATAGGCAAAAACGCACCGTATACAGGTACATTTGACGGAAACGGTGCAGAGATTACGGCAGACTGTATATTGTTTGCTAAAACAGACGGTGCCGTTATTAAAAATGTTAATATAAATTCCAATGTTTATAACGAAAAATCAGCCGGTATTGTACAAGTTGCAAATAATACCAGTATAGATAACTGTGATGTATATATATCATTGAACTATGGCATATGCGGTGGTATCGCAGCCGAGGCTTATAATTCAACAATTACAAACTGCTGTGTAACCGCAACAGGTTATATATATGAATTTGGCGGTATTGTTTACTCAACATCGGGTAATACGGTTATCGCAAACTGTGTATTAAAAAACAGCAGTGTTAATGTGGAAAGTCTTTACGGAGGTATTGTCGGTGAGGCATGCGGTAAAACCGAAATATATAACTGTGCCAATAGTGATATATTCAATTCACGCCGTTCGGGCGGTACAGTTTCGTATGCAGAAATGTCAGGACTTACTCTTGAAAATAATATGTATTATGAAGAAAATGACTGTTATGATGTGTACTATGATATTGAAAAAGATGAGTGTATTTCCGAAATGGTAGATAAAGATTCTACGGTAAGCGAAAAAGATGCGGAGGGATTGTATATTCCGGCTAAGTTGAATGAATATGTCAGAGCAAACCCTAACCAAGTGAAAGGTACAACACTTAAAACGTGGGGCATTGACTATAATAATGAACCTTCTTTTGCAAATAATAAAAATCCGGAGCTTTATTTAATAAAACAGAGTGGCGTTAAGGCTGACACTCTTATTAACGGGGACTATGCCCGCGGAGCATTACCGGGGAACAAGGTAACCGTTTGCGGTATTGCAGACAGTGCAGTAGTAGCCGTTACAGATGTAAACGGAAATGATATTAAGCTTACAAAAAACGAAGACGGTTATGAATTTACAATGCCGAAATGTGATGTAACGGTATCTGCTGTGTTGGATACAGGTATAAATGAAACAACAGTAATAGACGGCAAGACATACGTTGTTGTAAAAAACGCATCCGACTTTGTTAAAGCGGTAAAATCTATCGCAGACGGTAACAGTGAATTAAACGTATATATAGCCGAGAATATAAAGCTTATGGCAGAGAAATTGGCTGAATATCCGATATATACCGATGAAATGAAACAAAGTTATAATGGTATATTTGACGGTGCAGGTCATACCATTACATTTGACGGATTAAAACAATCAATGTTGTACTATATCGGTTCGGAAGGTATTATAAAAAATATTACTGTTGACGGCACAATATCTTCTATAAAAAGTGACAGCAGTGATGAATCAAGTGTAACAGAGTCAATAGCATCGGGTATTGCCATGGCAAATAACGGTCAAATCGTAAATTGTATCAATAAAGCCGACATAAGCGGTATAAAAGCCTCGGGTATAACTATATTAAATAACGGTATTGTATATAACTGTATGAACAAGGGTGATATAACAGGTCTGAAACTTGCCGGAGCAATAACATGTTCAAATAGTTCAATGGTAATAATTGCTTCAAATGAGGGTAAAATAATCAATCAGAATGAAAATTCAAGTTGGAATAATATGACAGGCAACGATGATGACAATGGTTTATTAGTACAGGATTTTTCATCTGAAACCGACAGTTCTAATAAGATAGAATTTGCGGCAACAGCCAATGCTATAGCAGAACAAATACAATTGAGCGATAATTTAGAATTTAAAATATCGGAAGATGCTTTAAAGTGGTCTGTTTCAAAAACAGAATTAGTATTTGCAGACGATGAAAACATACCGTATTATATGTTTTTAAATAATGGTGTAGAACAACCGTACAAGCAGGGTGAAACCGTTGAATTTACAGTTGATACATCAAGCTTTGAAGAAGATTTGGTAATATCTAATATAACATTAAAGAGCCAAACCGGTGATTTAAAAATTAAAGTATCACCGGTTGAGGGGAAAAAAGATACATTCACATTTACTATGCCGAACGTAATGTGCAGACTTGTGGTAAAGACAGAGGTTAAAGGTATAGAAAAAGACGAGGACGGATATTGTCTTGTCGGTACACTTGATGACCTTAATAAAGTAAAGCAAACTATCGACTTAGGTAACAATGATATTAATATTAAACTTACAAATAATATTGTAGGATATGACGGAAATCCTATCGGCGAATACAATGGTACATTTGACGGCAACGGTCATTCAATAACGCTTGCAATGAATGATGAATCAAATGATTATCAACATTATGGCTTGTTTGAAAAACTTGATACTGACGCTGTTGTGAAAAATCTTACAATCAATGGCAGTATTAAAGCAAATGCAAATTATGTCGGTGCTGTTGCGGGTTTATGTGACGGTGCGATTATAAATTGCGTGAATAATGCGACTGTAACAAATACATTAAAAGATGGTGTAATAGGCGGTTTTATCGGTCAAAATATGTTACAGAAATCACCGATATTAATCAGTAATTGTGTGAATAACGGTGAAGTGAACGGATATAATGTAGGCGGTATTATAGGTTACTCCGCCGGCTATACATATAATTTCTCAAAAATAACTGATTGTGTAAACAACGGTAAACTTAATGCAGAAAATAACGGTGCCGGTATAATCATTTTCGGTAGCCACTGTATGGTAACGAATTGTGTAAATAATGCGAATATTAATGCAAATAAAAACGCCGGCGGTATTATAGGAGCTGTTCAGTACGGCACGAAGGCTGAGATTATCAACTGTGCAAATAACGGCAGCGTTGTATCAAAAGAAACCGCAGCAGGTATTGCCACGACGTATGGAGCTATAACCGTGAAAAATTGCTTAAACAGCGGAAATGTCAGCGGTTCGTTAGCCTCATACGCAATAGCTTATTGCAATAATTACTATGATGACAGTATCAATGATTTTATGATTTTAAATTCATTCTATGTGCAGACAACCGATGTAAACACTGAAATCGAATCATCTAATATTGTAATTAAAAATGATTTATCGAAGGCAGTGTCTGAAAGCGATATTTCGTCAGGCTATGTTGCAGCTATGCTGAATAACGGCGTTACCGACGGATTGAATTATTGGAATGTAAAAAACAGTAACGTGGTATTTGCAGATGATGAAAGTGACCTTTATTATGCAATAGAGATAGCCCCAAATATTACGGGTGGTACTGTAACCGCAGATAAGCAATTTGCAAAGACGGGCGAAACGGTTACTTTAACAGTTACACCTGAAACAGAAGGCAAGTCGGCAATAATCACCGGTGTTGAGTTAGATGAAAACAATTCATTTGTAATGCCTGACAGAGGGGTAAAGATTAATGCAGTATTCGGAGATACTTTCACAGGCACCGAAAAAAATGATGTAATTGAACTTGAGAAAAATGTTGAAATGGATGAAATCAAACTTGCGGATTATGTTAAGTTTGAAAATGACGCAATATCAAGAGATTTTACATTTACTCTTGCAGATGGAAATGTACTTCCGGACGGCTTAAAACTTTCTTATGCAAGAATATCGGGTACTCCGAAAAAAGCAGGAACATATACTGTTGTGTTTGATGTGACAGATAATGGTGCAGATATGATTTCATCTATGGCACTTGAACCAAATAAAGCATTGAGCAATGCACAGCTTACATTGACTTTCAGGATTGCAAAAATAGATGAAATCGAGCCGATAGGTAAGTATAAGGATAAGATTGATATAAAAGAAAAAATAACAGATGAAAATGTTGTATTAACTATAACACCAACTGATGGCACAATAGATAAAATTGCAACATCAAAACTATATGTAGCCGAATATGACGGTGAAGGACAATTAATAGGCATAAAACTTGGTGAAAACCAAAATGTTAACGGTAAGCTTATTATAACAGCAGAATCACCGAAAACAGATAATTTCAAATTAATGCTTTGGGATAAAAGAAATAATCCTATAATTAATGCAATATCAGATATACACTGATATGTAAAAATGGATGCTATCTTGTATTTTACAGATAGCATCCATTTTTCATATTGAATTTATTTGCTTTTATATTTTTTTCTTAAATTTTCTGTATGGTGAGGAATAAGTAGACTGTTATGAGGCACAGTTGCACTCTTAGGCTATGACAAATCAGAAAAACCTGAGCCTGAGCAGAAAGGTATTCGTGCTTCTGATGTATATACCACAGTAGAAATTACGTTTGAGGAATCAATTCTCGGCTGTCGAAAGGAGATAACTGTTCAGCACAAAGAAATATGTCCTTGCAGTAAGAAAGAAAATTGTACCGATAATTGTACAATTTGTAATAATACCGGTAAGGTATTAAACTTATCGTATTATTTTGGCGTATTTACACGGTAAAAGATTGTTTATTGCGTTATTATGTGGTATAATAATAAAATAAAGGATGGATGATTCATGTTTAAAATCAACCCATATAGACCGGGTGCAGGAGTAAAACCTCAATACTTAGCCGGTAGAGATGAAGATATTGAAAATGTAACAAATATGTTTACAGCATTAACATTAAATATTCCAACTCAATCAGTTATTTTTAGTGGATTAAGAGGTGTAGGTAAAACCGTTCTTATAAACAGGTTACAAGAAATCGCAGAAGAAAAGAATATTTTTTGTAAACATATTGAAGTAGCGGAACGAAATGATTTTATTTCGCAAATAGCCACTTGTTCGCAAGCCTTTTTAAGACAAATAAGTGTTAAAGAAAAGTTTAAAAATTTAATAAAAAAGCCATTAGATGCGATTAAATCTTTGGTTGTATCTTTTGATCCAAACGATAATACATTTTCTTTATCACTTGAAGAAAAAGATTTATATAAAACGAATAATCTAACACAAAGTCTTACTGATGTATTTACCTCTTTAGGAGAAGCAGCAGCAAAAGCTGAAATACCTATCTGTTTCTTTATAGGTGAAATACAGTATATTAAATCTGAAAATTTAGGTGCTTTAATTGCAGCAATACACCGAACTAATCAATTAGGTTATCCTATTATGATTATAGCAGCAGGCTTACCTAAAATTTATTCAATGCTTTCATCAGAAAAGTCTTATTCGGAAAGACTTTTTATTTATAAAGAAATTGATTCATTAGAAAGAGAACAGGCTATTAAAGCAATAGAGATGCCTATTAAACAATTTAATGTAAAATACAGTGATAAAGCTATTAACAAAATAATAGAAGTAACAGAAGGTTATCCGTTCTTTATTCAACAGTTATGTCAAATTGTATTTCAAAATGTAGATTCTAAAGTGATTTCAGATATTGATGTTGAAAATAATCTTGAAGAATTTTTTGGAAAATTGGATACAGGGTTTTTTAAACTACGTTATGAGCGTTGTTCAGCTGCCGAAAAGAAATTTATATTTGCGATGGTTAAATGCGGCGAATTACCTTGTACTATTGCAAACATTGCGGAAATAATGAAAAAATCAATTAATTCTATTTCGACTGCCAGAGCACAGCTGATTAATAAAGGTATTATTTATCCTGTAAAATATCGAGAATTAGATTTTACCGTTCCTCAATTCAGTGGATTTATTCATCGTTTAGAGGAATAAATCCACTGAATTGAGGAACGGTAAAATCTAATTCTCGATATTTTACAGGATAAATAATACCTTTATTAATCAGCTGTGCTCTGGCAGTCGAAATAATACAAATAAATAAAACAGTTCAATCAGCTTACGAATTGCGAGACGAAATTAATGAGTGCGATATAATCGCCATAGTCGCACCAATTAATTAGCAACAGCAGTTCATTAAATTGGCTAACGGCAAACCGGTCATAATGGCAGTTAATGACCGAGTGCTTATTAAGCAAGCTGATGGTACTGAGGATAAGGCAGAGTTCCGCTTTGTTAAGTGGGAACAACTTATCCGTATTGACATTGTAAAAGAGGATTTTATGATGAGTGGTTCAGGCACTTCAAAGGGAGTTGCTGATAAATTAGGTATAAATTCGGTTTTATACGATTCAAACCCGAATCCTGAATGCGGTATCGGAAATTGGAATGCTTTAAAAAATGATGTAGAAGATAGTGCCGACTTAATTTTCTTTCATCCACCTTATCACGATATTATAAAATATAGTGGTAATATGTGGGGCAAAGCTAATCCTGACGATTTGTCACGATGTGAAAATAATAATGATTTTGTGCAATATCAACAATAAAACCATAAGTGGTCAATAAGTGGTCAAATTAACACATTCGTCAAAATGCACAATGTCAGAAACCGCATAGGTAAGCCGTTTGTAGGGGGTAAAATTCAAAATATCAATCTAAGTAAGATAAATGACGCTTTATTATACTTGGATTTATACTTTTAAAATACTCCTTAAAAACGGCTTAACCATGCGGTTTCTTGATTTGGTAAATTTGCATAGTGATAGTGATTTGACCACTTATTGACCACTTATGAATTACTGCATAATTTAAAATATGCCGTCAAATAAGATAAATTATTGTATTTTTACGTTTTGTTATAAAATATTTGTACATAATAACTATTATACAATTCTGTGAAGCAGTTCTTTCTCGTAGTTTTCAAGCCCCTTATACCTTTTTAGATTTGACCATTTACTGTGCAGCATCTTACTATTGTCAATATTTGTTTCAGAACTGTCTGACTGCGGAGCTTCTATTCCGATAGCAGTATTTTCAATAATATGAATGGATGTCTGTTTATCCTCATATCCAATATGCATATATGTATCCATAAGCGTTCGGCTATTGGCATGTCCCAATAGTGATTGCATACTCTTTATAGATACGCCTGAATTTAAGCCGGCGATCGCAAATGTGTGTCGCAGACAATGTGGAGTAATATCCTCAAAATTATCCTCTGGATATATATCTGCAAGGCATTCTTTTATATACCTGAATTTCTTATCCACATTTTTAGTCTTGAATGGTCGTCCTCTGCGATTTATAAAAACATAACCTTCAATTGAGTCCGGATTTTTATATTGATACAGTTCTGAGTATTCTCTTTGAAGAAAAGCTGTTAAAGGAATTATTCGTTCTCCGCTTTCGGTTTTAGTTGTATTTTCAAACATTTCGTCTGTTAAAGACTCATCAATCTTTAAACAACTAAAATCACTGCTGAAGTCGTTCCAACGTATTGCACATAACTCACCCGGACGTATTCCTGTGTACAGCATTGTGCAAATCATAAGAAACATTGAATAATCAAGCGAACTTGATACTTCCAATAAATGCTTAACCTCTAAATCAGTAAGATTTCTACGTGTTTTCTTTGCTGTTCTGTCCTTTTTTACATATAAGAACGGGGATCTGGCTATAACGCCTTCTTCGGCAGCAAATCTGAACATTGCTCTCGCGTGTTTCAATACATTATCTATGGAAACCGGAGATAATGACTTTGTTTCTAAAATTGATATTAAGTTTGCTATGTCATTGGGCGATATTTTGCACATAAGAATGTCGCCAAGAACAGGCCCAATGTGGGTTCGGTAAGCTAACTTTATTTGATTTAGAGAACGGGCTTTAATCATTCGTTATTTCAAATCAATATAATGCTCAAACCAAATATCCAGTTCTATATTACCACGTATTTCTCTAAAAACATTAGAGTCATTAGTATAAGTGATTTCCTGTAATTTTCTTTTTACATCAGCCTTACTTTGACCATATACGGATTTTGTTTCGCCAAGGCAATTGACATACCTCCCCTTCCAGCGCCCATCGCTGCGTTTTCGGATTGTACCTTCCCCTTTACTTCTTCGGCTCATTATAAAATTCCTCCCTTTATAACGAAAGCCCGGCATAATGTCGCAGTACAAACCATATATATTCATTATACGACATATACGGTCAAATTACAACTATTTATGTGGCTATACTTTTTTTACTTATATTATGGGTTTTGATTGTTCTTTTAGAAACTTATCTAATTCACTTTTTATAACAAGAACTCTGCGGCCGACTTTAATTTTTCCATTGAAACGTCTGTTTTTTATTATTTTGTCTGCAGAGGATAATCCAATTTTTAAATATTCTGCAACTTCAGCTCTGGTAAGATATTCAGTGTTCATTTATTATGCCTCCTTAAAACGTATTCATATATCCCCTTCCCTTTTATCCCCTATAAATATATTAATTATATATAACAAAACGAATGGCAGCTTGCAAGACTGCTCCATAGGAATTTCACCTTCCCGGCGCTCTGCCCGGACTGTCCCCGATGCTTGCATACACGCCTTTTAAGCGAGGTCTACGGCTGGACAGAAGTATCATTGTCCCAATATGGAGTCGTTGCCTTTCAAACTGCCATTTGATTTTGATTGTTAATGTTATCGCTCTGCTCTATACAAAAACTCATAGGAAGAAAATATACAGCGTCTCGGCGCATCCAATCTGAAGCTCGTCCATACAGGAATGTATCCGTTTGCTATTATCCTGCACCGGCGTTATCTTTCGGCGCTTTCTTTATAATTTCTTCCACCAAGAATTATTAGTTCAAGAAAACTGATAATTCAAATCTTAAGGGTACAAAAACGGCAATGTACCCTTTTTGAAAAATAAACAAGGAGTTTTCAGCCGCTTTAACTCATTTTAGGCATTGAGAATTTATTTAGAATGCTATTTATAATAAGCTGTTCCCTATCATCAGCAGTTTTTAATAAATCTATTAAAAACGTTTCTTCATCTGATGACAAATATAACTTAGGCTCATTATACTCATCTGATAGATATATTCCTCCATACCTTCCCATCCGAGTATAGATTGGAATATATCTGCTCAATTCATTTAAATCTCTGCCTATGGTGGCATAAGACACGGAAAGTTCTTTTGCTAACGAACGTCTTGTTATTTTTTTATGATGCAAGAGTATAGACATAATAATCATACGTCTATCGAACGGCAGCAATTCACTTGCCATATCTCATACCCCTTTCTTCCATTATAAGGTAAATGTAGTTCAATATCTGAACCACATAAAAAAGAAATTTTCTAAACGCCAAACTTTCGTATTCCATATTTTAGCTTAATTTCTTAAAATACAAGATTTTTCGCAAATTAGATTAAAAAAATAAAATTTAATTTATTCACATAATCAGTATACGATTCACCTACATTTCGTCACACTTAATATAATAATATCAATAATAAATCATTTAATATTGGCTTCATACGTTACTAATATGTTCTATTATAACACAATTCCATCCTTAAATATTGAAATTTCTCTGTAGCCGTTTTTCTCGTTGTTGGTACATTCTCCGCCTGCGACCCTTAAAACATAGTCAAAAAGCTCATCTGTCAAATCCGCACCGTTTATAATCTTGCCCGCATTGAAATCAATCCAGTGAGGCTTGCGTTTTGCCAAATCCGAATTTGTGGCAATTTTAACTGTAGGCACGGGCGCTCCTACAGGAGTTCCGCGTCCCGTTGAGAATAAAATCATGTGACAGCCCGAGGCGGTTAAATTGGTAACTGCGACAATGTCATTACCCGGTCCTATAAGCAGGTTAAGTCCCTGCCTTGTGACAGGACTGCCAATCTGTATAACATCGGCAACATCCGCGCTGCCTGACTTTTGCACACAGCCCAGCGACTTATCTTCAAGCGTTGTTATGCCGCCTTTTTTGTTACCCGGTGACGGGTTTTCATATACCACCTGATTATGGCTTGTGAAATAGTCCTTAAAGTCATTTATAAGATGAACGGTTTTTTCAAATATCGTTTCGTCAACACACCTGTTCATCAGTATAGTTTCCGCGCCGAACATCTCAGGCACTTCCGTAAGAATTGTGCTTCCTCCCACGCCGATTAGCTTATCGGAAAAACGTCCGATAAGCGGATTTGCGGTAAGCCCCGAAAAGCCGTCGCTCCCCCCACATTTTAAGCCTATAACAAGCTCAGAAGCTTTACATTCGACGCGTTTTTGCTTTTTTGCATAATCCACAAGCTCCGCGATAAGGCGAAGCCCATCGCCTACTTCGTCGTCATGCTCCTGTGTGCTCATAAAGCGAACGCGTTCCTCGTCAATATCGCCGAGTACGGTTTTAAACAGCGGAATATTATTATTTTCGCAACCCAAGCCAAGCACAAGCACGCCTACGGCATTGGGATGATTTACAAGCCCCTTTAAAATAAGCTGTGTTGTTTTCTGTCATCGCCAAGCTGAGAACAGCCGAACGGGTGAACGAAGTTAAATATACCGTCACAGTCGCAGCCATAGATTTTATTTGCTTCCCTCGCAAGTATTTCCGAGGTCTTGTTAACGCAGCCGACCGTGTTTACAATCCAAATCTCATTTCTGATACCGACGCGTCCGTCCTTGCGGCGATAGCCCATAAATGTACGGTCTTCGGTTTGTGGTATCTCATTTCTTTTTGGGGTATATGTATATTCAAGCGTCCCCGAAAGGTTAGTTTTGATGTTATGCGTATGAACATGGTCGCCTGCGGATATATCCTCTGTGGCGTGACCAATAGGGTAGCCGTATTTTATTACGTTTTCACCCTTTTTAATATTCTCAAGAGCAATTTTGTGTCCGTTATGCTCGCTTTCAAGCGTAACAGTCACATTATCTTTCGAATTTATCTTAATCTGCTTCATTAGTCCACTACCTTTTCCATAGTCTTTCTTATGCCGTTCTTTTCTATAGCTTCAAGATGCGCCTCAATTGACGGCAGAAGGAAGGACAAATCTTCGCCCCAGTAATCGCTTCTTTTTAATATGTCCGTCGCTGACGCGGTTTTCATAAATTCCATTATCTCCGCATCGTCATTTGAAGCGTCTGTGCGATAAAATGCGATAAGCGCGGCAAGAGAGAATACAAGACACTTGGGCTCGCTGCCTTTTTCTTTTATATACTGCAATACGCTCGGAAGAACCCTTACCTTGTACTTTGACACTGAGTTAAGCGCAATATTTAACAAATAATGTTTTATGAACGGATTTTTGAAACGCTCAATAACATCGTTTGCAAACTGTTCAAGCTCAGCCCTTGGCAAATCAAGCGTCGGAACTATTTCCTCAAATATTCCCTGCTTCATAAACGAAAATACCAATTCGTCATCCATTGCTTCCTTAACTGTTTCAAGCCCCGCAAGATGCGCTGCGAGAACCATCATTGTATGTGCGCCGTTTAATATTCTTACCTTACGCTTTTTATAAGGGGTTACATCATCTGTCCAAAGCACGTTAAGTCCGATTTTATGGAACGGAATTTCCTCGGCGTATTTTTTATCGCCTTCAATTACCTATAAATAGAAAATTTCCGCTATATCTATAACATTGTCAAGATACCCGAAGCTTTCTTCCATTTGCTTTGCCGTATCGCGCGGGTAGCCTGTTACAATTCTGTCAACAAGCGTATTTGTAAAATGATTTTCCTCGTTTACCCATTTTACAAAATCGCTTCCGTAATTCCAGTCGGCAGCGTATTTTAATACACACTCCTTTAGATGGTCGCCGTTTTTATCAATAAGCTCGCACGGAAACAATACAAATCCGGAAAGTCCCAAATCAAAACGCTTTTTCATAAACATAGCAAGACGCCCGGGGAATGTTGTTCCCACAAAATCATCCGAACTCTGATTAGGCTTGTATTCAATTCCTGCCTCTGTAGTATTTGAAACAATAAAGCGTAAATCGGGATTTTTAGCGCAGTCAAAGAATGCCTCAGTATCAGTAAACGGATTTATGCCGCGAGTTACGCAATCTACAACTCTTGTTTCTTCAATCTTTTCTCCATTAAGAAGCCCGCGCAAATACAAGCTGTATAAGCCGTCCTGTTCGTTAATCATATCCACAAGACCGTTTTCAAGCGGCTGAACAATAACTACGCCGTAATCGCCGCCGTTTTCTTTATTTAAACGGTCAATCATCCAGTCAACAAAACCTCTTAAAAAAATACCCTCGCCAAATTGAAACACGCGCTCCGTTAATTTTGAGCATTCATTTCTATTAATAGTTTTCATCTTAAAATCTCAATATTATAATATTTTATGCACTTTTGTTTAAATACAAAGCCGCCTCAATTTTATATCAAGACGGCTTTACTTCTTATTCAGACGGCGTATAGCTTATATTATTTATTGTTGCCGCTTTTGATTTGTTTATTATATAATAGGTTGTGCCTGCGGTACATTGTATGGTTACTGTGCTTTCCGATGTGCTTGTAGAACTGCTTCCATCCGCTTTTAACGTGCCTACATCTTTTGAGGTTGAAAATCCCCAGCGTCCGCCGCTGGTTTTCATTTTTCCGGATGCCGTTAGAGTACCGTCTTTTTCAGGAGTAAACGCAATATACCTGACGCTTTCTCCGGAAGCGGCTCCGCCGCGCCAATATACACCAGCTGTCGTTATCTTGTCGTGGTCGCTGTCAGCTCCGTTATTAGCTATGGCTATTGTAAGCCCATCATAGTTTTCGGTAAATCCGCTCTTTGTCGTATTTACCTCTGTAGTATAACCGGAAAAATCCCATACCTTTGTATTAGAAGATAGTTCCTCAAAATTAGCGATAATCGACGTATCGGTATATACTCTCGAAATCGTATATGTTTCCGACTGCGATAATATATTTCCCTCTTCATCTGTCCAGCTTACAAACCTGTATCCGCTGTTAGCTGACGCTGTAATAGTTACCGGCTGAGCTACTTCCACGCTTATTTCTGTTGTATTCTCGTCATTAATTGTCACGCTTCCATAGGCGTCATCGTTTGCTCTTGCCGTAATTGTCTTCGATGCTGTTTCAGAATGTAGCTTAACTATCTTTATATCTTTTACATCAGCATTAGTGGATGAGCCTTCACTGTCTCCGGCAATACCGAAAAACTTTATAGGCAAGGTGTCGGAATTATTTTTTTGCCAGCCGGCTATATCAAACTCCGCATAATCACTTCCGGCAACCGAAATATATAGCTTTCCGTTATTCAAATCAATAATGCTGTCCACATTTACCCATTGATTTGCATTTATCTTTCCTTCTTTGACATCTCCATCATTTGTCAAAGTATATATGGGGTTAGCATTTGTGTTCATATATATTTTTCCTGTATTTATTGCCAGCGGATATACCTTGTTCTTAAATGGATTTGATGCACTACCCGTACTGTTTACAAGCGCAAAACGAATTACTCCTGCTCCAAAACGTGTTTTAAAGCTCATTCTGTACTTCCCTGATGACATATCCTCATTCAAGGCTTTATAAAATCCGTAATTTTTCTTTGTATTTGAGCTGTCCACACCTGATGAATAAATCGCAAAATATTTTGAACCGTCTGTATCATCAGTTACAGTTTCTGAATGTGATGATACGCCAGATAAAATATTCCAGCCGTCCGTTGATGAGCCATTCTCATCAAATATTGTTTTTTCTTCGGGATAAACCACATATACCGCTGAAAGCGCACGATTTTCTCCTACAACCCAATATTCATCACATTCAAAGACTTGTATGCTACATGACGCGCCCTGCGGAACTGTTACAACCGACGTTTTATCACTATCTGTAACTTCGTTGTGATTTTTATCCGCTGCAATAAATCCGCTGTTGGTAAGAATCTTACCTGATTGAACACCTGTACAATCATAATTATTTTCAGTATAGTATTTTGTTTCCACTCCATTATCATTAACAGTTACAACTGCCTTTGCATATGTAATAGTATTCATTATCCGTATGCCGATTTCAGATATTTCCATTGAGCCATCGACATTTCCGATGGTTTTTACGCTGTCTACGGCAACACTGTTATCATACTCAAAAGCATCACTTGGTACCGCATCCCAGTATGAATTTGGAGCAATGCCTGCTTTTATTATTTCATCCGATACTGTCATGGGACGATTATCAAGCTCACTATTACCTATTTTTGTCTTCATACCTTCAGCAAGAGGTCTTACAACTTCCGCCTGAGCGAGAGTATATTTATCTGCTGTATCCTCATCAGCAGCTTTTACGATATTTTTTGCTGCCTCAAAAAAGTAATATGCTCCCTGATCAGCCCCTGCATCATTTATATGTGCGCCGTCTACTATTCCGCCCTTTGCCGAATAATAATAGAAATTTATAGCAGATTGCGCGGGAATAGACGAATTTACTGATGTTATACGTTCTGTTTCTCTATTCATCCATTCTACATAGAGCGTGTTCATATCAACAAAGGCAATATCCTTCGCGCCGGCGTCAATTTTAGCGTTCACAAATTCGCGTCCGGCATTCACATATCCTCCGAAGCTTGACTGCCATTTGCCGTCTTTGAAGTCTCCGCTCTTATGTCTGTTTATCGGGCTTACCAAAATCATTTTTGCTCCCGATTTATGAGCCATATCATAATATTTTTCGAGTTGCTGTTTATATAAATCAGTGCCGTTTTCATTATGTCCGTACTGAACATAAAGATAATCGCCCTGTTTTAGCATACAGTTACCAAAATGACTGCTGTCGCCGGTTGCAAGACCGCCCTCGCCTTGATTTGAAACCGCTATATTTTCAGGCATATATTTTAATAACGCCTGACCTACGCCGCCATAGCTTTGAAGAGCAAAGAACGGAACTTTTGCACCGTAATCGCAGCCTGTCGAATCTGTGCATAACCACATGGTCACACCATCGTTTACACCGCCGTCTGCCGTCGCTCCTTTTATTGTGCCCTCTGTTTTTCCGTGCTTTTCAACTATCAAAGACGATATTGCGGCATTTTTACCGGATACGCTGATATTTAGCATGTCATCCGTAAAATCCTTTACATTGAAATTTTTATATTTCTTATCCTCTATATCAACGTTGAATCTAAATATAATTTTTTCATTCGGGTGAATTGTTACGTCCTCCGCGACTATCTGACGCTTTTCGCTAAGCAAGGATACGCACGCGTCCTCCGTGCCGCTCGAATTTGTCAGTGTAGCAGTTACCGTATAATACGATTTTCTGTCAGCTTTCATAGAAAATCGTATAGGAAATCTGCCTTCATATTCCGAAGCTGTAACAGGTATATAGCTATCCTTTGAAGGAACAGTTATATAATCGCTGTCCGCATCAGTATTTGAAGCTGTACCGCCGTTTGAAAGAATTATCTGCTGTCCCTTTACGAGCGAGAAACCGTCAATAGCACGGTTGTCGCAGTCGTAACCGAGTACGTCGTTTGCGTACGAATTTTCGGTCGTACCCAAAAATCCGCAGTATCCCTCCGAAGCGTCAGCCTTTGACATATCATATACCATATCAGCCGTTACCGCCGTATATCCTTCAGCCGGCTCGCTGCTGCCAAAATCAAATTTATACGTTGCTGTAATGTTTGGTGTTGGACTTGCGCTTACTGTCGGCTCTGTCGTTGGAGATGGCAACGGACTTTGGCTTGCTGATGGTGCTATCGTAGGCGTCGGACTTGGACTGACCGTTGGCATTGATGTCGGTGTTGGTATCGGACTCGGAGTTTCCTCTGTATCTCCTGAATTTTCAGCTGTTTTTTCAAATACATACGACGGCAGACCTGATGCATCCGTTAAATTCGGGCTTTCTGGATAGTCCGTTCCGCAGTAACGTACCTTTACGGGATTTGGTACTTGTTCTGATGAAACTGTTATCTGATTATCCGCCGTAATTTCCGCCTGTGCCGTATGCCATACACCATCTTCACCTGCTATTTCAAATTCGTTCAATATATTAGGATTGATTTCACCACCGCTAATCTTTTCTTCTCCGATAGTATCGGTATATTGCGCTGACGGCATAATTTTAAGCTGTCCGCTACAATCAAAGATTACAATTATTTTTCCGTCCTTAAGCTTGCTTGACTTATATATAGGACCGTGCGAATATACATCCTTGCCGTAAATATCCTTTAGGGCATACGCAGCCATTCTCTCACCAACAATATTTTTCTGACCAAGATGTATGTCGTTTCGGCAGTTTGCCGTACCGTTTGCATTATGGTTTCCGTATAAATCAAGAGTGCTGATTATTCCGACATTTGTTTTATCCGCCATATTGAGATATACGTCAGTCTGAGCGCGTTTAATCGGCATTTTACCCGCATTGCCTGTATCAGGATTGTTTTCATCAACAATAGTCGAGCCTATACGCGAAAGCTGAACATAATAGAATGGCAGCTTATCGTTTCTGAATAATTCTCTCCATGTGTCAATAAGCTTAGGCAACATTTCAGAATAATACTCATAAGGATTATCATGATATTTGGTGCTTGCATCCGCTTCTCCTTGATACCAGAATATTCCACTTAAATTTAGATTTCTGAGTGGATAAATTCTTCCGCAATACCAGTTGCGTTCGTTTGAACTTCCGCCCTTGCACTCGTTACAAGCATCTATTTTAAGTGCGCTGTCAAACCACGAGGAAATATATGATCCGGGATACGCGTTTGTGATAAGTCCAATCGGCACGCCTATTTCCTTGTGCATTTTAATCGCCGCCGTATATGCAGGTGCGGCAATATCACTTATATTGTCATATATCGAGAAATCACGCCACGCTTGTGCACCTTTTGCGTCATACTGCAATATGTTTGTACCATAATCACTGCTTCCTGCTGTATGCAAAACACGGATTTTATCTGTTGCATTTGTGGCAACCGCGTCTGTTCCATACGCCGCTTTATCAATGTTTTTGTAGTACGAAACCTGCTTCCACATATTTGACTGACCACTGAACAAATACAAATCTCCGAAAATGATATTTGTATATTCAATCGGCTCTGCACCCTGTGCAGAAATGCTTAGCTTATATGTACTGCTGTAATCCGAAACAGCGTCAAGAGTTACGCTCCAATCCTTATTATTCCACGAATTATCAGAAGATACCGTGTTATCCTCTGCTGTTTGCACAACCTCATTTGTTTTTTCGTTTGTAAGCGTTACCGATACAGTATCAACCGCGTCCGCCTTACCGTCAATCACAACAGGCTGATTACGCTGCAAGAGCATATTGCTTCCGTAAATATTTCTTGTTCTGATAGTTTGCTCCGCCTTATTAAAAGCAATATCGGAAATTGTAAACTGATTTACTTCGTTGTTAAAATAATAGCTCCAAATATAATAGGTTTTACCCTTTGACAGCTTAAATTCTGCAGTTTTGAAATCTGTTGAGTTGTTGTCAAATGATTGATTTGCTTCAAGCTGCGAATCGTTTTTCTCCTTTGTTGTGCAGTCAAGACTGTTTCCGCAGGAAACATACATTCTCGGGTGCTTGTTGCTTGCATTCGCAGAACCTTTATATGTAACAGATAATACTCCGTCTGCCGATGGAGTATATTTTATACATCGGTTATTAGAAACAATAGTCGTGCCATCCGACTTTGTTCCCGAAGGCGCATTCCATACAATTCCGTTTTCTGTAATACTGTCGCCGCTGTTTAAGCCTATTTCCAAAATATCGCTGTTTTCGGTATATTTATATAACTCATTTTTTATTTCCGTAATATTATTTATTGCCGCATTGCCTGAATATGCCTTAAAATCCCAATGGTTTGATACATTTTCATCCGGTGTGGGAGATGGGCTTGCTTCTGTTGTCGGTGTTTGTGTTGGGCTTGCGGTAGGTGTCAACGTCGGAGACGGACTTGGACTTGATGTAGGTTTCGCCGTCGCTGTCGGAGATGGACTTGGACTTACTATAGGGGTCGTCGTTGCAGACGGAGTTGCCGGCGGCTTTGACGAAGACGAAGGAGTAAACCAAACTTTATTTATTGTTGCTGATTTTGCCTTGGTCAGTATATAATATGTTTCTCTGGCTGTACATTCAAGCATAACCTCAGAAACGGAGGTGCTTGCCGAGCTACTGTTATCTGACGCCAGAGATGAAACATCCCTTGACTTAGATATGCCCCAGCGTCCGCCATTCGAGTTCAATTTTCTGGATGCGTATAATATTCCGTCTGCTGAAGGTGTATATTCTATATATCTTGCACTTTCACCGCTTGACGCGCCGCCTCTCCAATATACTCCGTTCTTCGATATACTGTCATGGCTGCTCTCAGCTCCGTTATTTGCAATGGCTATTTTAAGACCGTTATAATCCTCTGTAAATCCGCTTTCTGTCGTGCTTACCTCTGATGTGTATTTTGAAAAATCCCAGATTATATCAAACATTGATACGTCCCATTTATGTTCGCAAGACTCGGACAGTGGCTTCATAGTATCAAGTCCGTTCCAAAGCATAAATTTAGTTGTGCCTTTCGTATTTTTGTTAAGGTCAACCGTTTTAGTCATTATGCCCTCGCCTACCTCGTCCGTTTCAATATGCAAAAGCACACCGCTTTCATCATAAACAGCCGTAACCAATGTTCCGCTTCCCGAGACATCTACATTGTAAACAATGCTTTCCTCGGTTTTTGAAACAGCTTTAATTCCGTTTATTTTACCGAACTCAAATATATTTCCGTCATATATAAACTCATATTCTCCGCTGCCTGCGTTTATTTTCTGACAGTCGCCCTCTATTTTACTGCTCAGCTTGAAACCGTTCTTTTCCTTAAATTCGCCGTCGCCTATAACGGGCAATTCTATTTCTGCCGTTACATTTGCAGGTACAGATACCTTTAAAATATAATTATATTTTCTTCCCGAATATTCGACTTTAACATTTCCGCGTTCCGTTGCAACCTTTGCACTCATACTGTCAAGTATTCCGTAAGCAGGCGCAATCTTAACCTTAGACGCTCCCGCTGCCGTAACGGTCACGCCCGCTATGTTTTCCACTACAGGCTTTAATGCCGCCGCACCCCAGCCGTGCGACTGACTGTATTCGTTTCTGTACTGCCATGCCTCCCAAGTAAACGAATAACCGTCATTTATAAGCTTTGCCCAGCCAACGTCGTTGGTATTTGTAAGCAGCTTAAGAGCCGCCGCAGGCTTATCTGATTTAAACAGTGAATTTATGAGAATATCCGCTGTCATAGGTCCCTGTTTCATTCCCATAGAGGAAACGTATTTAATCATTTTCTCTTTCTTATCCTCCGGTGCAACATCAAATGCAAGCGCATATGAGGTCGAATGCTGAGCCGCACTGGCAACCTGAGTGCCGTTTTTGTCAAGGCCATCGCAGTAAACACCGTCCGAATTTATAAGCTTTTCGTTTATGCTTGTCTTTAATTTCTCCTCTCTTGCGGTGAAATCGGCTTTATCGCTGTTATTATCCAATATTTCCGCTATTTTCGCAATTACGGAAAACGCGTTTACCGAAAGCATATTTACCGTGGTTCTCGCGCCTTCCTTTGTATCGTTCCAATCGTATCCAAAGCGTCCGTCTGCAGGCCAGTCTACAATGCCGTACTGATAGCTGTTCGGACTTCCGTCACCTCCCGCAAGCATTGTAACAAGTCCGGTATTTGAGGAAATATTTCGTGTAATATAGTTTCCTGTTTCCTTTAAATACGGATAAGCCGTTTCAAGCAATTCCCTGTCGCCTGTCGCCATATAATATCTTAAAACCCATTCGGGCATGTTTATTGTAAAATCAGGAATATCGCGCTTACCGTCACAGTTTGGATATACGGAATTGTATCTGCCCAAATCATCTCCGCTGTTCCAATAACGGTCTGCCGAATCCAAAAACTGCATAATTGCCTTTTTGGTCGTAGCTCTTTCATACCAGCCGTTCATAGTAACGGCGCTGATATTGATTGAGTCGTTTAAAAATTGTCCTTTTTCTCTTGTCGGCGTATCAACAAACGTATTCTGAGCTGAATACAGTCCCGAGTTTTTTAACATCTCATATACGCTGTCAAGCATTTCGTCAGAGGTTTTAAGCGTTGTTTCGCGTCCCTGCGGAATTTCGGCGTGTACTATTTTCGCCGTAATATTATCCGCTGTAAGCTCCTCGCCTGAATACGGAATTTGCAGGTATCTAAAGCCCAGATGATCCCACGAATAATAGGTCTGCTTTCCGTCCTTCTGAGTATATGTAAAGCTCATGTCCGTGCTTTGGCGCGACTGCATTGACGTGTCTATACTGCCGTCTGCTTTAAGCTCGTAGCCCGTCTGAATTTTCAGCTCCGTTCCGGCTTTTCCGTTGTTAAAGCTCACCGCAAATCTTGCAGGGATAACCTTTCCGAAATCAGCTACCGTACTGCCGTCACCAAGCGTTTTAACGCTTACGGGCTTCATATCATACTCGGTAACATGACCCAATTCAGGCTCAACATACGAAAATGAATTTGCAATCGGATGAGCACCTATTTCCAAGGCGGCTGTCCATGTGCTGTCGTCATAGCCGACATTGGTCCAGCCTTCCTTTTCGTCCATCGCATTGTAGACCTCGGTAAAATCGCCCTCCGAATTTCGTTTTACGGGCTTTGAACCGCCGTTGCCGAATGGGGTTGATGATGTTTTCCATGTTCTGTCTGTTACTATGCTCTGCTCGGTTCCGTCTGTATAATATATTTTAATTTTTCCCAAAAGACCGTGGGTTCCTTCGTATCTGCCCTGACCGCCGCCGTACCATCGGGCTGTAATACCTATGGCAATATCATTGTTTCCTTTTACTGCATCAGTTATATCCCAGCCCTGATAATCTGTTTTGTCAAGGTAGTCAAAGGACTGTCCGCGACCTATACGAACACCGTTGACATTAAGCTCATAATCGTGACAGCAAGCTACATACGCAAGCGCCTTTGCCACAGTTTTTCCGTCACCAAGATTTGTTTCCTTTCTGAAATGACGAAAAATATTCTTGCTGTTCCCTATATCCGCCGCCTTTATCCACATGGCGTCCCAATTATTATTGCTTATGCCCATTGAAAATTCCGCACTGTCGCTGTAATCCGAAGCCTCGCCGTCCTTATCCCATGTTCTGACCTTCCAAACATATGAATGTGCGTCCTGCAACGCTTTGCCACCGTACGATATATATGACTGCTCTGAGGAGGTCACCTTGCCGCTATTCCATATTTCCTCTTTACTTATAGCATCCGAAACCACTATTTCATATGCCGATTGAATTTCGTTTCTGTCAGTATCATTCACAATCCAGCTAAATACGGGATTTTCCACGTTGTCGGGAGAAGTCAATTCATTTGTTAATAATCCGCTCGGAGGCGATGGAGGAGTATTATCCTCCGCCACAGCGTTTGGAAGTACTGATACAAAAACCGACAAACTTAATAATAATGCGCTTATTTGTTTTATATTTTTCATAATTTTTTCTCCTTATTATCAATCAGGAATAAACTCCATGCTCTTTATTTCAACGCCACTTCCAAAACAGTAGAAATAATACGTCGTATATGCCGACAAAGAAATTTCCCCTGTTTGCCACGAGGTATTATTGCTAAGATTATCTATCGCGCGTCCATTATTTGTGCTGATTGACTCCGACACATAAAGCGAACCTCTGTTATATGCTCTTTTCGCCGTGATTTTTAATACTCCGTCCTTTTTTGGCATATATGAGATATATCTGTTTGCCTTTCCGTCCGAAACGGATGTCGCGCCGTTATAGTGCATTCCTACGGAATTATCAAGGTAATCACTTGAACCTCCTCCTACAATAGTTATACCGTTATATTCAAAAGTTTTGTCAGCAACCGTATCAAAAGTGGTTTTACTTTCTACAGCCTTTGTAAAATCCCATATCTTAGGTTCTCTTGCCGAGTCGGTAAACGAAATATCACTGAATTCAAACAGTGTTCCCGTCGGAAATTCAATTCCTAAGTTCTGAACCCCTTTTATATTTTGTGAAAGCTCTATTGTGTTTCTGTAAAATTTATATTCACCCGTTGTACCGCTTGTAACAGTATATTGCTCTCCTTCGCCCATCCTAAAGTAAACAGGTATTTTCTTTTCTTCGCCGTTATCACTGTATACGATATTGAGATTTAATTCTGTCTGACTGTTGATAATGCTTCCGCCTAAAATCAGTTTTGAACTTCCGTCAAATCCAAAATCACAATTTGGTATTATAACTCTTACTGCGTCCGTGATTTTAACTGTAAGTTGTTCAGTTTCATAGCTTCCACCTAGTGACTGAAACTTAACGGCGCCTGCGCTTGTGTTGGACGGATCAATTACGGTATAGGGATTACGGTATTCCGTTTTGTCCTCCTCAAACGAGATACTGTTCAATGACAGCTTATCACTTACAAATTTAAGACATATATTCTTTATTCCGCTTATATGAGGAATATCAAACTCAAATCGTTTGAATTTATCTGAACCTCCCGTACTCTGTACTTCAAGTTCTGCCACTTTATCGCCTTTGTCTGAGCCTAAATATACCTCTATAATACCTGCTGATTGTGCGCTGTTTGATGCTGATAGCTTTATTTTTGATGAACCGTTTCCTTTGAAATTCACATTATCAAAACGTATCATATCACCGGCAGTAAAACCGCCTGCGGCGTTTTCAACTGTATTTCCACTATCGTCTGTTCCGCTTTGATTTGTAAGCTCTGTTGTTGTCTGTGCCCACGAATAATCAAATGCGGATATTTCTTCATACGCGGGAATTTCACCCGTTGAGCTTACTATCTGCTTAAATATTGTCCTCAAATATTCCGTTGTAAGCTGTGTTTCAGGCTTAAACTCGCTTGAAGAAGCATATTGTACAAGGCTGTTATACATTTGTCTTACCTCCGGATACTTTTCCATTTGGTTTAAAATATCCATTGTGCATACAAGCAAATTCCCCTCGCCGACCTTCGCTTCAAATATACTGCCTAGCTTTCTTGAATACGCCATATGGTCAATATTTTGTGCCATAGGCTTCAAATCGATGGGTGCGTCGTCTAATACTATGGCTCTTGAATTTTTCATGAGATTATACCACTGGTAATCTCCGAAATACTCTGTCGGGAAGTTCTTAAATACGGGATGCTCTTCATTTACATATAAGCCCATAGTTGTTGCCGCCCCTGCTACTCTTCCATGGAACATACTGCTCCAATAATCATTTGTCCACCTTACGGCTACGCTGTTAGGAAGATTAGTCTCGTTTGGTGTTGGCAGCATAAGCACTCTTCCTCCCGCTTCAAGGGTATCACGGACTTCTTTTGTGTAAGCATCTGCTATAAGTAAATTATCGGGATTATCCTCCTTATTCTCGGGATATACCCAAATAGAATAACTGTTTTCGCTTCCCGCCGCACTTACCGTAAATATCAGTTTCTCCGCTTTGTTTACGGACACAAACATTCCGTTTTCTTCAATACTTCCCAATGAGGTAACTGTTCCCTGCAATGCGTCAACATTCGTCAGCGTTCCTTCTTTTATAAGTGTTCCGTCCTCGTGTGCTAAGCTCCATTTTGCCGAAACATTATTCAGATTTTCCTCGCTGTAATTTGTAACAACCACCTCTGCATTAAAGCTGTCCGATTGGTTATACATATATTTAGGCAGCTTTGCAAGAGTTGTAATGGGACTGTTAAAGCTCTTATATTCTTCACTTGTAAAGCCTCCATCCTTATCATCCATAAAGCTGTCCAAAATACCTACAAGTGCGGTATTCTGTCCAGGGAAATCCTGTATGCTTAAAAGCTGATAGCCACCAAAGCCTGCGGTTTTTAATGCAGCTTCAATGTCTGCCCGATATGAAATAGCCGATGTTCTTGCTGTAACTCTTGAGAAAGTTTCATTCATATCCGAAAGACCTTTCTTTTCCATTATCGATTGGAAATTTGATAGATTTCGCGGAGCAAACACACCGTTCTCATATTTGGGAATTTCTTTTTTGAAGTTCGGATATACCTGATATTGTCCCGTTTCATGTCCCATTACAGGTATGTCGCTATTAAGATATTCCATTGCTTTATTAAAGTCCTGACAGGAATTTGGCTGTTCACCCTCTAATCTGCCGCCGTCTGACGAGTTATTCCATGCAAAGGATAATCTGACCTGCTTATCGTTTCCGCTTTTTGCTACCTTTGCGGTCGTCCAGAAATCATCATCCGTATTTATTTTAGAATCGCTCAGATTGTTATTTGTTCCCTCCGCATATAATCTTGTAGGGTCAATAGATTTCAACCGTGCTCTGAACGATTTTATTTCCGACTGCGTGTCCGTACTGCTTGTTGTCATTTCATTTCCGAAGGTCATCATAACAAATGATAGATTACTCGCAAAATATTCAAGTATTCTTTCACCCTCTTTTCCGTAAAGCGTATCAAAACCCGTAGGCGTACCGCCGAAGCCGTACATTTCAGGCTGCATATAAATTCCCATCTCATCTGCGGCTTCAAAAGCCGCCATAGGAGGCGCCCAAGAATGAAATCTGAAGAAGTTTATACCCATTGACTGAGCCTTTCCAAAAAATTTCTTCCATTCCGCTTTTGTCATAAACGGATACCCTGTAAGAGGAAATACCGCTGAATTAGCCTCGCCGCGAAGGAAAGTTTTGTTGCCATTTATGGTGAATTGCCCGTCCGATTTGCTAAAATCTCTCATCCCGAAGCTCTCGGTATAATCATTCTTTGCACCGTTATCCATATTCACCGATACCGTCATACGATACAGTGCTGGGTGAAATTCAGACCATAACTTTACATTATTACCCATATTGTAGGCGTATTCAAGCGTCGTTTCGCCCTTTCCCTGCGTTAATGAAATATCCTCTGTCATTGGAGATACTCTGTCCTGTTCTCCCTCGTGGTTATAGCTTGTTGCACTAAGAGTAAGAGTTCCATTTACAGCTTCGTCTGTGTCTTTCCGGACAGTAACCTTTACGTTTGCAATTTTCTTTTCCGCATCAGGATATACCTTGACGTCCTTTATATAAATTTTATCGGTTGCTTTAAGAGCAACCTCGCCTATAATGCCGTTCCAGTCGTTTTGAGTCTCTTCGGTAAGCATATGCGTTTTGGTACGGAACAAATCATAGCTGCCGTTTGTTACCTCAACGGTTATAATATTTTCTTCACCGGCTTTTAAGTTACTTAAATAATACTCGTGAGGCATAACAAGTGAATCATTTGTATTATAATTGGTTTGTTCTTCTCCGTTTATCCATACCCTTGTGTTTTTTGTCCTTTCAAGAGTGAGCATAACGCTTTTTCCCGACCAATCGGATGGAATATCTATTTTTTTCTGATACACCGCCGCGCCTGTATATTTGTATTTCAGGCTTAATCTTGTTTTATCCGCCGAATTGTTTTTTGTACCCTTTTCATTTTCGCTTAATGTACCCGGAAGAGAACAGGTATCATTGGCTACTGTACCATTAGAGTATGCTCCCAATTTCAAGCCCCACTCGCCTGCAAGATTTATTATTTCCGCTTCATTTTCTGACGGAGGAGGAGTGTTTTCACTATCTGAAATCCATTTATCCTTTGGAATTTCGACCGCTTCGCACAGCGGCGTCATTTTTTCAACACTGTTCCACAGCATAAGTTTTATATTATCTGCTTCTGACTTTGGTTCCATTTCAATCATTACAGAAGCTCCGTTATAATCAGCTGTTTTCATACACTGTAATACTCCGTTTTTATATGCTGCCGCAATCAGCTTTCCGTTCAAAGTACCTGCGTCTGCGCTTATACTGTATATACCCTGATTAACTGTAACGCTTCCCTTAATATGCGCCGTCTGAGGAGATGGTGTAGGCGATGGAGAAGGCGAATTTGACGGAGAGGGCGAGGGAGGTTCTGAACTTGTATTTATTTTGTATGTAATTGTTTTTCCTGCTGTATCCTCAAATTCAAATTTATAATCTGTGTTTATGAAATCCTTAATTCCGCCGTCATACATTCCCTGTGCAACAATTCTCGCACAATTCATTGCGCCCAGATAGTTGTGATGCAGTATATCAGGTTCATTAGGGAAATAATAGTTATTCTTTATCGTTTCTTTATCATCTCCATAATTCTCGCGGTAAAAATCATAGCTTTCCTTAGATAAATTTATATACAGACTGTTTGTCTTCTCAGCAGCCTGCTCCATTGCCTGAGCAAAATGTACGTCCGGCGTATAGTCATTGATACACTTCAGATATTCGGCAGTCCCGTCACATTCCTGCATTGATGCGTTTGGTGAAACAACAATAGGAATAATACCCTTATCCTTTGCCGCATTTACCATTCTTTCAACACTTTCGCGGGTAATATCAGCATTATTATATTTAGTATCGTTATATCCGCACTCTATAATCAGATAATCTCCCGATTGTGCGTTTGCAATAACTCCCGGAAATGCCGTAGTTTCCAGAATAGTAGCGTAATGACCGCCGTTTGCAAGATTTACCGTTTCCACATCATCTGTGAAATAGCTGTCAATCACCTGTCCCCAGCCGGCAGAGCTTTTGTTTACGTTAGATGTTGCGCCGTAGTAGTTCGCTACAAGAGAGTCTCCTAAAATATATATCTTTGTTTTTCTGTTTGCAATAGCAGAGGCTCTGTAAAATTCACACCAAGACATATTATAATCGGAGGTGTCTGTCATAGATAATTTTATCGCGTTACCGTCTATCACAATATCGTGTACGGATATTTCTGCGCCTTCTGTAATTTTTCTGTTATATCCATCCTTATCCACGTTATTAGCCACCATTGAACCGTTTACATAAATGTCCGCTCTCCTTGTGCCCTGCTTCTTGAATGTAAAGTTATATAATCCATTATCTATATCGTTTTTCAGTGTTTTTTCTGATTGAAGCGAGCCGATATTTTCATAACGGAATATAGGCACAACCTCCGCTTTTACGGCATTGGCTGTATCTACCGTAATTTCAGTATCCGCAGCAACCTTTTCACAGTGTATCATATTGCCGTTCAAATCGACGGTAGTAACCGCAAAGCTTGAAACATGAGCGTCGCGGTACAATGAAGATGTGTCAATCACCGTATTATCGCCTGCCGCATCCGTAACAATGCTCATAACCTTTTCGCCGGGTACATACGGAATATCCGATACATCCTCTACGATTTTTATATTATCTATATAGCACGGTTTTCCACTTGAATTGTTTGAAATGAAATGCAAGGTTTTAATATCTGTTTCATAATTAAGCGGAGAGGTGTATTCATCTGTCCCCTTTGAGCTTGATATTGTAAGCGTTATAAGCTGGGCGTTATAGTCAAACACTGCTTTATAATGCGTCCAGCCCTTTGAGGTGTCTGCGGTTGAGGACGGATTATATATTGATGCAGGTCTGCCGTATGCTCCGCTTGTGTTCTGCGTAAGCTTCTCTATACCGCCCAATTTCAGCGTTGTATCAGCGGTTGAGCTGTATGCGCTTAAATATGAATTTAACAAATCTCCGTTCCCTGATGATGAAGATATTGTATATCCCAAATACCTTCCTCCGCTTTCCTTTGAATAGGCTATATCCGCTTCTACCGTTATTTTAGCGTTTTCGCTTATTTCTACGGAGTTTGATAATGTGAGCGTTAAATCGTTGCCGCCGTAGCATTTTACCGCGCCCAAAGAATTATCATACTGCGCCGCGTCCTTAATAACGGGAGTATCCAACGCAGAAGCGTCTGTTGAAATATCTGTTTCTGAGCCGAAGCTCCAGACGGTTTCTCTTGCTTCTTCGGCATGTACTACAGGAAAAAGCGATAACCACATTGTAATTGTAATCAATATCGAAATTGTTTTTTTCATATTGCTCTCCTTTCAAAATTCATATTTCAGACGGCGCATAACTTACTGCGCTGACATACGCGGCTCTTGTTTTGTTTATAATGTAATAAGTCGTACCTGCCTTGCAATTCATAGTAACGATAGTTTCTGACGTACTTGTCGAGCTGCTCCCGTCATCCTTCAATGTTCCTACATCTCTTGATGATGATATTCCCCAGCGTCCGCCGCTTGTTTTCATTTTACCTGTTACAGTAAGCGTTCCGTCCTCTGCAGGAGTAAATTCGATATAGCGCGAACTCTCTCCCGATTTATCGCCGCCGCGCCAATATACGCCCGACGTCGTTATTTTATCGTGGTCAGTGTCTCCCCCGTTACCTGCAATGGCTATTGTAAGTCCGTCATAGTTTTCGGTAAAACCACTTTCCGTTGTTTTTACTTCTGTGGTATATTCGGAAAAGTCCCATACCTTCGCGTAAGATACTGAATACTCTTGCCTAACCTCTCCGTTTTGAGATGTTACCGTTAATATTGTCTTATCCTCATTAAACTCAAACGTAAGCTGCGTTTCTGGAATAAGCGGCTCTATATCGTTTAAAAGCTGTTTCTCGGTTGTTCCCGTTGACGCTGTAATTGTACGCTTTTCAAGATTAACCGATTTAACAAATTCAGCATTTTCCTTTACTTTAATATCTACGCTTTCATCCTGATTTGAATATTTGAACACAATATTGTCACTGTTTGTAATGCTCCATTTGGACTCATAGCTGTCCCATATTTCAAAATTCTTTCCGTAGTCAATCGTGCCCTTGCCCTGACAGCCTCTAATCGTAACATTTTCAACATAGATTGCGGGTCTTGACGACGAAGCCTTAAGCCCTTCAAATACAAATGACATATTGCAGTTTTCAAACGTCATATATCTGTAAACAGGCAATTCATCAGCAGGATTATTTTCGCTTGTAGCATAATTTGCCGCAACGTCAATTCGTTTACTGCTGTCTATATCCCTGAACAGAAGATTTTCACTGAGTCCGCCTCTTGACCAGTAGGTTTTAAGCCATACACTGTGTGAAAGCATAATGTTTTTGACGGTAAGATTTTGGAACAGTGAATCCCGCAAGCCGGAAGCATTTTCACTTCCTGCGACAAATCCGCCCTTTGAGCCGTCCGAAACACAATCGGTTATCCGTATATATGCGGACGGCTTATCTAAATCGTTACCCTCTTTATTTCGTCCGCTTTTAATTGCCACAGCATCATCGCCTGTCAGGAAGTTAATATTGAATATATTAACCAAAATACTTGAATCAGGGTCTATTCCGTCGCCGTTCAATACGCATATATCGTCCGCCGCTCCGGTATAACCGTCTCCCTTTGAAACAACGCTGATATTATCAAAGGTAAGATTTCTGCTGTATATCGGGTGAATTGTCCATGACGGAGCATATGCGACCGTTACATCCTTCATATACACATTTTTTGCATTATGTAATGTGATTGCTCTGCCTCTTACGGTCTGATCCATAGCCGGAGTCATAGGCTCGGGCCAGCCGCCGCTGCCTGTTTTTTGATTTAAGCCTTCGTTATAACCCAGACGGAAACCGTTTGCATTTATCTGTCCGCTTCCGCAGATAACAATATTTTCCACATTATACGGACCTGTATGCGAGCTTTCTCCCTCGTCATATGTTCCGGCATTTAAAAGGCTCGCATACGGATGGTGGTTATCCGGCAGTTCGGTTGTCGTATTTGCCCATTCACCGGAGGTCTGATTTAACTTCCTCCAGCCCTCCCAGCGTGTTATAACGGGCGAATAATCCTTTCCGTAAGGACTTCCCATCAGAATTCCATCAACCTTAAAGGTCATATTGCCTTTTAGGAACAGTGCGCCTGAGTAAAAAATATATCCCTTCGGCAATAAAACCGTACCGTTTGAGGGACATGCATCAATCGCTTTTTGTATTGCGAATGTATCCATAACCCTGCCGTTTCCGACTGCTCCATAATCAAGAACATTTATAATCTCTGATTTCGGCTTCGTTGTTACCGAAATTTCTTTTGACAGCAATTCTTGCCCGTCAGATGATTTCGCTGTTACCGTAAATGTATAGCGTGTTTCGGGATTAAGGTCTTTTGCCGTATATCCGAGCTTTTCGGTATCGGCAACAAGCTCTCCGTTTTGGTAAATCTCATAGGACTGCAAATCACTGCAATCCATCTTTGACGCTCTGTTCCACAGTAAATTAACCGAATTATCCGTTATTGTTTCGGTAGGTATATGAAGATTACGTAAATACGGAGAACTATCATTTACAGTGATTTCACATTCGCCGTAAACTACAGATGAAAGGAAACTACTCAATCTGCTATCCTTTCCCGCAGCTCTTAAATCAATCAGCTCATCAAGCAAGGCTTTATCCTCAACAGAGTCCACAGCTATTGCATAAACCTTTGCTGTACCGGCTTTATATCCTTTTACAATTCCCTCATTATTAACGGTAAGAATATTTTTGTCCGTGCTTATCCATGCCAATTCCTTATTTACCGCATTTTCTGTAACTGATGCGCTAAGCTCATAAACCTCGTCAATATCAAGATTTTTTGCATTTGTTATATTTATCTCGGATACCCTTACCGCTTCAGCCGTAACATTGACGCTGCATGACGTCGATTTACCTCCGCAAGAGGCTGTAATAACCGCATTTCCTGTTTTAACCGCTTTTATTTCCGCTCTGCATACTCCCGACTCGTTTCTTCCGCTGTCAGATATCAACGCTATACTTTCATCGGAGCTTGACCATGATACCTGTTTATCAAACATATTTGACGGAAGAACTGCCGCTGTTAATTCTCCTGTATCACCTGCGGCAATATTTATATCTTTTTTATTTAACGCTACGTCCTGCACATTCATTTCGTTATCGGCTACGCTTATTGTGAACAGCTTTGTATATCCTCCGTTCTTTGCGGTAGCGATAATATTTACAGTGCCCTTATCATATACAGTAATTCCATCCTCAAAAACAGTCTGTCCGTCCGTTCCCAATTTCGGTATGCTACTGTTTGAATACGCTGTTACCACTCCTTCACTGTCAACGTCTGCAATATACGAATTTTCGGATTTCCATATAATCTCGCTCTCGCACTGAGCGTCAAGCTGTCGTTTTTCACCGACCGTCATATCAAAAGCAGACGTTTGAGCGTTTATCTCGGTTTCCCGCGCAGTATCCAATACGCTTACAACACATTCCGCGCTTCTGCCTATATCGGCGGAAACAGCTTTTATTACGGCAGTTCCCTTACTCTTTGCAGTTATTTTTCCGTCGCTTACGGAAGCAACGCTTTCGTTTGTGCTTGACCATGTTAAATTGCTGTTCAGCATACCGTTATTAAATACATCCTTTGGATTTATAATCGGGATAAGCTCCGCACTTGCTCCAACGGACATATTTAATTCATCCGTATTAAATTCAAGCGATTGTACCGTTATTCTTGTTACGTTGTCAATAACTGAAATCGAGCATACCGCTCTGTCACCGTCAGGCAATTTCGCATATATTTCCGTAAAACCGGTTGTTCGTCCTCTGACCTTACCACTGCTGCTGACAGTCGCTATGCTTTCGTCAGCCGACTCCCACGTTATATCTGATGCACTGTATCTTTCGCTGTTTACACTTGCAGCAAGCTGTACGCTGCTTCCTCTTGTTTCCCAGTCGGAAAAATCAGTCTTACTCTTATTTCCCACGACAAGAGGATAATTTGTTTTGTTTAGCGTTATAACCTTGCTTTCCGGCTTAGTTGTGGGAGACGGCTCTGTTTCAGCGATCAATTCAAGAGGCTCTGACAGTGGTATCATTCCTTCAAGACTATTCCACAGCATAAACTTTACTCTTCCTCCCGACGCTTCCTTTGTCATAAAATCTACGGTCTGTTGTATAGGCTTTAATTGAATATCGGTAAGCGTTTTATCCTTATCATAAACAGCACAAATAACCCTTGCGTCAGAGCCAAGGGCTTTAATTTTCAAATTATATGTAATATATTGACCTGTCTGCTTCACACTGTTTGCTGAAATTGCTCTGACAGGATAATCCTGTGCAAAGCCAAAGCCTATTCCGTTATTTTTCGCCCATTTTACATATTCGCTTAACCTTCTTTTTATTTTGGAATATTCACTTTCGTGTGTAAACACTTCAATTATATTGCCTGTGTATTCATCAAGCCTTTGAAGTTCCGCAGCCGTGTCCTTTACGCCCTCAAGACGTTTTTGAGTTTGTATCATCTTAAAGCCTTTATCAATATCATAGCACTCATTATTTGTATTGATAAAGCTGTTGGAATCCTCGGAAAAATAATATGACACACGCTCGTCATCTGCTGTTAAAAGTCCTGTTATGCCGTAATCACAATTCTTAATCGCACTGACATTTGTCTCGTTACCTGTAAAAAAGCCCAATCTGGTAACGGTATCAATGCTTTTCGGATTTCCCGACAAATTCAAAATCGCATCTGTAAATATTTTATATGACGCCGCAATTTCTTCGGCGCAATCCTCATCATAACGGGTGTTGTCATCCTGTGCGTGAAAAGCAAATCTAAGCCAATCGGCGCACGAGGAAAGCTCGTCTTTATAGCGCGAGGGAAGCTTGGCAATATCATAATTATTTTGCTTACTTGATTTTATAAAACAATTTAACGTAAATACTGCGCCGTATTCCTCATGCAGCTTCTTTAAATCAGCAAGCATGGGATTTTCAAACGCGGAATTATATTCATTTACGGTTATGTCATAAAGACATTCGTATACATCGTCAAAGGATATGTGCATTATTCTGGTTTCGTGAGTTTGGGCAGTTTCCTCCGCATTTGCACTCATTCCCTGAATTCCAAACATAAGCATTGTAAGCAACAAAGCTACGGATAATAATTTATTTAACATTTTCATAGTCAGTTCTCCTTATATTACATTAATTGTACACTCACAGCCTGCAAGTTCCTCCGAGGTTAGTTCTACTTTTACTCTACCCTTATCCTCCGCCTTTATTAGAACCTGACATAAACCATTAAAAGCTCTGCGTTCAGGTATAAAATCGCTGTCGTGGTCTCCGGGATTACCGTTTCCGCAGCCGATAAAGCTGCCGTTTCCCGATATCTCAAACTTAATTTTGTTGTCTGCTGTCGGTACTATATTTCCATCCTTATCTTCAACGCTTATGTTTATTATCGCCGTATCGCTTATGCTGATATTATCTTTATACAGCTGGGCGTTAATTTTATATGGTTCTCCCGTTGTGCATATGTTTTTTGTTATTACCTCAGTGTTGTTCTTATATCCTTTCGCCGTAAGCATTCCCGTCTCATATGTGACGTTATCCCATTTAAGATAACCATTTTTCTCTATGGCTTTTTTACCATAGCTTTTTCCGTTCACAAAAATTTCAGCTTCGTCAAGGTTGCTGTAGCAATACACATTGACCCTTTCCCCAATCTTATCGACAAAATTCCAATGAGGAAATATATGAAGAACGTTCTCATTCTGCCACCAGCTCTTATAATAGTAGTAATTATCCTTCGGGAAACCGCAGTAGTCAAAAATTCCGAACTGCGAATATACCGCAGGATATCTAAGCGGCGTCGGCTCACCTCTGTAATCCATTCCCGTCCAGAGGAATATTCCCGACAAGTAATCGCTTTCGGCAAACTTTTTCCAAGTGTTTTCTCCGACGTCCTTTTTCACAGCTTTTTCGCCACTTAGACATTTATTCCTATTTTCGTCATCTAATATGAAGTAGTGTCCCTTGGCTTCATCAGTGCTGTAGCAACCTCTTGTTCCGCTATTTGACGACGCTTCTGTAATGATAACAGGCTGATTGGATATTTGCGTATGGTAATCGTCCCACGCATTTGCACAGTAATTGAAGCCCATAACGTCGAGATTTTTTGTAACGTCCATATACATACGTGCATTGTCATATCTTTGTTCTCCGTCCCAGCATACCACTGCAGAGGTGATAGGACGTGTAGGGTCAAGTTTCTTTATCTCCGCTTTCATTGTCAAGGTTGTAAGTGCTGTTTCACTTCGGTGCTGAGAAAAAATTTCCTCATTTCCTATACCCCATAAGAATATTGACGGATGATTCCTGTCACGCTTAATCATTGATTTTAATCGCTCTATATCCTCCGGTGCGCTTGACATTCTTCTTGTTTCTTCAAAAACAAGCATTCCTTCTCTGTCACATATATCCAAAAGCTCCGGTGCCGCGGGATAATGCGAGCTTCTTATCGCATTGGCTCCCATGCTCTTCATCTGCTGTATTCTGTATTCATTAACACTTTTCGTAACGGCAATTCCCATACCTGCATGGTCATGATGACAGCATAGTCCCTTTATTTTAATATTTTTTCCGTTAAGATAAAATCCGCTGTCGGGATTAAAACGTATATCTCTGATACCAAAGCTTAAGGTGTATTCATCACATACATTTTCGTTATAATACAGCCGTAATTTTGCGCTGTACAAATTTGGATCATCAATATCCCAAAGCTTTACATTATTTATTATTTCGCTATCTGAAAATCCCGCTCTGTCCCAGCCTTTTATTGACACTGCCCTATCCAATCTTGAAACTGTATGACCGTCGCTGTTTTTTATTTCAGCCTCCACCCATACTGATTTTTCTTCAAAGTAGCGATTTAAAATATTTGCGCTTATTTCAATTTCAGCCGTGCCGTTTTTTAAGTTCGGTTTAGCAGTTACAAATACTCCGTCAGGCTCAATATGTATATTATCAACAATTTCAATCCGCACATCGCGATATATGCCGCCGCCTTCGTACCACCAGCCTTCACGTTCAGAAGCATCTACTCTTACTGCTATAATATTTTCCCTGCCCAATGTTATAAAATCTGTAATGTCATAATAAAAGCCCGTGTAACCGCTCTTATGAGTTCCCACATAATATTGATTTACATACAGAGTGCTATCGCGGTATACTCCGTCAAAGTAAACATAAATGCGTTTGTCTGCAAGGCTTTTATCCGCTTTGAACCATTTCCGATACCATGCGACTCCGCCTTCAAGACAGCCACCCGCAAGCAGCCTGTTGCCTATACTCTCCATTTCTGGAATTTCCCGCATCTCTTCGCTTGCGGAATTTTTAAAGCAATATTCGCCCTCTGCGACAAAATCATGAGGCAAGTCTACACATCGCCATTGTGAATCGTCATATTTCTCCGAAGCCGCGCCGAAATCATACGCCCTCGCTTTTGCCCCGCCCCAATTATCTGTATCCTTTACGGGTGGTAAATCTCCTCTGAAAAATTTCCACTGACTATCAAATTTAATTATTTTTCTCATAACTGCCTCCGAATAGTTACGTTTTCTATATTATACTATAGGTCAATCCATCTATCAATTAACATACCTCTACTTCAAATAAAAAAGGCGTAGTATACAAAAGAGAGAGAATAAAGGAAATATATACAGCGCCTTTTTACTTGTTTGTTTAAGTATACCATTAAAATATCTCTCTTTCAATTATCACCGCTGTACCGGTGAAAAAAAATATTGACTAAAGCTTTACTTTTCTTGTTGAAATTTATTGCAAAATATATTATAATATGAATTAGTGAAGGAGGTGGTCATATGAAACCAAAACGCTCGTTTATGACCAAAGATTTTGCAATATCCAAGGAAAGTCACAGCGAGGGCTGGACAATGCCTTACATGCACTATCACGATTCATATGAAATTTATATTTTAGAAAGCGGCAGCCGAATTGTTACAATAGGTGATAATGAGTATAAGGTCGGCGCGCATGACGTCACATTATTTAATAAAAACATTCCTCATACCAGCCGCGGTGATACGCCGTTTGCCGGAATATGTATACATTTGCTTGATCGTTTTACCGACTTTTATTTTACCAAAGAAGCCAAAAAGCATCTGTTGAAATGTTTTAACTATACCGTCATTCATCTTAGCGACAATGAGTTTCAAATAATCAAAAGCATTGCCGATAATTTTGTTGTAAAAGCCGATAATAATTTTATGAAGCTTGCACAGATTGCCGACCTTCTTTCTGCCGCCGCAAAACGTTCCGAAGAATATATGCCGTCGCAGAAACAAAACCCTGTTTCAAAAGCAAGCCGGATAATTCAGTATGTTAACGACAATTACATATTCATAAACAATATTAACGACATTACAGAACGTTTCGGCGTATCTGAAAGCTATATTTTTAAAATCTTCAAACAGGAATTTAATACTACGCCGAAAAAATATCTGTATTCGCTCAAGCTTAATAATGCATGCCATTGGCTTGAAAACCGAAATGCGACAATTAAAGCCATCGCCTTTGACAGCGGCTTTGAATGTTATGAGTATTTTATACGGCTTTTTAAAGAACGCTTTAACTGCACACCGTCCGAATACAAACGCAGGCATAAGGGCATCGGAGGAACTTAAATTCCTCCGATGTTTTTTTATTTTATTTCCATTACATTTGAAAGAGGCTTCATATTCATTGAGCCATCAACAAAAGCGCCATTCCAGACAAATATTTTAACACTTCCGTTCTGTGGAATTGTCAGACCGTTTATATGATTATCGTCTGTAAATTCCACTGTTTCAGCAGTGTTTGCCGCCGACGGCTCCAGACGCTTTGTAACTAAATCAGACAACGCTCCGTTGTTGTCATATGACGCCGCAAAAACCGTTATATATGATAACTGCACATTGCGCCTTAGCTTTATCTGCTTTAATACATTATTTTCCGCAACCTCGTCAGATAATTCCACCTCATATTCAAAATCGCTTTCTTCCGGATATGGGAATATCTCGTTATTTCCTTTATACGGAGGCATGACATATTCATTGCCTCCGTTTTTCATAATTTCATCGGAAGGTATCATGGCATGTTTAAGTATCTCGGCTGTATATCCCGCTACAATATTTTTCAATTCTGCCATAAGCAATGAGCAGGTATTATCCGCACCGTAATCATTCATATGAGTAGCGTCGTTAAAGGCTGTCGCACCGTTTGCTCCCGCCTGCCAATATGCGGTATGCAGATACCACGTTTTTACAAGTCCAAGCTCGTTATTCAAGTTGTAGGTAAGCTTATTAAGATCAATATACGGTATATTTTTACCTTGAGCATATTCCTTTGCGGCTGGAGTATAAATATTGTCAACATCTGTTTTTGTCCACGGCAATGTCTGCTGATTGCTTGTAAGCCTGTGAATAGGCGAACATAAAACAAATGTCGCACCTGTTTTTGTTACTGCATTATAATAGTAATCAAGCCCCGCCTTATACTTTGCTGCCGAATTTTCATTATGTCCCATCTGCATTAAAACAATATCACCCGACTGAATATCATTTTTCCCCACATCAAAGTAAGAGGTTTCACTCACCGCGAGTCCGCCCTCGGCAAGATTGATAACAGCGACGTCTTCATTGACATATTTAGCCGCCGCCTGTCCCCAGCCCGAAGCTGTATCAAATCCGTTATACGGAACAGACGTAAATGTATCGCAGACGGTTGAATCACCGAAAATCCACAGTGTTTTGGGCTTTTCAACCTGCTGTATCTCAATGGAGTTAAGAGCGGCATTTTCTCCGATTACTCCGATATTTAGCATATCGTCTGTATATACAGTGGGAACAGGCTTTCCGCTGTCACGGTTTTTCCATTTAACATTATGAACTCCGACCGTAAATTCTTTTGTCAGAGTATTTCCTGCCTGTATTTTCTCATTTGTCAGAATAAAATGTCTTCTCTCTGATGTCAGAGTAACATCCGCGTCCTCGTCATTCGCGCTCATAGTTACTTTGACTTTATAATAGGTATTAGGCTCAACCTTTACCGCAAATCTGAGAGGATATTGCTTATCAGTTGTTTTTATATAGCCGCCACCCTCTAAAAGCGTTGTCAGGTGGTCTGTATCCTGATAATATCCGTCCACTACCTTCGGATAATCGGCGCTTGTATCGCTTATTCCCAAAAATCCGTATCCCTTTTCCTCGCTGTATTCATCAGAAGCTCTAACATTAACAAAACCGTTATTACTTTCTGAACCGAAGCTGAATTTCCATGAGAAATAATTTGGATTTTCCGCAGTAAACGCATATGCCGGAATACCTGACTCATCCGTCAGATTGGGGCACTCAGGATACGCGCTGTATGAGTATCGAACACTTACGGGGGACGAAACATCATCGGCTGTAAGAATTACTGCATTGTTTTCAATGACTGCCCTTGCGGGATAATATACTCCGTCATCTCCCGCAATTTCAAATTCCTGCAATTCATCGGGATTTATTCCCCTCGCGTTCCATACGCTCTCTGAATGATTATCCATGTACTGTTCCTTTGGCATTACGGACAAGCTTCCGTTTGCGTCAAATTCAACAACTAATCTGTTTCCGCTTGTATAATGCGACTTATACAGAGGTCCGTGAGAATATATTTTACTTCCGTCCTTATGAGTGTCCTTTTTATAAATATCCTTTAGGGCGCAGTCTGCAAGCCTGTTTGCTATTATCGGCTTCTGAGCTGTATGATAATTAACTCTTGCGCTGAAATTTTTATTTTTTCCTGCTATATATTCTTTTTCTCCGTATATATCAAGCGTGGACACAAATCCCAGATTTATTTTATTTTTCATATTGAGATATGTGTTTGTCTGCGCCTGACGCACATCTCGCATACCCGTATTGTCCTGACGCTCATCACTGATTGTATCTGGATAAATTATACCGTTTCTTGTAAGCTGAACATAATAAAACGGAAGCTCCGCGTTACCGAATAAATATCGGTAATCGTTAATAAGCGCAGTCATTTTCTGCTCATAGTAGTCAGCGCCGTTATCCTTATCGCTGCATCCCTGATACCAGAAAATTCCCGACAGCTCCATATTATGAAGCGGATAAATTCTTGAATTATACCAATTCTTTTTCTTGTTGAAATCGTCTATTCCCGTGTTTTCAAGCCACTGAGCGATAGTTGTTCCGCCTACCGCCGTTGACAAGATACCGATAGGCACGTCTGTTTCCTCGTTCAGCTTTTTTGCCAGTGAATACACCGTTGCGGGAAGATATTTGTTCATTACAAAATCACGGTCAAGCTCGCGCCACTGTGCGTCAATGGCAAGCTTATTTTGCGGCTGTGAACGGTTTACTTCTCTGTTATCCTCGCTCGGCGTGGGAAGCTGTAATATGCGAATATCGGAATTTTTGCAGCTGTCTATTTCCTGCTGCGTATAATCAAGACCTATATAATATGTGAGATAATACCACATATTTGACTGACCTCCGCACAAATACAAATCACCGAATTTAATATTGCTTATAACCGTGTTCTCCGTTTGATTTTTTGGATTGTCTGTTTCGGGTACAATCGTTAAAGTATATGTATCGGTATAATTTGATACCGCATCAAAGGTTACATTCCAAGTGCCGCCATTTGATAACGATTCAATGTTTCTTGTTTGGCTATCATCAGGATTACTGTCATTTGTGAGAGTAATTACCGCACCTGTGGCATTTTCCGAATATCCTTCAAAATATATCGGCTTGCCGCGCTGAATAAGCATATTATCACCGTACATATTATTCAATGTAACCTTCGCTGTAAGCGCTGCGTTTTCGGTTACATATCGTATGCTTTTTACCGTTGCGGAACGTGTTTTTGAATATATGTAATAGCTGTTCCCTGCCGTACATTCCATTGAAACAGTTTCCTCAGACGTGCTTTGCGTACTGTTGTTCGCAGAAAATGCATAATTAAGAGCTGTATGTATTCCCCAGCGTCCCCCGCTATTATTCAGCTTTCCCGTCACATATAATGTTCCATTTTCTTCGGGAGTATATGAAATATATCTCGGGCTGTCACCGTCCTTTGGGTCGCCGCCGCCTCGCCAATATACTCCGCCTGTAGATATACTGTCATCGCCATTGTTAGCTATAGCTATAGTCAACCCGTTGTAGACTTCCGTAAATCCGGCTTCCGTAGTTGTTATTTTGTCTGTATATTCAGCAAAATCCCATTGAATAATACCGTCTGCATTGCTGTAATCGGCAAAAACCGAAATGTCGAATCCGTTCAGCCAGCTTGTCACAAACAATACTGTTAATATTATGCTCAATAATTTTTTCGTCCTCATAGTCTTTCCCTTTCTTTAAATATGATTTCTGTCTTTTATTCTATCACATATTATAAGCCCTCACAATTAACACAACTTTACATATATTTTTTTCTGTTGAACATAACTTCACCGGTTGTGATTATTCAAAGCTCTTAGAATCGGTTTCATATTATTTAAACTATCCCATACCATAATTTTATACTCATCTGTTGTCGGCGCGTTTGTTTCAAGAGTTACTGTTCCGTTTGCGCCTATTTCAGTTTCATCTGAAACGGATATATTTTTCATAACACCGTTTTCATAGCTTGCGACGATAAGCACTGCGTTTCGCTTATCTGACACGTTGCTTGTTATATTGACCGTAACCTTATCTACTGTAATTGTAGGCTCTGAAGCCTCCAAATCAGCCGTGCGTTCAACTTCAATTTTATCAAGCCGCGCAGGGTCATACGTTTCTTTTTTGCCCTCTATTTGGATTATATCATCCTTTGACAAATTGACCGTTACAGTATGCGTAGTTAGTGTTTTTTCATCTGAATTTGCCGAGCCTAAATCCTTATCGGCAATCCATTCGTCCGCCAAAGCATCATTTATATACAGCTTAAATTCCGCGTTTCCGTCATTTTCATCAAAGTATGTTACTTTTAAATGATACTTACCATCCGCACCTGCAAACTGCGCCTTTGCAGTTCCTTTACCCGACTTGTTCGCACCAACGCAACCGCCGCCTGACGCCGCACTGTTGTTCTCAAATTCGTAGCCCGATAAATTCATCTTTTCGGCTTCAATCGACTTTGTAAACTTAGGTACAATATCCGCAAGCTGTCCGCCGTCTACGGTAAAGGTGGTATCGGTATTCGGATAAAGAGGAATTGCGCTGTCGCTTTGCCGTACATTATTGAAGACTATATCACGACAGTATTTCATTGATATATTCTGCGTGATATTCTTCTCCGTTCCAACCGTTATATCCTCAAAGGAAATATTTTTAATGTAATATTCATCACTTCCGCTGTCGCTTGTGAAGCCCTCCATTTCAATCGAGGTATTTATCCACGGATTGCTCTTTTCGCTGCTGTAGCCGAGAATATTCATATTCTTAAATGACATATCGCAAAATACAGGACTTGTATCGGCAGCTTCACCGTCCGCGTTATAGCTTACCGAATGAATAAGCACACGGTCAACAGTGCTGTCCTGAACGTGGAAATCTTTTATATACCTGCCGCGCACCTTATTTGCCTTTAACTCTATACCATAGCGTGTATTGGACAGCACGCAATCTCGCACATAAACTCCGCTGACGCCGCCCGACATCTCGCTTCCGACAGCCAAGCCAAGACCGCCCTCGCTTGTGCAGCTGATAATTTTGATATTCTCCGACGGTCTTGCAATCGCATTCCCCTCGGGATTTTTACCCGATTTAATCGCCACGCAGTCGTCGCCCGTATTGAAATTACAGCCGTAAATTGTACAGTTTGTAGATGAGTCGGGATCCCAGCCGTCGCCATTGCGGTAGCCGCTTGTGTTAAAGGTTACGCCGTTAGTTGTTACATTATCGCTGTAAATCATATGCACCGTCCACATAGGCGGTTTTGCGACCGTTACACCCTTGATATACACATTATGCGCGTTGCTTACGTTTATAAGCCGACCGCGTATTCTGCTTCGTATATTATTTTCGGCGGTTTCCGAATTTGCAATATCATAAAATGTATCCGCGCTGCTGCCCTCGTCTATTGCAAGCGCGGTAGCGTTACCCTTTATCGGCGCGTAATTTGCGCGGTAATTATCGCCTGTAATTGTGCCTTTGCCGATTATTTTTACATTTTGGCATACATAATTTTTGTCTGTACTGTAATCTGTAGCTTCATCAAGATAGCCTATATTTATAAGGCTTCTGTACGAGTATTGCTCCCAGCCCTCAATTCTGCTCCAAATAAGTCTTTTAGGCGCTTCCTCGGTATATGTAACTCCCGTTGCCGTACCGCCTGTGTAGGCTTTTGATATATCAATTTTCTTTTCAAAATCAGACGCGTTTTTACTGCTTAAAAGCGTTCCGTTTACCTCCAGCGTCATATTGCTTTTTAAATCAAGCGCGCCCGTTAGGAATATATATTCTTCGGGAATAAGCACAATATCGTTGTCCTCACATGCGTCAACAGCCGCTTGAATTGCCGCTGTGTCAAGCGTTTCTCCGTCACCCTTTGCGTTATAAGGCGCGTTCATAACATTATGCACCTTACCTTTAATTTCTGTTTTGGCTTTTACTTCATTTGATTTTGCCGACTCGTTTTCGCCTATAAGAGAAGTAACGGTAAAAGTGTACTCTGTATCAGGCTCTAAATTATCAGCCGTATAGTATGTTTCGTTTGTCGCGGTAACAGAAAGAGGATTACCGTTGATATATACCTTGTAGCCTGTAATTTGTTTATAGTTCTGCGGTTTATCCCACATAATTGATATACTTGAATATGTCATTGCCGCCGCAGGTACATATACATTTACAGGTGCGGACGGAGTAAGCTCCGCCGCGCGCGCAAATTGGGGCGTACCTAAAAGCATACTGACAGCAGGCAATACACTTAAAATTTGTTTTAGCATTTTTATATCTCCTTATTCATCTGACTATATAAACATTTGAAATTCATACTAAATTATTGTATCGTCTGTACAAAGTTATCATACCCGACAGCTTTATCTGCGCTTAACGCACTTGTCGTACTCAGCACTAATTCGGATATATCGCAGCTTTCGTTAAGCTGTCCCGTATAGATTTCATTACATTCGTCTGCCTCTGATGAAAATTTAATCGTAACATTTCTGTTTCCGTCAATATTTATTGTCACATGAGGCGTATAGCTCTTGTTTGTCAGACTGAACACCTTGGAGGCATTCCAACCGTCTGCACCGCTTGACGCGCTCGATTTACTCTTAAAGCGAAACGCAGTAAAACCGTCGGGAACAATACCTCCTATTTTAACATCCGTAATCTGTGAATTTTTCGAGTTCCATGTATAGCTTACCAAGCTCCTTTTTTGACTGTCTGTTATCTCTGCTTTAGCGTCAGCGGAAGAGCCCTGATAACCGTAGAAGCAGTCAAATTCAAGTGTAAAAATCTGATTATCCGATAGCTTTACAGGCGTGGTTAAAACGGCTGAAACAGCCTTACCGCCGGACAATGCAAGTATTCTCTGTCCGAAAATTGAATTTGGAGTGTTTGCCGTATCTATCAGGGTTATGCCCGATTTTATTTCAGCCGTTGAAGCCTTGCCCGTATAAGACGATTTTTTTTTATTGGGACTTATTCCGAAAATATTTGCATTATTTTCAAAGTCCTCGCTAAAGCTTGTTATTGTATCAATAACCGACGACGGAGCAAACCGTGCATACAAAATTTTATAGTCTCGCACACGCAACGAGTACGCCTCGCTGTCACATATCAGCTTGTTATCATTATCATACCAGCCTACGCATTCATATCCGTCTTTCGGGTTAGCACTCAGATTTACAACGGAATTTATCGCATACTTTCCGCTTCCAGATACAGTACCATATTGTTCATTATCGCTTTGAGCTGTTATTATATACTGTGGAATATCACAAACTGTGGTTTTTATATCTATATCTGCAAAATAGGCTTCAAACGAATATGACGGTATTGTTGAGCCTGTTTCCAAATGAGAAATTCCAAAGCCTCTTATCGGCAATATTCCGTCAGTATCGGCGGCATTTTCAGACTTAAGCTTATCTATAGCGATAGTTACAGGCTCTCCTCCTGCAACCGAAACACTTTGCTCTCCCTTAATCAAGTCAAGCGTCAGGTCAATATCCGTCCATTTTCCCGTCTTAACCTTTCCAAGCTCTGTACCGTCCTCAAACGACAGCTCGCCGTCTCTCACAATAATATTTTTTATACCGTTTAAATACGAGCCTGTTTTTTGCGAGCTTGTCAGTCTGATTACAAAGCTGCCGTATGAATAATTCATTGCAAAATGCAGTTTTATAATTCCGGACGATACCTCTGCGTTATTATTAAAACGCTTGTATAAATTATAGCTGCCCGAACCGTTATTACCTGTTTTAAGCGCTGATATGCCGTCCTTATCCGCTATTTCATTATACTTTGTTGTCGCGCTTCCGCCTGCGCCCCAGCCGCTTTCTGCGTCAGTAAAATGTTCCGATAAAAGCAAGGTATCGGTTTCATCTTCCTTGTAGCAATATGAAGAGTAATTTTTCTCACCCTCCACAGGCTCGTCACCGTTATTTTCTACGGGTACGGCATACGCTCTGTAAGTACATTCATCAGGAATTACCGCATTGTCAAAATACATTTTATATATTTCACCGTATTTGCAGGCTGTGTTGTCTATGTGGTCTATATCGCTGTTAATGTCGGTTGATACAGAATAATAGGTGTCAATTACATTATTGTTTTTGTCAATAATATCTACCGCGCCGCGAGCATAATACTGCATATCTCCCTGTACCTTGAGTGAAATATAATCTATGACGGTACATTCCGCAGACGCCTTGCTTACAGGCTTCATTCCTTTTATAGAGTTCCAGTAAAAGGTTTTATGTATATCGGTATTTTTTGTCTCGCTGATTTGTGACATCGGAATATTTTGTGTTTGTATATCCTTTAGTACGCCGTTGCCGTCATATTCTGCATTAATCCTTACGCACATTCTGTCTGCCTCTGAAACCGCTGTATCCTTAACATATATCGGATATTCATATACAACGTCGCTTGACAAGGGATATGGATAAGCATCATTGGGCGCCCAGCCTTTTGCGACTATATCGTCCGATATACTGTAGGGCTGCTCACTGCTCATATTCTCAACAAGCTCACTCAGAACATTAGCCTGAATACGTTCTGATTTCGTCGCATTTTCACTGTTTCCCGTATCAGCAATTCTTTTTGCCTCATTGAGAAGAATATATCCGCCGTTATCCGCCCCTGCATTATTCATATGAATATTATCTATACCTACCGTTCTTGTTACCCAATAATAGTAATCCATTGAGCTTCGGTTCACATCAGTATCGTCAAAGCCTGCTCTCTGACGCTGAGCCATTACAGCAGGAGCGACGGTATTCATCCATTTGTTAATTTCCGTATTGAGGTCAATAAAAGCAATATCCTCCGCGCCTTGATTTTCAATCATATCCTCTACGAATTCTTTGCCTGCTTTAGCTATATTGGCGTTGCTCGGCTTCCACACACCGCTGCTCCAAAATTGTGACGAATGACGCTCCGTTGTGCTGACTACCACAAGCTTTACGCCTTTTTCATGCGCCGCATTATAGTAACGCGGTAGATTTTTCTTTAATGAGTCGGTTGTTTCGCCGTTAAAACCATACTGCACAAACATATAGTCGCCTGAACGCATATTCTCAACAACTCTGTCAAAATGCTTCGTGTCACTTGATTTAAGTCCTCCCTCGCCGTGATTGCATATAGCTATTTCGGGATTTATATACTTAGCCATAGCCTGACCGACTCCGCCGCGGCTACTCAGGTCAAAAAACGGAAGCGATGCTTCAACATCATCACCTGTGGAATCGTTAAGCAGCCATGCGGTTTTCCCTACATTTTCGCACTTTTCTATTTCTACGGAAACCAATCCTGCATTTTTGCCTGCAACAGCTATGTTAATAGCATCGTCATTATAATTTCCAGATGAATTATAATACTGTCCTACAAGATTTACATTCCATGTCTTTGTAATTGTTTCTCCCGCTTCAAGGGTATGTTTGTATAAAATAAAATGACGTTTTTCCGAAAACAGGCTTATTTCCGTACTGTCTGTTTCGCTTGTGTTCACAACAGTTACAGTAACGGTATAATAAGCGTTTGCGTCTGCTCCGATTGAAAAACGCACAGGCATAACTCCTTCGCCGAATTTCGAGAGAGTTTCCACATCATATTTGTCATAATCGGCAGTTACATATGATGTTCCGTTAATTTTACCCTTTTTCAGATATGTAATAATATCGTCGCTAAAACCGTCAAACCTACCGTCTTTAAGAGTTGACTTATCGTCAATATCCATAAATCCGTATTTTAATCCGTCTGCCTGCTCGCCGTACCCGCAGTCCGGTTCTACCGTAATGCCTCCGCCTGCTTCATCTCCCATAATAAAGGTTGATTTCACCTCTGCTCCTGCCGTTATGGAAAAACACGTCAGCATAAGTGTTATGGCTAACAATGTTATCATCAATTCTGACAGTACCCTGTTATAGCATTTTTTTACCATTTTTATTCTCCTTCACCAAATATTAATATTAAACTTTTATTATTTATGTTTATTATATCACACATCAAACTAACTAAATTCTTGACTGTTGGAAAAACACGAACAATATTATTAAAATTTCCGTGTATAACAAAAATACTGTTCTGCAAAATTTATGCAAAGCAGTATTCCGAAAATTATTCATAATAAAAATGCTGTTCAGTATTCAGCTTAATTGAGAGAGAGTTGTACACAAAAACAGCATTTTTATATGAATGTATCTGTATTTAGTATATCAGACGGTAATTACCGTTTCCACTGTTATATTCTTAAATTCTCTTCAAATGCGAACAATATTATTATTTTAAACCGTTTTATTGTTTTTTCGCATTTGTGACGGCGATATACCGTGAATTTTTTTAAAGGTTCTTGTGAGATAATCAACAGAAGAAAATCCTGTCTGTGCAGCAATCTCCGTAAGATTAAGTGAGGTTGTCAAAAGCAGCTTATGAACCTGCGAGGTGCGCAGGGTGTTAAGATAATTAACAAAGGTATCTCCTACGGCTTTTTTAAAAGCAAGACAAAAATTCGATTTGCTCATATTAGCGTATTCGCTTATAAAATCCAAAGAAATACTTTTTGTATAATTCATATTTATATACAGCAGCGCCTGCATCACGGGAGCCTCTGATTTTTTTGTCGGGTTTTTCAGCGTTATTGCAGCCTGCTTCTTTTCTTCACAGCTGATAAAATCCACAAAGCGAGCTATTGTCATACGCATAAGCTTATTTGAAAGTGAATTTTTAATATTCTTATATCTGTGAATTTCCTCAAAGTAATTTAAGGCAAGGCATAATTTATCTTCGTTTAAGTCAAGCACGCAGGTGGACAGCTTTTTAAAAAGATATTCCAACTCACTTTTTGTAAGCATCGGCGATAGTACATCAGAAGATACATTCATTATATATCTTTTAAAATAAACCTTGTCAGTGCTTGTCGTCATATGCAGCACAAACGGCTCGACAACAAAAAGACTGCCTTTTTTTAGCAGATATTTTTTATCGTCAAGGAATAAATTTTTTTCGCCTTCAAGAATAAGATATATTTCGTATGTGTCATGATAATGCTGACGCTGCATACTAAACGGCTTGTTAAATTCCGCTACGTTTATATCAAAATCTTTTGTTCCTGCATATACCGGATTTTTCATAAACTCACCCTCTTATTTTTCTATTATTTAAAAATAATATGTTCCGCTTACTACTAAATGCTCTTCACCGTTTATTATAATCGTTGCTTTTACGGGCGTTGTAATTTCATAGCATACCTTATCGCCCTCATAATGCCATGCGGATTTTATTGTACCGTATGCGGTATCGAGCGACACATTTATGCTTCCGAGACGTTTATCGGGAACAGGCGCGATAACCGCCTCCTTAAAGCCTGAATTTTGCTCAACGGGTTTTATTCCTCCCGCAGCGGAATACAGCCAATCGACAACTGAGCCGTATGCATAATGGTTATACGAATTCATATCCGTACTCCAAAATGTGCCGTCATCTCTTATTCCGTCCCAATGCTCCCATACGGTAGTCGCGCCGTGATTAACCTCATACAGCCACGACGGATATCCCTCCTGTAAAAGCAGGCTGTATGCGGTTTGGGCATATCCGTTTTCACTCAGCGCATACAGTAAATACGGAGTTCCGACAAAGCCCGTTTTTAGTTTATTTCCGTTTGATACTATCATATCGTTAAGCTGTTTTGCGGTTTTCGCCTTATCATCAGTAAGATTAAAATACAGCGCAAGCACACATTCGGTCTGCGTTGAATACTCGGTAAAGGTCTTTTTAAAGGTTGACACAATGTTTCTGTGCAGTTCCTCGTATTCAGACATACCCTTGCCGATTACTTTTCCCGCTTTTATCAGTATGTCAGTTGAATACGCATAAAACGCGCTTGCAATAAAGTTATCAGGTGTGATACCGCGATAGCTTCCCGACGGAGCGTCAAGTGCGAGCCAGTCGCCGTAATGCTTGCGCCACATTTTATCCGAGTCGTCAGCGCAAGTCCATAAATATTTGTCAAGACTGTCATTCGTCATAAAATCCACCCAGCGTTTCATGGCGTCAAAATTAACCTCAAGGTCTTTCTTGTCGCCGTACATCAGATATAACTGCCACGGAATAACTGTCATAGCGTCGCCCCAAGCCGTACTTGAACGGCTTAAAAGCCAGAAATTCGGTACTGTATCGGGTACTGAGCCGTTTTCGCGCTGCTCCGCGCGCAAATCACCGAGCCATTTAGAAAAGAATTTTTTTGTATTGTAATTATAGATCGCAGTCTTTGCAAACACCTGCGCGTCGCCGAGCCAGCCCATACGCTCATCTCTTTGCGGGCAGTCGGTAGGAATATCAATAAAATTATCCTTCTGCGACCATAGTGTATTTTCAAATAATTTATTTACCTTTTTACTGCCCGTTTCAATATACCCTGTGCGCTTCATATCGGAATATATTGCAATCGCCGTGAAATTATCAAGACTGACATTTTCCGGACATTCGTCAAGCCTTATATACCGAAAGCCGAAGTATGTAAAATGCGGTTTATAAACCTGACGACCGCCGCGGCAGATATATTCAAGCCTTGATTTTGCCGACCTGTAATTTTCATTGTAGAAATTGCCGTCGCTGTCAAGCACCTCCGCATGGGATATAACGATTTTATCGCCTTTGTTAGCTGTTAAATCAATCGAAACATATCCCGCGATATTCTGTCCGAAGTCAATCACGCGTTCGCCTTTGGGAGTTATAAACATACTTACAGGCTTTATTTTTTCCTGCTCCTTTACGATTTCGCCCTCCTGTGGGATTAGCGTTAATTTTGAAATACTGTTGTTTATTACCGCGTTTCCAAGCTCTTTTGTTTCTGCTGAAGCGTCATAGGTTTCTCCGTCGTAAATGTCGGAAAATAATATACGGCTTGTGCTGACGCTCCACGAATTATCGGTTATAACGCTTTCCGTGCTTCCGTCAGTGTAGGTTATAACAAGCTCTGCAATTACCGCGCCGTCTGTCCGGTTTATTTCCTTATCGTTTGCGCTTATTCTTCCTCTGTACCATCCCTTGCCGAGACATATGCTTAAAACATTTTCATCTTCAAGCATATCCGTAACATCATATGTCTGATACTGCAACCGTGTTTTGTAGCTTGTAAGACCGGGCGCAAGAATAAAATTGCCAGCGCGCTTATCATTTATTATTGCCTCATAAACGCCTGTCGCACTTATTGTAAGTTCCGCCTTTTTTATCTGCTTGCTGACCTTTATATCCTTTGAAAATATTGGACATACTTCGCCAATGTCAACAGGCGAGCTTATCCAATTTGAATTTGTTATCATAAAAAAACACCTTCAATCTATTATTTAGTTAATTCTATATTAACATTTTTCACCTGCATATTTTTAACAATACCGTCCGTATATCCGTTTTCCTTAGCTGTTATAGCTAAATTTTCAAAATGAAAATCCGAAAGAATATATTGCCCATCATCTCGTTTTACGTTAAAATACGTATCACATTCACAAGTACAGTTCAACACTTCGATGTTCCTAACCACCGATACCGGCATATCATTCCGTCCGCCCAAATCAAAAAATTGAGTCCAAGGATTGATGTCAATAAAATTTGTCGCTCTGCCCTCAATATTCTCAACTTTAATGTATTCATAGCATTGAGGCGTATCCGGACGCATTTTAAACCAAAGCAAATGCAATACATCATATGCTTTACTGTTTCTGAAAATAATATTGCGGTTATGTATCGATTCGGAACCGCAGGTCAAGCTTCCATGGCAAAAACCATATGTGCAGTCCTCCACGATAACTCTTTCATTGCTGCCGTTTTTCCAAGCGCTGTCCACCCATGGTCCCTTGCCTCCTTTTAAGACGACCGCATCGTCATTTACCTCCATATAGCAATTCTTCACCAAAAAATCAGAGCAAACGTCAATGTCAATCGCATCAGTACTCGGCGCTTGTATCGGCTCAGCAGGCGAAAAAATACGGCAATTCAAATATTTTACATGATTGCTTTTATAAATATGATTTGTCCAATAATGTGAGTTTTGCATATTCAGATTTGCCACCAATACATTTTTACAATTGGAAATGTATACAAGACGCGGACGCTGTTCATCCTTGTTTGTACATTTTCCGTTCCATTCACGCCGCAGCCAAAATGCTTTCCACGCTTTAAGTCCGTTTCCGTCAATCGTTCCATCGCCACACATTGTAAATCCGTCAATACCGTCTGCATTTATCAGCGCTGCAAAGTATTTACAGGTTTCGCCTTCTATGCGAGTTTTACATAACGTATAATCGGAAACGTCATCGCTGCCCTTTAATATTCCGCCTTTTTTGATATAAAGATTAACACCCTGTTTAAAAAATAACGAGCCTGTCATATACGTTCCGGCGGGTACTACAATTACTCCTCCGCCGTTTTGTGCCGCTTTGTCAATCAAGCCCTGTATTTCCTCCGTATATATTTTACCATCATCAAAAATATTATAATCGGTTAATACATACTGCTTGCCCAATTCCGATAAGTCCGGAATATGTATATCATAAAACCAATCGTCAATCGGCGTTCCGTCCGGAAATAATTCTTTTACCATTTTTGTCCTTACCTCTCTGTTATAGTTCAATTCCTCCGAGATAGTGTACATTTTTATACCCCATATAATCAAGCGTATATTTTGCCTGACTGCTTCGTTTTCCCGTCGTGCAGTAAACTATTATTTTTTGCTCCTTATCAGGAACAAGGCTTGATACAGCGACGTGTATTTCAGTGTATGGCGCATTGACCGCTCCGTCAAGGTGACCGTTTTTATATTCATCTGCGCTTCTTACATCAAGAAGCACCGCACCGTCTGCAATCAGTTCATTTGCTTTATCAAGAGATATTTTTGCAATATCCTTTGGCTTTTTATATTCCAGTACTTCATTTATATCAGGCACAGAAACAACGCTTTCACTCTTTATGCGAAACACTGCTGTTCCGTGAGGATTTACAGTTATGTTTATATTATCTGTAACCTCTATATCGCAACGCTCGCACAAATTACGGATTGAAAGAATCCTGCCGCACATTCCCGCGTCCTTTAACAGTAATTCCATATTAAGCGCCTTTTCGCTTCTGTTAAGAAACGCTATTGCTTTTTGATTGCTCCCATAAAGCTCTTTAACCCATACTTCACCAAGCAATTTATCTGCTCTGAATTCTTTTATAACATACGCCTGCTTACAAGCCTTATCCTGATTTATTGCGATAAGCTCCTCGTTTTTCAATATTTCGAGTGTGCTGTCTGATATTTTTGTAAGGTCGCAGCCTATCATTAAAGGCGTTGACATCATACACCACATAGCAAAATGTGTTTTTTCCTCCTCAATGCTCATACCGTTGCCGAGCTGCATCATATCAAGGTCATTTGTATGCGAGGGAGAACAGAATTTCCTAAGCGGCTTAATATTATCAATCTGATTGATTACAGAATTGAAGTCCGGCGTTATATCCGCGCCAGTCCGCCACGAATCGGCAACCTCCGCCGCCCATTCGCCCGGAAAGTGCCAGCGGCAGATATTATATACAATACATCTTCACGTGCGTTTCCTTATATCGTCTATAATTTTTGATATTTTTGTGTATTGTTCTTTTTCATCAAGTCCAAGACGCAGACCGCCGCACCAATCTACCTTAATGAAATCAAAACCAAAGTCCTCAAGGTACATTTTCAAGTCCTGTTCCTCGTGATTATACAGACCGACATTATTTCCGTTTTCGCCCTCGTTATCATAATAATATCCGCAGGTTTTGTCGCCGCCGTCGGAATAAATGCCTGCATTTAAACCGTTCTTATGCACATAATCTGCGACTACCTTTATTCCGTTAGGAAAACGCTCTCTGTGAAACTGCAACACTCCGTTTTTATCACGTCCGCCGAAAAAGCCATCGTCAATATTAAAATATGTATAGCCGTATTTATCAAGTTCCGTTGCTTTCAGAGCGTCTATTTGTTCTTTCAGAATTTCTTCCGTTATATTCGTTCTGAAACAATTCCACGACGCCCAGCCCATTATCGGCGTTTTCCTGTACAAGTTATCCATTATATATTCCTCCGAATAATTAGTATTATCAACAATATAGCACATAAATCTCCTGTTGTAAAGAGTTTATGTGCTGTATTGTTTTATTTTGCCTATTTAATCATTTTAGCTATTTCTGATGTTATGTCCGGCAAAATGTAATTCGAAAATGTTGTGTAATAATGGTTATAGTCCTTCCACCAAGCCATCATTTCCTCCGCTTTAGCGTTAGCTCTCGCTTCGGCTTCGTTTTTACCGCCTGACATTTCCGCGTCATATACCGCCTTTACGTCAGCGGTCATCTTTTCGTCTGCCATTTTGCCTATGTCGATAAAGCCTAAGACCTTAGGGTTATCCTTGTTTTCCTCATATAATTTCCTAATCGCTCTGTCATATGCGTTTGTACGCATACCCTTAAAGGTCATTGTATCGGAGTCATAAACCTTACCCGCTGTAGCGCCGTAATTTCCCGACGGAGTATATGAGCCGAGTATTACATAACCGCCCATATCAATGATAGCGTTCATATACGCTTCGTCATAAGCCTTGAACTGCTCGAGCGTGCTTGACGAGTCGTTTGTACCCATACCGCTTATTGAAACAATATCGCCTATATTCATCTTTGTTAAAATATTGTTCAGTCTGCCGTTTGAATAGAAGTTTCTGTGCTGCTCGCCTGCTTTTCCGCTGTTGTGGAAACCATCAATAACCTCCGCAAGCTCGGGATACCTTGAAAGGTCAGTTGTCTCAGTTGCCGCAATAGTATAGCCCCAAGAGCCGTTTTGCTGTACCGTCGAGTCGCCTATTGTCCACCAGTCGGGCTTTTGAGCCTTAGTTTTTGTAACAGGCGTTATCTCTACCGACGCTATCTCGCTGCCCGAAGGAACAGTTATATCCATAATATTATCGCCGAATACCGCAACATCATATATGTCGGTTTCAAGAGCGGATTTTGAACGCTCAAAGCCCGTTAAGGACGAGTTAATTTTCTCACATACAATTTTACCCTTATACCTCGCCTTGACATTATAAACCTTACCCTTTTCAAGCCTTACCTTAAAGGTCAGATTTGACATTGTTCCGCTGCCTGTATTTGCCGTTCCCTCTATTCCGTAACCGCGGTTTTCACTGTATGTAGTTGACGCGTTTATCGGCGTATAACCGTTTTGAACGCTGTCTGTACCGAAAGCGAATTTAAGGTCATATACATTTACTCTCACAAATTTGCTTACATCCCCGCTTGACACACGGGCACCTATAATCTGTGCCGCCGCGCTGTCGGAAACCGTAAGAGAGCCTGTTGAGGAGTTTATGCTAATTCCTGTCGGGGTTACTTTCGTTATATTATCCGCATTGTATAACTCGTATGTAATATCGCCGGTGAGTGTATCGCCCTGACCGTTTCTTAAAACTGCGCTGTACTGCGCGTTTGAGCCAAGCTGTACACCTGTCGGTGCGCTTGTAAAGGCGATATTATTTTTTGTACCGATTAGCTTTATACTTACAGTCTTTGATTTTCCGCCTATTGTAATCTTTATCGGGAGCTCGCCTGATGACGCGTTTGCGCTTACGGTAAGCTGCGCCGATTGATTGCCTGTAGAAGCAATACTCACGCCCTCGGCAAATTCATCGTCTATTTTCCATTCGGCTTTTCCGAGCGCGTCCGAGCCGTCCATAGTTTTCGCCGCCGCTGAAATGTTGACGTTCGCTGTGCCGTTTTCGGGAATATCAGCCGATTGCGGAGTAGTAACCGTAAAGGTATTTTCGTCAATTTCAGCCCTGCGCGCAAGCACATTGTTAATGTCTATTGATGTATTTTTGGTTTTATCGCTTAGGGTATATCTTAAATATTTACCCTCTGTAAAACTGCTGTCAAACGAAGCCGTGCCTGACTGAGCGATAAGCGTATCGCTTTTATATATTTTTGCATTGCAGAGCTTTGAAGTCGGGTCGGCGGTTATAACAATATGATACCATGTATCCTTTTCTCCCGTACCTATTTCTTTGCCGTTAAAGCTGAATTTAGAATTTGCAAATCTCAGCTTAAACGCGGTCGAGTTAAACGCTGTAGTGGTGCCTTTTGACGTGTCTGCGCCGTATTCAATGCTTCCGTTCATGCCGAAGCGTATATCCTGCTCAAATACGGTTTCGCCTTCGATATTGCCGATTTCCTGATGCGTAAAGGAAGAAATTCCGCTTGCCGCTCTGGAAAAGGACAGGAATTGTCCGCTGTTATCGGCTTTCAAGGTCATATATGTCACGTCCGAGCCTGACTTAGACCAGCCGCCTGTAACTATGTCGTTGTTTTCTGCCTCATATCCAATTAAGGAGTTTTCGTATTTATTAAAGTTCGCCGTATAACCGCTTTTCGGAAGAATAACCGCACTGTTTTGTGATTTGTCGCCCAGAAGTACAAGCGGTTTTGTTACTTCCGTTGTTTTACCATTGTATGTAACCTTAGCAACTACTCTTCCGTAATAATTTGCAGATGTCTTCTTTAATGTAAAATCAACCGCGGTATTATGCGCTGTGTCGGTTGTTTTTAAAATACCGTAGCTGTCACAGTATTTTTCGCCCGTTTCGCCTGTCGCTTCTCCGTCAAGAGTGCGGAAACCGTCAAAAGTCCATTCTACCTTATAATCATTTACTCTGCTGTCGGGGCTTGTAACAAGGCTTGTACCCTGCTCGCCTGTTATCGAAAGCGAAATTGGGTTAGAACCGAATGTGTTTTCGTCTGCTCCCATTTGAAGCTCTCCTCCTGCGGGGAAGTCCTTAAAATCCACGCTTGCCATAGCTTCGATATATCCGTTTCCGACATTTCCGACAATTTCACAATCTGTCGTTATAGGTACGTTCTTTAACTGCTCGCTTGTGTATTTTGTCGTATCAGTTCCTACTGTCCAGCCCTCAAAATGCTGTCCGTAGCTTGATACATCAGGAATGTTCACAACGCTTTCGCCGTCCTTTACATACTGCTCAAACGAATATGCTTTACAGGTGATTTTTGCCTTATGATATACCGGCGCAAGGTCAGACCTGCGAGCCTTGTATATTTTAATATTGTCAATACATGTATCCGCACCTGTTGACGGAGAAAGCAAATGAATACATTTCCATGAGCCTATCTTGTTTTCTCTGCCGACATTCATATCATACATTCCGTGATGATATTCTATATTTCCGTCAAGCGAGGTTATATACACTATAACTTTTTGGTTTGTCATATCGCCGACAACCTTTATATGAAACCATGGATTGCCTGTAACATCTTTTGTTTTAAATATCGGGTCAGCATAGCGGTCAACGGCAAATCCGCTGTCATCCGACTTATTATTTATAACATAGCAATTTGCGCTCTTCGGTCTTGCCATAGTAAAAACGTAATTTTGATTTGAATACACACCGTGATTTGAGTATATTGAATTTTTATTTTCCACCAATTCCAAATCAGACACATTCACATTTGACGAAGACTTAAAATCACATTCAAAAACAAAATTATCCGTTACAGCATTCGGCAATTCAACATATCCGCTGCGGCACGTTCCGCTTTTACTCGACACTACAGTCTGATATTTCCCTATGCCTGACGTGCTGTCTGATTTTACAGACACTGTTCCGGCAGGTGATGTCCAGCCCGCCTTATCGCCTGTATTGTACTTTTCAAAATCTTCACCATATATTATTTCCTTCGGCTCGTCAGGGACTGCCGTTGGGGTCGGAGAGAAAGTGGGCGCAGGCGTTTGACCTGTACCCGTATATATATACGCCTCGCCAAGAGGCTTCATTGAATTAAGCGACTCCCATAAATACAGCTTCATGCCTTTTTCGGGAGTAACCTTTGTGCTTTCTGAAAAATCTATGTCCTGTGATGATATTGATTTCATTATTCCACCCTCATATACTGCTTTTATAAGAGTTCCGCCTGTAACCGTGCCGTCTCCACCGTCAACGGTTACAACGCCTGATTTGTCGTCATATTTTATTGTAAGCTTTTCTAAAGGCTGTATTACCGTACCGTCTTTCATAAACGCTTTCGCACTGTCAACGCTGTAAACGCGGCTTACTCCGCTTTCCGCTCCGCGCGTGTTTTCTGCACCGATTTCTGAAATATCCTTATATGTATAGGAATAGCTTGATGTTTCATAGCCAAGCTCACTCATGCCCGCAGCGATAAAGGACGCCGCCAAAACCGCGCTGTGCTGTGTTAAATGCAGATTATCGCCGACGTGATAATTATGCGTTCTCCAATCCGCGTCGCCTGTATCGGCTGTTGCCTTATTTACATATAACTGCGTCCATTTGTTGAGGTCAATGCAATCAACGCCGATTTCACTTGCAAAAGCGGTCATAGCGTTTGTATCTGACGACGCGTCGTATGTAAAATATGTTCTGTGCTGATACTTGCCGTTATATACAGGGCTTATCAAAATCATTTTTGCTCCCTTTTCCTTTACTGCCACAGAAATATCTTTCATATACTGCTTCATTACATCAAGCGTGATTTTATTTGATGAGCTTATTGAATCGTTAATTCCGAAATCAACAAGAATAGTATCGCCCTTTTGCATCAGTGAGTTTACCGACTCGAAGCACTCGTCATACCACGTCTTAACCGTTGCGCTTGGCTGACCGAAGTTTGCAACGGCGTATTTATCCGACATCAGCTTTTCAAGCTGCATGCCGAAGCCTGTCATCATAATTTTATTGCTTTGGAGGTCATCGCCGTCACTGTTTATCGGATAGTAATTCGCTGATTCGCTGTCGCCCGCAATCCAGATTACAGGCTTTCTGTATTTTTCGGGTACACGGGCAATTTTAATCGAAGCAACACGCTCGTTGCTTCCTAATAAATTACCAATTGTAAAGTTTGTCGTACCGTCTGAAAGAAGCATAGAGGGAGCCTGCATAACAGCCGAGCCGGACGGACGGTTCTGCGAGCCTGACGAGGTAGAGTTATTTATAATCTGTACTCCGTTTGCGTAAACATCAGCCCTTGCGCCGCCTTTTCTGTAAAGCTCAATATCATAAAAGCCCTTTGCCAAATCAATTTTAATCGGAACGTCTTTGGGGAGACAGCCGTTTTCATTTATATGATATCCGCTTGCAAGTCCGTAACCCTTATCGGTGCTGTACGAGTTTTCGCCGACCTTTACATAGCCTTTGATGCGCTCGTCTGTAATATTAGTCTCATTTGTAAATTCAAACTTATATTCGGGAACGACAGTAACAGCGCCGCCTGTGGTATTAATAATTTTACCGTTTTCCGCTGTTACGGTCTCGTAGTTTCCGTCTGCTTTATACATACGATATGTATTGCTGTCATAGTTTTTCATAGCCGACACGTCAATTTCCGCCGCCGAAGCTGTGATTTCAAACGCGCCATCAACAGGTATCAGCGTTGGGTCAGGCTCGTCTGACGGCTCGGAATAATCTGTCCATTCACCCTTATTGTACAGTGTAAAAGCCGTGTTGTTTCCGGCTATCGCGCCCACGCTGTTGTACGCCTCCTGATGATAGTGGTATTGGTCGCGCATTAGGGCAGCGTATTCATCAGTGTACAAGGACGCGACTGCCGTTATATTCTCCTCCGCGTCCGCAAGCTCCTTTTGAGCAAGGTTTACAGCCTTGTACCTGGGGTCTTTTGTCGTGTCAATCGCCGCCGCGCCCGAGGTCTTGCAATGACCTATTCTTACCATAAACATATCGCTTATGCCGGTGCTTGTCTTTAAAGTATTAAAAATATTTTTTGTGTTTGATTTGTATGTATCTATACTGCGGTTCGCGTCCGCATCCGCTTCGCCCTGACACCATACCATAAATTTCTTGCCTATTGTATAGCCGCAGCTTTCAAGGTACGCTTTCGCCTCGTTATATCTTGCCGCCGCTTCGGTAAGAACAGTACTGTTCCACCATCTTGTTTCAGTACCGCCGCGCGAGCACTGAACGCCGACAAGCGGAATACCCGAAACGCTGTAATAGCTTTCCATAAATGCCGATACCATATCGCCGCTGCGGCGGTCAATGCCGTTTGAGCCCGCGTCGTTTACGGTACTGTTATTTTCATACTTACCGAACGGCTCACCGACTGTTGTCAAAACTCCAGGCTCTGTTACAGCGTGATACTCAAAGCCGTGATTTGGCTCGCACCTTGTTGCCTCCGCGTATTCTCCTCTGCCTGCCATATTAGACTGACCCGCGAAAAGTACAAGGTCAACAATTTTTTCCTGTGTTTCCGTACTGCTTATCCAGCCTAATATGTCCTCCTGCGCCGCCGCTTCGGCTGTATTTGTGCCTGTAAGAAATTCTGTGTACAAAATATCCGCGCCCGCTGTCTGAAGCGCGTTTACAGACGCTCTTACCGCGCTGATATTATCTCCGTATGCACCGAATGCCCATACGGGAGTTTCTTTAACAGCCGTAATTTCGTCAGCGGTCAGCTCTGCCGTGCCGTCTATTGTTATGATTTTGTCTGCCGCGCTCAAATATGCCGATTTCGCATCGTTTGCCTGACCTGCGGCAATCACGCTTGAAGCGTTATATTCTGTCTTTGCTTCGTTTATATACCCGTTTAAAGCGTCAATATCCCATTCATTCAAAGTCTGAGGAGCGGCAAGGATTGCTTTATCCTTAAAGCCGTCAAGAAACAGCTTCGCGTTTTCCATTTGCTTTAAATTGTCCTCGCCTCTGCTGTCCGCTCCGCCAAGATATACGATAAGCGGTAAATTTGCAGCTTCCGCAGGAGCATTTACACGGCTTATGATACCGTTAAACGTCTTTTCCTCATAGCCTGTAACGTCAATCTGCTCGCCGATAAACGAAAGCGAGGAAATATATGTGGTGTCTTTTCTGTAGCCGAAATTATATGTTGTTCCTTTTACAGCGTCAATACTTAAATTGCCGCCATATGTCTTATAAGTATTCCCCTCAAACCAACCTATCGCTTCTCCTGAAACCGTCAATGTTCCGTCCGACGGCGCAGTAAAGGAAACATACGAGCCTTTGGAATACTTTCCGTTTCCGTTGCAAACTGTACCGCTTTTTATATACACCTTTCCGTCCGCGTCAACATATGTTCCCTCGTATGTAAGATACGCGGTGGTATAATCGTCAAGCTTAATTACATCCTCTGCTGTTCCGTACATGGTTTTTGCATTATCCTTTAACAGTTTTGTAAATTCGCATACATAATTTTCTCCGCTTGCAAACGCAATATTTGGCAATGTCGCCAAAACAAGCGCCGCAGAAACTATGAAGCTGATAATTCTTTTGGTTTTCATGGCATTGTGCTCCTTTTTATTTGTCTTTTTGTTTACATTATACAATATATGTTCTGAATTTGAAATTGCATTTTAAACACATATGTTTGCATTTTTGAATTTATTGTGATAAAATGTGGTAAAATAAATATAAACGCAATAACAAAGAGGATAAATAAATGAAAAAAAAGGTTATTAAGCACGGAAATCATAGTATTGCCAACGATAATGACGGGTATATGTACAGCTATAACACCTCCGAGTCATATAGCTTTGATACGCATATTCATAAGTGCTATGAAATAGTTCATGTTATAAAGGGCGAGCTTTTATATACTGTTGAGGATAACGGCTATATGCTGTCAAGCGGTGATATTATATTGACTACACCCAAGGAAAGACATTCATTTAGGTTTTTGAAGGAATGTGAATATGAGCGCGAATTTCTGCATATTTACCCCGGATTTCTTGAAAGATTTCCCGAGGTTATTAAAATGCTCAATCCCCGAAAATCAGGCTCCTGCAATCGCATAGACGCTGAAAGAGTACAAAAATATGAGCTTGATACCATATTCAATAAAATTGAGCAGTGCTGCAAAAATCCGCTGCCTGAAACGGATTTAATGGTTTTAACCTATTCCGTTCAGCTAATCACAATAATAAACCGTATCCTTACAGACGATACTCCCGAATACTCAAACATATCAATAGACAGCAAGTCGGACTTTCTGCTGGACTATATAGACCACCACTATGCGGAGGAAATAACTGCGGCGTCTGTTGCTTCAAAGATTTTTGCGTCGCAGCAATATGTTAATAAAATACTGAAAGAAAAAACAGGTATGACTATAAAATCATACCTGAATTTAAGGCGTGTAACAACCGCTAAAAATTTAATTATGGAGGGGCAAAAAGCCACAAGCATTTATGCGAGGTGCGGGTTTAAGGACTATTCCACCTTTTACCGCGCGTTTATCAAGCACACAGGCATGTCACCCGATGAATTTAAAAATACGCAAAGCAGAGAAAATGAGAGGGGGGTGCGGACATATTCTTGGACTCCTAAAGGAGTAAAATAAATGTATACAAAAGAACAGAAAGAGCGAGCGTTGAAGGAATTTGAACGATTGGGATCAGTACAAGCAGTAGTAACACTTCTTGGTTATCCATCAAGGCATACCTTGTATGAGTGGTACAGAAAGAAAATAGCAGACATTACCGATTATCATGGTTCACTTGATAAAGAATATATAATCAAACAAAAATATATTAATAAACCAAATCATCCGCGCAATCCTGATATAAGTTTAAAATTAGATGTAATTAAACGTTGCTTTTCTCTTGGTGAAGGTGTAGAATATGTATCAAGAGATATTGGTTACAGTCGTGCCAGTATATATTCATGGTACCGCAAATATAAGAAATTTGGAGTGGCAGGTCTTATGTCATCTAAGAAACAAATAAAAAGAGAAAATATAGATTTTAATATAGAACCTTCCGAGCAACAGGATATCTCAGAATTGCAGGATCAAATCAAACAATTACAAATGGAAGTAGATATACTAAAAGAAGCTTTAGGTTTATTAAAAAAAGATCAAGGCATCAATATGATGAAACTGAAAAATCATGAAAAAGTAGTGGTTATTGATGCCGTTGAAGATAAGTATCCACTGCAGCAGCGTTTAAAATGTCTATGTATGGCGAAAAGTAGTTACTATTATCAGAAGTCTGTGATGAAACGCCCTGACAAATATGCAAAAATCCGTGTACAAATAAAAATGATTTTTCAAAAAAACAGAAATTGCTATGGATATAGACGTATTTACGAAGAACTCAAGAAAATAGGTGTTACTGTTTCAGAGAAAATTGTACGACGTATTATGAAAGAAGAAAATTTAACAGTACCAATAAAACGTATAAAAAAATATAGCTCATATAAAGGTGAAATCACACCGGAGGTAGACAATATAATTAATAGAGATTTTCACGCAGAACGTCCTAATACAAAATGGTTAACCGATATAACCGAATTTGCCATTCCTGCCGGGAAGGTATATTTGTCTCCGATTATTGATTGTTTTGATGGTATGGTTGTAAAATGGAATATCAGAACAACTCCAGATTCTATCTTGGTCAACAAAATGCTCGAAGATGCTATTAGCACATTGGCACCATATGAACATCCTCTTGTACATACGGATAGAGGGTGCCATTATCGATGGTCCGGATGGATAGAACAGATGCGAGTTGCCGGGCTAACACGGTCTATGTCAAAAAAAGGCTGTTCACCTGATAATGCAGCTTGCGAAGGATTTTTCGGTAGATTAAAAAATGAAATGTTTTATGGACGTTCATGGATAGGTGTCACGATGGATGATTTCATAAATGAGCTTAACAGCTATATTGATTGGTATAACACAAAACGAATAAAAAAATCTCTCGGCTATATGAGCCCGGTAGAGTACAGACATAGTCTTGGATTATCAGCATAAAATAGTCCAAGAATATGTCCGCACCCCCCTCTCGAAACGCTCTAAAAATGGCAACTGCCCTTGTAATCACAAATGTTGGAATAATGGCAAGAAAAATCGCGGTTGCACTAAATACGTAACTATTTCCGATGATTACAGGCTTTCTATTGACAGAAGCTCAATAGCCTTTAAATCCGTTTATGCTCTCAGAACCGAAGCTGAAAGATACAATTCACGATTTAAGCAAGCAGGCTGTGAAAGAGTTTTTGTTCGTAATGGCAATTCTGTAAAAAATCTTAATACAATTGCTCATATATCGCTTTTATCGATTGCAATTGCCGCCGTTATCACTAAGAAAGACGTTTCTTATCGCAGCGTAAAAACTTTAAAACGACTCGCCTGACAATGTTTAAAACCAAATATTTTTGTTCCTTGCCGTTAGGTTTGTTTGCTATGCACTTTTTTAACTATTATTCGCTTTTGTTGCTTCGCTTAGCTTTATTTATGATTTATTTACTTTTTATTTCTTGTGTTTTGCACCTCTCTATGATTATTTAATAAAATTATCATATAACTGATATTCAGAATTCGTTCGAGTGTCCAATTCATTAACTAATTTACATATGTTATCAGATTCTACTCCTATAAAGTTCTCTCTGTTCCAACCTGCATTATTCGTTTTAACTTCACAAAAATAATCATCTTTTTCATAAATCTCACCTTTTATTGTAATTGTTTTAGATACTCTTTATAAGTTATTGAACATTTTGTATCAATCTGCACTGCTGATTCCGAAATAACCGTATCCACTAAATATTTATACCGTTTTTGATGAAGTAGCCTTGCTTACAAACGTCATAATTGACTCCTCCTTCGTCAAAACTTTTTGCGACTTCTGCTTTATTGTCCGTAAGATTAAAATGCAAAATCTACACAAAATGTGGGTTTGTAGGTCAGATAACCGTCACAGTATATCTATTCAATCTTCGCTTTTGCGACATATATTATATAAAACTGACCGAATTGTCAAAATCAAATTCGTGCGGTTCTTTTTCGGCGTTTTTATGACCTACCGCAAATGCTATTGCGAATTCGTAATTTTGGGGAAAATCAAGTGCTTTTGCGTAGTAATCCTTTTTATCGCCGTACATTGCGTCATATATTATGCCTATAACAAGATTTCCAAGTCCCATTGACTGTGCCGCAAGCGTCATATTGGCTGTTGCAATTCCGGCGTCAAACTTGCTCCATTTAAAATTCTTGTCAGCACTCAATATTAAAACAGTCGGTGCATTATAATAAAAGTTGTTCGGATTACTTTCAATCTTCGCTTTCGTTTCTTCATCTAGAGCAGACGCAAGCATTTTTATTTTTCTGTCTGTGTCAATTTCCTTTAGTATCGGATTGTCACCGTCCACGACCGAAACATGAACCTCCTGCATATTTCTAGCGGTCGGTGCTTGAAGTGCGGCTGTTATAACCGCATTTATTTCTTCCCTTGTAAGTTTTTCGTCTGTGTACGCTCTTATTGAACTTCTCTCTTTTATTGTCTTTAATACTTCATTCATAATACATCTTCCTTTCTCGTTAGTTCCGTATTTTTATTTGTTCACCTTGAATTAACGGGTAGCATATAAGTATATCTGAATTCAAATTTTCTTTATTCATATCAACACCTGTAATTTGATGATTTTCATAAGTGGTGTAATAATATATTCCCTTGTCACCGTTGCAACAAGAAGTGTAAATAGTGTATTCGAACTTACCGTCTGTAACTTCACAACAGCCTTTTTGCTGTTCAACCGCACCAAGAATATGAAAAAACTGACTTACACTTTCCGATTCAGTTTCTCCCGAGAATGAATTTGTTTTCACGAATGCCGCTCTTACGAATCTTGACTGTGACGATAAATCACCTGGCAAGCCGATTGCTCCCATACCACGACTGTACATATTCAAATTCAACTTATCCGAAAAATTGTTTTTAGGTGATTTCGGTGACAAATTCATATAGTTGTTAAGGTTAAAAATCTGCTTATCAAAAGGCGGATTGTTCGTAAGCACACCGACAGGATTGTCATAAATTTTTATACCGTCTTTAATAGATTCAACGGTTATTGCCTCGTTTTTATCGGCGATTATCCAATGTAACTGTGCCAAAGTCATTTTTTCGTTAAAAGGAATGTTCGTTATATTAATTTTTCCAAGCAACTCCCTTGCCTCTTTTACACTTGCACATTTACCTAAAATATACGGTATAAATTCAAATTGCGTGATATTATCCTTACCGTCAATCACTTCTTTATAATCCGCATTGCCAACAAAGTTAAGTCCTGCCATACCAAGACCTTTTTCATTAATTGCGTCATAATAAAGCGGATAATTTTCTGCAATATGAGCCATCCCTATCATCGCGTAATGAGTTTCCATTATGCCCATATTTTTTAGATTGAATTTATAATTTCGAGGTGTTATCGTAATTTCTTCACCATATGAAAATTCATAATCAAGCGTTCTTCCGAAATAAAAATCTTTTGTTTTATACGTTGCTGCAGTACACATAAAATATTACCTCCGATAAATTATTTACTTATATTATAACACAAGACAACCCAAAAATTTCAGGTTGTCTTGTGAATTTTTTGTTAATTTGCTTTTATGCCGACTTTCATATTGTCAATGTCGGTTGCCCAAGTAAAGTTCTTTTCAACTCTTACCGCCAAGATTTCCATTGCATTAAAATCTGTTGCATTTTCAAAAGGCATATCTGTTATTTTAGCTGTTTTACTGCCGTCAGAGATAGTGGCGTTGCATACTTTTTTATCAAAGTCAGCCTCAATAACCACGTTATAAACAGTGTCTTTATTAAAGCCTGTACCTACGTCCTTCCAATCTGTTTCAAGAAGTCCGTTTGCTATTCCGCCGTTTGCCGAATATTGCAATTCCGCACCTTTTTGGGTTTTCAATGCAAAGAATGTATTTTTTGATGAATCGGCAAATCTCAATTCACCGTATGACTGTCCGCCTGTACATTCGCCGACTTTCCAATCAAGCTCAATTCTTACTGTACCGTTCATTTTATACGGAAGATTATAAATTGCATTTCTGTTTCCTTTTGTACTGTCCTCAAAATGCATTACTTTGCCGTTTGTTCCTTGTGCTACCGCGATATTTGCCAGTTCACCGGGCTTTTTCGTACCTGCCCATTCAAGTTTATCGCCTATATTATACTTTTCATAATCTTCGTTTATATACATTTTCCACGCTACATTATTAGAATCTGTATATTCCGTATAGTCCGCCGTTGCCAATAGGTCAGGTTCTTCTGTCGGAACCGGTGTTTCAATTATTTCCTGATCTTCCTCTTTGCCGTTTTTTAATGCAGCAGCATACTTTGCGGCATTTGCTTTATCATAAAATTGTACAGATCCGATATATATTAATCTGTTGTCTGCGTCCCACTCAACCTTTTTACCGATAGATTCAGCAATAACTCTAAGAGGTATCAACGTTCTGTCGTTTACTACTTGTGCCGGAACGTCCATTTCAAAAGGAATATCATTAATCGTATATTCGCTCTTATCCAAAGTCATATTTACTTTATATCCGTTTCCCGAAAGTGTAACAGTCCTTGTCGAGTCATTATATCCAACGTCCATACCCAAGCTTTCAGCGATAAATCTAACCGGTACTAATGTTCTGTCATCAACAATTATCGGTGTAACGTCACTGTTTTCTGTATCAATTTGTACAATATTATTGCCGACATAGGCATTTGCACAGTCAACTGCCAATTTTACACTTAATGCACCTGTTTTTGCGTTAATGTCATAGGTACCGTGCGAACCTATCAAATCAGGGTTTGTGATTTTTTTGCCGTCTTTTATAACATATCCCTCAAACATAGGTACTTTTGTTGTTTCAGCACCAAGATAATAGCTTAAATTCGGCGGTTGATTGTAGTGGTTATTTTGTACCGCAACAGACGCTCTGTAATATGAATCATGCATTAATGTATTCAATTTATATGATGTAGGAATTGAAGTCGAGTATATTCTTATTTCCTTTTCATCTGCGGTTTTCCATACAATTTCTTCACGCCAGTCACCGAACAAATCCGCACTGATACAAGGTACTGCCTTTGTACCGCTGTTTGACGCGCAATCATCTGCAGTCATAAGCACGTCAACAGACTTGTCCTCCCAGTTATATTTTGATACGGTTGTACCGTCAAGCAATTCGCTAAGTAAATCACCGTCCCAATAAACCTTGAAATTCATCGGAATAGTTGCGTCGCTGTCAACAGTACCGTCAATTTTTCTGAACTTAAAACCATTCCATGTATCAGCTATATTTTCACCGCTGATATTGGCAGGAATTGTTGCAGTTGAGCCCCATACTTCAAAGCCTTTGTGTGTAGGGTCTATATCCGCCGAACGACTTCTGCCTGTATCTTTATTTTTGCTGTAACCCCATTGAACTTCACCTGTTCTTGCATCGTGATACTCGATATTTGCCATAAGCTGTGATGTTTCGTGACAAGCCCACGTCATATAGCCGTTAAAATCGGGATCTGTTTTTGCAACATCAAACGCATCTCCATGAGCCAATTTTTGAGCATTGCCGTCATTATCATATACCTTTACGGCATACATTTCACTTCCGTCATGGTCAATAGCCATAGGTCCGGACAATATTTCGTCTTTTCCGTCAAAATCAACGTCTACCGTTACAAGATTATGGTTGCACGCACCCCATATACTGTTTACATCATCTTTGTTTTCGGTATTGTGTACCCAATCTTCTTTAAACTTTCCGTCCTCAATATGCCATGCTGCCGCTCTTACGTTATCCCACGCACCACGCACCATAACAACACTCGGTGTTACACCGTCAAGATATGCCAAGCCGAAAAGATAGTGGCTTGCTCTCTTTGTAAGACGTCCTGTATCACTGTATCTGTATGACCAGTCCGAAAGCGGTTCTTTTGACGGTTTTAGGTCTGTTCTGTCTGTTTCCTCACCTGTTTCGCCGTCATATATCGAAAGAAATTCAGGTGTTGAAACTATGTATTGTCTGTCCTTAAATATTGCCAAATTGCTCTCCGACTTTGAATAATCGGTTATTCCGTCACCATTCGTATCGCCTGTTGTATTTCCTTTTCCGTCTGTTGTACCCTCGAACGAACGCATTATAACTTCTGCTTTTCCGTCGCCGTCCATATCATATGCAAGGAAGTTTATATCTACTTCATTAATTTCGTTAGGACCTATATCGATTGTCCACATATGTGTACCGTCTGTTTTGTATGCTTCGATAACAGGATATGATGTTCTTGTGTTAACGTCCATACTCGGCACTCGTCTTAACAAAATTTCGTATTCGCCGTCACCGTCAAGGTCTGCAACCGCACCGTCATCAATGTTGTATCCTTCACGTTCCGTTACTTTAAAGCCAATATAATTTTTATCCCATGCCGTAGTCGTATACTCTACTCCTGTTTCTTCACCGTTCTCTACTTCTTTTAAAGTATACTCTGCATTTGTACTCGCTCCGGTATGGAAAAAGTTTGTCGTAGTTATCGGCTTGTCATTCAGCTTTTCACCGCTACAATAAAGATTGTATGTCAAGCTGTTTGAATCCGTACCTAAAAAACGCCAGCTTACAAGCGTTCCGTTTTCTCCCGGTACCGCCACCAAACCTCTTGAAAGATTTTCAAACTGTCTTTCATTTTTTGGTCTTTGCTCATACAATTTTTCTGTATCGGCACGTTGTTCCTGATTTACTTCCACCTCATAATGACCAAGCGTAAAGCCATCGGGATCATTATATGCGTCAAATTTTGCAAACACACTTGCACTGCTTGCAAGCATTATCGCAGAAACCACCGCTGAAATCACACGAATTTTGTTCTTCTTCATCTTCATAACACTTCCTTCATAATTTATTTATATTTAGGATTATATCACAAATATTTTGTATTGTACAGACTTTTTTTGTGCAAATTCATTATTATTAAAGTAATTATAAGTGTTATAGGAAAAACAGTGGCGGCCAAAATGCCCATTTTCAAATTGTCGCCAAGCATACCTGCTATTTTACCTGCAAATGTAGGACCTCCTGCACAACCGACATCTCCGGCTAATGCAAGAAATGCGAACATAGCCGTACCGCCGCCTTTTATAGAGTTTGACGCATCGCTGTATGTTCCGGGCCAAAGTATGCCTACCGAAAACCCTGATACCGCAATCCCGATTAAGCCGACAATCGCCGATGATGAAAACGATACCGTTAAATATGAAAGCACACATAAACAACCGCTGAAAACCATCATTTTATACAGATTGATTTTTTCGCCGAATTTACCGTAAATCGCTCTTGAAATACCCATAAGTACAGAAAATACCGTAGGTCCTACCAAGTCACCTATTGATTTTGATATTCCGAGTGCCTTTTCAACAAATGCCGACGCCCACTGGCTCACAGACTGTTCACTTGCTCCGGCACAACACATAATAAGCAAAAATCCCCAAAATGCCTTTTGCTTTATAAGTTCTTTTAAAGAAAGTCCGTTTTCTTCTTCGTTAATAAGCGGTGCAATAGGCACTTTTAGAAATGTCAATCCGTTTATAACAGGTACTGCCGCCCAAACAAGTGCAAGCATCTTCCAATTATCAATACCAAATACATTAAAGAATATTGTTGATATTACTACTACTCCCGCCGTACCCCAACAGTAAAATGAATGTAGCATACTCATAGTTTTGTCTTTATGTTCATTCGGACAAGCCTCAACTATCGGACTTACAACAACTTCAAGCAATCCTCCGCCGACTGCATAAAGCAACACCGAAATAAATATTCCCATAAAAGAATCATTCATCATATCGGGCAATATTGCTATCGAAATCAATCCCAATGCCGCGAATAAGTGTGCTATAAGTACAGATAGCCTGTATCCTATTTTATCGATAAAAAATGCCGACGCAAAATCTATTATAAGCTGTAAACCAAAGTTGATTGTAATTAATAATGTTATCTTCGACAGCGGTATACTGTATTGCGATTGAAACATAATAAACAACAGCGGTACGAAATTGTTTATTATCGCTTGAACTATGTACCCGATAAAGCACGACCGTATTGTACTGTTATAATTAACTTTCATACTTTCACCTCTTAATTTTTTATAATTATAACATAAATTATCATAGTCTTTATATGTCACCGTAACAGTTTGCGTTCCGACTTTCATATTATCAAAGCCCGATATTTTATATCCGCAGACTTCTTTTTCAGTGTTATCTTCATATAGCATCTTTACAGACAAACTGTTTTTATCAAATTCTTCACCGATTTTATAATTCGTCTTTTCTGTTGTCGTATATATTCTAAGTGCATTTTCAGCCACAATACATCAGCCCCCATATTTATCGCTTTTGTTATTCCCTCCTCATCATCACCGAATACCCAATCAATGTTGTTCTTTTCGTCGGGGTTCTCCACAGGTGTTATCAAATTATATCCGTTTTTCTTTAATTCATACGCAAGGTCTGAACCGCTGTCACTGTATCCGCCCTCTTTCATAGGCTTTCTGATATTACCCACCTGTGGCGGCTCTTTTACTTGATATAAAATTGCTATATTCATAATATTCATCCCTTTATCGTTTGATAATTTTATTATAATCTTCTTACAATACACTGTCAACATAAAAAAACTGCCGATTTTATGTCGGCAGTTTTTCTGTTTTAACCCAATATATTTTTTAAATCTTCTTCAGGTGTTGTAATTTTTGCAATATTGTAGTTTTCTACCAAGTATCCCAATACATTCGGTGATATAAATGCTGGGAGTGTAGGACCAAGACGGATATTTTTAATACCGAGATGAAGAAGTGTAAGCAGAATACATACAGCTTTCTGTTCGTACCATGAAAGTATCATTGAAAGCGGAAGTTCATTTACTTCACATTCAAATGCCTCCGCAAGTGCAATGGCTACTTTAATCGCACCGTATGCGTCATTACACTGTCCCATGTCCATAATTCTCGGCAAACCGCCTATTGTACCTAAATCAAGGTCGTTAAAACGATATTTACCGCAAGCAAGCGTTAATATAATGGTATCGTCAGGCGTTTGCTTTACGAAATCGGTATAATAGTTTCTTCCTGCACGTGCTCCGTCACAGCCACCTACCAAGAAGAAATGCTTTATAGCGCCGCTCTTAACTGCGTCAATAACTTTATCCGCAATGCTCAATATTGTTCCGTGTCCGAAACCTGTTGTCACGCTTGTTCCGCCGTTTATACCTGTAAATTGCTTATCCTCGTCATATCCGCCAAGTTCAAGTGCCTTTTCGATAATCGGCGTAAAATCTTTATTATCACCGATATGTGTGATTTTAGGATATGATACAACTTCTGTTGTAAACACTCTGTCCGAATAGCTGTCCTTTGGTGGCATTAAACAGTTTGTTGTAAACAATATCGGTGCAGGTACATTTGCAAATTCTTTTTGTTGGTTTTGCCATGCCGTACCGAAGTTGCCCTTTAAATGCCTATACTTCTTTAATTCCGGATAGCCGTGTGCCGGTAACATTTCTCCGTGAGTATATATATTAATATTCTTATCCTTTGTCTGCTCCAAAAGCAATTTTAAATCAAGCAAATCATGTCCCGAAATTATAATAAACGGACCTTTTTCAACTTTTAAATCAATAGTTGTCGGTGTCGGTGTTCCGTAAGTTTCCGTATTCGCTTTATCAAGCATTTCCATACATACAAGATTAACTTTTCCCAATTCCATAACTATCGGTAAAAGCTTATCCATTTCCCAATCTTCGCCAAGTGCAAACAATGCTTTCACAAAGAAATGGCTAACTTCATCATTTGTATAGCCGAGTACCATAGCGTGATAAGCATAAGCCGCCATACCTCTGATGCCGAAAAGTATAAGTGATTTCAAACTGCGAATATCTTCATTATCTGTCCAAATATGCGACAAATCATATTCGTTATTTGTCCCGCACGGTGATGCACAATCAAAACATTGCGGAACAAGCCTTTCTCTTTCTGCGCGAACTTTTTCAATCAATTCATTAAGTGTCTGTTCGTTAAAGCTGACATTTGTAAGAGTTGTAAAAAGTCCTTCTATTATAAGTTTTAAAACGTTTCCTGTCGGTACAACATCACCTGTTGCACGAACAAGTCCGATAAGTTCACCTGTTAATTTATCTTGCAGAGCGGCAACATCTGCGTTTTTACCGCATACGCCTACCTTACCTGTACAACCGGAACATCCTGCTGTCTGTTCACATTGAAAGCAAAACATTTTATTTTCCATATATAAATCCTCCTCGTATAATATCTTTATAGATATATTTTTATATTCAAAATATCAATCGGTTTGGTAAACCTATGATATAATTGACTTGGTGTCAATCAGGTAATAGTTCTTTGTCCCCCTGTTGAACCATTGCGGTTGCTTCATAATAAGTCTGTTCCCCTGATATGGAAGTTAACTTCAAACCGGCTGGCTGTTTTCTTAAGCTTCGGAACAACCATTTAGCAGTGTGGTTTCGCATCTGTCCTTCTTAAGTTAGATTCTTATATGCGAGGGTGTTGATGCTCCATAATCATGGGTTTTACCAAACCGATTGAACACTTAAAATTTTAACGAAAGAAGGTGATTTTTATGAACCCACTTTACGTCGGTATTGATGTAAGCAGCAAATCCAATGTCGTTTATTTCATGCTTCCTGACGGAAGTAAACATTGTAACTTTTCTGTTGCCAACTCACATACCGGTTCTTCACAGTTGGTAAAAAGAATTCTTTCTGCTATGACATCTTGCTCCTTAGATACTGTTTTAATAGGTCTTGAAGCAACCTCTGTGTATGGTGATAACCTTGTTTATTTTCTAAGGGAAGATGCTGCATTAGCTCGTTTTAATTCAAAGATTCATGTCCTCAATCCTAAGCAAGTCAGTAAATTCAAAGAGGCTTACAATGACTTGCCTAAGAATGATCTCATTGATTCTTTTGTTATTGCTGATTGCCTGCGTTTCGGTAGAATCAACAAAGAGGTATACATCGGTGACTATCGTTACAAAGCACTTCAGAACCTTACACGAGCACGTTATTTCGCTGTTTCCAACCTCATCAAAGAAAAGCAACGTTTTATGAACATACTCTTTAAGAAGTATTCTACTATGACACAGGAGAAGGTATTTAGCGATACCTTCAGCACTACCGCTCTTGCAGTCTACGATGAGTTTGAATCCGCAGAAGCATTGGCAGATATGGACTTACATGAGCTTACTGCTTTTATTATGGAAAAGGGGAAAAACCGTTTTCCAAATCCCAATGCAGTAGCCAAAGCCATTCAGAAAGCAGCCCGAAGTTCTTACCGTTTACCAAAGACGGTAAATGATTCTGTTAATCAGGTGCTTTCTATATCCATAACCTCCATAAAGGCATTGGAAGCTCAAATTAAGGAGTTTGATAAAGCTATCGCTACTCAAATGGAACTCCTTCCTAATGTATTGATATCTATTCCGGGTATCGGACCGGTTTTTTCTGCCGGAATCATGGCAGAAATCGGAGATATCAACCGTTTCCACAATCAAGCTCAGCTTGCAAAATACGCAGGTCTTGCATGGAAACAACATCAATCCGGAGATTTCGAAGCTCAAACAACAAGGCTTATTAACTCCGGTAATCGATTTTTAAAGTATTATCTGTGTGAAGCCGCATTTTCTCTTGTAAGATGCGACAAGGAATACAGCGACTTCTATCATCTCAAATACAAAGAGGTAAACAGATATCAACACAAACGTGCACTCGCATTAACTGCTCGTAAATTTGTGCGGTTAGTCTTTCGACTGCTGAAAGACAATCGTTTATATACCTCGGCAGAATAGCAAAGCTTTTCTGCTGAAATCAGGTCGCCCTGCTCATTTTTAAAAATTTGATAGACAGGGCTTAGGCAGGTGTTTTGTACCTTTCGGAATTTGGTGAAAAATATTTGCTTTTTCACTTATTTTCCTCTTGACATTTCACCGCTGGACTTATTAATACTTCATATATTGACTTTGTGAATTCAGTATAATATAATCTTATAAAAAAATATGTTGTTGCAACAACAAAATAAGAGGAATTTATGAATTATTTATTTTTAACAAAAACAGCATTTTTTAACGGACTTTCAGAAAATGAAATTAAGACGATATTAAATTGTCTGGGTGCATATCAAAAGAGTTTTAAAAAATCGGAAATTATTTATTACAGCGGTGATACTGTCAGTGATATGGGACTTGTTTTGTCGGGGAGTGTAAATATTGTCGTCAACTATTATTGGGGTAGCAGTAATATATTCAACCACATAGGTAAGGGTGAAATTTTCGCCGAAACTTATGCGACCATTCCGAATAAAGAAATGCTCTGTGATGTGGTTGCGGCAGAGAAAACGGAAGTTCTGTTTATTAATGTAGAGAAAGTTCTTTCCGTATGTGAAAATCAATGTTCTTTTCATAATCGACTTTTACGAAATCTTCTTAAAAATTCGGCACAGAAAAATATATCCCTCGCCACAAGAATGATGCACACTGCGTCAAAGTTCATTCGTGACAGATTATTGTCGTATTTTTCAGAACAGGCGATTTTAAACGGCGGTAATACATTTACTGTCCCATTTTCACGTCAACAGCTTGCCGACTACCTCGGAGTTGATCGCAGTGCAATGTCAAACGAGCTTTCAAAAATGAAACATGACGGATTAATTGACTACCAAAAAAATGATTTTATACTTATAAATAATGATTTTTAATTTTTGTGTTGACACCTATGGTAAAATATTATAAAATATTAGATATGTAGTAAAATAAGGAGTTTTAATTATGTTTGATAAATTAGAGGCGCTTGAAGAGCGCTTTCAGCTTGTATCAGAGAAGATAAGTGACCCTGATATTATCGCCGACCAAGAGTCATGGCGTAAATACTGTAAGGAACATTCGGACCTTACACCGATTATTGATAAGTACAGAGAATTGAAGTCAGCAAAGCAGACTGTTGCAGATGACAAGGAAATGCTTGACGCTGGACAAGACAAGGAATTTGAAGAAATGATACGTCTTGAAATGGCAGAAGCTGAAGAAATAATCGAAAGAGCAAGTGAAGAATTAAAAATTCTTCTTCTTCCGAAAGACCCTAACGACGAAAAGAATGTTATTATGGAAATCCGCGGCGGTACAGGCGGTGATGAAGCCGCACTTTTTGCCGCAGACCTTATGAGAATGTATTCAATGTATGCCGAGTCAAAGAATTGGAAAATCGATATTCTAAGCTCTAACCCTACCGACATCGGCGGTTACAAAGAAGTCAGCTTTTCAATCGAAGGACAAGGTGCATACAGCAGACTTAAATTTGAAAGCGGTGTACACCGTGTTCAGAGAGTTCCGGAAACAGAATCAAGCGGAAGAATTCATACTTCTGCCGTTACGGTAGCTGTTTTACCGGAAGTTGAAGAAGTTGAAGTCGAAATTAATCAGAATGATCTTAGAATTGACGTATTCCGTGCAGGCGGACCGGGCGGACAGTGTGTAAACACAACTGACTCCGCGGTAAGAATTACACATATTCCAACAGGAATTGTTGTTTCGTGTCAAGACGAAAAATCACAGCATAAGAATAAAGATAAGGCTATGAAAATTCTTCGTTCGAGAATTTATGATGTTATGGAAGAACAACGCCACAAAGAAATTGCAGACGAAAGAAAATCGCAAGTCGGCAGCGGTGACAGAAGTGAACGTATCAGAACATACAACTTTCCTCAAAGCCGAGTTACCGACCACAGAATTAATCTTACATTATATAAACTTGAACAAATACTTGACGGTAATCTTGATGAAATTATTGATGCACTTGTTACGGCTGACCAAGCCGCAAAACTTGCAGGTCAGAATGATTAAGGAGATACAAAAATGGATTTACACGAAAATTTAAAAGGTAAAACAGTTGTTATAACAGGCGGCAGCGGTATTTTATGCCGTGAATTTGCTTACGCTTATGCTAAACAAGGTATGAATGTCGCTGTTTTGGGACGTACACTTTCAAAACTGGAAGAAGTTCGTGATAAAATAAACGAACTTGGCGGTAACGGTCTTGCCGTTGTATGTGACGTTGTTGATAAGGACAGCGTTATCAATGCAAAGAAAGTTGTAAACGATACTTTCGGAAAAGTTGATATACTTGTAAACGGTGCAGGTGGCAATCACCCAAAAGGTACTACAACAAAAGAATATTTTGAAAAAGGCGATATTGAAAATCCTGATGTTGTTTCATTCTTTGACTTGTCAAAGGAAAACTTCAATTATGTATTTGACCTAAATATCGTAGGTACTCTTATTCCTACACAAGTATTTATAGTTGATATGCTTGACAATCCTGGTGCTAATGTGCTTAATATTGCATCCATGAGTTCGTACCACGCAATTACAAAAGTAAGCGCATATTGTGCCGCAAAAGCCGCTATTTCCAACTTTACCGAATGGCTTGCCGTACATTTTGCAAAAAGTGGTATCAGAGTCAACGCTCTTGCACCGGGCTGGTTTGAAACAGTACAGAATAAAACACTTTTGAGAAATCCGGACGGCTCACTTTCGGAACGTTCAAAGAAAGTTCTTGCTCATACTCCTATGGGACGTTTCGGTGTTCCGGAGGATTTGACAGGCACATTGCTATGGCTTACCGACAGCGCTCAATCAGGTTTTGTTACAGGTGCTACAATCCCTGTTGACGGTGGTTTCCAAGCATATTTCGGAGTTTAATAAAAAAGAAAAGCTTAAAACCTTTCGGTTTTAAGCTTTTTATTATTGGAGGAAGGGATGGGATTCGAACCCACGAACGGCGTAAGCCGTTACAGCATTTCCAATGCTGCGTCTTCAACCACTCGGCCACCCCTCCATACTTGCAGTATTCTATCATAAATTTCGATAATTGTCAATATTAAATAAAAGCAAGTAGTAAATATTTACCCAAGTGCCACATCAAGGATCATCATAAGTGTAAAACCTACTGCAAACATTACAGTACCAATATTTGAGTGATCGCCGTGTGACATTTCGGGAATTAATTCTTCTATTACAACGTACATCATCGCCCCTGCGGCAAAGCTGAGGAAATATGGCAATACGGGTATTATAAAACCGGACGCAAAAACTGTAAGTACCGCTCCAATCGGTTCAACAACACCCGAAAGCACGCCGTATAAAAACGCTTTTCCTTTACTCATTCCCTCGGCTTTAAGTGGCATTGATATAATTGCACCCTCCGGGAAATTCTGAATTGCAATACCGATTGCCAAAGCCAAAGCGCCCATAGCCGATATTTGCATATTTCCTGCAAGATAACCTGCATATACAACACCCACAGCCATTCCCTCTGGAATATTGTGAAGTGTAACAGCAAATACAAGCATTGTTGTCTTTTTCAATTTACTTTTCGGGCCTTCAGCTTTATCGGTATCCATATGCAAATGCGGTATTATATGGTCCATTGCCAGCAAAAACAATATACCTATCCAAAATCCCACAACCGCCGGCACAAATGCAAACTTCCCCATTTCCGCCGCATAATCCATTGACGGTATAAGCAAGCTCCACACAGACGCGGAGACCATAATCCCTGCCGCAAATCCTGTTAAGGCACGCTGTACCATCTTATTCATCATTTTCTTCATAAACAGTACGCAAGACGCACCAAGTGTCGTACCCAAAAACGGTATCAATATTCCTCTTATAACTTCGCCCATATATTCCTCCATAATAAAATTACATAGGTTAGTTTTAGCTAACCTTATTATCAGTTTATCATAATTCACACTATCTGTCAATACAAAAAGAACAGTTCATAACGAACTGTTCTCTCTGCAAATAAGGGGGTTATTTACCGACTGACTATCGGTTTTAATGTATTTTGTGAGGTCATTAAATATTATCGCCCTTATTTTCTAATTTATACACATTTTATCAATCCAAATGGAATACAAGGTGTAAATCTTCTGAAACAGGACTGTTATCAGGATTTGTTTCCATAATGTCAGCCATAAAGTCCCACCATTTTCTATTGATGGCGGTATCGGCACCCTTTGCCCAAAGTTCTTCATCTTCGATTTCGATATAACCGTAAAGAACCATTGTTTCTTTGTCAAGGAATATTGAATAATTCTTACCGCCGTGTTCGTGAATCATATCCTTCATTTCCGGCCATAACTCATTATGTCTTTTTTCGTACTCCTCAGCCATGCCATCGTAAAGTTTCATTTTAAAACCCTTGTGTATCATTTCTTGTTCCTCCTTAAATTAACTTAATTTTTTATGTGCCTCGATTGCTATTGAACATTCAAGACGCTTTTTTTCAAATTCACAAGCAAGCTCATAAGGCTTGTTTATATCACCGTTAAAGTTATACGCATTCGCACTGCAACCACCGCTGCAATAGAATTTCGCAAAACAATTCTTACATTTTTCTTTAGTATACACATTTGAGCGTTCAAACATCTTCTCGATATTTTCATCAATTTTATTTTCATTGACATTACCCATAAGAAAATCCTTGTTACCGACAAATTGGTGACACGGATAAATGTCTCCGTTCGGTGCAACCGCAAGATATTCGTGTCCTGCACCACAGCCCGAAAGACGCTTTATTGCACACGGACCTTGGTCAAGGTCAACCATAAAGTGGAAGAAGTTAAAACCTCTGCCCTCGTCATATCTCTTTACATATTCTTCAGTAAGCTTATCGTATTCGGCACAAACCTTTTCGATATGCTCACTTGTAAGTGCGTAGTCCTCTGTTTCAGGTGCAACAACCGGTTCAACGCTTGTCTGCTTAAAGCCTAAATCCGCAAGGTGAATTACGTCCTTTGCAAAATCCACGTTATACGCCGTAAACGTACCGCGAACGTAGTAATTATTTTGATTTCTGCTTTCAGCCAAGTCTTGGAACTTAGGAACAATTGTATCATAAGAACCGCTGCCGTCTACACGATAACGCATTCTGTCGTTAGTTTCCTTTGTACCGTCAATACTCAAAACAACGTTTGACATATTTTCATTAATATATTGTTTAATATCGTCATTTAACAATACACCGTTTGTTGTTACAGTAAATCTGAAATTCTTACCGTGCTTTTTCGCCTCTTCTTTTGCATATTCTGTAATTTCCTTAACAACTCCAAAATTCATAAGCGGTTCACCGCCGAAGTAGTCGATTTCTATATTTTTTCTGTTACCGCTGTTATTGATAACAAAATCAATAGCTTTCTTACCTACTTCCGCACTCATAAGACTTCTGCCACCGTGAAATTCACCTGTATCGGCAAAACAATACTTACATCTCAAATTACAGTCATGTGCAACGTGAATACAAAGAGCCTTTACAACAGATTGCTTATTCCAATTCTTCGCGATTTCGTCGTAGCAATCATCTGTAAACAACTGACCTGCATTTACAAGTGCACATATTTCAGCATAGCTTTCTTCCAATTCTTCTTCACTATACTTATCTTTCAAACCTTCTTTAATATAATCGGGACATTTTGCCTCTGCCATAAACGGCTCAAGAGTATAATCAAGCATATCGTACATTACATCATCAACAACGTGTACCGCACCTGAATATACATCCATTACAATATTAAGTCCCAACTGTTTATACTTATGTATCACTTCAAAAACTCCCTATATAAAATCAGAAAATCATCGACCTTAAAAAGCCGATGATTCATCTTTAATGTTCATTTATTCGGCAAAACAATTAGTTTGCTTGTTCACATTTTTGGTTTGCAACTGTGCAAGATGTCTTACAAGCTGATTGACATGATGTTTGACATTCTCCGCAACCACCGTGCTTTGCTGAATCCTTTAAATTAGCCTTGTTTAAAGTCTGTACGTGTTTCATATTAAAAACCTCCTTATATTAATTCACTATGAATATATTATAACATACTTTCAAGTGATTGAAAAGGCTTTTTTACAAATATTTTGTATTTTTTCTCACAAAACTTATTTTTCAGCTATTTCCCTATGATGCACCCCAATATTCCCGATGCAAATGTACCGCCTATTACAGCAAGAAAATGCGTGTTAAACATTATTCCGTTGTTTACAATCAACGATATTCCGATAAGTACGATCAAATACAGCGCACATACAAGCATTGCGTGAACAAATGCTCTGCTGTTTGCCGCTTTTGATACCGCAATCGTTCCGAGTATCACGCCGATAATAACCGAGGCATACACTCCGGTTGTGATAATAGTTTCGTCTATGCCTGTAAAATACGAAAGCAGTGCCAATATCAGAATTATAACAAAAGTAACAAGAATTGCAAATATCGTCCCTTTTATCACACCCTTAAAATTAATACCCATAAAAAAACCTCCCTATATATTTACTATAAATATATTAGAGAGGTTTAAATTTTATAACCAATTAGTTTTTAGCTGTTTCAACAGTTCTGATAGCGTCTCTTTCCATCTTTACAACAGACTTTTGATCCGGTGTACCGATGTTACCTGTTTCAATAAAAACATATTCGTCTTTAATTTTAGCAACCTTACCGCAGATACCGCCGATTGTTACAACCTTATCGCCGACTTTCATTGCGTTAATCATTGCCTTTGTTTCTTTTTCTTTCTTTCTTTGCGGTCTTATCATCATAAAGTATAACAATACGATAATAAGAACAAGCGGAAGAATACTTACTATTGTACTCATTACAGGATTAACCTGTTGTGTAGCATTAGGGTCTGCCGCTGTATGAGTACCTGTCGCCTGTTGTGTATTTGCTGTTTCGCCGTCTGCGAAAACGACTGTTTCTAAAATGTTTGCCATAATAGTTCTCCTTTGATAATTTTTTCTACCTATCTATTATACTATCTATATATGAACTTTGCAATAGATTTAACAAAATATTAACAAATAAAATCTCTCTTACATCAATCGTTTGACGTTTTCAGCCATTTCAACAAGTTTTTGACCTTTTGCGACAAGAAGAGCATGTTCTTTTATGTACTCATTCTGCAACGGGTATATCGACATTCTTTCCGTAAACTCTCTTATTACATTAATGCCTCTCATATTCTCATTATCGTTTCTTATGAGAATACAATATGTTTTATTCAGCTTAAAAAGGCTTGCTTTTGAAAGAATACTTTTATCCATTTCGCTTATAGCGCCGCACATATCATTAAAAGTTTCAAAATAAAATACACATTCCGTACTCGGTTCTTTCTTTTTAGGCTTGACCGAAACAACTTTTTTAAACTGCTCCTCGGTAATTTTTTTTATACCCTTGTTTAAACGTTTAACCAAAATACTTATACCGTCCTGTGACGGAGTAGCCTCAACGACCACTTGACCGTTATACGGATTAAAACCTGTTTCTTCCCTTATCGTTTCCATAATATGAAATAAAAATGTATGTAATTCTTTTGAATCGGGCGAAAGCCTTTTCACGTCTATATCAAGATTAATTAATTCCGCAGTTGTAAGCGTTACCTTTATTTTGTCTTTGTTTAGCTTTTCAATTCTCACAACCTACCACCTACTTTCTATTTCTATTATACTATATATTTTTCGTTTTGGGAATACCGATTTTAATATTTATTCTTTTAAATTTATTCCATATGATAAAAAAAGCGGCAGTTTTTATACTGCCGCTCAACCGTCAAATAAATTAATACGATTAATTCTTGTCCTTCAATAATGGACGCATACTGTTCGCACTTATAAGCATAGTTGACGAATTATGCAAAAGTGATGATGCAGACGGAGTTATAGTACCTTTCAATCCAAGCAAAATAAGCAATGAATTAAATGCCATAATAAACGTATAATTACGTTTAATTCGTCTGAACAGTCTGCTGCTTAACTTGCGAAGAAGCGCTAAATCTCTCAAATCTCCCGAAAGCAATGTGACATCAGCCACTTCTCTTGCCAAATCGGCAGAATCTTTCATAGCAATTGAAACGTCGCTAAGTGCCAATGCAGGAGAGTCATTGATACCGTCACCGACCATTATAACCGTTCTTCCCTCGTTCTTCAATTCTTCAATAATTGTCGCCTTATCCTCAGGTAATACCTGTGCACGGAAATTATCTATACCGAGCATATCGGCAGTGCGTTTTGCAGCACCTTCATGGTCACCTGTAAGCATAATAATATTATCAATACCGCTTTCACGAAGTAACTGAATTGCCTCATGAGCCTCACTTCTCGGCGGATCGCTTATACAAATAACTCCCGACAACACGCCTCCGATTGCAAGGTATATAACAGAAAAGCCCTCACATTCGTTTTCAATAACAGACTTCTGTTCATCAGTTATCGGAATATTTTCGTCCTCAAGCACAAAATGCTCACTGCCTATAATTGCACGCTTGCCATGCAACATTGTAGCTATGCCGTGTGCAACTACATATTCAACTTCAGCATGTTCTTCTTCGTGGTCAAGCTGTTTTGCTTTAGCGGCTTTAACGATTGCCTTTGCCACACTGTGAGGGAAATGTTCTTCAAGGCACGCAGATATTTTAAGTATTTCATCTGATGTGTATTCACCGAATGAAAGCACTTTTTCTACTGTCGGGCATGAATTTGTAAGTGTACCTGTCTTGTCAAATACAATAGTATCAGCATGAGATACACTTTCAAGATAACGTCCGCCTTTTACAACAAATCCTCTTGAGGATGCCTCACGCATAGCACTTATAATACTTATCGGTGTTGACAATTTAATTGCACAAGAATAGTCCACCATAAGAACAGACATTGCCTTTACAACATTTCTTGTTGTAAGATAAACAAGCAACGCCAATCCCAAGCTGTACGGTACAAAACCGTCTGCAATTTTCTCTGCACGGCTCTGTACTCCGGCTTTCATACTTTCACCGTTTTCAATCATTTCAATAATATTTGAAATACGTGTATTATCAGCCGCAGCACTAACCTTAATTACTATATTTCCCGCCTCTACAACTGTACCGGCGTAAACAGTACTGTCCTTATCCTTTACAGCCGCAACCGATTCGCCTGTCATAGACGCTTCGTTTACACTTGCCTGTCCGGATACGACCACACCGTCAAAAGTGATCATTGCACCGTCACGGAATACGACAAAGTCACCCTCTTTAACGGTTGAAATTGGAACTTGTTCCTCGTTTTCGCCGTTCTTCTTCCATACAGTGTCAATCTTCATTGCAAGACTGTCCGCAAGTGCATTTTTTGTACGTTTTCTTGTATATTCTTCAAGAAGTTCCGAAACTCCAAGCAAGAATGTAATTGAATTAACTTCCGAATACATTCCTCTCGAAAGTGCCGTTCCGAGTGCAACACCGTCCAAAAGTGCCACATCGGCCCTTAAATTAAGTACACTGCCCACAGCTTTCTTCACATATGGGAATGCCTTAAAGTAAGCCATTGCAACTCGTACAGGATACGGCAATATTCTTCTAAGAACAAAACGCTTTATAAGCATTTTTATAATCTCATTCTTGAAATCAGCCTGTATATCCTCAGACTCATCTTCAACAGCCGCTAATTGATTTCGCTTGATTCCTTTTATGTAGTTCAAAAGCTCCTGTCTGTAATCGGATTGATAGGTAATTAAAATACCGCCGTTGACGCTTTTAGCCTTTACAGACTCGACATACTGTTCCGATAAAATTGTTTTCTCAAGAGATTTTTCTTGATTTTTATCAAAATAATATCCACCACAACGCAATCTGATACGACCCGGAGTATCATGTACGATTTTAAATTTCATTATTATTCTTCCTCGTCGTTTAGCTGTGACTTAGCCTCATAACACATATCTTCAGCCTCTTCACGCATATTTTGTAGTGTTTCTTTAGCCTCTTGCTGGAACTTCATACCCTTTGCAAGACCTGAAACGCACATACTTCTAACCTTATCGCTTGTAGCAATCTTCTTACCTACTACTGCAGTAGCTATACCCGCCGCAAAGCACCAACATTTCTTATCCTTTAAAAAATCAAATTTCATAATCAATCTTCCTCTCTGTGTATATTTCAGTGATTTATTTAATCAAATCTATTTTAGCACGCAATATATTTTTTGTCAATAAATGCCGAAAATTTTTTTTACTTTTTTGCATGAAAAATATCGACTTTTTAATATTGTGGTGTTAATACAACAATGCCATAATGGAAAACATACAAGCAGAAAAAAGAATGCCACAGACGAAGATGTTATCACTGTCGCAAAGTTGGCGAAATTCGATAAATTTGTGCATAATTGCTTATCAAAAAAAGTTGCGGTGAACAATCACCGCAACTTTTTTATAAAAACAATTTATTAAACGATAATTTTTTAACCATTGGTACAGACATACAACCGACAGCATTACCAAGTACAGCACATAAGAAATATACTGCCGCCTGTGACGCATTAGCACATTTACTTATAAAGAAGTAACAAGTATCTGCGATACAGTGATTAAATCCGCAAAGTATGAACACCATAACAGGTAAAACCACTATAAACAGTGACATCACAAAGTCCCCTTTTTCAGCCGCTCTTTTATTTCCGTCAACCGCCGTAAACATCAGTATACCGCAGAACACCGCCAATACAAATATACTAAGCGGTGAATCGGCGAACTTTGTTGCCGTGATAGCAGCTGCCTTTTCCGATAAAGTCGCTCCCAAACGTGTAAGGTTAAGCAAGAAACCGCCTATCGCCGCACCTGTTGCATTACCGATAAAGGTAAGTACAACTTCCAGCACATACGACAACGGTTTTACCGCCATATATCCGGCTTTACCCGTAAACAAACCGAATTTAAACACAATAATTGCACACAAACCTAAGCTGAACAAGAACGCTCCCAGCGGTTTTGATTCGACCGACATACTCACGCAACAGCCTACGCACAAAAATATTCCCGACAAAATGCCGTCAGACAAAAATGATATAATCTTTTTCCCCATATCTTCTATTCCCTTTTCTTTTATCCTAAGCAGACAAAATTAGCTAATGCTAACTAATTCCACAAAATTAATCCACTTTCTAATTTGCACATAAAAACCACGATAAACTTATCGTCTACCGTGGTTTAATATACGGTTTAGTTAAATTACTTTACCATTGATGCAACTTCTGCTGCGAAATCGTCTTCACGCTTTTCAAGACCTTCGCCTGTTTCAAAACGTACGAATTGCTTAATAGTAATGTCGCCAACGCTCTTAACGTATTTAGCAACGTTTTCCTTATTTTCAGCCTTAACGTATTCTTGCTCAAGTAGGCAAACTTCCTTGAATTCCTTAGCAAGACGACCTGTGATCATCTTTTCGATGATGTTTTCAGGCTTAGATGCATTCTTAGGATCATTCTTAAGTTGCTCAATAAGAATCTTCTTTTCGTGTTCCTTATATTCTTCAGGAATATCATCGCTTGAAAGATACTTAGGGCTAAGTGCTGCAACTTGCATTGCAACGTTTCTTAGACACTCTTTTGTAGCGTCATTGTTTTCAGCCTCAGCCTCAACCAATACACCGATTTTACCTGCAGCGTGGATATAATCTACAACTGCACCTGTTGTTTCAATTCTTGCGAAACGTCTGATGTTCATGTTTTCGCCGATCTTAGCAATCTTTTCTGTAAGCATTTCGCCGATTGTGCTGTCTCCGCACTTTAATTCTTTAAGTGCTTCAACGTCAGCAGGATTTTGTTCAGCGATTGTCTTGGCAACGTCTGAAACAAACTGTTGGAATTCATCATTCTTAGCAACGAAGTCTGTTTCTGAGTTTACTTCTACAAGTACGCCTACGTTACCGTCAACATAAGCCTTAACGATACCTTCAGCAGCAATTCTGCCTGACTTCTTAGCAGCTGTTGCAAGACCTTTTTCTCTCAAATATTCAACAGCCTTATCCTTGTCACCGTCTGTTTCTGTAAGAGCTTTCTTACAGTCCATCATACCGCAACCTGTCATTTCTCTTAATTCTTTTACGTCTTTAGCTGTAAATGCCATGTTACTTTTCCTCCTATATTAATTATATGAAAATTATTCTTCTACTGTATCTTCTTCAGCTGTTTCAGCATCTGCAAGAGCATCTTCGCCCTGTCTGCCTTCGATAATAGCGTTAGCCATTGTTGATGCGATTAGCTTTACGGCTCTGATAGCGTCGTCGTTACCAGGGATAACGTAGTCTACTTCATCAGGGTCACAGTTTGTATCAACGATAGCTACTACAGGAATGTTAAGTTTCTTAGCTTCTGCGATAGCAATCTTTTCTTTTCTTGGGTCAACGATGAACATTGCGCCAGGAAGTTTCTTCATATCTTTAATACCGCCAAGATACTTTTCAAGCTTATCTCTTTGAGCCTTTAGCTTAATAACTTCCTTCTTTGGTAGCATATCGAAAGTACCGTCTTCTTCCATTTGGTTGATTTGAGCAAGTCTTTCAATTCTCTTTTGGATTGTCTTGAAGTTTGTAAGCATACCGCCAAGCCATCTTGCGTTTACATAGTACATACCAACTCTTTCAGCCTCTTCTTTGATTGAGTCCTGAGCTTGTTTCTTTGTACCTACGAATAGAATATCTTCACCGCTTGCAGCAATATCTCTTACGAAATAATAAGCTTCTTCAACCTTTTTAACTGTCTTTTGAAGGTCGATGATGTAGATACCGTTTCTTTCTGTGAAGATGTATTCAGCCATTTTAGGGTTCCATCTTCTTGTTTGGTGTCCAAAGTGAACACCTGCTTCTAAAAGCTGTTTCATTGAAATTACGTTTGCCATTTTTATTTCCTCCTCGTTTTTTGATTATTCCTCCATTTGTTTCACCTTATGTGAAGACCCAGGCAAAACAGGCAACTTTCACACAATCCACAAATGTGCGTATTTTTCATACTAAAATAGTTTACCACATAAACCCTTATAAAGTCAACCCTTTTTTCATATTTTTTTGCTTTTATTTGATTTACATAACATAATATATGTTTTAATCGCATATTAACGTAAATTTTGTGTGGTTTTCAACTGTTTTTTTATTGATGAGTTTTCTATTTATTATGAAAGAATTCTTTAAAATTAAAACCGGGAACTTTAGATTTAAAGTCATTTCCGACACACATACAGTCAGAAGTGATTACAACCCGAAATTGCACGTTCCCCATAAAATAATGCAGACAAAACCGCTGCGGTTTTGTGTGAAATATTGTTTTAACGTGATTTTGTGTCAAAAAAATGGCATTTGAGTTAGATTATATTGACATTTATAATAATCATAATATATACTTTTATTATATATAATTATTTCTCTGTTTTAAAAGAGAAAGTCTTTTACACTACCAATATTTCTAATATGAAAGGAAGGATTAAAATGAAAAAATTACTATCATTGCTTTTGTCGCTGTCAATGCTTGCCTCTATGGCAGTTATTCCTGCAAAAGCAGAAGAAACGGTCATGCCGTTAAACGCATCACGAATTGATTCGGAAAAACTTCCAAGCGGCAATTTAATTTACCTTGGTACTGCGTCAGCAAACGTCAAGGAAGAAGATGCTTTTTATTCATTCCCTATTTATCGTGAGGGCGATTTATCAGAAGAAGCAAGCGTCACAATCCACTCGCTTGACTTAACTGCGATATACGGCGAGGACTATATAATTCTTGACGATAACGCAGAGAAAACCGGTGATGGGGTTTCAATACTTGAACGTTATGCCACGGCAGAAGCTGACACTGATGAAACATCGGATAACATTTCGGAAGAGAATACAGATATTGAAAATTATTCGGAATTTGATTCAGAAATGGCACAGCAATTTGCAGACGAAGTAGTGCCGGATGCAATGGCAGAAATTGAATACTCAAGCAGTACAACCGTTACTTTCGCACCGGGCGAAAACGAAAAAACGGTTAAATTCAAAATATTGGACGACAAAAAAAAGCGAAGGCACAGAAGGTTTTTCTTTACTTTTGGTAAATCCCGATAATGCCGAACTTTATAAAGTAACATCACTTTCTGTAAATATCGAAGACGACGAACCGAAAGAAAAAAGCGTTGTTTCTTTCAGCAGAAACAGTTACACGTCAAAAGACGGAAATGCCACTGTTACAATAAAGCGAAAAAATGCAGAATATTCTCTTTGCGATTTCACTTTGCTGTCATCGAGCATTACCGCAGTAGCAGGAGAAAATTATGAAGAACAAATCAAAACAGTTACATTCATTCCTTATGAAACGGAAAAGACAATCGAAATTTCCGTATCCGGCGAGGGTGAATTTAAACTGCTGATGAGTGATATGACGGGCTGTGAAAGCGGCAAATATGCCGAAACCGTTGTCAAAATCAAAAACAACGCCGATGATGAGAGTGATATTTCTCTTATGGGCAATGAAAATCAGACAAATGACATCACCATAAACGGTCTTAAATACAACGTTAAATATACAATGCCGTCAGATAATTCAAAAGATCCTGCCGAAGGTAAAATATACGCAACAGGTGACGGAACTCACAATTATGACATTCCTCCCGAAGTCGGTACATACTACTTTGCAACAGAAACAAACCGCGACGGTCTGTTTTATTATGACGGATATTGGGGTGATAAGCCATGGGGTTGCGGTCATTGGGACAACAAATATGAAATAGATACACGTGAAAGAAATATGGGTAGCTCTCACTACGGAAAACTTGAATATTACCATACAAGTATGTGGGATAAAGGCGGAGTATGGACACATTCCAAAACTGTACCGTCGGTATATTATCAATATGACTCCCGATATGGAATCAACATCAAGCGCCTTTGGCGGGCAACTTGCAAGATTTAAAATTGCAAATAATGACAGTATTGTTGTCAACAAATCAAAAAGCGGAAAATTCGGCAGAACTCTTGATGCAATGCCCGCAACTCTCTTGAATAACAACCAACCTTTAAACGGAAATATAAGCATGGAAATACATTCGGCTGATGAAGACAAATCAAAGACTCCGAAAAGTTATGTACGCTTTTACGGTGTTGCGGCTATGTATAAAAAGGTTAATGTAGAACTTAATCAACCTTCACCACAAGAATACTGTATCGGTAATGAAAAGATAAATGCCTTACCTATGCAGGTTGAACTTAACAGCGGTGCTCAAATCGCCGGAAGTAAAACACGTGATTTCTGGACCAATCCGAATGAGGACGACTGCAATATCGTATTTACAATAAACGATACCGATATTAACGGTCATAAGGGTAAATACGGATATATTTCAGGCTACAAAATCGTCATAGATCCGGGGACAAATGACGATAAAGTAACTGTAAATTATCCCGAAGAATTTATTTCATATCTTAACTCAAAAAAAGGAACAAAACTTTCCGATGAAGTAAATTTCACATCGGATAACGTAGATAATGAACTAAAGAAAACAGAAAAGCAAAATCTGTATTACATTCCGTATGATAAATACTTCATATCATGGATTGAATCAGTTCAAAAAAATGTTGCACATGACACATACGGTTATCATCAAAATCTAAAGATAACACCTAAAGTATCATATGCCGATGTTACAATTGAAGTATTACCGTCAGCCGGCGAAGGAAACGGTAGCTTTATATCGAGCGAGCTTGCCGCAGGTGAAACAGTTACTCACCATGCAGGTGATACACTTGATTTAAGTGCAACAACTTCCGATGACGGTTATCATGTTGTAGGTTATCAAGTTTCAACAAACAACACAAGTTTCAACACAATAACAGATACAACAAAATTATTCCTTGAGCCTAATACGAGTTACAGAATACGTCCTCTTATAGCGAAAAATTCAAACAAAATCGAAATTAAATTTGAAAACGGTGCTGAAAATTATTTAACGGTACAGGGTCTTATCAGTGAAAATGATCTTAATTCAAGTTCCGATGAACAACTGAAAAAGGAACTAAGCGGTAAATATGTTATTAACGCAAATCCGTCAGAATCAAATCTTTCAGATAAAATAACACCGATTACAGGTAAGATATATACATTAAATTTTGCCTCTGTTGAAGATAATGAATACATATACCGTCCCGTTATCAAGCAAGGCAACGACACGTTTACAACCAATTCTTATCACACCGTTGCGCAAGCACAAACAACAGACAATGTTATAACTGTAAATTACAAAAAAGTTAAAAAGAGCGATTTAAAATCATTTAATATATCAGGTACTGTTGTTTCTAAAAATGCATCTATCCGCGATAACGGCTTAGAACCGGAATCTCTTCCGCTTGTAGGATATTCCGTATCAGCCGGAAAAGGTTCACAGTCGCTAAACTCCGCAAACTCAAGCTATATGCCTGACAGTGCGACCGGTACAACTTCCGATACCGGTACTTATATATTGACAAACGTATTGGGTGACACAAACGACCTTATTACAATGTACATCTCAAACGGTGTTACGACAGGCTATGTAGCAAAAGTAAAGCTCACAGACGCACTTGGTCAATCAGACGGTGCTTATACCGTAAATGCAGGTAACACAAATATCACCTACCCTTACGGTGCTCCTAAGGTTGCGTCAATTATGTACACATATGACAAGAACACAGCCGACTTAAACCAAAATCAAATAAGAATACTCGACGACAATCTTACAGTCACAGCCGTTATAGACAGCTATGGAAGAAGTGTCAGTGAGGCAGTATTCACCGTTCGCACATTAACCGGTCAGACAACCGAATACAAAGGTTATCCTCGTGAGGATGGCAGCAGTATTATAGAATGTACAATTCCTAAGATGACAGAAAATCTACATTCCGGTGACAGTCTTTCTGTACGTCTTGTAGATTCAGAAAAATTATCATCAGGTAACACTGAAATTGAAATTGTGTATCCCGATGTTGCAACAGGTCTTTCATTCTATACGGAATTTGCACTTACAACACCTCAAACTTTCGATGCGGATAACAGCGGTACAATCGATATTCCGTTAGTCGGCTCAGCAATAGGCAAATGCCAATCCGGATTGATTACATTCGGCAAAACAAACTGGCCTGACAACACCGGTTATACTATTCAGGCAAATATTGACACAATACTCAATAGTATGGGTAAGAAAACCGTTTTCGAGAAAAAAGAGTCTTATGACAAATTCCGCGGTGCAGTTAAAGAAAATCAAAACCACAGAAGTAATGCTATGAAAATAATGGCTGCGACATTCAACGGTGTTGCTCCGTCTCGTGACGATTATAAAACCGATGCCGAATATCAAGAAGCTTATGCAAATTATACCCAATTACTTAAAGATACAAAAGCTCCTTTTGCCGGTTTTAATAATCAAAGATACAGTGTCGAAGTAGCTGTTATTTTGGCTTTTGACTTTGTTAAAACGCCGGACAACGACTATATGTTCGCTTGCGGTTCGGTTTCTATCGGCGGAGCATATACATTTAATAAGACTATGTACACTACAATTTACGGTGTACCTGTATTTTTAAATATTATTGCCGGTATTCAGGTAGATTTAGTGACAAACTATGCTACAGATAATGGTAAAAATGCAATATCCGCAGATGAGTTTAACAACTATCAAGGCAATATAGCAAACAGATTAAGCAGCACCGATGTAACACTAAGCGTTGTCCTTTCAGGAAAATTACAAGTAGGTGTAGGTTTTTGCGATGTACTTTCAGCAAGAGGTTATGTTGCTACAACATTCCAATTTAATTTGAGTTTTGCAAACGGTCAGCCCGGTACACTGATAACGGCAGCCGGAGGTGTGGGATTTGACTTATTGTTGTTCTCCGTTAATGTTGATATAGCCAAATATACACAAGGTTGGGGCACTCTCGAAAATGCCGCAGAAGGTGATTTCTTCAACGGACTTATAACCACAAACGACGATGATATTAAATTAACTCCATACAGTAACGGCACATCCGATTTATCTACTTTCGGAAAAAATGATGATATTCAGCTTACCGCAACAGAAGAAGTTGTAAGTTGTACACCATTATTAGATTATGTCGCAGACAGAACGAGACCTCATATTATCCCTCTTGATGACGGTAAGAAGATGCTTACATTTATAGACGATTCGAGAGATCGTGCCGAATACAACGGAGCAACTCTGTATTATTCGATATTTGACGGTACTCATTGGTCTACTCCTAAAGCTGTAGCAGACGACGGTACACCTGATTCAATTCACACACTTAAAAAGATAGGTGACAAAGTTATTATCGCATGGACCGATGTTAAAGACGCATTTGCGGGTGTGGAAACTTCAAGAGAAAAGCTTTCATCAATCGGTATTTCTTGTGCAATATACGATACAAAAACCAACAAAATGGGCAAAGAAATCAGTATTGTACACGACAGATACCTTACTTTAAATCCACAAATTGATGTTGATGGGGATATGCTTTATATAAGCTATATCAAGCTTGATGTGTCAAAATTAGGTAACAGTAACAGTGACCTATTACAGCTTGAAAAATCATTCTATAATATAGCCTATGTAAAATACGATATGAACACAGGAAAATCTTATGATGAAACCATAATTCCGATACCTCATAAAACAATCAGCTCTCCTATTGCATTGGATTATAATTCGGCAACAATAAATATAAATAACGAAAGTTATTTAATTTCAAGTTACACTATTGATGAAGATGAAGATTTACAAACAGGTGACGACAGAGAGCTTTATCTGCAAATTCAAAACCTAACAACCGGGCAAGCATATTTCCCGATACAAATTACAAATGACAGTATATCTAATTCATTACCTAAACTTAACAACATTAACGGTGAATTATACCTGACATGGTTGGATAACGGATATATGTTTAAAATTATGAATCTTTCAGATATGTTATCTTCAATGTTTAACGCAGATTCAAACGGAGATATGACAGACTTGATTAATGCCGATACGGTAAACAGTGCATACAAAAACGGCGGAATGACCGATGATAACAAAAATGCCGACTGGTATAAAAAGACTGCAGCTGAACTTGGTATGTCGGACGACGTATATGAAAACAGCATTTACGAAGACTTGTACAACGGTACATTTAATGTCACAAGTGCAAACTTCCAAGGTAATGACGACCTTTGCACAAGTATAGGAAACTATATTGTAACCTCTAACGGTGAAGATATTTATATTTATTACACAGAATTAAGTCAAGACAGTACAAAGAACGGTACTGAAATATACGGTGTACGTTATCAGCGCGGCACAGATAACGGTTATTGGAAGTTCGGCAATTCAGTACAAATTACCGATTTCGGTATGGTTATTGACGAACTTGACCTATATATGACTGATGATGATAAAATATCAGCTGTTTCAAACTACTACAAGCAATGGATTGATGAAAGCGATGCAGATTCACCTATGAAATACAGTGAAAACACCCTTGTAACCATTGACTTTGAACCAGTAAGTTCTCTTGAAATTAAAGGCAACAATATTATTCTTCCGTCAAAGATTTATCCGAATTATTCGGAAGATATAACATTCACTATTGCGAACACAGGTTTGCTTGACGCAAAAGGTTATGATTTAAAAGTAACGGATAAAAACGGCAATACTCTTTATGAGGACAGTTCTGACAACATAATCGAATCCGGTAATTCGATAAATGTCAGTGTACCATGGACAGTTCCGAGCAACTTGGAAAATGAAGAAGTTACAGTTACGGTAACTGAACGCGGAATTGAAAATGCAAAGCCTGTATCTGCCACAAAAGTCATTCCGTATGATACAAGACTTGATGTATCAAACTTTGAAATCAAGCACGATGATAACGGTTATTATGCGGCTGCAACGGTTACAAACAATGGTTCTAAACCGTCTGACGAAATAAACGTAACGCTAAATAATACAGCCGACAAAACTTTCGGCACTACTTCCCTACCTCAACTTGCAAGCGGTGAAAGTAAAGATATTACAGTTCCGTTTGAGATAGATAAAGCCGATTTCAACAATTTAGGATATATAGACTTTAAACTTTCAGCAGTAAGCGGTGAAAACACATCCACTGCATATACTATGTTTATCTCTAATAAACCACTTATTGCAGAAATCAACGATGGTGCTGAAAACGTTTCATTAAATGGGAAAAATGATACAACAACACTTCAAACAAAAGCTTTTCCATGGAATGATTATGCGGGTGAAGTTAAGTATTATTCAACAGATAACAGCATAGCTGTTGTTACCGATGACGGTGAAGTTATTCCACTAAGTAACGGTAATGCAAAGATATACGCATACTATCCAAAATACAGAATTGACGACAGTATTGATGTTCAAGTAACAGGTATCGAATAAGATGAGCCTACTCCTACACCAATTCCTACGTCAAAACCAAGCAGCAGTGGCGGCGGAAGTTCTGCAAAATACGGTATTGCTTCTGCAAACAAGACATATGAGAACGGAAGTATGAATATATCAAAGAAAAATGCCGCATTGGGTGAAAATGTAACCATTAATACAAAACCGAATGACGGTTATGAGGTTGATACTGTAACAGTTACTGATTCAAAGGGAAATGTAATTGAAGTTACAAAGACAGCCGACAACGAATTTTCATTCGTAATGCCGGGAAGCAAAGTAAGCGTTGACGTAACATTCAAAGAAATAAACGACTCTCCGCAAAAAACGCCTACCCCGTCCGGCAAAGACGATTGGTGGTTTGATGATGTTGCAGAAAACGAATGGTATTATGCCCCGATAAAATCCGCATATGACAACGGATTAATGAGTGGTGTAAGCGATACGGAATTTGCTCCTGACACAGACATTACAAGAGGAATGTTTATAACCGTTCTTTACAGAATTGACGGAGAAACAAAATCCGATGTTGATTATACCTTCACTGATGTAAATGAAAATGATTATTTCTCAAATGCTGTTGCTTGGGGCAGTGAGAATAATATTATTTCAGGTTACAGCGACACGGAATTTGCCCCAAATGATAATATAACTCGTGAGCAGATGGTATCGATTTTAAAGAGATTTGCAGAATATAAACAAATCGACACTTCTATAATTGATACACTCGACAGTTATTCAGATACGGAAGACATTTCCGATTATGCTGTTTCTGCTTTCCAATGGGCTTGCGGAAATGAAATTATAAGTGGTTTCACGGATAATACCCTTCGCCCTAAAGCGAATACCACTCGTGCCCAAGCCGCAGCTGTATTTAATAAAATATACAGTATAAAATAATATCACTATAAAAATGAACCGACCACCAAATCTAACAATTTGGTGGTCGGTTTTTGAATTTTCCGAGTCGGGGGTGCAGACATATTCTTGAACTGTTTTATGTCGATAATCTGGGACTGTGTCTGCACTCTACCGGACTCATACGGCTATCTTAAGACAGTCCGACTTTCTCTTTATTTAATTGAATTCTTTGATTATCAATCATTTCAAATAATTTTTCAATCCGACTTTTTTCTTTCCACCTCCGAGTCATTGCTGAATCATGGCAATTTATATAGTATATCACATCGTAAAAATTGTTTGAAACAAGTTTTTGTTTATGATAACCGTCAATGCACTTTTTATGAGCATTTAACGGTTCACCGCGTCTTGATCTGTAATTTTCATGATGAAGTTCTTTTACTTCATCACCTTTCAAATATACAATCCATCTGCCAAACGGTGTTTTTATAAACACTGCGTCATTCGTAACGCTGTATTCTAAATTAAACATATCGCATATTCTATTCATATTTTCAATAGTAAGCGGTAAATCTCTAATATCTTTTATATTATACTTTCTCTTTATTTTAATATTTGTTTTCCAATGAAACCTATTCCAATCATTTTCACAATCGCATACCTTACACACTTTATTTCCTTGAAAAATCACGTCCTTACTCGATTTAATCAAAGCACTGTCGGCATATCGACAATTTCCGTTATGTACCTTATGAGTTCTTGGATTTAAGTAACACGTTTCTTGTTCTGTTAATTTTCGATATTCACCATAACACTTACAAAACAATAAGTATAAGTAGTTTACATCGTGTTTTGAATAATGCAAATAATTCTTTTGATATTTAATTCCCGCTTGTTTTAACGACTTTTCAAAACCAATAACTTTTTTGCCGTCACCGGCAATTTGCATAAGAAGTTGTTGCAGTATAATCACTCTGTGTCTTGGCATTGATATTCCGTATTTATCCGTTCTTCTCTTTAATAATTCATAAGTTTCATTTGTCCACACAACAATATACTTATAGTTTTGAAAAGATATGTTCATATTTTTTAATACTGTTTCCTCACTCTTTGACTTCATAATAGCGTCAAGTGGGTAATGGGATACAGTAAAAGTGTTCTGATTAAAACATTCCCTGTTACTTAATCTAATTGATTTAGAAAATGTTCTTTTTATATTCAAATTTGCGTCTGCTGCAACTATTCCTATTTGTACAGGTTCTCTTTCCTCTATATCTGTTGTTTTGGGTGCTTGATTCCACTCAATATCCAAAAACAGATATTCAAATTTTACATTTGCCATAATCATCAACTCTTATCAAAATCGTAATTATCGTCTCCATTACTCCTCATAATGATTATATCCGCCCAAGAAACTTTTTTCGCTGTGGCGTTTTTTATGACCATTATTGTCGTATGTATTAACACCTCCAAACAGACCGGGACTGCTGTGTCCGGTTTTATGTCCATTGTTGTCATAGTGATTCATACCGCCAAAAAATCCGGGACTGCTATGCCCTACCTTATGTCCGTTTGCATCATAATTATTCATTCCTCCAAAAAATCCCGGTCGGCTTTCTCCTACCTTTTTTCCACTTGCGTCATAATGGTTTATTGTACCAAAAAATCCCGGTCTGCTGTAGCCATCTTTTTTCATAATTAATCACTCCTTTTATTATTCACATGGTTTCTGTGTTTTCTGTAATTAGATTATAATATATACATAGTCCAATAATACGGACTTTTCTCTCTTCACAATCAATAAGTTATTGTACAGTCTTGAAAAAGCAGTAATTTTAAGATATAATTTAGACTGAATAGATTTGCAAAAAGGAGCGTAGAATTATGAATAAATGCAAAACGTACATAGCAATAGACTTAAAATCATTTTACGCGTCCGTTGAATGTAGAGAAAGAAGCCGTGACCCGCTAACCACAAATCTTGTTGTAGCCGATCCGAGTCGGACGGAGAAAACAATCTGTCTTGCCGTGTCTCCGTCGCTCAAAAAATACGGATTATCGGGACGAGCAAGATTATTTGAAGTCATACAAAAAGTTAAGGCTGCAAATAATATACGAAAGATTAAAGCGCCAAACCACGTTTTTTGCGGTTCTTCTGACGACAGCCTTGCACTTCAGAAAAAGCCGTCACTTAAGATTGATTACATAATTGCTCCACCGCGTATGGCACGCTATATGGAATACAGTACAAAAATTTATAATATCTATCTTAAATACATTGCACCTGAGGATATTCACATTTATTCGATTGATGAGGTATTTATAGATGTAACGCATTACCTTTCAACATACAATATGACTGCTCGTGAACTTGCAATGACAATGATACAAGATATTTTATCTACAACAGGAATAACCGCAACAGCCGGAATCGGAACAAATCTGTATCTTTGCAAAATAGCAATGGATATAGTCGCAAAACACATTGAACCGGATAAAAACGGTGTACGAATTGCCGAACTTGACGAAATGTCATACCGAAGATTGTTATGGAATCACAGACCCATTACAGATTTTTGGAGAGTCGGTCGTGGTTATTCAAATAAATTAGAAAAAATCGGACTTTACACTATGGGTGACATTGCAAGATGTTCTATCGGTAAACCGACTGATTACTATAATGAAGAACTGTTATACAAGCTTTTCGGTATAAACGCCGAACTGCTTATCGACCATGCTTGGGGTTACGAGCCTTGCACAATGGAAGATGTCAAAACATACAAACCCGAAACAAACAGCATATCCTCGGGACAAGTATTACATTGTCCGTATGAGTTTGACAAAGCAAGATTAGTTGTAAAAGAAATGACCGACCTTATGGTACTTGACTTGGTGGATAAAGGACTTGTAACAAATCAAATCGTGCTTACAATCGGCTATGATATTGAAAATATTACAGATAAAAACAGAAGTCAGAGTTATAAAGGTACAGTTACAACGAACTATTACGGTAAAAAAGTTCCGAAGCCTGCTCACGGAACAACAAATCTTCCAAAGCAAACATCGTCCACTACACTTATCACAAATGCAGTTATGGAATTGTACGATAAAATTGTAAACAAGAAATTGCTTATCAGAAGAATTAATATTGTGGCTAACAAGCTTGTCGATGAACACAGTGTAAAAAGTGCAAACAAATATGAACAGCTTGACCTTTTTACTGACTACGAAGTTTTACAGAAACAACGAGAAAAAGAAAATGCCGAATCAGAGCGAGAAAAACGTATGCAGAATACAATACTTGATATAAAAAAGAAATTCGGCAAAAATGCCATTCTTAAAGGAATGAATCTTCAAGAAGGTGCAACTGCCAAAGACCGCAACAATCAAATAGGCGGTCACAAGGCATAATTTTTAAGGAGAATTACCATATGGAAAACATTAGTCACAAATATGATGACATAATCAATCTGCCCCGCCATGTTTCAAAAAAGCACCCACAAATGTCGCTTCATGACCGTGCGGCACAATTTTCACCGTTTGCAGCTCTTACTGGACACAAAGCGGCAATTAATGAAACCGCCCGTTTGACCGATGAAAAGCAGATATTAAGCGAAGATGTCATTGCCAAACTCAATGAACAGTTAAATTTAATTAAAGAGAATATCAGTACAAATCCAATCGTGACAATAACATACTTTGTTCCCGATGATAGAAAATCAGGCGGTGCATACATATCCAATACCGGTGTTGTAAAGAAAATAAACGAATACAATCACACTGTTGTTTTGACCGACAAAACAGTTATTCCAATCGAGCAAATTAGCGAAATGCAAAGCGATATTTTCAGCGAAATATATTAATGATTTTGCAATTTATGCGATGAAGAGTAAATCGGCAGTGATACAAAAATTAAAAATACCGTGTATATCCATATAATTCTTACACCTCACACGCCTATAACGCTAAAGTATAGACATAGCCTCGGATTATCAGCATAAAATAGTCCAAGAATATGTCCGCCCCCAGCTCCAAAAAACAAGAGTAGACAAAATCATAAAGATTTTGTCTACTCATTAATATTATCTCCAAACTTCTTCTGAGATTTCTTTTACAAGCTGCAATTTTGCCCACTGTTCTTCTTCTGTAAGTTTATTACCTATTTCGCATGACGCAAAACCGCATTGTGGACTTAGGCACAATCTGTCAAGAGAAATATATTTTTGTGCCTCTTTTATTCTCGCGATTACGTCGGCTTTATTTTCAAGTTTCGGTGACTTTGTTGTTATAAGTCCCAACACGACTTTCTTATCGCCGTTGACGTGTGCCAAAGGCTCAAAGCCTCCCGAACGCTCGTCATCAAATTCAAGATAATATGCATCTACATTTTCCTTTTCAAACAATACCTCTGCAACCGAATCATATGCACCTGCACTTGCGTATGTTGAATGGAAGTTACCTCTGCAAACGTGAGTAGTAATTGTCATATCGTTTGGTTTGTCCTCTATTGCAAGGTTATTTATCTCTACCAAAAGTTCTTGAATATCCTTCAATCCCTTTTTATCCGTACCGAACAATTCTTCTGCTCTCGGATCTACAAGCATTCCCCATGAGCAGTCGTCAAGCTGTAAATTACGACAGCCTGCATCATACAAATCCACGATTACCTTTTTATATCCGTTTGCAATATCCTCTGCCAACTTATGAGTGCTGTCATAAAACTTTGACGTGTTTTCCAACGCAAACGGCATGATCATTTGTTCAATAAACTGTGCCGGTGCGGGAATTGTCTGCTTTGCAACAGTATTTTCATCTTCAAATTGCTTTACAAATTTAAAATGCTCCACGAAGGGATGTACTTTTGAAAGTCCTACTTTTCCGCAAAGGTATGTATCATCAATCATTGCGTCTTCGCCGTGAAACGGTAAACCTGTTTTCGTTTTTTCATGTGCCACACCGTCAAATCCCCACATAAAATCCAAGTGCCATGTCGCACGTCTGAATTCTCCGTCCGTAATGACGTGATAGCCTAATTCTTTTTGTTTATTGATAAGTCTTTCGATTTCCTTATCTTCAACTGCTTTTAATTCGTCAGCCGAAATTTTTCCGTTTTCAAAACCCTCTCTTGCCGCTTTTAAATTTGCAGGTCTTAAAAAGCTGCCTACAAAGTCATATCTGAATGGTATTTGTTTGCTCATTTCTGTTACCTCCTGTGTTTTAATTTACATTAAGTATAACAGAAAATATGGAAATAGAAAAATATATATTATCATCATTTATCCATAGTTTTAATCTATGGATAAATGATTTTTCAATCCATTCAAATATGAAACTCCGTATCGGCTAAGAACAGAATTTTTGCGTGTTAAAATTCCGATACGCATACTGCAATCTGAATCTAACGGTTTTGAAATAATGTTTTCACCGTTTAATTCCGTATCTATAATACCCGAACAAACCGTAAAACCGTTAAGACCGATAAGCAGATTAAATAATGTCGCTCTGTCACGCACCATAATATTTTTAGAGAATTCAAGCGAACTCAAAAATTCCTCCGAAAAGTAAAATGAATTGTGTTTTCCCTGTTCAAACACCAAATACGGATACGGCATTAAGTCTTGAATTGTTATTTCCTCTTTGTTTGCAAGAGGGTGATTGTTTGATATGAAAACGTGCGGTTTTGCAATATATAATTCTTCAAAATTCAAGTCATTTTTATTAATAAGTTTGCTCAAAACTGCCTCATTATGCTCACTCAAATACAATATTCCTATTTCACTTCGTCCGACTGCCACATCATCTATAATTTCATATGTCTGTGTTTCACGCAAAATAAAGCTGTATGCGTCCGCATCATATTCCCTTATAACGTCCACAAACGCATTAACCGCAAATGAATAGTGCTGACATGAAACAGAAAATCTCGGTTTCTGATTTCTCTCACCTTTAAAATGCTCCGTCATAACGTCCGTCTGCTCCAAAATCTGACGTGCATATGAAAGCAATGTTTCTCCGTCCCTTGTAAGCTCTACGCCCTTATTGGAACGAATGAATGCCGTTATTCCCATTTCTTCTTCAATATTGTGAATTGCAGAGGTAAGGCTCGGCTGTGCTATAAATAACTTTTCAGCCGCCTCCGTTATATTACCGCACTCTGCTACCGTTACTATGTATTTTAATTGTTGCAGTGTCATTGTATATCCCTCATTCTATACTGAATATGCTTATTATATCATATTTACGTAAAAATACAATAAGAGTCTATCATAAAGATAAACTCTTATTAAAACCATTATTTATATAATCTCATAAATACCGATGCGGCTTGTGCTCTTGTTGTACCGGCTTTAGGATTAAAGTTTCCGTTTTCGTCACCTGTCATTATTCCTGCACAATATGCCCATTTAACAGAATCAATCGCATACTCAGCAATATCTTTTACATCAGAATATGTAATTTCATCACTGTCTGAATTATATCCCTTAGTTTTTGCATAGCGATATAATATAGCTGCCATTTGTTCACGAGTTATATCACTGTTAGGATCAAATTCCATTTCTGTTTTTCCGCTTATAATATCATTGTTATAAGCCCATAAAACAGCTTTAGCATACCAAGAATCATCAGATACATCACTGAAATTCAATTCACCGTCTGCTGTCGGTTCATTTTCTATACGATACAATGCCGAAACGAACATTGCACGGGTTAATGTAATGTCAGGAGCAAATTCACTGTCGCTTACACCTGTCATAAAACCTTTGTCATACGCATATTTGACAGCTTGATAGAACCACATATTTTCCGTTACATCAGTAAACCACACTGTTTGAGTAGTATCCTTTTCAGGTGCAGTCGTAGGTATAACAGTAGGTGCTGTTGTCGTTTTTGATGTTGATGTACTGCCACCCGAACCGGAACCACCGCTTTGAGGCTGTTTTGTGGCAGTCGGAGTGACTGTCGGAGTCGGTTTAGGTGTTGAATCTGTATCTTTTGCATCTAACCACCTATTATAAAGTGAACCGTCACCTGTTTTATCCGATTCACTCCAATCGGCCACTTCTTGACGGTAATCGTCAACGTAATGCCATACGATTTCTTCATCACCAATCAATTTATACTCATTCAATCCCAATGAAGGGTGACTGCCGTTTACAGTATACATCCAACCGGAATATTTACCGTTTGTAAATTCACCGAGCCAATATCCTTCCGGTGATTGAATTGTACTGATATATCCGTTTTCCCAACCACGATATTTTAAGCCGTTATCGTCAAGTGCTTGTTTGAATACATCTCCCACTGTACTTCCTAATTTTACTTCATACTCTTTTTCAGGAATCCATGTTTGATATGTATTCTTCGTATCTTTTGTCAAGACAAAGTCACTTCCGAGATTTTCTTCGCCGATAAGTCTGAAACTTACATTTATCTTTTCAACATTATCAGGATTTTCTTCTACATTCATCAATACAGCCACATATGTATAAGGACTTGATTTTGCATACAAATATGCCTGACCTATTCCATGTCCGACTGCAACGCCGTTTTCTATTGAAACAATGTTTTCGTCACTGCTCTTTACTTCTGAATTTGACGAAACATTTGCAGTACCGTTTACAATTATATCGCTGTTATCTACTTGCAAATTAACTGTTTCGGCAGAATATTTGTCTAATTCTGCTTTTGTGATTGCATTGATACCGTCAATATCACCTTTACAGCTGTCGTTTGCATTATTTTTATCGTCACTCAACCAATAATTTTCGCAAACAACGCTGTTTATATCATAATTTGAATTAACATCACCAAAAACACCGTATTTGCTCTTTCCGCCATTGTAATTATATCTTGTATAACACTTACCGCTTTCGTCCTGATAATAACCGCAGATGCCTGCTGACGTTTTAGCTGTTACAGTTCCGTAGTTATTTGAGAAATCAACAGCTGATTCCCCTAAAACTGTCGAACTGTAATTACGTCCGGCAATACCGCCGGCATAGTTTTCACCGTTTACATCACCTGTATTTTCGCAGAAATATACCAAGCCGTTTATAAGTTCACCGACTATACCACCGCCGTATGAACCTTGTGCTGTGATATTACCGCTGTTTTGACAATTTTTGATACCGCTTTTTTTATAACACCCTGACGCACGACCTGCGATACCGCCCGTCATACTTCCCGACACTTCTGCCGTATTAGCACAATTTTCTATTTTACCGCAGCTATAATTTTCAGCTACAATTCCTCCGACGTCATATTTACCGCTTATTGCACCGTTATTGACACATTCGGAAATTTCTCCGTTTACGGATAAATCCGCATAGTCGTCAATAAACAATAGTGCCTGACCTTTGCCGTTTCTGTTTTCTATCGTAATACCGCCGACATTACCGCTGTTCGATAAGTTACCGTTATTCTCAGATTTTCTTACAGTACCGTAATTTTCGCCGACTATTCCCGCTTTACTGTATCCGGCAGACGTCATATTGCTGTTATTCACACAACCTGTCACAAGCCCGTAGTTTTCGCCGGCTATTCCTGCAAGATATGTTACGTTTGAGGCGGTAAATCCGAAATCAGCACTGTTTGTACAATTTTCTATTGTACCGAGATTTATTCCGGCTAAAGCTGCAATTTTTCTTACGTTATTATGAGCTGTCAATCTGTTAGTGGAATCTATATTAAGATTTTTAACAACACCATTCTTACCTATATATGAGAACAATCCGAAATAATTATTTTCTGCATATAAAATTACATTTTTCACAGAAAAACCGTTTCCGTCAAACACACCTTCAAACGCACGATTCTTCTCGGACTCCCACCATTCTCCGTTATCGTTTGACTTTAATCCATCCCAATAACCGATTGAACTAAATTCTTTGCTATCGCTTAAATCAATATCGCTTGAAAGTTTAAAGTATACACCTTTATATGAATTTCCGTCTGCAACGCTTTCCGAAAGAATGTTCATATCTTCCAACGATTTTATAATATACGGTTCTTCTTCCGTACCTTTACCGCTCCATTTAGGTTCTGAAACTTTTACGGAAACAGCACTTGATATTCCGCCAATTTCACATTTAACAGTTATATCCTTTGCATTGCCAAGCTTAGCGGAATCTATAATAATACTTGCATTTAGTGTCCCTACGCCATTTGTAATTGTAATATCGCCGCTTTGTTCAACTGTAACGGCACTGTTGTCACTGCTCCATTTTGCAGTTATATTTTTGTTTAAATTCTTACCGTATATCTTTGCTGTAAATGTATGAGAAGTATCTGTTTCAAGACTTTCGCCCGATGATACAAGATTTATCGAAATAATTTTGCTTTCCTTGTATTCGTTATTAAGTACCGGATATTTACTTCCAACATAAAATATCGGTGCTACTTCTACTGTTTTGCCGTCAACTTCTTGTTCTTTAACGCACCACAAATCATACACAAATGCGTCGCTTTGCATATATTCGTCTGTTCTGCCTGTGGCAATATTCGTGTTTGTTGATGCATTTTCGCCATACGGCATTTTATCGCCGATAATTCTGTAATATAAATTTTCTGCCGATATACCGTTTGTAAATGCTCCGAATAATGTACCTGCTTTTTTTGCTTTTACTGTCCCCGTTGCGTAACAATTTGTCACTTTACTGCCGCTTAAAAGCTGTCCTACCAGTCCGCCGACATATTCATCTGCCAAAACAACAGTATTTGAATAGCAATTTTCTATTTTAGTGTCCCTTGCTATACCGACAATACCGCCTCCTATATCTTCACCGCTTACAAGTCCGTCTACTCCAAGCAATGTAATTTCTGCATTTGCGGTATATCCGAATAATCCGCTTACTTTTTGATTTTCGGTATTTAGTTTTACTTCATATCCGTTACCGTTAAAATGACCCGAAAATGCTTTATCTTCCGCATTGCCTATTGAAATCCAATACTTTTCTGTTAAATCAATATTATTATTTAATTTAAAGTATGCGTCTTTATATGATTCACCTTTATTTACATTTTTCGCAAGTAATGCAAGTTCGGACGCTGTTTTTATAACATACGGATTTTCTTTACTTCCGTTTCCGCTGTCAAATGTTTCAGCCACATTGTCTGACCATTTTCCTTGTGATGAATATGACGGTATTTCCTCTTCAATTTTAGGTGTTGAAGCAGGTGTTACTGACGGTGTAGGTTTTGTTGGTGTATCTATATCATCGGCACCGTTTACTTCCCATGCCAAAACAGGGAATTTATCCGTTTTCACAAACGCACTGCCTAAAATTTCAGTCATATCTGCAAGCTGATTTTCTGTTTTCACTTCAAGTCCCGTACCCGAATTTTCCGCATACGGCATAGGTGCGGTATCTTTAAGAAAATAGCAGTTTTTAACCGAATATCCGCTCACTGTATATCCCAGTATTCCGCCGTTGGTATTGTTTTGCGATGAAATTTTACCGCTGTTATATGAATTTGAAATATCACAGTTGTATGATTTACCAGAAATACCACCCGAATATGCTGACGCACTTACTTCACCGCTGTTATAACAACTGTCAAGAAGTATACTGCCCTCGTAATTGTAACCGACAATACCGCCTGCATATCCGCCGGTTGCAGTTACAGTGGCTTTATTAGTACATTCTTTTACAGTTCCCGAACTATAAGCGGCAATACCGCCAACTTCGTCCTTACCTGTAATAGTTCCCTTATTCTCACACTGAGCTATAACACAGCTTGTAACCGTTTTATTAACCGCACCGTTATAACCTACTATACCGCCGACTCTGTTTTCGCCTTTTATTTCGGCATAGTTGATACAATGAGATATTAAACCATAGTTCACGGCACATATACCTGCCGCAATTCCATATGTATCATTCGTGTTTTCTATATTTCCGTATACATAAAGATTTTTTATTACCGCATTTTCTTCCGTAACTCCGAAAAGTGCCGAAAGATAGCTGCCCGAAGATATATTTATTCCCCTTATACTGTAATCTTGACCGTTAAAATTACCGTTAAAAGCATTACCTTGATATTTATTTGATATGTATTTATCGGATACGCCTATCGGTGTCCACTCCTTGCCTGATAGATCTATATCATTTTTCAAGACAAAATACTTGTCTGACATATCATTGCCCTTTTCTACTTCATACGAAAGCAAAGCGAGTTCTTCTGCATCTGCAATGATATACGGATTATCTTTATCACCGTTACCGCCGTCAAATTCTTCTGCGCGATAATCTATCCAGTAATTTGATGTATCCGTTACAATCTTCTTTTCAATTCCGTTTACCGAAATTTTAAGCGTCTTTTCGGCATTTACTTTGTCAAATGTGATGTCTATGGCTGTTTTTTCGTCTGATATGTATTGAGATAACTGAACATTTTTAAGTTCGACCTCTTTATCGTCAACAAATGATTTTATTTCAAAATCATTTAACGTAAGATTTGTTCCTACAAGTTTTTTGTTTAACAATACAGCTATCTTACCGTTTTCGATATTAATACTTTCAATATCAAATGTTTCATCTTTTCCTGTCGGTGCATTGCTCCAATCAATCGTAGGAAGATTATCACTGTCTGTAAATGCGTCTGACAAATCACTTGCCGAAACATTGTCAACGGCATATACCGTACTTATATCACCGCCATTTTCAAGTGCCACAAGTTTAGTGCTGTCACCTATGTTATACAAGTTATTTGCTGTCGCATTTTTCATTGAACCGATTAGTTGATATTCCGTATGAGTATTCACTTCACCGCTGTTGTACGCATTTTCTATCGTACCGCCAAGCTTGTAGCCTATTAATCCGCCACTGTAATTGTAACCGATTACCTTACCGGTATTATATACGTTAGTTATGTCACACGCATAGTTGCAACCAATAATACCGCCGAAATAATTACCGTCTTCATTACCTATTTGACCGTCATTATATGCTCTGTCAATCTTTCCGCATTCGCTTACACTTATATCCTTGCCGACAATCCCGCCTACCGCAATTCCTCTTAAATAACTGTACATATCATCATCTTTAAAAGGTGCAGATACATTTCCGCGGTTTGCGGCATATGTAATGTCGCCGTATGCAAGCTGACCGACAATTCCGCCTGCCTCTGCAAAGCTCTTGGAAGTAGCTGTAACCGTTCCGTTATTTGTAACATTTATAAGATTTCCGCTTACTCTGTTACTTTCCTTAAATTGAGCTCCAAGCTGACCTGTTATACCGCCCACATAAGCAAGACCTGTTATATCGGCGTTGTTTGTACAATTTATAATCAATCCGGCATTTATACCGGCGATTCCGCCGATATATTTTGCCGCATTAATGTATTCATTACCCTCAGCCTGTGCGTTTATTTGTCCGTTTACCGTAACATTTCTGACAGTTCCTTCTTTTCCTATAATTCCGAAAAGACCTTGACAATAAGTTTCGTAATGATTGTCGCCTTGCTTATTGTACTTTTTGGTTTCTATGAAAAGTCCGGAAATGCTGTGACCTTTTCCGTCAAATATACCGTTATATGCGGTGTCGTCATCTATACCGTAACCGTTATTATTGATATAATTATATCCGTTACCAATTGGTGTCCAATTTTGGTTTTCCAAGTCAATATCACTGTTTAATACTGCATCTGCTGTTCTGTCACCACCGTTTACTTTTTCGGCAAACCAAACCAAATCTTCCGCACTTTCAATCTGATAAGCACCGTTTATAAGTTCCGGTTCATCGCTTGCAAATGCAGTGAAATTTACAGGTACAAAACTCGCAAGCATACATAAAGACAACAATATACTTGTAAATTTATTTTTTACGCTCATTTTTTTCTCCAATCTTTATACTATTTTATACTTAAATCAAGAGTATTTGAAATAGGTGCCAATGATGATATATTGCCGTTCCATGTTAAAATCTTGATTGTGTATTCATCAGCTGAATCGGCAGATATTTCTTTAAATTCAACTTGATTTTCATTACCCGGCTTTAAAGTAATTTCTTTAGGTTGTATTCCTATCAATTTGTCGTTTGAATCATATACGGCAGCCATAACACTTACTTTCTTTTCTTCTGTAAGATTACTGTTAAGTTTTACCGTTAATGTACCTGTTAGTTTTCCATTTTCAACTTTTAATGTGTTTTGTTCTGTTGCAGATTGTACAGGTAAAGGTGTTGAAGTTACTGTTGGTGTCGCTGTTGGTTCTGCTGTTGCCGTTGGTATTGCTGTTGGTGTTGCCGTTGGTGTTGCTGTCGGTGTCGCTGTTGGTATTGCCGTTGGTGTTGCTGTCGGTGTCGCTGTTGGTATCGCTGTTGGTGTCGCCGTCGGTGTCACTGTTGGTGTTGCCGTTGGTGTTGCTGTTGGCGTTGCTGTTGGTGTCGCCGTCGGTGTTGCTGTTGGTGTTGCCGTTGGCGTTGCCGTTGGTGTTGCTGTTGGTGTTGCCGTTGGTGTTGCTGTTGGTGTTGCCGTTGGTGTTGCTGTTGGTGTCGCCGTCGGTGTTGCTGTTGGTGTTGCCGTTGGTGTTGCCGTTGGTGTCGCTGTTGGTGTTGCCGTTGGTGTCGCCGTCGGTGTCACCGTTGGCGTTGTTTTCGGTTCTTCGCTCGGTACCAATGCGTTAATCAGATTATCTTCAAGTTCTGTTTGCATATTTTCATCAAAGAAATTCTCTAAAGCCGCTTGATATGCCGATTCTGCTTTTTTAGCGGTCTTTGGATCAGTTGCCAATATTTCATAATAATCTGCTACCGCACCTACAAGCACATCCTCAGCCGGTGATGTGAGATTTGAATTCCATCCGCCCTCATTAAAAACTAATCTTAATACATCTCCGCTTACGAGGCTGCCCGACTCATAGGTGTATGAACTCAATCCATTACCCATAGCATCGTTATATAACGCTGACGGATAATCAAACGAAACTTCTTTGCCGGAATTATCTATTTTAAAATAACTGAAAAATCCACTACTGTTTGTATACTCCAATAGTGTAGTTGCAGGATTCCAATCACTCATACACTCCTCGTTATTCATATAATAATCAAGTACATATCCTATTGCATCTGCCGCACTCTTAAAATCACTGTCAAAAGGTTTAAATTCTCCGCTGTAATCATAAAATCCGTTTGTATAAATCTTAATCGGAGTCATATATATCTCTTTTGTATCGTCTTCTGCAAAGTGTTCAATATCAAAATAGAAATAATCTCCCTCTCCATCCGTATCCGCCTGTACAACAAACGTTACAATGCTGAATAACATCGCTACTGCTACCATTAAACTTAAAAATTTTTTCTTCATTAGTCTTTCACCTCATATTTTATTTTCGACTCATTCTATAAGTCCGTATTTTATTTTAATTCTCTCAAGCTTTTCGAGCATAGGCTCTGCAGCAAAAAAGAGAAAAAACACTGTTGATACTGCGTGAATAAAATCAAACGGCATACCCATTACGTATGATGACAGCACCATATTTATATTTATATTCGACTGCCACATTATAACAGACGCAGGATTCATTATCCCTCCGTATATAATAAATGTTACCAAAAATCCAAACACGCACATATCTGTTTTTGTCTTGCGTAAAATGCCTTTTTGAAACATTATTCCCGCCAAGAAACCTATAATTCCGAATGAAAACATTTGCCACGGTGTCCACGGTCCTTGCCCGAAAAAGAAATTTGATACAAATGCCGTAATTGCTCCAACAAGAAATCCTGTTTCACCGCCGAATGCCACACCCGAAATTATCACTATCGCCGCAACAGGTTTGAACTGCGGCAACATAAAAAACACAGTACGTCCCGCTACGCCTATTGCACACAATGCACTTATTATAACCAATTCCCTTGCTTTAGGTTTGCGGTTTTCAAACGCAAACCCAAAAGGAATCATTGTTTCCAATATAATAAGCAAGCTTATAAAATAATATTTTTTATCGCCGAGATAATATATCCCAATAAAAATTGTAAGCGGAATAAGAAATAATATTAACAATGTTGCTATTTTTGTTCTTTTTGATATTTTTCTTTTGCTCTTTTCGTTCTGTATTAATTCTTTTCCGAGTTTTTTTCGCGGTATTAAATTAAACATTGCTGCGGCAATAAATAATATACTTATCGTTTGTGCAACATAGTTCTTCCAATTATCGTAACGTCCGCAAAACAGGCATTGTGTCATCACAAATAAAATTACAAATACTATCCCTAATACAACATTGTGTACATTAAGTTTTTTATACTCTTTTTTGCCCTGCTTTATAACCGTTTTCTTTGGCAGTATATAATTCAGTTCATCATTCGTTTCAGTTAAATCTTCTGCTTCACCGCCCAATGCTCTTATTACGTCTTTGTCTAATACAGCATTTTCGATTATACCGTCAGCCATACGTTTTGCCGAAGTGGTATAAAAATTATTTTCCGCAAAGAACTTTCTCGGAGGAGCTTCACTGACAATATTACCGTCAAAAAACATCGCACATATATCAGCATATTCAGCACAAAATTCTATGTCATGTGTTACCATTAACACAGTCATACCGTTCTTTTGCAAACTTTTGAGTATCATTGCAAGTTTTCGTTTAAAGCAAGCGTCAAATCCCTTTGTCGGTTCATCAAGCACCAACAAATCAGGTTTTCTCAAAAGCATTTTTGCAAGTGCCACTCTCTGCTGTTCCCCACCTGACAAATCGTAAGGGTGATTTTCAAGTAAATTATCAAGTTCACAAAGTTTCATTACATACTCAATCTCATTTTTCCTTTTTTCTTTTTCCACATCAAATACCGCGTCATACAATTCCTCAAGTACACTTTTTTTCAAAAATAAGCTCTGTGGATTTTGTGGCATCACCGCCACTTTGGTATCATCATTTATAAACACCTTACCTCTATACGGCTTATTAATCTTTGAAATAACAGACAACGCAGTACTCTTTCCGACACCGTTACCGCCTACTATCGCATAAAATTCATTTTCGTGAACTTTAAATGACAAGCCTTTTAAAATATCATCCGAATTTTTCTCATATCTAAACCATACATCTTTTAATTCTAAAATCGGTTCGGTATTAATTCTGTTTTTTTCCGACTTGAATTCAAAATGCTCGTTAATCTGTTGTTTTTCCAACCATTTATGACCGTCACGAATTGTTATAGGGCAATTACCCGAATTATTTCCCAAGGAATAATATATTTTTGTCGGTGTGGGTAATGCTGCAAACATACTGTTTTGCTTTAATTCCTCACCTATTTTATATGGTGTGTTTTCGGCTGTAATCTTGCCGTCTTCCATAACCACAACCTTATCGGATAAAGGAAATACTTCGCTCAAATTGTGTTCACTCAATATTATCGTCACACCAAGTTCTGTATTAATCCTCTCAAGCATTGTAAAAAAGTCATGTGCCGATATTGGGTCTAATTGACTTGACGGCTCGTCAAGCAACAACAATGTCGGATTCATTACCATAACCGACGCTAAATTGAGAATTTGTTTTTGTCCGCCCGACAGATTGGCTACATTTTCGTAAAACCAATTTTGTATTCCGAAAAATGACGCCATCTCCGCGGCTTTCGATCGAATTTCAGCCGAATTAATACCCAAACTTTCCAATCCGAATACAAGTTCGTGCCAAACCTTATCCGTAACAATTTGATTATCAGGATTTTGCATTACAAATCCGATATTTTCGGCTTGCTCTCTGTCCGACAAATCATATATACTTTTTCCGTTAAAGTATATTTCCCCACTTGTTTTACCGTGCGGTGTAAGAATCGGTTTTAAATGTCGTAGAAGTGTCGATTTCCCACATCCGGATTTACCGCAAATCGTCACAAATTCACCTTGATTTACCGTTAAATTTATATCGTTCAATGCCGTTTTTTCGCTATTGGGATATGAAAATATTAAATTTTTGATTTTAATTTTCTCCACTTTAATTCCTCCCATATCTCAATAATTATCGGCATTATACAAATCATAATATACGATATAAAAATGCTTGTGCTGTAAAAAGACATATCCGTACCACGCATAGACGGAAAATATCTGTAATTAATTTTCCCAAGCAAAGCACCTATCAAAAAATATGTAATCGTAACCGCCAAATAAATTAAAGCAGTTACATCTCTTTTGTCAAATACATAATTTGAGTAAGCCGTTCTGCCTGTCAAACCGTAACCGCGACTTTTCATACTGTCGGAAGTATCTATTGCATTTTCCAAACTCCATGTTATAACCGCCGACAAAATTCTTATACTGTTTTTAACTCTTGCAAATACAGACCCCTCTGATGAATCTCTCCCCATACTTTTCTGTGCATTTGAAACTTCTTGTACCTGTTCTTTAAATTTCGGAACAAATCTGAATGTCATAGACCATATCAGCGAAAGTGACGGAATTATTCGTCCAAAAATATAGATAAACTTATCACTTGTCATAATTTTATTAAAACAAGAAAACCAACAAATGACCATTGCAACCATACTTGCCGCGACAATTCCGTATAGTATGGATTCCAACGTCAACGGATTTCCGCTCGGTAAATATGCAATTACAGTTACACCCTCGTGATTGAACGCAGGATTTATCAGTGCTGAAATCAACATAAGCGGTAATAACATCGCAATAAATTTCAACGCTTTTTTACCGTTTAAAATTATCGAATACATCACACTGCACAAAAGCGATGTCACAAGGCATATAGGATGTACGAATATCATTGAAAACACAATTACGGCTGTAAAATATATAAAATTAATCAACGGATGATATTTTGCAAATTCATTCATTATCTGTCTTATCTCCTATTCTCCGCCTGTTGCGGAATATCCGCCGACATCTATTCCTAAGTTGCAAGTATATACCCATTCGACTTTATCGCCTTGTTTCAGCTGGTAACGCGAACAGCCGTAATTTGGGAACCAGTCATTTACTTTATACATCCACCCCGATAATTCACCGCAGTCAAACTCATACAAATTGCCTATCCCCTCGATATATGCACTGTTATACATAGGAGTATTTTCAAATTCCATATGTATTTTGCTGTTTTTCATTTCGCGTTGCAATAGGTCAAATACACTTTCGCCGTCATAAAATTCAACTGTCTGTTCTTTAAATATAACTCCGTCCGACGGCACTAATTCCCACTTTTCTTTATCAAGCCACGACATATTGTCGAGTATCGTATCACATCGTACCGCCAACGTGCACGTCAGTTCTTTGCTCTCTATTACTGCATCTTGCGGTTCGACAGGTACAGGTTTTCCCTCAGGTACAGGTTCTGTTTTATATTCGTCTGTCCCTGTTGTTTCGTCAATATTCATTCCGTTGTTTTCGGAATATTCCAAATCGGGAGTATATATTTCTTCGTATGGTTCCCCTGCAATTTCTTCGGCTAATTCTATTTTTTCCTCTGCCGTCATTGGTTTGTCGGCTGTAGGCTTGTTTTGAATTTTTTCTGAGTTTTCGGCTGTCGGAGATGATGTGGGTGAAATTGTTGGCTCTATAGTCGGTGTAGGACTTTCATCATTGTCATATACTTCATCAATTATAGCTTTTTCTGTTGCTTTCGGCGTCGACTCAACATTCCAACCGCGCAGTGACGGTGCATCTCCGCCCCACCAAAACGCAAATACCAATACAGCAATAATTATACTTCCTATAATTATGTGTCTTTTATATTTTTTCATTCAATATCTCCTGAAAATTATTACTTTCTAAGCAAAATCAAATTCATCATTACAAACTGTAAACTGTTTTTTATCACATTAATTTCATCTTGTGATATATTTCTGATATCGCTCATATCATAAAGCGAATTATCGCCGTTCATAAATCGTTTTAGCGACACCAAACTGTAAAAACATTGTTCTGTTGCCATTTGATTTGAACCGTCACCGTCGTATGTATGTTTAAAACCGTCGCCTATTGTATAGTACGACATTAAATTATCCGCTAAATTCTTGCCGTTCTTTTCAAAGCGTTCATCAAGAGGCGATATTCCGAGTTCACAAAGTGCAACAATGACTTGTGCGCAGCTTTCGGAATTTTCCGTACCCCAACTTGAATATCCTCCGTTTTCATTTTGACTTGCCGATAAAAAAGAAATTGCCTTGTTCACACAATTTGACACTTCGGAATTATCCGTATAATTTGAAAGTGCTTGCAGAGCCATTGCCGTAACATCAACATCACTCTCTCCACTGCCCAAAAGTGACCATCCACCGTCATCAAGCTGACTGTTTATAATCTTTTCAACATACATTTCTCTTGTTGCATGAATTTGTGCATCGGCATTGTACGGCATATCATACTGTCCGCAGTCAAGTGCAATCAATGCCCATATTGCACCGTTTATACCTTGCCAAGTAGTTTTTTCAAAATCTCCTAAAGGAAGTAATAAATTATATCCACCGACATTTTTAGGGTCTTTTCCGATTGATGTGAGTGCAATTATAACTCTTGAATATTCGGTATATTTTTTGTTATGCAATACACCGCCACATTCTTTTACATAATTGACAACATTGTTGTAATAATTCTCGTAATAGCCGACAGGTATATCACCGTAATTTCTGCTCAGTCCCATTATCAGCCACTCACCGCCTATCGATGATACGGTAGGAGTTTTCGAATTATCATATAAATATTTTTCCGTATCACTTATGACGCTGTTTATATCGTCAATACTTACCGCAAAAGCATTTGCAGATGAAATCAAAACAAACGATAACATTAAAGATATTATTTTTTTCATTAATACGCTCCGTTTCTGTAAAATCAAATAAAAAAAGCTGTGATAATTTTTTCAAATTATCACAGCAGAGTTTTCCTGTGTATATCACATATCGGCACGCAAACAACACGCTTAATACATTTATATAAGCGTACGATACTACTGCTCCTATATTGACAACATCAATAAGTACGGAGCAGTATCAAAGCAGGTCTTCTGACTCGTATTATATAAAGCGAGCTTAACATTTTTATATTCGCCTTCTCAGTTTCCCAATGACTGACTTTCATCAAAAAATATAAAAACTTCAATACATACAGCGACTGTTATCGTTCGGGATTCTCACCCGATTCCCTTTTCACCGACTATACCCATACAATATAGCCGACACTTTGTGTGATTATTCATTTTTTAGTATTATATCATCAAAAATATGTACCGTCAATGTGCTATATTACTAAAGTTACACTTGACATTCACATATTTTATACCTTATAACACAAAAAATGCGACACCTAAAAGCATCGCATTTTGAATTACATTATGAATTTTGTTTTGTATAGTTAAGAAGTCCGCCTGCGTAAAGCATTTCTTTTTGACGGTCTGACAAATCTGCATTAACCTCAAAATCAAAGCCTTTTGTTACGTTTGTCACCTTAATAACTTTACCGTTGGCAATTTGCTTACCGATATTTTCAATCTTCAATTCGTCCATTTGGTCAATCTTATCGTAATCCGATTCATTTGCAAATGTTAGAGGCACGATACCGGCATTAATAAGATTAGCCATATGAATTCTCGCGAATGACTTAACGATAACTGCCTTAACACCCAAATACAACGGTGCAAGTGCAGCGTGTTCTCTTGAAGAACCCTGTCCGTAGTTTGAACCGCCGACAATTATACTCTTACCAAGTTCAAGTGCTCTGTCGTGGAACTTTTCGTCACATACAGCGAAACAGAATTCCGAAATCTTAGGAATATTTGAACGCAACGGCAAAATCTTTGCACCGGCAGGCATAATATGGTCTGTTGTGATATTATCGCCGACCTTTAGCGAGCATTTTGCGTCTATTGTTTCAGCCAAAGGCTCTGATACAGGGAAAGGCTTAATATTAGGGCCTCTAAGCACTTCAATACTGTCCATATCCTTTTCATCTGCCGGAGGAACTATCATATTATCGTTTATTGTGAACTTTTCAGGTAATGTTATATCCGCCGCGTCACCAAGTGTTCTCGGATCTGTAAATACACCTGTAAGAGCTGAAATAGCAGCTGTTTCAGGTGATACAAGATAAATCTGACCGTCTTTTGTACCGCTTCTGCCTTCAAAGTTTCTGTTAAACGTTCTTAGTGAAATACCCTTTGAATTAGGTGACTGTCCCATACCTATACAAGGACCGCAAGCGCTTTCAAGTATTCTTGCACCAGCGTCAATCATAATTGCCAAAGCACCGTTATTTGCAAGCATATTCAAAACCTGCTTTGAACCCGGAGCGATTGCAAGAGAAACATCAGGATTAACCGTCTTACCTTTTAGAATATGTGCAACTTTCATCATATCAAGAAGTGATGAATTTGTACATGAACCGATACAAACTTGGTCAATCTTCATACCGCTAAGTTCGCTTACCGACTTAACATTATCAGGTGAATGAGGGCAAGCTGCAAGCGGTTCAAGTTTGCTAAGATCTATATTAACTTCTTCGTCGTATACAGCGTCTGCGTCTGCACATAGAGGTGTATATGCCTCTTCTCTGCCTTGTGCTTTCAAGAATTCATGTGTTATTTCGTCTGATGGGAATATTGATGTTGTTGCACCAAGTTCCGCACCCATATTTGTAATAGTTGCTCTTTCGGGAACTGACAAAGTTTTAACACCTTCACCGCAGTATTCGATAACTTTGCCTACACCGCCCTTAACAGAAAGACGCTTTAGAACTTCCAAAATTACATCTTTTGCGGCAACCCACGGTTGAAGTTTGCCTGTAAGATTTACCTTAACGACTTTCGGGCAAGTAATGTAATATGTACCTCCGCCCATTGCAACAGCAACGTCCATACCGCCTGCGCCTATAGCAATCATTCCTATACCGCCGCCTGTCGGTGTATGGCTGTCAGAACCGATAAGTGTTTTACCCGGAATACCGAAACGCTCAAGATGTACTTGGTGACAAATACCGTTACCCGGTCTTGAGAAGTAAATTCCGTGTTTTTTACAGACACTGCCGATAAATCTATGGTCATCAGCATTTTCAAAACCATTCTGCAATGTATTATGGTCAATATATGCAACAGAACGCTCTGTTTTTACTCTTGGCACACCCATAGCCTCAAACTCAAGATATGCCATTGTACCTGTTGCGTCCTGTGTAAGGGTCTGGTCAATTCTAATTCCGATTTCACTGCCTTTTACCATCTCACCTTCAACAAGATGTGCAGACAGTATTTTTTCTGTTAATGTTTGTCCCATAACAACTTCCTCCGTAAACTCATTTTTCTATACTATTTTAATACAAATCCTATGTATTTGTCAAGTCATACACACCTTTTATTTAAAACCGCATATTATAAAGCGGAGGTGTTTTAGATATGTCGGATATATGTTTTATTGCATTGTTTACCGTGTTTTGTACTATGGGAATTTACTTCTTTGTAAAAGAAATTACATCGGCACTTTTGAAAAACCGAATTAAAACGAAAATTCTTCTTGAAGTACATAATTCCGATATTGATATTGAAGGTCAGATACGTTCGATTATTTCGGCAAATCCCGAAAGCGATATATTGATAAGCGATAAAAGTGAGAATGACGAAATAGGTATGATTCTTCATAAAATGTCCGCTGATAATTCGTGTATAATTTTAGACAACGTTAAAAGCTCCCAAAAATAAATTTTGGGAGCTTTTTAAATTATTTATCTTCGTTTTTTGCTATTTCTTTTATCGACGTTACAAGTCCTGCAAGTCCTTGTATTTCCGACGGTATAATTATCTTTGTAGCCTTGCCGTCAGCGGCTTTTTCAAAACTTTCAAGTGCCTTTATTGCAATATACGGTTCACTTGGCTTTGAGTCGTTAATTCTTCTGATACCTTCTGCAACGGCTGTCTGTACTGCGATAATTGCTTCAGCCTCACCTTCTGCCTCTTTAATAGCGGCTTGTTTTTTAGCCTCTGCACGAAGTATTGCAGACTCTTTTTCACCCTCTGCCAAAAGAATTGCAGACTTCTTTTCACCCTCTGCACGAAGTATTGATTCACGTCTTTCTCTTTCGGCTTTCATCTGACGTTCCATTGCGTCTTGAATTTCAGCAGGAGGCATAATGTTTTTAAGTTCAACTCTGTTAATCTTAATACCCCATGGGTCAGTTGCCTCGTCAAGAATTGCACGCATTTTTGTATTTACAGTATCACGAGATGTCAATGTTTCATCAAGTTCAAGGTCACCGATAATGTTTCTTAGAGTTGTTGCAGTAAGATTTTCAATAGCCATCATAGGTCTTTCAACGCCGTATGCAAACAATTTCGGGTCGGTTATTTGATAATAAACAACCGTATCAATCTGCATTGTTACGTTATCCTTTGTTATAACAGGTTGCGGCGGAAAGTCAACAACGTGTTCCTTTAAATTAACTTTCTTCGCAATTCTGTCTATAAACGGCACTTTAAAATGAAGTCCGACACCCCATGTTGCGTAGTAACCGCCAAGACGTTCAATAATGTATGAATGTGCCTGTGGAACTATTTTGATATTTGCTACAATAATCACCAAAATAATTATTAATAAAAGTATAATTGCTAATGGCATTTTAATCATCCTTTCTCTTTACAATAAGTTTTACACCCTCAATTTTTTCGATAACAGCCGTTTCGCCTTTGAGTACATGAGAGTTGTCTATACTTCTTACAATCCAGACTTTTCCGTCAACTTTGCCCTCTCCCAAGCCTCTGATATTATCGACATCGCTTGTTATCAAAACTTCTTTACCAACCAAACTTTGAGCATTTGTTTCAACATTTCTCGGTTTGAAGAACTTCATCGACAACGGTCTTAAACACAGTATACAAATAAATGATACCACGATAAACACAGCCATTTGAACATAGAAATTCGTACCCAAAAATGCCGCAATCATTCCGCCTAACGCACCGATTGCAAACCAAATGCTGACAAGCTGATAAGTAACTGCCTCAAGAATAATAAACGCTATTATTCCCAAAATCCATATTACAGCCTGTTCCATAACTATAACCTCCCTCTATTGCATTATATATTAAAAGTTATAAACTTACAATAGTTTTTTAAAAATATTTTTCACATATGTTTTTCTTTTACATATTATATATTAAAAGATTACAGAGGTGGGATATATGCTTAATTGTTGTATGAGAGGTTGTTCAAAGGCAGTTGGGCTGGCGGCTTTGTCATTTTGTGCGGGTGTGATAGCGGGAGCATTTCTTCCTATGGCTATTATTGCGGTAATCGAAATGATTTTTCTTCTGCTTTTTGGGTATTTGTGTTTGTTTAAATGGTAGAAAGGAGTAGGTAAAAATGAAAATCGTTGTCGTAAAAATGCCAAAATGTCTTAGAGGTATCGTTAAAACAATTTTTAAAATGTAGTACATAGAAAAAGGAAAGCAACTTAATGCTTTCCTTTTTCAGTATTATAAATTATATACTGTATCATAATCCGCCATATTGTCAAGCTTGTTTGCTATTTTCGGACGCGAGTAGGTTCTGTTGTCGGAGCAAATGCCGTATTCTTTGTAATTGTAACTGTTTGTGTGCTTTCTTTCCAATCCACATTAAAGTTAAAACTTTACACAATAAATCTTATCTGCAACAATATTTCTGTATTTTTATTTGCTTGTGTTGTCATTAAATACTCCAAGCTCCATTGTAATCTCCAAATTTCAGTTGATATTTCACATATTTTAGGAAATTTAATAACTGTTATATTTAATTATCAAATTCTTCGCAAACCCTTGAAAATACTAAGTTTGTAGCAAGTGAGCTTTCCCTTACTCTTTCCCTTGTGTTATATTCTCACATTGGTTTTCATGAACCTTAATATGGGAAAAAATAAGGGAAAGAAAATTTCATAACACAGTATAACAATAACGACATGGTGAACTGATTGAAATGTTTTCGATATTTAACTCTATAACTGATTATTAAAAGAAAATGGAGATAAGATACGATGAGAACAATTTATGCAGAATACAACATAAATCACGATAGTATTGATGTTTACACAAGTGCCGGATATATGCTTCGCATTGATTGCTGGAAAGCTGAAAAAAATCTAAAAACCACATACGGATCAGAATGTGCGCTTACTTCATTGGCTGTGGATGAGCCTTTGGAATATGCAAGATTATATCTTGAGGGTAATTTACAGATGTGGGTAGATGCAGAAGACTCACTAGAGTTATAATCCTTATCCATATAAATAATATGCAAATATATATCCCATCAATATAGCGAATATACTGAAATAAAAGTATCTTTATAATCAATTTTAACCAAAAGAATATGTTCTTAGAGGAGGTGTCTCCCGAAAGAACATATTCTTCTATTATGGGTAATTATAAATATAGAACATGCTTTTCTTGTGCTACAATTTCTTCACTATGAGTTACAACAATAACTGTTTTTCCCTGTTCACTTAACTCATGCAATATATTCATAACAATCTCACTATTTTTTTTGTCTAAGGAACCAGTTGGTTCGTCTGCTAATACAATCGAACATTTCTTTAGCATTAAACGAGCTAACGCAACTCTCTGCTGTTCGCCACCAGATAATTGATAGACTTTTTTGTTAATTACTTTCTGTAAACCAACTTTTTCAAGAGCTTCATTTATTGAAATATCCGTTCTACCTGATTTTTTTATTATTTCTAGATTTTCTTTTACTGTTTTGTTTTCCAAAAGGGCAAAATTTTGAAATAAAAATCCAACAACTTCTTTGAAATATTTCTGCTTTTTTCCTTTTTTTGCCACATCAAAACCATTCACAATAATAGAACCTTTGTCAGGAGTTTCAATACCTCCAATCATATTAAGTAAAGTACTTTTTCCGCATCCACTTTCGCCACTAATTACCAAAAAACGGCTATCTGGAATTTCCAAATGAAAATTTTTGAACAAAATTTTATCATTATATGCTTTGCATAGATTTTCAATTGTTATCATAAGCAACCTCCTTTTAATGATTTCGGTATGTTTGTTTTTTCAACAATTGTGATATTAAAGAAAATAATTGTAAATTCTATTAGTGCCATAAATGAACTAACAAGAATGCTAATTCCTACTTCAGTCTGTACCGATAATAAAGAATAGATAAGCATACCTACTAATATCACAAAATTTTCCACTACAATCATTTTAAGAAGTGTTTTGTGCCGTTCAAATAAACTATATCCAAAGATTTTCATCAAGGAAATTTTCATTGCATTTTCTCGGAACTCTAGTCTACTTACTGTAACAATAATCATAATATTTAAAAGCAATACAATCGTACAAAGAGAACTTAAAAATCCCACGAGTTTTATTAAAAATGTGTGATTATATAAATACTGTTCATGTACGTTTGTAATTACTAGCTGATAATTTCCAAGCATATCTTCATACTTTTTGCTGATATTTCTTAGCTGTTTTTCATCACATTGAAATAAAACTGCTCCTGCTTTATAGCTTTCAAGATACCCACCATTGACTGCTAAATCTTTGTTTGCCTGATAAATAATTATCGGATTTTTGCTTTTTTCGATACCATTTATTCTACTTGTATCTAAATAGGAAAAGTATTCTGTTTCGCTATACTCTATGTACTGAATATTTAATTGTTGTAAATTATCATGATTCAAAACATGGCTCAAGGAGTCATAGGCTAATTGCTTGTTTTTAGCAAAATATCTATTCTTTGGAATGAAAATAATCAAATCAGAAGATTCATTCTCTACTGCATTTATCTGCTTCGTAAAACCTTGTAACATATCTTTTGCATGATTATTTACATATATCACATCATTTTTATCATTTAAAATATTCAAGCATATTACAGGCTTTAATGTGTTATATTCATTCTTGTATAGTTTATTCCAAAAAGCTTCTTCTTTTTCAGCATTAAAATCAGTAGTCTTTACGGTAAAATAATTTGCATCATAATATTCTTCTAACAAATGTTCATTTGTAAATAGGTTATTATGAATACTACTAATATTAGTGGTAATTGTAAAAACAGCGGCTACCCCTGCTATAAATTTTAACGAATAAATTAAAAAATCCACTCCTCTTTTGTGTGTTGCATTTGCGAATGCCTTTCTAATATCAAAAAAGCAAAAAGAACAATATGGAATAGTGGAAAGAATAATTCCAATGGAATATAAAATTGTGACGAGTCTATTCTCATATGCTCCCGATATATAATTTGACAGCAATATTTTTGCAACAATAAATAATGCAATGTCAAAAGTTACATCGAATAAAGCAGCCTTAAATGCTATGAAACCAGCACTTTCTCCTAAGGAAACTCGTACAACAACCTCTTTTTTTCGCCTAACCACTTCAATTACATTTAGAACAATCATCAATGCAATAATCATACCCCATATAATAAAAATCATGTCCTTTTCCGTAGAATTCCAATATTCTGGATAAGTTAAGCTATATTTTTCTGATAATTTCTGATATGCAGAGATAATATTGTCCTCATTTCCTATGTATGAGATAAAGTTTTCATAACCCACAGAGGTACTTTGCAATTCTGAGAGATTATGAAATTTTACTTTCGTAATTCCGGAAACTAAAGCGGTATATTCTGATTCTTCTATGTTTGCAGTATTTTTTAATGTTTGTCTGATTACTTTATCATCGCCATAAATATGAAGTGTTGAAAGGTATTTATTATTGATTTCATTGTACTGAGAAAAAATATGTACATCATTCTCCGTTGCAGTTTCTGATACATCTTTCAGAAACTGCGACATATCTTCACTAGCAACTTCATAGCGTGATGACGTAAAATATGCTGTAGAAAAGTTCCAAAGCTGATCTTGAAATATTTCAGATTGCATAAGTATTCCAAAAATCAGGAAACAAAACAAACATAAGTTTTTAATTGCTTTCATTTATTTCAACCCCAGATTCCATACTTTATTTGCTTTTTCAAATATCGTAGTCAATATTGTGCTATTTTCATCAACAATCCATTGATCTTCTTGATCTTCAGCTTTTTTGCTACTTGACAACATAATTTGAGTATTCAAATCCTTATAGTCATTAAATAGCACGCCTTGACTTATTCCTTGGTGAAATGGTTTTATCCAAATAATTAGTGCATATCGAACATCTGACTCAGCTATCGCAAGATTTCCATTCCAAAGCAAATAATCAGGGACAGACACACTATACTGGAATCCATCTTTATCTGTGTAAATTTTTACTCCAGATTCTTCTATTTCAGGGAAGTCTTTCTGAAATTCGTTATATGGTTTATAACTCCCGAAGTACCAAAATAAATTATAGCAACAGAACAAAATAACCAAAACAATTCCTATATATTTTATTTTTTTCTTCATTTATATACACTCCACAAAAAAGAGTGGTTGGAATTCCAACCGCTCAGCCATTATCCCGAACCTTTGTTTAGTAGCTATTACCGTAGGTAATACTATTTCCTTTATGAGCAACCTCAATTTTAGACCAATTACCTTTACCAACATTTGAACCCGAAAAAGAACCATTTCCATTCTTGACATATGCGTAATGATCTTTAGTTGAATGATATGCGTGTGCATAATCTTCATTAATAGCAAGAGTATTATAACCATAAGTCAAAACACCTTTTCCGTCATCAGATGTAGTGCTCAATTCCCACTTTTTATCAAATGTCTTATTCCCGTTTGTAACAGAAAATGCCATTACTGGAATTGATGAAGAAATTAACATTGCACTAATAGCTACCCCTACAATCACTTTCTTTGCTCTCATAAGTTTTACCTCCTTTGATCTGCTGTATTTCTATTTATATTTTATCAAATATTTTGTATCAAGTCAATCAGTATCTTGACTTATATAGCGTCGAATTGTAAGATATATTCCTTGTAAAATTAACCAAAAGAACAACAGATTTATTGATAATGCTTTTTTAATTACTTCTCCAAAATAAATGATGACAGCCGCACTTGTCAGTATCATCAGTAGGGTAATAACATCCCAACAGTTTTTCTTATATAATTCTATAACCTTTATTTCTATCAGTATTGCCAGTATCCCTGTCCCTGCCACACATATTCCAACAACCAATATCATCAATAACCAATATATGATTCCGGCTATAATCTCATTTGGAATTTTTGTGCTGATTTGTGCCACAGATTGCCCGGCATCAATCGTCCAACCGATAAAAGTTTGTATGAATGATGCTGCATCATGGAAGAATGATTTGCAATCGGAAAGGAACACATCTGACTGTACTGCCTGAAAAAGAGTGGTTGTCAGCGAATACCATGCAAGAAGGAACAAGGTTGTTTGGAACATTACCGTTTTTGCTTTATATTGTCCTGCAAGTTGCTCTTTTTGTGTTTCGTATCTTGCTTTTGCATTCTGATAGGCTGTCCGGTCACAGGCTTCGCATTTTTTATAGAGTACCGGCTTTTCTACCGGTATCTCTACGATTTTCTGATGTGTCCGGGCATAATCCCGTTGTTGTGTTAAGCATCGTATTTTATCTTGACATTCCTCTATCGTGACGTTTGCGCTTCGCAGCTTCTCTTTCTCGCTCCGCAATGCTCTGTCTGCCAGCTTCAAGTCGTTCTTTAATGCTTGAATATTCCCGGCTCTGTTCTCTTTGTTTAATTTCTCGTTCAAGGTCAGAGATTCGTTGAGCTGCGTCTTCAGTTCCACGATAAGCTGGTCTTTCTGTTCCAACTCTTCTTGTATCTCCTCGGTCAAGAGCAGAAGTTCTTCCAACTGTTCGGCGTTCTTTAATTCTCTGGATTCGTTCATCTATATCACGTCCTTTCTCTACCTGCTGTTCCAGTTCAGCAATTCGGTGTTCTGTTTCAGTAATAAACTGTTTTCGCTGTTCAGCTTCTGTGCCAATATCTGCCATTGCTGATTTTCGTTTTCCAAAAGTTCTATCTTCGTTTTCTGTTCTTCCATCTTGGAAAGTAGTTCCTCGGTATTTGGCAAAATGTTGAGCAGCTCGGATAACTCGCTGTTTAATTTTTGCAATTTCTGATTCTGTTCCTGCATAAGAGAGAGTTGGGTGTCCCGGTTCTGCATTTCCAGAAGCATTTCTGCCATTAAGGTCTGCTGTTCTTCGATTTGCCCAATCATGGACTCCATTAAGGGTATAATTTCCCGGCTTTCTTCTAATGTCATTTAATCGCTCCTTCCATAATGATAATGCACCTGATACTTTCCCAAAGGTGTCCAGTATCTTTTGCAATAACGTGTTTTGTTGTTTTATGATTTGATTTTCCGCTACTTTCCACGAACCTTTTATTTCCTGCCCGGCAAGAAACTTTTGTTCAATCTTTCTTGCGTCAGCACCTTCATGGATGGTAGGAATCTGGAGTTTTCCCTGCTTTTCGTAAGAACGGTGATCGACCTGATTATGCAAAGGCAGATGTTCATTACACACCTTTGCCCACTCGCTCCGCCACAGTTCACAGTTTTTTGGATTGTTCCATCCCGTAGCATCGGTCAGTACCCGTTTCCATTGCAGGCGGTTTCTTGCACCAATCTTCTGGATTCCGTTTTCATCTAATACAGGGATACGGATTCCATGACGGTCAGGGTTTTTCTTATCCTGCCACCAGTTCGGATGGGATTCATCAATCACGATATTTCCGCTTTTATCTCTGACAAAATCCCAATCTTTGACTTCTTTCTTCCCCCAAGAATGATCCGGGTTAAAAGGGCGCATTGTCAGAAGCAGATGGACATGAGGATTGCCATCCCCTTTGTCGTGGATACTCCAATCAGCACACATTCCCTTATCCACAAATGTTTTTTTGATATAGTCGGCTGTATATTGAATCTGTTCCTGTCTGCTCCATTCTTTGGGGAGGGCAAATTCAAATGACCTGCCAAGTTGGGCATCTGCACTTTTTTCAATCTTCAATACCTCATTCCATAACCGTTGTTTCTGAAATGTGATTTTTAATTTTTCTAAAGCAGCTTCTTTATCTTCTGACCTTTTGTATCGGACAGATTTTTGAAAGCGTTTTATATTTTCTTCTGGTACTATCTGCCATTCAGGAGGTGCGTTTTCGCACATCATCAGACTGGTGTAGACCACTTCTTTTTTAGAAGTGTAATAACTGATTCGCCCGGTTTCCTCGTTTTTCATCACATCCCCATTGAGATATGCGGAAGCGGAGATAACAGATTTCCCTTTACTTCGTCCGACTATTTTGATTGTGTAATGAAAAATCGCCATGTCTGGATTCCCCCTTTCTGCACATCCGGCATAGATTTCCGGCAACATTGCTTTCAGTTTTAGAAAAAGCAGTATTGCCGGAACGCCCTCTGCGTAAGAGTGCCCTGCGCATAGCAGCCTGCATGGAATGCGCCCCTCTGGCGAAGAGTGCCTCCTGCGGCATGAGCAGGTCTGGCTGAAAGCCCCGCCGACGGAACGAGCCCGGCAAGCGTGAGCGAAGACCGGTTGCCACTTGTGGCAAACTTATTGGGACGACCTCTGGTTGTCCATAAGTGCGCCCTTCATGAAAAAGCAATGAAGGGAATGAAAAACTCATCCCCCCCCCGCCATTACACTTCCTCCATATCGGTATGTGTTTCTTTCTGCATTGCCTTTGAAAAAAATTTCCCATTGGCTTCCTGCTTTTTCAGAAAACCAATCAGCTTTGGGATGTCCTCTTCCTCGATAGGCGCACCGAGAACGGATTCCACCGCACCGCCAACCTGACAGAGCCTATGGGTTCGTTTTTTACTTTCTTCGGCTTTCTTTCGTTTCAGAAGTTCTTTCTTCTGTGCTGCATATCGTTTTGCTTTTTCAAGGCTTTCCTGTTCCTTCTTTTCCATTTCAAGCATTCGTTCTTCATAACTTTTTGTTGATTTTGCCATGATTACATTCCCCTTTCTTTTACAAACATAAGTTCTCGGTTGCGTATCAGAAGAAGCACATGGTATAATCTTCTTGCGTGTAGGTATATCATGGCTTCGGTCTGATAGAACCTTTGGCGGTTTCTTTGGAAGCCGCCTTTTTAATTTGCCGCAGTTCTTGTTACGGCTTTTACATTTCCTCTATCCCTCAAATCACGACCTTCATTCGCTTCCATAAACATTTCCAGAATATCGGTTTTAATCAGGACTTTGCGACCAACCTTTAATACTGGAAGTTTCTTCCATTCTACAAGCTGTCTTAAGGTGTTTCTGCCGATTCCCGTATAGTCAGCAGCTTCTTCGATGGATAATGCAATTTTTCTTTGCGTCATATAATCACCTCCTTATAAATTGCATTATGCAATTCTTGTGATGTAAGTATATCCTTTTCATATCTTTTTGTCAAGCGTTACGAAATATTAAAAATAATTTTTAAGTTGCATATTGCAATTACAGAAAAACAATGCTATAATTCATACATACCGAAAAAGGAGGCAGTCAGCATGAAAGATAAAGAACTACGCAAGCTGATAGGCAGCAGAGTAAAACAGCGCCGTCTGGAATTGAATCTGACACAGCCTTATGTCGCAGAAAAGATGGGTGTTACCGCTTCTACAATCCTGCGTTATGAGAATGGTTCGATTGACAATACGAAAAAAATGGTGCTGGAAGGTCTTTCGGAAGCACTCCATGTATCTGTGGAATGGCTCAAAGGGGAAACAGATGAATATGAAACCGACATTACGGATAAGAGAGAGTTACAGATTCGTGATGCGATGGGAGATATTCTGGAACAGTTACCGCTTGCCCTTACCAAAGAAGAAGATGCTTTTTCAAAAGATTTATTACTGCTGATGTTAAAACAATATGGTCTGTTTTTGGATTCCTTCCAGTTCGCCTGCAAAAACTTCAAGGGGAATGCTGGTCAGACGGATATTGCCAAAACAATAGGGTTTGAATCGAATGATGAATATAATGAGATTATGTTCTTAAGGGAAATCACTCACACCATCAATGCTTTTAATGAGATGGCAGACGTTGTAAGGCTCTATTCCAAGAAACCAAAAACAGCAGAACAAAGGCTTGCAAATCTTTTATCAGAAGTCTTATACGAAGATTCCGAATCGGTATAGTAAGACAACCGGAGTTATGATATACTTACACGCACGAAGCATTTCATCAGTTCCGATTGTCTAATATCGAAAGGAGACATACGATTATGGCAAAAGGATCTGTAAGAAAAAAAGGAAAGAAATGGTACTACCGCTTCTATGTAGAGGACGCAAGCGGCAATCTTGTTCAGAAAGAATGCGTTGGAACAGAAAGCAAAAGTGAAACTGAAAAGCTGCTCCGTCAGGCAATGGATGATTATGAGAAAAAGAAATTTGTTGCCAAAGCGGAAAATCTCACAGTCGGACAGCTTTTGGATGTGTGGGCAGAGGAGGAATTAAAAACAGGTACGCTCAGCAATGGTACGGTGGAGAATTACCTCGGAACAATCCGAAATATCAAGAAACACCCATTGGCAGAACGGAAACTGAAAAATGTAACCTCTGAACATTTGCAATCCTTCTTCGATTTGCTTTCCTTCGGGGGAGTTCATCCCGACGGAAAAGAGAGAAAGGGTTACAGCAAAGATTATATCCATTCTTTTTCCGCAGTCATGCAGCAGTCCTTCCGTTTTGCAGTATTTCCAAAGCAGTATATTACGTTCAATCCCATGCAGTATATTAAACTGCGGTATCAGACGGATGAAGTGGATTTGTTTTCCGATGAGGATATGGACGGAAATGTCCAACCAATTTCACGAGAAGATTATGAAAGATTGCTTGCTTATCTGCAAAAAAAGAACCCAGCCGCAATACTTCCAATCCAGATAGCCTATTATGCCGGGCTTCGTATTGGAGAAGCCTGCGGTTTGGCATGGCAGGACGTAAATCTGGAAGAACAATGCCTTACCATAAGACGCAGCATCCGATATGATGGCTCAAAGCGCAAATATATCATCGGACCAACCAAGCGGAAAAAAGTAAGGGTTGTTGATTTTGGAGATACACTGGTAGAGATTTTCCGTAATGCCCGGAAAGAGCAGTTAAAAAATCGAATGCAGTACGGAGAACTTTATCACACGAACTACTACAAAGAGGTCAAAGAGAAAAACAGAGTGTACTACGAATATTATTGTTTAGACAGAACAGAGGAAGTCCCGACAGATTATAAAGAAATTTCTTTCGTCTGTTTAAGACCGGATGGTTGTTTGGAACTTCCAACTACTTTGGGGACTGTTTGCAGAAAGGTGGCAAAAACATTAGAGGGATTTGAAGGCTTTCATTTCCACCAGTTACGTCACACCTATACAAGCAACCTTTTAGCAAATGGAGCTGCCCCAAAAGATGTGCAGGAATTGTTGGGACACTCAGATGTCAGTACCACAATGAACGTCTATGCTCACTCCACAAGAGATGCGAAACGAAAATCAGTTCGGCTTCTTGATAAAGTGGTGGGCAATGACTAAAAAATTTCCCTTATTTCCCTTGTGATTATCTCATAAGGGCAAAAATAAGGGAAACTACATATCATTTCACTAATGGACAGGCGGGAAAGCCTATAAAATGGGGAAAGTTAGAGGAATAATTATATAAATTTCAGTTTATCACAACAATTAAACAAAGGCAATCCGAAAATTCCGAATTGCCTTTAACTTAATATTTTGTTTTACCAAATATGCACTCTGTCCTCAGGGGCAACATACATACCGTCATTTTCCTTTATGCCGAATGTGTCATAAAATTCCTGGTCATTTACAATAGTACGGTTTGTACGCAATTTATCAAGACAATGAACATTTGTTTGAGAAATATATTGCATATATTCACGGCTTGAGCTTGACGCCCATGTTCTCGCTATTGATTTATATAATGCCTCGTAATTCGGATTGTCAAGGTGAGAAACTATTTCCGTTATACAAGATACCGCACCCAAATCGGCTATATTTTCGCTCAATGTCAGCTCACCGTTCACAGCAATTCCCGGTGCCGCCTCTTCTCCTTCATAAAAAGCTTCAACATCCTTGCAAAGTTTTGAAAATGCACTGTAATCTTCTCCTGTCCACCAGTCAGTCGCATTACCGTTTTCGTCAAATTTAGCACCGTTATTGTCAAATGCGTGTGTAATTTCGTGCGCAATAATATATCCGATACCACCTAAATTTTCTTCATATGACGCGTTTACATCATATATAGGTGCTTGCAGTATTCCAGCCGGGAATGTTATACTGTTTGCCAACGAGTCATACATTGCATTAACCGTATAAACAGCCATGCCCCAATCATTTTTATCTATCGGTTCGTCTTGATGTTCAATCAAATTTTTCACCTGCTCTTTGGAGATTGCAAGCATATTTTCAAAATAACTTCCGCCGTCTGCAGCTGATTTAATTTCAACATCGTCCATATATGACTGAACATTTTCGGGATAACCTACATTAATTTGCATCGTATCAAGTTTTTTCAATGCCTTTTCCTTTGTGGTATCGCTCATCCATGTAAGCTTTTCAATCCTTGTTCTGTATACATCTATGATGTCACTTATCATTTTCTCGACATTTTGTTTTGCCTCTTTGCTGAAATAATTTTGAGCATATAATTCGCCGAGATAATCATACATAACGTTTTCTATTGTTATAGTTGCTCTTTCCTCTGCGGTATAACTTCCCTCTGTTCCGTAAAACGCATTTTGGAAATCGGTTGACACTTGTGAAAATTCTTCATTTAACGTTTCGCCCCAACCCAACAATACTATAAGTTTGGCTCTTGTTTTTAGAACATCGATATTGTCTTTATTATAAAGTTCTCCGTTTTTCTCCAACAGACCAACGTCCGAAACAAGGATTTTACCGTTATACTTCAATTCCGAATCCTTTAATATTTTTGAAATATCCATATTCGGTACTGCTTTCTGCAATTCTTCCAATGTATACAGATTGTATATTTTGTCAACGTCAGCATTATCCTGTGTATCAAGCATACTCTCGGCAAGCTGTTTTTCAAAATCAAAATATGCCTCTGAATGTTTTTGAGCGTTTTCTTCAGATTCTCCGCTCAATACTAAATTTTCAGTCAAATAATCTTTGTATGCTTTTATCTGCTCCGCATTGTCCGACATATATATGTCTTTCGGCAATATCGGTGCTATCATATAAAAATCCGGTATATTTTTTGTGTTGTCCTTAAAATCAGCCGTTACTGAAAAATCACCCAATGCCGATATACAAAGCTCCTTAATCAATTCACTGTTTATTTCGTTCAAATCCTTAATTGTCTTTACTTCATCAATTTTATCAAGATACGGTTTTATTGGAGTAATACCTGCTTTATTTCTTGATTCCGTATCTGCAATATTGTTGTATAAATCAGCTATTTTCTGTTCTTTTGTACCTTTTTCGTGTGATTGGTTTATGATATTTGCCAGCAAATCATTTATTCGCTCTGTATTTGTATCATCTAAGCTGTATGCATTACCTGCAATCAATCTGCCGGGTTTTATTTCAAAATTGTTTAGTGCGTCTTTATTAACCGTTGCATAAAAATCGTCTTTTAAATTGCTGCCGAAAACCGCATATGTTCTTTTTATAAACAAGTCCATTTGAGTGTCGGTTACATTTTCATCAGGTGAAAATACTCCCTCAGAAGTTCCTGCCACAATACCTGCGTCAAATACATCCGCAAGTTCGGTTTCTGCCCACTTCGGTATGTCCGTAAAATCTTCTTTAGGTATTGCTATACGTTTTGTGTACCCGTTCAGTTCAGGCATTTTTCCAAAAGCACGCTTTAACATAACAAGTGCCTCTGCTCTTGTTACATTCCAATCTTCGTGAAGTTCGCCGTCCTCATATCCTTGTATAATATCCTCTTTCTTTACATTCGGGTTGTAATCGTCTGCCGCAGCCAATAACATATCCGCAACCTGACCTCTTGTTACATATTGGTCTTTAGCCGATACGACACACATACTGCCAACAGCTATTGACAATGCCAAAAGTCCCGAAACTACCTTTTTAATTTTCATCCTTTACCCCTCCGTTTTATAATTTTTAATCCAATATTCATCATCAACATTTGTCATTTTTCTTTTTAAATGCAATTTTGAAAACATCGTATATAACATTTTAACTTTTAATGACATAGTGACCTTTTCGGAAGTCTTATTTATTTTTCTTGCTGTTTTGTCAAGTTTTTTCAAAAGTGAATTTTTAAATTTATCGGGCATATTGTCCCAAAAATATCCCCAAACACCTTGACAGACAGAATAAGTCCTTGCGACTCCCCAATAATCCATACTGACCTTTATATCTTTAACCGTTGCTTTCAAGCCTCCGCCGCCTGCACTTGCAATTATAACGGCTTGTTTCTTAAGCATTTTAAAATCGGGACGATGAACCAACCACCTGTATCCGAAATGGTCAAGAAAACTTTTAATTTGACCGGGAGTATGACCTACATAAACAGGCGAACAGAATATAATAAGACTTGAATCATCAAATGCGTCTAATATAGGTTTCAAATATTTATATCCACCGCACTTTTCCTCATCGCCTTTTATACACGCATAACATCCGCAACATATATGTGGCATATCCTCCGGCAAAGTAAATTCATAAACTTTATCAACATTTTCCAGCTTAGATATAAGATATTCAGCCGAATTATATGTAGTGCTGTTTTTTCGTTTATTGGAACGAATAAGTGTTATATTCATATTTTCCTCCGCAAAATTATTATATTATTTTATTCGGATAATCGGGAATAACAAGTGCGGCAATGATGTATGCCAAAATTCCCGTTCCGAAGAAAACTACAAGCACAACCCAAATTAATCTCACTATCGTTGAATCAATCCCCAAATATTCCGCTATTCCTCCGCAAACACCGCAGAGCTTTCTGTCAACATCAGATTTGTATAACTTTTTCATAATAATCACCCTCCGTTAATTATATTTTCCCCAAAACAAATAATTTGTTGATTGTAAAATCTTTACTTAATTATATATGTTTATTTTTTTAATGTAAATAGATTATAAAAAAAATTTATAATTATTTTTGAATTTTAATGTTTTTTTAAGTTTTCTGTCTTATACTTCAATTATGGAAACGAAATAAAGGAGGAATTAAAATGTTAAAGAAAAAAATTACAACTCTATTAATCACAGTGGCTTTGCTTACTTCGATAATGCCTGAGGCATTTGCCGATACTACGGAACAGCCACCGCAAATGCCGACACAGTCACAGGGCGAACAGCCACCTGCAAAACCTGACGGAGATCAATCCGACGGTGAGCAACCACCGCAAATGCCTAACGGCGAACAACCGCAAGGTGATATGAATGTATCAATTCCGTTCACCGATGTTGCAAGTGATGCTTGGTACTATAATGTAGTATCACAAGCATACGGAAAAGGACTTATTTCCGGTATGAGTGACATAGAATTTTCACCTGAAAGCTCCGTTACAGGTGCTCAGCTTATTATGATGCTTTACAGAGCAGACGACAATACAGTCAGTGAACAAACAAGCGGTAATTGGTATGACGAGGCAGTAGATTGGGCTAAAGAAAAATCAATCATCTCCGACAACAACGGTTGGACTTTTGACGCAAATGCCGATTTAACACGTGAACAAATGATGGTATTGTTATATAACTATTTGCAATACAAAGGCAATGATTTATCGGCTTTAGATGATTTATCATCATATACTGACAGATCTGAAATTTCAGCATATGCCGAAAACGCAGTAAAAGCACTTGTAGGTAAAGGAATTATCGAGGGCGACGGCGAAACATTAAGACCGCTTTCGTCACTTACCCGTGCGGAAACAGCCGTAATTTTAATTAACGCAGTTGATTCCGTCAATCCGAGTGCTAATCAAGGCGGTATGCAACCACCGAGCGGTAATATGCCGGGCGGATTTGGCGGTTCGGATACAGTAACACAAGGCACATCTGCTACAACAATCACTGAGGGCGGAACATATTCATCAACATCATATTCTTCAACAGGTGATGATGAAAACGCACTTCGTATTGACGGTGCAACAGTTACACTTGATTCTGTAACAGTCGACAAGTCGGCAGGTTCTTCGTCAAATACAGAGGACGGCGATTTCTACGGTCAAAATGCCGCATTGCTTGCAACAAACGGTGCTAATGTTACAATTAAGAATGCAACAGTAAACTCATCTGCACAAAACGGTAACGGTATCTTCAGTTACGGCACAGGCACAACTGTAAACGTATCCGATTCAACTATTACAACAACTGCCGATAATTCCGGAGGTATTCAGACAACAGGCGGCGGTACAACAAATGCTACAAACCTAACTGTAAACACAAGCGGTAACTCTGCCGCAGCAATTCGTTCGGACAGAGGCGGCGGTACAGTGGTTGTTGGCAATGGTACTTATACTTCAAACGGTTACAACTCCCCTGCCGTATATTCAACAGCCGACGTAACTGTTTCAAATGCCTCTCTTACCGCAAACAATTCTGAGTCACTTGTAATTGAGGGTAAAAACTCAATCAAGCTTAATAATTGTGACGTATCGGGCAATATGAGTTCTACGGAAGGCAGCAGTTCTGACGAAAACGTACACAACGTTATGATTTATCAATCAATGTCAGGTGACGCAGAAGTCGGAACATCTGAATTTGATATGACAGGCGGTTCTCTGACAGGTAATAACGGAGATATGTTCTATATTACAAATACTCACTCAATCATCAATTTGTCAAACGTTGATATTACCAACAAAGATGCTGACGCTTATTTAATGCGTGTTACAGGTAACAGCGCTGCAAGAGGTTGGGGCAAAGCAGGCGCAAACGGCGCACAAGTTGAATTTACCGCGTCAAATCAAACGCTTAACGGCGATATTGCAGTAGATACCGTTTCCACTCTTAATATGACGCTTACAGATTCATCTGATTTTACAGGTACAATAAACATCATTGACAACGCACAAAACGGCACTGCTGTTGATAATAATGCAGTTGTTACAATTGACTCCGACAGTACTTGGACTTTGACAGGCGACTGTACTGTAACAAGTCTTGAAAACAACGGTACAATAAACTTCAACGGTCACACAATAACCCTTGCAGACGGTACTGTTTTAAGCAAATAAACACATACAAAAAAATGAGCCTTGAAAGTACAGACATAGCCTTGAATTATCAGCATAAATTTGTCCAAGAATATGTTCGCCCCCCGACTCAAAAATGATGTTTTTGTAGGGTTACAGCCACTTTGGAATGGCAATCCCGAAGTTAAAATCTATGCTGTTGCATAAATTTTGCATGATAAAACTCCGATGTGAAATTGAAGTGAACCCCAAAATTTAGACAAAATTAAATATTAACTTGCTTGTGAATGAGTTCGGTATTGTACCGGACTCATTCCTTTTAGCTTTAAAGAAATTCTTTCATTGTTGTAATAATCAATATATCTTTTTAATTCATCTATGAAAGCTTTGACACTTTCAAATTTTTCACCATAAAACATTTCAACTTTTAATCTTCCGAAGAAGTTTTCCATTGCACCGTTGTCCATACAGTTTCCTTTTCTAGACATACTTTGTACAATATTGTGTTCTGATAGTAAACGTTGATATTCCGAATGTTGGTATTGCCAACCTTGGTCAGAATGGAATAATGGTTTCGCATTAGCGGGCAGCTTTTTGAATAAACCATCAAGCATTTCTCTAATTTGCTGCAAATTTGGACTTAATGAAATTGAGTATGACACAATTTCTCGATTATACAAATCCATTACAGGTGACAAATATACTTTATCATTACACACTTTAAATTCAGTTACATCAGTTGCTAGTTTTTCAAAAGGTTTTGTAGCTGCAAATTCTCTGTTAAGTAAGTTGTCGGCTATTTTGCCGATTTCTCCTTTGTATGAACGATATTTACTGTTTTTGCGTTGTTTTCCTTTGAGATTAAGTTCTTTCATCAGTTTCAACACAGTTTTATGGTTAATTGTATATCCTTTTTGTCTTAATACAATTAAGATTCTGCGGTAGCCGTATCTGCCTTTATTAGCTAAAAATATATATAGTATTTCTTGTTTTTCTTTCTTGTATTTATCTTTGATTGGATGTTGTATATAGTAATAAAAAGTACTACGGGCTAAACCTGATAATTGCAGCAAGTCTTTTAACGGATATTTTTGCCTTAATTCATTGACTATTGCTGCTTTTTCTCTTCTTTTAACATTCTTTTCCGAACTAAGGCACTGAGTTTTTTTAAGTATTCATTCTCCATTCTTAATCGCTGATTTTCGGCAATTAAATCTTCTTCAATTTTCTTATCAAGTTTGGGTGGACGACCTTTTGCTATTCCATCTACTTTACTGGCTCTACCTCGTCTTTCTTTCATCAGACCTTCGGCTCCTTCTTCCAAGAATATGCGTTCCCATTTCGATATTACATTATGTTTAACATCGTATTTTCTCTCTGTTTCCATTATACCAAAATGGTTTTCTCGCATATCCATTATAACAGATAGTTTGAATTCTGGCGAGTGTTTTCTATATTTTTGCCCTTTCTTTGCCATAAAAATATGCACCTCCAAAAGTGTCTAACTTTTGGGGTGCATATCAAATACATCGGAGTTTTATTATATCAGTTATTTATATATACTGTTCTTGAGTCGCCGTCCCACTTAACCGATGCACCAAACGCTTCTGACACAGCTCTTACAGGAACCATTGTATATCCGTTGTACAGTACAGTAGGCGGGTTTAGAGTTATCTTTTTAGTATCCGTAGCTTGTCCGTTCTTTAAGGCGGTTATGCTCATATATGACGAATCAACCTCAAACACTATGCTTTTAGAATTTAATGTTGCTGTTGCACTTCTGTTACTGTTTCCTTTTTTCGGTGTGTACCAATCAACTTCAGCACCCATTGACTCAAATATCGTTCTCATCTGAACTAATACACCGTCATTTAAAATAACGGGATTTTGTTCAAACGATAATTGTTCGCCATTCAATACAACTTTGACATCTGAATCACTTATATTTGTGTACTTGAAATTATCTTTATAGAACATATACCCTGTTGTACCGCAATCACGACCGTTTTCGTAACCATGCCAATCAAGCCAAATACCTTGATCACCTAAGTCAAGGTTAATTGTTCCCTTTACAACAAAATCGCCGCCGTCCCATTCTTCGTAATAGTCTGATTTAACCTTCTTACCGTATATTGACCCATATGTTGTTACGGCAAATTGTCCGTATTGGAAGTGGATTGTCATTGAGCCGTCACCTGCTTTATTTATCTGTAATTCAATCGGTGTTCCGCTACTCTCTTTTATGTGCCATGTTCCCTCATAGCAAGGATAATATGGTTGATCTGCAAATGCAGGTATTGCCATTGCCGCCATAAGCATTACTGTTGTTAGTATAATCGATATTACTTTTTTCATTTTTATTTCTCCTTTTTAATTATTGTTCTTCATCATTAATTAGTTTTGTTCCACATTCTAAACAGAATTTTTGACCTTCTTCGTATGTAGTTCCGCAGTTAGGGCAATTATGCTCAACTTCAACCAACGCACCGCAATCAGGACAAAATTTCACACCGTCTTCAACATCATGTCCGCATTTAGGACACTCTTTCATCAGCTTTGCTCCGCAATTAGAACAGAATTTCTTGCCTTTTTGATTTGCTGTTTTACAGTGTTTACAGATAACTTCATCTTGATTTAACATTCTTCCGACACTCATTCCGATAGCCGCACTTTGACCGCCGCTTAGAATGAATTTTTCTATGAAGTCAAAAATTTCGCCAGGCAATTTCTTTTGTAAAAATGCACCTATTGCCGCTGTTATTGCAAGTGGTGCAAAAACAAAATATCCTACCACTCCGGCACCTATTTTATCTGACCATTTACCAAATCCCGTAGTGACATTTACAACATCTTCTGCTTTAAACATCTGTACACTAATCGCTTGGTCTGTACCGGATATCCTCTTCCAGCCGTCAGCCTCCTGTCTACCTTGTATAAGGTATCCACCTGTTGTTTGTCCCGCTTGAGTCTGCATACCTTTTGAATCTCTTAAAAAGCCTTCGACCGCCTCTCCAAGCATTTCAAGTGTTACTCCGTTCATTAGTTTGAATACTCTCGATTCTGCCATTTTAAAAACCTCCTCAAATTGAAATTAACAGCATTTTATTTTTATTGATTATATGTCTTATATATAACATATGTAGATTTAGCACAAATCCAATATAGTTACCTATAAGCAAATTTAAAATACATACAATCAATATAATTACAAGACTTTTTTCCCATTTGGATACAAACATACTCGCTTTTGATTTTATGTCATACGAGGCGTATATTTCACATATGCTTATTGCTATGTTCCACGCACCAAATGCGTGCTGATACTGAATATATTTAAATATTTCAATATTGAACATTCCTCGAATGTAATAAATATCAAAAAGCTGTAATGCTCCGATACATATCCATAAAATACAATTAATAATAATGTGTATCTTAATTTTATTTCTCGCCTTTTCTCTGCATTTATATAGTACAAACGGTGCAGTCCCTTGATATTCTGCTCCACATTTCGGGCATACTCCGTTTTCCACTAATGCTCCGCATTTTCCGCAAAATTTAGCCATTTTTTCTTTTCCTTTAAAATGTATGCAACAGACAAAATATGATTATTTAAACAAATAATTTATCATCTTAATTACTATTTTCTTCATCATTAATTAGTTTTGTTCCACATTCAAAGCAGAATCTTTGACCTTCTTCATATACCCTTCCGCAGTTTGGGCAATTATGCTCAACTCCAATCAATGAACCGCAATTAGGGCAAAATTTCACTCCGTCCTCAACATCATATCCGCATTTAGGGCACTCTTTCATCAGCTTTGCTCCGTAATTAGAACAGAATTTCAGACCTTTATCGAGAGCCACACCGCACTTCGGGCAAGATATTTTCTCTTCAACAGTATCTTCTCTTTTTTCTACAAATTCAGTGCCACATATCGGACAAAAGCGAAAAGCATTTTGTCCTATGTATCCACACTGCAAGCATTTGAATTCATTACAGCTTACTCTTTGTGCATTTATTGTATTACCTTGTCTGCTCTTAAATTCACTTACCGCTTTAGGGATTATTTCAAGCCATTTCTCCTTATCTTTTTTCCAGAATGTAAACTCAAATTTTTCCCCTAAACGAGTTTCGACCTTTATCATATTTGGATTTGGCACTAACGGATTAAATGTTTTTGCCGTACCTGTAATATTTTCAAGAGGTATTTTATCTAAACGAGTCCCTATATTGAACGCATATGCTTGAAAAACAAGCTGCTTATCAGTCAGTATTAGCTTTCCGCCTTTATTGCCACCTAAATTTATACCTTTGACGTTCCATACTTTACTCGCTGCACTTTCAAATATAATATTTTCTCCCTGAGATAGCCAATCGTAGGTCTGCATAATATACCTCTTTCTAAATCATTAAAAATTTCTGTTTTCTGCTCTTTGAAAAATTTCTCTGTTTGCAATAACAAAATTTCGTATGGTCAACTCATATATATTACCAACAACACCGATTAACCCACCGAACAGAACATTATAAATCAATGAGATAACTATCGGTGTCATGCTTTCATATCTTGATATAATAGCAATAGGTCTTTGGAGCAATTCCTTACTGTATTTATAATCTTTGTATCCTGCTACTATATTTAAAATTCCTATGGCCATAACAGCTAATGTGTAAATTGATGCATCATAAAAAGCAAACATATAAATTGCGCCTATTATTTGCAACGCTCCTATGACTATCCATATAATCGCATTTGTTTGATTTTTCTGCGAAAGCTGTGCAAGCATATTTTTCATAGTTATATCATCATTACCAAAAGCTGCATTATTCGGATTTTGATATGCGTTTGCATTTTGATATTGATTTGTATTCTGATATGAATTCACATTCTGTGTATTAGATACACTTTCCTTTGCTTGTTTCACGCTTTCTGTATTAAAACCACACGAAGGACAAAATTTCTCCTCTGGTTTTAACTCATGTCCGCAATTTGTACAAAATTTGTTCATCTTATTTTCCCCTAAAAATTAATAATTTATTTTAATTTTTTTTATTTACTTAAATTGTAGTGTTATATCATAATCCGACATTTGTCTGCATCCACCTTGCATTTGACTTCCACAAATCATCTGACTATTTTTCCGGTGACATTGAAATATCTATAAAGCTTCCATCGCAATCTACCATATACTTGATACCTTTACTACAATAAAAATCTTGATATTCCTCTATATACATTGCATTATCAAGCATTTCTTCAATTTTATCTGTGTCAACTTCATCATCAATTACAGAAAAAGCACTTATTACTGTATCAACAATATCATCATAATTTTTTTCGTCATAATCTTTCGAATACGCATTAAAATGTATAGAATATATCTTATCATTATCGCTGTATGTTGTAATCATTGTGAAGCCACCCGTACCACTCCATGTATATGAGTTAAGTGTGTCTACTTTTTTAAACTCCGCCGATTTCACAGATATCTCGCTATTTGTTGCTTTGTTTGATTTTTTAACATATTCTTTAAGTGTATATTTGAATTGCCATTCTCCGGATGCACGTTTTTCTACCAAATCACTATATTTTGTACTATCTGATTTTGAAGATCCTTGATCAAGATATACATTATATGCTTTTGTGTCAACATCCTCCATAATCGGCGATAATATAAGGCAAGCTACCAAGGCTACTGCCAAAACAGGTATTGTTACTTTTAAATTTGCACCGTGCTTTGGCAATGTAGGATTTACTGTTCTGTACGCTTTTACTTCTTTATTGTATGAAAAATATTTTATTAGTGAAAAAATGCAAATCAGCACTGCCGCTATTATAGTCACAACCGATAACACTGACATTATATGAAGTAATGTTTTTTCAAATCCGTCCTCAAACCAAAACCACTTATCATAAAACGGAATCATTACAAGTGCAACAGATATAGCACCGATAATTGCATAAATACATGACGAACGTTTCTTTTCAGCCTTGAAGTAATCGTCATTATTATTAATCTCACAACCAAATATTTTCTTTACCGTAGCCCTAACTTTTTCTTCCGTGTCATTCTGTGTATATGAGTTTGTTTGGTAATTAAAATTTTGATTGTAATTTTGCTGTTGATTCACTTGTTGATTTACCTGCTGATTTACCTCATTTGCCACCTTTTCTTGATTGGTACTCTCCGGTTGCGTATTTTCGTTTGCAATTTCAGCACCGCAATTTGTACAAAACTTTGTACCCTCAACCAATTCTTTTCCGCATTTTATGCAAAATTTGCTCATCGTTATCCCCCTAATTTTAATATTTCTATAAGTATTATATCATATTGTGTCTATTTGTCAAGATTTACGTCTTGTATATTGTGTCAATGAACAAGAAATTATATTAAAATAATATAAAGGAGGCGATTCAGTGAACAATATCAATTACGTCAATCTCGGCGAAAAAATTAAATCTACTCGCAAAGAACGCGGATACACCCAAGAAAAATTGGCAGAAATATGCGACATTTCCACAGGTTTTCTCGGGCATATCGAACGTGGTACAAGAAAGCTTTCTTTAGATACATTATTTTGTATCGCAACGGTTTTAAATGTCAGTATAGATTATCTTTTAATAGACTCGGCAAACAAATCAGACAATTTTCTTGAACAAATGGATTCGGTTGCTCGTTCTTTAAATCCGTCAGCCTACAATTCTTTTCGCAAAACCGTTAAAATTCTTGCGGAACATATTGATGAAATGTAACAAAAAAGACTTTCTATATCTACCGTTTTCATTATATCGGTATTCATATAGAAAGTCTTGTACTTTTTGTCCAATTTTAATTTATTTCCAACATTCCGTTGTAATACACATCAACCGTTGAGGACGCTCCGGTCAAAAACATATAATATTTACCTTTATGATTATAATGCGGCATTCCGTCCGTACTCAACAAATTATCATACTTCGTCTTTGCCATATCGTATGCCTGCTCGCTTGTGAAAGCCTGTATTGACAAGATGTCATTAATCGATTTACACTCTCCGCTTGTATCTGCCTTAACGTTCACAGTTCTTTTTGCCTTATCATATTCAACTTCCGCACCGAATTGCTCGGCAAATATTTTCAAAGGAATATATATTGTGTCGTTTATCTCGGCAGGCTGACAAGAAGATATTGTTATTTGCTCATACTCGTACGGATACGATGTTTTTATATTTTCATCATGAGTCACATACAAATTCCAATCCATATCATCAAATGACGAAAAGAATATTATTGTCTTGTCATTCATTATTGTAATTCGCTTTTCGCTGTCACCTGCCCAAGTTCCGCTGTCATAATATGCGTCAAGTTTTATCTCACGCGGGAATGTATCATACGGAACATATATTTCATCGTCAATCATAAGCACAGGATTATTTTCAAGTATCACTCTGTTTCCGTTTACATTCATCTGAATGTCTTTTTCCAAAATCTCATCCGCATTTATCGAACTTGACGATTTCGTGTCGGACGTCGTTTTGACAGTTATTTCATTACCGTTTAATTTTAGCGTTCCGTCAGTGTTGTCTGTATGAAAATCAACCGTATTATTATTTATCTCAGCCGTAACATTGTTTATACTGTATATACCGCCGTTATTCTGCTGTTGCTTTAAATTAAACGTCATTATGTTATTATCCACACTCAAAACCTCAAGCGAAACATTGCTGTCATTATGCCACGTTCCGATATAATCGTCATATCTGTTTTCGATATTTGTCTTTAAATTCATCACAAACATACAGCACACAACCGCTATGCACAAAATTAAAATGGTTAAACCGATTGTCACACCGTTAATAAATTGCATTGACATAGCTCGTTTAAGCTGTTTGATACTTTGGAATCTTTGCATTGGATCAAGACGTTTGCATTTTTGAGCAATCCCTAAAAGTCTGCCTTTCGCGCCCGAATATTTCATAAGCTGTTCTATTGTTGCACCGAATGCGTATATATCGGTTTTATAATCGGTAGGCATCATACCAAATTGCTCAACAGGTGCATATCCGACCGTTCCCAAAACTGTTGTATCTTTTCTGACTTCGTTATTTACAATTCTTGCAATATCATAATCTATCAGCCAAATATGTCCTTCAGAGTTCATAATTATGTTGTCTGGCTTTATATCTCTGTGTATAATACTGCACTTATGCAAAGCCTCCATTGCAGATACAAGCTGTTTGGCTATCGAATTTATTTGACCTTTTGCAAATTCAAAGTGATTTTCCATAAATTCATTTAATGTTATGCCTTGAACAAACTCCTCAATCACAATGGTTTTATCCGTCAATTCCACATCATATATCTTCGGAATATGATTGCTATTGATTTTTTGAAGCATTTTATAGATGTATCTCATATCATCATTTACAGAACGCTTTATAAATCGTTGATTTGTTTTCGGATTGTAAATCACTTCGATTTTCTGCCTGTCATCATTCTTTAATACTTTTTCTAAAACAAAATCTTCCAAATTCGTCTGCTCCCCTCTTGCAAATAATGTCGATTTATACTATACTGTAAGTATAATACAATGTTAGGAGGATTGTCAATGAAAACCATAACTCAAGAATTACTCGACGGCTTGAAAAATGCCGATGATATAAAGGCTTTTCTTGATTTGCATGAACAAGATTTTTTATCACAATCGCTTATTGACTATTTAAACGAATTGATGAGCGAAAAAAATATAACCGTTGCACAAGTCGCTAAAAATTCAGGTATCGGTGAATATGTTTATAAAATTTTCAACGGTGAAAGAAATGCAAAACGTGATACACTCGTTGCGATTTCATTCGGTATGCACTTGACTTTTGAAGAAACACAGTTGCTTTTGCGTATTGCAAAATTTGCTATTCTTGATTCACGCGACCGCCGCGACGGAATTATAATTTATGCTTTGATGCACAGTTTAAGTATATTTGAATGTGACGATTTACTTAACAATGATAATCTCATAACCTTGGTATAAAAAAATCTCAGATATTTATTCATCGGAGATTTTTACTGTATAAATTTTAATATTATCAAATTGTGCTTTTGAATAAGCTTTTCCGGCTTTAAAGTTCAGTCCTACAGGCGTTATATCTGTTGTGGCGATTGAATATTTTTATAAGGCACAGTCATTTGAATGACGGTATGTTTCCTGTGCCAATGTTGCCATAACTGTGTCATAAAAACGTTTATCCTCAAACAATTTTGAAAACGCCTTCATCTGTTCTATATAACAATCCTGTGCAACCTGCTTAAACACCTCAGGGAAATAAACTTCCTCATCATTTTTCTGTGCCTGACGGTTTAGTTTCTTGTTTTCCTTTGCCCTGTTGTAAAGTGTTTCAACGATAACTCTGTCGCCCTCCGAAAAAATACCGTCAAACCGTTCATTTATTTTGCTGATTATTTCTTCAAGCAAAGCATCTTCTTCGGGCATAAATCCTGCCGTTTTTAATGACTTTGGATTTTCGAGCGTTTTTGTTGCTTCCGTCGGTGCTAAACCAATATCTCCGTGAAAATCCTCTTAGTCTTTCACCTCATCTTCCGCAAGTCCTTCAAGCTCGGCATATTCCCTTACAGTATATTTGATTTTTTCTAAATGTTCTCGGTGGTTTGTTGTATACGCTTTTAAACACTCACGTACGCTGTATTGATAAAGAAAAGCCTGTACATTCCGTAATTTCTTCTATCGGCATATAGTATTTATGAGCATACTGTGTACTTTTGTAAGTCTTAAATCGCCACGTTCCAACGTGTAACAGGTGTTGTCATAAAACAAGTACCTTTTGCCCGATAACTGCAAATATATTTCGTAAGTATCATGATAATGTTGAACAGACATATTGTGCTTGTTTTCACTTTTCAAATATTGAACATATAACTCGTTATGTGAAGAAAATGCTGTTCTTTTCATATCCTTTTACCTCTTTGTGTAATGATACATTAATATTATCACATTTTCTTGTCGTTGGCAATTATGAGTTCACAATCGCCGTTCTGCTATCGGCGTCCCAATCTACGTCATATCCCATATTTTCCGAAAGGAAACGTAGCGGTACCATTGTTTTGCCGTTTACGAGTCTTGCGGGCACATCCATTTTAGCGGGTTTATTATTTATTCTCGCGTTGACGTTATCTATTGAAAATGTTACTGCCTTATTCTCAATCGTTGCTGTTGCTGTCTGAGTTTCACTATCCCATTCAACATCTGCTCCCATTTGCTCGAACAAAAATCTCATAGGCACAAGCGTGCTGCCGTCTTCGATAATCGGCGGTTCATCAAAGCCGAGAATATCATCGTTAAACTTCACATAAACAGGATTATTAGGCAATTTTTCACGCAGCTGTGAAAATACTTCTTCCTTATCACCAACATAATAGTCACGATAGTCTTCTATTACTATCTCATCTCCTAATTCGAATACTTTCTGTATAACGTTCGTTTTTATATCTATAGGAAGATACGCCCAATATACACCATCATTTGAGAATGCTAATACAGTATTGTTTTCAGTTTTATATTCATTATCAGGCACCACTTCACAAATGTATGAACCGACTTTACTTACACGACAAGGTTCATGTGCTTCATATTTTATATCAATGAGCTTGTCGTCAGAATATAGCATATGATTAATGAATAATTTATCATTTATCTTTTGCATATTAATACCATCACCATAGAATGATTTTATTATGTCATTTTCAACTTTTGTCCATTCAACACAATCTGTGCTATAATAAATTTCAAATGAAAATCTATATGCTTTCAAAATACCACTGGAAGGGTCACCGTTAACTCTATACATAGGTAAAACATTTTCCGTTGCTATAAAAATCTTATCATCTATGAATTCCAAATTATTTATAAGATTAGGAATTTGATATGTATTCAGTATGGTATTAAAATCCTCGGAAAGCCTATACATATATTTTGTGCGATTAGCATCAAGATAACCATGATTCTTCTTATAAACCAAATAATCACTCCCGGTTCAAACATACTTATACCCGAACTGGCCAAATTTCATTATATTAGGTATTTCTTCATTTCCCTCTACTTCCGTAAAATCTGTTCCATCTTGTGATATTTTCGGTGGGTATGTATCCGTAATCCATTCTTTGCCGCTCCACATTACGTTATTATTCATATACTTTTCATTAAATTCAACACTATTTAAGTATTCTGCAGCATATGATACTTCACTGAAAATAGCTATTATTAAAAATAGTGTTATTGCCTTAATTATTTTTTTCATATATTTCACGTATAATTAAAACTATCTCGAAAGGGGGGTCGTTTTAATTATTTCTCCTTTCCTCAAAATTGTTATATTTGCAGGAGTAGCTACCTGCGATATAATAAAGACAAGCACTGTGGATTTGTATCTATTGTTTTACAGCTCAGACTGGTTCGAGGTGACTCAAACCACAGTGGTTTGTCTGAAATGGTAATTAGTTAGTTAACGCTCTGACGTTTCTATTTGCGTGAATACATTGGCAGACCGTCTGTGGAAAACAGCAGTGCAAAAATATCAAAAGGAGGAACCCATGTATTACATTGGTATCGACATTTCAAAATTCAAGCACGATTGTGCCGTAATTGACGACTCCGGAGAAATTGTTACTCCTTCGTGGTCTTTTACAAATGACGCTGAGGGATTTTCGCAATTAAAGTTATTGCTTAATTCCCTTGATACAGAAACAAGAATAGGACTTGAATCTACCGGTCATTATGGTATGAATCTAAAGCTGTTTCTTGAATCCAACAACTTTTCATTCATGGAGTTCAATCCTCTGCTTATCAATCGTTTCGTTAAATCCAAGTCCCTACGAAAGACTAAAAGCGATTCTATTGATTGCATGATGATTGCTCACTATTTAATGACGGTAGAGTACAAGCCCTATCCATCATCATTTTACCACACAGAGAAGCTAAAGTCACTAACAAGATTCAGAGATTCTCTTATTAGGCTCAGAAGCCGCCAGCTTGTAGAGCTCACAAACATCTTAGATAAGGTGTTCCCTGAGTTTAAACCATTCTTTGGCAGTAGGTTTTCGGTTACAGCATTATACATACTCTCTAATTACTCATCTCCTGAAAAGATTGCTAACATGAACTCTAAGTCTTATGAAGCACTACGCAAATTATCTCGCGGCAGATTTTCAACAGTAGATTTTGCAAAGCTTAAACAGCTTGCTAAAAATACTATAGGTACTACTGAAGATTATTTACTCTTACAAATGCAGATTGTTTTGGATATTTACAGACAATTGGATTCAAAGGTTGATGAGACAGAAGTTTCTATCAAGGAATGTGTTTCCGATATGAATCCGCCTATGCTTTCTGTTCCGGGAATCGGTATTGAATCTGCTGCTGTAATCTTAGCTGAATTTGGTGATTTCTCTAAATTCAAGAATGCTTCTCAAATGCTTTCCTTTGCCGGATTAGAGCCGGGATACTTCCAATCAGGAACATCCGAGACAACCGGTAAAATGGTTAAGCACGGTTCATCATATTTGCGTTATGCACTTATGAACTGTGCCCAGACAGTTGTAAATTATGAACCGACATTTGCTATGTTTTACTCTAAGAAACGTGCAGAGGGTAAACCTCATCGTGTGGCTTTATCGCATGTTGTTAAAAAACTACTGCGTGTTATCTATACGCTGCAAACTAAAAACATTGCATATGATGCTGATTTTGTAAGGTAGTTACTAACTAACCTACTATTTTTTAAGTCCTTGCAATACAGGACTTTTTTGCCATGTTGTTTTTCAGCTTTTAAAAATTTTTGAAAAACTTTTCAAAACCTCTTGACTTCTAATAGTTAGTCACCTCATTTTATCATTGCTGTTCTACTATCGGCGTCCCAATCTACGTCATATCCCATATTTTCCAAAAGGAAGCGTAGCGGTACCATTGTTTTGCCGTTTACAAGTCTTGCAGGCACATCCATTTTAGCGGGTTTATTATTTATTCTTGCGTTGACGTTATCTATTGAAAATGTTACTGCCTTATTATCAATCGTTGCTGTTGCTGTTTGAGTTTCGCTATCCCATACAACATCTGCTCTCATTTGCTCGAACAAAAACCTCATAGGCACAAGCGTGCTGCCGTCTTCGATAATCGGCGGTTCATCAAAACCGAGAATATCCCCGTTAAACTTCACATAAACAGAATTATTAGGCAATTTTTCACGCAACTGTGAAAATACTTCTTCCTTATTGCAAGTATAATAGTAGCGATAGTCTTCTATTACTATCTCATCTCCTACTACAAATATATCCTGGACGCCTTCCATTTTTTTATCTATAACCTGATATATAAAATACACACCATCATTTGAAAATGCTAATACTGTATTATCTTCTGTCTTCTTTTCATTCTTTTTATCTTCTTCACAAAGAAATTCTCCAACCTTATACGTTGGTCTTGAATAATGGGTTTCATATATTACCTTATCAAAATCCCCATCAGAATATAAATAATTATCTATAAGCAGTTTATTATTTACCTTGTGCATATCAATATAATAGTTGTCCTCATAATCAACCTTTGTCCATTCATCACAATCATAGCTATAATATATTTCGAACTCGCTACTATTTATACCTAAAACACGCCCATCACTTACACTTGGGAACACATTTTCTGTTGCTATAAAAATTTTATCATCCACAAATTCCATATAATTTATCCAATTTGGAATTTCATATGTATTTAATATTTGCTGAAAATCAGCTGAAAGTCTATACAAATACTTTTGCTTATCATATCCTTTGTAGTCATGGTCACTACGATATACTAAATAATCGTTTCCAGTCCATACATAAATATAACGACTATTTTGCAACCTATTCTTAACTGTTTTATTTTCTTCTATATCTGTAAACTCCATAGCATTCTTAGATATTTGGGGAGGATATTTGTCTGTAATCCATTCTTTGCCACTCCATGTTATATTTTCGTCCATACGTTTTTGGGTAAATTCAACGTTGTTTAAATATTCCGAGGCATATGACACTTCACTGAAAACAACTATTATTAAAAATAGAGATATTACCTTAATTATTTTTTTCATACACTTCACCTCATTTTATCATTGCAGTAGCACTTCTTACTATTATAATAACATATGTTGCATAAATTGTAAACCAAAATAATATATTTACATACAAAAAAGCAGTCCATATTATATGAACTGCTTTCTTTCGTCAATGTATTATTGTTTAGCTGACAATGAAATTGTGCTTGAACCCGAATATGTTCCGTCTGTAACCAAGCCGTAGTTTCCGTTTGTGAACATTCCGCCTGTTACCGAACCGTCATAGTTTAGAGTATATGTGCCGCTTGACATTTCAGGTGTTGACACAAGCACCCATGAGTATTGCTTTGACGGTACATAAGTTACTATCTCATTACCGCTTGAATCTGTAAGCTTAAATGCCTTACCTGCCGACTGTGTCGAAAATCCCGAACTTGATGAGCTGCTGCCCGGTCTGCCAAATCCGCCACCGCCACCTGACGATGATGAACCTGATGCAACAACATAATACTGCGAATTAGTCGCTTTAGTAGGTGTAACAGCCATATCAGATGTACCTGCACCGATTACAATACCGCCTGTGATCGTCAAAGTATTGTTATTGTCGCCTACGTCAAATACACCGTTACCACCGCTTGTAGGACCGTTTACAAGTACAATACCGCCAGTGATTACACCGTCACCGTTTGAGTCAAATCCGTCACCCTCGGCTTCGATATAAAGCAACCCCCCTGAAATTTCAAGATAACCGTAGCTTGAACTGTCCTCACCGCCCCAGTTAGGTCCTTGGTTTCCGCCGCCAAAACCGCCCGGTCCTGCAAATTCGGCTATATCGTCACTGCTTAGAGTAATTGCGTCCTCTGTAGGTTCGTCACCTGCCGCATTTGCACCGTCATCGGTTGACACTATATATGTTTTACCGCCTTGTACATATATTTTTGCAGCCTCAATACCCTCATAACTCTTTGTTATGTTTATATCCGCATTATCTGTTATATACAAATAGCTGTCGCCGTGTACACCGTCATCACCTGCGGCAATATCTATATCACCGCCTGATATGCGAACAGTATTATTTGAATGTATGCCGTCATCATATGTGTTTATATTAAATGTACCGCCACTGATATTTACAAGATTTCCTGCCTTAACACCTTTACAGCTGTTTGATACTGACGAATTGTTTGAAGATACCGTTGCAGGCGCACCGCCGTATGCTTTCAAATCAAATGTACCGTCAGAGATATTCAAGATATTCTCGGCTTGGATACAATCCATTGTTGAATTAACCGTTACATCACCACCGGTAATTGTAATGTTACCCGTACCGCACTGAATACCGTCTTCACTGCTTGTTATATTAAATGTTCCGCCACTTATTCCTATACTTCCCGTTACATATGCTTTTACGGTTGTTCCGTCTGTATCATAAACAACTTCACTTACTTGTATGCCGTCTTCAGCCTTTGTGATTGTGATTTCTCCGTCAGATACGTTGACGCTCTTTACAGCCTTTATACCGTCCTCACCGGCTGAAATATTGATTGTACCGCCTGTAATATTGATACTTCCATCACCGTCTGCGATTGTCGGATTGTCCTCGTCTATACTTGACGCATTCGCTTTTATAGCATCGCCTGTTGATGTGATGTTTATTGTACCGCCCGATATATCACATAGCATTGATGCTTTGATACCGTCACTTGTTGATGTTGTGCCGTCCTTTGTGGTTGTTCCTGTTGTCAATGTAACTGTACCGTCTGCGATTTTAACAGTTCCGCCCTCTAATATATCGCCGTCATATGCAGGATCTTCGTCTGATTTTATCGCGTCACCGTTTGAATTTACAGTTATATTACCGCTCTCGATAGTTACCGAATCATTACCCTTTATACCGTTGTTCGCCGCCTCGGTTACGTTCAACGTCAAATTCTTTATTGTAACGTCAGCTTTACAGCCGATTGCGTTGTTATATGTTGAGCTTACCTTAAGTGTACCTTTACCTTTTATCGTTAAATCATTTTTACTGTATACACACGCATTGACTGTTTCTTCATTGTATGTTGCGGTTGATATGAATGAATTTGTCGTTCCTTTTTTAGCCGAAAGGTCAACTTTACCTTTTGTAGCCGCAAACGGTGCACCTGTGGTCGATGTCACATCTACACCCTCAAGATTTATGGTGACTTCATCCGATTTTGTAGGAAGCGCCACTGCTATCTGACCGTCTGACAAGCTACCTGTCACCGTGTATTCACCGGCTTGTGAAATGGTTACGACAGAGCCTTCCGCTGTTGCACCTGTTCCGTCAACGGCTATTCCGTTATCGCTTAATGCTATAACAGCTCCGTATGTTGTCGGATTGTCCGTTGTTGTTGGTGTATCTGTTGTTGTCGGTTGACCTGTTTCACTCGGTGTTTCCGTTGCGGTTGGCTCATCCGTTACAGCAGGCGTTTTTGTTGTGGTTGGTTCATCCGTTACAGTAGGCATTTTTGTTACACTTGGTGCCTTTGTCACACTTGGATTTTCTGTCGGTTCTGAAACACCGCCTTTATATATCTCGCCTACAGGTTTCATACTTCCGTCCCATATGAAGCACTTCAACGTTTCGGTATCTTCGTCAAATTCAATCTTTTTACCGAAGTTAAATACTCCGCTGCTTGTGATACTGTCAACTGTATAAAGTCCTTGTAATAATTTATCTTTATATACCGCCGCATATATTTTATAGCTACCGCTTTTTGTAACATCTACCGTTACAGTTCCGTTTTCGGCATCTATACTTTTAATTTGTGCATTATTATCTGTTTGCGCCGACACAACACCCATTGACATAACTGTCATAAGGCTTGCAGTCAGCAAAGCTGTAATTTTGCGATGCACTTTGTTCATAAAAATCCCTCCTAAACTTCGTTTTGATATATAATTCGCAATTTACATCGAAATTTTTGGGGTAATATGAAAATTTTTTATAAAAAAATGCAGAAACTTTTTGTTTCTGCATTTCAAATTATTCTCCGTCAAAATGTGGCATTGAATCTTCACCGTTTCCATGCGGTTCACTCGGTGGCGGTAAAAAAGCATTTCCGTCATTTTGTTCCGGTGGAATATCGTTTTTACTTCCGCCAAAATCATTTGAATTATTCGGACCTGTCGGTTCATTAAAATCAGGTGACTGATTATTTCCGCCGTTCGGCTCATGCGACAGATTACCGTTGTCTGGCGGTGGCTGTGGATTTTCGTAAGGTTTATTCGGTGGTTCATTACCGCCGTCAAAATTCGGTCTTTGCGGTTGTGGCGGTGTATTGTCTTTATATATATCATTCGGTTTATCATGATTTTGTGGTTGTGGCGGTTGATTATTAGGATTGTCCTGTGGTGGCTGTTTATTGCCATTATCAGGTATAGGCGGATTAATTTCCGTATCACCGTTAGGTTTATCCGTATTGTTGTCCGACGGTTTATCTTGATTTTGATTTGAATTATTAGGTCTACTGCCGGATGTTGTATGACCGCCGTGACTTGTCTGTGGTTTTATTTCTGCTTTCGGCTCGTCTTGTTTCGGCTCTGTCGTTTTTATAGGTTTAACTGTTTCAGACGGAACAACTATTTCACATTGATTGTCCGATTTATACTTATCTTCATGTATCGGTCTAACCGTAGGCTCTTCAGATTCGGGTACAGTATCATTTTTTACCTGTGGCTTATCTGTAATTTTAGTTCCTTCTTGAATCGGATCAGGCAATGTTTTTGTTACAGAATTATCAAATATCGTATCATTCGACTTTTCTTCTGTAATCAAAGTATTAACCTTTTCACTTACTGTGTCGATATTTTTCGATTGTCTTACATTTGTAACTCTGCTTACTTCTTGTACTTCTTTGGTCGGTACAGTTTCGTTTTTTGTTCGAACGTTCGGTTGAAGTGTTTGTACACTATTTGAAATATTCTTGTTTTCAGATTTTTGAACAGGTATACTTTCCTGTTTAACTTCTGCTTTATTTTCAGTCTTGCTTTCGGTTTTGACTTCCGATTTATTTTCAAGATTTCTTCTAATCTCTTTTACAGACTGATTTTCAAGTTTATGCACATTTTCTTCTATACTGCCGCCGTTTTGTTTCGTATATTCGGCAATAGCTCTTGCTTTTGCAATAGATACACCCATTTCTTTTGCATTTTTCAAATCGGCTTTATCGGCATTTTCAATAATAACCTCTACATCACCGTAATTTTTATCCGGCAATTTAATTTTGCCTATACCGTCAACCACTTCAACGATAACATCTTTATTATGCTCATTCAAATATCCGATTTCTTCCGACTTTTTTATAAGTTCGTCCATACTTTCCGACACACTCATACCGCTTACATCGGTTTTTGAAAGCAATATCTCCGCGTCATCATTAAGCGGTTTTGTATTAATAACCCTGTTGTAAATATTAATCGTCATCATAACACTTGGGTTAATATCCACACTCATATATTTTGCAGGCACAAAATATGAACTTATACCGCCGCACACAACAATAAAGCTTGCCGCAGCCGCAAGGATTTGCCCTTTATAATGCGGTATTTTCACTTTGTCGCCGACAGAATAATTTTTGTTTTTTACCTTTATAAAATCGCTGTTTTTTGTAAGCAAAACCGCATATCTGCCCTTCACGGACACAATAACTCCGCTCATATTTCACACCTCCCTCATATTGAAATATTCGGCAATGGCAGGATAATCCTGAGTTATAGCAATAACCGCCGTTATTATGTATTTCCTGTGACGTTCGATAGCTTTTCTGTTCAGCTTTATATTATCGGTAATCTCTTTTATCGGCAATATGTGCTTATTCATAATTATATCGACAAGTTCACTGTTGTTTATAATATAGTTCACCGCATCAAAACAAAGCCTTTTCGTTTTACGACTTTTCGGACTGACCTCCGCAAGTTCAAAAAATGATATTTCAAAATTGCTGAGTTCCTCCGTAAGTGATTCGATTTCCCACTTCAAATTGCTTTTATCAACGGTATGTATTTCAAATTCAATTGTTTCACCGTCTGAATTTTCTTTTTCCAACGCAGAAAACGGCACTGAATTATGTTTTGCCTCACGCCTTATACTGTCAATAATTCTGTTTCGTATAACAGTCTTTGCAAAGCCAAGAAAATTACCTTTATTTTCATTATAGCCGTCAATCGCGTCGCCGAAAGCCATCATAGCAATGATATACTCATCATCACTTGTCGTAACACTTCTTTTAAGCGTCTTGCTTACAGCTGCCAAGATGAAATTTTGGTATTCACCGATTAAATCATTTTTCAGTTTTTTATCATTTGTGGCTTCTGCCACTCTTTCTTCTAACTTCATCTTTCAATATATTATTCGTATTCTCTTTCATAAAAAATAGGGTAGTTTTAAATCTTGCATTTACTTTTTATTTTATATTTGTATCGTATTACAAATATAATTGCTCTGACAAACCAATCAATCGTCATTGCAATCCATACACCGAGTACACCAAATCCGAGCCATTTGGCTATTACCACGCTTGCACCTATTCTGAATATCCACATCGACAAAATTGCAACTATCATTGTAAACATTACGTCATTAGCGGCACGAAGTGAATTAGGCAATGCGAACGAAAGCGGCCATATCGTACAAGTACAGATTGCGTGATACCATATAATTTGTTTTGCAATCTCAGTTGTTTCACTTGATAAATTGTACGCTTTTAATATAAGCGGAAGTATCGCAACCACAACTACATTTATTGCAACGACAAACACATATATCGTTTTCATAAGTCGCTTTATATAAAAATCAAGCTGTTTATAGTCGTTTGCACCGACACACTGACTTGATACGGTTAATATAGCCTGACATATCGCCATCCCCGGCAGTATCTGAAACATTGCTATTGTGTTTGATACCGCATTTGCGGTTATAGCTCTTGTGCCGAATGCCGTTACTATTGTAAGCACCAATATTTTACCAAGCTGAAACATTGAGTTTTCAAGCGAATTCGGTATTCCTATTCTAAGTATCTTTTTAATCATTCGCCAATCGAATTTCAGCTTAAACGGTCGGTCAATATGTATCTGTAAATCTTGATTTCCAAGTCTTACAACAATCACAACTGCCGCAACTATTCTTGATATAAGCGTTGGTATTGCCGCACCGGCAATTTCCATATGAAAACCGTAAATAAGTATCGCATTACCGACTATGTTTACAAGATTCATAATAAGCGATGTGTTCATTGAAACCTTTGAATTTCCCATTGCACGGAATATAGCCGCACCCGCGTTATACATTCCGATAAACGGAATTGACGCCGACACTATGAGCAAATATGTATTTGCATAATTTGCAACATCATCTTCAATCTGTCCGAAAACGGTATGAAGTATAAAATTTTTCAGCACATACACGATAATCATTACAAACAGTGCAATAAGTGTTGTAAATATAAGCGTTTGGTTCGCCGCTTTGCAGGAATTATGCTCCTGTTTCATTCCGATATACTGCCCTGCAACAACAGCTCCGCCTGTTGCAAGTGCCGTAAATATGTTTATAATAAGTATGTTTACAGTATCAACAAGCGATATTGCCGATACCGCCGATTCTCCGACACTCGCAACCATCATTGAATCTATAAGACCGACAGCAATAGTCAAAAATTGTTCTATTACAAGCGGTACAATAAGTTTTTTTAAATCAATTTTACTAAACAAATAATTTTGAGGGATTTTCCTCAAGATGACCACTTCTTCCTAATAATTTCATACGAAAATACACTATTCGTAAGAATAGTGTATTTTCGTGATTTAACCACGTAAAAAGCCTTCGATAATCTTTGCCTCCGCCTCTTCCGAAGTAAGACCGAGAGTCTGCAATTTTATAAGCTGTTCTCCTGCGATTTTTCCGATTGCCGCTTCATGTATAAGTGACGCGTCAATATCGCCTGCAAACAAAGCCGGTGCGGCGTTAACCTTACCGTTTCCGACAAGTATTGCGTCACATTCGGAATGTCCCGTACAACGGCAGTTACCCTTTATTGTCGAATGATATTCCTGATACGAATTACCTTTTGCAACCGAACGTGACACCAAATCAACACCAGAATTTTCACCGTTAAGTTCAACCTCAAATTCAGTCTTAGCCTTTTCGTCACCGTCTGTCATAATTCTTTCGTGTATGATAAGCTTTGCTCTTGCACCGAGTTTACCCGATGTTTTTCTTACAGTTGAATCAACACCGCTAAGCTGAATTGTATCCATTTCAAGTACGGCATCATCTTCAAGATATGCATCGGTTACAGGATCAATCGTTCTTTTTCCGACACCCTTACCTGTTCCGATATGTTTTTCTTTATACAAAACGTGTGCACCTTTACCGATAAAGAAACGGTGTATTCCGTTATGTCGTGCATCGTGACCATCTGATGTATGCACACCGCAACCGGCAACAATAATAACGTCTGCACCTGCCTCAACATAAAAATCATTATATACAAGGTCGTCTACATCACCATGTGTAACGCAAGCCGGTATATAAACTGTTTCCTTTTGTGCATTTTTGCTTATGTGTATAACAAGTCCCGGTCCGTCCTCTTTTGAATCAATCTTTATATTCGGAGTAGATTGTCTGCCAGCACACTGACTGTCCTCACGAATGTTAAATGCCGCCGTTTCAAGTTCGTTGCCTTGAATGTCGGAAACGATTTTCAAAAATTCTCTTGTTGTTTCATTCATCAGTTGTTCTCTCCTTTCTTATCCTTACCGAGAGGACACTTTGACTCTTTTTCTTCTTTCAAAAGTTGAGGAAGAACATCTTTACCCTCACCAAATGCACGAACATTACCGTCCGCAATCACAACTATATAATCCGCAATTTCAAGTATACGTTCTTGGTGCGATATTACAAGCAAGGATTTTCCGCTTTCGTTTTTAAGTTTTTGGAACGCGTCAATAAGACTTGTAAAGCTCCAAAGGTCAATACCTGCCTCAGGCTCGTCAAATACAAGTATCTTCGCATTTTCACGCGATAAAACGGTAGCAATCTCAATTCTTTTGCTTTCACCGCCCGAAAGACTTGCGTCAACATCTCTTTCAATATAATCTCTTGCACAAAGACCGACTTCACCGAGTACAGAGCATATCTCTCTTTCGGACAATGTTCTCTCTGCCGCAAGATTAAGCAAATCTCTTACTGTAACGCCCTTAAAACGCACAGGCTGTTGAAATGCGTATGCAATGCCGTTTTTAGCACGTTTTGTAATATCCCAATCGGTTATATTCTCACCGTCAAGCAAAATTTCACCCGAATTAGGCACTTCGAGTCCTGCGATAATCTTTGCAAGAGAAGTTTTACCGCCACCGTTCGGACCTGTTATAACGGTCATTTTGCCGTCAGGTATTTCTAAATCTATACCCTTTAAAATTTTATCTCCATCGGGAATTTCCCAACTTATATTTTTAAGTTCAAGCACTTTTCAATGCTCCTTTCGACTGTTTATCATTAGTTATGATAACATAATATTCATTGAATTATAATTTTATCATAAAACAATACCGTTGTCAATTTTATCTAACAAAAAATGAGCGTTCCGTAAACGCTCATTTAATCATTAATTAATTACTTTGTTTCAAGAATTTTATCAAGGCTTACAAGTTTTACGCAAGTAACGAAAATTTCACATGCCTGCTTTAATTCTTCTGTTGACGGGAATGTCGGTGCAATACGAATATTTGAATCGTGAGGGTCTTTTCCGTACGGATATGTTGCACCTGCCGGAGTCATAACAACACCTGCTTCTTTACACATAGCGACAACTTTTTTAGCACAACCGTCCATAGTATCGAAACCGATAAAGTAACCGCCGTTTGGCTTTGTCCATTTTGCTATGCCTAAATCTCCAAGTTCCTTGTCAAGCATCTCAAGCACAGCTTCAAACTTAGGTCTTATAATATCTGCGTGCTTTTTCATATGCTCAAGCATACCGTTGAAGTCACCGAAAAATCTTGCATGACGAAGTTGGTTAAGTTTATCATGACCGATAGTCTGTACCGACATCTGCTTTTTAATAAAGTCAAGATTAGCCTTTGACGCTGAAATAGCGGCTATACCCGAACCCGGGAATGTAACCTTTGATGTTGAACAGAACTTAAATACCATATCAGGATTACCTGCTTTTTCACATTCTTCAAGAATTTCAAGAATGTGGTCTTGGTGATCCTCATATAAATGATGTATGCAGTATGCGTTATCCCAATAAATTCTGAAATCCTCAGCCGCCGGCTTTAGATTTGCAAAACGTCTTACTGTTTCATCAGAATATGTTATACCCATAGGATTTGAATACTTCGGTACACACCAAATACCCTTGATTGCCTCATCCTTTGAAACAAGGTCCTCAACCATATCCATATCAGGTCCGTCCTCAGTCATAGGAATATTAATCATTTCAATACCGAAAAATTCTGTAATTGCAAAATGTCTGTCATATCCAGGTACAGGACACAAGAACTTAACTTTATCAAGCTTTGCCCATGGAGTTGAGCCCATAACACCGTGCGTCATTGAACGGGCAACTGTGTCATACATAACATTAAGACTTGAATTACCGTAAATTATAATATTGTCTACGGGACATTCAATCATTGCACTTAGAAGTCTTTTAGCCTCAATTATACCGTCAAGCACACCGTAGTTACGACAGTCAACGCCTTGTTCACCTACAAGATTGTAGTCGGTAAGTGTATCAATCATTCCCATAGAAATATCAAGCTGTTCGGTATTCGGCTTACCTCTTGACATATCAAGTTTTAAACCCTTAGCCTTTAGCTCATCATATTTTGCCGCAACTTCTTTGCGGATTTCCTGTAATTCTTCTTTAGTCATTTCTTTGTATGACATCAAAAACCCTCCTTAAAACATTCCACTTTGTTTTATTATACCACACACTGTATAATCAGTCAATTAAAAATGTTACAAATAACGCAAAAAGCCTACTTTAATATCTGTTACTTTACAATAAATTTGTACTCTGTTGTAAAATTATATTCATCGCCGACCTTTAAAATAGGAGCAATAAAGTGACTGTTCTTCATACCGTTTGGGAAATACTGTGTTTCAAGACAAAATGCCTGATGTGTACTGTATTTTGCACCTTCTTTATATATTCCCTCCGGAAGTCCGTTTGATGTATATAACTGAACACCCGGTTTATCTGTATACACTTCCATTGTTATGCCGTTTTCAAGGCACTTTGCAATGGCACAAAGTCTGTAACCTCTGCCCGAAATCGCAAAGTTGTGATCATAACCGCCGAACATTTCTATTTGCTCAAAATCTGCGTTTATATCCTGTCCTATCGGCTTTGGTGCTCTGAAATCGAACGGCGTACCCATAACAGAAAGTACTTCGCCTGTCGGCATACATTCACTGTCGTTCGGTGTATAAAATTCCGAATTGATTTGAAGTATCTGATTATCGATTGTACCGCTTGCGTGTCCCGCAAGATTGAAATAAGAATGATTTGTAAGATTCACCACTGTATCCTTGTCTGTCACCGCACTGTAATTAATTTTCAGTGCATTTTCCTTTGTTAGAGTATATGTAACAGTTACTTTAAGTGTTCCAGGAAAACCTTCCTCACCGTCCTCTGACACGATTGAAAGTTTCAATGACGGTTCTTCCCCGTCAACTTCTTCCGCACTCCAAACCTTTTTATCAAAGCCGTTTATTCCGCCGTGCAAGCTGTTCTTGCCCTCATTAAGTCCTACATTATATTTTGTACCGTTAAGCTCAAATTCGCCGCCTGCAATTCTGTTTGCGTGTCTGCCGATAAGTGCACCGAGAAAACCGTCGTTATTTAGATAATCTTCCATCGTTTCGCGTCCAAGCACAACGTCGGTTTTAACACCGTTCTTGTCCTCTACATAAAGATTTCTGACAATACCGCCGTAATTTAAAATTCTCGCACTTACTCCGTTTCCGTTATCAAGTAAATATGCGGTTATATCCTGTCCGTTTGTCAATGTTCCGAACAATTCTTTTGTTATAGCCATTATTTTCATCCTCTCAATAAAAAAATTCCTTGTGAAAATTTTATCATCATCACAAGGAATTGTCAATCTAATTATTTAAGAGAAATGTACATATGTATCTCCATATTATCCATATCGTCACCTGCTTGGTATTCTTCAAAGTCACACACAAACGAACGGTCAAGGTTCATATTCCAAACCTTTTGCCAAAATTCCTGCACCGCCGTAACAACGTTGCCTTTTACAATAAATTTAGCATATTTTCCGCTTGGTATTGTAATCACTTCGTAATTCTGATTTGCATCGTTCACCTCCGCACATATTGAAACGGTATAGTCACCGTTTGGCTGATACTTATGATACATACCGATTGATTTGTTATTCGCTTTGTCGTTAATCTCACCGTAGACCTTTTTATAAAATTCGTCCCACAAACCACCGATAATCTTCGGCATTTCAGGTGATTTGTTGTTGGTTACGGCTGATATGCCCACCGCTTTCTTTTCTTCGAGATTTACAATTTCATATTCCATTTTGTTATCCTCCTTTAACTTGATACAAGAAGTATAACACACCTAATATGACATCGTTATGTCATATTATAAATAATTGTTTATCATTTTCTCTATTTTCGTTTTAATTATATCTCTTATGTATGTTGGTTCAAGCACTTCCGCATACTCCCCAAACGACATTATATAGCCGTAAAGCCATTCATTTTCGGGATATGACATATTCACAATAAAATCGCCGTCCGCTGTTTTTTCTGCGTCTTGAAATTCGTCATAAACACGGTATTCGGCATTTTTGCTTATTTTCAATTTTACATTAACACAAATATTTTCATCGTCATTATCATATTTATATTCACACATTTCACGTTCAAAATGTTCGTTTGTCACTTCAACATCCCTTATTCGTGACAACTTAAACATTCTGTAATCATCGGCTTTTCTGCAATATGCGATAAGATACCACGATTTACTTTTAAAATACAGTTTAAGCGGCTCTGCAATACGCTCGGAAATTTTGCCGTTACTGTTTATATACTTCAGCTTCAGTGCAAATCGTTCAATTATCGAATCTCTTATTTTATCGAAAAAATTCTTTTGTTCCACATTCCAATCCGAAAAGTCAACGTCAATCCATGAACTGTCGTTAGATTTAAAAAGTAATGACATTTTATCCGCAATGCCTGTTTTTTCAACATTCGGCAACACTGACATAGCAGTAAGTGCCGTTATTATCGCACTTTGTTCTTCCTTTGATATAACCGACTTGTCAAGTATAAAATTATCAAGAATAGATATTCCGCCACCTTTGCCCTTGGTGGTGTAAATTGGTATTCCGGCACCCGACAGGATTTCAACGTCACGATAAATCGTACGGCTTGATACTTCAAATTTCTTTGCCAATTCATTAGCCGTTACGGTCTTTTTGTCAAGCAATATGTATATAATTTCAAATAATCTGTTAATTTGCATAATTTCACCTTTATCTATGTACAAAAAAAGGAGCTACAAAATTGTAACTCCTTTAAATGACTTTTACGCAAGTTTTGCAAGTTTAAGAGCAAGCTGTGACTTCTTTCTTGCAGCGTTGTTCTTGTGAAGAATACCGCGGTTTACACTTTGGTCAAGCTTCTTTGCAGCTTCGTTGAAAAGCTGTTGAGCCTCTTCCTTGTTGCCTGCCTTTGCAGCAGCTTCAAACTTTTTGATAGCTGTCTTTAGAGCAGTCTTGTGAGCCATGTTGATAAGAGTCTTCTTTTCTATAACTCTTACTCTTTTTTTAGCTGATTTAATGTTTGGCACTTTTTTACACCTCCACGAAATTTAATCTATAATACCGTAATATTATACATCATCACAGAGAGAATTGCAAGCTTTTTTTATTATTTTTTAACGTTTTATCTATTTTAACCAAAAAACATTGTTTTTTCAATAAATATATAAATACTTTTATGTAAACTAACCAATTACATAGTGAGCATTGTTTTATAATAATCCAAACTTGAAAACTTTTGGTCAAGCTGAAGTTCAACATACTGTTCGGCGATTTTGCAAAGCAACTTCATCAATCCGTCACTTGCATTAAAACTGAGCATTTTTTTATCATCTGAATATATTATGTAATCCAATGCTCTGTAAAGATTTTTGTCCAACTTAACAATATATTTGCCGCCACACGCTCTGCACACACTTCCGCCCTTTAGCAGGTCAAACGCATACACCTCATTACTTCCGCATGACACACACGCATTAAGCTGTGGCGAATATCCGCCTATACTCATCATTTTGAGTTCATACACCGCTTTAACCTTGTCCATCGGCTCATCACGGTACGCAAGTGCATACACGCTGTTCAAAAACAAATGCAACATTCTCGAATCGGGGTTATTCATACCAAGAATACAATAAGTTATATCTGCAAGATAAACGCACAGGGATAATTTTTTTATATCTTCCGAAACAGGATAAAAGCCGTCAAGAGTGTCAATATTATTAATTGTCATTATATCTTTTCCGACACCTTTGTAAAAATCAAAATCACCGTAACACAAAAATTGACTTGATGCGGCAGCTTTGCTCTTTGATTTTTTAACACCGTAGCTGACGGCCTTAACTATCCCGTATTCTTCCGTAAATACAGTCAGCATTCTATGCCCCTCACCGTAATCGGACTGCTTTATGATAATGCCTCTTGCTCTAATTTCTGCCATGTATCATCCTTATCCTCTTGCTCCGTTATACCGCTTACCGTTTTATACAGCAAATAAGCGTCTATATCGCCCGTTCTCGTAAAAGTTTCCCACGAAAGTCTGTTAAGCTCCATAACCTATCCCTCCGAAAAAATAACTTATTATCTTTATGTTTTTCATTTTTTCAGCGGTTATACTAACACTATTTACTATTCATTTGTGAAACCGAAATTCTTGATTAAAAAGTCACTGTTTCTCCAATCCGATTTTACTTTTACCCAAAGTTCAAGGTAGACTTTTTTATCAAGCATTTTCTCGATGTCGCCTCTTGCCATCGTACCTATTTTCTTAAGCATTTCTCCGTGCTTACCGATTATAATTCCCTTATGTGACGCTTTTTCGCAGTATATTGTCGCGTAAATATTTGTAATTTTTTCTTTTTCCTGCATTTTGGTGATTTCAATAGCAATACCGTGTGGAACTTCCTTATCAAGCAGCCACAAAAGTTTTTCGCGGATAATTTCAGCCGCAATCTGTTTTTCGGGCTGATCCGTTACCATATCCGAATCATAAAATTCCGGTCCTTCTTCAAGATAGTCCTCAATATCGTGCAATAAAATATCGACTCCGTCATTATTCTTTGCACTTACAGGCACTATCGACGCAAAATCGTGCATACTCGAATAATCCGCAATTATCGGAAGTAAATCCTCTTTTTTCATAAGGTCTACTTTATTCAAAACCAATATGCACGGAAGTCCTGTTTTTGAAATATTTTTTGCTATTTCACGTTCTGTTTCCTGTATTTTTTTACTTGCGTCCACAACAAATATAAGTACATCCGTATCGTCCATACTTTCATTTGCAACGTGTACCATATATTCCCCAAGCTTGTTATGCGGTTTGTGTATTCCGGGTGTATCGGTAAATATAATCTGTTCTTCATCTGTTGAGTAAATTGCAAGTATTTTATTTCTTGTTGTCTGAGGTTTATCTGATATTATTGCAATCTTTTGTCCTACTATCGTATTAAGTAATGTTGACTTTCCCACATTCGGCATACCTATTATTGCCGCAAATCCCGATTTAAAACTTTTCTTATTCTTCATAATTTTTTCTCCTAATCACGAGTTATTCCAAGCGAAGTTAAAACTCTTTCCTGTTTTTCGCACATTATTTCTTCACCCTCTTTATCATCAACATGGTCATATCCAAGCAAGTGGAGCATTGAATGTGCCGTCAAAAAAGCCACTTCTCTCAAAAAACTGTGTCCGAATTCATTCGCCTGTTCTCTTGCACGTTCCATTGATATAACAATATCACCAAGCATCACAAGCTCACCGTCCATATCGTACTCATCGTCCGATATTCCGTCCTCATCAAATTCCAGCATTGGGAATGACAAAACATCCGTCGCTCTGTCAATATCTCTCTGTTCCTTGTTTATAGAACGAATTGTATCATTATCCACAAGCGTAACGCTGATTTCAGCGTCGAAGTCACATTCTTCTTCCTCCATAACAGCAACGCAAACGTCCTTTATTGCCTTTTCAATTTCCGGAGTTAACTCTTCCTTATCCTGTTCATTTTCAAGTATTAGTTCAACCATTTGATTTCCTCTTGTTTCTTCTCTTTTCCTGTTCCTCGTCATACTTTGCGTATGCTTTTATAATTTGTTGTACAAGCGGATGACGTACAACGTCTTTTTCGGTAAATGTACAAAAAGATATATCTTCAATATTTTTTAGAATTTTAGCCGCCTCTTTTAATCCCGAGCGCTTATCTCCCGGCAAGTCGATTTGAGTTATATCACCCGTTACAATCGCTTTAGAGCCGTAACCTATTCTTGTCAAAAACATTTTCATCTGCTCAGGTGTTGTATTCTGTGCCTCGTCAAGAATTATAAACGCATTGTCAAGAGTACGGCCACGCATATATGCAAGCGGTGCAACTTCAATTACGCCCTTTTCCTGATATTTCAAGAAGCCCTCACCGCCGAGCATTTCATACATACCGTCATAAAGCGGTCTTAAATACGGGTCAACCTTATTCTGCAAGTCACCCGGAAGAAAACCGAGTTTTTCGCCTGCCTCAACAGCCGGTCTTGTAAGAATAATTCTGCTTACCTCTTTACTTCTAAGTGCCGTTACAGCCTTTGCAACCGCAAGATATGTTTTACCCGTACCGGCAGGACCTATACCGAACACAATGGTATTTTTGTCTATCGCGTCAACGTACTTTTTCTGTCCGAGCGTTTTTGTCTTAATCGGGTGACCTTTTGCACTGATTGCAATACAGTCATCACCCATCATTTTAATGTCAATCCCGCCGTTTTCCTGTACCATTGTTATCGCATACAATACTTTCTGCTGGTCGATAATCTCGCCTCTTGCGATAATCTGCATAAGCATATTAATAACTTGGCTTGCCTTTTCAACATTTTCTTCTTCACCTGTCACTCTCAAAGCATTGTCGCGTGACGCGATATTTACCGAAAGTGCTTTGTCAAGCATTTTGACATTTTCATCAAAATTTCCGAAAAGAGATGCCAAATCGACCTCCTGCGGTACTTCAATCTGTCTGTTTATCAAGTATTTCCTCTCCTTCTGTATCAGCCGAAATAGGCTGACTGGTAGCTATATTTTGTATGAAATCCATTTCGAGTTTTACATTTATTGTTTCATTATCAATCTTTTCATATTCAACTTTCTCGTCTGTCAAAGTTGAGCCGTACAGCAATTCATTTGATATTTTTTCTTCCAAGTCATTTTTTGCAAATTCTACGGCTGTTTCTATACTTATCGGCTCTTTGTTTACATTTACTTCGGTATATTTGACCGCATCGAACGCAATTCCCGTATATCCGAAAAACGGTATACATATCTCATGCCTTGTTTCATTTACATCATATTCTTCAAAATTCATTTTGCCCAAAGGCAATGAAAACATTTTTCCGAAAACCTCAAGCGAAACCATATATCTATTTTTGCCGGTCGGCACTCTCGATTCATAATACAGCTTATAGTCGCCGTTTTTTGAATGAGTTGTATAAGCCATTATATCCGCCATTGAGTGAACATATATGTATTCTTCGGGATAACCCTCTTTATAAGTTGCAACCTTTCCCGATACAATCACATCGCCTGTTTTAACCGCGTCACCGTCATTCAAAACTTCTTCGCCGTTTTTGACAACCATATGATTTATAATTCCGTCACACGCCGCAACAATGTCACAAGGTGTATCTTTGTCAAGAATATTCGGCGGAATAATCTGTTCGTATATCTCTACGCGTGCCTTTGCACCCTCAATATAAACCCATGCCCAAGCTATATGGTCATTGTTATTTATAATCGCCGCCTTGCTTTCCATACCGTCAGGCAGTTTTGCTTTCAGTGCGCCGCTCTTTATACCGATACTGTCAAGCGTAGATATTATACCGTTTATATCGCTGTTTTCCACACCGTTAATTTCAACAACCCATATAAACTGAGCCGACACGGCAAAAAATATGATACACAATGCAAATCCAATCAAAAACAAATATCGTTTTCTGTACAGACGCATTAAATGCTTTATTCCGCGTCTTTGTGATATTTTGATTTTTACATTACTCTTTTTTCTTACTTGACGTATATGAAAAAAATCCTTTATGTAAATACACATTTCAATACCGTCATCAAACGGTTTTATGTTCCATACATCAATATTACGTCTTAAACAAATATTTATAAATCTTTCTGCACCTTTGCCATATACTTTTATTATAACATATCCGTAAAGAAATTTAAAGAACTTCTTAAACATTTTTTACTCCCTTTTTCAGATTTCGTATTCAATTTGCTTAAATTGACCCGATATTAATATATCTTCAAGACGTATTCTGTCAATCGAAAGTCCATTTCCGAACACTCTGACTATCCCCATAGGCGTTGACACCCGAATTTCCGTATCCGTATAACTGAGTATTCCTTTATGATTTTCTATATATATTTCACTCGCACCCGCGATTGTAAGTTTGGGAATATTCATTATAACTTCTTTCGGCACTCCCCAAGCATCCGCTATACTTTCTGATATACGTTTTTTCATTTTTACCAACTCCTATAATAAATTATGATAAACAAGCGGTTTTAAGTACAAAAAAGTTATCATATAATTTAATAAAAATTAAAATCGGAGATGATAATGTGAAAATAAAGAAAATACTGATTTACTTGTTTGCTGTCGGTGCGGTTGTTCTGCTTATAAAAAATGCGTCAAGTGCGATAAGATACGCCTCAGACGCAATAGATTTATGTCTTGAAATGATTGTACCGACTCTTTTTCCGTTTTTTATATGTTCGGGAATTTTAATATATTCCGGCTTTTGCGAACTTTTGGCAAAGGCATTTCAATTTTGTATGTATCCGCTTTTTCGGATAAGTCCTGTCGGGAGCAGTGCCTTTATACTCGGTATTGTAAGCGGTTATCCTTTAGGTGCTGTTACCGCCGGTGAATTATATGCAAACAATTACATTTCAAAAACAGAGGCTGAACGCTTGCTTGCTTTCTGCAACAATTCAGGTCCTTTGTTTATATTGGGTTCTGTCGGTATTGCGATATATTCAAATATAAAATACGGTATCGCTCTTTACGTTGCACACATTCTTGCGGCTTTAACGGTCGGTATTCTGTTTAGATTTTACGGCAGAAACAAGCACACCGCCCCTCCTACAAGAATGACAACACCTGAAAGAAGTATGGGTGAAATATTCGATATCGCACTTCAAAACAGCATCAGAAATATATTGACCGTTTGCGGAGCGGTACTTTTTTTCAGTGTAATAAGCAGACTTTTTCTTGACATTTTGCCTGTCGGCGGAGTTACGTCCGCACTTGTTTCGGGGCTTTTGGAATTTGTTACGGGGACAGTAAAAATATCGGGATTGACTATTCCTATTATGGATAAATTGGTATTTACATCTGTTGTTGTCGGCTTTGCGGGACTCAGTGTACACGCACAGGTTATGGCTGTAATTGCAAGATTTCATCTGTCGCTTGCACCGTATATAATCGGTAAAGCCATGCACGGAATTATAGCGGGACTATATATGTACATATACTTTAGATTTAACCCTATAACAACAGCAGTATTTGAGCCGTCTATGAGCCGTTCGTTTGCAATTTCATCGACTATCGAAACCGTTACCGCAATCATTGTTGTTATAGCCTGTATATTTTGTGCATTCGGTCTTTATTTAAAACAAAATAGTGAATATAAAAGGGACACTAAATTTTAGTGTCCCTCAAACTCTGATATATATTTTTTTAGAATACAAATTCAAATTCCAAATCACCGATTTGAACAATTTCTCCCTCTTTTATTCCCATATTGATTAAGTCCTCAATAACACCGCGTTTAAGCAATGCACGTTGGAAATACTGTAATGACTCTTGGTCGGAGAAGTTTACACTGCCGCCGACAGCCTCAATCCATGAACCCGATATAACGTATTTTTCGTTTTCGCGTTTAATTTCATAGCCTTTTTCGTCATCCGTAATGTATTCTTCTTCGTTAATATCCATTTCAGGCTCGAATATAGCTATCGGAGGTAATTTTGAAAGTTCCTCGTAAGTTTTATTCATAAGTTCCGCAACACCTTTATTTGTAGCGGCAGAAATTTCAAATACTTCTATACCTCTGTTTTTCATTTCTTCAAGAAATGCGTTGTATTCGTCCATATCTTGAATTATGTCTGTTTTATTTGCCGCAACAATCTGCGGTCTTGATTCCAATTCCAAATCGTATTTTGAAAGTTCCGAATTGATAATATCAAAATCTTCTATCGGATTTCTTCCCTCAATTCCAGAAACATCAACAACGTGAATTAATATTCTTGTACGCTCAATATGTCTTAAAAATGCGTGTCCAAGACCTACACCCTCACTTGCACCTTCTATAATTCCCGGAATATCGGCAAGTACAAAACTTCTGTGGTCGCCAAGATCGACTACACCCAAATTCGGCTCAAGCGTTGTAAAGTGATAATTTGCAATTTTCGGATCTGCTTTTGTCGTCATTGAAAGCAATGTTGACTTACCGACATTAGGAAAACCTACAAGTCCGACGTCAGCCAAAAGCTTCAATTCAAGTACAATTTCACGTTCATCGCCTGTTTGTCCGTTTTTCGCAAAGTTCGGAGTTTGTCTTATCGCCGTAGCAAAATGAGCATTACCCCAACCGCCGTTACCGCCTCTTGCAAGAACAACCTCTTTATCGGGATCGGATAAATCAGCAATCAAGCGATTACTTTCCGCGTCACGAACGATTGTACCTTGCGGTACTTTGATTATAATATCTTCACCCTTTTTACCTTTTTGACGTTTACCCGAACCGTCCATACCGTTTTGAGCGACATACTTTCTCTTATATCTGAAATCCATAAGAGTAGTCATACCAAGCTCAACCTTGAATATAACATTACCGCCTTTGCCGCCGTCACCGCCGTCAGGACCGCCTGCCGCAACATACTTTTCACGATGAAAAGATATTGCACCGTTACCGCCCTTACCGGCCTTTATAAAAATTTTAGCCTTATCTATAAACATATTTATTCTCCGTTTCGATTATTAACAATTATATATTTTTTCCAACTTATAATATATCATTACACCGCCGTTTGTGTCAATAGTTATTTTATATAATGAATTATTAATTATTCAAAAAAAAATACCCTACGAGTGTAAGGCATATTTTTTCTTATGCACGCGGATGCGCTTTTGCATATACGTCTTTAATTTTACTGTTCATCATTCTTGAATAAACTTGTGTCGATGAAATATCGGCATGTCCCATCATTTCTTGAATTGAATGTAAATCAGCACCGTTTTCGAGAAGATGTGCCGCAAACGAATGACGTAAAGTATGCGGTGTTATATCAGTTTCAATACCTGCGATATGCTGATAGTATTTTATAAGTTTCCAGAAACCCTGTCTTGAAAGACGCGCACCGCTGCAATTTACGAACAACGCTGTTTCGTTTTCATCTTTAACCATATATTTTCTGACATTGTTTATGTAATTTTCAAGTGCGTCTTTTGCCTGATGTCCCATAGGAATAATACGTTCTTTCTTTCCGCCCTTACAACGAACAAAACTCATAGGAACATTAACATCACTTACGTCAAGATTGATAAGTTCACTCACTCTTATACCTGTTGCGTACAAAAGTTCAAGCATAGCCTTGTCGCGTATACCCTTATTATCACAGTTTTTAGGCTGTTCCAAAAGAAGTTCAACTTCTTCGCCTGATAAAATTTTCGGAATTTTCTTTTCCACATGAGGTGCCTCAAGATTAGAAGTCGGATTTGACTTTACAACACCGTTTTGCATCATAAACAAATAATACGAACGAAGTGACGCAAGTGTCCTTGAAACAGTCGAGCTTGCTCTGCCCTCCTTTTGAAGATAAAGCAAATATGACAATACCGTGGTCTTTGTTGTAGACGATATATCCGTTACGCCTGTTCCGTCAAGATAAGAAATATATTGTGTAACATCACGCTTATATGATTCAACTGTGTTTAGCGATTTATGGCGTATATCTGTCATAAAACTTGTGTATTCCTTAACGTAGGTATTCATTTTGTTCATTCCTCCGAGTTTACTGTTTCTTTACGTATATTTCAAAAATATTTCATTTATATTTCAGTGTGATTATAATTATACCACATTTTTTTAATTTGTAAACCCCTATTTTTCTTGTTTTTATGCCATTTCAGCGTTTTAGCTTAATTTCGGCGAAACCCAGCTCATAAATGTTGTGGTCAAGTATCCCTCCGACAATGACGCAACACAAAATATAGAAATTATTATTATCATAAAAAATATATACGAAAAAATTATTTTTTTTGATTTTCTTTCGGAATTAAGTGAATATTTAATGCTTACAGCCGAAAAAAGCAGTAATGTCGGTATTGTTATAAGTATTGTCGGCATTGTTGAAAGCATAACAAGCATACCTTTTGCTCCATAGAATTTAATAAATGACGCGGTTGTAAAACCTATTATAAACCCTTTCCTTACAATAATCGCTCCCGTTACAATAAAACCGAATCTCAAAAATCCCATTAAAAATACAATTCCGACACTGATAAGATTAGCTTGTAACGAATTTTTAAAAACAGTCATACTGTTCTTATTTTCGCTTACAGCCGTACAAAAACTGCCTATATAATTTTTTATTCCCTCTGCCATATCGCCGCTGTTTTTCGCCAAATACACACTCCCTACCGTCACACCGACAACAAGCAAAAAAATAAGCAATCCCAAAAGTCCGTTACCGTGTTTTTCGTCGGCTACAATGTCGTTTAATTTCACACGTCCCACCTCCAATTCAATATTATTCAAAAAATCAGTGTTTTATCACTAATTTATTGTGCTTATCTTCTTATATTATTTACACCGCCAATTTTTTTTGGTATAATAATATAGTTAAAAAACACACGTAAGGAGAGAGATACAATGAACAAAACACTGAAAAAAGTCTTAAGCGGTGTTATTTCAGCATCTATGTTGTGTTCGGCACTTGCCATACCTCACACCGCATTAGCTGATGACGCACTGCCTACGGACGGTCTGCTTATGGACATCACGTTTGATGAAACAGGCACTTCCTCCGGTTCATTCAATGCAACGGTCGGCGGTACCGTTACGGAACACGGCAGTGTAAGCTATGTTGACAACTATGACGGTTCAAGCAAAGCATTAAGCATTTCAACAGACGCAGCAGGCAATTATCTTGAACTTCCGAAAGGTCTTTTAAACGGCAAAGATGCCGCAACATTTTCTTTTTGGATTAAACCGTCAAGCAGATGGGCGTTTATGACAACACCTGTAAGTGATAAGCAAAACTTTAATTATGAAAAGTATTTAGGTATGCTTGCCTCATCTTCAGGCTATACCGTTGAGCGTTACAACAACAGCGGAACACGTCTGAGCAGCGTTAATGCAAACGCAAGCGGTGACTGGCAATACGTCACAGCAGTATTTACCGCTGACGGTACAAAGGTATATGTAAACGGTAAACTATTAGCCTCAGACACTGCGGCAGTTGACATCAAGTCACTGTTTACTGCTGACGCGTCTACATGGATCGGTCACGCAAACTGGGGCAGCGGAGAAGGTTTTTCTGGTATGATTGATGATTTCAAAGTATACGGCAGAGCATTGAACGAAAACGAAATTAACCAACTTGCCGCAAAAGCTATACAAAGAGAGCAAGAGGAAGCCGTAAAAGAAAAGAATTGTCTTGATATTAACACTCAATTCTATACAAATTACAGTGTTACAGAGAGTGGCAATAACGTTACCGTTTCAGTTCCGTCCCCTTCAGAGGACAAATATGAAATAATTGCAGCTTCATACTCAAACGGTGTTCTTACAAATGCAGCAAAAAAGAGTAAATCAGATGTAACATCAGACAAAACAGTTACTTTTGAAAATATAAAGAAAAACGAAAATAACACTGTAAAAGTGTTCGTATGGAACTCAATAGACGGCTTACAACCGTTAAGTGACAACAAAGCATTCCAAATCCGTACAGGCGATAAAGTAAAAGTGAAAACAAGTGTTAAAAACTATACTCCGTCGGAGCAGTCTGTTTCATTACAAATTGTTCCTTTTGACAAAGACGGAAAGCAGTCCGATGCTGTACAGACGCTTGATTCTGTAACACTCGGTATTATGGACAGTTACGACTTTACAGATTACGTAACAGGTGACAGTAATGTTTCGTATTATAAAGTTCTTGTATCAAGCACAGTTGATGACAAGACTGCAACTTACGAAGCAGGTTACTTGCCTACCGCAAGCGTTGAATTTCCTGACGCTACACCTGCCGACAGTGCAGACACAACGGAAGGTGTTCACGACCCGACAATATTCAAAGACCCTGTTACAAAACATTATTTTGCATACTCATCACACAATCTTGTATTTGAATCAGAAGATTTAATTAATTGGGAAAAACACGATTATACAAAAAAAGTAACAGTGCCTAAAAAAGCTAAGGAATTTATTGATAAAAATTATTCGGGCACAACCGCCAACACAACTTATTGGGCACCTGATTTGTACTATAAAGAGGGTGACGAATATCCGTATTGGTTCTATCTTTCAACATCATGCGGACTTGGCGGCAGAAACTCAGTTATCAGTCTTATTAAAGCCAAGTCACCTGGACTTTGGGACGGCGAATATGCAGACGCAGGTGTTGTAATCGCAAGTAAGGAAAACAACAATTACAACACTAACTGTATTGACGCAAACATCTTTACAGATACAGACGGCAAGACCTACTTTATTTGGGGTTCTTTCTGGAAAGGTATCTATATGGCAGAACTTGATACAGATACAGGTCTTGTAAAGGGCATTGACTATACTTCTGACGCTACAATTCTTTCAAGCGGTCAAAAATTCGGTACGAGATTATTCTCAACTCCGAGTGGTGTGTTAGGTCCCGAAGGTCCTTATACTGTATATAATAAAGATACAGGTTACAGATATATGTTCACTTCATACGGTTGGCTTGGTACTAACTACAATTTAAGAGTTGCAAGAACAAATAAGACTTTCAGTGAAATTCTTTCAGGTTCAAACCCACACAAGCAACTTCTTGACCAGAAAAACAGACCTGTCGGTGCAACATATTCAGATCAAGTAAAAGAAGGCGGTTCACTTAATGAAGTTTGGGGTTACAAGATGTCAGGTTCATTCCAGCTTGGTGACGGTATCGAATATGTCGGCAGCGGTCACAACAGTGTATTTCAAGACGATGACGGTCAATGGTATCTTGTTCAGCACTGCCGTAAGGTAGCTGACTCAATAGCTTATCTTCAAGTCAAGAAAATTCTTTGGACTGAGAACGGCTGGCCGGTAATCTCACCTCTTGTATACGCAGGTGAAAAAGAGCAAAAGATTCCTAAGGAAATGATTTACGGTACTTGGGATTTATCAAGCGTAGGTCAAACAATTATGAGAGATGATGTTACCGATGTGAGCAAGAGTGCCGCATATAAGGGCGCTGACTTACCTGTTCATTCAAGCCAAATCATTCTCCAACCGGACGGTACAATCGGTAACGGCATCGGTACTTGGGATTACGACAACGACCATACTGTAACACTAAACTTTGACGCAGACGGCAACAATGACAATTACGAATTCTATCAGTCAGGCGATACAATGAAGTTATTTGTTATGACAGGTTACGATAAGGATAAGAGAGAATCTGCAATTATAATGACAGGTACTGACCAAAACAGCGTTGCAAGCTTTGCAAAAAAGAGCAATGCAGTTTCACAGTCAACAAAAACAGTAAACAGAATTGAAACGACTCCAACCACAATTACAAAAAGTACAAACGGCAATCCGATACTTGGATTTGACGCAGACGGCAAAACTCTATACGCAGGCGACCCTGCCGCATATGTTGAGGACGATACAGTTTATCTGTATGCAGGACACGACACATCAACAGGTGACAGCTATGTAATGCCTGAATGGGTATGTTACACTTCAAAGGATATGGAAAACTGGGAATATAAAGGCTCGGTTATGAGTGCTAAAGATATTTCTTGGAGATCAAACGATACATCAGCCTGGGCAAGTCAAGTTATCAAGCACAACGGTAAGTATTATTTGTACTTCTGTACTTGGGATAAAACTTCAAGCGGTAAGCATTCAATCGGTGTTGCAGTATCTGACTCCCCTACAGGTCCGTTTAAAGACATCGGTACACCGCTTGTTAAGGGTACATTAACAGAACCGCAATCAAGCAACTGGAACGATATTGACCCAACTGTTTGGGTAGAAACAGTTGACGGCGTTGAACATCGTTATCTTGCTTGGGGTAACGGAATATTCTATGTATGCGAACTTAATGATGATATGATTTCCGTAAAAGATTTAGACAATGACGGTTCTATCACAATGGGTAAAGACGTACTTCAACAAGAATTTACAGGACTTCAAGACGGTCTCGGATTTACAGAGGCTCCTTGGATTTATCGTCAGCAAGATGCAGACGGAAATTACACAGGTAAATATTATTTGTTCGGTGCTTTCGGTTGGCGTGAGCAAATGGGTTACGCAACATCAGATTCAATGTACGGACCTTGGACATGGGGCGGCATTATAATGGAGCCGACGTCTACTTCAAACACAAACCACCCATCTGTTATAGATTTCAAAGGTAAAACATACTTTATCTATCACAACGGCTCTCTTGTTTGGGGCAGCGGTTTCAGAAGAAGTGTCTGCGTTAGTGAAATGACATTTAACGAGGACGGTACTGTTCCGTATATTGATGAAACTTCAACAGGTTTGACAGGTACTGCCTCATTTATAACAACCGCTGACAACAAATATCTTGGTTACACAGCATTCAGCAATCCGTCAGACGATGCAAGTTATCCGCTTAAAAAGCAACTTACAGTTACTGCCGACGGTGCTGATTTAAAGACAACTCAATGGGAAATAGAAAAAGGGAAATCAGACAGCACAAACGAAAATTACGTTTCAATCCAAGCTGTTTATAAACCGGGATTGTATCTATGTGTTGACGGCACAAATGTAGTTTTAACACAACAAGATACAACAAGCACTGCTTTAGCAAAGAAAATGACATTTAAAACAGTTGAGGCTATCGACGGTACAGTCGGTAAAATTTCATTTGAAAGCGTTTCAACGCCGGGATATTTCATCACCGTATCAGGTGATAATATCACACTTACAGACGGTTCAAATACCGCAAATTGCTCATTTTCAGTTACAAACAAATAATTAAAAACACAAAATACCGTTGCCAAAAGGCAACGGTATTTTTTATTTTATACAACAAAAGCCATTCTGAAAAGTTTAATTTTTAACAACTTAAATCATTATATTTTATATGCCAGAAAATCATTTTTAAATTTTTAATTTCGTGCAACAAAAAAAGTCGTTCCGAAATGTGTAACCATTTCGAAACGACCCGGTTATTCAAAAATTAGTCAGCATAAACACTGCACTGTGTCTTATCTCTGCCTTTTCTTTCAAACTTAACCTTACCGTCGATTAGTGCGAACAATGTATCATCGCTACCGATACCAACATTGTTACCGGGATGAATCTTTGTTCCTCTTTGTCTAACAAGAATGTTGCCTGCAAGAACGAACTGACCGTCTGCTCTCTTTGCACCTAGTCTTTTAGACTCACTGTCACGACCGTTTTTTGTACTACCCATACCTTTCTTATGAGCCATTTAAAACACCTCGCTATCTTAATGTCTTATCATGCGTAATTAGGCATTAATCTTTGTGATTTCTACCTTTGTGAAAGGTTGTCTGTGACCCTTCTTCTTACGCTCGTTCTTCTTTCTCTTCATCTTGAAAACGTAAATCTTCTTAGCTTTACCGTTCTTTACGATATTAGCTTCAACTGTTGCACCTGCTACTGTAGGAGCACCAACCTTTACATCTTCACCTTCACCGACCATAAGTACCTGATCAAATGTTACTGCTGAACCTTCTTCAGCTTCGATTTTTTCAACGAAAAGTGTATCACCTTCGCTAACCTTGTACTGTTTGCCGCCTGTTACGATTACTGCGTACATCCAAAACACCTCCTCTTAAATTTATGAGGACACGCTATCATAGGTACTGCGAGCAGATTTAAAACCCATTCTATGCGGTCACTATTACATAATACCATATTATTCATAGCTTGTCAAGCATTTTTTAATCTTCTTTTAAATTTATTATTACACCGACCGACGGTTTCGGGAATACGCTGATTGTAACCTCCGGCAATCTCTCACCCATTGCAGTTATGTTTCTTATCTGTTCGACTCTTACAGGGTTCATTATGAACATTATATCGTACTTTCCGTCTTGAATATCTTTATAACACGATTCATAACTTCTTGTCGAATGTACATAATCCTCATACTTTTCTTCATCAATATGGAACACGTCATCAATTATCAGCTTATTAAGTGCCACTATGTCAAGATTGCAATATTCCTTTGACATATCTGGATAAACGTCATTTTTAATGTAATCCTTATCCCAAAGCACCATTCTGTAAAAATAATCACCACCGCAATATGCCGCAATTCTTGTTTCGGCTTTTACAGTACTTATCTGCTTAACCATTGTACGAACAAGCGTTTCGTCATTTGAATCGACAATAATTTTTTCAACTCTGAAATGATCTTGTGCACCTGCAATAAAATGTGATTCACTGAAATTCTTTATCGTTTTCACTTCTCTGTGTACAGGAAGTACAACAAGACCGTCTGAATGTGCATTTGAAAGCGACATCATCATATAATTATACGGCTCTTTTCCCGTATGATTCGGATTATGCTCTTTCATATAATCTCTGTACTGCAAACAAGTTTCGTATCTTGTCTGACCGTCAGTGATGTACAACGACAAATCCTTAAAATGTTCAATAATAAAGTCGATTGTCGGCTTATATGAAATTTTCCAAATTTTTTGCTGTACATTATCGTCAGATGAAAATTCAAGATCAGGCTTTTCTTCTCTAAGCTCATTCATCAAATTGAAAAGTTCTTTTTCAGGCTCTACATAAAGGCAACTTATCATACTCATATCGGCATTTGTTGATTTCAAAAGCTCATATCTGTCAAGCATAGAAACTTCGTGTGGTTTTTCGCAAGGCATAATCGCTCCCTTGCCTATTTCCTCAAGTTCAACAAGTGCAACAAAGCTTGTATTTGAATAATGAGTATCGTACATTTCTATCGTCTGTTCGTACATATATATGACAGGTTCTTCATCTCTGACAAGAATACCGTCCTCAATCCATTTATCAAGATAGTTTTTCGCTCTTGTAAATGTATTTTCTTGTCTTGTATCACTTTCAAGCTTTTTACCTGAAAACAGACGCACCGAATTGTATTCGCTCTTGTCATAAAGTGCATCCTTATCTTCTTTTGTCATATTATAATAAGGAGGCGAAATGACTGAGCCGAGATTGTCAATTTTATCCGTATTATATCTGTATCCTCTGAACGCTTTTATATTAGCCATAAAAGTATCACCAATCCTTTCTTTCATTAATTCGCCCCACGGCGAAAACTGTTCCGTCTGCTAAAAATATAAAATTTATATTGAAAATCCATTTATTTTCTGTTTTATTATGTTTGTTTCGTCAAATAATAATACCATACCGATTAAATAAGGAGGTTAAAACATATGCACAAAATGTCCTGTTTTATAAAAGGTACTCTGGTAGGTTTTGCTGTCGGTGCGGCAGTCGGTGTAATGACTGATCCTCTATCCGACAGAGAACGTCGCAAAATTTCAAAAAAGACTGAGGGTATTTTTAGGAATATCGGTTCTGTTATGGATAATATAATAGATATTTTCCATTAAGCACAAAACGAGGCTACGCAAAATTGTAAGCCTCGTTTTTAGTATTATTCTTCTGAAATATCTTTTCCGAGATACTTAGCAACTGAATATACATCTTTATCCCCTCGTCCTGAAAGACACACGACAAGTATTTCATCTTTTTTCATTGTAGGTGCAATTTTTCTTGCAAGAGCGATTGCGTGTGATGATTCGATTGCAGGAATAATTCCTTCCATTCTTGACAAATACACAAAAGAATCCACTGCCTCTTTATCTGTTATCGGATAATATTCCGCTCTGCCCGTTTTCGCCATGTAGGCATGTTCCGGACCTATTCCAGGATAATCAAGTCCTGCTGAAATTGAATATACAGGCATAATATTACCGCCGTTGTCTTGTAAGAACAGCGACTTCATACCATGAAGTACACCGACCGTCCCCTTAGTTATAGACGCCGCATGACGTTCTGTATCAACGCCGTCGCCCGCTGCCTCTGCACCGTAAAGCTTTACAGAAGGCTCGTCAATAAAATCGGCGAACATACCGATTGCGTTTGAGCCGCCGCCCACACAAGCCATAACTGCGTCAGGAAGTTTACCTTCCATTTCAAGAAGTTGTTTTCTTGTTTCTTTGCTTATTACACTCTGAAAATGCTTTACAATAAGCGGATAAGGGTGTGGACCTACCGCTGAACCCAATACATAAAATGTATCTTCGGCATTTGCTGTCCAAGCACGCATAGCTTCATTTGTAGCATCTTTTAGTGTTCCTGTTCCCGATGTAATAGGATGAACCGTAGCACCAAGCAAATTCATACGAAATACATTAAGTGCCTGTCTTTTTGTATCTTCCTCACCCATATATACATCACATTCAAGTCCCAAAACAGCCGCAAATGTCGCAGTTGCAACACCGTGCTGTCCCGCACCTGTTTCGGCAATGACTTTTTTCTTGCCCATCCTCTTCGCGAGCAAGCATTGACCTATTACGTTATTAATTTTATGTGCACCTGTATGGTTTAAATCTTCACGTTTCAAATAAATCTTTGCACCGCCAAGATCCTTTGTCATTTTTTCGGCATAATACAAAATTGACGGTCTGCCCGTATATTGCTTGTGATAATAATTAAGCTCACGGTTAAAATCCTCGTCATCTTTGTACTTGTTAAATGCCTCCTCCAAATTAATAAGTGCATTCATAAGAGTTTCAGCGGCATACTGTCCGCCGAATTCTCCATATCTACCTTTCTTTTCCACTATTCTATTCTCCTCTCGTCAATCTATGTATAACACATTATAACAAATTTTTCGCATTTGCACAAGAGTTTTTATAATATTTTTTCATAATATTTCATTCGTCCACGGTTTATTGACTAAAAATATTGCGTATGCTATAATATTAAAAGAATTCAATCAAAGGAGATTTTTACAAATGAATAAAATTACAACAAGAAAATTAGCAATAGCAGGCGTACTTATAGCTGTAGGCGTTGTATGCTCGCCGTTAAACTTTCCTGTCGGCGCGTCAAAATGTTTTCCGGTGCAACATCTTATAAACATAATTGCGTCAGTATTTTTAGGACCGTTTTACGGAGTGATTATGGCATTTATCACATCACTTCTTCGTCTTGCAACTGGTATGGGTACACTTCTTGCATTTCCGGGAAGTATGTGCGGTGCACTTATCGGCGGATTGTGCTATAAATTTTCAAAGAAATTGCCGCTTGCTTATATCGGTGAATTGTTCGGAACGGGTATAATCGGTGCACTTGCCGCTTATCCTATCGCCGTTTACGTTATGGGTAAAGAGGCTGCACTTTTCGCATATGTACTTCCGTTTATAATAAGTTCGGCAGGCGGTACTGTTATAGCAATTTTCCTTGTTACCGCATTAAAGCAAACACACGCACTTGATAAATTTTTCGGAGATGAACAATGATAAAAGACATTATACAAAATGTTTATTCAAAACATCCGCTTGTTCATAACATAACCAACTACGTTGCCGCAACGGATTGTGCAAATATAACATTGACAATCGGTGCGTCACCGATTATGGCTGATGAGCCTAAGGAAGTCGGTGAAGTAACGCAAATTTCCGACGGACTTGTTTTAAACTGCGGAACAATTTCCGAAAGTCGATTAAATTCTATGCTTATATCCGGTAAAACAGCAAAGTCAAGAGAAATACCTATCGTTCTTGATCCTGTCGGAGTCGGCATTTCCAAATTCAGAACAAGTGCCGTTCATAAAATAATTACGGAAGTAAAACCCGATATTATAAGACTTAATGCGTCGGAACTTAAAAGTATTTGCCTTAACATCAAAAATATGTCAGGGGTGGACGCCGTTAATATCGACAGTTTGGACGATACTGTTGAGCTTGCAAAAAAGCTTTCGCTTAAGACCAACGCAATTATAGGTGTAAGCGGTATATCGGATATTGTTACGGACGGCAAAAATACCGCCGTTATTTCAGGCGGGCACGCAATGATGAAAAAAATTACAGGCTCCGGCTGTATGCTTTCATCTGTTATCGGTGCATTTGCCGCCGCAAATCCGAATAATCTTTTTTATGCGGTATCTGTTGCATTCGGTTTATATGCAAGTTGTGGAAAAAAAGCATACAAAGAAAATATAGGTATCGCAACATACAAAAACAACTTTTTTGATGAAATGACAAATCCTGATTTGGAGGGGATTGAAATTGAATATAGATAAAAAAACACTAAGACTTTATGCCATTACGGACAGAACGTGGCTCGACGGCAGAACGCTTTATTATGACGTTGAAAAAGCCTTAAAAGGCGGTGTTACACTGCTTCAGCTACGTGAAAAAAATATGTCAACCGACGATTTTATAAATTCTGCAAAAGAAATAAAATTATTGTGCGAAAAATATAATGTACCGCTTATTATAAACGACAATGTGGACGTGGCAAAAGCGGTTAATGCAGACGGTGTGCATATCGGGCAAAATGATATGCCCGCTCACGAGGCAAGAAAAATCTTGGGTAAAAACAAAATAATCGGTGTTACCGCAAAAACTGTCGAGCAAGCACAAAAAGCCGAAAAAGACGGTGCTGACTATCTTGGCAGCGGTGCAATATTCGGTACAACAACAAAAGGTGACGCAAAGAAAATGGATATACAGACTTTGAAAAGCATAACAAGCTCTGTTAATATACCCGTTGTCGCAATCGGCGGAATTGACGGTGATAATGTACTTCAATTAAAGGGTACAGGCATAGTCGGTGCGGCGGTTGTTTCGGGTATTTTTGCACAAGATGATATTGAAACGGCGACAAAAGATTTATATAACAAGATTGGAGAAATAATATGAAAACAGCTTTAACTATTGCAGGCTCTGATTCAAGCGGCGGTGCGGGAATACAAGCGGATTTAAAATCATTTGCCGCTAACGGTGTTTTCGGAATGAGCGTTATAAATTCCGTAACTTCACAAAACACAACAGGCGTTTTCGGTGTATACGATATTCCCTGTGATGTTGTTGCATCACAAATTGACGCGGTATTTAAAGACATTTTCCCGGACGCGGTAAAAATCGGTATGGTATCTTCGGCAGAAATTATAAACACCATTGCAGACAGATTAAAGCATTACAATGCAAAAAACATTGTACTTGATACGATTATGGTGTCAACAAGCGGTTGTAAACTGCTTCGCGACGACGCCATAGACGCACTCACTTCCGTATTGTTCCCCATTGCCGATATTATCACGCCTAATCTTCACGAGGCACAAATTTTATGCGGTTTTGATATAAGAAGTGAAAGCGATATGGTGCGTGCGGCAGATGTGATTTATAATAAGTATAACGTAACCGTTCTGCTTAAAGGCGGTCACCTTGCAAATACAAGCAACGACTTACTGTATGACGGAAACGAAACTTGGTTTGAGGCTGTCAGAATTGATAACCCAAATACTCACGGCACAGGCTGTACTCTGTCATCAGCCATTGCCGCTAATCTTGCAAAAGGTATGGATATAAAAACCGCCGTAAAATCGGCAAAGGATTATATCACCGGTGCTCTGTCCGATATGCTCGACTTAGGCAAAGGCAGCGGTCCTTTAAATCATATGTATAAATTTTATCCGAATAAAAAGTAACATAAAAAGCGGTTCATCTGAACCGCTTTTTTATGTTATACATATATATTATTTCATATAATTCTCAACATTTATGTAATTAGGCTCAGCTACAAGTTCGCCTGTTTTAAGATCATACACATCTGTACAAACTTTCTCACCACTCCAATACTGATCATTAGGTTCAACACGTTCTGTTGTATAGCAAGCTCTGCCATCATATTCAATTAAATAAATTTTCCACGATGACTCTACAATAATTTTTCCGTCAGGATTATACAAAAAATATCTGTCCCTATATTCCTCACCATCACCGTAATATGTATACACTGGTGTATATCCGCTAAATTCTTTTTCTTTCCAAAATGTATATAATGAATACGGAGAACATTTTAACATATTATATCCGTGAACAGTATAACTGCCATTAGGCGAAAAACATTCACTTTCTATATTTTTCGCAAGATACTCATGCACATATTTATCAACCGTATTATATTTGTCCTTGTCCCATTCCAATGTTGTGATATATTGATTTTTCTTTGCGTCAGACACTTGTATTGAATCACCTTTAATCTCACCTATACATAAATCGCCCTCATAAATCATAGTAAAAATTTCTGTATTGCTCTTGTACACTGGTATTCCATCAGCATTAAAAACAGCATAATTATTTCCATTCCAATCAGACACAGATAATTTAACAGGAGTATATCCTTTCAAAGTGTCAGTTGCAAGATACGAAATCGGTTCTCGTACCGCCTGTGAATTACCATATTCTTTATATGTATATGGATATTTTGCAAGTAGATTTTCACCCGGCACCCAATATTCAGCTGAATCGGTATCTACTTTTTCAAAATCAATTCTTATTTGTCTGTTATTGCAAGGATATGCACTTGTATCAAGAGAACCTCCTCCGTTCTTCGAATCATAAGAGGATGATGCTATTTCTTCTCCGTCATAGCTATAAACTTTCATGCCTTCTACACTAAATGCGCCTTCGCCACCATACTCACTATGTTTTATCACCCTATAATAATCATCGGCAAAATCGACAGTGTCTTTCTTATTCGACTGTAAAAGCACAGCATTCAATTTATAAACAGTCTCACCCGTTTCCGCACTGTATATATCAGAACACTTGTTATATCCTGCTGAAACATTGCTTTTATTATTATGAATATAATAATACCATTTACCGCTTTTTTCAAAGAATATAAATGACCTCTCATTGTCCAAAGTATTATCCTCCGGACCATCATATGTAAATATGGTTTTACCATCTTTTTTTATCCATTGCTTATCCTCACCGCTAAAAAGTGATAAATCACCGTCAATTTTTACTTCGTACACATTGCTTGCATAATCACTCACGTCAAGGTTAAACAACTTTAGCATTGTTACCGCTGACTGTTCCATTGTGTAATTTGATTTTGGTGAAAAATTGTTATCTCCAACTCCTCGCATTATTCCGAGTGAGTCCATTTTACGCACAGATTCTTTTGCCCAATCCGAAACTGTATCATAATCAGAAAAAACAGTATCAAATAGAGTAATATCCTCTTTTACGTCCATAAATTCCGCTGTATTCGTCAGTATTACTGCCGCCTCCTCACGCGTAATATCGTCATTCGGTGCAAATTTCGTTTCAGAACGTCCGTTTATTATTCCCGAATTTGCAAGAAAAGCCACTTCGTTATCATCTGTATCAGCAAACGAACTCTTAACGTTATTATCACTAATCAGTGATTTTTGTTCAAGCATTTTATATGCCAAATGACAAAAATCAACACGCGATATATTAGCGGTTAAATCTCTGTCCGAAAAGAAGTTCGGCAATAACCCCGCTTCATCTGCACTTATCAAACTTTCCTCTGCCCATTGTGAATGATTTTCACTTACTTCTGCTGACACACCTATTCCCGCCGCCAAAATCATTGACACACATAACACACCTAAAACAAACTTCTTTTTCATTTTTTCTCCCCCTTTAATATTAAAAATTATTTTTCATCTTCTCTCCTGTTATACAAAAACATCGCTACCGACACGGAGCATATTATTACATAGCCGATAATACTGAATTTATCGGGAATATCGCCGAATGCTATAAACCCCATAAGTGCCGCAAATATTATTTGCGTATAATCGAACACCGATATTTCTCTTGCCGGTGCATATGAATATGCGGCAGTAATCGAAAATTGTCCGCCTGCCGCCGCTATTCCGGCACATATAAGTATTACAAGCTGTGCTATCGTCATAGGTGAATAGTCAACTATCAAATACGGCAATGTCACAACACACGAAAATGCCGAGAAAAAGAATACTATAAACGGACCTCTTTCGCCTTTCTGACTTAATTTTCTGACCATTGTGTACGCCACACCTGCTCCGAATCCTCCGAGCATTCCCACAAAACTTGGCAAGCTTGCCGATATTGACTGTGGCTTTATTATAAACAACGCACCAATAAATGCCACGATTACGGCTAAAGCCTGGAACGGCTTTACCTTTTCTTTAAGCACAAAATACGAGCATATAACCGCAAAAAACGGTGACAGCTTATTAAGCATTGACGCGTCCGACAAGACAAGGTGGTCTATTGCATAGAAGTTACACAAAATTCCCATTGTACCGAATATTGACCTAAGCAATAATTCAGGCAAATTCTTTTTATTGAACTTAAATTTTCCGTCTGTTCTTATCAGCACAATGAACGCTATAATAAGTGCTATAAAATTTCTGAAAAAGCTTTTTTGTATTGACGGCAAATCTCCTGCCATTCTTACGAACATATTCATCAGCGCAAAGCAAAACGCCGATGAAATTATACACATTATTCCTTTTACTTTATTACTGCTCATTTTTACCCCTACCGTTATTAATTGCTACCATTTCCGCTATTTTTATTCCGTCAACCGCGGCGGACATAATACCGCCTGCATATCCCGCACCCTCACCGCAAGGATACAGACCTTTTATGTTTGACTGCATTGTTTTCTTGTCACGAATTATCCTTACAGGTGATGATGACCTCGTTTCAGGACCTGTTATAACCGCACCGCTGTCGGCAAATCCGTGAAGTTTGTTATCCATAAGCACTATTCCCTCACGCATTGAATCGGTTATGAATTTAGGGAACACTTCATCAAGATTTACCCACGTCACATTAGGCTTATATGTCGGCTCGACCGTATATTCACTGTTACTTTCCGTTCCGAGAAAGTCACCGACTCTTTGACACGGTGCATTATAATTCTTGCCGCCGACTTCAAATGCTCTCTGCTCAATTTCACGCTGAAAATACATTCCCGCAAGCGGATCGTCAGTTTTAAAATCGCTCGGTGTTACATTTACAAGCAATGCGCTGTTTGCGTTTTTTCCGTCACGTGCAAAATAGCTCATACCGTTTGTCACAACACCGCCGTCCTCCGACGCAGACGCAACAACTCTGCCGCCCGGACACATACAGAATGTATACACACCTCTGCCGCTTTCAAGATGTACCGCCATTTTATAATCCGCCGCCGGAAGTTTTTTATACGCTTTACCGTACTGCCTTTTATTTATCATTTCTTGAGAATGTTCTATTCTCGCACCGACTGAAAAACTCTTTTGCTCCATTGCTATATTGCGATTTTGGAGCATAAGAAAAGTATCTCTTGCACTGTGACCGATTGCAAGCACAATATTATTTGTTTCAATCACATATTCACCGCTGTCACTTTCAACAACCGCACCGCATATTTCACCGTTGTCGGTTTTTACATTGACAAGTTTATTGGAAAATCTGACTTCACCGCCGAGTTTACGAATTTCACTTCTGATTGACGCAACCATTTTAGAAAGATTATCGGTTCCGACGTGTGGTTTTGAATAATATAATATTTCTTTCGGTGCACCGTGCTTATGAAATTCTTCAAGCACCTTTCTTATACGAAAATCTTTTATACCCGTTGTAAGTTTTCCGTCAGAAAAAGTTCCCGCACCGCCTTCGCCGAACTGTACATTTGATTCGGGATTTAAAAAGCCTGCCTCCCAAAATGCCTCAACGTCTTTCATTCTTTCTTCTACGCACTTTCCGCGTTCAAGAAGTATTACCTTATATCCGTTTTGTGCCAAAGTAAGTCCGCACATAAGTCCCGCAGGTCCTGTGCCGACTATCACGACAGGCTTGTCAAATTTACCGCACTTCGGAAATTCATAAGTTTTCTTCTTTACAATTTGTGAGTTTTTTATTTTCTTCGCATAATATTCTTCGTTATCGGTTTCAACATCGACCGAATATACATAATGTATATCAGGCTTTTTTCGTGCGTCTATTGACTTTTTTGATATTTCAAAAGATTTAACATTCTTCACGCCCAAAAGTTTTAAAACTTTCTTTCTTAAATCTGATTCTGTATCATCTGTTCCTAATTTTATATCTGATATTCTTAGCATTTATTTCACCTTATGACAATATTTCTTTAATTTTATCCGCAAACGCATTTGCAAGTTTCTTATGTTCCTCCGGAACCATATGTATTCCGTCAATGTCGGACGCTTTCGCGTAATCCGCCGCATTCATAAAATATGTATCTTCTTCATCTGCAAGTTTTGATATATATTCCGAAAAGTGCGTTGATTTTTCGATTGATTTTTCACTGTACAAATCCTTGAATATAGGATGTGCCAAACAATTATCATTTATCAAAATCGGCGATACAAGCAATATTTTCGGCTTGTCCTTACCGAATTTCGCTCTGCATTCTTCTACATATATTTTAAGTACATCGGCGGTCTTTTGGTTTGAAAAATCTATATTGTTCAGCACATCGTTCGTACCGAGCATTATTATAATCAAATCAAAATCATTTTCACCGCTTAAATATCTTTCTCTGAAATCTTTTAAACCGTTTGTTTTATCTTCATTTTCCAAATAATGAGTTGTTGCTCTGCCGCATACTCCGTCAGATACTATTTCATATTCAGGTACAATATCCTTTAACCAAACTGTCCACGGTTTCTCAAGTTTAGAGCAGTCTACGGGGTTATGTCCCCATGTATTTGAATCACCGAAACATAATATTTTCTTCACTTTATTTTCCCTCTTTTCTTTCTTTATTTAATTGTATCAATTCACTTTGTAAAAGTCAATAAAAAAAGCCGAATGTAACTTGAAGTGAACCCCAAAATTTAGACAAAATTAAATATTAACTTGCTTGTGAATGAGTTCGGTATTGTACCGGACTCATTCCTTTTAGCTTTAAAGAAATTCTTTCATTGTTGTAATAATCAATATATCTTTTTAATTCATCTATGAAAGCTTTGACACTTTCAAATTTTTCACCATAAAACATTTCAACTTTTAATCTTCCGAAGAAGTTTTCCATTGCACCGTTGTCCATACAGTTTCCTTTTCTAGACATACTTTGTACAATATTGTGTTCTGATAGTAAACGTTGATATTCCGAATGTTGGTATTGCCAACCTTGGTCAGAATGGAATAATGGTTTCGCATTAGCGGGCAGCTTTTTGAATAAACCATCAAGCATTTCTCTAATTTGCTGCAAATTTGGACTTAATGAAATTGAGTATGACACAATTTCTCGATTATACAAATCCATTACAGGTGACAAATATACTTTATCATTACACACTTTAAATTCAGTTACATCAGTTGCTAGTTTTTCAAAAGGTTTTGTAGCTGCAAATTCTCTGTTAAGTAAGTTGTCGGCTATTTTGCCGATTTCTCCTTTGTATGAACGATATTTACTGTTTTTGCGTTGTTTTCCTTTGAGATTAAGTTCTTTCATCAGTTTCAACACAGTTTTATGGTTAATTGTATATCCTTTTTGTCTTAATACAATTAAGATTCTGCGGTAGCCGTATCTGCCTTTATTAGCTAAAAATATATATAGTATTTCTTGTTTTTCTTTCTTGTATTTATCTTTGATTGGATGTTGTATATAGTAATAAAAAGTACTACGGGCTAAACCTGATAATTGCAGCAAGTCTTTTAACGGATATTTTTGCCTTAATTCATTGACTATTGCTGCTTTTTCTCTTCTTTTAACATTCTTTTCCGAACTAAGGCACTGAGTTTTTTTAAGTATTCATTCTCCATTCTTAATCGCTGATTTTCGGCAATTAAATCTTCTTCAATTTTCTTATCAAGTTTGGGTGGACGACCTTTTGCTATTCCATCTACTTTACTGGCTCTACCTCGTCTTTCTTTCATCAGACCTTCGGCTCCTTCTTCCAAGAATATGCGTTCCCATTTCGATATTACATTATGTTTAACATCGTATTTTCTCTCTGTTTCCATTATACCAAAATGGTTTTCTCGCATATCCATTATAACAGATAGTTTGAATTCTGGCGAGTGTTTTCTATATTTTTGCCCTTTCTTTGCCATAAAAATATGCACCTCCAAAAGTGTCTAACTTTTGGGGTGCATATCAACTCTACATTCGACTTTTTGTAAATTATTTCAAATCTTTTGTTTCAATGAAGTCCATATCGTCAAATTCTTGATTTTCACCGCACATTGCCCAAATGAATGAGTAATTCTTTGTACCGACACCTGTATGTATCGACCAACTCGGCGAAATAACTGCCTCTTCATTGTGCATAATGATGTGACGCGTTTCATCAGGCTCACCCATCATATGAAATACTGCGTCATTTTCATCCATATCAAGATACAAATAAACCTCCATACGTCTGTCATGTGTATGACACGGCATTGTGTTCCAGTTTGAACCGACATCAAGCATTGTAAGTCCCATTGCCAGCTGACAGCTCTGCATAACTTCAGGGTGAATATATTGGTTTATCACTCGCTTATTGCAATCCTCTTTACTTCCGCAAGGAACTTTCTTAGCCTTTGTAATATCAATTTTCACAACAGGATACGATGTATGTGCCGGACACGACGAAACATAAAACTTAGGCGGATTTTCAATATCAACGCACTTAAACGAAATATCTTTATTGCCCATACCGATATAAATACCGTCACGCGGATTCATTTCATACTCCGTTCCGTCAACGGTAATTATACCTTTTCCGCCGATATTAATACAACCCATTTCACGTCTTTGAAGGAAATAATCCGCCGCAAGCTCCTTGCCTGCCTCAAGTTTCAATTCACTGTAAACAGGCATAATTCCCGCGGTGATAATTCTGTCTATATGGCTATATACCATTCTGATATTGTCTTTTGTGAAAAGTTTTGCAATATGAAATTCTTCTCTTAAACGTTCGGTTGTGTAATTTTTTACATCTTTCGGATTTGAGGCACTTCTTATTTCAATTTTACTCAAATCTTCCTTTATGTATCTGCCGTACACCTCAATTTGCGACAATGCCGCCCAAGAAAGCGGGAATGCCGCTTGTATGAAATTTGTAAGGTGAATTGTTCTTGTAATTTTTTTCTCTTTTAATACAACTTCCTGACCATCTGCAACACCCTCGAAGTTTGCGGTAACGATTTCACCGTCCGAAAATTCTATATCAATATTCTTCCAATATGTATCGTGCGGAAAATCAGCTCTTAAATAAAATACTAATTTTTCAACTTCAACTTCTGTACCGAAATCAACATAATACTCCAAATCATCTCTTGCACCGCCTGCCCAAGAATGATACGGAAAATTTCCGTGGCCCTTATTTTCAAGTACGCCGTCAATCGCATTTCTTTCAAAAAAGCAAGGCTCACCGCGTGTTACATAATTCGCATATGCGTGCGGATAACATCTTTTTTGACCTTGCAGGTCATATGGATTAAGTGAAATATTCCTCTCGCCGTACGCTTCTTTGTCAGTAGCCTCCGATACACGTATTCTGTGCTCCGTTCCCGCAAAAGCACCTTCTTCATATATACGTTCCAACACTTCTGTCGGAATTCGATATTCAAAACTACCCGACGGAGCATATACAACCGTTTCTTTTAATGCACTGTCAAGCTGTATTTTGAAGAAATAACAGTTATTTGCCGAAATATAAATTTTATCTCCTGCAGAATATTCGCTCTCATATGTACAGTCAATTTTCAAGCCTTGTTTTACAAACAATTCATTATTATTTTTGTCTAAAATTCTTAATTTCATATTCATCTTCCTTTATATGTTTTTTCACATACATTAGTTTTTCATAAATATCCCTTGTGTATAATTTATCACATTTATTTCTTGTTGTCAATCGGTTTTATTTTTGATTTATACTGTATTGACATCACCGAATTTCTGTTATATTATGTACTCGTTATAACAGATAAGGAGCGGTCACATATGGCAAACGGATATAATCCCTTAAACGATTGGTTTTACCTCAATCGTCAAACGCGAAAAAAGGGTGACAGGCAATCTAATTTGCACTATCACCATTCATATGAAATATTTATCATTTTGAGAGGTTCTACAACATTGCTTGCCGATGACAAACTTATTTCAGTATCAAAAAACGAAATTGTTCTGTTAAAGCCGGATGATCTCCATAAAAACAACGGCGGTACGGAACACGAAAGATATGCTCTTCATTTTACCGAACATTATCTTTCACAATATATGTTGCCTGATGCATACCAAAACTTGCTCAATATGTTTAACAATCAGAAAATACATTTGGATTCCGCACAATTCAGTTCTGTAATAGAAATAATACAACGTATGGAACAAAATCCGAATTACTCATATATTCACATTTGCGAACTGCTCACCATTCTTTCAAGCTATAAAAATACGGAAAAGAAAAAAGTTTCAGAAAAACACAGAACTATAGATTTAATTCTCGAATACATAAACAAGAATTATCAGACAGTTCAAAACCTTGACGATATTTCAGACGCCGTTCATATTTCAAAACCGCATTTATGTAAGCTGTTTAAACAAGAAATGAACATAACCGTTTCGGATTATCTGAATACAGTGCGTATAAACAATGCCTGTGAACTTCTTAGAAACAGTAAACACAGCATAACAGATATAGCTACCGCATGCGGTTATAATTCATCAACATATTTTTGTAAAACATTTCGACATATCGTACATATGAGTCCTAATGAATACAGAAAACATATAGATATAAACTAAAAAATGAGTTCACATTGATGTGACCCCCAAAAGTTAGACTTTTTATAGCGTAGTAGTTTTAACGACTGCTACGCTATTTTTATGCAGCCAAGGTGTTGAGCCGATACTCAACCGGACTCATCCACCCAAGTTTTTCTTTTATTCTTTTCTCGTTGTAATATTTTATATATCTTTCAATAGCATCTTTAAGCTCTTCAAAACTGTAATATGTAGTTCCATAATACATTTCCTGCTTTAATATTCCAAAGAAATTTTCCATCACAGAGTTATCATAACAATTCCCTTTCCGAGACATACTTTGAAATATTTTGTTTTCTTTAAGAACAGAGGAATATGCACCCATTTGATATGCCCAACCTCTGTCTGAATGGAATGTTCTTCTGTATGGGCAATCAGATGTTATTTCTATTGCTTGTTTCTGTGCCGATAAAACACTTGCCGCTGATGGAGTTTTGCTTATACCATAGCTTAACACTTCACCATTAAACATATCAAGAAATGGGTCTAAATACAATTTCTTAATTACCATTCTGCCTTTGTTGTCAATCTCATAATACTTAAATTCGGTCGTGTCAGTAGTTATCTTTTGATGCGGTATAGATGTATTAAATCGCCTGTTAATTCTGTTTGGTGCTATTTTACCAACATTGCCTTTGTACGAATTATATCTGCGACTTTTTCGAGTAAATGATGTGACCTGGAAACATAATTTTTGCATGATTCTTTGAACTTTCTTTTTATTCACAAAAATCTTTCTGTTTCGTAATTCTCTATATACCCGTCTGTAACCGTAATCCTTGTTTTCTATATGGATTTTAGTGATTTCATCCTCCAACTGTTTATCAGGATTTTCTCTGTCAAATCGTTTTTGCCAATACATATATGTTGCCTTTGGAAAACCGACTACTGCGAGAATGTCTTTTAATTTGAACTGTCCTCGGAGACTGTGGACAATTCTCGCTGTTTTTTCAGAAGAGTTTCCTCCTCTAAACGCAGTCTCCTCAATTCTTTTAAATATGCATTTTCTATTCTAAGTTTAAGTAGTTCGTCTTCAAGTTCTTTGACATGCTCGGCACTTGTATCCACGGGTTTTTCTCCGTCATATTTAGAAGGCTTTTTACATTCTCTTATATCCAATGTTTTCTTACGACCTTTCTTTTTAGGTCTCAAAGCATCAGGTCCGGCAATTCTGAAATCATTGACCCATTTTACAATCAATGATGGATTACTAATTCCTTGTGATAGTGCTAATTCCTGATATGAGACCTCACTTGATAGATACAATTCTACCATAGAAAGCTTAAATTGAAAAGTATATTTCTTATTTTGTCTCGAACGCATTAACCCTTCTTCACCAAATTCTCTGTATGCGTGTACCCATTCTTCAATTCTCCTCTTTGCAGGAATGTTATATTTACTTGCTAAATATCTATACCCACCTTCAGCATTTAGATATGCCTGCACAACCTCCATTTTAAATTCAAAACTATATTTTGCCATGAAAAAACCGACCTCCCAATAGTTAGATTTTTGGTCTAACTTTTGGGGGTCGGTTCACATGGAACTCATTTTTTTACATTCCCGTACTTCCGAAACCGCCGTTTCTTTCGTCGGTAACATCATCATCAAAAGTAATTCCGTATTCTACAAATATTCCCTGACAAAATCCTGTACCTTTATTTACAGAAACGGTTTTGTCTTCGTTTGTGTCGTTTGTGATTTTGCAGAATATATGTCCCTCATTATCGCTGTTATAATAATCACTGTCGATAATTCCGACGGTATTGTTCATCTGCACTCTGAACTTAAATCCCAAACCGCTTCTCGGATAAAGTTTCAGTACCCAGCCGTCATTGATTTTAACTCTGATACCTGTCGGTATTTTTATAGTTTCTCCAGGCTTTAATTCAAAAGCCATCGGTGCATAAAAATCATAACCTGCCGAACCTGCCGTTGCTCTTTTCGGAAGCTTTATATCTTCGTATATCTTTTCTATACCATCTGTCACATAAAATGTGTCTGCCCAGTCTTTTTTGAATTGTTCAAAGCTGACTTTTTCAAATTTAGCTACTCTCTGCATAAATTAACTCCTTTACTTAACCGCAAGAACAACCTTATCTATTTCAAGGCTTTTCTGTACGTCTATAACTTTTTGGTTTGTACTTCCCCGCCACAAAAGCTTATTATCTTTCAGACCGTCCACAAATTCGCCGTCCACCATTACGTCAACATATTTCATACACGGCAAATCTTTTACGTCCTGCCAATCATAACCGCTGTAAATCCAAATGGTTTTATTCGGGAATTTTTCTTTAATTTCTTCAATAAGTGCTCCAACGTCTTTTCGATTTTGTGTATGAAGAGGATCTCCGCCGCTGAATGTTATACCGGAAACATAATTTTTTTCAAGTTCATCAAAAATCTCTTTCTTTGCAGCCTCATCAAATTCCAAACCGCCGTTTATATCCCACGTTACGGGATTTTGACAATTCGGACAATGATGTTCGCAACCGGCAACCCACAGTACAACACGCAGTCCGTCACCGTTAAGCATATCATCTTTTGTTATATTATGATAACGCATTACATACTTTTCCTTTCTGCGATTTCTGCCATTTTTGCATTGTTAAGTCTTGTATCGCCCTTAACTCTCGAATATGACAAGTAACCGTTCATTCTTTCGATTTTAGTAAGATTTTTACTTCCGCACTTCGGGCACACGTCCATTTCAAGTTCTTCATATCCGCAGTCGTCACAATACGCAAGCGACAAGTTTACACCCTCATAAAATCCCATATCCATTGCACGTCTTACAAGAGTTTTTATAGCCTCTCTGTTATAGCTTATAGGGTATTTTACATACTGAATTTTACCGCCGTTTGAAAGCTCCCAGAAACGTTTTTCAAGGTCTTGTTTTTGAATCGGAGTAATATCCTCCGTAACATGACAATGGAAACTGTTTGAGACATATTCTCTGTCGGATACGTTTTCGATTACGCCGTACTTCTTTCTGAATTGTGTAACCTGAAGTCCGCAAAGTGACTCGGCAGGTGTACCGTATATGGCATAAAGTTTTCCGTCCTCAGCCTTGAATTGATTTACTTTTTCATTAATATGCTCAAGTGTTCTGATTGCAAATTCACCGTCTTCGACAAGTGAACGCTTATTATAAAGCTGTTGCAATTCATTAAGCGCCGTAATACCGAATGACGCTGTTGCAGTCTTTAAAATAGGCTTTATTTTATCATGTATTCCAAGATGACCGCCGTAGAAACCGCCCTCACAATATGCAAGCGGATTTGTAGACGCACGCATTTCGCCAAGATAGTCATATGTACGCAAGTGAAGTTGTCTGATTAGGTTTAAGTAATAATCAAGCACGTCAAAAAACGGTTTATTTTCCTGTTGAGCCTTTGCCAAAATCATAGGTAAATGAAGTGACACAGCACCGATATTAAATCTTCCGACAAATACAGGCACATCATTTTCATCAGCCGGTTTCATACCACCCTTTTCGTACCAAGGTGACAAGAATGCACGACAGCCCATAGGTGAAACGATTTTGCCGTATTTTTTATACATTGACGCAATATATCCCTCACCCGAAAGGCTTAGCCAATCAGGGTACATTGTCTTTGAAGAACAGTCAATTCCCGCCTCAAAAACATCTTCCAAAGGGCCACCCTCACCGTGAAGTTTTTCGTCATACAAGAACACTACTTTAGGGAATAAAACAGGCTTTTTATGTCCCTTTTTGCCTTGTCCGTTCTTTCTGACTTCAAGCATAGTCTTTGACGCCATCTTTGCAAAACGTCCCGTACCAGTACCGATAGTAACTGTTATGAACGGATAATCTCCACGGCTTGATGATACCGAATTGAATTTATATTCCCAACCTTGGAAACCCTGTTCAAAATCTCTTTGAATATCTTGTATTGCGATTTCTTTTGATTTTTCTTCGTCAAGTCCGATATTCTTATATTTTTCTATATAATATTTATATGACTTTTCCGCATACGGCTCTAAAATAAGGTCTGCCGACGGAACTGTAAAGCCTCCGTACTGCTGGCTTGCCGCAGACAAAACAATATCGCCTATAACATCAAATGCAACGTCAAGAGTTTTCGGTTCGTTATACCAAAGATTCCCCATTTCAAAGCCGCCCTGCAAAACGCTTTGCACATCAAAAAGACAGCAGTTCATTGTATCACGTCTTGCCGACATATCGTGTATGTAAATATATCCGTCACGACACGCCTGAAGTTCTTCTGTTGTAAGGAAAAACTTCTTGTAAAGTTCTTTATTAAGTTGATTAAATATAAGACTTCTCTTTGTCGAAACAAGCGCACTGTCAGTATTTGAATTTTCCTTGTCACCGATATACATAATCGACTGACTTTTCTTATAAACTTCATCAAGCATTTGTACGAAGTCCTGTTTGTAATTTCTGTAATCACGATAACTTTTCGCAACTTTCGGATTAACTCTTTCAAGCGCACCCTCTACAATGTTGTGCATTTCGGAGATTTCAATTTCTTCCTTACCCATTTTTCTCGCCTCGTCCTGAACGAAACGGCATATAAAGTCAATCTCCTCATCCGTAAATTTTACCAATGCACGAAAGGCTGATTTATTTACCGCAATAACGACCTTTTGCACGTTAAAAGGCTCTTTTGTATTGTCCTTTTTTACTACTTTCATAACTAAATTACTCCCTCAAATATCGTATCCCACTCATTCCAAACCACAATATATTGTGTTTGACTAACTGATTTCTAATTATAGCACCCTATATCTATTTTTTCAATTACACATCCATTACTGCTTTATTACAGTAATATTACAATCATTTACCTTCCGATAGGTAAGCCAATTTCTGTACTTCAACGCAAATATTACATGGTTAACTTATTTAATTTTGAAAATACTATAACTATTAACTTCGGGAGGTATTATATGAAAATACTGTTTAATTCAATACATCTTTTCTTTTTTTCACTGTATGTTGACTTTTATAAATATCGTTTTGATTGTGCCGTCAAAAAACGTTTAAAGAACGGAAAAGATATTTCCACAAAGAAACTTACGCAAATGTCCGATAAATGCTATTATCTGTTTAACAGTTTTATCGAAAAAGAAAAAAGACTTCGTTTGAAAATGACCAAAGCATAAAAAATGCTTTGGTTTTTTATTTTAAAATCTATATACTCCCCTGTTTTTAGAAAAATATTCATATTTAACACAAAATATTGTGTTCCGCCCTTGATTTTGAGTTTCAAAAGTGATATTATATATATATGTATATATAACTAATACACATTAAAGGGAGTTTTCTCTCTTTAATAAGAGAAAAAAGAGGAGGAATTAATTCCGATGGCTAGAAAAATGAAAACCATGGATGGTAACAACGCAGCAGCTTACGCATCATATGCGTTTACAGATGTTGCCGCTATCTATCCTATCACACCATCATCTACAATGGCAGAAGTAACCGACAAATGGTCAGCTGCCGGACAGAAAAACATTTTCGGACGTACTGTAAGAGTGGTTGAAATGCAGTCTGAGGCCGGTGCCGCAGGTGCAGTTCACGGTTCACTTACAGCAGGTGCTCTTACAACAACTTATACAGCATCACAAGGTCTTTTACTTATGATTCCTAATATGTACAAGATTGCAGGTGAACAACTTCCTTGCGTATTTAACGTATCGGCAAGAGCTTTGGCATCACATGCACTTTCAATATTCGGCGATCATCAGGACGTTATGGCTTGTCGTCAGACAGGTTTTGCTATGCTTGCGTCAACTAATCCGCAAGAAGCAATGGACCTTGGTGCAGTTGCTCACCTATCAACAATAAAGGGTAAAATTCCGTTCATTCATTTCTTTGACGGTTTCAGAACTTCTCACGAATATCAAAAGGTGGCTTGTTGGGATTATGCAGATCTTGCAGATATGCTTGATTGGGATGCACTAAACGACTTCAGACGTAAGTCACTAAATCCTGAACATCCTGCTCAGAGAGGTACAGCTCAAAACCCTGACGTATTCTTCCAGGCTAAAGAGGCTTCTAACAAGGCTTACGATGCAATTCCTGAAGTTGTTGAAGAATACATGAATAAAGTAAACGAAAAAATCGGCAGTGATTATAAGCTATTCAACTACTACGGTGCAGAAGACGCTGATGAAGTTATTATCGCTATGGGCAGTGTCTGTGATACAATCTCGGAAACTGTTGATTACCTAAACGCAAACGGCCGCAAGGTTGGTCTTGTTAAGGTTAGACTTTACAGACCTTTCAGTGTTAAGCACTTGGTTGCAGCTATTCCTTCAACAGTTAAGAAGATTTCTGTTCTTGACAGAACAAAAGAACCGGGTTCAATCGGTGAACCTCTATATCTTGATGTTGTTGCGGCACTTCGTGACACAGAATTTGCTAATGTTCCTGTATACACAGGTCGTTACGGTCTTGGTTCAAAGGATACAACTCCTGCTCAAATCATTGCCGTATTCAAAAACACAGAAAAGAAGAGATTTACAATCGGTATCAACGATGATGTTACTAACCTATCACTTGCTCTTGATGAAAACCCTGACACAACTCCGGCAGGTATCACAAGCTGTAAGTTCTGGGGTCTTGGTGCAGACGGTACAGTCGGTGCTAACAAGAACTCTGTTAAGATTATCGGTGACCACACAGATATGAACGTACAAGCTTACTTTGACTATGACTCTAAGAAGTCAGGCGGTCTTACAGTATCTCACTTACGTTTCGGTAATGCTAAGATTACTTCAACATATCTAATCAACAAGGCTGACTTTGTTGCTTGTCACAAGGCATCATATATCAGACAATACAATATGGTTGAGGACGTTAAGCCGGGCGGTGTATTCCTACTTAACTGTTCATGGAATGCAGAAGAACTTGAAGAACATCTTCCTGGTCAGGTTAAGAAGTATATCGCTGACAACAATATTCAATTCTATACAATCGACGGTGTTAAGATTGGTAAAGAAATCGGTCTTGGCAACAGAATTAATACTGTTCTTCAATCAGCATTCTTTAAACTTTCAAAGATTCTTCCTGAAGAAGACGCTATTAAGTATATGAAGGACGCCGCAACTGCATCATATTCAAAGAAGGGTGACGCAATCGTTAAGATGAATCACGACGCTATTGACGCCGGTGCTCAGCAAATCGTTAAGGTTGAAGTTCCTGAAAGCTGGAAGAACGCTCAAAGCGAAGATCTTTCAGTTAAGTATGACGGTGAAGGCAAGCTAATCGACTATGTAAACGATGTACTTGTTCCTATCAACCAATTCAGAGGTATGCAATTACCTGTTTCTACATTCGAGGCTTATCAGACAGGTGAAGTTCCTCTTGGTTCATCAGCATTTGAAAAGAGAGGTATTGCTATCGACGTTCCTGTTTGGAATAACGAAACTTGTATCGAATGCGGTAACTGTTCATATGTATGTCCTCACGCTTGTATCCGTCCTGTAATTCTTACAAAAGAAGAACTTGACAATGCTCCTGAAGGTATCAGATACCAAAATGCAATGCAGCTTGACGGCTATTACTATGCTATGGCTATTTCAGTTTATGACTGTACAGGTTGCGGAAGCTGTGCTAATGTTTGCCCTGTAAACAACGCCGGCAAAAAAGCTCCTGCCCTTGTTATGACATCATTCGATGATGAAACAGCTAAGGAACAGGAAAAGTATGATTACCTTGTTCAGCTTGCAGAAAAGCAGGAAGTTCTTGACAAGTTCAAGATTTCAACAGTTAAAGGCAGCCAATTCAGAAAGCCTTACCTTGAATTCTCAGGTGCTTGTGCAGGTTGTGGTGAAACACCATACGCAAAACTTGTTACACAGCTATTCGGTGACAGAATGTACATTGCAAATGCTACAGGTTGTTCATCAATTTGGGGTGGTTCTTCACCATCTACACCATACACAATAGACGCAAACGGTCACGGTCCTGCTTGGGCTAACTCATTATTTGAGGATAACGCCGAATACGGTCTTGGTATGTTCATCGCTCAAGATACATTGAGAAATACAAACATCGCTAAGCTTGAAAAAATAGCTGAAGAAAATGCAGATGTTAAGCCTGTTGTTGACAAGTTCATTGAAACAAAGAATGACGCTGCCGCAAACAAGGTTGCTACTGACGAACTTCTAAAGGCTATTGCTAATATCAATTCTAAAGAGGCTAAGGACGTACTTGCCGATAAAGAATACCTATCAAAGAAATCTTGCTGGATATTCGGTGGTGACGGTTGGGCTTATGACATCGGTTTCGGCGGTGTTGACCACGTACTTGCATCAGGTGAAGATGTAAACATTCTTGTATTCGATACAGAAGTTTATTCAAATACAGGCGGTCAGTCATCAAAGGCTACACCGACAGGTGCTATTGCTCAATTTGCTGCCGCAGGTAAGGAAGTTAAGAAGAAAGACCTTGCAGCTATCGCTATGAGTTACGGTTATGTATACGTTGCACAAGTTGCTCAAGGTGCTAACCAAGCTCAACTTCTTAAGGCTCTGCTTGAGGCTGAAAGCTACCACGGTCCTTCTCTAATCATCGCTTATGCTCCATGTATCAATCATGGTATCAAGGGCGGTATGAGTATTGCTCAAACAGAAGAAAAGAAAGCCGTTGACGCAGGTTACTGGCACTTATTCAGATTTGACCCAAGACTTGCTTTGGACGGCAAAAATCCGTTCCAGCTTGACTCAAAAGCTCCTACAATGGATTATGAAGACTTCATCATGGGTGAAGTTCGTTATAATTCACTTGCTCGTTCAAACCCTGAAAGAGCTAAGGAACTATTTGCAAAGGCTAAGAAGAATGCAGAAGAAAAGTATGCACATCTTGTTAAGCTTGCTCAAGGCGAATAATTTTAAATATTATAAATGGTTGGTTCATTTTGAACCAACCATTTTTTATTGCTATAACATTACTGAACAGGAATACAAAAAAATAACGCTGATAAACAGCGTTATTTTTTATATCTTATCAATTTTCATTTGTCCGTATGATACATCTGTAAATCCCATTTTCTTATACAGCGATATTGCTTTTACATTATCTTTAACGACTTCAAGTCTGAAACGCTTTGCACCACTGTATTTGTCGAATAAATAATTAAAATACTGTGTCGCCACACCTTTTCCACGAGCATTTTCATTTACATACAAATCAATAATCTGTACGCATATACCGCCTACTTCAGTTTCATAATAAGTCGTCACGTAAGAAAATCCGACAACCTCATTATCTTCACAAAATACAAAACCAATTAAGCCTTTATCTCCGCTTATTGCCGCATCAATATTTGTTTCGATAATATTCATAGGCACTTCGTGATCAAGTGCATCACTGCAATAAAATGCTTTTGATAATTCAAGCACTTTATCTCTGTGATTTTCATTCATTATTTCAATTTTCATTTTAACCGCCTATCTGACATTCAAGTCCCGATTTTTTAGCAACTTCAAGAAGTTCTTGCATATACTCGTTAGGAATTAAATCAATTCCGTCAAGTTTGTATTCCCTACCCAATCCGTCATATTTGCCTTGTCCGAGTCTGTGGTATGGAAGTAAATGAAGTTTCTTAACGCCTTTCAAACTTGCAGCAAACATTGCAATGTCATAAATTTCTTCTGGTGTTGCGTTAAATGTCGGTATAACAGGCACTCTTATTGTCAAATCAACCATTCCCGACTCCGCAATTCTTTTTGCGTTTTCGTGAATAAGTTCATTGGGCTGAGTGGTAAATTCCTTGTGCTTTGCACTGTTCATATGCTTAATATCCATAAGCACATAATCAAGATACGGCAAATACTTTTCTATAAACTCCCAACGTGCAAAGCCCGTTGTTTCGATAGCAGTATTTATACCGTAATCCTTACAGGCGTGCAAAAGATGCGGTCCGAAATTCGGTTGCAACAGAGCCTCACCGCCCGACAAAGTCACGCCGCCGCCGCTGCGGTTATAATAAAATGTATCCTGTAAAATAGCCGGCATGACATCTTCAACAGTCACATCATATCCCATAACTTTTTCTTTGCCCTCAAACATCATAGTCTGTATATCAAATTCCTGTGATTCAGGATTACAACACCATCTGCAACGCAAAGCACAACCCTTTAGGAATACGATTGTTCGTATTCCGGGTCCGTCGTGGATAGAATATTTCTGTATGTCAAATATTCTGCCTTTCGCTTTCATATAATTTTCCATATTAATTATTCCTTATGCGTTAAATGCTTGTTCTGTTCTGCTGATAATATCGTCCTGAAGTGCCTTTGAAAGTGATGTAAATAAAGCACTGTAACCTGCGACACGAACTACAAGTGATTTATAATTTTCCGGATGTTTTTGTGCGTCAAGAAGTGTTTCCTTACTTACGACATTAAACTGCATATGCATTCCCTTTTGGTCAAAGAATGCTCTTATGTATGACGCAAAGTTCTGAAGTCCTGCATTTCCGCTCAATGCCGACGGGTGGAACTTCTGATTGTAAAGTGTACCGTTTGATGCTCTGCCATGTTCAAGTTTTGCAACTGAGTTTGCCGCAGCTGTAGGACCTTTTGTATCAGCGCCCTGTCTTGGACCTACACCGTCCGCAATCGGTGTATTGGCAAGTCTGCCGTCAGGTGTCGCACCTGTCTGCTCACCAAGAGGAACGTTAGCCGATACAGGATACAATCCTGCCTGGAACATACCTCCGCGAGGATTTTTATGTTTTTCAAGTTCTTTTGCGTATATATTAGCCACATCACGGGCTAACATGTCAATTTCTTCAATGTCGTTTCCGTACTTCGGAAGTTCATTTATCATATCAAGTATTTCTTCATAACGCTTTCTCTTTGTCGGATCCTGTTCACCTGTAAGGAACATTCTGCAAATATCGGCAACTTGGCTTTCATTAACGCTCTTGCCTGCTTTAGCAAGATTTATAACAACTTCTTGAGTCGCATTTTTAGCCGCCTTAGGACTTAAACCTTGTCCGTAATTATGGATAAGTGTGTCTTTAAGTTCCGCCATTGTGACTTTCTTTTCATCAAATACAAGAGTCTTAACTGCCCAAAGTCCGTCTGCCATATTCGCAATACCGAAGCCTTGCGGACCTGTGAAGTTATAATGAGCACCGCCCTCTTGTACAGTCTTACCCTCTTTAACACAATCTTCTACCATACATGACAGGAACGGTAGAGGAACTCTTTCCGAATGTGCGGTATCTATCGCATTAATAGCATTAACCATAAGACCAATCATATAAGTTTCCTGTGCTTTATATGCGTTGTAGAATTCTTCAAATGTCGTCATATCTTCAACATTACCTGTCTTGATACTGATTTGAGCACCCTTATCAACACCGTTTGAGAACACAAGTTCAAGCGGACGACACATATTAAAGAATGCCGCGTCATGCCAACCGTCTGTCTTAAACGGTTTCTGCGGTTCAACACAACCGATAATGCCGTATTCCCTTGCATCTGCAAGAGTAACACCTCTGCTCATAAGTGCAGGAATGATGACTTCATCGTTGTAGTACGCAGGCAAGCCTACACCTGTTCTTGTAAGCTCTGCGCATTTAATCAAAAATTCATTCGGCGTACCATTCCATATTCTGACAGAGAATGACGGAGCAGGTAATTGAGTGTGCATTGACGCTTGAATACATAGGAATGACAAGTCATTTGTTGCGTCAATTCCTTCAGCATTTTGTCCGCCCGCCGTTAAATTTTGGAACAAGCTGTATCCGGCAAAGCCGTATGACGATGCCTCATCCCTTGCTTTATTAAGGTCGTTAAACTTAACCCAAATACAGTCAAGTATTTCCTGTGCAAATTCGCGTGTAAGCGAACCGTTGTCAATGCTGTTCTTATAATACGGATACAAATATTGGTCAAAACGTCCGGCAGAAATTGAGTGACCGCTTGATTCAATTTGAAGTAACATCTGTATAAACCAAAATGTCTGACAAGCCTCATAGAAGTTTCTTGCAGGATTTTCAGGCACGTTTGCACAGTTGTTTGCAATTACAAGCAATTCTTGTTTTCTTGTCGGATTTGTACACTTTTGAGCCATTTCATAAGCAAGATTTGCGTAACGTCTTGCATAATTTATAACCGCATTACATGAAATTATAATTGATTCAAGAAATTCGTGTCTTTTAGCATAATCAGCATCATACACGTTGCACTTATTCAATTCTTCCTGAACTTCCGCAATAATCCCCTTGTAACCTATTCTCATAACTTTACCGTAGTCAACTGTAACGTGTCCGATACCGTTATAGAAATAGTTACCCGGTGTGAAAATGTTGTGTTCAATCGCCGCAGCAGCCTCAGGCGCCATATATGAAAGTGCTAAATCGCTGTTTGTCTTGTTCTTCCAATAAGGAAAAATCTTTCTAAGTACAGCCTTGTTTTCCTCTGAAATATGGAATGGATCTGCCTCACGAAATTCGATAGTATCAAGCTCGCTTTCAAGCCATTCATACGAAAACTCAGGGAACACCTGACAGCTCCTCGGTGCTTTTGTCGAACTTCCGACAATAAGTTCGTTATCTCTGATTGTAATAGGAATATTGTTAAGTATATGTTCAAAAGCCAAAGCTCTTCTCTTTACAGTCGGAAGTTGTTCAGTCTGCTGATAACTTTCCGTAATAAGTACCGCTCTGTCTACTTCGATTTCAGGCATTTTGCGATACAATTCTTCCTTTAGCTTTTTAATTCTGTCAGTCATAGGAATGTTTGTTGTATTAAAGGTTCTCATACTCTTCCCTCACTTAATTATAGTAATATCAATTTACTATAATTATATCACATATTTATTACATTTTCAATACTTTTTAATAGTTAAAGACCGTTAAATTAATAACTATATGCAACAAAAAAAACAGACAAAATCGTAATAACGATTTTATCTGTTTACAATTACATTTCTACATTAAAATATCTTTTTGCATTGTTAAAGCAAATATCCTTAACTATTTTTCCGAGTGTATCAAAATCATCCGGGAATTCGCCGTTTTCAACCCACTCACCAAGCATATTGCAAAGAATACGTCTGAAATATTCGTGACGTGTGTATGAAAGAAAACTTCTCGAATCAGTAAGCATACCTACAAACTTATTCAATGCACCCAAATTCGCAAGTGCTTTCATTTGTTCAACCATTCCGTCACGTTGGTCATTAAACCACCATGCCGAGCCAAACTGCATTTTTCCTGCCGTTTCGGCTGATTGGAAGTTACCGAGCATTGTTGCAAGAACATAATTATCCTTTGGATTTAATGTATAAAGAATCGTTTTCGGCAGTCCGTCGTTACATTCCATTTCGTCAAGCAAAGCCGAAAGGTCTGCCGCAATTTCGTAATCTGCGATTGAGTCAAAACCGACATCTGCGCCGAGTTTTTTGAACATAGCAGAATTATTGTTTCTCAAAGCACCGATATGTAACTGCATTGCCCAATCAAGTTCACTGTACTTTTTCGCAAGTCTTATAAGTGTTTCGCACTTAAATGCATTTATTTCATCGTCACTTAAATTTTCACCGTTCATTTTCTTTGCAAAAATATCGTCTGCGCTATAATCTCTGTTAAACGGTACACCGTCAAGAGCATGGTCGCTTATACGACAACCTGCATTATGAAAATAATCAATTCTTTCATTGACTGCAGTTATAAGTTCGTCATAATTTTTTATGTTCATACCGCATATATTTCCAAGCGCTTTGATATAATCCGTAAAATCGGTCTTTTCGATATTTATTAATCTGTCAGGTCTAAACGCAGGTAAAACTTTTGCTTTTATATGTCCCTTTTCGGCAATTAATTTGTGATATTCAAGCGAATCAATAGGGTCATCGGTTGTGCAAAGTACCGCAACATTTGATTGATTTATAAGTGTTGACGGGCTCATTTTTGTTTCTTTTATAACCTTGTTGCACTTTTCCCATATTGTATCGCAATTTTCCGCCGTAACAACTTCATCAACATTAAAATATCTCTTTAATTCAAGGTGTGTCCAATGATAAAGTGGATTGCCTATAGCATACTGCAAACAGCCACAAAACGCTTTAAATTTATCATAGTCGCTCTTGTCACCGGTTATGTAACTCTCGTCAATACCGTTTGAACGCATATATCTCCACTTATAATGGTCACCGCCCAAGAAAATCTGAGTAATATTTTCAAACGGCTTGTCCTCATACATCATTTGAGGGCTTAAATGACAGTGATAATCAAAAATCGGCATATCCTTTGCATAGTCATTAAACAGCTTTACCGCCGTTTCATTATTCAACATAAAATTATCGTCCATAAACTTTTTCATTACCATTACCTCACAGTATTATTTTATATTCTTATTATATACTCAAAACAGAATTTGAGCCACATATATTTTGCTTTAATTCAGCTCAAATCTTACAAATCTTGCTTAACATTTATTATATCACATTTTCATACAAACGCAACTCATTTTTGAATTGACCGCACACAAAAATTATGCTAAAATTATTTTGAGGTGAGTTTGATTGGAAAAGACGATACGACGCGTTATGTATGACAAATCTTATACATATACTTACAGAACAGGTATGTCCGAAGGACCAATTCTCGGCAATCATATGCACATATATTACGAATTTTTGCAACTTATTGAGGGCAATGCGCTTTACAATGTCGAAGGCACGGAATACGAAATTTCTTCGGGCGATTTATTAATCACCAATCCAAACGAATTTCACTTTATTACGTTTCCGAAAAAAAGCGTTTATCATCGTCAGTTTTTGCAGATACACAGCAGCTTTGTTTCATCAATGAATCCGCATATTTTAGACACTTTAAATGTCCGAAAATTCGGAACAAACAACAGAATACCAGCTGAAATATTCAATAAATACAATCTCGGTGATATTTTCAAAGGCGTTGAACATTACTCTGCAAACCCAACAGATGATACTGATTTTATGGTTTCCACATATGCCGCACAACTTGTCGTAAAACTGAGTGAAATTCTTAAAAAAGAATTTCTTGTAAACGACACCTCCTCAAAAAATAAACACATCAAAGAAATTCAAAACTACATTGAACAAAATTTCACACGCAATTTGAATATTGATGATATTGCGGAACATATGTTTTTAAATAAGTCATATATCAGCCGTCTTTTCAAAAGCGAAACAGGTCTTACAATATCCGTTTATATAAATATGCGCCGCGTTATGATGGCAAAAAATCTGTTGCTTGCTGGCGAAAATGCAATGGACATTTTTTATCAATGCGGTTTTAGTGACTACACCACTTTTTATCGTGTGTTTAAAAAATACACCGATATGTCACCCGAACAATTTAAGAAAAAGCACTCAAATATATAAAAAGCGACTTGATAGTCGCTTTTTTGTATTAAACATCAAATTGGTTTATGTACTTTTTAAATGCTCTGAAATCTTCTTTTGTTAGGACAACTTCACCGTAGCAATAATCCTTATTTCTTATCACTCCCCATATTCTTTTTACCTTGTCTGCAAATCTTCTTATAAAGTTTTCTTGTTTAGAATAAAACTTGCTTGTTAATAAAGTTGCAAACATAATTATATCAGCGTCCGCATCTTCTAAATCAACCTTAAACTTTATTGCATCATCACAACCACATTTACAATCCAAAATCAAATTTGTCTTATCCTCTGTCATAAATACCGCCATACTGTGTTTCCTCCTTACACATATTTTACTTATAGTAGTTTTTATTGTTTATATAATACACCAAACAAAGTCCGTAAAACAGGACTTTACAAAAAATGAGTCCGACTTTGTGCCGAACTCATTTTATATTTTATTCAGTTATATCTTCACTTACCATTGTAAGATTATCAAGACCTACCGTTCCGTTAGACTTTGCGGCTCTAAGGTAGAATGAGCCTATTTCCGTTATATCATTTGAACTGTAGAAATCCAAATCATTAAGTTCGGCTGTTATGTCGCTGTCATTTTTCAAAGTCACATTAATTTTCTTTGTAGCGAAATTAATTTCAGCGTTTAGGTGTATCCATGAACCGACAAAATCGCTTGACACTGTTTGACCGTTTACAAGCAATGTACTTCCGGAATTGTATTCAACCGCAATTATATGTCCGTCATATTTTTTACTTTTGTTTACAAAGCCGTAATTCACGTTGTTACTGTCAAATTTCGGTGATGTATCGCCGATTGAGAATTGACTGTTACCCGCAGTTCCCTTTGGTGCAAATTTAATATCGGCATTTACCGTAACCGTTTTATTTGTACAATCTATAGTATCAAATTTCTGCCATACTCCTACCGTTGAACCCGTTGACGCATAGCTTAAATAACTGTTTTCATTATCATTTGCAACAGTCAATTTAGGATTTCCGCCGCCGTATGTCAATGCACTGTCATCAATAGTATAATTTTCAAAATCGGCATAGAAATCATATTCGCCGCCTACATCATATACAAGAGTAAATATGTTATTCTCCTCAAGTTTATCTTCAGTATATACCGACTTTTCGGCATTATACTTATATGTGTACACCTTACCGTCACGTTTAACAACTTGGTCTTTACGGTAATCAGCAGAAACGGTATACTTATCTCCGACATAGAAATCGCCTGTTTCCGTTACGCTTTCCATAATATCATTACCTTGATTGTCTTTAAATTCAATCGCAATATCCGCCTTTGTTAAATCCATTACAGAAACCATTGGTACAGTGATATTTTTCGATTCGGTTGCCTGTGAAAGTTCAAGTTTTTGTCCTGCGTCACGGTAGCCGTCTGCTGTTGCACTGATTAAATAATCACCCTCGCAAAGCAAATATTCACCGTTTAAATTAGGTGTAAGCACTGCACCGCTTATACCGTCTTTAACAACAATATTCGCGTCAACACTTTCCTCACTCTTCGAATCAACCGCACCGAATGTAATTTTATACTGCGGTCCGCTGACTTTGCCGATGCTTATATTATCAACAATACACGATCTGTCGGCATATCCATGACTAGAGCTGAAATTTATACCGCCAAGACTTCCTGTGCTGTCGCCGATTTTTCCTGTAAATTCAGCAGTCTGTCCGCCGTCATATGATACGGTTACATATGCCTTATTTGAACCGAAATCAATTACATTTTTAAAGTGAGTCGGTTTATTTGATGATGAGCTGTTATTTCCTCTTGATATTGCCGCCGACAATTTTGAATAATCCTCAAGAACATCATTACCGCCTATTTTAACATTCGTATTACCGGATAAATCATATGCACAAATTTGTGTTGATACGATTGCTTTACCGTTTGCGTCTGTAAGGCTGTATGACATTGTTTTACCGCTGTGCTTACCGAATGTAATATCAAATTCAACCGTCAATTTTTCGCCTTGTGAAGTTACTACAGGGTTTGCATACTGCATTGACGCACTTCCCGTTGAAGTACCTTTTGTTGAATTGTTCATCAAAATCTGACCGTTATTGTTTACCGTATCACCTGTCAATGTAAACGCATTTGCACCGTTAGTATCGTTTAAGTCGGTATCAAATGTCCACCTGCTTACCTGTGTTTCTTCGCCTTGAGTATCAGGAGTTATATTTTTTACAGTATTCTTTGTTTCATCATAAGTACTGTCCTTATCCACTCCGACACGAATATAGTATTTTCCTTCTTCTTCATTCCACGGAATGTATTTGTAGCTGTCACTGTCAAGTATTTCGCCGTATACATACTTAATATTATCCGCCGTAATATCCTCCGATATTTCGCAATCAGCTGCCAATACAACAGACTTTTTACCGTATAAAGAACTGAAATCTGTTTTTAGAGTTATATAGTTGTCCTCTGCCTCTGACTTAATCTTACCGAACGTTTTAAACGGTGCAATCGGCTGCATATCGGTTAAATTATCTACTACATATATCGCATATGCCGTTGTATTATCTGCCAAAGCCAAATTGACATTTACCGTTGTTTTGCCGTTTATTTCAGCTTTATTCATAGCTGTTGATACCACATTGCCGTCCTTATCATAGCCGACAGTAAATACAACCGCATTTTGTGTATTTTCGGTTAAGCCGATTAAATCAACAGTCTTTACAGTATTATTTTCCACTGACACATTACCTACAACCGCCTTTGGCTCATATGTCTTGTCAATACCGCTGACTTCCGTATCTTCCGTTACGGTTGATGTTTCTTTTGTTGTGTTATATGTTGTGTTGTAGCTTTCAGGTGCGCCGAAATACGAATTTATATTATTCTTAGAAAGCACCATTTTGTCTATGACTACGCCTGTTGACACATTGTACACTCTTACAGTATGATACCCCGCCTCAGAAACATTAATCTTTGTTGTAAGCTTTTCACTGTTGCACAATACGCCTTTTGACCATGCGTCCGTCTTGCTCCTGCTTCCGCTGTATTTATTAGTCCCGCTTAACACGATAGGAGTACCGTCATCTGTCGCTACCGCCAAACGCATAGTTCCGCGTTCATTGAGAGTAGGCATACGATAAACGTCCAATGTGTATGAACCTGCATTTGTGAAGTAAACCTTGTACTCCATATATGCCGCTGAATTGGTCAAATTACTTTCCTTTGCATTTGAGGCTGTTTCAGGATAAGCTTTCATTGTGTTTCCGCTTCTGCCGAAGTCTTTCTCTTCTTTCCATTCATAGCCGTTTACATCAAATTTATCTGTGTAGTGTTCAGCTTCTATCGAAACAACTCCGCCTGCCTCAACATATGTTTTTTCAGAAATTTGTTCTGTCGGATTTTCGATTGTTACGGCAATCTGCTTTGTATCAACAACATTATCACCTATTTTTTGCTCAACGGTAACCGTTGCATTGCTTACTCCGTCTGCCGCCTTTGATTTATCAACGCTTATATGCACTCTGTCACTGCCGTATGACTTTCCGCTTGTCTTGTCAAATACAAGTGCATTTGAGTCTGACGTAATTTCATAGTCAAGTCCGCCGTAACCTTTGTTAATTACGTCAATAAATTTATCATATGTATCATAAGTTGAAACTGTCATAGTCGGATTATCCGAATAATCCATCTGCGAATCGGTCATTACCGCAAGTTCGGTATAATCAAGCGCTGATACTTTCGGTGCGTTAAGTTCTGTAGTTATATGTGCGTCACAACCTTGCAAATTTGACGGATTGTTATTCATAATGTTATTCCACTTGCCACCCAGCATAGAGTTGTAATAAGCCATATCCGTATTGATTTGCTTAACCGCATTATCAGCTTCTTCAGCATACTTATTAGCCGCCGCACCTCTGTTTTGGCTTACATACAAATTTGCTCTGTCGGTCTGTACATAGTCGATAGCCATGTTTGTTGCGGTACGTATAGGGTACAATGCAAGTTCAAAGAATGACGCTTGCTTATCTGTCGGAAGTTTTTCGTATAGCTTTTCCGCTCTTGCACAAATATCTTTATATTCGTTTATATATCTTTCACCCTCATCACCGTATGCAGTCATCGAGAAATCACCTGTTCTTAAAAATTCAGGTCGCTTTGCGTTTGCAATTTCATAATACTTATCCATTATATCAGCATATTCTTTTGCGTCCGTTTCATTCATATTAAAATCACGTTTTGCGTTCTGTTCATATATTGAAGATATTTCTGTATTTGATGTTGACCATACGTTTTTAGCCAAATCGGCAAAGTATTCAATTTCTTTTTCAGCCGGTTTCAAGTCACCTACGTTTAATATCCAAACCTTATTTGCACCCATATCATATGACTTTTTAAGTTCTTCACGAATAAGTCCCGGCTGTGTGCTTGAAAGCCACAGATAACTCGTAGGATAACCGTAATAAGAAATATGATAGTAGATACCTGTTTTACCTGCTCTTGCACGTTCCGCATCGTCCGCATTTTGACGTACATATCCGTAGTTGTCATCTGTCCACATAATTGTTACATCATCAGGAATTTTTAACGCTCCTGTGTTGTATATCGCTTGTACGTCTTTATACGGAATGAATATTTGAGGTATATCCTCGATTTTACGACCGTCTGTGCAAAGTTCTTCTTCAAGAATTTTTCTTTGTGTCGCAATAATTTCGTTTAATGCGGTTGTTGTGTCCATATTTGTTGAGAATGAACCGTCATGAACACCACGCATACCAAGTGTATAGATATTTTCGTAACTGCCGTTTGTCTTTACACTGTCACGCCAGTAATCAGCCAAAAACTCCTTATTATCAACCGCATTACCGTCACCGTCATGATCAGTCCACATATATGAAACCGATCTGCCGCTGTCATCCTTTGTATTGATGTACAGCTTTTTGTCAGGGTGATCCGCAAGCCATTGTTGCTGATACGGATAAAGTTCACCAAGGTTATTTCTCAAAAGCGGCTCAGCATGTGAGGATCCCATAACTATACCGTATTTATCGGCAAGCACCGCATTTTCGGCGTCCAAATGGAATGCGTTTGAATACTGGTGCATCGCAGGCCATAGAGTGTTAGCCTTTAAACGAAGAATAAGCTCGTATATCTTTTCATACGTTTCCTTATTCATATTTCCGTCACCCATTGAGGTTGACCATTGGTTTAAGTTGTATTCATCATTTAGGAAAATCCCTCGATACTGAACACTCGGCTCATCTTCCGTATATCCATCTTTAGGAAGATTGATATATAATTCGTCCGCTTTTTCAGGCTTTACGTCCGCCCACCATTTCCATGGTGACACCCCGATTTTTTCACAGAAATCATATATGCCGTAAATCGTACCGCGTTTATCCGAACCGGCAATAATAAGATTACCGCCGTTTTCTTGAACGGTAAAACTTTCCCACTTATCCTTTATTTCTGAAACGTCAATCGCTCCCATTTCCGCAAGCAAATCTATCGCCTTACTGTTTCCGAGTGTACCGACTATAATATTTGCATCGCTCCAATCGGTATCTGCCGGCATAGTCGCTTTCGGTGTTTCGGTATATGTATAGCTGTTTGCAATCGGCGTAACAGTCAATTTGTCATTTTCTGTTTTCCACACAAACGCTTTTACCGTTTTACCGTCAAAACTCGGAAGTTCTTTAAAATGTGCCGTTCCGTTTGTACTGTTTATGCTGTCCTCCGATATAAGCACCTTTTCTATCGTTCCGTCAGTGTTGTACACCGCAATAATGCCCTTACCGCTTTCCGTAAGCAACTTGTAACCGTCAACAGACATACTTGCCGATGAAATATTAATGCCAGAAATTTTCACTTCATCTGACATTGACTGAATATCTGCATTAATCGTAACAGTCTGCCCCGATACGTCCGATAAATCGTCTTTCATATCTCCCACTGCACGAATTACACTCTCACAATCATTGCTGTCAACATAAATTTTAGCTTGCTTGTCTTTTCCGATAAGCTTAACACCTGTATCAGCAGAAATGTAACCCGATACGGAATTGTTTACCGTATTGTCTGCCAACGCCGTCATAGGTACGGCTGTCGGTATCATCATTGCCGTCACAATAAGTGCTGAAATAAACTTTTTCATATACCTTTCCTCCATAATATATTTGTTAAGTTAATTATATATTAATAAAGATATATTTTCTATGACTATATTCGCTTATTAATGATTTTATTTAACTATATTATCATTTAGTGATTTTAAGCACAAAAAAAACTCAGATTTCATAGAAATCTGAGTTTTTGGTAGCGGTAAGTGGATTTGAACCACTGACACTGCGGGTATGAACCGCATGCTCTAGCCAACTGAGCTATACCGCCGTAACAACAAAATCTATTATACACGCATTACATCATTTTGTCAACACTTTTTTTAAAATTTTTTAGAAAATTTTAAAAAAGTTTGATTTTTGATGAAATCTGTGTTATTATGATACACGTTAATGTTTAAAGCAATATATTTGAAAGGATTTATTATATGGAAAGAGAAAATTTAAAATCGAGATTGGGATTTATTCTCCTGTCTGCCGGCTGTGCGATTGGTATAGGCAATGTTTGGAGATTCCCTTATATTGTAGGAAATTACGGCGGCGGAATATTTGTGTTATTTTACCTGTTCTTCCTTGCCTTAATCGGCATTCCTGTTTTGACAATAGAGTTTTCAATAGGTCGTGCAAGTCAAAAGAGTACCGCTAAAGCATACCAGGAGCTTGAGCCGAGAGGTACAAAATGGCACTTACATTCTAATTTTGCGATTGCCGGCAATTATATACTTTTGATGTTCTATACCACAGTAGCCGGTTGGATGTTATATTATTTTTATAAATTTGCCGTCGGCGGATTTGTCGGTTTGGACACCGCTAACGTAAAAAATACATTTAACAACCTTTTAGCCTCCCCCGCTACCATGACATTTTGGATGTTGGTTGTTGTTGTTTTGGGATTTGGAGTTTGCTCATTGGGACTTCAAAAAGGTGTCGAAAAAATCACTAAAGTTATGATGACCGCACTGCTCGGACTTATTATAATTCTTGCAATACACGCAGTCAGACTTGACGGCGGTATAGACGGTGTAAAATTCTATCTTCTGCCGAACTTTGAAAAAATACAGGAAGTAGGATTTTTCAAGCTTATAACAACCGCTATGAACCAAGCATTTTTCACACTTAGTATCGGTATGGGATCAATGATGATTTTTGGCAGTTACATTGATAAATCACGAACTCTTTTAGGCGAATCAATAAATATTGCTCTGCTTGATACATTCGTTGCTATAATCGCAGGACTTATCATATTTCCGTCATGCTTTGCTTTCAACGTTGAACCCGACAGCGGTCCAAGCCTTATATTCATAACATTGCCTAACGTATTCACTTCAATGAAAGGCGGCAGAATTTGGGGCAGCTTGTTCTTCCTGTTTATGACTTTCGCGACATTTTCTACGGTTATTGCATTGTTTGAAAATATACTGACTTGTTGCGTTGAAAAATTTAATATCACAAGAAAGAAAGCCGTACTTATTAATATAATAATTATATCGGTGTTGTCATTGCCTTGTGTGTTCGGATTTAATATATTATCATCACTCCACCCATTAGGCGGTGAGTCAACTATTCTTGACTTTGAGGACTTTCTTGTAAGTAATCTTATATTGCCTGCCGGCTCACTTGTGTACTTGTTTTTCTGTATATCAAAACGTGGTTGGGGCTTTGACAATTATCTTAAAGAGGCTAATACCGGTGTCGGTCCGAAAATTCCAAGATGGATTAAACCGTATTATAAATACGTTATGCCGATTATTATGCTTATTCTGTTGATACAGGGAATTGTTAATACATTTATATAACATAAAAGGGGATCGTTTGAATGCGATTCCCTTTTGTTCTCAAAAAAACATCTGACTAAAGTGTTTCTAAGCGCCACAGGTGCTCTCACAAAAAGGTGGTAGCGACTTTGAGCCGTTGTACGTACGTTTACAAGCGAACAGTCGAAACGAGCGTGCATTTTTTGTGACTAAGGAGAATCAAGGTAACATAGCGAAGTTTTTTCTTCCAAAGAAAAACGGAGCAAAGCGAACTTTGCTCCGACGTGGCGCGTCTGACAGGATTTGAACCCGCGACACCAAGAATCGGAATCTTGTGCTCTATCCAACTGAGCTACAGACGCATATATTAATATTAACATATGCGTCTTACTTTGTCAATCAATTTATGAGTTCAACCGTACTTCCCGCAGAGCCTTTTTTCACGACAATCTTTTTATCGATTCTGTCTTTCAATTCTGAAATATGCGATATAATACCTACCATTCTGTCACTTTCCGAAAGCGAATTAAGCACTTCTATCGCCTGTTCAAGTGATTCATTGTCAAGTACACCAAATCCTTCATCAACGAACATTGACTCCAATTTAACACCGCCTGCGTTACGTTGTATAACCTCCGAAAGTCCAAGTGCCATACATAATGACGCCTTAAACGACTCACCTCCCGACAATGATTTAACGCTCCTTTGCTTGCCGGTATAATTATCAAACACATCAATATCAAGACCACTGTGAGATTTCAAATTACTGTCGCCGTCATGCTTTACAAGTTCAAAACGACCGTTTGTCATATACGAAAAACGCTTATTGGCCTCATTTAGAATTGACCTAAAATATGCCGACTGAATATACTGCTCAAACGCAATTTTTTGCCGTTTTGAAAGTTCACCGTTTGCCGTCTGCGAAATATTCAGATATGTAGAATATCGTTTTCCGCTTTCGTCAAGTTCCGTTTTCAACTTCTGCGTTTCGTCCATTATACGCTTATTTATACTGATATTAGCAGTCAATCTGTTCTTTTGTTCCGTTACTTCCTCTAACGAATTTTCTGTTTCTTCTTTATCTGCCTTTAATTTTTCAATATCAGTCTTTTCTGCCTTACCTATGTTTTCCTTAAGCATCTTTATTCTCTCATTGCAAGCACTTAATTTATTGTCATACTCCTTGATTTCATCACGCATATCTGATATATTTTCAATATCACTTACCAATATTTCAAGAGTATTTTCATCATCAATGCCGTACTTTTGCATTGCTTTTCCAAGCTTTTCTTCCTGCTTTTTTATACGTTCGTTTTCCGTTTTAGCCAAAGGCTCGTTTTCATTTATAATAGCTTTGGCATTGTCAATGACTTTGACACATTCATTATAGTTTTGTTCGGCAATTTCAAAACTTTTTTGCATTTCATCAATCCTGTTTTCTAAATCGTCAAGCACCTTTTCCGCCTCGGACTTGTTTTTACAGCTTATCATTTTTTCAAGTGCCGTTATTTTGTTTTCGTCACCGTTTATAACCGTTTTCAAATCATTGATTTTAGCCGTAATTTCTTCGATTTTCTCATCGGTTTGATTGCATTTTTCGGTATATGCGTTTAAATTTAATTCACATTCAATTCTTTCTGTATTGCGTTTTTCGGCAATTTCAAGCTGTTCTTTTGCATTTGTAAGCTCATTTTTGATATTTTCCGCAATTTCTTCAACTGTATTTTCAGTTTCAATATCCATATCTTCAAGTGCGGTTTTAATTGAATTTTCAAATTTTTCACATTCATTCTTTTCTTTACTTGCTTTATCGGCAATTTTTCTGCACTCGTTATCCGCCATATCGGCACGTTGTTTCATTTCGTCAAGTTCATTTTCCGAAGGTGCGGTATCACTTTTTTGAGCAATGCAAGGATGATCTGTTGAACCGCATACGGGACACGGCTCATTTTCGTTCAAGCACTCTGCCAATATTCCCGCCTGCTCTCGTAAAAATAAACTGTAACCGTTATTATAAGTTTCTAAAGTTTGCTTATATAACTTTTCAGCATCTGTATATTGCTCAGAAAGTTTCTTATGTTTCTTTTGATGCTTTTTCAAACTGTCACAGTCAAGCATAACCTTTTGTATTTTAAAATTATGCTTCTCTTTTTCTTCATACAGGCTCTTTACCTTTTGCAGTTCGACTTCGGTTGATTTCAATTCAGAAAGTTTATTTTTTTCGTCTTCTGCTTTTTTCTTATCATCATTGAATGTAGCCTTTAATTTTTCCGACTCGTCATTAGCCTTTTTCAATGACTTTTGATTTTTTGCGGTTTCCTTTTTCAAACTTTCATATTCATCATAATATTCAAGTTCATTTTTCAATCCGACTGCCTTTTCCGAAAGCGTTTTCCTTTCATTTTCTCTTGCTTTTTCATCTTCAAGAATTTTCTTTAATTCGTCGTGTTTTTCTGTATTTTCTTCAAGCACTTTTTTGTTTGTCGAAATACTTTTTTCAAGTTTTCCGACATTTTCGCGATACGATTTAAGCATTGTTAAAATAGGTATTACGTCCTTATTAACACTTTCAAGTCTGTCTGTATCTTTTCTTAAGCTTTCGATTTTTTCACTGTCATCATTTAGCTTTTTCAGTGTTTCTTCTTCCTTTTCAAGCGATTCGATAAACTTATTTGTATTTTCCGCCAAACTGATTTCGTCTGAAAGTTTCTGCGATTTTGTTTTTAAACGTTTTTCTTTCGCCGTAATACTCTTTTTATCTTTTTCCCAATCGCCAAGCAAGTTCATCAGTGCATTTATAAATTCATCTGTCCTTGTTGAATCATATAAAATCCAATCATCTTCATTATCGCTTACAACGCCTTTTATTTCACGTTCAATACTGCTTTTTACAGTTTCATAATCACGTTTTGCATCATTGGCTAACATTTTCGCACGTTCTTGAAAACGTCTGTATAAATCGGTATTAAATATTTTTCTGAATATCTTTCCGCGTTCGTCCGTGCCTGCAAGCAACAGTTTTAAAAACTCACCTTGCGCTATCATTGCAATTTGAGTAAACTGTCCGCAGTCGATTTTCAAAATATCCGTAACTGCCGCCGTCACTTCTTTTACACCCGATTTCACACTTCCGTCGGGATATGTAATTTCCGCTTTCGGTGTTTCCTCTGTTTTCAAACCCTCACGCTTATATCTCGGATTTCTCTTTATTTTATACACTTCATCTCTGTACATAAACTCCAGCTCAACAAATGTCTTTGTATCTTTCTTTGCAAAGTCACTTCTAAGCATAGTATTTTCACGTCTTTGTGTTGCCGCCTCTCCGTACAAAGCAAAGGTTATTGCGTCAAATATCGTTGATTTTCCCGCACCTGTGTCACCTGTTATAATATAAAGACCATTTTGGTATTTTTCAAAATCTATTGTCACTTTTTCAGCATAAGGTCCAAATGCGCTCATTGTAATCTTTAACGGTTTCAATTTTCTTTCACCTCCTCTAAAATCGAATCGACCAACTCGGCTTTTTCACTGTCTATTTCCACACCGTTCTGCAACCTATAAAAATCATAAAAAAGTTCATTATCAGGCTTAGTTCCGACACCTGTCGCCTCATATACACCCTTTGTATTTCCTTTCATATCACGTTCAAATTCAAGCTGCATAACATTCGGATACGCACTTCTCACTTTGTCCATTGCATCTATTATATTGTCTTTGTCGGTAAGCGTGATATGTAAATAATCATCAGAATCCGCCGCATTTATTACTTCTTTAGACAATATATTTTCAATACTGCTCTTAATCATTCGCATATCGTGCAAAGGCTTTAACGGTATTGTTTGCACTGAGAAATCATCTGCATCGACTATTGTAACGGTTTTATCGTATTTTGCCTCAGAGAATGAATATTTCAGCGGTGAACCGCAATATCGCACTTTTTCACTTAACGACTGCGGTCTGTGGATATGTCCCAAAGCCGTATAATCAAAATCATCAAACACCGATATATCAATATTATCAAGACCGCCTACAGATACACTTTCCGAATCACTTCGCATTGTTTCCGCACCTGTTTTTGTAATAAATTGATGTGACAGTATAACGTTTTTCTGCGACTTATCAATATCCGTATTCTCAATAATCGCCCTTACCGCGTCCTCATACGTTTCAACTTCGGGGTAAAACCTTCTTACCATTATCGGCTTTACGAACGGCAACATATAAAAATTAACATCATCAATTTTCAACTTGTGAAGTTCACCGTCAAAAACCGAATATATATGCACACCGTTATTCTGCATTATTTTACTTCCGAACCCCAATCTTTCCGGCGAATCGTGGTTGCCGCTTATTATTAATGTCGGTATATCTTTCGTGGCAAGCTCCGTAAGAAAATCGTCAAATACCGTAACCGCCTCGACCGCAGGTATCGATTTATCATACACATCGCCTGATACAATAACAGCATTGATTTCTTCATTTGCGATTATATTAAGTATTTGTTCAAGTATGTATTTCTGATCATTTATCATAGAAAACTCATTCACGCGTTTTCCTATGTGCAAATCGGATAAGTGTATAAACTTCATTGTGTTTCTCCTTTGCTTTAATTTGTTATCACTATTTTAACCCGACTTTCAATTCTTGTCAAATCAGCGATTTTTTATTTTTAAAATTGTTTATTTGCACACAATTTTAAAATATGTTATAATAAAAGATTACGCAAAAAGCAGTGCTTTACACACTGCTTTCATTACTCTCATCATTGTTATTTTCTTTTGTTTTTTTCTGTTCAAGACGTTTATATGTCCATTCTCGCACGAGCGTATATATCACCGATGTAAACGGTATAAAGAACAGCATACCTGCCACGCCCATAAGGCTGCTGCCTATTGTAACAGCCGCCAAAACCCAAAGTGACGGCAAGCCGACCGAACCGCCGACAACTTTCGGATAAATTAAATTACCCTCTATCTGCTGAAGTACAATGAACACAATTACAAATATAAGTGCTTTCATCGGGCTTACCATAATCATCAAAAATGCACCCACAATACAGCCGATAAACGCACCGAATATCGGTATAAGTGCCGTAAAAGCGATTAAAACTCCAATCAAAAGTGCATACGGCAATCGTATTATTGACAGTGTAACAAAGAACATTGTACCCAAAATCAACGCCTCAAGGCATTGTCCCGTTATAAAGTTTGAAAAAGTTTCATTGCTCAATTTTGCGACATACGTTATTTTATTCACTATTTTTTCAGGCAAAGCCGCCTGCATAAACATATTGACTTGTCTTTGAAGTGTTTCTTTTTTCGCAAGCAGATAGAACGCAAATATCAAGCCGATAAAAAATGCCGTTATACCCGATACAACAGCTTTTGCCGCCGTAAATGTACCGTTTAAAACATTTCCCGCACCGTTTTGTAAGAAATTTATCGCCGTATCCATAAGTTTGTCGGTATTGAACTGCAAACTTGCAATCCAATCATGGATTTGCGTATTATTACTGAACATATCCTCTGCCCATTTCTGTACTTTAGGAAAAAATGCTTCTGCCGATTTTGTAAGTTCTCTCACCGTTCCGCCTATTTGCGGCACAACAATAAGTATCACACCCGCAATCACTCCGATTACAAGCAGAAATGTTATAATCATACTGAGCGGTCTTGCGTATTTCTTTTGTTTTCCGTTTTTGCTTTTGAACAGTAGCTTTTCAATCGCTCTCATAGGTATATTAAGTATAAAAGCTATTATTCCGCCCAAAACAAACGGAAAAATTATTCCCCACAAAAGCCCTATAGCGTTTCCGACCTTTTCGTAGTTCTGCACTATAACCAACACTACAACCGTGAACAATATTATTCCGCAAATTTTCTTTACATTTTCTTTGGTTAAATTCACATTTTTCACCCTTTCAGATTATGATTTTATAAATGCAAATAAGCTGTCACATAAAAATGCAACAGCTTAAATTTAATTAGCCCATCATTTTCATAGCGTCTTGCAGCCACCATTCACCGATGTCAATAGCCTTATAAAGATTTTCTCTTTCGCACTTACGATAAACCTGACCTTTGCCAAGCTCGCCTGTGTTGTCCATAATCTGTACCTTAACTTTTGTAGATACGTCCACATCTTGCTTTTTACTGCTTTCCACGATGTCAAGAGCAAGAATAAGCTTATCTTCCAAATTTCCGTAATAAATTCTGTTCCCGCATCTTAAAAGCGGCTTACCTTTGTACATAAGACCTTTTTTCTTTTTTACCGCTGCCATAACCAAAATCCTCCTTTTAATCTCTCTATACTAAATTATATCCTTCTTTTACGGCTTTTATATTCATCTCTATAAGTTTATGCTTGTTTTCCGGCAAAGATTTCTTCATTGTGTATTCAATTTCATCGATTGTAAACAATTCCGTTTTCTTTAACACAGCACCGAGCATAACCATATTTGCAAGACTCTTATTACCTATATTATGAGCCGTTTCGGTAGCATTCACGCAAATTTCGTTTACGTCCTCTCTTTCCGCCCTTCTGTCTATAAGCGACGTATCTATAAACACATATCCGCCGTCCGAAACCGTATTTTCAAATTTATCAAGTGACGGTTTATTCATTGCCACAAGGATATTCGGTCTTGTAACAATCGGCGAGCCAATCGGCTCATCATCTATTATAACGTGACAATTTGCAGTACCGCCACGCATTTCAGGTCCGTATGACGGTAGCCAAGAAAGTTTTTTGTCTTTAAGCATTGCCGCAAACGCAAGTATTTTTCCTGTAAACAAAATCCCCTGACCGCCGAATCCGGCAAGTATCATTTCACAATTTTTCATTATTTATCCTCCTCGACGTCCTCAATATCTTTAAAAACACCAAGCGGATAATACGGAATCATTTCATCTCTGACTCTCTGCATAGCCTCTACAGGTGACATTCCCCAATTTGTCGGACAAGTCGAAAGCACTTCGACTATCGAAAATCCCTTACCGTTAATTTGATTTTCAAATGCTTTCTTTATAGCCTTTTTAGCGTCCTTTATATGCGGTACGGAATCGGTCGAAACTCTCGCAATATATGACGGTCCGTCAAGTGTGGCAAGCATTTCGCACACTCTTACGGGATTACCTTGTATTTTCGGATCACGTCCGTAAGGTGATGTCTGCGTAACTTGTCCCGGAAGTGACGTTGGTGCCATTTGACCGCCTGTCATTCCGTAAATTGTATTATTTATGAATATAACGGTTATATTCTCGCCTCTTGCGGCACTGTGTACTGTTTCGGCAGTACCTATTGACGCAAGGTCGCCGTCACCTTGATATGTGAACACAACCCTGTCCGGCAGTGAACGTTTTATACCCGTTGCCACTGCAGGTGCTCTGCCGTGTGCCGCTTGTACAACATCAAAGTCAAAATAATTATGTGCCGTTACAGCACAGCCTACCGGCTCAACCGCAATGGTTTTGCCGCTGATATCAAGTTCATCAATGACTTCACATACAAGTCTATGCACAATTCCGTGCGAACAGCCGGGGCAATAGTGAAAAACTGTATCGGTTAATGAATTTGGCTTTTTAAATATAGTTTTCATATTATTGTACCTCCTTCATTATGCTCTTAACCTTTTCCGCAACCTCATCAGGTGTCGGTATAATACCGCCCGTACGTCCGCAGAAATAAACAGGTGCACTGCATTCACACGCAAGCTTAATATCTTCAATCATTTGTCCGGTACTCATTTCAACGGACAAAAACGCTTTCGGTTTAACCGTTTTAAAAATCTTTTCAGGGAACGGCCAAAGTGTTATCGGACGTATAACGCCCACTTTTATTCCCTCTTCACGAAGTGACTTAACCGCCGTTTCGACAACTCTTGAAGTAATACCGTATGACGATATGATTATATCGGCGTCATCAATATCATGTGCCTCATATCGCTGCAAGTTTTCTTTGACAACGTTATACTTTTCCTCACGCTCCAAAACTTTCTTTTCAAGTTCTGACGCCTCAAGATAAAGTGTTTCAACGACGTTTTTCTTACGTTTATTATCTGTTCCTCTTGCCGCCCAAGGTTTGTCGGCGTAAATCGGCTCAGGTATTGCATCCAAGTCGACAGGCTCCATCATTTGTCCCAAAGTACCGTCACCCAAAATCATAGTCGGAATTCTGTATTCATCGGAAATATTAAATGCTTCGGCTGTTAAATGAGCAAGCTCCTGTACGGAATTAGGCGCTAAAACAATTAAATGATAGTCACCGTGTCCGCCGCCTTTTACAGCTTGGAAATAGTCTGACTGTGCCGGTTGGATACCGCCGAGTCCCGGACCTCCGCGAACTATATTTACAATCACACACGGCAAATCTCCTGCCGCAAGATAGCTTATCCCCTCAGCCTTTAGACTTATTCCCGGACTTGATGAACTTGTCATTGTTCTCATGCCTGCCGCAGCCGCACCGTATACCATATTTATCGCTGAAACTTCGCTTTCCGCTTGAAGAAATACTCCGTTTATTTTCGGCATTTTCTTCGCCATATATGCCGAAAGTTCCGTCTGCGGTGTTATCGGATAACCGAAAAAGTGACGACAGCCCGAACGAATTGCCGCCTCTCCTATTGCCTCATTACCTTTCATTAAAACCTTTTCACCCATCTGTCAGTCCTCCTCAATCGTGATAGCCGCGTCAGGACAAATTGTCGCACAAAATGCACAACCGATACATTTATCTTGTTCAAATATTTCAGCGGGTTTGTAACCCTTTTCATTCATTTTATCGTCCGATATTCTAAGAATTTTCTTAGGGCAGACACTTACGCAAAGTTCACAACTTTTACAACGTTCTTCGTTGAAGATAACTTTCTTCAAAAAAATCAACTCCTTTGTTGGGTTTTCACTGTATTTCCCATGGTCTTAAAATACAGATATTCATACGAAATACAGTATCCTTCAAATTCGTTGGAACGTTTGAAAGAGCCTTATCAATTCCGCAATTTTTTGTTATGACTATACCCATTTTCTTTGATAGCATTTTAATTTCGTCGTATCCCGAAAATAAAGTAGTTTCGTCTGTTTGGTCGGATAAATTCGTGTTATTATATATATCCGTAAATTTCAAACGTGATGCACTCTCTATTCTCTCTGCGATTTCAATTAATTCATCATTCGTTCTTGTCAGAGGACGTTTTGTATTAACAATAAAATGCATCTCATAACCGTATTTATCAAAATATTGTTTATACTGTCCTAAAGCCAATGCACCGTCATCGTCACCGCCGACGTCGAAAACAACAACAGAATTGTCATTATTAAACACGCTTAAAATATCAAGCGGCATTGTCGGCATATCAACATTTGACGACGCATAATTATTTGCAACAACTTTTATTCCGTTTTTCATTAGTACATTTCTTGCATCATTTGTTCTGAAATAAGGGTTTACAATATCCAAATCAACGATTACAACATCTTCGCCCTTCTTTTTCTCTTGTAGAGCGAAATTCAGTGCCACCTCAGTTTTTCCGCTGCCGAAATGACCTGTAAATATATGAATTCTATTTTTCATCTCTACTCCTATAAATAACAAATTCGTCAAAAATATAAATATATTATACCATAGCTTTTATAAAAATTCAACAACTTTATATGAATTATTCCTCTTTTTCGTACATAAACTCTTCAATTTTTTCTACAAATTCAAACTTTTTACTTCCTGCAATATATCCGCAATATGTCGCCAATATTGGCACTATAAACATTAAAATACCCGAATAAATCGTATATGTTCCATTCGCCAATCCCATTATGCCGTTATACGGGAAACTCCAATAATAAAAAATTACATTAATTATTGTAGGCACAACTCCATGAATACCGATTTCGTCACTGAACTTTGCCCATACAAATGCAAAAAATGCCATCAAAATCGCTGTAACAACGGAAATAAGCACACCGAACATAGCACCTTTTAATTTACTCGGCTTTAGCGGTGTATACGATTTGTTATCTCTTATTGCAAAGTTTTTCGCAGGTATATACAGCATTGCAAAATTTACACCTATGAATATAACAGAAATTATTTCCTTGGCAATATTCATTGACAGGAAGTACCAAAACGCAACCAATCCAAACACAAATGCCACACCTGATGCCGCAACTTGCATTAAAAGCATATATACAAACTGATATTTTACAGTTATTTTCATTGAATCTTTCATATAAAATACACTCCTTATATTATTTCCCTACGGATATTCCGGCAAGATACCCCGACGACCACGCCCACTGCAAATTATATCCACCGCAGTCACCGTCTATATCAAGTACTTCACCTGTTGCGTATAAACCGCTTACAAGCTTTGATTCCATAGTATTTGGGTTAAAATCGTCCGTAATCACACCGCCTTTTGTAACCTGTGCATTGTTCCACGACATTGTACCCGTAATTTTAAAATTCCATTTTTTTATTGTCGAACATATACGTCTGATTTCTTTTTCACCCAGCGTTACCGCATATCTTGAAAGCGGCTCTATTCCGCAATATTTTAAAAGTGCCTGTCCGACACGTTTGTTAAACATTCCGACAAAGAAATTTTCAAGCGTAATTTTAGGGTTTTGATACATTCTTACACTTATCATATTATATAATTCGTCCTCTGAATATTCGCTCATTATATCAAGCGAAATCGCCTTTTGATTTTTCAGCCGTGACGAAAGTGAGAACACCGCAGGGCCTGATAAACCGTATTCGGTAAACAAAACTTCGCCGTATTCTTTAAAGTTACCGAGCGATACATTTGCATTCAGTTTTATACCTTTCAACTTCTTAACAATGTCAGTTTCTGTTTTAATCTGCACAAGTGACGGTGAAAGCTCTGTCACCTTATGACCGAAACTTTCTAAAATTTCATATCCGACACCTTTTGAACCTAAATTCGGTGCGGCTTTTCCGCCTGTTGCAACAATTACGTTGTCGGCATATTCGCTCTGTCCGTTATATGAAATAACATTAAAACCGCTTTTCTTTTGCTTCACTTTTTCGACTTCAAACGATGTTACAATCTTAACACCGAGCGAATCAAGTCTAAACCTCAAAACATCAAGCACCGCAGATGCTTGATCCGAATACGGATACACCTTTCCCTCATCTTCGGTTTTACTTACAATACCGAGTTCAGAGAAAAATTCAAGTGTTTCTTCCACCCAAAATTTATTTCTTGCACCCATTATAAATTTAGGATTTCTGCCGTGATAATTTTCAATATTGGCATTCATATTAGTCATATTACAGCGACCGTTACCCGTTGCGAGTATCTTTCTGCCTACCCTTTCACCGCTTTCATATATTGTAACGCTGTTTCCGTTCTGTGCCGCAAATATCGCCGCAAAAAGTCCGGACGCTCCTCCGCCTATAACCGCAATTTTCTTACTCATTATTTCCACTTTCCTCTGACATTTTCTTCATTTCTCTGGCCGTAAAATAGTCCGACATAATCGCACGAATTATCGCGAGAACAGGCACTGAGAACAACATTCCCATAAAGCCGAACAATGCACCGCCGACCGTAACCGCGAAAATAATCCACAAAGGTCTGATTTCAAGCGAATTCCCCATAATCTTAGGGCCTAACAAGTTTCCGTCAATCTGTTGAAGGACAAGCAAAACAACACCCGTCCAAACACCCTTCCACACTCCGCCTGTGATGAATGTTACAATCAGCGAAATAACAAACGATATAATCGAACCGAAATACGGTATCATATCCATTGCACCAATAAACAGACCGAGTATAAGCGCATACTTAACATTCATAATCATAAGCACGATACTGCACACAACAGCCATTATAACACTGCACATAAGTCGGCTGTAAAGATAATTTGTAAAAATATCATTGATACGTTTTGCGTGTTCCGTAATTGAATTTGCACGCTTTTCTTTTAGGAATATTCCCATCAAACGAAAAATACCCTTTTGTAGCCGTTCCTTATCAATAAGCATATATATTGACGCAATCACCGCAACAAATATATCAAACAAACCTGTTGTCATATTGTATACGCCCTGTGCGTACTTGCCAAACTGCGACATATCTATTGACGTAACTATCTTATTCATCTCACTGTACAAATCAATACCATTTGCAAACAGGCTTGATTTTTTAATAATTTCAAAGTTATTGATGTAGTCTTGGAATGAAGTTATATAATTCGGCAAATTGTTATACAAATCCATAATATTCTTGTACAATGCCGGAATTAACATTCTCAAAATTGCCAGAACAGCCATAATCGCCAAAACATATATTGTTATAATACTTATGCCGAGCGTATGTTTTTTTATAAATGACTTTTTCGATTTAGAAAGCCATTTTTGCATACGTTTTGCGGGTATGTTGAGGATATACGCAATTATAAATGCGATGAAGAACGGCTTTACCGCGTCAACAATTTTAGCTAAATACTGCGTTATATTATTAAAGTTATCAAAAGTTTTGTACACCGCGATAACTGCCACACAAAATACAAATGCAATTATCCATCCGTAATATTTTTCAAATCTCTTCATTTTTTCTCCTTAATAATAAAGGACGGAAACACTTCCGCCCTTTTATCTAAAGCATATATTATTCAGAAACAATAACAACAAGCTTACCGATAAATACGCCGCCTGAAATTGTACCTTTAATTTCTACCTTTTGTCCGACTTTGATGTCTTTCATTTTCTTTGCAATACCTGCAGCCGTTACAAAAGTTGTATTTCCGTCTTTGCAGAATGCTTGTTTTGAATCTGTTGATCCCTCCGGCTGTACACTGATTACGCCGTAAGAAGTATTAATTCCCGTAACGACACCGGACATTGAACCCGATGATTCTTGAGTTGATGTTGCGACAATCTTTGTTATTGCGTCACTTTCAACTGTAAGTTTTACAATATCGCCGACTCTGAAATCGTAAAGCGTCTTTTCTTCACCGTTTATAAGAATTTGTACACCGCTCGGAATTTCATATGTCTGTTCCTTATTGTCAACCTTTACAACCATAATTGACTTAGTTGCAATCGTAAGTGACTGAATTGTACCTTCAATAACCTTTGTGCTTGAAGTTGCGTTGATTTGTGTGATTACACCGTACTTCAATGTAAGTGTAACCTTATCGCCCTTGTATATACTTGAAAGGTCAACAGTTGAAGTATTTTTCTTTACGACAACGTCACTGCTTACAGCATATGTTTTACCGTTGTAAGCATCATTTCCGTGGCTGATTGTTATTTTAATATCGTCACCGATTTCCATATCTTCGATTGTTGCACCGCTTATTGTAGTTGTCTTTGATTCGCCTGCAAGAGATGCGATTTTACCGTTTACAAGATTTACTGTTACAACGTCACCGTCTGCAAAACTTCTTACAGTTGCCGGTGAGCCGTCATATGTTACCGATATATTCGACGCACATTCATAAGTTTCGTTTTCTTCCGAATCATCAGGCTTAATCTTTATTGATACAACGCCGGATTTAACAGATGAATTAACAAATCTGCCTGTGATTGTTCTGTCCGGTTCACTTGATACAGTGTCAACGCTTACAAGTGTATTACCCGACTTAACGAACACTGCCTCAACACCCGAAACAAGTCTTGACGCTTGTATTTCGTCACCAAGGCTCTTTATAACTGTACTGTCTGTATATGTGTATTGAGTTTCCTTGCCTTTTGAATTTGTCGCCGTGATTGTCTTGTTTTCGGTATCAACAGCTGTTATCTTATTCTTTTCAAATGTATAGTTTGTCTTGTCTACTGTTCTCGAAAGCATAACTGCCATTTGACTTCTCTTAACGGCTGTATTAGGTGAGAATAGACCCTCTCCCATACCTTCCATAATTCCCGCGTCTGTTGCATAAGACACATACTGAATAGCATTTGACGGTACTTCACGTGCGTCTGTGTAATCAAGCACTACACCCAATTCTGAAAGTGCTTTTTCTTCGCCGCCCATTGCCTTAGTTATGATTATAGCAGCCTCATAACGTTTCATCGGTGTATCTTTTTCATCATCTTTTAGGTATGTATCAAGGTCTGTTTTCTTCAAAGCACCCTTATACATCAGATATGCGATTTCATCAGTACCCCACTTTAAGCCGTACTCTTTTATAACACTGTCGAACTTATCGTGTGCGATTTCCAATAATTCAGTATTGGCAGAATCATTTGAACCCATTGCTCTTGCGAAAAGCGACAATGCCTCAAGTCTTGTTACATCATTGTCGGGTCTGAATGTATTGTCCTCATAACCGGAAATAAAGCCCTTGCCCGCCATATCATTAATATATGACTTTGCCCAAGCAAATTCTTCACTGTTAATATCAGTAAAGCGAGTTGATGTTGACGGTGCTGCTGTAGGTGTAGCAATAGGTGTATCTGTTGTGGTATCTGTATCTGTCGGTGCCGCAAATGCAGGTGTTGTCATAGCAAGTGCAAGCAATATTGCCGACGCTGTTTTTATTGCTCTTTTCATTATAATTTCTCCTTTTCCAAACATAACATTGGTTTACATATATCAATTTTAACATATCAGTTTTATTTGTGCAATAGCTTTTTGCGATTTAAACAAAAATTAACAAAAAATTAACTTTCGTAATGTTAATTATTGAGAACAAAACTCAGTTGCTACTATAATATAGACCGAAAACCTTTCACATTGTCAAATATTACAGCTTGAAACTTACAGTGTTATACTGTATTATCTCACTTGTGGTTGATAACAATTCACCCATTTGCTATTTAGGATAAGGGGCAACCCCAAAGGAGGTAATTTTTAAATGAACAATTTAAAAAAGCAGATTTTATCTGTCGCAGTTGCGACAAGTACAGTTCTTTCCTGTGTTCCTGTAAGTATGGCGGCTATTCCGGCTGACGTACAAGGTACACGTTACGAAGAACCTGTACAAATTCTTTCGGCACTTAACATTATGGTCGGTGACGAAAACGGTGCTTACAGACTTGATGATACCATCATTCGTTCTGAAGTTGCCAAAATGGCAATACACGCACTTGGACTCGAAGATGCGGCAGAATCTTCAAAAGGTCAGACTATGTTTGACGACGTTTCAGCCGAACACTGGGCTAACGGCTATATAAACCTTGCAGTATCTCAAGGCATTATCGAGGGTGACGGTGACGGTAATTTCAGACCTAACGCACCTATTTCATATGCAGAGGCAATGACTATAATGGTTCGTGCAACAGGTTATACGGTATCAGCCGAAGAAAACGGCGGTTATCCTCACGGATATATGAAAACCGGTACTTCAAACGGTCTTGCAAAGAATGTTCAAGGCTCATATTCAGACAAAATTTCAAGAGGTAACGTTGCATACCTTACAACAAACGCACTTGAATCAAAACTAATGGAACAAACAGGTTTCGGTTCTGACGGCAAATATGAAATTACAGAAAAAACACTTTTAAAAGACAAGTTAAAAGTCACAAAAGATACAGGTCGTATCACAGCAATAGAAAACACTTCCCTTACGGGTTCATCATCACTTGCAAAGGGACAAATCAAAATTGACAACAAAACTTACGAAACAGCCTACAATATGAATAATCTATTAGGTTACAACGTAACTTACTATGTGAAAAACGAGGGTAAAAATGATGAATCGGTTATTCTTGCAATGCCTATTCAAAATCAAAACAATGATTTGACAATCTCATCAGAGCTATTCTCAAAACTTACAACAAAGAACGGCAACACAGCCATCGAATATTTCAAAGATGAAAACACTTCAAAGACAAATACCGCAGAAATTTCATCAGACGCCACACTTATTTATAACGGTAAGTATCAGGCTATGGACAAAAACTTGATTGACCTTACAGATAAGTCTGGTAACATTACACTTCTTGACTCAAACAAGAACGGTAAATACGATATTGTTTTCGTAAAGAATTATGAAAACATCGTTGTAGACAGTGTTTCTTCAACAGGTAAAATTGTTGATAAGTATTCTCAAAAGGTGTTAAAGCTTGATGATACTGTTGACTTCAGAATTACAAAAGGTCTTGAAGAAATAAGCGTTTCAGATCTTGCGGAATATGATGTACTTTCAGTTGCGGCAAGTCTTGACAAAGAGCTTTACGAAGTTGAAGTTACAAACAAAACTGTTGAGGGCAAAGTAACCGGTAAAGACAGTAAGGGTGTTCTTATCAACGGTACAAAATACAAAGTTGCGGCAAACTACACCGATTCAATCGACATCGGCAGTGAGGGTGTATTCTATCTTGATACAGACGGCAAAATTGCGGCGTTTGACGCATCAAAAACTCTAAGTTCAAACTATGCTTATTTGATGAAAGCATACTATACAAAGAATACAGAAAAAGCGTCATTCAAGCTTTTCACAAAGGACGGAAAAGAAGTAACTCTTGACGCAAACAACAAGATAAAATTCAACGGTAAAAGCAATGTTAAAGCACTTGACGTTGTAAATTCACTAAACACATCTGAAGATGTAACAGCAAGTCAGCTTGTAACTTACAGCACAAATCCAGACAACAAAATCACTGCCATAAACACTGCCGTTGATAACAGTGAAAGCGGTACGGTAAACACTGATAAGTTCACAAAGAACTATGACCTTACAAACGCAAAATTTTCAAAAACTCTTTCAAAAGTAGGCAATGTAAGAGTTGATGACAATACTGTTATATTCGATATTACAGAAAATACAGATGATTACGCAATAAGAAATATCGCTATGTTTGAGGACGGTCAGACATACAATGCGTCAGTTTATGATATGTCTGAAAACTATACCGCAAAAGTTATTGTTGTTACAAATTCACAAATTAACGCAGCAGCCGATTCTTCAATCGCAGTTGTTAAAGATATTGTGAAAGCAACAAATAATGATGATGAACAAACAGATATGCTTGTAGCACTTGTTGACGGCAAGGAAGTATCAATTTACGCAGAAAGCGAAAATATCCTTGCAAACGGTGACAGAAAGCTGCAAGAGGGCGACATCATTCAATACAAAGCTAACTCAAAAGGTGAAATCGTAAGCATTAGATTACTTCTTGATATAACCGCAAAGAATAACGAATTTACACTAAACCCAACAGACAAGCTTGAAATAGTATACGGTAAGGTTACAAAAAAATTCTCAAATTCCGTAAACGTATCTGTAAATAATTCAAATACGGTAAACTACACTGTTCCGGCTGAAACACCTGTTTACAGCGTGGATACAACAAAATCAAAAAATCCGATTACAGTTGCTGAAATCAGCGATATTCAAAACTTTGATTCAGACGAAAACAACAGAATCTTCATTAAGATTTATGATGATATAGTTTCTGAAATCGTAATTGTCAAGTAATAACATTTAATCTATCGGCTTAAAATATCTTCTCTTTACACGACAAAGCGGGTGTTCTGAATGAACACCCGCTTTATTTTAATTTTACCCTTTTATCTTGTATTTTCCTACAACATAATTATACAATAAAAATTTTGGTAAATCAAACGTTTTTGAATGTTGTAAATAAAATGTAAGCGTTTCAGACATTGTTTGTAATCATAATGCAACATTCTACGACATAGTTTTCCAAAGTCCGTGTAAATTGCAATATGAATACACCGTAACAGGCACATTTTCCGGTACTTCAAACGTCGCAATCGGATCATCACCTTTTTTCAGCGTGATACGCTGTTCAAGATATTTACTCTTTACTTCTATCCACTGTATGCTGTGTTCCTTACTCATCGGATGAAGCACACGCCCCACGCATACGGTTAAGTTATTCCCCTCCCTTTTGACTATCGGCAAATGTTTTTCTTCAAGAGCAATCAATTCATTCGCCTTTAATAATTCCATAGGCTTTCCGCAGCAAGTCAAATCATCACAACAATGCGGTGTTATCGCCTCCAATATCGCGTCACATACCCCGCATTTATAAAATTTAGGTTCATAAAGCAATTTTGCCCTCGCCTCCTTTTTCTTTAGTATTTTCTAATTTTAGTAATTTATACTAAAACCACTCCGATAAAAATATAAATGCAAGTGCTATCAAAAGAAGTTTGTCGTCGCAATCGTCAATAAGCAATACCAATGCAACCACAATAAGTATTAAATCGTCAGTACCCAAACCGCTTAAAATTCCGCCGTTGTCGTTTTTTTCGCATTTTTTCTCAATTTTCTCCTCTTTACATTCTATTTCTTTTTTAGGTGGCGGCATAGGTTTCCTCATATCCTCATTACGTCGTTGTACCGGAATCGGCATATCATTATAGCTATACGTCCTATACATCTCGCCACCTCCAAAATCATATTATTTCTTCAGCATTTTTGTTACGTTTGTAAGCCCCAAAAGCCTTACCGCCGAATCAATAGAATGTTTTCTGCCCTCACGCATATACGGCTTTAACGAAAGGAGTAAATTTGTTCTCGGATCGTTTTTGTTCACCGCCATACTGTCCATAATATTTTTTATCTGCATAATTTGATTTAAGCCGTTTGCGCTGTCAATCCCCTCCGATGTATTATCCCCGGAAGAAAGTGAGTTCATTACAGTTTTAATTTTGTCTTCCGCGTCATCACCCAATATATTTTTGAGTGTATCCATTGCGTCTGCCATTTCACTCACCTCTTATAAATTTTTCATAATCTTCATCAAATCAGCCGTACTGAGTCCCGATATTCTTTTTTTCACTTCATTTGGGTCAAGTTTTGAAAATTCCTGCAACAATTTATCCTTGTCTGTTGAATTGATATGACTCTTTAATCTTCTTCCGTCTGCCGAATTTAAAAATTTATTTATCTCTCTTAACTGATTTTCATCAAAATCCTTTAACATTCTCTCTAATCTGTTCATAATCCACCATTCCTCTCTTAAAACATACTATGTTACCTCCTTTTATTATATTCCGCAATAAAAAAAATGAGTATGTCCAAAAAAACATACTCATCTAAAACAGTGTTTTATTCAACAACTTTTACGCTCTTTATGTCGCCGGATGTTTTAACATACTTTGAATACAAATCTACATTTCTTCCGACAGACAATTCCGTACTGTCCTCAAGAATATAGTTATCGTCCGATTCCTTGCCTGTTGCTCTGATTGTCACATAGCAAGTATATCTTCCTGGCAATTCAGGATTTTTAAGTTCACCCGATGCTGTTGTTGACTGCAATGTTGCATTTTCAACCTGTACATCAACAATTTCGCCCAAGTCTTTTTCAGATTTTTTATCTGTAACCTTGCCTTTTTTCTCAAGTGCGTCAACAGTATACTGTCTTACGCTTTCAACTTTAAGTACATATTCAAACTGTTTATTTGATTTGACCGCACCCGTAACACTGCTGCCGTATCTTGCCACAATTCCCACTATTACGGCAACGACAAGCACAACAACAAGAATATCAATAATGCTTACTTTTCCGCCGATTTTTCCGTTCTTATCCACGATACATACCTCCTTTAGTCATCTATTCCTATAACATAGCCTGTTGACGCATAGCCTTTACCTCTTACAGGTATTTCCGCGCCGACTTTAACTGCCGTACCTCCTGCCTTTATAGCAAGATCAGAAACATCCGTATCAGCCTCAATCGTCACATACACGTCATATTTACCTTCTATAACTTCGTTTGAGTAAGTACCGTCAATACTGTTGTAAACCATAGTTACAGCCGGTTTTGATTCAACATTTTTCACAACTCCGCCGTCTTTTTCCGTAAGGCTGATTGTTACGTCATCACCTATCGTGATTGCATTTGCAAAGTCCTCGTCTTTGTTTTGAACCATAACTGTAAAATCAACCTTTTCTTTTTCACTTCCGTTTATAAAGGACGGAAGAATTTTAATCGCACCAACAACGATAACCGCAAGTATAACCAAGATTATTATTGCGTCTATCGCAGTGAATTTTGCTTTCTTCTCTGACATTTATTTATCCTCCTTATTTCATCAAATCAAGATATACTTGTTCTGTTTGTTTCGTCATCGCCTGTGCCGTAAAAGTCTTTTGGAATATCTTTTTAGCACCTTGCGACATATAATCGTAAAGTTTTTGGTCTGTAAGCAATATTTCAAGATTATCAGCCAAAGCCTTTGAATTTTGTTTCGGAACGATATATCCGTTTTGTCCGTTCTTTATAACCCCCGGATTACCTCCGAAATCCGAAACGACTGCCGGTATTCCAAGACTCATACCTTCAAGTAAAGCAAGCGATGTAGCCTCTGTACCGAATGATGCATTCGCCTGAACGTCGGTTATACTCATAAGTTTATCTACATCAGATATAAAACCGGTAAATATAATCTGTTCCTGTCTGTTCATATTTTTAACTTTTTCTTTTAAGTGATTTTCATATGAACCTGTACCGGCAATATAAAATCTTGCTTTTATTCCTTTTTGCAAAAGTCTGTCCGCCGCCTCGATAAAATAATCGTGACCTTTTATATCCTCAAGACGTGCAACGATTGACACCGCTTTATATCCGTCGGGAAGATTGAAGCGTTCTTTTATAATTCGTTTTTCGTCTGTCGAAACAGGTGTAAGTCCGTCAACACCGTTTAAAATGACTTTAATCTTGCTTTCCTTAACACCCGTATCAGTAAGGTTGTCCTTTGCCGCCTCTGCAACGGCAATAATACTGTCCGCATAATGATTGTTAATCATTCCATTTATAACCTTGCCGATACCTCTCGATATTTTCTTTGACGGTTCAAATACGCTGTGACGCGTATAAACAACCTTTGCACCCGCTTGTTTTGCCGCAATTCTTGCTGACATACTTGCATGAGTATGAACAATATCGGGTCTTTCACGTTTAAATATCATTCTAAGTTCCTTTACCGCCGCAAAATCAAGCGACTTATCCGCAATTCCGTCAACCTCGATTACAGGTATATTCATCTTGTCAATATGCGGTTTTAAAAGGCTGTTTTTCGGAAGAACTACTTTTATGTCAAACGTGTTGTAATCAAAATTTTCAAGCAGTGTAAGAAGACATTTTCCCGCACCGCCTATGTTTGTATCCGAGGACACTTCTATTACTTTTATTTTTTTCATAGATTACTCCTTTCACAGAAATTCCAAACTAATTTTAAAATTGTTCACAGTACCGCTTTGCAGCTCACAGTGCCGTACATAGGTACTGCCCCGAGCCAAAAGTGGTGCTGCGGGCAATTTTAGTCAGTCGTTTTTAAGTGTTTCAACGCTAAACCCAAACCTAACACCATAAAGAACACTGCCATTACTCTGTAGTTGTAGAATGTATAGTCAAACATACTCTGTGCCAAAAATCCTATTACACCGCTGCCCAAAGCCAATGCAAGCATTGAGTCCATGCTCTTTTTATCATCCATTCTGTATACATCAGACATTTTCTTTACAAATACAATTTGCATTACCAAGAATACTCCCAGTCCGCTTATGCCTGCCTCAACAAGAAGTTGTAAGAACAAGTTATGTGAATGAGGTGCTATGATAGCGTTGTATGAGAAGAAAGGATATACCTGTGAAAATGCCGCCTCGCCCATACCTATACCGCCGAGCCAATAATGTTTCATCATTCCGAGCGTACCCATCCAAATATATACACGATACGATGTTGACGAGTCCTCCATATTGCCGACACTCATTATACGGTCAACAATAGTCTGCGGTATGATAAACGGCAATATACACAACACAATCGGTATAAAGCCCCACCATTTTCCTTCATAGAATGTTACGAATATAACTACGCTCAGCATAAAGCCGATCCAACAGCCTCTTGACTGTGTAAGTACCAGACACAACGCAAGCACAAGGAACATTAATCCGTACGCCCATTTTGAAAGTTCTTTCCACTTGTTTTTAAGCATATATACCGCCGCAACAGGAAGTACCAAAAGCAAGTATTCGCCCAGTACATTCGGATTGCCGAGTGTTGAATATACACGCATTGTTGCGTCTTCAAACATTTCTTCATCAATCCACGCATTTGAAGTTGTCCAACCGAATGCGTACTGCATTACACCGTAAAGTGCAACAAGTGCACCCGATATAACAAATATCTTAAACAATCCGTAAAGCTGTTCCTTTGTCTTAACAGTATTCACAACCACAAAGTAGAATGTTAGGAATACAAGATACATCGCCCATACTTTAAGACTTCCCATTCTTGCGAATGATGCAAGTGACGATACAAGCAATACTCCCAAAAGAAGTAATATACACATACCCACGCCGTCAAACTTCCACTTGAAGTTTTCGTCCGAAAGCGATTTAATAACAAGTGACAAAGCCGTCCACAAACATATACCGGCAAGTATCATTGTCGGCATAAAAGGTGCTAAAAATACCGCCGCATACACACCCGTAATCGGTGCATACATAACAAGCACCATACCGAACAGAGCAAAAGGTATTGCCAAGCCGTAAAGCTTTGAAACGCTCATTACCGCTCCGACAATAATACCGCACAAAAGTGCAAGTACAAGTCTTAGCTTGCCGTTTGTATACTTTTCATCGTAAAATTCAAAATCAAGATTTTTAAATCCTGCCGCACTTTTGATTACACTTACGACCTTACTCGGATTTAAAAACGACATAAGATTGAAGTTAAACACACTCATAATCGCGCCGATAACACCGACAATCAAAGCGATTTTCGACAGGTGCATACCTACAATACTGTAACATACAACCATTGCAAGAATCATTATACCGAAAAAACGTGTATTCACCGCCATAAAATTCTGTATATATACTCTCGCCCAATGACATATAAAACTGTTTTTTATGTTGCTTTCCACAAATTTTCCGATTTTCTTTTTTATAAAAGTTAAAAACGTAAACGGACATCTGACAATTCTTACCGCAACACTGTTTGACTCGTTTTGACCTATATTTCTGATCCAAGTCATAACAGAACTGTTTTTCCAAGAACCTGATATTCCGTTATATATCTTCATAAGCAATTTGCAAAGTCCGCTTTTTCTGAACGCATTTGCAAAACTGTGACAAAATGCCGCTATTGAAGACAGTATAAAACTATTCATCTTCTCACCCTTTCTTTTTTATAATACTTTTTATATCGTCCTCGCCCGTAACAAAAATCATAATACCGTATATTATAACTCCTATCACACCGCATATACCGCAAGTGAGGATATTTCCTACAACACCGTCAAATCTTGCACCTACAAATCCGTAAACGAAGAATACGCCTACTCCCATAACAGCCGCCGATATAACGGCTTTTATCATATTCAAAATATCTCTGCCTTTTATCATATCGGGATACTTTCTGTGCATACAGAACCAGTTCAAAACCGCATTCACGATTGAACCGCCTGCCGCCGCAAGTGCAAGTCCGTTGGTTGCCATTACATTATACAGTACATACGCAAGCAAAATATTTATAACCATACTTATAACCGAGTTTCTCATAGGCGTTCTGCTGTCCTGCAGCGAGAAAAATGCTTTTGACAAAATCTCATTAAGTCCGAGTCCAAGCATACCGACAGAATAGAATTTAAGCAATGTACTTATTGCCTCAACGTCCTCTGCACCCATTTTGCCGTAACCGTAAATAACAGACGCAATCGGTTTTGAAAGAACTATAAATCCTGCCATAAGCGGTGCTATTACAAGCACAATCGCACGCATTGAGCTTACTGTAAGTTTTTTCGCCTCATTGTCGTTTCCGTCCGCAACCGCACGTGCAAGTTTTGGGAATATCAAGTTTGTAACCACAAAACTGAATACTCCGACAACGATTATATACAGTCTGTTCGACTGCTGAATATATGTTACCGCAGAATCAATATTTGACGCAAATCTTTGATTGACTATCGAATAAAGCGGTTGTACCCAAGTGGATATAAGCATAGGTCCGGCAAGCAAAAGCATTTGCTTTATATACGGATCTTTAAACTTAAAATCAGGTCTGTACTTTACTCCGAATTTTTTTATCCAAGGTATCAGTATTATAAACTGCAAGCTCCATGCAATAACCATTGTTACCGACAAGCCGTAAATACCGAACTTCTTGCCGAATACCACATAATAAAGTATAATCGCCAAATTCGATACAAGGCTTATTATTGACGGAATATTGTACTCGCCGAATGACTGCAACAATCCGACAAATGAAAACGCCAGTCCCGTAAATATTACCATCGGGAACATTATCGCGGTAAGCTGTGCCGCAAGATTGTGCTTGTCGGCTGTATAATTCGGTGCTTGTATGTTCACAAGTACATCTCTGAAAATTATTCCGCCCACAACGATAAATAAGGTTATACAGACAATAAGCGTTACGAACTTATTGACAAATTTCATTGCCTCGTCTTTGCCTTTTTTCGACATTATATCGTTGAAAACAGGTATAAATGCCGCAGATATAACTCCGCCGATTATGACATCAAACAACGTTGTAGGAATAGTTGACGCGGTTAAAAATGCGTCCGACTCCAAGCCGGAACCGAAATATGCTGTTAAAAGCGAATCTCTTACAAGTCCGAGTACCTTTGACAAAAGCGTTGCCATTGCCATAAAGCCTGCCGTCAGGAGCATTTTCTGTCCGGAAGTTTTTTCTTTCACAGCGTCACACTCCCTTTTTCATAAAGCTCAATCGCATATTTGCCGTTAAGCTTTGCTTTTTCTTTTAAATGGCTGTAATTTTCTTTTAAATCCTGCTTTATCGTGTCGTAATTTGCCACACATTCATCAAGCATTTTCTTTAAATTTTCATCTGTTACTTCATTTACGTCAACGTAGTGTCTTTGATGTGTATATTCCATAAAGCTGTTTATCTTAGGGTCATACACCAGGCCGATAAGCGGTACTGAATTTATCGCCGCATAAATTAATGTATGAAGTCGCATACCGATACACATATCAAAGCATTTAATAATTGAAAGCATTCCCTCAACAGAATAACGTTTCTTGATAATTGCCGATTCATGTTTCATTTTGCGTTTTATGTTCTGCATTATAGCTGTGTCACGACTTGACTGCATAGGAAGAAATACCGTATAGTAGCCGTATTTTTCGTATGCGTAGTCACAAGCGTTCGCAATTTGAGTTTCAAAGTCACTGCCTAAGTTCTGCCACTTTCTTACCGACACTCCGAGCAGTTTTTTATCACTCGGAACACCCTCATTTTTCAAAATAGCCTTTCCAAGCTTTTCGTCTGCAATATCCAAATCAAGTGCAGGATCGGCTGTAACCTTTACATTTTTGTTTTCAATACCGATTTCACGCAAAGTTTTATATGAACGTTCATCACGCAATGTTATAAGGTCAACTTTATCAAGTATTTTCTTGGTTTTCTTGATATTGCCCTTTCTTTCAAGCGGACCTATACCGTTTGAATAAAGCATAACTTTCATATTTTTCTTTTTTGCCATTGCGATAACCGTAAGATAATACCAAAGTGACTTTGTACTTGTTCTGTCCTGTATCAGTGTACCGCCGCCCGAAATAAGCATATCTGCCTTTTTCATATGTTTGGCAATCTTTAATACATTCAATCGATTTATAGATTTAACCTTGTAATATTCCATTGTTTCGGCAGGGTTTGCACTTAAAACAACTATGTTCGGACTTTCCTTATACTGCTTTAAATCATTTATAATCGCCTGCAAAAGTGCGTCATCACCGCTGTTTTTAAAGCCGTAATAACCTGATATAAGAATTTCTTTGTTTTTCTGCAATGCCCAGTCATAAACCTTTATGCTGTCATCAGCCATACGAGTTACGGAATATTCTTTCTTAATAAGTTCTCTGCCGTATTCGCCGAGTTCTTTCTGCTTATTTTCGTCAAGATTGAAGAATTTAAGTACATCACGTTTTATAAGCTCACTGTCCGACATTTCACAACCGCGGCAACAGAAGTTAGTATCAATGCCGACCGCAAGTTTGCTTTCGTCAAACAATCCGATATATCCCTCATTACCTGCAATTATAACAGGCTTGTCCGCCGCCATTGCCTCAAGAGCCGCACGACTCACACCCACAAACAGTTTACACGGTGCAATAAGTTTATTTATATCTGTTCTTGCACCTGTAAGTACAATGACATCACGACCCAACTTTTGGTTTACGCTGTCAGCCATAGTTTTTACATTATTATAATCATCACCTGCACCGACAACTATAACTTTTAAATTATTAACCGCTTTGTCGATTTCGGGAACTGCTTCGATAAGCTGCTTTGCAACAAGGCTTCTTGATTCGTCCAAACGGCTTACATAAGTTATAACCGTATCGTCATCTTTTATACCGAGTTCCTTTTTTATATCTTCACAATCTGTTTTAGGTGAAAACTTTTCAGTATCAATACCGTTTATCGTAACATTTATATCACCTGCCGGTATGTGATAGTTGTCCATTAAGTAGGTCTTTATATCCTCCGACACCGCAACAGTCTTTTCACCCCAATCGGTTATATATTTAAGACCGTAGCCTGTATTAAATACCCAATGTGCCGTTGTCACAAACGGAAACTTCATTCTCTTGTGAAGTTTTCCCAATATAAAAGAAGGGATTCTTGCGTGAGAATGAACTATGTCTATTTTTTCGTCTTTAATTATCTTCTTCAAAAGTCGTGCCGATTTCAGCATATTCAAAGGATTTTTATTCTGCAAAGGTACTGCATAATGCTTTATTCCCGCGTCCTCGAGTTCCTTTACATAAACACCGCCGTTTGAAGTGACAATTACATTAAAGCCTTTTCTTTTAAGCTCTTTTGCAAGTTCAACAACGTGTGTTTCCGCACCTCCGATATTTAACTGCATCAATGATAAAAGGATATTTGCACCTTTTTTCAAAGTACTCACCTGCTCTTTCATACATACTTATTTTTATTATATCATATTATGTATTAAATTTCAATCACTGTTTTTGTCTGCAACTTACATACTATGTTACAGCAATATTCACAAAATATCTGACATTTGTCAAAAAGTATTTTACAAATTGTTTGCGATGTAGTATAATAAATTCATTATTATAAAATCAAGAGAGGTATTTTCTTATGAACAACAAAAAAAGAAGTATGTTTTCAGGCGGATTCGGATTTGTTCTTGCTGCGGCAGGAAGTGCGGTAGGATTGGGTAATATTTGGCGTTTCCCTTATCTCGCCGCAAAATACGGCGGAGGTATATTCTTATTATTCTACATACTTCTTGTCGTAACATTCGGTTTTTCACTTATGATTGCCGAAAACGCAATCGGACGTAAAACCGGTAAAAGCGGACTTTGTGCATTCCGCGAACTTAGTAAAAAATGGGGATTTATCGGAATTATCGCAACGCTTATTCCCATGATTATTCAGCCTTACTACAACGTAATCGGCGGTTGGGTTATCGAATATGCAACAAAATATGTAACAGGCAATCATCAGCTTTTGGCACAAGACAGTTTCTTTACTGATATGCTTGCATCACCGCAAAGACTTCTTATTTATCAGTTTATATTCTCGGCAATTACGACTTTTGTAATTTTAAGAGGTGTTCAAAAAGGCGTTGAAAAGTTCAGTACAATACTTATGCCGGTACTTATCGTACTTGCAATAATCGTTACGGTGTACTCAATTACACTTCCGGGTGCTATGACGGGTGTTAAGTATTTCTTTGTTCCCGACTTTTCAAACTTTTCAATTCAAGGTGTGCTTGCCGCAATGGGACAAATGTTCTACTCACTGTCGCTTGCGATGGGTATTATGATTGCATACGGCTCATACTTGCCTAAAGACAGTGACCTTGAAAAGAATGTAGGCAGAATTGAACTTTTCGATACAGCTATCGCTATATTGGCAGGTCTTATGATTGTTCCGGCGGTATTCGCTTTTTCAGGCGGTGACCAAAGTGCTTTGGGCAAAGGTCCAAGCCTTATGTTTGTGACATTGCCAAAGGTATTTGAAAGCATGGGTATGGCAACGGTTATAGGAAGTGTATTCTTCATACTTGTTCTGCTTGCCGCACTTACTTCTTCCATTTCAATTATGGAGGCTATCGTTTCTTCGCTTTGTGACCGTTTCGGTTGGGACAGAAATAAGACAACAATCTGTGCAGGTATCGGTTCTTTCTTATTCGGTATACCGCCGATTTTAGGATACAATGTTTGGGATAAAGCGACTTTAGGCGGTATGACAATTCTTGATATGATGGACTTTGCCACAAATTCAATACTTATGCCTATATGCGCATTGCTTACCTGTATATTTGTCGCATACGTTATCGGCGTCAACTCAATACACGATGAAGTACGCATATCATCAGCATTCAAACGTCAAAAACTTTTCGATATTATGATTAAATACGTTGCACCTGTGTTTATCGTTGCAATATTAATTTCTTCAATACTTGAAGCACTCGGAATTATAAAATTCTAAAAAAATAAGCGTTCACTAAATGATATGCACCCCAAAAGTTAGACACTTTTGGAGGTGCATATTTTTATGGCAAAGAAAGGACAAAAATATAGAAAACACTCGCCAGAATTCAAACTATCTGTTATAATGGATATGCGAGAAAACCATTTTGGTATAATGGAAACAGAGAGAAAATACGATGTTAAACATAATGTAATATCGAAATGGGAACGCATATTCTTGGAAGAAGGAGCCGAAGGTCTGATGAAAGAAAGACGAGGTAGAGCCAGTAAAGTAGATGGAATAGCAAAAGGTCGTCCACCCAAACTTGATAAGAAAATTGAAGAAGATTTAATTGCCGAAAATCAGCGATTAAGAATGGAGAATGAATACTTAAAAAAACTCAGTGCCTTAGTTCGGAAAAGAATGTTAAAAGAAGAGAAAAAGCAGCAATAGTCAATGAATTAAGGCAAAAATATCCGTTAAAAGACTTGCTGCAATTATCAGGTTTAGCACGTAGTACCTTTTATTACTATATACAACATCCAATCAAAGATAAATACAAGAAAGAAAAACAAGAAATACTATATATATTTTTAGCTAATAAAGGCAGATACGGCTACCGCAGAATCTTAATTGTATTAAGACAAAAAGGATATACAATTAACCATAAAACTGTGTTGAAACTGATGAAAGAACTTAATCTCAAAGGAAAACAACGCAAAAACAGTAAATATCGTTCATACAAAGGAGAAATCGGCAAAATAGCCGACAACTTACTTAACAGAGAATTTACAGCTACAAAACCTTTTGAAAAACTAGCAACTGATGTAACTGAATTTAAAGTGTGTAATGATAAAGTATATTTGTCACCTGTAATGGATTTGTATAATCGAGAAATTGTGTCATACTCAATTTCATTAAGTCCAAATTTGCAGCAAATTAGAGAAATGCTTGATGGTTTATTCAAAAAGCTGCCCGCTAATGCGAAACCATTATTCCATTCTGACCAAGGTTGGCAATACCAACATTCGGAATATCAACGTTTACTGTCAGAACACAATATTGTACAAAGTATGTCTAGAAAAGGAAACTGTATGGACAACGGTGCAATGGAAAACTTCTTCGGAAGATTAAAAGTTGAAATGTTTTATGGTGAAAAATTTGAAAGTGTCAAAGCTTTCATAGATGAATTAAAAAGATATATTGATTATTACAACAATGAAAGAATTTCTTTAAAGCTAAAAGGAATGAGTCCGGTACAATATCGAACTCATTCACAAGCAAGTTAATAGAGTCAATTTCAAGTATTGTGTAAACCTTCATTATGGTGTAGAATAGAAATACACTAAATGGAGGTTTTTAATTATGCCACGAAGAAAAAGAACACCGGAAGAAATTGCACGAAAAGAACGCACAAAAGCACTTATGAAAGAATTGAACATCAAAGATATGGACGATATTCAAGATTTGTTCAAATCTTTTGTTGCGGCTGCCTTAGAGGGCGGTCTTGAAGCAGAGCTTGACGAAGAATTAGGCTATTCCAAGTACGATTATCGCAACAAAGAAACCAATAACAGTCGCAATGGTTACAGTAAAAAGACCATGAAAACCAGTTTTGGAGACATGGATATAGATATTCCACGAGACCGCAATGGTGATTTTGAACCTAAGCTTATTCAAAAACATCAAACAACATTGTCGGGAGATATTGAAGAAAAAATCATATCAATGTACGCCAAAGGAATGACAGAAAATGATATAGCAGCACACATTGAAGAAATATATGGACTTGATGTGTCTGACAGTACCATAAGCCGTGTTACAGATAAAATTTTGCCAATAGCTAAGGAATGGCAATCACGTCCTTTGGAAGAAGTATATGCAGTTGTATTTATGGATGCAATACATTATCATGTGCGATACGAAGGACGTATAGTAAAAAAGGCTGTATACATAGCAATAGGTATAAATTTAGATGGCAGAAAAGATGTTCTTGGCATGTGGGTTGGTGAAAACGAGAGTGCAAAATTCTGGCTTTCTGTCTTAAACGGATTAAAAAATCGAGGAGTAAATGATATTTTAATTGCTTGTATTGACGGACTAAGCGGATTTACCAATGCGATTGAAGCAGTCTTTCCGCAAACAGAAATACAGCAATGCATAATCCATCAAATCCGTAATACAACAAAATATGTGTCATACAAAGATATTAAAGCACTTATGGCAGATTTAAAGCGTGTTTATGCAGCGATAGATGAGGATACCGCATTACAAGAATTAGACCGATTTGATGAAATATGGGGAGGAAAATACCCAAAAATCGCTGATAACTGGCGAGATAAATGGGTTCATTTAGCCACATATTTCAAGTATCCCCAAGCAGTGCGTACACTTATCTACACAACCAATACGATAGAAGGATTCAATCGTCAACTTAGAAAAGTGACTAAAAACAAGGGGGTTTTTCCTACAGATGATAGCTTGTTTAAGATGCTGTACCTTGCAATGATGGACATCACGAAAAAATGGACAGGTCGACGTCGTGATTGGGGCGAGATTCATTCTCAGTTGGAGATATTCTTCGCTGATAGAATCAGCTATTGACAAGTGCTGATTTTTCTGATAATGTAAAAGCGGACGGAATTTAATTCCGTCCACTTAAATAAATTTTTCTGCACTATTTTGTATTTACACAAAACTTGAAGAATACTCAGTTAATATTTAATTTTGTCTAAATTTTGGGGTTCACTTCAAAATGTGAACGCTTTTAATTTTTGTCTTATTGGGTAACAACTCTGTGGAATGTCTTTTTACCCTTTTTGATAATCATACCTTCATCTGTAATCATATCTTCCGTAACAACACCGTTTACGTCATTGTATTTTACATCATTGATTGAAAGACCGTTTTGTTGAACAAGACGTCTTGCCTCACCCTTCGACGGCAACAATCCTGTCTTAACAAGCATATCAAGTACACCCATTCCGACAACGTCAGGTATAACGCTTGTCGGCATATCTGCACTTACTCCGCCTTTAGCGAATACTTCTTCTGCTGTTTTCTTAGCTTTTTCAGCCTCTTCTTCACCGTGTACAAGCTTTGTTACTTCATAAGCAAGAATTCTCTTAGCTTCGTTAAGCTCCTTACCTTCCCACTTTTCCATTTTACGAATTTCGTCCATAGGAACGAATGTAAGAAGTTTTAAGCACTTAATAACGTCAGCATCTTGTACGTTTACCCAATACTGATAGAAATCGTACGGAGTAGTCTTTTTAGGGTCAAGCCAAACAGCACCCGATTGTGTCTTACCCATTTTCTTACCTTCACTGTTTGTAAGCAAAGTAAATGTCATACCGTAAACCTGCTTTTGGTCCTTACGTCTGCAAAGGTCGATACCGCCAAGAATGTTGCTCCACTGGTCATCGCCGCCCAATTCGATTTTACAGTCATACTTACGGTTAAGCATTAAGAAGTCATAGCTCTGCATAAGCATATAGTTAAATTCAAGGAATGAAAGTCCCTTTTCAAGTCTTTGCTTAAAGCATTCGGCAGTAAGCATTTTATTTACTGAGAAACATGAACCGATGTCACGCAAAAATTCCACATAATTAAGGTCTAAAAGCCAATCGGCATTGTTTACCATTATAGCTTTATCGTCCGAGAAATCAATAACTCTTGATAACTGCTGTTTGAAACATTCACAGTTATGGTCAATTATTTCCTTAGTCATCATCTGACGCATATCGGTTCTTCCCGACGGGTCACCGATATGACCTGTACCGCCGCCGACAAGAGCAATCGGTCTGTGTCCGTAATTCTGCATATGTCGCATTACGACCATCTGCAAAAAGTGTCCTACATGAAGGCTGTCTGCTGTTGGGTCAAAGCCAATATAAAACGTAACTTTTTCCTTTCCTAATAATTCTCGTATCTCTTGTTCGTGTGTTGTCTGGGCAATAAGTCCACGCTCCAGCAAAACGTCATATACATTATCTTGCATATTCTTTTCCTCCTTCATTAGTGTATTGCCACGAGTACGGCAATCTGTTACATTATACACCATAAGACAAAGTTTTGCAAGATATTTTTTCTAAATATTGTTTGAACCGAGTAAATTATGATATTTCAGATAATCCTGAGGATTTGTGCTTATAATTCTCTCCACGCGTCCGTCTGTCAATTCAAGTGTCACGTTGTTATACATTTTTAGATGTCTTTGTCTTATTTGAGTATTGTCGAAAAACACAACATCTGTCGGCACTATTGAATAAATCATTTTTTATTTTCTCTCTCCTTTTCTATCAGCTCATACATTTTTTCAAGTGCGTCTTTAAGTCCGCCCATTTCATTTATAAGCCCATATTCAACCGCCTTTTTTGCAAATAATATACTCCCCACGTCGTTTGCTATTTCATCAGTCGTGAGCATTAACTGTTTAAATTTGTTGTATGATATATTTGAGTTGGAAACAACAAAATCAATTATTCTGTCCTGCATATTCTGAAAATATTGAAATGTCTGCATAACGCCGATTACAACGCCGTTCATTCTGAGTGGATGCACTGTCATAGTTGCGGTCGGTGCAATGAATGAATAGTCTGTCGCAACCGCAAGCGGTACACCTATACTGTGTCCACCGCCCAAAACAAGCGAAACGGTGGGTTTACTCATTCCGGCTATCATTTCAGCTATCGCCAATCCCGCCTCAACGTCACCGCCTACCGTATTTAAAAGCACCATAAGTCCGTCAATTTCTGGATTTTCCTCAATCGCTATAAGCTGCGGCAGAACGTGTTCGTATTTCGTTGTCTTGTTCTGCGGCGGCAATACCATATGTCCCTCGACCTGACCGATTATATTCAGACAATGTATATTACCTCTCGGATTTTTTGTTTCAACACTTCCCAAATCCTCAATATTCCGTCGTTCCTGTTCCGCTATATTACTTTCTGTATCTGTATCATTTATCACTGTACACACCTCCGTACTATACTTATTATAATGCTTTTGGGTATAATTTATACATATTGCAAATTTTCTGTTATATTATAATTAATGATAATCTATTGTAATATATACTGTTTTGTGTTATAATAAACGTTAGTATATTAAGCAAGGGAGTGGATATATATGCCTATAAAGATACCGGACAAACTTCCGGCAACAGCACAGCTCAGAAAAGAAAATATTTTTGTTATGAGTGAAAAAAAGGCTATGCACCAAGATATTCGTCCGCTTAAAATTGTAATAGTGAACTTGATGCCGACTAAAATAGCTACCGAAACACAGCTTTTAAGACTGCTTTCAAATTCACCGTTGCAAATTGAAATAGATTTTCTGCAAATGGATACACACGAATCAAAAAACACACCGTCAGAACATTTGGCAGCATTTTATACAACCTTTGATGAAATAAAAGATTCAAAATATGACGGAATGATTATAACAGGTGCGCCTGTTGAAAACCTTGAATATGAAGATGTTGATTATTGGGGCGAGCTTACACGCATAATGGATTGGTCCAAAACTCACGTCACTTCAACATTGCACATATGTTGGGCGGCACTTGCCGGTCTTTACTATCATTACGGTGTGCCGAAGCATCCGTTAAAAGAAAAATGTTCTGGAGTTTTTAAACACAAGGTGAACCGACGCACGGCAAAGCTTGTACGAGGTTTTGACAATGAATTTTACGCACCGCATTCACGTTTTCAGGAAGTGCGTGCAGAGGATATAAAAAAGGTTAAAGAGCTTGAAATTCTTTGTGATTCAAAAGAGGCGGGCGTGTATATCGTATTTACAAAAGGCGGCAGACGTATTTTTGTAACAGGTCACGCAGAATACGACGCAACAACGTTGCGTGATGAATATTTCAGAGATTTGGACAAAGGTAAAAATCCGATAATACCAAAACACTATTTCCCTAATGACAATCCTACAAAAAAACCGATCGTCCGTTGGCGTTCTCACGCTAATTTGTTATTCTCAAATTGGCTCAATTACTTTGTATATCAAATCACACCTTATGATATTGACAGCATAAACTAAAAAGTCTGACCCTGTGGGTCAGACTTTTTAGTTTATTGATATTATTTAATTTCTTTCAGCATTTAATATAAATTGCACATTCTTAACTTCTATCGAATTAAGATTACTGTCATCATCACTGTAATTATAATTCGGATTAATTGAATACCAAGACTTACCGCTGAAATATTTGCTGTATTCTTCCGTTTGGAATTTACGTCCGTGACGGGCATATATTTCGTTTCTCGCAAGTGCAAGGTCGTGCTTTGACATTCCCTTAATATCATCATTTGTAAGAAGTTTTGTACCCGAATTTGCAAGTATATAGTCACCTGCATAATTCGTTATACTCGTAATTTCATATACAGTATTTCCGTTATACGTTTCCGACGTCGGTACAGCCGTTATCGTGTAAGGCTTGCCGTTTATCTGTTCCGTTGTGCTACCGGCTGAAACAGTTGCGTAATATTTAACATTATTAGTTACAAATGTCATTAAATGTTTTCCGGCATTTGAGTCATATATAACTTCACCGCCTGTACTTAGCTGTGAAGAAATGTTTGAAGATGAAACTCCGCTGTTTTGTGCAGATGATGTATTTGACGATGAGCCTGTACCGCTTGAACTTGATGTACTTGATGATGAACCGCTTGAACCTTTTCCTTTAGATGATGTACTTGATGAGCCGTTTGACGTATTACTCTTAGATGTTGTGCCGCTTGACGATGTACTTCCGCTCCTTGAGGCTGATGTACCGCTACCTGTATTACCTGTTGCAGACCACGATTGGCTGTTTGATGATGTACTGTTTTCATCTCTCGGAGATGTTTCCATTGACAACTCAGGCGTCTGTACAGGTTCTTCACTTACCGCAGGTGTTGCGATTACACTCGGTGTTGACACAACTGCCACTGACGGTGCAGGTGTTTCCTCTATTTTGTTTCCGCCGTTGACGTTAGACACAAGATAATACACACCTATTCCGGCAGCAGCAACTGCAAGAGCACAAATTGCACCGATAAGCACAATACGATTACGTCTTTGTCTTTTTCTTTTTTCATTACGGCGACGTTCGATTTCAGACAACTGTTGTTTCTTATCCTCCATCATTTTCTTTACCTGTTCACGACGTCTTCTTTCATTATCATCATAGATTTCATCACCTTCTGAATTTTCTTGTTCTTCAGAATTATCATTTTGTTCATCACCCAAATTTTCATTCAACTCGGCTTGATGTTCCTGATACGCATTTTCTATTTCATCTGTATTAATTACTTTTGTTTCTTCTGCCGCACTTGCATCTTCATTAACTTTTGTACCGCAAAATTCACATTCTTGAGCATCATCCGGTATCTGAGCTCCACATACTTTACATAGCATATATTCTACCCTCCGATTTCAATATTTCATACCTATTCAATTATCATTATATTATGTTCCTCATTTCAAGTCAATATCGTATTGTTTACAATAAAAAGACATTTTACGTCAACCATTTTAATTTTACCCAATTTTCCGAATTTTAACAAAAATAAGGACATCAATTTAGCTATTTGTACGATATGTTAAGCATATTATGTGTAAAGGAGGTTATGAGATATGTTTCTTGGCGGTTTATTTTTTGAATGGATACAGACTGTTTTAATACTTGCCGGATACGTTTCGGGTAATGCGACATTTCCAAAGCCATTAAACAAAAGTGAAGAAAAGAAATATCTTGACTTGTATGCAAAAGGTGATGAAAGTGCAAAAAATGTACTTATCGAACACAATCTCAGACTTGTTGCACACATTGCAAAAAAGTATGCTGACGAAAAAAATCTTGAGGACCTTATATCTATCGGTACAATCGGTCTTATCAAAGGAATAAACACATTCAATCCCCAAAAAAATTCACGTCTGTCTACATATATTTCACGTTGTATTGAGAATGAAGTGCTTATGGTTATGCGTTCGTCAAAGAAACTTCAAAATGAAATTTCCATTGATGAAAGTATCGGCACAGACCGTGAGGGCAACAATATGACTTTTTCGGATATACTGACTTGCGATTCAACAGATATTGCCGACCTCATTTCCGGCAAGCTTGAAGCTCAAAAACTGTACAACGCAATGAAAAAAATATTAGCCCCAACCGAAATAAATATTCTCTGTTGGCGATACGGGCTCGGTAATCAGCCGAAAAAAACGCAAAAAGAAATTGCCGATATACTCGGCATAAGCCGCAGTTACGTCAGCAGAATAGAGAAAAAATGTCTTGAACGTCTTTTAGACGAATTAAAAGAATAAGGCTCTCCACAATCACGGAGAGCCTTATATATGAGTTCATTTTTCCAAAATCCTAACTGATTTTTTGACATCTGCAAAATTTTAGTCACCAAATGATATGCCTATTTCCTTTGCCGCCTCTATAATATCGCTGTCAACAGGGACTTTTTTAAGTTTTCCGGCAACCTCGCCAAGCGGTACAGGAACAATTTTTTCATTCTGCAATGCAACCATAAAGCCATACTGTTCGTTCTTTATAAGTCTTGCGGCAGCCGCACCGAAACGTGTGCAAAGAAATCTGTCATATGCACAAGGGCTTCCGCCTCTTTGGAAGTGTCCCGGAACAGTTACTCTGATTTCGTGACCCGTAACTTCTTCAAGTTCCTTTGCAATCTTATAAGAGATTGACGGATAAGGCATTGACTCACGAAGTGCTTTTAGCTCTTTCTTCTTCATCTTTGCCTCTTCTTTTGAAATTGCACCCTCTGCAACGGCAAGAATTGAAAATCTCTTTCCGGCTTGTTCTCTCTTTTCGATAACTTTGGCAATTTCGTTAATATCATAAGGAATTTCAGGCAACAGAATTATATCCGCACCGCCTGCGATACCTGCATACAAATTAAGCCAACCTACTTTATGTCCCATTACCTCAACAATAAAAATACGTCCGTGAGAAGTAGCTGTTGTATGAATACAGTCTATCACTTCCGTTGCAATATCAACGGCACTTTGGAAACCGAAAGTCATTTCCGTACCCCAAACGTCATTGTCAATCGTCTTTGGCATTGTAACCACATTAAGACCTTCTTCAGACAGTAAATTAGCCGTTTTATGTGTACCGTTACCGCCTAAGATAACAAGACAGTCAAGCCCCATTTTCTTATAATTATCTTTCATTGCCGCAACTTTATCAATGCTGTTTTCATCTTCAATGACACGCATCATCTTAAACGGCTGACGTGATGTCCCCAAAATTGTACCGCCTATTGTAAGTATACCGGAAAAATCAGATTGATTCATCTTCTTGTAATCACCGTGGATAAGTCCGGCATAACCGTTTTGAATACCGTAAATTTCAACGTCGTCAATTTCTTCATACAGTCCCTTTGCAACACCTCTGATTGCCGCATTAAGACCTTGACAATCTCCGCCGCTTGTTAAAATACCAATCTTTTTCATCAAATCATCCTCTCATTTTAGTTTTCCGATTACGACTCTGTCATTGTCGTTTAAATCTTTTATCACTTCTGTATCATAAAAGTCGTTTTGCATAAGACCTCTTACAGATTCGCCTTGATTATAGCCAATCTCAAATGCAAGCAGACCGCCTTTTTTCAAAAAATTATGTGCCGTTTCGGTTATACGTCTGTAAAAAACAAGTCCGTCCTCACCGCCGTCCAACGCAATTCTCGGCTCATAGTCCTTAACTTCCGTCTGCAACGTTTCAATAACCGCTTTTTCTATATACGGCGGATTTGATACGACAACATCATACTTTTTTTTCGGATATTCATTTAATATATCCATTTTATACGATTTCACTCTGTCTGAGAGATTATTTCTTTTAATATTTTTTTCAGCCGTTTCAAGTGCAATATCACTTATATCAAACAGCTCAACATCTGTATTTTTTTTGTAATGTGCAATACTTATTCCGATACAGCCGCTACCTGTACATATATCGGCTACGGTTGTTTTCTTATCGCCGATTTTATCAATTACGGTTTCAACAAGAATTTCCGTATCACTTCTCGGTATAAGCACACCCTCCCTGACAAAAAAATCAAGTGACATAAATTCGGTTTCTCCGAGTATATATTGCAGCGGTTCACCTTTTTTACGTCTTTCAATCATTTTATCCATTCTGTAAGTATGTTGAGGCATTACGGGCAATTTGCCGTTTAAAACAAGTCGGGTTCTGTCCATTTCCATAACGCTCATAACCATAAGTTCCGCCTCAAACCTTGCATTATCTCCAAGCTGCTTTGCCGTTTCTCTCACAAATTCCGATATTACCATCTGTCGTCCTCTTTATTTTCAGGTATACACGGTTTCATTGATTCAATCGCTACTTCAATTTGCGACGCGTCAGGTTCTCTTGTAGTAAGTTTTTGTAGCCACAATCCCGGTTTTGAAAGCCATGCCACCCATTTGCTTTTACTTCTTCCGGCGAATTTTATAATTTCAAATGAAATACCCGCTACAGCCGGCAAAAGTGCAAGACGCATTAAAACACGCAATATAACCATATCCACTCTCGGCAAAAGTGCAAAAAGCAAAATACTCACTATCATAACGAAAAGCAAAAAACTCGTTCCGCATCTCGGATGAAATCTTGTATGCTTTTTTATATTTTCAACAGTAAGTTCTTCCCCTGCCTCATAGCACGCTATCGTCTTATGCTCCGCACCGTGATATTGGAATACACGTTTAATGTCTTTCATATTTGAAACAATAGCCAAATACCCTATAAATATCACCATTCTTATTATACCCTCAAAAAGGCTTGTAAATAAGTGTGAATCTGTAAATGCCGAAATTGGCGGAATAAGTGTACCGATTTTTTCCGCACCTTTCGTAAGAAAAGTAGGAAGTACCATAAACAAAGCAATACTGAATACAAGCGATATTGCGATTGATACATAAATTACTATATCCTTGATTTTGTCGCCGAACTTATCGTCAAGCCACTTGTCAAACTTACTTTCCGTTCCTTCCTCTTCCTCAATATCGACAAATTCCGCACTGAACATAAGTGCTTTCATTCCTATAACAAGGCTGTCTACAAAACTCACGCAACCTCTTATTATAGGCAATCTCCAAAACTTCTTTCTTGTTTTTGTTCCGTTTTCCTCGACCTTACATTCAATATCACCGTCAGGCTTTCTCACCGCCACGGCTGTTTTGAAAGGTCCTCTCATCATTACGCCCTCCATAACCGCCTGACCGCCTATTGATGTAATATGTTGCTGTTGTTCTTCTTTACTCATCTATTTTCTCCAATCTGTTTAATATTATCAGCACATACAGTTGCAGCATAACCACGTTGTACAGCAATTACAACAATCACTGCAATCGCAACAACCTGCCGAATCTGAGCCGGTACTTGTGGTTGATGTGTATGTTCTGTTTCTGTTCATTACATTGTTTAATGTACTTCTGTATTCAACATTGTTCGGCTCCATCTGTACAGCAGTCTGCAAAAAGCTTATGGCTTGGTCATACCAACCGACCTGCATTCTCGCAAGACCCGATAAATAATACCATTCCGCTGTTTTCGGCAATAAGTTAAGCATTTCAAGTGCTTCACGAATTCGTGACTGCGTTATAAGAATACGAACATTTTGAAAACTTGCCTGCCCGCTTGTATGCGTCTGTGATGTTGAATATCCTCTTGATGACGTACTGTATCCCGTATTAGTCGCGGTACGCTTATTCGTTATCATATCGTAGGCTTTGTTGATTTCTTTCATCTTTTCAGCCGCCAAATCCGCAAGCGGATTATTAATGTATCTGTCGGGATGATATTTTTTCACCAATTCTTTGTACGCTTTTTTTATTGTTTCTTCATCGGCGTTTTCGCTAACGCCCAATACTTCATAAGGATTCATTACTTTCTCCTAAAATACTTTTCTGTTTAGCTTTTAGTGCAATATACATAATATTGTCCAAAACTTCTTTATTTTTGTATATCTCAAGCAAATTATATGCAGACGCCGCATTTTCAAGAGTGAACGTCATTGAGGTATATAAATCCTCTCTAATCGTGTCTTTTATTTCTTGTGCGTTTTTATCCTCATATTTTGCTTTAAAGGTATTGTAATCATTTTTCTTTACGTCTTTTTCCAAATCGTTATACGCGTCAATTATATATATCCATCGCCCTGTATTATATCCAAGCCACGCAAGAATACGTTTTTTATCCTTGTCCTCAATAAAATCGGGTGTAAATAATATTTCAAGTATTCTCGCAAAACAATCGGCTGTTTCATCAATTTCTTTGCAGTTATTTTTTTCAAGCCGACTCAATTCATCAAGACATTTTCTGATATTTTCATATTCTCTCGGATAATGTTTTTTAGCTTTTCTGACACCGTTTGCAAAAAGCAACATACTAAACAACGCTTTTATACTTTTGTCATCATTCCAATCGTCAAGCAATTTCAAATAAGTAAGTATAACACCCATATCAGCGGCATAATTTAGAGCCGTGTTATTTTCAACGCATATATTTTCACGGATAGGATGCAACACGCATTTTTTATCTTTCATACTTATTTCTTTTTTGCAAACCGAAGATAAAACAATCGCAAGGAATGTTATGTCATAGCTAAGTCCCAGCCTTGCCGATTGCGAACATCTCTTGCCGATAGCCTTACACAATCCGCAATAATATGCTTTAAACGTCTTTAAGCCTTGTTCGCTCAACGCATTTTTGCATACTGTAACGTATCCGAACATTAAAACATTCCTTCCATAATAACATAAGTATATTTAAAGTATATCTCAAATCGCCATAAATTTCAAGGTGTATGATATATTTAAGATAAAATTTTATTTTTTATTCATAATTAAGCATACTTTTATCGTTATTATGAGAAAATAATATTAAAATAATGTGACTGGAGTAATTTAATATGAAACACGAAATGACTAACAAAGAATATAATGAATACGTAAAAACAAAAACACCCAATTCAAAACTTTTTTCAAACTGTTTAAAAGCATTTGTATCGGGCGGAATAATATGCGTAATCGGGCATTTTATTTTAACTATGTTTAAAAAATGGGGACTTGATACAGAAGCCGCAGGCACTGCCACTTCAATCATATTGGTGTTTGACGGTGCATTGCTTACAGGACTTGATATTTACCCGAAAATCGCTAAATTTGCGGGTGCGGGAACTATTGTACCGATTACCGGATTTGCAAATTCCGTTGTTTCCCCGGCTCTTGAGGCAAAAACCGAAGGTATGGTGCTCGGTGTCGGTGCAAAAATTTTCACAATCGCCGGTCCCGTTATCCTTTACGGTACACTTGCCTCGTTCGTTGCCGGTATTGTGTATTGGATTATAAGTTTGTTTTAAAAAAACAAAAATCTTCTTGAAGAAACAAAATTTACTTCAAGAAGATTTTTTTAATTATTTAAGTTCATATCCGCCGACAGGACGAATTGAAAGAACGTGGCACATATTTTCACCCAACACGTTCTCAATTTTTGTTTTAAATTCATCAAGCATATCAAGCGGAACAAACGCTTGTACAGTTCCGGCAAAGCCACCGCCGTGAACTCTGTACGCGCCTTTGTCGCCAAGTATTTCATCGCACAAAGCCAATGTCAAAGACACTGCTTGATTTTTAGGCATACTTGTTGCGAACACATTTTGCAGATACATATACGACGACTGTCCCGATTTATTTACAAGCTGTTTGAAAAATTCAAAATCATCATTTTTCAAAGCCTTAACTTCTTCCTGCGCACGTTTGTTATCATTAAAGAAATGGATTGCACGAAGTACTGCTCTGTCATTATTAAGTTTTGCACGAATGTTTTTGATATTCGCCATAAACTCATTTTCATCAACTTCACGCAAAAATTTCTTACCGAAAAATCCCGCAACTGCTTTCATATCAGACGGAATTGTCGCATATTCATCAGTTAAATCTGCGTGATCCGCACCCGAATCAATAATGCAAAGAGCGTGATTATGCTTTTTTAAATCAAATTCAACTTTTTCAACTATCGGTTCTTCCGTACTCTTAAAATCAATAGCCACAACCGAGCCGACAGATGATGCCATCTGATCCATAAGTCCGCTTGGTTTATTGTAATAAACATTTTCGGCGAACTGTCCGAATTTTGCAATTTCAATCGGATTTACTTCGTTATTTGCAAAAAGTCCGTTTATAATTGTTCCGACAAGCACTTCAAAAGCCGCTGACGATGAAAGTCCCGAGCCTTTAAGTACATTTGATGTTGTGTACGCGTCAAAGCCTTTAACGTCATAACCCAAATCAACAAATTTTTTAATTACACCTCTTATAAGAGAAATCGCCTTGTCAAATTCCTTTTCTCTTATTTCAAGACTGTCAAGTTCAATCACATCAAGCGGATAGTTTCTTGATTGAATACGAACAGTATTCGTGCCGTTTGGTCGTGCGGCAGATATAACATCAAGATTAACACTTCCGGCAAGTACGCAACCATGTTGGTGGTCTGTGTGATTGCCTCCGATTTCAGTACGTCCCGGAGCGGAGAACAAAGCAATATCGCCGTCTTTACCGAATGTTTCTTCAAAGCCGTTTATAACGTCAATATATCTGTCCGAATACTTTTTCACATCATTTTTATCGCATGAATACAAATATGTAAGCTTATCATCATATTCACCGTTTTTTAGTGCATTTATTGTTTCTTCTATAGAACGCATATAAAACCTCCGTTAAAATGAAAGGTGTAACATTGTTACACCTTTCATTAATTATTTAAAATATTTAATTTTACTCAACCATAAGAAAGTCACTTACAATCTGTTGCATTTCGTCTTTATCGCATACAAGGTCAAATACAACTGACTTATCTTTCAGTTCATAAAGTGACTTAGGAATTTGCATATTACTCTTTTCAGAAAGTTCCTTCAATAGAGTAAATTCGTCTTTACCGACAACTGCATTGTGATCCTCAAGCGCAATAAGAACACTCTGATTAAACTTGAACGGACTTGCAGTTGATGCAATAATTGTCTTTGTTGTGTCGCCTGTTTGAGCAACATACTTATCGTAAACAGACTTTGCAACGGCAGTGTGAGTATCAATAACATAATCATATTCAGACGCACACTTTTTAATTGTAGCCATTGTTTCTGCATCATCACAGCAACCTGCAGTAAACATTTCCTGCATTTTTGCCTTAACGTCAGCTGAAACTTCATAGCTGCCATTAGTGTTAAGTTCTTTCATCCATTCGCTGACAAGTTTATCGTCACAACCTGTAAGGTCATAAAGAAATCTTTCAAGGTTACTTGAAATAAGAATGTCCATTGACGGTGAGATTGTTGTATGGAAATCTCTGTTCTTATTATAAATACCGGTCTTTATGAAATCTGTCAAAACATTATTTTCATTCGACGCACAAATAAACTTAGCGATTGGCAAGCCCATTTTCTTTGCATAATATGCGGCAAGAATATTACCGAAGTTACCTGTCGGAACGACAACATTAATCTTATCGCCGATTTCAATTTCGTTATTCTTTACAAGCTCTGCATATGATGAGAAATAATATACAATCTGAGGAACAAGTCTGCCCCAGTTGATTGAGTTTGCAGATGAAAGCTTAAATTGATTTCTGTCAAGAAGATTTTTATAATCAGTGTCTGTAAATATCTTCTTAACACCGCTTTGAGCATCGTCAAAGTTACCCTTAACCGCGGCAACACTTACGTTATTACCCTCTTGAGTAACCATTTGAAGCTTTTGAATTTCACTTACACCGTTGTCAGGATAGAATACGATAATTCTTGTGCCTGCAACATCTTTAAAGCCTTCAAGTGCAGCCTTACCTGTATCACCCGACGTTGCAACAAGGATTACGATTTCTTTATCTTCATTAGTCTTTTTCATTGATGTTGTAAGAAGATGAGGAAGAATTTGAAGTGCCATATCCTTAAAAGCACAAGTCGGACCGTGCCATAATTCAAGGAAATATGTTGTATCGTTAAGTTTATAAACAGGGGCAATGCTCTCTGTTTCAAACTTTTCCTTTGTATATGCACTGTCTATGCACTTTTTAAGTTCTTCTTCTGTGAAGTCCGAAAGGAACTTGCTAAGTACAAAATATGCTCTTTCGTTATATGACTTTGACGCCAAATTTTTAATCTCATCTAAACTAACTGAAGGAAAGCTTTCCGGAACAAAAAGTCCGCCCTCTGCACTAAGTCCTGTTTTTATAGCCTCTGCCGAACTTACAGATATGCTCTTATCCCTCGTACTATGATACTGCATTAATCAAAACCTCCAAATAATTAATCGTGCCTGTACAAATTTTCATACGTTCAATTCATACAGGCACCTTTGTTTTTTCCGCGTCTTACGCTAATTTCTTTATGTAATCAGGTGCTGTTTCAGCATCTATGCTTACTGATATTACAAATGTGATTTCAAACTTTTGGCTCATAGTCTCAAGTCTGTTAAGGAATGATTCAAATCCGTCAAGATTGTCTGAGCCGACAATTTTGAAAATACCGTCAACAAAAATGTTTGTAATATCGAAGTCACGGCTTATAATACCGCTGATAAATCCAAGGAATTCATCATATGACTTAATTTCAAACTCTGATGTGTCTGCCATTCTCGCCTTTGACTTTACATCAAAAATATTTCTGTTTGTGTCGTTGCTGATAAAAACAACGTTGCCCTTTGCAACCGTTAGAGCGTTGTTCACTTTCTCAATAAGAGCCTTTGTCTTACCGGTGCCTTTTTTTCCAATTAGAAGTTCAACCATGTTAACCTTCCTCCTTTATAATAAATTTTTATTTTCTGAGAGTCGCCCTCTCTGATTTTACTTTAATCTTGCCTCAAGAGCGTCCTTTTCGCTTTCGTAACCCGGCTTACCAAGAAGTGCAAACATATTCTTTTTGTATGCTTCAACACCCGGTTGATCAAAAGGATTTACCCCAAGCAAATATCCTGAAAGACCGCAAGCCTTTTCAAAGAAATATACCATTTTACCGAAATTATATGCGTCAAGCGCAGGTACAATAACCGCAAGGTTAGGAACTTGACCGTCTGTATGAGCCAAAGCAGTACCCTGTGCGGCTTTTGAATTTACATAGTCGATAGTCTTGCCTGCAAGGAAATTAAGTCCGTCAATATTATCCTCTGTTGCTTGAATTTCAATATTCTTGCGAGGATTTTCAACAAGCAAAGCTGTTTCAAACAAAATTCTTTGTCCTTCTTGAATGTATTGTCCCATTGAATGTAGGTCACTTGAGAAGTCTGCCGCCGCAGGGAAAATACCCTTGTTGTCCTTACCTTCACTTTCGCCGTAAAGCTGTTTCCACCATTCGCCGAAATAGTGAAGTGCAGGCTCATAATTAACCATCATTTCAACAGTCTTGCCTTTTCTTGCAAGTGCATTTCTTACAACCGCATATTGATAACATTGGTTTTCTGAAAGATTTGGATTAGCGTATTCATCCTGTGCCTCTTTTGCACCCTGCATCATCTTGTCAATATCGATACCTGCCGCTGCAATCGGAAGTAAACCTACTGCAGTAAGAACAGAGTATCTGCCGCCGATGTCGTCAGCGATAACAAATGTTTCGTAACCTTCTTCATCTGCAAGCGACTTCAATGCACCGCGAGCTTTATCTGTTGTTGCATAAATTCTTTCTTTTGCACCTTCCTTGCCGTACTTCTTTTCAAGCAAGTCTTTAAATATTCTGAACGCAATAGCAGGTTCTGTTGTTGTTCCGGATTTTGATATTACGTTTACTGAAATATCTTTACCCTCTACTGTTTCAAGCAAATCAGCCATATATGTCGAACTGATGTTATTTCCGGCAAAGAAAATAGCAGGACCTTTTCTCTTGTCTTTGTCAAGAGCATTATAGAATGAATGTTGTAACATTTCAACAGCCGCTCTTGCACCAAGGTACGAACCGCCTATACCGATTACAACAAGTACATCTGAATCAGAGCGAATCTTTTCAGCCGCTTTTTTAATTCTTGCAAATTCTTCTTTATCATAATCCGTAGGCAAGTTTACCCAACCAAGAAAATCGTTACCTGCACCGGTTTTGTTATGAAGCATATTGTGTGCCTCTTTAACATATTCAGCCATATTATCAATCTCATGCTGTCCGACAAACGGAAGTGCTTTTGAATAGTCAAACCTAATATTGCTCATTATATATTGCCTCCTAAATTTCATATAAAACATATTATGTTTTGTTACTTATTATTCTATACTATTTTGCCAAATAAATCAATAGTCATTGCGAAAATAGTTTGTGAATATTTATTTCTTTTTCATTTCAAAATTCTTGTTTTGTTTGGATTTTGTTGTGTAATGCCAAATTGAACGGTACAACATATAGTTATTCTTCGTCGTACGTTTCAAGAAAACTGTGTTTCACACCGTCAATTTTGTACGCAACAATCGCCTCTAAACTGACATTTTCAACACTTTTGAATATATTCCCCTCAACGTACGGATTTACCTGTTTCAATGTTTTTATAAGTTCTTTTATTTCAACTCTCTTTGAACGGTTCTCTTCGTTATTGCACGTTGTACAAGTATCCGTAAACTTGCAGGCACATTGTATAAAATGCAAATCGTTATATCGACACCACGATTTTATATCCTGCTCACGAATTAAATAAAGCGGTCGTATAAGTTCCATACCCTCATAGTTTGTGCTGTGAAGTTTCGGCATCATTGTTTGCACCTGTCCCGAATACAACATTCCCATTAATATTGTTTCAATTACATCGTCATAGTGATGTCCCAACGCAATTTTATTACAGCCCATATCCTTTGCGAATTTATACAAATATCCCCTTCTCATTCTTGCACACAAATAACAAGGCGACTTTTCAACATTATAAACCGACTCAAATATATCGGATTCATAAATAGTTATAGGGATATTCAATTTCCTTGCATTTTCCTCTATAACCTTACGGTTTTCAGGACTGTAACCGGGATCCATAACCAAAAATTTCACTTCAAATTCAAATTTATTGTGAAGTTTAAGTTCCTGAAAAAGTTTTGCCATAAGCATTGAGTCTTTTCCGCCCGATATACAGACCGCAATCTTGTCGCCCTCTTTAACCAAATCATAAGTATTAATTGCTTTTGCAAACATACGCCAAATTTTTTTACGGAATTTTTTTCTTATACTTTGTTCAACATCACGACTTATACTCTCGGCCTCTTTTCGCTTTATCGAATCCAACAGCCATGCAGTATATCCGCCCTCAAGGCTCACCGCGTCAACGCCTTTTTCTCTTAGCCGCTCCGCAACGTCTATGCTGATTTTACCTATTCTGCAACAAATAATCAGTTTTTTTGATAAATCAACCTTTTCGCTTGTTTCTATCTCATCTGACGGAACATAAACCGCTCCCGGCATTTCGTCTTTTTGAACTTCCTCTTTGTCACGAATATCTATAATTTGATATGTGCCTTTATCTAATTTATTCAATTCTTCTATTGTTATGCTCATAATTATTTCCTATCCCCAAATATATTTCCTATTATTTCAGTAGGCATAATTTTATAACAAATTTGTCGATTTGTCAAATACCAAAAAGCAGAGTCATATCTTATGACTCTGCTTTTGTTTTATATCGTTTCCGCAAATTTCTTTGTATAATCTTCAAGTTCGGCAAGTTTTTCGTCTGACGGATTGAATATACAGCCGAACGGCTTTTCAAAAGGCTTTAGTTTAAGCAATTCAAGATGATTATGCACCAGCTGAATACCTTCACCGCCCCAGCCGTATGAGCCGAATACAAAGCAAGGCTTATTTTTCATATTAACAAGGTCAATCGAAGAAATAATATCCCATACAGGCTTTACCGCATTTCTGTTGATTGTCGGTGTACCGAATACAAGTGCGTCCGCACTGTGAAGTGCCGTTATCATTTCGCCGTTGATTTCGGCAACGTCATATTCTTTAACATCAAAATCACAAGAATTAAGCGTTTTTTCAATAACGTCTGCCATTTTCTTTGTATATCCGTAAGCCGACGCATAGAATATTGCGACTGTTTTTTTCTCTGTAACTTTTGGTGCACTCCAAGCAGAATACTTTTTAACAGCCTCGGCTATATATTTTTTAAGTACAGGTCCGTGACTGTTGCAAACCATTTCAATATCAAGTGCCGACAACTTTTCAAGTGCCTTGACAACAAAAGCATTAAACGGCGATACAATGCAGTCATAATAAACTTTCATTGCCTTTTCATACTTATCGTAGTAAATTATATCCTCGTCAACAACTGCGTCCTCACAATAGTGTGCACCAAATACGTCACAGCTGAAAAGTGTCTTTTCACTTTCAAGATATGTCACCATAGTATCAGGCCAATGCAAATTAGGAACTATACAGAATTTCAATACCTTTCCGTCACCCAAATCAAGCTCTGCACCGTCTTTTGCAATATGCTCCTTAAAAGTCATATTTGTTATTTCTTTTAGATTTCTTATAGCCGCAATACTGCCCACAACTTCAATGTCAGGATTTAATTCAAGTATCTTCTTGACACTTCCCGAATGGTCAGGCTCTGTATGATTGCATATCAAATAATCAATCTCAGAAACAGGCATTATTTCTTCGATATTTGAAATATACGAATCAAGTAACTTTTCGTGTGCTGTTTCTATAAGTGCCGTCTTTTCACCCTTTACAAGATACGCATTATATGTCGTACCATATTCCGTTTCCATAAAAATATCAAATGTTCTTAGTGTAGGGTCTTTCACTCCCACATAAAAAATATTATTCTTTAATTCAAGCATTTTTTATCATTCCTTTCACCGTTAATGCTATTTACAAACAATAGATACCCAATCTTTTCTTTGCTTGATTGAATTTATTTCAAAGCCGCATTTTTCAAGTGCCGCTTTAACGTCATCTACTCTGTCCTCAATTATTCCCGAAGTAATAAACACGCCGCCTTGTTTCATATATTCACGTGCTTTTGGAGCAAGTGCTATAATGACATCTGCAACAATATTTGCCACAACAACGTCATATTCATTTTTGGCAATTTCATTTTGCAATTCTGTATTTGTAATTATATCTCCGGCTTTAACCGTATATTTCGATATGTCGACATCATTCATGCCTGCGTTCTGATATGCAATATCAACCGCATTCGGGTCAATATCAACCGCAAACGCACTGTCTGCACCCAACAACAATGATATAATTGACAAAATACCGCTGCCGCAGCCCAAATCAAGCACTTTAACGCCCGGTTTTATGTATTTTTCAAGTGTTTCGATACAAAGCTGTGTTGTATAGTGTCCGCCTGTACCAAAACTCATACCCGGATTTATATTGAATACAATTCTGTCGGTATTATCTTTAAGTTCTTCCCATTCAGGCTTGATAAGAATTTTTTCGCCTACTTCCAACGGGTGAAAATACTTCTTCCAGTTATTCGCCCAGTCTTCTTCCTTCATATTGTCAATATGGATTTCAAGTCTGCCGAACTCGTTTTCATCATCAAGCTGTTTCATTTCGGCAACAGTATTTCTGATTGCCATAAGCATTTCATGACCTGCCGCATTATCGCTGACATAGGCGATTACTTCCGTTTCGCCCTCTTTTTCCTTAATCAGCTCATCATCAACATAATCCCAATACTGTTTATTGTTTTCAAGAAAATCTTTAAAATCTTTTTCGTCCTCAATTTCAAGACCTGTTATCCCAAGCTGATACAGTCTTCCGCTCAAAGGCTCAATACCCTCTGATGTCGTAAATATAGATACTTTAATCCAATCCATAATATCCTCCGTGTTTATAAAATCATTTGCAAAAAGCAATACACTCTCGGTATTGCTTTTTTAATTATTAATCAAGAAAATCTTTTAATTTCTTACTTCTGCTCGGATGACGAAGTTTTCTTAGTGCCTTTGCCTCAATCTGTCTTATTCTTTCTCTTGTTACGTCAAATTCCTTGCCTACTTCTTCAAGCGTTCTTGCACGTCCGTCGTCAAGACCGAAACGAAGTCTTAAAACTTTCGCCTCTCTTTCAGACAATGTTTCCAAAACCGCTCCAAGCTGTTCTTTTAGAAGTACAAAACTTGCCGCCTCTGACGGTGCAGGTGCGTCCTCATCCGGAATAAAGTCGCCAAGATGGCTGTCCTCTTCTTCGCCGATAGGAGTTTCAAGTGAAACAGGCTCTTGTGAAATCTTTGAAATTTCACGCACTTTATCAACAGGCATATTTAGTTCTTTTGCAAGTTCTTCAGGCGTAGGTTCACGGCCAAGTTCCTGCACAAGCTGTCTTGAAACCCTTACAAGTTTGTTGATGGTTTCAACCATATGAACAGGTATTCTGATTGTACGCGCTTGATCCGCAATGGCTCTTGTGATAGCTTGTCTTATCCACCATGTCGCATATGTTGAGAATTTATAACCCTTTGTATAGTCAAACTTATCAACAGCCTTGATAAGACCAAGATTACCCTCTTGAATAAGGTCAAGGAAAAGCATACCGCGACCGACATAACGCTTTGCTATACTTACAACAAGACGCAAGTTAGCCTCTGCCAAGCTTTTCTTTGCTTTTTCACCGTCCGCAATCAATAAATCAATCTGCTTTTTAGTATCTTCGTCTATTTCCTCGCCAATTTCTTCAAGCTGTTCTTTCGCTGTTTCTCCGTCTGCCATTCTTTTGGCAAGTGACAATTCTTCCTCGGGAGTAAGCAGATTAACTTTACCTATTTCTTTTAGGTACATTTTAACGTGGTCATCAATATTGATACCCTCCGGAACAGACAAGTCCTCAAGTTCTTCCTTGCTTACTTCGATTTCTTCAAGTTCCTTATCCAAATCTTCAACAAGTTCGATAGATTCTTTTTCAAAAATGTCATAAAGTCTTTCTATTTCTTCCGGTGTCACTTCAATGTCTTCAAAAGCGTCACTTATTTCCTTAAAAGTAAGTACCCCTTTTTTCTTACCTTTTTCGATAAGTTCTCTTTTAATGTCTTTCTTCTTTTCCTGCATTAAACTATTCCTCCCAAGTATTTTTCTCATTTAGAAGTTCTTCACGTTGCTTAAACAAATCCATCAAATTCGTAGGGTCTGCTTCGGCATTGATACGCATATTCAGCTTCTCCAATTTAATTGTATATAAAAGTTCTTTGACGGTTTCTTCGTCACCGCTGTAAACTTCAAGATTATAAAAAACTTCCGACGCCTCACTCAAATCGTCGCCCGAAAAATCATTTAACATCATTGCCGGATCGGGTGACATTCCGTTTTCATAGCTGTCATACATACTTTTCGCCAAACGTCTGTACACATCTGTTGCAAATTCCTCGGCTTTAATATGTGCCGACGACATTTTATAAAGTTTTTTACTTTGCGATATAAGTCCCAGAAGCCGTTTTTCAGCTTCAAGCAAACTGCTTGTAACCATTTGATTTTTCGTTGTTTCACGCTTTCTTTGTTCGACTTTTTTCTGATACTCATTTTTAGTCGGTATTCTTTTATAACTGCCCTTCGATATTTTTTCACGGTATTTGCTTGCTATAGCCTCTCGGCTTATTCCTGTATCCTCCGCGACTTTCGTTATATAGGCGTCTACCTCAACAGCATCTTTTAATTTTGTAAATATGTTTACTACCTCATCTATAAACAGTATCTTGCCATCCGTACTCGTTACGTCGTACTGCTTTTTTATCAAAGAAATCTTAAATTCAGTGGCAGGCATTGCATTTTTGACCGCCTCTTTGAATTTTTCAACTCCGTTTTTGTTTATGTATTCATCGGGGTCTTTGGCATTTTTAAGCCGTATCACCCTTGCTCTGCCGCCTACATTGTTTATTATGTCAATGGCTCTTAACGCCGCTTTTGTACCTGCCTCGTCACTGTCGTAACATATCAGTATTTCACTGCCGTAACGCAACATCAATTTAGCTTGATTTTCCGTAATAGCCGTACCGAGCGTTGCAACAATATTTTTTATACCGGCTTGATATACGGATATTACATCCATATATCCCTCACACAGTATTATCTCCGACGATTTTGCATTTTTCGCCAAGTTGAGCGAAAATAAGTTTCTGCCTTTATCAAAAACAGGTGTTTCGGGCGAATTCAGATATTTTGGTATTTTATAACCGTTAATCTCTTTATTGTCGTGCATAATCCGACCGCCGAAACCGATAACATTTCCTCTAACGTCAATTATCGGAAACATAACACGATCTCTGAATTTATCGTATATTCTGCCCTCACGGCTTACGGCAAGTCCGCCCTCGACAATTTCTTCTGTTTTAAACCCTTGCGAAGTCAAATATTTAAGCAAATGATCGTGTCCTTCGGGTGCATATCCCAAGCCGTATACCGTAACCGTTTTCCAAGGTATATTACGTTTTGCAAAATACTTCTGACCTTTTTCGCCTATGTTTTTATCACGCAGGCAATTATAAAAAAATCTCGCTGAAAGTTTGTTCATTGCCAAAATACGTTTCTTCTTTTCATGCGACGCGTCCGAAAAATTCCCGTCATCTTCGGGAATTATTATACCTGCATTGTCGGCAAGCAGCTTCAACGCATCAATAAAGTCAAGATTTTCTGTACGCATTACGAACTGCACCAAATTACCGCTCGCACCGCATCCGAAGCAGTGAAAAAGCTGTTTTTCCTGACTTACATGGAATGACGGTGTTTTTTCGTGGTGAAACGGACAAAGTCCGCTGTAATCACGTCCCGATTTTTTTAATTGTACATATCTCGATACATAGTCAATTATGTCATTTTCATCACATATTTGCGCTATCATATCGTCTGAAATTCTTCTTGGCACACCGTCACCTCCTTTTATCAATGGTACTATTTTCACACATAATACGTAAAAATATACTTATCTTATCGTTTCAATTATTCTTTCTGCTAAAATCTTGCATTGATTTATAGCATATGTATCTTCATTTGCCGGTTTTTGAGCAGATACACCGAAATGTCCCATACCCGATACAGAGCTGTTGCCTATAAGCGTCATACCCGAAACAAGCGCGCATGAATGAATATGCTCCAAAGTCCTTTCCTGACCGCCGTACTTTGACGCACCGACAGTCACCGCCGCCATAGGCTTTCCGAGCCACTTTTTATTAGCTCTTGCGTCCCTTGTCTTGTCAAAAAAACATTTCATCTGACCTGTCATAGAACCAAAATAAACAGGACTTCCGAAAACAACAAAATCAGCTCTTTCGATTTTATCAAATAATGTATCAAGTTTTGTATCTTTATAGCACTTTTTTGTACAAGGCGTTGAACAGGCTACGCAAAACGGTGTTTTTGTATCCATAATCGCCTCACTGACACTGCAAATTTCAGTTTCTGCACCCTTTTCGGCACAGTATCTTAAAATTTCGTTAAGCAAAAATGCTGTATTTCCGTCATTGTTATGACTTCCGTTTAATGCTAATATGTACATATTATACGCTCCAATCTTTCATCAAAACAGAGGTAAAAATACACTTCACGTTATATTTACCCCCATTTTCTCATTTTATAACATTTTATTTATATTATATTGAAATTTTATTCAAAAAATGCTTTATGTCTTAAAAGCTTTCGCTTTTTATAATACAACATACGCACCCAAAAATCCTTTTTTAATTTTAAAATTTCTCATAATCCGCAAAAAAGAGGATGATACCACCCTCTTTTTTGTAACTAATTCATAACAGCTGTACCGATAATGCTGTTAATATCTTCAATATTGTAACGTTCCATATATTCCTTAATTTCTTGCTTTACAGGAAGAATTAAATCTGGTTTTACAAAAAGTCCTGTACCCAAAGCCACAAGCGAAGCACCGGCAAGCATAAATTCGATTACGTCCTCACCGCTCATAACTCCGCCCATACCTATCAATGGCAATTTTACAGCCTCGTGCACTTCATGAATCATTCTGACTGCAACAGGTTTTACGGCAGGGCCTGAAAGTCCGCCTGTATTGTTTGCCAAAATCGGACGTCTTGTGTGTATGTCAAGTTTCATACCCATAAGCGTATTTATAAGCGACAATCCGTCTGCTCCGCCGGCCTCTGCGGCTTTTGCGATTTCAGTGATTGATGTTACATTCGGTGAAAGTTTTACAACAAGCGGTTTCTTTGAATGTTTTTTTACTGCACTTGTAAGTTCGTTTACTACTTTAGGGTCTGTTCCGAACGCCAAACCGCCGTGCTTTACATTAGGGCAAGAAATATTCATTTCTATGATTGCAACGTCAGTATCTGAAAGAATTTCAGCCATTTCACAATATTCCTCTATCGTGTTACCCGACATATTTGCAATTACATTTGTGTCATATTCCGCAAGTATCGGCATTATGTGCTTTGCGAAATACTCAACACCCGGATTTTGAAGTCCGACACTGTTTAGTATACCGCTCGGCGTTTCTGCAATTCTCGGAGGTTTGTTTCCCTCTCTCGGTACTCTTGTAAGACCTTTTGCACCGAACCCTCCGTACTCCTCGATAGATACAAATTCATTGTATTCCATACCGAAGCCAAAAGTACCCGATGCAGTTACGATAGGGTTTTTAAATTCAACACCGCAAAAATTAATTTTTGTATTAGTCATTCAGAGTCACCTCCTCAGAATAGAAAACAGGACCGTTTGTACAAACCTTTGCATATCTGTCCGTACCCTCTTTATTCGTTTCGCAGCTGCATACAAGGCAAGCACCGATACCACAGCCCATACGCTGTTCCAAAGACACCTGACACTTTATACCTCTGCTTTCCGCAATTTTCTTAACAGCTTTAAGCATAGGCATAGGACCGCATGAATAAATCATATCGCACTTATGCGAATCAAGATATTGTTCCATAGCCGACGCAATATATCCGTTGTAACCGTAACTTCCGTCATCTGTTCCGACTATAACCATATTTGAAACATCGTTAAATTCATCTTCCATAACAACTCTGTCTTTACTTCTGAAACCGAGAAATACATCGGCATTTATATTCTTTGCCAATTTATATAGCGGAAATACACCGATACCGCCACCGATTATAACAGCATTTTTCACACTGTCCTTTATTTCAAAGCCGTGTCCCAAAGGTCCCATAACATCTATATAATCGCCGACTTCTTTTTTGGCAAGTTCCTCTGTACCCTTACCCTTGACTTCAAAAATAAATCTTACTTTTCCGTTTTCGGCGTCACAAATACTTATAGGACGTCTTAAAAATGTGCTGTCACCGCAATTTATATGAAGAAACTGTCCGCATTGTGCCTCTTTTGAAATATCTTCACTTTCGATTACAAAATCAAAAATTCCGTCTATAATTTTCGTCTTGCTGATTAGTTTGCAATTCTCAACTTTTTTCATCTGCTACTCCTTATAACACGCTTGTAAGATCATTTTTCATTCTGATTGCCTCTGCTCTTGCCGCCTCGGCAAACTGTTCTTCTTTCCAATCGCCTTTTTTATATGCACACATAATACCTCTTGACGAGTTTACTATCGCACCGAGTCCGTCCTCATTAAAGCATGGCTTAACACCCTCTGCACCGCCGCCTTGTGCACCGTAACCCGGTACAAGGAAGTATGATTTAGGCATAAGCTTTCTCAAAACCTTTGCCTGTTCGGGATATGTGGCACCGACAACCGCGCCGACTGCACCGTATCCGCTCTTGCCGATAGTTTCTTCGTTCCACTTATTAACACACTGTGCAACCTTTTCATATATATGTTCGTCACCGACAAGCAAATCCTGCAATTCGCCGGATGACGGATTAGATGTCTTTACAAGTGCAAATATCGCCTTATCAAACGTCTTACAATCATTTACAAACGGCTGTATTCCGTCTGTTCCCAAATAAGGATTTACTGTAACACAGTCAACAGGGCAAGGCTCACATTCCACACCGTCTATATCAACTTTACCGAGATATGCTTTTGAATAAGCCTCTGCCGTACTGCCTATATCATTTCTCTTTACGTCAAGAATTATATACAAACCCTTTTCTTTTGCATACGAAATAGTTCTGTGCATTACTTCCTCACCGCACAGACCGTACATTTCATAGAAAGCCGACTGTGGCTTTACAGCAGGTACAACGTCATAAAGTGCGTCTATAAGACCCTTGTTAAATTCCCATATAGCCTCTGTCGCACCCTTTAAATTCTGTCCGTATTCGGCATATGCTTTTTTTCTGATATACTCCGGAACATATTCGATTTTCGGGTCAAGTCCGGCTACTGACGGATTGCCCTTTTCCTTAATTTTCTGTACTAATAAATCTACTGACATTGTTTACCTCCTACGCAAGTTCACCATTGCTTACAACTATTTTTCCGCCTACTATAACGTATTCCGGTTTACCGCAAAGAGTAAAGCCGTCAAACGGAGAGTTTTTGCTCTTTGACTGAAATTTTGAAATATCGACCGTCCATTCTTTTGACGGATCGAATATCGTAATATCGGCGTCTGCATCTATTGACAAACTGCCTTTATTAATTCTTAGTATTCTTGACGGATTAACTGCCATTTTTTCAATAAGTTCGTTCAAAGTCAAAACACCGGATTTTACAAGGTATTGAAGTCCCAATCCCAATGATGTTTCAAAACCCACGATACCGTTTAATGCAAGTGCAAACTCGCAATTTTTCTCATCAATATGGTGCGGTGCGTGGTCTGTTACGATACAATCAATCGTTCCGTCTTTCAATCCCTCTTTGATTGCCTCGACATCATCAGAAGTTCTTAAAGGCGGATTCATTTTCGCATTTGTATTAAAGCCGTCAACAGCATTTTCAGTAAGTGTAAAGTAATGCGGGCAAGTTTCGCAAGTAACGTTTACTCCGCGTTTTTTAGCCTGTCTTACAAGTTCAACAGAACCTCTTGTACTTACGTGTGCAATGTGAATTGCAGCATGTGTAGCTTCTGCGATTAGTATATCTCTTGAAACCATTACTTCTTCTGCCGCTCTTGTTATACCCTTTAAACCAAGATATGTTGCCATAAATCCCTCGTTCATCTGACCGCCGTCGGCAAGTCCCAAGTCCTCACAGTGAGATATAACGGCTATATCAAACATTTTTGCATATTCCAACGCTCTTCGCATAAGCCCCGATTCAACAACAGGTCTGCCGTCATCTGATATTGCAACCGCACCGGCATTTTTAAGTTCGCCGATTTCAGCAAGCTCCTTACCCTCAAGACCTTTTGAAATTGAGCCTATCGGATATACGTTTACATGACCGACTTCCTTAGCCTTTGTCTTTATATAAGTAACAATCGGCTCACTGTCTGTTACAGGCTTTGTATTCGGCATACAAGCGATTGATGTGATACCACCCATTGCGGCACTTCTTGTACCCGATTCAATATCTTCTTTATATTCCTGTCCCGGATCTCTCAAATGGCTGTGCATATCAACAAGTCCCGGTGACACAATTTTACCTTCTGCATCTATAACGGTAACGTCACCGTCGGCATTAATGTTTTCGCCTATTTCGGATATAACGCCGTTATCCACAAGTACGTCCGCTACTTTATCAAAATCATTTTTAGGGTCAACTACCCTACCGCCTTTAATTAATATCTTCATATTCTTTCCCTTTCGTTAGTCTTCAAATCCGCCTCTTGACAATATATACATAACCGCCATTCTGACTGCAACACCGTTTGTAACCTGTTCGTTTATAACGCTTTGTTCGCCGTCAATGACGCTTGATGAAAATTCCACACCGCGATTTACCGGTCCCGGATGCATTACAAGTGCGCCCGGTTTGGCAAGTTTTAATCTCTCGTTGTCAACTCCGAAGAATCTGTAATATTCTCTTATACTTGGGAACAAGCCTTTTTTCTGTCTTTCAAGCTGTATTCTAAGTCCCATAACAACATCTGCGTCTTTTATTGCGTCCTCAACATTGTTAAATACTTTTACTCCAAGTCTTTCCATTCCCGGAGGCATAAGCGTTGTAGGGCCGCCTACGCTTACATCTGCACCAAGCTTTGTAAGTCCGTAAATATTACTTCTCACAACTCTGCTGTGGTAAATATCGCCTATAATCGCAACTTTAAGGCCTTTAAATCCGCCTTTTTTCTCCTTGATTGTAAGCATATCCAAAAGTGCTTGCGTAGGGTGTTCATCCATACCGTCACCGGCATTGATTACCGATGCACTTACAAGCGGAGCGATAAGATGCGGTGCACCGCTCATATTATGTCGCATTACAAGAATATCGGTACCCATTGCATTGATTGTTTCGGCAGTGTCTATAAGCGTTTCGCCTTTCTGTACCGATGAACCGCTTGCAGTAATATTAGCCGCGTTGGCACTCATATATTTAGCCGCAAGCTCAAAAGATAATCTTGTTCTTGTACTGTTTTCATAAAATAGATTTACAACAGTTTTGCCTTGAAGATGAGGAGTCTTTTTATTAGGCTGACCTAATATAAGTTTCATCGTTCCGGCTGTTTCAAGTATGTTTTCTATTTCTTTCGCACTTATGTCTTTAAGTCCGAGTAAATCTTTCTTCATTATTAATTATCCCCCTTACCGCATATTGATACTTTTTCTAATTTATCATCGTTTATTACAACATCAATATATTCATCATGCGAAGTCGGAACGTCTTTTCCAATGTAGTCAGCACGGATAGGAAGTTCTCGGTTTCCTCTGTCTACAAGTACCGCAAGTTCGATTTTTTCCGGACGTCCCATGTCAAAAAGTTCTTCCATCGCCGCCCTTATAGTTCTGCCTGAATACAATACATCGTCAACTAAGATTATTTTCTTATCCTCTATTGAAAATGCAATGTCGTTTCCCGCAACTACCGGGTGCTTGCTGAGTCTTGTCAAATCATCTCTGTAAAACGTTATATCAAGACTTCCGAGTTCAAGCTTAATACCCTCGATTTCTTCGATTTTCTTGATTATAAGCTTTGCAAGTGATACACCTTTCGTTTGAATACCTATTATGACAAGATTTTCAGTTCCTCGATTTCTCTCAACAATTTCATATGCAATTCGGCTGACCGCTCTTTTTGAGGTAGCCTCATCCATAAGCACTGTTTTTTCTTCGTAATTCGCCATAACCTTCCCTCCGTCTTGGCTGTACTGTATTATATTACGCCATATTTATTTATATTATTATATAACATAATTCACTTTTTGTCTATACAATGACAGACAAAACATTCAAAATAATTTACCTATGTTCTTTCTTGGGTAAGAAAAAAGCACGTTTAAAACGTGCTTTTATTTTTGTTTATCAGACAAGAATAGAAATCACATCATTTTGTGTTGGTCTTGTCGGAAGTATTATTCTTTTAATTTTATAAATTTTATCTTTTACTAAGATATTTTCACCGACTTTTAAAGTTTCACAACCTTTTACAAGTAGAATTTTTCCAAAAGATGTTTCATATTCTGCTATCAATTCCAACTCTTTCATAATCCTCACCATTTTACATTGCATATATATCAATATTTTGCCACAAATCCTTTATCGGTACTCCGTCTATCTTATGATTATCCAATAAATCCTGTGTATCACTATAATAATTCGGTTCTCCGTCAGGACATACACATATAAAAGGTTTGTTGTTTTGCCATGAAATATTATATCGTATTCCGTCTATAAAAAATTCTATATCTAATCCCATTTCGACAGCATCATAAAATTCTTGAAAATTTTCAAATTTAGCATAATCCATAATATATCAATCCTTTACCTAATATATTCTTTCCACTTATATGATTGTATTAATTATACTTATACAATAACTGTTCTATTAAACGGTAATCATACAATTTTTCAACAAATACAAATGTTTCATCACACATCTCATCAAACAAAACAGAAAACGGAATATCCTTATATTCATAATCTGATATAGGTGTTTCAAATGTCATCGCCTTTTTTATGCACTTCACATCTTTACTGTTATCTAAATATGAAATCAATCCGTCATAAATTTTCATATTTTCATCTACAGATTCAATTCTTATCTGAACTCCGGATTCTATCTTTACAGTATAAGTTTTCATTTATCAATACCCCTGTTGAAAATACGCTATGGCTTGTTTTACTTTTATCCCCACTTACCTTTTCCGTATATTTCATCATAATATTTACATTGTTCTAAATAATGTTTGTAACTATCTTGTGCCTCTTTGGGTGCATTTGGTTTTAAAACTTTTGCATAGTTTTCATTCCGTTCCCATCAATCAGGATTAGATGTCCAACGCAAATCTAATTTTTTCATTTTTTCACCCTCTTAAATTTATTTTTCTCGTTGTTTCCATAACGGAATATATCTATTATTCATATAATCAGTCCAATGTTGATTAAGATAATTTCTTTCTTCCTCATATTCTTCAACCGACATATCTTCTCTCCAAAACGGTACTTCTTTAATCGTACCTCTTGCCCAATCACTTTTCTTGCTCTCCATTTTCTCAATCCTTCCAATCACATTTTTATATAAATAAATTATAACAAAAACTCATTGACAATCCAGACTTTATTTGATAGAATGTAAGCAAGAGGAATAACCAACGGTTATTTCTGCATAACGGTTTATTATAAACTTTAACCGTCTACTGTGCAGAGTAGGCGGTTACTTTTTTGTGTTTCTGATTATCTCAAGCGTAATAAGCAGAATTATCATCTGTATAAATAAATTCAAATCCATATTGACACCCCATTCTATAAAAGGTGTCAGAAATAAACGTCTTTCCTCTTGCGTGATTGTATTATAGCATAAATTATCAAATTATGTCAACAAAACATATCCTAAAACGTGTAAAAAGCGTGTACAGCCTATTTAAAACAAAAACAAACCGCCAAGCGTAGCGGTTTGTTTTTTTTATTGGTGGAGGTGAGGAGAATCGAACTCCTGTCCGAAAACATATCCACCCAAGTTTCTCCGAGTGCAGGTTATGGTCAAGATTCCCTTTGATACTACTCCACAACCAAAGTTATATCATCGGTAGTCCTTAAATCATGGAAAAGGTCAGGACATCCCTTTACTCACGTTCACCACTAAAATGATGCCTTGCCCTATGCCGTGATACTCACAGGGGAGACAACGCCGCAATTAGGCAGCGTAAGCTAATTCTGTATCGTTAGCGTTTATATTTAAAAGTTTGAGCCGTTTTAAGTGGCACTCAACACTACTCGCTACTCGGGATTCAACATCCCCGTCGAAACCATTGCACCCCCATATTAATAACGGTTATAATTTTTTATCGACCGCTCAATATTACGTTTTGCGTCTTTCTTCGCAATATCTTCACGCTTATCGTAAAGTTTTTTACCCTTTGCAACTGCCAAAGATACTTTAACCAAAGAACCTTTCAAATACACTGCAAGAGGAATTAAAGCATAACCGTCCTGCTGTATTTGGTTTGTAAGTTTCAATATTTCTTTCTTATGAAGAAGAAGTTTTCTGTCCCTAAGAGGGTCACGATTAAATATATTTCCCTGTTCAAAAGGGCTTATATTCATCTGCTTTATAAATACTTCCCCGTTTTTGATTGACGCATACGCGTCGGTAAGATTAACCTTACCCAATCTTGCAGATTTAACTTCTGTTCCGGCTAATTCTATGCCGGCCTCTATTGTTTCCAAAATAAAATACTCGTGACGTGCTTTTTTATTCTGTGCAAGAGTTTTTGTATTTTCTTTTTTATCCGCCATAGAAATTCTCCTTTCATCAAACTGCTTTGATATTATAACATATCCTAAAACAAATTGCAAACAAAATCATATATTAAGATTTTCTCTGATTATGCAAAATGTGCTTTTTTTCGCCGACTTTATATAATTTACTCTCATACGCATTATTTTCATCGTACACAAGCTTCGGTACAGGTGACGGCTTACCGTTTTCATCAAGCGAAACCATCGTAAAAAATGCGGTCAGTGCAATCTGTTTATTGCTTGTAATAAGGTCCTCCGACTCGACCGTCACAAAGACCTCCATTGACGAACGTCCCGCATATATGACCTGTGCCTTACACGTTACAAGCTCGCCCACAAGCACCGGCTTTTTAAAATTAAGCTCGTCAACTCGTGCGGTGACAACGTTTGTGTGGGCGTGTTTCTGTGCCGCAACCCCTGCCGCACTGTCCATCATTTTCATAATTTCACCACCGTGCACATTCCCCGCCGGATTAGCCTGCATTGGCAATACAAGCTGTGCAAGTATCGAATGTGAGTGTTTCATTGTCTGTGATTCCATTATGCCGCCTCCCTACTGCACATTTTTAATTATTTTTAGCATTTTCAAGCATTTGCTTTGCGTGACTTAAAGCAAGTTCCGTAACCTCGCCGCCGTCGATTATTCTCGCAAGTTCAAGTTCTCTGCCTTCTTCGTCAAGCTCTTTTAAAGTTGTAGACGCAAGCTCGCCGTCTGTATTCTTCTGTATCAAATAATGATTATCCGCCATTGCCGTAAGCTGCGGAAGGTGTGTAATACAAATAACCTGCTTGTTTTTTGCAATAACCGCAAGTTTTTTCGCAATACTCATTGCCGCCTTGCCGGAAACACCGGTATCAATTTCATCGAATATCATTGTATCAACGCCGTCCGAATCAGCCAAAATCGACTTTATCGCAAGCATTACTCTTGACAATTCACCGCCCGACGCAATTTTCACAAGCGGTTTTAACGGCTCACCCGGATTTGTGCTGATTAAAAACTCAACCTTATCCATACCATTATCGTAAAATGTACCGTCATTCTCTATATTAACCTTAAATTTGGATTTTTCCATATTAAGCTCGTGCAACGACTTTTCGATATTTTCTTCAAGAACTTTTGCGGCATTTTCACGTCTTTGCGTAAGCACATTGCCCTTTTCTTTAAGCTCTTTTGTTATATTTTTAAGTTCTTCTTTAAGTTCGTTTGTTCTCTCATCACTTAGCTTTATATCATTAAGTTCGCTTTCAGCTTTTTTCAAATATTCAAGTATTTCTTCAATACTGTTTCCGTATTTGCGTTTCAATCTTGAAATCAAATCAAGTCGTTCTTCAATCTCGTTTAAAGTCTGCTCATCAAATTCAACCGTTTCGCCGAACTCTTTTATTTCGTGTGCCGTATCTTCAAGCGAATACATAATTTCATTTAAAGTATCATAAATCGATTTAAGTTGAGGATTTAAGTCGCTTATCTGAGAAATCTCATTCACAGCAATGCTTATACCGTCATATGCGGATTGTATTTCATCACCCTCATACAAGTTCATATACGCCTCATTTACGGACTTTGTTATCTGCTCCGCATTGGTGTATATATCACGTTGTTCTCTTAAATCGTCCTCCTCGCCTTTTTCAAGCGACGCTTTTTTTATTTCCTTAACTTGATATTCAAGCAAGTCAATTCTCTGCATTTTTTCCTGCTCGTCCATTTCAAGTGAAGAAATCTTCTTTTCTATTTCACGTTTTTTTGATAATATGTCCTTATACCGGTTTATATATTCCTCATTATCGGCATATGCGTCCAAAAACGTAATATGTCTTATCGGCGTCAAAAGTGCCTGATTATCATGCTGACCGTGAATATTAATAAGTCTGTCCGATATTTCACGAAGTATGTTAAGCGTTACAACCATTCCGTTTATTCTCGCTACGCTTTTTCCCTCTTTTGTAACTTGTCGTGTAATTATAACAGTTTCGTCCTCAACGTCAATATCGTTTTCTTCAAGAATATTTATAACACTTTTAGGTGCGTCAAAAACAGCTTGTACAATAGCCTTATCCGTACCGTATCTTACAAGCTCTTTATTTGCTCTGTCGCCCAAAATCATATTTATCGAATCTATTATAATCGACTTACCTGCACCGGTTTCACCTGTAAGCACACTTACACCGTCATGCAAATTTATGTCAAGTTTATCTATCACCGCTACATTTCTGACAGAAAGCTGGTTTAACATACTTTGTAATACTCCTTACTGAAATAATTGAATCAATTTTTCTGCAATTTCCGCTGCCTTTTCTTCATTTCTTGCAATTATGAGCAATGTATCATCACCGGCAATAGAACCCAAGAACTCGTTACGCATAGACGCATCAACAGACGCCGCAACAGCCGATGCCATTCCCGGATATGTTTTCACAACGATATTATTCATTGCATAATCAACACTTATTACCGTATCGGTAATCATATTTATACGTCTGTCAAGTTCCTCCGGAATATCCTTAGAAGATGAATAAACACTTCCGCCGTCAGGCAACGGTATTTTTATAAGTCCAAGTTCCTTAATATCTCTTGATACAGTCGCTTGTGTAACATTATACCCGCACTTATTGAGTTCACCTATAAGTTGTTCGTGAGTCTTGATATTCTTCTCATGTATTATTCTGAGAATTTGACCCTGTCTTTTGTACTTCAACTCTTATCCTCCCTAATTACGATAACTTTTTAATTAATGTGTCGTAAAACGACTGTTCACCGATTTTTATTAGTTCAAAATCATATTCGGATTCGGTAATTATTACTTCGTCTGCATTTTTTATATATCCCTGAATGTCACCGTCCGCCGTAACAACCGCGTCCGCATTTCCGTATTCTCCGTCAAGCTTTATTCTTATATCCTTGTTTGACGAAAGTACCGCACTTCTGACAGACAACATATGTGCACATATCGGAGTTGCAACATACAATCTCATACAAGGGTCTACCACCGGTCCGCCGGCTGATATTGAATAACCCGTAGAGCCTGTCGGTGTTGCGATTATAAGTCCGTCGGCGGTGTATCTGTTTACTGCTACACCGTCAGTCGAAAGTTCCATATAGATAAGTTTTTCGCCCGCCACTTTCGACACCACAACGTCATTAAGTGCGTGAAACGAGAATTGAATTTTATTTTCTTTTCTTATTTCCGCTTTCATCATCATTCTTTTTTCGATAGTGAAATCATCCTGCAAAAACTTTGAAATAGCATCCTCCATATCGTCTATTTCAATCTCGGTCATAAAACCGATTTTACCGAGATTTATTCCCAATACGGGAATTTTTCTTTTTGCACATTCCGCAGCTCTCTGCAAAATAGTACCATCACCGCCGAGAACAATAAGATATTCCGCATTGTCAAGTATCTCGCTTTCGGCAACGTAATTAACATTCAATCCAAGAACGCTGTATGCCTCATCTATATAAATTTCAGCTTTTCCGTTTAAAAATTCAACAAGTCGTTTTGTGTTTACCAGACCTATATCCTTACTGTTATTAGGTATTACCGCTATTCTTTTCATAAACGTTTCACCTCACTACCCCTATTATACATATTATACACCATAAATTGTTTTTTTTCAATAGTTTTTATCGCATTGATTTATTGATTTATATTTGCATTTTTTTTCGTTCTATGGTAAAATTCCTTTAATAATTAAGTGATAAGGGGAATTTAAAATGTCAATTTCATTTCGCGGAGCAAAAAAATATAAAAAGCATAACGGATTTGATAAATCAGCCGAAATACATTCACCGCTCCCTGCACCTGTATACTTTTTTAATCTTGTTCAAAACACTGATGTTGCGTTAAGTCCGCTTGTCGAAGTCGGTGATACGGTTGAAATCGGTTCAAAAATCGCCGATCTTGAAAGCTATGACGCAATGCCGTTATACAGTTCCGTATCAGGTATTGTTACATCTGTAAGCGATACGTTTATATGCGTTGAAAATAATATGAAGTACACCGCAGTCCAAACTCAAAAAACAGATGATATTGATTCTCTTACCACGCGTGAAATGTTGTGGATTATTCGTGAGGCAGGTATTTGCGAAGTCAGAAACGGTATTCCGGCACACATACTTTTAGGTACTGAAAAAACCCCTGAATATATTATAGTACCTACATTTGACAGCGACCCGTATGTTTCCTCACCGCAGTTTGCCTCACTCGGAAACACCGAAAAAATCTTAAAAAGTCTTAACATTGTGATGAAAATTCTTAATACAAAAAAGGCAATTATAGCCGTTGAAAATAATACAAAAAAGATATTTTCCGATTTCAAACTAAATCTTAGATATAACGAAAATATTTCTCTCTGCTCGCTCAAAGCACGTTATCCGCAGAGCAGAGATGACATTCTTGTGAAAACACTTACAGGCAAGGATATTGACAAAATAAATATCGTCATACTGTCACCCGAAACACTTTGCAACATCTATGACGCACTTACACTTCAAAAGCCAGTTACGGAAAAAATTATAACGGTTTCAGGCGACGATATTCTTCCGCCGAATAATTACAAAGTGCCGATAGGCTTGCCTGTTTCGTCACTTCTTCACGACAGCGGATATACTTCTCCCGAAACGGTTATAGTCGGCGGTATCGTTGACGGTTGTCAAATCACCGACCTTGACGAGCCGATAACATCAAGTACAAATTCAATCATTGCATTTAACGACAGTTCAAATATTCCCAAATACAGAAAAGAACTTATCTGATCAGATAAGTTCTTTTTCTTTTAAAACTTTATAAAGCAATTCACATGAACATTCAACAAAATTCTGAATATCTTCTTTTTGTGTATATTCAAATTCTCTGTCCGTATTTGAACTGTATCTTTCATAATAATCAACAATAAACTTAACCTGTTTTGTAAGCTGATTATGCTCGTAATACGGCAGATAATCTTTTATTTCACCCGCATTTTTCAGTATATCAAAAGTCGGATGATATGTAAGACTTCTTAAATGCCATACGTCAATATCATTCCAGTCCTTTTTTATAACCTTTAAAAATTCGGGGTTTTTCTTATATTCCTCCGCATATTTAATCCTTGTCGGCATATACATCGTAACCGACCACATTATATCCGTCAGCAAATGCACATAATACCCAAGGTAAAACCAATAATCGTCGTTTGATTTATCGTTTAGATATTCCTTTTGAAAATCATTATATCGGCAATCACGTTTCATACCGCTCGGTGACCAATGAGTTATTTTAGGCGGTGGTGTGAACTCACCAAAACTGTCCTTGACCCCGTATCCGCAGTCAGGCGCAACACTGCCTATAACAAACTCTCTATGATATTTTTTAGCTATCAGATTATCAATAAAACACCTTGCCACTCTTAAATGAACTCCCCAAGTTGCCAATATAATACACCTCCGATTACCACTGAGCTATTGCTATATTATACAAAAGTTTAACGCTGTTTTCTATGTCACTCACGCTTGCCATTTCAGACGGTGAATGTACATATCTTGTCGGTACGGAAATACCTCCCGTCTTAATTCCTGCTCTTGTAAGATGAATTGCACCTGCGTCTGTACCGCCGTCCGTCATAATTTCAAGCTGATACGGAATTTTGTTTTTCTTAGCAGTTTCAATCATCATTGTGCGAACATCGGCATCACACATAATCGAACGGTCCATAACCTTTATAGCCGTACCCTTACCGAGTTCAATCGCCATAGTTGGTGCGGACGGTGTATCGCCCGTATCGGTAACGTCAACCGCTACCGCAATATCTGGATTGATTGCAAAAGCTGCCGTCTTCGCTCCGCGAAGTCCCACTTCCTCTTGAGTTGTAAACACGAAATACAAGTCGTTTTCACAATCTTTTATTTCACTCAAAGCCTGCATTAAAATCGCACAGCCGACTCTGTTGTCAAGAGCCTTTGAAACAACATTATCGCCACACTTCACAAATCCGCCGACAAATGACGCGGTATCACCGATTGAAACTATTTTTTCAGCCTCTTTCTTATCTGCCGCACCCAAATCAACGTATAATTTGCTTATAGCCGGTTTATCTTTAAAACTTTCTTCCTCTGCACCGATTACGCCCTCAACGCCGTTTGCAAAATGCACACGAAGATTTACAAGATTTCTCAAATTAAGTCCGCCGACTGACGAAAACCGCACAAAGCCTTTATCGTCAATATCGGTTACAATTATACCAATCTCGTCCATATGTGCCGCGAACATAATCTTTTTGCCGCTGCCTTTTTTATGAGCAATAAGATTACCCATTGCATCAACCGAAAGTTCGTCACAATACTTTTTTACATTATCGGAAATAAACTTTCTGATTTCATTTTCCGAGCCCGAAACACTGTTTATTTGTGTTGCTTTTTCCAATACATTTAAAATATCCATTATATCATTTCTCCGATTTTATTTAAAAATAATCTGATATACTCCGTCATACTGTTAATATCATCAAGTGACATTACGGAAACAGGCGAATGAGAATATCTGCAAGGAACAGACGAACTCAGGCATATTGCACCGTCCGCTCCGCTCTGCATTGCACCGCCGTCACTTGTCTGTGGCATTAAAACCTGAGGCTGTACCTTTATTTTCGCCTTTTTAGCGGCTTTAATCATTTTTTCGGTTATTTCTTTATCCGCAATTATTGTTCTGTCTGCAAAATTAACAACCGCGCCGTCACCGAGTTTTACACCCGCATTACTTTCACAACCGTACATATCGGCTGTTTCGGCAGATGAAACCGACAATATAACATCGGCATTTATTCTGTGCGATACGATTTTCGCGCCTCTTGCACCGACTTCACGCTGTACCAAAAAGCACATATATGTGTCGTATTTATATTCTTTCTCAACCGCATTTATAAGCGAGGTACAAATACCGCTCCTGTCAAGTGCTTTGCCTTTGACGTTACTGCCAATTTGCATAAATTCAGTGTCAAAAGTCACATAATCGCCGAGTTTAACGTACTTTTCCGCATCCTCTTTGTCCTTTGCACCGAGGTCAATAAACAGCTTTGAAGCTGCCACAACATTTTCACGTTCGGACTTTGTCTGCAAGTGTATCGCTTTCATACCGATAACACCCTTGATTTTATCAGCACCGATTACAACCTTTTTTGAAATAATTTTTCGCGGATCAATATTGCCTACCGCTTTAAATTTCAAATAACCCTTTTCGGTTACTCCGCTTATGATAAAACCGGGTTCGTCCATATTAACCGTAACCGCGATTTTTTTACCGCTGTCACTGCCTTTTTTATATGCAATAACATTACCCATTGTATCAACGGTAATATCGTCAACATTATCTTTAATTTCCGCAATTATCAAATTTCGTATATCATTTTCATTTCCGCTTACGGCATTTATTTCAGACATTTTTTTCAGAAGTTCAGCCATTGCAATTCTCCCCTCTGTTCTTTTATAAATTCAGTCAGCAGATTAACTGTCGCTTTAACATCTGAAACCGCCAAAGTTTCAACTGATGTGTGCATATATTTAAGCGGTATTGATATAAGTGCCGTCGGCACACCGTCACACGCAACTTGTATCTCCCAAGCGTCCGTACCTGTATTGCCGCCGTCAACGTCCGTGCTTACCTTTATTCCGTGACGTTTTGATACCGCAAAAAGTTCATCGGTAAGTTTTGGGTGGAGATTAGGACCTACCGAAAGAACAGTACCCGTTCCGACTTCAAACGCATTATCCGAATTGTCAGGCGTTATACCGTGACACACATCAATCGCAACCGCCATATCCGGATTAATGCCGTATGCAGTGGTTTTACCGCCTCTGCAGCCGACTTCCTCCTGTACTGCCGCAACGGCGTACACATCAATGTCAATATCCAAATCTTTGATATTTTTCATAACACGCATTATAGCCGCAACGCTTGCTCTGTCGTCAAGCGATTTACCGCTGAATTGCTTTTTGCCGAGTCTGCCTACAGACTGTGCAAGAGTTATACTGTCGCCGACTGCTGCAAGTTCTTTAACTTTTTCGGCACTCAAACCTGTATCAACCGCCAATTCTTTTAATTTGGCTGTCTTTCCTTGCTCCAGTAAGTAATTCGGCTTTATGCCTATTACTCCCCACAAATCTTCTTTGCCGTGTACAGTCACTTCGGTTGACGGAAGTGTTCTTTCGTCAACACCGCCGACATTCGCGAATGTCAAATATCCCTCATCCGTAATTGATGTGACAATCAATCCTATTTCGTCACAATGTGCCTCAATCATCAATTTAGGTGCGTTAGGTTTATTACTGCGTTTTACCGCAATCACACTGCCTAAAGAATCGATTTTTACATCATCACAATACTTTTTAAACATATCGGCAATTTGGTCTGTCAAACGATATTCAAATCCCGATATACCACGCATATCACTTAATTTTCTTATAAGTTTTCTCATATTAATTCAACTCATTTACTATTTTCTTGAATAGATTTCCTCTTTCTTCAAAGTTTCTGAACATATCAAAACTTGTACTTGCCGGTGACAGAAGAACAACGTCACCGTCATGTGCCTTACTTCTTGCTGTATTAACTGCATCCTCATAAGACGTTGCACGAATTACCTCTATATCTTTACCGTTTCCGGTCTTATTTATTTCAGCGTCAAGCGCCTCTTGAATTTTATCCGATGTTGCACCGATTAATATAAGCACCTTAACGTGTTCGGCAAGTGCAGGTCCTATTTCGTCATAAGGAATGCCCTTATCCTTACCGCCGGCTATCATTATAACCTTATTAGGAAATACTCTTAGAGTGTTTATCGTTCTGTTAGGGCTTGAATCTATTGAGCTGTTATAATACTTAACTCCGTCAAGTGTTCTTACAAGCTCAATTCTGTGTTCCACACCGCCGAAAGTTTTTGCAACGTTCACTATAACTTCCTTGCTCACTAAACCGCTTACTGCGGCAATAGCAGCCATATAATTTTCGACATTGTGCATACCCGGTATTTTAATGTCCTTGATATTAAGTATTTCTACTATACCTCTTTTTATAATATTTCCGTCAAGATATACGTCAGCCATACCGTTTCTTGAGAAATACTTAACCGCACCGTTTGCACTCTTGCCTATATCTGCCGTAACTTGATTATCTGCATTTACGATAAGCGTATCGCCTTCATTCTGATAAAGCATTATATTTTTCTTTGCGTCGATATATTCCTTGTAATCTTTGTGCATATCAAGATGGTTCGGACTTATGTTTGTGATAACCGCAATTTCAGGTGATTTTCTCATTGTATGAAGTTGGAATGAAGAAAGTTCAAGAATTACCCAGTCGTTTTCTTTCATTTTCTCGGTATCAGTCAAAAGCGGATTTCCGATATTTCCGCCGAGCCATGTTTTATATCCTGCATCAGTCATCATTTTATGGATAAGCGTCGTTGTTGTTGTCTTACCGTCACTGCCTGTAACGGCAATTATATGTGACGGACACACTTCAAAAAACACTTCCATTTCACTTGTTACGATACTTCCGTTTTCCTTAGCTTTTAAAAGTTCAGGTACGTCATATCTCATTCCCGGAGTTTTAAATATCATATCGCCCGAAAGATTGTTAAGATAACCGTCACCAAGATTGAACTTTACGCCCAACTTCTCAAGTTCGGTATAATTCTCCCCCAAATCTTCTGCACTTCTTCTGTCACAAGCCGTTACATTCGCACCGAGTGACACAAGATATTTTATAAGCGGCAAATTTGATATGCCGATTCCGATTACAGTTATATTCTTTCCGGCAACATTATACTTGAATTCATCTAATTTGTTCATACTAAATTATTCCTCCGAAATTCTTATTTTATCATATTACTCCGAATTTTCTGACTAAACTTAACTGCATATATCAGAAAATATACCAATTATTTTTTCTATTGTATCACAAATGCGTTCAAAAATCAAGGAAATGGGATATTAAAGTAAAACCAAGCATAAAAAAAGGATATTGCATTGCAATACCCTTTTAATATTCTGAATTATTCAGCGTCGTCAGCCTCAACTTCGATTGCCTCTTCAACTTCTACCTCAGGGTCTGTTGAATAAACAAGTGTTTCAGCATTATGGTCTTCTACAGGAGCTTCTTCTTCCTTAACTTCTTCTTCCTTTTCAGGTGTAGGAATTAGAGCACGGATTGAAAGACTGATCTTCTTTTCGTCCCAGTTAAGATCTGTAACCTTAGCCTCAACTTCTTCACCGATTGTAAGAACATCTTCCGGCTTGCCGATTCTTCTGTCAGCAATTTGAGAAATGTGGATAAGACCGTCTACGTTAGGCATAATTTCAGCGAATGCGCCGAATGGCATCATACGAACTATTTTACACTTAACAACGTCACCTACATTAATCTTTGATTGAGCGATTGTCCAAGGATTGTCCTCAATCTTCTTAAATCCAAGAGAAATCTTCTTTGTTTCTCTGTTAAGGTCCTTAATGTAAACATCAAGAACGTCACCCTCTTTAACAACTTCTGAAGGGTGCTTGATTTTATTCCATGAAAGTTCACTGATGTGAACAAGACCGTCAACACCGCCGATGTCAACGAATGCACCGAATGATGTCAGTGACTTAACAGTACCTTGATACTTCTTGCCAACTTCAGCCTCTGCCCAGAACTTTTCTTCTTTTTCTTTTCTTGCAGCCTCAAGAATAACTCTGACTGAACCGATAACACGTCTTCTTCTTTCGTCGATTTCGATTATCTTATAGTTTACAGTTGTTCCTACAAGGCTTTGAAGGTCCTGTACAAATCTTCCGGATGCCTGACGTGCAGGGATAAATACCTGAGAACCGTCTGTAAGTGCAATAACACCGCCCTTAACAGCCTTTATAATCTTTCCTTCCAAAGTCTCGCCTGATTCATAAGCTTCTTTGATTTTGTTCCAGCTTTCCATAGCTACCAATTTCTTTCTTGATAGAACTACTTTACCCTCAGCATCGTTTACGCCTACAACGTAAACCTTGATTGTATCGCCTTCTTTTACTACATCAGACGGCTTAAGTGCAGGGTCATCAGTAAGCTGATCAGCTGCTAATTGTCCGTTATACTTAAAGCCACCCAAATCAACGATGACCTCATTATTGCGAACTTCTACAACTGTCCCCTCTACAATGTCCCCGTTATTAAGAGTTTTACTTTCATACTGTGCAAACAGTTCTGCAAAGTTCTCCTCATTTTTTAAATTTTCACTCATAGCCTTTACTACCTCCTCGATAATACTGCCGGGTGTAGACGCTCCTGCAGTAATACCTATTTTATTATATGTTTTTTCTTGAGGTAAATCCTCAAAAGTTTCGATGTGATAGGTGTGTTTACAGTTTCGCTTTGATATTTCAAACAGCTTTCTTGTATTTGAGCTTTCCTTTCCCCCGATTACAATCATCATGTCCGAATTTCTCGAAAGTTCGTCTGCCTCTTTTTGCCTATCCTTCGTCGCACTACATATTGTATCAAAAACTAGGGTACTTTTGCAAGTTTTTTTTACATTTTGTACGATTTCACCAAAAAAATCTCTATTAATTGTGGTTTGTGCTACAATACATATGTCTTTTGAGGCTAAATTACCGTCAATTTCACTTTTCACGTCGTTAATTATGACAGCTTTGTTATCGCACCAGCCATTTATTCCAATAACTTCCGGATGGTTTTTATCGCCGACAATAATAATTTGATACCCCTCTTTGTGATGTTTCGATACAATTTTATGTATCTTTGCCACAAAAGGACAGGTAAGGTCAATATACTCACGACCGTTCATCTTGTCATAAACAGCTTTCGGCACTCCGTGCGCCCTTATAACAACCGTATGGTCACTCGGAATATCCTCTATACTGTCATACGCATACACGCCCTTGCTCGCCAAATCTTCGATTACCTGCCTATTATGAATAAGCGGACCGAGCGTTGCGATTTTTTTACCGTTTTCGATTTCTTTATAAACGTCGTCCACCGCTCTTTTTACACCGTAGCAGAATCCTGCCGTTTTTGCAACATTAATCATTTTTGTTCTCCGATTTTCTTAATATCTGTATTGTCAAACGAATAAATTGTCTGCATAACTTCATCGGCAAGCGTCTGCAAAGTTTCGTTATCAGGCTTTTTGCCATAATATTCTTCAAACGTAATAGGTTCACCGAATGTTAATGTGACCTTGTGAAAAGGCTTGTATTCACCGCTTATGCAAAGCGGAATGACAGGCACTTTGGCATACACGGCAATCATCGAAACACCCAATTTAGCCTTTACTCTCTTGCCGTTTTTTATTCTGTGACCTTCAGGAAAAATAAGCATTGCGTCATTATTTTTTAATATTGAAAACGCACCTTTTATAGCACCTATATCGCCTCTGCCGCGCTGTATTGGAAACGCACCGAGTTTTTTTATAAGTCCGCCGAAAAGCTTATTTTTAAACAAGTCGGCTTTTGCCATAAATCTTAGCGGACGCGGACAATATGCCCCTGCAAAAATCGGATCCCAATTACTTTTATGGTTTACGGCAAGTATCATACCGCCGTCTTTAGGAACATTCTCCTTGCCCACTACTTTTACTCTGAAAATACAGTGTGTAACGCCTTTTGCTAAACCGCTTAAAAATTTATATAGCATATTTCAGCCCTCCGTTTTTTCAAGAATTAAGCCTTTTACAAGCTTAACCGCGCCGTCAAAATCATATTCTGTCGTATCAATCAATGTTGCGTCATCAGCTTTTTTCAAAGGCGCAACGGCTCTTTGAGAATCGTTCTTGTCACGATATTCCATATCGGCTTTAATTTTCTCAAAGAGCCGTTGCGCCTTTGAAAAAAGCTGATGACGCAACATTGATTGATACGACAGAATATGATTTTGACGGCGCGGTAAGAAAAATCTTAACGTCCGCATTCGGAAGTACATATGAGCATATGTCACGACCGTCCATTATAACATTTGCACTTTCAGCCATTTTTCTTTGAAGTTCAACAAGTTTTTTTCTGACTTCGGGAATTACCGCAACATTTGACGCACCTACAGAAACGTCTTCTTCTCTGATACGCTTTGAAACATTCTCGCCTAATAAATAAATCTGCTGTCCCTCATCTGTATATTTTATGTCGATTTCCACTTCGTTAAGACGGCTTATCAGTTTTTCTGTTTCATTTTTCGCGTCTATTCCGTTGTTAATAGCAAAAAGTGCAACCGCACGATACATTGCACCCGTATCTATGTATGTATAGCCAAGACTTTTGGCAACAGCCTTTGAAACGGAGCTTTTACCCGCTCCTGCCGGTCCGTCCACCGCAACTGAAATATATTTCATTTTATTCTCCTTTAGATTTATTTTACCAAATCGGGACGCAACACCGTTGCACCCCTTAAATATGCGTGTACCATATCTTTATTTTGTTTATCGGAATTTATGTGCATTAAAATTCTTATACACTTCTTTAATGCGCCGTCAATTTCCGGCTCACTCATATCAAGCAACGGTACATCAACTATCCCCATTTTTCTTGCCGCAACAGCCGGAAAAACTTTGTCAAGATCGGGTGTTATCGTAAAAATAACAGACACCATATCTTCTGTTTTTATATTGTTTTCCGAAATTATAGTTTCAAGCATTTCCTTTGTCGCCTCTATAATTTCTTCTCTGTCATTATTTTCAACCGTTGTTGCTCCTCTTATTGCTCTTACCATACTACCATTCTCCTTTGATTATACCACTCTGTGTCCCATACCGATTGCGACATCGTTAAGATTCAATAAACCGATAGCAAAAAATACGCATACACCGATATGTGAACCGTGTCTTGCAATACCGATTTTACCGCCGAGATTAAGTCCGACGCACTTATCGACAATCTGCTGAATTGCCTCATGTGCCGCACCGGCAACCGCACCTTCTTCCGCATGGGTTGAAGATATAACATTTTCACGTTTTGCCGCAACAACCGCTCTTTCAAGCACTTTCGGTACCGCACTGCCGAAATCACTGCCGAAATCGACTGCAACGGAAAGAATACCGTTTTCCTTATTTTTTGCTTTCATCTCTATTTCTTCTTCTCTTGAATCTGTAAGCGCAATTTGTATAGCCGCCTTACAAACCTCTCTGCTGCCAACTTCCATATCCACAACTGTTCCTTTCTATGCTATTCGGCTGCATTCATACCTGCAAGATAGCCTGTCGAAAATGCCGCCTGCAAATTATATCCGCCTGTATAACCGTCTATGTCAATCACTTCACCGGCAAAATACAAACCGCTCACAAGTTTTGATTCCATTGTGGACGGATTTATTTCGCTTACCTTAACTCCGCCGGCTGTTACGATAGCCTCCTCGACAGGCCGTACGCCGACTGCGGTAAGTGTAAAGTGTTTTAAAACGTGAACAAGCCCGTTTCTTTCTTCTCTCGTAATTTCATTTACCGCCTTATGCGCCTCTATTCCCGAAAGTGATATTACAATCGGTATAAGTGCTTTCGGGAGCAAATCGTCAAGACTGTTTACAAGGTGCTTTTTACTGTACTTTTCAAAATCTCTGAGCACTCTTGCGTTAAGCTGTTCATCGGTCAAAGCCGGTTTTAAATCTATCTCTATTTTATATTTTTCCTTACCGATATTTTTCAGATATGCCGACATTGAAAGCACCACCGGTCCGGAAATTCCGAAATGTGTAAAAAGCATTTCTCCGAAATCGGAATACACCTTTTGGTTTTTCTGATTAAATGCCGTTATTTTAATGTTTCTCAGCGACAAGCCCATTATATCCTTAACGAACTTTTCTTCCGTTAAAACAGGTATAAGCGACGCTTTAGGCTCGATAATTGTATGTCCCGCTTGTTTTGCGAATTTGTATCCGTCGCCCGTAGAACCTGTTCTCGGATACGATTTACCGCCGGTACATATTATCACTCTGTCCGCCGTAATTGACGTTTTAGACGTCTTTACGCCCTTTACGGCACCGTCACTGATTATAAGTGACTTTACCGTATCATGTACAAGCGACACATTCGGCTTGAAAGCGTACTTTTTAAGAGCCTTTACAACGTCCTGCGACTTATCGCTTACAGGAAATACCCTGCCGCCTCTTTCAACTTTTGTTTTAACGCCGTTTTCTTCAATAATTCGTATTATATCGTCATTTGTAAACGTATATAGTGCCGAATACAAAAACTTCGCATTTCTCGGATATTGACCTATCATATCCTCAATATCGGCTGAATTTGTTATATTACACCTTCCCTTGCCTGTTATGAGAAGTTTTTTGCCGATTATATCGTTCTTTTCGATTATTACCACTTCATCAGCAGTTTCGGCGGCTTTTCCTGCCGCCAAAAGCCCTGCCGCACCGGCACCGATTACTACTATTTTCATTCCGTCACACTCCAAGTTTCAATATTTCTGAACATTCTGTCAACAGACGGCAGAATTTCGCTTTTAATTTTTGAGCCTGACATTACATTGCCTTTTCTGAAAAACAATACAGTAAACGGCATATCATTCACTATTATGTCACCATACTGACGGAACAAAGCCTTTTGCTGTTCTTCGTCATTCGTCATTCCAAGCTGACCGATGAGCATATCAAGGTCGGGATTTGCATACGAGAAATAATTATCGGTCGACGATACAAGCGGAGTCAAGTCATTATTTGCACTGACTTCTATCTCACCTATCATTATATCATAATTTTTCGCATTAATTCTTGCAATATATTCATCATACGGAAGTGCAGTAACTGTTGTCGGAATACCGAATCTTGTATAACTGTCTGCCACTTCGTTTGCTATATTAACCTTTTCCGCACTGTCACTGTTTGTCAAAATTTCAAATTGCAAAACCTGTTTTTGCGCACCGACATGGCGTACATATTTTCCGTCATTGTCCAAGCCCCATTTATCATTGCCCAAATGCTGTGTTGTCAAAATTTCATCAGGCTTAAATTTTGTACTTGTGTCATAATAGAAAATTGATGACGGATTAATCGGAATATTGCTTGCCTTACCGCGCGAATATATCGTTGAATTTACGATACTGTCCTTATCAACAATATTCGACAGACCCTGTCTTGTTTCAACGCCCGAAAGCAACGGATTTGCCGTATTATACCCGATAAAAGTCATTTGATTTGTTATATACTCATTATTTCTTGCACTGCCTCTCGGTGTATACTCCGAAAGGTCTACCGTTCTGCCTGTCATAAGGTCAATTTCGCTTGCTTCAAACATTGATTCATACTTCTGCAAGTCGGGTACGGTATAAGCATAAAGGCTGTCGATTTTTGCTCTGCCGTTGTGATAATTGTCAAATGCCGAAAACAACAGCTTGCCTGTGCTTAACTGTGAATTATACTTATAAGGACCTGTTCCCATCGGTATATAATTCGCATTGCCTTTCATATCACTTTGATATTTCACTATCGGAAATGTCAAAAGTGACACAAAATTCGGCACTGCGTAATTCAATACAATCTGAAACGTATAGTCGCCAGTTGCCATATAATCCGCCATATTTGCAAACACAGATGTGTAATTAGTAACACCGGAACGTATTTGCTTAAATGTATAGCTTACATCATACGCGTTGAAATTTGAGCCGTCCTGCCATTGTATGTTGTTTTTAAGCGTAATATCAATCGTTCTGCCGTCAGGAGATACAGTATAGCTTTCAGCCAAAATCGGTACTGCTTGCAATTTTTCGTTAAGTTCAAAAAGCGGTTCATACACAAATTCCATACACTCTTTAACCGTTTCCGATTTTGTCAAAAGCGGATTAAAAGTATCAAAATCAAGCAATCCCACGCTTATGCTGTTTGATACTTCCGTCTTATTTTCATCTGCAACCTTTTCTTCATCAACAGTTTCCTGTGATATTCTCTCTTTAATTCTTTCAACGGTATCGCACCCTGTTACAGAAAAAACTGTACACACGGCAAGCAACACCGCCACTAAACCCTTTATCCTTCTCATCTCATTCTCCAAATCTATATTAACTCAATAAATGCACCGAGATTTCCTCTTTTTCCGTTTGTCTTTCTGTGAGAAAACAGTAAATCACTGTTACAGTAAGTGCATATTCCGCAATTATCGATATTTTCTTTCAATATACCGCTTTCAATAAATTGTTTTTCAATTGCTTTCTGCATATTAACGTGATACTTTTCACCGTATTTCACTGCGGTATCTTCACCAAATTCCTTTATAAATATTTCGGCAACTTCGTCACCTACTTCAAAATGACATTCCTGTATTGACGGGCCGATAGCGGTTAAAATATCTTCCGCACGGCTTCCGTAATCTCTTTTCATTTTTTCGATTGTTTTCTGACCTATTCGCTTTACCGTACCTTTCCAACCCGAATGTGCCAATGCGGCTACTCCGAGCTTTTTGTCAAGAAAAAACAACGGTACGCAGTCGGCAAACAGCGTAACCATAGGAATACCTTTCTTATCCGTAATAAGCGCGTCAACGCTCTCAAACTTGTTTTCACGCACAATACCGTTTCCGAAATCGTCCTCTGTCACGGTATGAATAACATCTTCGTGAACTTGTTTTGAAAGCACAAGTTTATTATAGTCCATACCAAGCGTATCAGCCATTATTTCAAAGTTTTTAAGCACATTTTCGCGTGTATCATCACAGTGAAAGCGAAAATTCATACTGCTGTAACAGCCGCCGCTGACGCCGCCCTCACGCGTGGAAAAGCCGTGTTTTACAAGTCCTGTTTCCTCAAATGATGTAATTGTGTAATACGAAACACCGTTTTTCCTGTTAAGCTTAAACATCGCTATTCCTCCGAAAATACTCATATACGCTTTGTGCCGATTTACTGTCCATTTCTTTGACGTTTAACAATTCGTCCAAAGTCGCCTCTTTTATTTTATCAATAGTTTTGAAAGTAGTCAATAGGGCTTTTCGCCTTTTTTCACCAATTCCGTTTATTTTATCAAGTTCGGAATCGATTTTACCTCTCAATTTTCTGTGATATGATATTGCGGTATCGTGAACTTCGTCTTGAATGTGAGTTATAAGTTTAAATACAGGACTTGTTGCACTGAGTTCGATTTCACCGTTTTTTGAAACAAGTCCTCTTGTTCTGTGCTTGTCATTCTTCACCATACCGAATGTTTCAATATCGACTTCAATCATATCCAGAAGTTCTGTTATCACGTTTAAATGCCCTTTACCGCCGTCAAGCAGTATAAGGTCAGGCAAAGGCAAAAACTTTGCGTTTCGTTTCAAAAGCGTACCCTTTTCAACCTGTTCTTCCTCCTCAAGCGCGTGTCTGAAACGTCTGTATATGACCTCACGCATAGCCGCGTAATCGTCCGCACCCTCAAACGATTTTATCTTGAATATTCTGTATTTACGTTTCGCAGGCTTACCGTTTTCAAATACAACCATTGCACCTACATTATCCGTACCTTGAATATTTGAAATATCGTATGCCTCAATTCTGTAAGGACGTTTTTCAAGTCTTAGCTGTTCCTGCATCATATCAAGAACAGTATTCTTTTCACGTTCTTTCATCACCTTAATTTTATAATTACCAAGTGCAATATCGGCATTTTTACGCACCATTTCAACCAAATGAAGTTTTTCGCCTCGTTTTGGCATTGCAATAGTAACTTTGCGTTTTCTTATACCGCTGAGCCACTTCATTATCGCTTCGCTGTCGTCAACTTCGTATTCGGTCAAAATTTCTTCGGGTATAAATTCACTGTTTTGATAAAACTGCTTTACGAAATCGGTAAGTATTTCTTCATTTGTACTGTGCTGTGTGTTGTCAATTTTATAGCTTTCTCTGCCGATAACTTTACCGTTTCTGATAAAGAATACCTCACAAAATGCAACGCTTTCTTCCCTTGCAAGTGCAATGACGTCTTTATCGTTCTGTTTATCGGTATTTATAATCTTCTGATGTTCTTCTATATCCTTTACGGCTTGAATTTTATCCCTTAAATCAGCCGCTTTCTCGTACTCCATATTCTGTGAAGCCTTCATCATTTGCTCTGTCAGTTCTGCTATAAGCTCCTTGTGGTTGCCGTCAAGGAAACGGCAAATATTAAAAAACACCTGTCTGTATTCCTCTTTTGAAACCTTTCCCGTACACGGTGCAAAGCAGTTATTGATGTGATAATTAAGACACGGTCTGCCTTTTCTTATATCGTCCGGAAATTTTCTGTGACAGGTCGGCGGTTTAAAAAGTTTCTGCACAAGCTCAAGAGTATTTTTTATTGTTATTCCCGACACATACGGTCCGTAATATTTCGCACCGTCCTTTAAAAGTCTGCGGACTTTCAAAACCTTTGGATACGGTTCGTTTATCGTGACTTTTATATACGGATAATGCTTGTCGTCCTTTAAAAGTATATTATACTTCGGTCTGTGCTTTTTTATAAGATTACATTCAAGCGCAAGCGCCTCTGTTTCGGAGTCTGTGACAATATATTCAAAATATGCCACGTTCGACACCATTGCAAGAACTTTAGGTGTGTGGTTTGAATTTTTCTGAAAATACTGTCTGACACGGTTTTTAAGTATCTTCGCCTTACCGACATATATTATTTTATCGTCCTTGTCGTGCATTATATACACACCCGGATCTTCGGGTAAATTCTTTAACTCCTGTTCCAAATCAAACATATTGCCACCTCCTTACACCAAAAATAACTCTACATAATAATGCAGAGTTATTTTCTTAAATATTATTTAAAATTATTCAGAGAAATTAGATTCAATCAATTCAACCAAAGTCTTAACTGCCTCTTCTTCATCACTACCGTCAGCAATGATTGATATTGATGTACCCTTAACGATACCCAATGAAAGAACTCCCAAAAGACTCTTTGCGTTTACACGTCTTTCGTCTTTCTCAACCCATATGCTTGACTTAAATTCATTTGCTCTTTGAATGAAAAATGTTGCAGGTCTTGCATGCAAGCCTACCGAATTTTGAACTGCCACTTCACTTGAAACCATGAATTGTGCCCCCTGTCTTAAATTTTAATCACATATTTTACCGATATAAATATTATAATTAGCATACTAAAAAATTTGTCCCACGTCAATCCTTTTTATCGTTTTGTAACAATTTTTAGTTATTATTTACTTATCTTTTTATTATTCGGATAATATTTTTGTGAAATAATACACGCTTATTCTTCAGTTGTTTCGGTTGTTTCCGTTTCCGTCGGCTGTTCGCCGTCAGTATTATCACTGTTGTCAGCCTCACTCGGCAAGTATCCGCTGTTATTTTTCAACAATTCTCTAACCTGTCTGTCGATTTCAGCAGTAAATTCTTTGTTCTCAACCATATATTTTCTTACATTGTCACGGCCTTGACCGATTTTTTCACCGTTATAGCTGAACCAAGCACCCGACTTCTTGATAATATTGTTTTCAACTGCAAAGTCAAGAATATTACCTTCTTTTGAAATACCCTCGCCGTACAAAATATCAAATTCGGCAGTTTTAAACGGCGGTGCAACCTTGTTTTTAACAACTTTAACCTTTGTCTTGTTACCGATAAGTTCCGTACCGTTCTTTATAACCTCGCCGCGTCTTACGTCCAATCTTACAGATGAGAAGAACTTTAGTGCACGACCGCCCGGAGTTGTTTCTGGATTACCGTACATAACACCGACTTTTTCTCTTAGCTGGTTGATAAAGATTACGACCGTACCCGATTTTGAGATAACGGCAGTAAGCTTTCTTAGAGCCTGTGACATAAGTCTTGCCAACAAACCGACATGGCTGTCACCCATTTCACCGTCAATTTCCGCTTTCGGAACAAGTGCGGCAACAGAGTCGACAACGATTACGTCAAGCGCACCGCTTCGTACAAGTGCCTCGGCAATATCCAAAGCCTGTTCACCGGTATCCGGTTGTGCAACGATTAAATTGTCTATATCAACGCCCAATTTTTTTGCATATACAGGGTCTAAAGCGTGTTCCGCGTCAATAAATGCAGCCTCACCGCCCATTTTCTGTGCCTCTGCCACAACGTGAAGTGCAACGGTTGTCTTACCCGAAGATTCAGGACCGTATATTTCTATAACTCTGCCTCTCGGAAGTCCGCCTACTCCAAGCGCCATATCAAGCGTCAACGAGCCTGTCGGAATAACTTCAACGTCAACCGAATTTGCGTCGCCGAGTTTCATAATACTTCCTGTACCGTATTCCTTTTCTATAACACTGAATACAGATTCAAGAGCCTTTTTCTTTTCCTCTGCGTCAGTCATTTTTACAACTTTAGGTTTACTCTTATCCTTTTCTTTTGCCATTTATTTTCTCCTTTAAAGTATCACTTATATTTTATACGTCAATTATATTACATAAACACTCTTTTTTCAAGCAGTTTTTAACTCAATGCCATGTAAAGTACGATTTATTGTACTTTAGTGATATTTTCAATACGGTTTGCGATATTTTCAAACGTAATTTTGCAAGTACACTCACGAACTTCTTCGCGTGTACCGTTTAAATGAAGTTCTTTCACTTCCGTTTCACCCATAACGCATATGCCGACATATACAAGTCCTACCGGCTTTTCTTTCGTTCCGCCTGTCGGGCCTGCTATGCCTGTTATGCCGACAGTAACGTCCGCACCTGTGTTTTTTCTGAGTCCATCTGCCATTTCAAAAGCGGTTTCATAACTCACTGCACCGTGTTTTTCCAGCGTTTCGCCCTTGACACCGAGATATTTCATCTTCGCCGAATTTGCATAAGTCACAAAGCTTTCATTCAAAACCTCCGACGCACCCGAAACATTTGTTATAAGTGCCGCAAAAAGTCCTCCTGTACAGCTTTCAGCCGCCGAAACAGTCATTTTTCTTTCCGCAAGCATTTTTACAACTTTTTCGTTTAAACCGTTTACTTCCGCTTTCATATCAATCACCCAAGCCTTATTATTTAGGATATACTTCTATCTTTTCAACGCCTGCCAAAGCAGCCTCGATAAGTGTTTCAACGTCAAGTCTGTTTTCAGACTTTTCAATATTTGCACGTTTTGGATTTGTTGTAGGGTGCTTTGGTGTAAACACCGTACAGCAGTCCTCATACGGTAAAATTGATGTTTCAAATGTACCGATTTCGTGTGCTCTGTCAACTATTTCAATCTTATCCATACCGATAAGCGGCTGCAATACCGGCATATCAACAGCCGAATTTGTAACGTCAAGTGCCGCAAGAGTTTGACTTGCAACCTGTCCGACGCTCTCGCCTGTTACAAGTGCCAATGATTTATGCTTACGCGCCAATCTTTCCGCAATACGCATCATAAATCTACGCATAACAAGCGTCAAATGCTCCTCAGGGCATTTTTCTGCAATCTGCAGCTGTATTTCCGTAAACGGCACGATATACAAATTGATTTTTGACGTATATTGTGCGATTATGCTTGCAAGCTCAATAACCTTTTCTTTTGCTCTCTCACTTGTGTATGGGAATGAGAAAAAGTTTACCGCATCAATTTCAACACCGCGTTTTGAAATCATATGACCTGCAACAGGGCTGTCAATACCGCCTGACAAAAGCAATGTTGCCTTTGAGCCTGTGCCTATCGGCATACCGCCCTGTCCCTGCACTTTATTTTCATCTGCATAAACGTATGCACCGAAATCTCTGACTTCGACTTTAACCGTAACTTCGGGATTATGAACGTCAACGACTATATTCGGATATTCGTCGTCAAGATAACCGCCGACTTCCATACAAATTTGAGGTGAGTTAAGCGGGAACTGCTTATCCGAACGCTTTGCCTCAACCTTAAATTTAACACCGTCCTTAAAGTCTTTCTTCAAATATTCCTTGGCTTTCGCCTTTATATCCTCAATATCCTTTTCACAAACAACCGCTCTTGTAATCGAAACAATACCGAATATTTTCGACAATCTTTCCACTACAATATCCATTTTATCCTCATCGAAAACTTCGACATAAATTGTAGCCTGTGCAAGTCTTGCCTTTACCTCAGCCACATTTTTCAGTGAATTTCTGATGTTGTTCATCAGTATATTTTCAAACTTCGGACGATTACCGCCCTTTAATATAATTTCTCCGTATTTTGCAAGAATAATCTCTTTCATTTACATAAATCTCCTTATTGTCGCAACCTCTTTTGCAATAATTTCCGCCGCTTTTATAACGTCTGCTTCTTCTGTCAATCTGTCAAAACTGATTCTCACCGCACCGTTAATTGCTTTTTTATCAAGTCCCATAGCCGTAAGTACATGGCTCGGCTGCGGTTTGTGGCTTGAACAAGCCGAACCTGTTGAAACGTATATTTTATGTGCCTCAAGCGAATGAAGAAGTATTTCAGCCTTTATGCCGATAAACGATACGTTTAAAACACTGCCGGAATTATATTCGTCAGAACCGTTTATCTTAATATTCGGTATTTCTTGAAGTTTTTCTTTCATTGTGTTTCTCAAATGTATAAGTTTTGATTGGTCGGTGTCACATTCAGCAGCCGCCGCACCGAACGCAAGTATACCGCCTACATTTTCCGTACCCGGTCTTATTTCACCCTGTTGTTCACCGCCGAACAATATCGGACGTATCATTCTTGTATCTGCTACATACAATGCACCCGTACCTTTAAAGCCGTGAATTTTATGGCTGCTTATCGTAACAAGATCCGCACCCATTTTTTTCGGTTTCACATCTATTTTACCAAACGACTGCACACAGTCAGTATGAAGATGTGCATAAGGTGCTTTTTCAAGCATAATTTCTCTTATTTCTTCAATCGGCTGAATAACGCCTGTTTCATTATTAACGTGCATAACGCTTATAAGTATCGTTTCATCATCAAGAACGTTTCTAAGCATATCAAGGTCTACTCTGCCTTCACTGTCAACGTCAAGATACTCAACATTAAATCCGTCAATTTCAAGTTTTCTGAATGCCTCAAGTACAGACGGATGTTCGATTTTGCTCGTAACAATTTTTGTACCGATTTTGTGACGTGCCGCCGCAACGCCGAAAACAGCCAAATTATTCGCCTCGGTACCGCCCGATGTAAACAAAATATTTTTACTTTCAACGCCAAGCATATCGGCAATATTTTTTTTGCTTTCGTTTATGAGTTTTTCAGCCTCAATACCCAAGCCGTGAAGCGACGACGGATTACCGAAACATTCCGCCGCCTTAATCATTGCATCAACTGCCGCTTTTGACGGTTTTGTTGTTGCCGCATTATCAAGATATATCATACTCTTTCCACCTTTATTACCAATGCCATTCCGCTTTTTATTGTAATATTGCATTTATCCGCAAGCATAATATTGCTTATGCCGCGGCTGCTGCCGAAATACAAAGTTTCGTCATTCAACGGATATTCAAGTCCGTCTGTCGTTATTCCGACCGCATTATCCTTTATCGGAATTATAGACAGAGTTTGTCCTGTTTTTCCGTTTAACGACAATTTATCTTTTAACAAATAAATTTCATTATTATCGTCTATAAGCACACCGTTTTTGCACTTTTCAAGCAATAAAATATCCGCTATACTGTGGTCAAAACGGTCGCCTGTCATGGCGATAAGAACTATGTCTTCATATCCATTATCCACCGCATAAGCTACCGCAAGTTCACCGTCTGTAAAATCCTTGCGTTTTGGATATTCAATTCTGTCCTTAACTTTTTCAAAATTCTTTGCCGAATCAAAATCACCTATAAGCACATCAGGCACTATCCCCATTTTTTCCGCATGATTATAGCCGCCGTCAGCACATATTATAAAATCATTGTCATTGATTTTGCTTTTTATATATTGATAGTCTTTTATATCACCGTTACCGATTATTACCGCACGCATTATCTCATAAGACTCCTTACAGAGCCCTCAATATCGTCATTAAACACAGCCGTTCCCGCAACAATTATATTTGCGCCTGCATTAATCGCATTGTCAATATTGTTTGCATTAATTCCGCCGTCAACTTCAATATCAAAGTCACTGCCCATTTTTTCACGAATATACGCAATCTTTTCATTAACGCTTTCAATATATTTCTGACCGCCGTAACCCGGCTCAACGCTCATAACAAGCACCATATCGACTTTATCAAGGTACTTTTCAATCGCCGATACAGGTGTTTTCGGATTAATCGAAATCGCCGCTTTTTTACCTCTCTTCTGTATCATTTCAATACATTCTTTCGGCTTATCGGTTGCCTCGATATGAAAAGTAACACCGTCCGCACCGGCATTGATAAATTCATCAATATATCTTTCCGGCTTATCTATCATAAGATGTACATCAAAAAACATATCTGTATACTTGCGTAATGACTTTATAACAGGCATTGCAAAAGTCATATTCGGAACAAAATGTCCGTCCATAACATCAATATGCAACCACTGTGCTCCCGCGTTCTCTGCCCTTTTTACCTGCTCGGCAAGTATACCGAAATCTGCCGACAATATAGACGGTGATAATATCATTTCTTTTTCCATTCCTTTACTGATTTTAGTTTATTGTATATTTGAGTATAGCTGTCGTATCGTGACTGAGCCATTTCTCCGTTTTCAAGCTTTTCTTTTATATAGCAATCAGGCTCGTTTATATGTGAGCATCCTCTGAAACGGCATTTATTTTGAGAGTCCGCCATTTCGGGAAAATACTGCCACAAATCGTCAGCCTTTATATTTTCAATTTCAAGTGAACTGAAACCGGGTGTATCAAGTACAAAACCTCCGCTTTCAAGTTCAAACAATTCGACGTGACGCGTCGTATGTTTTCCGCGGCTTATTTTTTCGGAAATACTTCCCGTTTCAAGCTCTCCGTTTGTGATAATACTCAAAAGACTCGACTTACCAACTCCCGAAAGTCCCGCAAATGCAGTCGTCTTATCCTTCAAATAACCCATAAGCAAATCCGTGCCGTCTTGTCTTTCGGCACTTACAGAAAATATTTTATATTTGGCTGTTGAATATATTTCTTCTATATCCTCACGTTTTTTTATATCTGTTTTATTAATGCAAATAACAGGAGTTATATTATTAATCTCCGCATTTATAAGCATTTTGTCTATCAAAAACAAATTCGGCTCCGGTGACGCCGCCGCAACGACAAGCATCATTGTATCAACATTTGCAACCGGCGGTCTTATAAGCGACGATTTTCTCGGCATTATTTCAATAATACTGCCTTTTTCGCCGTCCGTTTCAATATTCACCTTATCGCCAATCATAGGTGTTATCTTTTCCTTGCGAAAAATTCCCCTTGCTTTACATTCGTATATGCTATCAGAGGCCTTTACATAGTAAAAGCCTCCAATACCTTTCATTATAGTTCCAACCATAATTACCTCTAATTAAAGTTTATTGTTCTGTCACTTACCTTACTTCCGTCTATATAAGCCTGAACTTCCGCAGTTCCCGAGCCTGTAATTTCAACCGATACAGTGCCTTCGTCCTTTGAGTGAACTGCATTATGAACTGTTTTTCCGTTTGCTACAATTTCAACATCAACCGAATCATCTGCAGTGTCCGGAATTTTTACAGTGAAAGTTCTTGTTGATGTTTGGTTTGATGAACCCGAATCACTGTTTGAACTGTCGGATGTGTTTGAATTTGAATTATCGTTGCTTGATGTGTTTGAATTGCTTGAACTGTTTTGGTTTGTGCTTGCATTGTTTTGTTCATTTTTTGTCTGTGATGAATTATTTTGTTCCGCTTGTTGATTTGATTGATCTGCCTGAGCTTCTTCACCATTTGAAAGTACAATGCTTACATATGAGCCTTTATTCGCAGTCTTGCCAAGTTCAGGACTTTGTGAAATAACAGTTCCCTCTTGTGCCGAAGACGCTTTTCTTGAAACGTTACCGAGATTTAAGCCGTTTGCTTTAAGTGTTGCCTCTGCCTGTTCTCTGCCCAAACCGATTATGCTTGGAACTGATACTCTTTCAGCTGCAGGAGTAGCTTGTGCACTGCTTTCTCCCTTACCTTTGCTGACGTGGATATTTATAATATCGTCTTTGTTAAGCTTTGTTCCGCCCAAAGGTGTCTGACGAATTACATATCCCGACGGTACATCATCAGATTCTTCCTCAACAACCGTATAGTTAAGCTCAAGTTCAAGAATTTCCGCAATAGCCTCATCAAACTGTTTTCCCGTAACATCAGGTGCTACAATATCACCGCCCGATGAACCTATTGAAACTATAAGCTTTACATCAGAATTTTTTGCCACAATCTTTTTAGCTGTAGGGTCTTGCGAAATTACGCAGTTTTCCGCAACCGTATCCGAAAGCGAATATTCGATTTCATCAGCCAAATGAAGTCCTGCTTTTTCAATTTCCGCAGTTGCCTGTTCAATAGTCATATTTTTAAGATCAGGCACAATCGCCTCTTTACGCATATTTATAAAGAAAAATGTTCCGAGTACTATAAGCAAAATAACCGCCGCCGTTGAAATTGCAAGAACAACAGCAATCCTGTCCTCTTTCTTCTGCTTTTTATTCTTTTTCTTTACTGCTTTTTTACGTTTTGTACGACCTCTTGCAGGAAGTTCCTCTTCATAAGGTTCTTCCTCCTCTACCGTTTCCGGCACATCAAGATTATCGTCAAAATCACTTTCGTCGTCATACGCATAATCTTCCTGCGGTGTGACTTCTTCATATACATCATCGCGGCTCGGAAGCGGCTCATCTGCAAGTACAGCATGAAGATCGTCAACAAATTCCTGTACATTTTGGTATCTGTTACTTTGTTCTTTTGAAATTGCTTTCATTGTAACATATGCCAAATCAGTCGGTATATCAAGATTTACGCATTTAACGTTTACAGGTTCTTTTTCAAGGTGCATAAGCGCTACGCTCACAGGAGTATCACCGTCAAAAGGAACTTTTCCGGTAAGCATTTCGTAAAGCACAATACCAAGTGAATATATATCACTTCTTGCGTCCGTAAATCCGCCTCTTGCCTGTTCAGGCGAAATATAATGCACCGAACCCAAAGCACTTCCGCCGACAACGGTAGTTTCTCCCGCAACAGCTCTGGCAATACCGAAGTCCGTTACTTTCAAAGTTTTGTCCTTTGTCATAAGAATATTTTGAGGTTTAATATCGCGATGTATTATATTAATAGAATGTGCCTCGCTTATGCCTTGTCCGATCTGAATAGCAAAGTCGCAGGCCTCCTGCCAAGGAAGTGCACCCTTTTGCTTTATGTATTCTTTAAGTGTAATGCCGTCAACGTATTCCATAACCATATAATTAAGCCCGTTTTCTTCGCCGACATCGTAAACAGACACAATGTTATTGTGTACCAAGCTCGCCGATGACTGAGCCTCTTTTATAAAGTTTGAAACAACCTGTTCTTCACCCTCAAGCGAATCACGAAGTATTTTTATCGCAACATATCGGTTTAAAAGCGTATCTTTCGCCTTATAAACTGTAGCCATACCGCCGGTACCGATTTTTTCAAGCATATCATATCTATTTCCAAGTGTTATTCCAACTAAATTATCACTGTTCATTATCACATTTCTCCCTTTCCAAAGCCACAATGGTAATATTATCTCCGCCGCCTCGTTCATTTGCAAGTGCTACAAGTTCTTCCGCACTTTTCTGAAGGTTGCTTTTATTTTTAATATATGTTCTGATTTCATCGTCCTCTACGAAATTTGTAAGGCCGTCAGAGCATAGCACAAGAGTTTCACCGTTATAAGGTTTAATCGAAATATCTACTTTTACGGTGTCCTCTGCACCCATAGCACGCGTTATGTAGTTCTTTTTAGGGTGATTTTTTGCCATTTCGGGACTTATTTCACCTCTTGATACAAGTTCCTGTACATAGGAATGGTCTTTTGTTATCTGTTTGATTTCGTCACCTATCATATAGGCTCGTGAATCTCCGACGTGTGCCGTAATAATTTTGTTTTGATAAATCATTGCAAGCGTCGCCGTTGTTCCCATTCCCATTACTTTATAATGATTCTTTGCATAATTGTATATGATACTGTTCGCCGATATAAACGCCTGACGTATAACTTCTCCTGCCTCTACATAGTCGAGTTCGGTATCAAGATTTTTTTCTAAGTGGTTTTCTATAATATCGACAACCATCATACTTGCGACTTCACCAGCTTGATGACCGCCCATTCCGTCCGCAACAACTGCGTAAGGGAACGTGTCGCTTTCATTTACGTAATAATTGTCCTCATTAATTTTTCTGTGCATTCCTATATCGGTAACCGCACCAAACTGCATTTTGAAAATCACCTCATTTCACTAAAGAATTATAGTTTTTGATATTATATCACTTTTTTTCTCAGTTGTCCACAAGAAGCTGATATATCTGAGCCGAGTTCACGTCTTACTGTTGCATTTATACCAAGATGTGTCAATTTTTCTTGGAACGCTCTTATATCGTCATTACTTCCTTTTTCAAAATTTCTTTCTTCAACTTTATTTACAGGTATAAGATTTATATGCCCGTGCAGGTCACGGACAAGATTTGCCAGTTCCTCTGCATTTGCCATACTGTCATTTACACCGTGAATAAGAGAATATTCAAAACTGATACGTCTGTTTGTCGTCTTTACATATTCTCTGCAAGCCGTCAATAATTCTTCAATATCGTATTTATGATTTACAGGCATTATACTGTCGCGAATTTCATTGTTAGGCGCGTGCAGAGATATTGTCAGCGTTATAGGAAGTTTTTCCTTTGCCAACGCGTATATCCCCGGCACAACACCGCAGGTTGACAGCGAAATGTGTCTGTATCCTATGTTAAGTCCTTTTTCATGGTTTACATTGTGCAAAAACTTTATGACGTTATCGAAATTGTCAAGCGGCTCGCCTATACCCATCATAACAATATTGCTTATACGCTCGCCGACGTCTTTTTGTGCAAAAATAACTTGATTAAGTATTTCACCCGGCGTTAAACTTCTGTAAAGTCCGCCTATCGTTGACGCACAAAAACGACAACCCATTCTGCAGCCGACTTGACTTGATATACAAATCGTAAGTCCGTGATGATAACGCATAACAACGCTTTCTATACAATTTCCGTCCGGAAGTTCAAAGAGATATTTTACAGTACCGTCTATTTTCGATACATATTTTTCTCTGATTTTAAGTGTTGAAACATACGTTTCTTTTTCAAGTTTTTCCCTTGTTGCCTTTGACAGGTTCGTCATTTCATCATAGCTTTCCACGCCTTTATGAAGCCATGAAAAAATCTGCTCGGCTCTGAATTTCTTCTCGCCGACGGATGTAAGATATTCAATTAATTCATCATATTCAAAATCTTTTAAATCAATCATTTACTTAATCCTTTTCATCTTACAGATATAAAATCCGTCTGTGTTATCTATATGCGGATAAAATGTTTTTTCAAATACTTTTTCAAAATTTTCGTTATCCGCCGTAAAACTGTCTGTAACAGCCTCATTTTCTTCTTTTTCAATCGTACACGTTGAATAAACAATCTCACCGTTTATTTTAAGATATTTTGACGCATTGTCAAGTATCTGTCTTTGAATTTTCGGTAAATCGTTATCCTCTGCCCTGTTCCACTTTATTTCGGGCTTTCGTCCGATTATTCCCAAACCCGAACACGGAACATCACAAAGTATTTTATCTGCCGTATTTATCATACTTTCGTCGATTTTACAGCCGTCCGAAAGTTTAGGTTCGATTATCGTTATTCCGAGCCTTTCGGCATTCTTTTTTATAAGCTCTATTTTATGTTCGTGTACGTCAAAGGCGTATATTTTGCCTTTGTTGTTCATCAATTCCGCAATATGCGTTGTCTTTCCGCCCGGTGCGGCACACATATCAATCACTGTGTCACCCTCACACGGTGCAAGCACTTTTGCTGTCTGCATCGCGGCTGAATCCTGTATTGTGTAATATCCGTCATTATATAAACTGTCCGCCGAAATGTCAAATCCGTCCGACACTATATAACCGTCATAAACTTCGGCATTTATTCCGTTGTCGTTAAACTTCTTGCAAAGTTCATCTGCCGTTATCTTTAATTTGTTCGGTCGAATATTAAGTCTTTTTTCCATGCCGAAACTTTCAATCAATTTTTCGGTAAAATCATATCCGAATTCATCAATCCACTTTTCACAAAGCCACATCGGGAACGAATATTTGACAGATAAATATTCTGTTTTATCGGACGGATATTCGATTTCTGTTTTCGACACATTTCTCAAAAGTCCGTTTACAAATCCTGCCGATGCACCGTGACCGTATCTTCTTGCAAGCTTTACGCTCTCATTCACTGCGGCGCTTGTCGGCACTTTATCCATAAACATTATCTGATATATTCCCATTCTCAAAATTATAAGAATGTACTTCGATATTTTTTTCAATTTTATCTTTGAAAACTTTCCTATAACATAATCAAGAGTCAATTTTCTGTCTGTGACGCCGTAAACAAGATTGGAAATAAACGCCTTATCCTGTTTTGGCATATCCGTTTTCAAAGCTTTTTTCAATGCCATATTTGAATATGCTCCGTTAAATTCAACGTCGTATATTACTTTCATTGCAATTTCTCTTGCGTTACTCATTAATCTCTCCTACGATTTGCCAATAAAACAAGTCTTAAAAATTGAAGTGCCGTTGACGCAACCGCCGCAACATATGTCATAGCCGCCGCCGTAAGTGTTTTCCTTGCACCTGTAAGCTCATCACCCTCAAGTAAGTACATACTTTCAAGAGTTTTCATTGCACGTCTTGACGCATTGATTTCAGTCGGCAATGTTACAAGCTGAAATACAAGCACCGCACCGAAAAGTATCGCACCGACCATTGCCAGTCTGCCAAGTCCGAGTATAAGTCCGATTATGAAAATCGGCATTGAAAGCGTGTTGCAGACATTTACTATCGGCACAATTCCGTTACGAATTTTTATCGGAACGTATCCTACTTGATGCTGAACCGCGTGACCGCATTCATGTGCCGCAACACCTATTGCGGCTACCGATGTAGAATTATATGTTGAATCCGACAGTCTTATGACGTTTTCATTCGGGCTGTAGTGGTCTGTAAGGTCGCCCGAAACGTGTTCAACTCTTATATTCTGAAGTCCGTTTGCATCAAGAATTTGTCTTGCCGCACTTGCCGCGGTAATTCCTCTTGAACTTCTTACATCATTGTATTTACTGAAAGTCGATTTAACTCCCATTGACGCAAACAATGTAAGTAAAAATGCAATTATTACAAGTACATACGTTGGGTCAAAATAATAGCTGAACATAATTACTCCTTTCCGAGTACAACTCCTAATTCAATTTCATGTCCTCTTGCATAATCTTCAACATTCATTTTTTTACTGTTTGGAAACTGTGCCATTACAATGTACAATGTTCCCTCACCGCAAGAAATTTTAAGTCCTTTTCCCGTTTCAAGTGCAAGTATCTCTCCCGCCTCTTTATCCGAATTTTCATCACAAACTCTTGCGGAAACAATTTTTAAAATTCCGTCTTTATATTTTGTGCAAGCAAGCGGCCACGAATTCATGCCACATATTAGTTTTGAAATTTCACGAGCCGATTTGCTCCAATCTATAACTCCCATTTCTCTTGAAATCATAGGCGCATATGTATGCTCCTCATCATTTTGCGGAGTAGGTGTTATACTGCCTTTTTCAAGTCCGTCTATTGTTTTTAAAAGCAAGTCGCCGCCTATTACGGCTAAACGGTCAAAAAGTTCCTCTGCCGTTTCATATTCGCCGATTTCGGTTTCCGCTTTTAAAAGCATATCGCCGGTGTCAAGTCCGCTGTCCATTTTCATCGTTGTAACGCCGGTAACCTTTTCGCCGTTTATAATCGCCCATTGAATAGGTCCCGCACCTCTGTACTTCGGCAAAAGTGACGCGTGTACATTAACACAGCCGTATTTCGGATAATCTATTATATAATCAGGCAAAATTTTGCCGTATGCGACAACGACAATAAGCTCCGGTTTAAGTTCGTCAAGAACAGGCTGAAGTTCACCGTTTCTCAGCTTTTCGGGTTGATATATATTTTCTATACCTGCCTCAAGTGCCGCCGCCTTAACATCAGTCGGTACAAGTTTATGTCCTCTGCCTTTCGGTCTGTCCGGCTGAGATACAACACCCACAACATCAAGACCTGCGTCTGTCATAGCTTTAAGGCTCGCCGCAGCAAAATCGGGTGTACCCATAAATAAAATTCTCATTCAACCATCTCCGTTAGTCAATAAATCTAATTACTCTGTCCAAGAACAATTTACCGTCAAGGTGTTCAATTTCGTGACAAAAAGCTCTGGCCAAGAGTTCCTTACCTGTGATTTTAAACCACTTGCCGTCCCTGTCCTGTGCTTTTACGGTTACGACATTCGGTCTTGTAACCTCGCCGAACACTCCGGGTACGCTAAGACAGCCTTCGCTGCCGGTCTGTTCTCCGCTTTCTTCTACTATTTCAGGGTTTATAAGTTCAATTTTACCGTCACCGACATCTATGACAACCGCACGTTTCAGTATTCCCACTTGCGGAGCTGCAAGTCCGACACCGTCACGGCTTTGCATTGTTTCATACATATCGTCAAGAAGTATATGAAGTTTTTCGTCAAACTTCACTACAGCTTTGCATTTCTTATAAAGGATTTCATCGCCTTTTTCCCTTATTTCTCTGATTGCCATTATGTTTCCCCTCTCTAATTTATCATACCGGGTGATTTGTCTATTATTATCGCAACATCCGAAAATTCCTTGTTTTTTCTGCATGTCATTTCAGCTTGTGAAAGTATCTCACCCAAGTTATCGTCATCTTCGCATTTAAAAATAATCTGCCATCTGTATTTGTTTTTTATTTTTGAAATATATGACGGCACGGGTCCTAAAACCTGTATTTTCTGTGATATATTCTGTGTTTTTTCGGCAGTGTTTAAAAAATATTTTGCCGTTTTCGCAACAATATTTTCAACATTGCCTTGAAAATGCACACTCACTATTTTACAAAAAGGCGGATACCACATAAGCTTTCGTTTTGCAATTTCCTTATCGTAAAAAGTTCTGTAATTGTGACTTTTTACAAGGCTCACCGCCTCATGTTCGGGCGTATACGTCTGAATAACGGCTCTGCCCTCTTTACTTCCTCTGCCGGCACGTCCCGAAACCTGTTCAAGCATTGCAAAAGTTCTCTCACCGCTTCGGTAATCGTTAATATTGAGCATTGTATCTGCCGTTATAACTCCGACAAGCGTTACATTTTCAAAATCAAGTCCTTTTGCCACCATTTGCGTACCGATAAGAATATCGATTTTATCTTTTTCAAACTTCTGTAAAATCTTCTCGTGCGACTGCTTTTTACCCGTTGTATCCATATCCATTCTGACAGTTGTCGCATTTGGGAACAGACGGTTTAATTCGTCCTCCACCTTTTGCGTACCGCCGCCGAAATAACGTATATAATTACTTCCGCATTTCGGACAAAGCTTATAATTCGGTCGTTCATATCCGCAGTAGTGGCACTTTAATTTATCCTCAAATTTATGATATGTAAGAGATATGTTGCAATTCGGACAATGCGGTACATATCCGCAGCTGCGACACGAAACAAATGTAGAAAATCCACGCCTGTTAAGAAACAAAATTGTCTGTTCACCGCGTTTTAAATTTTCTTCGATTTCGTTATACAATTTACCCGAAAGCATACTTTTATTGCCCTTTTCCAACTCGCTGCGCATATCAATAACCGATATTTCGGGCATTTTATTTTTATTGTATCTTGTATTCATTTCAATCAGCTTATATTCGCCTGTCTGTGATTTGTAATAGCTTTCAACAGACGGTGTTGCCGATGCCAAGACAACCGCCGCACCGGACTGATTTGCTCTGAATATTGCCGTTTCGCGTGCGTGGTATCTCGGTGACATATCCGACTTATAAGTATCGGAATGTTCCTCGTCCATTATTATAACGCCGATATTTTTAAGCGGTGTAAAAATCGCACTTCTTGCACCGATTACAATATCAGCCTCACCGTCACGAATTTTCTTCCATTGGTCATATCTTTCACCGGCGGACAAACCGCTGTGAAAAATAGCAACTCTGCCGCCGAATCGCGACATAAATCTTGAAACCATCTGCGGTGTAAGCGATATTTCGGGTACAAGCATAATCGCACTTTTACCCATATTTATCACATTTTCAATCGTCTGCATAAAAACTTCGGTTTTACCGCTGCCTGTCACACCGTGCAGAAGATATATTCCTCCGTCACCCGATTTTACGGAATTTGTAATTTCACCTATCGCGTATTCCTGTTCCGGTGTCGGAACCATCTTTTCTGTTTTCTCAAAAACTCTGTTCCAATACGGATCACGTTCAACCGTCATATCAAACACATTGACAAGATTTTTCTTTTCAAGTGCTTTTACGGTACTGTGTGAGCCGTTTGTGAATTTCTGCAAATCGGCAAGAGAAACATACTCGTTTTTGCTTAGCACTTCAAGCATTTTTGCTTGAACAGGTGCTTTTCTGCGTAAATTTTCGGCACTTTCAAGTGCTGTTTCTCTGTCACATATAAGCTTTACACATTTAATTTTTTTATCCTTAATATCAACCGATTGTCTGTATTCCTTTTTTAAAGTACCCTCTTTAATCATTGCACGGACTTGATTTTGTATATCAACTCCGCACATTTCTTTAAGTTCTTTAAATTCCATACTCCCGCCGTTATCGGTAAGTATTTCCGTAATACGTCGGCGTATCTCCGACTTTTCCTCACTTTTATTTTCAAGAATAATCCATTCTTTCGTTTTAAGTGCCGTACCTGAAGGAACAATCGTATGAATTATATCTAGGTATGACGCAAGATATTTTTTATGCATCCACTCGACAAGTTCAAGCATATCTTCGTCAAAGCCTATCGAATCATTTGCCGTTCTTATTATGGATTTAAGACGTTTACTGTCACTTGTATCCGCAGTGCCGACACAAAAACCCTCAATTTCTCTGTTACCGGAAGAAAACGGAACAAGCACTCTGCTGCCTATTTTAATTTTGCCTTCAAGTTCTTTCGGGACAAGATAATCAAAAGGTTTGTCAACTTGCTTTGACTTATTATCCACAATAATTTTTGCTATCATTATTATTCGTTATCTTCTGTATCGTCTTCTACGACTTCAACTTCTTCCGGCTGTACATCATCATTACTGTTTAGAGAAAGAATAGCAGCAGCCTTTTCGTCCTCCCAAGCCTTTGCACGCTTGATTGCTTCTGAACGAACATAGCCCACTTTTCCCTCTACGATTTCCTCTGCCGCAACTGATACAGGTTTTTCATCGCCGTATGCGTCCATATCGTGCATACGTTCTTCACCAATCATTCTCGCACGTTTTGCCGCCATTGTAACAAGTGTATAACGGCTGTCCACACACTTTGAAAGTTCCGAAATTCCAGGTTTAATCATCATAATAATATTCCTCCAGTAATCAATAATTTTCAGCTAATAATTTATCAACAAGGTTACGCTTTTGAACCTTATCACGCATTGTTTCTTCGACTTCACGAACACACTCGCCAAGTTCGTCGTTTACGAATATACAGTCATACTTCGTCGACTGAGATAATTCCCATTTTGCCGCCTCAAGTCGTTCTTCTATTTGTTCTGCCGTTTCACGGCCTCTGTCCTCAAGTCGCTGTTTTAAAACTTTCATTGACGGCGGTGCTATAAACATAAGTACTGCCTCTTCAAAAAGTTTCTTAACTTTAAGTGCGCCTTGCGGCTCGATTTCAAGCAAAACGTTTTTGCCGCCGTCAAGCATATCTTCAACAGTCTTTTTCGGAGTACCGTAATAATTGCCGCTGTACATAGCATATTCAAGCATTTCTCCGTTGTCTATCATCTTCTTAAAGTTTTCCACCGTTGTATAATTATATGTCACGCCGTCGGTTTCACCTTTGCGTTTTTCTCTCGTTGTTGACGATACGGACAAAAATACGTCGTTATTTTCATTTGCAAGAAGTTCATTACAAATCGTTCCTTTGCCCGTTCCCGACGGTCCGGACATTACAAAAAGTACACCTCTACTCATCGCCTTTAACGCTCTCCTCTCCTGTATCACCGCTAAGTCTGCCTGATACCGTTTCCGTCTGCAAAGCCGACAGAACAATATGGTCGGAATCGGTTACTATAACGGCTCTTGTTCTTCTGCCGTATGTTGCGTTTATAAGATTACCCTTATCCTCCGCCTCACGAATTATACGTTTAATCGGTGCGGACTCTGGACTTACAACTGCCACAACACGTTCGGCATTAACCATATTTCCAAAGCCTATATTTATAAGTTTCATTATATCACCTGTTATTCAATATTTTGAATTTGCTCTCTTAATTTTTCAATTTCACCCTTTAGCGTTACAACGGTTTTGGCGATTTCAATATCACTTGCCTTTGAACCGATTGTATTTACTTCACGGTTAATTTCCTGAATTAAGAAATCAAGCTTTCTGCCTGCCGGCGAACCGCTGTTTATTATAGTGTCAAATTCTTCAAAGTGACTGCCAAGTCTTACCGTTTCCTCATTTACTGCCACTTTATCGGCATAAATTGCAACTTCGGTAAGTATTCTTGCTTCGTCTATTTCTTTACCGTCAAGAACTTCTTTAATCTTTTCGTAAAGTTTGTCACTGTATTCCTTAACAGTCTGCGGTGAACGCTCGTCTACTTCCTTGACAAGTGTACGCATATAGTCAATTCTCTCGCACAAGTCCTTTTGTATTCTCTCGCCCTCACGCTCACGCATTGCGATAAAGTCGCTAAGTGCGCCGTCAAGAACGGTTTTAACCGTATTCCACAGAGCCTCCTCATCTTCTTCAACTCTTTCGGTTGAGAAAATGTCCGGATTTGACGCAACGTTTGATACCGTTATATCGTCCTTTAATCCAAATTCATCTCTAAGTTGGTATAAAACATCTATGTAATTTTTTGCGATTTCCTTATTTAATGTAATCTGCTTGTCGGCAGTTTCGTAGTTCTCTACATTAAGGTATATATCAACCTTACCGCGAGTTATACTTGACGATACATACTTTCTGATTTTATCTTCCAAAAAGCCAAGATGTCTTTGCACTTTTATATTGTAATCCGAATATCTGTGATTTACCGATTTTATCTCCACAAGTATCTTTTTTCCTTCTGTTACGGCCTCTCGTCTGCCGTATCCGGTCATACTTTTCAGCATAGCACGTTCTCCCGTCTAATATATTATATAGGCATATTAACCCATTATTTTTTATTATACCACAAGTTCTTGTATTTGAACAGTCTTATTTTAAATTTTTTTGAAAAATTCATTACAAAAATAACAGAAATGTATCCGTCAAGTTTGTTATTTCGACAAAAAAAACAGACGAACTGTAAATTCAGCTCGTCTGTTTACCGACTTAATTATTTTTTGTTTTTATCGCACTTACAAATAAATCAGTTATATCAGCCGCACCTGTCGGAATTTCAGGTGTCACTATTGTATCGTCCTTTTCCGCATTTGACGATACTGTCATTTTAAGTGACATATCATCAGCATATCCGACTTCTATATTTGCGTCACTTGTTGATTTTGTTGCATCCGTTTTGCTGTTTGCGGAAATGTTGAACTTAAAATCATTTTTTAATTGATTATAGTCACTGTCCGATATATTGCTTATATTTTTCAAAATGTTAAGCATATCTTCTGATTTGATATTCATTTTTAGGCTGTAACCGCCGTTTTCAGTTTCTGTAACCGTTATATATTTATCCATCTGTTCATACATATCAAACATTGAAGCCAATGAAATAATAGTATCAATATCAGTATCGCCCTCTGTCTGATAAGCACTCTTTAATGTGTCCATAGCCTTCGCAGTATTTCCGCTGACAGCACTGTCCACTATATTTATTGTGGCAGTCGGCACACCGAGAGAAGTCAAGGCTTTGTTTAAATCAATACTGTACCATACATCACTCTTTACGATAAGTGCCAATGCCTTGATTTTTGCATTGTCCGAGCTTTGAGCAAGTTTTTCTATAACATCTGTTTTAAAGTAAACCTTATCATCCGCTACTACTGCGTTAAGTGTTGCGTCATTTACACTGCTTTCATTCAATGAGCCGTTAAACTTCACATCCGCACCCGCAACATTATCTTTATTTTTGCCGTCAATACTTCCGTTTGCCGCAACACTGTATTTACTGTTGCCGTTATTCAAATCAAAACTCACATCAAATGCAGTATATTCCTTATTATATTTCGGTGTTTCCTTATTTAAAAGTTTTGAAATATTCGGTGCCGAGTTTTCAAATTCGTTAAAATAATCGTCAGCATCAAGGATTACAACTGTTTCCGTATTTCCGTCCCAGCCTACCTGCATACCGAATGCGTTACTCATAAAACGAATAGGAACAAGAGTTCTGTCATCAACAATAATCATAGGTGTGTCCATTTTAACGGTTGATTCACTTCCGTTATTGTCTACATATATTGTATCGTCCATAAGTGTAAACTTAATTGTTGTGTCACCCTTTTTAGCCGTTACAAGTCTGCTTGAATCATCATAATCAACGCTTGCGCCCATATTTTCAAGTGCCGCTCTGAACGGTATCATAACTCTGCCGTCAGTATTTACAGGCTTAACGTCATCATATTTTACAACCTTATCATTATATACAATATGTATTTCTGATTTATCACCGTACACGCTCGAAACTTCTTTTACTCTTTCCGCCGCACTTACCGAAAAGCACGGTACAACCATTGACGCCGCAACTGCCGCCGCAATAATTTTCTTCATATTATTTTTCCTCACTTTCGTATAAAGCATTGCTTTGAGGTTATTATACCACCGCAAAATCGTTTTGGCAATATTTTTATTGTTTTTTTATATAAATATGGTATAATAAAAAATAATACATTTACACAGGAGGACATTATGGCATTTGACGCAGTAGCGGTTCGTTGTCTTGTCAAAGACCTTAAAGACAAGCTTATAAACAGCCGTATAGATAAAATACATCAGCCTGAAAAAGACGAAATTACAATAAATTTGAGAACAATGACGGATAATTTTAAACTTGTGCTTTCCGCAAGTCCTGCACATCCGCGTGTTCATTTCACAAACGTTTCAAAGAAAAATCCTATCAGTGCGCCTATGTTTTGTATGCTTTTGAGAAAACATATCGGCAGCGGTAAAATTACGGATATTGAACAGATTGGCTTTGAACGTATTATAAAATTTTCGATAGAAAGTTATGACGAACTCGGCGACCTTACGACAAAATATCTTATAGTCGAAATTATGGGCAGACATTCAAATATTATTCTTACCAATCAAGATATGCGTATTCTTGACTGTATCAAACACATTGATTTTACGGTAAGTTCGGTACGTCAGCTGCTTCCCGGACTTGACTATGTTTCACCGCCTGTCCAGGATAAAACCGACCTTACGGAAATAAGCGAAACAGCAAACATAGATTTTTCATCACCGATACAGACCGCCGATAAAGCCATTCTTTCCGCAATAGCAGGTATCAGTCCGCTTACATCAAGAGAAATTGTATATCGTGCGTTCGGTCGCACAGACGTGAAGTGTTCCGAACTTACGGATAACGGCAGAAATAAACTTTTATACGAAACGGTTAAACTTGCCAAAGACGTTCAGCAAAATAATTTCAGCCCTTGTATGATTATAAATTCCGCCTCGGGCAAGTTAATGGAATTCAGTGCCACGCCTATAACGCAGTACGAATCACTTGCGGAAATTAAAGAATTTGACGACATAAGCGTACTTCTTGACACATTTTACAGAACTCGCGATATGCACGAGAGAATGCGTCAAAAGAGTGCCGACCTTGTGAAACTTCTTAACAATAATATAGAACGTGTTTCAAAAAAGCTCGGAATTTTAAATAAAACGCTTGCCGATTCGGAGAATAAAGATAAATATAAAATATACGGTGATTTGCTTATGGCAAATCTTTATAATATAAAAAACGGTCAGTCGAGCGTTGAAGTTATAGATTACTACAAAGAGGATTCGCCTACCGTAAAAATTCCGCTTTCGCCGCAGCTTTCACCGTCACAGAATGCACAGAAGTATTACAAGCGATATAACAAGGCGAAAAATGCCGAAATTGAGGCAGCAAAGCAAATTGAAAACGCAAAAAATGACCTTGAATATCTTGAAAGCACGCTTGCCGCTATCGAAACATCTGATACGGAATCAGACTTAAACGCAATTCGTGCGGAACTGATTGCCGAAGGCTATTTAAACAGAAAGTTCAATCCGAAAAAGCAAAAACAAAATGCGTCAAAACCTATGCACTTTGTAAGTTCCGACGGCTTTGATATTTATGTGGGCAAGAATAATACCCAAAACGATTACCTTACATTAAAATTTGCAAATTCGTCTGATTTGTGGTTTCATACCAAAAATATTCACGGCTCGCATACAATCATAAAACTCGGACTTGATAAAGACGTTCCGAAAACGACAATCACGGAGGCTGCCGAACTTGCGGCATACTATTCAAAAGGTCGTGATTCGTCACAAGTTCCCGTTGACTTTACGCAGATTAAAAATGTCAAAAAACCAAACGGTGCAAAACCCGGTATGGTGATATATGATTATTACAACACAATATATGTTACACCGAAAGAATTAAAAAATGAGTAGTCAATGAATGACTACTCGTTTTCGTTTATAAACTTTTGTATTTCTTCCATAAATTCTTTGCCGTATTTACGTTTTTTCATTTCGCCGACACCGGAGATATTCAAAAATTCACTGTCAGTAACAGGACGTTTACGGCACATTTCACGAAGTGTAGAATCTTGAAATATAACATACGCAGGAACACTTGCCATAACGGCACGTCTGTTACGAAGTTTTTTAAGTCTTTCAAACAGTCTGTCTTCTTCAGACGTCAAAACGGCATCCTTCTTATGGGTATAAGAAACTTCCTTAATCAATTTCATTGAAAGCTCTTTCCCGTTTAATATTTCCTTTGTTTTCAGTGTAGGCTGTACAGTCCTGTAATTCATTTCGTCAACTTCAAGATAGCCCTCTTGAATTAAATAATCAATAATATATCTTATCCTTTTAAGCGACATATCGCTCATAATTCCGTATGTAGAAATAGTATCAAGGTCAAGTCTTTTTATTTTGTCGAGCTTACTTCCGTAAAGCACCTCCGCCAAAAGCGTCTTACCGCAACTTATCCCCTTTTTTCGTATTCTGTATACACATGACACTATTTTTTGTGCGTCAACGGTTATATCCGTTGTTTCAAAATTAGTATTGCAATTTCCGCAGTTGTCACAGTTAAGTGGTGGATTTTCGCCGAAATATTCGAGAATAAATGCTCTGAGGCACTCACTTGTAGTACAATAAAACGTCATCATTTTCAAGCGTTCAAAATCTTTCTCCATAATTTTGATACGCATTTGGTCTGATATTTCTGAGTTTTCATCCGGATTTTCGATAAAATATCTTGCAGTATTGACATCACGGGCACTGTAAAGCATAATACAGTCTGCATCACCGCCGTCACGTCCCGCTCTGCCCGCCTCTTGATAATAGCTTTCAATATTTTTCGGCATATTGTAATGTACAACAAGATAAACGTTCGATTTATCTATACCCATACCGAATGCGTTCGTTGCAACCATTATTTCACATCGGTCGTATATAAAATCGTCTTGATTTTTCTGTCTTTCGTCATCGTCAAGTCCTGCGTGATACCTTGTCGCATCATATCCGTTGTCATTAAGTCTTTCACACACTTCCTCAACCGTTTTTCTTGTCGAGCAATACACTATCGCACTTTGATTTTTATGCCTGTCCAAAATATCACAAAGTGCCGTAAATTTATCTTTCGGTCTTTGTACTTCAAAATACAGATTTTCTCTGTTAAAGCCCGTAACCTTAACATACGGATTATTTAGTTTCAGAATACGAATTATATCTTCTCTCACATCGTCAGTCGCCGTTGCGGTAAAAGCGGCTATAATCGGTCTGTATGAAAGTTTTTTTATAAATTCTTCTATTTTCAAATATCCCGGTCTGAAATCGTGTCCCCACTGCGATACACAATGTGCTTCATCTATGGTTATCATAGAGATTTTCACTGTTTGTGCTACCCTTATAAATCCCTCAAGTTCAAGTCTTTCGGGTGCAACATATATTATTTTATACATACCCTTGTAAATATTGCTTACAACTTTATTTTGCTGTGCCAAAGTCAGCGAACTGTTTATGTATGCGGCGGCAACACCCGACTGAACAAGTGAATTTACTTGGTCAATCATAAGTGATATAAGCGGCGAAATTACAATCGTTATACCTTCCATCATCAGTGCCGGTACTTGGTAACACATTGATTTTCCCGCACCTGTCGGCATTATTCCGAGAATATCGTTTCCTTCTAATATATTATCTATAATCTCAGACTGTCCGTCACGAAACTTCTTGTGTCCGAAATATTTTTTAAGAACTTTTTCCTTTTTCATCAATATACTTCTTTCGTTTACATATGTTACTATTATTTTATCGAAAAAGATAATATATTGCAAGAGATATTTTCAAATAAAAAAATAGCAGACAAAACCATAATAGTTTTGTCTGCCTTTTGTCACCATCCTATGCTTTACTCCCATATTGCCGAATATGCACGTTCACCATGTTCACTGTCGTCAAGACCGACATTTTCACTGTTTTCATCAACACGAAGTTTTGTAAACAATCTTACAATGCCCACACAAATCAATGTTCCGACAACCGCAACGGCTATTGTTACCAATATACTAAGCACCTGCGCCACGAACAAATGATAATCACCGAAAACAAGACCGTCCCATTTAGCTACCGGATTAATCGAAGTTTGTGCAAACAACCCTGTTGCGATACCGCCCCATATACCGCCGATACCGTGACATCCGAATGCGTCAAGTGCATCATCATATCCGAATTTCGGTTTTAGTACAGATAATGCAAAGTAACAAATAGGGCTGACAAGTGCACCGATAATAAACGATGCCCATATCGGTACGAAACCTGCACCCGGTGTAATTGCCACCAAACCGATAACACCGCCTGTACAAGCTCCGACTACTGTCGGCTTTCCGCCTTTGATTATATCTATAATCATCCATGAAAGCATTGCACAAGCCGCAGAAGTGTTAGTTGTTGTAAATGCGTGAAGTGCAAGACCGTCTGCCGCAAGCGCACTTCCTGCATTAAATCCGAACCAACCGAACCACAAAAGTGATGCACCGAGTACAACAAACGGAATATTATGCGGTACGACACTTCTTTTCTCAATGCCTTTTCTCTTACCGATTAATATTGCAAGCACAAGACCCGAAACACCGGAGCTTATATGTACAACGTTACCGCCGGCAAAGTCGATTGAGCCGATTTGAGCAAGAAATCCGCCGCCCCATACCATATGAGCCATCGGATAATAAACCACAAACTGCCACAAGAATACGAATAAGAATATTGCTTTAAATTTCATTCTTCCCGCAACCGCACCTGTAATAAGCGACGGTGTTATAATGGCAAACATCATCTGAAACAACGCAAAGCCCATATTAGGGATATTGTCACTGTAAGGACCTGCCTCCGCTCCGACACCGTTAAACGCAAACCACTTTAAGTTTCCTATAACTCCGCCCAAGTCACCGCTGAATGAAAGCGAATATCCGCAAAGTACCCACAATACCGACGAAAGTCCCATAAATGCTACTGACATCATCATTGTATTGAGCACATTTTTTCTTTGTGCAAGACCGCCATAGAAAAATGCCAATCCCGGTGTCATCAAAAACACATACGTTGCCGCAATTATCATAAATCCTATATCGCCACTGTTTAACATATTTTTATACCCCCTATAATAAAGCCTCTCTGTCCTCTTCGCCTGTTCTTACTTTTATAACTCTCGATACAGGTGAAATAAAAATCTTACCGTCACCGATTTCACCTGTTCTCAAAACCGAAATTGCCGTATTAACAACATCATCAACAGGCACTGTACATACAACCATTTCAATTTTTATCTTCGGAAGTAAGTCAACGCTGTACTCAACGCCTCTGAAACGGTGCTTTTGTCCCTTTTGCACTCCGTAACCCAATACGTTGGATACGGTCATTCCGTTAATTCCGATTTCGTTTAAAGCCGTCTTTAAATCCTCAAGTTTGCTCTGTCTTGTGATAATTTCGATTTTTGTCATTTCTGCCATGACTATATACTCCCCTTTCTCTTAAACATAAAAAGCGCGTCTGACAAATTGACCGCAATCAATCCGTCAAACACGCCTTTGTGTTTAATTTAACTCATTATTTTTTATTCCGATTGAACCGTAAAAACAAAAAAGACGCATTTGTAAGAATATCCTCTTACAAACACGTCCTTGTGTTCAATCACTGTAACACTATTATACAACACTAACTTTTTGTTGTCAACAGTTTTTTAGTATTTTATAAAAATAATTACAAAAGAGAAAGAGAGCTAAACCTGGTTTTCTTAGGAGTGTAGACAAAGTCTGCACTCCGGCAGACTGCGAGAAATTAGTTCGGATTTTGCGAAAATGAACTCGTCACATACGAGTGTACGTTAGAGTTTATTTTCACAAAAAGTGCAACTGCACGTTCCGGACAATTTATCACCGTCTGAAGATAACCAAAAAGCTCTCTGAGGGGGTATATATATATTAATCTTTGAAAAAGAGATTAACCTTATTAAATTACATTGATCTTTTCTCGTTATACGATGTAACAAAGTCAGGGTATGCTGATGCAAGACCATGTTCTGTTGAGTCAAGACCTTCAATTTCTTCTTGTGGCTTAGCACGAAGCAATCCTGCCTTCTTCAATACAACAAACAGAATTGAACCAACGATTGCTGCCCAAGCGATTAGTGAAACAGCACCCAAAGCTTGAACACCCAAAGCCTTTAGGCCGCCGCCATAGAACAGACCAAGTAATTCTGCACCGGCACTTGTATCTGAAGCAAACAAACCGACTGCGATTGTACCCCAAAGACCGCATACACCGTGAACACTGATTGCACCGACAGGGTCGTCAACCTTTAGCTTTGTATCGATAAACGGAATTGCAAGACACATCAAGATTGCACCGACAACACCGATAATAATTGACGCAAACGGAGTTACAAGGTCACAAGGAGCTGTGATTGCAACAAGACCGCCAAGAATACCGTTTAGAGTCATTGAAACATCAGGCTTACCGTAACGAATCCATGTAAAGAACATTGTTGTGATTGCAGCTGCACAAGCGGCAAGGTTAGTTGTGATAAATACCTTAGCGGCTACTTGTACGCCACCGTCTGAAAGACCGCCTGTTGATGCAGGGTTAAATCCGAACCAACCTACCCAAAGGATAAGTACGCCAAGTGCACCGATAAGAATGTTGTGACCCGGAATAACGTTTACTTTTCCGTCCTTTGTGTACTTGCCGATTCTCGGACCAAGAATTGCAGCACCTACAAATGATAATGTACCGCCAAGCATATGTACGATTGCACTACCTGCAAAGTCATGGAAGCCTAACTCTGACAACCAGCCGCCGCCCCATACCCAGTGACCTGCGATTGGGTAAATGAACAATGAAATAGCCGCACTGTAGATACAATATGCTTTGAAGTTTGTTCTTTCAGCCATTGCACCCGAAACGATTGTTGCAGATGTTGCACAGAATACTGTTTGGAAGAACAATGCCGTATAATCCATATTCTCTGCACCTGCCATACCGTTCATAAACATATCTCCGAACGGAATACCGATAAATCCGTTACCTTCGCCGTACATAAGTCCGTAACCGATAAACCAATAAATAATTGAACCGAACATAAAGTCAACTATGTTCTTCATAATAATGTTACCTGTGTTTTTACTTCTCGTAAAGCCTGCTTCAACCATTGTGAAACCTGTTTGCATAAAGAACACCAATACACCGCCAAAGAATAACCAAAAACAGTCTACTGCTGTTGTTAATAGTTCTGTACTCATAATCAATCAATCCTCCTATTTAATGAAACTTTCTATAATAAAGCCTCTCTGTCTTCTTCACCGGTTCTTACCTTAATAACTCGTGATACCGGAGAAATGAAAATCTTACCGTCACCGATTTCACCTGTTCTTAAAACCGAAATCGCCGTATTTACAACATCTTCAACCGGTACTGTACATACAACCATTTCAATCTTAATCTTCGGAAGTAAATCAACGTTATACTCAACACCTCTGTACTGATGTTTCTGACCTTTCTGTACACCATATCCAAGAACGTTGGTAACTGTCATACCGTTGATTCCGATTTCATTCAAAGCCGCCTTTAAATCTTCAAGCTTGCTTTGTCTGGTGATAATTTCGACTTTTGTCATTTCTGCCATGACTAAACTCCCCTTTCTTTTAAACAAAAAAGCGTGTCTATCGAAGTTTTCTGATACTTTCGATAAACACGCCTTTGTGCTTAATTATAATGTATAATATTAAGTTTTCCTAATTGAACTGAAAAAGCGCATTCGTAAGACTTATTTCACTCTTACGAACACGCCCTTGTGTTCAATCTCTTTAACTTTAATTGCATTATACGCCTATGGATTTAAAATGTCAATAGCTTTTTTTAATTTTGACTAACATTACAAAATAAAAGTTACTTTGCACTTATTTATTTAGAAAATTTAAACAAACCTTGACACCAACCAACAAAATCCGTACTATATGTTGACAAACCACTCATTGCGTGGTACAATAATAAAAATGACATAAAGGAGATATAAAACAGTATGTACTGCGTAGGCAATTACAACTCAATAAAAGCAGACAAAGGGTATTCTGTTTCCCCTTTATTTCTATTTTCTTTTTTTAAAACCAACTGACAATGTTATTTATTCATTGTCTTTTTTTTTGGGCTATATAGCCTAATTCACTAACATGGAAGGAGAACAATTATGAAAGCACAGCTTATTTTGGAAAACGGTATGCGTTTTTCGGGAACGCTTTTCGGCGCTGAGAAAAACATCGTCGGAGAAGTAGTTTTCACAACCGGTATGACAGGCTATCAGGAAACTCTTACTGATCCGTCTTTTGCAGGTCAGATTGTCACTATGACTTTCCCTCTTATCGGTAACTACGGAATTAATCTTGAGGATATGGAGGCAAAGCACACTAATCTTAAAGCATTTGTAGTAAGAGAAAAGTGCGATTGTCCGTCTAACTTCAGAAATGAAATGAACCTCGATGATTTTCTTCGTCAACAGGGTGTTGTAGGTATTGAAGGTATCGATACAAGAGCACTTACAAGAGTTATCCGTGAAGCAGGTACAATGAAGGGTGTCATTATGCAGGGCGAGCCGAGTGATGAAGAAGTCAATGTACTTATGAATTCTCTTGACAACAGTCACGTTATTATGGACACAACTACCGAGCAGGTATATACATTAAATGAAACAGGCAGACCGCACGTTGCTTTCATAGATATGGGTGCAAAACAAGGTATTATCCGCGATTTATTGAAGAGAGGCTGTAAAATTACAGTATTCCCTGCCAACATTCCCGCTTCGGTTATCGAAAAAGCAAATCCGAACCTTGTATTCCTTTCAAACGGTCCCGGCGACCCGCTTGACGCTCCGGGTACAGTTGATACTGTTAAGCAATTAATAGGTAAATATCCAATCTGCGGTATCTGTATGGGACATCAGATTATAGGTCTTGCACTTGGCTGCGAAACTAAGAAATTAAAGTTCGGTCACCACGGCGGAAACCACCCTGTAAAAGACCTTACAACAGGCAATGTTTTCATTACAAGCCAAAATCACAACTATATAGTTGCAGATTTGCCGGACACTGTTGAAGAAACATTTATAAACGTAAATGACGGTACTTGCGAGGGTATCAGACATAAAACTCTACCAATCCAAAGCGTTCAGTTCCACCCTGAAGCATCACCGGGACCGCTTGATACAGGTTGGTTATTTGACAGATTTTTAAAGGGGGTAAACTAATATGCCTTTAGATAAAAGTATAAAGAAAGTTCTTGTTATAGGCTCAGGTCCTATCGTAATCGGACAGGCTGCCGAATTTGACTATTCGGGTACACAGGCTTGTCAGGCAATTAAAGACGAGGGTATTGACGTTGTACTTGTAAACTCAAACCCGGCTACAATTATGACTGACAGAGGTATGGCTACAAACACTTATATTGAGCCGCTTACCGCAGAATATGTAGAAAAGATTATTCAAAAAGAACGTCCGGACTCAATTATCGCCGGCATGGGCGGTCAGACAGGTCTTAACCTTGCTTGTGAGCTTTACGACAAGGGCGTTTTTGAAAAGTATAATATGAAGGTTATCGGTACTTCAATTCCGTCTATCAAAGAGGGTGAAGACCGTGACAGCTTTAAGCGTCTTATGGAACGCACAAATCAGCCGATTGCTCCGTCTGAAATCGTTACAGATGTTGAATCAGGTCTTACATTTGCAAAGAAAATCGGCTACCCTGTCATCGTTCGTCCCGCTTACACACTTGGCGGTACAGGCGGCGGTATTGCTGAAGATCCCGAACAGCTTGAAACAATCCTTTCACAAGGTTTGCACCTTTCAAGAGTAGGTCAGGTTCTTCTTGAAAAGTCAATCAAGGGTTGGAAAGAAATCGAATTTGAAGTTATGCGTGACGGTGCAGGTAACTGTATCACGGTATGTTCAATGGAAAACATCGACCCTGTCGGTGTTCACACAGGTGACTCAATCGTTGTCGCTCCTGCACTTACTTTGGCTGATAAGGAATATCAAATGTTGCGTAAAGCGGCTATTGATATTATCAATTCAATAGAAATTAAAGGCGGTTGTAACGTACAGTTTGCACTTGATCCGGAAAGCTTTAACTATGCGGTTATCGAAATTAACCCTCGTGTGAGCCGTTCATCCGCACTTGCATCAAAGGCAACAGGCTACCCTATCGCTAAGATTGCCGCTAAGATTGCACTTGGTTACAACCTTGACGAAATTAAAAATGCCGTTACAGGTAAAACATACGCTTGCTTTGAACCTGCTATCGACTACGTTGTAACAAAAATTCCAAAATGGCCGTTTGATAAATTCTTCGGTGCAAAGCGTAATCTTGGTACAAAGATGATGGCTACAGGTGAAATTATGGCTATCGGCAATACTCTTGAATCATCACTTCTAAAGGGTATTCGTTCACTTGAAATAAAACAATACACACTTGAAAGAAAATCTTCAAAGAAACGTACCACCGTTGAATTAAAGCAACGCGTTATCGTTCCCGATGACGAAAGAATTTTCGACCTTGCAGAGCTTATCCGCAGAAATTACAATATGGAAAAGCTTGCCGAAATCACAGGTATGGATCCATTCTTCTTGCAGAAAATTAAAAATATCGTAGACGCAGAAGAAGAATTAAAGAAATATAAATTAGCCGATTTGACTTATGACATTCTAAAGAAATATAAGAAAATGGGCTTTAGTGATAAGGGCATTTCAGAACTTATCGGTTGTGACGCAGACGAGGTATATAATCTTAGAAAATCTTTGGGTATTATCCCTGTTTACAAAATGGTTGATACTTGTGCGGGTGAATTTGAGGCTGTTTCTCCGTATTATTACTCAACATATGACGAAACTACAGAGTCATTCCCTTCTGATAAGAAAAAAGTTATCGTTATCGGTTCGGGTCCTATCAGAATCGGTCAAGGTATCGAATTTGACTATTGCAGTGTTCATTCTGTTCTTTCTCTTGAAAAAGCAGGTATCGAAACAATTATTATAAACAACAACCCTGAAACAGTAAGTACAGACTTTGATACATCAGACAAACTATACTTTGAGCCGCTTACAGAAGAAGATGTTTACAACATTATCGAGCTTGAAAAGCCTGACGGTGTTATTCTTCAATTCGGCGGTCAGACTGCTATCAAACTTGCAAACTTCCTTGACAGTATGCACGTTCCTGTACTTGGTACACAGCCTAAGTACATTGACGAGGCCGAAGACAGAGAAAAGTTTGACGAAATGCTTGAAAAACTTAACATAAAGCGTCCAAAGGGTAAGGCTGTTTGGAGTGTTAAGGAAGGTATTGAAGAAGCTAATAAGCTTGAATATCCGTTACTTGTACGTCCGTCATACGTTCTTGGCGGTCAAGGTATGGAAATCACAAGAAACGAAATCGACCTTGTAAGATACCTTACAGACGCATTTATTAAAGATACAAAAAATCCTGTTCTTATCGACCGTTATCTTGGCGGACGTGAACTTGAAGTTGACGCTATTTGTGACGGTACAGACGTTCTTATTCCGGGTATCATGGAACACCTTGAAAGAGCCGGTGTACACAGCGGTGACTCAATTTCAATTTATCCACCGCAGAATGTACCTCAGCATATTATTGATAAAATCGTTGACGTAACATACAGAATTGCACTTGAACTAAAGGTTATCGGTATGATTAACATTCAGTTTATCGAATTCAGAGATGAACTTTATATTATCGAAGTAAACCCACGTTCAAGCCGTACGGTACCTTATATAACAAAGGTTACAAACGTACCTGTTATTGATATTGCAACAAACATTATGCTTGGCAAAACGCTTAAAGAAATGGGTTATTCAACAGGTATTGCACCGCAGACAAATACAGTCGCTATAAAAGTTCCTGTATTCTCAACCGAAAAATTACCGCAGGTTGAAGTAAGTCTTGGTCCTGAAATGCGTTCGACAGGTGAAGTTTTAGGCGTAGGTCAAAACTTCCACGAGGCTATGTACAAAGGATTTACTGCCGCCGGTACAACAATTCCAAAGGCAGGTTCAACAATTCTTGTTACGGTTCGTGAAATGGATAAAGAAAACTTCTTGCCTATCGCAAAGAAATTCCACGAACTTGGCTGCAAGTTTATTGCCACTGCCGGCACTGCAAAATTGCTTGAAGATAACGATATTCCGGTACAAGTTGCAAAGAAGATTTCAGAGGGTGTTCCGAATATCCTTGATGTTATCAGAAGCGGTATGATTGACCTTATCATCGACATTCCTAAGAAGGGTAATGATATTCATTCAGACGGATTCAAAATCAGACGTACAGCTATTGAATGTGACGTTTCGATTATGACAAGTCTTGACACTGTTAAAGCACTTGTTGATGTTATGGAACATCGCTACACACCTGATACTGTTGAAGTTATTTCACTTTCGGATATTAAATAACATACAAAAAGCGGAGATTTTAAAAATCTCCGCTTTTTTAATGCTATTTATTATTGAAGTATCGCCAAATCGTTTGCTTCACACATATTGCTTATTCCGTAAAGTATAAGCACCTCGTCATAGCTGTTCTGCTCCGTCAATGCAGATACATTATTAAGATAATATCTCAAGTCCACCATATCAATCTGCGAACAATTTTCAGCCATAAACGGCACGAAACAATGTGCATAGCTGTCTTTTATCACAAGCACTTTCTTACCGTCCTCATTATCGTTATTCACAATCCTTTCAAAATTATGATTTCCGTCAAGGAACACCGGGTATTTATCAAGTTCTTCGAGATGTTCTTTAAAAAACATACTGTCATAAACCTCATCTTCAAAGCCGTCATTAATCGTCACCGTAACATTAATCGGATATTCCCACGTTTCTATACTGTCAGATTTTTCGTACCACAATGCACTTTTTGAATAAGTCGTGCCGAAAAATCCGTCTGTACTTTCAATATCATAATCACTGCGAACTTCAATATTTTCACTTTCCGCCCACTTTTTATATGCCAAATACGCACCGTAACTTGTCCAGTGGTGGTCGGTTTTATAATAAATCTGCTTGTCCTTGTTTTCGGTCAGAGTATCGCGTATATCAATAAATTCTGCGTTCTCTGCCCTGTTTTTTATATCGTCGATTATTTCGCCGTCATTATATTCGGTATGAACTTTCGGAAGTTCTTCCGACATTATATATCCCGTTGACGGTACAACAATAAGTTTTGTTTCGATACCCGTATTTTTCACGAAATTATTTATCGCCGTTATATTTGCATTTAATTTCTCTTCATCACACTTTACGGGTGTGTTAATAATATACCCGTCTTTTCCTTTATATACCCCATTTGAGCCGTTACGTCCCGAATAAAGCATATAATATGAATCGGTTGACGCAAAGAAATTTCTTGCTGGAAAGTGGTCTGAAATATATGTTTCAAAATCCTTTTCCCATTTTCCGTTAAACAATTTTTGTACACTGAATTCAGGGAATTTTGCAAGTGTTCGTTTTTCGTTTACCGAAACCTCTTGTTTCGGCAAAAACGCGGTAAGCGCCGCCATTGCACCTATAAATCCGCAAAACAATACTGTAAGCAATATATCTCTTTTTTTAGCCATTATATCACCCCTTAGAAACGGAAATACAGGAACGGATTATAGCTTTGATTTACCAGTGACGCCGTACAAAGCACAATCACAACCGCACAAAATGCAATTTCCAACACGCCCATATACTTTTTATCCTTTAATTTCAAATACGTGTTTTTCCATATCGGAAGTGACGCCATTGCCGTCACAATCAAAATCGGCAAATACATAAGTATTGTACTGAGCGTATCACCGCCGATAATACCGTTTTTCAACGTAAACATACTTTTCAAATATGCCGCAAATTGTCCGAAATCTTCAAAATAGAAAATTGTCCAACCGAGAAGTATTAAAAACAATGCGTATATGTGTTTTAGCAAAGACGGCAATTTTTCAAGATATTTGCCGTACACATATTTTTCAAGCACAAGGATAACAAAATAATAAATTCCCCACGCAATAAAATTAAAATTTGCACCATGCCATAATCCTGTCAATGCCCAAACCGCAAACAAATTAAAAATCACACGCGGTAATTTGCACCTGTTGCCGCCGAGCGGAATATAAACATAGTCGCGAAACCATGAACTAAGCGAAATATGCCATCTGCGCCAAAACTCAGTTATCGTCTTTGAAACATACGGATAATTAAAGTTTTTCATAAATTCAAAACCGAACATTTTACCCAGCCCGCAAGCCATATCGGAATATCCCGAAAAGTCAAAATATATCTGAAACGCATATGAAATTATGCCAATCCACGCACCGACTATGCCGTTTGACGATGTTCCTCTGATTGTATCCCAAAGTACACCCATTTGATTTGCGATAAGAACTTTCTTCGCCAACCCAACTGCAAACAACTTTATACCGTCGGCAAACTGCGATATGTTTTCACGTCTTTCATCAAGCATTTTCGCAATGTCTGTATATCTTACAATCGGTCCTGCTATTAGCTGTGGGAAAAATGAAACATACGTTCCGAAAGACACAAGGCTTTTTTGTGCTTTAGTGTCCCCTCTGTAAACATCAATCGTATACGATAACGTCTGAAATGTATAGAATGAAATTCCTATCGGCAACGGTAAATTGATTTTCGGCATAAAGCTAAACGGTGGAATTGCTCTCAATATATCAGTCACAAATCCCGTATATTTAAACACCGCCAAAAGTCCTAAACTAATTACAAGCGACAAAACCAAAAACGTTTTTTTACGTTTTTGGTTATCACGGTATTTTTCTATCAGCAGTCCGAATATATAATTCGACACGACAGAAACAATCATTATTAAAATAAAAACAGGCTCTCCCCAACCGTAAAATACAAGATTGGACAAGAGTAAAAATGCATTTCTGAATTTTCTCGGCACAATATAGTATACCGCCAAAACTATCGGCAGAAACACAAACAAAAATAATAAACTTGAAAAGTACACTACCTACACCCTTTCAAATTATTTTGTATATTGGTCAATTATGCTCTGTACGCTTGATGAGTCCTCGCTTACGCATACGATAACGTAATCACCGACAGTTTCAACAACGCAGTCGTCAAGCTTTGACACTTCATTCGGTGCATAGCTTGTGTATGTTGTTTTTTGTTTTTCAATATGTTGTTCGGCTTTTTCTTTCACAGATTCCGTATCTGATGTTTTAAATATTGTAATTTCATCAACAACCGCCGGTGTACCTGTGTATGACACACATTCTTCAACTTCGCCGTCTGAAATCATATATCTCTTTTCAGCAATATCCGATGAAACCTCCGTAAGCTGTTCCGCAAATTTACCGTCACTCGACAATGCCGACGCAAGCTCATTTATATCAACAGCCTTACCTCCGCAGCCTGCAAGCGATACGCACATCATAACTGCCGCCAAACCAAAAACTAATTTTTTCATCTCAATATATCCTCTCTTCTGATTATTTTATATTATTTTGTATATAAACCAAGCACTTTTTATAATAATCTTCTCCGAAATGAATACCGTCACTCGCCACTCCGTCAGGCAAATTGCCGTCCTCGCCTAAAACGGCACTGTATACGTCCGCATAGACAACACCTTTGCTCTCGGCAAGTTTCTTTATCAATTCATTGTATTTAACTATCTGCTCGTTATTTGTATTATCCACGTTATTATCCGATACCTCTTTGGTTACCGGGGTTATCGCAAGCAAATATATTTTTGCCGTACTCTGATATGACTTTGCTTTGTCAATAAGTGCACCGTACTGCTCTACAAATGTATCCGAATTAGCCCAACCAAGTTCGTTTTCACCGAATATCATAAATATTTTATTGTACTGCTTGCCGTTGTTAAGTTCTTCGATAACAGGCACTGTACCCGTTGACGTGGATTTCGTCATTGCGTCATTGACATTCAAACCGATTCTCGCAAAATAATCCGCACCTTCTACAAGGCTGTAATTCATCATTCCGTCTACGAACGAATTACCGATAAACGCCGAATTTTGATAATAATTTTGGTCAATATCCGATGAATTTGATTTTTGTGCCGGTGCAGTTGTCGGCGTCTGCGTTGACATAGCCGCAAGCTCCTCCTGTCTTTTCTGCTCCGCCCTTTGCGATACGGACGACACGCACCCTTTAATTGCGAATATAACAAGAGCTGCGATTATAATTGCAACTGCAAATACAAATACTCTGCGAATTAAAAATTTACGTCTGCGTTGTTCACGCAAACGCTTTCTTCTGATCATTTCAAGACGTTCTTTCTGATTCAAAATTCTCTCCCCTTAATTTATACATCAATAAAGTGGCACTATAAAATAGTACCACTGTTTTATTCTTTAGTCAATAGCTTATGTCAAATTCAGTCGAATTTATGTTTCCAAATATGAAGCACAATTCTTAAATAAATCGCTCTGTAATTTTTCTTTTTCATACACTTAAAAATCGGATGGTTTATTTCTATACCGTCACAAGATATATCGTCCATAAAAATATCCGTTATTTCTTTTAACCTTGCATACCTTGCCTTGCGGTTTAATTTCAAGTTCGGATTAAACAAAAAGCAGAAACTTCCGAATGTTTTATGAAAATAATCATCATAAATTCTCTGTAAAACATCTTTGTTATTTCTGTTCCAGCTTAAAACAATGTCCTTAATGTACATTGTAGACTGTCTTGACGTATCAAAAATATCAAAGCGATACTTATCCCAAAATCTTTTATATGAGTTTACATAGTATCTGCAAAGCACATCGCCTGTCATATAAAAACTGTCTATACAGTTTACATACCTTGCAACAAAAACATCGTCCTCACTTTTTCTGAGCTTTGGAAACTCAATACCGTTTTTTCTGATTATATCGGTCTTGTATAGCTTAAACCAAGCCGCCCCTTGAATACCGCGTTCGCCGTACATAAACATATGCTCATAATAATCTTTTCGTGCATCTTCGCCTGTACGTTTAAGTCCGTCAGCCTTTTTGACAGTGCGGAAAACCTTTTCACCGTCAAACATAGAAAAACTGCACACAACAAGGTCGGTATTTTCATTTTCCATATACCGGACAAATTTTTCTATCGCATTTTTTTCAAGATAATCGTCTATATCAAAGAAATATATATAATCGCCCGTTGCTTTTCTGAGTGCCAGATTTCTTGCCGCACCCGGTCCTTCGTTGTTTTTGCCGAATACCGCAATACGTCTGTCCTTATCCGCCTCGGCAAGACATTTCATATAACTTCCGTCTTTTGAACCGTCGTCAATTATTATAATTTCAAGATTTTCATATGTCTGTTCCGTTATACACTTAATTCCGCTTTCAACCCAATCTTCCATATTGTATACGGGAATTATGATACTTACTTTTTTCATACTCAACCTCTGTCGCAAATTTCTTTTATAGCCTCAAAATTACGTTGTGAATTATTTTCATCTCTAAGCGTAAAGAATTTATCAATTCTTTTTCTGTACTTATCATCAAGCACGCAACCGTTTTCAAGTATTCTGTCAAGTTCGTCTATAACGTCATTTTCATCATACAAAATTTCACCGAAACCGTCACGTTCATAGTCAAAATAACCTTCTTCGTAATGCTGTTGTCTGAATGACTCTTTGTCAAACTGATAGAAAATCATAGGTTTTTCCATATATCCGTAATCAAAAAACACGCTTGAAAAATCGGTTATAAGAACGTCCGATTTAATAAGTAAATTTTGCACCGTACTGTCATTGAACGTAACAATCTTAACTCGCTCGCCGCCTTTAAATGTATCAATAAATCTCTGAAACTCAATATGAGGATAGAAAAGCAATTCATAATTGTATTTTTCAAGAACGTTTTTCAATTTTTCACTTGCAAGAAAATTTGAATACACCTTGTAATATTCGCTTTTTACAAATTCTTTTTTGTCAGCCCCTTGAAGATTGTATCGCCAAGTCGGCATAAGCAAAACTTTTTTTGTCGGCTGTTCATTTTTATACAGTGCGTCATAACGGCACAAACCGAGCATTTGCACAACGTTATCCTTATATCCGTACAAGCTCTTGACATACTCGTATTCAGGCTTTGCCGAACACACAAACAAATCCAAATTCACATTATTGTTATACAAATATGTAAGGTTATCCTTGATGATACCGTGCTGTAAAAATATCTTTTTGCCCTTTATAATACCCTTCTTATCAGCCTTAACAAAAAAATCTATGTACGGTGTGTAACCCATAATATGTGTACTGATTTTTACTTTTGACAGCACAAGCGAAATGTAATGTTCAAAACTGTTATGATTTATAATTCTGCCGAGTTTTTCCACACGTTCTCTGTCAGCGGAATCTTTCGTTATTGCGTAAGCAATATTGATTTCGGGATGATTTGCGGTAATGTACTTGAACAAATAATACGCATTATCCCTTGCGTCAATTCCACGCTCCGCTATAAGCCATAAATCCTTATACTTTTCTTTATTTTTCGCAAAAGGTGCGACAATTACCGCCGCACCGTATTTTACGAAACAGGAAATATAATCCTTTGACTTCTTTATAAATGTATGCAAATTCATATATATCCCTCCAATATGCAAAGATTACTTTATTTCTCCGTGTTTTTCATACTGCGTGATTTGCGACACCTTATTGTTGTCGTCAACAAATACAACTGTCGGTCTGTGTTCTTTTGCCTCGTCAGCCATCATATTGCAGTATGCCATAATAATAACTTTATCACCCTTTTGAACACACCTTGCCGCCGCACCGTTAAGGCATATAACGCCCGAATTTTCTTCTCCGGCTATTGTATACGTTTCAAAGCGCTGACCGTTGTTTACGTCAACTATCTGCACCTTTTCATATTCAAGTATACCGGACGCTTTCAAAAGTGCCGTATCAATCGTTATACTTCCGACATAATCAAGTTCTGCCTGTGTAACGGTTGCACGATGTATTTTACCTTTAAGCATTGTTAATTCCATTGCTTATTTTCTCCTTACTCCATTATAAAATTATCTATTAAACGTGTTTTTCCGATATATACCGCCATTGCACAAAGGAGCGGCTTTTGTACTTTTTCAAGTGTTTCAAGCTGATTGAAGTCAACCATTTCCACATAGTCAATCTTTGCAAGAGGTTCTTTTTCAATCTCCGCTTTGATTGCCGAAATAATTGTCTTTACGTCTGTTTCGCCGTCTGCAATCATCTTCTTGCCGATTTCAAGCGAACGTGAAAGGCATAGTGCCGCCTTGCGTTCGTCTGCGTTTAGATATGTGTTTCTTGAACTCTTTGCCAAGCCGTCATTTTCACGAATTATAGGACAACCGACTATTTCAATATCAAAGTTCAAGTCCTTAACCATCTTCTTTATTACGCACAACTGTTGCGCATCCTTTTGACCGAAATACGCTCTGTCAGGCTGAACGATATTGAACAGCTTACTTACAACAGTACACACACCGGAAAAATGAATAGGTCTTGTTTTACCGCAAAGTACCTTTGTAATCTTGTTCATATCAACAAATGTAAGTGCATTGTCATACATTTCATCAGCTTCAGGATTAAATATAATTGACGCACCCGCACTTTCGCAAAGTTTCGCATCCGCATTAATATCTCTCGGATAACTTTCAAAATCTTCGTTAGGACCAAACTGTGTAGGATTTACAAAATCACTTACAACAACTCTGTCATTTTCCTTTACCGCACGCTCTATAAGGCTTTTATGTCCTTCGTGAAGATAACCCATTGTTGGAACAAGACCAACCGTCAGTCCTTCTTTTTTCCATGCTTTAACTGTTTTCCTTACTTCATCTATTGTTTTTACTATCTGCATTTTATTCTTCCTCCGTTATTTGTTTCATAACTTCTTCACTCATTTTAAACGAATTTTCCTCTTTTGGGAATGTACTGTTTTTCACTTCGCTGCAATATTCCTTAAAGCAATTTTTCATACTCTCGCCCAATTCACCGTATTTCTTTACAAACTTCGGTGTAAAATCGGAATACATTCCAAGCATATCCTGATATACAAGCACTTGACCGTCACAGCCGTTGCCCGCACCGATTCCTATTGTAGGAATTGAAAGAATTTCCGTTATGTATGTTGCAAGCGGTGTCGGTACACATTCCAAAACAACCGCAAATGCGCCGGCTCTTTCAACCGCTTTTGCGTCATCTATAATTCGTTTTGCGTCATCTATATTTTTGCCCTGAACCTTAAAGCCGCCGAACGCGTTGACCGATTGAGGCGTCATTCCGATATGACCGACAACAGGAATAGACGCGTCTACGATTTTTCTTATATGTTCCTCAAATTTAACTCCGCCCTCAAGTTTAACCGCATCGGCATGACCTTCTTTTATGAGTCTGCCTGCGTTCACAACTGCGTCATACACAGATGTTTGATACGACATAAACGGCATATCTGTTACGACAAGTGCATTTTTTGCACCTCTTGCAACGATTTTACTGTGATGTATCATATCTTCCATTGTCACAGACAATGTACTGTCATATCCCATAATAACCATACCAAGCGAATCGCCTACAAGTATTGAATCAACGCCTGCCTCGTCCTCAAGTTTTGCCGTTGTGTAATCATAAGCTGTAAGCATTGTAATTTTTTCACCGTCAGTTTTCTTATTTTTAAAGGTTACTGTTGTGTTTTTCATTCTATTCCTCCGTTTTTCATATCAAATATAACATTTGTCAGTTCTTTGTATAACTCTCTTGTTCTTTCATCAAGCACTTCAATATGTTTTTCAACAGTCGCCATGTCCCCTCTTGCCGCAGGTCCTGTGATTGCTTTTTCACAACCGACTTTAAGTATATTGTCCATATTGCACTTCATCAGTGTTGACAGTGCACTCTCGCTTTCCGACTTTGAAAAACCGCACTCCTGTAAAAGCTCCGTTGCCTTATAGCAAACCGATACGACAAAATTTGACGCAAAACACGCCGCCGCATGGTATTTGGCTTTATTTTCCGGTGTAATAATCTTAAATCTGTTACCGCATAATGAAAGAATTTCTGAAACAGTATCAACTGCTTTTCCGCCACCTTCGACAGTAAAAAAAGCGTTTGATATTGCATTTAATGACGTATGCTTGCTGTTAAATGCCAGCATCGGATGAACACTGCAAACATTTTCACTGTCTGCACCTTTAAAAATTTCACTTGACACAGAGCCGCTGCAATGACATATAATTTTCTCTTTTAAATTCATATCCTTGATTTTGTTCCAAACCGTTTGGATATTATCATCATTTGTAGTTATAAAAATTATGTCACTATTATTTATAAGCTTTTCACGGCTGTAAAGCTCAAAATCTTCTGTATTGTTACTTCGTGACGAGAAACCGATTACATTTACGCCCTTGCTTCTGAAATAGTAAGCCAGACTCATACCGCATTTTCCCGCTCCGATAAATCCTATTGCGTTTATATTATCACCTCCGATAATATCACCGCAACGCACTAAATGTCAGGTGCAATTTTCTTCCGAAATACCGCCCATCAGTTTTATTTTATCATATTTTGTTTTGTATTACAATATTATTTCACTAATTAATATTATATTTTTTCAACAAAAAATGACTTAGAACAAAGTTCTAAGTCATTTGGTGCCGATGACCGGGGTCGAACCGGTACGGGAATTTCTTCCCACGGGATTTTAAGTCCACTGTGTTTTGGAGGTTTGAAAAAATGAAAGATATTTTATTAAAAAAGGATCTAATCGCTTATCTTATCCACGAAATTGAGAGAGTAAAAAAGACTACTCCACAAGAAAGTGAACTACACAATTATTCTTTTGTTCAAGGACACAAAGAGGGTCAACTCAAGGCTTTATATGATGTTTTGAACTATGTAAACGGAATTAATACCAAATACTCTGCGAAACATTCTCGGCTACGGTAAATTTGACTGACGTGGGGCGGAGAAACTAAGTTACCTTAAAAAGACTTTCTCCGCCCCACGGCTGTCAAAAAGGGGTGGTGGTCGGGGAAAGCGAAACACAAGCGGAGGACTGCCGAACAGCCACGATTATCCCCGACAAACTCTCGGAGCGCGGTGGCTGGAGGTGGCAGACCTCCGCGGAAAGCGACCGCCACACTTCAAGCGGTGGCAGATACACCCCAAACGGGCGGGCAGAAACAGCCTAAAAAGCAAGCAAAATAAAGGTATATTTATTGCTTGCCTCGTAGTTGGTTTTCAAGCAATATTGCGCCGAAAACCAATTACAATAAATATCCCTTTATTTCCTACGGAGTAGGCTACGTGGTTGCTTTTTCGGCGGACGGCTAAGACAGACTTTCCACGGAGCATACGCTCACGGCACAGGGCAAGCCTTCGACACAGCAAGACTTCCCTTAAGCGCCACGCAAGCGACAGTGCGGAGCAGACGAGCGCGTCAGTGCGAGGTTGCGCCGCGCCGAGCGGAAAGCGGAGCGACGTGCAGACAGAGCCGCGCGCTGTGCGGCTCGCCTGCGCGAGCGGAGCGAAACTCTTAACCTATTCTCTCTGTTTAATCTATTCTATCTGTTTTATGTCCCCTTTTTGGGACTGTGATATAATTTGCTTGAGGTGATTTTATGAAAAAAAGATTAAATGATTGGGTTTATGAGTGGCTTGAAACCTACAAAAAAGTTATGGTCAAACCGTCTACATACGACAGTTACTTACAGTATGCAACTCATATAACTTGCAACAAGTCTTTGAAAAAATTAAGTAATTCAGACATTCAAAAGTTAATTAATAATATGGTTGTTGACGGTTTGAAGTTGTCTACTATCAAGCATATGCTTACACTTGTTCGGCAGAGTTTAAAAAAGGCTCGTTCTTTGGGGTTAGTAAAAAATTTGTCTATGCTTGAGGACTTAGAGCTTCCCAAAAAACAGCCGAAAAAAATAACTCCCCTACTCCCTGATGAACTAAACCTTATAATCAAAAATTCTTATCGGACATTTTACGGTGATTTTTATAAGGCTTTAATTTATACTGGTTGTCGCGTGGGTGAGTTAATCGCTTTACGGTGGTCTGACGTTGATTTCTTCAATGGGGTTTTACATATTGAGCATACGGACTATTTAGGCGATTTGCAGTCCGTTAAAACCGCTCACGGTTGCCGACAAATACCGCTTTATGGTGAGTTGCTCTCTATTCTTTCACACAGGCGGTACAATGCAAAGACTTCTGACAGAGTTTTTACAAACACTTTAGGCCGACCGATTGTCTACCGCACTTTGCTTGATAATTGGCACTGGTTTTGTTCCTCTATCGGAATTTATGAACCGCTCGGCTTTCACGTTCTGCGCCACACTTTCGCTCACACTGCTTTGCGCTCTGGTATTCCTATCAAGGTTGTTTCTGCTTGGCTCGGCCATTCTGACGTTAAAATAACTCTCAACATTTACGACAGTGTCGACCACACCGACTTTATCAAGGCAACAAAACAGCTTGAGCAATCCTTTGCATAAAAAAAACACACTTCGGTGTGCTTTTTTTATTCAGTAGTTTTGATAGTGGACTTGCTGAATTTCAGACCTTTTACACGTGTTAAGCATAATGCTTGCCATACGTTTATTATACCACTTACTACCGCAGTAGTCAATGCTCTTTCATATACGGAAAGTTTGTGACGTGCTTATCTCTGACAGCCTCGCGCCAACTGCATTTGATATTTCCGTAATTTGAAACGTGTATAAGCCCTATATCAAGATAATATCTTGTTAGCTTATACATTGTCTTATAGCTTGGTACTCTCGCGCCTGTTTCGTACTCTGAAAGCCGTGGTCGCGGTATTCCTGTTGCCTCTGATACTGATTTCTGTGTAAAGCCTCTGTGCTTTGTTCTTGCCAGTCTTAAAGCCTCTGAAAATTCCGTTGGCTTTGCGATCCATTTCTTTCGCTTTCTGATTTTTCCCATAAAAAAATTACCTCCACAAGAAAAATAATATTACAAATGTGTAACATCACTTGACAAATCGCGTCAAAAAGTGTAACATTTTTCTTATATCGGTAACATTCCGATATTCTTCTATTTAGTTTTTGTGTTCTTTATGTTTTCGCTGATATAAATTATACACGAAAACTATTAAAAAATCAACAATTTAATAGTTTTTTTTGTGCGCCTTTTTTAAGAAAAAAACGGCGGGTTTGACAGAGCCGATGCTATAAAGTCTGTTCGGTAACTTGCTTTAGCCTATGGGACAAGGTTGCAAAGCCGTCAAGAGCAATACAGTATGTACTCTTTAAAATCTATCTGGGTTGGTTGTGTTCTCTGTGTACGCCTATTGTTGGGAGAACAGACAGACCGACAGCGCCAACTGTCGGCCCTTTAGGCTGTCCCCTGTGTTCGTGATATTAAAATGCCCTAGCAAGCTTTTTTATCACCTGTGCTATACTCCGATATACGGAATGCCGTAAACATAGTCTGTACCGTTTCCGCGGTACTTCTATGCCCTCTCGGCTACCTCCTCTGCCGGAAGCCGTATATATGGGGTTTGGTGCCGATGACCGGGGTCGAACCGGTACGGGAATTTCTTCCCACGGGATTTTAAGTCCCGGGCGTCTGCCAGTTCCGCCACATCGGCATACTTGTCAACAACATATGAAATTATACCATACTTTTTGACATTAGTCAAGACTTTTGTACGAAAAAAGATTAAAAAAGCAAGTCTGTTTTTATAACAGACTTGCTTGATTTATCATTTTATTTAGCCTCTGTTGTAGGTTCCGCCTCTGTTGTAGGTTCCGGCGTATCCTTTGGCTGAATAACCATTTTATCAATCTTATCTTGGTTTACCTCTACCTTGATACCCAATTCTTCAGCTTTCTTTTCAAGAGCCTCTTCTTGTTTCTTTGAAGTGACTGCCGACTGAACTGCTGATTTATTGTTTTCCAAATACTCACTGAACTTTGAATCCGATTCGTCTATCGGTAATCTTTTTATGATGTGATAACCGTAATCTGATTTACACATTGTGATTTCGCCCGGCTCGATTGACTTTGTCGCATCTTCAAATTCAGAAACCATTTCGCCGTCTGTAAAGAAGTATCCGTCTTGATTTGATTCCATACCCGGGTCTTCATTGTATTCCTTTATAAGTGCATCGAAATCTTCACCGTTCTTTGCTCTTTCAAGAATTTCGTTTGCTTTCTTTTCAGCCTCTGCAAGCTTGTCTTCATCAAGATCTGCACCTGTCGTCATATCCTTTGTTGAAATAAGAATATGCTTTGCTCTTAAATAATTATCTACGAAATACTGCTTAACTTCATCATCTGTCGGTTCTGCAACGTCAAGCTGATCCATTATCTGCTTTGAATATGTTGATGCCGAAATAATTGTTTCCATTATATCATCATCAACACCGTACTTTTTAAGCAACTTATCGCCGGCTTTTTTACCGCCCTGTTGAGCCTTAAAATTTGAAATAGTGCTTTTAACTTGTTTAGCCTCATCGTCGGTTAGAGTTATATCCATTGCCTTTGCAACTTCTTTTAGAAGATATTCTTGCTTTAGATTATCAACTGCGGCGTCTACGTCCTCTGTACCCATTCCGTAATTTGCGAAGAAATTAACCGCACCTTCCGTAATATTAGTATCGCCTATTTTCATAACAGTTTGACCGTTTCCCGAACAACCTGCAAGCAGCATTGCACCAATCAATGATACACTTGCTATTTTTCCAAATCTGCCAAAATTCATAATTATATTCCATAGCCTTTCTGCCCACAATTATTATATTCTAACGCTTATCAGCGGGCAGATAAGTCGTTATATTCGTTATATGTTTAACACATACAACACATATTAGTATATTCCTTATTGACGTTTATGTCAATAGATTTAAAAAATTGTTTACAAAAAGACCATAATTTTTTACCAAAAAAGACCATAATTTACTTATGATCTTTTCATGTATCATTCAATTTTATGAAAGCATTAATACAACTTCAAGCACAATCACAATCGCACTTAAAATGCTAAGCACGGTTACACCGAGAACGCATTTCTTTTTAAGTTTTACAAAACTCGATTCAAGTTCTGAAATTGTATTTTTTGTATTAAGTTGTGTATTCTTCAAATCGAACACACTGTCATTAAGTTTTGAAATCGAATTAAATGCTTGTTTAACTTCCGAAACACTTTTCGCTATTTCATCAACCGAATTTTTGATCTCGGAATAATTATCCTTATGTTCTTTCATTCTTTCGTTATCTTGAACATCAATAATATTCAACTTTTCCGAAATATCTTTAATCTTCGATTTCAAGCCGTCAATATCCTCTGACACATTTTGAATTTTGCTTTCAACATCATCAAATCTGTCTGACATTTCAGATATAGAAACAACGCTTTCGCGAATGTTATCAAGCTTATTGTCAATCTTTTCAACCGAATTTTTAACGGTATTCTTAACTTTTTCCTTTATACCGCTTTCGTCAACGGCATTTTTAATATCTTCCTTAATATCCTCTGCCGTTTTTACAACCTTTTCAAAAGAATTATCTTTCTTTTTTTCTTCTTTTTCGTTTTCAGCCTCAGTTGTATTTTCGGCTTCTTTTTTAGCTTTAAATTCATCAACCTTGCTTACAACCGTGTCTTTAAACTTTCTTGCGCCGTTTTCAATGTCACCGGCTTTTTTCTTGAATTTATCGATAACACTTTGAATATTAATCGTTTCGTTCAAATTAATTCTTTGAGTGTTTTCAACAGGCTCTGCATCGGCATCATTATCTGTTTTTACATCGACATTTTTCAAAAATTCTTCATATTCCTCGTCAGTGCCTGTGTAAAAAGCGTCCTGACCGTCATATGATTCTATGTTCATTCCCTTTTTATCCATCTTGTCACCCTTATTTCCGTGAAATTTCTTAGCTATATCTCTGCCCTTTTCATAGGCATAATCAAAAAACTTATCAAATCTACCGGACATATAATTAATCCTCTTCTGTTTCAGGTTTTTTAGCATTTATTATAACAACTTCATCATCGTCATAACTGTCTGTATCGTCTGAATTTACATTGTAAATTCTTTCACCGCACTTTGAGCAGTACACATCATCAGAATGATTATACGCACCGCATTTCGGACACTTTACGTTTTCTTTAAGCTGATAAAGTTGTTCTTTAAGCTCGTTAACTTCCTCCGTCATAGCGTCGATTTTAGCGAACTTTTCTTCCATATCGTCAATCACTTCGCCTGTTGATTTATAATTTTCATATACAGACTTACCGATTTCGGTATAGATGTCCTTAATTTTGCTTTTCGTTTCGCTTATTGAAAACTTTAATTTTGTTTGGTTTACTATGTTGTTTGTTTTCTCAATTACTGTTTTTGTCACCTGCACTGCGCTGTCCTTAGCTTTGTTTGCGTGTTCCTTTATTTTATCAAATACTTCTTCCATTTTAAAATCGCTCCTTCCTAATTTATTATATGCCTATTAAATTAATTATTTATATTATAACATAAAATGAGTGCTTTTATATTACTATTTCATTATTTTTTCGTTTCACAACAAATTCTGACATTACGTTATTTTGAGTAAAAAGGAAAAGGGGCTACCTTTCGGTAACCCCCATTGATTGATTATGGAATACAGAACTTTATATTCCGCAATCAATTATATACCTATTTCCGATAAATTTCAACAATTAGTTTACACCTTTATAAGCGTCTATCATAATCTGTTCAATTTCCTTAACAAGCGGCAACTTCGGATTTGCAGTTGTACACTGATCCTCAAAAGCCTTGTTTGCAATGTCAGGAATATTTCTCATATAAGTTTCTTCATCAATTCCGCATTCAGAGAATGACAACGGCTCATTAACTTCTTTCATAAGGTCTATAACCGCATTTATAAGGCTCTGTACGCCCTCCTCTGTTGTTTTTGCAGGAAGTCCCAAGAATGCTGCGATTTCTGCATACTTTTCATCTGCGATGAACTTCTTATACTTAGGGAATGACACAAACTTTGAAGGTATTGACGCATTATACTTAATTACGTGCGGCAACAATACTGCATTTGCTCTGCCGTGAGGAACGTGATACTCACCGCCGATTTTATGAGCGATTGAGTGATTTAGTCCCAAGAATGCGTTTGTAAATGCCATACCTGCCATACAACTTGCATTGTGCATTTTTTCTCTTGCCTCTGCGTCCTCAGCACCGTTCTTGTATGCTCTCGGAAGATACTTGAATACAAGCTGAATAGCTTTCATTGCAAGACCGTCTGTGTAATCCGACGCCATTACAGATACATATGCCTCAAGTGCGTGTGTAAGCACGTCAAGACCTGTGTCGGCAGTTGCTGATTTCGGAAGTGACATTACAAACTGCGGGTCGATAATCGCAATATTCGGTGTTAGTTCGTAGTCTGCAAGAGGATATTTCATATTATTCTTCTTATCCGAAATAACCGCAAAACTTGTTACTTCACTACCTGTACCGGAAGTTGTCGGAATAGCTACAAGTTGTGCCTTATTACCCATCTTAGGGAACTTAAACGCACGTTTTCTTATATCAAGGAAACGAAGTCTCAGTGAATTAAAGTCTACATCAGGGTGTTCATAGAACAGCCACATACCCTTTGCGGCGTCCATTGCACTTCCTCCGCCAAGTGCGATAATTACGTCAGGCTTAAATTCGTCCATCATCTGTGCACCGCGTTTTACTGTTTCGATTGACGGGTCAGGCTCTACATCTGAGAAAATTTCACAATGAACGTGCTCCGTTCTCTTTCTTAGGTAATACAAAATCTTATCCACATAACCAAGAGAAACCATACCCGGGTCTGTTACGATAAATGCACGAGTGATATTCGGCATTTTTTCAAGGTACTGAATTGAATTATGCTCAAAATAAATCTTATCCGGAACTTTAAACCACTGCATATTTACTCTCCTCTTAGCCACTCTCTTCTGATTTATAAGGTTCACCGTTGTAACGTTACCGCTGACACTGTTACCGCCGTAGCTACCGCAACCAAGTGTAAGTGACGGCATATTTGTATTATAAATGTCACCGATTGCACCGTGTGATGACGGTGAATTTACGATAAGACGGCTTGCTTTCATTGTTGCAGCATACTTTTGAATTACATCTTCATCATTTGCGTGAATAACAGCCGAGTGTCCCATACCGTGGAACATAACCATTTCTTCTGCTCTGTCGATTCCTTCTTCTGTTGAATCAACGATAAAGTATGCAAGTACCGGACTCAACTTTTCTCTTGAAAGCGGATATTCAGGACCTACGCCGTCAAGTTTTGCAAGAAGAATTTTCGTACCCTCAGGGACTTTCACTCCCGCTTGCTCCGCAATCCATGTTGCAGGCTTACCTACGATTACAGGGTTTACAGCACCCTTTTCACTGTCAATGCAGTAATCGCTAAGCTTTTTAATTTCGTCAGGCTTTGCAAAGTAGCAGCCGTATTTCTTCATAAGTTTTTCAAATTTCGGTGCGATTGCCTTATCTACGATTGCAGCTTGTTCAGACGCACAAATCATACCATTGTCGAATGTTTTTGAAAGGATAAGGTCGTTAACCGCTTGTTCAAGGTCAGCACTCTTATGAATGTAGCAAGGTACGTTACCCGGACCGACGCCAAGTGCAGGCTTACCTGTTGAGTATGCCGCCTTAACCATTCCGCTGCCGCCTGTTGCAAGAACTGTTGCAACACCCGGATGATTCATCAGTGCGTTTGTTGCCTCGATTGATGGGTATTCAATCCACTGTATACAGTTTTCAGGTGCACCTGCCGCAACTGCCGCATCAAGAACTATCTTGGCAGCCGCCGCACTGCATTTTTGAGCGCCCGGGTGGAAACCGAAAATAATAGGGTTTCTTGACTTAACGGAAATCAAAGCCTTAAACATTGTTGTTGATGTAGGGTTTGTAACAGGTGTAACACCACATACAACGCCTACAGGCTCTGCTATAATTTCGTAATCTTCAAGGTCGTTTTCAGCAATAACGCCGACTGTTTTTTCATTCTTGATTGAATGATAAACATATTCTGTTGCAAACATATTCTTTGTTATTTTGTCCTCATACACGCCTCTGCCTGTTTCCTCAACAGCCATCTTTGCAAGCTCCATATGCTTGTCAAGACCTGCAAGAGTCATTGCCTTTACGATTGTGTCAATCTGTTCTTGATTAAGTGCCATAAATTCGTCCAAAGCCTTTTGTGCTTTTGCAACGTAGCCGTCAATCATTTCATTTACGTTAATCTCTGCCATAATAATTCCATAGCCTTTCTGCCTACGGGTTGTTAGTTTTTCTTTGCATCTTATTGTAGGCTGATAAGATGTTTTTACAGAAGACTCTGTTTTGACATAGTATGAAATCTTCCGAATTTTTATTATTGACTTTGTTTATTTAGATTGATAAATTTTTATCGTTATTTATTTATCAATCTTTACAACACTATTATATGAGATTGTTAAACTTTTGTCAATAGTTTTTTTGATATTTTTATTCTTTGTAAGTTTTTCATATATAATTCATTACTTTCTTGTTTAAAACAAACAAAAAAAGTATTGCATTTTCAGCAATACTTTTTATATACAGTCTTTTATATACTTTCCAATCTGTTTATCGACTCGGTATCTCCTACAAGCACGACAATATCGGTATCTTTAAATTTGTATTCGGGTTCAGGTGAAATATTCACCTTACCGCCGTTATTACTCTTTATCGCAACAATATTTACGTTATATTTTTTACGAACAGACAATTCCATAATGCTCTTGCCTATCCATGTGTTCGGTACAACAGCGTCCACAATACTGTATTCGTCCGACAATTCGATTATATCAAGCAATCTGTCAGAAACAAGTTCTATTGCGGCTTTAATGCCTGCCTCCTGTTCGGGAATTATAACATTATCCGCACCGACTTTTTTCAGTACGGTTTTGTGCATATTATCCTTTGCTTTACAGACAACCTGCTTAACTCCCATATCTTTTAGTGCAAGAGTTGTAAGTACGCTGTCCGTTATATCGTCACCGCCGATACACACGATTGCACAATCCGAGTTTTTCACTCCAAGTTGTTTTAACAAGCTTTCGTCTTTTGCGTCGGTACAAGCCGCTCTTGTTACCAAATTTGCAATAGCGTTTATTTTATCCATATTTTTGTCTATCGCAAGCACTTCATAACCCATATTAAAAAGTTGCGTTGCAACAGATGTTCCGAATCTGCCCAATCCTATTACTGTAAAAGTTTTCATAACAAATCCTTAGCCTTTCTGCTATCCGACAATGAAATTACATTCCGGATACCTTATATCATTAGTTTTTCTGATGCGAGTCATAAACACAACGCTTATAGTCATAATGCCCACTCTGCCGAAGAACATATATACAATAAGCAAAATCTTTGTAAATGTGGACGCGCTCCCCGATACACCGACCGAAAGACCGACCGTACTGTATGCCGACGCCACTTCGTATATCGAATTTATCAAATCTTGATTATCAATATAACTTATAAGCACCGAACCGCCCACAACAAGCACAAGCCACAATACAAGCAATGCCATTGCTTGAAGAATAGTCGTGTGTGCAATTCTTCTGCCGTGAATAACAACATCAGATTTGCCACGCAATACGGAAATCAAAGTCATTATTACAAGTACAGCCGTTCCGAGCTTTACGCCGCCCGCAGTCGAGCCTGAAGCGCCACCTATCATCATAAGCACCGTTCCCCAAGCCTTTGACAAGTCGGTTAAATTATTCTGTATAAGTGCGTCAAATCCGGCCGTTCTTGTTGTGACCGACTGAAAGAATGACGCCAATATTTTCTGACCGACACTTTCAGCACCGATTGTATTTATGTTGCCGTATTCAAGAATGAAATACACAAATGTACCCACGACAATAAAAAATATCTGTGCCAAAATTATTACTTTTGAATACACGTTAAGTTTTTTCCACGATTTTTTTGCGATAATATCCTCCCACACAATAAAACCCAATCCGCCTATGGCAACAAGTATCGCAAGCGTACAAAGTACAAGCGGATCGTGTCTGTATGAAAGCATACTTTTTCCGTCACCGATTATATCAAATCCCGCATTGCAAAATGCCGATACGGAATGAAATATACTAAACCACATTCCTTTAAAAAATCCGTATTTCGGTACAAAACGTATTGAAAGCACTATCGCGCCCAACAATTCTATAATTCCCGTTATATGCAAAACGTGCTTTGCAAGTTTGACTATTCCCTCAAGGCTTTCCGTACCCATTGTCTGTGCTATAAGCATTCTGTTTCTAAGTCCGATTTGTCGGTTTGAAACTATAAACACAATACAAAGTATCGTCATAAATCCCAAACCGCCGAGCTGAATTAAAAACAGTATCACCGCTTGTCCGAACAAGCTGAAATATGCACCGACATTTATAAGCGTAAGTCCTGTTACGCAAGTTGCGGACGTTGTTGTAAACAGTGCCGACAAAAACGGCGTCACAACTCTTTCTTTTGACGAAATCGGCAACATTAAAAGTAATGCTCCGACAAGGATAATCAACGCAAATCCAAACGAAATACGTCTTGCCGTATTTATTCTTTTGTGAAATAAAAATTTTCTGATAATATTCATATTTATTTGCTTTCTCCAAAAAATACTCAAAAATCACATCTTCCGATGTGATTTTCGGAGCTGTCGTCAGGCTCTTTAAGTTCGTTTCCACGCATACGGCGAAAACAATATAAGTATCGGATAAAATTCAAGTCTGCCTACAAGCATACCTATTGACATCACTATTTTTGACAATGCCGAAAAATCGGCAAAACTGCCTGTCGGGCCTACCAATCCCAATCCCGGACCAATGTTGTTCATAGTCGCAATTACGGCAGTAACCGTTGTTGTGAAGTCCTTATTATCAAAGCTGATAAGGAGAATTGACACAGCCGCAAACAACATATATACAACGAAATATCCCAACACACCGTTTACGATATTCTTTTCAACCGTTTTGCCGTCAACCTTAACCGAAAATACACTTCGCGGACTTACCGCCTTTTTTATTGAGTGAGTGGCTGTTTTCATAAGTATAATAAATCTTGTAACTTTCATACCGCCGCTTGTTGAGCCTGCACACGCGCCGACTACCATCAATAGTACAAGTATAATCTGCGAAAGCATAGGCCAACGAACAAAGTCGGCAGTTGAATATCCCGTCGTTGTCATAATTGACGACACTTGGAAAAATGAATATCTGAATGCTCTGCCAAATCCGTGATACACAGGCATAATATTAAGTGCAATAATTACCGTCGCACCTATCATCATTCCTATATACCACTTAACTTCGTCATTACTCTTTATCTGTGAGAATTTTCTTGCAATTATCAAGAAATACACGTTAAAATTCAATCCGAACAACATCATAAATATACCGATAACATAATCGATATATGCACTGTTATAATACGCAACGGAACTATTCTTTATTCCGAAACCACCTGTACCGGCTGTGCCGAATGTATGGAGCAAGCTGTCAAATACAGGCATACCGCCGAACAGCAAAAGCACAAATTCAATGACCGTAAGTGCTATATATATTCCGTAAAGTATTCTAAGTGAAAACTGCCATCTGCTTGCAAGTTTGCCTACAACAGGTCCCGGCATTTCCGCTCTCATCATATGAGTTGTTCTTGTATCCTTTGACGAAAAAATTGCCATTGCAAACGCAAGTACACCCATACCGCCGAGCCAATGGGTAAAACTTCGCCAAAAAAGCAAGCTCTTGTCAAGCGCCTCGACATTTGTAAGTATAGATGAACCGGTTGTTGTAAAACCTGACACCGTTTCAAAAAAACTGTCCACAAAACTTGGTATCTGACCGCTGATATAAAACGGCAGACAACCGATTATTGATATTACAATCCAGCCTATCGCAACGATAAACATTCCGTCACGTCCGTAAAGGCTTTTATTTTTCGGTGCTTTTGCAGATACACAAAGTCCGATTAATACGGATATTACTATCGGTATTACATACGCCAAAGCTATTGACTCACCGTAAAACAAAGACAATCCCAAAGGTGCAAGCATTGTTGCCGCAACGGCTACAAGTATTCGTCCTACGGAATATGCTATCATCCTATAATTCATATCTTTTCCTTTCGTAACCGCTATGCAAGTATATCGCCGAGTGTGGTAATATGATGTGTTGTCACAATCACAACAGTATCACCGACTTCAAGTTTACTCTCACCGTCCGGCAGTATAATCTTGTTATTTCTGAGAATTGCCGCAATCAAAACATTACGTTTCATCTTAATCTGTGAAAGCGATTTTGAAGTAAGCTCGGATTCTCTTGTAACTCTGAATTCCATAGCTTCGGCTTTATTGTTTACTATTCGGTAAAGAGTTCTCATTTCCGTATCCTTTGCCGATTTCATTGCTCTTGCGTAACCGATTATAATATTCGCGGTTATGTTTTTAGGCGTAACGATACTGTACACGCCTGTGTTTTCCATAAGCTCCGCAAACGAAAGACGGTTTACCTTTGTTACAATCTTATCGACAAATCTTGACTGCGAATACATTGATATAATCATATTTTCTTCGTCAATACCCGTCAGTGCAACAAGCGAATCAACTCTGTCAATGCCCTCTTGTGCAAGAACGTGCTTATCCGTTCCGTCGGCACACACAATATCCGCTTTCGGCAAATGCTCGGTCAATTCCTTACATCTGTTCATATTGTGTTCTATAATTTTAACCCTTATGCCGCTTTCAAGAAGCTGTTTCGCAAGATAAAACGATATTCTTCCGCCGCCGATTATAATTGCGGTTTTAACCTTTGTGTTTATAACACCTATCTCACGCATAAATTTCGCAACATCTCTGTGAGATGCGGTTATGTGAAGTTTATCTCCGCTTTCGATAACAAAATCACCGTTCGGAATATACACCTCGTTACCGCGTTGCACCGCACATATAAGAAGTTTTATCTTAAACTTTTTGTATATCTCAAAAATAGCTTTTCCGCAAAGTGCGTTATCCGAACTGATGTTAAATTCAATAAGTTCAATTCTGCCTTTTGCGAAAGTTTCTGTTTTGATTGCGGCAGGAAAACGAAGTATTCTCGATATTTCGCAAGCAGTTGCGTATTCGGGATTTACTATAAGATTTATTCCGAGAGCGTTACGCATAAAATCAAGCTGTTTAAAATATTCTCTGTTTCTCACTCTTGCAACACATCTGCCCGCACCGAGTTTTTTAGCCATAACGGTACAAAGTGCGTTAAATTCGTCATTTTCCGTAACAGCAATAAATATGTCTGCCTTGTTAGCCTCCGCCTCGCGCAAAGCTTCAAGGTCAGTACCGCTCCCGCATACGCACCTTACATCATAATCATCTTGAATTCGGTCGCAGATTTCACTTTTAATATCAATAAGAACTACGTCATCGCCCTCATAATTAAAATCCTCTACAAGCTTTCTTCCGACCTTACCGCCGCCTACTACGATTACATTCATTTTTCTTCTCTTTTCTCCCGCGTCATAAGCAATAATACCGCTTCTCTTGCATTTCTGCCATTGTACAAAATATTATAAGCTTCTTCAACAATAGGCATTTCAACATTATATTTGTGTGCCATTTCATATGCCGCCGTTGCGGTGTTTACACCCTCAACAACCATATGAACGCTTTCCAAAGTTTCCTTTAAACTCTTGCCTTGACCCAAAAGTATTCCGGCACGTCTGTTTCTCGAATGCATACTTGTGCAAGTTACAATCAAATCACCTACACCGCTAAGTCCCATAAATGTCTTTTCATTTGCACCCATAGCCTTGCCGAGTCTTGCAATTTCAGCAAGACCTCTTGTCATAAGTGCCGCTTTTGTATTGTCGCCGTAACCAAGTCCGTCACTTATTCCCGCACAAAGTGCGATAACGTTTTTAAGTGCTCCGCCAAGTTCAACACCGATTATATCGGTTGAAGTGTACACTCTGAACATATCGCCCATAAACACGTCTTGAATAAATTTAGCCGTATCAATATGCTCCGACGCAACAACATTTGTTGTAGGAAGTCCTCTTGAAACCTCTTCTGCGTGTGACGGGCCGCTCATAACAGATATATCCGCCTGCGGAATTTCTTCTTTATACACCTGTGAAAGACGTAAAAGTGTACCTTCTTCAAGTCCCTTTGATATATTTACTATTTTCTGTCCCTCTTTAACGTGCGGCGAAAGCTGTTTCGCCGTTGTTCTCGTTGCCGGTGACGGTGCGGCTGTTATAATAAGCTCCGCTCCGTCTGTACATTCAGCCATATCGTGACTGCAATAAATTGTATCCGGAAATTTCACTCCCGGCAAAAATTCTTTGTTTTCTCTGTCTTTTTTCAGTCTGTCCGTTTCTTCCTGTATCCACGACCATAAATATACATTATGTCCTCTTGAAGATAAAAGTATCGCTATGGCAGTTCCCCAACCGCCTGAGCCAATTACTGCAATTTTCATTTTACTTCTCCTTTTTTTGCTCCAAGTTTGTTTTCCGTACCGCTAAGTAATCTCTTTATATTTGCATGATGTCTTGCTATTAAAAGTCCGCCGATAATAACAACGCACACAAGCTGAATTGCATCAACGTTCTTTGTAACAATCATTTTAACGATTTCTATAACTATGTACATTGCACCGCCCAAGATTGAACCGAGCGATACATACCTTGTTACTGCCATAACCGCTATTGCAACAACAGCCACAATAAGTCCGACTTTCCAGTCAAGCATTAACACAACGCCCAGCGAAGTCGCAACGCCTTTGCCGCCTTTAAATCCGAAGTAAAGCGGAAAATTATGACCGAGAATTACGCATACACCTGCGATATAGCTTATAACAGGATATATTTCATCTGTACCCGCAATATTTTTTACAAGTCTTGATAAAAGTATCACGACTATGCCTTTTAACACGTCAAGCAACAGTGTTATAATACCCATTTTCTTGCCGTATGTTCTTAGCATATTCGTTGCACCCGCATTTCCCGAACCGCTTTCACGGATATCCTTACCGCTCAGCATTTTTGAAAGCAGTATAGAAAAATTAACCGAACCGATTAAATATGATACTATTGCCGTCAGGGCAATTATTAAATATGTCATAACTATCTCCCATTACATCTTCTTTTCATTTTTCTCTCTTACGATAAACTTTATAGGTGTTCCCTCAAAACCAAATGCCTCACGCACTTGATTTTCGATAAATCTCAAATACGAATAGTGGAACAAATCCTTTGAATTTGCGAACAAAATAAATGTCGGCGGTGCTGTTGCAGCCTGTGTACCGTAGTAAACCTTTAAACGTCTGCCCTTGTCTGACGGCGGCTGTTGCTTTGCCATTGCTTCGTTTAAGACGTCGTTAAGCATACCGGTTGTAATTCTTCTCTTGTGCTGCTCATTTACTTTCTTGATAAGTTCCAAAAGCTTGTCAACTCTCTGACCTGTCTTTGCACTGATGAATATAATTTCCGCATAAGACATAAACGCAAATTCTTCACGCACACGCATTGTAAAGTTTTTCATAGTCTTTGTGTCTTTAGAAACAATATCCCACTTATTAACCGCAAAAATACAAGCCTTACCCTGCTCGTGAGCATAGCCGGCAACCTTTGTGTCCTGTTCTGTAATACCCTCGTTTGCGTCAATCATAATAACGCACACGTCACTTCTGTCAACCGCCGCAAGCGAACGTACAACACTGTAACGCTCTACATTTTCGTCAATCTTACCGCGTTTTCTCATACCGGCGGTATCGATAAACAGATACTTGTCGCCGTTCTTTTCGTAATGTGAGTCGATTGCGTCACGCGTTGTTCCTGCAATGTTACTTACAATAACTCTGTCCTCACCCAAAATTTTATTTATAAGCGACGACTTACCTGCATTCGGTTTACCGATTACCGCAACTTTAATTTCGTCCTCGTCATCTGACGTATCTGCGTCCTCAGGGAACAAGTGAGTAACTTCGTCAAGCAAATCACCTACACCCAAACCGTGAGTTGATGAAATAGCAATCGGATCGCCAAGTCCCAAATTATAAAATTCATAAAATTCAAACGGCGGATCGCCTGTATTGTCAACCTTGTTTACGGCAAGCACAATCTTTTTCTTCGCCTTTAAAAGCATTTGTGCAACGTCCTGGTCATTTGCCGTAACACCGTCTTTTACGTTTGTCATAAGCACAACAACGTCTGCCATTTCAATGGCAAGCTGTGCCTGACGGCGCATTTGTACAAGGATTTCGTCCTTTGACGCCGGCTCGATACCGCCTGTATCGATAAGCGTAAAGTGCTTGTCAAGCCACACTGCGTCAGAATAAATTCTGTCACGCGTTACACCCGGTGTGTCCTCTACTATACTTATTCTCTTTCCTGTTATCTTATTAAACAAAGTCGATTTTCCGACGTTCGGTCTGCCGACTATCGCTACCAATGGTTTCATATTCTTCTCCTTTAAAATTCAAGTTCTTCTCCCAAGATTTTCTCAATAAATTCATATCCGTCATTTATGACAGGCTCTATCTTCACATTCAACGCTTTTTCAACGTCTGATACAGTCAAATCATCAAGGAAAATCCCGTCTTCATCTCTCAGCATACTGTGCGGAATAAGCATTATATCCCCTATATGCTTGTCTTTAAGCTGGTCGATTATATCTCCGCCCGTGACAAGTCCCGAAACATTTACGCCTCCGCCGAAAAAGTTATTTTTTATCGCATAAACAGTTATCTTTACGTCTGTCTTTTCCATAAGACGTTCCGACAAACCCGTTATAAAAGATGCCGCCGCCTCACCTGTTACAAGAGTTACATTTCTGTCATACTTTTTGTTTTTCACAAGTTTAATTGCCGAATCAAATTCTTCTGCCATACTGGCAATCAATCCTACACCGTTTTCAAGCTGCGGAAAGCCCTCATACACTTCTGCGTCAGGTATAGGCAATTCCGCATTCAAATAAAATTCGTCAGAAAGATAAATTAGCCTTGTTCCAAGTTTATCATACAGTTTTTTCTGCCAAGTCTCAACTTGTTTTATTGTTTGTGCGGAAGTTTCCTTTGTAAACGGTTTCAGCGGATAAAGTCCGTCACGATAACGTGTAAGACCGACAGGAACGATTGATACACTGTTTACATTCGGGAACAGTGCCGCCAGTTCGGATATTGACCTGTCAAGTTCCTTGCCGTCATTAATTTCGGGACAAAGCACTATCTGACAGTTCATATAAATATTATTAGCCGCAAACTTTTTCATTATGTCATAGCACTTACCCGCAAAACGATTATTCAGCATTTTACATCTAAGTTCGGGATTGGTTGCCTGAACCGATACGTTAATCGGAGAAACACGCATTTTTATAAGTCTGTCTATTTCTTCGTCTGACATATTCGTAAGCGTTACATAGTTTCCCTGCAAAAACGACAATCTCGTATCATCATCTTTAAAATAAACCGTTTCACGCATACCCTTAGGCAACTGATCTATAAAACAGAATATACACTTATTTCGACAACTTTGTGCCTCGTCAATAAGTCCCTCTTCAAATTCAATACCTATATCGTCGTAATCATTTTCAACCGTTATAACTTCGGTAGTACCGTCCTTTTTCAGTATTTCAAGAGTAACTTCATATTCTGCTGTAAGATAGCGATATTCCAGTATATCGTGAAAATCGTGTCCGTTAATGCTTATCAGCTTATCCCCGACTTCAATTCCGGCATCTTCCGCGATTGAATACGGTTCTATATATTTAATTGTGGTATTAACTTTTCTCATATTTTTATCTCCGCATTATTATCCAATATGTATTATTACACAAACGCAGAAAAAAATCAAGGTATTTGGCAAAAATAAAGACAGCATACGCTGTCTTTACCAAAAATTTATTTAATTTACCAAAACACAATCGTTTAAAATTGCACTTCCAAGACTTCGTCCTGAACATCTTCCTAAAACAGTTATAGTTTGTCCTTGCGAAACATTGGTGATTTGCGACTTGCCTTCAGAAGAAAAATATGCCGTTACACCGTCTGCCACATATCCCGCCATAAGATTTACATATGCCGTTCCCAAGAAGAAAGTTTTGTCTATATTATAAACAGTACCCGTTACCAAAAGCATTTTACCTTTATATTTGTTTTCTGCACCAACATTATTTGTGTTGAATTCCTCATATAAAGTAGATGCATTTACTTTTATAGCCTCATCAATGGCTTTTTGTCTTGCCGCTGCCGCCTCTTGTTCAGCTTTTGCTTTCGCCTCTGCCACTTTCGTTTCCGAAGTTGATTTTATCGTTTCGACTTCCTTTTTTTCTTCCTCTTTCAAGTTCATTTTCAGCAATTCATCTGCCTCGTTAAGTGAACTGTCAAACTTTCCGGCATTAAAATTATCTCTTATATTTTTTAATTTTTCGTCAATCAATTTTCTTTCTTCTATAGCGGCTTGTGCCTTATCCTTAAATTCATCAATATTTTTACTTATACCGTACTTCTGATAAACTCCCGATAGTTGCTCAATTTTTTCAACAACAGCCTCATTATTGCCTTTATCAAATTCGCCCTTTATTTCAACATATGCAGACGCCACTTTTTTAATTTCATCCACTTGACTTATCTGTGACTGTGTAAGTTTGTTTTTCTTTAATTCATCACATTTGCCGATTATGTCCGAAACCTTTGTCACATCAGAAAAAAGTTTTGTAACTTCTTCTATTTGTGTATCATTCTTTTTTATTTCTTCGTTGCGTTTTTCATAATCAATATTTAATTGGTTGATTTCCGATTTTGTAGGATATTCGGTAGTTACATTTTTCAAATTAGCAACAACAGATGATAACGTTTGCATATCATCTTTAATTAACGCGTCCTTACCACTCTCATATGTACGCAAATTTTGATATTGCGACAGTGTTTTACCCTTAATCTTTTTTATCTTTGAATAATATGTAATTGCCGCTTGATAATTTCCCTTTTCGCAATTATAATTGCCCATAATTAAATTTCTGTTTGCAAAAACGATTATTGCGGCTATCAATATAATTGCAACAGGTATAATTATCGCTAATTTCTTTTTATCAAATACCTTTACCCTTTCAATAACTTTATCCTTTACTTCCACAACATTTTCTGAATTAGTATCCATATCTGTTCTCCCCTTTCATATATTACTTTTAGTATTCTTATATACACTACATATTAGAACACATATATAATATCATAATATATACAATATTGTCAAGTTAAAGAAGAGTTAATCGTATTTTTCCGTCAAAATTACTCCTATAATAATCAAGCCACCGCCGATATACTGCACCAATCCCATTGTTTCGCCCAAGAATACCGCGCCGAGTATTATTGAAGTAATCGGCTCAAATGCTGATACTATTCCGGCGGTTGACGCACCCTCACAGCGAACTCCCACTTGAAAAAGCGGCACTGCTCCAAGCGTTATAATAAGTGATATAGCCACCGACAGTATCCATGCTTTATAATCCATTTTCTCAAACACCAAGCTATCAGTTGTCAAACCGAAAATATATGTGCCGATACTCATAATAATCATAAGATAAAATGTAAGTTTTATATAGTCCATTTCGTCAAGTTTGGAACGATACATATAAACGACATAAAAGCTATAAAATATCCCCGACAAAATTGCAAGTATCACGCCGATTTTATCGGCTGTATTATTAAGGTCAACAAACATAAACATTCCGAGCGTGACAAGCATAACCGCAAGAAGTTTTATCTTCTTGATTTTTTCTTTGTAAACCACCGCCGACGTTATTACGATTATAAGCGGATATATAAAATGGAGCGTCGTCGCAAGTCCGGTTGAGATATAGTCATATGCGGCATAAAGTGAAATCATTGAAAATGAACCGCCAACCACACCAAGTAAAATTATATCTATAAGTTCCTTTTTCGTAAGTTTAAACGACACCTTTCTGAAAATCATTATAAAAAATAAAAGCGGCAGCATTAGGAATGTACGCAAAAAAGTAAGCGTAATTCCGTTTGCTCCGCTTTTGTATGCAAATTTAGCCAGTATCGGTGCAAATCCGTAAATAAATGCCGATAAAATTAAACAAACTTTACTCTTTGACACCGAAATCCCTCCATAGAATAGGGCGTTAAAGTGTTTCAAGTTCCTTCGCCCAAATTTGATATGAGGCGTCGGACGGCATTCGCCAATCGCCTCTCGGAGAAAGAGCAACACTTCCTACTTTCGGACCGTCAGGCAGGCACGAACGTTTGAATTGCTGTGCAAAAAATCTTCTGTAAAATACCTTTAACCATTCAAGTATAACTTCTCTGTCATATATATCCTCAAACGCAACTTCAGCCAATCTCAGTATCTTTGACGGTTTTGAACCAAAACGCATAAGATAATACAAAAAGAAATCGTGAAGTTCGTACGGACCGACAATATGTTCGGTCTTTTGAGATATTTTTCCGTCTTTCGGCGGAAGAAGTTCGGGACTTACAGGTGTATCCAATATATCCTGTAATGTTTTCTTCAATATATCGTTATTTGTACGTTTCGCTTCGTAATCAACAAGGTAGCGAATGAGTGTTTTCGGAACACCCGCATTAACGCCGTACATCGACATATGGTCGCCGTTATACGTTGCCCAGCCAAGTGCAAGCTCGGACATATCACCGGTACCGATTACCAAGCCGCCGCTTTTGTTTGCAACGTCCATAAGAATTTGAGTTCTTTCTCTCGCCTGAGAATTTTCATATGTGACGTCATAGAGATTCGGATCGTGTTCTATATCCGCAAAATGCTGATTTACCGCCGCTTTGATATTTACTTCTTTTAATGTAACACCAAGCGAATTTGCAAAATTAACCGCATTGTTATACGTTCTGTCCGTTGTACCGAAACACGGCATTGTTACCGCGATTATATTCTTTCTGTCAAGATTAAGACTGTCAAATGCACGCACGGTTACCAAAAGTGCAAGTGTCGAGTCAAGTCCTCCGCTTACACCCACAACAGCCGTTTTGGCATGCGTATGGTCAAGTCGTTTTTTAAGTCCCAGCGACTGAATTGAAAGGATTTCTTCACTGCGTTTTTCACGCTTTTTGTCGTCTGACGGAACGAACGGCTGTTTATCGACATATCGTGTTATTTTAGTGTCCCCGATATTCATATCAAGTTTTACACTCACATATTTTTCACTGCCGACTATATTATAGGTATTGCTCTTTTTTCTCTCACCCACAAGTCTTTCCAAATCAAGCTCGGTATATACACATTCGTTGTTAAATCTTTTACTTCTTGCCAAAATCGTACCGTTTTCGGCAATCATATTATCACCTGCAAATACAAGGTCAGTCGTTGATTCGCCGTATCCCGCATCGGAATAAATATAACCGCAATAAAGTTTTGCAGACTGACTTTTTACAAGCATTTCGCGGTATTCATCTTTTGCAATAACTTCATTGCTCGCAGAAAGATTTGCTATAATTGTTGCACCTGCAAGCGCGTGGTTGACTGAAGGCGGCATAGCCGTCCACAAATCCTCGCAAATTTCAACCGCAAGAACAAAATCTTCACACGCATCTGTTTTAAATAATATATTCGCACCGAACGGTATTTCTTCACCATTTATATTCACATATGTCACTTCATTTTTACCGGCCGTAAAATGTCTTACCTCATAAAATTCGGCATAGTTTGGAATATTGAGTTTCGGAACAAGACCTTTTATGTGTCCCCCGTTTACCACTGCGGCACAATTATAAAGCGTCTGCTCCGCAACGTACGGAAGTCCGACAACGGCGGTTATATCAAGATTTTCCGTTGCTTTTGCTATTTTGATTAAGCTGTCTTTTGCACTGTCAATCAATATTTTCTGCAAAAACAAATCACCGCAAGTATATCCCGTTATGCAAAGTTCCGGAAATACTATAAGCTTTATATCATTTTGAGCCGCGTCTTCGATTGCCTTTATTATATTTGATGTATTATAATCGGTGTCCGCAACCTTTATATCAACAGTTGCGCTTGCACATCTTACAAATCCGTCTTTCATAAATCAATTTCCTTTCTTTATTCTGTCCCAATAAACTTTTGCCGACTGTTCGGTTTTATTGTCCCCAAAATCGTAATATTTAGTGTCCCTAATGTTGTTAGGCAAATATTGCTGTTTGACATAATGATTTTCATAACTGTGCGGATATTTGTACTCTGTTCCATGACCGAGTTTTTTTGCTCCGCCGTAATGCGAATCTTTCAGATGTTCCGGTATATCGCCCGTATCCATACTCTCAATATCACTCAACGCACTGTCAATCGCCATTATTGCCGAATTTGATTTTGGTGCGGTTGCAAGTAAAATAACCGCTTCCGCAAGCGGTATTCTCGCCTCCGGGAAACCAAGCTGCAGGGCACTGTCAACACAAGCTTTCACGACCGATATAGCCTGGGGATATGCAAGTCCTATATCCTCTGCCGAAATAACCAAAAGTCTGCGGCAAATGCTCGGCAAATCACCTGCCGAAACAAGTCTTGCAAGATAATGAACTGCCGCATCCGGATCTGAACCTCTTATTGATTTTTGAAACGCACTTAAAATATCATAATGACTGTCACCGTCACGGTCGTAACGCATAGCTTTTTTTTGCGTTGCCTGTACCGCCGTGTCAAGCGATATGTGTATTTTTTTATCTTTGTTTGGCGGTGTTGCAATAAATGCAACTTCAAGCGAATTTAAAGCTTTTCTCGCATCTCCGTTTGAAACGTGTGCCATATGCCGTATTGCGTCTTTGTCAACGGTTACATCAAAGCCTTTATAATCCGATTGCTTTAATTCTTCAACCGCTCTTTCAAGTGCCTTTTCAATCTCGCTCGGCTCAATCTGTTTAAATTCAAACACAACACTTCTCGAAAGCACCGCATTATACACATAAAAATACGGATTTTCCGTTGTACTTGCGATAAGCGTTATCTTGCCGTTTTCCATAAATTCAAGCAAAGACTGTTGTTGTTTCTTATTAAAATGCTGTATTTCGTCAAGGTACAGCAATACTCCGTCCATTGCCAAAAAGCTGTCAAGCGTTGATACAATATTTTTTATGTCAGCAACGGACGCAGTTGTCGCATTAAGTCTATGCAAAGTTTTACCCGTTTTTTGAGCGATTATGTTTGCAATGGTAGTTTTACCGACTCCGCTCGGACCGTAAAATATCATATTCGGTACTTCGTCATTTTCGATTATGTTTCTTAAAATTTTTCCTTCACCTATAAGGTGCTTTTGTCCGACAACTTCATCAAGCGTCTTTGGACGTATTCTATCAGCCAATGGTGTTTTCATTGTGATTCTTTACCTCTTGTATAAGCTTATTAACTTCTTCCTCCGTAACCGTTGTCATTCCCGAACGCTTACATTCTTTCAGCTTTTCGGCATATTCTGCGGCTTTATCGTACTTGTTAAGTTTCATTGCAATCTGTATGCCGTGATAAAAACCCTCAACAAAGTTAGGTGCCGATCCGACAAGTTCATCAGATATTTTTTCTGCTTTTTCATATTCGCCTTTTCTGAAATAACAAATTGAAAGATTATCTTTTATGTCCCTGTCATCACTGTTGTAATCATAAGCTTCTTCACAAAGTTTTGTTGTTTCGTCAAGGTCATCGTTTCTAAGTAATTTAAAATAGCCAAGCATACCGTAAATACTTGAATTTCTGTAACCTTCGTTCATCATTGACTGTGCATCCTCAATCGCCTCGTCAAGTCTGCCCTGCTTATAGTAAACCATACATCTTTGTTGCTTTGCCAAATTCTTTTTTTCCGGTGCAAGCCCTTTTACTCTTATAATCGGATCAAGAACTTTTTCCGCCTCGTCGGCATAACCTGTACGTAAAAGCACATATGCATAAGACGATTTCAACTTTACATTTGCTCTGCCCGTTTCACACGCCTTTTTATACCACTCTCTCGCACGGTCCTCGTCACCGATTTCAAATGCTTTGTTGCCGTTTATCGCATAATAGGTCGGCAAAAAATTATATATTCCCACACCTATAGCCACAATCGCAACGGCTATTCCAAGAAATACATTAAACTTAAACGCTACAATAATTATAGCAAGTGCAATAAGAACTGCAATTAAATTCATAAAAATCGTACCTTTCTTTATAAAAATCAAGAGGCTGCAAGCAGCCTCTTAAAATAGTAGTCAAAACCGCTATAGTTTTGTCTTGATTAATATTCGGCAGTACCGACTGTTCTTGGGAACGGAAGTACGTCACGAATGTTAGAAACACCTGTAATATACATAACAGCTCTTTCAAAGCCAAGACCGAAACCTGCGTGTTTGTTTGTTCCGTATCTGCGAAGGTCAAGATAGAAATTATAATCTTCTTCCTTAAGACCAAGTTCTTTCATTCTCTCAACAAGTACGTCGTAATTTTCTTCTCTCTGGCTTCCGCCGATGATTTCTCCGACGCCCGGAACAAGCAAGTCCATAGCTGCAACTGTCTTTTGGTCATCGTTAAGTTTCATATAGAAAGCCTTGATTTCCTTCGGATAATCTGTTACAAACAACGGACGCTTAAATACCTGTTCTGTAAGGTATCTTTCGTGTTCTGTCTGTAAATCGCAGCCCCATTCCACCTTATTGTCAAACTTAACCTTACCGGCTTTTGAATCTTCGATAAGTATATTTACAGCCTCTGTATATGTTACATGAGCAAACTCACTGTTTACAACGTGGTTTAGACGGTCAAGAAGTTCCTTGTCGATAAATTGATTGAAGAACTGCATTTCTTCGGGAGCATTTTCAAGACAATAGTTAATGATATACTTTAGCATATCCTCTGCAAGTTCCATATCGTCTTTTAGGTCTGCAAATGCAATTTCAGGCTCAATCATCCAAAATTCAGCCGCATGACGTGTTGTATTTGAATTTTCGGCTCTGAATGTAGGACCGAATGTGTAAACATTTCTAAATGCCATACAGTATGTTTCAACATTAAGCTGACCGCTTACCGTAAGGTTTGCCTGTTTGCCGAAGAAGTCCTGTGAATAATCAACAGTTCCGTCATCATTCTTAGGGACATTATTCAAATCAAGTGTTGTAACTTGGAACATTTCGCCCGCGCCCTCGCAGTCACTTGCAGTGATAATCGGAGTATGAACGTATACAAATCCTCTCTCCTGGAAGAATTGGTGAATTGCATACGCAATCATTGAACGCACTCTGAACACTGCCGAGAATGTATTTGTACGAGGTCTTAAATGAGCGACTGTACGCAAATATTCAAAGCTGTGTCTTTTCTTCTGTAACGGATAATCCGGTGTAGATTCACCGTCGATTACAACGTTTTCAGCCTTTAATTCAAACGGCTGTTTTGCGTCCGGTGTAAGTACAAGTGTACCTGTTGCCGTAATTGCGGCTGCAATGTTTAGCTTTGAAAGTTCCGCAAAGTTATCAAGTTTATCCGACTCAATTACTATCTGCAAATTCTTAAAAAATGTACCGTCATTTAATTCGATAAAACCGAAATTCTTTGAAATTCTTATGTTTCTTATCCAACCCGATACTGTTATTTCTTTTCCCCCAAACTCATCCTGTTTTCTGAACAAGTCTTTTACAACTGTTTTCATAATCTAAATAATAATCCTTTCAATAGTTATTAAATATAGTAGCTCTGTGCCACCGCTTCGCCTTTTAGGCATCTCCCCTTAAGGAGAGGCTTATTATAGTAGCTTTATTCCTTTTTCTTCGCAAGTCTTACGCATATCGTCCGGCCATACAGATGCCTGTACTTCGCCGATATGAGCCTTACCAAGCATATACATACACAATCTTGACTGACCGATACCGCCGCCGATTGTATAAGGAAGTTCCTTATTAAGAAGTTTCTTATGGAAATCAAGTTCAAGTCTGTCCTCACAACCTGCAATCTTAATTTGCGAAAGAAGTGAATCTTCGTCAACTCTGATACCCATGCTTGAAAGTTCGTAAGCCATATCAAGAACAGGATAATAAACAAGAATATCACCGTTAAGCTCCCAATCGTCATAATCCGGTGCTCTTCCGTCGTGTCTTTGACCCGACTTCAATTCTTTACCGATTTGCATTAGGAATACCGCTTTCTTTTCGCGAAGAAGTTTATTTTCTCTTTCTTTCGGTTCAAGATCAGGGTACATATCCTCAAGTTCTTGCGTTGTTATAAATGTAATTTCCTCAGGGAAATTATTTTCAATACCGCTGAACTTTTGACATACTCTGCTTTGAGTCGACTTCATAGCGGTATATATACGTTCTACAAAACTCTTTAAAGTTTCAACAGTTCTGTCTGACTTATTTATAACAGCCTCCCAATCCCATTGGTCAACGTACATAGAGTGAAGATTGTCCACTTCCTCATCACGTCTTATGGCGTTCATATCTGTATACAAGCCCTCACCCGGATTAAAACCGTATCTGCCGAGAGTCATTCTCTTCCACTTTGCAAGTGAATGAACAATTTCAAGTGTAGCACCGCCGATACAAGGTGCATCAAAACTTACAGGACGTTCAACTCCGTTAAGATTATCGTTAAGACCTGTTTCGGGACGTACAAATAACGGTGCTGAAATTCTCTGCAAATTAAGTGCAGAAATTATTTCATGCTGAAATGTATCCTTTATAAATTTAATTGCTTTTTCCGTTTCGCGTCCGTTAAGATTTGATTTATAGTTTTCGGGAATTATTAGTGACATTTTTTATTCTCCTTTATCAATTATTTCAATATTGTCAAGCGTCTGTTTGAAATTCTGACGTATGGCATTAAGATATTCTTCACGGAGCTTTGCACGCTCCGTCATTTCCTCAGGCGTCAACCCATCGGAACTTCTTGCCTTTTTCGCAAGTTCATTTATTCTGTCAATTTTCTTCTTATCCAAAAGATTTACCTCCCCAAGAAAATATCACTACTACTATTCTAACCCATTTTGAAGAAAAATTCAAGTAAAATATGGGACAATGTGCAAAATTAATATATTAGTCATAATATATATTACAAAACATTGAAAGGAGGCACTCACAATGGGCGAATGTTGTGGAAACGGTTGTCAAAGAGGCGGTTGCGATTTTGATCTTGATATGATTATTTGGGTTCTTATTATTATCGTTATCGTTACTTGTATGTGCAACAACTAATATTACATCAACTCCACTTTCAAAATATCAGTGGCAAACAGCGGTGCTTTTTCGGAAGCACCGCTGTTTTGCGGTATAAAAACATATTTTTAAGTATTATTTTTATTTTTTGAATAAAACTATTGACAAATGATATAGTATACCGTATAATGAATATATGAACAGTTATTCATATATTCAAGTATGGAGGTGCAGATATGAAAAAAAATAACGATAGTAATATTGCGGAAGATAATAAAGATGTCTGTTGTGAAAAACATGAACATCATCATGAACACGAGGACCATTGCGGTTGCGGTCACGATCATCATAAACACGAGTACGAGGCTCATTGTAGCTGTGGACATGAACATCATCATGAGCATGATGACCGCTGCGGTTGCGGTCACGACAATCATCACGAGCATGAAGACCATTGCGGTTGCGGTCACGATAATCACGAACATGGCTGTGGCTGCGGTTGTGGTTGCGAACATGGAGAGGAAGATGAAAAAGTTCTTACTATAAGACTTATAGCCGGTGCAATACTTTTTGCGGCAGGTATCGTAACAGAAAACGTACTTTCTTCCCCATTGATATCTGATATTTTATTTGTAGTCGCTTATATTGTTCTTGGCTATGATATAGTTTGGAATGCGATTAAAAACATATTCAAAGGACACTTATTCAACGAAAACTTCTTAATGAGTATAGCAAGTATCGGTGCATTTGCTGTCGGTGAACACCCTGAGGCGGTTGCTGTAATGCTGTTCTATCAAGTCGGCGAGGCATTGCAGGAACGTGCGGCACAAAAGAGCCGTAATTCAATTACGGAACTTATGGATATTCGTCCCGACTATGCCAATACAGAAGTAAACGGCACGATTACAAAAGTTTCTCCGTCTGAAATTTTAATCGGAGATATTATAATTGTAAAACCCGGCGAAAAAATCCCTCTTGACGGTACAATAACTTCGGGCGAAACATATCTTGATACAAAAGCACTTACAGGCGAAAGCGTACCGCGTAAGGCTGTTACTGGTGATACTGTATTGAGCGGAAGTTTGAATACAGGCTCACCTATATATATTAAAGTAGAAAAAACATACGGCGAAAGTACCGTTTCAAAAATTCTTGATATGGTTGAACACGCTCAAAGCAAAAAAGCAAAATCGGAAAAATTTATTTCCGTATTTGCTAAATACTATACACCGATTGTCGTTGCACTTGCGGTAATAGTTATGTTCGTTCCTCCCCTGTTTCTCGGAGATTTCAGAACTTGGATATATCGCGGACTTATGTTCCTTGTGGTTTCTTGCCCTTGTGCATTGGTTGTATCAATTCCGCTTGGTTTCTTTGCCGGTATAGGTTGTGCGTCAAAGAACGGTATTCTTGTTAAGGGCAGTAACTTCATCGAAAAGCTTGCTAAACTTGATACTGTCGTATTTGACAAAACAGGTACTCTTACAAAAGGTGTATTCGCCGTAAAAGACGTATATTCTGTTATCGACAAAGACGAACTTATAAAATATGCCGCTTATGCTGAATTTTACTCAACACACCCTATCGCAGTATCGGTTAAAAATGCTTACAAAAACACCGTTGACACTGCAAAAATCTTAAACTACACAGAAATTTCCGGTATGGGTATCAGTGCAGATATAGACGGTCATAAAGTTTTAGCCGGTAACGTCAGACTTCTTGAGAGCAACAATATCTCTCACGAAAAAGCAAAATCATACATCGGAAGTATTATATACATTGCAGTTGACGGAAAATTTGCCGGATATATCGTTATATCTGATGAAATCAAAGCTGACAGTAAAGTTGCAATTTCAGCATTGAAACAGCTTAATATCAAATCTGTTATGCTTACCGGCGACGTAAAGAAAAACGCCGATTATACCGCAGAGCAGATTGGTATTGATAAAGTTTATTCGCAGTTGTTGCCACAGGATAAGGTTTCAAAACTTGAAGAAATCCTTTCTTCTAAAAATCCTAAAAAGAATGTTGCATTCGTCGGTGACGGAATTAACGACGCACCCGTACTTATGCGTTCGGACATCGGTATTGCTATGGGCGGTATCGGTTCGGACAGTGCAATCGAGGCGGCTGACGTTGTTCTTATGACTGATGAACCTTCCAAAATTGCCAAAGCATCTAAAATCTCCGCAAAAACTATGTCGGTTATAATCCAAAACATTGTATTCGCTATCGGAGTTAAAGTTCTTGTTATGATTTTAAGCGTACTTGGCATAAGCACAATGTGGCTTGCAATTTTCGCTGATGTAGGTGTATCATTGCTTGCGATTTTAAACTCACTTCGAGCATTATATTACAAAGATTAATAACATACCACCATATAAGAGATGTCAAAACAAAAAGTTTTGACATCTTTTTTTGTTGTATTTTACAGTATTTACGGCATTAAAAAAATATATTTTAAATTTTTTTGGAATTTTTTTGAAAAATCTCTTGATTTTATTAACATTTTATGGTAATATACTTTACGTAATGGAAAACATTTACAAATAGTAGACATCATATTAACTTTATACAATAGGAGGACTTACTTATGAACAACAATATCTCTGTACTAATAGCAGATGACAACGAAGATTTAGCAAAGGAATTATCATCATACATAGGTGCAAAGCCTAATATGACAGTAACGGCTATTGCAACAGACGGTGAAGAGGCTTACACTCTTATTTCTCAAACCAGACCCGACGTTATAATTCTTGACCTTGTAATGCCGAAACTTGACGGTATAGGAGTTTTAAAGCGTATGCAGACTTTGACATTTGATAAAAAGCCTAAAATCATAGTTTATTCCGTTTCATCAATAGCAATTAAAATGGCTGCGTCAGTAAGTCCTTTAATAGACTACTGTCTTTTAAAACCGCAAAGCAACGAACGTGTATACGAAGTTATTCAAGATTTAACATCTGTTCCTATGGTTAGCGCAATACCGCTTTCACACAATATAACAGCTCAAAAAGCCGAAGAAACAGACCTTGAAACTATCGTTACAGACTTCATTCACGAGCTTGGTGTTCCGGCACATATTAAGGGTTATCAATATATCCGAAGTGCAATAATGATGGTTGTTGAAAATATGGATCTGTTAAACTTCATCACTAAACAGCTTTATCCCGAAATTGCAAAGGCATATAATACCACCGCCAGCCGTGTAGAACGTGCAATCCGCCACTCAATAGAAGTCGCTTGGAGCAGAGGTAAGCCTGAGGTTATGAATGAAATTTTCGGCTACACAATCCACACAGGCAAAGGCAAGCCGACAAATTCAGAATTTATCGCAATGGTTGCCGACAGAATCAGACTTCAATTAAAATAATAAAATATATCTTCTCTCAAAAAAAGTATCCTCTGTTGAGGATACTTTTTTGTTAATTTTCTTGAACTGTTGTTTCTCCGCCGTCTGTTTCGGGAATGTCTGTTTCCTCTGTTGTCGGTACTTCTGTCGGCTCAGGTATCGGAGCTAAAGTTGGCGTTGGTGTTGATTTAGGTTTATTCTGCAAATCGTATAATCTCATAATAGTTGAGATTGACTGTTCATTTGTATAATTTGATTTAGGTGAGAACATATCGTCGCCCATACCTGTCATTATCTCGGCTTTGTTCATCTGATAAACAGCCTCTTTTGCCCACTCGCCTATTTCTTCATCATCGGCATACTTATAATCCGACAATTTGTAATCCTCATAGAAATCGTTATACCCAATATACTGTGCTGTCTTATACAAAAGCATCGATGCCTCTTCACGCGTAATCGAATTATTAGGTTTAAACGTACCGTCCTCATAACCGCTTATAATTCCTGCCGTACCCAAAAGCGAAACTTCTTCTCTTGTTGTATCGCTGAATTTGACATTCTGCTCTGTCGGCAATTTATCCTTTGCCTTTAGCATATTTGCAAGGATTATGCAGAACTTTTCACGCGTCATATTGTCCGTATACACAAGTGTATCTTTGTATCTGTACGGTGCAACATCAAGCGAATACGCTCTCTTAACTTCTTTTTCTGCCCACTTTGACGGCTTTGATTTATTGAATGTTATATTTGCAAGCGGCATACGATGATTATAGTTCTCCCACTTCTGACCGTCTGCCGACTTAAATCTGTTTCCGTCTGCGTCCTCAACATAGTAATATCCGTCATAATAAACGGCAAGCTGAATAAGTTTATCAAATTCATACTTATCTTTTATTTTATAATTTTTGTCAAGATAGTAAATTGTCTTTACCTTGCCCCACTCTGAAGTGTAGTAATAAGGACAGCCGTCCCATTCAATCCATCTTAACATATATCCGGTATTTGTTTTCAAAAGTTCGTAACTGTCATAATTACCGTTTATAATATCCTTTACTTCCTGCGGCAATTCGTCCCTTACTTCCGATGCCAAGACACCTGTTGTAATCGGTCCTTGCTCTGCTCTCGGTTCATCGACATAATCTTCGTAATACTTATCAATATGACTTTCATTGCATACTCTGAATGAATTTCTTATACCGCCGACGTAATTTATAGGCAATACCATATTAATCGAAAATTCCTTTTCACTGTTTGCCGGAATTAATACACTTGCCATTGTATCTTTTTTAGCAGGACTTGACTCGTCTTTCAAAAGACCGCTGTGCTTGCCGTTTTCGTCCTCAACATACACCGCAATATTGGACGAAGTTTCGGCAACGTATTCAAAATACTTATCTTTATTCGTTACGTTCTTAACTTTTAAATTATATGCCTCTGTTACGCAATAGTTGCCCATACTGCAACCGTAGCCTTGATTACTGCGTTTAACGGAAAGTTCATAATTGGGAACATAGTCCTCTCTGTTGTACCAAGTTGACGCACCCGGATATTCCGCGGTATCACTGTGATACGGATCCCATATCCATAAATTATTTTTTTCTTTTTCCTTTACATTAGAGCCGTAATAATCAAGTTTTGAATCATCTTTGTATGTCAAAGTAAGCAAGTCCGACTGTACAGATATATCTTTCGACCAAATATCGTCCTGCGGATTAAGATTGGTGCACCACGCGTCCGTAACATAGCCGTCAGGCTGATATTGATTAAATACTTTGTTTTTTATATACTCACCGTCTTTGTATGTATTGTCAATAGTATATTCAAGGTCAACATTAACCTTTGGAAGTGAATCGGCAATACCTTTTTCCGTTCTTGTGTATGAATATTTTCCGAACTTTGCATTCGGGTCAAAACTGCTTCTGTCATTTAATTCATCACCCGTTTTGAATGCCGCAACATTAAAATTCATTTTGCCGTAATTAAGTGATAATTCTCCAAGTATCTGTGACGGCTTGTGATAGCCGATACTTGTGTAATCGTCCATATAGTCGCTAAGCCATATTGTTTCGCCTTTTTTCAGTTCAACAGTTACAGGCTCATATGGCTTTGCCTCGTATAACCAAGCACCGTTTAATTGTGACAGGTTTACACCAAGCATTGACGCAAGTCCGTTAATGCAACCGAATTTGTTTGTTTCTTTTGACCACGTTCCGTCACTGAATATAAACGACTCGTCCTCAACAGCCTCAAAAAAGGCTTTGTTTATAGTTATTTCACTGTCCTCAACAGCTGTAAGTTCAACATCAACTTCAATTTCATATCCTGCACCGTAACCGCCGTTACTGTCAGTGTAATTTATATGACAAATAAGAAAGTCATATAAATCCGGTTCAAGATTTTCGTTGTTCATAATATATGACGGCGGATTGTCGTCACTGTTCATTAAGTCCTGATTTCTGATTGCTTCGGGATTGTTGCAGTAAATCCACTTGCCTTCTCCTTCAGGCGTAAATGTCATATCTGCCGCCGATGCACTTACCCCCAATGCACAAAGCAATACTATAATTGCTAATATTTTCTTCAATTCCTCGTCCTCCTTTTGTATATTTATATTTATTTAGACGTTAAATAATTCAATTTTGTTCCATTTGTTTCCGTAAAAAAACGGAACATCTCAGTTCCGTTTTGTGTGTGATGTGTATTTTGTGGGTTGTAAAATGTGCCAATCTTTCTTGCCACCCCTCAGTCGGCTTTGCCGACAGCTCCCCTCAAAGGGAGCCTTAGTATGCCGCTCCTTGAGGAGAGATGCCTGAAAGGCGGAGTGGTGGCGTATTTTTATTCTTCTGTTTCTTCGCTTTCTTCATCATCACTGTAATAAAGCTCACCTGCACGCATCATTTCAATCATATCCCATACAGTATATTTGCCCTCATCATCTTGTGTTGAAAACGGTACAAGAATATCATCTTCGCCCATTTCAAGAGTTTCCCAAATTCTTTGAAGATTCGGCTCAATCTCTCTCTTTTTAAGCTTATCCATTTTTGTTGCAACAACTATCAAATTCGTATGATAATGGCGAATCCAATTTGCCATTGTTATATCGTCCTTAGTCGGCTTATGACGGCTGTCAACAAGCAATATCGTCTGCACAAGCGGTTCACGGTTTGCAAGATAATCCTCCATCATCTTGCCCCACTTTTCCGTTTCGGACTTTGAACGCTGTGCATATCCGTAACCCGGCAAGTCGACAAGATAAATGGTATCGTCGATATTATAAAAATTAATCGTAATTGTTTTACCCGGTGTACCCGATACTCTCGCCAGCGATTTTCTGTTAAGCAGTTTATTTATCATCGAAGATTTACCGACATTTGAACGTCCGGCAAATGCAAATTCCATATAACCTGTCGTTGGGTATTGGTTTGGACGTACTGCGGAAATTGTAAGGCTAACATTATGTATATTCATAATTTATATCATTCCTTTCTTCACTTATCTTAAAGCATTTTCAAGTACAGTATCCATACTCTTTACAGGTATGAAATTGATTTTGCTTCTTACTTCCTTAGGGACATCGTCTATATCGGCTTTGTTTTCGTTCGGAATAATAATATCGGTTATTCCTGCTCTGAATGCCGCAAGCGACTTTTCTTTCAAACCGCCTATCGGAAGAACTCTCCCTCTAAGCGTGATTTCACCTGTCATTGCAATATCGTTTCTTACAGGATTTTTTGTAAGCGCCGATACAACTGCCGTTGCCATTGTTATTCCGGCTGACGGACCGTCTTTCGGTACTGCGCCTTCCGGCACGTGAATATGTATATCCTTTGTTTTATGGAAATTTTCCGCAATACCGAGTTTTTGTGAATTTGCTCTTATGTAGCTGATTGCCGCCATTGCACTTTCTTTCATAACATCGCCGAGCTTACCTGTAAGTTCGACTTTTCCGCTTCCCGGCATAACGTTAACTTCTATCGACAACGTGTCACCGCCTACCGACGTCCAAGCCAATCCTCTTGCAACACCTATTTCGTCCTGCTCATTCATTTTTTCAAAATGGAAACGTTCCTTACCGAGATATTCCTCAAGATTTTGCTTTGTAACCTCTATCGGTCTTTCGGTGTTTTCAAGAAGTTTCTTAACCGCCTTACGGCATATCTTACCTATTTGCTGTTCAAGTTTTCTGACGCCCGCCTCACGGGTGTAATATTCGATTACAGCCTCAATCGCGTCATCTGAAATTGTCAAATCATTGTCATCAAGTCCATTATTTTTCATAGATTTCTTCACAAGATAATCCTTTGCAATATGGAATTTTTCATTGCTTGTATAGCCCGAAAGTTCAATGATTTCCATTCTGTCAAGCAACGGTCTTGAAACCGTATCAAGTGAATTTGCTGTTGTGATAAACAACACCTGTGACAAATCAAACGGCACTTCAATATAATGGTCGCGGAATGTTCCGTTTTGTTCATAGTCAAGCACTTCCAAAAGTGCGGCTGACGGATCACCTTTATAATCCGCACCCATTTTATCAATTTCGTCAAGCAAAATAAGCGGATTTTTTGTTTTTGCCTCTTTCATTGCCGCTATAATTCTGCCCTCCATAGCGCCTATGTAAGTCTTTCTGTGACCTCTTATATCTGATTCGTCGTGAATACCGCCGAGAGATATTCTGACATATTTTCTGCCGAGCGAACGTGCGATTGACTTTGCAACCGACGTTTTACCCACTCCCGGAGGTCCCGCAAAGCAAAGTATCGTACCGTTTTTGCCTTTTGTATTCTGTCTTACCGCAAGATATTCAAGCACGCGTTCCTTGACTTTTTCAAGTCCGTAATGGTCCTCATTCAATATCTTTTCGGCATTTTTAATATCAAAGCTTTCCTTTGACAGCTTGTTCCAAGGAAGGCTTAAAACAGTATCAAGATAATTTCTAAGCACCGAACTTTCAGCCGACGACGGCGGCATTTTTGAAAACCTGTCAACTTCTTTCATAAGTTTTTCTTTCGTATCCTTAACGGTTTTCAATTTGTTTATTTTCTGCTTATATTCTTCTACTTCCGCCTTTATGCCGTCGGTATCGCCAAGTTCGTCCTGTATCACTTTTAATTGCTCGCGCAAAAAATATTCTCTTTGATTTTTGTCAATTCTTTCTTTGACTTTCTGTGCAAGCTGTTGCTCCAACTTCAATACTTCAAGCTGATTTTGTATTGTAATTATAAGTTTTTCCGCTCTGTCATATGAATCAAATTCAGATAAAATTTCCTGTTTTTCTTTTGTGTCAATTTCAAGACTTGCGGCAATCACATCACAAAGTTCGCCTATTTCCTCAATACCCATAACCGCCATAAAATTATCGGCAGTAAGTTTTGGATTTTGAGAGAAATATTCTTCGTAAGACTTTTTAAGTCGTCTTATATAAGCCTGTTTTAAAGGATGATTTTCTTCGTACAAATCGTCAAATTCCTGTACTTCTGCCTCAAAAAACGGTTTTTCGGAAATGAAATTTTCAATAATTCCACGTTCCAATCCCTTTACTATAACTCTTGTTATACCGCCGGGCATACGCATAACCTGTTTTATAACCGCAAACGTACCTATACTGTATATATCGTCAACAGTCGGTTGTTCTATTGTATAATCCTTTTGCGCCGCAAGGAATACTATTGAATCATTTTCAGCAGCACTTTCAAGTGCTTTTATGGACATTTCTCGTGCCGCGTCAAAGTTAAGCGTCATATGCGGGAACAAAACCATTCCACGCATTGGCACTACCGACACACGTTTTAGTTCTTTTTCCAATCCGTTTTCACTCCTATAAGATTAATATTACTATTATATAATTTTTTCGTATAATTTTCAACTGTTTTTTACAGTTTTTTATTTAGGTTTTATGACCGATATATCAATTATTTTTTCATCACTGCTTATATATCCGTTTGTATAATGACACGTTTTTAAAATCCACGCAATATCGTCCAAAGTTACGTTTCTTCTGTTGTCAAGAAATATAATATTTTTAGCCATTTGAAGAATTTTAACCGCATCTCTGCCGTTTTTCGCATAACGTGCAATCATCTCAACCGCATTTTGTTCTATATTGATTTTTATTCTTTCAGCCGCACCGTAAATTATCTTTTCTATATTATCCCTTGTCAAAGGGTTAAAATAAATTTCGACACATCTTGAACGAACAGCCTCGGGGATTTCTTCGGGCTTTCTGGTTGTCGCACCGATAAGTCTGAAATCTGCAGGTATGCCGTTTTTGAATACATCGTGTATATACGTTGGGATTTTTTTGTTTTCTTCGCTGTAATATGCACTTTCAAACATAACCCTCCTGTCCTCAAGCACCTTTAACAGCTTGTTAATCTGGCAAGTCTGTAATTCGCCAATTTCGTCTATAAACAAAACTCCGCCGTGAGCCTTTGACACCGCTCCCTCTTTAACCTGCGGTACACCTGCAACGCCGTATGCGCCTGCACCTTGATATATCGGATCATGTACCGAGCCGATAAGCGGATCGGCAATGCTTCTTTCATCATATCGCATTATCGTTGCGTCTGTTTCGATAAACTTCGCATTTTTTGAAAACGGTGTGCCGTTACTTTTCTTTGCACATTCCAACGCCACTCTTGCCGCCGCCGTTTTGCCGACACCCGCCGGTCCGTATATCAAAATATGCTGTGGGTCAGGACCGCAAAGTGCCGCTTTTATCGCTCTTATTCCGTCGTCCTGACCTATTATTTCATTCACGTTTTTAGGTCTTGCCGTTTCCGTCACAGGTTCAGATAAATGTATATGACGCATACAATTAAGGTGTTCAGCCTCTTTTTTTGAATTGTTTGCAAGGGTTTCACTGTCGCTTTTTTCATTCCTCAGCTTTGTGAAAAAATACATTCCTATAACAAGTGTAAAGAAAAACTGTGTTATCATTATTACACTATTCATATCTATTCCTCCGGACATTTCTTAATACTCTAACTATATTCTTTTCAGAGTAATTTTAATTATTCCAAAATGTCTATGGGAATATTTTTAGTCTTTAACGCAAACAACAGAGCTTTTTGCTCTGTTGTCTAAGTAATGTCTAATTCAAATCTTCTAAATTTCCGCCCATCAATTCGTATGCTTTTTCAAACTGATTGTCTGTTGTCACTTCAATCTTTGAAAAAACTTTTTCAATTTTCTTTTGAGTTGGTATGTCAAGGACTCCGTATGAAAGCAAATCATTTGCTTTTTGGAAGTCCTTTATCGCAGTTTTCAATTCATCGTCAAATACATCACTGTCCGTATTTCCGTTATAGAAATCCAACAGATAAAGTCTTTCCTTTGCAGCTTTTACATTATCGGACGAATTACCGTATGATTGTTTTGTTGTATAATCAAACGGCGTATACTTTGATGTATCTATTCTGTCTGTGGTATTTTCAACTTCAACATCAGGTGTAAGTCCGATATGGTTTATTTCCTTACCGTTTCTTGTCACATACTGACCTGTTGTAAGTTTAAAAACAGAACCGTTTGAAAGCGGATATGTATTTTGAATTACCGCCTTACCGAAAGTCTTTGTTCCGATAAGAGTACCGCCCTTGGAATCTTGAATTGCACTTGCAAGAATTTCAGACGCAGACGCAGTATGCTCATTTACAAGTACCGCAAAGTCAAATTCAGGCTTATCAAGCTTTGATTCATATGTAACGTTATACTTTGTATCTCTGAATTTAACGTCGATTATCTTACCTTTTTTAACAATCTGCTGTGCAATCTCAACTGATGACGATACAAGACCGCCGCCGTTATTTCTCAAATCAAGAATTATCTTCTTAATATTCTTTTCACGCATCCAATCAAGTGCATCTGTAAATTCATCGGTAGTTGTCGAATTAAAGGTTGTAATTTGAATATAACCTATATTACCCTTCAATTCAGCCGAATTAACGGAATTTTCATGTACCGCAACACGCGTTGTTATAAATTCAAGTTCTTCCCCGTCACGCAGCACGGAAACTCTGACGCTTGTATTTTCTTCGCCGATTATTTTGTTACGCACTTCGGATATGCTCCAGCCCGTAACGTTCTCGCCGTCAACCTTGCAAATCTTGTCGCCGATTTTAAGTCCTGCTTTTTCAGCCTTACTGTCCTCATTGAGAAAACCCACAATTTCAACATAACCGTCATCAGACATTTTCATTGATATACCGATACCGTAAAAATTCTGATTTAATTTATCCTGAAATGCCTTATACTCCTCCGGAGTGTAAAATTCACTGTAATCATCAAGGCTTTCAAGCATTGACTTCAACAACTGCACCAACAATGGGTCATTATTTTCAAGCAACTTTGAAAGACCCTGTTTCATTATTTCTTCTTCCGTAAGTGAATCGTCTATATATCTTTCGGCAACGTATTTTGCCATTTGTTCAAATGCACCGTATTCACCGCTGTATTTTGATTCTTCCGCTGTTTCTGTTCCAGCCGCAAAAACACTTCCCGACATAAGCAACATAACAACAGACAAAATAGCCGCTGTCAATTTCTTCTTCATATGCACTACCTCTTACTTACTGTTATTTTCATATCGTTAAAATATTTTTCGCCCTGTACCGTAAGTGTATAAACAAGCTCGATAGTTCCGCCGTTTTCGTCAAGTTTTGATACTATTCTTTGCGTTTCAATCTCCATCGGCACTGTGCCGTAAGGCAAATGATACAAAAACTCTTTCTTTGTATCAACCTTATACGTCATTGACGAATTTACACTTCCCGTACGTTTTATAAGTATCTCGTTGCCGTCTATTTTTATCATAGACGAAATTTTATCTCCGTTATTTTCTGTTTTGTACGTTATATACTGCTTACCGTTTTTTTCGGTATAATTTCCGTAAGCCGTTTCTTCTATCGTGTCGGTTTCCGAATCAATCGTCTGTCTGTTGCTGACCTTTATACGATATTCGTTATCAGTATTTTTCAATGTCAATCTTATTCACCTGTCCGTTAATTTCTCTTTCAAGGAAAATTCCGCCAAGCTCCTCAAAGCTTGATATATCATCGCTTACATAATATCTGTATTGATTTTCGTCACACTTGCCGTCATGCAAAAGGTTTTCTTTTGTAAGTTTCTTTTTTAAATACTTTGCAACCTCCGCACCCGAATTTATAAGTGTAACGTCATCACCCATATATTCTCTTATAACCTTTTCAATCAAAGGATAATGCGTACAGCCCAAAATAAGTGTATCAACACCTTGATTTCTTATTTCTTCAAGATATTCCGCCACGATAATTCTCGTAACCTCCGTATCGAAATATCCGTTTTCAACAAGCGGTACAAACATAGGGCAAGCCTTTGCAAAAGTCTGCATCTCGCTGTCATATGCCTTTATCTGCTTTTCGTATTCACCGCTTTTGATTGTTCCCGCCGTACCTATAACGCCGATTTTCTTGTTCTTTGTCGCTCTTACCGCCGCATAAACAGCCGCGTCAATTACGCCGATAATCGGCACGTCAAATTCGTCCTTAATCGCAGGCAATGCCGCAGAACTTGCAGTTCCGCAAGCGATAACTATAATTTTCACATCAAATGTGTTAAGAAAACGTATGTCACCTCTTGTATATTTAAGCAACGTTTCTTTTGAACGCGAGCCGTAAGGAACTCTGCCCGTATCACCAAAATATATAATGTCCTCTTTCGGTAACTCATTTATTATCTGCTTTACGGCAGTAAGTCCTCCAAGTCCTGAATCAAAAACACCTATACATTTGTTATCCATTATTTTACTCTCTTTTCCGCAAGCTCGATAAGTTTGTCTAAAAGCTCGCTGTATTCTATACCGACAGCACCCCATAGTTTCGGATACATACTTATGTTTGTAAATCCCGGAAGTGTGTTGATTTCATTTAATACAACACTTCCGTCACTGTGTTTAACAAAAAAGTCAACTCTTGAAAGTCCGCTGCCGTCAAGTGCCTTAAACGCTCTTACGGCATACTCTCTGATTTGCTCGATTGTTTCCTTAGGCAGATCGGCAGGAATTTGAAGTTCTGTTGAGTTGTCGTTGTACTTTGCATCAAAGTCATAAAATTCAACAGTTGGCATAATTTCACCTACTGTTGCGGCTTTTACGTCCTCATTACCAAGTACGGCACATTCAACCTCATGACCGTCGATATTTTCTTCTACAAGTATTTTTCTGTCAAACTGTGCGGCATTTTCAAGTGCGGCTTTTAATTCTTTTCTGTCGTGAGCCTTTCCCACTCCGACAGACGAACCTGTTCTTGCAGGCTTAACAAAGCAAGGATAACCAAGCTTGTTTTCGATTTCATCCATCTTATCTTCAAAGTTGTCTGTTTTATTTACAACAACCCAATCAGCCTGCGGAATATCTGCACTTGCAAACACGATTTTTGATGAAGTCTTATCCATGCCGTTTGCAGACGCCATTACACCCATACCGACATAAGGTATTCCCGAAAGTTCAAAAAGACCTTGAATTGTTCCGTCCTCTCCGAACTCACCGTGAAGTACAGGGAAAATAACGTCAGGATGAATTTTCGTAACCTTATCGCCGTCAAAAACAAGTATAGCCTTATCCTCTGCATCAGGAGAAAGAATTGCCTTCTTCTTGTTTTCCGTATCCTGCTCCCATTCTCCGCTTTCAATCTTTGCATATTCGCCTGTGTACAGATACCATGCACCGTTTTTTGTAATTCCTATTGTTGAAATATTGTATTTATCTTTATTAAGGTTATTTAAAACCGATGTAACCGATTTTCTTGAAATTTCGTGTTCCGGTGACTGTCCGCCGAAAATAACACACAATTCTAACATTATGTAATCACTCCTAAAACTTTATATAATATTATAATACCTTTTTCGTCACTAAATTGCAAGTGTATTTATTAAAAGTTTATCTTTTTCTCAACTTTTCGAGTACATTTTCAAAATACTCCGGTATATCACTTGTAAATTCCATCATTTTGCCTGTCCGCGGATGTACAAAACCAATCGTTTTTGCGTGAAGCAACTGACCGTTTAAATTGAACTTTTCTTTTTTAATTCCGTAAAGCGGGTCGCCTACTATGCTGTGACCGATTGACGCCATATGCACTCTTATCTGATGTGTTCTGCCTGTTTCAAGGATACATTCGACAAGTGTATATTGTCCGAACCGTTCAAGTACGTTAAAATGCGTAACCGCCTCACGTCCGCCGAATACAACAGCCATTTTCTTTCTGTCAGACGGATTTCTGCCGATAGGCTTATTTATTGTGCCGCTGTCCTCTTTTATATTGCCGTTTACAAGTGCAACATATTTACGCATTGCTTTGCGTTCTTTAAGCTGTTCCGACAACTTCAAATGTGCCTCGTTATTTTTTGCGACTATCAAAAGTCCCGACGTGTCCTTATCAATTCTATGCACAATACCGGGACGGATTACACCGTTAATTGCCGAAAGTTCGTCACCGCAATGGTAGACAAGACCGTTTACAAGCGTACCGCTCTCGTTACCCGGTGCAGGATGAACGCAAAGTCCCTGCGGTTTGTTCACAACGATAACATCACTGTCCTCATATACGATATTAAGCGGTATATTTTCAGGCTCAATAGAAAGTTCTTCGGGTTCGGGTACATTTATCGTTATTTCCTCCGTGCCCAAAATCTTATATTTCTTTAAAAGCTGTTTTTCTCCGCAAAGCACAAGACCGTCCTCGCACAATTTTGCCGCATAACTTCTCGAAATATCCGAATTGTCCGCAATGAATTTATCAAGCCTTTCGCCTTTGTTTTCCTCTGCCGCACTAATTTTTAACGTCTGCATTTTTATCCTCTTTATCAAACCAAATAAAATAAACCACAAGCAATATCGCACCGACAGTTATACCTATATCGGCAATATTGAATACGGGAAAGTTTATAAATGAAGTCTGTATATAGTCAATAACAAAACCTCTGAAAATTCTGTCTATTGCATTGCCGAATGCGCCCGCAAACATCATTGTAATCGATGTACACAAAAGCGGATGTGTCGGCTTTTTCTTTATCCAGTATATTACCGCACAGATACAAAATGCAACCGAAATAATACTCAAAAGCGAGAGTTTTCCCGAAAGTAATGAAAATGCCGCGCCCTTATTTTGAATATATGTTATATCAAATAAATTCAGTATCGAAAATGCGGTATCGCCTACATTCATACCCGAAACAACCAAGTATTTTACCGCTTGATCGGCTATAATTATAAGCACCGCAATAATAAGCCAAAGCATATATAATCTCCTTATTTTGTAATATAATCGAATGCAGCGAATATTTCGTCCTTTGAAACATCAGTCGTCTGCATAACCTCGCCGACTTTTGTCGGCAAAACAAATTTTAATTTACCTGCAATTTTCTTTTTGTCCTTCTGCATATAGCCGTAAACAACCTCTTTTTCAGGCAAATCAACGCGAATTTTAAAACCGTACATATCAAGTACGTTCTCAATACGATTTAATGTACTTTCATCAATCATATTTCGCTTATACGCAATATACGATGCACCGACCATACCGATTCCGACACACTCACCGTGAGTCATCTTAAAATCATATGCCGATTCGACCGCGTGACCGATTGTATGGCCGAAATTGAGAATTGCACGAAGTCCGTTTTCTTTTTCGTCCTGCTCAACAACGTCAGCCTTAATCGAACAATTTATCTTGTCCATCTTTATAAGCGTTTCATTGTCAAGTGTTTTTATCTTGTCGCTGTTTTTCTCGATATAATCAAAGAACTCGCTGTCTCTTATAATTCCGTGCTTGATAACCTCTCCCATACCCGAAACAAATTGTTCGTTCGGAAGTGATTTCAAAGTTGCCACATTTATGTACACAAGTTTCGGCTGATGAAAAGCACCTAAAATATTCTTGCTTTCCATAAAGTCAATACCTGTTTTTCCGCCGACAGAGCTGTCCGACTGTGAAAGAAGTGTTGTAGGCACTTGTACAAAATCAATACCGCGCATAAATATTGCCGCGGCAAATCCTGCCATATCTCCTACCACGCCGCCGCCAAGTGCAACAATCATACTTTTTCTGTCCATTTCGTGTTCGATACACGCACCGCATATACCGAGTATTGTATCCATACCCTTGTTTTCTTCACCTGCCGTAAATGCGTATATTTTTGAATCGTAGCCGTTTTTTATAAGTAAATCGTTTACTTCGTCGGCATATAGTTTTTCTACGTTACTGTCCGTTACAACAAGTAATTTTTTCGGTGCATTTATATCCGACATTGCTTTTGCAAAGCCGTTAAAGCTATCCGAAAAAAGTATATCGTATGATTTTTTTCCTAAATCAACAAATAATTTTTCCATATTCAATATTCCTTTTAGTGTCCCTGTTTTTAGTGTCCCCTTATAATGAAAGTGACGGTATCGCATTAAGCGTCATATCCGCAAAATTCTTTTCAAGATAACCGTAATATCCCGCACAGGCTATCATTACTGCATTATCCGTACAAAGTATAGGCTCCGGATATACAACTTTTATGCCATTTTCGCCTGCAAGTTTTGTCATTTTTTCACGCAACGCACTGTTTGACGCAACACCGCCTGCAAGTGCGATAATCTTGCTGTTTTTCTGTTCTGCCGCCTCTATCGTGTGTTCACACAAAACGTCCGTAACCGCATCCTGAAAGCTTGCGGCAATGTCGGCTTTATTATATTCTTCACCGTTTTGTTCAAGTTTGTGAAGATAATTTATGACCGCTGTTTTAACACCGCTGAATGAGAAATCAAGCGAATTTTTATCCATTCTCACGCGTGGGAAATCAACCGCTTTCGGATTACCCTCTTTGGCAAGTTTATCAATAAGCGGACCGCCCGGATAACCCAAACCAAGCACACGAGCTATTTTGTCAAACGCCTCACCTGCCGCATCGTCACGTGTTCTGCCCATTATTTCAAGATGCGTGTAATCCTCAACGCTCACAATATGACTGTGTCCGCCTGACGCAACAAGACATACAAACGGCGGTTCTAAATCTTTGTGTGCCACAAAATTAGCCATTATGTGTCCCTTTATGTGATGTACCGGCACAAGCGGTTTTTTAAGTGCAAACGCAAGTGCTTTTGCCGTTGATACTCCGACAAGCAACGCACCGACAAGACCCGGACCGTATGTAACCGCAATCGCGTCAATATCGTCAAATGTTACGTTTGCCTCCTCCAATGCCTCGTCTATAACCGCGTCAATCGTTTCAATGTGTCGTCTTGACGCAACCTCCGGTACAACACCGCCGAATTTTTTATGCAATGCTATCTGCGTATTTATTACGTTAGACAAAACCTCTCTGCCGTCTTTTACGACAGCGGCCGCAGTTTCGTCACATGAACTTTCAATTCCAAGTATAAGCACGTTATCACTCCTCACACGGTTCAAAGCTTTTCGTCATTATCCAAGCGTCCTCACCGTTATCACTGTAATATCTTTTTCTCTCACCTATTATATCAAAACCGTATTTTTTGTAAAGCCCTTGTGCCGCTATGTTACTTTTGCGGACTTCAAGAGTTAAAAGTTCCAGCTTTAATGTAACGGCTGTTTTTATCATTTCACTGATAAGCATACTGCCTATTCCGTTTTTTCTGTATTTGGGAAGTACCGCGACATTTGTTATATCACCCTCACCCGACACGTTCCAAAGCCCTGCATAGCCGATACACTTACCGTTATCCTTTGCGACAAAATACACCGCAAGTTTGTTTTGCATTTCGTCGCGAAAAGATTTTTCCGACCACGGAACTGCAAAGCACTTTTTTTCAAGCTCCGCAATTTCCGCAACGTCATCATCTGTCATTCGTGTTATCGTAATATTTTTCATATCACTTTTTACTCTGCATATCTGCGATTTTTTCCGCAACGTCTACAAGCGCGTCATAAATCTCTTGTGCAACTTCTTCATATTCTTCAAGGTCACCGCCGTAAGGATCGGATATGTCACCGCTTGAACCTGCATATTCAAGTAATGTGTATACCTTGCCTTTTGCCAAAGGCTCAAGTATTTGCTTGTGTCCCTCTGTCATTGTTAGGATTAAATCGCATTGCTTTATAAGGTCCTCCGTTACAGGCTGTGTTCTGTGGCCTGATAAGTCTATGCCGTATTTCATAAGTGCTTTAATCGCATTTTCACTTGCACCTTGACCGTCCTCGGCAAATATTCCGGCTGATTCGATAAATACATCAAGGTCGTTTTCAACAGCGATTTTGTCCATTATCGCTGCCGCCATCGCACTTCGGCACGTGTTGCCTGTACATACAAATAATATATTCATAAATTTCGTATCTCCTTTCGTATTTTGGTATGCCACCACACTTGTTCGGGCAACCGATGATTGCCCCTACTAATTGTACCGCCATGCCACCACTCCGTCACTTCGTTACACCTCTCCTCAAGGAGAGGCTTTTGGGTATTCGCTGACTTTCGTAAGGCTCCCATTGAGGGGAGCTGTCGACAACGTCGACTGTGGGGTGGTTCTTGCGGGCGACCGATGATCGCTCCTACATATTGTACCGCTCCAAGAAAAAAGTGGTGCTGTGGGCGATTTTTCGGTTTTAGACGTGGATTACTCTCTGCGCCGCCGCTTTATACAATCTGTTTTTCACTGCAAGTCCGTAGCCGTCTTTTTCGGAAAATTCGGCAAATACCACTTCAACGCCAAGTTCATCAAATTCACGCAATGCCGCAAACAAGTTTTTTGCATACTCTTTATTTGTACTTCCTGCCGAAAGCATCACTGCTTTATCATACACTGCACCGTACATTGTAAGCACTCCCGTTACTTTCCCCTCGGTCTGTTCAAGAAGTTCCTTTATCTTACTCTGCACCGCGTCTTTTTCCCCCTCAACAACGGTTACTTCCGCATTAGGCGCATAATGTTTATACTTCATACCCGGACATTTTGGCACTTCATCTGCCGCAATGGAATGTAATATATTTTTATCTATTTCAACGTCAAGACCTATGCCTTTCAAATCGTCATACGTCACGCCGCCCGGTCTTAATATAACCGGCTTTTCACCTGTAAAATCAACGATTGTCGACTCCACACCCACATTACATTCGCCACCGTCAATTATAGCGTCAATTCTTCCCGTCATATCCTTTACAACGTGCTTTGCCTTTGTCGGACTCGGTTTTCCCGAAAGATTTGCACTCGGTGCGGCAATCGGAACACCTGCCGCTTTTATAAGTTTCTGAGCCGTTTCATGTAACGGAAAACGTATTGCAACAGTATTAAGTCCTGCCGTAACATCATTGGGTACAACCGATTTTTTCTTTAAAATAATTGTCACGGGTCCCGGCATAAAATTATCTATAACTTTCTTTGCACTTTCCGGTATTTCCTCCGCAATATCCTTTATCTGCCCTTTATCGCATATATGCACTATAAGCGGATTATCGGACGGTCTGCCCTTTGCGGCATAAATTTTCTTAGCCGCGTCCGAATCAAAAGCTGACGCACCCAAACCGTAAACTGTTTCAGTCGGAAATGCGACCAGTCCGCCGTTTCTCAATATTTCGCCTGCCTCGGCAATTTCGTTATCATCTGTATGAAATAATTTCGTATCCATTATTTTCTTAACCTCTGTCAATCTTGATATTCTTCAAGCATTGTATGCTTTAAATTCCACAATTTCTCCGACAAATCAACGTAATAAGTATGAGGATTTTCAAACCTCTTAACCTCGTCCCAAAGTCCGTCAATCTCCATTTTACAATATTCGCGAAGTACATTAAGGTCGGGACATTCATACACGCACTTACCCTTTTCAAATATCGGTTTTAACAATTCTCGTGAATAAAAGTCCGTAACAGTTTTCTTCTTCCACGTATGTTCGGGATCAAATATTGTGTACGGTTTGTTGTTATCGATAGTTTCACCGTGCATTGTAATAACGTCCGCAATCGCACGGCTGTCGCTCTTTGAATATAATCTATGCACCTGTTTAAATCCCGGTGTTGTAATCTTTGCAACATTTTCACTAATCTTAATCTTCGGAATAATATTTCCGTCATTATCTTCAACCGCCACAAGTTTATACACACCGCCGAATACAGGCTCTGACTTAGACGTTATAAGTCTTTCACCCACACCGAACATATCAATCTTAGCACCCTGCAAAAGCATATCACGAATTATATACTCGTCAAGTGAATTTGACGCAACTATCTGACAATCCGGATAACCTGCGTCGTCAAGCATTTTACGGCACTTTTTAGACAAATACGTTATATCGCCCGAATCAATTCTTACACCCTTAGGTCTTGCTCCCATGGGTTTTAATACTTCATCAAAAACCTTAATTGCGTTCGGTATACCCGATTTCAGCACATTATAAGTATCAACAAGCAAAGTACAGCCTGTCGGATAATTCTTCGCATACGCATAGAACGCCTCATATTCACTGTCAAAAAGCTGTACCCAACTATGTGCCATTGTTCCGAGCGCCGGCACTCCGTAAAGTTCATCGGAAATAGTACAAGCCGTACCTGCAACACCGCCTATATACGCTGCTCTTGCACCGATAGTTGCGGCACTGTAACCCTGAGCGCGTCTTGAGCCGAACTCCATAACCGCTCTGCCCTGTGCGGCTCTTACAATTCTGTTTGCCTTAGTCGCAATAAGGCTCTGGTGGTTTATCGTAAGCAAAATCATCGTTTCGACAAACTGCGCCTGTATTACAGGACCTCTTACCGTAATAATCGGCTCGCCCGGAAATATCGGTGTACCGTCAGGCACTGCCCATACGTCACATTCAAACTTAAAATTCTCCAAATATTTAAGAAATTCCTCTTTAAAAATCCCTTTACTCCGAAGATATTCAATATCTTCCGCTGTAAAGTTAATCTCTTTTATATATTCAATAATCTGCTCAACGCCCGCCATTATGGCAAAACCGCCGTCTTCGGGAACTCGTCTGAAAAACATATCGAAATATGCAATTTTATCCTTATATCCCTCGGCAAAAAAGCCATTCATCATTGTAAACTCATAAAAATCCGTGAGCATTGTCAAATTCATTTCATTTTTCATATATGTTACCTCTGTATTTACTCTGCTTTTATTCTTACTGCCGCACGCACTCCATCTATATTATCTACGTTTGTATGAAGAATAAACCCGTCATTCTTCATATATCTCTGCATTTTGTCATTATAGCCGTATGGGCATAAAATCCAATACGAACCGCGTACATCTATCGTTTTCATCATATCAAGTGTCGGAATATAAACCATATCATCAACGTAATACTTATACGCACTTTCCGAAAGGTCTGCAACCTCACTTCTTGTAGCACTCCAATAATGAGTATGATCACCGCTCACCGCAAGTCCTCTGTCGTTATAAGTAAGCATAACTTCGTTTTCCTTTGGCTCAATTCTTGCAAGTTCGTCCATTGTGAACTCGCTTATAAAGTCGGAATTAAGCCACTGTCTTAAATCGCTTGTTTCCCACATATTATTTTCGTCATCAAAAATTCTTTCGGTAACGCAATCCTTGGTAACAATAACCTTACTGCCGTCATCATATTCCTGCATCACTTCCCACTTAAGCGGCTGACCGTTATATGTTCCGAATTCAATAGTTTCCTTAGGCGGCTCAATCTGCAATACTCCTACCGCAACGGCAAGTGCCGCTATCGATGCAATCCTGTTACGCAGCTGCATATTTACTATTCCTAAAATAATTACCGCAAAAAGCACGTCCATACAATTTGCAAAAAGGAACATATGTTTCATAATATCCGCCTCACCATTTCCGACAATCGGAAGACACATATTAATCCACAATCCGACTATAAGCACATACATTGCCATAATCATATACAACCTTTTTTCATCGGTTTCTTTATGATTTTTAACAAGATATATGTGTACAAATATAACATACAACGTCATTATAATCGCCATTGCAAACACGATATACGGATTATACAAAAACTTTGTCGCCACTCGCAGGTTACTCCACAAACTGAAACGGTTTGAATACTGCATTAGTACCGTTTCTGAATTACCCGAATTAAGCGGTCTCAGGCATGACGCGTTTTCTATCGAAAAAGCGATTTTCTTTACGAACCTTACAGGGTGTCTTAAATAGAAAAACACAACATTCGCTTTTGATATTCTGTCGTAAAAATCGTGCTGAAATTCATCTGTTGTTATATCAATCGGATATTCACCGTCATCCATATAAGCATGAGTATTAACAAGCGGTAAATACTTTTCGTCAATACCGAGCTGTTTTAAATCCTTTTCGGGCGTTTCACTTTCCTTGACCGCACCGAAAAATACCGACTGATACGTTGTATCATAGTGCATCCATGACGGAATACTCACATACAAATTTGTTATACAAACCGCCGCCAAAATAACGCATATAAGCACGCCGATTCTGTAAAGCTTGCCCTTACGCAAATATGCAAAAGAAAGTGCAAGCACCGAAACTATAACCGAATACGGCACATTCGCAAGTTTTGAACCTGCGAAAAAGTACAGTGCCACAAAAAAGCAAGCTATTTTCGGTATAGTCGGTCGTTTGTATATCAAAAGCCCCAATGCAATAAGTATCATAAGCGACACATATTGCAGCGGTTCTCCGTACAGCGAATTGAAGTACAGCAAATACCCCGCATCACAAAATATAAATATAAATATCAGAAATACAGCTATCTGCATTTTTCTCGGCTCATCCGCAAAAAACGTAAATATTCCCCATGCCGCCGTTGACAGCATAAGTATGTATATAAATGCCAAATACGCAATATTGTATGTTGTTTCATCACGCGAAGTTATTTTGTTTGCGACAAAGTTCATAACCTTAGACGCTTTTATGATTATAAACTGCGGTGATGAATATATATCTTCTTCGCTGTTAGACTCACAAAGATACGTTATCTTGTCCCAAAATCCCGCGCCCTCGACTTTCATCTTATAATCCTGTTTGAACAGATAATAATAATTGCTGTCGTTTTCATATTCCATATTATTTACAAGCAGTACTCTCCTGAAATCACCGTTATCGGAAAGTCCGATATTATCACCCATATAAAGTACAGAAAAAGAAAGTATAAAAACTATAATCGCACCAATAAGCGGAAATATTCTCTTGTTGTTTTTCAATAATTCCATCTGAATCTCCTTATTTGCTTTTATAGCAAAATAGGCGGAAAATACCCTTTCCGCCTACAAAATTCTATTAAAATGAATGAGTGTTCTTTCTGCTGTAGCCGCCTGAACGCTTTGAATCGTTATTACGTCTTAATGTCTGCATTTTTTCATCACTGTCCTGTTTGAACTTTGAAAGTTTATCTTCAAACGACAAACTGTCCGATGATGACGCACTCCAATCTATATCAGCAGGACGTATAGGACCTTTGTTCTCTTGTCTGTGTCTTGGAGCTCTTTCCTTTTTTTCTTCTGCCTGTTTCATTGAAAGACTGATTTTTCCCGACTCATCAATTTTGATGACCTTTACTTTTACAGTATCGCCTTTCTTTACGCAGTCATTTATATCCTTAACATATCTTGAAGAAAGTTCGGATATGTGAACAAGACCGGACTGTTTATTTCCGATATCCACGAATGCACCGAACGGCATTACACTTACAACCTTGCCCTCTAATATACTACCTACTGAAACCATATTATTTTGTTTTTCCTCTCTGTTTATTGTTGTTCACCCGATACGTCCACAAAAACCTTAGCGTTGCTCTTGATTAAACCAAGTTTTTCGCTCGCCATTTTTTCTATGTACTCATCGGTATTAACTTTGCCTTTTAATTCTTCAATTTCCTTCTGACGTTCCTGTTCGTATTCGATTTGGTTTGTCAGCTTTGCAACTTCCGCTTTACTTGCATTTATCTGCGGAATTTGCATAAGACCTTTAAATATCATTCCGCCTACCAAAAATACAAGTAATGCTATTTTTAGTCCCTTTTGATGTTCCTTTACAAAATTTATTATTAAGTTTTTGTATTCATTCATCATGGGTATCATGACCTTTCCGTCGTTTATTTTTTATAACTCCAATTATAGGCACTATTAAAATTTTATACAAAAACTTCGGCGGTGTCAAGAGTATTTTGAAAATAAACTTAGCAAATTTCAAAATATTTTCAAATATAAACAAAAAAAGCTTTAAAATCCATTTACTAAACAGCAAAAAGTAGAAAACAGCGCCTAAAATTATCCCAAGCGGTTCGTAAAACCTAAATATTCCGCTGTTGAAATTCCACGCCGCCGCACTTATGACAAATGCCGCAAATATCCAAAACAATATATCGCTTGCAGAAACTATTACCGCAGACGGATTTAAAACCATTCGCATTGCCCTTAGCATATCAAATACAACCGCCAGCGCACCGCCGCATATAATCATCGCAAGAAATACATATACTTCTCGGCTTATCATTTGAACAGACCTGCAAAAAATCCGTCCTTGCCTTTGTTTATATACTGTATCGAATGTATCTCGCCTTTAACGTCAAGCATTCCCGTATCGGTATTAAGCTGATTTATACTTAGATTTTTACCTTTTATACAAAGTCCGCCCATACTTGTTTTCAGCATAACCTGACTGTCCGAAAATTCAGATACGTCATTCACTCCGGAAAGCGACATTTTAGACCTGTTCACAAGCGATATTGAGTGTTCCTTTTCCGCAAAGCTTTCAGAAATACTTTTTTCGATTTTAGACATTTGAGCCATTTAAACCGCCTCCATATATTTAATCTGATTTTAGTTTCTGACTAAATATATGTCCCTCGTTTTAAATTTATGACAACGGCTTGTAAAGTGATGACGCGTCATTTTTCAAAACGTGTTCGGCTATCGCCATAACCTGTACTTTTATAATTCTCTCACCCATCTTGATTTCTATAATATCGTTTTCTTTAACATCATATGATGCCTTTACAATTCTGCCGTTTACGGTTATTCTGCCTTGGTCGCAAGCCTCGTTTGCAACCGAACGTCTTTTTATAAGTCTTGCAACTTTTAAATATTTATCTATTCTCATAATATAATCTCCTTAAATGAAACTCAAAAATTATTTTTTAGACTGTCGACTGTCTAAAAAACAAAACAGGAGTACCGCATATGCGACACCCCTGTAATAAAATCATAAAACCGCTTAAATTAGTTGTTTACAACGTCCTTAAGAGCCTTACCTGCCTTGAATGCAGGAACCTTTGATGCAGCGATTTGAATAGCTTCGCCTGTACGAGGGTTCTTACCTGTTCTTGCTTCTCTGTTTCTTACTTCAAATGTACCAAAACCAACAAGTTGTACTTTATCACCTGCACATAGAGCGTCTGTAATAGCTGCTGTTACAGCTGCAACTGCCTTTTCAGCGTCCTTCTTTGATAGTTCAGCCTTTTGAGCTACTGCTGCTACAAGTTCTGTTTTGTTCATGATTTTTCCTCCTAAAATTTTCAAAAGTTTCATTCAGCCGTTTTTCATAATTTTGTTAATCGGCTGTTCATTGACTAATTCTATTACATTTTTTCAGTTCTGTCAATAGCTTTGCACCATTTTAAGCCAATTTCACCTATTTTTTTTCGCAGATTTATGCCTTTTTTACAAATTCCCATAATTCATCAAGCTCTTTTGCCGAAAGTTCTGCCATATCCTTACCGTCCGAAACCGCTTTTTCTTCCATTTCCTTGAAGCGATTTACGAATTTATCAGATGCTTTTGTAAGTGCAATTTCAGGTGTAACCTTCAAATGACGTCCCAAATTCACCACCGCAAACAACAAATCGCCGTATTCTTCTTCAATTTCATCTGATTTGCCGTTTTTTACCGCTTCTTTAACTTCAGTCATTTCTTCTGAAATCTTATCATATATCGGTTCTGTTTCTTCCCAATCAAAACCCACACTGCCGGCTTTTTTCTGTATTTTTTCACTTCTCATAAGTGCCGGAAGATAGTGCGGTACGTCCTCAAGCATTGCCGTATATGAATCAAGATTTTTCTCTTTCTTCTTGTTCTTCTCCCACTGTCCAAGTGCTTCTTCTGCCGATACCGCATTATCCTTGCCGAAAACGTGAGTATGACGTGTAATAAGCTTTGTACAGATTTCGTTTACCACATCATCAAAGTCAAATGCTCCTCTTTCTTCCGCAATTCTTGCGTGGAACACAACCTGCAAAAGCACATCACCGAGTTCATTTGCGAATGCGTGGTCATCACCGCTGTCAAGCGCATCAATCGCCTCGTAACATTCCTCTATCATACTTTTCTTTATGCTCTGATGTGTCTGTACCTTATCCCACGGACAACCGTTTTCGCCCCTTAGCTGTACCATTATATCGCGTAAATCATCAATAGAATATTTTTTCATAAGTAACAAATCCCTTTCATATTTTCTTCAATCTCTTGTATTATATCACCCCGCATTATTTTTTACAAGTCTATCCTTTAAGTATTTTTCGTACTTCTTTAACCGATATTGCATTTGTAAGAAACAGCATAAGCACATACGCACTCATACCGATACCGCACATTACGGCAAGATATACGAACCCGTCCCCCAATATCGCCGAAATATAGTTCGATGAAATATACATAACACCGAACATAAGTGCTGTCGCTATTGCAGGCTTTATAATTATTGCCGTAATATTCAATTTTAAACTCAAACATTTATGAATTGCGATTAAATTCAGTATCATCACAAGAATATATGCCGCATTTGAGCTTATCGCCGAGCCGTATATATTGATTTCGGGCATAGCTATAAGATACCAACTCACAGATAATTTTACCGCACTTCCGCAAAGTGCCGTAAAAAACGGCAGCATTATTTTCCCTGCCGACTGTAATATCGCGGACGTTATCTGCGTCACACACATCATAATAACGCACGGTGCTATCGCCGTAAGCATAGCGGACGATGAACTGTTATGAAATAATACAGTAAGTATTTCATTACTCATCAAGTACATTATAACCGCACAAGGCATTGAAAGCATAACCGCAAGACGTATTCCTATATCGGTCGCGGTTTGTGCTTTTTTTGTGTTGTTTACGGCTATCGCTCCGGCTATTACAGGGAGTATGCTTACACCCAATGTTGCAAGTATTCCGACAGGCAGATGAAAAACGGTGAGTGCGTAACCGGTGTACGCACCGTACAAAAATCTTGCCTCATCACTTGAAAAACCGCCGTCAAGAAGTCTTGACCGCACAAGCGTTGTATCTGCCACATTTATTGCATTCGCCACCACCGACGCACATAAAAGCGGCAATGCGATTGACATAAGCTCTTTTAATATTTCCGCAGTATCGCTCTTTTCGGACTTTACATACTTTTTATCTCTGCCGTAAAAATACATAATCATAAGTATCGCCGTTGCGATAATCTCACCTGCCGTTACACCCATTATTGCACCGCCGGCTGTTTTTTCAACGCCGTAATTCAAAAAAAGTACAGCTAAATAATATCCAGACGCAAGTTTAACAATCGCTTCTGTTACTTGTGAAAGTGCGGTCGGTATCATATTTGAAACACCTTGATAATAACTTTTATATGCCGTACCGAGTGCAACGAAAAATATTGACGGTGCAATCATTTGTATTGCATATATCGCCTTTTCTTCTTTCATTGCAAGTGCAAAAAACGGTGAGCCGAAATAAAGCGCGACACTTCCGACAATGCCTATACACACAAGCAATATTGTTGAAATTTTCACTATTCTGTGAGTTTTACTGTATTCTCCTCTTGAATTTGATTCCGCAACCATTTTCGATATTGCAAACGGCAAACCCGAAATGATAAACGATAAAAACATTATGTAAACCTCAAACGCGATATTAAACACCGCCATTCCGTCCTCGTTAAGTATATATGTAAGAGGTATCTTAAATACCGCACCGAGTATTTTTGATATTGCATTTGCTATCATAAGTATTACCGCACCGGTAAGAAAACTCTGCTTTTTCATAACTCCCTCCACGCATTTTAACTTGTCTTTATATCCTATTTATGATATAATTATTTTATAACTAAATTAAGATGTTCCTTGTCTTGTTATCGGGAATATACGGAGGATAAGAAATGGTAATTCAGAAAATAAAAAAAGCCGTCGGACAAATTAAAGTTCCCGGCGATAAATCAATCTCACACCGTGCCGTTATGCTTGGCTCGCTTGCAAACGGCGTAACCGAAATAAGCGGTTTTCTAAAGGGTGCGGACTGTCTTTCAACTATTGACTGTTTCAGAAAAATGGGAATTGATATAGATATAAACGGTGAAAACGTAACCGTTCACGGCAACGGTCTAAGGGGTCTTAAAAAGCCTGATGAAATGCTTTATACAGGCAACAGCGGTACTACGACACGTCTTTTGTGCGGTATTTTGGCAGGTCAAAATTTTGATACGTCAATTACGGGTGACACGTCTATTCAAAAACGTCCTATGGGCAGAGTCGTAAAACCGCTTTCAATGATGGGTGCAAAAATCGAAAATGAATATTGTCCGCTTTATATTACGGGTACAAAATTGCACGGTATAGACTATAAAATGCCTGTTGCGTCCGCACAGGTTAAGACTGCGATAATCCTTGCAGGACTTTATGCAGACGGTGAAACGGTTATTCACGAAATTGAAAAATCACGCGACCATACAGAACTTATGTTAAGTGCTATGGGTGCGGATTTAACAGTTGATAATCTTGATATTACCGTAAAACCCACAAACGACCTTACGGCAGTTAATGTTGATGTTCCTGGCGATATTTCTTCTGCCGCATTCTTTTTGGTACTTGGTGCAATTATGCCGAACTCACAAATTACAGTAACAAACGTCGGTATAAACCCTACAAGAACAGGTATTATTGACGTTTTAAAGGATATGGGTGCAGATATTACACTTGAAAATGTACATACTTCGGCAGGTGAAACCGTTGCGGATATTACAGTGCATTCTTCGTCATTAAAAGGCACAACAGTCGGCGGCGATATTATTCCGCGACTTATTGACGAACTTCCTATTATCGCAGTTGCGGCAGTTTTTGCAGACGGTCAAACAGTTATTAAAGACGCACAGGAATTAAAGGTTAAAGAAACAAACAGAATTCGTGCGGTAGTTGACGAATTTAATAAATGCGGTATTGACATTACCGAAACTGACGACGGTATGATTATAAACGGCGGTAAGAGTGTTCACGGTGCTGATTTTAAAACATACGGTGATCACAGAATGGCTATGAGCCTTACAGTGCTTGCACAACTTGCCGACGGTGAATCAACACTTGACGACAGCGATTGTGCGTGCGTGTCATACCCGACTTTCTTTGATGATTTTTATAAATTAGGTGAATAAAAATAAAGCCCCCCTCAGTCAACTGCGCCCACCAGCTCCCCTCGATGGGAGCCAGTAAGCCTCTCCTTGAGGAGAGGTGTCACGCAGTGACAGAGTGGTGGCTTTTTTGTATGCACCCACTATACTACTTTGTTATATTTCTGTTCCACCACGCTCTCACTTCCATTACGCATCTCCTCAAAGACAATTTTCAAATAAAAATAGTGTAGATAAAATATATATCTACACTATTTTTATTATTCTTTTAATATATCAATTTCATCCAAACTTACATTAGCAGCTTGTAAAATCAACTTTAATTCAATATATCTTATTTTCATAATATCATAAGCACTTGAATTTTTTTCAACACTTTTCATATACGTTTGTAGCCTTGAAAATTCTTCAACCGAAAACTTTATTAATTCAATTATATTCATATTATTATCTTCCATTTTTAGCACCTCTTGTTTAAAACTAAATCTTTCGCATTTACACCTAATACCGAAAGTTTCACTTCAGCAATTTCAAGTTGATAATCTAATTCAGGATTTTTACAAGTATTAGTAGCTTTTATTCTTTGTAAATTGACATAATTATCAATAGCGGCTGAAATCAATTCAATATTATTCGTATTATTATCTTCAAATCTCATTGATCAATACCTCTTTTTGTTTTTTAATATTTATATTTTATAATTTAAAAATCAATCATTTTTCTTAAACGTAAATATCTTCATAAACACAAACGTCACAGGCACGCCGATAATGGCGGCGATTGCGTAAGCGATGACGCTCGGACCGTGAATGAAATTATCAAACAGCCAAACGATAATTGTCTGTATTATGAAGTTCGGAATATACGATATAAAGAATTTTATAAACTTAACAAATCCCAAACGTTCTTTAAATGTAAGCTTACTGTTCAGCAAATACGATACCACATTTGACGTTATATATCCGGGAAAAAATGCAAGTGTGGTATTCGGAATAAACAATGAATATATTGTTGAAAAAATTACATTGCTCACCGTATTAATTCCGCCGACAATAAGGAACGACAAAAATTCTCTTGACAAGAACATTTTTAATTTTGACGGTTTATACTCATTCCACTCAATAAGTTCATTTCCTCTTATAATCATTGCTTTATCCGCAAGTTCGGCAAGCGGTGTATCAGAAAGTGAATCGGAATAAAATTCCTCACATTTAGCATTTGGAAATTTCTCATAAAGACGTTTAACCTTTTCTTCTCCCCAACAGTTTTCACCGTCATACAATCCCGTATGCTTATCAACCTTTGAAGCCATAAGATTTTTTATTCCCAATCTTTCGCATATCGGTTTCAATAAAAATTCAGGTGACGCGGAAATTATTATATCATCGTCCTTTTGTCTGTCCTTGTACCAAGATTTAACCTTGTGTTCATTTACATTCCAAAAATCGTTTAACGCGCTGTCTATGTCAGGTACATATGTCAAAAATCTATACATTTTTTCCTTAAACTGCGTTTTCGTTTTAACTCCCAAAATGTACAAAAAGAATGTCCATGCCATAATCGGCACACTAAGCAATATTTTAGGGTATTTCTTCAAACAGTAAAAATAGAAATCCTTTGTACTGTCACTGTCATAAATTGTTTCATCAAAATCGTAAATATTCAAGCCATATATCCCCCTATTTCAATAATACAACCGCCGTTGCGGAAATGCCCTCACCTCTGCCCTCAAAGCCGAGTTTTTCGGTTGTTGTCGCCTTGATATTGACATCATCAATACCGACATTCAAATCATCTGCAACATTTTTTCTCATTTGCTCAATATACGGTAACATCTTCGGTCTTTGTGCCACTATCGTAACGTCTGCATTACCCACGGAATATCCCTTTTCAGCCACTTTCTTTACGACTTCTCTCAAAAGCATACGGCTGTCCGCCCCCTTATACTTTTCGTCTGTGTCGGGAAAATGCTTTCCTATATCTCCGAGTGCCGCCGCACCGAGAATTGCGTCTGCAAGTGCATGAAGTGCCACGTCTGCGTCACTATGTCCCAAAAGTCCCTTTTCATACGGTATTTTAACACCGCAAATTATACAATCTCTGCCCTCTACAAGCTTATGAACGTCATATCCCTGTCCTATTCTCATTCCGTAATACCTCGCTTTCTGAGTATTCTTTCACCGATTATCATATCTTCGGGAGTTGTGAGCTTTATATTATCATAACTGCCGTCACTTATTTTTATCTTAACACCGTAATGTTCGGCAATCATACAATCGTCAGTAGCGACAAAATTTTCGTCAAGTGCTTTTTGGTGCATATCAAGTATCTTATCCAGATAAAACACCTGCGGAGTTTGAATCATAAATGTTTTTTCTCTGTCAACAGTTCCTGCTATAAAACCGTCATTGTCCGCACTTTTCAGCGTGTCCTTGCATTTAACACCGACCGCCGCCGCACCGAATTTTATACAATCCGCAACAGAATTATTAATTTCATCATCTGTCACAAGTGCTCTTGCACCGTCGTGTATAAGCACAATATCACCTTCGGCTTTTTTCAGTCCGTTCATAACAGACTCCTGACGTGTCGCACCGCCTTCTGTTATATATGATACCTTTTTTATACCGTATTTGTCAACAAGTATTTGACATTCTTCTATATCATTTTTGCCTGTGACAACTATAATATCATCAATTTTATCATTTTTTTCAAATGCCGAAATTGTATAATAAAGCACTTCACGTCCCAATATTTTAAGAAAAACCTTATTTTTATCGGCACCCATTCTTGTGCCTTTTCCTCCTGCAACTATAACCGCTGTTATTTTCATAATATATCCTTTCAAAATAAAAGCAGAGCCATAAAACATAGCTCTGCACTTTTAATCACATATCAAACCAACGCGTCAACAGTATCGTTTAAAATGCTTTCAATGTCACTAACATCGGCAACTTCCGACAGGACAAGTTCGCTTACAACAATCTGTTTTGCACTGGTAAGAGTCTTTCTTTCACTTGTTGAAAGACCTTTTATTTTTTCACGGTACATCAGTTCTTTCAATACCAAAAGCACTTGATAAATATCTCCCGACTTAATCTTAATAAGATTATCTCTCTGACGTTTATTCCAATTCGCGTCATCTTCAAGCTCCGCGTCACGAAAATATTGAAGTGCCTTTTTTGCCTCCTGCTTTTCTATAACAGGACGAATACCGATTTCTTCGCTGTTTTCTATCGGTACATTTGTTACCATATTGCCTATGGCAAACTTTAGAACATAGTATTGACGTTTTTTGCCGACAATCTCTATTTCTTTGATTTCTTCTATTGTACCCGCACCGTGCATAGGATGTACAACTTTATCGCCGACACTATACATCTTTACTTACCGCCTTTCTCATTAACCACTATCTTAACAACATAATTATAACACAAAATGCCCCAAATGTCAAATTTTTTGATTATATCATAGTTACCAAAAAAAATCAACCCCTTTTGTGTAATTCTTTTAATAAATTGTCAAAACAAAAAGGATACCACTCTAAAGTAATATCCTTTTCGTTTTTATTCTTTATTTTGACCTGTGTTGTCGGGAATTATGCTTTCCAAGCGACTCGCCGCAGTAATCGCAAGATTTTTAAGCAAAGTCTTTTGGTTATCGTCACTGCCCGAACCGGCTGTAATCTCAATTATACAGCCTCTGTCGTACACATGGATAGTCGGAAACGCTATATACGATTCCTGTCCTATACCCTCAACCAATTCGGCAGAAGAACGTTTTGACTTTTCCTGTTCGTACTGGTCGAAAAGCATTTGATAATCAATAGTATCTGTGAACTGTGTAACCTTAACCGTTACAGTATCATTTTGACCTATAGGCTCACTTCTGTAAAGCACTGTCGCAACATTACCGTTACGGCTTGTACCTGATTCCTCAATAACAGGTGTATATCCAGCATTTAGTGCAACATCATCAGTTGTGATAAGTGTCGCCGGGTCAATTTCGGGTATCGGTGTAGGTGTCGGCTTTGCAAAAAGTCCGCCGCCACCGCCGCAAGCACACAAACCTATTATCATAGCCAAGCTTGCTAACACAAGCAATAACTTTTTCATAATTTTACCTCCAATGATTATTTCATTGCAATGGCATCTTTTACATTCTTAACGATATTTTCAGGAGTTAAACCGTATTCCTTAAATAATTCAGCCGGTTTACCCGATTTACCGAATCTGTCAGTACCGATAATCTTAACAGGTACAGGAGCATTTGCACATACCACTTCCGTAACGGCACTTCCAAGACCGCCCATAATGTAATGCTCTTCAGCTGTTACGATAGCACCTGTTTCCTTAGCAGCCTTTGTTATTATTTCTTCGTCTATAGGCTTGATTGTATGGATATTGATTACTCTTGCGGAAATGCCCTCTTCTTCAAGCATTTTTGCCGCTTCAAGTGCCATACCTACCATAAGACCGGTTGCAATAATTGTTGCGTCCTTACCGTCCTTTAGTTGAACACCCTTGCCAAGTTCAAACTTGTAGTCCTCACTGTTTACGTCCTCAACGGCAAGACGACCGAATCTCATATATACAGGACCGTTGTGGTCAATAGCCGCCTTAACGGCTTGCATAGCCTCAATATCATCGGCAGGGTTTATAACAACCATATTAGGAATTGAACGCATTAAAGCGATGTCCTCAAGACATTGATGTGACGCACCGTCCTCACCGACAGAAATACCTGCGTGAGTAGCACCGATTTTAACATTAAGCTTTGTATAGCCGATTGAGTTTCTAACCTGTTCAAAGGCTCTGCCTGCGGCAAACATTGCAAATGTTGACGCAAAAGCGATTTTTCCGCTTGCGGCAAGTCCTGCTGCCACGCACATCATATTACTTTCTGCAATACCCATATTTATAAATCTTTCAGGATATGCTTTCTTGAACATTTCTGTTTTTGTTGATTTTGAAAGGTCAGCGTCAAGCACAACTATGTTAGGGTTTTCACCGTACTTTACAAGCGCCGCTCCGTATGATTCTCTTGTAGCTTTCTTTGCCATTACAGACTCGCCTCCAATCCTTTGATTATTTCATCAAGCTCTGCGATTGCTTGATTGTACTGTTCTTCATTCGGTGCAGAACCGTGCCAGCCTGCGTTATTTTCCATAAATGAAACATTCTTACCTTTAACAGACTTCATTATAATAGCGGTAGGCTGTCCCTTTGTAGCCTTCGCCTCGTCAACAGCAGACATAAGTTCTTCAAAATTATGAGCACTTACCTTTATAACGTGCCAACCGAATGCCTCAAATTTCTTATCGATAGGATTAGGATTCATTACCTTAGAAATGTCACCGTCTATCTGTAAGCCGTTGTTATCAACGAAAATTGTAAAGTTGTCAAGTTTGTAATGAGCGGCAAACATAGCTTGCTCCCAAACCTGTCCTTCCTCAAGCTCACCGTCACCAAGAACAGAATATACTCTGTAATCCTTGTTGTCAAGCTTTGCGGCAAGTGCCATACCGCCTGCGGCTGATACACCTTGTCCCAATGAACCTGTTGACATATCAACGCCGGGTACTTTGTTCATATCAGGATGTCCTTGAAGATAGCTGTTTACATTTCTGAATGTCTTAATATCCTCTTTTGGTATAAATCCTTTTTCTGCAAGTACACCGTATAGTGCAGGTGCTGTGTGACCCTTTGAAAGAACAAATCTGTCTCTGTCCTCCATTTTAGGATTTTTCGGATCTACGTTCATTACCTCAAAGTAAAGCAATGTCAAAACATCTGCTACAGATAATGAACCTCCCGGATGTCCCGATGCCGCACTGTATACGGCTGTAAGAGCGTGCTTACGAACATTGTTTGCAATGATTGACAGCTCTGTGACTCTTTTCTTATCCATGTGTCGTGTTTCCTCCCTTAAATTAATTATTATCTAACGCATTTTCATACGCGATATTCATAAGTGTGTCAAGTCTTTCCGTTTCTCCCGAAAGATACAGAAATCCTATAAGTGCCTCAAATCCCGTTGCTCTGCGGTATTCCGTCATATTTGCGTTTTTCGGCACTGTATTCGATTTTGCGTTTCTTCCTCGCTTGTATACCGCCGTTTCATCATCTGTCATATGTTCAAGCATTGCGTCTATACTGTTTGACTGTGCGTGTGCTTTGACATACTGAACAGTCTTTTTATGCAGTTTGTTGGCAGGAAGATTTTCGTGTTCTTCTATAATTCGTGTACGAACAAAAAGTTCATACACTCCGTCACCTATATAGGCAAGCGCCAAAGGCGAAAACTGTGACGGCTTTTTTGTTGTAAGCATAGTTACCTCCCCAAGTTTAAGGATTTTCTCACCAAGTGCTGTGGATTAATTTGTTCACAGTGCTGTTTTGAAACTCGGGTGCTGTATACTGATACCGCCCCGGTTGCATGGCGAGCAGCAGACCTTTTGTCTGCAACCAGCCCGAGTAAAAAATAACGCTGTGGGCTAATTTTTATTCTGAGATGTAGTTCCACTTTACACCCATCGGTGTATCCTTTAACTCAATATTCATAGCTTTCAGCTTATCACGAATTGCGTCAGCTTCAGCCCAGTTCTTCTCACTTCTTGCTTTGTTACGCTTTTCGATTAATTCTTCAACCTCTGCGTCTATCGACTTTTCCTGTGTCTTTTGGAATAAACCGAGTACACCGCCAAGCTCATGTATAAGGTCAAGCGTCTTTTCAACAACAACTTTCGCATTCTTATTTTCGTTTGACAATGCGGTGTTTGATGCATAAACTATATCAAATATTGCCGCGATTGCGTCGGCTGTATTCAAGTCGTCGTCCATTGCCGCAATAAATTTAGTCTTGCAGTCATCAAGAGTTTTTGAATACTCCTTTTCACTGTCTGTAAGTTCTCTGTCCTCACTGTTTTGAAGTAAAAATTCAAGATTGTCTATGCAAGTGTATACTCTTTCAACAGCTGATTTTGCCTGTTCCATCAATGTATCGGCAAAGTTAATCGGATTTCTGTAATGAGCCGAAAGCATAAAGAAACGTACCACTTCACCGTCATACTTTTTAAGTATGTCACGAACAGTAAAGAAGTTTCCGAGTGACTTACTCATTTTCTGATTGTTTATATTAATATATCCGTTGTGCATCCAATAGTTTGCAAAAGGCTTTCCATTTGCACATTCGCTCTGTGCAATTTCGTTTTCGTGATGCGGGAAAATCAAGTCCTGACCGCCCGAATGAATGTCTATCGTTTCGCCAAGATACTTGTTCACCATTGCACTACACTCGATATGCCAACCCGGTCTGCCCATTCCCCATGGGCTTTCCCAAGCAGGTTCGCCCTCTTTTTGCTTTTTCCAAAGTGCAAAGTCCATAACGTCCTTTTTATGTTCGTTTACGTCAATTCTTGCACCTGCCTCCAAATCTTCCAATGGCTGTTTTGAAAGCTTGCCGTATTCGTTAAATTTCTTTGTAGAGAAATACACGTTTCCGTCAACATCGTAAGCATAACCGTTATCAACAAGTTTCTTTACAACATTGATAATCGCGTCAATATTTTCCGTTGCTTTCGGGTGAATTGTAGCCTTGTGAATACCGATAGCCTGTGCGTCCTTAAAATATTCCGCAATAAATCTCTCACCAAGCTCTTTTACCGTTATACCTTCTTCATTTGCACGTTTAATCATCTTATCGTCTATATCGGTAAAATTCTGTACGAATGTTACTTTATATCCTTGATATTCAAGATAACGACGCATTGTATCAAAAACAATAAACGGTCTTGCATTTCCTATATGAAAATAGTCATATACAGTAGGACCGCATGAATACATTTTAACTTCACCTTTATTTATAGGGACAAACTCCTGTTTTTGTCTTGTTAATGTGTTATAAATTTTCATAAGCACTACTTCCTTTTTCCATTCTAACTTTAATTATATCGCAAAATAAAAGAAAATACAACCTCTATTTTTAAAAAATAGAAGTTGTATTTATGTTTTTATATGCTCGGAATAAATAATCTGTTTCCTATTTCAAGTTTGTCGGATTCCTCCATATTGTTAAACCTCAAAATTTCACTTTGCGGTACTGCATATCGTTTTGCAATCTCCCAAAGATTATCCCCTTTTTGAACAAAGTAAATCACTATACCGTTTTTGTCACCGTTTTCAAGCGGTTCTGTCACCACTTCATTCACAAGTTCGATTTTTCTTTTTCTGATTATATTTGCGTTAAGCGATAAAATACATCTGATTTCAATTTCACCCGCCACGTTCAAATTATATGCAGTGTGCTTTACTTCCGCTTTTATTTCCGGAATAAGGTCACTGTACGTACTTTCGCAGTCAAGCATATAGCTGAACGGCAATTCTTTTTTCATACTATAAACAGGGCTTTCGTTGCTGTCTGTCAAATATAAAATATATGCCTCGATTTTACCCTCTGCCAAAAGTTTACCGCGTTGTATCTGTGCCTTTGTGATATACGGTCTTGTTATCACGTCATACACTCCAGAAACGGACGGTGTACCCGTGCCCATTTCCACCATTTCACGAATTGTGTTCTGTGATGACGGACGTGACACAACTTCTTCAAGTTCCACTTCTTCCTTCAAAAGCTGAGTTTTCGTAAACGGCTCATAGCAATCGCATATCATATCCACCGCCACATTTTCCGTTGCCTTGACCTGTGCCGCAACGGTTACGTCAATATCAACAATTCTGTTATCGCCGTCATTATCCTCAGCAACCTGATACCTTACGTCCGATATGCTGTAATCAATATCGCATATCGTTTCGTCACCGGCGTCGTCGCAATCAATAATTTCCGTAAAAGGCACTTCGCTTTCCATAAACTGAATACAACAGTCACTGTCGGTATACAGAACGCATACACTTATTTCTCCCTTTACAACAATCTTTCCCGTAACCGCTTTATATTCCGAATCGGATATTTTTGTATCGACTTTCAATATCTCGTTGATTGATGTCTGACCGTTCGGAACTTCTATTGATTCCTTTACAGAAAATTCAGTTTCCGTCAGTCCGATACAATTTTGCAGTTTTACGTTTTCCTTGAGCAATTCCGCATTATCGCAGTCCTCCGCCTCAACCGCTATCTCAACATTCTTTTCGGCTACAACTTCATAGTCCAAACCCACAATCACCTTAATTCTCAGTTTACGACTGTTTATGAGCGAAAATTCGGCTCTATCCACGTTTGCCATTATAATTGCAGTCATATCGTCAGTTATATTTTTGCTGTCCATATTTTGCGTGAAGTCAAACGACGTTATAATACTTTTTACCTTTTCTCTGTCACTGTCGGGTATGTACAAAATTTTCAAATCAACTCTGCCTGTGACATTTACTCGTCCGTTTGTAATTTCCTTGTTCGTAATACACGATACTGCGTCAAGCTGCAAAATTTTTAGTATATCGGGTTTCACATCGGGTACGATTATGTCCTCATCAACAAGCACCTGCGTGTCGCCCTTGCACGAAACTTGATTTACCGTTACATTCTCCTTTACTAATTCCATAATTAATATAATTCTCTCCTTTCGTTAAATAAAAATCTAAAAAAATTGTTCACATTTCTGTGTACAACTTTATTCAAACTTTTCTAATAAAAAAATTCTCATAGTAAATACTATGAGAATTTTTATGAATTATTCTTAATTATGCGTTTTTAATAATTTCTTTCCACTTTTCGTAAGCAGCATCCCACTTTTCTGAATCCTGAGGCTCGTATGTTTTAATATCGAATGAATTGCGAACAACTTTTCTGCCTTCATTGATGTCCTTAATCGCACCCATAGCCATTGCCTGTACAATTACGTTACCAATACTTGTAGCCTCAACAGGGCCTGTGCTAACAACACGCTTTGTTGCGTTTGCGGTAAATTGACAAATCATCTTGTCCTTGATACCGCCGCCGACAATATTAACAACATTGTACTTGTTGCCTGTAACGTCCTCCATACCCTCAACAGTTTGACGATACTTGAACGCAAGGCTTTCTGCGATACATCTTACAACTTCACCCTTTGTTTCAGGCACTTTCTGACCTGTCTTTTTACAGTATTCCTTTATACGCTTAGGCATATTACCCGGTGTTTGGAACTCTGCATAATCCGGATCAACAAGACTTGCAAAAGGTTCTGCCGCATTTGCCTGTCTTTCAAGTTCGTCAAAGCTTAGAAGTTCGCCTTCTCTGTCCCATTGACGTCTTGATTCTTGGATTAGCCATAGTCCCATAATGTTCTTCAAGAAACGGATTGTCTTATTAACTCCGCCCTCGTTTGTAAAGTTATGGTTGAATGCACCGTCCGAAGTATTAGGCTTGTCAAGTTCAACACCCATAAGTGACCATGTACCCGAAGATATGTAAATAAAGTCTTTTTGGTCAACAACCGGTACCGAAGCAACGGCACTTCCCGTATCGTGTGAAGCAACCGCAACAACAGGCACTTGTTCAATACCAAGTTCTTCTGCAAGTTCCGGTTTTACTTTGCCGACAATTTCACCCGGGAATATAACATCTGTTAAAATATCTGTCGGAATACCGAGTTTCTTTAACAAATCGTATGACCATTCGTACTTTTCACTGTTGTACATCTGTGTTGTTGACGCATTTGTGTATTCAGTCTTTTTAACACCTGTTAAGAAGAAGTTGAATAAGTCAGGCATCATAAGCAAAGTTTTTGCATTTTTTAGTGAAGTATCACCTGATAGCTTTGCTGACAAAAGCTGATATATTGTATTGAACCAGTTAAAAGCAATACCTGTTTCCTTGAAAATTTCTTCTTTCGGAACAAGTTTAAATGCCTCGTCATACATACCCTCTGTTCTTGTATCACGATAGTGGTAAGGATTGCCGATAAGCTTGTCATTTTCGTCAAGCAAACCATAGTCAACGCCCCATGTGTCGATACCGATACAGTCAATATCTCTGTCACCCGAATTTGCACACTTTAAGATACCTTGCTTGATTTCAAAGAATAATCTAAGCACGTCCCAATGCAAATCTCCGTTTATGTTAACAGGGTCGTTTGAAAAACGGTGTTTTTCTTCAAGAGTGATTTTTTCACCGTCAAATGTGGCAAGCATTGCACGTCCCGATGACGCACCAAAGTCAAATGCTAAAAATTTATACTTTTTACCCATATTCTTTCCTCTTTTCTTAAAAATAAATTTTACTAAATATATTATACATTAAATAAAATACTATGTCAATATTACACATAGTGCATTTTTGATTTATAGGAATAAGTTTTTATTTTTACAGTTTAAATAGTATGGTTCGCCACCACTCCGTCACTATCGTGACACCTCTCCTCAAGGAGAGGCTTTTCGTTGTCCGCCATATTTTACAAGGCTCATCTTGAGGGGAGTCGGCGGAATAGCCGTCTGAGGGGTGGCTTTTGTAGGATATCATGGTGCCGTCCACTACTCTCCGTTTTGGGCGACCAATGGTCGCCCCTACAAATTGTTTGGTTTTTTATTTAAAATTGGTTTTGTAAATAAATATTTGCTCGCCACCACTCCGTCACTATCGTGACACCTCTCCTCAAGGAGAGGCTTTTCAGGATAAGACAACTTTCGTAAGGCTCCACTTGAGGGGAGCTGGCGGCGTAGCCGTCTGAGGGGTGGCTCCCTATATCTTTCAACATCAAAAAACTCCGACCGAAGTCGGAGTTTTTAATCTAATTAATACCAAGTTTGTGAATCATACTTATCAAGTACGTTTCTGATATTAGCTATTCTTGTTTCTGTATCAATAAGACCGTTATCGTCATAAGCACTTGTTGCCTTCAGCATAGCATCTTCTGCCCAGTGACCGTCAATGTCTACGATTGAATACAATTCAGGAGTTACTGTTGTACCGTCTTGAGCTACAAGACCCATATCTGTACGTCCGATAACATTATTGAACATTTGACAGAATTCTGCTCTTGTCATAACTTTGTCAGGTTCAAATGTTGTATCACTTGTACCGTTCATATAACCGTAAGCAACTACTGTTTCGATGTATGACTTATACTGTGAATCAGCAATATCAGTAAATTCAGTTTTGCCTGTCTTTGTCAGTCCCAAACCGTATGCAAGAAGTTTTGCAACTTCGCCTCTTGTAACTGCACCGATTTCAACTGAATCAACACCGTCAAATGCACCCTTTTGAGCAAGATATGCAAGACCTCTTACATACCATGTACCCTCATGCTTTGCAATGTTATCTGTTACAGGATAAACTGTATCTGCTGTACCGTACTTTTGGTCAACCATTCTTGTAATCATAGCTGCAACCTGTTCTCTTGTAACAGCGTCGTCAGGAGCCATCTTAACTTCTGCAACCCATTTACCGCCGACTACGTTACCTTCTTCGTCAGTTACGTCTACTCTTTGAATAGCAGGTTCATAGCCAAATATATACGCATAGCCAAGACCTTGAAGATCCACTTCTTCGCCAGGTGTAACAGTCGGAGCCGGTGTAGGCTCTTCAGTTGGTTCCGGTGTTGGTTCTTCTGACGGTACAGGTGTTACGTCAGGAGTTGTATTACCTGCATGACCCCAAATTACCGCACCTTCACCGTAAATATCAAGTGAATTACAGATTAGTTGACCGCGGTTAATACCGTTACCTGATGTTGTACCAATCTTTACATCGGCTTTCGGAGCATATACTGTACCTTCAATATTAGCACCGCCGCCGTAAATGTTGAATGTTTCCGCACTTGTTACAGTGTTACCTACCATATGGCAAGATACTTCATATGAAGTTGCATTGATTGCGTTTACATTACCTTTAACTCTTTCGTCAGCATACTGACCGCTGTTTGCAAATCTTACTGTTTCAGCCTTTGTTACAATGTCACCTGTAATCTTACCGTCAAAGTCAAACTTTGATGTTCCGTAAGAATAAATATCACCCTCAAGAGTAAATGTATTACCGAATGATACAGGTGCGCTGCCAAGAACTATATCACCCTTCGTCGGAGCATTGAATGATAGATTCTGCGGTTCACCGTCATAGTAAATATCCGCGCAAATCATAGAGTTTGCACTTGTACTGCCGATTGAAACCCAGCTGTCGCCCCATTGACTCGGAACGATAATCCATTTCAAATCGCCTGTACCGAAATCAAATGTACCGTCACCTGTGTCAACTACGTTTACCATAGCCTCACCCGGAGCTTGTGAAATAAGATATGCAGGATTGTCGCCTACTACTTCAATATAACCTTTCTTATCGTTAGCAGTAGAGAATGATAATTGATTAACTTTTACATATACCGGACCGTTTGTTGTGTCGATAACAACCTTACCGCCTTGAACGCTTAGTCCGTCAAATGATGTATTTTCTGAAATTGTGTAATATGGATAACCGTTTTCGTCGGTAGGAAGACTCGGATACGACCAGGCATTAACGCCTACCCAACCTTGTGCAGATGTGTATTCTACATCTTCATAAGCAGGTGTTTCGGGTTTTACAGAATCATCTGTAAGATAAGTATCGGGATAATATGCATCAAGATACTTTGACATATTTTCTTCAACCTTATCCACACCTTTTCTGTTTGTGTCTTTAAGGATTGCAGAATATTCGTCTTGATAGCTTACTTCTTGTGATGAAATTATATCACCATCAAGATAGTTTTCACCAGCATTGTCAAACTTAACCTGTCCGCCTGCATACACGTCACCCTCAATATTCATTGATTGATGTGCGTTTACCCCGTCAAATGCTACAACAGCCGCATTGTTGATTGTAGAAACCTGTGTTTCCAGAATCTGAGCAAAAGCAGACACTGCCATTGTAAGCATTGATCCTGCAACCAAGCAGGACACCATTTTTTTCATGTTCATAAACCTCTCCCTCTCTCCAGTTATTATACTATCAATATATAGTTATATTAATTGTATATACATATAATACCACTCAACATCTATATTTGTCAATATCTTCAGGAGAATTTTATAACATAAATTATCCTTATTTCACCCAGTCAGCCCATTCGTAGTCGTTGATTGAATCTTTGATGTAATCCTTGGTAAGTTCCAGTGCAACAATTATATTCAGACACCACTGTGAAGTAAAGTTTGTACTTATCCAGAACATTTCTTCGAGATTTTCATTATTAAAGTAATTCTTGTAAATTCCTATATCGAAATTATCTTTCTTGTCCTTGCCTGCCAAAGAATGAATAAGCACTTGCCATACTTGATATGCAAGCTCGGCGTTATTTGTTTCTCTTGCCGCATATCCGCACAAAGCCGATGCCATATACGGATAAACAAATCCGTTGCCGGTCAAAAGACCGTTTGAAATTTTCTTTTTTTCCTCAACCGGTAAGAAGTAAAATTCGCCGTACTGAACAAGCATATCCTTAAATACTTCATCATCTAAAAGTTCAGCAAGTTCAAACCAAGTTTCGGGACCGCCCATACAAACGGCAAGGTGTGCACCGCCTGCGGCACTTTCGCCGATATATCCCAAATGGCCCGTTTCGGGATCATATTCATAGTTTGAACCCGAAATCATACGCATAGGCGACTTTTTCAAATCATTGATACCTGTAACAATCTTATCTCTGTAATGATTATCGTTATCTCTCTCCCAAGCCGTATACCAGTTTGAGCAATATGTTGACCAGTCCGGACCGCTTCTTGCATGAGTAGGAAGTTTCATTTCTTCTTTCTTATAGAAATATCTAAGCGGATCCATATTAAGCGTTGCATAGTCTGCGTCCTTAACATCATCCATTGCGTCACCTATTCTCGGATCACCGCCCATCAAATAATACAATGCTCTGTGATGTCCTGCCATAGCGATACGCGGTTCTTTACAGGAATCGCCCCAATGCACAACATTATGACGGCTGCCAAGACCTTTCAAATCACCGAAATGGTATATATCAACATCTGCACTGTGACGGCTCATTGCCTCTGCCATAGTGAAAATATCTTCTCTGCCCGAACGCATAAATGCAAGCCACAACCATAATGTCGGTATAAGTTCGGTATTCTGCCAAGCGTAACCGCCCATATCATATCTCCAACAATGACGTTGTGCGTCATATGTGTGCATTATATCGCCGTAATCCCAAAGACCGTACCAATGTCTTTGTTCGACTTCGTTCTCATAAAATGCAAATGCTTTGTCAAGTTCTTCTTCAAGCCACTTTTTAAGCGGTGTATCCTTTGACGGCAAGCTCCATTCACCCATAGCCTTAACTTCGTGATAATATTCAGGAGCTGCAACAAGTACAGACGGTTTCTGTACAGTTTCGGCTTGTTTCATAAGTTCATCGTCCGACGGCACTGTATCATATAAAAACAGTGACATTTCGTTTGTATTCGCAATTCCGTATGCCGACGAGCCTATTTCAGGGAATCCTTCATAATATGTTTGGTCATGTGCAACGGTGTCATAGTGACGCATATCCTGTGCTTCTGCGTCCGGCGGAACAATCCACGCGGTAAGGCTTGCGTTATCCGTACAAAGTCCGTCAGCATAAATTGATGTAGGATACTTCTCCCAGAAGTTGTGCATACAGAATGCCGTACCTTTTGTTTCGTCCGCAATGTACATAAGACCTTTTGAGCGTTTGCCCCAATTTGCCTTTATAAATGTACATTCTTCGTGTCCTGTGCGTTTCTTTACTTCAAAACTGTCTGCCGTAACCTGTTGCAAACGATAGCTGTCCCACTTTGTTACATTATCAATTTCCTCTTTTGTAACCGCATTACCGTTTCTCAAGTCAACCATTTCCGAAAGGCTTACCTTTTCGCCTGCAAGCTGCTTTGAATAAATCGGCTGAATACCGATTGACGGTCCAAGACGCGGTCGCCACAAATTTAAAAGCTGCATTGTTTCGTGCATAACACCGCAGTCGCCTGTTATCTTTATACGTCTGTTATAAAGTTCACCTTCCATTTTTCTTGTAAGCTGAACGCCGACACCTTTTATAAAATCGGTCTTTTCATCGCCGTCATACAAGAATGTATGGATAATCTTGATTTCATTTTCATCATAGAATACAGAAAATCTGATTATGTAACGCAAAAATTCACTGCCGTCAATGTTTTTGTGTTCACCCGTAACTTTTACCGTTGTTTTCAAATTACCGCAATCTTCAATTTCGACAGTATTGATTTTTCCGATATACGGTATGCTTTTTCTTATTTCAACGTCACCGTCTTTACTGCGAAGTTCTTTTACGGCTTTTAATGTTACATCACCGTAAGGAGTTTTCATCAAGACCGAACCTTGTTTTGGGAATACCGCTTTAAATTTGCCGTTGTCAACAATTATCTCGTTTTCTGTTTCATTTGTCTTTATTCCGTCAAAACCGTCATATTTATCCGCTTTGTTTATTTCAACAGTTTCACTGTCTGTTTTGATTGTGTACGAAGTCCATTTTGTTGAACCGTCGGGATAATATGCAATCGGCTTTTCCTGATATGCGATAGCGTTTCCGTTTTCGTCATTTACTGAAAATACTGTTTCTTTTGTAACTTCGCCTTTTTTCCAAGGCACACCGAATGTAACATATCCGCCTTTTGAACGGTTTTCAAGCCAATGTAATTTTATGCTGCTCATTTTTCACATCTCCTTATATTCTTGCAATGCCCGATTCTCTTGCCGCTTTTGCAACGGCTTTTGCAACGTTTTCCGCTACACGCTTATCGAATGCGTCAGGAATAATATATTCATCATTAAGTTCATCATCTTTAATAATATCGGCAATCGCCTGTGCGGCTGCCATTTTCATTTCGTCATTAATATCGCTCGCTCTTACGTCAAGTGCACCTCTGAATATACCTGGGAATGCAAGCACATTGTTGATTTGATTAGGGAAATCACTTCTTCCCGTACCTATAACTCTTACGCCTGCCTTCTTTGCAACGTCAGGCATAATTTCCGGAACAGGATTTGCCATAGCAAACACGATTGGATCTTTAGCCATTTTTGCAACCATTTCTTCCGTAAGAATACCCGGTGCGGAAACACCTATAAATAAATCTGCGTCTACGATTGCCTCATCAAGCTTTACGTCAAGATTGTCCGGATTTGTAAGTTCGGCAAGCTTTGCCTGTTCGCTGTTCATTTCAGGGTTTCCTCTGTAAAGTGAGCCGTACTTGTCACACATAATTACATTTTTCAAACCTCTTGAAACAAGCAGTCTTGTTATCGCCATACCTGCCGAACCTGCACCGTTTACAACGGCTTTAATTTCCGTAATATCCTTGCCGACTACCTTTAGAGCGTTAAGCACCGACGCAAGTACAACAACGGCTGTACCGTGCTGGTCATCGTGGAATACAGGAATATCACATTCTTCTCTCAATCTTCTTTCAATCTCAATACATCTCGGAGCGGATATATCCTCAAGATTAACACCACCGAATGAACCGGCAATCATTTTTACCGTATTTACAATTTCGTCAACGTCCTTTGAACGAACGCAAAGCGGAAATGCGTCAACATCTGCAAACACCTTGAACAATGCACATTTACCCTCCATTACAGGCATACCTGCCTCCGGACCTATATCGCCAAGTCCGAGTACAGCTGTACCGTCCGTTATAACGGCAACAAGATTTGAACGTCTTGTGTATTTATATGACAAATCCACGTCCTTTGAAATTTCAAGACAAGGCTCTGCAACACCCGGTGTGTATGCAACAGAAAGTTCTTCTCTGTTTGTAACCTTTGCTCTTGACACAACTTCAATTTTACCGTGCCAGTCCTCGTGTTGTTTTAGTGCAAATTCTTTTTTATCCATTAGTTTCTCTCCTATTCTATCACTGTGTACAATTATTTTCATTTTATCACAACTCACTCGTACATTCAATACATTTGCATTACTTAATTCATTTATTTTCTTATTTATACAATCTCACCAAACGAGCCTTACTGTTTTTAGCAAAAATATGCACAACAATTAACAAAATAGTTCTTTTCTTTTTGTAAAAAATATTGTATAATATATATGACATAGTATGAGAATATTATATCTATATATATAAATTCCCAAATTTCAAAGGAGAAGATTATTATGATTACTATTACCGGAAAACCAGTATGCAGCGGTGTTGCATTTGGACCTGTGTTTGTTTTCAGCCGTGAGGAAAGCACAATTAAAAGACATCATATCGAAAGCAGTGATGATGAAATCGCTCGTTTTGAATCAGCACGTCAGCAGACAATCAGTGAACTTGCTATGCTTTATGATAAGGCTCTTGCCGAAGTCGGCGAGGCTAACGCAATGATTTTTCAAATTCATCAGATGATGCTTGACGACCTTGATTATATCGAATCAATCAAAAATATAATTACCGACCAGCTTATAAATGCCGAAACCGCAGTTGCACAAACTTGCGACAATTTTGTGCAAATGTTCCGTGCAATGGACGATCCGTATATGCGTGAAAGAAGTGCGGACGTCAAAGACGTTTCGGAAAGACTTATAAAAATTCTTTCGGGTAAGGACAAGGACGGTCTTGTTACGGACGAACCTGTTATAATCATTTCCGATGACCTTGCGCCGAGCGAAACGGTTCAGTTCGACAAGAGCAAAATTCTCGCTTTTGTAACAGAGGGTGGCTCTACAAATTCTCATACATCAATTCTTGCAAGAATGATGAATATTCCCGCAATGATTGGTGCAAAGGGCGTTTTGTCTGCCGATGCAAACGGCAAAAATGCCATTGTTGACGGTTTTACGGGTACGATTTATATTGATCCCGACGAAGCTACAATCACCGAAATGACTAAGAAAAAAGAAGAAATTGATAAACAAAACAAACTTCTTCAACAATTAAAAGGTCGTGAAAGCGTAACAAAAGACGGTCAAAAGATTGAACTTTGTGCAAATATCGGAAGTGTTCTTGATGTCGGCAATGTTTTAAAAAATGATGCCGAGGGTATCGGACTTTTCAGAAGTGAATTTTTATATCTTGAAAGCAACGATTATCCGTCTGAAGACGTTCAGTTTGCCGCATATAAAGATGTACTTTCAAAAATGGTTAATAAACGTGTAATCGTTCGTACACTTGACATCGGTGCAGACAAGCAGGTTGATTACTTTAATATGCCGAAAGAAGAAAATCCGGCTATGGGTATTCGTGCAATAAGAATTTGCCTTCAAAGACCGGATATATTCAAGACTCAGCTTCGCGCTCTATATCGTGCATCGGTATTCGGTAAACTTGCTATTATGTTCCCTATGATCGCTTCGGAATGGGAAATCGTAAAAATACTCGAAATAATTGATGAAGTTAAAGCAGAACTTGACAGTGAGGGCATTGCTTATTCAAAGAATGTTGAACTTGGTTGTATGATTGAAACCCCTGCCGCAGCGGTAATCAGTGATATTCTTTCAAAGCACCTGGACTTCTTCTCAATCGGTACAAATGACCTTACTCAATATACTCTTGCCGCTGACAGACAAAATCCCGACATAGGCAAATTCTGTGACACACATCATGTTGCAATTTTAAGACTTATTAATATGATAGTACAAAACGCTCATAAAAACGGTACATGGGTTGGAATTTGCGGTGAACTCGGTGCAGACCTTGAACTTACCGAAGCATTTCTTGCTATCGGCGTTGACGAACTTTCCGTCACCCCAAGTGCTATTTTACCGATACGTAAAAAGGTTATTGAAACCAATGTTTCTGAAATTAAAGAAAGTGTTTTAGACAAATATTTGAACTAATTTAAAAGCAGACAAAGAAAAAATTCTTTGTCTGCTTTTTTATGTGCTATTTACATTTATATGTCTTTTTATATACTTTGTTGAATTTTGTAATTTGTTGATATATAATACTCTTGTCGGATTAATCCGATGTTAAAGGCAAACTTCATTAACGGTTTTTAACCGGCGGTTATGCCCACTTTTATATTCACAGGCTTTATGCCGAGTTTATGAAAGGGGGTATGCTTATGAAAAGTAAGCATATTGTTACATATGGCAAAGAAATTGCTTTTTGCAGTTTTGATAATTATCGCTATATTGATAATTTTCACCATAAAAGTACAATAGCCGCCCTCTCACCCAGGAACGGCTATTGAATAAATAGTTCTTTTTGGGCATAACCGCTTGAGGTTTGCCTTTTTCTATTTTTATTATATAACTATAAATTAATTTTGTCAACACATAATGCAAAACACAGACTGCATTTTGCAATCTGTGTTTAATATTATTCAAATTAATACATTCCCATACCTGGATCCATCGGAGCGGCAGGAGCTGCCGGTTCAGGAAGGTCTGTTACAAGACTTTCTGTTGTAAGTACCATAGACGCAACAGATGCTGCATTTTGAAGTGCACTTCTTGTAACCTTAACCGGATCAACGATACCTGCCGAAATCATATCAACATATTCTTCAACAAGTGCATTAAATCCCTTACCTGTTTCACAAGACTTAACCTTATCCACGATTACACTGCCTTCAAGACCTGCATTCTTTGCGATTTGCCAAGCCGGTTCTTCAAGTGCTTTAAGTACAATTTGAACACCTGTCTTTTCATCGCCTTCGGTTTTTTCAAGTAGAGCCGCAACAGTAGGAATAACATCAATATAGCTTGTTCCGCCGCCTGCAACGATACCTTCTTCAACAGCCGCTTTAGTAGCTGCAAGAGCGTCTTCAATTCTAAGTTTCATTTCTTTCATTTCTGTTTCTGTTGCCGCACCGACTTTAATTACAGCAACACCACCTGCAAGTTTAGCAAGTCTTTCTTGTAGCTTTTCCTTATCAAATTCAGATGTTGATGCCTCAAGTTCACGTCTGATTTGTGCAACTCTGTCTGCAATTGCATTCTTATCGCCTGCACCGTCAACAATAATTGTAAGTTCCTTTTGAATCTTAATTTGCTTTGCTGTACCAAGTTGTGAAATTTGTGTATCTTTCAAATCAAAGCCAAGTTCTTCACTGATTACCTGACCGCCTGTCAAGATTGCAATATCTTGTAGCATTTCCTTACGTCTGTCACCAAAGCCGGGAGCCTTTACAGGTACGCATACGAATGTACCGCGAAGTTTATTAACGATAAGTGTTGAAAGAGCCTCACCCTCAACATCTTCAGCGATAATTACCATCTTTCTGCCTGCTTGCATAACTTGTTCAAGAAGCGGTAAAATTTCTTGAATATTTGAAATCTTCTTATCTGTAATAAGAATGTATGGGTCGTCAAGAACTGCCTCCATTTTTTCTGTATCAGTTACCATATAAGGTGTGATATAACCTCTGTCGAATTGCATGCCTTCAACAATTTCAGAATATGTTTCGGCAGTCTTTGATTCTTCAACTGTGATAACGCCGTCTGCTGTTACCTTTTCCATTGCCTCTGCAATTAGCTGACCGATTTCTTCATTAGCAGCTGAAACCGACGCAACTCTTGCAATATCTTCCTTACCCTGAACTTTCTTTGCTGTAGAAAGCAGCTTTTCAACAGCCGCGTCAACAGCCTTTTGGATACCCTTTCTTACGATCATAGGGTTAGCGCCTGCCGCAACATTCTTTAGTCCTTCACGAACAAGTGCCTGTGCAAGAAGTGTAGCTGTTGTTGTACCGTCACCGGCAACGTCATTTGTCTTTGTTGCAACTTCTTTTACAAGCTGAGCACCCATATTTTCAAATGGATCTTCAAGTTCGATTTCCTTAGCGATTGTAACACCGTCATTTGTGATTAGCGGTGCACCGAATTTCTTATCAAGAACAACATTTCTGCCCTTCGGGCCAAGTGTGATTTTAACTGTATTTGCAAGTTGGTTGATACCGCTTTCAAGAGCGTGTCTTGCGTCCTGTCCGTATTTAATTTGTTTAGCCATAATAATAACCTCCTAATATATTAGTCTACTATTGCAAGTATGTCGCTTTGACGAAGAATTGTATATTCCTCACCGTCAACCTTGACTTCTGTACCTGCATATTTTGAAGTAAGTACCTTATCACCAACGGAAACTTCCATCTTAACTTCCTTTCCGTCTACAACACCGCCGGGACCTACTGCAACGATTTCAGCCACCTGTGGCTTTTCCTGTGCCTTTGAAGTAAGGATAATTCCGCTCTTTGTCGTTTCCTCTGCTTCAAGCATTTTTATAACAACTCTGTCTGCCAATGGTTTGATGTTCATTATATATTACCTCCTAAAATTTTAATTAAGTTCATTGTTAGCACTCACACTTCTTGAGTGCTAACAATGCTATTATGTTCTTTTTTGCTCTATTTAGCAAAGTCCGTTTTTTTAATATATTACTATATTTACTCTTATTTTCTTTATTTTTCTTTTTGTTACACTCAATATCTCCCTTTTGGTGTTTTAACAAATTGTTCATAAACTTAATACTACTTTAACTTACGAAGTTTTCAAACATCTGTTGTGCCTCATCAAGATTATCAAATTCAACACCTTTTTTGAGTTCATCAATATCCTCGCTCGGAAATACATTTTCGCTTATTTCTTCACTCAAAATTGCTGTTTTATTATCCCCTACACATTTATTAATTTGAAGTAAACCGTTCTCAACCTTAACTTCATATACTGTAGTTTTTACATCATTTGCATTCACCTCTTCAACCGCCGCAACCGTAGGCATAGGAGTCGGCACACTGTCGGACACACCTATTCTGCCGATAGCGTATCCGCCTCCGAAAAACAACGCTACAAGTAATACATATGACGAAACAATAAGTGTATTCTTTAAAATTTTCATAATTTATTCCTCATTTCTTTTAATATTTTTTCTTAAATTATTCCCTTTTGTCCCATTTTTATACTTTGCATAAGACTTTGAAAAATAAATGTTGCAAATTTATGCAATTTAGGATATAATTAAAGTATGTAATTATCTTTAAAGAAAGATTGAGGCTTTTAACAGCCCCGAAATCAAAGTAGACATACTCTCACATTTTGTCTACAATCTTAATAAAAAAGATAGGAGAAAATATTATGGCTGATAATAACAGAAGAAACAGACCAAGCTCCGGATATGGCTCAAATGATAATTTCAACTGGGAAGAGTATGATATGAAAACTTCGTCAGCTTCAGGCGCTCCGAGACGTCGCAGACAAGCGGCATCCACAAAGCCTACAAGATCACCGCAGGCAAGTTCTTCATCATACAGAGAAGTACCGTCAAGGCGCCGAACTCAAACAACTTCCCGCAGTAAGAAAAAGCAAAAAAAGCAGCTTACTCCGAAACAGATTCAATTCAGAAAACGCTTACGGCTTACATTCTTTGTTGCGATTTTTGTGGTAGTTGTAATTGTATCCGGTATGGGCATAGGAATGTATGCCGCAGTATCACGTGAAATTAAAGATATGAATATTCAAACTCTTGCTTTGAATTATTCTTCATTTATATATTACGAAGATGCCGCCGGCAATCCGCAGGAACTTGAACAAATACAATCCGATTTTAACCGTATATGGGTAGATTCGTCGCAAATACCTCAAGTTATGAAAGACGCTATCGTTTCAATCGAGGATGAACGCTTCTACAAGCACCACGGCGTTGATATTAAACGTACACTCGGTGCAACGGGTAAATGGGTACTTTCAAAAGTCGGTATCGGCTCGTCAAACTATGGCGGTAGTACGATTACTCAACAGGTTATAAAAAATATAACCAATGAAAAAGAAAATACACCTTCGCGTAAGGTCAAAGAAATGATGCGTGCGGTTGCACTTGAAAAACAGCTTACAAAAGACGAAATACTTACAATGTATCTGAATATCGTATATTTCGCTAACAACTGTAACGGTGTTGAGGCTGCCGCAAACACTTACTTTAACAAAGACGCAAGCGCCCTTACGCTTGCCGAAGCGGCATCAATCGCAGGTATAACACAGTTCCCGTCAGAATACGATCCGTTTGTACATCCGGATAAGAATATCGAAAAACGTAATCTTGTACTCGGCAAAATGCGTGAACTCGGTTATATCACAGACGCTGAATATGCAGAGGCATCAGGCAGTGACCTTGTTGTAAGCAACGCTTACAGGCAAAATCAAGGACGTATTACTTCATACTTTGTTGACCAAGTTGTAAATGACGTTATCGCCGACCTTATGACTCAAAAAGGTTACTCGGAAGATTTCGCAACCCAACAGGTATACAACGGCGGTTTGAAAATTTATTCAACAATGGATCCCGACATTCAAAATATAATGGAAGGCATATTTACCAATACGTCTAACTTCCCTTATACAGGCAAGGGTGCTCAATCGGCAATGATTATAATTGACCCTTACACAGGTAAAATTCGCGGTCTTATAGGCGGTCTTGGCAAAAAGACTGATATTCGCGGTTGGAACAGAGCCACTCAATCAAAACGTCAACCGGGTTCATCAATCAAACCGCTTTCGGTTTACGCACCGGCGGTTGATATGGGTAAAATCACAGAAGTCGATACCGTAACAGACGAAGAAATAACCATCGGCAACGACAAGTGGAAACCAAAGAACTCATACAACGACTTCTTAGGCGATATGACAATTAAAGAGGCAGTTGCACGTTCGGCAAACATTCCTGCCGTAAAGGTATTGGATATGGTCAACCTTACAAACTCATTCAACTACCTACAAAACAAATTCCACATCACAACACTTGAAGAAAAAGATAAAAACTACAGTTCTCTTGCACTCGGCGGTCTTACACAAGGTGTAACCGTTGAAGAAATGGCAGGAGCATACTGTACATTCGTAAACAGCGGTAAATATATTAAGCCGTATACTTACACAAGAGTACTTGATTCAACAGGTCAAGTTATTCTTGAAAACACATCAAGCACAAGTCAGGCTATCAGTCCTGCGGCAGCATACATTACTGCTGATTTACTTTCGGGCGTTGTAAACAGCAGCGTCGGTACAGGTAAAGGCGCAAAGCTTGACTGCGGTATTTCAACATACGGTAAAACAGGTACAACAGACGATGACTGCGATAAGTGGTTTGTTGGTTTCACACCGTATTATGTAGGTGCTTGTTGGTACGGTTTCGATACTCCCGCATCAATTTCAGCGGCAGGCGTTTCGGGCAATCCGACAGTTACCGCATGGAATCTTGTAATGGAAAAAATTCACGAATCGCTTAACCCTAAAGAAATCGCAAAACCAAGTAATGTTGTTGAGGCACAGGTATGCGAATACTCCGGTATGCTTGCAACTGACACCTGCCCTACCACAACCGCTTACTTCGTTGAAGGAACACAGCCAAAGGCATATTGTGACGCATCACACGCAAGCAGACGTAATAAATCAACGCAAACACCTCTGTCAACAGTTGCACCGGTTGATACTCCAAGCGCTATGCCTACAGTAAATCCTGCGACTTCGGAAACACACGAAAATCAAAACGGCAATAACTCAAATACATCTTTAGGTACAAATTCGGGTTCTTCGTCAGGTACTAACAGCGGTTCTTCGTCAAGTACAAATTCGGGTACTAACAGTGGTTCTTATGATACAAATTCGGGTAACAGTTCTTCGTCAAATTCGGGCGGAACTGATTACGAACAAGGCAATACAGGCTCATCTGAAAGCGAAAATACAGCAGGCGGAGCAGAAGAAGATACTTCATCGGAAGAATAAGACAGCAAAAATGAGGCTTTTTTTTGATGTGACCCCCAAAAGTTAGACTTTTTATAGCGTAGTAGTTTTAACGACTGCTACGCTATTTTTATGCAGCCAAGGTGTTGAGCCGATACTCAACCGGACTCATCCACCCAAGTTTTTCTTTTATTCTTTTCTCGTTGTAATATTTTATATATCTTTCAATAGCATCTTTAAGCTCTTCAAAACTGTAATATGTAGTTCCATAATACATTTCCTGCTTTAATATTCCAAAGAAATTTTCCATCACAGAGTTATCATAACAATTCCCTTTCCGAGACATACTTTGAAATATTTTGTTTTCTTTAAGAACAGAGGAATATGCACCCATTTGATATGCCCAACCTCTGTCTGAATGGAATGTTCTTCTGTATGGGCAATCAGATGTTATTTCTATTGCTTGTTTCTGTGCCGATAAAACACTTGCCGCTGATGGAGTTTTGCTTATACCATAGCTTAACACTTCACCATTAAACATATCAAGAAATGGGTCTAAATACAATTTCTTAATTACCATTCTGCCTTTGTTGTCAATCTCATAATACTTAAATTCGGTCGTGTCAGTAGTTATCTTTTGATGCGGTATAGATGTATTAAATCGCCTGTTAATTCTGTTTGGTGCTATTTTACCAACATTGCCTTTGTACGAATTATATCTGCGACTTTTTCGAGTAAATGATGTGACCTGGAAACATAATTTTTGCATGATTCTTTGAACTTTCTTTTTATTCACAAAAATCTTTCTGTTTCGTAATTCTCTATATACCCGTCTGTAACCGTAATCCTTGTTTTCTATATGGATTTTAGTGATTTCATCCTCCAACTGTTTATCAGGATTTTCTCTGTCAAATCGTTTTTGCCAATACATATATGTTGCCTTTGGAAAACCGACTACTGCGAGAATGTCTTTTAATTTGAACTGTCCTCGGAGACTGTGGACAATTCTCGCTGTTTTTTCAGAAGAGTTTCCTCCTCTAAACGCAGTCTCCTCAATTCTTTTAAATATGCATTTTCTATTCTAAGTTTAAGTAGTTCGTCTTCAAGTTCTTTGACATGCTCGGCACTTGTATCCACGGGTTTTTCTCCGTCATATTTAGAAGGCTTTTTACATTCTCTTATATCCAATGTTTTCTTACGACCTTTCTTTTTAGGTCTCAAAGCATCAGGTCCGGCAATTCTGAAATCATTGACCCATTTTACAATCAATGATGGATTACTAATTCCTTGTGATAGTGCTAATTCCTGATATGAGACCTCACTTGATAGATACAATTCTACCATAGAAAGCTTAAATTGAAAAGTATATTTCTTATTTTGTCTCGAACGCATTAACCCTTCTTCACCAAATTCTCTGTATGCGTGTACCCATTCTTCAATTCTCCTCTTTGCAGGAATGTTATATTTACTTGCTAAATATCTATACCCACCTTCAGCATTTAGATATGCCTGCACAACCTCCATTTTAAATTCAAAACTATATTTTGCCATGAAAAAACCGACCTCCCAATAGTTAGATTTTTGGTCTAACTTTTGGGGGTCGGTTCATTTCAAAGCCTCATTTTTTGTTACTGATTCAGATTTTATAAACAGATATACACCCCTACACAATAAAAAAAAAGGTTATCGGCTAAAATGCCGATAACCTTTTTATATGTAGCTACCTATGCTACATAACACGTTATTATTCTATCCATATTAAAACCTCCCATATTTTCGATAATTAAGAGGTTTTTAAAATCCGCCGAGTCCGAAACTTATTGACAATGCATTATTAACACTTGTCATAAGTCCGTCATCTATACGGCCTATTTTCTCTCGTAATCTTCTTTTATCAATCGTCCTGATTTGCTCAAGCAATATCACAGAATCCTTATTAAGTCCGTAATCCTTTGCAGCAAGTTCGATATGCGTAGGCATTTTTGCCTTATTAATTTGGCTTGTTATAGCCGCCGCAATCACCGTAGGACTGTATTTATTACCTATGTCGTTCTGTATAACAAGTACAGGTCTTATACCGCCTTGTTCACTTCCGACAACCGGGCTTAAATCGGCGTAATAAATATCTCCTCTTTTCACAATCAATTTACTCACACTCCGTCAGTTTTTCCTCACACAGCGAAAGACTTTCGTTATCCGCCTCCAAACACATTTGTGCCAGTTCAAGATTTATATCCGCCATTTCCTTATAACCTTTTTCAAGTTCGGCTACAAGTTTATTTTTATCGGATTTTTTGATTTGTGACAAAGCAATCAGGCCCCCTTTTTCAGTTTTCAAGATAACCGTTTATCAACTACATAAGGTAGTTTAATACCTTCACCGCCTTTCCGTCTTTTGTATAAATTCTCGGGATACGCTTACCTATTACACATGACACCTCGTAGTTTATTGTTTCAAGCCACTCGGCTAAATCATCAACAGTTACTCCTTCACGTCCGAATATGATTACTTCATCGCCTTTATCAATATTATGGACATTTGTAACGTCAATCATACATTGATCCATACAAATTCTTCCGATAATAGGAACTTTTACACCGTCAACAATCATCTTACCATGCTTTGCAAGCTTTCTTAAATATCCGTCAGCATAACCGATAGGTACTGTTGCAATTTTGGTTTTCTTATCGGTTATGTACTCTTTTCCATAACTTACCCCTCTGCCCGGTTCAACTTCTTTTATATGTGTTATTGTTGATTTTAGCGTCATTGCAGGAATTAGATCAAGTCTTGACTTATCCACTTCGTCAGACGGATACATTCCGTACAAAATAACACCCGGACGCACCATATCAAGGTGCATTTCAGGGTACATCATTATTCCGGCACTGTTGCAAATATGCTTAATCGGAATATTAAGTCCTTTTTCTTCAAGTCTGTTGCAAACATCCATAAAACGTCCGTATTGCAAAAGTGTATACGATTTATCGTACTCGTCAGATGTTGCAAAATGTGAGAATATACCTTCAATTTCAATATAAGGCAGTTTTGATATTTTTATAATTTCGTCTACAATTTCTTCATTGTCTTCTCCTGCAAGAAAACCTATACGGCTCATTCCTGTATCAATTTTGATATGAATTTTCGTAACTTTTTCTTTTCTTTCAGCCTCATAAGAAAGTGCTTTTGCAAATTCATATGTGAATACACTCGGTGTTATATCAAAATTGATTAAATCTTCAACAGCTTCTTCACCGCTTGCACCAAGTATCAAAATCGGCACGGTTACGCCACGGCTTCTAAGCTGTTTACCCTCCTGCAAAACCGCTACGGCAAGACGGTCTGCGCCGTTTTCAAGGAGCGTTTTTGCAACCTCCAAAAATCCGTGACCGTATGCATCGGCTTTTACTACCGCCATTATTTTTGCATTCGGATTTGTTATCTTTCTTATTTCCTTTATGTTATGAGCTATTGCGTCAAGATCAACCTCTGCCCAAGTTCTTTTATCCATTGTTATACTACTCCTTTTCCGAATGAAAATCGTCCACATTGCTGTGAGAGATTTAATTCAGTTCTTATTAATTATAGCATATAGCCATTTAATTTTCTACTTGTAATATTTGTCTTAAAGCACACGGAATACACTCCATAACTTTAGACGCGGTTACGGACTCGATTCCATACTTATCTTTGGCAATATCACCCGCCAAACCATGTATGTACACCGCCATAGCTGACGCAACGGTTTCGTTTATACCTCTTGATACAAGTGACGCAACCGTTCCGGCAAGTACATCACCGCTGCCGCCTGTTGCAAGACCTGAATTGCCTGTAATATTAATATATTGTTCTCCGTCCTGACCTGTTACAATCGTATGATGTCCTTTTAAAATCAAAGTGACTCCGTTTTCCTCCGCAAACTCCTTTGCGGTAACAAGTCTGTTATCCTCAATATATTCCCTCTCAAGTCCCGTTAAACGTGACATTTCAACCGTATGCGGTGTAAATATCACAGGGCAAGTGCAACTGCTTAAAGCCTTCATATTTTCCGCTACGGCATTTATTCCGTCTGCATCGATTATAACGGGAACTTTTGAATATTCAAGCACACTTTCAACAACTTCCGAAACATCGTCACATCTTCCCAATCCCGGGCCTATAAGCACCGTATCAGCTTTATCAACTCGTTTTAAAATTTCATCAATCGCCCCGGCAGAAATACGTCCGTTTTTGTCGCTTAACGGCACTGTCATAACTTCTGTCGTTTTTGCCTCCATGGCACCGTTAAGACTGCTCGGTACTGCAAGCGTAACAAGTCCGCTGCCTGTTGTAACGGCGGTTTGTGACGACAAATATGCCGCCCCTGTCATTCCGGCAGAACCTGCTATAACAAGTACCTTACCGTAATCGCCTTTCTGCGAATTGTTTTCACGTTTAGGGAAATTTGAACGCACAAATTTATCGTCAATTACGTTAATTTTCAAATTCTGTCCGTCAATTATATAGTCCGGAATTGAAATATTCTTAACCGCTGCCTTTCCCACATAATCAGCCGCAGGGAACATAAGCATACCGACTTTGTAAGCCGCAAAAGTCACTGTTTTGTCAGCCTTTATACATACTCCGCAAATTTCGCCGCTGTCGGAATTAATTCCGCTCGGAACGTCAACCGCCATTATATACTTTGCGTTATCGTTAATTTCACTTATAACGTCATAACTTATTCCGCGTACAGTTCCACTTATGCCTGTTCCGAAAATTGCGTCAACAATTATGTCATACGAACGCACTATATATTTCAAATCCTCTATATCGGAAATGACATCAATGTTGATATTCATTCTCTTGATTATATCAAAATTAATTTTTGCGTCGCCTTTAAATTCATTTCCGCATACCAAATAAACCGCCACATCAATGCCCATATTGTACAGATGTCTTGCGATTGCGAAACCATCACCGCCGTTATTGCCTTTTCCGCAAAATACTGCGACCGATTTTTCCGAAAGGTTTGCAAAGTCGTTTTTTAGTTCTTCCACACAAGCCATAGCGGCATTTTCCATAAGCACAATACTCGGTATTCCGCCGATTTCGCTTGCCGCCTTGTCCACACCTCTCATTTCAGAGGCAAAACACGCTTTCATATTTTAGTCCTCCATTACAAATACATTTCTCGGATTAAATCTCTTGATTGATTCAATCATCTTTGATGTAGGCTGGAACAATACTCTGTAATTTTCACTGTCTTGGCTGTAATCAACAAAGTAAACATTACCTCTCGACTTGTCGCCCGTAACGTCAAAAGTTTTGCTTACTGTTACGTTTTTATAATCGTGATTATGCTCGTTATCATTGATATTCGCACAAATATTTATTTCTTTAAAGTCAAAACTCGCAATTCTTTTTCTTGCTTTCTTTGACATAATCTTATCAATATCAATTTCGCTGTTTGTAAGTATATATTCGTACTCAATATTTTGCATACTCATAAGCAAATACGCACCGTACCACGCAAATGCTATAAGCACAAGTCCGATACTAAATGAAAACGAACCGAATTGAGTGCCCGAAAGTGCAGTAGCCGTTGCAAAAATAAGTAATAGCAAAGCCAGCGATACAATAATCGCCGCAAAAATTATAACTGCGATAATCGCCTTTTGTCCGCCTGTTTTTTTCTTCTTTAGTATGTATTCCAAATATATATCATTCATCATAGCAATCTGTTACCTTTCTTATATTTAATTCATTTTCTTCAACTTATCATACAGATTTTTCAATGCACGTCCGCGATGGCTGATTGAATTTTTTTCTTCGTCACTGCTTTCGGCAAACGTTTTACCGAGTTCGTCAGACAAAAATATCGGATCATATCCAAATCCGTTTTCACCCTTAGGCTCTTTTGTTATCGTGCCTTTTACTTCACCCTCAGCGGTTATTTCCGTACCATCAGGCATTATAAACGCTACCGACGTCACAAACTTTGCTCTGCGGTTTTCGTTGTCGCCGAGTTCCGTTAAAAGTTTGTTAATTCTGTCCTCGTCCGTTGCATTATCACCGGCGTATCTTGCACTTCTGACACCCGGTGCACCGCCGAGTGCCTCAACGCATATGCCCGAATCGTCCGCAAGGATAGGATAATCGCAAACCATAGCAACCGCTCTTGCCTTAATAAGTGCGTTTTTTACAAACGTGTCGCCTGTTTCTTCCACATCAACATCAAGTCCAAGCTCTTGTTGTGATACGATTTCAATGTCAAGCGGTGCAAGAATTTCTTGCATTTCTCTTATTTTTCCTTTGTTTTTTGTTGCAGCTATTACCTTCATAAGACTGCCTCCGTAATTTAATTATTTCTCTAAATATTCTACTACATATAGCGTTTTTTTTCAAGGTCTAAATAGAAAATTACACAATTTGAGTACAAAAAATGCACTCCGTAAAGAGTGCATTTTTTCAAATTTTAGCCAAAACCGTTATGGTTTTGGCTACTTTATTCTTGGGAGTATGAGGTGATAACCTCATTGAAAATCATTTCTGACGACCTGTGCGACAGAAATGGCTTAAAATCTAAAGTTTCGACTTTGGAGGAACTTTATGATTTTTTCTCTAAAAATACTCAAAAATTACATCGTAAGATGTGATTTTTGGGTTGGCAACAATTTGTTGCCAACCGTTTCTATTTGCTTAGTTCTTCATCTATTGCAGCAGCTGCGGCTTTACCCGCACCCATTGCAAGAATAACTGTTGCGGCACCTGTTACAACGTCACCGCCGGCATATACATGGTCTTTTGAAGTTTTACCTGTTTCCTCATCAGCAATGATACAACCTCTCTTATTTGTATCAAGACCCTTTGTTGTCTTTCTGATAAGCGGGTTCGGAGTTTGACCGATAGCTACAACTACTGTATCTACGTCAATAACTTCTTCACTGCCCTCGATAGGAACAGGACGTCTTCTGCCACTGTCGTCAGGCTCGCCAAGTTCCATCTTGATAACTTCCATACCGTTTACCCAACCGTCCTCGTTGCCAAGAATCTTTGTAGGATTTTGAAGAAGTTTAAATTCGATACCTTCTTCTTCTGCGTGGAATACTTCTTCCGCTCTTGCAGGAAGTTCTTCCTTACCACGTCTGTAAACAATATATACATTTTCAGCGCCAAGACGCTTTGCCGATCTTGCAGCGTCCATAGCAACGTTACCGCCGCCAAGAACCGCAACATTTTTACCTACATATACAGGTGTATCGTATTCAGGGAACTTATAACCCTTCATAAGATTAATTCTTGTTAAGAATTCATTTGCACTGTATACACCGTTAAGGCTTTCGCCCTCGATACCCATAAAGTGAGGCAGACCTGCACCTGAGCCGATATATACCGCATCAAAATTCATTTCGTCAAACAATTCGTCAACAGTAAGTGTCTTACCGATAACTACGTTAGTTTCGATGTCAACACCCATTTCCTTTAGGTTAGAGATTTCCTTTTGCACAATATCCTTTGGAAGTCTGAATTCAGGAATACCGTACATCAAAACGCCGCCTGCTGTATGGAATGCCTCGTAAATTGTTACTTCGTAACCCTTTTTAGCAAGGTCGCCCGCAACTGTAAGTCCTGAAGGACCGCTTCCTACAACTGCAACTCTCTTACCGTTTGAAACAGGCTTTTCAATTTCTTCCTTGACATTCTTCATATGCCAGTCGGCAACAAATCTTTCAAGTCTGCCGATACCGACGCTTTCGCCCTTGATACCTCTTACACACTTTGATTCACACTGCTTTTCCTGCGGACATACTCTGCCGCAAACAGCAGGAAGTGCATTTGTTTCCTTAATCTTCTTATAAGCGTTTTCAAATTCACCCTTTGCAACAAATGCGATAAATTCAGGGATTTTAACGCTTACAGGACAGCCTTGCATACAAGGCTTATGTTTACAGTTAAGACATCTCTGTGCCTCATCTATTGCCATTTCCTCTGTATAACCTGTTGTTACTTCAAGGAAATTCTTGTTTCTTACATTAGGACATTGCTCCGGCATCGGATTTTTGTCCATTCTCATATTTGGCATATTAAAAATCCTCCCTTAATCAGTCTTGATGATTGGTTCTGCCTATTCTGCAGTGACCTTCTTTACATGATTTTTCTTCGTAATCCTTAAACATTCTGCCACGTTTCATAGCAGTATCCCAGTCAATCTTGTGACCGTCAAAGTCAGGACCGTCCACGCAAGCGAATTTTGTTTCGCCGCCGACTATTACACGGCAGCCGCCGCACATACCTGTACCGTCAATCATAACAGGGTTCATTGAAACTGTTGTAGGAATGTTGTATTGTTCTGTCAGCTTACAGACAAATTTCATCATTACAAGCGGACCGATTGCGATTACTTCGTCAAACTTTTCGCCTGCTTCGATTTCTTTTTTAAGCATATCTGTAACAAAGCCTTGATTTCCGTTTGAACCGTCGTCTGTTGCAACGATAAGTTTGTTTGAAACTTTCTTTAGTTCATCTTCAAGAATAACTAAATCCTTGTTTCGAAAACCTGTGATAACCGTTACATCGGCACCAAGATTATGAAGTTTCTTAGCCTGCGGATAAGCGATAGCTGTACCAAGACCGCCGCCGATAACCGCAACTTTCTTTAGACCTTCAAGCGGTGTAGGTGTTCCCAAAGGTCCGGCAAAGTCAAGAATTTCTTCTCCTTCTTCAACCTGTGCAAGGTCCTTTGTTGTCTTACCTACGATTTGTACGATAATTGTAACTGTTCCCTTTTCTCTGTCAAAATCTGCGATTGTAAACGGAACTCTTTCACCGTATTCATCAATTCTCAAAATGATGAACTGTCCCGGCTCTGCTTTCTTCGCAACCAATGGAGCTTCAACCTCCATTAAAAAGATTTGCGGATTAAGCACATTCTTTTTAACTACTTTGTAAGCCATTATATCACCTCTTAAATTTAGTTCAATACGTTAAAATATTAATACATATATGTTATCATATCATAACTTTACTGTTTTTTCAATGATTTTACGAAAGTTTTTCGATAAAAGCTCTCATATCTTCTGCCATTTCGTCTTTAAACTCCATTATTTGACCTGTTATCGGATGCGTAAAGCAAAGATAGCACGAATGTAGCATCTGTCTTTTTGCAATATTATGGTCCTCTGTTCCGTAAAGCCAGTCGCCTACAAGCGGATGACCGATATATGCCATATGCACACGAATTTGATGCGTACGTCCCGTTTCAAGCTCCATTTCAAGCAATGTATACTCTCCGTAACGTTTTACAACTCTGTAATGTGTTACGGCTCTCTGTCCGTCAGGTGCTACAATTCTGTTTATAACACTTCCGTCGGCACGTCTTATCGGTGCGTCAACCGTTCCGTCACGCTCTACATCACCGCACACGATACACATATATTTTCGTTTCAATTCTTTTTTCTGTATTTCTTCACCCAATCTTGCGTGTATGTATGAATTTTTTGCAACAGCCATAAGTCCCGAAGTATCTTTATCAAGACGGTTTACCGCACGAAAAACTCTTTCCTCGCCCTTGCTTTTGTAATAATACATCACACCGTTTGCAAGCGAATTTTCGTAATTTCCCATTGACGGGTGAGTCGGCATATTCGACGGTTTGTTTATAACAAGCACGTCCTCGTCTTCATACACAATATCAAGCGGAATATCGGTAGGCACAATATTTTCGGACACAGTGTCACGAATTGTTATTTTTAAAATATCGCCCTTTGCCGCCAAATCCACAACACGTTTGTGTTCTCCGTTTACCTGTATTCCCTCTTTGTATTTCTTTAAGTCCTTAATCAGATTTGTTGAAATTTTAAAATGCTGTTTTAAAACAGTCGTTATATTCGCTCCGTCATATTCTGACGGAATTTCATATTCAAGTACTCTGTCCATCAGTTGTTAAACCCGTTTAAAAGTCTTGTCGCATATGACGCGTCAACCATTTCCCAACCGAAGCTGTACGGTTTCATACCCGATTCAAGAAGTTGTTTATGGATTGTGTCGTATGTTTCTTTAGGCACTTTTGATGTGTATGTTTGATTTTCGATTGTGTCGTATATCATAAATTCTATCACTTCATCCTGACACTTTCCGAAACGGCAAACTCTCTGCTCCGCCTTTTCCAAGTCCTGCGACAATACCATAAGTTTTATAACCTCCATAGTCTTGTCGTTCATATCGTTATCAAAGATAAGAATTTTTTCAAGCAATTCATTATAATCGGTTACAAAACGTAAATTATACCCCTCAAGTTTGTCAAGTTCACCAGATTCTTTTGACGATTTCTGAACATTGTCAAAAAGCTGACTTTTCAAAACAACATCGTCACAAGGTGAAAATGAAATCATAAGACGCTTATCTTCATCGTGATAAAGCATAGGTGTAGGCATAAGTGCCGAGTACGAACAAGACGGACAACGGAACATATTCACCTTACCCGTAAGCAAGTCATGCTTTAAATCTTCACTGTCCTTAACCGTAATCGAGTTCCATACAGTAACTTCACTCATTTGACTGCACTTAGGGCATTTTACATTTTGCTTTAAATTAAGACTCATATTTTTATTCCTTTCTAATCATTTTATCAGCAGCAACCATTATTCCGAGTTTTGCGCTTTCGTATGTCAAACCGCCTTGCATATATGCAATGTACGGCGGTTTTATAGGTGCGTCAGCCGATAATTCTATCGACGCACCCTGTACAAATGCACCTGCCGCCATAATTACCTGTGACGAATATCCCGGCATATCCCAAGGTTCAGGTGTAACAAAGCTGTCCACCGGTGCACCTTTTTGTATTCCCTGACAAAATGCTGTAACTTTATCGGGATCACCGAATTTTATTGATTGAATTATATCGTGTCTGATTTCGTTAGGTTTTGGGTCAACCTCAAAGCCGAGTTTTTCAAAAACCGCCGAGCAAAGCACTGCTGCTTTTAAAGCCTGTGACACAACGTGCGGTGCCATAAACAAGCCTTGATACATCTGTCTGTTAAAACCGAGTGACGCACCTGCCTCCTTGCCGATTCCGACAGAAGTAAGACGGTATGCGCAAAGCTCTACATACTTCTGTTTACCTGCAATATATCCGCCGGTCGGAGCAAGTCCGCCGCCCGGATTTTTTATAAGTGAGCCTGCTATAAGGTCTGCACCGTATGCGGTAGGCTCTTCCGTTTCGACAAATTCACCGTAACAGTTGTCAACTATACAAATAGTTTCAGGCGAAATTTCCTTTACAAATTCTATAAGTGCGCCTATATCCTTTGCACTGTATGTCGGACGCCAGCCGTAACCCTTTGAACGCTGTATTGTAACGGCTTTTACATTCATATGTGTAAGAGTAAATTTAATCTGTTCAAGGTCAGGTGTTCCGTCATGCTTTAAATCAATCTGAACATATTTTACACCGAAATCTTTAAGTGAGCCGTTGCCCGCCTCACCTTGTATTCCGATTACTTCTTCAAGCGTGTCATACGGCTTGCCTGTTATCGAAACAAGTATATCATTCGGTCTTAAAACAGCAAAAAGTGCGGTTGAGATGGTATGCGTACCAGATATGAAATTGTGACGTACAAGTGCGTCCTCCGCACCCATAATATCCGCATATACTCTGTCAAGCGTATCTCTGCCCAAATCGTCATAACCGTAGCCTGTCGTAGCAACAAAGTGACTGTCAGATACACGATTGTCCGCAAATGCTTTCATAACTCTAAGCTGATTTATTTCACAAATATTCTCTATATGCTTAAACTGCTCTTTGATACTCTCCTCCGCCTCACTTACCAATTTAAGCGTCTTGTCCGATATACCGAAATTATCTTTTATAAATTTATTCTTATCCATAAGTAAATATGTCCTTTCAAAGCTTTATACTAACCTATTAATTATATCACTTATAATTTTTTCCGTCAATCATTATTTATTGGTCTTGTAAAAATTGCACTAATATGGTATAATAAAAATATCTATATTAAGGAGTTGAAATTAATATGATTACTATAATAGCAAAATTCAACGTACTTAACGGCAGTGTTGACGAATTCAAAAAATGTGCTGTCAATGTAGTGCGTGATACACGCAAGGAAAAAGGCAATCTTGCGTACAAGATATACCAAAGCAGAGAAGATGCAACAAAATTTACATTCATCGAAGAATGGCTTAACGACACTGCAATAGAGCAGCACAACAATGCAAAGCATTTTCTTCAATTTCTTGAGGACATCAAACCGCTTACAGATGGTGACGTTCAAATCGAACAGCTTACAAAAGTACCGTCTGTATTTTGCTGATTGAGGGATTTATGGATATTTACGATAATAACATTAATGTACTTACAAATTATATAGCCGATGGCTCAAAAGGCTGTAATTCAAATGCAGTCGGAGTTGAGCTTGAGCATTTTGTAATTGACAAAAACGGCGATTGTGTGCCGTATATCAACGGTGTTGAAAATATAATCGAACAGCTTGCTCAAAACTTCCCCAAACACGTTTACAGCGAGGGTTTTCTTATCGGTCTTTCGTGTGATAAATACAACATCACCCTTGAACCGGGTGCACAAATTGAAATCAGTATAAAACCGACTGAAAACATTTGTGAGATTGAAAATATTTACGGCGAATTTTTATCAGTGATAAATCCGATACTTGATAAATATTCATACAGACTTACAACACTCGGTTATATGCCTAAAAACAAAGCAAAGGATATATCGCTTATCCCGAAAAAACGTTATGAATATATGAACAAATACTTTAAATCGGTCGGCACACGCGGAATAAATATGATGCGTGGTACCGCGTCTGCACAGGTATCTATTGACTTCGCCGATGAAAAAGACTGCGTTCAAAAATTCAAAAAAGCAAACATAATAAGCCCTATTCTTTCACTTATATGCGACAACGCACCTGTTTTTGAGGGCAAGCCGTTTTTGGGAAATACGTTGAGAACATATATTTGGAATGATGTTGACAATGACCGTTGCGGTATTGTTCCGAAAGTGCTTGACAGTGATTTTTCATTCAAGAAATATGCCGAATACATTTACAATTCACCGGCTATACTCACTGTAAACGGTGACGATATAGAATTTACCGCCGATAAAAAAATATGCGATATTTACAAAGATACTCCTATTGACGAAAGCATAGCGGAGCATCTTCTTTCTATGTTCTTCCCTGACGTAAGACTTAAAAAGTATATTGAAATCAGACCTGCCGACAGTATGCCGATTAAGTATGTTTTAGCTTATGCAGCGCTTATCAAAGGTATTTTTATGTCTGACTTTTCACTTGATGTTTCACTAAGTGCCATTGCTCAGGCAAAGAACAATATAATATTAAAGGGTTATAATGCCGAAGTTTACGGAACCGATGCACATACGTTGGCTATGAAATTGTGCAGTGCGGCATATAACGCACTTGATTCAAGCGACAGAGAATATCTTCTTCCGCTTAAACAGCTTATAGACAACAAACAAACATTAAAGGAGACGATTAACCTTGCAAAAGGCAGAGGAATTTTATAAAAAACTTGTAGACGATAATTTCGCGGAAAGTCTGCAAAGCGCAAAAAAGCAACAGGAATATATCAAAACTTCAACGGCACGTTATCACGGCTATTTTGTACACACGCTTTATATGCCGAAAATGTTTACGGAAGAAATGGCGGCATACTTCAAAAAAGCCGCCGAAAGTATGTACAAAATACTTGAAAAAGTTATTCATGAATATCAAACTAATGCCGAATACAGAAAGCTTTTCGGTTTTGACGAAAAATTGGAAAAGCTAATTCTTCGTCCAAATCACTATGAATGTGCCTTGCCTATCGCAAGAATAGATATATTTTTTAATGAGGACGATTTTTCGTTTAAGTTCTGCGAATTTAACGCGGACGGCTCAAGTGCAATGAATGAGGATAAGGAGCTTAACCAAGCCATTCGTCTTACAAGCACTTTTGATAAGTTTACCGAAAAATACAATGTGAGAACATATGAATTGTTCAATTCATGGGTTAAAGCATTTATGGATATTTACCGTACATACGACAGAGCGGTAGAAAATCCGCATATTGCAATAGTCGACTTTTTCGGCGGTGACATAAGCCGTGAATTTACCGCATTCCAAAAGGCATTTGAGGACAGCGGTTTAACGTGTGAAATATGCGAAATAACCGACCTTTCATACGAAAACGGCAAACTTCTTTCGCCAAGCGGCAAGCAAATCAATTCAATCTACCGCCGTGCGGTGACTTGCGATATTATGCGTAATTACGATAAAGTTCAGCCGTTTATAAAGGCTGCCGAAAATAATGATGTATGCCTTATCGGTGATTTTAAAACACAGGTTATTCATAATAAAATCGTGTTTAAGGTACTTCACGATGATATGACTTCCGCATTCCTTACCGATGAAGAAAAGCAGTACGTCAAAGATCACATTCCGTACACCGCGTCACTTACACAAGAAGAAATCGATAAACACGATGTTCTTAATACAAAGGATAAGTGGGTCATAAAACCTGAAGATTCGTACGCGTCAAAAGGCGTGTATGCAGGTGTTGAGGGTATGAGTGACCACGCGTGGAAAGAAGAAGTTTTGAGTAACGTTGATAATCACTACTTACTTCAAGAATACTGTACCCCATATGCAACTTGGAATATCGACATCACCCACGATGAAAATGCAAAATATAAAAAGTACAGTAATATAACGGGTATGTACGTGTATAACGGCAAACTTGCCGGTCTGTATTCAAGAATTGCCAAAAACAGCATTATTTCAACTCAATACAGTGAAATGTCACTTCCGACGATTGTGGTAAGTGAACAATAGCAAACAAAAAGGCAAGCCGTTCGGCTCGCCTTTTATAATGTTATTTACTTTAATTTATAAGCAATATCGTTCCAGAAAATTTCTTTTTCAAAATCTTCAACTGTTGTATTTTCACCGATATGTAGGAATTCAATACCCATCATTTCAGCCCAGTCTTTCATCATTTCAGCAGTAACGTCATATGAAAGAACGCTGTGATGAGCACCGCCGGCTTTAATCCAACATTCAGCCGAAACAGCAAGTGACGGAAGCGGTTTCCACATTACACCCGCAACAGGCAATTTAGGCATTGGCTTTAACGGATTACAAGCCTTAATATCATTTACGATTAAACGCATTCTGCCGCCCATATCAACAAGTGAAGCAACGATTGCGTCACCGTTCTTTGAGTCAAATACAAGTCTTGCAGGATCGCTCTTACCGCCGATACCAAGAGGATGTACCTGAATTTTCGGTTTATCTGCCGCAACAAGCGGGCAAACTTCAAGCATATGCGCACCCAAAATATGTTCATTACCCTTTTCAAGATGGTATGTATAGTCCTCCATAAATGCAGTACCGCCTGTCATACCTTCAGCCATTGACTTCATTATAACGTCCATAGCGGCAACTTTCCAGTCACCCTCAGCACCGAAACCGTAACCGTCTGCCATCATATTCTGTGCGGCAAGACCCGGAAGTTGGTCAAGACCGTGCAATGTATCAAAATGAGTAACGAATGCACTGTAATCAAACTGTTCACACATTTTTCTTATAGCGATTTCTTCTTTCGCCTGATAACGAACAGCGTCAATATTATCCGTATCCATTGTATAACGGCTTTCATATTCAGCCATTTTTGCATCGATTTCAGTCTCTGTAACTTCGTTCAAAATGTCAACAATATCGCCGATAGGTCTGTATTCAACGTCCCAACCGAACTTGATTTCAGCCTCAACCTTATCACCCTCTGTAACGGCAACTTGGCGCATATTATCGCTGAAACGTACCATTTTAAGCTCTTGGCTGATTGCATAACCGCAAGCACTTCTCATCCAATTTGCAAGCTTTGTCTGAGGTTCTTCGTCTTCCCAATAACCTACGATAACCTTTCTCGCCATTCTAAGTCTTGAACCGATAAATCCGTGTTCTCTGTCACCGTGTGCAGACTGGTTAAGGTTCATAAAGTCCATATCGATTTCATTCCAAGGAATTTCACGATTGAACTGTGTATGGAAATGACAGTAAGGCTTTTTGAAGTCCTTTAGACCGTTTATCCACATCTTTGACGGACTGAATGTGTGCATCCAAGCAATTACGCCGGCACATTTATCATCATATGATGCCTCTTTGAAAATTTTTTTAATTTCAGCCGGAGTTTTCACTGTCGGCTTGTACACAATCTTACAAGGCATTTTGCCTGACGCGTTAAGACCGTCCACCATAGCCTGTGAATCCTTTGCAACCTGTTCCAAAGTTTCAGGGCCGTAAAGATGTTGACTTCCTGTTACAAACCAAAATTCATATTCTTTAATTGATTTCATTGGTTTCTCTCTCCTTAAATACATAATACTCTGTTTTGTGTGTAAATTTCACACTATATATTTATTATATATTAATCGGTTTATTTTTTCAATAGGTTTTTGTATGTTTCATCCAAATATTTTTTCACATTATCGCACTTCATAAACCCCGACATTATACAACCGCCCTTTGCGCCGGTATTCTGTATTTTGCCGATATTTTCGGGTGAAATACCGCCGATACCGTAAACATCAATATCGACGGACGATACTGCATTTTTCAAAAATTCTATGCCGCGCGGCTCAAGACCTTTTTTGCAGTCTGTAGCAAAAATATGCCCTGCCGTCACATACGTTGCACCCATTTTTTCGGCAAGCACCGCCTCATCTGCCGAATGAACAGATACACCGACCGTTTCAAATTCTTTCGCTGCATTTTCGTTCATCAAACGCAAGGGCAAATGTATTCTCTTTACGCCGATTTTTTTTGCAACGTTAATATATGAATGAAGTATCACGTTCGGACAAATTTCAATAACTTTTTTCGCAAGTTCTTCATATTCACTTTCCGACAAGTCTTTTTCTCTGAGTATTACAGGAACATTGTTTTCATAAAGTTCCCCCACTCTTTTAAAAAAGTTTTTGCAAAGTTTTCTGTGCGTCACGCATACAATATTAAACATAGATATAATCACTCATTACCGGCTGTAAGCCCTGCTCCTCAATCGCTTTATACACTTCTTCAACGTTTCTCGGGTCTGAAATTTCAAATTGTTCATCACCCTTTTGCTCTCCCGAATGACCGCCGATACCGACATCAACTCCGGCACTTATTTTTGTAGCGGCAATATTAATAATATTATTTCTGAATCTCTCACATTCACGCGTTGAAATTGTTATGCTCGCAAACGGCATAAATATTCTGTACGCACATATTACCTGCAAAAGCTGTGGTTCGTGTACGTCTTTCGGATTGATTTTGTCGTTATTTATAATCGGTCTTAAACGCGGACACGAAAACGCAATTTCCGCATACGGATATTTCTTCTGCAACAAATATGCGTGCATACCGGTTGCGAAAGCGTCTTTTCTGAAATCGTCCAATCCCAAAAGTGCCGCAAATCCCACACCGCGCATACCGCCAAGTATCGCTCTTTCCTGTGCATAGAAACGATACGGGAATATTCTTTTGTGTCCCTCAAGGTGCAATGTTTCGTATTTGTCGCTGTTATACGTTTCTTGGAATACCGTCACAAAATCGGCACCGCACTTGTGAAGATGTGCGTATTCGTCAGAGTTCATCGGATAAACTTCAACACCGACAACCTTAAAATATTTCTTCGCTATTTTACAGGCATTGCCGATATATTCGACGTCTGACATTTTTCGGCTTTCACCTGTCAAAAGTAAAATTTCCTGTAAGCCTGTTTTCGCGATTTCCTGCATTTCCTTTTCAATTTCTTCTTCCGAAAGTTTTGCTCGGCGAATTTTGTTATAGCAGTTAAAACCGCAGTAAATACAATAGTTTTCACAGTAATTTGCTATGTACAAAGGCGTAAACATCGAAACGGAATTTCCGAAATGCTTTCTTGTTTCAATTTGTGCTCTTTGTGCCATTTCTTCAAGGTGGTTAAGTGCCGCCGGTGAAAGAAGTGCCGCGAAGTCTTCCGTTGTGAGTACATCGTGAGAAAGTGCATTTTCCACGTCTTTATCCGTATATTTATCATAGTCATACGCGTCCATAGCCGATATGACTTCATCAAGCAGAGTAGAGTCGATAACCTCCATACCCTCCATATATTCCATATGATTTGTTCTTTCTTTCATTTTCGTAACCTTTCAAAATTAATCGTGTAAAAATCCCGTAAGCGGCGATGACGCTCTCGCACCCTTTTCAACCACATCACCAAAGCCTGCAAGATACGATTCACGTCCTGCCTCTATTGCTTTTTTGAATGCCTGTGCCATTTTCGGCACGTCACCGGCTGTCGCAATCGCCGTATTTGCCATAACTGCCGCCGCGCCCATTTCCATTGCCTCACAAGCCTGTGACGGTCTGCCTATACCTGCGTCAACAATAATCGGCAAATCGATTTCGTCAATAAGAATTTTTATAAATTCCTTTGTGCAAAGTCCTTTGTTTGACCCTATCGGTGAGCCTAACGGCATTATACAAGCCGCACCCGCATTTTGTAAATCTCTCGCAAAATTCAAATCCGGATACATATACGGCATTACAACAAATCCTTCTTTCGCAAGAATTTCAGTCGCTTTCAAAGTTTCGTAATTGTCAGGCAAAAGATATTTAGTGTCCCTTATCGCCTCAATTTTTATAAAGTCACCGCAGCCTGTTTCTCTTGCAAGTCTTGCAATTCTTACTGCCTCATCGGCATTTCTCGCACCGGAGGTATTCGGCAAAAGCGTTACGCCCTTTGGTATGTAATCAAGTATATTCGCAACGTCACCGCCTACGGCACGTCTTAGGGCAAGAGTTATAATCTCCGCTCCGGCATTTTCAACCGCCGCTTTTATAAGTTCAAGCGAATACTTTCCCGAGCCCAAAATAAATCGTGATGTAAATTCGTGTCCGTTTAAAATCAATTTATCTTCTTTGTTCATTTATTAAACCTCTTTCTCTCCTATTAAAAGTCTTAAAATCATATTTGCCTCATGTGCGGCACATATTGCCACTCTCGGTGCGGCAAGTGCAAGTCCGTCATTCATATCGCTTTTAGTGTCCCCACACAAATAGAATCTGTCGTTTATTTTTCGCGTAACAATCGTGTTTGAACTGCCGAACCCCGCCATACCGGAACCCGATACAATTTTAGTGTCCCCACATTCAGACAAGATACTGTTTACAAGCATTGCTTTGTTTTCAGCCTTATCAAAAGCCTCACACACTATTTTATATCCGCCGAATATTTCAGCGGCATTATCTTCGTTTACTTTAACGCATTGCGACGTTATTTCGATAAACGGATTAAACCTTTTAATATTCTTTGTAAGTGCGTCTGTTTTCAGTGTTCCCAAATCTGCTATATCGTACTGTTGCCTGTTCAGGTTTGTAATATCCACTTTGTCAAAATCCACAAGGTGCAAATGTCCCACACCGGCTCTTGCAAGATACATTGCAATATTTGAGCCGAGTCCGCCAAGACCGGCTATTGCAACAGACGAATGACTTAATATATTGTGTATTCTTTCGCCGTGACGCTGTTTTAAGGCATTTTCGTATTCTTCAAAAGTAATCATAAATCAACCGCCTCCCACAAAGCTCACAACTTCAATTTTATCACCGTCATTCAAAACGGTTTTATCATAATCAGACTTTTTGATTATTTCGCCGTTAATTTCAACCGCTATTCTGTCACGTCTGAAACCGCCGTTTTCAAGCAAGACGCTAAGACTTTTGCAGTTTTCCGTTTCTTTACCGTTCACATTAATCATAAAGAACAACCTCCTTTTTTTATTTTAAAAACAAAAAAGGTTACACAAAGAAGTACTACACCCTGTAAGGTGGTGTACCCCTTTGTGTAACCTTAGGTTTCACTTTGTTTGATATTTTAGCACAAATCAATGATATTGTCAAGCATTACTTTTCTTGTATTCAAGCAGTAAATTACGAAGTTTTGCCGCTTGCTTTGCACTGTTTTCCGCAAAATCATAAAAAGCCTGTTTTGCTTTGTCGTTGTCCTCCGTCAAATCGGCATAGCTTTGAAAATTCTCTTACCGCCTCCATAGAATTTTCCCACGCCCTTAATAATCTGTCATACGTTGTTATTTTAATCTGTCTGTGACACATAATTTTATCTCCTTTCGATTACATTATAGTTTATTATAACCGAAAAAGAAATATTTTAAGACAAAACCGTTACGGTTTTGTCTACTTTGTTCTTGGGAGTTTGAGGTTCTAACCTCATTAAAAATCATTTCTGCCGACATGTGCGGCAGAAATGGCTTAAAATCTAAAGTTTCGACTTTGGAGGAACTTTATGATTTTTTCTCTAAAAACACTCAAAAATTACATCGCAAGATGTGATTTTTGGAGCTGTCGACATTTTGTCGACAGGCTCACATCTTATATTTCCGGTGCAAGATAATTCTTCTTTGCAAGTGCCTTTTCAATAAGGTCAAGCGTTTCTTCACTGTCGGCTTTTACCGTATGATAGTGATACCCCGATGTTATATTCATAAGTGCCGATGATTTACCGCTGACAAGTCCTTCTATACATTGCTGAACATTTCTTCTTGACGCAACGTTAAGTTTAGCCTCGATTTTTCCGTAAACTCTGTGCCACACAAACACATCAACAACCGTTCCGCCTATATCGACAATCGTTGTAAGCTCATCTTCCGTTTGGTCGTTCGTATGATATACCTTAAACACTCTCGTATGTGCCGCCACATCATTTATCACATATCCCTTGTTGGTAGATAAAATTTCATATCCTGCCGCCTTTAAAAGTGCTATATCCTGTACGATAACCTGTCTTGAAACGTCAAGTTCTTTTGCAAGCATACTTCCTGACATTGCTTCATCATTTGTGGTTATAAGTCTTACAATTTCCTGTCGTCTTTCGACTGCGTTCATATTAAGTCCCACAACCTTTCTTTAAATTGCGTGAAGATTTTTTAATGACAAATCAAGAATCGGTGACGAATGAGTAAGCGCACCGCTTGAAATATAGTCAACTCCTATATCAACAAGTCTTTCAACATTTTCTTTTGTCACGTTGCCGCTGCACTCCGTTTCAGCTTTTCCGCTGACAAGTTTAACAGCCTCTTTCATATCTTCAACGCTCATATTATCAAGCATTATTATATCCGCACCTGCGTCAAGCGCCTCTTTAAGCATATCAAGATTTTCAACTTCAATTTCAATCTTTCTTACAAACGGTGCATATTCCTTTGCCATTTGTACAGCCTCTTTAACTCCGCCTGCGGCACCGATATGATTGTCCTTTAAAAGTATTCCGTCACTCAGATTATATCTGTGGTTATATCCGCCGCCGACTTTTACCGCGTATTTTTCAAATACACGCATATTCGGTGTGGTTTTTCTTGTATCAAGAAGTTTTGTTTTACTGCCTTTTAAAAGATCGGTTATTGAACGTGTATATGTCGCAATACCGCTCATTCTTTGGAGATAGTTAAGTGCCGTTCTTTCGCCCGAAAGAAGCACGCGTATATCACCTCTTACAACACCGATTTTATCGCCGTTCTTTACGGTATCTCCGTCTTTTTTTGTAAAAGTAACTTCCGTTTTGCTGTCAAGCAATTCAAATGTTCTCTTAAAAACGTCAAGTCCTGCGATAACGCCGTCCTGCTTACAAATAAGCTCAACTTCACCAAGCTGATATTCACGCATTACCGAATTTGTTGTAATATCTTCACTTGTAATATCCTCTCTTAACGCACTCAAAATAAGCTCGTCCGCATTAAGCGCCATTGTTATATTATTCATGTTTCTTTCTCTCCCTTTCTATCTCTTCAAGAATTTCATCTTTGTACTTGTCTTCGTAATTCTTGTATAAATCCTTATCTATCGTAACTTCTCTGCCACTTGTCTTACTGTATGTTTCAATCATACGTTTTGCCGCACGTTTTGCAAAAACAAGGCTTTCAAGAAGTGAATTGCTTGCAAGACGATTTTTGCCGTGAACACCGTTGCACGCCGTTTCACCGACTGCATACAGTCTGTCCATTGACGTCTTGCTGTATTTATCAACGTCGATACCACCCATAAAATAATGCTGTGACGGCACAACAGGAATACATTCTTTTGTAACGTCATAACCTTCTTCAAGACAATGCTTGTATATATTTGGGAAATGGCTTTTTATCATCTCGGTAGGAATAGGCTTCATGGAAAGCCATACATAAGGCTTATTATCCTTTTTCATTTCCTCCTGTATTGCCTTTGCGACAACGTCACGAGGTAAAAGTTCATCAACAAATCGTTCCATATGTGAGTTGAAAAGCACCGCTCCCTCACCTCTGACAGATTCGGAAATAAGAAATCTTCTGCCTTTTTTTGTTGAATAAAGCGTTGTCGGGTGTATTTGAATGTAATCAATATTTTGAAGTTTTATATTGTGGTTAAGCGCTATCGCAAGCGAATCACCCGTAAGGTGTCTGTAATTTGTCGAGTGCTTGTAAAGACCGCCGATACCGCCTGTTGCAAACACTGTAAAATCAGCCTGAATATCAATATATTTGCCGTCCTTGCCGTAACCGATTATACCGAAACATTCATTGTTTTCTTCAATTATATCAACCATTGTGAAGTTTTCGATAATTGTTACGTTGTCAAGCTCCTTTACCGCCGTCAAAAGATGTGATGTAATTTCCTTACCTGTTATATCTTCGTGGAACAGTATTCTTGACGTAGAGTGTGCGCCCTCTTTTGTGTACGCAAATTCACCGTTTTCCTTTTCAAAACGCACTCCGTATCCTACAAGGTCATTTATAACATCCCTTGATGAACGAATCATTATATCAACCGATTCTTTGTTGTTCTCATAGTGACCGGCACGCATTGTGTCCTCAAAATAACTGTCATAATCGTTTTCGTCTTTCAAAACGCATATTCCGCCCTGTGCCAAAAACGAATCGCTTTTATCATCGTCAGCCTTTGTCACCATTACTATTTTTTTATCACGAGGAAGATTAAGCGCACAATAAAGTCCGCTAACGCCTGTTCCTACGATGACTATATCTGTTTTCATATGTATTCTCCTTATTTTGCCATTTCAAGCATTTTGTCAAGTGGCACAAGTGACTTTAATCTTGTTTCGTCGCTTACATGCACTTCGTTTTCACCTGTTTTTAAAACGTGACAGACTTTTTCGACTGTGTTTAGTTTCATATTAGGGCAAAAATGTTTTGTACCTGCAAAGTAGAATTTCTTATTCGGATTTTTTGTTCTAAGCTCATAGCCTACTCCGCTTTCTGTACAGATTATAAATTCTTCATTGTCGCTTTCGGTTGCGTAATTTATGATACCGGACGTACTTCCTATGTAGTCTGCAAGGTCAAGCACTTCCTGTTTACATTCCGGATGTGCAAGCACAAGTGCCTTCGGATATTTTTCTTTTATAGCCTTTAGATTGTCGGCTGTCATTGAAACGTGAACATGGCAAAAACCTTTGTTTAGTATAATGTTCTTTTCAGGTATCTGTTTTGCAACGTGTCTTCCGAGATTTTCGTCAGGAATAAAGAAGATGTTTTTATTCGGCAATGATTTTACAATCTTAACCGCATTTGACGAAGTTACGCAAACATCACTGTGACACTTTAATTCGGCAGTTGAATTTATGTAACATACAACCGCAAGGTCATCATACTTTTCACGCATTTCTTCAATTTTTTCAACCTGTGCCATATGCGCCATAGGACAATCTGCCGACATATCCGGCATTAAAATAGTTTTGTTCGGGTTAAGAATTTTCGCACTTTCGCCCATAAACGACACACCGCAGAAAACAATAGTTTTTGCGTCAACCTCTCTTGCCACTTTTGCCAAATAGTAAGAGTCACCGATATAGTCAGCTATTTCCTGCACTTCATCATTAACATAATAATGAGCAAGAATTACAGCATTTTTCTCTTTCTTCAGTTGCTCGATTTCTTTTACAAGTTCATTCATAACATATAAACCCCTTATATAATTTATTTTTAACAGTATAGCACTTATCATTACACCTGTAAAGACACCTGTATAAACAATGTGAAAAACATACAAAAAAACGACAGTTTTTAACACTGTCGTTTGATGTATTCGTCAAATCTTTTTATATGATTTTCGGCTGATTTTATTATATTACCGTCTAATTTATAAGGTACTGCATTTAAAATACTTTTCAAAACTTCGTCAGTATCAATATTGTTCACATCATATATTTTACCGCTGTAACCTATTTCGTCAAGTGCATTTTTTGTCTTATCAGAATACGCAATCGGCACAACGGGTACGCCCATTCTTAGCGCAAGCATAGCAGAATGAAAACGTATTCCCAAAATTGCTCCGCAACGCTTAATATTTTTCAACATATCATTTATATCTTTGTATCGTATAATTTCGGTCATATGTTTATTTTTCATAATACCGTAAACTTGATTTGCCACCGAAACATCATCTTCCAAGCCTGTATTAAAACACAAAAGACAAACATTTCGGCCTGTTTCGTTAATAAACCTATCCGCAATCTCTGCCAACAAATTTATATCCGCACTCTTATGCACACTTATCCCAAGTGCATTTTCACTATGCACATTCGGTATCATTTTATCACTTAACGACAGCACCATATCGGGATATTTTTCACATTTTACATTAGGTATATTCTTCGTTATATATTCATACGAATATCTGTCACGCACCGTCACAAAATCATAGTCGCTTATTTGCTTTTGTATAACTTTTTCGGCAACGCGATTAACAAAACCGCTTATATTACAGTTTATAGCGGCTCTGTTTTTTGAATACCGTTTTTCGCGGTACATATCACGCATACGATAAGCTATACCTTTGTTGTTGTGTATCAAAAATCCCGAGCCTGTCACTTTTAAATAACAGTCAAAACCGCTTTTTTCTTCAGTATATTCGGCAATATCAAGTTTGGGAGATGTTATATACAGCTTGTGTTCTTTAAGTCCGTCAGCCGCAAGATACAGCATAAGGTCGTCGCCGAAATTACCGTCAATATATCCGTCAAGCAAAATCCTCAATCTTTTACTCATTCCTTAAACTTCCCATCTCCACGCATACAAAGACGCAACTTTCATTCGCCATCTTAGAGGAAAAATCAGCAATGCAAGGAAAAACGCCTTATGTTTGATACTGCATTTTCGTGTAAGCGCGGACTTTAAATATTTTCTGTAAACATGGCTTGTCATAACTCTGTATGCCGATTCATATGATAATTTTGCACATCGTCCTATATTATATGTAACAATCATTGACGCAGTAAATGACACTGCCTTTTTCATTTCAGGCTCTGCCTCTGCCATATAGTCAATGAACAAATCGCATATCGCCGCCAATCTTCGCTCGCCGTTGCTTACATTATGAAAATGACTTGTTTCATACTGATAGTAATTATAATAAGGCTCGGAAATAAAGCAAACTTTTTTTAAACAGCTAAGCATCTTTAAATTAAACATTAAGTCTTCTGAAAAATATTTCTTTGTATCGCAGAATTTCAAGTTGTTTTCCTCAAGAAAACTTCTTCGTATAAGTTTGTTACAAATTTCATAACTGTGATAGCACGTTGAAAAATATTTATCGGCATACTCGCCCTTATCCTCAACGATAACTGTCTTGTCCAGTGGTTTAAGCTGAATTTTTCTTGTTCTGTCGGGATATATGTCATATAAATTACACTGCACCATATCAGCATTTTCCTTTTCGGCTTTTTCATACATTTTTTCAAGCATACATTCCTCTATTGTGTCGTCAGCGTCAACAAATGCAATATATTTACTGTTTGCAACAGACATTCCGTTATTTCTTGCATATCCTTGACCGTAATTAAGGTGAGAAATAATTTTTAATCTATCGTCATTTATACCTTTTAATACCTTCAAAGTGCTGTCGTCCGAACCGTCATTTACCGCTATCACTTCGATATTGGCAAGCGTTTGATTAAGCACGCTGTTTATACATCTTCCTACTGTTTTTTCACAATTATATACAGGTATTATCACACTAACTGCTGTTTCCATACTTTCCTCCGTTCCCGTTTGTTCTATTAATAATATCATAAACATATTTTTTTGTAAATACTTATGATTGACTGTAACCGTTAAAAATGATATACTTAATAAAGTGTTGACACAAACTGTCAATAGCAAAATCATATGTAAAGGAGAACGTGAATGAGCATATTACTTAGTATTATCGTACCTGTCTACAATGTAGGTTCTTTTCTGCCTAAATGTATCAACAGCATTATTTCACAAACCTTTACAGATTTTGAACTTATACTTGTAGATGACGGTTCAACGGACAACAGCGTCGAAATATGTGATGCCGCCGCAAAAAAAGACAGTCGTGTACGAGTTATTCATAAAGAAAACGGCGGCGTTGTCAGTGCAAGAAAAGCAGGGCTTTCCGTTGCGGTAGGCAAATATGCAGGCTATGTTGACGGTGACGATTGGATTGACGAGCATATGTACGAACATATGGTTAATGCAATGGAAAAATATAATTGCGATATGATTATGTGTGACGTTGAACACGAAAACAAGTCCGTTCCGTTTTCTTCCGGCAGCACGCATATCAATATAAGCGGCGGTTACTATAACCGTGAACAGCTTGAAAATAACGTGTTCCCTAAAATGATTTATACGGGTGTGTTTTATAAGTTCGGAATATACCCTGTCATATGGAATAAACTCTACAAAAGAGAAAAACTCATTAAACATCAAATGGCGGTTGATGACGATATTCGCACCGGTGAGGACGCGGCTTGCGTATATCCGTATTTGCTTGAATGTGACAGTCTGTATTTCTTGGAAAATCTGTCTTTGTATCATTACAGACGTTCCCGCACTCAAATGACGGTAAGTTATGACAGTTCATATTTTGACTGTTTCAAGTCACTGTATGAATTTTTGTCAAATTCATCAATCGCAAATTCACCGTATTCAAATCAACTTGAATACTACTATTCTTATCTTGCGAAAACCGCAATAAGCAACGAACTGAAAAAAGCAAATTCAGTTCCGATTAAGACAAAGCTAAATCACATCAGAGAAATATGTATATTTGCCGATGAAAAAGGTTTTATCGATAAAATAGATATTTCCTCCTTGCCGTTTTTCCACCGTATGTACTTCAAACTTATAAAAAGAAACAGACCTTTTTTACTTACCGTCTGTATAAACATTGTGAGATTTTGGCAAAGATTTTTCAGATGAGGTAGCAATATGAGAAATTTAAAATCAGGATTTATACTTTCATATATAGCCATTTTTATACAAAGCATAATCAGCATTTTATACACTCCCGTTATGCTTAGACTTTTGGGTGAAAGCAATTACGGACTTCTTCAGCTTGCTGTCTCCACAATGTCAAGTCTCAGCATTTTAAGCTTTGGTTTCGGAAGTTCGTATATGCGTTTTTATTCACAATACAAAGCCGACAATGACGATAACGCAATATCGGTTCTGAACGGTATGTTTACGATAATATTTATTTCCGTTTCAATTTTGTCGCTTATCGTCGGCGGTTTTATAACGATGAACACATCAACTCTGTTCGGTAAATCAATGACCGCAAGCGAGATAAAATTACTGAAAACATTGCTCGGCATATTGACCGTAAACCTTGCGTTTACATTTCCGTGCAGTATATCCGATTCGTACATAATCGCACAAGAGCGTTTTTCGTTTCAGAAAATTCTGATTATAATATCATCACTTTTAAATCCTATGCTGACTTTTCCTCTGCTGATTATGGGACACGGTGCGGTTTCCGTTGCGATTTGTATGACGGCGATTACCGTTATAAAACTGCTTTGCGGTACGGTGTATTGTATAAAAAAACTTAATATGCGATTTTGCTTTGCATTTGATAAAAATGTTTTCAAACAGCTTTCGGTATTTTCGTTTTTTGTATTTTTGAATATTATAAGTGACCAAATTAATTGGAATGTCGATAAAATTCTGCTCGGAATGTTCAGCGGTGCAAAAAATGTAGCCGTTTATTCCGTCGGTTCTCAATTCAACGGATATTTTCTTACATTTTCCTATGCACTTTCGTCACTTATGACGCCAAAGGCACATACACTTATCGCAAACCATGCCGACAACAGAGAAACAAGCAAATTTTTCGCGTCATTCGGCAGAGTGCAGTTCGTCGTTATGGCTTATATTTATCTTATGATAATCGCCGTAGGCAAACCTTTTATCAAACTTTGGTCTGGGATTGACAGTAATATCCCCTACTATACCGCATTACTGCTTATTTCGCCGCTGGTTGTAACTTCAATTCAATCTATCGGTATTGAAATTCAGCGTGCAAAAGATATGCACAAATTCCGCTCGGTTTTGTACTTTGCAATCGCCGCAATTAATATTGCCGTAAGTATTCCGCTGTGTATAAAATTCGGCGAGCTTGGCTGTGCATTCGGTACGGCTTTAAGCCTTGTTGTCGGGAATATAATTATAATGAATATATATTATCATAAACGCGTCGGACTTGATATTAAATATTTTTGGAAAGAGATTTTTAAATTTATTCCGTCTTTGATTATTCCGATTTTGACGATAATCGTAATCCGTCATTTTGTTTCGGATAATTTGTTCTCAATAGCTTTGTGCGGTATTGTTTTCACTGCTTTTTACGCAGTGTCAATGTGGTTTTTAGGACTTAATAAAAACGAAAAAAGCTATATAAAAAAGGTGTAAAGTTTTGAACTTTACACCTTTTTTATATAAACTGTAACAAAACTATACTGTTTTCATATTATATACTGTAAAGCAGAAATGCTCTACAAGAAGCAAAAATTTTGAAAGGAGTTTTATATTATGAGTTGCAGACAAAATTGCGGCATAAGCCTAATTTTATACGTTCTAAGTACAGTATTCGCACTTGTTATAGGTTTGATTTTCGGAGTATCGTTTCCTGCGATTTTCAATGCTGTCCTAATCCCACTTATCGTTATAGCCGTTATCCTTTTCTTTGTTATTTTCGGACTTTTGATTTCAAATTTGTGTGACCGATACAGAAATTAAAATCAAAAAAATGATGCACCCCGAAAGGTGCATCACTGCATATTATTCTATTGATTCAATAACAGCATATTTGCCGTCTTTTCTCTTATATACAACATTCATTTCATCAGTTTCCTGATTTTTGAATACGAAGAATGTGTGACCCAACAAATTCATTTGAAGAATAGCCTCCTCAACACTCATAGGCTTAACGGTAAATCTCTTTGTCTTAACAACTTCAAACTCTTTTGTTTCTTCACCCTCTGTATAAGTCGCACCGCTGATTAGGTTTGCGTCAAGAGTAGCATCTCTCTTTATCTTCTTTGAAAGACGTGTCTTATTCTTTCTGATTTGTCTTTCGATAACGTCTACAATCTTATCGATTGCGGCAAGGATTTCTTTATCCGATGCCTCTGCTCTGTACATCATACCTGCCGCATAAATTGTAGCTTCAATATAATCATTATCTTTAATCGTTCCGATTACGACTCTTGCCTCAGATTCATCTTTGAAAAACTTATCAAGCTTTCCCAATTTCTTTTCAACATAATCTCTGATCTTATCTGTCACATCGTATCTTCTGCCAATAATTTTGAACTTCATAAAACTCACTCCTTTTGTGTTTAGCCAAAGATTATTTTTAATAAATTATCTTTGTTACTATATATATACCACCATATTACAAGTTCAAACATTTTTTTTGAAAAAATTTTTATATTTTTTTATGCTTGCATTATATAGGAATATATAGTAAAATAATAAGTTGAGATAATAATTATTAAAATATGAGGTGAAAATATGCTTGGAATTTCATTAACAGTGCTTTTCTCGGCACTTGCCGCTTTTGCTGTATGGTCATATTACATCAATCCGGCACTAAAAAGCAATGTGAAAAAGGATAACAACGCAATGTATATTATTTGCGCCGCGGCAGTGGCATTTATACTTCGTTTAATCCTCGGAGCGGTCTACAGAGGACACAACACTGATATGAGTTGTTTCATAGGCTGGTCAAACGCCGTTTTTGAAAACGGTTTCGGTAAGTTTTACACACTCGATATGTTTCACGACTATCCGCCGGGATATATGTATGTCCTCTATATAGTCGGTGCGATTGAAAAACTGTTCGGTTTCTCCGATGGTGCGCAATACGCACTTGTAAAACTTCCGGCTATTGTATGCGATATTCTCGCCGGTGTACTTATATATAAAGTTGCAAAGAAAAAGTTTTCAGACGGACTTTCAACTGTGTTCGCGTCGCTATACCTTTTCAATCCCGCAACTATAGTAAACTGTTCTCTTTGGGGACAAGTTGATTCGGTATATACATTGTTTATACTTCTTATGATATACTTCATAAGCGAAAAGAAAATGATTTATTCATATTTTATGTTCGCAATATGTATATTCATAAAACCGCAGGCATTTATATTTACGCCTATACTTATATTCGGTATAATCGAAAATGTATTTATAAAAGATTTCAGCAAAGAAAAGCTGTTAAAGAATTTAGGATTTGGTGTCAGTGCAATAATCCTTATGGTGTTGCTTGCACTTCCGTTCGGAATATCAAATGTAATCGACCAATACACCACGACTATGGCGTCATATCCTTACCTAACGGTCAATGCGTTTAACTTGTGGGGTGCATTGGGTAAAAATTGGGAAGGTCTTTCATCGTTCACAACTGTTATCGGTTATGTATTCCTTATTGCCATTGTCGCATATTCGGTATATGTATTCTTCAAGAGCAAAAACAATGCGAAGTATTACTTTGTCGGTGCATTGCTTGCGTTTATGACATATATGCTTTCAACAAAAATGCACGACCGTTACGCATTCCCTGCAATGGGGCTTTTGCTTTTGGCATTTGTTTCAGTGACTGATTTCAAAAACTTTATTATGTATGCACTTGTTACACTTTCACAGTTCTTTAACACTGCATGGGTACTGTTTGTATACGAAAAAAGTCCGAACGACTACTTCCGTTCCGCACCTGTTTTGATTGCGTCTTTAATAAATGTTGTACTTCTGATATTTATAGTTTACTTGACGCAAAAACTTTATGCAGGCAACGAACTTAAAGATACGGTAAAAGAAGAAGTTAAGAGTACGAAAAATTCAAAACAAGCATATCAAAAGAATACAAAAAATTCAAAAACATTTGCAAATACTCCTGTTAAGAAACAGGCTAAATTCACCGTAAGCGAAATATTCCCTAAAATAACCCGTGTAGACGTTATTGCAATGGCGGCTATAGTCGTTGTATATTCATGTATCGCACTTTACGACCTCGGCGATATGCACGCGGCAGAAACGGAATATATGATTTCAGACGCACCTGTAACGCTTGATTTAGGTAAGGACTGCAACATCAGCCAATATAAATTCTTCCTTGGTTCATATGAACTTGAAGACAACCGCAATTTAACAATCACTTTTGCGGACTCATCAAACAATACAACCGCTACAGAAACACTTACAGAAGGTTCGGTATTCCATTGGGAAGAAAAAGCAAAGAGCGTTACCGCAAGATATGTTACACTTTCAACAAACGGCACAGAGCTTTCAATGAAAGAATTTGCCTTACTTGATTCTTCGGGCAACCTTATAGAGCCCGTTTCGGCAACACCGTCAGAGGGACAGGCTTTGTTTGACGAACAGCAGGAAGTTCCGGAGCGTTCATCATTCAGAAACGGCACATACTTTGACGAAATTTATCACGGACGTACAGGCTATGAATTTGTACATCATCTAAACGTATACGAATGGACTCACCCACCGCTTGGTAAAGTATTTATTTCAATCGGTATAAGAATATTCGGAATGTGTCCGTTCGGCTGGAGAATTGTCGGTACTGTATTCGGTATATTTATGTTACCGCTTATATACCTTTTTGCAAAGAAATTGCTAAAGAAATCTTGGCTTGCAATAGTTACTTGCCTTTTACTCACATTCGACTTTATGCACTTCGCACAGACAAGAATTGCAACAATAGACGTATATATCACATTTTTCGTAATGCTGATGTACTACTTTATGTATAAGTATTACAGCACAAGTTTCTATGATTCGTCATTCAAAAAAGGACTTATCACACTTGCATTGTGCGGAATTAGTATGGGACTCGGTATAGCAAGTAAATGGACAGGTATATATGCCGGTGCCGGACTTGCGGTACTGTTTTTCATAACACTTTACAAGCGTTACAGTGAGTACCGTGTCGCAGTTAAAACACCAAATGGCGAAACAAACGGAATAAGTCACAAATTTATAATTGACAATTTTAAGCCGTATATGATAAAAACAATTTTATGGTGCTGTATATTCTTCGTAATAGTACCGCTTATTATATACTGTCTTGCATATATTCCGTACTTGCAAGCACCGAATTCGCAAGGTTTCAAGACGATTATTGATAACCAAAGCTCAATGCTTACTTACCATTCAAAGACCGTTCTCGGCTCAGAGCATCCGTTCTCGTCACGTTGGTATGAATGGATTATTATGAAACGTCCTATATGGTACTATTCGGGAACAATTACATCGGAGGTTAAAGAGGGTATCAGCTCGTTCGGTAATCCGCTTGTATGGTGGCTTGGTATTCCGGCATTCTTCTATATGGTATATTTGATTTTCAAGAACAGAGATAAAAACGCATTGTTCCTTGTAATCGCTTACCTTGCACAGCTTGTATCGTGGATACCTGTTACAAGACTTACGTTTATATACCACTACTTCCCTTGCGTACCGTTTATCGTGCTTATGCTCGGTTATTCAATCCTCAACATCTATAACGAGGCGAAGAATAAAAAGGCGGTTATGTACGGTGCATTTGTATATGCAGGACTTGCAATCGTATTGTTTGCAATGTTCTACCCTGTTCTTTCGGGTCATCCGTGCAGTGTAGACTACGTTAACCACTTTCTGAAATGGTTTGACTCATGGGTATTGATATAAGATAAGGAGAAAAATTTATGCGTATTATAAATTCAAATGACATTGCAGAAGTTGTTAAGGGTATGTGTATCAAAGCAAATTGTCATATAAACAAAGACATCAAATCTGCACTTAGCAACAGTGTCAAAACCGAAAAATCAGATATTTCAAAAGGTGTTATAGAAAACCTTTTGAAGAATGCCGAAATTGCCGACAGCAAAGAAGTTCCTATTTGTCAGGATACAGGTATGGCAGTGTTCTTTATCGAAATCGGCAACGAAGTTTTTGTTGAGGGTGACACAATAACAGACGCCGTAAACAAGGGTGTTTCAATGGGATATACAGACGGATATTTAAGAAAGTCGGTTGTCCGCGATCCGCTTGACAGAGTAAATACAAAGGATAATACTCCGGCGGTTATTTACTATGACTTCGTTAAAGGCGATAAAATTAAAATCACATTTGCACCGAAAGGCTTCGGCAGTGAAAATAAAAGCGGACTTAAAATGCTTAATCCGTCAGACGGCATAACCGGAGTTATTGACTTCGTTATCGAAACAGTCAAAAAAGCCGGTGCAAACCCTTGTCCGCCTATGGTAATCGGCGTAGGTATCGGCGGTACTATGGATAAAGCGGCACAAATCGCTAAAAAGGCTCTTACAAGAGATATTGACGTTCCAAATGCCAATCCTTTTTATGCAGAGCTTGAAAAAACGCTTTTAGAAAAAATAAATAAACTGGGAATAGGTCCTCAGGGTATGGGCGGTACAACAACCGCCCTTGCCGTAAATGTGGAAACATTCCCTACCCACATTGCAGGCTTGCCGGTTGCAGTAAACGTAAACTGTCACGCAACAAGACATACTGTGGAAATTATATAAAATTTGAGCCTGCCCGGCAGGTTGATATAAAATTGAATAATCTTGTCCGGATTATAATGAGACTATAGGGTTTTCTGTTTTTGAGTCAAACAGTATTAACCCTATAGTTTTTTTTCGGAATAAATATAAGGAGAATTATTTATGGATCAAACGTTTATGAAAGAAAAAAAGATATTGCCTCTTGTGCTTTCAATGGCTTTGCCTATGATAATATCTATGGCGGTAAATTCACTGTACAATATCATCGACAGTTTCTTTGTCGCAAAAGTGAGCGAAAACGCAATGACCGCACTTTCGCTTGTCTACCCAATTCAAAATCTTGTCAATTCTATCGCAGTCGGATTTGGTGTAGGCATAAATGCGGTAGTTGCATTCCATCTCGGTGCGGGCGAAATGCAGAACGCAGACAGAGCAACAACTTACGGATTGTTTCTAAGCTTTATACACGGACTTATACTTACCGTCTTTTCAATATTCGGTATGCCGTACTTCGTAAAAATGTTCACAACCGATACAGATGTTATCAATCTTGCCGTAATGTACTCAACTATCGTGTTTTCATTTTCAACAATAGTAAATGTCGGCATAGCATTTGAAAAGATTTTCCAAGCAGTCGGCAGAATGAACGTATCAATGATAAGTATGATATGCGGTTGTGTCACGAACATTATTCTTGACCCTATAATGATATTCGGCTTAGGACCTTTCCCAGCTATGGGTATTCAAGGTGCGGCACTTGCCACAGGTATAGGACAGACTATAACGCTTATCATTTACTTCATATTCTACTTTGCAAGTCCTATTCAGGCAAAATTCAGAATAAGTCTGCTCAAATCCGGCAAACGACTTCTGAAAAGGTTATACTCAATCGGTGTACCGGCTATGCTTAATATGGCACTTCCGTCATTGCTTATAACGGCACTTAACGGAATACTTTCCGAATTTTCAGGCTCATATGTTCTTGTACTCGGTGTATACTACAAACTTCAAACATTTATATACCTAACCGCCAACGGTCTTATTCAAGGTATCAGACCTATCATAGGCTATAACTACGGTGCAGGTGAACACAAACGTGTTAAGCAAATATACAACACCGCACTTTTGCTGTCGGCAATAATTATGGCTTTGGGTACTGCACTTTCGTGGATTATGCCGTCTACACTGTTCGGACTGTTTACTGCAAACCCTGATACGCTTAAATTAGGCGTTACGGCACTTAACATTATCAGTATAGGATTTATCGTATCAGCTGTATCCGTAACGTCGTCAGGGGCTTTGGAGGGGCTTGGAAAAGGTATGCCGTCATTGTGGATTTCGCTTTTCAGATATATAATAATTATCATTCCCGCGGCTTTTGTTTTCAGCAGATTTTTCGGTGCAGTAGGTGTATGGATAAGCTTTCCGTTCGCCGAATTTGTCACAGCCGTTTTTGCATATTTTATTTATCATAAAGCAAGCAAGAGAATATAAAGACCAGAGCCTGTCGACAAAATGTCGACAGCTCCAAAAATCACATCATACGATGTAATTTTTGAGTATTTTCAGAGAAAAAATCATAAAGTTCCTCCAAAGTCGAAACTTTAGATTTTAAGCCATTTCTGCCGCACATGTCGCCAGAAATGATTTTTAATGAGGTTTGCACCTCAAACTCCCCAAAATAAAGTAGACAAAACCATAAAGGTTTTGTCTACTTTTTGAAAAGTGCGGTCATTTTATTTGACCTCACATTTTTATTATCTGATTTTCTTACATTCAAGATAAAATCTCTTATCTGCCGCCTCACCCATTGAGAAAGTTTTTCTCGGAAGTGAGCCGTCCTTTATAACTGTTGTGAACAAGTCGTTTTTCTCCATTGAATCGACCATAAAACCGATTGTATTATCTGCCTTTGCAAGATTTCTTACAACGTCGTTTCCATGGATATAATCAATTTTACCGCCGTTTTCGGTAAGGTACTTATCAAGAAATTTTTGAAGTGTTCCGACAGGAAGATTTGAGTCTGTATTCTTAATATAGATACTGCCCTCATTACCGCCGTATGTATAATCAATACGCTGACCGCCGTTATCTTCATATTCCGCACCGTAAAACGCAACAAGTTCATCAAGCAATTTCTTAGGCTCTGTTTCAAATATTACACGTTGAATAGGTTCAAATTCAAGTGTTTCGTCGTGGATATTCATAAGCTCAACCAACGCAAAACGTGCAGGGTGAGTTTTAATTTCTTCCTCTGAAAGTTCCTTTTTAATTTCTTCCCAACAGGTTTTTGCGGTTGCAAGAGAATGATTTCCGTCACCTGCCGCGAACATTAACACGCCCTTATCCTTAACACCGTATTTTGCCTCAAAATCAGCCTTATCGCCAAGTTTTTCTATTGCGTCAAGTATATTCTTCTTTGCACTTTCATTTACATTATAACCCACGATATGTCCCGAATTTTTCATAAGGTCAAAATCATAAATCTTTTCAAAATCGTTTATCTGATTTTCAAGCGGTTCAACAACCGCTTTTTCTCTGTCATCAATAAGTATCAGGATGTGCGGTGCCTCAAGCGGTGCATTTTTTCTTATACGCTGTCTTGGCGGAATACGTTCAATAATTGTACCCTCAGTTGCACGAACTTTTGACTGTGAGCCTTTTGAAAAATCGTATTCTTCAAGATCAAGCATTCCGACAATACCGTGACGTGTTTTTCCGTTCGGCTGAGTTCGTTTTACATATATAAACGTGTCCTTTAACTCTCTGAAAATACCCTTATTTATATACTCCTCCATTGTGCTGTTTATCTTCTTGATACGTTCGTCTCCGTCACCGTCCTCAAGATAAACCTCAGGGAATATAATATTTAGCGTTGACGGACTGTCACCGACAATATTTTTTACATCTTCCCAATATTCTCTTTCAGACGTGTATTGGTCACACGCCACAACGCTCCACTTTGTGAAATCAACATTTTGCGGAATAAGTATGTCCGCCGGTTTAAAAATTGCCATAGTTCTGCCCTCCGTTATTCTTTCGTTATGTCTGCGAATACGCAGTCTGTTGCTTTTTGCACATCATTCGGCGAAAGGATAAGCGTTGTACCGCATCTTCCGCCGCTGATTGCGATTGTTTCAAAGTTTTGTGCCGTTTCGTTTATATATGTCGGATATTTCTTCTTCATTCCGACAGGCGATACTCCGCCTCTGATATACCCCGTAAGTTCCAAAAGTTCTTTGACGTGTATCATCTCAACCTTTTTGTCACCCGAAACCTTTGCAAGTTTTTTTAAATCCACTTCGTGATTTACTGCTATACAGCTAACCATTATACCCGTTTTGTCACCTCTTGCGACAAGAGTTTTAAATGATTTTTCAGCCGGAATACCTGTCATTTCGGCGATAGCCTCACCGAAATGCTCGCCGACTTCATCAGCCTCATATTCAACCGTTTCATATTTTATCTTTGACGCATTAAGCAAACGCATTGCATTTGTTACAGTCTTTTTGTCCTTTGCCATTTATATCACCTTATTTTAATTCTACTATCGTTACACCGTCTTCGCCCTCGCCGTATCTGCCGTTTCTGAACGATTTGACGTATCTGTGTTTTTTCATATATCCCTGCAAGCCTTTACGCAAAATACCCGTACCTTTACCGTGAATAATGCTTACAGGCGAAATTCCCGCAAGGTAGCAATCGTCAAGGAATTTTTCAACATTCATCCACGCTTCTTCAAGATTTTGTCCTCTGACGTCAACTTCCGTTGAAACGTTCTTTGACTTTGATTCAAAAGCCCTCGTACTTCTGACGTACTTTTCAGCCAATTTCTTTGACTTCTTTTCTTCAACCTTACGCAAGTTCGTTATATGCACGTCCATTTTTATAATACCCGCCTGAACACGAACATTGCCGTTTTTATCAGGTTCTTTTAAAACTGTCGCCTCTTGATTCATATCAACGATTTTAACAGTTGCACCCGGTTTAAGATTTTTAGGCGGTTCGACATACGTTTTCTTCGGCTTTGCCGCACGCGCCATTGCCTTATCAATCGTATCTTCTTTCTTTTTCAGCTTGTCACGCATTGCGGAAGTCTTTTTGTCAAGATTGCCTCCGTTTGAAATACCTTGCTGACGCATTTTTTCAAGGTCGCGAATAATGCTGTTCGCCTCATCCTTTGCGTCCATTACAAGTATTTTCGCCTCACGTCTTGCCTCATCAAGTATTCTTGATTTATTTTCTTTAAGCTTTATTCTGTCATTTTCAATCTGCTTTCTGAGATCGGTAAGTTCACGCTTCATTCTTGCCGCCTCGTCAGCCTCTTTTCTCGCCTTTGCACGGTTTTGTTCAAGGTCTGTTATGACGTCCTCAAATTTTATATCCTCATCAGACAATATATCGTTTGCTCTGTCAATTATTCTTTCGTCAAGTCCGAGTCTGCGTGAAATTGCAAACGCATTTGACTTACCCGGTACACCGATAAGAAGTTTGTAAGTCGGCTGAAGTGTCGCAACGTCAAATTCGCATGACGCATTTTCCACACCGTCAGTCGAAAGCGCGAATAATTTCAATTCACTGTAATGAGTTGTCGCAACGGTTGTAGCCTTTCTTGCACGAAGAAATTCCAATATTGATATAGCAAGTGCCGCACCTTCTGTCGGGTCAGTTCCCGCACCCAATTCGTCAAACAGTGCAAGTGAATTAAAATCAATATTTTCAAGTATGCTCACTGTATTGACCATATGTGACGAGAATGTCGAAAGGCTCTGTTCTATTGACTGTTCGTCACCGATGTCCGCAAAAATATGATGGAACACAGCCGCTTCACTGTTATCCTGTGCCGGAATATGAAGTCCTGCCGCCGCCATAATCGAAAACAATCCGATAGTTTTAAGCGTTACTGTTTTACCGCCTGTATTCGGACCTGTTATGACAAGCGTATCATATTCGCCGCCAAGCATTATGTCATTTGCCACGACCTTCTCTTTGTCAATAAGCGGATGACGTGCTTTTTTATATCGTATGATACCCTTGTCGTTCAGTACAGGCTCATTTGCGTTCATATCAAGCGACAGTCTGCCCTTACAGAACATAAAATCAAGCTCCGTAACATACTTATAATCCACAAAAATTGTATGACTGTTTTCTGCAACAAGTGCCGAAAGTTCCGCAAGTATTCGCTCAATTTCCTGTTGCTCTTTCGTATGCAAATCACGGATTTCGTTGTTGTTGTTTACAACGCTCATAGGCTCGATAAACAGAGTTGCACCGCTCGCGGACGTATCGTGTACAATACCGTTTACTTCACCTCTGTATTCACTCTTTACGGGTATAACGTATCTGTCCGAACGCATTGTTACAATAGGGTCTTGCAAAAACTTTTTGTAATGCGTTGAGTGAATCATAGAATTAAGATTTTCCTTAATCTTGCCGTTTAGATTTCTTATTTTTCTTCTGATTGTGTTAAGTTCAGGTGACGCATCGTCGGCAATTTCATTTTCAGAAACGATACACGAATTAATTCTGTCCTCAAGTTGTTTTGCCGTTATGATAGCCTCCTCTATACCGTGAAGAATTGTACATTCTTCGGCTGATTCGTCTATATACGACTTCATACGTCTTGCTACATACAAAAGTCTTGATATGTTCATAAGTTCCTTTGTATGAAGTACACCGTCACGCTCTGTTCTTTTTACCGCTCCAAGCACATTTTCAACAGACAGATTTACCGGCGGTGAGCCGAGTTTTAATAAGGTTGACATTGCCTCTGTCGTTTCTTTCTGTGCCGCCCTTGCGTCCTCTAATTCCGTATACGGAACTATTTCTTCAATGCGTTTTTTTACGTCTTTGCTCTCCGTATATGATGAAAGCCGTTCAAGTATCTTGTCAAATTCAAGTACCTTGAACGCTTTATTCTGTTTATCCATTTTACCTCTCCTATTTTATATAGAATATACTTTTAGATTAGAATACTCACCAATCATAGGCGCCATTTGTCTGAAACCTATTTTCCCGCCGCCTAAAACAGGACCATATTCCTTTCCGTCGTCTTGCCATGAAAATACAGGCAAATCGTTAATTATAAAATCAATCTTACCGTCTTTTTTTACAAGCTTTATATGATAGCTTTCAAATGCGTCCTCGCAATTCGGAATAGGGTCTGCACCTTGTACAACAAGATGAAAGCCCTTGCTTTTTCTTAAATTGCAGGTATGAAAACCTCTTTCCTCGTCCCACTTTCTGCGGAAATATGAAACATGGTACGCATTTATATCACCCGAATGATACAAATTATACTGTCCGTCCCTTTCCTGCAATGACGGATCAAACAAATCTTCACCGTTCACACCCTTTGCCGAAAAGAACAAAATCGCCAATCCCGGCTCTTCAATCGGTCTGAAGTCCCACTCTATCTGCACATCTGACGGGAAGTCCTCGTTGCACCAATACACAAAGTTTGACTTTTGTCCCAAATCGGCAGACAACGCATTTTTCATACGCATTTTACCGTTTTCAAAATATATCTCGGCACTTCCCTCAAGAACGAAATCTTTTACGTCATTCTCGCAGGACAATTTGTTTTCATAAACTAACTTCATTGTTTTTAATCCTCCACAAAAAACTCATCTTAACCTATATTATATCAGCAATATTTACTAAATACAACACGAAATCAAAAAAAAGGATTGAAAAATCTGTGAGAATAGTATAGAATGGTATATATATTTTTATGTAAAGCAATATAACATTGCGAGTGGACAATAAGGAGGTACATTATAATATGTGCGGTATAGTAGGATATATAGGTAAAAATCAAGCAGCTCCTATTTTGCTTGAAGGGCTGTCAAAACTTGAATACAGAGGATATGACAGTGCAGGTATTGCTGTTTACAATAATAATGAATTGGAAGTTGCTAAGTCAAAGGGAAAATTAGCGGTTCTTTCAGAAAAAATTGACGGCGGTAAAAAACTTAGCGGTAATATGGGTATCGGTCATACACGTTGGGCTACTCACGGCGAGCCGTCAGACGTAAATGCTCACCCTCATCTTTCACAATCAGGCCGTTTTGCCGTTGTTCATAACGGTATTATCGAAAACTACATTTCATTAAAGAAAAAACTTGAAAGCAAGGGTTTTGAATTTATTTCTGAAACAGATACAGAAGTTATCGCTCACCTTTTTGAATATTACTACAAAGGTGACATAATGGATACAATGATTAAGGTTATCAACAGAGTTGAGGGTTCATATGCTCTTGGCGTACTTTGCGTTGACTACCCTGACCAATTTATCGCAGTAAGAAAAGCAAGTCCTATGATTGTCGGTCTTGGTGACGAAGAAAACTTTATTGCATCGGACGTTACTGCAATTTTAAAGCACACAAGAGATATTTACTACCTTGAAGATAACGAAATCGTTGTACTTAAAAAGGACAGCGTAAAGGTTTACAATACAGATAAAGAAGAAGTAAAAAAAGAAAAGTTCACGGTTGATTGGGACGTAAGTGCGGCTGAAAAAGGCGGCTATGAACACTTTATGATGAAAGAAATCGAAGAACAGCCAAAAGCTATCAGAGATACCATCAGTCCGAGAATTAAGGACGGCAAAATCGTTCTTGACGATATTTCTCTTACAGAAGAAGATATTAAAAATATCAATAAAATTTATATCGTTGCATGCGGCAGTGCATACCATGTAGGCGTTGTAGGCAAGTATGTAATCGAAAAGATGTGCCGTATTCCTGTTGAAGTACAGGTTGCGTCAGAGTTCCGTTACTGCGACCCTATCGTTGGCAAAGACGACCTTGTAATCGTAATCAGCCAGTCAGGCGAAACAGCCGATACAAAAGCCGCTCTTGAAGAGGCGAAAGCTCGCGGCGCAAGAGTGCTTTCAATCGTAAACGTTGTCGGCAGTGCCATTGCAAAAGCGTCTGATGATGTTATTTATACATGGGCAGGTCCTGAAATCGCCGTTGCAACAACTAAGGCCTACAGTACACAACTTACTGTTATATACCTTATCGCCGCATATATGGCTGATAAATTAGGTAAAATTTCTAAAGAAGAATATGCAGACTTTATTAAAGAAATTGAGTCACTTCCGGATAAGGTTGCTGAAATTCTTAAATCTAAAGAAGATGTTCAGTATCTTGCCTCAAAGTTCTATAATTGCCATTCAATATTCTTTATCGGCAGAAACCTTGACTATGCAGTATCTCTTGAAGGCTCACTAAAGCTAAAGGAAATATCATATATTCACAGTGAAGCATACGCCGCAGGTGAATTAAAACACGGTACAATCTCACTTATTGAGGACGGTACACTTGTTGTAGCGCTTGCAACAGGCAAGAATTTGTTTGATAAAACAGTTTCAAATGTTAAGGAAGTTAAAGCAAGAGGTGCGGTTGTTATGGGCGTAACAACCGAAGAACATGAACATATGGACGACGTTGCTGACTATACTGTAAAAATCCCTGCAACGCACGAAATGTTACTTCCGTCACTTACAGTTATTCCGTTGCAGTTATTCGGTTACTATGTTGCATCATTAAAGGGCTGCGACATTGATAAGCCGAGAAACCTTGCAAAGTCGGTTACTGTTGAATAATCCTGACAGAAATATTTTTTGTGGTATAATAATATTGATAGAGTGCCTGACAGGCTTTGAATGTCAGACACTCTGTTTTTTATTTATATTTAATTTGATGAGACGGTTTTATGACGAACAGAGATAATCTTTTTTATGACGCTGTTAATACAGTCATTCACAGTCACATTAATTGTGCCTGCAATAACGCTTATCGCAACATTTATCCACAGTTTTGCGGGACGTCGAGGCACCGTCCCCTACTTTCTCAGTAGGGGCGATCATTGGTCGCCCCTTAATTCGCATTTTACTTACCACCCCTCAGTCGTTTCACGACAGCTCCCCTCAAGGGGCGCCATACAAAAAGCCTCTCCTTGAGGAGAGGTGGCACGCAGTGACGGAGTGGTGGTTATCGTGACATCGAGGCATCGTACTCTCTCTATACAGGCGACCGATTACCGCCACTACAAATATGCTATGACACCACACATACTTTCTTCGTAGGGGCGATTATTGGTCGCCCCTTAATTCGTATTTTACTTACCACCCCTCAGTCGTTTCACGACAGCTCCCCTCAAGGGGCGCCATTGTAGTGGCAGCCACTCATCATTTTGCATAAATAAAAAAAAGTTATTCTATTCTAAATTTTGCAAGTTGCATATTGACAAAACTTTATTTAGTGGTATAATTAAAACATAGAAAACAGTTAGTTAAGACAACTAACCCCATAGATTGAGCGAAGATAAGACAAGGGTGTTTTATATTTTTAAATATAAAATGCCCTTTTTTCGTAAGATACTTATTGTTAGCTCAGCAAAACATTTTGATTGTACTTTTATTATATATGTGCATCAATAATTTCAGGAGGTATTATTATGGAAAACGGAAATGTAGCAGAAATTTTCGGTGAGAAGGTTTTTAATCTTCCTACTATGAAGGCAAGATTGCCTAAGGATATTTACAAATCATTGCTAAAGACTATCAATGACGGTTCAAAACTTGATATATCCGTTGCGGAAGTTGTTGCAAATGCAATGAAGGACTGGGCACTTGAAAACGGTTGTACTCACTACACTCACTGGTTCCAGCCAATGACAGGTCTTACAGCCGAAAAGCATGACTCTTTCATTCAGCCTACAGATGACAGAACTGTCATTATGGAATTCTCAGGCAAAGAGCTTGTTATGGGTGAGCCGGATGCGTCTTCTTTCCCATCAGGCGGACTTAGAGCAACATTTGAGGCAAGAGGTTATACAGCTTGGGACCCGACATCATTTGCATTCATTAAGGATCACTCATTGTACATTCCTACATCATTCGTTTCGTATACAGGTGAAGTTCTTGATAAGAAAACTCCTCTACTTCGCAGTGAGGCTGCAATCGACAAGGCTGCAAGAAGAGTTTTGGCTCTATTCGGTAAATTCCCTAAGAGAGTTGTTTCATATGTCGGTCCTGAACAGGAATATTTCCTTGTTGACAAAAAGCTTAGAAATAAGCGTAAGGACTTACTTTTAACAGGCAGAACTCTATTTGGTGCAAAGCCTGCAAAAGGTCAGGAAATGGACGATCACTATTTCGGTCAAATTAAAGAAAGAGTTGCAGCTTTCATGCAGGAAGTTGACGAAGAACTTTGGAAACTTGGCGTACTTGCTAAGACAAAACATAATGAAGTTGCTCCTGCTCAGCACGAAATCGCACCTATTTTCTCAACAACAAACATTTCTTCAGATCACAACCAGCTTACTATGGAAGTTCTGAAGAAAGTTGCCGACCATCACGGTCTATACTGCCTACTACATGAAAAGCCATATGAAGGTATCAACGGTTCAGGTAAACACAATAACTGGTCAATCGGTACATCAGACGGCGAACTTCTTCTAAAGCCGGGTAAAAAACCTGAAGAAAACGTTCAGTTCCTATTGTTCCTTGCAGCAGTTATCAAGGCTGTTGACGATTATGCAGATTTACTTAGAGTATCTGTTGCAACAGCAGGTAATGACCACAGACTTGGTGCAAACGAGGCACCTCCTGCTATTATTTCAATGTATCTTGGCGACCAGCTTGCAGCAGTTGTTGACCAGCTAAAGAGCGGTAAGGGTGTTAAGTATGAGGCAGGTAAGCTAATCGAAACAGGTGTTGAATCACTTCCTGATATTGAAAAAGACACAACAGACAGAAACAGAACTTCCCCATTTGCATTTACAGGTAACAGATTTGAATTCCGTGCTCCGGGTTCAAGACAGTCAATCGCAGGTATCAATATCGTTATCAATGCAATCGTTTCCGAAACACTTACAGAAATCGCAGATCAACTTGATGGTAGCAAGGACATTTCAAAAGATGCTCTTGAACTTGCAATCAAGATTTTCAAAGATCACGAAAGAATTATCTTCAACGGTAACGGTTACAGTGATGAATGGGTTGCAGAGGCTGAAAAGAGAGGTCTGTACAACTTAAAGACAACTCCTGACGCTATGCCTTATTTCGTAACTCAGAAGTCAATCGACTTGTTCACAAAACAAGAAGTATTTACTGATGTAGAAGTTAAGACAAGAGGCGAAATCATGATGGAGGATTACAACAATACACTTCATTTTGAAATGCTTACAATGCTTGAAATGGCTAAACAGGAAATTCTTCCTGCTTGCCTAAAATATACAAAGTTCGTTACAGACGATATTGCTTCAAAGAAAGCACTTGGTCTTGACGCTCCTAAGGAACTTGAAAAGGCTCAAAGACTTACAGAGCTTACAGAGGATCTTATGACTAAGATTGATACTCTTGACGCCGCTACAGACGTTCCTGACGTTGACGTATACGCAGTGGGTATGTATTATAAAGATACTGTTCTTCCTGCTATGGACGCACTTCGTGAAACAGCTGATACTCTTGAAACAATCGTTGCAAAAGAATACTGGCCGTTCCCAACATACACAGATTTACTTTATCTTGTATAATCTAAAGAAACTTCTTTCTTTGTTATAAATATAGTAGCAACAAAAAATCCGATGGAACAAACCATCGGATTTTTTCCGTTTCATGATTTTTTTATTTACAAACTCTGTTTTTTATGATATGATAATTATACCACACAAAACTAAATTATTTGGTATTATCGCACGCATTTTTAATTATGTTAAAAATGCAAGCTCTTTTTGCGTGCTTTTATACCGTAAAAAGTTTTGTGTGGTAACAATTCCGAGCTCTGCATTTTTTAAGCGTGGCTCAAAATTGTTGCCACGCTTTTTTTATTATTAAAATTTATATTATGGAGGTAAAAGATTATGAAAAAAAGAGTTTGTGGAATTATGTTAATAATTTCAATTTTAATGACATTTGTGCCGTATATATATGCGGCAACGGTAGTTGACAGCGGTACTTGCGGTGATAACGCAACATGGTCGCTCAACAGCAACGGAACACTAACAATCAGCGGTACAGGTGAAATTTATGACGGTGCCGGCGAAAATGCCGAGCAGCCTTGGTATGATTTAAAAGACAATATAAAATCAGTAATTATAAATTGCGGTATAACCAACATTCCTCATGGTGCTTTCACTGATTATACTAATCTGACAAGCATCTCGCTTCCGAACAGTATCGAAAGAATAGAATCTGCCTTTCATGGTTGTTCAAAATTGGCTGACGTGTCAATTCCGAACAGTTGCAAATATTTAGCAAGATGGGCTTTGGACGGAACAAAATGGTATGACAATCAACCTGACGGAGTTGTTTATTGCGGGAACTTTTTATATTCTTATAAAGGAACAATGCCGTCCAATACTTCTATTAATGTAAAAAACGGAACGGTCGGTATATCTGCAAGTTTTTGGAGACAATCTAATTTAGTAAACATTACTTTCCCTGACACATTGGAATATATACCTGAAAGTTATTTTTTTAATTGCTCGGGACTTACATCTATACAACTTCCAAAAAATTTAAAAAGTATCGGAACAGAAGCTTTTTCTTATTGTCAAAATTTAAAAAACATTACTCTTCCCGACAATGTCGAATACATAGGAGCTTTAGCTTTTAATGCTACTGCATGGTACAACAACCAATCTGACGGTTTGGTGTACCTAAATAATTGGTTAATCACATTAAAAGGAGATACCATAAAACAAGCAAATACTATAACCGTCAAAAATAATACTATCGGAATTGCAGTTAATGCCCTTGGAGGCAAACAAATCTATGGATTTGAAAAAGGCGACGGTGCTCACGCTTCCACTATAAATTTACCAAACAGCATAAAATACATAAATGATGATGCATTTTCATACTGTAAATACCTTACCAAAATCAATATACCCGACGGAATTGAAACGCTAAATTGTTTCGATTACTGTGAAAGTCTTGCCTCGATTAATATTCCTGACAGTGTAAAAACACTTGGTGGATTTTACGATACTGCTCTTACAAGCATTACCATACCTTCAAATATAACCGAAATTTCACAATCGGCTTTTGCCTACTGTGCTTCGCTGAAAGAAATACAAATTCCATCGAGTGTCGCAAAAATAGATTTTGCAGCATTCTATAACTGTGAAGCTCTAACCGATGTATATTACAGCGGAACAAAAGAACAATGGAATAAAATCAACATTGACAACAGAAATGACACAAACAATTCTTTGCTTAATGCTACAATTCATTTTGCAAAAGAAATCACAAACAAACCTGTAATCACAAGTTCGCAAGTCACAAAATCAAATAATACATATACTTTCAACGTAAATGTATCCAATGTAACGGCAGATTGTAAATTGATTGTAGTTCTTTACAAAAACGGAAAAGTTGCAAATGTCAAAACAACCACTTTAACATCAAATGCAACAAATAACAAAACTTTAAACTTGACAGCTACCAATGCAGACAGTGCAAAAATATTTATATGGGACAGTCTTAAAAATATGATACCTTTATGCAATGCCGTAACAAAAAATCTTTAATAAACATAAAATGCAGTGATTATAAAAAATCACTGCATTTTAATTTATATCTCCCTATACTTTGCCTGACCTATTTCGTAAAGGTCGTTACCCTCGCAATCTACAAGCACGACTGCCGGGAAATTTTCGACTTCAAGTTTTCTGATTGCCTCCGTACCCAAATCGTCATATGCGACAACTTCGGCTTTTTTTATCGATTGTGCAATCAATGCACCCGCACCGCCGATTGCACCAAGATACACAACTGTATTACGTTTCATTGCGTCAACAACTTCTTTGCTTCTTGCACCCTTGCCTATCATACAGCCAAGTCCGTTATCTAAAAGCATCGGCGTGTACGCGTCCATTCTGCCGGCTGTAGTCGGTCCGCAAGAGCCGATAACTTCGCCGGGTTTTGCAGGACATGGACCTGCATAATAAATCACGTTGTCGGTCAAATCTATCGGGAACGGTATTCCGTTTTTGAAATTTGTCGTCATTCTTTCGTGTGCCGCGTCACGCGCTGTGTATATTGTTCCTGTTATAAGCACGCTGTCGCCTGCTTTCAGGTCTTTAATTTTATCCTTTGTAAATGGTGTTGTGAGTCGTTTTTCCATTTATTCTCCCTCCACTAAAAAATCTTCTACACTTTTTAAAATATAGTTCGCCCCAAGTTTTTCAAAATAACCTCTTGCTCTCTCGCCTTGTATTCCCGTAAGCACCGCACAAAAGTCTGCGCCCATCGCCTGTGCCGCCAGAATATCCGCACCTGCGTCGCCGACAACAAGTGTAGTCTTTATTTTCGCTTTATCATAATCGCCGTCAACAATGCGTTTATTGCTGTAATCAGTGCCGTAAAGCGCCTTTAGGAACATATATGGGTGCGGCTTTGTAAGTGCATTGTTGTTAAGCTCTTTTTCAGCCTCGACAACATTATCATAATTGCAAAGTCCGTTTTGTGCAAAATACTGCTTTATCCCCCAATTTTCAATCGGCGGCAGCATTTCTATATACGGTCTGCCCGTACCTGTACACACGCGTTTATTTCGGCTTAAAAGACTCATTATTGCAATAAGCTTATTCTTATCGACAATCGGTTCTTCCTTATATAAAAGCCCCGTTTTGCCCGTATTAATCGGTATATAGCCAAAAGTCTTTTTAAACAGTTCATCACCAAGAAACCACGTCTGAAATATATCTCGCATAGTCGTCCACATAGTTCCGTTGCGTTTCAGCCATTCATAATCAAAACCTGTTTTTTCGGCACATTTAATTGCAAGATTATCGTATTCATCAATAATATTGTCTGACAATGACTTTGCATATTCAAGCACTTTGTCAAAATAATTCCAATCAGTTTTTCCGTTGCATATCCATGCTATAAGCACCGTCACATAACCTAAATCCCAATTTGAATTAACGCCTTTGCCTTTTAAAACGCTTATCAGCTCATCGTCTGAAAAAACGCGGCTTCGGATTTTTGAAATATTTTGCATACACTCTGCGGCATTAATTTTTTGACCGCTGTTGTAGTTCAGATATTCCCAGACAGTGAGTGCCGCACAATTCCAATAATTCTGTTCACTTGTTATAACGCCGTCCATATCAAATATAACGGTATCGTATTTATCAAGAAATTTTGCGAGTTTCATATTTTTAATACTTTGTTCCTTTCAGATTTTATCTGTTTTCAGAAATAGGGACACTAAATTTTAGTGTCCCTATTTAGTGTCCCTAATATTATTCTATTACCCAATCAATTTTTCCGGCTACACCGCTTGTTTTGCCCTTACGGCTTTCAGACACTTCAAATACCTTATTCAAAGCACTTCCGAAACTACGGTATATTGCCTCCCAAATATGATGTCCGTTATGACCTTTTACAAGGTCAATATGAAGTGTACACATAGCCCCCTGTGCAAAGCCTTCAAGGAATGTTTCCAAATCCTCCGTATCCATTCCCTCGACTTTTTCACTAAGCTCAATACCATGATAATCAATATCGCAATACGCTCTTGATTCAAAGCTCAACGCACATTCCGCTTTTGCCTCGTCTATAATACCGACTGCGTCACCGAAACCTCTCGCACCGTCTGTACGGTCGATATATTCCTTTGCCGCCTTACCAAGTGCAATACCTAAATCTTCACATATAACGTGTGTCAAAACAAATTCATCAAGCTTTAAGTCAACATCAATATTGACCTCACCGCGCCATGCAATATGCTCAATCATATGATTTAAAAACGGTATAGGTGTCTTTATGTACTTTCTGTAATCCTTTTTAAGCGGTGCAAAATCAAGCACAACGTTCATTTCGGATTCGGTTGTTTTTCGGGTAACTTTTATCTTTTCCATTACTTTCTTTCCTTTACTGCCAAACCATGCGTGTCAAATCCTTCGACCTTTGCAAATCTGTAAGCGTAATCTCTTACATTTTCAAAACCGTCTTTTGACGCATAGCCTACTGATGAACGCTTTAAGAAGTCTTGAACACTTACTGATGAATAAGTCTTTGCAAAACCGCCTGTCGGCAAGATTGCGTTAGGACCTAAAACGAAGTTACAAAGTGTTACAGGTGTGTAATCGCCAAGAAGAATTTCACCTGCATTCTTAATCTTAGGAAGTGTATCGAAAGGCTTTTCTGTCATAACTTCCATATGTTCAGGTGCATATTCGTTTACAAAATCGATTGATTCGTCAAGAGAATTTGTAAGAATTACACCGCCGTATGTTGTAAGGTTTGTTTCTATAAATTCTTTTCTCTTCGGAGAAATCTTTTCAAGCTGTCTGTTTACAATTGGAACAACCTTTTCAACAAGTTCCTTTGAGTGAGTAACAAGAAGTGCGGCACTGTCAGGGCCGTGTTCAGCCTCAATCATCCAGTCAAGAGCAACCTTTTCAGGGTCAGCCTTTTCATCTGCAAGAACAATAATTTCACTCGGGCCTGCCGGCAAACCTGTGTCAATATGGTTTGCAAGAACTCTCTTTGCGGCAGTTGCATAACTGTTACCCGGGCCAATAATCTTATGACACTTAGGAATTGTTTCAGTACCGTATGCAACGGCTGCAACGGCTTGAATACCGCCGACTTTATATATTTCAGTGATACCGATTATCTTTGCCGCTGCCAAAATAGCATCGTCAACTTCACCCTTTTCATTCGGAGGTGTTACAACAACAATCTTAGGAACTTTCGCAACAACTGCCGGTATACCAAGCATACACAAAACTGATGGGAATGAACCCTTACCGTGAGGAACATACAGACATACGTCAACTATCGGAGTAGTCTTTTCGCCTACCATAAGTCCGTCATCGACCATAGTAAACCACATTTCCTCCGGAAGTTGCTTTTCATGGAAATCGTATATGTTCTTATAAGCATATTCAATAGCCTCTCTTGTTTCCTTATCAAGGTTATTGTAGCCAGCCTCTATCTCTTCAGGTGTTACTTTCATTTTATCAGCAGTAAGCTGTACACGGTCAAACTTTGCAGTATATTCCAATACTGCCTCGTCACCACGTGCCTTGACATCGTCAGAAACTTCTTTGGCAACTTTCATTTGTTCTGTAATATCAAGCTCTGCACGTTTCATTATGAAATCATACTGCTCTTTTGTCATTTTTGAAAGTTCATAAATATTCGGGTTCATTGTCTTCCTCCTAAGTTTATTTGTTCAAGAAATCTTTCATCTTTTCTGCAAAAGATTTCTTTTGTTTATAATTTTTATCTTCTTCAAATTCACGCAAAAGTTCTTTTTGCTTTGAATTAAGGTTTCTCGGCACTTCTACGTTTACAGTAACGTATTGGTCGCCTCTTACCTTACTTCTGATTGACGGAATACCTCTGCCCTTCATTCTGAATTTTGAACCTGTCTGAGTTCCCTCAGGGATTTTCAGCTCAACAGGGCCGTCAAGTGTAGGTACTTGTACGGTTGCACCCAAAGCAGCCTGTACAAATGATATAGGCATATCTATAAATACATTCGTTCCCTCACGTTTAAACATCTGATGCGGATGTACTCTTATTGTAAGAAGTAAGTCGCCGTTAGGACCGCCTTTATCGCCGGCCTCGCCTTTACCCGAAAGTTGAATTGTCTGGCCGTCATCAATACCTGCCGGAATATCAACTTCTATCTTCTTCGACTTTCTTACCTTACCTGTACCGCGACAGTCCGGACAAGGATCTTTTACAATCTTACCTTCGCCGTGACAGTGCGGACAAGTCGTAACGTTAGTCATATAACCCAGTACAGTTCTTTGTTGTGTACGGATTTGACCTGTTCCGTGACAATGCTGACAAGTTTGTGCAGTCGTACCCTTTTTAGCACCGCTGCCGCCGCAAGTTTCACATTTTTCCTGTGCCTGTATACTCATTTCTCTGTGACAGCCGAATGCCGCTTCTTCAAAAGTTAGATCAATAATCTTACGAATATCAGCACCGCGTTTTGGTCCGTTTCTTCTTTGACCGCCGCCGAATCCTCCGAAACCGCCTCCGAAGAAATCGCCGAATATATCGCCAAAGTCAAAACCACCGCCGTTAAAGCCACCTCCGCCCGCTCCGAAGTTCGGGTCAACACCTGCGTGTCCGAATTGGTCGTATTTACTTTTCTTTTCAGGGTCAGAAAGCACTTGATAAGCCTCGTTTACCTCCTTAAACTTTTTCTCCGCCTCTTTATTGTTCGGATTAAGGTCAGGATGGTATTTCTTACTCATCTTTCTGAATGCCTTTTTTATTTCATCATCAGAAGCACCCTTTGAAACTCCGAGCACCTCATAATAATCTCTTTTTTCAGCCAATTTTTTCACCTACCTATGATATTATACTACAATATTTTAGTTTTGTAAAGTGTTAATACAAAGGCTCTGTTAAAAGCCTTAAAAGGACGGACATTTGTCCGTCCTTTTAGCGTTTTCATTATTATTGTTGATTGTTATCGTCGTTGTCAACTTCTCTGTAATCAGCCTCATAAACACCGTCATCATTTGGTGCACCCTGTTGTGCATTAGGATCACCCTGCGGATTAGCTTGCTGATACATTTGCTGTGCAACTGCGTAGAACTTTTCTTGAAGTTCGTCTGTAGCCGCCTTAATAGCTGCCGAGTCTGTACCCTTTAGAGCCTCTTTAACCTTGTTTACTTCAGTTTCAACCATTGACTTTGTATTATCGTCAATCTTATCACCTGCGTCTTTAACAGCCTTTTCACATTGATATACAAGTGATTCTGCGTTGTTTCTGATTTCAACTTCTTCTTTACGCTTTTTATCTTCTTCAGCGTACTTTTCAGCCTCTTTAACAGCTCTGTCAATATCTTCGTCACTTAGGTTAGAAGATGCTGTAATAGTAATCTTCTGTTCGTTGCCTGTGCCAAGGTCTTTAGCGCTTACGTTTACGATACCGTTTGCGTCAATATCGAATGTAACTTCAATCTGTGGCACACCTCTCGGAGCAGGAGCAATTCCTGTTAGATTGAAACGTCCCAAAGTCTTGTTGTACTGAGCCATTTCTCTTTCACCTTGAAGAACGTGTACTTCAACAGAAGTTTGACCGTCTGCGGCAGTTGAGAATATTTGTGATTTGTTTGTAGGGATTGTTGTATTTCTTTCGATAAGCTTTGTAAATACACCACCCATTGTTTCGATACCAAGTGAAAGCGGTGTAACATCAAGTAGAAGAACGCCTGTTTCTTCACCGCCAAGTACACCTGCCTGTCTTGCAGCACCTACTGCAACACATTCGTCAGGGTTGATACCCTTATTAGGCTCTTTGCCCATTTCTTTCTTAACAGCCTCTTGTACAGCAGGAATTCTTGAAGAACCGCCGACAAGAAGGACTTCATCGATTTGTGATGCGTTAAGAGCTGCGTCATTCATAGCGTTTCTGATACATGTAAGTGTTCTTGCTACAAGGTCAGCTGTAAGTTCATCAAACTTAGCTTTTGTAAGTGTAATATCCATATGCTTTGGACCTGTTGCGTCAGCTGTGATGAATGGAAGATTAATGTTTGAAGTTGTTGTTGTCGAAAGTTCAATCTTTGACTTTTCAGCAGCCTCTTTTAATCTTTGCATAGCCATCTTATCTGTTGAAAGGTCTACGCCCTCTGTTTTCTTAAATTCATCAAGCAAGTAGTTGATAATTGCCTGGTCGAAATCGTCACCGCCAAGGTGAGTATCACCGTTTGTTGAAAGAACTTCAAATACGCCGTCATCAATATCAAGGATAGATACATCGAATGTACCGCCGCCAAGGTCGTATACCATTACTTTCTTACCTGTGTCGCTTACGCCGTATGCAAGAGCTGCGGCAGTAGGCTCGTTGATAATTCTCAAAACTTCAAGACCTGCAATCTTACCTGCGTCCTTTGTAGCCTGACGCTGTGAGTCGTTGAAGTAAGCAGGAACTGTGATAACAGCCTGTGTTACAGTTTCACCAAGATAGCTTTCTGCATCTTGCTTTAACTTTGTAAGAATCATTGCCGAGATTTCTTGTGGTGTATAAGCTTTACCGTCGATTGTAACTTTTTCGCTTGTACCCATTTTTCTCTTAATTGACATAATTGTTCTGTCAGCATTTGTTACGGCTTGACGCTTTGCAACCTGACCTACAATTCTTTCACCGTCTTTTTGGAATGCAACAACTGAAGGAGTTGTTCTTGCACCTTCGCTGTTAGTGATAACATTAGGGTTACCGCCTTCCATAACAGCCACACAACTGTTTGTTGTACCTAAGTCTATACCTATAATCTTTCCCATTTTTAATTCCTCCTAATTTATAATTAATTTGCTACTTTTACCATACTGTGTCTGACTACTCGGCCGTCCTTATATATGTAGCCTTTCATCAAATCCTCGACAACTGTGTTGTCGTCTATCGTTTCATCTTCAATGTGCATAACCGCATTATGAAGATTAGGGTCAAATTGCTCACCCTCTGCCTTAATCGGCGTAACGCCCAACTTTGAAAGCGTTTCATTGAACTGTTTTAAAACCATTTCAATACCGTCTTTCATTTTTTGACCGTCCTCCGACTGAACTTCAGTCGCAAGTGCTCTTTCAAGGTTGTCGCCTATCGAAAGAATTGCACCGACCGTATCAATTACCGCGTCACCGTAACGCATATCTTTTTCACGCTGCGAACGCTTTTGGTAGTTGTCATATTCGGCATACAGACGCATATATTTATCAGTCTGTTCTTTCAGCTTTTCTTCAAGGACTTCCTCGTTTGACTTTTCTGCCTCTTTAGGTTCAGCCGTTTTTTCTGTTTCTTTATCTAATGTCTCCTCATTGACTTCCTCATTCTTCTTAGCCATCTGATTACCCCTTTCTCTACTCATCACTTATATATTCGTTGAGTATTTTATCTATTTCATTTGAAATAAGGTCAAGGCTTGCAAAAACCTTTGAATAATTCATTCGTTTAGGTCCGATAACTCCGATTTTCCCGGCTTTTTTATTGCCGAGTGAATAATTGATAGTTACCAATGAGCAATCCTGCAATATTTCAAAATCGTTTTCTTTGCCGATTTTAGCCTCAATTCCGTCAGCGTCGCTTGAGGCAACAAGCTTTTTCAAATTTTCTTTGTCATCAAGGAAAGTAAATATCTTTTCTGCTTTTTCAACATCGTTGTATTCGGGATATTTCAATATTGACTTTGCATTGTTGACATATATTTCTGTTTCACCGCTGTCCGTTATCGTTTCATACACAAAGTGCATTATATCAATCAAAACTTTCGGATGAAGTGAAAGTCTGTTTTCAATATCTTTTTGAATATCCTGTATCTTATCAAACGTTATCTCTCCGGCTTTAAGTCCGGCAAGATGTTCGTTTAATATATTTGCAAGTGACATACACGTTGCACTGTCAATGTCGATATTCATTACCTTGTTTCTTACAGTTCTTGTTACAACAATAAGCATTACCGTTTGCGCGGCAATCGGCACAAGGTCAATCTTGTTAATTTCAAATTCCTGCTCCTTAGGCGCTGTAACAACCGTTGTATATTCGGTAAGATTTGACGCTATTGCACCGGCATATCTAATCAGCTTTTCAAGCTGACTGACACGCGTTTCAAGTACGCTTTGCAGCTGTGCAACTGCCTCCATACCTATCTTATACTTCCGCATAAGCGAATTAACGTAAAATCTGTATCCCTCATCCGACGGAATACGTCCCGCCGAAGTATGCGGTTGTATCAGATAACCCATTTCCTCAAGGTCTGCCATTTCATTACGGATTGTCGCACTGGACAAACCCAAGTTTTCCTTTTTGGAAATCGACCTTGAGCCGACAGGTTCAGCAGTGCCTATATATTCATCAATGATTGCTTGCAGGATTTTTCTTTTTCTGTCGTTCAAATCCATATACAAACATTCCTTTCTATCTTTAAACAAGATGTCATATAAGCATTTTCTTGTTAGCACTCATACACCTTGAGTGCTAACAATTATAAGATACCACTATTATACCCGATTGTCAAGTGATTAATATAACTTTTCATAAAATGTTCATAAATTATCCCATATTGCCAAATTTCTTATACAAACTCGCACAAAATCGAGTTTGACACGTTAATCCCGTCCAATGTAAGACTGTATCTTCCGTCAATATATTGCATAAGTCCCAGCTTTATAAATTTATCAAATTCACTGCCGAATACATCATTTATACCCTTGCCGAAACGCGACTTAAAATCAGTTTCGCTTACTCCCCTGTTCATACGAAGTCCGGTAATCATAAATTCTGCTATCTTATCATTTTCGGTCAATTCGATTACTTCCTTTTCCGCACCGCCGATATATTCGTTTATGTCGGACGTGTTGTAAAAACGGCAGTTTCCGATATATGAATGTGCCGCCGTACCTAAGCCGATATACTCCTCACCTGTCCAATACTTTACGTTATGCCTGCACTCGTATCCGTCCTTTGCGAAATTCGATATTTCATATTGTTTAAAGCCGTTCTTACCGAGAAAATCAACTGTATGCATATACATTTCTCTGTCAGTATCTTCATTCGGAATATCAAGCAATCCTTTTGAATATTCCTTTTCAATAGGTGTTCCGTCCTCAATTATAAGACTGTATGCCGATATATGCTTTACAGGCAAGCTGACGGCTGTGTTTAAAGTATTTTTTAGACTCTCAAACGTCTGTGACGGCAGTGCGGTCATAAGGTCAAGATTTATATTTTGAAAACCCATTTTATCTAAATGACAAATTGTATTATATGCCGTCTTTGCGTCGTGTATTCTTCCGATTTTTTTCAGTTCATCATCATTGAACGACTGTACACCTACGCTTATACGATTTATACCGCCGTTTAACATTGCTTTAATTTTGTCATCATCCATTGTTCCCGGATTTGCCTCTGTCGTAAATTCGCAGTCACTCGCAACGTCAAATACATCAAAGCACATTTTCGTAACTTCTTCGATTTGTTTCGGTGTTAAAATTGACGGTGTACCGCCGCCGATAAATATTGTATCTATTTTTTCTCCCCTGTATTGTTCCGCCTCACGCTTTAGCGCGTCAACGTATTTGTCCGCCGTATCCTCCATACACGGAAATGATACAAAATCACAATACTTGCATTTTTGTTTGCAAAACGGTATGTGAATATAAAGTCCTTTCATAAGTCACCTCAATAAAAAAAGGACTTAACAGTCCTTTTTTATTCAATTCAATATTAATGTTCGTGTCCGCAGTCGCAGTCATCATCGTCACAATCGCAATCAAACTCAAGTTCGATTTCTTCGTGACAGTTCGGACATACAATAGCGTTATCATCGTCAATCATATCAAAATCAATCATAACGTCTTCACCGCAGTTAGGACATTGAATTTCAAAATAATCATTTCCGTCACTGTCGTAATCATCGTCATCATAATCGTCGATATAATCATCGTCGTCATCGTCATCATAATCGTCATACTCATCGTCACCGTACAAATCATCGGCAATTTCAAGTACACAATCATCAAGCTCGTCAACAACATCTTCAACATCATCAACTCTTGAGTTTAATTCTTCAATAGTATCAGCCATTTCAGACATAACGTCAAGCAATTTGATAATAAGCTTACCTTCGTCACTCTTTGGGCTAAGGTCAAGACCGTCTGCATAACCCTTTAGATATGAAACTTTTTTAATTAAATCTTCCATAATTAATCTCCTTTCATTCAAAAGGCTGAAAGAAAATTGTTCACAACACAAAATAAGTGCCGTGTGCGATTTTATTCAGACTTATTTTACTCTTTCCATGTATTCGCCTGTTCTTGTGTCTACTCTGATAACTTCGTTCATATCAACGAATAGAGGTACTTGAATTGTAGCACCTGTTTCAAGAGTAGCAGGCTTTGTAGCGTTTGTAGATGTGTTACCTGCGAAACCCGGTTCTGTATCAACGACTTCAAGTTCAACGAATGTAGGCGGTTCAACACCGAATACGTTACCCTTGTAAGACATAACCTTACATACGTCATTTTCCTTAACGAACTTCATTTGTTCTTCGATTTCTGACTTAGCAATGTCAAGCATATCGAATGTTTCGTTGTCCATAAAATGATAGAAATCATCATCACCGTATGAATAAGCCATATCCTTTCTGTCGATATGAGCTTCTTCAAACTTTTCTGTAGGTCTGAATGTCTTTTCAACGACACCGCCGCTGATTATGTTCTTAAGCTTTGTTCTTACGAAAGCAGCACCCTTACCAGGCTTAACGTGCTGAAATTCTACGATTTGAAATACATTACCTTCGTGTTCAAAGGTTCTGCCATTTCTAAATTCACCAGCTGTAATCATAAATTAATCCTCCTGAATCTTTTGTAATTTAATATTAATAATTATATTTTAATATATTTTGTCTAAAAAATCAAGTATTTATTAGTTTTTTTTCCTTTTTATTATTACAGGTTTAAAACTTGTAAATTAATAAAATGATATTAGCGTATTATCGCCGTTCTGCTATCGGCATCCCAATCTACGTCATATCCCATATTTTCCGAAAGGAAGCGCAGCGGTACCATTGTTTTGCCGTTTACGAGTCTTGCGGGCACATCCATTTTAGCGGGTTTATTATTTATTCTCGCGTTGACGTTATCTATTGAAAATGTTACTGCCTTATTCTCAATCGTTGCTGTTGCTGTCTGAGTTTCACTATCCCATTCAACATCTGCTCCCATTTGCTCGAACAAAAATCTCATAGGCACAAGCGTGCTGCCGTCCTCGATAATCGGCGGTACGTCAAAACCGAGAATATTACCGTTAAACTCAATATAAGGCGTATCCGACGGGCATTTTTCATTTAATACATCTTCAATATCTGCCATATCATATTCTATTAATCTTTCATTGGTCCATAAAACAAGCTTATCTTTCCACAAATCACATATAATAATATGTTCATCATCACTGTCTGCAGGGATTGCTACATCAACAGAATATACACCGTCACGAGATATTCTGAACGTATCAACATTATCATATTGTGTTTCAACATAGATATTACCCTTTGCTTTATAGTAACATGTTATAGGTCTTTCTTGCACCACTTTAATTAAATCCGACTTATTTCTTTCTATGAACATATCTTTCACTTCAAACCTATAATTACTTAAGTTTACGTAATTTGTCAACTTTCCTTGAAATACAAGCGTATTTCTGCCATTGCTTTGCGGCATATGACTCATTTCATTATCAATTTGCCAATCAATCGCATCATAAGAATAGTAAATAGTATTTTTACTTTCATATTCTTGTGGTCCTAATTTTGTGTATTCTTGTGTTTCAGCATAATAAACACCGTCTACATATTCAAAGTCGGTTAACGGTTTATCCAACTGAAATTCATTTACCAAATTAAAATTTTCATCAAATGTATATATTGGTTTAATTATCGGACCATATATTCTTTCCATTTTATCTATTATTAGAGAAGGGTTGAAATATATTTCATTATATACAATATATTTATCCCCGTAATGCTTAATGTTCGCACGATGCAATCCACTAATTTTCATACGCACATCATAGCTAATATCAATATCGCTCCACTCTACCAAATCATCGGATTTTGTAAATTTAGTATCTAAAAGAGAGCATTTTATAAACTCAGTACCTGTCCACCAGAATAGAATTCCGTCGTTACTTTTCACCAGTACATCATGATATTCATAACAAGAATCTAGCGGCTTATCATAATAATTGCTTTTTAAAACTACTGTTTCCGCATTCGCACTTAATGTTGTTGATAATAAAATAATAAATAATAGTCCTATCATAAACTTTTTCATTCTTTTATCCTCCCTAAAATACAAAAAGGATGCAAAGTCTTATTTGTTGTCAAAGACTTTGCACCCTTTAATAAATCCTTATGTCCTATGCTGTTTTGTTTAATTCAGCCTTTAACTGATTGATTTTACTATCTATTTTTTCATCAAGTCGATTTTCAATGTAATCAATAACGTTTATTTCGGTTTTACGGTTAAATTTAACATCATTCTTTAGTATCTTTACATCTGATTTAATAATTGTAATGTCATCTTGCATTGCATCAAGTCTTGCATCCATTTTATCAAGTCTATCATTAATAGGTTGCAAATTAGACTGTATACTTGTTTGTATTAATTCTTGAATTGCCTGTAAATCATTTTTATCTAACATATTTTATCCCTCCTAAAAAATCACTTTCACACTACTATATAATCATTATAACATATATTTTTCAAACTGTAAATACTTTGTCAGTTAAAAACTGCAAGATACATTATCTCGTGCAATGCGATTGGATATATTCGTCAAGTATTTTTGCCGCAAGACCGACTTTATCTTCGCAAGTGCGTTTCTTATAATATTCTTCTGTTCTCTTTGACGGAACGGGACTGTTATCTTTTCCGTCAAGACCTAAAAGTTCTCGGCATATAATAGAGCCTGTTTCCGCTTTAAATTGGTTTGCAAGTTCCTGTACAAGTGCATAGGTATCTTTTTTACCCTCATAATCCTTTGCGTCGTCATATCCGTACAAAATTCCGACAACCATAAACATTCCCGTTACAGCACCGCAAACTTCTCTCATTCTGCCCATTCCGCCGCCGAATGATGACGCAAGTCTTAACGCCGTCTTTTTATCCATTCCCATCAAGTCGCTAAACGCCGCCACCATTGCCTGTGAGCAGTTGTATCCCTCTTTAAATGCCTGTCTGGCAAGTTCTTCTCTTTTGTTCATATTAATCACCTTACGTTTTTATTCTAATTATACCACACCTGTCAAATAAAAAAAACTGCGAGTATTGTTACCCGCAGTTTTTCGCATTTATTCAGCTGTCAAACTTTCATATTCAGCCTGTGTAATCGGCATTACAGTACCGTGACGATATGTACCGTCAAACGAGAAGTCTGAATCTGCCGTAAATTCACCCTTTGTAATATCGGTTGTTACAAAAGGCTTATAGCCTTTACTCTTTGAGAAGTAGTCAAGAAGTAAGCACCATTCATTTTTACCGTTTAATTTATAAATTGTAGGACCTTCATAACCTGTCATACTACCCAAATTATAGCTTGCAACATCTTTCCAATCACCGCTTAGAGATGTACACTCCTGCATTGTGATACTTGATTTTGCCTCATTCTTTGTAAATCTGTAATATGTACCCTCATGGTCGATAATAGTTGTATCAATAACCGCGTTAGGCTCTTCTATATACAATTCAGGGGCAGAGAATGTCTTGAAGTCCTTTGTATAACTTCTGTAAATTCTGTACTTTTGATAGCTGTCGTCACTTACAACCGACGCCCAGAATACCATATATTCATCCTTTTCAGGGTCATAGCAAGCCTCCGGCGCCCATGTACAACCGGCATTGTCATTATTAATCTTTACAAGGCTTGCCTCGCTCCAATTAACAAGGTCACTGCTTTCCCATACAACAATGCTCTTTGAGCCTTGCTGTGCGGCGGCTGTCCAGTTATTCTTTAAGTTATAGACGCTTAGGTCTGTTGCGATAATAAAGAACTTACCGTCCTCACCGCGAAGAATATACGGATCACGAACGCCCTGTGTACCGACATTACTTGTCAAATACGGTTGCTTATTATTAAGCGTTGTCCATGTCTTACCGTCTTTTGATACTGAGAAATAGATTTGTTCACGAGTTGCGTCCTCTTGTGTATCAACGAAGTGAACAAACAAGTACGCACTCATATCATCAAGGTTCTTAATATTAATTGTCTTTTCCACCTTTTTCTTTTCTGTTGTTCCGTCTGATAATGTTGCTGTTATTTTATACTTACCTGCTTCAAGATTATCAAAACTGCCTGTCGCATTTGTCTGCTCTGTTCCGACTGCCGTACCGTCTGAATCAGCCAATGAAACCTTTACGGCATACTTATCTTTCGTCGAATCACAGTCACTTGCATAAACGATTTTATTTCCGTCGGCATATGCTTTGAAACTGTCAATAACCGCTGTATATCCCAATACAGTTACGTCGAATTTTCTTGTAAATTCAACACCGTCTTTTGTCATTTTTGCAGTCAAAGTAGCTGTTTTTGTTTCGTCACTTCTTGTAATCTTACCTGCCGTTGTAACCACAGCAGCGTCTGAAGTTGACCATGTAACGCCATTTTGCGCAGGGATTGTAATGTCAGATGTAACAGCTGTCAAATCACCCAAATCAAGTGAATTTAAAGGATTTTCGTAAGCATAGTTATAGATTACAAAATCATCTATATAACCTGTTGCATACTCGCCAGAACCCCAGTTAGCCTTACCGATATATGCAACTGAATTTTTGCCGAGCATATCCGAAATATTAACTGTTGAATCAACACTGTTTGTTCTTGTTCCGTTTACATAAACGTCCGTTACGCCGTCGGCAATCGAAATGATTACATCGTTCCATTCATTTGTGTTATACGCACCTTTTGCCGCCTCACTTCTTGTACCGGAATTATTATATCTTTCAGTTGTAAGTGTACCGTTGTTTGTCATTGCACCAAGATACTGTTCTTTTTTATATGTCTGTGCACTGCTGTTTGGTGAGGCAAAGAACCACCATGATGTTGTTGTGGTTGTCGGCTTAACCTTAAATGAAATTGTGATATTTTTCTGACCTGTCAAAAGCGAATTGCCGTTTGCGTCTGTAAGCGCAACAACCGTTCCGCTTGTTCCGTCAAACTGAATACACTTCTTATTGTCAACCGTAACAAATTTCGGTGTACCTGTTGCCTTGCCGTATGATGATGTACTTGTTAAGTCGCCGTTATCAAAATTCATATTGATAAGCTCGCCGCTTTCCGGAACCGTCGGTGCTGCGGTTGGTTCAGGAGTCGGCGTCGGTGCCGCCAACTCACTGCTGTATGATATTACATCTGCGTTAAAGTTATCATATGAAACAACTCTTCCTCTTGCACCGTTGTATGAACCTGTTAATTCAAGCGATTTAACGCTTATAGGTGTGCTTATTGTTCCTGTGTAACTTACATCAGTCTCACCGCCTGAAAAGCTTACGCTTGCCGAACCTGTTCCGTCTATTATAATTTCTACCTTTTTATTAAGTCCCATATTGTTTGCGTACTTCTGCGATGATGTCTGCCAACCGTTTGCACCACGCAATTTACCGCTTTTGACATCAGTTGATGTACACTGAATTACCGGTTTCTCCGAATTGGCAAGTACGTCTGTACCTCCGATACGCATTTGATTAAGATTATATCCGCCGCCTGTGATTGTAAATCCTACAACCTCGTTGCCGTCTGCGTCTTTAACAGAGAATGTATTTTCCTTACCGTTCTGCTCCCAACCTGAGAACATATCGAATGTAAGTCTGAACTTATCTTTGCTTGTAAGAGTTTGTGCCTCTGTAAGTTCTGCTTTTGCAGTTGCTTTAACAGGAACAAATACGTTACCGAATCTTTCAAGACCTGTTGCATACACTTGATTTCCGTCTGCCGACAAATCTCCTGCACTTGCATTAAAGATATTTGTTGAATCTTCAAAATCATCGCTCATTTCATCAATATCCGTAATGCTCGGTGCACCGTTAGCCGTTTCTGAAGACGGAGTTGCGTCAATCAAAAATTCTGCGATATTTGTCATATCAGTATCGTTAGTATATCTGAAGTAACGATATGCGTTTTGATCAGCCAAATCTGTACTGCTTATTGTTGTGTACTGACCTGACGGAATTGCCGTACTGATTGTATACAAATCAGTCCATGTTATGCCGTCGTTTGAAGCCTGAACTTTACCGTCCTTTGTTCTTTCAGGCATACCGTTTCCGCTTCTTGCGGCAAGTTTTACGTTGTTTACTTTAACAGGCTTGCCGAAGTCGTACATTACATAGCCGTTTTGTACGCCGTCAAAATATGTATTAAGATCGCCGTCTGCCGCTTTACGATAATCGTTAGCGTCACTCGGTGCTGTTGTGGCATTTCCCCATGAAGCCGTTCCGCTTAGAGTATACATTGTTACCTTAATATCTTTTGTAGCCTTAACGTCACCGATTGTCGCCGTTATTGTAACTGTTCCTGCTGACACGCCTGTTACTGTACCGTCTTGTGAAACAGTTGCAACTTTTTCATCACTTACGCTCCAAACAGGTGTACCCTCTGCATTTGTGTCAAGAGTATATTGTGATGTTTTGCCGACGCTCACGGTTGCCGCACCTGAAATTGTCGCATAAACAGTGATGTCATAAGTTTTTGAAGTTGTATAGTCTCCTACCTTAACCGTAACAGTTACCTTGCCCGGTTTCTTAGCCTTCAAAAGACCTGTCTGAGAAATTTCGGCAATACCGTTTTCAGTTGCGTCACTGTCAACAGACCAAGTAACATCACCTTTTAAATTTGTGCCAAGTGCAAGTTGTACCTCGTCACCGCGTTTAATTTCAACATCACTGCCTGTAATAACCGCATAATCCGTTCCAAGCTGTGAAGTAGTGTTTGTTACAGTCGCTTTCGGAGTAACTCCGTCCCATGCCATAAATTTGAATGTACAGTCTGTAAAGTCACCTGTTAGTTCTCCTGTCGGTTGGTTTACCGTAACAGCTTTTAGTAAACCGTTCTTATCATACACTGCAAAATATTGGTTATATCCGTTCAATGTTTCGCTCGGTGTATAGCTGTATTTTAGACCTGTGCTTGTAGGTTCAAAACTTGTAACCTTTGCACCTGTTTCAATCAAATATGTTGTTACTGTATTTGCTTTTAAAGTTGTAGTAAGAGTTTTTCCGTCAAGTACGGCACCGTCTTTGATTTCTGCCCACTTTTCCTTGCCTGCCATATCTGTTCTGATTTCTCTTACGTTTGTACCTACCGTATTAAATCCCGAAAGGTCAAATACATAATTAACATCAGACGAATTTGCACCGTTGTTTGCTACGATTTTAATATCGCCTGTATTTTTGTTGTATGCGGCAAGTGTGTTTGCCGATGAGGCGATAATTGTATCACCCGGATTTATGTACTTTGTAAATTGACCGTATGTGTAATACTTATTTGTAAGTACCAATTCTTCGTTATCATGGTCTGCCATACCTACGCCCCATACACTGCCTGTGTATGCCAAAGAATTGTTAGCCTCCGTCTTGTTTCCGCTCGTCGGGTCTACGAATTTTGAGTCCTTATGGAAGTCCACTATATCCCACATTACCCATGCGGACGGTTGCATACCGTTCATATCTTCGATAATCATACTTGCAAGAGTTGCACCGTTACCGCCCTTGTCAACTTCACTCTGCCATAGGTTTTTGCCGAGTTCAAGTGCCTTTGCCTTAACCTGTGCGTGATAGCCACGGTCTGAATATGTGTGAGTATCAACTCTGCCAAGTGCAGTCTTTGCCTCGTCTGTAAGACTTCCGAGATTGTTTGCGGTTTTCTTCAAACTTGTTTCGTCCATACCTGCCACAAGTACGTCCGTAAATCCTGCATTGTCAAGTGCTTTTCTTGTTTCCGTAATCATCTTTGACTGACTTGCACCCGGATCAAAGTGACAGCCCTCTTGTTTTGGTGAGCCGTAACCCCAATAATCCGTATCAGGCTCATTCATAGGCGAATAGCTCTTAAACTCTATGCCGTTATCTTTGAAAAGCTTTGTTGCGTCTGCAATAAACTTGGCAAAATCATCATACATATCGTCATTTAAGTTATTCAATTTTCCGTTTGACGTAACCGTTCCATCACTGTTTACAGTACCGCCGCCGCTTGTACAGCCTGTTTTAGTCATAAAATACGGCGCGGAATTTGAAAATCCTTCAAAATATAAATCAGGATTTGCTTTTAGTGCCGCTTTTGCGATATTTAATTGGTTTTGGTCTTTCGTGATGTCATATGTAATGCTCTCTACATCTTTGCCGTCACTTGACAATTTGTAATCACTGTACACGCCGGGTACTTTTGAGTCAGAACGGTTGATGTGATTATGTGTCGGATCGTCACCGCCGCCTAAGTTGTAACGTGCGATGTCAAGTCCTAATCCCTCGTCTGAGAAAAATGCCTCTGCCGCCGCATTGGTAAGTTTTTCACTGTAACCTAGTCTGTTTGCCCACCAGCAAAGTGCAGTACCCCAGCCTTGGAACTCACCGTTGTTAAAAGGTGATGCGTCAGCCGGATTAAGCTGTACATATGTCGGTTTTGTATCTTGAGCAGATGCACTGATTAAGCCGCCAAAAGGAAGCATAGCACATGCCAAGATTGTGCTTATAATCTTTTTCTTATTCATTGGTTTTTTCTCCTCCTTAAGATTACATTATCCGTTAATTATATTATAGCACTCCCACATAGTGCATTACAATTATAAGATTTCTAAAACAGTTGTAAATTTTCTAACTGTTTTGCTTTACTTTTGTACTTAGATATTTTATAATAGATATTAGATTAAAGACGCGTCTGTTAACACTTTGCCGACAGACTCAACAGATATATTGGAGGCGGATAATATGTTCAAACCTGTATCAGCAAAAGAAGAACGACTTTTACCGGTGTATGTCTACGGCTCGGAATCGCTTGAACATCAAGCACAAATAAGTCGCGGCAAAGGTTTTATGCTACATTCTCAAATTTCCGTTTGTTACAGCGGAGAAGGTGTTTTTACAGACCATAACAATGTTTCGCACAAAGTTCAGAGCGGAGATATTATGTACTTTACTTCCGCAACATCAAATTCATATAAGCCCACCTCTGTTCCATGGAAAACAGACTACATCGTTATGGGCGGATATGCTCTGATTGAGCTTATGATGTTTTTGGGATATTCAAAAAGCGGTGTAATTCATCTTACCGAAAATATTAAAGAAAAAGTATATCAAAATTTTAAAACAATTATTGAACTAAACAACTCCAATACCGAAAATGCTCATTCGATTTGCAGCAGACTTTTGTATACCGTATTGTTCGATATTGCATCTTGCATTGAGGGCAATCCCAACAATGACAAAGCGAATTTAATCAAGCCGTGTATTGATTATATAAAATCTAACTATATGCACGATATTTCAATATCGGCTTTGGCTGAAATGATTAAAGTAACTCCTACTTATCTCGGAATTATTTTTAAGAAAGTTTACAATATAACACCGCAAAAATTTCTTACCAATATACGTATAGAAAATTCCAAACAACTTTTAGTCAGCAACAAAAATATGTCACTTTCTGATGTTGCAATCAATTCCGGATTTAACAGTGAAAGTTATTTTTGCAACACATTCAAGAAATATATAGGCATTACACCTACGGAATACAGAAGTATTAACACATTCGGAGAAATATAAGCTATGAAAAAGAATTACGAAAAAATTTTACCGTCATACATATGTGATATACAGGAAATAAACAATCTTTCAAAGGTTATGTTTATGAACAACTTTCCGCACCATCAATTCATTTTGTGTACAAGCGGAACAGGTAAAATATGCACCGAAAACAACATTGAACAAACCGTAAGCAAAGGCGATATTGTATTTATAAATTCTTCAATTCTGTTTTCGCTCAGACAGCAAGAAAATTTTTCTATAAAGCGTATTGCGTTTAACGGTAATTTCGTTACAAATTATCTCCAATACTTTGATTTTAACCAATCCGTTGTTTTTGTTCCGAAAAGCGACGAAGTTTTTAACACATTTAATATTGCGTATGACGGCTATATGCACGATAAAGACGATATACAAAATTCTGTTAATATGTACAATCTTATCGGTGTATGCGGTGAAAGTTATGTTTCATCAAAACCCACTCTTTTGACACCCGAAGATTTTATTGCCGAGAATGGTTTTGATTTTATAAAACAAAACATATCTTCAATAAATATAGACTTTACGCCATATCTGAAATTACACAAAATTTCAATAACGGAGCTTAACAATATTTTTATAAACCGTTACGGCAAAAATATTAATGAGCTGATTTACTTTTACCGTATGGAATTTGCAAAGTACGCGGTTTTCAAGGTAGGAAATACTCATTACGAAAGGTATTATAATCAATGCGGTTTTAAATCTCCCCAAGAATTTTACAGTGAATTTAAAAAGTATGCGAATATGACCGTAGAGGAATACTTTAACCTCGTTTGGGCAAAATAATAGGCTGTCGGCAAAAAACCGACAGCCTATTATTTTATTTATTTTCAATTTTATACAACATCGTTGCCGCTTCAGCACGTTTCATATTATTATTCGGAAGTATCGTGTTATCCTCATAACCGCTCACAATACCTGTCGAATACAACTTGCTCACGCCTTCTTCCGCCCACTGCGGTATATCGTTTTTATCCGCAAACGGAAGATTCGGCAAATCATCATTATTCGGAAGTATTCTTCCCAAAATCGTCATTGCCTCTGCACGCGTTATATTGTCATACGGTGCAAATGTGCTTGTTCCGTCATCATTGACGCGGCCTAAAATTATACCCTCTTTATACACAGCTTTTACAGCCGAAACTGCCCACTGCGGTATTATATCATTGTCCGTAAAATCAAGCTTTACATCATCATATTTTGAAAAATCAAGTTTTTTGTAATTTGCTATCATCGATGCAAATTCCGCTCTTGTCATATTGTTGTCAGGTTTAAAAATCATTTTTCCGTCTTCTTCAAAACCGCTGATAATCCCTGTTGCCGCCATATCGGCAATTATGTCCTTTGCCCAGTGATTTTCTGTATCGTAAAACGGATTAGGCGTACTCGGATAATCCGAAATATGCACCGGTATTTCTTTCGTTAAAGCCCCTGCCGTCACCTTTATTTTACCGTCTTTGTTGACCGTATCGGCAAGTGTGAAAATGCCGTCCTCTGTTATCGTACCTATATCACCCTCAACTTCCCATTTATACAATCTGTTCGTTGAAAGCAATTCGATTCCGTTTTTGTATGACGCCGCCGAAAGATTAAGCTGTAATTCTTCGTTTGCCTCTGTATAGATTTCGCTGATTTCTTTCCAGTCCGCTTGATTATATACCTTGATTTCTTCAGGTGTTTCATAAACGCCGTATGTCACGTCCGCCACGTCACCGTTATCGCCGTACATAACAACTTTAACATCACCTGTACCGTTAAGCGATACTGCTCCGTTTTCGTCTACCGTACTGTCCGTATCGGTTTCCGCACGATATTTTATATTATACGGTTCTTCCATTTTATAATTTGCGGTATCATATACGCTTTCTATATTAATATTCGCAGTCATTCCCGAAAGATAGTTATTATTAGTTCCGCCTGTAATATTGATTATCCACGGAATATTCGTTCTCTCGCGATTGTCCTTTAAGAAAATATAATTTGCAACACTTCTCAAATAACCGTCCGACGGTGAATTTACAACCATTGTATTGTCTTTTCCCGGAAACCACGCAGAAATGGTTGTCGAACCGCCGCCGTCAAGATTTAACGCGTCAACACACCCAAGCTCAACCATACGTTTCGCAAGTGTTTTAAGTTGAGCGCCATAGCTGTAACCCGACTGTCTGCCGTCAAGCGTATAGAAAATAATATTGCCGTCTGCTTTTATTCCGACAGCCGTTCTCGGTGCCGCACCGGCCTCAAAATCGGAATTTGCCACTCCGTTTGTTACAAGTCTGCCGCCGACACTGCTTATAGCATTTTCAGCTGTTTTCCAAGTACCGTCATCTCCGATCGCCTGATTTGCGACCGTTAAAGTCTGACCTGCATGAAGTCTGCTCAAAAAGTCATAATATTCACTTACACCGCTTGTATCCATAAGCAAAACAACCTTACCCTCAGGAATTTCTATCTCGCCGTTATATATGAACACATCATCAACCGTAAGCGACATTGTTTCGTCCACGTGCAGTCTGCCCTCGTTAGGTGTGCAAATAACAAAAATACATTCCGATTGAGTTTTTGTCGTTTTTCCGAATTTGTCCGTCAAAAGATAAACAGGATCAAATCCCGCCTGACACCACTTATTTATATACATAACGTCAATCGATTTTTCGCCGTCCGTCACTGTTGTCTGAATGTCAAGCCACTTTATAAAACCCGTTCCGTCACTTCTGAAACCGACCGCGTCCTGTCCGCCGTATTCCTTTGATATAATTTCGCCATCGGCTATTGTATAACCCATCGGAATACCTGTCTTGAATGAAAAATAATCGGCATTAATTCCGGCAAGCGGTCTTAAACCGTTCTCCTGCATATATTGCTCTGCCTGTTTAATATTTCTCGTTCCCCATATGCTCGCACCGTTCACAACAATCGGTACGGCGTCCTCATTAGGTGTATATTCAACATAATATTCATTTTGCTTACCGACGCTGTCCGAATTGAACTGTACATTATGAAAGTATGTAAATGCTCCCATATACGTACTCCAACCGCCGTTTTGCTCACCCAAAACATCTGCACTTGCAGTTATTCCCGTAAGCAACAAAAGCGTCATTGCAAAAAATAAAATTTTCTTCCTCACAAAACATTCCTCCATATAAAAAAACAATACATTTTATAGTATATCACAAAATCGGATTTATGTAAAACTTAAATAATGGAATATATGCAATTAAATATTATATAATTAAGGCTATCGACATCAAAAAATAAAGTAGACAAAACCATATCGGTTTTGTCTACAATCCAAATTTTGCTTAATTCTTATTCTATACCTACAACTTCATATCCTGCGTCAACAACGGCTTTTTTAAGCACATCGTCCGACACGTCTTTTGCAAGTGTTACAACAGCCTGACCGCCGTTATCAAGTGAAACTTCCGCACTTACTCCGTCTATTGCGTTTAGCACCTCTCCAACTCTGCCTGTACAGTGTGAACACATCATTCCGTTAATTTTAATTGTCTTTGTCATAGTTATATTCTCCTTTTCATTTTTTACAGTTTTAATATTATTGCATTTCGGTTTGAAAAATCTCAATCTCAACGCATTTGACACAACGAATACTGAACTGAAACTCATAGCAAGTGCTGCAATCATAGGATTTAATTTCAATCCTGCTATACCGTACAAAACGCCTGCCGCAATCGGTATTCCGAGTGCATTATAGAAAAATGCCCAGAACAGATTTTCTTTTATATTTTTGATTACCGAGTGGCTTAGCTCTATTGATGTAACAACGTCCTGCAAATTGCTTTTCATCAATACAATATCAGCCGATTCAATAGCTATATCCGTTCCCGCACCGATAGCAATACCAACGTCTGCACGAGTCAAAGCAGGTGCGTCATTAATTCCGTCACCGACCATTGCAACCTTATGACCGCTCTGCTGAAGTTTTCTTACTACTTCTTCCTTGTCTGACGGCAACACCTCCGCAACGGCACTGCTTAACGGCAGCTTGTTTTTAATTGCATTTGCCGTAACGGCATTGTCACCCGTAAGCATTATTACGTCAAGTCCCATATTACGCATATCTTCTATCGCTTGCCTGCTTGTTTCCTTTATGGTATCGGCAACTGCGATTATTCCGACAAACTTATTATCCACCGCAAAATACAATGATGTTTTTCCGTCATTCGCGAATATTTCATCTTCCGATACTTCAATATTGTTTTCACGCATCATCTTATAATTTCCGGCTAAAACTTTCTTTCCGTCAACATTGCCTTTTACACCTTGTCCGACAATCTGTTCAAAATCTGCAACATCACTAAATTCCAAGCCGTCTGCTTTTTCAACAATAGCCTTTGCAAGAGGGTGTTCCGACAAATATTCTATTGACGCTGCAATCTGTAAAAGTTCCTTATCGGAAATTCCGACAGGTGCTATATCCGTTACAGAAGGCTTACCCTCTGTTATCGTGCCTGTTTTATCAAGTACGACCGTATCAACCTGATGTGCTGTTTCAAGACTTTCGGCTGATTTTGTAAGTATTCCGTACTGCGCGCCCTTGCCTGTACCGACCATTATGGCAGTCGGTGTTGCCAATCCCAACGCACACGGGCAAGAAATTACAAGTACCGATATTCCCATTGAAAGTGCAAAACTAATGCCTTTACCCAAAAGCAACCACACTATAATCGTAATCACTGCGATTGATATTACAACCGGTACAAATATACCGCTGACCTTATCGGCAAGCTTTGCAATCGGTGCTTTTGATGCCGAAGCTTCTTCCACAAGGTGTATAATCTGTGACAATGCGGTATCTTCGCCAACTTTTTCAACCTTAAATTTAAAATATCCCGATTTATTTATTGTCGCTCCGATAACCTTATCACCGACATTTTTTTCAACCGCGATACTCTCTCCTGTAATAGCCGACTCATCTATCGCGCCGTTACCCTCAACAATAACACCGTCCAGCGGAACTGATTGTCCTGCTTTTACAACGACGATTTCACCGATTTGCACGTCATCTACACCGACTGTAATTTCTTTTCCGTCACGAATTACAACTGCCGTTTTCGGCGATAAATCAATAAGTTTTTCTATCGCCTGTGATGTCTTTCCCTTTGCTCTCGATTCAAGGAATTTTCCGAGGGTTATGAGTGCAAGTATCATTGCCGCCGATTCAAAATACAAATTCATCATATATGAATGTGCAAATTCCTTGTCACCGTGTCCGAGTCCGTATCCTATGCAATATATTGCAATGATTCCATACACAAATGCCGCGCCCGAACCTATCGCTATCAGCGAATCCATATTCGGTGCGCCGTGAAACAACGTCTTAAAACCTGTTATATAGTATTTTCTGTTGACATACATTATCGGCAACGTCAACAGCATTTGCGTAAGTGCAAATGTTATTCCGTTTTCCGCGCCGTGAAACACGCTCAAAAACGGCCAACCCCACATATGTCCCATTGAAATGTACATTAGCGGCACAAGGCAAGCGAGCGACACAATAAGTCTGAACTTCATATTTGAAATTTCGTTGTCGATTTTGTTGTCTTTCTTTTCTTGTTCTTTTCCCGCAACAGACGCACCGTATCCGCCCGAAACAACCGCGTTTATAATATCGTCAACGCTTACAGCCGTTTCATCAAAATCAACGTGCATATTATTCTGCAACAAATTTACGTTTACAGACTTCACACCGTCAAGTTTTTTGACGCTTTTTTCAACGTGTGCGCTGCACGCACTGCACGTCATTCCCGTTACATTAAATTTTTCAGTCACATTATCACCGTCCCGAATATTTTGATTGAATTTATTTATTGTTTATGATATTATTATATCGTAAATTATTTATTTTTCAAGTATGCACTTTTTTGATAGATACTATCATTTATGATAGTATGGATTGGAGGTAATACATATGAACCACGATTATATATGCCCTGTTGAGGCAACACTTGAAATAGTGGGCGGAAAATACAAGCCACTTATATTATGGCACTTATCGGGTAAAACATTACGTTTCGGACAATTACAAAAATTGCTTTCATCCGCAACGCCGAAAATGCTTACAAAACAGCTCCGCGAACTTGAAAATGACGGACTGATTGCACGAAAAGTTTATCCTGTAGTTCCGCCGAAAGTGGAATATTCACTGACTTCACTCGGAACAAGTTTTATTCCTATATTATCAAGCATTTGCGATTGGGGAAATAATTATTTAAAAGCAAACAACATTTGTCCTAACTGTTCTATGACAAAACAAAAATAACAAAAAGGAGCTGATTTCAGCTCCTTTTTGTGTCAGTTTAATTAAACCAATATATTAAAGAACGTCGTTCTTTATAAGGTCCTCATATGATTCACGCTTTACAACTACCTTAGCTTTACCGTCCGAAACAGCAACAACTGCCGCTCTCGGAATTCTGTTATAATTACTTGCCATTGAATAGTTATAAGCACCTGTTGCAAGAACTGCCAAAGTATCTCCGACTTTGATTTCCGGCATCATCGCATCTTTAAGCAAAATATCTCCGGATTCACAGCACTTACCTGCTACTGTAACCTTTTCGGTACGTTCGGCATTTGCGTTGTTCGCAACAACCGCCTCGTACTCTGATTCGTAAAGTATATATCTTGGGTTATCACCCATACCGCCGTCTACCGACACATACTTTCTCACATTCTTAATATCCTTAATTCCGCCTACTGTATAAAGCGTAATACCCGCCGGCGCAATAATTGAACGGCCAGGCTCCATAAGAATGAACGGTAGTTTGACTCCTCTTTTTTCTGCAGTAGCCTTAACAACCTCTGAAACGTGCTGAATATATTCATCATACGGTACAGGATCGTCATTTTCGGTATACATAATACCGTATCCGCCACCAAGGTTAAGATTATCAATTTCAAGACCAAGCTTGTCCTTTAAGTCGCCTACAAAGTTCATCATTATTTCAGCCGCTTTACAGAACGGTTCAATATCAAAAATTTGTGAACCGATGTGGCAGTGAACACCGTTTACTTTTACGTTAGACATTTTACTTGCTTTTTCAATAATTTCAAATGCTTCGCCATTTTCAAGTGCAACACCGAACTTTGAATCAATTTGACCTGTTTGAATAAAGCTGTGAGTATGAGCGTCAACACCCGGTTTAATTCTGAACATTATGTTCTGAACAATACCGTATTTCTTAGCAGTTTCGTTAAGTGTTTCAAGTTCATAAATATTATCAACTATGATATTACCCACTTTATTTTTAACTGCAAGCTCAATTTCATCAGCAGTTTTATTATTGCCGTGAAAATAGACTTTATCCATAGGAAAATCTGCCTTTATCGCCGTATAAAGCTCGCCGCCCGATACAACGTCAATACCCAAACCTTCTTCTTTAACAAGTCTGCAAGTGAAAAGTGAGCAGAAAGCCTTGTTTGCATAAAGGACAAGTCCGTTTCCTCCGTAATATTTATCCATCGCGTTTTTATAAACACGACAATTTTGTCTTATTAAATCCTCATCTAATACATATAGCGGAGTTCCAAACTCCTTTGCAAGTTCAACAGTATCATTTTTACCAATAACAAGATGATTTTTCTCGTTTACTGTCAAATCCTCTGATACAAACATTCTTTCTCACACCTTCCTAAAGTTTCTTAACCCTGAGTTCCGTCAGGTTCTAAATTTTCTTTGAGTTTCTTCGTTTCCTTACTTTCGTGTATAATCTTAGGTTCTTTTAAATCTGTTATACACTTCTTTGTTATGATAACGGTTTTTATACTGTCATCGGACGGCACTTCAAACATAATGTCAGACATTGCCTCCTCTATAATTGAACGAAGTCCTCTCGCACCTGTATTTCTTTCAATCGCTTTATCAGCGATTGCCTCTATCGCGTCATCTTCAAATTCAAGCTTTACACCGTCAAATGCAAACAAGGCTTTATACTGCTTTATAAGTGCATTTTTCGGTTCTGTAAGAATTGTAATAAGCGTCTTTCTGTCAAGTTTATCAAGTCTTGCAAAAACAGGAAGTCTGCCTATAAATTCAGGAATTAATCCGAATTTAAGCAAATCCTGCGGTATAAGTTTACCCAGCAATTCATTGATGTTAGACTCTTTCTTGCTTGAAATCTGTGCACCAAATCCCAAACCTTGCTTACCTGTTCTTGAGCCGATAATCTTTTCGATACCGTCAAAAGCACCGCCGCATATAAACAAAATATTCGTTGTATCAATCTGAATAAGTTCTTGGTGCGGATGTTTTCTTCCGCCCTGCGGAGGAACTGACGCAACAGTACCCTCAAGCACTTTCAAAAGTGCCTGTTGAACACCTTCACCGCTTACGTCACGCGTAATTGACGGATTTTCGGATTTCCGTGCAATCTTATCAATTTCGTCAATATATATAATTCCACGTTCCGCAGCGTCAATATCGTAATCAGCCGCTTGAATAAGTTTTAACAATATATTTTCAACGTCCTCGCCGACATAGCCCGCCTCAGTAAGAGAAGTAGCGTCAGCTATGGCAAAAGGTACATTAAGTATCTTTGCAAGATTTTGTACAAGGAACGTCTTACCGCTGCCTGTCGGACCTATCATAAGTATATTACTCTTTTGAAGTTCCACATCGTCAGCCATATCAGAATGTTCTATTCTCTTGTAATGATTATACACCGCTACAGACAGAATTTTCTTTGCGTCCTCCTGTCCGACAACATATTCATCAAGAAAAGCCTTTATTTTCTTCGGCTTAGGCAGTTCAGTAGCCGTAAATCCGCCCTTATGCTCAAATTCACCGTCAAGTATACTGTTGCACATATCTATACATTCGTTACAGATATATACACCCGGTCCCGACAAAAGCTTATCTACTTCTTGTTCAGTTTTTCCGCAGAATGAACATCTGAAATGTTTATTTTCGTCCATATATTTATACTCCTTTATTTAGAGGCTTTTACAATAACCTCGTCAATAAGGCCGTATTCCTTAGCCTCTTGAGCAGTCATAAAGTTATCACGCTCTGTATCCTCACAAAGTTTTTCGTAAGTTTGTCCCGTACGCTCTGCAAGAATTTCATTCATCTTCTTCTTTGTATTAACAAGATGATCTGTGTATATTTTAATATCAGTTGTCTGACCGCTAAGTCCGCCGCCGGCAATAAGAGGTTGATGTATCATAACCTCACTGTTCGGCAAAGCAAATCTCTTGCCTTTTTCACCGGCTGCAAGCAAGAATGCACCCATACTTGCCGCCATACCGATACAAATTGTAGATACGTCACACTTTATATACTGCATTGTGTCGTAAATTGCCATACCTGCAGTAATCGAGCCGCCAGGGCTGTCGATATAAAGCTGAATATCTTTATCAGGATCCTTTGCTTCAAGATATAAAAGCTGTGCCACAACAAGACTTGCCGATGCGTCAGTTACCTGATCTGCCAAGAATATAATTCTGTCCTCAAGCAGTCTTGAATAAATATCGTATGAACGTTCGCCTCTGTTGGTCTGTTCAACGACCATTGGTACTAATGCCATACTATTCATCCCTTTCCGAAATTATGAAATTATTTTACCTGTGCATTGTTTACAATCATAGTGATTGTCTTTTGAATTTCAAGGTCTTTCTTAATGCTTTCCTTTTCAGCGTCACCAAGAAGTTCCTTAAGCTTGTCAAGTTCCATGTTGTACTTCTTTGACATATCTACAAGTTCAAGTTCAACTTCTTCAGGACCTGCTTCGATTCCTTCAGCCTTTTGAATTGCCTCAAGAACAAGAGAACCGCTTAGCTGTTTCTTAGCCTGTTCAGCGAATTGAGCTCTTAGAGCGTCCATTGTCATACCTGTGTATTGCATATACATATCAAGGTTCATACCTTGGTATGAAAGTCTTTGAGCGAAATCTCTTACGCTGTTGTCGATTTGAGTTTCAACCATAGCGTCAGGAAGATCGAACTCGGCATTTTCGATAACCTTGTCGATAACTGCATTTTCAGTTTCAACCTTAGCTTTGTTTTCAGCAGCCTCTTCAAGCTTTTTGCGAACGTCTGCTCGGAATTCGTCCATTGTATCAAATTCGCTTACTTCACTTGCGAAATCGTCGTCAAGCTCAGGAAGTTCACGTTTCTTGATTTCCTTAACCTTTACTTTGAATACTGCGTCCTTACCTGCAAGGTTTTCTGCATGATATTCTTCAGGGAAAGTAACCTTAACGTCAACATCAGCGTCAGTTTCAGCACCTACAAGCTGTTCTTCAAATCCAGGAATGAATGTACCTGAACCGATTTCAAGTTCGTAGTCTTCGCCCTTACCGCCTTCAAATGCAACATCGTCTACAAAGCCTTCAAAGTCGATAACTGCGATATCGCCGTTTTCGATTGCTCTGTCGTCAACTGTGATAAGTCTTGCATTCTTCTTTTGTGTAGCCTCGATATCCTTATCTACATCTTCATCTGTTACAGTATGGTCAATTTTTTCCACTTCTATACCTTTGTAATCGCCAAGCTTAACTTCCGGCTTAGTTGTAACAAGTGCTGTAAATACTACAGGCTCACCCTTTTTGATTTCTTCAACGTCAATTTCAGGTCTTGCAACTGATTCAACACCTGATTCCTTTAGAGCTTCGTCATAAGCCTGCGGAAGTACGCTGTTAATAGCTTCATCATAGAATACAGCCTCTGTATAATACTTTTCGATAATCTTTCTTGGAGCTTTGCCTTTTCTGTAACCAGGTACGTTAAACTTCTTTACATTCTTTTTGTACACCTGATTAATTGCCTTGTCAAAATCCTCTGCACTTACTTCAAATGTAAGTTTTACAAGGTTTTTTTCGATTTGTTCATTTTTCACTGCCATAGTGATAATATCCTCCTTCTGTGTCCTATTACAGACATATTAACATAGCGTATATTATATCACTTATTTTCTTATATTTCAATCTTTTTTTTAATTCTTTACAACTTTTTCATAATTACATAACTTTTAAATATCGTTTTAGTATATTTTTACCCATTTTCGTATAAATTACTTAACTTCGTCTAACAATCCGGCAGTAAAACCGAGTGATTTTATGAGCTGCATATCCGACATTACCGTTTCTCCTGTTGTTGTAAGCATATCGCCCGATATAGCGGCATTTGCACCGGATTCAAAACAAGATTTTCCGCCGTCGTCAAGAAGTATTCTTCCGCCTGCAAGTCTGATTGCGGCTGACGGATTTATAAATCTGAATATCGCACATATACGGCGCATATCGTCCTTCGTAAGTTTTTTATTGTTTTCGTATGGTGTTCCTTTTATCGGATTTAACATATTTACGGGCATTGAACTTACACCGAGATTTCTAACCTCAAATGCCATATCAATTCTGTCCTCCATACTTTCGCCAAGTCCGGCAATACCGCCGCTGCACACAGAAAGTCCGGCTTTTTTAGCGGCTTTGATTGCATTTATTTTATCGTCATATGTATGCGTTGTACAGACGTTTGGAAAATAATTTCTTGAACTTTCAAGATTGTTGTGTACACGCGTCAATCCTGCGTCCTTAAGTCTTTTAAACTGTTCTTCGTTTAAAAGTCCGAGTGATGCACAGACTGATATATCGCTTATTTTCCTTATTTCTTTGATAATTTCACAGACTTTATCAACTTCACTGTCTGACAGTCTTTTTCCCGATGCGACAAGTGAAAAACGTTTAATGCCCTTGTCCGCACTCTTTTTAGCCGTATTTACTACTGTTTCCTTGTCAAGCAACGGATATTCCTCAACATTGGTGCAGTGAAACGCCGATTGTGCACAATACTTGCAGTCCTCACTGCATCTTCCGCTTTTTGCATTTATTATTGTACATATGTCAAATACATTGTCACAAAACTTTTCACGAATTTCATCAGCCGCTTTGCAAAGTTCGTCAAGCGGTGCGTCTATAAGGCTCATTGCCTCATCTTTTGTTATCATTTCTCCCGAAAATATTTTGTTCTTTAATTCTTCAATCATTTTTCTCAAAGCCTTTCCTATTGTTTATGTAGGAATTATATCACTTCTTATTTATATTGTCAACCATTATTGATACGCTTCAGTTTACAATTAATACAAATAAATACACCGCTAAAAAGCGGTGCATTTATTTATAAATTCATATCAATTAAAATATCTCTTAAATTTTTCAATTCTTCGTTTGTAAAAGTAAGGCCTTTACCCATTTTTTCATGTTCCGGTGCCCAATCACGCAAATCAAATTTAGGGTTTGCACCGTTCCACGAAACTATATTAAGTTCCTTTGTCCAACCTTTACTGCTCTCGGATACCGTTCCGATATGTTCTTTTATTTCAAACTTCAATTCAGCCATTATTTATCCTCCGATTTAGAAATACATTTTCAAATATTCTTTTGTATTGTCGACCATTTCGTCAAACAATTTTCTTGCATCACTAACCGAAATACACATATTAGGGTCAGCCGCAAATGCGTTAAATACACCGTCAAGGTCACGATTTAAAGCACAATCGACAACTTGTTCCTGTTCACCGCACACACGGCTTATAAGCGGATAAATTGCCTGCGGAATATTTCCGGCAAATACAGGATTTAACGAATTTGCTCTGAAACAAGCGTTCGTTTCTACAACCGCACCAATAGGCAAGTTAGGAATTTGACCGTAATTCGGTATATTAACATTCGTAACAAGGTCGCCAAGTCCAAGCAACGCTCTTATCTGCTGTACACCCTCTTCGCCCGTTTCCTTTAATTCAAACTTTTCTTCACCGATGTAAAGTCTTTCACTTCTTTCAAGACGTTTCTCAAGGTCGTCTTTTCTCCACGAAACAGGAGTTAATGCAAACCCCCACTTTTCAACGGTTTCTTTGTCTTTCAAATACCAATCACCCGGACAAAATTCAGCCAAATGTCTGTCCCCTGCCGCGGCGATACTTCCGTATCTTAAAAATAAGTCAATCTTAACTTTCTCACTGCATGAGAAATACTTATTCATCCAGTTTTCATCTGACTTCTTCACAAAGCCGTTATCTTTGTATTTCTCCGCAAATTCACGGTATACAGGGAAAATATCTATATCCTTGTACTGTGCCTTTGTAAGCCAAGTAAAGTGATTTACTCCGACAACATTAACTTTAATATCCTCACGTTTTACGTCTTTTATACCTTTAATATCTTCAAGTGCATTTACAAGCAGTTTTTGTGTACCGAACACTTCGTGACAACAGCCGAACGCCTTAATTTCAGGGAACACCTTATACAAAGTCTTTACGCACATTGTCATAGGGTTTGTGTAGTTGATTACCCATGCGTCAGGGCAATATTTTTTTATATTCTCTGCGATTTCTTCAAACATCGGAATTGTTCTTAACGCTCTCAAAATTCCGCCCGGACCTGCCGTATCGCCGACTGATTGATATATATTGTATTTTTCCGGTGTATGTACATCGCTTTCCATTTCATCGAATGTACCCGGTAAAATGGATATAACAACAAAATCCGCACCCTCAAGAGCCTCTTTTTCAGTTTCAACGGCTTTGTACTTCCACTGTGACTTACAGCCTTCTATATCCTTTATGCCGTTGCCTATCTTTTCGTTTTTCTTTGCCGCCTTTAAATCTATATCGTAAAGATAAACAGTACCGCACATATCCTCACACACCGCAAGGTCGCTCATAAATCCCCACGCCCAACCGCGTGAGCCGCCACCGATATAAGCGATTTTTATATCTTCGTATTTATTGTTACCGTATTTCATTTTTCTGTCCTCCGCTTTAATTTTATGACTTAATTATACCACTGATTTTCAACTTAAACAACAACAATATTGCTCCAAATCAAAAATGTACTGCCTAAACAGTACATTTTTTGCTTAATTATTTTTCAAATATTCGTCTACACCTTCAGCAATAGCCTTACCGATTTCATCACTTGACGACTGCAATATCGACAAGTCTGAGCTGTCGTAAAAACCTATTTCCATATAAGCAATCGGAACAGGGCATTTATTGAACAATATCAAATAAGGTGTATTTATAGGTGAATTTTGCGAAAGTCCCGTTGCCGCCGCAACTTTTTGATTTATGATATTACCCATTTCATTGGACTTTTCAACAAAGTCACTGCCTATAAATTTCTGTTCGTAATCCGTACCCAAAGCTATGTATGAAGTTCCACGACCGCCTCCTGCATTTGAGTGGATACAAACATATGCCGCCGCATCGGGATTTGACGTTGTATCATTATTAGGGAAACAATATGATACACGCTTGTCCATTGACGGATTTTGTTCGTTTGACGTTCTCGTCATACGAACTTCATAACCCATTTGTTCAAGATACTTTTGTGTCGCCAAGGCATTGTCAAGATTGATTTGCGGTTCTGTATCTCTGTCGGCATTACCCATTGAATACCAACACGACGCGTTTTCAGGCGACAAGCCTGTACAACCGCTGCCGTGACAATTTTCGCCGAATGTACCGTTTTTATAGTGTCGCCATTCGCCCCAATTACCTTTTGACTCGTTATATTCATAACCTTCGGCTGTTTTTTCGTCAGATGTCATTTCAGATGATGACTTACCGTGTCCGGCGTCAAGTACAATTACCTTTTTACCTACTCCGGATTGACTTTTACCCGCTGTAACATCATCTATTCCCAACGCATCAGCCGCCGTCTTTACTGCATTACTTTCACCTGTTGCACCGTCACCGTCACTTTTAACTTCTTCTGTCGACTGCGGTGCAAACGTAGGCATTTGCATTTCCGCAAGTTTGGTTTCGGTATCAAGGCGTTGCTTTTCCATATTACTTTTTTGTATATTCACTCCACATATTACAGCTATACAAAAAACTATCGACACCGCCAAAAACACTGCCGCCCCTCTCAAACAGACTTTAAGTCTTTTATCACTCATAATCATCCCTGCGTCCTTTCTTTGTAAGACGTTTATCTCTGTACATTTCCGCATCAGCTCTTGCGACAAGATTTTCAAAAGTCGTATCACCCTCCGTATACAACGATACACCCCTTGCAAAATCCAAATTTACATTATTTTCTTCATTATATTTTACTCTGCATTTCTCAATGCGTTTAAGCACTTTTTCTATGCCGTCATCGGTAATGTCGTGAATCAACACTACAAATTCATCGCCGCCGATTCTGTATATCTTACCTTCATTTCCGACTGCCTCACGAAGTACTGTCGCAATACCTCTTATAAGAATATCTCCGGCACTGTGTCCCATTGTATCGTTAGCACGTTTAAGATTGTTTAAGTCAATAGATATACAAGCCGGTCTGTTGTTGCCGATACATTCGTTTATATCGTTTTCAAAAGACAGTCTGTTGTTAAGCTCGGTAAGTCCGTCCGTAAACGCAAGATGTTCGTAAACCTCCGCTTTAAGGTGACTTCTGCTTTTTGTCAAATACTGTCGTATCGTCCGCGTTACCTGCATTAATACAAATATATACAACCCCATCGAGAAGAAATGTATCGTTTTGTCATCGCTGAGCCGATACAATCTCACTATATCAATAACACTTCCTATAATCGGGAACATAATTGATATCAACATATATTGTATACTCTTCTTTTTGCGAAGAATAATCATTGTTGATAAAGTCAATATCCCGAATAAGCCGATAAGAATATGCGTTACAAACAACATCATCTTATAATCGATTTTTAATACAAAATTCAAAAACGTCTGTACAAGCACATTCAAAACAAATATGCATGACATTGAGGTATACAATTTTTTAATAGCGCCTTCCACGTTAGTTCGTATAAATAACGATACAGCTACACTGATAAGCATTAATGACGTAAATTCAAAATAATACGGCAGATACCCGTTAGGTGCAATAATATGCGACACTTTAAACTGACAGGCAAGATATATGCCGCATATCACGGAAATCATACCAAGGTAAAACATTTTACCGCTCTCGTCATCCTCATACTCACTGCACCGTATTATCATTGCCAACAGCAAGAGTACAAAACCGAATATTATAATTAATACAGCTGTAATAACTTCCGACTGTTCGGTTTTTAATATATGCCATATTATATCCGACCTGTTGCCTATCATCATAGGCACAACGGAATACTGTATATGATCTTCCAAAAGAGGTCGTATTTCCAATTTTATCGTTTTTCCGTTTAAATCTTTTCCGATTCTGACAAGCCTAAGCTGTGTACCCATAGTTTTTGAAAAGCCGTTTTGAGGAGTGGTCAAATCAAAAACCTTTGTGTCATCCAAATAAACGGTATAATCAAAATACCTCGACATAACCATTAAATACTGCGAATCATCAAACGCATTCACTTTGTCAATCTTCTTCGTCAATACAATCGGTTCTCCCGTATATTTAAACCCACAAGGTAAAATCACTTTTGAATTATCTTTTTCAACGGTCCACGTCTTCAAAGTTGCAAATTCATCTTCCGAAAGTATTTTGCATTTGTACATATCTCCTTTTAGATACACAAACAAACCTATAAAACAAATAATAAACACAAGAATCAGAAACATATATTTACTGTTGAGTTTTCTTAGCTTATTCATAGTTTTCATTCCATTCTATCATATTAGATAAAACCGTTTCGGTTTTGTCTACTTTAAACACTCAAAAATTACATCGTAAGATACGATTTTTGGAGCTGTCGGCATTATGTCGACAGTCTCTATATATATGTATTAATTTTATTTTACCATTTTCTATAGGGAATTTCAAGAGAAAAACTGTGTATTTTAAAAAACGCATTAAAAAAACAGACAAAATCGCAAGAATTTTGTCTGTTTTCGCGTATTACTTATTTCATCAGGAATTTATCCACTGCGTCAGCCGCCTGTCTGCCCTCTCTGATTGCCCATACAACAAGACTCTGACCTCTGCGACAGTCACCTGCCGCAAACACGCCTCTAAGACTTGTCTTGTGGTCCTCTTCCTTGGCAAGAATGTTGCTTCTTCCGTCAACATCAAGAGTAAGCTGTTTTAAAAGTTCCTGTTCAGGTCCTAAAAATCCCATTGCAATAAGAACAAGTTCGCAAGGTCTTACCTGTTCAGTACCCTTAACAGGAACAGGTGCACCTGTTGACCAATCAACCTCAACGGTATGAACAGCCTTTACATTGCCCATATCGTCACCCTCTATTTTTGTAACCGTTGTAAGATACTCTCTTGGGTCTTTGCCGTAAAGCTCGATAGCCTCCTCTTGACCGTAATCGGTCTTTTTGATTCTCGGCCACTCCGGCCACGGATTATTCGGCATTCTTTCCTCTGAAAGTTCAGGCATAATTTCAAGCTGTGTAACGCTTTTGCAGCCATGTCTGATTGATGTACCCACGCAGTCTGTACCCGTATCACCGCCGCCGACAACAATTACGTTTTTGCCTTCGGCACTTATGAACATTCTGTCCTCAAGATTTGAGTCAAGCAAACTCTTTGTATTAGCCTTAAGGAAATCAACCGCATAATGCACACCCTTTAAGTCCGCACCTTCACAAGTAAGCATTCTCGGTTTTGTCGAACCTGTGCAAAGTACAACTGCGTCAAATTCATTTACAAGTTTAACAGCCGGATAATTTTTACCGATTTCAGTGTCAAGTTTAAATACAACGCCCTCTTTTTCCATAAGTTCAACTCTGCGGTTTACGACTTTCTTGTCAAGTTTCATATTCGGAATACCGTACATCAAAAGTCCGCCCGCTCTGTCGGCTCTTTCAAATACAGTAACTCTGTGACCCATTTGATTAAGTTGGTCTGCACAAGCCAATCCCGACGGACCGCTACCGACTACCGCAACACGTTTTTCAGTTGACTTTTCAGGTAATCTCGGCTTTACTTTATTCTCCGCAAACATTGTATCTATAATATGGCACTCGATATTTCTAATCGTAACGGCAGGGTCGTGCATACCAAGTGTACAAGAGCCCTCGCAAAGTGCCGGACATACTCTGCCTGTAAATTCAGGGAAGTTGTTTGTAAGCGAAAGACGTCTGTATGCCTCGTCCATATCTCCTCTGTATACAAGGTCGTTCCATTCCGGTATAAGGTTGTTTAAAGGACAGCCGATTGATGTTCTTCCGATTTGCTTACCTGTGTGACAAAACGGTACACCGCAGTCCATACATCTTGCACCTTGCAGCTGCAACTGAGCAAGGTCAAAATGTGTATGGAATTCGTCCCAATCTTTCATTCTTTCCTTTGGAGGTCTGTCCTTAGGAAGTTGTCTTTGATATTCTAAAAATCCTGTTGGTTTTCCCATGATTTTAAATCCTTTCTGTAAGAGTTACCGTTCGGACTGTATAAGCCCGAACGATATATCAAACTTATTACGCTATTTCTACTTTTTTGCCCGTTACATTTTCAAATGCAATAAGCATTGCCTCATCTCTATCTGTTCCCTTTTCAAGTTCTTCATCAAGAACAGTTATAACTTTCTTATAGTCGTTCGGAATTACCTTAACAAAATTCTTTACTTCTTCCGACCAGTTATTAAGCATATTTTCCGCAACGTCACTGCCTGTATATTTAACGTGATTTTCAAGCATTTCTTTTAGCTTTGCAATATCCTTGTCTGACAATGTTTCAAGTCCCACAAGTTCCTTGTTACAGTTTTTGTCAAGTGAACCGTCCTTGTTATATACATATGCAATACCGCCGGACATACCTGCCGCAAAGTTTCTGCCTGTCTTACCGATTACGGCAACGTAACCGCCTGTCATATATTCACAGCCATGGTCTCCGATACCCTCGACAACCGCAGTCATACCCGAATTTCTTACGCAGAAACGTTCGCCTGCCGTACCTCTGATATATGCCTCACCTTTAATAGCACCGTAGAATGCAACATTACCGATAATAACGTTTTCACTCGGAACAAATTTAGCCTCTTTACGCGGTACAACGATTATCTTACCGCCGGAAAGACCTTTACCGATATAGTCGTTACTGTCACCCTCAAGTTTCATTGTAACGCCCGGTGCCAAGAATGCACCGAAACTCTGACCTGCACTTCCGACAAAGTTCAATTTAATGCTGTCTTCAGGAAGTCCTTCCTCTCCGTGTGCTCTTGCGATTTCAGATGAAAGAATTGTACCTGTTACACGATTGATATTTGTGATTTCAAGCTTTGCCTCAATCTTCTTACCGTCTTTAATAGCCGGTTCGCAAAGTTTCAATAATGTGTTCATATCAAGAGTTTTGTAAAGCTCGTGATCCTGCATTTCATTATGGTATCTCTCATAATCGTTTGAACAGATTTTCGGTTGATACAATAGTGATGACAAATCTACTTCTTTTGCTTTCCAGTTACCCGAAACAGTCTTTTGGCTGAGTCTTTCAACGTGACCGATCATTTCGTCAACAGTCTTAACACCGATTTTCGCCATCCACTCTCTCAAATCCTGCGCGATAAAACGCATAAAGTTTTCAACAAATTCAGGTTTACCGCAGAAACGCTTTCTCAATTTAGGATTTTGTGTGGCAACACCGACAGGACAAGTATCAAGGTTACATACTCTCATCATTACACAACCGATTGAGATTAGCGGACCTGTCGCAAAACCAAATTCCTCTGCTCCCAAAAGTGCCGCTACCGCAACGTCACGACCTGTCAAAAGTTTACCGTCTGTTTCGATTACAACTCTGTTTCTTAGGTTGTTCATCAAAAGTGCCTGATGTGTTTCGGCAACGCCAAGTTCCCAAGGCAAACCTGCGTGACGTACACTTGTCTTTGGTGCGGCACCTGTACCGCCGTCATATCCCGATACCAAAATAACGTCTGCTCTGCCCTTTGCAACACCGACTGCAATAGTACCGACACCTGCCTCTGAAACAAGTTTAACTGTTACTCTTGCGTCACGGTTTGCATTTTTAAGGTCATGAATCAGCTGTGCCAAATCTTCGATTGAATATATATCGTGATGCGGAGGTGGTGAAATCAAGCCGACACCCGGAGTTGAATGTCTTGCCTTTGCAATCCAAGGATATACTTTACCGCCCGGAAGATGTCCGCCCTCACCCGGTTTAGCACCTTGTGCCATTTTAATCTGAATTTCTTTTGCATTCTGCAAGTAGTGAATATGAACACCGAAACGTCCCGATGCAACTTGCTTAATAGCACTGCTGCGGCTGTCACCGTTTTCATCAGGAATATATCTTTCAGGGTTTTCACCGCCCTCACCGCTGTTTGACTTACCGCCAAGTCTGTTCATGGCGATTGCAAGACATTCGTGTGCCTCCTGTGAAATTGAACCGTATGACATAGCACCGGTCTTGAAACGCTTAACAATGCTTTCCACGCTTTCAACTTGGTCTATTGCGATTGGCTTATCAATCGTCTTAATATCAAGCATACCGCGAATTGTGCATTGATGTTGCTGATGTTCGTCCATTTCCTTTGCATATTCTTTATAAAGCTTGTAGTTACTTGTACGACAAGCCATTTGTAATTTGTAGATTGACTCAGGGTTGAACATATGGTATTCGCCTTTTGCTCTCCACTTATAGTCACCGCCTGTTTTAAGCGCCTTTTTACCGTTTACTTTATCAAAAGCCTCTGCGTGTCTTAAAAGCACTTCCTTTTGGATATGCTCAATACCCATTCCGCCTATTCTTGTTGTTGTACCTGTAAAGTATTTGTTTACAACGCTTTCCGATATACCAAGTGCTTCAAATATCTGTGCGCCTTGATATGACTGAATTGTCGAGATACCCATTTTAGACATAATCTTAACAATGCCCTTTGTACAAGCCTTGTTAAATCTCTTTACGCCGTCCTCATATGAATATTCAAGAAGTTTTTCGTCCGAAAGCTCCTTAATAGCCTCATATGCCATATACGGATTGATACCGTTTACGCCGTAACCCACAAGACATGCGAAATGGTGTACTTCTCTCGGCTCACCCGATTCAAGAACGATAGATACTTTCATTCTTGTACCTTTTCTGATAAGGTGATGATGAAGTCCGGATGCAACAAGAAGTGCAGGAATAGGTGCTTTATCCTTATCTACTCCCTTATCCGAAAGTATGATTATGTTGTATCCGTTTTCGATTGCTATATCAGCCGCCTCGAATATTGTATCCATGGCGGTTTCCATATCGTTTTCCTGTTTTACGTTAAACAATGACGGAATTGTTATTGACTTAAATCCTTCAAGGTCAATGTTTCTTAATTTTTCAAGTTCTTCGTTTGTTAAAATAGGGCTTAATGCTCTGACCTTACGACAGTTCAATTCAGATGATGTCAAAAGGTTTTGTTCACAACCGAAAAGTGTGTATGTTGAAGTAACAATCTGCTCACGAATTGCGTCAATAGGAGGGTTTGTTACCTGTGCAAACAGTTGTTTGAAGTAGTTATACAAAAGCTGCGGTTTTTCCGACAATACTGCAAGCGGAATATCCGCACCCATTGCACCGATTGGATCGTCAGCCTTTTCAACGATTGATTTAATCGTTGTGTTAACGTCCTCCCAAGTATAGCCGAATGCCTTTTGACGTGTAAGCAATGAAAGTTTGTCCACACTGTTTTCGCGATTTACAAACATATTTTCAAGAACGATAAAGTTCTTCAAAAGCAAATGTTCGTTGACATTGCCTTTTGCGTCGTCCTTTAATTTATGCACCAAATCGTGCCATGTGTCGCCCTTTTTACCTGTATTAAGAGGAAGATTGTCAAGCTCAACAAGAGTTTTCTTTACCCACTCTGCATATGGTTTGTGAAGTGCCTCTTCCTTTTTGATTTCTTCGTCTGAAATAATCTTGCCATTTTCTGTATCGATAAGGAGCATTTTACCCGGATGTAGACGTTCTTTCTTTATAATAGTAGACTCGTCAACATCTGTTACACCGACTTCAGATGAAAGAATAATCATATCGTCAGAGGTCAAGTAGTAACGAGCAGGTCTCAGACCGTTTCTGTCAAGCGTTGCACCGACATAACGTCCGTCTGTAAATGCAACAGCCGCAGGGCCGTCCCAAGGCTCTGTGATACATGAGTGATACTCATAAAAAGCTTTCATTGCAGGGTCCATATCCGCATTATTTTCCCAAGGTTCAGGAATTGTCATCATTACGGCTCTCGGAAGTGAGAATCCCGAAAGATGTAGGAACTGCAAATAGTTATCAAGCATTGCGGAGTCAGAACCGTCCTCATTGATAACAGGTAAAATCTTATCCATATCACCCTCAAATTCAGGTGTTGCGAACATTCTTTCTCTTGCCTTAACCCAGTTTACATTACCGCGGATAGTGTTAATTTCGCCGTTATGGATAATGTATCTGTTCGGATGCGCTCTTTCCCATGACGGGAATGTGTTTGTTGAGAAACGTGAGTGCACAAGTGCGATTGCCGTTTCCATATCCACATCTTTAAGGTCAAGGTAAAATTCATTAACTTGGTCAGGTGTAAGCATACCTTTATATACAACCGTTCTTGCAGATAGTGATGCGAAATAGAAATAGTTGTCAAGACCGCTCTTTCTGATTTCCTTTTCTGCAAGCTTGCCGATAATATAAAGCTTTCTTTCAAATGAATCTGCATCAAGGCTTTCGTCACCTTTGCCGATAAACACCTGCACGATATGCGGCATTGCCTCTCTGGCACTGTTACCGATACATACGTCATAAACAGGCACTTCTCTTATACCGAGAAGTTTCTGCTTTTCACCGTCAATAATCTTTGTAAGTCTTTCAAGACTTTCTTCTCTTGTATCCTTATCCGGCGATAAAAACAGCATACCAACGCCGTAATCACCCTTTTTAGGTAGCTTAATCCCTTCATTTTTACAAACCTTTTTCATGAAGGCATGAGGCATTTGAATTAAAATACCGGCACCGTCACCTGTATCAGGCTCACTGCCGACACCGCCTCTGTGTGCAAGGTTTTTCAATATCTGAATTGCCTGATTAATAATGCCGTGAGAAGTTTTTCCTTTAATATTTGCAATAAAACCGATTCCGCAGGCATCATGCTCAAATTGCGGGTCATAAAGGCCCTGTTTTTCGGGTAATCCATTATACTCCATTTTTTTCAATCCTTTCGCTGTATTCCGCCGAACAAAAAAGACGTTTCAATCAGAACATACCAATCCATAAATTGATATGTACCGATCGAAACGCCTTTGTTTCGTCAAAAAATTATTTTGTTATCCTGTGTAAACTTATTATAGCACATTATTTTTGTTTTGTCTACTAAATATTTTACAAAATTGCTTTGATTTTTTCCATTGCTTTTATGGTATTTTCCTTAGTTGAGAATGCTGTAAATCTTACGTATCCCTCACCGCTCGGTCCAAAACCCGAACCCGGTGTTGTTACAACACCTGTTTCTTCAAGTAATTTATCAAAGAAATCCCATGATTTCATACCGTTCGGTGTCTTTGCCCAGATGTACGGAGCATTCACACCGCCGTAAACCGTAAAGCCTGCCTCTGTAAGCGATTTGCGGATAATTTTCGCATTTTCAAGATAATATTCAACAGCCTCTCTTGTCTGTTTATATCCCTCGTCTGTATAAACAGCCTCTGCCGCACGTTGAATTACATACGGTACACCGTTAAACTTTGTGCATTGACGTCTGTTCCACAATCCGTTAAGTTCAACTCCGTCAACCTTTAATTCGTGCGGTACAACAGTGTATGCACATCTTGTACCCGTAAATCCGGCTGTCTTTGAAAAACTTCTGAATTCAATCGCAACTTCTTTTGCGCCCTCAATTTCATAAATGCTGTGAGGTACGTCAGGGTCTGTAATAAATGCCTCATACGCACTGTCGTAAAGAATAACCGCATCATTCTTCTTTGCATATTCAACCCACGGTTTAAGCTGTTCTCTTGTTGCCGCAACACCGATTGGGTTATTTGGGAAACAAAGATAAATTATATCAACCTTTTCTTCCGGAAGTTGCGGCATAAATCCGTTTTCTTCCTTGCAAGGCATATATACAAGATTATTCCATTTACCGTCTGTAAAGTCACCTGCTCTGCCTGCCATAGCATTCGTATCAACGTATACAGGATAAACAGGATCGCAAACTGCAACTTTATTGTCAACAGAGAAAATATCTCCGATATTTCCGCAGTCTGATTTTGCACCGTCTGAAACGAATATTTCATCAGCCTTTACGTCAATACCTCTTGCCGCATAATCCTTTTCAACAATCTTGTTTCTCAAGAAATCATAACCTTGCTCAGGACCGTAGCCGTGAAATCCCTCTGCCGTACCCATTTCGTCAACTGCCTTGTGCATTGCCTCAATTACCGCAGGAGCCAACGGCTTTGTAACGTCGCCTATGCTCATCTTGATAACTTCTTTGTCTGGATTTGCCTCTGTATATGCAGCCGCCTTTTTTGCGACTGTTGAAAATAAGTAACTTCCCGGTAGTTTTAAATAATTGTCATTTACCTTTGCCATTTTTATTTGTTCCTTTCTGTTCTATGTTCAAATTTATCAGTTTGGAGCTGTCGACATTTTGTCGACAGGCTCTTATATAGTTATTGTTCCGTCAAATACAAACTTTGCCGGACCTGTCATATATACTTTATTTTCATTTTTATCCCACTTAATATGAAGTGTACCGCCCAAAAGTACAAGATCAGCCTCATCATCAACAATCCCGTTTAAATTTGCCGCAACCATTGTTGCACAAGCACCTGTACCGCAGGCAAGCGTTTCACCTGCACCGCGTTCCCAAACACGCATTTTTATAGTGTTTCTGTCAACTATCTGTGCAAATTCTGTATTGATTTTCTTTGGGAACAATTTATGCGTTTCAAACTTAGGTCCGATTTTTTCTATTTCAAGACTGTCCGTATCGTCAATAAATGTAACCGCATGAGGATTACCCATTGACACGCCTGTAACCTTATAAACCTTTCCGTCAACTTCAACATCTTCACTTATAAATCTGTCAAGATTTGAGTCAATCGGAATATTTTTCGGAACAAGTTCCGGACTGCCCATATTTACGCGAACAGTCTGCACTTCGCCGTCTTTAACATTTAGGTCAAGAATTTTTATACCTGCCAACGTTTCAAGAGTAATCTGTGTCTTGTCTGTAAGACCTCTGTCGTACACATACTTACCGACACAACGCGTTGCGTTTCCGCACATTTCAGCTTGTGAGCCGTCACTGTTGTACATATCCATTCTGAAATCAGCCACATCAGACGGGCATATCAAAACAAGTCCGTCCGAACCGATACCGAAATGTCTGTCACTTACGGCTTTAGCCGTTTCGTTTATATTCTCGACTTTCTCCTTAAAACAATTTACATATATGTAATCGTTTCCTGCACCGTGCATTTTTGAAAACTTAAATGTCTGCATTTACTTCATCTCCATTAAATATTTAAAATCATTCTTGCCGTATCAATAAACTTCGCACCTGTATCCATACTTCTTTTTTGTATAAATCGATGTGCCTGTTCCTCCGACATTCTGTGTGTTTCCATAAGATATGCTTTTGCATCACGAATTATCTTTTCTTCTTCCGGTGTACGTTTTGCTCTGTGCTTTCTTCTTTCGATAATTCCGACAAAAGTTTCTACGGAATTTATTAAAAGCTGTCTGTTCAAAGGAAGTGTTACAACAAAAATATCTTGATTATATATACTGCTCTGCCTTTCGGCTTTGACTATGCTCATAAGTTTCTGACCTTCCATAAGATCGTCATAAACATCATCGACAGTTCCGTCGGGAAGTTTATATCCCATAATTATAAGCACTTCGTCCATATCGGATACAGTTCTTAAAAGTTCTGCTTTTGAGTGACAGACAGTGTAAACATCATAGCCGCTGCCGTCAAGCATCATCTTTATTTTGTCAGCTGTTTCGTCTTTTGAAAAAGCCAATACTACTCTGTCCACCGCCGTCCCTCCTTTTTAGGAAATTGTTTTTAATTAATAAGCAATTAAATATTTTTCAATTTCCCACTGATTTATGGTACGACGATATTCTCCGTATTCTTCTTCCTTAGCTTCAAAATAGCTTGACGCGAATTTATCACCAAGCAATTCGCTGATAAATTCGGACTTTCTTGCAATCTTAATCGCCTCGTTAAGACTTATCGGCAAACTCTTGACTCCGAGTGCCTCACGTTCTTTATCCGAAAGATTGTAGATATTAACGTCAATACTCGGCGGAAGTGTTTCATTATCTTTTATGCCTTTCAAACCAGCCTTAAGGCAAGCCGCAAGTGCAAGATACGGATTAGCTGTCGGATCGGGTGAACGAAGTTCAATTCTTGCGTCACCGGGCTTTTTCGATGACGGTACTCTTACAAGCAAACTTCTGTTGCTTTCCGACCAAGAAATATAGCAAGGTGCCTCATATCCCGGTATAAATCTCTTATATGAATTTACCGTCGGATTTGTAAAACACGCCATATCCGGTGTATATTTTAATAATCCTGCCGTAAATTTATGTGCCGTATCGGAAAGCTTTGACGAATCATTTTCATTATAGAAAACATTTTTACCGTCTTTTTCAAGCGACATTGTAAGGTGCATTCCGCTACCGCTTACTCCCGCAATTGGTTTCGGCATAAATGTTGCGTGAAGTCCGTTACGTTTTGCAATAGTTTTTACAACCGTTCTGAATGTAACAATTCTGTCCGCGGTTTTTAATGCGTCGTCATATCTGAATGTAATCTCGTGCTGACCCGGTGCCATTTCGTGATGTGACGCCTCGATTTTATATCCCATATCTTCAAGAGTAAGACATATTTCACGGCGGCAGTTTTCGCCGTTATCAAGCGGTGCTAAGTCAAAATAACCCGCATTGTCATGCGGTTCTGTCGTAGGATTACCGCGTTCGTCCGTGTTAAACAGGAAGAATTCACATTCAGGTCCCACATTAAATTTGTAACCCATTTCTTCCGCTTCTTTAACAACCGTTTGCAGAATGTATCTCGGGTCACTTTCAAGACGTGTACCGTCAGGCTTATAAACATCGCATATAAGTCTTGCGACCTTTCCCTGATGCGGTCGCCAAGGGAAAATTTCAAATGTGTCAAAGTCGGGATGTAAATATAAATCACTTTCTTCAACACCGACAAATCCCATAATTGACGAACCGTCAAACATACAAAGATTATCAAGTGCGTCCTCAAGTCTTGAAGTTGTAATCGCAAGATTACGCATTGTTCCAAGCATATCCGTAAATTGCAAACGAATAAATCTTACGTCCTCTTCTTCGACCAAATCGAAAATATCTTGTTTTGTCAACATAACGAACTTTCCTTTCTAAATTCAATAATATATAATATATAAATCGTCCTAATATGCAAAAAAGGTGCTTCTATCCTATGAGGACGAAACACCTTTGCTCGTTGTAAATATTGTAACACACCTAAAAAAGTTTGTCAAGACTAATTTTAATTTAATTCTACGCACAGTGCAATATGCAAAATGCTAAATTTTATTCATTTATTTGTGCAATTTCTACATAATACTTGTACCCGCTTTGTATTTTTATTGACTTTTTATATAATTAGGTATATAATATATTATATAAAAAGTCATTTTTAGGAGATGTTATCATGAAAAATATAAAAAAATTTATATGCTTGCTTATAATGACAGTACTTATAACGCCGTCAATCGCAATAGCGGAGGACACTTACAGCGGATATTTTAATAATGAAGAAATTACAATGTTCGCCGATACTTCGGTTAAAATTTCCGAAAATGAAAAATCGGCGGTTGAAGATATTATTTCAGACTTAAATAACCTAAAAACGGAATCTGATATTCAAAAATACAACATTCCTTTGGATAACATTCAAGAACTTATTGATTCTTTACCTAAAGCAATACAATATGAGCATCCTGAATTATTTTACGTTGATTTACAAGGAAAAAATTTTTCTTATAAATCAGAAGACGGTCAGACAATTTCATCTATAATAGTCAAAGAACCTTTTACTATGGAAAAAGATGAAATATCGAAAGCACAAAAGTTGATTGATGATGAATGTGACAAAATTTCAGCATCAGTTCCGAAAGACGCAACAGACGTTGAAAAAGTACTTTTTGTTCATGATTATATCACATCACACTATGAATATGATACAACTTATCAAAATCGTACTCTTTACACTGCGGTAAGAGATAAGAAATGCGTATGTCAAGGATATTCATATTTATTTATGTACGTTATGAATAAATATTTTGATATCGAATGTACAACCGTTCCGAGTGACACATGCCAACATATGTGGAACAAAGTAAAAATAGATGATAAATGGTATAACATAGACTTAACGTCAGACGACCCTCTACCGAATTTATCATCACTTGCAAATCACACCTACTTTCTTTTAAGTGATGAGGAATTGAAAACCGTTTCCGCCGCTTCAGCAACAGATCAAGGCGTATATAATGAAGCACTTGATATTCACCGCACTTGGAACGTAAACACTTGGTATGGTGAACCGGTTATAACAGCAGAAGATGACACTTATAAAGATTCAATTATTCATAACGTATCGAGATCTGTAAGTTTTTTAGATGGAAAAATCTATTGTTTCAATGATAAAAATGAACTTTCCGCTTTAGATTTATCGACAAATACTTTTACACCAGCTTATAAAGATACTTCAAAATATTATTGGTTCGTATACGGTGATAATAAATCTGCATATTCATCACATTTTAATGTTACTGTTGCTTATAGCGGAAAATTGTATTTTAACTCACCGAATAAAGTTTTTGAATTTGACACAAAAACAAATACAGCAAAAGAAATATATGAATATACGGAAATCCCCGACATTTCAAAAACATATTTGTTCGGTCTCACAGTCAAAGACGGTAATTTGTGTGCCGAGTATACTACAAATTTAATGAACGGAGTTGAATCATTTATAACAATTATAGCTGCCCCTAAACCAACCGAAACACCGATTGTTACAGAAACACCGACTGTCACAGCATCACCTGTTCCTACAGAAACACCGACTGTTACAGAATCACCTGTTCCTACAGAAACACCGACCGTTACGGAAGTACCGAAACCTGTTATAGCATACGAATCGAAAATCACACCTAAAGATGACGGAACTTATACTATATCTGTTGACAAAAAAATCGAAACAACAGATACACCTATTTTGTACGTAGCCGAATTTGACGAAAATAACATTCTTATAGGCTTAAAAGCTGTTCCGTACACAGAACCTGTTTCTGTAAGCGCACACGATGATTCACAAATGCTGAAAGCATTCGTATGGAATATAGGAAGTCAACCGATTTCACTTGTATCTCAAATCGTTTTGACAAAACCGGTTGCGTCACCAACACCGACAGATGTTCCTACAGTTACAGGTACACCAACCGCAGCCGATACACCGACCGCAGCCGATACACCCATTGCAACTGTCGCACCTGTTTCAACAGACACACCGACTGCAACAACACCGGCAGACAGACGCTAAAATATAAAAAACGCACTCTTTACAGAGTGCGTCAGACTGTCGACAAATTGTCCGGAACGTGCAATATATTATTTTTATATTTTAAAGTTTAATTTATAGCTATAAAAAGCAACAGGCAAGCCTATCTTTGATATACGGCTTGCCTGTGCACTTTTTGTGAAAATAAACTCTAACGTACAAACGTACGCCGATGAGTTCATTTTCGCAAAATCCGCACTAATTTCTCGACCTCTGCCAGCGTGTAGACACTTTTGTCTACACGCTGACGCACTCTTTACAGAGTGCGTTTTTCTATGGCATTTCTCCTCTTATACGTTCTATTGCTTTTTTCTCAATTCTTGAAATCTGCACCTGCGACACTCCGATTATCTTGGCAATCTCAGATTGTGTTTTGCCTCTGAAATATCTAAGCAGAATTATTTCTTTTTCACGTTCTGTAAGACGACTCAAAATATCGTCAATCATAACTTTATTTATAACTCCGTCCTCAATTTCTTCACCGGTAATTGTATCAAGCAAGCGAATTTCTTTATCGCCGTTATCGTAAACACTTTCATAAATACTTTCGGGCGGTGTTGCCGCCTCGAACGCCTCGATAAGACTTTCGGCATCAATTCCACTTTCTTTTGAAATTTCGTTTATTGTCGGCTGTCTGTTCAGTTTTCGTCTTAACAGTTCTTCACACCGCCAGCCTTTCATTGCATTTTCCTTTAACGTTCTGCTTATTTTAACGGCACCGTCATCACGCAAAAAACGTTTTATTTCACCTGTTATCATCGGTACTGCGTATGTAGAAAATTGCACGTTAAATTCGGGATTGAATTTCTTTACGGCCTTTATAAGTCCTATCGCGCCGATTTGCGTCAAATCTTCCGCATCATATCCGCGATTTAAAAATCGCCTTGCAATACTGTATACAAGGCCCATATTTTCTTCCACCATTCTGTTTTCTGCCTGCTTGTCCCCCTCTCGCACGCGTTCAATCAAAGCAGTATTATCTCGCATAACACATCACCTACTTTAACTTTTTTGTCATAGTAATGCGTGTGCCTTTTCCTACTTCACTTTGGACTTCGATACTGTCCATAAACGTTTCCATTATCGTAAAACCCATTCCGCTGCGTTCCATTTCGGGTTTACCTGTGAAAAGCGGTTCTCTCGCTCTTGAAATATCCGGTATTCCCACTCCGTCATCCGATACGGAAAAAGTCACCGTATCGTCCTCTATACTTCCTGACATCGTTACAATTCCGTCTTTTTCATCATAGCCGTGAATTATCGCATTTGTAACCGCCTCCGAAACAGCCGTTTTTATTTCTGAAATTTGATCTACTGTCGGATCGAGTTCAAGCACAAAAGCCGCCGCAACCGTCCTTGCAAATCTTTCGTTATCGCTTTTGTTCGGAAATTTTATTTCCATAATGTTACTGTACATCAATGCCCGCCTCCTTTACACCGTTTTCAAGGTTGTCGGCTACCGTTACGATACTCTTTATCCCCGACATTTCAATCAGTCTGTTCACCGCATCAGACGCACCGTATATGATAACCTTTCCGCCGAGTGCCGTAACCGTCTTGTATCGTCCCATAATAACGCCGATACCCGACGAGTCCATAAAAGTCACATTTTCAAAATTAAACGCGACATTAACTGCCCCCGTTCTGCCAAGTTCCCTGTCCGCATTTTCTCTTACCGACGACGCTTTATGCTGGTCAAGTTCGCCGAAAATTTTTATAATCAGCAATCTGTACCTGCCCATTAACATTAACTCCATATTTCTTCCTCCTGTATATAAATGTTATCTTTTTATATTTCTATTATTTGTAATAAATTTCCTTTGTTAAATTTTGATAACCTTTGTCGAAAACACTTTTTATTATTTTTGAACTGTGATATAATAAAACAGACATAAGAAATGAGGTTACATTTATGAAAAGTGAATGGAATAAACTTGACAATGCCGCAAAGATATTTCCGGCGGCGCAGTCCAAAAAAGATACGCAGGTATTCAGATTTTCCTGCGAATTATACAAAACAGTAAACAAAGACCTTTTGCAAAAAGCCACCGAAGATACATTGGAGGAATTTGATATTTTCAAAAGTATATTAAGGCGCGGACTTTTTTGGTATTACCTTGAGGAATCGGATATAAAACCGATTGTACGCGAAGAATATAAAATCCCATGTTCGCTTATATACCAGAGGAATAATCACAAGCTTTTATTTGAAGTGACTTACTACAGAAACAGAATAAATCTCGAAGTTTTTCACGTTTTGACAGACGGCACAGGTGCGATGAATTTTCTTAAAACACTTGTATCAAACTACCTTGCACTTGCGGAAAATATTGAGGACATCGGAGTTGATTATGACGCATCAAGCACACAAAAAAGCGATGACAGTTTTTCAAAATACTATTCCGGCAAAATTTCTTCAAAGCAAGAAAATAACCCTGTTGCATACAAAATTGTAGGACGCAAATATCCCGACGACAAATTAAAAGTCATAAGCGGTATGGTTGACGTAAAGAAAGTACTTGAAGAATCTCACAAATACAATGCAACTTTAACTGCGTTTTTGTCTGCTGTGCTTGTAAAATCAATCATAGACGAAATGCCTGTGCGTTCAAAAGGCAAGAAACCGATTACAATACTGATACCGGTAAATCTTCGCAACTTCTTCCCATCCGTTTCGGCAAGAAACTTTTTCTGTCTGACATATATTCAGTATGACATAAAAAAGCACGGTGAGGATTTTGAAACAATGGTTGACGTTATAAACACTCAACTAAAAAGCAAGCTTAAAGCCGAAAAACTTCTCGGCACTATCGACACATATTCAGCTGTTGAACACAATGTCATAACAAGAATTGTACCGCTTGTCGTGAAAGATTTCTTTTTAAGAATAGCATACAGAATGTCGGGCAGAGCCGTCACGGCAACTTTTTCAAATGTAGGAATAGTTAAAATGCCCGAAAATATGAATAAGTTTATAAAATGCTATGACGTGTATATCAGCACCGACAAACTTCAATTATGTTCTTGCTCGTTTGACGGTAAGCTGACTTTGGGATTTACTTCTCAATTCATCAGTTCGGATATCGAAATGAGGTTTTTCCGTGAATTGACTTCAAGAGGTATTGACGTTGAACTGACTTCCAACATACACGACGATGAAAGGAATGATTAAATGAAACATTGTGATAAATGTAAAATTGATGTGCGTGGTGAATTTGAGCGTTGTCCGCTGTGCCAAAACAAGCTGACAGGCGAAAGTACACCTTACGAATTTCCGAAAGTACAATCATTTTACGAAAAATATGAAAAGATTTTTAAATTTGCAATTCTTGTCACTTCGTCACTTTCGATAATAAGCATTGCCGTAAACATACTTCTTCCCCAAAGCGGTCATTGGTCGTTGTTTGTACTTTTCGGTGTCATATGCTTTTGGCTTACGACAAATATATGTATCAAGAAACGCCAAGTCATATCGCAGAATATTGCCGCAGAGGCTGTTATAATATCAATATTGTGCGTAATATGGGACAAGTTTACAGGTTGGCACGGCTGGTCGGTCGATTACGTTATACCGATAATATTTTCATGGGCAATGCTCGGATTGTTCGTGGCAACAAAGATTTTAAAAATTAAAATGCCCGATTATGTGTTCTCATTTGTGATATGTATATTTTTCGGACTTGCACCGTTTATATTGTGCATAACAGGTGTCACAAAAATTCTTATTCCGTCGGTTATATGTATTGCACTGAGCATAATTTCTTTTATAACACTTGTGTTATATGACGGCAAAGAACTTGTTTTGACATTATCAAAAAAATTTCACATATAGACAAAAAAAAATGGTGTTGCGAAAGCAACACCATTTTTCAGACTGTCGACAAATTGTCCGGAACGTGCAATATATTATTTTTATATTTTAAAGTTTAATTTATAGCTATAAAAAGCAACAGGCAAGCCTATCTTCGATATACGGCTTGTCTGTGCACTTTTTGTGAAAATAAACTCTAACGTACAAACGTACGCCGACGAGTTCATTTTTGCAAAATCCGCACTGATTTCTCGACCTCTGCCAGCGTGTAGACACTTTTGTCTACACGCTGAAATGGTGTTGCTTTCGCAACACCATTTTTAATATTACAGATTTGCCTTAAAAAATTCTTCCAAAGCCTTTGCGGCTTCGTCCTCGTCCGGACCTTCAACTTTTACGTTAAGTGTATTACCGCACTTTGCCGCCAAGCCCATTACAGCAAATATTCTCTTTGCGTCACCTGTCTTACCGTCTTTTTCAAGAGTGATTGTTGACTGATATTTTGCCGCCTCTTTTACAAGCACACCCGCAGGACGAGCGTGAATACCTTGTGGATCTGTGATTGTGTAGTTAAATTCTTTCATAATACTTATCTCCTTTATATATTAATTTTCTTTGTATACAGGTTTCTTTAAAAGTGCAAGCATAAACATTGTAATAACCGAACCTGCCGCTAATGCTACCAAGTACATAGGCCAGTTACCTACAACAGGGAATACGAATAAACCGCCGTGAGGAGCCATCAATGTACATCCGAATACCATTGACAATGCACCTGCTACTGCCGCACCGACTGCTGTTGCCGGTATTACGTGCAGCGGATCGGCTGCCGCAAACGGAATTGCACCCTCTGTGATGAATGCCAAGCCCATAACATAGTTTGTAATACCCGACTGACGTTCCGATTTTGAAAAACGATTTTTAAAGAATGTTGTTGCAAGTGCAATACCGATAGGTGGTACCATACCGCCAACCATAACAGCCGCCATTATATCATAGTTGCCGTTTGCGATTGACATTGTACCGAATACATATGCCGCCTTATTTATAGGACCACCCATATCAATAGCCATCATACCTCCGAGAACAATACCAAGAATAACCTTTGATGTTGAACCCATACTGTTTAGTAGGTTTGCAAGTGCGTCGTTTATAACACCGATAATCGGATTGAATACGAACAACATCAATGCACCCATAATGAATACGCCAAGTACAGGATACAACAATGTCGGTTTAATTCCCTCAAGACTTTCAGGAAGTTTTGAGAATATCTTTCTTAGCAATAGTACAATATATCCTGCAACAAAACCGGCAACAAGTGCTCCCAAAAATCCCGAAACAGTTGTACCTGATGAATTGAATACTGTGTTTGCAAGATAGCCGTTAATTCCGCCTGAGTAGCTGTTTGTAAATTCTAATATACTGTTACCCGTTGAGGCAAGCATACCGCCCACAAAACCGATCGCAAGACCCGGTCTGTCCGCAATAGAATATGCGATAAATCCTGCAAGAACAGGCAACATCAAACCGAATGCGACACCGCCGACTGTTTTAAAGAATGCCGCAATCGGTGTATTCATACCGAAGTTTGACGGATCAATAGTAAAGTCGTCAAGCAAGAATGCGATAGCAATTAGAATACCGCCACCTATAACGAACGGCAACATATGCGAAACACCGCTCATAAGGTGCTTATAAATTCTGTGACCGATGCCCTCTTTATTATCCGACTTAGCCGAATCACCCTCATCACTTTCATTTGAGGTAAATATCGGAACATTTCCGCCAAGTGCCTTTGCGATAAGTTCGTCAGCCTTTGAAATACCGTCACTTACCTGTGTAACGATTACCTTTTTACCGTTAAAACGTTCCATAGGAACTTTTGTATCTGCCGCAACGATTATGCAATCAGCCTCTGCGATTTCAGATTCGGTAAGAACATTCTTTGCACCGCCCGAACCTCTTGTTTCAACTTTAATCGCACAACCTGCTTTTTCTGCCGCTTTTTGAAGTCCCTCAGCAGCCATATAAGTATGAGCTATACCTGTCGGACATCCAGTTACTGCAAGTATTTTCTTATCAGATGTAGTAACCTGTTCTGATTCAGCATTATCTTTTGCAGTTTCCGCGTCATCTATAATTGAAATAAATTCCTCTACCGATTTTGCATTAATAAGTTTTTGTGAAAAATCTTCGTCCATAAGCAAAACGGAAAGTTTACTCAATACGTCAAGGTGTACATTTTCTTTTGTATCAGGTGCGGCGATTGCAAATATAAGCTTTACCGGCTCACCGTCTATCGAATCAAAATCAGTACCGTCTTTGATTACCATTGCCGCAAGTCCGGGTTTTGTCACCGCACTGCCTTTATAATGAGGAATTGCGATACCCTCGCCGACTGCCGTCGTACTTTCTTCCTCTCTTTTTATCAAACCTTCTACATAAGCATTCTTATCTGATATTTTTCCGCTCTTTTCCATAAGGTCTGCCATTGCACGAATGGTTTCTTTTTTTGTGCTTGAAACTCCGTCAAGTCTGATACTCTCTTTTGAAAGTAAGTCTGTGATACGCATAATTTTTACCTCCTCATATTGTTTTAAATACATTTAAAATTTCTTCTTTGGTCGCAAGATTTTCCGAAAATGCACTTGCACTGCCTGCCGATAATCCCATTTTAAGTGCATACATAAAATCCTGCTTTTCCATATATCCCGCAAGGAAACCGGCAACCATTGAATCGCCTGCTCCCGTTGAGTTCACTAATTTACCTTTAGGTGCCTCACTTTCGTACACTTCTCCGTTTTCACCAACGAACACCGCACCCTCGCCTGCCATTGAAACAAGTACATTCTTCGCACCCATTTCCTGCATTTTCTTTGCATACGGAATAACTTCACTTCTCGTTTTAAGTTCAACACCGAATATTTCACCTATTTCGTGATTATTAGGTTTTACCAAAAACGGTTTATACTTAAGAACATTCACAAGCAAGTCCTTTGTTGCGTCAACGACTATATTTAATTTTTTTTCTTTAAGGTAGTCCATAATTTCGCAGTAAATCGAATCGGAAAGCGATGACGGAATACTTCCTGCAAGTACCAACGTATCGCCGTCATTCAAACTGTCAAGTTTTTCGTAAAGTTTCTTTACCGCACCGTCCGAAATATCAGGACCCTGACCGTTTATTTCTGTTTCGGTGTCTGATTTTATTTTCACGTTAATCCTCGAAAAACCGTTGTCAAGCTTTATAAAATCGGTTTTACAATTCATATCGGCAAGTATATTTTCAATCGCACCGCCCGTAAAACCGGATATAAAGCCAAGCGCCGTATTTTCGACACCCATATTGTTCAGCACAATCGAAACATTAATACCTTTTCCGCCTGCCATAATCTTTTCGGATTCCGTCCGGTTTACTTCACCGCTTCTGCAAGACGGAACAACCATTATATAATCCAATGCGGGATTGAATGTTATGGTATAAATCATAATTGAGCAGCCTCCTTTATATTATATCCTTTAATATTTTCCGTTATCTTATCCGTTATTACGGTTATGTCACTGCCAGCCGCAAAAGTTGCTTTTGATATTTTATTGAATTTTGACGAATCGCAAAGTACAAATTTCTTTGCACATCTTCTCATCGCAAAATTTTTAATATCCGCCTCTCTGACATCTGGAGTTGTGAACCCTCTGTCACTGCTCAGTCCGTTAGTTCCGAAAAAGCCTTTTGTGAAATTGTATTTTGAGAGTGATATAATCGCCTCGGAATCTATAATCGCCTCTGTCACCGATTTGATAAGTCCGCCGATTATATATACTTTAAAGCCTTTTCTCGCAAGACCGACTGCGTGAGATAAAGCGTTTGTAACAAAAGTTACGTCCTTGGCGGTTATATACTCAATCATATATTCGGTGGTAGTTCCTGCGTCAATATATACAAGGTCGCCGTCATTTATCAGTGATGCCGCATATTTTGCGATTTTGATTTTTTCATCACTGTTTTGAATACGTCTTGCACTGACTTCCGAATCTTCCATTCCTCCGCCCGATACAACCGACATTGCACCGCCATGTACTCGTATAACTCTGTTATCATTGGCAAGAGTTGTTATATCTCGTCTGATTGTCGATTCAGATGCACCAAACATCTTGACCAATTCTTGATTAGATATACTTCCTCTTTCGTTTACTATCTTTACTATCTCATCAAGTCTTTCTTCAAGTAACATTCTCTCGCCTCCTTTTATCGTTTGAACGTTTTTGACTGTTTCTATTTGTATTATACAATCAAATTCGCTCATTGTCAATCAAATTCATTCACAAATTATATACAAAATAATTGTATATGTTGCACATATTTCGCTGACTTTTAGTTATATTGTACATTCTAATGATTGTTTATGAATGTTTTTATCTGTTTTGTTCTTGAAAGTTTGAGGTACTAACCACATTAAAAATCATAAATTACATCACAGATGTAATTTTTTAAGCTGTCGACATTTTGTCGACATACTCAGTATTTATACTCTCATATTATATTATAACACTTTAATTTATCAAGTAGCCATATTTATGTTGACTATCGTCAGACAAATGTGGTATAATAATATTGTTGTAATAATGGTCGGAAAAAATTAAATAACGGAGGTAAAATTGTGGCAAAAGCTAAAAAACTGAAAATCATACCATTAGGCGGACTTGATGAAATCGGAAAAAATTTAACCGCCCTTGAGTACGGAAACGAAATTATAATGGTAGATTGCGGTATGGCTTTCCCTGATGATGATATGCCAGGTGTAGATATGGTAATAAACGATATTACCTATCTTGAAAAGAACTGGTCAAAAATCAAGGGAATTTTTCTTACTCACGGTCACGAGGACCATATCGGCGGATTGCCTTATTTCCTAAAGGCTATCAACGTTCCTGTTTACGGTACAAGACTTACAATCGGTCTTGTCGAACATAAATTAAAGGAACACAATCTTTTATCAAGCGTAAAGCTTGTTCGTGCAAAGTACGGAAACGTAATTAATGCGGGACAAAACTTCTCTGTTGAGTTTGTCCGCACCAACCATTCTATAGCAGACTCTGCTGCTCTTGCAATCAAAACACCTGTTGGAACGGTTATTCATATGGGTGACTTTAAAATTGATACCACTCCAATCGTCGGAGATATGATTGACCTTGCAAGACTCGGTGAACTCGGAAAAGAAGGAGTTCTTGCCGTTCTTTCTGACAGTACAAATGTTGAACGACCGGGATATGCAATGAGTGAAAGAAGTGTCGGTGAAAAATTTGAACAGATTTTCAAAGGCTGTAATAAACGTATTATAGTCGCTACTTTCGCGTCAAACGTGCACAGAGTGCAGCAAATTATCGACGCTGCCGCCAAAAACGGACGTAAAGTAGCAGTTTCGGGAAGAAGTATGGAAAATATTGTTGAAATATCAATTCTTCTCGGATATATGAAAGTACCGGAAGGCGTACTTATCAATATTGACAACATAAAAAAATACAGACCGAACCAAGTAGTTATTATTACAACAGGCTCACAGGGCGAGCCGATGAGTGCCCTGACAAGAATGGCTTTTTCTGACCACAGAAAAGTCGAGGTCACAAAGGACGACCTTATTATAATCAGTGCAACACCTATTCCGGGTAATGAAAAGTCGGTTTCAAATGTCGTAAACGAATTGTTTAAAATAGGTGCGGAAGTAATTTATAAATCACTTGCGGAAGTACACGTTTCGGGACACGCTTGTCAAGAGGAATTAAAACTTATTCTTGCACTTACAAAGCCGAAATTCTTTATTCCTGTACACGGCGAACACCGTCATCTTGTTCTTCACAAGGAACTTGCGCAAAAAGTAGGTATACCGGAAAAGAACAGTTTTGTACTTTCAAACGGTCAGGTGCTTGAACTTGACTCAAAAACCGCAAAAATCGCAGGCACTGTTCCGGCAGGTAAAATACTTGTCGACGGTCTTGGAGTCGGCGATGTCGGAAATATCGTACTTCGTGACAGAAAACATCTTTCACAGGACGGTCTTATTATCGTCGTTGTTACAATATCACACGACAGTAAAGAAATCGTTTCAAAACCTGATGTTATTTCAAGAGGTTTCGTATATGTACGCGAGGCCGAATCGCTTATCGAAGGTGTTAAACACGTTGCCGGCGAAAGCATTTCGGATTGTCTTGGCAAGCGCAATATGGATTGGTCAACTCTAAAGAGTTCAATGAAAGCGTCTGTCGCAAAATATATTTACGAACAGACAAAACGCAGTCCTATGATATTGCCTATCATTGAAGAAATCTAACAAAAAATTAAGCGTAGCTGAAAATGAAGTGAACCCCAAAATTTAGACAAAATTAAATATTAACTTGCTTGTGAATGAGTTCGGTATTGTACCGGACTCATTCCTTTTAGCTTTAAAGAAATTCTTTCATTGTTGTAATAATCAATATATCTTTTTAATTCATCTATGAAAGCTTTGACACTTTCAAATTTTTCACCATAAAACATTTCAACTTTTAATCTTCCGAAGAAGTTTTCCATTGCACCGTTGTCCATACAGTTTCCTTTTCTAGACATACTTTGTACAATATTGTGTTCTGATAGTAAACGTTGATATTCCGAATGTTGGTATTGCCAACCTTGGTCAGAATGGAATAATGGTTTCGCATTAGCGGGCAGCTTTTTGAATAAACCATCAAGCATTTCTCTAATTTGCTGCAAATTTGGACTTAATGAAATTGAGTATGACACAATTTCTCGATTATACAAATCCATTACAGGTGACAAATATACTTTATCATTACACACTTTAAATTCAGTTACATCAGTTGCTAGTTTTTCAAAAGGTTTTGTAGCTGCAAATTCTCTGTTAAGTAAGTTGTCGGCTATTTTGCCGATTTCTCCTTTGTATGAACGATATTTACTGTTTTTGCGTTGTTTTCCTTTGAGATTAAGTTCTTTCATCAGTTTCAACACAGTTTTATGGTTAATTGTATATCCTTTTTGTCTTAATACAATTAAGATTCTGCGGTAGCCGTATCTGCCTTTATTAGCTAAAAATATATATAGTATTTCTTGTTTTTCTTTCTTGTATTTATCTTTGATTGGATGTTGTATATAGTAATAAAAAGTACTACGGGCTAAACCTGATAATTGCAGCAAGTCTTTTAACGGATATTTTTGCCTTAATTCATTGACTATTGCTGCTTTTTCTCTTCTTTTAACATTCTTTTCCGAACTAAGGCACTGAGTTTTTTTAAGTATTCATTCTCCATTCTTAATCGCTGATTTTCGGCAATTAAATCTTCTTCAATTTTCTTATCAAGTTTGGGTGGACGACCTTTTGCTATTCCATCTACTTTACTGGCTCTACCTCGTCTTTCTTTCATCAGACCTTCGGCTCCTTCTTCCAAGAATATGCGTTCCCATTTCGATATTACATTATGTTTAACATCGTATTTTCTCTCTGTTTCCATTATACCCAAATGGTTTTCTCGCATATCCATTATAACAGATAGTTTGAATTCTGGCGAGTGTTTTCTATATTTTTGCCCTTTCTTTGCCATAAAAATATGCACCTCCAAAAGTGTCTAACTTTTGGGGTGCATATCAAAAAATGCTACGCTTTTTATTTGTCCACTTTTTCTATATTAAGCACATTCTTCGTAAGTGCTGTGTATGAAATGCAATATTTCGCATTTTTTTCATACTTATCAGAATTAAAATTTTTAAAAGAAATAAGATATTCACTTTCTGTTTTAACAAATTGAAAATATTGCAAAGTAACAGTTGGAGGAAATTTATCAACATAAATTTTCTTACCCCCCATAATCGCACTCGGTATGTCAAGCACCAACGCAAACACCGCAAAAGAAATTGCAACTATTACACCCATCTCACAACCAAGTTCACTTCTGTCGTTTTGTTTCTTAACCGAATACCAAGTTATAGTTATCAGCACTGCCAATACTACACTGCAAAATATTAATATAGTCCAATACCCCATAATAAATTCCTCCCAATAAATTTTTGTCTATATGTGTATACTAATAAAAGCCTTTATAATCCATTCGATTGATTAAATCACATTCGCGGTTGTTTATAAAAGTAAAAAAATATGATACACTAATCATATAAGTATGAGGGTGGTGTTTTATTTGCAATTTGATTACACTTCTGTAGGCAAACGCATACAGCATTATCGTACATCTTTAAATAAAACACAAGAAGAATTAGCCGAACAAGCTGACATCAGCAAAAATTATTTGTCAAAACTCGAAAATGCACAAGCACGCGGACGATTAGATAAATACTACAGTGTCGCTCAAGCGTTGGGTGTCACTGTTGATATGCTTATTGACAACTCATCTGATCGTGCATCCGGAAACGACTACTTCTTTTCAAACCAACTTTTACCGCTTGTTTCTTCACTTTCCGTTGAGCAACGTAAAATGTTGATAGATTTCATCGAACTTTTAAAAGATTACGATGTCGATAAGAATAACACCAAAAGAGGTTAAAATGAACCGACCCCCAAAAGTTAGACCAAAAATCTAACTATTGGGAGGTCGGTTTTTTCATGGCAAAATATAGTTTTGAATTTAAAATGGAGGTTGTGCAGGCATATCTAAATGCTGAAGGTGGGTATAGATATTTAGCAAGTAAATATAACATTCCTGCAAAGAGGAGAATTGAAGAATGGGTACACGCATACAGAGAATTTGGTGAAGAAGGGTTAATGCGTTCGAGACAAAATAAGAAATATACTTTTCAATTTAAGCTTTCTATGGTAGAATTGTATCTATCAAGTGAGGTCTCATATCAGGAATTAGCACTATCACAAGGAATTAGTAATCCATCATTGATTGTAAAATGGGTCAATGATTTCAGAATTGCCGGACCTGATGCTTTGAGACCTAAAAAGAAAGGTCGTAAGAAAACATTGGATATAAGAGAATGTAAAAAGCCTTCTAAATATGACGGAGAAAAACCCGTGGATACAAGTGCCGAGCATGTCAAAGAACTTGAAGACGAACTACTTAAACTTAGAATAGAAAATGCATATTTAAAAGAATTGAGGAGACTGCGTTTAGAGGAGGAAACTCTTCTGAAAAAACAGCGAGAATTGTCCACAGTCTCCGAGGACAGTTCAAATTAAAAGACATTCTCGCAGTAGTCGGTTTTCCAAAGGCAACATATATGTATTGGCAAAAACGATTTGACAGAGAAAATCCTGATAAACAGTTGGAGGATGAAATCACTAAAATCCATATAGAAAACAAGGATTACGGTTACAGACGGGTATATAGAGAATTACGAAACAGAAAGATTTTTGTGAATAAAAAGAAAGTTCAAAGAATCATGCAAAAATTATGTTTCCAGGTCACATCATTTACTCGAAAAAGTCGCAGATATAATTCGTACAAAGGCAATGTTGGTAAAATAGCACCAAACAGAATTAACAGGCGATTTAATACATCTATACCGCATCAAAAGATAACTACTGACACGACCGAATTTAAGTATTATGAGATTGACAACAAAGGCAGAATGGTAATTAAGAAATTGTATTTAGACCCATTTCTTGATATGTTTAATGGTGAAGTGTTAAGCTATGGTATAAGCAAAACTCCATCAGCGGCAAGTGTTTTATCGGCACAGAAACAAGCAATAGAAATAACATCTGATTGCCCATACAGAAGAACATTCCATTCAGACAGAGGTTGGGCATATCAAATGGGTGCATATTCCTCTGTTCTTAAAGAAAACAAAATATTTCAAAGTATGTCTCGGAAAGGGAATTGTTATGATAACTCTGTGATGGAAAATTTCTTTGGAATATTAAAGCAGGAAATGTATTATGGAACTACATATTACAGTTTTGAAGAGCTTAAAGATGCTATTGAAAGATATATAAAATATTACAACGAGAAAAGAATAAAAGAAAAACTTGGGTGGATGAGTCCGGTTGAGTATCGGCTCAACACCTTGGCTGCATAAAAATAGCGTAGCAGTCGTTAAAACTACTACGCTATAAAAAGTCTAACTTTTGGGGGTCACATCAAAATAACCTCTTTTTTTAGTGTTTTTACTATATCCATACATATTATAACACATTTATTTTTTTATGTAAATAGCTTATTATAAAAAAAGTAAGAAACTATACTGTTTTGGTATTATCCACTATACTTCACCAATGTACACCTCTGTGTAGTTCGGCACTGTCGCAATACCGTTTTTTTCGTATTTGTCAAATAATTCATTCAATTCTTTCACATATTCATCAAACTTTTCATCATTCGCCGTAAGAGAATATGATGCAGACAACAAACGTCCGAATCTCTTTCAAGCAACTGTCTTGTAAAAATTCCCGTTCCCGCACCTATATCCGCAATCTTCGATTTATCCGAAAAACCGACTTCGTTGTATAAATAATCCATCAGCTTTGTCGGATATGACGGACGTGATGAAACGTATTTGTCCGCTTTATTCGTAAATTTCTTCGTATTGTCCACTCGAATCACCTTAATTATATTATAGCAAAAAGAGTGCAGATTTTCAATCTGCACTCTTGTGAACTATATATTCAAAAAGTTTTCAATCATTTTCATTCCGTTGGGTGTAAGTACCGATTCGGGGTGAAACTGTATTCCATAAACCGGACGTTCATTATGTTGTACGCCCATTATACAATCATCATCACTTCTTGCCGTTATGTTAAGACAATTCGGCAAACTTTCCTCGTCAATCACAAGTGAATGGTATCTTCCAACATCTGTTTTTACACCTATTCCGTCAAATATAGGGCAATCCATATTGACCGTTACAACGTCACTCTTGCCATGCATTATTCTCGGTGCGTGAACAATCTTACCGCCGAACGCCTCGCCTATCGCCTGATGTCCAAGACACACTCCCAAAATCGGAATATTTCCCGCTTTCTTAATCAAATCCACGCATATTCCCGCATCAATCGGAAATCCCGGACCCGGTGACAAAATAATATGACTCGGCTTTTTTTCAAGCACTTCTTCAACCGTTATTTTATCGTTTCGATACACCTCTATATCGGGATTTATCGTACCGATATATTGATACAAGTTATATGTAAATGAATCGTAGTTATCAATCATTATAATCATACTATGTCACCTGCCTCCTCAATCGCTCTAAGCACCGCCGACGCTTTGTTTATCGACTCCTGATACTCATTTTCAGGAATAGAATCGTAAACAATTCCTCCGCCGGCTTGGATATATGCCTTGCCGTCCTTGAATACTCCTGTACGAATTGTTATACAGCTGTCAAAGTTGCCGTTAAAGCTAATGTAACCGATTGCACCGCCGTATGTTGAACGTTTCGTTTTTTCAAGTTCATCAATGATTTCCATTGCACGGATTTTCGGTGCACCCGAAAGTGTTCCTGCAGGAAGTGTTGAACCAAGTGCGTCAAAACAAGTTTTGTCACTTCTTAATTTACCTTCAACGTCTGTTATAATGTGCATAACGTGTGAAAAACGCTCCACATACTTAAATCGCGTAACCTTTACCGAGCCAAACTCGCTGACTCTGCCTATATCGTTTCTTCCCAAATCAACAAGCATTGTATGTTCCGCAATTTCCTTTTTGTCAGCCAAAAGCTCCTTTTCAAGTGCCATATCTTCCTCGACAGTCTTACCTCTCGGACGTGTGCCGGCGATAGGTCCTGTCTGAACGACTCCGTTTTCAACTCTCACAAGCATTTCAGGTGACGCACCTGCAATCTGATAATCGCCGAAATTCAAATAGTACATATAAGGTGACGGATTGATAAGTCTTAACGCTCTGTATGTGTTGAACGGACTTACATTCGTTTCAACCGTAAATCTCTGTGAAAGCACAACTTGGAATATATCGCCGTTTTTTATGTACTCTTTCGCTTTTTCAACATTCGCACAAAATTCTTCTTTCGTCATATTTGAAACCATCTTTGAAGAAGAACGATATTCGCGTTTCTCTTTTTTCATAAGTCCGGAAAGATCCGTCATTTCCTGCTGAATGTCAAGTAATCTGCCTGTTGCCTTTTTGTACTGATTTTCAATATCGCCCTCTGCGTGAATATTTACTATTATAACAATCTTTTGACGCATATGGTCGAACGCGATTATCTCGTCCATCAACATAAAGTGCATATCAGGCAAATGCAAATCATCTTGATTTATGTTCGGCAAATGTTCATACTGACGGATAATGTCATACGCAAAAAATCCTACCGCACCGCCGTTAAATGACGGTATATTTTCAAGTTTCGGTGCTTTGTACTTTTCAATAAGCTTTTCAAGCTCCTCCATCGGTTTGCCTTTATATGTATTTGTTTTTCCTGTGTAATCGGAAATTGTTATTTCATCGTTAAGACTTTTAAAACTGATAAACGGATTTCTTCCTATAAATGAAAATCTCGCTGTAACGTGGTTTTGACCGATACTTTCAAGCAAGAAACAATCCTTCTCTGTCTGCATACGCTTGAACACGCTTATCGGCGTATCCATATCGGCATAACATTCAATCGTCAACGGTATCATATTGTACTTTTTTGACAATTCTTTTACTTCATCTACGGTTAAATTAAACATCAAATCCCCGCCTTTCTTATTTTTATTAAGGCGGCTTTTCTGTGAAAACAAAAAAGCCTTTTTCTTGTATTAGAAAAAGACATAGAAATATCAATATAAATTTATTCTCGTCTAATCTAATCTCATCTGTAGTTATTATATTACACATTTATTTTTTTGTCAATATGTCTTGATAATATTTATTTTTGAAGGTATAATTAAAGTAATAATATTTTGAAGTAGAGCCACCACTCCGCCTTTCAGGCACCTCTCCTCAAGGAGAGGCAAAACGGCTCCCCTTGAGGGGAGCTGTCAACACTGTTGACTGAGGGGTGGCATTTGCGGTATTAAAATACAAAAAGGAGCATATTATGGAGAAATTCAGTTTAGACAGAGATTGGAAGTTCTACAACGGCGATTTTGAACTTCCGGAAACAAAAACACATACAGAATGTTATATGGCAGCCAAAGCCGGCGGTGCAATCGGTGCGGCGTCACCGGATTTTGACAAAAGCGATTGGGAAACCGTAAACCTACCGCACGACTGGGCGGTATACAATGAATTTGAAGAAAAATGGGGACCGTCGCAAGGATATAAAAAACGTGGTAAAGCGTGGTATTCAAAAAGATTTCGTCTTGATGAAAGTGACAGAGATAAGCAAATTTTAATCGAATTTGAGGGTATTTCTTCCTATGCAACAGTTTATCTAAACGGCTCCGTTATCGGCAGAAATTTCTGCGGTTACAATTCGTTTGTCGTTGATGCGACAGATATGGCACTTTACGGCGACCAAGTGAACGACCTTGTCGTGTTCGTTGACGCGACACAAATTGAAGGTTGGTGGTATGAGGGAGCAGGCATATACCGTCACGTCAATCTGTACAAGAAAAACAAGTTACATATCGCACATTGGGGTGTGTTTGTTCACCCTATAAGAAAAACAGTTGACGTATGGGACGCGGCTACAGATACAACGATTGAAAATTCGTCTTATAAAAACAAAAATTTCAGATTAAAAACATATATACTCGACAAAGAAGATAATATTGTCGGCAAAGATGAAAAAGAATTCTCGGTTGCCGGCGGCAGTAAAACCGAAGTCAATCAAAGTATTTTGACATACAGCCCGCTTTTATGGGACATTGACGCGCCTAACCTATACACAATGGTCAGTGAACTTTATGAAAACGACAGTCTTGTCGACAGTCAAAAAAATACATTCGGTTTCCGTACAATCGCGATTAACAAAGATAAAGGATTCTTCCTTAACGGCAGACACGTTCCGCTGTACGGCACTTGCAACCATCAAGACCACGCAGGTGTCGGTGTTGCCGTTCCTGACAGCGTGAACGAATACAGAATTAAGCTTTTAAAAGAAATGGGTTCAAATGCGTACCGTTGCGCTCACGGCAACCCTAATCCAGAAATACTCGATTATTGTGACAAATACGGTATTCTTGTCATGGACGAAAACCGTAACTTTAATTCAAGTGCCGACGGTATCAAGCAAGTGCAGGATATGGTTATGCGTGACCGAAATCACCCATCTGTCGTTATGTACTCGCTGTTTAACGAAGAACCGCTTCAAGGCACTCCGACAGGCAGAAAGCTTGCCGAAAGACTTCAATGCGAAATAAAAAAACTTGACGACACTCGTTTTCTTTTGGGTGCTATGAATACAGGCGTCACAACCAACGGAGGTGCTTGCGATATTCTTGATATGACCGGCTTTAACTATATCACCCATACTTATGACGACTTCAGAGAAAAGTACCCCGATATGCCGATGTTGGGCAGTGAAAACGACAGTGCTTTTCAAACTCGCGGTGTTTACAAGACCGACCACAGCAAGAATATTATCGACTGTTACGACAGTGAAGCCGCTCCCTGGGGCAATACATATCGTGACGGTTTTAAGCAAGTCGATATTCGTCCGCACATTATGGGACTTTTCATATGGACAGGCTTTGACTATCGCGGTGAGCCGACTCCGTTTGAATGGCCGTCAATCGGCACTCAATTCGGTATCATGGATACTTGCGGTTTCAAAAAAGACGCTTTTTATCTTAACAAAGCATTCTTTACAGATGAGCCTATGATTCACGTTCTTCCCCACTGGAATTTTGCGGACGGTGAAGAAGTGCGTGTTATGACGCACACTAATTGCAGTGAGGCTGAACTTTTCTTAAACGGCAAATCGCTCGGCAAAAAGAACGTTGATAAGTACGATATGGCGGATTGGTTTGTTCCGTTTGAAAAAGGTACTCTTAAAATGGTCGGATATATTGACGGCAAAGAGGTTTGCAGTGACGAAGTTTCAACCGCAAATTCGGCAAAAAAAATCGTTATCACTCCGCAAAATGAATTTGTATATGACAGTTGCGATGACGCATTAATATTTAATATTTCAGTTGTTGACGAAAACGGTGTAAGTGTACCGACCGCCGATAATCTTATAAAATTCACTGCTGACGGCGGCGAAATAATCGGTGTCGGAAACGGCGATCCTAATTCTCACGAAGCCGACAAAGCCGAAGAAAGACACCTGTTTAACGGTTTGTGTCAAGTAATAGTTAAGCAATCGGACGGTGCGGAAAATGTTACAGTTACTGCAGCGTCGGACGGACTTGAAAGTGCAACGGCTACCGTAAAATCAGTTGCAAACGAAAATAAAAAAATATTTATTCCGTCAGTGAATGAAAAATATATTTCGAAATGGCGTCAAGCGGTTGATTTATCAGAAACACGACCTGATCCGAATGTTAAAATTGAGGACCACGATATGAATACTTGGGGTATTGTGTCGGTTGGCAGCGGATACGACGATAAATTTAAAAACATAACCGGATACGGACTTTACAAAACTACCGTTAATATTAATGAAAACGATAATTTCATTGTGTTCAGAGAACTTACAGGCAATGAAGTTGAAGTTTTCGTAAACGGCGAGCAGAAATTCAAAGACGATTGCCAATGGGGACGTAAAGTTGAAATAAATGTTTCTGACGTAAACGGTGATGCCGATATTGCGGTTATCGTAAACAGCACCAAAGCAGACGGTAACGGCGGTATTTCAAAACCTGTTGTTATTACAGATTAAACAAAAAGCAAGGCAGAGTGCCTTGCTTTTTTAAATCCGAATTTTCTTCGTACTTCATCGAACTTCTTAATATTTTTATCTCCTCGATCGGTTCATTGATTATTTTATCTATATTAATCGTATTAAACCAACGGTTAAACTCAAACCCAAACGGCTCAATTTTGCCCACCAAACTATAACCCATTTGCTCATAAAAATGCATACGCATAACCTACTGTTTTGCCGTTTAGTCCCGTAACAAGATACGAATACGTTTCCAACGTATTCACCATCTTATCTGTGAATTTCTCAACAGTCGGCAATTAATAGTCATATACTATGGAGGTCTGTTCGACATAGTAACTGTAAATATCCAATAACGTGTTCGCACCATTAACATCAGCATTTATATTGTTACTTCTGAATCCGCACTGTGCTCCCTTATTACAAAATCATTTCCATAGTTGTTTTTTGAGGTTTCAGACCTTGTTTTTCATAGAATTTTTGAGCCGATTCATTACAGCTCCAAACATTTAACGTCAAGTTATAACAGCCGATTTCCTTTGCATACTTCTTGACATAATCATAAATGACAGTACCAACGTGTTTATCTCTCATATTTTCATCAACGCACAAATCATCTATATACAAATTCTTCATATCTGTCAAAACGTTATCATCTTTACGGTCGGTTATCACGCAAAATGCGTAACCCATAACAACTCCGTCATCTTCTGCAACGAATATCGGACAGTTGTCGTCTTTTACGATTTCAACAAGCTCGTCATTTTTATACTTACGGCAATTCGCCTTGAACAAATCAGGTCTGCCATAGTGGTGTACCATAGCTACCTGCAATAACAATTCGTTTATTTTCTCAATATCTTTTATTTCTGCTCTGCGTACCAACATAATTTTCCTTCTACTTTTTTCTATTAAATAAAGAGTGCATAGGCACTCTTTATAATTACAAAATTCCAATATGTGAAAACACTATCGTTGCAATATTAAAATACAAGAACAGCGAACAACAGTCCACTATTGTTGTTATAAGCGGTGTCGCCATAATCGCCGGGTCAAGTCGGCATTTTTTTGCAAGCATAGGCAACATTGAACCTATAACCTTTGACAAAATAACTGTTGCGATAATTGACAATGCAATCGTCAGTGCAAGCATAAACGGATAATCGCATTTATGCTGATACATTATATAAATTCGCACACCGTTTACCACCGCCAATACCGAACTGACTATAATAGAAATTCTAAATTCCTTGAACACCACTTTAAAAAAGTCCGAAAAATGAATTTCATCAAGTGCAATACCTCTGATTATAAGAGTAGAACTTTGTGCGCCGCAGTTACCGCCGGTATCCATTATCATAGGCATAAACGAAACCAAAAGCGGTACTGCCGCAAATGCAGCCTCGTACCTATTCGTTATAATCTGTGTAATCGTTGCACTTATCATAAGTATCAAAAGCCATACGATACGGCTTTTTGCGTGTTTAAAAATACCTGTTCTGAAATACGATTCCTCATTCGGTGCAATAGCCGCCATTTTTGAGAAGTCCTCTGTATTTTCATCTTGAATGACGTCCATAGCGTCGTCAAATGTAACGATACCGACAAGTCGATTATCCTTATCCACAACCGGTAATGCAAGAAAATCGTACTTTCTGAACATATGTCCGACAATTTCCTTATCTTCAAGCGTATCAACGCTTATAATATGCGTTTCCATAATATCGGCAATCTTATCGTCCTCATCAGCCATAAACAAATCCTTTACAGTGATTACACCGATAAGTTTTCTGTTTTCGGTCACATAACAAGTATAAATAGTTTCCTTATTCACACCGACTTTACGAATTTTTTCAAAAGCTTCCGATACCGTCATATCCTTATGCAGACTGACATATTCTATTGTCATTATACTTCCGGCACTGTCCTTCGGATAACGCAGAATTTCATTAATCGCCTTACGCTCGCCCGTTGTTGAGTTTTTCAAAATTCTCGAAACAACGTTCGCCGGCATTTCTTCGATTATATCAACAGTATCATCAATAAAAGATTCATCAAGAATATCTCTGATTTCTTTATCGGAAAACATCTGTATAAGATGGCTCTGCATATCGCTGTTCATATGCGCAAATGTTTCAGCCGCCAAATCCTTTGGCAAAAGTCTGAACAAAATCATAAATTCAGTCTTTTCACCGAACACTTCACCGAACAGTTCGTCAAACAACACCGCAAGGTCTGCGGCATTCTCATCTTTCACAATATTTTTTACTTCAAAAAATTTTTTCTCTTTCAAAAGACGGTCTATTTTATTCAGCAAATCTTGCATTGGGGTACCCCCTATCTTATATGAAATTTTCCCATTCTCATATTTATTTTACTGAAAAGTTCTCAGGACGTTTGTCACTGTAACCAAATGCGTAAAGAATAGCTTCAACAGTTCTTCTTGACGCTTCACCGTCACCGTAAGGGTTAGCGGCGTGTGCCATTTTATTATACGCATCTTCACTGTCAAGCAATTCCTTTGCAAGACGTACAATATCGTCCTTTTCAACACCTGCTATTTTAACCGTGCCTGCCGCAACAGCCTCAGGACGTTCTGTTTCTTTTCTAAGTACCAAAACAGGCTTTGCAAGTGCCGGTGCTTCTTCCTGTATTCCGCCGCTGTCTGTCATAACCATAAACGAACGTGACATAGCATTATGAAGTTCCTCAACGTCAAGAGGATCAATAAGATGTACTCTGTCCATATCGCCGAGAATACCGAATGCAGTTTCACGAACAGCCGGATTTAAGTGAACAGGATATACAAGTTCAACATCTTCATATTCCGTAACAATCTGCTTTAGCGCATTACAAATATTTTCAAGCGGTTTACCAAGATTTTCACGTCTGTGAGCAGTTACAATAATTACTCTCTTATTGTCAAAATCAAGGTTGTTAAGGCACTCATCCTTGAACTTATAATCATCACGGACAGTTGTTTTAAGTGCGTCAATAACCGTATTACCGGTTATATAAATAATATCGTCCGAAACATTTTCTTTAAGTAAATTCTTTCTGTTTTGCTCTGTCGGTGAGAAATTAAGATCGGCAATTCTGCCTGTAAGCTGTCTGTTCATTTCTTCAGGGAACGGAGAATATTTATCGTATGTTCTTAGACCCGCCTCAACGTGTCCGACCTTGACTTGATTATAAAAAGCCGCAAGTGCCGCAACGAAACTTGTTGATGTGTCGCCGTGTACAAGCACAATATCAGGCTGTTCCTTTTTAATAACTTCGTCAAGACCTTCCAAAACTCTTGTTGTTATTCCGATAAGACTCTGTCTTGTCTTCATAATATCAAGGTCATAATCAGGTGTTATGCCGAATATTTCAAGAACTTGGTCAAGCATTTGTCTGTGCTGTGCCGTTACACATACGATTGATTCAATATTGTCATATTTTTTCAGTTCAAGTGCAAGCGGAGCCATTTTGATTGCCTCAGGTCTTGTACCGAAAACTGTCATAACCTTTAACTTTTTCACTTTTCTCTATCCTTTCCTACTTATCCTCATTACCTTTTTTATCGGAAACTTCTTCAACGTCAATTTCATTATCATCAGTCAAATTTCTGTTATCCTGATGTTGATGTACATAACTGTTCTTTCCAAGCATACTTCCAATCAAAAGAAGTATAAGCACGCATATTACAAGCAACAATGCTCTGAGTACGCCGCTTTCAGCCAAAAGTACAGCCGTTATTCCAAGCACACCGCTTATTGCGTACAATATAAATACGGTTTGTTTCTGGGAAAATCCCATATCCACAAGTCTGTGGTGCAAGTGTCCTCTGTCCGCAGTCATCGGACTTTGTCCGCGCAATATACGTCTAATCATCGCAAACAATGCGTCAAACAACGGCAAACCCAAAATCAAAAGCGGTACTGCAAACGATATTACCGCATAACTCTTGAACACACCTTGTATAGACAATGTTGCAAGCATAAATCCCAAGAATGTCGAGCCTGTATCACCCATAAATATTTTTGCCGGATTAAAGTTAAACGGCAAAAATCCGAAACACGAACCCATAAGTGCAATACCCAAAATTGCAATCGAATATTCACCCACTCTTATCGATATAAACACAAGCGATATTGACATTATCGCCGACACGCCTGCCGCCAATCCGTCAAGACCGTCAATAAAGTTTACCGCATTTGTTATGAATACAATCCATATAACAGTAAGCGTTACCGAAAGCCATTCGGGAAGTACCCAATACGGATTGTCGCTTAGGAAATTTGGGTTTGTGAACACGTCTATTTTTATATCACCTGCGAACACAACCACAAGTGCGGCAATAATCTGAATTACAAATTTCAGCTTAGCGGGCAGGTTTTTGCAATCGTCTATAACGCCCATGACGGCAATAATCGCCGCACCTGCAAGCGTTCCGTAAAGCTGCCGTGACGGCTGTGCAAAGCACAATGTTGCCACCGTAAATCCGAAAATAATTGCCAAACCGCCTATTCGCGGTGTAGGTTTTTTGTGCATTCTTCTGTTGTCTTTCGGTATGTCTATCGCACCGATTTTAAAAGCAAATCGTCTTACCAAAGGAGTCGTTGCAAACGTAAATGTGAACGATACGATGAATGCAAATATCATAAATAAAACTTGTCGAGTTAACATATTACCCTCCATTACAGCACAAAGCCGACTTTCTTATACACCTTTTTCAATGTTCTCTGTGAAATTCTCTTTGCACTGTCAGCACCTCTTTGACATATATCCATAAGGTACTGCTTATCGGCAATAAGTTTATCATATTCATTTCTGATCGGGCGGATACATTCAACAACCGCCTCCGCGACGTCATTCTTAAAGTCACCGTAACCCTTACCGCTGTAATCATTTACGATTGACTCGATATTCCTGCCTGTTACGGCTGACATAATGCTCAAAAGGTTGTTAATTCCGGCTTTTGTCGGATCGTTTTCACGATATTCAATAACACCCTCACTGTCCGTTACCGCACTCTTTATCTTCTTGGCGATAACATTCATATCGTCCATCATTGAAATATATCCCTTAGGGTTAGGATCGGACTTTGACATCTTCTTTTCAGGCTCTTGCAAGCTCATTATCTTTGCACCCGACTTTGAAAGCATACCTTCGGGAATTTTGAATACATCACCGTAAAGCGAGTTAAATCTCTGTGCAATGTCACGGCAAATTTCAATATGCTGCATTTGATCCTTACCTACAGGCACATAGTCTGTTTGGTAAAGCAAAATATCTGCCGCCATAAGTACAGGATATGTAAACAATCCCGCATTGATGTTTTCGGCATGACGTGCAGACTTATCCTTAAACTGCGTCATTCTATGCAATTCACCCATATATGTGTAACAGTTAAGTACCCAGCCAAGCTCTGCGTGTGCTGGGTTATGCGACTGAATAAACAAGATTGTTTCTTCCGGATTAATTCCGCAAGCGATGTACAAAGCAAGCACTTCAAGAGTTCTTCTTCTTATATCAGCAGGAGTTTGACGAACTGTAATTGTATGCAAGTCCATCATTGAGTATATACAGTTATAATCTTTCTGTATGTCAACCCAATTTTTTATCGCTCCCAAATAGTTTCCGAGTGTAAGATTTCCCGACGGTTGTACGCCTGAAAATATGATTTTCTTATCTTCCATTATTATCTTCCTTTCACAGATTAAAGCATTTCTGTCAAGACTTCTCCCAAACGTCTTACACCTTCTTCTATATTTTCAATAGTAGCCGATGAATAGTTAAGTCTGAACATATTTGACGGAGCATATATATCCGTTGCAAAATTTGAACCGGGTACGATAGCGACTTTCTTTTCAAGGCACTTATCGACAATCGGTGTGATATCTTCGATAGTAGGGCATTCGCACCATAGGAATATACCGCCCTCAGGCACTACCCACTTAACTTTACCCTGTGGGAAATATTTTTCCATTGCACTGACCATTGCGGCACATTTCTTTCCGTAAAGCTCTCTGTTCTTTGCAATGTACTTATCTATATCATACTTCTTCATAAATTCCACACACATAAGCTGTGTAATCATCGGTGTATGTACGTCATTTACCTGCTTTAGCATTTCAATCTTTTCCGCAAGCGGTGCAGGTGCTACAATGTAGCCAAGACGCATACCCGGTGAAAGAATTTTTGAGAATGAGCCTGCATAAACAACTCTGTCCTCTGTATCAAGCGACTTGATTGTCGGCACGTCCTCACCTGCAAAACGCAAGTCACCGTAAGGATTGTCCTCAAGGATTAGCACGTCATACTTTGATGCGATTTCAAGCATACGCTTTCTCTTCTCAAGCGACATTGTACAGCCTGTCGGATTTTGGAATGTAGGAATTGTGTAAATCATCTTTACACCGTCCGTATTCTTCAGAGTTTCTTCAAGCTCGTCCATATTCATACCGTCAGCCTCAACAGTAACGCCGACAAGTTCAGCCTCATATGTTCTGAACGCATTAAGACTTCCTATAAAGCTTGGACTTTCAACGATAACCTTGTCACCCTTATTCAAAACAGCCTTTGCAGTAAGGTCGATACCTTGATTTGCACCTGTCATAATAAGAATTTCATCATTTTCACCGACTGAATTAACTTTTTCCGCACGTTTTCTTGCACAGTCTTTCATTTTCGGATAGCCGTCTGTTGTACCGTACTGCAAAGCAAGAGTAGGGTTTGTCATAAGAATTTTACCCGCAATTTTTGAAAGTTCGTCACCCGGGAACAATTCAGACGCAGGGTTTCCTCCCGCAAGTGAGATAATCTCAGGATCAGCCATACGCTTGAACATTTCACGAATGGCACTGCCTTTCATCGTCTTAACTCTGTCAGCCATAAATTTTGTATATTCCATTTTTCAAAACTTCTTTCTATTTATTAATTTTCTTCCATGAATCTTTTAATGCAACAGTTCTGTTGAAAACAGGCTTTTCAGGTGTTGAATCTTTATCAACGCAGAAATATCCCAATCTAAGGAATTGGAACTTATCTCCTACACTTAGATTTGTCAAATTGCTTTCAAGTTTTGCATTTTTAAGAACTATCATAGAATCTTTGTTAAGATTGTCTGTAAAGTCATTTACGCCTGTTTCGTCAGACGGATTTTCAACCGTAAACAATCTGTCGTAAAGACGTACTTCCGCGTCTATTGCGTGTGCGGCACTTACAAAGTGAATTGTACCCTTTACCTTACGTCCGTCAGGTGAGTCACCGCCGCGGGTTTCGGGATCGTATGTGCAGTGTACAGCAATAATATTGCCGTCCTCGTCCTTTTCACAGCTTGTGCAAGTAACGTAATACGCACTCTTTAGTCTTACTTCTCTGCCGGGTGAAAGTCTGAAATACTTCTTCGGAGCGTCCTCCATAAAGTCGTCTTCTTCTATATAAAGTTCACGCGAAAATTCTACTGTTCTCTTACCCATTTCAGGATTTTCCGGATTAACTTCAACTTCAATCTGTTCAACCTTATCTTCAGGATAATTGTCGATTATAAGTTTAATCGGTCTTAAAACCGCCATTGCTCTCGGTGCTTTCTTATTCAAATCTTCTCTTATACAAGCCTCAAGCAAAGCAAAGTCAACAACGCTGTTTGCTTTTGAAACACCGATTCTTTCGCAGAAATCACGAATAGCCTCAGGTGTGTAACCGCGTCTGCGCATACCGCAAAGTGTTGACATTCTCGGATCGTCCCAACCTGACACAATATTTTCACGAACAAGTTTCAGACAACGTCTTTTACTTGTAAGCGTATAGTTAAGATTCATTCTTGCAAACTCAATCTGTCTTGAAGGGCTTTCATAGCCGACTTCTTTTAATACCCAATCATAAAGCGGTCTGTGATCCTCAAATTCAAGTGAGCAAAGCGAATGAGTAACACCCTCAACAGTATCTGAAATAGGATGTGCAAAGTCATACATAGGATAAACTACCCACTTATCACCTGTTCTGTGATGATGTGCACGAAGTATTCTGTAAATAATCGGGTCACGCATATTTAGGTTAGGTGACGCCATATCGATTTTTGCTCTTAGTACCTTTGCACCGTCCGCAAATTCACCATTTGTCATTCTCTCGAACAAATCAAGGTTTTCTTCAATCGTTCTTTCTCTGTACGGACTGTTCTTACCTGGAGTTTTAAGAGTACCTCTGTACTCTCTTATTTCTTCCGGTGACAAATCGTCAACATATGCCTTACCCTTTTTGATAAGTTTTACAGCCGCCGCATAAATATCGTCAAAATAATCAGACGCATAAAGCACCTTGTCCCACTTAAAACCAAGCCACTTTATATCCTCCATTATTGCGTCAACGTATTCTGTATCTTCCTTTGTAGGGTTAGTATCGTCAAGACGCAAGTTACATTTTCCGTTATACTTTTCAGCCATACCGAAATCTATGCTTATAGCCTTTGCGTGTCCGATATGAAGATAACCGTTAGGTTCGGGAGGAAAACGCGTTTGTACATGGTCGTACACTTTTTCCTCAAGGTCTTTGTCTATTGCTTCTTCAATAAAATTTCTGCTGAATATTTCTTCCATATATCTTTATCCCCTTAAACTTTCTATTGCTTCGTCAAATCTCTTCATCACTTCGTCCTTACCAAGCACTTGAAGTATTTCGTAAAGGTCCGGAGTATTTCTTCTGCCTGTTGCCGCAACACGAATAACGCCTGCGACATCACCGACATGTCCCTTATATGAATCAGGGTCTTTTTTATAAACCTTAGGTGCTTTAGCATAACCTATTGTTTCCGCCATATCTCTTACCTGCGGGAACCAATCGTCGCTGCTGACGTTTTCGTCGTAAATCTGCTTGTAAAGTTCAAGTATTTCTATCATATCATCATTTGAAAGATTATCCGGAAAATCAAATTTTCTGTCCCAAAGCTCCGAATAGAAATACGAAACGTAATTTTCAACGTCTGTCCAAGCCGAAATATCTTTACGCGGTTTTGCGTTTCCACGCTCTATCGCAAATATTGCCTTTGCATATTCTTCGTCATCAACAAGAAGTTTGTATAGTTTCTTATTGTTTTCCTTTGCCCAATCAGTAACCATTTCATAAACTTCTTCCGCACTCAAACGGCAAATATAGTTTTTGCTTACGTCCGCAAGCTTAACCATATCGAAAAGTGCGCCTGCTTTACTCATTTTCGAGAACGAAAACTTAAAGTTGTCTATATCCTCATTAGGATTTGCAAGACGCCAATCTTCATAATTTGAATTGGCAAGCGTCATTAAGTATTCCCAAATTGCACCTTTCGGATAACCGACCTCACTGTAATAGCTTACTGCCGCCTCAGGGTCTTTTCTCTTTGAAAGTTTACGCTTACCGCCGTTTTCCTCTTTCATAATAGGCGAAATGTGCGCATACTTAGGCGGTTTTAACCCGCATAGCCAGAACAACTGCAAATGTATCGGCACTGATGAAATCCATTCGTCACCACGAATAACGTGAGTTGTACGCATTAAATGGTCGTCAACAACGTGAGCAAAGTGGTATGTAGGAGTTCCGTCCTTTTTCAAAAGTACAACGTCAAGAATATTTTCAGGCATTTCAATTTCGCCCTTGATAACATCCTTAAACTTAATTCTCTTGTCTTCCTTACCCGGCGACTTCAATCTTACAACGTATTCATCGCCGTTTTCAATTCTCTTTTGTGCCTCTTCAACAGTGATGTCGCGATACTTTGCAAATTCACCGTACACACCCGGAAGTAATTTTTCACTTTCCTGCTTTTCTCTGATTGTTGCAAGTTCTTCTTCCGTCATAAAGCACGGATATGCAAGTCCCTGCTCAACAAGCGACTTAACATATGCCTGATATATATCTTTTCTCTTACTTTGAGTATATGGACCGTATGCACCCTTTTCGTCAGTTTCTGACAGCATACCCTCATCGATTTCTATACCGAAATCGTTAAGTCCCTTTACTATAAGGCTTACACCGTTTTCAACCTCACGTTTTTTATCGGTATCTTCGATTCTCAGATAGAATACACCGTTTGTTGACTTTGTCGCCGTCTTTCCGATAAATGCGGCAAACAATCCGCCGAAATGCAAAAATCCTGTCGGACTTGGTGCAAAACGAGTTACAACCGCACCCTCTTCAAGATTTCTTTTGGGATACATTTGTTCGTAATCGTCGGGAGTTTTTGTTATATTCTTGAACAAAAGATCTGCCATTTGTTTATTACTGTCCATTTTTTTATTAATTCCTTTCATTATAGCTAATATACCTATTCTATATTATTATACCTAAAATGAACTCTAATATCAATGGTTTTTGGGAATTTTTTTCGCATAAAGCAAAAAAATCAGAGTATAACAGAATGTTATACTCTGATTTAATAATTTCATTAATTTATTTTGTCTAAAACTTCGTCATTTACGGTAACTTTTATACCGTATTCGTCAGCCCATTTTTGAACTTGTTCGTAAAATACGTTGTTCTGCATTGTATTATTAATGGTTTCCGCAACGTTTTCATATTCTTCTTCAAAACATTCCTGTGATTCGTCAAGCGGCAATCGTTTTATTACATAATATCCCGAATCTGACTGAACAAGTGTAAATTCGTCGGCCTTTATCGAATCAACGCCTTCTTCAAATTCTATACCTGTTTCGTTATCGGTGAAAATATATCCGTTTTCATCGGAATCATTTGCGGTATTCGGTGAATAATCGCTTATAAGCGTGTCAAAATCTTCACCGTTTTGTGCTTTTTCCAAAACTTCTTCCGCTGTTTTCTTTGCCTCTTCCTTTTTGTCATCCGATACTTCGTCACCGGTTTGTGAGTCGATAGTCGAAATCAACACATACTTGACACGTCTGTAATGTTCTTTAAAATATTCACGCAATTCATCTTCCGTAAATGTAGGTGTTTCCGTTTGTTTCTTCAACGCGTCCGTATAGTAGCTTACCGACGCAAGCGTATCAATATAATCATCAGTCAGGTTATTGTCCTTTAAAAACTTCTTATATCCGCCCTCACGGTCATAAGAATCTTTTATCGACTTTTGATAATCCTTTAATTTAGACTGTGTGTCACTGTCAAGCTTTATATCCATTGCCTTTGCAACTTCAACGATAAGCTGATTTCTTTGGCAGTATTCAAGCGATGATTTTTTCGCCTGACCCATATTGTAATTTTCCTTATATGTGTTCATATAATAGTTAAATTCACTCTCGGTAATCTGTGTATCGCCGACAGTCATAACAATCGGATTGTCACTATTTGCACTTTGACCGCAGGCACTCAACATCATCACGCTTGCCAATGCCACTGCCGCAAGTTTTGTATATTTCATATGTCTTTCTCCTTAAAATCTTATGATTTTATTATACTATCTTTTTCGGCACTTTGCAATTCCTTTATTGTACTTAACAAATTATTTACAATATTCAGGATTTTCTTATATTCACCCTTAATCGCATAGCTTATGACAGGTTTGTCGCCTGACAACAGCTTTATGCGTTTAGGGAACATTTTATCAAGTCCCATAATAAGATTTGCGTCAACGTAATTCTCGCCGAATTTCATCAAAAGATTGTCACCGCTCTGTGCTATTTCATATATACCACATTCTTTGGCATACGTTTTAAGTGACGCAACTTCGATAATATTTTGTACGGCTCTCGGTATATCACCGAATCTGTCGATAAGTTCGTCCTCGATTTCAAACTTATCGTCCTCCGTTTCGATTGCCGCGATTTTCTTGTATATATCAATACGTTGATTGTGGTTTCTGATATAGCTTTCAGGTAAATATGCGTCAATATTTATATCAATCGCAACGTCCTGCACATCGTCAATCTTAATACCCTGTGCCTCATCAACGCTTTCTTTCAGCAATTTACAGTACATATCATAGCCGACCGCGTCCATATGTCCGTGCTGTTCAGGTCCTAAAATATTGCCTGCACCTCTGATTTCAAGGTCACGCATTGCGATTTTAAATCCCGAACCGAATTCGGTAAATTCCTTTACCGCACGAAGTCTTTTTGACGCAATATCCGATAATATCTTATCTCTGTGATACGTTAAATACGCATATGCCGCACGATTTGAACGTCCGACACGCCCTCTTAACTGATAAAGCTGTGAAAGTCCCATTTTATCGGCATTTTCAATTATAATCGTATTCGCATTCGGAATGTCAAGACCTGTTTCGATAATAGTCGTACAGACAAGTACGTCGGTTTTGCCGTTTACCATATCGTACATAATATCTTCAAGTTCGTCCTCTTTCATCTTACCGTGACCGACTGCAACGGTTATATCCGGGAATATTGAACGTATCCATTCCGCTTTTCTGTATATTCCCTGTACACGGTTATACAGATAAAACACCTGTCCTCCGCGTGACAGTTCATTTCTGATAGCGTCCGCTATAACTGCGGGATTGTCCTCCAAAACATACGTCTGTACAGGGTATCTGTTTTCGGGCGGTTCCGAAAGCACACTCATATCTCTTACACCCGTCATTGCCATATGCAAGGTACGCGGTATAGGCGTTGCAGTCATTGTCAGAACGTCTATATTTTGCTTTAATTCCTTTAACCGTTCCTTGTGTGCAACACCAAATCTCTGTTCCTCGTCTATGATAAGCAAGCCCAAATCTTTAAATTCCAAGTCCTTTGAAAGTATTCTGTGCGTTCCGATAATTATATCAATTTCGCCCGTTTTAAGTTTTTTCAAAATACGTTTTTGCTCGGACGCGGTACGGAAACGCGACAGCATTTCAACCTTTATCGGGAAACTTTCCATACGTTTTAAAAACGTTTCATAATGCTGCATTGCAAGAATTGTCGTAGGGCAAAGATATGCGACTTGTTTTGAGTCGCCGACCGCCTTAAATGCCGCACGAAGTGCAATTTCCGTTTTACCGAAACCAACGTCACCGCAAAGAAGTCTGTCCATCGGCTTTTGGCTTTCCATATCGCCTTTAACTTCTTCAATCGACCTTAACTGGTCGTCCGTTTCCTGATACGGGAACGTATCTTCAAAATCACGCTGCCAAGGTGTGTCTTCACTGTACGCAAAACCTTTTGCCTTCTCACGTTCCGCATAAAGTGCAACAAGTTTTTTCGCCAATTCTTCCGTTGACTGTTTTACTCTCTGCTTTGTCTTGTTCCATTCGTTACTGCCGAGCTTATTAAGTTTCAGCTTTTTATCGGTATTGCCGACATATTTATAAAGCAGATTAAGCTGGTCAATCGGAATATACAAAGAATCTGTGCCTTGATACTGAATTTTAAGGTAATCCTTTGTTATACCGCCGACAACCATTTTCTTTGTACCCATATATTGACCGATACCGTGCGTTTGATGTACAACGTAGTCGCCTACGCTTATATCTGTGTAATTCTTAATTCTGTTTGCATTTTCAACTTTACGTCTTGAACGGCTTTTCTTTGTTTCAAAAATTTCTCTGTCGGAAACAAGCACAAAATTAATTTCGGGATACTCAAACCCCTTATTAAGTTCACCCTTTATTATAACGGTTTCGCCTTTATTGAAATTTGCTTTATTTGCGTCATCACCGATAAATCTCGCTCTTATCCCCTTGTCAACAAGCACACCTGCAAGGTTTTCGCCGCGCCCTCTTGACGTACAAAGAATTGCGACAGTATAATTTTTACTCTGCCAATTCCTCAAATCTTCATACAAATACTCGATTTTACCGTGGAACGAAACAGTTGTTTTAGTTGTGAATGTTTCAAGGTGCTTGTATTTAAAGTCGGTTGACGAATGAGAAAGAACGTCAAGCGAAATAAGTTTTTTCACCGACATTTCATGCACTTTATCGTGATATGAGCAATAAAAACTGTCCTTTGCCGCACCGATTATTCCCTTTTCTTTAAGTTCGGCTACTACTTCGTTTTTCTCCCATTCAAACGTCTTGCCACGCTCGCTTATACGTTTCGGGTCAATTATAAACACAAGGTCATTATCCGAAAAATAATCGGTAATTGACGGTATTTTATCATATACAAGCGATACATATTTGTCTATTGACGGGAAATATCTTACTTCCTTAAAACTTTCTATATCCGATTCGGTTGTTTCGATAAAATAGCTTTCGTCACTCTTTTTACGTTTCGCACTTCTTATGCGTTTTTCAAGCTCTGCTATAATTCTGTCACGTTTTTCGTCAGTGATAACCGCCTCATTTGCCGGTGTCACACGTGCGAAGTCAATCTTATCAAGCGAACGCTGAGTATATGTGTCAAACTCTCTTATAGAGTCGGTTTCATCATCAAAAAATTCAATTCTGTACGGATTTTCGTTGCCGACAGGAAATATATCAAGTATTCCGCCGCGGATTGCGAACTGTCCCGCACCCTCAACGCTGTCCTCTCTTGAGTAACCCATTACAACAAGGTCCTCCGTCAGCTTTTCAAGATTAAACGTTTTTCCAAGCTCAAAATCTATACAAAGGCTCTTAAATTCTTCTTTATCGCAAGTATACTGCAGAATTGCGTCAAGGCTTGTCACAACTATATAATCGCCGCCGCTTACAAGTTTCTGTATAACGGAAATTCTTGCGTGCTCGTTCTGATGACCGGAGGTTTCGATATTATAGAAAATATATTCCTTTGTCGAAAAATACAAAACATTATCCGAATACAATTCCATATCCGAATAAAGTTTTCTCGCTTCCATATCACTGTAACACACAACAAGCGCAGATGATTTATTTTCATTTTTCAGCGAATAAATAAGCTGTCCCTGAGCCGATTCAACTATTCCCGCAACAGAAACAGGCGTATTATTAAGATTTTCGACTATGCCTTTATACGGTGCATAATCGTTTAAAATATCAGAAAAATTCATATTTACAGCCTTTCTGCCCACAACCGTTCTTTACACACCTTGTCGTGGACGTACAAAATGCACTTTTTTATTTGCCGTTATACTTATTCATCGCAGACTGTACACCGTTTTTAATAATCTCCGCAACAGCTTTTTCCGCTTTAACTATTGCGTCCTCCATTACAGGAATTTCTTCCTTTGTAAATCTGCCGAGTACAAAGTCTGCCAAATCATAATCTTCGTGTTTCGGTGCACCGACACCCATTTTTACTCTTGGGAATGTATCACTGTTTAGACGGTATATTATAGATTTAAGTCCGTTGTGACCGCCGGCACTTCCTTTCGGTCTTACTCTTATTCTGCCTACATCAAGAGATATATCGTCATTGATTACAATAATATTTTCAGGCGGTATTTTATAAAACTGTGCCATTTCACCGACTGAATCACCGCTTAAATTCATATATGTCTGCGGTTTTACAAGGTACACCTTTTCACCGCTTATTGTTGCCTCACCGTACACCGCTTTAAACTTTAATTTGGTAAGTTTTGCACCGTACTTATCCGCAATATAGTCTATTGTGTGAAATCCGATATTATGACGCGTCATATCGTACTGCTTACCCGGATTTCCAAGTCCCACTATTAAATACATTGGTATAATCTCCTCTTTACGTCCAAAAAGGGCAGATAATTTATCTGCCCAAATATCTTTAAAACTCATATTACTTACGTTTATCCTTCCAACCCTCTTTATTAACCTGTCTTGCACGCGCGATAGACAAGCTGTTTTCAGGAATATCTTCTGTTATTGTCGAGCCTGCGGCAATATAAACGCCGTCACCGACATTAATCGGCGAAACGAAGTTTGTGTTACAGCCGACAAAGCAATCGTCACCGATTGTTGTTCTGTACTTCTTCTTACCGTCATAGTTACACGTTACAGTACCACAGCCGAAGTTTACCCTCTTACCGACATCACTGTCGCCGATGTATGTAAGGTGAGAAATCTTTGTACCGTCGTCGATATTTGAATTTTTAAGTTCAACGAAATCGCCGACTTTAACTTCTTTACCCACATGACAATTAGGTCTGATATACGCAAAAGGTCCTACGTGTGTACCCTCGTCAACTTCCGATTCAAGTATAACTGAGCTTAACACGTCAACGCCGTCATGTATAACCGCTCTGTCAAGCATACTTCCCGAACCGATAACGCAGTCAGAGCCGATTTTTGTACCGCTCTTTATTGTGACGTTCTGACAAATTTCAGTATCATTGCCGATTTCAACGCCGTCTTCGATATAAACGCTTTCAGGATTACGCATTGTAACACCGTTTCTCATATGGTATTCATTAATACGCTTTTGCATAATCTTCTCGGCTTCATTAAGCTGTACTCTGTCGTTTATACCTCTGATTTCGTCATTGTCCGAAATTGCGTAACCGCCGATTTTCTTACCGGCACTTAGAAGTATTTCAAGAGTATCTGTAAGGTAATATTCGCCTTGTGCGTTGTTCGGAGTAATCTTATCAAGTGCATATACAAGCGACTGTGCGTCAAAAACGTACATTCCCGAATTTACTTCGTTGATTTTCTTTTCTTCTTTACTTGCGTCCTTTTGCTCAACGATTTTCAAAACAGAACCGTCATTATCTCTTACAATTCTTCCGTAACCTGTCGCATCGTCAAGAATTGCGGTTATAACAGTTGCTTGATTGCCGTTATTTTTGTGATATTCAATAGCCTTGTTTATTGTTTCGGCAGTTATAAGAGGAGTGTCACCGTTTAGAATAACAACCTCGCCCTTTGAATTTTTTATAACGTCGATAGCTTGCATAACTGCGTGACCTGTACCTTTTTGTTCAGCCTGCAACGCAAATTCGCACACATCGCCGAGTACCTCTTTAACCGTTTCAGCCTTATGACCGACAACCGCGCAAACCTTGTCCGCACCTGCTGCCTCAGACGCGTCAATAACCCACTTTGAAAGCGGTTTACCGCATACTTTATGAAGTACCTTCGGCATTTTCGACTTCATTCTTGTTCCCATTCCTGCCGCTAAAATTACACTTGTAAACATAAATAACTCCTCTCAAAAACACTTATAAATCCATTTTTGATGTAACTTCCATATCGTGATGTATCTGTTCAATAAGTTTATCTACACCGTCAAATTTTATAACACCCCTAAGTTTTTTCGCAAAACTCACGCGTATATATTCTCCGTAAATATCCTCGTCAAAATCAAGGATATGACTTTCCACTGTCAATTTTTTTGCACCGAATGTCAGATTTTTTCCGACATTGACAACGCATTTCAAACGCTTACCACGCACATACGTTATACCTGCGTAAACACCCTCTTCGGGAAGTGCCATATTCACGTCATAATCAACATTCGCAGTCGGAATACCCATTTTTCTGCCGTTCTGCAAACCTTTCACAACATTGCCTTCAATGCAATAACGTCTGCCCAAAAAACGTTCCGCTTTTTCCATATCACCGGCTTTTATAATGCTCCTTATGTATGTACTCGAAACGATTTTTCCGTCAAGCTTTATAACGTCCGTAACAAACACTTTAAATCCGTATTTCTCGCCAAACCATTTTAAAAGTTTGACGTCACCTTGTGCTTTGTAGCCGAAACTGTAATCATATCCGACACAAACAGCCTTTATATGAAGATTTTCAACAAGATACTGTACAAATTCTTCGGGAGTTTTTTTCATAAACTCCTTATCAAATTTCTCCATATACACAAAATCAGGCTTTTCACGTTCCAAAAGCTCCAACTTTGCCTCATTCGGCGTTATAAGCTCAATCTTATGCCCCACAACGTCATTTGTGTTTTCTTCAAACAACAGCACACCGCTTTTTAAGCCGTTTTCTTTTGCATATTTAATACCGTTTCTGATAATCGTCATATGAGCGATATGAAGTCCGTCAAAATTTCCGAGTGCAACAACCGTACCATCGTAATCTGTTTTATCACGGAATATCTTCATTTATATCGCCCCCTTAATTCCAGAAAGATTTTTCAAGTTTTAATTTGCCGTCTGTAATCTTTGATATACACAAAAAATTATTTTTTTCGTCATACACGCGGTAAGATTGTCCCTCTTTACCGCTGTACGTCATCTGTACACCGTTCGTAACGCTTTTAACTTGCTTTGGGTTAAGTTTAATTTTAGGATATTCCTCAAACATTCTGTCAACGGGAATTATGATTTTTTCAAGCTCGCCGTTGTTTTTCAATATTTCGATTTCCTTTAGCGTGTGGCTTTCTTCTATCGTAAACGGTCCTGTTTTTGTACGTCTTAATGTGTTCATATACGCACCGACGTGCAGTTTCATACCTATATCCTCGCAAAGTGTTCTGATATATGTACCTTTTGAACACGAAACGTCAATAGTCACACGTTCGCCGTTAATTTCAAGTATATCAATAGAATTTATCGTCACCTTACGGCTTTTCCTCTCAACTTCGATACCTTTTCTTGCAAGTTCGTAAAGTTTCTTGCCGTTTTGCTTTATCGCAGAATACATAGGCGGTATCTGCTCGATTTCACCGACAAAGCTCATTATAGCTTGTCTGATTTCATCTTCACTGCAAGTCACTTCACACTCCGTAAGCACTTCACCGTCAGCGTCCTGCGTATCGGTCGTCATACCAAGCACAAGCTCAGCTCTGTAACACTTGTCCGACAAAGTAAGCATATCCGCAACCTTTGTTGCAGAGCCGATACAAACAGGCAGTACGCCCGTTGCCTCAGGGTCAAGCGTTCCCGTATGTCCAACCTTTTTTATACCCGTCATCTTACGCATAACATAAACCATATCATGCGAAGTACGTCCCAAAGGCTTATCTATTATAATTATACCGTTCATTATAATCTCCGTTAAATTATTTTATCCAAAGCTCTTTTGCAAGCGTCGATAACAGCCTTTTCGGCTTTTTCGGTTGAATCGAAATCCAAAGTCGCACCTGCCGCTTTAATATGACCGCCGCCGCCGAACTTCATTGCAACTTCCGCAACGTCGGCTTTACCGTTTGAACGCAAATTAAGTCTGAAACCGTTGTTTGTACGTTTTATGCAAACCGCAATTTCAGTACCCTCAATTCTTCTCGGAATATCAACCAAATTCGGAATATCTTCCTTACCCATTCCGTACTTTGCACCGATTTTTTCATCGGTAATTACCGCTTTAATTTTACCGTCTGCATATTCCTTGATATTTTCGGTAATTTCTGCTTTTAATTTCGCCGCCGCAAGCGACTCACTGTCAAAAAGCAGTCTTGCCACTTCCGCATGGTCAAAATCATATTCCAAAAGGTTTGCCGCCGTACGCATTGTTTTAGGCGTAACGTTACTGTACTTAAAGCAACCCGTATCGGAGCATATTGCCGTATATAAATCCCTGGCAATATCATTATCCAATTCAATGCCCATTTTTTCAAACAAAGCATACAAAATTTCACCTGCCGCAGCCGCTTTACCGTCAACATAATTTGCATCGGCAAAATTAGTGTTTGTCAAGTGATGGTCAATATTTATTGAATTATTTATTTCTTCAAAGAGGGACTTTCTCTCTGCTATACGTCCCAAATCACCGCAGTCAATGCACGCGCAAAGGTCGTGATTATGTTTCATACCCTCTTGATACAAAACATAATCATCACCTATAAATGCCAATCTTGACTCAATTCTGCCGTTTACATATACGGTCGCCTCTTTACCCAACTTTCTCATAACCTTTGCAAATGCAAAGCATGAGCCGATTGTATCCGGATCCTCATTCAAATGAGTAAGCACTGCTACGGATTTTGCCTCCATTATCTTATCAATAACAGCCTGCATAACTAATCCCCTTTATTTCTTGTTTATATTATTAAGAAGTCTTTCGATATTTGCACCATGCTCGATTGAATCATCAAGTTCAAACACAAATTCCGGCGTATATCTTAAATCAATTCGTTTACCCAATTCACGTCTTATAAAGCCGGCGGCACTCTTTAAGCCCTGCATAGCTTTTTTCTTTGTTTCTTCATCACCCATAACGGAAATATATGCCTTTGCATATCTCAAATCGTTTGTCACATTTACAGTAACAACGCTCGTCATAAGCGGAATACGCGTATCTTTTAATTCACGAATTATATTTGCAAGTTCACGCTTAACTTCTTCATTGATTTTGTCAATTCTTGCCATATTTATTCCTCTCTGATGAATGGCTGAATTTCAGCCAATAACTATCTTTCTATTTCTTCCATAACAAAACATTCGATAGTATCGCCCTCTTTAATATCGTTGAAGTTTTCAACACCGATACCACATTCAAAGTTTTCCGCAACTTCTTTTGCGTCATCTTTAAATCTCTTTAGAGAATTTATAGTACCCTCGTGAACTATGATACCGTTACGAACGATACGAATTTCAGCATTACGCTGAATTTTGCCTTGTGTTACATAACAACCTGCGATAGTACCCACGTTTGACACCTTAAATGTCTGACGTACTTCCGCATAACCGATAACGACTTCCTTAAATTCAGGGTCAAGCATACCCTTCATAGCAGCCTCAATTTCTTCGATTGCCTGATAAATAACTCTGTAAAGTCTTATATCAACTTCATTCTGTTCAGCCGACGCAAGCGCACCTGCGTCAGGTCTTACGTTAAAGCCGACAATGATAGCATTTGACGCATTTGCAAGCATTACGTCAGATTCGTTAATCGCACCTACACCGCCGTGAATTGCTCTTACTCTGACTTCATCGTTAGACAATTTTTCAAGTGACTGTTTAACAGCCTCAACGCTACCTTGTACGTCAGCCTTGATGATAACGTCAAGCTCTTTCATGTTACCCTCGTCAATCTGGCTGAACAAGTTATCAAGCGATACTTTAACAACTTGATTAAATTTATTTTCTTGAAGTTCCTGTTTTCTCTGTTCAGCAACGTCACGTGCAAGTTTTTCGTTTTCAACGACCATAAATGTGTCACCGCCCGACGGTGCCTCCGACAAGCCAAGAATTTCAACCGGTGTTGACGGCGGTGCAGTCTTAACACGTCTGCCCTTATCGTTTACCATCGCACGAACTCTTCCGACAGCCGTTCCTGCAATCACAAAATCACCGACTTTAAGTGTACCGTTCTGTACAAGAACAGTCGCAACAGGGCCTCTTCCCTTATCGATTTCAGCCTCGATTACAGTACCTTGTGCATCTCTGTTAGGGTTAGCCTTTAGCTCCTGCATATCTGCAACAAGAAGTACCATTTCCAAAAGTCCGTCAATGTTAATTCTCTTTTTAGCCGAAATTTCAACGCAGACAGTATCCCCGCCCCATTCTTCAGGTACAAGATCGTACTCGACAAGCATTTGCTTAACTCTTTCAGGGTTAGCACCGTCTTTATCAATCTTATTAATTGCAACAACGATTGTTACACCTGCCGCTTTTGCATGGTTAATAGCCTCGATTGTCTGTGGCATAATACCGTCATCAGCCGCAACAACAAGTATTGCAACGTCAGTTACCTGTGCACCTCTCGCACGCATTGTTGTAAATGCTTCGTGACCCGGTGTATCAAGGAATGTTATAAGTCTGTCGTTTAGTTTAACACTGTAAGCACCGATATGCTGTGTAATACCGCCAGCCTCTGTATCTGTTACGCTTGTGTCACGGATTGCGTCAAGAAGTGATGTCTTACCGTGGTCAACGTGACCCATTACAACAACTACAGGAGGACGCGGAACAAGATCTTCCGGCTTATCTTCTTCCTCGGTTTCAATCATAAGCATATCTTCTTTTGTAAGAACAACTTCCTGTTTAACTTCAATACCGAAATCGTCACCGATAAGCTGTGCTGTTTCAAAGTCGATAGCTTGGTTTTGTGATGCCATAACTCCAAGCATCATAAGTTTTTTAACAACTTCTGCCGATGTCTTACCCATCTTAGACGCAAATTCACCGACTGTAATTGTTTCAGGGATTTCAACCTCTGTTATAACCTTAGCCTTTATTTCCTTTTTAGGCTGTTGGTTCTTTTCCTTTTCACGACGGTTTTTGCCGCCCTTTTTATTCTTAGCTTTACCGCCCTTTTTATCCATCTTGATATTATCAGGAACCATATCTTCAATACGTTCACGGGATTCTATTGTATCAAGTTCAACAGTTGATTGACGGGTATCAACATAACGTTTCTTTTCCTCTGTCTTTACAACATACTCTTCTTCCGTATTGGTATGGTCGATATTGCTCAAGTCAATTCTTTGACCCGACTGTTTCTTTGCAACTTTCTTATGCTTTTCTTGCTTTTGCTTTTCTTCTTTCTTTTCAGCCTTTGTTTCAGTCTTAACTTCGGCTTTTACCTCTGTTTTTTCTTCAGTCTTTTTAACTTCTTTAACAGGTTTTTCTTCTGCTTTCTTTTCTTCTTTCTTAGCAGGTTTTTCAGCCTTTTCTTCTGTTTTCTTGGCAGGCTTTTTCGCCGGCTTTTCTTCGTCATTGCCGTCTTCTCTTGCTTTCTTCAAAGCCGCCTCACGCATTTCGCGGATTTCTTCCTCTGAAACTTGGTTCATCTCCGTATAAATATCGAAAATCAAACCGATAGTTTCTTCGTCAACCACGCTTGCCGAACTCTTTAGTTCTACTCCGAATTCCGCAAGTTTAGCTATTATATCCTTATTTGTAATCTTTAGATTTTTTGAAATCTCACCTAATTTTATCTTATCTGCCATATTTGCATCACCCTTTCTCCATGTCCCAGAGGGATTAGTCGTTTAATCTATCTAAAATTGCTTTCGCAAAATTGTCGTCATTCACGGAAACTACCGCACGGCTGTCTGCTCCTGTAAACTTGCCAAGCTCCGCCTTACTTCCCGCCTCAACAAATTTCGTTTTATAAAATTTGCATGAATCGGTTATTGATTTTTTTGTATTATCAGATGCGTCACACGCTACTATAATAAGCTTTGAAACACCGCTTTTAACGGCTTTTGAACATATATCTTCACCTGTCTGCACCTTACCGGCTCTTTTTGCCAAGCCGAGCATACCTAAAAATTTGTTGTTCAAATCAATTCCTCCGCCGCTTTATATAGTTCCTTTGGGACGGCACATTTAAAATGACGCTCAATCCCTCTTTTTTTCTCCGCATTTCGAATACAGTCTATATTCTTGCAAATATAAGCACCACGTCCGAACAATTTTTTATCACAGTCGAATTTAATCTCACCTGTTTTGTTGTCACGAACCAATCTTATAAGTTCATTTTGCGGATACATTTTTCTGCACGCAACGCACATCCTTTGTGGTATGTGCTTCATATATATTAGTCCTCCGCACTGATGTCTATTTTCCAGCCTGTAAGTCTTGCCGCAAGACGTACATTCTGACCTGCTCTGCCTATTGCAAGCGAAAGCTGATATTCAGGTACAACAACGTGTGCACTCTTTTCCTCTTCGTTGATTTCAGCTGAAATAACCTTGGCTGGACTTAGACTTGCCGCAATAAATTCGGCAGGGTCTTCGCTCCACTTAACTATATCAATCTTTTCATTCTTCAATTCTTCGCCGATATTCTGAACTCTTATACCCTTCGGTCCGATACAAGCACCTTGTGCGTCAACGTTAGGATCGTTTGAATAAACGGCAATCTTTGTTCTTGAGCCGCCCTCACGCGCAATGTTCTTTATCTCAACAATACCCTCGGCAATTTCAGGTACTTCTGCCTCAAACAACTTTTTAACAAGTCCCGGATGAGTTCTTGAAACTATAATTTGTGTACCCTTTGTTCCGCTTTTCACTTCGCTCACATAGCATTTAAGCACTTGACCTACTTCATATGTTTCGCCGATTGGCTGTTCTTTTTCAGGCAGCATTGCTTCGATTTTGCCGATGTCTATAAATACGTTTCCTTTTTCTATTCTCTCGATTGTTCCCGAAACTATGTCATTTGTCTTTTCGGTGTATTCACTGTAGATTATTCCTCTTTCAGCCTCTCTTATTCTCTGCGTAACAACTTGTTTTGCAGTCATTGCACTGATTCTGCCGAAATCTTTCGGTGTTACTTCTATATTTACCATATCACCGATTTGATAATTACCGTTGATTGCTCTTGCGTCCTCAAGTGAAATTTCTTCAAATTCGTCATATACAAGGTCAACAACTTCTTTCTTTGCAAATACCTTTACAGTTCCGCTTTCTCTGTCTATTGAAACCTCAACGTTTTGTGCTGAATAAAAGTTTTTCTTATATGCCGCAACAAGAGCCGCTTCAAGAGCGTCTATAAGCACCTCTTGACTTATGCCCTTTTCGTTACAGATTTCCGTAAGAACCTCAAATAATCCCTTTTCCATTTTTATAAATCTTCCTCTCTAAAACTTAAATGATAATCTTATATAAACTGCTTGCTTAACAGGTATTTCTTTCACTTCCCCATCAAGTTCAACAAATGCTGTTTTATCCTTGTAATCCTTTAAAACACCTGTAAATTCCTTTACGCCGTTTTCTGCTTTGTAAAGCTTTACGTCAACCTCTCTGCCGATATAATAAAGAAATTCCCGTTCCTTTGTAAGTTTTCTGTCTGCCCCCGGTGACGAAACTTCAAGCGTATAATTTTCTTCAATAAAATCTTCCGCGTCAAGAAGTTTCTCTACTGCCTTTGAAAACAATTCACATTCATCTATACCAATTCCGCCCTCTTTGTCAATATAATAGCATAGCGAATAAGTGTCGTCGGCTTTTTTGTATGTCACATCAACAATATATACATTTTGTTTCTGTGCAATTTGTTCTCCGAGTTCAAGTGCTCGGATTTCTGTTCCGTTAGCCATTTGTACCTCCGTAACTTTTCAAAAAATCTTTTCATATAAATATGAAAGAGTGGGTAAACCCACTCTTTCTGAATATAGTATATTCCGCTTTAAAAGATATTATATCACATAAATCCAACAATTTCAAGACTTTTTTGTGATTTTATCTTTATTATTCATCGCTGCCGTCATTGCTTTCACTGCTACTGTATTCAGAACTCGAAGATTCACCGTTTGATTCTTCGCTTGATTCATATCTTTCACCTGTACTCTCGTGAGAAGAACTTGATGTTCCCGTACTTTCTTCGGCCGTTTCATGATTTGATGACGAACCGGATGATGAGTTTGATGAACCGGATGATGAGCTTGATGAACTGTTTGAGGTACCTGAGCTTGATGAACCCGAAGTTCCCGATGAACTGTATGATGAATTTGAACTTCTGCTTTTTGAGTTTGATGAATTGGATGAATTTGAAGTGTTTGACGAGCTTGATGATATACCGCTTGATGAAGAACTACCGCTCTCTCTTGTAGCATTTTTAGGATTGTCTGTTGTTATATTATCTGCAGGATAACCGAACACATCTTGTACCATCGTTCTGATTTCGTCCATATTAGGTATCCAAACGTCGCCGTTCGCTGAATCTGAACTATATTCACCAGGCAATGAATACGAATGAATATTCACGCTTGAGAAATCAGCCAAATATTTTGAATACTTAATAACTTCACTTACTGTAAAGTTTGTCTTAATTTCAGAGCTTATATCCTTGAATATTGAAGGAATTTTCAAAATCAAAGATGCATTAACCTTTTGGTCTACAACAGCTTTCAGGAATTTCTGCTGCATTTCAACTCTGTCACTGTCACCGTTTACATAACCTTTAAATACACCGGTTGACGGATCGACATTACCGTGTCTGTAACGCATAAGCCATACAGCCTGCTGACCGTTCAGCTGATAATCTCCCGGCGGAAGATTTATATGCAGACTCTGTACAGGGTCATCATATACCATACCTACACCGTCGCCGTAAAGATCCGGAATTGTAAATTCAATAGGACCAAGTTCGTCTATAACGTGAGCAACAGCATCAAAGCTGAAATCAACATAGTAATTTATCGGAATACCCGTTATTCTCGTTACCGCCTCACAAGTTGCTGTCGCACCGCCGATTTCTCCGCTTTCATCCACAAATGCGTGTGCGGCGTTAATTTTTTGATAACGGTTTCCTATATACATTTTTGTATCACGAGGAATTGAGAGCATATTCACTTCTTTTGTTTCGGTATCAAAACTTGCAAGCATTATTGCGTCTGTTCTCAAGCCGTCAACGTCAACGCCCATAAGTAAAACGTTTATCTTTCCGTCTGCCGCCTCAACAGTCGAAGTGTTGTCCACTGCTTCCTCATTGTTTGAGCCCGAAAAGTCAATTCCCATACAGACAGCTGCCACGGCAATAATCACTGCGAGTGATATTCCAAGCACTTGAAAATATCTTTTTACATTAAATTTAACTTTCACTCTGTAACCTCCAAAAATATTCATCTATGTTTCAAAAAAATACAATATATTTTAATTATACCATTCAAACTTACTCTCGTCAATAGAAAAAACACTTTATGTTTTTAAACTATTTGTAAACTTTACATACATATCCAAAAGTCAAATTGCATTTCTGATAATTCATCAGCGCGCAAAAAGGGTGATATTTCCATACCACCCTTTAATTATTAACCCATATTAAATTTTTATACTAATGTACAATATATGAAATTTTGTTAGCTTTCAGATATTCTTCGGCATATGTGCCTTTTACACATGTCACGTTGATTTTTTCACAGCCGTCAAACGCTCCTACAGCAATATATTCAACGCTCTTTGGCAAAACTACGGTTTTAAGATTTTTGCAATTTTCAAATGCTTTTATATCTATGGCTTTCGTGCCGTCAGGAATTACGATTTCCCTTAAATCTGTGTTTGAAAATGCTTTCACTCCGATTTCCTGTAATTTTTCGGGTAACTTGATGTTTTCAAGGCTTGTGCAGTCAGCAAATGTCATATCTTCAATCTTCATCACATTTTGAGGTATATTTATATCAGTAAGATTATCGCAACCTTCAAATGCTCCCCATTCGATATATGACACTGTTTCGGGAATTTCTATACCTTTCAACTCTTTGTTGTTTTTAAAGGCATCCGCTCCGATTCCCTCTACCGTCACACCTTCAAGTTCCTTTGGTATTACCGCATATTCGCCGAGATTATCCGCAGCTTTCAGAACAGCTTTCTCATTATGAACGGCATATGTCGCATATGATGAAGCGAATGCACTGATTTGAGTCATCATAACTATAAGCATAAGCGCCACAACTAACATTTTCTTCTTCATATTTGACACTCCCTTTCATTCATTTCCTGTTCTCTTTATAAGTCTATTATACGCCGTATGAATATTTATTACAACAACAGCAGACTTACAAAATTGTTTAAATGATTTAAGAAGTTGTTACAAATTGTTACAAAAAATTTTGTTTTATTTTGCATTCAAAAATACACCAAATTTGCGAAACCAAATCAAAGAAAAATATCAAATATTCCGTTCAAAAACGTTCAAAACAATATTATACAAAAAATCAGAGCAAGCTGTATACAGCTTGCTCTGATGTGGTGGGAGAGGATGGATTCGAACCATCGAAGTCGAAGACAACAGATTTACAGTCTGCCCCCTTTGGCCGCTCGGGAACTCTCCCATGTGTTAGGGATAAACAAAAGTTTATCCCTGTTTGTGGAGCTGGTGATGGGACTCGAACCCGCGACCTGCTGATTACAAATCAGCTGCTCTACCAATTGAGCTACACCAGCATATTAAATTTTATCCCTACCCCTTAGGGGTAAAAAAACCACTTTATATGAAGTGGTTTTTGGTGGGAGAGGATGGATTCGAACCATCGAAGTCGAAGACAACAGATTTACAGTCTGCCCCCTTTGGCCGCTCGGGAACTCTCCCATGTGTTAGGGATAAACAAAAGTTTATCCCTGTTTGTGGAGCTGGTGATGGGACTCGAACCCGCGACCTGCTGATTACAAATCAGCTGCTCTACCAATTGAGCTACACCAGCATCATATTTAAGAACATTATTTAAAAAGTGGTGGGAGTTACAGGGCTCGAACCTGTGACATCCTGCTTGTAAGGCAGACGCTCTCCCAGCTGAGCTAAACTCCCATACTTTTTGGTCGGGATGACAGGATTCGAACCTGCGGCCCTCTGGTCCCAAACCAGATGCGCTACCAAACTGCGCTACATCCCGACGTATGTTCTCTGCCGTTTTGCTCTCGCCAAACGACTTGTATATAATAGCAAAGATATTTAGTTTTGTAAACCTCGATTACAGTCGATTATGTTTGTTTTTTGCTAATTTTACTTTTGTATTCTCATTTTTACGTTCATTTTCTACTTTATTCATATTTTTTATAAAATTATAAATAACATAGAAAACAAGCACCAATCCGCCGTAACCGCAAAGTCTGTAAGCTGTATTTATAATTTTAGAAAAACCCGCACCGCTCATAGCAACCGCAATTACAGTCATAAAGAATACAACAACATTCTTCCCTATTTTTCTGCTTGCTATGTCAAGTACGTTAAATCCGTTTGATACATCTGTGGTAATGACCGCAAAGAAAAGCATTGTTCCGTAAATCGCCCCAAACACTTTGTTTTGTCTGAGAGCCATTGTGAGCATAGGTATTTCTCCGAGATTTATTTTGCCGTAATATATTTCAAGCACAGTCCATATAAGTAACATCATAACAAACAGCACCACTCCGGACATAACGCTTGCCAGTGCCGCATCTTTCCTGTCCTGCAAAAAACGGCTCATACCCGCAAGAATTGCACCTGTTGTTATAAGATTGTATCCGGCATATGAAATACTTGAAACAGTCATTTTAACTTCATTTGAAAAAACTTGATGTTCTCGAAATCTCAATATATAGAAACAACAAAAAATGATACCGAAAATTATTATTGCACCCAAAATCGAATTTATCCCCATAATTTTTTTATTGTTCATAAAAAATATCATTCCGCATACTGCATTAAAAATAATTGCACCGAATATTTTTTTAATTCCGAACAATATAAAAAACATTTCCCCTGCACACGCCGTCATAACGCATACTGTGGATATTGCAAAAAGTAAAGTTATAATTTCGACAATTTTTCTTATATTATATCCAAAAAAATTATTCAGATAATCCGAATAAGTTTCTATATTTTTTTCTACACACACCGATAAAACCGCATACGCAAACACCGAAAAAATAACGCACGAAAGCAATACACCTATAATGCTGTATTTTCCGTATTTCACAAAAAAGCTTATAATCTCCTGTCCCGATGCAAAACCCGCACCGATAACCGCCGCCACATAACCGCATACGACGCTTAAAATATTCCGTATATTCCTCATAGCCTCACCCCCTAAGAAAATTTATGCAAAAAAATAGTGCGGTATTCAAATACCGCACCTAAATTTCTTATTAAATTATTTTTTTGATTATTTTTTTGATTATTTTTCAATAGAAAGAATTTTAAATTCAATCTCACCGCCCGGAGTGTTTGCCTTTACAGTTTCGCCTGCCGCTCTGTTAAGACAAGCCGCACCGATAGGTGATTCGTATGACAGCTTGTTCTTGTAAGGATCAGCCTCTGTTGAACCGACGATTGTGTACTTTTCTTCACCGCCGAATATTGCAAGAACAACCTTTGAACCCGGAGTTACAACGTCTGACTTGATTTCTTCATCGTCAATAACTCTTGCATATTTAAGCATATATTCGATTTCGTTAATTCTTGCCTCTACTTCTGCCTGTTCATTTTTTGCTTCATCATATTCGGCATTTTCCGAAAGGTCACCAAATGAACGAGCCTCTTTAATTTTTTCAGATACTTCTTTTCTTGTGACATTCTTTAAAGTATCAAGTTCGTTTTCAAGTTCCAATTTACCTTCTCGTGTTAAAACAAATTCCTTTTCATCAGCCATTTTATGTCATTCCTCTCTTATTTTCACTTACGATTTAACTATTATAACTTTTTTTGAGTGAATTGTCAAGCTGTATTGGGATTTTAACACTAATTTCTCCCCTCAAGCAAAACATTCGTAGAGGCGGTCATCGTTCACAAAAAAAAATATATATTTAGCCCCTCAATCGTCTTTGTCGACAGCTCCACTCGAGAGGAGCCTTTTAGTATGGATTTCCCAACTTGTACGGGACGGTGCCTCGCCGTCCCTTGCCTCTCCTTGAGGAGAGGGGGGCCGCTTGCGGTGGTGTGGTGGATTTTCTATTCGTGTGATGTTCTTATTTTAGCCACCCCTCAGCCGACTTTGTCGACAGCTCCCCTCAAGGGGAGCCTTTGATACGGCTTATCCATTCGTACGAGCAATCATTGGTCGCCCACTTTTGCATTTTCTCAACGGGCGGCCAATGACCGCCCCTACGGAAATATATTAATATTGACGTTAGAGTTACACCAATCACACACGCTTCGTAAGGGCGATCATCGGTCGCCCGAATATATACCATGGTGGCAAATCAACAATGAATTTAATTCAAAATTATGGGCAAGCTAATAAAAAGGAGTGATTTTTTTGAATTTTCTCACTTTAAAAGAGGACTTTTACAAGCGGTACGAAACATCAGGCAAATTTCTTCACTACACCTCATACGGTGCATTATGCACACTTCTCGGACATACAGATATACCCACTGCACCATCGTTATGCTGTACATTATCAATGCGAGTTGAAATGTTCGCACGAAAAAGCGGCGGCAACTATGTAAAAATCGAAAACACCACCACAGACAAATGTCTGCAATACCCTTTCGGCACGTCCACAGACCTTTTTAAAGGCAAAACAAAATTCTTTGCCGAGTTAATACACGCACTTGAAAACAGCGGTTTAAAAGGTGCAGAAATACTGTACAATAATACGATACCGAATTTTATATCCTCAAAACACGCTTTTTCGGCTACACTGATAAAATCACTTATGCAAGTAAGTGATATAGAACTCACCCCTCTTGAAACCGCCGCAATATGTGCATTAAGCGACGATTTAACGCCTTATCTCGCCGTACTTTTTTCTAAAAAAGGCTACTGTACACTTATGAACAGTGGTGAGCCGAAAAAACTGCCGTTGCCGCTTTCCGGCTACAAAATTCTTACCGCGCACTGCACAGAACCGTTAAGTGACCATTCAAAGCACATTAAATATGCTATGTCCGAAATACGAAGATTATACCCTCATATCAATTCAATATCAGACTTGACGCCCGAAATACTGAGCACCGCAAAATCATCGTTTAAAAACAGCAAAGCGGCTAAATATATGTATCACCTATCCACCGAAAATACACGCATTAATACCGTTTCCGCCGCATTAAAACGATGTGATATAAAAACACTTTTCCGCGAAATAAACAATTCGGAACAATCCATGGAACGTTTTTGGGATATTGGCACAGAACATAAATTCCTTGCAAACACTGCACGCAATACAGACGGCATAGCCGCCGCAAGATGTCAGGATAAAGGTATTTGGGCAATCGTTGAAGAAGATAAGGTCGATTATGCAATAAATGTGATTAAAAGCGATTTTGAAAACATAATCGGCTATAAACCGACTTTTTGTGTATGTGACACTTTTTAAACAAAAAAATGAGTCTGTCGATAAAATGTCGACAGACTCATTCGGTTTAGCCGTTCATTTTTTAAGAAATTTTTCGTGTGCGGCTCTAAGTTCAACAGCCATTGCTTCAGGAGCAGTTGTGTTACAGTGAGCCCAAGCACCTGTTTCAGAAGATGCGTTATACTTAATCTTATCTGCACTTCTCATCGGCGGATAGAATGCGATATGGAAGTGGTAATAATCAGATACATCTTCACCGTTTACAGGGTTTTGATACATACACATCATATAAGGGAACTTATAATCAAACAAGCTGTCAAATGTACCTGTTGTTTCCTTTAATATCTTTGCAAGATTTGTCTTTTCACTGTCTGTAAGCTGTGACAAATTCTGTACGTGACGCTTTGCGGCTATGTACATACCGTAAGGATATTCGCTGAAGAATGGCAGGAATGTAACGAAATCTTCGTTTTCCATAATAATTCTGTCACCGCAGTTCATTTCATCTTCAAGCATATCGCAGATTAGACAGTTATGTGTTTCGTCAAAATGTTCCTTACATGATTCCATTTCAAGCTGTAATTTCTTCGGAATTACAGAATAACCGTAAATCTGACCGTGAGGGTGAGGCATTGTAACACCTACAACGTCACCTCTGTTTTCAAAAATAAATACATACTTAATCTTTTCGTCCTTGCTTATTTCAACAAATCTTTCTGTCCACAAATCAACAAGTTCTCTGATATGGTCAACAGGAAGCTCCGGCAATGTTACAGTATGCTCCGGTGAGTACAAAATAACTTCGCACTTGCCGTATGCCGGCTTTGTCTTGTAAATTCTTGTTTCAACATCATCCGGTACAGGCGGATTTTGTGAAAGTGCAGGGAAATCATTATCATATTCATACACTGTAAAGTGGTCAGGAACCTTTCCCGAACCCGGACAGAACGGACACCAATCCTTTGGCATCTGAGGTCTGTTCTGACGGTGTGATGCAATCATTACCCAATCCTTTATTAGTGGGTTCCAACGTAATTCAGCCATTAAATTTTTCCTCCTTGAAATTCATATAATACTATTTTACACCTATTTTCATTGTCAGTCAATACCAAAATCACGCAAGTTCAAGTGTGAACGTGAATTTTGTATATTTAACCGTTGAGCCTTCCTTTGTATCAACACTTTCAACCCAAACGTTTTGCTTATGCAATGTCATAATATTTTTAACAAACGACAGACCCAGTCCCGCACCGCTCTTTTCATTTACGCGTGACTTATCGGTTTTATAGAAACGATTGAAAATATTGCTCAAATCCGCACCGCTTATTCCGTCACCGAAATTACCTACGCAAAATCTCGCTCTGCCGTCCTCAATCCATGTTCTTATACCGATTGTTGTATTCGGATAACTGAATTTTATCGCATTGTCAAGCAAGTTTATGATAACTCGTTTTATTGCGTCTTTATCTGCTATAACTTTCAAAATGTCATCTTCAAAATCAACATTAAGTTCAAGATTTTTCTCGTCAATTCTGTTACATAAACCGATTATACAAATTCTTGTAAGCTCGTTCAAATCAAATTCAGACACATCAAGTTTATATTCGCTTGATGACATTTTTGACATTTCAAGCATATCATTAACCATTTTCGTAAGACGTTTTGATTCGTCAAGCACGATTTTAAGGTATTCCTTTTCTTTTTCCAGCGGAATTGTACCGTCCAAAATACCCTCGATAAATCCCGAAATACTTGTCATAGGAGTTCTGAGTTCGTGCGATACGTCGCTTATAAACTCACTTCTTGTATCCTCCAATGCCTCTATGGAATCCGCCATAAAGTTAAAACTCGACGCAAGCTGTCCTATTTCATCGGCACTTGTCACCTCAACACGTTTGTCAAACTTACCTGACGCAATCCCCCTTGCAGCCTTATTAATCTCCCCTATCGGTTTCGAGATTTTCTTCGACTGCACATACACAAGCACAAATGCTGCCAATACAGAAAACAATGATGTAATAATAACCATCATAAACAACTCAAGCGTTGTTTTTCTTATATCAAAAATGCCTGTCACATAAAACGACGCTCCGACAATACCTCCCTGATATTTAATCGGTACACCTATAACCATCATTTTATTTTTATACGAACCGTTTAATGTGCTGTATTTCTTTATGATATTTCCGTTTGTTACAATATGTACAAGTTCGTCCGGAACGGTCGCGGAACTTGTTGTACTTTCCAAAACTTCACCGTTTGAATTAGTTACTATAATATCAGAGTTCAAAAAGCTGCCCCACGACCTTAAAAGCTGTTTATATGCCGCTCTTGCACGATAATCGGTATCTTCTATTTGCAGTGATCCTGTCCAGTACTCCAAATTCTGCGATACGCTTATAACATTATTCATATGAGTGCTTATTGCAAAATGATTTACAAATATACCGACCGTAACCGCAACCGACGTAAAAACAAGCATAAGTATTATAGCATACGTCCAAAACAAACGTCCCAAAATACTCTTAAACATTATCTTACCTCGAATTTATAACCTACGCCCCATACGGTTTTCAGCTGCCAATTTGCCTCAACGCCCTCAAGTTTTTCTCTAAGTCTTTTTATATGAACGTCAACTGTACGCGAATCACCGAAATAATCAAATCCCCATACTTCTTCCAAAAGCTGTTCACGCGTGAACACTCTGTTCGGGTTTGACGCAAGGAAATACAAAAGTTCAAGTTCTTTCGGCGGTACCTCAACTATATTTCCGTTTATTTTAAGTTCGTAGTTTGAAAGGTTTATTGTAAGGTTAGGGAAAACAATTTCTTTTTCCGCATTTGATTCCTTTGTATCACTTCTTCTCAACACAGCCTTAACTCTTGCAAGAAGTTCTTTCGGCTCAAAAGGCTTAACCATATAATCGTCCGCACCGAGTTCCAAACCAAGCACCTTATCGAATGTTTCGCCTTTTGCGGTAAGCATTATAATAGGAATATTACTTACACGTCTGATTTCACGGCACACCTGCCATCCGTCCATTTCAGGCATCATAACATCAAGAATTACAATAGCCGGTGCCTCTGACTTAAAAAGTTCAACGGCTTTTTTACCGTTGTTTGCGGTAACGGTATCAAACCCCTCTTTGTCCATATAAAGTTTTATAAGTTCTACTATATGTTCATCGTCATCTACTATAAGTACCTTATTGTTAGCCATTATTTTGTCCTCCTGTTTTTTCATCTTAATATGATACATTTATTATACCATAAACCGAAAAAATAATAAAGAGTATTGCGAAAATGTTTTAAATGTTATATAATAAATTCATAAAATTTTCACAAATTGGTGTCGAATATATTTTCAGGCACTACGAAAGGACGAAAAACATAATGAAACTTGGAATCGTAGGCTTACCTAACGTAGGTAAATCAACATTATTTAATGCAATAACTCAGGCAGGTGCAGAATCGGCAAACTATCCGTTCTGTACGATTGAGCCGAATGTCGGTATAGTTGACGTTCCTGACGAACGTCTTGACAAACTTGCAGAAATGTATCACCCTAAGAAAGTTACTCACGCCTATATCGAATTTGTTGACATAGCAGGTCTTGTAAAAGGTGCTTCAAAGGGTGAGGGTCTTGGAAACAAGTTCTTATCTCACATTCGTGAGGTTGACGCTATTGTTCACGTTGTACGTTGTTTTGAGGATGCAAACATCACTCACGTTGACGGTTCAATCGACCCTATCCGCGATATTGAAACTATCAGTCTTGAACTTATTTTCTCTGATATTGAAATGATTGAGAGAAGAATTGACCGTACAAAGAAAGCTATGAAGGGCGACAAGTCACTTGCAACAGAGCTTGCACTTTTGGAAAGAGTTAAAGCGACTTTGGAAGAAGGACTTCCTGCAAGAAGTATTGAATACACAGACGACGAAATGGCTATAATGAAAGAAATTTCGCTTATTTCAATGAAGCCGGTTATCTATGCCGCAAACGTTGCGGAGGACGATTTCTCAAAAGGTATCGAAAACAACGAATTTGTAAACAGAGTTAAAGAACTTGCCGCAAAAGAAGGCTCACAGGTTATGCCTGTAAGTGCAAAAATAGAAGAAGAAATTTCTCAGCTTGACGGTGATGAAAAGGCAATGTTCCTTGAAGAACTTAATATGAGCGAATCGGGTCTTGACAGACTTATCAAAGCAAGCTACACATTGCTTGGTCTTATCAGTTACCTTACAGCCGGTGAACCTGAAGTTCGTGCATGGACCATCACAAAAGGAACAAAAGCACCTCAGGCGGCAGGTAAAATTCATACAGACTTTGAGCGTGGATTTATCCGTGCGGAAGTTGTTCACTATGACGACCTTATGGAATGCGGAAGTATGACAGCCGCTAAGGAAAAAGGTCTTGTAAGAAGTGAGGGTAAAGACTACGTTATGAAAGATGGAGATATTGTTTTGTTTAGATTTAATGTATGATGAATAAAACTATAAAAAGCGTTTTCAACCATTGCATTTGCAGAGGTTATACGCTTTTTATTTTAGGACTTTAATATAAGGAGCTTTATAAATGTTTACTTCTATTTTATCAAGTATAATCATTTGGAGTGCCGTACTTATTATAGCATTAAGAGTTGTAACAAATTCAGGTATTCAATTTTCAAACAACAAATACATATCTGAATTGACTTGTTACAAAGGTACTTCATCAAATTATGAAACCACAAAAAAGGATATACTATGCGTATTTCTTTTGGCATTCTCTTTCAGAATTATAGTATTTTTGTTTTCCGTAGTGATAATATATATGTTCAATGACAGCATAAACAGTTTTGGCGATATACTTGAACAGTATATGAAATGGGACGCAAATAACTACGTTCGCATTGCTACAGGCGGATATACATACTATACGGAAGGTGAAAATTTTACAACTCTTGCATTTTTTCCGTTATATCCTTGGCTTATGAGGATTGTCAATATTATTTTCAGAGATTTGAGAGTAAGCGGACTTTTGACTTCATTCGCACTGTATTCGGGTGCGTGCTGTTTCCTATACAAACTGTTTTCAATAGATTACAGTAAATCTGTTGCCGTTCGTGCAATAGTGTATATGTCGGTATTTCCACACGCACTGTTTTTCGGAACACTTATGAATGAAAGTATGTTGCTTTTCACATCTGCTGCAACTTTATATTATATAAGAAAACATAAGTGGCACCTTGTCGGTATATGGGGTGCCGCGGCAGCACTGTCGAGAATGCTCGGAATACTGCTTGCGATACCTGCGGCAGTTGAATGGCTTGAACATTACAAGATATTTGAAAAGCTTAAAAACAAGGATATAAAAACAGTATGGCAACTTTTCTACTCCAAAGGACTTTGGATATTTTTAATGCTAGTTGGAACAGGAATTTATCTGTTCTGTAACTATAAAGTCACAGGAGACTGCTTTAAATTCCTTGAATATCAACGAACAATTTGGGGACACGGCTCCGCATATTTCGGAACGGGTATCAATTCAATCGTTTCAAAATTAAATTCGGGTACTGACAAAGATATGCTTGCGTCTGTATGGATTCCGTCTTTGGCTGCAATAATTTTTGTAACCGCAAATTTATTTTACGGTATCAGAAAGCACAGAAGTATGTACACGGCATATCTCGTTGTGTATCTGATTTTAAACACAAGTTTCGACTGGGTTATAAGCGTTCCGAGATATATGACTTGTGCAATTCCGGCATTTCTTTTCCTTTCAGATTTTTCGGAACGACACAAATGGACAGAACCTATTATCACAGCCTCAATGGCAATAGGTTTAGGCATTTATTTGACAGGATACTTATGTTGGAAACAAATTTTATAACGGAGGATTAATATGAGCATAGTAAAACCATTAAAAACAAAAAATACGGACTATATAAATATTCTTATACTTTGTCTTTGTGTTACAGCCGTTTTCTTTGTCATTTGGACATTTACGGGACAATGGCCGTGGAAATCACAGCCATATAATTCGTACATACTTCAAGCTCAGTCTTGGCTTGAGGGCAGACTTGATTTAGGGCGTGACTATCCGTATCTTGAGCTTGCGATTTTCAATAATAAATATTATGTAAGCTTTCCGCCGTTTCCGTCTTATGTTATGCTGCCGTTTGTGCTTATCGGCTGGAACAGTTGTGACAGTATGATTGCATTTGCGGTATCGCTTTTGGGAGCGGTATACGCATTTAAGATATTAAAGCATTTTGATATTGAAAGTAAAACCGCAATATTTTTCGCATTACTTCTTACAGTCGGTTCAAACTGGCTTATGACCGCACAAAATGCTTGGGTATGGTTTATCGCTCAAAATATGGCTTTTTCATTAAGTCTTATGGCAATATACTACGCTTTGAAAAACAAAATAGGTCTTTCACTTGCATTTTGGGCATGTGCGGTAGGTTGCAGACCGTTTCAAATATTATATCTGCCTGCACTTCTATATCTGATATACAACGCACACAAAGCAGTCAACCCAGAAGATAAAATCATCGATATTATAAAAAAGCGTTATCTCGCCCTTGTTCCTATGGCGGTCATTGCATTATCGTATATGATTTTAAACTTCGCTCGTTTCGGCAACATTACGGAATTCGGTCACAACTATCTGCCCGAATTTACACGTTCGGAACTCGGTCAATTCAATATCGGATATATGGCTGAAAATCTGAAAAATATGTTTTCCGTTCCCGAAACACAGAACGGAATTTGGCAATACCCTTATGCCAACGGAATGTGCATATTCTTGGTGAGTCCGATATTCGTATCTTACTTGGTATATATTGCACGTTCGATTATAAAGCACGAAAAATTTGATATGAAGTTTATGATTCTTGTTTTGGCAATCGCAATAATCGAACTTCTTTCAATAACTGTGCACAAAACAATGGGCGGTGCACATTTCGGTAACAGGTACACAAATGACGTTCTTCCTATTATATTTATAGGAACGGTTATGTTACTGCCGAAGGATAATGATTGGGAAAGTTTCAATTATCCCCTATTCTTTATCGGTCTTGCGATTAATTTAGTCGGCTCAATTATGTTTTTTGTACAATAATTATTAAACAGAGGTGATTTAATTGTTAGGAGTTATTTATTATTTGCTTTTTCTTATCATCGGATTTATTTACAGTTCGATGTTCTTCAAAGAAAAAGATATTTATTACAAACTATGGTCCGGACTTGTTTTCGGAAATATAATACTTATGGCAGGAATTATTCCGTTTGCCTTGATTTTTAAATTCACATACATAAGCCACATACTTTTACTTATTACGGCGATTATACCGATAGTTGTATTGGGAATTAAGCACAAAGACGTTGTGCAAAGTATTTTTTCTGAGAAAACAGTATATTTAAAGAAACATCTTGTATGCAAAGAAAACGTGGTTATATCAAATAAGATTTTTCTGTTTTTGATTATACCTGTCACGCTGTTAATATGCTTGCTTATGGTAAACCATATCCTTGCACCTTATGCCAACGGTGCTGTAAGCTCGGGGCAGTCTACATACGGTGACTTACAAATGCACCTTGGATTTGTCACATCAATAGCCGAACAAAAATCATTTCCGCCGGAATACTGTTTCCTTTCGGGAACAAGATTAAACTATCCGTTCCTTATTGATTCGCTTTCTTCAAGCCTGTATATGTTCGGTTGTCCGCTTAGAATTGCCGTACTTATTCCAAGCTTTATATTTGCACTTTGTATAGTAATGGGATTTTACATTCTTTCATTCTCCCTTACTAAGAGTACAACCGTATCTGTTATTGCAACATTGTTCTTCTTCTTAAACGGCGGATTTGGTTTTGCGTATTTCTTTGAGAGTGCAAAAGAAGACCCGTCAAACTTTACAAAGTTCTTTACGGAATACTACCAGACACCGACAAACTATAATGAACACAATATACGTTGGTCAAATGTCATTTGCGATATGATTATACCACAAAGAACAACAATGGCTGGTTGGTGCGTAATCCTGTTTGAACTTGAAATGCTTGTAAATGCGGTAAAGAATAAAAAGACATCTTATTTCATTATTCTCGGAGTTGTCGCCGGCTGTATGCCGATGATACACACACATTCATTGCTTGCACTCGGAATTATAAGTGCCGGAATGTTCTTACTTTATCTTTACGATGAAAAAGACAAGAAAAGCTATATTATGCGTTGGATATACTTCGGAGGCATCACTCTTGTACTTGCTATGCCACAGCTTTTCTTCTGGACATTCTCACAAACTTCGGGAAACAGTTCATTCCTAAGATATTCATTTAACTGGGTAAATGAGGCTGATCCGTATTTATGGTTCTATATCAAGAATTGGGGAATTCCTTTCTTGTTCATTATCCCTGCGTTTTTCAATACATCAAAGGATAATAAAAAATTAGTGCTTAGCTGCGGATTGTTGTTCTTAATCGCCGAACTTATATTGTTCCAGCCTAACGATTATGATAACAACAAACTGTTCTACATAGCATATATGATTGCGGTAATCATTGTTTCGGAATATCTTGTACTTATTTATAATAAACTTAAAGGTATCAATTTACGCGGTTTCCTTGCGGCATTGGTTATTATTTCCGCTACTCTGTCAGGAGTTATGACAATTATCCGCGAATATCACTCAGGTGCAATGTATCAGACATATAGTGCCGCTGATATTGAAGTTTCTGAATATATTAAAGACAACACCGACGCAAACGGTGTGTTTATGACAAGTACAAATCACATTAACCCTGTAGTTTCACTTGCCGGAAGAACAATATATGTAGGTTCTTCGTTGTATGTGCATTTCCACGGGTTCGGAGAAGAATATACTAAGAGAAGTGAAGAATTAAAAACGGCATATGAGGGTTCTTCTCAACAGTTAAAGTCATTTGCAGATGAAAACAACATTTCATATATTTATGTAGGGAACAACGAAAAACAAGATTTTAATATAAATTACAATTCACTTTCACAGTTTGAAAAAATATATGATGAAAATTCAATACAGATATATAAAGTAAAATAAATGCAAAAGCAGACAAAATCGTTTATGATTTTGTCTGCTTTATTTTTAACAATTCAGCATTTTCCCGCACTTTTGCAAACTTCCTTAATAGGACATACCGCACATTTAGGGTTTCTTGCCGTACATACCGCACGACCGTGTGCCACAAACTGATGGCACATTCTAAGCTGATAATCGGACGGTACAATCTTTTTCAAGTCCATTTCGACTTTTGTAGGATCGTCGTTCGTTGTAAGACCTATACGCTTTGCAATCCGCTTACAGTGCGTATCAACCACAACAGCAGGCTTACCGAATATATCGCCAAGTACAAGGTTTGCTGTTTTTCTGCCCGTTCCGGCAAGACTTGTCAAGTCCTCCATTGTATCGGGTACTTCCCCACCGTAAACGTCAATAAGCCTTTGACAACACAAGATTATATTTTTCGCCTTGTTGCGGTAAAATCCCGCCGATTTTATATCTTCACAAAGCTCGTCATAATCCGCATTTGCAAAATCTTCTGCATTCCTATACTTTTTAAAAAGTGTTTCGGTAATTATATTAACTCTTGCGTCGGTACATTGTGCCGACATTTGAGTGGCAATAAGCATTTCAAGCGGTGTTGTGTAATTAAGCGAACATTTGACATCGGGATATGCCTTGTCCAAAAGCTCTCGCAATTTCAAAACTCGTTCTTTCTTCGTCAAAGAAATCACCTCAATTCAATTTTTCTGATAAGTACATTATATAATTTTTCGTAAAAATTTGCAACAAAGACTTGCACTTTTATTAAATAACATATATAATATTACATAAAGTTGTTTTCAACTCAACACTTTTTATACGAAAGGAAATGGGAAAATGGAAAAATACGAAAAGATGAAATCTTTTGATCCGGAAATTTATGCGGCAATTCAAGACGAAACAAATCGTCAGAACAATAAAATTGAACTTATTGCGTCTGAAAACTTTGTATCGGAAAGAATTATGGAGGCTAACGGCTCACCGCTTACAAACAAATATGCAGAGGGTTATCCGGGAAAACGTTACTACGGCGGTTGCGAATACGTTGATGTGGTAGAAACACTTGCTATCGAAAGAGCAAAAGAATTATTCGGTGCAGACTATGCAAATGTTCAGGCGCACTCAGGTGCTCAGGCTAATATGGCTGTATTCTTTGCACTTCTTACACCGGGCGACACAGTTCTTTCAATGAGCCTTGCTCACGGCGGTCACCTTAGTCACGGAAGTCCTGTTAATATGTCCGGTAAGTATTTTAACATTGTACCTTACGGTGTTACAGAAGATACTAACACAATAGATTATGACGAAGTAAGACGTATAGCACTTGAATGTAAGCCAAAACTTATCCTTGCAGGTGCGTCAGCTTATCCAAGAATTATTGATTTCAAGAAATTTGCCAATATTGCAAGCGAAGTCGGTGCATACTTTATGGTTGATATGGCACATATCGCAGGACTTGTTGCAGCAGGTTGCCATCCGTCACCAATGCCGTATGCAGACGTTGTTACTACAACAACTCACAAGACTCTAAGAGGTCCTCGCGGCGGTCTTATTCTTACAAATAACGAAGAAATCGCTGTTAAGATTAATAAGGCTATCTTCCCGGGTATTCAAGGCGGTCCTCTAATGCACACAATCGCAGCTAAGGCAGTATGCTTTAAAGAAGCGCTTGACCCAAGCTTTAAGACATACGCAGAACAGGTTGTTAAAAATGCATCAGTTCTTGCAGATACACTTATGGCAGAAGGCTTTAAACTTGTAAGCGGCGGTACTGATAACCACCTTATGCTTGTAAACCTTACAGATACAGGCGTTACAGGTAAAGAAGCTGAAAAAATGCTTGACGAAGTCGGTATTACAGTAAATAAAAACGCAATTCCGTTTGATACAAAGAGTCCGTTCGTTACAAGCGGTATCAGAATCGGTACTCCTGCCTCAACTTCAAGAGGTTTTAAAGAAGAAGATATGGTCGAAGTCGGTAAACTTATCGCTATGACAATCAAAGACTTTGAAAATAATAAAGAAGAAGTTAAGACAAGAGTTAAGGCTCTTTGCGATAAATACCCACTTTACAGATAAACCTATCGAGCCTGTCACAAAAATATCGACAGCTCCAAAAGATTATTATGCGGATTTTGATATTTTTTCAAAATCCGCTATTTTTCTATTGACAAATATAAATTAATGTGGTATTATAGTATTTGTTAATGGCTCGTTGGTCAAGCGGTTAAGACTCCGGCCTCTCACGCCGGCAACGAGGGTTCGATTCCCTCACGAGTCACCAAATTTTAAAATCACAAAAAACCGTATAAATGCTTGAATATCAAGTGTTTATGCGGTTTTTTAGTGCTTGCGAGAAGAAAATCAAAGTGATAAAAAGTGATAAAATGTGATAAAATGTTATACTTTTTTATTAGTCTGTTAGTCAGATTTTAGTCAAAAGTTAGTCAAAAGTTAGTCAAAAACAGAGTATGATACTCCTTTAGTTTCTGATGTAGTTTCTCTTTTATCAGTTCCTCCGTGTATTCCCTCGCTATCATCTCTGACATCGGGTCTGTTTCTTTCGTTTCCAACTGATTGTTGCAGTCCTTCGTTGCTATCGTCGCTATGTGACGTATGAACTCTGTCAATTCTGCTTTAGTTCGGGCATGTAGTCCTCTATCATCATTTCTACCTTTCCGTCCAATACTCCTTGTTGCGATATGCCATTTTCTTTACCTCCATTTTTTTGATTATCTACTTTTTTTATTCCTACTTGATTTGTATCTGTGTTCGTCCTAAAAATTTGTTTGTCATCAAAAACGATATAGCTTCAATCTCGTTATTGTACACAATACCGTCGCACCCTTTATTTTTTAGAATTTCTCTAAGTTTGGAATTTTTTATTTCTAAATCTGCAATATTGAGTATTTTTAACCCATCTTCGGACGATATAATTCCTTGTTTATCTAAATCAGCCACCACCTGGTCTGCATTCCAATTCAAAAAATCTTTATCAATGTAAATAGGGTTTGTTATATTGAGATATGCTTTAATATATATTGGATTTGTTATCCCCTTATCTTTCACACACTGAATTGCTTGAGAATAACTGCTAAAATGTATACCGATATCACCACATTTAAACTCATCAAGCTTTAAACCGGTTCCGTGATATAACGGAATTAATTGACCATGTTTGTTTTTTACAATGCTGTTCTTGGTGCCTTTCGTTATATAGAACGGTAGCTTTTTTCCTGTTATGTCCTGTTATAGGGTCAATATATTTATTAAAGTATTCTGCAATATTATCACCGAAAATCACTCTAAGTTCATTTTGTGAATCGGTAAGCATATCATATGTTACCATTTCTCTAAAATCATATCCTTCGTCCCAACGGCTGTCATTTTCATACTTTTTATAAAGATTTTTATTTTTATCAGCTGATATTTCATTGACTACAAACCATGATAATTTTTTAAACGAATCAAGTTCTGCTACTTCTTGAATTTTGCGTTTTTCAAGAACTGTACATCCTTTTTCGTCAATCCGTGATAATCCGCCTGAGATATTATTGTCGCTATTTCCTCTTTGAAAAATCCCTCTTGTCTCGATTCTGGTCTTGCTTTTGTCAATTCTGTTACTATCCTCAAGTATCTTTCTGCTTTTGTCAATGTCATCATCTTTCACCTCATTAATATTTTTTGAATTATCTGCTTTTGAAATCATCTTGTAATCGTGTGTTTGCTTAAAGTTTTCCATAGCGCCAATATGAGAGAATGTCTGTTTGCTGTCACTCTTATCAAGGTTTTTAAAACTCATATTTAAGCCCGTTTGTGTAACTCCCCATTGCCTGCCATCATACTCAATTACATCGCCGGTTTGAACCGACCCCCAAAAGTTAGACCAAAAATCTAACTATTGGGAGGTCGGTTTTTTCATGGCAAAATATAGTTTTGAATTTAAAATGGAGGTTGTGCAGGCATATCTAAATGCTGAAGGTGGGTATAGATATTTAGCAAGTAAATATAACATTCCTGCAAAGAGGAGAATTGAAGAATGGGTACACGCATACAGAGAATTTGGTGAAGAAGGGTTAATGCGTTCGAGACAAAATAAGAAATATACTTTTCAATTTAAGCTTTCTATGGTAGAATTGTATCTATCAAGTGAGGTCTCATATCAGGAATTAGCACTATCACAAGGAATTAGTAATCCATCATTGATTGTAAAATGGGTCAATGATTTCAGAATTGCCGGACCTGATGCTTTGAGACCTAAAAAGAAAGGTCGTAAGAAAACATTGGATATAAGAGAATGTAAAAAGCCTTCTAAATATGACGGAGAAAAACCCGTGGATACAAGTGCCGAGCATGTCAAAGAACTTGAAGACGAACTACTTAAACTTAGAATAGAAAATGCATATTTAAAAGAATTGAGGAGACTGCGTTTAGAGGAGGAAACTCTTCTGAAAAAACAGCGAGAATTGTCCACAGTCTCCGAGGACAGTTCAAATTAAAAGACATTCTCGCAGTAGTCGGTTTTCCAAAGGCAACATATATGTATTGGCAAAAACGATTTGACAGAGAAAATCCTGATAAACAGTTGGAGGATGAAATCACTAAAATCCATATAGAAAACAAGGATTACGGTTACAGACGGGTATATAGAGAATTACGAAACAGAAAGATTTTTGTGAATAAAAAGAAAGTTCAAAGAATCATGCAAAAATTATGTTTCCAGGTCACATCATTTACTCGAAAAAGTCGCAGATATAATTCGTACAAAGGCAATGTTGGTAAAATAGCACCAAACAGAATTAACAGGCGATTTAATACATCTATACCGCATCAAAAGATAACTACTGACACGACCGAATTTAAGTATTATGAGATTGACAACAAAGGCAGAATGGTAATTAAGAAATTGTATTTAGACCCATTTCTTGATATGTTTAATGGTGAAGTGTTAAGCTATGGTATAAGCAAAACTCCATCAGCGGCAAGTGTTTTATCGGCACAGAAACAAGCAATAGAAATAACATCTGATTGCCCATACAGAAGAACATTCCATTCAGACAGAGGTTGGGCATATCAAATGGGTGCATATTCCTCTGTTCTTAAAGAAAACAAAATATTTCAAAGTATGTCTCGGAAAGGGAATTGTTATGATAACTCTGTGATGGAAAATTTCTTTGGAATATTAAAGCAGGAAATGTATTATGGAACTACATATTACAGTTTTGAAGAGCTTAAAGATGCTATTGAAAGATATATAAAATATTACAACGAGAAAAGAATAAAAGAAAAACTTGGGTGGATGAGTCCGGTTGAGTATCGGCTCAACACCTTGGCTGCATAAAAATAGCGTAGCAGTCGTTAAAACTACTACGCTATAAAAAGTCTAACTTTTGGGGGTCACATCAGTTTCCAAGTCAGGTATCTCTTTTATTGTATCATTTTCGGATTGGCTGTTCAATACAGTTTTATTGTTTTCTGAAACGTTTTCTTCGTCACTTTCTGTATTATTATTTGTTGATTGACTATCTTTGATATTTTCATCTGCTTGTACATCATCTGTTTCTTTTAAAGTGCCTGTGGTTCCAAAGAAATCATTAAACACATCAAAAACTTCTTCTGTTGGTTCACTTTTAAAAATAAAACCCGGTATCGGTTTGCCGTCGGGTGTTTTTGCATATCTTGAATAATAACCGCCGACTTCCTTTACTTTAGCATTTAATTTCTTATATTCATCTGCTGAAATTTTATCCTTTAATTCGACAACCCATAAGTCCTCACCTGTTTTTTGTATGTTGTGTTTTTATGACACTACACTTGTCAGCAAGTAGCTCGTTATTTACGGCTTCTGAATTATTCTGCACATCATTGTTTGATACATCATTGTTTGGTACGTCGTTACTTAAATTATCTATCATACCGCTTTTGGATTTTTGATATTCTTCGTGTATTTCTCTCAACCATTTTGTTTGTGAAGAACTGCTTTCGTTGTCAATCCATTCCGAGCTGTCCGTTTTAGTTTGGAAAATATAATTTAGAAAATCAAATTCTTCAGGTGTTTTTGCTCTATGTACCCACTTATCGTAGAAATCTTTTCTTATGGCTTCTGCCCAATTAATTTGTTTTTGTGAACCTGTCAATGGTGCAAGTGTAACCTTTGATATAGCATTATCATCAGATACGCTCTCGGTATGCTGTTCCTTTTGCTCTGTTTCTGTCGTTTGAGCTGTGTTATCATTCTCTGTGACACTATCGTTGTTTTGAGGCTCATTACTTTGAACATCATCTGCGGTATATTTATCCTCAATATCACTTTGTATATTCTTTATCACGTTCATAAAAGAATTAACATCACCGCCGACTGCAATTTCACCGTTTTCGGTTTTGTATAAATAAAGCAGATATTTCTTTGTGCTTTTTTCTGCTTCAATCACAAATTTGTCAGCTTGTTGTCTGTCAGGTACAACTGCCACTGCTTTTCCTATCGGTAAATACGTGATGATTAAATCACCTTTGGAATTTGCGTGTATTCCGAAATGACCGTATGTAATACCATTTCTTGTTCCGTACTCTCCGGTTTTTTGTTTTACCGCAAAGTCACTTTCGCTTAGCTCGTTAGAATAACCATTTATGTTCGGTGCCGTTGTCGTGTTTTGCTTTCCGTACAATGTATCAATTTTGTTTTTTAATTGATTACTCTGTTGTTGTGAATCGAAATAAAAAAGGCTGTTTACCTTATTTCTTATTGTATCTGTCAAACCCATAGTCATTTACTCCTTATCAAATCTTGATTTTCATAAGTCCTGCAACAAATTTAACTGCACGATATACAACAACACATACCCACAATTTTGTATTGTTTAGATTAAGGTGCGCGTTGTCTGTACCAATTAAAGCGATAACTTCGGTTATCGCTTTTTTTATTTATTTCATACAAAAAGCACTCACTGTTCAGCAAGTGCTTGACATTGCATTGTCACCTCATTCATTGTAAGATATTTCAACATTAAAATAGCAGCTGAAAAATCAGCTGCTATTTCTTATTTATTTAACTCTTTGAATTGTAACTGTTTGTTCTGTTTCATTCCACTCAACCGTTGCACCCAGATTTTCCGAGATGAAACGTATCGGTGTATATGTACGGTCGTTTTCAACAAAAGCAGGACTATCGAGTTTAATGTCCTCACCGTTTACTTTTGCATAATCCGAGCCGATTGTGATAAGAATTGTTACATCCTCTTGTTTTTCATTCTTACCTGTGATTGTTACAAGTTGTTTTTCGCCGTCCCATTCAACTGTTGCGCCAAGATTTTCCGCAACAAAACGAGCAGGCAACATTGTACGGTCATTCACAACCTTTGGAGCAACATCATTTGTCTTTGTTGTTCCGTAAACGAGTGCGTCATGTTCATCGATTGTCAAAACTATTGTATTTGAACTTTCTTTATTTTCATTTCCGCTATTATTATTTACGTCATCTTCACTTCCGCCGTTTTCCTGTTTCTGTTCAGTCCACTTTGCGTAAAGTGTAAAACTTTTTGTTACTTTTTCCGTAAAATCGTACTTTGTTGTAAGTTCCTTATCAGTATACCATCCCGCAAATTCAAAGTTTTCTTTTATCGGAGCAGTCGGTTCTTTGACTGAATTATCTTTTGCAACAGTCTGACTCGTTATCTTATTACCGCCGTTTGTGTTAAACGAAACTGTATAACGTTTTGTACTGCCGCTACCGCCACTGCTCTTACTACCGGTTGCCGCATATACAGCAGTTATTGTCGCAGAGTCTGCCTCATTTGTGACTGTTTGTGCACCGCTTACGGTATAACCATTTTCTGCAATGCCTTTTACAGTATAATTTGCTTTCGGTGTAATTGTTATTGTTGCGGTATAAACTGTACTATATCTGAATTTATCCGTAACTTCCGGCGACCAAGCTACCGTTGCTGTATATTCGTCTGTTTCTATTTCTGTCTGTGGTACTCCGTTTTTAACAGGTGCAGTCAGTATTATTGCAGAATTTATTGTTTTCGGCAATATTGTAAATAATTTTTCAAGTGTTCCTTTATAATTATTTGAAATCATCTCAACTTTAGCTTTTGCCTCTTCGGATGCTTTTATATTTTTTTCATATGCCACTGTATAATCTGTATCAAGTACAAGAATTTTATCCCCATCTTTGACCTCAATAACAGGTTTAATCTCCTCACCCGTATATGTTTGGTCTGCTATTTTTGTTATGTTGTCATTTGTAAGTATTTTCTTTCCTATTACAAATTCAACTGCGTCACTTTCAAGCCCTGTATACTTATCTGTTTCTTCAACCTTTGCTTTTACGTAATACGTTCCCGCATCTGTCGGAACAATTTCGCTATATTCTCCGTCTGCCGCTGTCGAATATGTATATTTTATTGTTCCGTATTTTGCCACTGCTGTCGGTGTATTTGCTGTTTCACCGTATGTCCAACCTGTTATTGCAAGCGGTTGTGTAAATTCGTTACTGTTTTTGTTTTCCGTTGCAGAATATACTACTGTTACCGTAGCAGAGTCTGCCTCATTTGTGACTGTTTCTGCACCGCTTACGGTATAACCGTTTTCCGCAATTCCTTTTACAGTATAATTTGTTTTCGGTGTGATTGTTATTGTTGCTGTGTAAACCGTATTATATACGAACTTGTCTGTAACTTCCGGCGACCAAACTACCGTTGCTGTATATTCGTCTGTTTCTATTTCTGTCTGCGGTACTTCATTTTTAACAGGTGCAGTTAGTTGTGTTATTGCTGTATCTATTTTTTTCGGCAATATTGTAAATTCAACTGCATTACTTTCAAGTCCCGAATAGTCTGCTGTTTCTTCGACTGTTGCTTTTACATAATATGTACCTGCATTTGTCGGAACTTCTTCGGTATACGTTCCGTCTGCCGTATTTGAATATGTGTATTTTATTGTTCCGTATTTTGCCTTTGCAGTCGGTTTATTTGCCGTTTCACCGTATGTCCAATCTGTTATTGTAAGTGGTTGTGTAAATTCATTTGTTTCAAAAGTCGATATTTTTTTCCAAACTGCATAAAGTGTTGTATTGGAACTGATTGTAATACTGCTACCCGAACTATATTCTGATGATGTTGCGTCTTTATTTGTCGACCAACCAAGAAAATCATATCCTGTTCTTGTCGGTACACTGTCACTTATTGTAAAAGTTGCACTGTTGCCCGCAACTATTTCGGCACTGCTACCGTCCGGTGCATTTGTACCGTTGTTTGCGTCATAACCGAGATAAACAGGAAATGTTGTTACTCCGCTTGATGTTTGAGTAAGCTTTATTTTATTATCTTCAAGTTTCAATGCGTAAGAGCTGTTGCTAAGTCTAATCTTTGCCATATCATTGTATGTAAGCACAACACCGTCTGCCGCATCAGCAATAACTCTGCCTTCTGATTCGCCCTCTACCGTAAGTATTAACGGATTTTTTATTGAAGAAGTTATTTCAACATATTTAGTAGCAGAGGTATTTGACATCAAATAAATATCATTTCCTACATTAATATTTGCATTACCGCCTATTTGCAATGTAGCCTCTCCTGTTGTTTTACAACTATGAAAAATTGCAGAACCACTTGGTGAATCGCCTACCGCCGTGTTACCCTTTATCACACCGCCGTTTATTATCGTTGTACCGAATGATGTATTATAGATTGCACCGCCGGAATTTGACGAATTATTTTGTATAAGACCGTCATTTATAATAAGAGTAGCATCTCTTACATAAAACGCTCCTCCACCATATCCGGCATTTGAAAGTGTCGTCTTATTATTTTCAATAATACCGCCGTTCATTTCAAAGCTACCGCCATCTAAATATATAGCACCACCGTAATTTCTGCTTTCGCAACCCGAAATTGTGCCGCCCTTCATTTTAAAATTACCGCCGGCCATATAAACTGCAGGTCCATAACCGCTGGTTCTTTTATGATTTGTAATCTTTGCACCATCATTCATTATAACAGTACCGCCGGCCATATTAATCGCAGCTGCCGTCCAACTGTCAGAAATTGTCACGTTGGTACCGTCTATTGTAACATTGTTAAGTGTAAGACTACCGCTTTCAACTTTTATCAAATTTCCCGATGGACTCATTCTGTTAAGCGTTCCGCCGCCCGTGAATGTAACATTGCCTTTGATAGTAATTTCCGCCGTGATACCGACATCACCGTTTATTGTCACGGTTCCGCCTGATATTGTAACACCGCCTACCGTATCACCGTCATTCCATGTTGTGTCTGCGGAAATTGTTTCCGTAATTGCCTCGGCATGTACCAAAACGGTACTTGCAGGCAACACAGAAAACATCATTGCCAACGCCAGTATGATTGATAATAATTTTTTAGATTTCATGATTTTCCCTCCTAAAATTATATTATTCCCTCAAAAATATTTTCTAAAGAATTTATTATATTTATGTATCTATTCATACTTAAATTATACACCGTACACTGATGTACGATGCAATAATTTTTGAGTATTTTTCTTCCTTTTCGACATTACATTTTTGTTACAGAGCATTGCAGTTTGAACCTGTCAATAATCTGTCAACAACTCACGAAATCACATTTTATGATGTAATTTTTGAGGATTTTCAAAGCAGACAAACTGATAAATTTAAAAAAACAGTTGCAAAATTGAAAAAAACGTGTATAATATAAGTGAGTGTATCTTCAGGGCAGGGTGCGATTCCCTACCGGTGGTTAAAGTCCACGACCCTACTCAGTACAGTAGGCTGATTTGGTGAAATTCCAAAACCGACGGTTAAAGTCCGGACGGAAGAAGATGTTTTTTTGTGTATGGTTTGCCCTGTAGCTATGCTATGGGGCTTTTTTATTTCCCATTCATAGCGTCAAGACAAAATTTATGCGAAGAACTTTTCCTAAAGATACAAAATAAATTTTTAGGAGGCTTTTTAATTATGGAAGCAATCAACAATGTTCAAAACAAAACAAGGTTTACACCGAAATTTATCGCAAGTGTAGGAATACTGTCGGGTATATCTATTGTACTTATGCAGATTTTAGAATTTCCTATCCCGTTTATGCCGCCGTTTCTAAAGTTTGATTTTTCAACTTTACCTGCTTTGATAGGCGGATTTGCATACGGTCCTGTTACGGGTATTGCGATAGCATTCATCAAAGCGGCTCTACACCTGCTAAGAACAGACACAGGCGGTGTCGGTGAACTTGCCGACTTCCTTGCAAGCGGTTCACTTGTACTTGTTTCATCACTTATTTACAAGCGTATCAAAACAAGAAAAGGTGCTGTTTTAGGTCTTGTTCTCGGTGCAATAGCAATGGCAATCGTAGGCGGACTCGCAAACTACTTTATCTTGATACCGTTCTATACAAACGTTATGCCTATGGAGCAAATTATATCGCTTTGCGGCAAGGCTAATCCGCTTATAACAAACACTTTGGGATATGTTTTATACGGGGCAATTCCGTTTAATTTAATAAAAGCACTGTTGTTATCAATCATAACATTCGTACTATACAAACAAATTTCAAAGATTTTACATTAATTTGATATAGTAATAATTGCATTTTAGAAAAATATAGTGTATAATGAATTCTGTAATTTTTATTTTAAGGAGAAGTTTTATGGATTCTATTGTACAATCTATTGTCACAGCACTTTCAGGAAAAATATCAAAGGAATTAATTGTTTTTCTTGTATCAATGGTACCGTTGTTGGAGCTTAGAGGAAGTATTCTTGCGGCAGGACTTATGAAAATGAGTTTCTTCCCATCATACATTGCCGCAGTACTGGGTAATATGCTCCCGATACCGTTCATATTGCTGTTTATTGAAAAGATATTTGCGTGGATGAAAAAAAGTAAACACCTTCACAAAATTCCCGATTGGCTTGAAAAGAAAGCACTTTCAAAATCGGCTCAAATCGAAAAATACGGCTATCTCGGCTTATTCCTTTTTGTAGCCATTCCGCTGCCGGGTACAGGTGCTTGGACAGGAAGTCTTATCGCAGTATTATTCGGTATGAAACCTAAAAAATCACTTTTGTTTATCTTTTTAGGTGTACTTACTGCAGGACTTATAATGTCGCTTTTATCATTCGGCGTTTTAAAACAACTTATTTCTTAGACATATCAAAAAATCGGACTGACAGTCCGATTTTTTTGTTCTGTTTTTCCAAACAAAAATGCCCTCCACAACAGATAATGCTGTCGCGAAAGGCATTTATATTAACTTATAACAAGTTTAAATATTACTTCACCCTCATAAGCAGGTGTATAGTTACTGTAACCGATTCCCTGAACGGATAATACTGAAAGCATTGACGTCAATCTGTCAGAACTCGTTGTGTAAAATTCACCGTCTTCATCGTATGAATATTGTCTTATAACGCTTAACGCCTCGTCTGCGTCTTTTGCGGAAATTACGATTGAACCGATAGGTTTATTTTCTTCGGGGTCTTCAATCGGATTGCCGTCTTTATCCAACTTATAGTATCTGCCGTATGCGATTTGGGCTCCGCCCGCAAGCGAATAATCATCTTCGACACTTGATTTTACTGTTCTTGAATTATTGATATTGTCAGCAGTTCCGTCATATACGGGATAATCGTCCGACTGAACATCAATACTTGCAATCGTTGTTCCGTCATCTTGTGAATAAGCTTGAATATCGTTTGAATTATCAGCAACCTCAGCAGTTGTTTTCTGCGAAACCGCACCTTCTTCCGACTTTGCAGGTTCTGCAGAAACAGACGGTACAGCATTATTTTGTACCTTTGGACTTACAGACGGAGCAGATGTAGATCTGCTGTTGTTTGCAACCACACTGCTTTTTATCGAATTTGTACTCGTACTTGTTTGTGGCTTTGCCGTTGCAAGCGATGATGTACTTTTCGCTGTTTTATTTTCGGGAATAGTGTTTTCAACCGTTTCTTCAAATACTGTCGGTTGATTTTCTTCCGCATTGTCTTGAGCATCCACTTTCGGTGCTGTCGTACTTACGGCAGTATTTCCGTCACTGTCAGTCACGACTGTTTCCTCTTGAATAACACCGTCATCATTTCCGTTCATCTTATCGACGAACATATTGCTGTTAGCCGTTACAACAGCTACCAACGCAAAGCAAGCCGCTGCCGCAGTATACTGTTTCCAATTACGGCGAACATTACGCATTACACGTCTTGTTATTCGTGCTTTTTTCTTTTCCTCTTCATCTATGCGGACATTTAATTTCTCCATAAAATCCACAGGAACATTTATATCAGGGAGAGATTTAGCCGTTGAAATAATTGAACGCATAAATTCAAGTTCACTTTTGCAATTTGCACATTCCAATGCGTGTTTATCCATTTTATGCTTTGTTTCGTCACTCAAATTTTCATAGTTGTCCAAGCATTCGTTAAATTTATCACAATTCATTTTTACTCCCCCTTTCTTTAAATTTTCATTAATTTCTTTTTACAATATATTAGACGTAAGAAATATCAAAAAAGTTCCCGTTTATTCATTAAATTTTTCTTTAATGCACTTCTCGCACGATTAATTCGCGACTTAACCGTTCCCGACGGTATTCCGAGTACCTCAGCTATGTAATCGTAACTCAATCCCTCAATATCGCATAGTGTTATTACAGTTCTGTATTCTTCTTTGAGTTCGCTTATCGCCTCACGTACAGCTCTCTGACGTTCCGATATTTCCATATTTTCTTCCGGTGTAGGACTTTCGTCCCTAATATCCATATCTTTCTTTTCGTCAATCGCCTGATTAATACTTATTACACCCGAATGTTTCTGACGTTTTCTCAGAATATCAGAGCAAACATTCTTAGTTATCCTATAAAGCCACGTGGTAAAGGAAGATTGCTCCTTAAATGACTCTATACTTTTATACACCCTTACGAATACCTCCTGTGCCGCGTCATATGCATCCTCTTGATTTGAAAGCATTCCGTAAGCGATATTTATAACTTGCTGTTGGTAATTTGAAACTAATATACTAAAAGCTTCTCGGCTACCTTTTTTACACTTTTTAATCAAATCATTTTCGGTCAAAAATCCCTCACCACCTCTCATGGTTTATTTGCCCTACGTTTGATTTTAGAAATTCTTAATTCTGTTCATATATACATCGTAATATGCCTTTACGTCAGCCATACAGTCACCGCTGAATTTATCCAAAAACGCCTTTGCGATTTCAAATGCGATTACCGCCTCAACGACAACCGAACAAGCCGGTACAGCACACACATCGGAACGTTCGACAGTTGCCTTATGCTCCGATTTATCGTCAATATTGACTGTTCTAAGCGGATTATACAAAGTAGGTATCGGTTTCATTGCCGCCTTAACAATAATCGGCTCGCCGTTTGACATACCGCCCTCAATACCGCCGGCATTGTTGGTAAGTCTGTGGAAGTCGTCCGAATATTCGATTTCATCATGTACCTTTGAACCCGGTATTTCGCTCACACCGAAGCCCATACCGATTTCAACGCCCTTGATAGCCTGTACACTCATAACACCGAAAGCAAGGTTTGCGTCAAGTTTTCTGTCGTAATGAACATAACTTCCCAACCCGGCAGGCACACCTTTTACGATAGTTTCCACTATTCCGCCTACGCTTTCACCGCTCGACTTAATTTTGTCTATGTATTCCATAGCCTTTTGAGCGGCATTTTCATCGCCAAACCCAACAGGTGAATTTTGTACTTTTTCAAAGAAATCTGCCGCAGTAAAATCGGCTGTATCTTCAACCTCACCTATTCGCTTAACATGGCTTAAAAATTCTATTCCAAACGGTTTTAAAACCTGTCTTACAAGTGCGCCGACAGCCACTCTTGCTGCAGTTTCACGGGCACTTGCTCTTTCAAGCACGTTTCTCAAATCTCTGTGATTGTACTTCATACCTCCGGTAAGGTCTGCGTGTCCAGGTCTTGGGCATTCGACAGACTTTTCGTTATTCGCCGTTTCAGTACCCATTATACTTTCCCAATTCGCCCAATCTCTGTTTTCGATTTTTATTGCGATAGGACTTCCGAGAGTCACTCCGCCTCTCACACCCGAAAGAATTTCGGCAGTATCTTTTTCAATCTTCATTCTTCCGCCTCTGCCATAGCCCTGCTGACGCTTTGCAAGCTGTTCGTTTATCTCATCAAGGCTTATCTCAACACCTGACGGCATACCTTCGATTATAACTGTAAGACACTTACCGTGTGTCTCTCCCGCTGTGAAATATCTAAGCATATTTTTATCTCCATTCGTAACTACAATTTGTATTTTTTTTATATATAAACTACAACATAATGTATATAATCTATTTTATCACTTTTTCGTTACTTTTGCAAGTTTTAACGACAATTTTACAAAACTCGCTTTGTGTAATTGTAATAAAAAAGATATATTAAAAATCGGAATATTATGATATAATTTGAATATCATTAAAGTCAGAGAGCTATTTCATACAGAAAGGAAAGGTAATTTTTATGAAAACTACAATTTGGGGAGATATTCTTCCTGCCGTAACAATCGACCTTGAACAAGGCGAAAGCATTTATACCGAATCGGGCGGTATGACATGGATGTCGGACAAAGTAAAAATGGACACCAATATGAAAGGCGGATTTATGAAAGGTCTTGGCCGTATGTTCAGCGGTGAGTCATTATTTATGGCTACATACACCGCCGAAGCACCGAACCAATCTATCACAATCGCCTCATCTTTTCCCGGAGAAATCAAAGAACTTCACATTTCTTCCGACAAAGAATTTATTTGTCAAAAATCAGCTTTTTTGTGTGCCGAGCAAAATGTTGAACTTTCAACATATGTGACAAGCGGTATAAAGAAAGGCTTGTTCGGCGGTGAAGGCTTTGTACTTCAAAAGCTTTCCGGAAACGGTACTGCTTTCATTGAGCTTGACGGTTCAGTAAAAGAAATCGACCTTGCTGCGGGCGAAAAACTTAAAGTCGATACAGGCAGTGTTGCGATTTTTGAATCAACCGTCAAATATGACGTTGAAACAGTAAAAGGTTTTAAAAATGTACTGTTTGGCGGCGAGGGACTGTTCCTTACAACTCTTACCGGCCCGGGCAAGGTATATTTGCAAACAATGAATATGGCTGAATTTGCAAATAAAATTATCCCGTATCTTCCGACACCGTCATCAAAATAGCAAATAGGAATTATAACTAAAGAAGTGGCAAAAATATTTTGCCACTTCTTATTTTTTATCTGGTTAAATAATTATAAATCATAATTATACTTTCCGCTCTTGTCATTTCACGGTTTGGATTGAAATTACCGTTACCGTCACCGCTTAACACGCCCATAGCCGAAAGCAATGCGATATATCCTTTATTTTCCGTAACATCATTGAACGGTGTAACGTAAATATCGTTATATTTCGCATAATTTTCAGCACCGATTGCACGAATCATATACACAGCAGCCTCCTCACGAGTTACTTCCGCATCATCATCGCGTTCATCTTCTGAAATAATACTGTTTTGTGTTGAATTTCTGTACACCCAATTTGCCTGTTCCAAATTATTTTTCAATACGATTATATCGTTACCGTTTATGCTCATCAAAAGTGCAAGAAAATCCTTTTGAGTAATCCTTTCGTCAGGCTTAAATTCGCCGCCCTCAAAACCTATTCCGTAATAAGCAAGCTCTTTGATATACTTTTCGGCATAGTGACCGTCTATATCCGAATATTCAAGTTTACTGCTTGCATCCTCCGTAATTTCTTTGTTTTGATAGTCAACAAACTTACCTGTAAACGGATTGATATTTTCTGTATCTATTGTGTATACAGGGATAATCTCTCTTGTGTTGTCAGTATAATTCTGCATATATACAATGCTGTAATCTTTTGCGTCAAACAAAATATTTTCAGCATCTTCCTTGCTCATTGCATTTTCGATTGACGGAAATTCGGTGTCGGTATAATTCATACTGAAATCAGTAAGTACGCCGTTGTTTGTTGTCACGTTGGCATAGTCGCCTGTTACCTTAATACCGTTTACATATCTGATATACTGATGTGAATTTTCATCATATTTGTATTCTTTTGCCTTATCACCTGCAAGTGTCTTTAAAGCCGAATCATCATTATTTTTTACCTCACTGTCATCTTCTCCCCAACGTGAATAATACTTTATTTCACCTGTTTTAGCATCAACAGAAGTATATATGTTGCACTTGTCATTTGACATTGATACAGCATATGTATATTCATCGTCATAATTTTTATATAAAGAAATGCTGTCTGTATTTATATTCTTAGGGATTGACAAAAGCTTGTTCGACTTTAATTTATTTTCCAAAGCGGTTCTTGAAATAAGTCCGTCTATATTGTCAAGCTCTTTTATTTCCTGTTCGGTAAGTCCGCCGTCTGCTGCTGCATCATTTGCACTTTCAGATTTGTTGCCGATGAAATATCTGTAATTTGTAACATCAACCGCATCACCCGTAAGTGCATTAATGTATTTGTCGTAGTCGTATTCCTGTGTGTATACAGGATAAGCTACCACGTTACCGTCCTCGTCAACATATGTACGATAAACCAACTCAAGTCCGAGTTTATCACTGTACGCTTTTTTTGCCTCATCAACGCTTATCGCATTATTGATTGACGGAAAATCCGCTTGTATATAGCCCAAATCAAAACCCATTACATATCCGTCTGTACCGTCAATATTAACCGAGCCGTTTCCGTTCGTGAACAATACACCGTTTACATACGTTTTAATATAGAATGTATATCCGTTACCAAAAATACTGCCGTTGCTTCCATAAATTTTTATTTCATACGGAAAATCGGGATTAATTTGTTTTAAGAAGTTTTCCGCCGTCTTTTTTGCATCACTTTCGCTAATTTTCGGTAAATTCGGTGTGTTATTTTTATCATCAGATTTAAAACCGTTAATTGAATAGTTGGTTATAACTCCGTCTGCCGTACAAGTTATATTAACACTCTTGTTTCCGTCTTTTTCATTCCATGTAAAGTTATAAACTTTTTCGCCGTACTGTTCCTCTGTTCTGCTCGAAAATTCACTGCACTCACTCGGAATTTCAACTCTCTGTTTAACGCTTTCCAATATTTTCTGCATATTCTCTCTTGCAGATGTTTCTGTTTGCTGTGTGGCTAACGTTTCAGCGGCTAAAACTGCCGGTGATACTGCCGATACAGTAAGAGCCAACGCTAACGCTACCGCTAATAATTTTTTCATAACTTTTTCCTCCTTTTTAAATTTATCGGATTATTTTTCCTTTCATATATAATACTTTTCAGCACGCCAAAAGGTTGCATTAAATTGAAAAAATTTTTTTGATTTTTTAATTAACACAAAAGGGTGTTATATTAACACCCTTTCAGACTGTCGACAAATTATCCGGAACGTGCAAGATATGATTTTTATATTTTAAAATTTACCGCTGGCACCGCCGCCGCCGAAACTTCCGCCGCCGCCGGAGAATCCGCCTCCTCCGCTGCTGCTTCCGCCGGAAAAACCACCGCCATAGTAACCGCCGCCGCTATGATAGCCGCCACGTCCGCCACGTCCTTTGATATTAGTGATAAATACCACAATCGCTAAAACTATGAAAAACACTACATATGTCATTATTTCAACCATAGTGTCATCATCATCTTCTTCATCGGGTGTCGGGTCTTCGAGTTCGCCGATTACCGAATCATAAATCTGCTTAATACCCTCGCTGTAATCACCTGCCGACAAAGAATCTGTTGCATTTCTGATAAATCGACCGCACTTACCGTCATTTAAAACGCCCTCAAGTCCGTAACCGACTTCGATACGAATGTCACGACTATCCATAACAAGGAGAATAAGAACTCCGTTATCCGCGTCTTTATCGCCAATTCCCCATTTTCTCGCCGTTTCAATCGAAAAGTCTTCAAGGTCGTTTCCGTCTATACTTTCCATTGTCAAAACAACAACTTGCGGTCCGCCGTTAGCATTGTACGCCTTACCTTTTTCAAATATATAATCCTCTGTTTCACTGTCAATAACATTCGCATAGTCATTTATAAAAAATCTATCCGTATGATTTGGTATATCAACCTTCGCAAACGCACAAATATTTATAAATAAAACAAATATTGCGGAAATTAATGCCGCGAAACGTATCTTCCCCCTACTCATATCAATCAAAACTTACAGAAGGAGCAGATTGTGCCGCACTGTCTGCCCCAAACTGTTGTTTCTTTTCAAAACCAAGCATATTTGCAAATATGTTTGTAGGGAATGAACGTATTTTTACGTTATATTTTTGAACGGCGTCATTATAATCCTTTCTTGCAACACCTATGCGATTTTCCGTACCTGCAAGTTCATCTTGAAGTGACAAGAAGTTTTCGTTTGACTTTAATTCCGGATATGATTCCGAAATTGCAATCAATCTGCTAAGTGCCGATGAAAGTTCTTCATTTGCCTCACTTGCCTCCTCAACTGTTCCCGCACCGGCAAGTTTTGCACGAGCGTCCGAAACCGCAGTGAACACTTCCGTTTCATGTGCCGCATATCCCTTTACAGTATTAACAAGGTTCGGTACAAGATCCATACGTCTTTGAAGTTGAACCTGTATATCGGCATATGCCGTGTTGGCCGATTCTTCTAAACTTATAAGTCCGTTGTAACTTCCTATAATGCTTACCGCTATAATTACGATTACCGCTATTATAACACCGATAATTACACCTTTTTTCTTCATATTTTCTCCTCTTTTCTATAGATAATCTGTATATATTATACACTTACATTTTAACCTATGTGTCTATAAATGTCAACAAAAAAAGCAGACAAAACCATAAAGATTTTGTCTGCTTTTAAATTCTTAATACACTGTAATTAAAATTACTTAGAAAGGTTAGCCTTTAACTTAGCAAGTTCGTCAGCCATTTCCTGTGGAAGTAAATCGCCGAACTGTGCAAAATATTCTTCGATATTTGCAACGTCTTCAAGCCATACCTGCTTATCGATTGTAAGAAGACCGTTAATATCAACATTTTCGTCTTCAAGACCTGTTAGGTCGATATCTTCAGGCTTTGGTAGGTAACCGATTTCGCTTTCAACAGCGTCAACCTTACCTGCACATCTGTTAAGAATCCAAAGAAGTACACGCATATTGTCACCGAAACCAGGCCACATGAAGTGTCCTTCGTCATCTTTTCTGAACCAGTTAACGTGGAAGATTTTTGGAGCTTTGTCGCCAAGCTTCTTACCCATTTCAAGCCAGTGACCCCAGTAAGTAGCCATATTGTAGCCTACGAACGGTTTCATAGCCATTGGGTCACGTCTAACAACACCTACTGCACCTGCAGCTGCTGCTGTTGTTTCTGATGCCATTGTAGCACCAACGAATGTACCGTGCTGCCAATCTCTTGATTGATATACAAGCGGAGCACACTTAGCACGTCTGCCACCGAATACAATAGCCTCTACAGGAACGCCCTGTGGGTTTTCGAATTCAGATGAGATACATGGGCAGTTGATAGCCGGAGCTGTAAATCTTGAGTTAGGATGAGCAAGATTGTTACCTGCTGCAGAGTATTCAGGACCGTTAACCTTTGAGCCCTTCCATTCTGTTGCATCAACAGGAGGATTCTTGTCAAGACCTTCCCACCAAACTGTATTGTCTGCATTGTTAAGAGCAACGTTTGTGAAGATTGTATTCTTCTTTGTTGATTCAAGAGCATTGAAGTTTGTCTTTACTGATGTACCAGGAGCAACACCGAAGAAACCTGCTTCAGGGTTGATAGCATATAGTCTGCCGTCAGGACCGATGTTTAGCCATGAAATATCATCGCCGACTGTCCATACTTTGTAACCTTGGTTCTTTAGGTATTCCGGTGGGATAAGCATTGCAAGATTTGTCTTACCGCAAGCTGATGGGAATGCAGCACAGATATACTTAACTTCGCCTTGAGGATTTTCAAGACCAAGAATTAGCATATGCTCAGCCATCCAACCTTGGTTCTTACCAAGATATGATGCAATTCTTAGAGCGAAGCACTTCTTACCAAGAAGAACGTTACCGCCGTAAGCCGAGTTGATTGACCAAATTGTGTTATCCTGTGGGAATTGAACGATGTATCTGTCATCAGGATTTACGTCTTTCTTAGCGTGTAGACACTTGATGAATTCAGCGTTTTCGTCATTTCCAAGTTGATCAAGAACCTTTTGACCGATTCTTGTCATAATAGCCATATTAAGTACAACATAGATACTGTCTGAAAGCTCGATACCGATCTTTGAGAAAGGTGAACCTATAGGACCCATTGAATAAGGGATAACGTACATTGTTCTGCCCTTCATTGAACCTGTATATAGTTTCTTTAGCTTTGCATACATTTCGTCAGGAGCCATCCAGTTATTGATTGGGCCGGCTTCTTCTTCTGTAGGAGTACAGATAAATGTTCTGTCTTCTACACGAGCTACGTCGTTTTCAGCTGTTCTGTGATAGTAACATCCAGGAAGCTTTTCTTGATTTAGTTTAATCATTTCACCTGTTGCAACAGCCTCTGCTCTTAGAGCCTCAAGCTGTTCTTCACTTCCGTCAATCCAAACAACATTGTCAGGTTGACACATAGCTTTCATTTCTTCAAGCCATGCAAGAACTGTCTTGTTTTCTGTCATGGTAAAAATCCTCCAATACATTTTTTAATTTTATACAGTGTTATTTTGTAACATTGTTTTCTATTTTATTGACAAGTGCATTATAACATATTTTTTGTTTTTTTTAAAGAATTTATAATGATTTTTTTATTTTTTTATCATTTACTATCAGAAATACGTTACTTTTTCGTTAAAAATGTGACGTTTTGCACAAATAAATCATAACCTTTTTGAATTTGCAGAATACAACTTTCGTTTTTGTCCTTGAAAGGCAGTCTTTTAGGTGTTATAATAACCATATAACCGAGTCTGTCGACAAAATGCCGACAGCTCCAAAAATCACATCGCAGATGTAATTTTTGAGTGTTTTCAGAGAAAAAATCACAAAGTTCCTCCAAAGTCGAAACTTTAGATTTTAAGCCATTTCTGCCGCACAGGTCGCCGGAAATGATTTTCAGTGAGGTTGCACCTCACACTCCAAAAAACATTGCAGACAAAACCACAGCGGTTTTATCTGCAATATAGATATTTGAAAGGCAGATTTATTACTTATGAAAGAACAAATTTATACAATACCGGTAAATGAAGTTTACGATACAGACTGCGAATGTCCGCTTTGTGAACTTGAGAAAAAACTTGAAAAAGAAACGCTTGACTACGCACTCGGTGCGGCAATGATGGAGCCTGAATTTCGTATGGAATCAAACGAAAAAGGCTTTTGCAACCATCACTGTTCAATGCTTTTCGGTATGTCAAACAAACTTACACTGTCGCTTGTGCTTGACACACATTTAGAGGAAATACGCAAAAAGCTTGATACGCTGAAAAAATCTGCATCGGCTTTAAAAAATCAAAAAGGCGGTCTTTTTAAGAAAACAGGCTCGGCTGATTTTTCAAAAGCACTTTCCGAAAAGCTTGACGGTATATCGAACGGCTGTGTTGTGTGTGACAAAATCAATCACACTATGGAAAGATATGCCGATGTGCTTTTGTATATGTGGGCAAATGACGAAAAGTTTAAAGAAAAATTCAATAAATCAAAAGGTGTATGCTTAAAGCATATGAAATTGCTTGTTGATACAGTGCCGAAATCATTAAAAGACTCACAAGCCGCCCAATTCCTTGCCTGCCTGTTTGAAAAGCAAGAGACTGAACTTTCAAGAATACAGCAGGACATACATAAATTCACACTTAAATTCGACTATCGCAACAAAGATATGGAATGGGGTACCGCACAAGACGCACCAATCAGAACAATCGACAAAATTTCAGCTTTTATCAATAATGACTACGAAGAAAAATAAAAGTGGGGCTATAGTAGCCTCACTTTTGTTATTTTGAACTTTTTTCAATAGCCTCCCACAAACCGTTTAGATATGTCGCACCCAACGCTCTGTCGTAAAGTCCGTAACCCGGCATAGCCACTTCGTCCCATATCATTCTTCCGTGGTCGGGACGGATAGGGCCGTCAAATCCGATTTCGTAAAGTGCTTTCATTATTTCGTACATATCAAACGAACCGTCGGACGACAAGTGTGCCGCCTCCTCAAAATCGGTCGGTGAATTAAATTTAAGATTTCTGACGTGCGCAAAATGTATTCTTCCCTTTAATGAACGAATCATATCGGGCAAATCGTTTTCAAGGTTTGTTCCGTACGAACCAGAACAGAAAGTAACGCCGTTATGCACATCGTCAACCATTTTCATCATACGAAGTATATTCTGCTTATTAATGATAATTCTCGGCAAACCGAAAACACTCCAAGCAGGGTCATCTGGGTGAATTGCCATTTTTATATCGTACTTATTGCATACAGGCATTATTCTTTCAAGAAAATACTTCAAATTTTCAAAAAGCTTTTCTTCGTCAACATCCTTATACATTTCAAAAAGCTCTTTTACTTTTTCCATTCTCTCAGGTTCCCAACCCGGCATAACAGTGCCGTTCATATCCTTTGAAATAGATTCAAACATCTTCTCGGGAACAATTTTATCAATATCATCTTGATTGTATGCAAGCACGGTTGAACCGTCGGGACGTTTTCTTGCAAGCTCACTTCTTGTCCAGTCGAATACGGGCATAAAGTTATAGCACACAAGATGAATGTCCTCTTTTCCGAGATTTTCAAGCGTTTCAATATAATTGTCTATGTACTTATCTCTGTCCGATGTTCCGACTTTAATTGCGTCATGAACATTTACGCTTTCAATTCCGCTTACATGAAGTCCGCTTTTTTCGACTTCATCTTTCATTTCTTTAATTCTTTCTCTGCTCCATACTTCACCCGGTGCGGTATCGTAAAGTGTCGTTATAACGCCCGTAACGCCCGGTATTTGTCGTATTTGCTTTAACGTTACGGTATCAAATTTTGAACCGTACCAACGTAATGTCATTTCCATTTTTATCTCTCCTGTTAAAATTCCTTATAAAAATCGTCTTTCATTTCCGATATTACCATATAACATTCTTTGCCGTAAAGCAATTTACACGGCACTCGCCACGTCTTGCCGTAATAGTAATCATCTGCAACAAGTTCACCGTCCGCATAAATTTGTGCCACGTCACCGACATAGTCAATCTCGGCAAATCCGTATCCGCCGTCAACATAGATTTTCTTCCATGTCAGTTTTCTTTCTCCGCCAATGCACAATTCTTCTTTGTACTTTGGTTCAAACGGTGCATTTTCCACACCTGTGATTTCAACATTTGATTGCTTTGCCGACTGACCGATTTTAATTGTTTCAAATTCACTGCCGTTCCATTTTTGACAAATATATTCGCCGTCCTCAACAGAGTGTATTTGTCCGTTTTCCTCATACAAATTACAACCTCCGCCAATATACACCGTTCCGTTTAATTTACGCATATACTTAGCATTTTCAAACGGCACTGTAACAATATTTGCACTGCCTTTGCTGAATTTGTATTCCGCTTTGATATTCGGTATTTCCGCAAAGAAATATGTTTCACCGCACTTGCATAACGGCTGTGCTGTCGCATATTCAAGCACACTGTCGCCCATTTTCATATTAAACGGCATAAAGAAACTCACTTCACCCTTTACGTCAATCGGCGGAAACTCAACATTTTCTGCACTTATCACTGCATTTTCAATATCTGCAAGTTCGGTCAATCTCTGATAATGATTTACAAACACAAACCCACTTTTGCCGTTCGTTCTCATGCCGTAACGCAAAGAATTTGTATCGTCTGCCGCCACCGTATTTCCAGAATCAACCGCAATCATCGGTGCAAATTCTTCGCCGAAATCGTTTACAAACATATGCAGCATATTAAGCAATCCGTACTGTTCTCTGACCTCTCCGTACTCTGACAACGGTGCTTGAAAATCATACGAAAGTATCGGATAATCATTCGGATAACCTGTCGCCTTTGTTTCGTTAAAAGTTGACAGCTCACCTATTTTGTTCGTACCGCCGTGATACATATAATAGCCGACAAGGTTGTTTCCGTCACCGAGCTTTACAAGCGACACCGCATATATATCCATAGGCTTTATAATTGGTCTGCGGTGATGTGTAACCTCTATACCGCCGCCAAGCTCACACGTTGCGAACGGATAACGCTCATACGGCAGCTGCCAGCCGTCACTCTGAGTTTTTGCGATAAGGTCCGTTCCGATTGCGGAATCGTTTCTCATTCTGTTAAAGAAATAGTGCGGTGACGGTGACAGTCTGTTCATATGATTTTCCCACGGTGCCTCACAATAACCGCCGAATACAGGCACAACCTCATCAACGGGAATTTTCGCACCCGATGCACTGTTCCAGCCCGTAACTGTGTATATCGGTGCAATAAATCCACATTCTACGGCTATTTCTTTAAGTTTTGCCAAATGCTCGGCATTGTCGACAAATTCATTTTCAATCTGTACCGCAATTATGTTTCCGCCGTCCTTGTAGAACAGTCCTTTCACTTCGTTATATATGCTCTGATACCACTTCTTAACAACCGCCAGATATTCTTCGTTGTTGTCACGAAGTTTATAATCCTTTTTCAAAAGCCAATCGGGGAAAGCGCCGTTTCTGCACTCGCCGTGCGCCCAAGGGCCTATACGAATTACAACGTCCAAGCCGACATCTTTACATTCTTTGATAAACGCTCTGATGTCATTGTCACCGCCAAAATCCATTTTACCCTCAATTTCTTCGTGGTATATCCAAAACAGATACGTTGAAACAATAGTTATACCGCCGGCTTTCATTTTTGCAAGTTCTCTGTGCCAATTCTCTCTGCCGTATCTCGAAAAATGGAACTCGCCCATAACGCCTATCCAAGGTTTTCCGTTTCGTGTGAAATATCTGCTTGTGACATTAATTTCTTCGCCTTTCGGATTTTTACCGCCCATATTCAAATGATTTATCAAAAGCGGTTCATCTTTAAATTCTTTAAATTTGTATATCATATACTACCCTCCAAAAATTGTACTCCGTAGCCGTCCAATACTCCGTTAAATTCCAAGCCGTCAAACAGCGACACTCCTTTAATTTTTGTATCAACTTCATTTTCATTGTGATTTAAAATAATTGTGCAGTCATCTCGCTTAACAACCTCCACACCGTTCGGTGTATCAACTGTTTCCACATTCGCCGACTTTGCTATAATTCTTACAAGCTCTTTCATTGCATCATTGTCCAAATCACAGCCTACATAATAAACTCTGCCCTTGCCGTATTCGTTTACTGTCACTGCACTTTCACCCTTATAGTATTCACTTCCGTATGTGCATATGGTTTTTGCGGTATCCGGTTTTATTATATCACACCATATTTCCGCACTTCCGCTTACTTCGCCGTATATTTTTACAGGTTTTCTCAGTGCGTCAAATTCAACCGCTTCAATGCCCGCAATTTTCTTGAACACTCCCGGCAGTGCCATAGGTCTTACTCTGTTATATTCATCACGCGTACCGCTCCTAAACGTCAAAACAAGTGTACCGCCGTTTTTAACGTATTCCTTTATTTTTTCCGTCTCTGCGTCTGTGACTATGTTGTACGCAGGCATATACACGATTTTATAATCTTCATATTTGCCGTTTGAAACGGCTGTATTTATGTTCAAATCACAATTTGCCTTGTAAAATGAATACAAGTGATTTTCATAATTATAGTTTTGTGCGTGACGTTTTATATCATGTCCCCATACATTGTCGTACGACTTCACAAGCAATGCATCATACTTATTTTTTGAGCCGACAATATATTTTTCAAGTTTTTGAAGTTCGTGACCTGTCTTTTTAATTTCATAAAAACGTCTTCTCGGCACACCGTCATGGTCAAGTACACCGTACCAATATTGCTCCATACCGAAAAGAGCCGTTCTGAATCTGAAATACACAATGCCCTCACAGCCGTGTGCGATTGCCTGATACGTCCATAATCTAAGCTGATTGGGACGCGGTGTTGAGCCTAAAATATCCCAACCGACAGGACCTGCCTGTTCCTCCATTACAACAAAGTTTTTCTTCTTCGCACCACGCATATTTTCATGTGCCATAGACACATATTCATATTCGGACGTACCCCATTGATTGTCGGGATAATTGTCCCACGATACAAAATCAAGGTCTTTTGACAAATCATACGCGTTTATATCCGAAAAATGTCCCATTAAATTATGAGTTATCGGATTATCGGTATATTTTCTCAAAATATCAATCTGCATTTTCTGATAATTCACCCAAGTGTCAGAAGAAAAACGTCTGAATTCCAAGTCAAGTGCGGGATTGTGCGACCACAAATCGCCGTATGTACCCTCGCACGAATTATATTTCGGAAGTATTATATCGTCAAAAGAATCATAGTTTAAGCTCCAGAATACGCTCCCCCATTTTTCGTTTAGGTTCTCTATTGTCTGATACCTTTCCTCAAGCCATTTTGCAAAAGCCTTTCGACAATGCTCGCAATAACATCTTGTACTTACGTGACAGCCGAACTCATTATCAATCTGCCATGCTATGACGTTTGGATTGTCCTTGTAATGTTCAGCCATTTTTTCGGTTATGATTTTTGACTTTTCTATGTAGCTCGGATTGTTTCCGCAGCCTTCACGTCTTGAACCCCAATCCTTTTTTCTGCCGTATTTGTCCCTCTGCACGATGTCATATTTATCTGCAAGCCACTTCGGCGGTGCGGCAGTCGGTGTTCCGAGTATGGTTTTTATACCGTATTTTGCAAGTATCTCTATTGCGTCATCAAGGAATGAAAAATCAAATTCACCCTCTTTTTCCTCAAAAAGTTTCCAAGCAAATTCGCCCATTCTTACAGTGTTAAATCCGCCATCTTGCATAAGTTTAGCTTGACTTTCCCACTCATCTCTGTTCCAATGTTCGGGATAATAGTCTACACCAAATATCATTATTTTCCCCTCTTTCTACAAATTGTTCACAGTGCGATTTTAAAGCTTGCGGTGCCGTATGTGTATACTGCCCCAAGCGAAAAATTGTGCTGTGGGCAATTTTACTCTTGCATCGCTTTATATAGTTCTTCGTCCGTCATATGATTATCCAATACCAATAACAGCATAACCTCTCTGTCCTCTGGCGCATACATCGTTTCGCGATACCATTTGTCATGTCTGATATTATCGCCGAACTCTCTGATAACCCCCATTACCTTTCTTGCCATATACGCGGTATGCTTAATATCCGCAAAACAATCGTTATGATAAAAGCCTTGCCAAACTCCGTTTTCACTGTTACGCATTTCCTCATTCGCCTTGTCAAATAAAACCGCACTGTCACCGCAAAGCAAAAACGATTCTTTGTAATTTTCCTTTTCAAATTCCTCTATAGCGTTGCAAAATTTTATTACGCCGTTTGCACAATAATAATGAATTTTCGCCTGTAACAATACAGTTTCGTCAAAAAGCTGTTTCTCGTTTCCGCTTAGTTTTTCACTCGTCTTTTTGCACATTTCATAATATGAATTTATCTTGTCAATACCACTTTCGCATATAACTTTGTAATCTCTCACCTGCGTGTAAAACCCGCCTTTTCCGACAAGCCAATTAAGCGGAGCAATACTGTTTTTATCGTTCTTCACAAACTTATTCGCAATAATACGCACATTCTCGGTATAAAACTGTTCACCTGCGTGTTCATCTTCATTTTTACCGAATTTAATCGTTGACTTCGGATATTCCGCAAGGCATTTTGATACGTCATAAGTCGAATTAAAATAATCGTCCGCAAATTCCTTGCTGTGACTTTCGTCCGATATATCTTCACCGAACCATTTTTTTCTCACCGCATCAAGATAATATGTATGCGGTCTGACATTTGAACAGTTGATAACCCAAAAATCATCGCCGCCGTTTTCAAGTACGTCCGATAATTCTCTGTTCACAAAATCAACCGTATTCGGAAGCATTGTTATGTGGTTTGCGGCTTGCAAATCGTAAAACGAAACATGATAATAAATACCCTGTCTGCCGCCGTCTTTGACAGGCATTGACGACACTCGTGCCGTATGATTGTCACGTCGTCTTGTAACCATTTTACCGTAACCATTATCGGCTTTAACCTTGATAATACAGTCGTCAAGCTCTATATAACCGTCCTTGTAAAGTTCCATTATTTCGCCGTACAGGTTGGTACAAAAAACAGGATTTTTGACGTATTTCTTAACAATATCGCATTGCTTTTTTATAATATTGCTTATCAGCTTACCTCGTTTTTGCGGAGTGTCAAATTGACCGCTCGTGTCGTTACTCCAAAATGGGCAGTCACCCTGTCCTCTAAAGCACAAATTCCAAATAACATTGCAGTCTTTCTGTTCAATTACCGCGTCTTCCCAAAGTTTATAAAAAAGCTCCGACTTTTCCATAAAATTCGCCTCAACGCCCGGATATGCTCTTGCAAAAATCTCCGCACCCAACGGTTCTGCATGGTGATGAGTAATCCATAATCCCATATCCGCCGCCATTTGTCTGTTCAGTCTTGAATTTTTGTCAGTACCCGGAATTGTCATATTTCCGCCACAACGCAAAAGCGTTTCAAAAGCCATTCTCCAAGGCTCTTTTTTGTCACCGTTGATTTTCCATTTCATCATAAGCACTTCATCATTGAAAAACCAACCGCGATATTTTACCTTTGGTTTCGGTGAATTAATTTTACATTTTTCTATTCTAACACTGTCTTTCTTTTCGATTTTTTGGTCAAGCCAAAACCAAAACGGCTTAATATCAAGATATTTTTCACTTATTTTCAAAAGTGCATACACAAACCCCAAATCGTCCGCCGCACTTATCACGATATTTTCCGCTATGTCAATTTTATAACTTTCCTCATCTAATGTATCGTCTTTTTTTAAATGAATATCATTTCCATTTTCATCACTTGCACCGAAAACCTTTGCCATATCACGCTTTAAAATATTAATCGCATTCATAACAGGCTTTGTTTCCGTTTCGGTATGTATCTTCGTATTCAGGTTAAACAAAAAGCTCATTGATTTTGCTCCTTTTCATAAAATCTAATTATACATTACAGCAATTTAATCATATTTTCATCTAATATATTGGTTAAAACATTGATTATCTTGGTATTGTCTGATATAATGAAAGTGAGCCTGTCGACAAAATGTCGACAGCTCCAAAAATCACATCTTACGATGTAATTTTTGAGTATTTTCTGAGAAAAAATCATAAAGTTCCTCCGAAGTCGAAACTTTATATTTTAAGCCATTTCTGCCGCACATGTCGCCAGAAATGATTTTTAATGAGGTTAGCACCTCAAGCTCCCCCAAACAAGGTAAACCAAACCGTTACGGTTTTGTTTACAGAAAGGCAGATTGATATGACAGAGAAAACAGTAAAGATATTTCCGAATATGTATTTCGGTTTAACTCACTGCTACGATGAAGTACCCGACAACAATGATTTCAAGCTTCACAATCACGATGATGTATATGAAATAGTTCTGTTTCTAAGCGGTGATTCTGAATTTTACGCAGAGGGAAATGTGTACAAATTAAAGCCTTACGATATGCTCATAACGCGTCCGTTTGAAATGCACCATATACGTTGTTTGAGTGCGAAGCCGTATGAGAGGATTATTTTGTATCTGTCGACAGAATATTTCAAGCAAAACCGTTGTGAAGAATTTGAAGATATTTTCATAAACCGTCCGCCGGGTACGGGCAACCTAATACCGTCCGACATTGTAAAGGACGATTTGCTAAACCCGATAAACCGCATAAGCGTGTATATCCATAACGGCTCACTCACCGCCGCAAACGGTGTCATTATAGAATTTCTCTATCTTTTGAATACTTCAAAATCGGCAATCTCACCGTCAAAATCAAAAGACAAACGAATAAGCGACATAATTATGTACATAAACGAACACCTTTCCGAAACAATAACACTTGACTTCCTTTCCGAAAAATTCTTTATAAATAAATACCACCTGTGTAAGCTGTTCAAGAAAAATACGGGATACACACTAAGTCAATATATCAATCATAAACGCATACTTCTTGTACGCGAACTGCATACGCAAGGTCAGTCACTCCTTGAGGCAAGCACCAATGCCGGTTTTAATAATTATTCGCATTTTTACAGACAGTACGTCAAAAAAACAGGTATGACGCCAAAAAATATGAATTAAAAAAAGGGAGATACATCTGTTTGATGTGACCCCCAAAAGTTAGACTTTTTATAGCGTAGTAGTTTTAACGACTGCTACGCTATAAAAAGTCTAACTTTTGGGGGTCACATCAAACAGA